>PJUI01000006.1_pt1 | contig 861473 bp, 802 predicted proteins | sample 1512201 | NCBI WGS metagenome assembly PJUI01 (sample SAMN08177670, study PRJNA422409) | Feces metagenome, whole genome shotgun sequencing project. | isolation source: Chicken feces (2) enriched on wood chips | host: Gallus gallus | place: USA: Madison | collected 2015-01-15
AAAGTTTTAAGCTCGTTTCATTATATCTTTTTAAGCTTTCTTAAATAGTTATGCTTATCCAAAAGCTCTTCTGCGCTACCGTATACTCTCGTTTTCAGTGGGGCAAAGATACATCCTTATTACATCACAAAACAAATATAGTTAACATAAAATTTAGGCACTGTTCATATTGTGGATAACTATCAATATATTGTCTTGATTTTAAATACCTTATAGCCAATGGAGAGTTATCCACAATGACTGTCTATAAGGACAGGAAATCTTTTTGATTAAAAAAATCGTTTGATGAGTGCTTTATATATGAAGTATCCTATCAGACATCCTATAATATCTGCTACGATATCCAAAGTTTCCATTGATCTTCCTAATCCCATTTCTTCCTGAAGAATTTCGGTAAGAAAGGCATATATAAGTATGATCTGGAAAAAATATGAAAATTTGATTTTGGGAAAGGTGGCAATGAAGGAAAATCCCAGCATTGCAAATATGCTTACATGCAAAACTTTGTCGATACCATTGAACATAAACCAATATTCATGGTTTTCTTCACCGGGCTTGAGAAGCATATAAGTAAGAAATGCCCAATAAATGGGCAAAATCTTACTAAATATTTTTGAAATATTATCCAATGATTGCCTGGTATTCTTCTGCAGTAAGTAGTTCTGAGTGATCTGCACCATCAGCAAGCTCTAATTTGATAATCCATCCGTTTCCATAAGGATCTGTATTTAAAAGTTCAGGCTGATCTTCCAATTCGGAATTAAACTCAATAACTTTCCCAGCGACAGGTAAGAATAAATCTGAAACTGTTTTCACTGCTTCTACACTTCCGAAAACTGCTCCTCCTTCAAGATCATCGTCTACGGTATCTACATCTACATATACAATATCACCAAGTTCTCCCTGTGCGAAGTCTGTAATACCAATGGTAGCAACATTACCTTCAATCTTGATCCATTCGTGGTCTTTAGTGTACTTTAATTCTGATGGTGTATTCATTTTAAATTTTATTTTGTACAAATGTATTCAAAATAATAGTAGCTTCAAATATCGGATATAAAAAATGTCCTTCAAAATTGAAGGACATTTAAGGTTTAAATATCTTATTTAGAAACCACCGCCTGAATCTCCAAATGTAAATGTTGCAGACAGTCCAGCTCTAATGGTAGACAGCGGGAATGCCGTTGATATTTTGTACTTGGAAGTCATCTGCTCATAGAACACTCTCAGGTTCAGATTTTCAGATACATTGTAGTCTGCGGAAAGCTTTATATTCATCAGCTTCTGACCTCCGGTGATCTGTGAATCATTCAACAGGATATTCATGATGGACGTTTTACTGTCTCTTAACGAGATATCTCCTCTAATGTTAAGGTCACTTCCTTTTCCTCTTGAACCTCTTGTATTGGCCATCCCTAATCTGAAGTTCTTAACAATATATCCCAGTCTCACTACATATTCGGAATTGGCATCCTCAGTAAGGGTATGGTTTACCAATCCTAAAATAAGCATTCTGTTTCTGTTATACTGAAGTCCAAACTGCATATTGTTTCTCATAGTAACATCTATACCGATAAGCGGTGAGAATGATTCTACATAACCAACCTGCGAGAAGGTAAACGGATTGATGTAATCATTATTGACATCGAATGCATTTCCACCTGAAATCCTGTTAAAGTAATCAATACTGGATTGGATACCAGTTGCCGTATAGGTCGCCGTATATCCATGCAATATATCAAATTTAGAAAACTGACCATTAATGATCGGTATATTCCTTAAACCTGAATAGGTAACTTTCCAGTTTGGAATAGGAATTCCTGCTTTTTTGGCATTTCCGATCTGTTTAACAGATTTCCCTTCCACAGCCGCTCTGAAAGCAGGGATCAGTACATAAGCATTGGCAATACTGTAGTGATCTGCAAAACCGTCATTATTTAGTACTTCCCCTATTCCCATCTGCTGGGAAAGTATCATTGCATTTTGTCTGATCGCCTGGTAAACAGCCTGGGTTTCTTTAAATGAAGTTTTAAGAAGCACCACTGAATTGGAATACGTTACCTGATCATTGGCAAACGTATAATCGTGATTAGCCGTTCCAAGGTTATTCCGGTTATTAAATCCGGATTGCGAGAAGTTTCTGTTATAATTATGCAACGCACTAAGATCAATCCTGAAATCATTAATCGGAACGATCTGTAAATTGGCCCTTAATTCTCTTGTCGACATCTTCACATAAGGATCCGTCATATAAGGAGAATCACTTACCCAGCCATTTTCGAGCACCGTTCTTCTGATATCAGCCTGCGATCCTAAAAGGAATCCGATGGTAGGTCCTCCCAATGTCTGACCATAGCCATACATATTAGGTGCTGAAAGCAGCCCCGGAAGTACCGTTCCGTTATTTTCAGTATAATTAATATTCAACTGCTTGAACGATGTCAATGCAAAAGCTGCGCTCTGCAGTAATGTGAGTTTATTTTTGAACTTATATCCTTTATACTTGTATCTTTTCTTCTCCCATTGCTGTGTATATATGTTGTTCAATGAGTCTATCTCCTGTTTACGCTTCTGCAGTTTTGCAGAGATATTCTTGAAGTATTTAAACTGTCCGAAGAACTTAGGAATATCTGCAGTAGCTGTAGCCTGGATCACGTTTGTATTCTGACCTATGGAACCTAAGCTTCCTTCAGGGCTTGAAAGAAGTGCAGTAGATCTTGCATTCCAGTTATAAGTAAGCCCGTATCCAAGTTCTGCATCAATGAAATCCAGATACGGAAGATACTGGAATGGCAATTTGTAATTAAGCTGCACCCTGTGGTTATACAATACCGGTCTACCTGCTCTGAATACATTTCCAAAAATGGATTTATCATTCATACCATTCACATCTACATTATCATTAAGGGTTCTGGTTGCAGAATTGATCTCCAGGTTTAATGATTTGGTAAATTTAAATCCTAAGCCATACTGCCATCCGAAATAGAAGTTTCTGTTTCTGATAGGAGCAAAACTTTCACCGGTATTTCCACTTAGAATTGCTTCTACATTTCTGAACTCAAGTTCATTGTAATTCCTGTCTATTTCCGTTCTGAAAGATAATCTTGTAGGAATCGGGTTGATATTGAATTCTTTAATCCATCTCAGATATTTTGTGGATTTTGCGGTATCACTGATCATTTTGTTGAATGGTTTAATTACCCATGGCTTGAAGGTGTAATTGTAATCAACATATCCTCTCAGGTACTGTCTGTAATTTTTGGAAGTATAAATATCCCTGTAATAATCATCGTTATAGACTGCAGTTACGGAAATATTTTCAATGTCATAAAACTTAGGCTTTTTATCTGGATTTACCCTTTCTTTATGCATATTGACTACTCCTATACTTCTTTGTTGCGTATATGTTCTTGCTACTTTCTTAAGCTGTTCTTTGTTTGCTGCCTTGCTGAATTCCACATCGGTATCAAGAGGGTTGTATTTCGGATCCTCGATGGTTTGTGAATAGGAATAATTTAAAGGAATCTTCATTCCGCTTTTCTCAGGAAGGAACTTATCTACGTTGACAGCGGTATTGATACTGAATGCAGATTGGGTAGACTGATTTCTTTCCGCCGGTTTTGAATCTATATTACCAAAACCTACAGAAGTATAAGATGCATTTGTATTGACAGTGGCAAAGTCTCCAAGGTTAAAGTTCAAGCTTGCATTACCTGCGTACCCTCCATCATTTTCAATCTCGGAAAGACGGATTTCGTTTACCCAAAGAATTCTGGTCACTGGTTCGGAGCGGCTTGTATTCCTTACCCCGATCATAATGGTCGTGATATTTCCTAAACTTGGACGTCCTTTAATATAAATTCTTTTGGAATTATCTCCAAAGTTAGGATCCATAATTCTGTCCACAATATTAGATGAACTCTTGTCTCTTCGGATTTTAGCATCTACAAAGTTCTGGATTTCAAAATCAACATTATTTTCAACAGGCCATATTTCTAGGGGGGTTGTTGCCGTACTTTGAGTCAACATCATGTCAGATTCGTACTCGTAATAGTTATCAGTAGCATCACTCCCGAAACGAATAAAGAATTTAGCCTCTTTATCAATGCCTTCATCTCTGCTGTTTGGAGCCTGGTCATGTACAAAAAGCTTAAGTTTTTTGTACCTTCTCATATCCAGGGTCGTATTTTTAAACACTCCTCTTGCTTCACCGGCAAGATTGTTTACTCTCATATAAAGTGAAGCTTCATTCTGTCTCTGTGCTCCTGCATTCCCGCTTAATACCTGTCTGTCAATTCCCGGAGGCAGTACATAAGGAGGCTGATTCAAGGCATTTTCTTCAATATTGACACTACCTACTTCAAAATTGTTATTATCCGCAAGCCCCGCTCCTTCCTGCTGTGAAGATACTGTAGGGCTGGCAATCTGATTCGGATATCTTCTCCAGTCCGATCTTACAAGGTCCATGGTACCGAATCTCAAAGTAGAAGTATTCTCAAAACCAGCAAGCATTAATCTCGCAAACCTTACGTTATTAAGTACTGATGCACTTCTTTCTCCTTCTGCATCATTTTCAGCATATTTAGAAACAGGAATTCTGAACAGGTACCATTTTACATCGGAAGACTGTCCGTTCTGGAAGGTAGCCTTTACTGTTTTTACATCTACGATATTGTTCTGTCCTAATGCTAAACTCGGCTTATCTAGTTTTACAACATATTCATTATAACTTTCAGTCTGATCAAGGTTATAATCTTTGTTGATATCTTCCGCATCCGGAGTCTGGGAAGCTACTTCCAATGAATTGGCCTGTGAGTTTCCTTCCGGGTTTCTGAAATATTTATATCTCTGAACAAGAGATGCAGCCTGACCTCCTGTAAATTTATCTGACATGAAAAATACAAAGTCATCCACTGCAGGGTCTACCAGATTGGTAACCGGGTTTACAAATGTATTTCCGAATCTCATTGCTTCCTGATCAGAGCTTAAACCGTCGTAGCCCAGATCCTGGGATCTTCTGTCATCACCTTCACTTGAAAACGCATAAAGGATTGGCGGCTGTTTCGGCTGTACTCCCCAATTGGATGTAGTAGTGGTAGATGGTGCTCCCGGTGTTGGAAGACCATTTTCATACTGCATTTTGCCATCTTTCAGGATGTCTTCTGAAACGTTTCCTAATTGAAGTAACAGTCGGGCGTTGTTTCCTAACACACCACCATCCGCATAAGGGTCCATCATCCAGAATTCAACATATTCTATATTCGAGTTAACGAAATTGGATACACTGATCGGTCTCATAATCCCCGCCCATCTGGAAGCTGCTGTCTCAGAACCAGGATTCACGTTATAAGGACCTTTTTCCTGAGGATAATATGAGATATCTAAAGTATTGGTGAAGGTCTGCTCGCCCGCAACAAAGTCTCTGTTATTGTAAATTTCTGAATACTGAACTCTTCTGGATGCGTGATTGGAAACAGATTGTGCGGTAATTCCCGCCGGTGCTCTTCCTCCCACTCCCCAGAATCTCGGGTCAATATTATACCACGATAAAAGCCCTCTTCCGTAACCGCTTGTCAGAGCATCGTCACTTGGTGCTCCGTTAAACGGAGGAGCCATGTTTTTCTCCGGTCTTGAAGCTAAGCTCCATGCTGCCGGCTCTTTTAAAGATATTTTAGAGGTGGTCTGTTCGAAATCGTCTACATAAGATTGGTCATTCGTCCCTTTATTTAGTCCGGGAAGCAGGTATGCGGCTTCCATTTTGAAGTTCAGGTTGGATGGGGCTTCAGTGTTTATCAATGGAATTTTATCCGTCAGCCTGGTAAGGAAAGGAACCTGATTGTTATACATCATGTTGATCCCCGCCATTGTATTATTAACAGCTTCTTGTCCGTAGTTCACCTTCTGCGTAAGCGGAGACTCTGAGTAATTAACTACTGTTCCCCCCAATATAAAGTTTTCACTGAATCTTCTTTCCAAGTTTAATCCTAAGAATCTTTTTCTCTGGGTATTAAACGTAAGCTGGTTTTCCAGTGAGATATTAATGGCCTGTCCGGACTGTTTAACATTTTCATTGATAATGGTTACCGTTCCCAGCATGTAATCTACTGTATAGTCTACCCCTTCCGTCAGCTGAACACCATTGGCAGAAACTTTTACAGATCCCTGGGGAACGTTTACAGCACCAAGGGAAATTCCCTGCCCCTGTGTTCCTTTATACCGTCCTTCTATGGTATATCTCTGGGCAAGATTGCTGGAAGATGCTACCTGCTTCTGCTGCTTATAGAGATCGGTAAAAACAATCTGGGGATCATTCCCGACCTGTCCCTGCATGAAGCTTCCGAAAGGCTGTACTTTAGTAAAGATAATTTTTCCTGTTTCCGGCCTGATGGTGATTCCGTTGACAAAGTCAAAAATACCGTCTCCCAGTACTCCACTGCTGGCCTGGATATCACCGTTCATATTAAGACGGTCCCAGTTAAGCAATTTAAGTAAGTTTTTGTCCTGAACACTGGTCCCCGGAAGGTAGTTAACCTTACCTCCGGTTTTCGGATCCCGGTAAAATACATTCAGGATGAATCCGTCCTGTGCTACCTGTCCTGCATCCAGCGAATAGATGTTTTTCATCATCAGGTCCCACATAGGGGATTCTGTATTCACTTTATTGTTTACTCTAAGAACTTTGGTTACCAATACTGGGCTTTCTTCAGAGAATTCCCCTACTTTATAGACTTTATTGGTTCCATCCGTGAAGGAATATGAAACGGCTAAAAGCTGATTCTCGTTCAGCTTCTGGTTTAATGAGATATATCCTAACTGAGGCTGCAATGTATATTCATTGGCATTCAGCCTTCTTGCTTTTGTATTAAAAATAAACTGTTCTCCGTTATCGTAGGGCTGTGTACTTCCCGGGAACATTTGCCCCTGAAAAGTAGTTGCATAATTTTTCCCTGCCTCTCTTGTTCCTACGGCAGCATTAACCGACTGGTACAATCCGTTCTGTGAGTTATCCGGAAGTCCTGACGCTCCTTCTCCCAGGTCCCTGATCCCGATGATACTTTTCTGGTAAGCCAAGTTGCTGTTTCCCTGGTCAAGTACCCATACTTCCAGTCTTGTGATATTGACCGTTGAATTGATTTGTGGATAATTGGCCAACGCATTGTCGTAACGATCCAGGAAGTAGTGACCTAAGAAGAAGTGCTGGTTATCTTCATAGTCAATCGCGTTAACCTTGAAGTTATTCATTACACCACCTCCCTGTACTACAATATTTCTGGCCTCTCCCTGTTGTTGGGAAAGAACTACTGTTCCAAAAGTTTTTCCAAGCTGGAACTCTGATTTCACCCCGAACAATGACTGTGAACCGCGGATAAGGCTTGTGGAAAGCGGCATATTAACGTTACCGAATTCTACTCTTTTAATGATTTTATCTTCTCCTCCGGCACTCGGCTTGTCTACCTCACCAAGACCTTTGGTCTGAAGATCTTTCCAGCTTCCTTTTGCCTGCCATACGAGGTTCATTCTGTTTTCGAATGCAAAACCACTTTGGGTATCGTAGTTGGCTTTCAGCTGGAGGTTTTCTCCTACTTTACCTAACAATCCCAACTGTATTCTTTGGTCTATATCAAAAGTGAAACTGGTTCTGTTTTGAGGCAGAATCAGTGGGTTATCTATTTTCTGGTAAAGCCCGGCAAAGTCTAAAGAGGCATATCCTGACGGAATAATCTCTATTTTATTACTTCCGAAAATAGTTTCAAACAGCCTGTTGTTGATCGTTAAAGACGGAATGAGCCCTTTCTTTCGGGCATCAGTTCTGTCTCTTCTGTAAAGGAGACTGTATTTATCGGATTTTTCTTTGTAGTAAGCTTTTGACTGCGTTGCGAGCATAAATTCCTTATACTCTTCGGGAGACATCGCTGTAGGAGGTCCTGTGAATGTATTTCCAATTTTAGGATATACATAATACATTCCTGTTTTTATATCGTAATAGGCTTCGTACCTCGTGGGATCTGCCAGTTGATAATCTTTCTTTATGATCGCAGTATCACGCACCTGTGCAAAGGCACTTACTGACATGCACAGGAACGACAGGAACAAAAATATTTTCAGATGCTTATTATTCGCCACCAAATGTTAAATGTTTTTTAAAATTTGTTTTACCAATTCTTCCACGGAGATCTCCGGATTCTGTTTCATCATTCTGTCCGCGATCTTCTCACTCATACGTTTCGGAATCCCTAAAACTTCTAATGCAGATAACGATTCTTCCTTCACTTTATTATCCACAAAAGAAGAAATATTTTCTTCTGCAACACTGAATTTTTGGACTTTATCTCTCAAATCCACGATGATTCTTTCTGCTGTTTTGGCACCAATTCCCTTAGCTTTCTGAATGAGTGCGCTGTTCTTGGAGAGGATAGCTGAAGCGATTTCTTCAAGGCTTAAAGTGGAAAGAAGTATAAGGGCAGAAACAGCTCCTACTCCGTTAACACTTATTAACAGATTGAACATTTCTTTTTCTGAACGAGTGTTAAATCCAAAGAGAAGATGAGCATCTTCCCGTATAATCTGCTGAGTAAATAAGAATGCCGGCTTATTCAGGGCCAGGGCCTGGGAGGTCATTAAACTGATACCTACATAGTAACCAACTCCTTGTACATCGATTACTGCGTAAGTGGGTGTAAGTTCTTGAACGCTGCCTTTTAAGGAAAATATCATATTAATTTTTAAAACTCCCAAATATAGCAATTTAAAATAATTAATATTTTCATTTCACGAGCGAATGAGTTTTAACTTAAATTTTGACTGTAAATTCAAGGAATTAATACAAAAACAAAAGACTCCAAAATATGGAGTCTTAAGCTATTTATATTTAAAATTGCCATTAATTTGGCAGTCTTTTTATTTCTCGGAAGATTTCTTTTCTCTTCTCTGGGCATCAAGAACGGCTACGGTAGCGAGGTTTACAATTTCATCTACGCTGGAACGCATCTGTAAAACATGTACCGGCTGCTTTAATCCCATTAAAATAGGTCCTATTACCTGAGCTACCTTCATTCCTCTGATGATTTTGTAAGAAAGGTTGGCACTTTCAAGATTCGGGAAAACGAAAGTATTGGCAGGGGTTGTTCCTAATTTTGAGAAAGGATAATCGCTTAAATGGTCTGCATTCATTGCAAAATCCGGCTGGATTTCACCGTCAACAACCATTTTAGGGTATTTCTCGTGAAGGATGCTTACTGCTTTGGCTACTTTTTTGGAAGTATCAGAGATAGCCGCAAAGTTTTCGAAGCCAAGCATAGCAATTCTAGGTTCTATGGCAAAAGATTTTACTGTAATTTCAGCCATTTTCGCAATATTCACAAGATCTTCTGCCGTAGGATTCTGATTGATGGATGTATCTGCAAAGAAAATAGGCTTCTTTTCTGACAGGATCATCATCATGGCCGCTACCTTATCTACTCCTTTATCTTTTTCAATCACCTCCAAAACGGGACGAAGCACTGAGGTATAATTTTTAGAGAAACCTACGATAAGCCCATCTGTATCTCCATGTCTCAGCATCAAAGGACCGAAATAATCTCTCTGGCGTACATATCTCTTCGCTTTGTACTCATTCATTCCTTTTCTCTGACGAAGCTTCCAAAGGGTTTCCCTGTATTTTTTTCTGTTTTCTTTCTGATCGTCGTCGCTTGGATCGATGATTGGAATATCCAGATTGATTCCAAAGCGCTCCATCTGTTCTTTGATGTATTTTTTATCTCCTAACAGGCTCGGGAAGGCAATTCCTTCTTCGTAAAGAATCTGGGCTGCTTTCAACACATTGTATTCTTCAGCGTTTCCTAAGGTAATTCTTTTCGGATTGGATTTTGCACGGCTCTGCATCATTCTTACCAGCTTCTCGTCTCTTCCCATTCTGTCCAGCAGCTGGTTTTCGTATTCTTCGAAGTCTGCAATGGTTTTTCCTGCAATACCGCTTTCGATAGCTGCCTTTGCAACAGCACTGGATACTTTCGTAATCAGCCTGTTATCAAATGGTTTCGGAATGAAATATTCTCTTCCGAACTGTAAGTTCTGAACATTGTAAGCAAGAATTACCGCTTCAGGTACAGGTTCTTTTGCAAGATCTGCAATAGCATGTACAGCCGCCAGCTTCATTTCTTCATTGATTCCTGTTGCCTGAACATCCAAAGCACCACGGAAGATATAAGGGAATCCCAATACATTGTTCACCTGGTTAGGATAATCACTTCTTCCTGTTGCCATGATAACGTCCTTACGGGTTTCAAGGGCAAGGTCGTAAGCAATTTCAGGATCAGGGTTTGCCAAAGCGAAAACGATAGGATTCTCGTTCATACTGGAAAGCATTTCCGGAGTCATGACGTTTCCTTTGGATAAACCGATGAAAACATCGGAGCCTTTTACAGCATCTTCTAACGTTTCAATATCAGTATTGGCGATGAAATCCAGTTTTTCAGGCGTAAGGTTTTCTCTTTTGTGATTGATAACCCCTTTGCTGTCGCACATTAAAACATTTTCTCTTTTCAGTCCCAGAGAAATATACAGGTTGGTGCAGGCAATAGCTGCCGCTCCGGCACCATTCACTACCATCTTTACTTCTGCAATGTTCTTATTGGCAATCTGTAAAGCATTGATCAGTGCAGCTGCTGAAATAATCGCTGTTCCGTGCTGGTCATCATGCATTAAAGGAATGTTAAGCTCTTCTTTAAGTTTCTGCTCGATGTAGAATGCTTCAGGAGCTTTAATATCTTCAAGGTTTATCCCTCCGAATGTAGGAGCAATCCCTTTTACAATCTGAATAAATTTGTCCGGATCTTTTTCATCAATCTCGATATCAAAAACGTTGATATCTGCAAAGATCTTAAATAAAAGACCTTTTCCTTCCATTACCGGTTTTGAAGCCTCTGCTCCAATATCTCCAAGTCCCAATACAGCTGTTCCGTTGGATATTACAGCTACAAGGTTCCCTTTACCAGTGTAATCGTACACCGTTTCGGGTTTATCATGGATCTCCATACAAGGAACCGCCACCCCCGGTGAGTACGCCAATGACAGATCTCTTTGAGACGAGTGCGGTTTTGAAGGGATAACTTCGATCTTTCCTTTAGGTTCGGCTTTATGATAATCTAACGCGGCCTGATTAAAGTTCTTTTCGTCGCGGTGGGTTTTACTTGACATAGAATTTTGTTTTTTATTAAAGTATATACTTAATATGGTAGTCTACTAAACTTTCGATAGGTTTCCGGACAACATGTCCTACATTTAAATGAAATTCATCCGCGACTGAACGCAGAGTGTCTTCATAGTAATACGCAATAGAGCCGATAAAATTGATCTCAGCGTCTTTTGCTTCTTTATAAGGAATGACCTGGTATTCAAAGAAGTTTTTCATTTCCTCAAATACCATATCTTTAAAGTAAGGGTGATCCTTTCTTTCGATGACAAATTTGTTGAAATCCGCCAGCCAGGCGTTAGGTCTCGAGCTGTGATACATATTGTTCAGAGCATCTTCTATTTTAAGCCCGTAGTTTTGCTCGAACTCCGTATGAAGATCCGCGGGGAGTTTTTTCATAAAATATCTTCGCACCAGCTGTTTTCCAATGGCACTTCCGCTTCCTTCATCTCCCATAAGAAAACCAAGGGAAGGAAGTTCTATTTTAATGTCTTTACCGTCGAAATAACATGAATTAGATCCGGTTCCCAAAATACATACGACAGCAGGTTTTCCACTGTACGCAGCATAAGCAGCGGCCACAAGATCTTCTCTCACAATTACTTCAGCTTTTGTGAATATTTTTTTAAGTTCTTCCTCAATAGTTTCGCAGTTTTTTTTTACACCGCATCCGGAGCCATAGAAAAAGATCTTTGTGATGGAATTTTTGACAAGTATAAGGCTGCTGTTCTTTTCTATTTCAGGAACAATGAGTTCGCGGTTGATAAAATTGGGATTAAAGCCGATGGTTTCCGTTTTTAAAAACTCTTTTTTGAAATCATCAAGTATCACCCAATCTGATTTGGTAGACCCACTATCAACAATAGCAACCATATATTACATTTTAGTTTAAGGATGCTAAATTATGAATTTATCTTCAAATAGCGTTTAAAAACAGACTGGAAGCTTCTAATGTTTTATATCAGCTTTTTGATTATTGAACTTAAGCAGCCAATCTTCAATTTCATCTTCCAGATAAGAACTCTGAAGCTTGATGGCATTGATAAAATCATCAGGCACAGGTTCATTGGTAGAGTTTTCAAGGTTCCACAATTCGTCTGCCATATTTTCATATTCTGAATACACTCTTTTGAAGCGGGAATTTTCTCTCTCAAGAGCTTCAATATTTTTTTGCTGAAGCTGGAATTTTCTGTATTTGTTTTGACTTTTCATACAAATATTATTATAATTTGGGTCGTAAAGATTAAGGTAGTATGCGTTATAGCGCACATTACAAGATAGAAAAAACCATCAACACAAGAAGTTGAAAATGAATTTATTATCAGGTTATAATTACATCATTCTGAATATTAAATTTAGAAATTATTTTGGTTCAAAAAAATAATTTAACAACTTTTTTCATTGTTTAACATATGCTTATCACAATATTACCGGGCTGAAACTTTCAGATCCCTTTAGCCATCCCTATTGCTCTTGTTTTTGCAATTTTCAAAACGATAAAAAAGAATTTTCCCGTTCCGTATTAATAATTATAAGTAATTAAGCTTCAAACATTGTTTCCTTTAACATGATGTTGCAGCAGCACCTAAAAAAACACATATAATACTAAAATTCAATCAATTAAACCAAAATTTAAGTTTAAAATAATCTTTTATTCTTACATTATTAACATATAGTTATAAATTTGCAACTTCATATCTATTGAATGAAAGAATTACTAATACGCCAGAAACAGGTTTTGTTTTTTATTATAGCCGGTGGGCTAAGTGCCATTGTAGAGATTGGAAGCTTCAAAGCATTCAGTACCTATCTTCCGCATTTCTTCACCAGAGAAACCAATTTTTATGGCATCCATTATCCGTTAAGTAATATTTTCTCTACCAGCTGCGGGATCATCAGCAATTATTTCCTGAGTATCTGGTTTGTATTTGAGAGGGGGAAACATTCCAAGAGAAAAGAATTTGCGTATTTTATGGCAGTCTCTTTTGTTTCCACTTTATTAAGCCTAGGCTTTTTCCAGATTTTTTACAGCTTTATATTTAAGGATAATATTGATTTAATTTTTTATACCTTAAGCCCGGAAATGATCAGTAAGATTGCAGCAATCCTGCTGGTTTCCATTCTTAATTATTCAGTAAAGAAGAAAGTAATTTTTAACGGATAGGTGGTGACAAAAATTTTAAATTATCTCTGGAGGTTCTGGCTGCTGCTGCTGGCATTTGTCCTGACAGTCACATTAGGAATCCCTGTCTATATTTTATCCTTCAATAAAAAGCATTATAAATATGCTTACAAATTTATCCGTATCTGGTGTTTTGGCATGTTCTACGGTATGGGCCTGAGATACGACCTCATTAATCTTTCTGACCAGAAAAAGGACAAGACCAAACCCTATGTCTTTATTTCCAACCATACGTCCATTATGGATATTATGCTTGCCTGTATCCTGATGCCGCACCACCCGATCTGTTTTGTAGGCAAAAAAGAACTTGTAAAGATTCCGATCTTCGGTACTATATATAAAAGGATATGTGTAATGGTAGACAGAGGCAGTGCAAGAAGCCGTGCAGATGTCTACAGAAGGTGTGCTGAAAAGATGGAAGAAGGCAACAGCATTGCCATATTTCCTGAAGGTGGCGTTCCCGACGACACTTCTGTTATTCTTGATGAATTTAAAGACGGGGCCTTTACTTTATCTTCCAAACATCATTCCCCTATCGCAGTGTATACTTTTATTGGACTGAAGGAAATATTTCCTTTTGATAGTGGAAAAGGCTATCCGGGAAGGGTAAAAGTGTATTTCAATGGAATCATGGAACCATCAGATTCTCCGAGAGATCTGAAAGCGCAAGCTTATAAAGAGATAAAAAAAACATTGCTGGAACATTCCATTTAAAAGAAATAGTTATATTTGTTTGCGAAATTTTTAACAAACATGTCAAATTATTCTAAACAAACCAATTGGGGACAGTTTATTCCCTTGGTTACTGTGTTTTTTTTCTGGGGATTTGTTGCTGCAAGTAATGACATTCTGATACCAGTTTTCCAAAAAGCCTTTAAATTATCCCAAACCGAAAGTATGCTCGTACAGATTTGTTTCTACGTGGCTTACACGGTGGGTTCTCTAATTTATATGGTCGTCTCAAAAGGTTTGAAACAGGATCTTATTAATAAAATAGGGTACAAAAACGGCCTTATTTTAGGGCTTCTTATTTCTGCAGCAGGAACTTTACTGTTCTATCCGGCAGCGAATATGGCATCGTTCCCCTTAATGATTTCCGGTCTGTTCATTGTAGGATTAGGATTCTCCTTACAGCAGATTGTTGCGAATCCGCTGGCTATTGAAGTAGGGCCCACTGAAACAGGATCCCAAAGGCTTACCATGGCGGGAGGAATTAATAACCTGGGAACTACCATCGGGCCGCTTCTTGTATCATTTGCTATTTTCGGATCGGCTTCTGCAGCCAATACGGAAGCAAGCATCGAAAGTGTAAAGGTTCCTTATCTTATGCTCGGAGTTGCATTTGTGCTGGTAGCCATTATGCTTAAATTTTCCTCTCTCCCTGCAATCACTCCTACTATTATAGAGGATACTGACGATGCAATTCCGGGAGATCACAAAACATCTGCTTTCCAGTACCCTCAGCTTGTGATGGGGATGATTGCGATTTTTGTCTATGTAGGGGTGGAAGTTTCTACAGCAAGTAATCTTCCGGCTTATATGGAAAAAAGCTTAGGTTTTGAAACCAAAGACGTAGCACCTTATATTTCCTTATACTGGGCTTCACTGATGATTGGCCGTTGGACAGGTGCAGTAGAAGCATTTGACCTGAGTGCAGGTTTCAAAAAGATCTTAAGATTCCTTGCTCCTTATCTTGCATTCGGGGTGTTCTTATTAGTGAATGCTATTGCAAAGCATGATCTTTCTCCATTCTATGTTTACGGTGCTGTTATCATTGTAATGATTATTTGCGATATCATGAGCCAGGGAAATCCGGCAAGAATGCTTCTGATCTTCTCTGTTGCAGGTATCGCTGCCCTGTTAATAGGAATGCTTACCTCAGGAATGGTTTCTGTATATGCCTTTACCAGTGTGGGATTATTCTGCTCTACTCTATGGCCTTGTATTTTTGCTCTTGCAATCAATGGTCTTGGAAAACACACCAACCAGGGTTCCGGATTATTGATCATGATGATTATGGGAGGAGGTGTTGTAAGTTTAATTCAAGGATATGTGGCTGATTTAACAACTATTCATATGAGTTATATGGTTGGAGTAATTTGTTTTGCTTATCTTGCATTCTATGCAATCCGTGTAACCGGAATCTTGAAATCCCAGGGTATAGATCTGGATAAAATCTCTAAAGGCAGTGGTCATTAGTACAACAAAAATAATATATAAGAAGAGATTTTGGGCAGGTATTTTACTTGCCCAATTTCTTTTGTTTTATGGTTTCTCAAAGTCGGGTGCCATGATTTCTTTTTTCGGAAGTTTTTTTGAATTTCAGAAAAAAATCCATCAGGTGCTTTTCAGCTGGATCCCTTTTTCTTTTGGGGATCTTTTGTACATTATTCTTGGCGTTTTCCTTTTATATCAAATTGTTTTATGCTTTAAAAAGAAAAGAAGAAATGAGGCAGCCTTAAAGCTTCTGACTAGCATTAATATCTTCTACTTCATTTACCAGGTTTTTTGGGGCATGCTGTATTTCCAGACTCCTATTATTAAGAAGCTCCCTGAGCAGAAAGAACCTGAAATTGGCAAAGCAAAAATGTTGGCATTACGCTACCTTGAAAAGTGTAAAGCTACCAGGCAAACTGTGAAGGAAGACAGGAATGGGATATTCATCATAACCGATCTTTCCTCTATTCAGACAGAAATTTTACAGCAGCAGGCAAAACTTCCAAAATACATTTCCGACAAAAAAGCTCCACAGATCAATTCTTTTAAACCCAGTCTTTTTAAAAGTGTGATGAATTTCACAGGAATATTAGGCTATTATAATCCTTTTACAGCCGAAGCCCAGTATAACGCAAAGCTTCCCCATACCTTTATTCCATTTACTTCAGCGCATGAAAGTTCTCACCAGCTCGGTTTTGCCAGAGAGCAGGAAGCCAATTTTATAGGTTATCTGCTTGGTGTGAACTCTAAAAATGCAGATCTTAAATACAGCACTGAATACTTTACGTTAAAAAGCCTGCTGAGGTTTATCGTGGAGGAAGATCCTGAATTTGTAAAATCAGTTCTCAATCAATACTCTCCTGCCATGAAAAGAGACCGTATGTACGAAAGAAGTTTTATTTTCAGACATCAGGGATGGCTGGATGATTTCTTCGGATTTACCAACAATCTCTTTTTAAAAAGCAATCAGCAGGAAGGCGCAATTACCTACTCTTACTTTATTGATCTCCTTTTAAACTACGAAAAGATATAACAAAAAAAGAATCGTATCAGGCGATACGATTCTAAAAACACAAATGATGAAAAAAAATTTATTACCTTGACTTGTTCCCTCATTCAAGGCGATGTAAAAGTACAATATATTTTATAAATACAAAAACATTTCCCATCTTTTTTAAAACTTTAAGAAAATTTTATGATTTTTTATGTTTTTTTGAGTTTATTGCTGGATTTTATATTTTTAATAAAAATGCTGATTCAGTCACCAATCTACATCTAAACATGAATTAGGCTATAAAAAGCTCATAAATCTAAACGATTGTTTAATAATAAAACATTGTAGTTTCGCCTGGAATTTCCAATCATGAAAATTAGAGTTATTTTTAAATCAACGGTAAAATAATCAAAAGAATCGGGAATGATAAGATGCAAAAAATAGAGGTCAACAAAATAGCACTGGTCATTTTATTATATTGATTCCAACCAACTAAAAAAATTCCATTATCTACAACTTCATCATGAATTCTTTACAGAATTTTATTGCGGATTTAGCTTTATTTTTTAACAAATAAAACAAAAAAGGCAACTATATTTACAGAAAATCAAGCATTTAACAAAGGTATATCACCGACAAAAGAAAAAAAACTTGTTTTTTTAAAACATCTGCGTATTTTAGTTAAAAATATTACTATGATTTTCGACAAATTAATTAACTATCTAAAGCTTGATAAACAGGAATTTTCTTTCCAGTTCAATTCTCATCCAAACTACCCTTCTGCATTGGCTTTTAGTGATACACTTAACTTTATGGGAGTAAAAAATGATGCCTATGAACTTGACAAGGAATATTGGGATGAGCTGCCGGAAGAGTTTATTGCGATCGTAGATAATTCTTTTTCCTTAGTAAAAAAAACAGGATCCGGCTATTCGGTTTATTCTGAAAAAGCAAAAACACTTAACAAAGAAGAACTTCATCAGAAATCGACAGATTTTGTACTGCTTTTTGAAAAAACCGAGAATGCAGAAAGTAAAGCTGTTTTTAATTTCAGACCCCTTCTTTATCTTATTTTCGCCATTATTCTTGGCTATTCTTTTTTTACGCAAACTATATATGAAGCTCTTTTTAATGTACTCTCCCTTGCTGGTGTTTATATTTCGCTTGAAATCTTCAATCAAAAATTCGGAAATACTTCTACCGTCATTGGAAGTATCTGTGGAGATACTTCAGCTAAACAGACCACCAATTCATGTGATAAGATCATCAAACAGGATAAAACCAGTATTTTAGGCTTAAAATTTTCTGATTTTTCCCTGATTTACTTTACAGGACTTGCTGCACTGGGACTTTTTCTTCCGGCAACAGCTTATATTGTGAAAGGTTTTACATTGGTTTCCGTACTGGCAATCGCCTATTCTTTATACATCCAGGCATTTGTGGAAAAAGCTTTCTGCAGAGTCTGCCTCGTGATTATTTCCATTCTTGTGGGACAATTGGCACTCAGTATACTATTTTTCCAAAATACACCATTCAATGTAGGAGTATTATTATTAACAGCGGTTCTGTGGATTCTTATTTTCTCCGCGGTTTTGTATTTCAACAATATTCTTTCCCAAAAAGAAAACCTTCAAAAGTCGAATGCCAAAAACCTTAGATTTAAAAGAAATTATGAACTTTTCAAAAGCCAGCTTTTGGAAAAAGAGAAAATAGAATTCCAGGATACCGAAACTTTTACATTAGGAAATAAAAACTCTAAGTTTCGTCTTTCAATTGTCTCCAATCCGTACTGTGGATTCTGTAAAGATGGTCATAAAATTATGGAGGGGCTTCTTGAAAAATATCCTGATGATATTTCTGTACAGATCCGTTTTAATTATTCCTCGGAAAGGGCTGATGAGAAGTATACCCAATTACTTTCAGCTTTTAAACATATTTATCAAAACAAGCCTCAAAAGGAATTTTTAAAGGCCATTGAAGAATGGTTTGAAACAAAAGATGAAAACAAAATCGTTACTCTTTCAGGTTCATCTGCTCCGGAAGACCTTACTCCATTTGTTGAAATGACAAAGGATAACAGTAACTCAGGATTAAACTTCACCCCGATTTTTATTCTTAACGGATACCAGTTCCCGGATAAGTATGATCGTGAAGATATCTGGTTCTTTATTGATGAATTAATGGAAGATGAGGACTTTCAATAAGAAATCTCCAGAATTCAAAAATTCACTATCTTAGGACAAAATTAAAAGTATTGGCAGGAAGATTTAAAGAATAAAAACTAAAAACTTAATAATTAAATAATATGAAAAACTTAAAAAAAATTTCAAGAGAAAATCTAAAAACCATTAAAGGCGGGTTCAGAAGATGCCCGGAAAATGGAGAGTGTGGTGATGGACAGTGTTGTGCAAACGGTGCTTGCAGATTGATTGCAGGAGCCGGACCCGATACTTATTATTGTACAGCATATCCAGTAAACTGATTTTGCATTACAGGTTAAAAAACTGATCATGTTGATTTCCGGCAAAATAGTACTGTTATCGGTTACAATGATTAATTAACAATGAATAAAGAAAAATGTCGTCATCCAATGACGGCATTTTATAATGAGATAAATTTTGAAGAAATTTCCCTTTTATAAACAGCCGGACGCCAAAGACTGCGGACCTACCTGCCTTAGAATAGTAAGTAAATATTACGGCAGAAGTATCTCTTTGCAGCAGATCCGTACCCTTTCTGAAACTACCCGTGAAGGAAGTAGCCTTTTAGGGCTCAGTGACGCATCAGAAAACCTCGGATTCCGCTCGCTTGGAGTCCAGATCGATTTTAATACCCTTGCAGAAGAAGTTCCGTTTCCCTGCATTGTCCACTGGAACAAAAATCATTTTGTTGTAGTTTATAAGATTGATAAAAATAATAAAGTCTACATTTCAGATCCAAGCTATGGACTGATCACCTATACCCGCGAAGAATTCATCAAATTGTGGATCGGAGAAAATGCCAACGAAAATACAGAAGAGGGGATCGCCCTTATCCTTGAAACTACACCTGCATTTTTTCAAACAGAGTTTGATACAGAAGAAAGCAAGGCAAGCTTCTCTTTCCTTTCGAGATACCTGCTTAAATACAAGTCACTGGTCATACAGCTGGCAGTTGGTCTTTTGGCAGGAAGTTTATTGTCCCTTATTTTCCCGTTTCTTACCCAAAGTATTGTAGACGTCGGGATACAGAATCAGGATCTCAATTTTATTTACGTAGTCCTTCTCGCCCAGGTGATGCTGTTTCTTGGAAGGATGGGTATTGAAGTAATCCGGAGCTGGATCTTGCTGCATCTTTCTGCAAGGATCAATATTTCGATTATTTCAGATTTCTTTATCAAACTGATGAAGCTTCCTATAAGCTTTTTTGATACAAGAATGACCGGAGATATTATGCAGAGGATCAATGATCATCACAGAATTGAGCAGCTCCTGACTAGCTCTTCCTTAAACACCCTGTTTTCTCTTGTTAACCTTATTATCTTCAGTATTGTCCTGCTATTCTATGATTACAGGCTTTTCCTTGTATATCTTATTGGAGCAGCTCTATACATTGGATGGATCACTTTCTTCCTTAATAAAAGAAAGGAATTGGATTATAAAAGATTCTCCCAGGTTTCCCAGGAACAGAGTAAAGTAATTGAGCTGATCAATGGGATGCAGGAGATTAAAATGCACAATGCGGAAAAACAGAAGCGTTGGGACTGGGAATTCCTTCAGGTAAAATTATTTAAGATCAGAATAAAATCTCTTTCTCTGGAACAATGGCAGTCCGTAGGGGGAAATTTCATCAACCAGATGAAAGATATCCTGGTAAGCTTCCTTTCTGCCAAATTGGTTTTGAGCGGAAATCTTACTCTGGGGATGATGCTATCTGTACAGTATATCATCGGACAGTTGAACAGTCCTTTGCTGCAGCTTATTGAATTCATTAAACAAACCCAGGATGCCAAGATCTCATTGGAAAGATTGGGTGAGATCCATGATAAAGAGGACGAAGAAGACAAAAACGAACAGTATGCAGGGGAAATTCCTCAGAAAGATATTGAAGTAAACAACATATCATTCCGTTATATCGGCTCCGATGTTCCCGTATTTGAGGATCTCAGCCTTACAATTCCCTATCAGAAAACCACAGCTATTGTAGGATCCAGCGGAAGTGGAAAAACCACTCTTTTGAAGCTTCTGATGAAATTTTACGAACCCGACTCAGGAGAAATCAAACTTGGAAATACCCAATTGAAAAGTATTTCGCCAAGGGTCTGGAGAGATCATTGCGGAGTAGTAATGCAGGAAGGTTATGTTTTTAATGATACGATTGCTAATAATATTGCAGTAGGAGAAGATTATGTTGACAAGCAAAAATTAAGACGGGCTGTAGAGATTGCCAATATCAAAGATTTCATCGAAAGCCTCCCATTAAGCTATAATACCAAGATCGGAAATGAAGGGGTTGGTGTGAGCGGCGGCCAGAAACAGAGATTGTTCATTGCCAGAGCTGTTTACAAATCTCCGGAATTCATCTTTTTCGATGAGGCTACCTCTGCTTTGGATGCCAATAATGAAAAGGTGATCATGGAAAACCTTGAACAGTTCTTTAAAGGTAAAACAGCCATTGTGATTGCCCACAGATTATCAACTGTAAAACATGCTGACAAAATTATAGTTCTTGACAAAGGAAAAGTAGTAGAGGAAGGTAACCATGCTGAATTGGTTGCTATAAAAGGGGAATACTACAGGCTGGTGAAGAATCAGCTGGAATTAGGAAATTAAATAATATCCTCCTGAAATAGGGAGGAATTTATCTCAGAAACATGAAAGAAGACATCTTAGACAATATTGAACTCCGTTCGGAAAGTGTTCAGGACATTCTTACCCAGCCTCCTCATTGGATGATACGCTGGGGCAACAGTGTCATATTAATTATACTGCTGCTTATCCTTGTGATGAGCTATATTATAAAATATCCGGAATTCGTTTCCGCACCTGTTATTGTAACCTCTCAAAACCCGCCTGAAAAAATAGAAGCCAGGACCAGTTCTAAAATTGAGAAAATCTTTATAAAGGACCACCAGCAGGTTAAAAAGAATGATGTACTGATGGTTATGCAGTCCACTGCAAATTATAAAGATGTATTGGAATTAAAAAAGCTTGTGGATTCTATCGCTCCCAATCAGCTCAGTTCTTTTCCGATTGCACAGACATCCAGATTTAAGCTGGGAGAACTTCAGGGTGATTACAACAGTTTTGCCAAAGCTTTTCAGGATGAAGAGCTTTTCACCAGGCTTCAGCCCTATGCTCCGGAAAATATTGCAGCCAATCAGAGTATCTCGGAATACAGGGGAAGAATTGCCACATTAAAACAACAGAAAAGCCTGGAAATGGCCAAGTATGAATTATCAAAGAAAAGCTACCAAAGATCTCAGGAACTTTTCAACCAGGGAGTCATTGCTTCCATAGAACTTGAAAACGAAAAAATAAAATTCCTTCAGGCCCAGCAGAATCTTGAAAACCTTAATATTTCTATCTCCCAGATGGATGAAGGGATTTCCAACCTGAACAAAACGAAAAGCGGGACAGCTATTAATACGGAAAAAGACAAGATCACCTATTCTTCTCAGACATTACAGCTTTTTGAACAGCTCCGTAAATCTTTAAAGCAATGGGAGCAGAATTACCTTGTTATCTCTTCTACCGATGGGATGGCCAGTTTCCAGCAGTTTTTCGGGGAAAATCAATTTGTGAAAACGGCAGAACCTATTCTGTCTATTCTTCCAAGCAACAAAGAAAAACTGGTAGGCAGGATGTCCGTACCTACTGTAAACTCAGGAAAGGTAGCTACAGGCCAGAAAGTATTGATTAAACTCGATAACTACCGCTTCCAGGAATATGGTATTATAGAAGGAAAAGTACAGAATATTTCCCTTATTCCTGATGAGAAAGGAAATTACTATGTAGATATAACACTTCCTAAAGGATTAAAAACAAGCTATAACAGAACCCTTCCATTTGATAAGGAGCTCAGAGGTAATGCAGAAATTGTAACCCAGGACCTGAGACTGATTGAAAGGTTTTTCTACCAGATCAGAAAATTATTGGGATACCAGAGCTAATTGCCCTCAAAAAATATAAAAACCGCGACTGTATAAGTTGCGGTTTTTTATTTATTAAAAGATAATAATATCCCTTTTAAATCTTCCAAAAAAATTAGCTACTGAAAACTTAGCAGATTTTAAATCACCATTTAAGAGATAGCAATCAGGATTTTTTTAAGTAAAAAAAGGAAAGTAATATATCTTACTTTCCTTTCTGTTGTAGCGAAGACGGGAATTGAACCCGTGACCTCAGGGTTATGAATCCTGCGCTCTAACCAACTGAGCTACCTCGCCGTTTTGGTGGTGCAAATATAGAAAATATTTGTTTACCACCAAAATTATTTTAGCTTAAAATATTCCAAAACATTCCCCACATGGTCTGGTTTATTGATTATCTTATTGTTAGCATCTAAAATAAAATATGTTGGAGTTGCATGAACATTGTACGTATCTACATAACTACTGTTCCACCCTCTTAATTCAGAGTCATTGATCCAAGGAAACGCAGCAATCTTTTGGGTATATGAGTTTTTATCTACATCTAAGGATAAACCAACAATTTGTACATTTTTGCCTTTTAAATCATTGTATTTTGCCAAAAGCTGAGGCAGTTCGCTTTCACAATGAGAACATGTAGATGACCAGAAAACAATTATTTTTTTATCAGCTTTTACATCATACAGTGACTTTGCAGATGTGTTCGCCGGAGACTGAAATTTAACATTAGGAAACGCCGCTCCAATTTCAACATTTGCATTAGATTTTAAAGTAGATGCAAGCCTGTCATTAATCGTGCACTTAAGGTTTTTTGCCAGTGTAAGATATTTGGTTTTAAACTCTTCCATATCGTACGCATCAAAGATATCGATGAGCTCTGATAAAACCGTCTGCCCTCTTGGAGTTTCAACCTTTAAACGGTCTAAAAGCGTATCTACAGAACCTCCTACATTGGTATTTCCTCCTGAATTAAGATAAGCCACTAAAACCGGTCTTAAAAGAGAAGAAGATTCAAGCATATCATTGGATTTATCCAAGAAGTTTACAATATCTTCCTGGGTAACTTTTTTAGCCGGATCTGTAGAGTTAGACAGAAACTTGTTATAATTTGTATTATAATAAGAAATAAACGGATGTTGGCCAGCATCAATAGCCGTATTCATTCCGGCAAGCCTTTCTATTTCGGTTTTTAGGGCTTTCCCGAAGTCTGTATTATCTTTGTAATATTCTTTTATCTGTGCCAGAGCCGGAAGGATAAGGTCCTTCTTTTGGGAACCTTCCTGCTGTTTGCTCATAAGATCATTCACTTCATCAAGATAGATTACATCTTTGACCTTATTATTCTGAACATCCATTTTAATATTTACATTCTTATTCTCTGAAACAAAGTTTATCGAATTATTTGAAGCTGGAAAATACACTTTCATCATTCCCATATAATGGTTGGGATATTTGAAGGTCCATGTATTGTTCTTGCTCTGTTCTTTGGTAACGATGATGTCTTTCGAACCGTTTAATGTATATAGAATAGCATCCTGATCTTTAAATTCCGCAGAGGTCTGAATGGTAACTGTAAACTGAGCCTGTAGGGAAAATGCAGCTAATACTGCAGATAATATATATATCTTTTTCATAAGGTAAAAATAAAAAAACTCTCTGACTAATCAGAGAGTTTAATATTATTTTAATAAAATTTTAGGCTTTTTGGCTCTTTAAATTCTTTGCAAAGTATATAATGAATACTACTGCAACAATAGACAGTAAATAAACATACATATCAATAGGTGAAGCTGCTGGTCCTCCTGGACCTACACCTCCGGTACCGCCACCGCCTGGTGCTGGTGGTATTTCATCATCTGCCTTGACCAATAGTGTCCCGAAAAAGAAAAGAGCAAGTACTAGTTTATTAATAGTTTTCATAATATTTATTTTAAGATTTTAGTGTTAACGGTTTCTCCTTTATCAGAAACAATTTTTACAACGTAAGAATTTTTAACTGCGCTATCAAGCTCAATTACAAAATCTCTAGATGCATCAACTGCTTTTTTAGAGATAACCAGTTTACCGCTCATATCATAAACTTCAATATCTGCCTTTTTCCAGTTTGGATCAAATCTAACAATGTAGTTGGTAATCGCTGGATTATATACTACTACTGTTCTTGATGGCTCGGCTGTTTCTTTTGCAGCCAACACCACATTACTAGGCTCACCATAATATAAATCATAAGATGCAACAGCATTAGGAGCGATACCGCCTTGTGTTGCTGGCTGTAAAGTACCGTTTGATGCTTTATAGTAGAAACCAATTCCTGCAGACAATAAGTGAGTTCCTGATGGAACTAATTGTCCGTTTTCTCTTATTTCAAATTTATATGATTTTACTTTACCTGTATCGTAATTTACAAGTTTAACATTTTTACCTTTGAAGTTACTTTCATTGGCCTCGTTAATGTATAACCAATACTGTCCTGTATAGTTAGTATCATAACCACCGTTTAAAGCTTCTTCAAATGTACCGATGATGTTACTTCCTGCTGTTGCCTGAACTGTAGTTGCTACAGAAGTCTGGTGACCTGTAACAGCATTAGGCGAAACTACGTAATATGTTCTTGCAACTTCGTTCCCGTTAACATCTAAACCAATAACCCCAAGCTGTTTTATTGTACCTTCACCAACTTTTCCATTGGCATTTCTAGCAGCAGTAACACTGTAGTCAGTAGTTTCAGCTCTAACAGTTGAATTAAATCTTCTAAGGGTATTGAAATTTAGGGTCTGTGCAGAATTATCTCTCAATTTCAGAACAAAAGTCTGCATTGGTTTGATAATCATCCCAATATCTCCTACTGGAACTTTTGTATTCACATCGTAAGTCTGGATCAATGCGCCTGTACTGTAAGCATTTCCTTGTGAACCTACTACTACAGTTCCCGGATCATATCTTACTCCCCAAATGTTGCTAATGTTATTACCATCAGTAACTCCTCCGGCTGCAGGTTCTGCATATCCTATTCTCGATAAATCAAGGTTAGTTAGGAAAGGATTTCCAAACTGGTAAATATTTTTACCATAAGTTCCTCCCCAAGGAGTAGCAGAGTTTTCAAACTGATCCTGAAGATAAGTGTTATACCTTTCATTGTATCCATTAACTGCTGTACCGCCTGGGCCAAATGTAACATTCCCTGCATTTTGAAGAGTTGCAGCAGAGGCAAATGTTGCATAAGGACGACCATTAACAGTATGTAAAGCACTGCTTACATCTAAATTGTTATTATTAGATCCAAGCATATAATACTCGGAACCATTACTGGTATTAGTTGTTAAGCTTGTGTAATGATCAGCTACAGCTCCAGTGTTATTCCATTTTAGAATTTCATTCTGGCTTCTTCTTACAGTACCAAATGTTTTACCCAATTCAGTGGATAAACTACTCAAGGTTTTACCAAAGAAAGGTAATCCAACCTGTTGGTAATAACTTCCAGTACCGTTTTTCTTGGTTCTGAATTCCTTACTTACAACTCCGGTGATATCGGTTTGGGCTAAACCATCAACATATAATTGTCCGTAAGTAGATACGTCGTCAGTAGCTGTGGGAGTGTTGAGCCTTAAAATGATATTGTTACCATCAGTTTTAGCCCCACCAACGGCATCAATAGTTTTTAAAGCGTCTCCGGCTGTACCTACGATCATAACGTTTCCATGCACATCCAAAAGACCATTATCTCTTGTTTGTACACCTCCACCGCTATAAACAAGGGTGCCTTCGCTTACATACATATTAGCATTAGTGTCAATGTGACATAGTATCTGCGCCTGAACAGAGTAACTAATTGCTAAAAGACCTATAGCAAATAAACTTTTTCTCATTGTATAAATTATTTGTGTGTTAATACAATCTTCACCTGCAAAGGTAAGATTTTTTTTGAAAGAAAAAAAAATATTTTATTTATTAACAAAAATATTATCTTCCGTTAATACGATTTCTTTTTCCTCACCTATTGAAAACATATAGTCCTCCAATACTTTTTCTGTTGTACCTCTTAAACCTCTGGCACCCAATCCCTTTTCGATGGTCTCTTCTACAATCTTTTCAATGGCTCCATCCGTGAAAACCAAATTCGTGCCATCCATTTTGAAAAGCTCTACAAACTGATTGATGATTGAGTTTTTAGGCTCTTTCATAATTCTCACCATCGTCTCTTTGGTAAGCTTATCCAGGTAAGTAATAATTGGGAATCTTCCTAAAAGCTCAGGAATTAATCCGAAAGAACGAAGATCGATTGCATTGATATGGGTTAATACATATTCCTCTTCATCGGTCTTATTGATTTTTTCTGAACTGAATCCTATAGCCTGTTTATTCATTCTTCTTTCGATGATCTCTTTGATCCCGTCAAAAGCACCTCCTGCAATGAACAGGATATTCTGGGTATTCACCTGGATGTATTTCTGGTCAGGGTGCTTTCTTCCTCCCTGAGGCGGAACATTCACAATGCTTCCTTCAAGAAGTTTCAGTAATCCCTGCTGCACACCTTCTCCGGAAACATCCCTTGTGATACTCGGATTGTCTGATTTTCTTGCAATTTTATCGATCTCATCAATAAAAACAATTCCTCTTTCCGCTTTTTCCACGTCATAATCTGCAACCATAAGAAGCCTGGAAAGGATACTTTCCACATCTTCCCCTACATAACCTGCTTCTGTAAGAATCGTAGCATCTACGATACAGAAAGGAACGTTAAGCTCTCTAGCAATGGTTTTTGCCAAAAGAGTTTTTCCTGTACCGGTTTCGCCTATCATGATGATATTCGATTTTTCCAGCTCTACTTCTCTGTTTTCGTCCTGAGCGTGAAGCAGTCTTTTATAATGATTGTATACTGCAATCGAAAGCTGTTTTTTAGCCTGATCCTGTCCGATGACGTATTGGTTCAGGAATTCTTTGATCTCTTTCGGTTTTTTAAGTTCTTCTATATTGGCTGCAGGCGATGACCCTGTCTTAGAAACGCTGTCTTTTACAATAACATGCGCCTGTTCGATACAGTTTTCGCAGATAAAGCCGCTCTGCCCCGAAATAAGCATCTGTACTTCATTTCTTTTTCTGCCGCAGAAAGAACATTGGTTTGAATTCATACGATATAATATATGTTAAAGAAAATCGTAAAAAATTTCTTTTTTACGATTTTATGCTTTTAAGAATTAATAATTGAGTTTTGGATCTCTTTATATTCTTCGTCTGTTAATTTCAGTCTCTCATTTCTGAAGTTCATGTCTTCCATTTTGTTTAAGGGAATTAGATGGATATGGGCATGAGGAACTTCAAGTCCTACTACAGCTACTCCCACTCTTACGCAGGGAACTGCATTTTTTACTTTTTTGGCAACCTTCTGGGCAAATCCCCAAAGGTTTTTATATTCTTCACTTTCCAGATCAAAGATCAGGTCAACTTCTTTTTTGGGAACTACCAGTGTATGCCCTTTCACCAAAGGCATTGCATCAAGAAATGCTACAAAATTATCGTCTTCAGCAATTTTGTATGAAGGAATTTCACCATTGATGATCTTTGTGAATATACTGCTCATTTTAGAAGTCAAATTTTAAAGTTGAATTTAATTCTGTGGTCTAAAGAGTAATGTCCAATACTTCGAAAGACAGTTTGTTTCCGTTGGGTAATGTAATATCTGCAGTCTCGCCTATCACTTTTCCAAGTAAGCCTTTAGCGATTGGGGTATTTACAGAGATTTTTCCTGTTTTAAGATCGCTTTCGTTATCCGGCACTAAGGTAAACACCTGCTCCTGATTGGTTGCATTGTTTTTAAGTTTAACCGTAGTAAGGATTGAAACCTTTGAAGTATCTAATTGACTTTCATCTATGATCTTGGAATTTGCAATAGCATCCTTAAGCTTGGAAATTCTCATTTCAAGCATACCCTGAGCTTCTTTAGCAGCATCGTATTCAGCATTTTCAGATAAATCTCCTTTATCTCTCGCTTCTGCAATCTGCTGGGTAATTTTTGGTCTTTCCACAGTTTCCAACTGTTCCAGCTCAGCTTTCATTTTCTCTTGTCCCACCTTTGTTACATAGCTTGCCATAATTTTCAAAATTTAGTTTTGGTATAAAAAAATAATCCGACATTTGCCGGACAATGTTTTTCGTGTTATAATCGTTTAACTTTTACAAATATATAAAAATTTAAATTGAAATGAAAAAAACTTTTTCAATCCTGTCTATTTTAACACTGCTGATTTTCAGTAATTTAACTATAAACTCATGCGGAACCAGAGAAGATACCGTGAACTGCTTCCCTAATAACCCTATCAATGTATCTTTAAATCTTAACCTGCCCGCCTATAATAATCTCAACTATGATGGAGGCTGGATTTATGTGAACGAACAGCAGTCCGGAACAAGGGGATTAATCGTAGTCCGGGTAGGAGATTCCTTCAAAGCTTACGACCGTAATGCTCCCCATATCTGCCCCGATGCCAATACTACGCTTGAAGTAAAAGACAATATCAGCATCTTGTGTCCTAAGGACAATACCCGCTGGATTTTGAGAACAGGCCAGCCGGAATCCGGTGCTGCAACTTCCCTGCCTCCCAAAACATATCCTTACAACTATGATGTTGCCACCAAAACATTAAATATTTATTATTAAAATGAAGATTGTGATTCAAAGAGTTTCCGAAGCTCATGTAAAAGTAGATGGAAAAATTGTCGGGGAAATTGGTAAAGGACTGATGCTACTGGCAGGAATTGATGAGAACGATGAGAAACAGGATGCGGATTGGCTTGTTCAGAAGATTCTGAATTTAAGGATCTTCGGGGATGAAGATGATAAGCTTAATCTTTCTGTAAAAGATATTTCAGGGGAAATTTTGTGCATCAGCCAGTTTACATTAATTGCAGACTATAAAAAAGGAAACCGTCCTTCTTTCATCAAAGCGGCAAAACCGGATAAAGCGGTTCCTCTTTTCGATTATTTCAAAGAGGAACTGACTAAATCAGGATTAAAAACCGAAAGCGGAATTTTCGGTGCAGACATGAAGGTATCACTGGTTAACGACGGGCCAGTAACGATTGTCATGGATTCACTCACGAAAAGCTGATACTGCTGAAATAAAGAATCCAATCATTTTTATTAAATTCACAAAAAAGTGATTAATATTTCTCATTAAAATTATATATTTGGTTTACAACCATTTAATAAGATATTATGAGAACAAAAATTAGACTTTTCGCATTATGCATTTTCATTTTCGTGTTTTCATTCGGGCAGAAAACCGATCAATTAAATTCTAACATTTATGTATGCTTCTCAAAAGAGTTCAGCTCTGAGAAAGAGGCTCTCAGTAAAAACCCTGCATTAGCAGAATTTGTCAAAGCCAATGAAATTTCATTTATTAATGACCTTGGCTTCATTGACAGGAAACTTGAGGAAATGATGGCAAGCAGCAGAGCAATCGGTAATTCAGGCGAATCTGTTCAAAAGCTGAAACGCATCTTCAAAGTCAGCCTTACCTTCCAAAATCATGAGGAAGCTGAAAGAACAGTACGTACTCTTGAAAAATTCCCGGAGGTAGAATATGTTTCTGTAATGAGCAGCACACCTATTGAGCCTCCACTCGTTAAAGCTTTTGTGGCTACTCCGGATCTTGAAAGTCTTCAGACTTACCTCAACGACAATCCCGGGATCAATGCAAAATATGCATGGTCCAGAGGAATTACAGGGCAAAATATCCGAATCCGTGATGTAGAATACGGCTTTTACAAAACTCACGAAATGCTTTCCAATCAAAATTCAATACAGCTGGAGCCGGGATATTCACCGAATTCAGGATTATCAGGCAATAATTACAGGGATCACGGGACTGCTGTGGTCAGTATTTTAGGTTCTGTAAAAGATAATATCGGGCTTTCCGGTGCAGCCTACAGCGCATCAGAAATCAAAGGATATATGGAATGGACTACTGTGGGCTACAACAGGGCTGCAGCAGTAAGCAGATCGATCAATGCATCGCAGGCCGGGGATATTATTTTATATGAAATGCAGACGGGCGGAAAAGACGGCCAATACTGCCCTGCCGAATATGACAGTGTGATCTGGGACCTGACGAAAGCAGCGACCGATTCCGGAATCATTATTATTGCAGCTGCAGGAAACGGAAATCAGAATCTGGATGATCCATTTTATGCTTCTTACATGGCAAGAGGAAACAGCGGGGCCATTATCGTGGGTGCCGGCTCCCCTAACACCACTCACTCTAAACTGAGCTTTAGTACTTACGGAAACCGCGTGGATGTACAGGGTTGGGGAAGTAATGTTTTAGCTGCCGGATACGGTTCGTATCAAAAATATGACAACGATAATAACAGAACATACAATTATTTCAGCGGCACAAGCTCTGCTACTCCTGTTGTAGCATCCGCTGCTACTTTGATCCAATCTTTTTACCGGCAGACAACAGGTCAGTATTTGACTCCTGCTGCTATGAAGAATCTTTTGATATCTACAGGAATTCCTCAGGGTGGTACTGTTGCCAATCAAAAAATAGGACCTTTTCCGAATGTAAAAAATGCCATATTACAGCTTGAAAGTAATTCTTTACTTAAATCCAATAAGGCTGAAATTCCTCTTCCCTTAGAAGTTAAAATTTATCCGAATCCTGTAACCAGCCATATTACCATTCACAGCAAAGAAAGTAAAAAACTGGAATTTGAGATAATCAATATGCAAGGACGAACCATCAGAAAAGGGTCTGCCTTACCTGATGAAAAGATCGGAACTGCAGATCTTCTTCCAGGACAGTATATCATTAATATTACAGAAGGGCAAAGAAGAGTGGTTGAAAAATTCACTAAATTATAAGAACTTGAATAGCAATATAAATAATAAGGTGGTCGGTTAGAGCCACCTTATTTAATATCTGCAAAATATGTATCTTGTATTCTTTAATTTACTGAAATATGAATGGAGAAAAGGATTTGGAAACACTTTTAAAAAATATGAAGCCTAAGCATAACGCGGGTGATTATGTTTTCTGTACGGTTAGAAATACAGAAACTATTGATCTGAACCAGATTGAAATGTTCTTCAGAGAGGAGGAAGGATTTACTGTTATTCTTAAAAAAGAGGCGGCTGATTCATTAAATCTGGACTACTCCGCTATCATGTCATGGATAACGCTTACCGTACATTCTTCTCTGGAAGCTGTAGGATTAACTGCTGCTTTTTCAAAAGCTCTTTCTGAGAATAATATTAGCTGTAATGTAGTCGCAGCTTATTATCATGATCATATCTTTATCAATAAGAAGGATACTGAAAAGGCTATGGAAGTATTGAGAAAACTTTCCGCATGAAAATTTGTATAAAAATTTAAAGCTCAAAAAGAGGCTGCCTTTTTCAAGACAGCCTTATTATTTTAGTTTTTCAAATTAGTTTGCAGGAACGCTATTGAAATTAAGCGCTATTTTAAGCGTCATATCTGAGCTTGTCTGATTTTTCAGCTCATACACTGTTCTTACCGTTAGTCCAGTACTTTTTACAACCTCATCCAGATATCCTGTATCATTAATATCCAGGTTTAAGCTGGAAGAGTCTGTTGTTATATTGGAACGGGATGCAACAAGCCTCTCGCTGGCTCCGTTAGATGAAACATAAACTTTTACAGATTTTACTGCACTTAAGTTTCCTCCTGAAGGAGATACCACAGAAACTTTAGCATCAGAAATTCTTACATCTTTGATTTTTGCGTTATTGTTTCCTCCGAACCATGTCTGTACATTGGTAGCAGTAGAAGTGGAAGAAACTTCCTTATCTGCAGGTACTCCCGTAGAAACCAAAACGTTGGTTGTATAAGGGAACGTATTCTGAACCAGCGATTGTACGGTTCCGCAGCTTACTGCTAAAACTGAAACGGCCGCTGACATTAAAAATATATTTTTCATAATGTTAAACTTTAGGATTGAGTTTGCAGAAATTATACCAAAATGGTGAATCTTATTCCACACTTACATTAAAACCTCCTTTCGTATTACCGGAAGCCATATTACTTTTTCCAATAATCAACCAGACTTCGCCTTTTCCTTTGGTTTCGTAGGTAATTTCTCTTCCGAAAGGTCCGTCATAATCTCCGTTTGGCAGCCTGATCTGATTGAATCTGATATTAAAGTCTTTTTCATTGGTTGAAATCTTGGCTTTAATAGTAGGCTTGTCATAATGGGTCAGTTTTAAAACCAATTCCTGTCCGTCTTTTGTAAACTCCTCCCCTAATGTAAAAGGAAGCTGTGAAGCATCTGCTGTTCTTATGATCTGCCCGTCTTTTTCGCTTCTCATCACGCCTTTGCGCAGTACTTCTTTGGTAACGGGAGCATTATTAATGATTGAATCCTGCTTTCTGAGGGCTGCAGAATCTGTTTTTGTGGCAGAATACGGCATTTCTGTAACCATAGCGGAATCTTTGTTCATGGTTTCCGTTATGGCTGGTTCTTTTTTACATGAAATAATAATCAATGGGATTAACAATAAGGATTTTTTCATAATAATTACTCTTTTAATGTTTCAAAGTAAAGAATCTTCGAAAGGAAAGTTTTGGATTTTTCTGCTTTAATTTTTTCCAGCACTTTCTTTTTAAGCTGCAGATCCTTTTTTTCGTCTGCATATTGCAGCAGTCCCTTCTCACTGAAATTGATCTGTTCCAAATGATAATTGACTGCAAAGTCTTTACGTTTCATATTCTGGGAGGTAATAATTCCTCCCCAGTTCACATAACTGCAAGCCAAAATTGTTCCATAAAAATACCAGATCATTGTATTGAACAGGAATATATTTCTTTTTTTCTTCTGAATTTTAATGAAAGTAAGAGCCAGCCCGATCAATGATAACAAGAGAAAAGCAAAGACTCCCAATCTTTTGTAAGTGAATCCGTAACTGATAATATATTCGTAGTTTTTCAAGGCGGCAGAACACACGAGAATGGCATTCAGAATAATCCAGATTCTGGCGAGAATCTTCATCAGTTTTGCTTTAGGATCAAAATTAAAACCGGATTTAAAATAGAACATAATCACCAATACGGCCATAATGATCGACAGGATTACAGCATTGACTCTTTCATGGGTTTCTTCTGAAAGCTGACCGGGAGTTTTTGAAGCCTCATAAAACTGCTCGTAATTGTAAGTGATGATAAAGAATATGAGCAAAATATTCAGGCAAAAGAAGGAAATGACTCCGCTGGTTCTCTCCGCCTCCAGATCCAGAAAGGAATAAGTTGCCTTCTGAACCTTATCAGCATCCTGAAAATCCTCATCCAGCAGATGATTCTTTTTATAAATAAATCTTTCCACTGCATAATTCCAGTAATTGAAAGCAATGAAAAAACCAAGAACAAAAAGACCAAGGACCTGCCATACATTTATATCAAGTTCATAATCCCTGAAAACAGAAGCAAAATGATCGCTTCCCACAGAATAAATTCCAAAAAATAGGGAGATGAATACTAATGGTATAATGATAAAAGCTAAAGTTTTCTGCCATACGCCGGAAATATTTTTCTTCGGCAGCCATTCATCAAAGTTGAAAAACCTGAAAATGGAAGTAATAGTGTTGATGATAAAAACGGGAATCAGGAAAAGTATTTTCAGCTTCCTGTTTTTTGAGCGATAACCCAGCAAAAGAAGGGAACTTACAACCGCCAGCAGGGACGGAAAATCTCTGAACCATGCAAAAGCAAGACTTGACAGAATACTGGTTACAAAAAGTATCAGAAAAGTTCTGGTCCTGTTTCTTTCAGGAGTTTTGAATAGGGTAAGCAATGCGTAAACGATGCCTAGTATAGCAAGATTCAGCCCGGGCTCCTGATCATAGAATAAAATAACAAACAAGACGGCTGTAAGAAATATATGATGATGTGTTTTCATGATGATAAAATTTATCAATTAATAACTGAAGTTTAATTATTGTATAATCTGAAGATTGAGGGTATAATGATATACAGATAGAGTATTGTGACCGGAATGTTGAAAAGGAGCAGCAGTACAGAGTTTCCGGAAGCTTTTTTATTGGAAATATCATTCAGGAATTCTATAAGCTCATGGAACAGAACAAGCATATTGACCACCGCTACGGCTAAAACAAAGTAAAATCCTATTACAATGAGATAGTATGCGTTTGTAACCAAAAAGAACAGTAATAATAACATTCCTGATAAAAATGAGGAAAGAAAAACAATTCTGCCAAGTTTACTGAATTCTACTTTTTTCATAGTGTCTGATTAAAACAATACTACTGTTTCTTTCTGCTGGATATAATCTTTCAGATGATCGAAATTCTGCCACAACAAGCTTTCAAAATCCCAATGATAAAACGGCCTCATACTCTGTCCTTTTCTGTAAGCTTTCATATACAGTTTCAGGTATTCCGGGAGGATGATTGTTCCCAAAACAACGGCTGCAAGGAGATGAGCATTGAGTTTCCCGTTTCCCAGAAGAAGGTACTGCATGGCAATCTCGTCCTCAAACTGGGTTCCGCAACCGGTTATCAGATGGTGTACGTCATGGTTTTCCATTTTGGGAATCATTGAGAATCCGTGCTTTTTATAAAACTCACCCAGTTTTCGTCCTAAGGAATCTTCATTGAACTTTAACAGCTGTTCTTCATTGAACTGCCACTGTCTTTTTTTCTTTTTAAAGTATTTTCTGTAGAGTTTCTGGGTTTTATCGTAGACAAACAGCAGAAATTGAACGCGTATTTTTTTCATGATCTATTATTTTAGATTAAATTAATCCCTATTAAAGCATAAAGAATAGCGATGGGGATATTGATCATAAGTATACCGATCGCTTTGAGACAGGCATTAAGGTTAGATTGACTAGCAATTCCATAAATTAATAAACCAATAACAGAAAGCAGATTTATAAAGGTCCCCAAAATCAGGAGCATATAGCCTGCAGCTGCAAAACTGTCATTTCTGGTTATTATATAACCGAAGAGACATATATTTCCTAGTATAAAGCATCCGCCAAATATGTATTTCCCAAAGTTTATAATTTCATTATTTTTCATAGACATTAAGCTTGAATTAAAGTAAAGACTGTAATTTCCGGACGCACCATAAACCTGATCTGAAAAGAATGACCGATCGCCCTGTTGATGTACAGCATTCTCCCGTCCTGAAGATCTATTTCTCCGGATATGTATTTTCTGTTTTCAACAGGCAGAAGAGGCGTGATAATACCTGGGATTCTACACTGTCCTCCGTGGGTGTGACCACTCAGAATCCATCCTTTATACCCGTCCCATATATTTCTGTCGCAGGCATCCGGATTATGACAGAGTACTATATTGGCTTTGGAAGGATCAACCGTTTTCATTACTTCTTGTGGAAAGAAATTGGGTGACCACAGATCTTCGAAGCCTATAAAATTGAGTCCGTGACTTTCTTTACTGCTGTTTTTTAGCATACTGATTCCGAAGCTTTCGAGGGTATCGCAGATTTTTTCGGAACATTCTGTATCATCCCAGTTTTTTCCGTAATCGTGATTGCCTAAAATTCCAAAAGTCGACAGTTTCCCATGGACTGCATGGTTCATTACTTTCTTCAGATCTTCCTGGTCTTCCGGAGTTCCATGATTGACAAAATCTCCCGTGTACACTACAAAATCAGGATTAAACTGTTTTGCCTTCTGAAAGGATTCAATCAGGAAATTCCAGTCGAAACGGTCTCCTACATGCAGGTCTGATATCTGCATGAGTATTTTTCCATTCAGTGTTTCTGGAAGATTTTTAATAGGAAGTTTTCTCTGAACAAATTCTACCCAGAAAGGTTCTACCTGCCATGAATACAATGCCGGAAAAGCTCCTATAAATGAAAGCTGCATCAGCCTTTTAATAAATTTTTTCCTTGTCATGAGTGAAAATAAAACCAGATTTTAACTTCCTGCGAACGGGCTTCCGAAAATCCCTACTGCCAATTCAGCCCAGATTAATGCAAGAGTCAGCAGAATAACAATACAGATCAGGATTCTGTGACTTTGCTTTTTGATTTTACTTCTGACCAGATTGATAAGAAAAGCCGTAGTAAAAAGTAAAGCTCCTGCTACCAGAAAATCTGAAGCTGACCAATTGAATTCTTTGGACAATACATTTCCCAATAATGGAATACACAATAAAGCCAATGGAAGAGCATAAATCGTGATTGTTTTTTGTTTTTGTGTCATCATTTTGTTTAATTTTTAATTTATAAAGTACTTTGTATTTCAAAGTTGATTTTCAAAAAAATATAGGTTATCTTCCCAATAATTTTTCAAGGGCATCCAAATGTTCGTTAAAAGCCTGTCTCCCATTTTGCGTAACACGGTAGGAGGTTTTGGGCTTTTTACCCACAAACTCTTTTTTTACTTCAATATATCCTGACTTCTCAAGGGCATTGCTGTGGCTGGCCAGGTTACCGTCTGTAATTTCCAGAAGACCTTTCATTTCAGAAAAATCGACCCAGTCGTTGACCATAAGAACGGACATAATCCCCAGTCTTACACGGCTTTCGAATTCTTTATTGAGTTGATTGATCTTTATCATAGTAGGTCAGTAGCTGCAGAATTTAAGAAGGCTTTTCTTAAAATCCTGCAAATTTAATCTTTATTTATATTTTTTATGCATGATCAGCCCATACACAATATGCAAAATTCCAAAACCAATGGTCCAGAAGAGAAATCCCCAGCCTAAAAAGAACAGAGAAATGAGGCCAAGAATAATCTCGCAATATCCAAGATACTTAATATCCGTTAAAGTATATCTTTCTGCAGCGACCAGGGCAATGCCGTAAAATATTAATGTTGCCGGGGCAATCCACACGAACAGATGATGAAAAAGAAGTGCGATACAGAAGACTCCGCCTGTCACTAAAGGAACGGCAAAGGTTAAAAGCAAACGCTTCGTTGTTGCATCCCAGATCTTCTGGCCTTTCTTCTTGCTTTTATTGGCTGTAAAAATATACCCGCTCAATAAGGCTGTCAACAAAATTACTGCTCCGGTAACTACAAGTTCTCTTACTAATGCGGGACTGAAAAAATTCCTGTCTCCGTCAAAATAGTCAATTCCTTCTCTTTGGAAAACAAAATATACATATCCGGCACCGATCAGCGCGGCTAGACCTGCAAAAACACCTGACAGTCCGCTCAATGAAATAAATCTGGAAGACCGCTCCATCATGGAACGGATATGAGATAAGTCTTCGTGATAGTTTTTTGAATCCATAAAAAGAACTTTGAATTACAAAGTTATAATTTAATTTCAATCTGCAAAATATTTTTTTAAAATTTCAGTGATTTCTTATCAAACAAAAAACCGCTGAAATAATCAACGGTTAATAATTTATGATAAAAAGATTATTTTGCTCTTAATCTTTCTTTGATTCCTTCGATATTTTTCTTCGCAGAATCCTCAAGAATCAGGCTTGCACTCATATGAATCCTTGCCGGCATCAGTTCATTGAAATGATCTGTCCCTTCCCAGGATACCTTTTTAATTAAAGCCAAAGCCTCACTGCTTCTGGAAGCCAGCGTCTGCATAAACTTTTCCAGTTTGGAATCCATTTCCTGGATATTTTCCGATACGGAATGATAAACGTTATGCTGTTCCGCCCATTCTGCCGATCTGAAATCTGCATCGATGGCCATTGCAGCGAATTGCGATTTTCCGATTTTTCTTTCCACATAAGGTCCGATTACGAAAGGTCCGATTCCTAAATTAATTTCCGTAAGTGCCAGAGCTGAATCTTTAGTAGCAAAACAGTAATCTGCACCACAGGCAATACCTACTCCACCCCCTGTTGTTTTTCCCTGAACTCTTACCACAACTATTTTTCCACAGTTTCTCATGGCATTAAGAACTTTAGCAAAGCCTCCGAAAAATTGGGTCGAGGCCTCTAATTCTTCAATTGCTAAAAGTTCGTCAAAACTTGCTCCTGCGCAGAATGCTTTTTCACCTTCGCTTTTTACCAGGATAGCTTTCACTTCTTCTTTAGCTCCTTCATCCAGAATGGTCTGAGCCAGTTTTTCTAAAATGGCTCCGGGAAGGGAATTGCTTTTGGGTGTTCCGAAGGTAATTTCGGCAATATTGTTTTTAATTTCTGATGCTACGAATTCGTTCATTTTTATTTTAATTGGATTCTTACAAAAATACTAAATACCACCTTTCCGGAGAAATTATAGAACATAAATTCCAGATTAAAATGCAGCCCCTTAATCTCTGCATTCTCTAATCATAAAAACCATAACTACAGGAAAAATAAATCACCATTACGTATAAATACGGACTCCCCAATTTGGTATTTTCTACTCTAGTTCTGCCTTTCTATATATTGTTCCTTTGACTTATCAAACTTACAGTTAAGGCGGTATCTGAAAAGCCCACAGAACAGAGTAGGAAAATTTTAAACTGAAAAAAAATATTATCATGGATGAGTACATGGGAATCGTAAAACTATTTGCAGGAAATTTTGCACCAAGAGGCTGGATGTTCTGCAACGGCAGTATATTGAGTATTTCTCAAAACTCTGCACTATTTTCTTTATTGGGAACAACGTATGGGGGTGACGGGATCTCTACTTTCGCACTGCCTAATCTGATCGGACGTATGGCTTTAGGAGCAGGAAATATGAGTTCAAGTAAATATTATCCCTTAGGAATCGTTTCCGGAACAGAGCAGAATACGCTTCTTCAACAAAACATGCCAAGTATGGGGGGCGGATTTCAATTAAAAGTGGCTAACGCCAATGCTACCAGCTCTACACCTTCTGCCAATACCTCAATTGCCATAACAGGAAATCAGGTGGGAAGGGATTTTACTGCTGTACCAAGCTTTGTAGAGACAGATCCTGATACTGCTATTAATGTAAAATCGATCTCTTATACAGGACAGGGTATCCCGGTAAACAATATGCCGCCTTTTTTAGGGCTAAATTATATCATTTGCGTAGAAGGCATTTATCCGCCTCGCAGCTAAAAACCATTTAAAACCTAAATCATGAAAAGATCTATTTTTTTAACCTTTTGTAGTCTGCTGATCTCTTTACTGTCTTTTGGGCAGACCAGTACGGAACAATTTGAAACCGAATCTCACGGAAGTTCGAGCTTCACAGACAATGGAGTGATCTTTAACATTATTTCCCATGTAGGAACTTTTGATATACAGGGGAACTATCCAGGGACCGGATGGAGCGGAACAGCTAACGATAACAGGTATATTGATAATTCTAATGATGCAGCTTCGCCACCTTCATTCAGTATAAAAACTACATCCAATTTATTTAAAGTAAACCGTTTCTGGATGTATCTGTCTGCACTTAATCTGGATCTGAATGTAGCCGGTACCCTCACCATTACGGGAAAACTAAGTGGTGTAACTAAGTTTACACAGACAAAAACAACCGGTTTTGCAACATCACTGGGCTCCACCAATGGATATACACTGATTGATCTTACCAATTTAAACGGACAGAATTATTCAAATATTGTTATTGATCAGCTTCAGATTACATTAGGCGGTAATTTCAGATATGCAGGATTTGATACCTTTACCTGGGTAAAAGACAGCAATATAGTGCTGGCGACAAATGAAACAACAATTTCAAAAAAAGAAATAAGCATCTATCCTAACCCAACTAACGGACCTTTTAGCATTAAGACGGAAGAAAACGGACAAGCGGAAATTTACAGCCAGGATGGTAAATTGCTGAAAACATTAGAGGTGAGGAAAGGAAGTAATCAGGCAGACGTTTCGGAACTTTCTAATGGTGTTTACATCCTTAAAACATCTTCAGGATCTTCTAAGATTATCAAAAAGTAAAATTTTTCATAAGCGATTTGTGCCGCAAAAAGATTCTAAATGCATAAATGAAAAATCCCCCTGAACTATTCGGGGGATTTTGTTTTATCTGGTCCATTTGTGAAGATGTTCTATGTCTGCATTTCTTTTTAAGAGAGCCTGAAACCTCAACTTTAATAAGATACGGCGCCCTTCAATGGTTCTGGTAAAAACCAGTTCCGATTTTTCAATCTTTTCGCTCCAGGCATTTGCAAAGAGATCAGCACTCTTTTTGTTTTTGGCGAAAACTTCGGGTACAGGATAATATATGTCTTTTTTGGTAAAAAAAAGTTTAGTCTGTTGCCTAAGCAGATAACGTGGATTATCAATTTTAGAAATGACTTCCTGTAAAACCTGAATAAACTGAGATTTTTCGTAATGGCTACCGCCATCCAGATAACAGAACATATCATTTTTAGCTGTGGAGCTTACTATTTTCATTTTTTCCTGGGAAGTTGTAATAATCCTCTCATAGATGAGTAATCTTAAAACAATTTCACCTATAAGACTGATGTGTTTCGCTGCATTTTTGTATTTCAGATATTGTCTGAATGCCCGGTAAAATCTTAAACCATAGGCTACACATCCCAATCCGCCTAATAGAAACAGAATCCATGAAAAATTTTTAACAGAATTTACTGCCTGCATATTCTTAAATATGCCTAAAAGAATATCCTGCCCAAAAAGTAAAACAGTTGATACCATTACTTTAGAAAGTTCGGCAGTTATTTTTCCGAGATAGGTCATCTTCATTTCCGTTACTGCTGTAAGATCACCAGAAGGAACTTTAATTTCTTCAACCAGAATATTTCCTTTACCTAAAGCTGATTTCCAACGTTGTGTAAGATCTTTTCTATTTTTTGCCCAAGAAAGGCTTTCCTGATTAACCACTGGAATTTCATCTTCCTTTTCAATAATTTTTATATTGAGCCTTTCAAAATTATTTTCAATAGAGGTTTCCTGATTGGTAGAAATCCCAACAAAGGTTTTAAACCTTTTTTTCATAATATCCATATCCTGGCCGCCACTTTCACTGTTTGGATCAAAACATACCAGATGCCATATATTTCCGGTTTTTTGGGAATTATCTTTATCCGTTCTTATTACTCTTCCCCTCATCTGGTTGGAAAGGACAAACGAGCTTACAAAACTGGCAAGAATCAACGAATTCATTTTAGGAGCATCCCAGCCTTCTCCCAGTAAAGCTTTGGTTCCAATCAGAACCTGAATATCTCCATACTGAAAAATTTCTGTGATGATGGGTACAATATCCTGCTTTATCTGTTCATTAAGATTAATCTGGATATAGTTTTCATCATAAGTAATGGGAGAAAAAGATATTTCGGATATCCCTGTTCTTATGCATCGTTCTTTTATCTTTTCTTTTACAGAAATCGGAATAATAACAATACTTCCTGTAAGAACAGCAATTTTTTTATTCTGAACATTTTCCCTTCTCAGTTTTTCGAAAATAGGGATAGCTCCAATTTTGTCCAGATGGAGATTATTTTCTGTATCAGTGGAAAGGTATTCTTTTTTTATAAAGTCGGTAAGAATTACCATTTTCAAATCTTTATTGAGCACTGAAAATTCAAATTCTACGATATCTTTGATCGCCTGAAGTTTTCCGATGCTGGAATTAAGGATCTGGCTTAAATTTTTATTGTTGAAAAAACTGATGGTCTTATTTTCTAGAAATCCCAGCCTTTTCAATCTATTGCCTAATTCAATCCGGTGTTCTTCTTCGTTTTTAAAATTCACTTCATCAACTACAAGATAAAAATCAAGGAGTTCTTCGAGCCAGAAAAAATCAAATTCCGGAATATACTGATGCTGATCTCCTATAATTTCAAAATGAATCTCAGGGATTTCCTTTTTCCTGAAATGAAGATAGATTAATCCTGAAGTATAGGAGGAAATATTCTCGTAGATCCAGTCCAGATTCTCATTTGGATTTTGATAAACAGGATGCTTTTCTAATGCATTGAGAAGAATACCATCATTTTCAATTTCATGTAAAAATGCAGCTGCATGAGTGTGGTAGTATTCTATTTTCTGCTGTTCTTCATAAGATGGCAGAGTAAAGTATACTAAATCCTGATGCGGGCATAGATCGCCTTCAATCATTAATTCCGGAACTGAAATTTCTGCGTCTATCGGACCGTTCAATTGCATATATTTTTGCCATTCGGAGCCGGAAACATCAAAAGGTGGGGTTGCGGTAAGGGATACAACCGTGGGATCCACAGCTGCTTTTAACTCCATCAAACTTCTCCACCAGGCATTTTTCAGGTGATGGGCTTCATCGAAAATAAAGGTTTTTACTTTCTGTTTCTTCAGTTTCTTTATAATTTCAGCCAGAGAGATCCGCGTTGATTTTTTACCGTCTTCTGTTTCATCCTCTTCAGGTACACCGGAAGCTGCGTGAATCCCCTGATAAGTAGTTACCGTAAGAAGTCCGGGATTTTTAATATCTGTTGATATCCAGTCTGGTACTGTTTCAGTATCAAGAAAAAGCTCACAGAACCTTTGAACCCATTGATTTTTGACGGCTAGGGTTGGTGCTACGATAAGTGTCGGCTTATCCAGTCTTAGCATGACTTCCAACCCCAAAACTGTTTTTCCGGAACCAGGAGGTGCAGTGACATGCAGATGATGATCAATGAGGAATTGATCAAGATCATCCAAAAATCTCTTCTGATAAGTACGCCAGCTGTATTTAAATTTTGTATGGGCAGGAAAAGTATTCATGGGTATAATTCTGTTCAACATCATGCAATTAACAGCTATTTTTTCAATGCCAAAATATATTTGTCAATATACAGCTGTTTTTCTTTTGTTTTATACTGCTGGATATATCTGGGATGTTCAAGTACGGTCATTTTCTCAAATAACTGAGCTTCTTCATTCAGTTTCGAAATAAATTCTGAATTCTTTTTACCAAGTACAAAAACTTCAGAAGTATCTACTCCAAGGCTGATATGTTTCTTCAGAGAATCTATCATAAAGCCTTTTACTTCTTCAAAAAGTTTTTTATCATCATAATAATTGGCGTTCAGCCAGCCTGTTTTTGCTTTTCTTACAATAGCCAGCGGAAAAGGTGAATTGATGTAAATCTCCTTATAAAATTCCTCTGCACCACCATATCCGGCAATCATATCATAAACAAAAACCGAAGACACTTCATGGGTCCGGGCTGAATTCATTTTGATGCCACAGATGTTTTCCAGCCTTTTGGTATCAGTAAACGGAACCCCGGTTACTCCTGCTCCATGTCTGCTGGGATTGACTCCGATGATAAATTTTCTACGGTTCCGGTCATTGTAGTATTTGTGATAAAACTCTTCCATTACTGTCATGGTTTCAGGATTGTCCAGATAAGGATTCAGCGCTTGGAAACCATCAGGAAGATCTCCCCGAAACTGTAGGTTTTTATTAAATTCTATGACTTTATCGGCAAATGTTTTCATTGAAAAGAATAATAAAAAACAATGTAGCAATTTATTACTAAACTGCTACATTGTTGTATTGCTACTTTTTGAATATAAATTATTCCTCTATTCTTGTGTCTACAAATTCATAATTTTCATTATTTTGCTCAAGGGACAGCTGAGAGGCTTTAAATTTTACATGATTTTCATCTAAAACCTTATAATCATAGACATCAGTTTTACCATCGCCTTTATGGAGCTCATAAAACTTACCGTTTTCAACCCACCATTGTCCTTTTTCCGTAAAAGTTGTAGTCTTTCCATCCTGTACAGCGACAAATAATAAAAGAAATTTACCATCATCCGAACGGTGCATGATCCAGCTTTTATGCATTCCTGCGATCTGCTGATCATCTTCTTCTCCTGACCAGCTTCCTACCAGCTTCTGATCTATCTGATTTTTTTTACTGTTGCTTTGCTGTGCAAAAGCTATTACAGAAAAGAACATCATCATAATAACGCTTAATTTTGTTTTCATTTAGTTTATTTAAAAAATATTAATACATTCATTTCACTATTTACCGGAATTCCTGCTGAGGTGGCCGGCTTCCATTTCGATTTCTTTACAAAATCCTTAAGCTTTTTAATAAAGTATCCTGAAAACTGATAGTTATTTTCATACTGAAAACGAATTTCTACCTGAGGCTCAGAAATAGTACCGTCTTTTCGAAGGATGAAGTTAGCTTCCATTGACGAATATAAATCTTTTTCTTTTCTGAAAGCAAATTCGTCCGGATATTCAGTTTCATTCCAAAAGTCTTTTTCTACTAATTTAAGAGCTTCACTATAATCATTTGATTTTGCGTATCGCGAATTCATATCACATTCCTCAAAACTGAAAATCTCATTTTTCCTCTTGTTGATGTAAGAAATTTCTGCAACCTTTCTTAAAGAATCTATAAAATTTACACCATGTCTTCTAACAATTTCTTCATTCATTCTTTTGCCATAACAATTTTGTTTTGAGTAAGGTACCATACAGTAATACATACTTTTCCTCGGCTTTATGGAATATAATGCTAAAAGAGAATCAAGTTCAGCATCGCTCCTGTACATTTCAACCATTCCAAAAACATGAGTATAAAAAATATGGTTGTTTTTAATATCCTCAACTGCCTTTTTCTCTTCTGCAGTGCATAAAGAATCCCAATATTTTCTTTCTTCTTCTTCCATGGCATATGAAATTCCGGCAAGTGGTTCATATTCTGTTTTTGCAATACTTTTCTTTTTAGAAGTACAGCAGATAAGAAATAAAACCGAAAAAAGGTAACATATATTGATTTTCATAAATAATTTGTGCATTAAAAAAGTCATAAAAGATAATGAATTTCCTTTTATGACTTTTATATTTAAGAATGTTATGTATTAAATCAACCCAAATTGCTCAAAATGGTGGGTAAAATGTTTTTTATGCATCAGTTCCCACATTTCTTTATTCAGTTTTCCGAATACAAAGTTCATATGCTCTGCCTGCGGATTTTCTTTGTAGTAAATTGAATATCTTCTCAGGGTGTCAAGGAAAGACTGTTTTGCAGCTTCCAGGTTTTTATGTTTCAATTCAAGTAAAGTTTCATCTTCAGCCAGGAAAGGGGCCGGAAAATCCTTCGGCATTTTTCTGTGGTTGTAAAGGGAGTCCTGCCATTTTTCCAGCTGTTCTTCCGGAGTAAAGCATTTGTCAGCTTCCGGCTCTCCTAAACTTACCAGAACTCCATGTTCCAGGTGCTCAATCATTTGCTGAGGTGACATTTTGCCCCAATTAGGCTGAGTATTTTCTGACAGACCATTCAATATTTTACCGACATTTTTCACGTTGAGGTCGATAAATGGAGAATGTTTTGCCACCAGGGTTAAGATGGTTGCAATACAAACGATTTCATCTCTTTGATTCACCACTTCAACCAGCCATTTCACAACACCGGAAGGAATATTTCTCCCTTTTACTCCTCTGTTGATTTTTTCTTTTGCAGTTAAATAAACAGTGATGGTATCTCCCGCGTAAACCGGTTTAAAGAATGAACAGTTTTCGAGTCCGTAATTGGCGATAACGGGCCCTTTTTTCCCAGAAACGAATAATCCCGCTGCTGCAGAAAGGATGAAATATCCATGAGCAACCGTTTTATCGAAAATAGTCCCCGTTAAGCTTGTAGCATCGGTATGAGCATAGAAGTGATCCCATGAAACATTGGAGAAATTAACGATATCCGCATCAGTAACGGTTCTTCCTGCTGTTTCTAATGAATCTCCAATTTCAACTTCTTCAAAATATTTCTGGAACGGATGCTTGTCTGAGAACTTTTTCTCCGCACCCTGTTGATAAATTTTTGTAATCGCTTTCAAAACATCCGGTGAACCCTGAATGGCTGTTCTCTGAAGGAAGAAATGAAGACCGTTCAGTCCGCCCATTTCCTCTCCTCCTCCTGCTCTTCCCGGGCCTCCGTGCATCAGGGTAGGAAGTGGTGAACCGTGACCTGTACTTTCTTTGGCATTGTCTCTGTTCAGTACAAAGATCCTTCCGTGCTGGGAAGCCATTTTCCATGAAGTTTCGGCGATAAAGTTCTCATCATGAGAAATAATGGAACCTACTAAACTTCCTTTCCCTCTTTTTGCCAGAGCTGCCGCTTCTTCTGCATCTTTGTAAGGCATTAAAGTAGAAACAGGTCCAAAGGCTTCTACATCATGAGAGATATTTTTCTCAAAAGGCTTATCGTTAAGGAATAATTTCGGGCTCATAAATGCTCCGTTATCGTAATTTGCATCTACAAGTTCGTGTTTTCCGTCGTATATTAATTCTGTTTCGGATTTTAAGATATTTACTTTTCTTACCACCTCATCATACTGCTGTTTTCCAACCAAAGATCCCATCCTGGTTTCTCTGCTTAATGGATTCCCGATTTTAGTTTGATCTAAGGCTTTAGATAAAGCATTCTGCACATCTCCAATCAGGTGCTCAGGAACAATGATCCTTCTGATCGCTGTACATTTCTGACCCGCTTTGGTGGTCATTTCGTTTCTTACTTCTTTGATGAACAGATCAAATTCGGGGGTGCCAGGTTTTGCATCCAAACCAAGAATCGAACAGTTCAGTGAATCTGCTTCCATATTGAAACGTACGGCATTTCCGGCTACAGATGGCAAAGATTTCAGCTTTCTTCCTGTATTGGCTGAACCGGTGAACAATACGGAATCTCCATCCTGAACATAATCCAGAATATTTCCAGGCTCACCGCAAACCAACTGAACCGCTCCTTCAGGCAGAATACCACTTTCGATCATATCCTGAAAAACAGCATTGGTAAGATACGAACCGAATGGAGAAGGCTTTACAATAGATGGAACTCCTGCCAAAAGGGAAGTTGATAATTTCTCCAGCATCCCCCAAACAGGAAAGTTATAAGCATTGATCTGAATGGAAACTCCTTCACTTGGGGTCAGAATGTGAGTTCCCAAAAAAGTTCCGTTAGCAGAAATTTTCTGAGTTTCTCCATCTACCCAGAACGGTGTATTCGGAAGCATTCTTTTGGCCAGTCCGGAATAGGTAAAGAAGGTGCCGAAACCTCCTTCTATATCTACCCACGAATCTGCATGGGTGGCTCCGGTTTTATAAGATAATTCGTAATATTTTTTCTTTCTTTCCAAAAGGTAAAGTGCTACTTTTTTCAGCATCTCACCTCTGTCATAAAACGTCATGGAAGAAAGGTTTTTGTAGCCTACTGTTCTTCCGTAGTCAAGAGCCTGCTCAAAATTAAGCCCTTCCGTATCTGAAACGGCTACCTGCTCGCCTGTAACGGCATTGTATAAAGGTATTCCGTTTCCGGTACCTTCTACCCATTCTCCGTAGATATAATTTTTCAGTTTTTCCATATAATTAGTTACTTTTTACTTGACTTCAATACTTTATTCTTTGTTCTTTATTTACTTCTGGATGTTTATCCAATAAATAAAGAATTCTATCAGATTCAGAAAAAGGAATATTATGATTAATACATACTTCTTTTAAATCAGTAAGATATATTTTATATAATTCAATTTTTTTTGATTTACTGAATGGGATTTTTAAATTTTTTCCATATAAAATTCGGTAAACTCTTTGGTCAATAATTTGAAAATAGTTCGGATTAATAAATCTTAAAAAAGTAGAAGCCATTGGTAAATCAAATCCTTTTGATTCTAATAATTTCATTAAGACATAATCCGATAAATCTGCATTATATGCTTTCCTTAATTCATTAATTCTCGCAATTAAATCCTCATTGATTTCAGGAAATCTATTAATCTTCCAAAGTACGATTTCTAATATTGTTTCATAAGTGAAATCATCTTTTTTAGTATCAAGTTTTTTTGTCAATTTTTCCTGATACTTAAATTCAGGAAGATCACTAAGAAGATCCTGAACATTTTCTAAATCCTTTATATTTTTAATTTCATTGCGTTTCATACGATATGAAATTATTTTGGTTCCTGATACGGAAATAATTTTACCAATCCTTCATATAAACTTCTGTGAAGTATCGTGGCATGATTATCCGTTTCCATCATTTTATATTCTACTGTCCAATTTTTCTTGCCTGAATTTTTAAGAACATTATAAATATCTTCTGCATCTTTTACCATCACAGGATGTTCTCCTTTCCCTACAGAAACATAAACGAATTTTTTAGTGTCCGGAGATTTTGCAAGTAATTGAGGAGCCTGTTTTAAAAGACTCTCATCATCCCACCATAAACTTGGGCTGATGATAAAATAGTTGTTAAACATTTCAGGTTTCTTCAAAAGTATTTCTGTTGCCAGGAGCCCTCCCAGAGATTGACCGAACAAATATTTGTCAGTGGTTTTAAACTGGCTTTCAACGTAAGGTTTTAATTCTTTTTCAAGGAAAGCAATGAACTTATCAGAATGTCCTGTTGTAGGATAATCTTTCTGCAAGTCTTTTAAATCCGTATGAAAAGTAAAATCTCTTTTCCTGTCTACATTAGCAATCCCCACTACAATAGCTTCCGGCATGGAATACATCTGATTAAAGAATTGTACTAACCCTGTCACGTGAATAAAATCTTCATTCATGCTTCCATCCAACAGATAGATCACAGGGTATGATTTTGTTTTATCATACCCCTGCGGAAGATAAATATTCAACGTTCTGTCTTCATTTAAGGTTTTGGACTTCATCGTCCTCACTTCTCCTATTGTAAGCGGTTTTGTTGTAACAGTCTGTGCTGATATTGTACTATTCACCGCGAACATTATGCTGCATGCAAGTGCAATTTTTTTAATCATATTTAATTTTAATGGTCATTATTTTACATCATCCCAGATACTGTAATCAACAATTTTCGTAGGAGTTTGCTGAATATATTCTGTAAAGGGTTCACAGGGTAAAATAGCTTCTTTCCCTTCTCTTGCCAATTCCTGGTAAAGCTTGGTTCCTTCGGTTTTCCAGTGAATCATTTCATCGGAGACATCACGGATGATCTTTGCGGGACTTCCTACAATGAGTTTTCTTGGTTCACATTTGAAGTTGGCCGGAACAAAGGCTAAGGCGCCAATAATACATTCATCACCGATAACAGCTTTATCCATCACTACGGAATTCATTCCAACAAGACAGTTTTTGCCGATATGTCCGGAATGGATAATGGCTCCATGCCCGATATGTGCAGATTCCTCAAGAATGGTCTCAATATTGGGGAATACGTGAAGGGTACAGTTTTCCTGAACATTCGCACCGTCTTTAATGATAATTTTCCCCCAGTCGCCGCGGATCACTGCATTGGGTCCGATATATACTTCTTCGCCGATCTCTACGTTCCCAATGATTACGGCCTGCGGATGGATGTAGGCAGAAGGCTTGATGATGGGACGTATGCCGTGGTATGAGTAGATGTTCATTTTATTTAATTTGAAAATTTGAAAATAGATTAATTTGAAAATGAGTAACGTCCTGAAACATTTTCAAATTCTCAAATTAGCCCATTTTCAAATTAATTATACTTTTTCAATAACCATTGCATAACCCTGTCCGACACCGATACAAAGGGTACACAATGCATATTTCTTATTCTGTTTTTCAAGTTCCATAGCAGCAGAACCAACAATTCTTGCCCCTGAAACTCCCAGTGGATGTCCTATGGCAATAGCTCCTCCATTTGGATTCACTCTTGAGTCATCATCTTTTAAGCCTAAGCTCCTGGTTACTGCTAAAGCCTGTGCAGCAAATGCTTCATTCAACTCAATGATATCCATATCATCCAGAGAAAGGTTGAGCCTTTTCAATAGTTTCTGTGTTGCTTCCACAGGTCCTATTCCCATGATTCTCGGTTCTACACCTGCTACGGCCGATCCTAAGATTTTTGCTTTAGGCTTTAATCCGTATTTTTTTACAGCTTCTTCACTTGCAAGAATAAGAGCGGCTGCTCCGTCATTCATACCTGAAGCATTTCCGGCAGTTACTGTTCCTTCTTTTCTGAAGGCAGGACGAAGCTTCGCAAGACCTTCCATTGAAGATGCAGGTTTAATAAATTCGTCTGTATCAAAAATTTTAGGCTCTCCTTTTTTCTGTGGAATTTCAACGTTTACAATTTCTTCCGCCAATCTTCCGCTTTGCTGAGCTTTTGCAGCTTTCTGCTGAGACCAAAGGGCAAATTTATCCTGATCTTCCCTGCTGATATTGTGAATATCGGCAAGGTTTTCTGCAGTTTCGCCCATTCCGTCTACTCCATACATTTCTTTCATTTTCGGGTTAACAAAACGCCATCCGAACGTGGTATCAAACATCTGGCTATCTCTTCCGAAAGCAGAACCCGGCTTAGACATTACATAAGGAGAACGTGTCATGTGCTCTACTCCACCTGCAATATAAATTTCACCCTCTCCTGCTGTAATGGAACGGAAAGCATTCGCTACTGCAGACATTCCTGAAGCACAAAGCCTGTTTACCGTTTCGCCACCGATTTTGTAAGGAAGTCCTGCCAGCAAAAGGGCCATACGGGCTACATTACGGTTATCTTCCCCTGCCTGGTTGGCGCATCCGAAAATAACATCTTCAATTTCTTCTACAGGAACCTGGGGGTTTCTTGCCACTACTTCTTTGATCACAATTGCGGCTAAATCATCCGCTCTTACTTCTGATAATCCTCCCTGTAATTTTGAGATTGGTGTTCTTACGTAGTCTATGATGTATACGTTGTTCATTTTCTTATTTTGCTTAAGCTATAAGCAATAGGCTTTAACAGCTTCAAAAAAGCTTATTGCTTACTGCTTAAAGCCTATTGCTATTATTTATAATTCTGTTACTTTTTTCCCAATTTTGTAGACTGTTCCTACAAATTTTGCAATCAGTTCCTTATTTTGATTCGTGATCTGAATATCATACACCGCTGTTTTTCTTGTGTCATTCACCAACACACTTTCTGCTCTGAAAACATCACCTTCTTTTCCTGCTTTGGTAAAGTTGATGATACAGTTCAGCGCAACCGCCGCATCTCCCAAGTTGTTGGACGAAAATGCCAGTGCAGAATCTGCAAAAGCAAACGTTACTCCTCCATGAACGGTTTTAAGCCCATTGATCATGTCTTTTTTGATGGGCATTTCTATTAAGCAATAGTTTTCTTTTACTTCGATCATTTTTATATTCATCCATTGGGAAAAATAATCCTGGTCGAACATATAATCTGCAACTTGTCTCGGCGTCATAAATTTAATGTGTTGATATGATGATATGCTGAAGTGTTGCTTAATCGGCAAATTAGCACATCGGCATATTTTCTAATTCATTTTTTTAAGTAAAAGGCTTTGTCTGTACTTTTCTTCCTGGTATTCTTCGTAAAGATTTTGAAGAGTTTCAGATATTTTTGAATAGCCGATCTCTTTTCCCCAAGCCAATAATCCTTTCGGGTAGTTTACTCCTTTCTGCATCGCAAGTTCGATATCTTCATCACTGGCAACGCCTAATCTTTTGGCTTCTACCGCTTCATTGATCAACATTGAAATGATTCTTAAAAAGATCTGCTGATATAAAGCATCATCTTTCTGTGCTGCCGGGTTCTCTGCACCTTCGGCATAATTGTAGAAACCTTTTCCCGTTTTTCTGCCGTGAAGTTTGGCTTCGGACATCCTTTGCTGAAGAAGGGAAGGTTTATACTTCGGATCGTAAAAATAATCTTTGTAAACAGTTGTCGTTACGGCAAAGTTCACATCAACACCAATCAAATCCATTAATTCAAAAGGTCCCATTTTAAAGTTTCCAAGTGTTCTCATCGCCTCGTCTACCTGTTGGGGAGTTGCGATATTTTCTTCAACAATTCTTAAGCCTTCACCATAGTAAGGACGTGCAATTCTGTTGACGATAAATCCGGGAATATCTTTAGCGATAACAGGCATTTTACCCCACTCTTTCATGAGGTTATACATTTTTTCAGCTAATGATTTTTCTGTAAGCAAAGATGGAATAATTTCAACCAGAGGCATTAGTGGAGCCGGATTGAAGAAGTGAATTCCGATGAAACGTTCAGGTTTCTTTAATTCTGCACCGAGAGAGGTGATAGAAATGGATGATGTATTGGAACTGATGATACAGTCTTCAGAAACATAGGTTTCGAGCTCAGTAAATACTTTGGTTTTTATGTCTTTATTTTCGATGATGGCTTCTATGATCAGCCCGCAATCTTTAAAGTCTTTTAGTTCTGTAGCGATGGAAATATTAGCTAAAATTTCAACCATTTTCTCTGCCGAAATTTTCTGCTTGTCAACCAACCTGGTTAATGTTTTTTCCAAACCTACAGTGGCTGTTTCTACCTGTTTTGGATTGGCATCATATACCCAGACTTTGCATCCGTTCGTTGCGGCTACTTGTGCAATGCCGATTCCCATAGTCCCGGCACCGATAATTCCTACGTTCATAATTTTAATTTGAAAATTTGAAAATGAATTAATTTGAAAATTATTTAAGCTTTGCGCTTGAAATAATTTTAGAAAGAATTAATAGAATCTCCCTCAAATCCGATAACATTTTTTCGCTCGGAGATTGTAAATGCGGAGATCCTAAACAAAGTAAAATCCAATATTCGGTTTCATCAGCTTCTTTAGCTGCAATTTTTAATTTATGAATAAAATCGTCCTTACTTTCCGCATTCTGGGCTTCTCTAACATTTGCTCCAATGGATGTTCCCGATTTAAAAATCTGATTAGCCAAAGAAAATTTGTTAGCTTTATATAATTCTTCTGAAAATTCAATAATATTCAATGCAAAATTGAAAGTCTTATTTATAATAATATTTTCTTTGTCATTTCTCATTTTCAAATTCTCAAATTAATTCATTTTCAAATTGATTTATTTCCCTTTATATTCAGGTTTTCTTTTCTGTAAAAAGGCATTTACACCTTCTATAAAATCTTCTGTTTCTGCTGCTTCCTGCTGTAGATCGCCTTCCAGCTCAAGCTGTTCTTTCAAAGTATTGCTGTAAGACTGGGCAAAAGCTTTTTTAGTTAATTTAATAGCAGCTGTCGGCATATTTGACATTTTTTCAAGGATTTCCATCGATTTAGGAGCAAATTCTTCCTCTGTGAAAACCTCAGCGACCAAACCATATGATTTGGATTCTTCAGCTGACAATCTTTTTCCTGTAAATGCTAAATAATTGGCTAATTGTCTTCCCAGTAATTTTGGTAAGAAATAAGTTCCTCCTGTATCAGGAATCAATCCGATGTTTGAAAATGCCTGGGAAAAATAGGATTTATCGACTGCCAAAACAAAGTCGCAGATCAGGGCCAGCATGGCTCCTGCTCCTACTGCAGGACCATTTACCAATGCCACAACAGGTTTTTTACAACGCGTAATCTCTGTTACCAGAGGGTTGTAGTAGTCCACCACAATTTTTCTGATGATATCGTTATCATGGTGTTCATTCCCCTGTACGAAAGCATCATCCAAGTTCTGACCGGAGCAGAAAGCTCTTCCTCTTCCTGAAATTGCCACGCATCTTACTGTTTGATCTTCGCTGCATTCTTTAATAAAATCTTTGAGATCCGATAAAGAAGGCTTGGTAAGCGCGTTCATGGTTTCTGGCTGATTGAGGTAAGCTATTTTCAGTTTTCCGTCAAAATGCGTTTCAATATCAAGTTGTGTATACATGGTTTTAAATTTAAAATTAAATGATTAAAAGAATTAAAAATTACACTGCTCTAATTTAACAATATAAAATAATCTAACAATCTAACAGTTTAATTATGTAACAATAAATAGTTATGCATAACATCAATGGCATTTAAAATAATCAAAAGGTTCCAGGCAGTCCAGGCATTGGTAAGAAGCCTTACACAAGGTAGATCCGAATCTGCTGATCTGTTTTGAATTCATAGAGCCGCAACGGGGGCATTTTTTAGGTTTCCCAATATGATGTTCGTCTGCTCCTTTCTCAGGAGGTGTAATTCCGTAAGCACGGAGTTTTTCCCTCGCTTCATCCGTCAACCAATCTGTTGTCCATATGGGAAACATTTTCGTGACTACTTTGGCATCCCAGCCGTTTTCCCTCATGATCTTCATGATATCCTCCTCAATGGTGAACATGGCAGGACAGGCAGAGTAAGTGGGCGTAATGGTTACTTCGCAGGTATTCTCACCTGTAACTTTTGCCTCTCTTACAATGCCCAGCTCCACAACGTTGATCACCGGAATTTCGGGATCGGGAACCTGGGATAGTATGTTTAAAATATTTTCTTGCATAGCCTTTTTACCTAAAGAAAATATCATTTAGATAATTAAATAATTACGTTATTATAAAAATTTTCGTGATAAATTGTTTCTCCTGGTACATCCGCATCATTGATTGCTTCAGTTGCATTATAAATCAAGTTATCTTTAACAAATACTTTTTTTGTTCGTATAAAGAATCCTTTATTAAGATTTTCAAGAGTATTACCCGCAACAGTGACAACATTCTCAAGCGCCGTCCCTGTATTAATAATAATCCCCATTCCTGTACTATTACCTGAAATGAAATTATTATTAATGAGTATTCTTCCCATAAATTTATTATTTGAATTCACCCCGTTTATCTGTACTCCTACAAACCCATCAAAACCAGGTTCTTTTCTACTGTTAAGATGATTATCATTAATATAAATCTTCTCTATTTTTTTAGGCTCTTTTGGAACATTTCCATATCCTATTTTAAATGCCTCTACATTAATACCAATTCCTATAAGATTAAAAGCTTGATTATCAGTGATTGACACTACACTTACGTCACCATGTATTCTGATACCAAATCTTAAATTATAGAATTGATTATTTGAAATCTCAATATTTTCTGCTGCACAAAAAGGAGAAAGCCCTTGTATTGTAATACCGTGGCTGAGCTCCGTTGCCGTATCTAAAATATTATTGTTAATGCTTATATTTCTAAACTCTGTTTGATTATATTCTTCCGCCTCCCTGGAAGAAGCCATGATCATTCCATCCTGATCGGCAATTAATTGATGGATGATGTTATTGTTAATACTTCCATTTTTTCTGGTTCCATCGAATCTAATGGCTCCCCAAATCATATTTTTAAAGATATTATTGGAAATGATGAAGTTATTCACATTATCATAGAAATCTATTGCATACAACCTGTGTTTTCCTGTATGATCTCTTCCACAATACTCAAAGTAATTATTGTTTACAAGTACTGACTGATCCTCTCCCAAAGCAAAAGCATAAATAGCTACCACTCCATTAGCAGGATTATGGTTTTCTTCATTTTTAAAAACATTATTTTCTATAACCACTTTTGCCTTAAGTGACTGAGCAACAACCAAATGTTCCATAACATAGATTTGTTCCTGAACTCCGCTTTCAAAAAGACTATCACTAATCGTTATATCACCATAGCAAGAATAAATATGTACAGCATGATTATATAAATCAAAAAAATGACAGTTTGTAATTTCTATATTACTTGATTTAAAAAAAGATATACCACTATTGAACTTTTTAAGATCTATATCATCAGCAGAACTATAAGTAATTAAATTCTTTTTATTCTGATCGAATCTAAGACCTTCTATAATAACATTATTACATTCAGTAAAGCTAAAATAAAATCCTTCAAGACGGTCCTGATCTTTTTTATCTGATTTTATTAATGTATGCTTCTTATCCCCTAAAAGTTTAAAACATGAGAGTCCTTGAAAAGAAAGTTGCTTGTTTACAATGTATTCTCTTGCATCGAATCTCAATGTTGCTCCTAAATATGCTGCAGTATTAACAGCTGCTAAAATAATTTCCTCATCATTAGTATATCTTTCGTTGCATCTATACCACTCAATATTAATAGTATTTTCATGTAAAATAGCTTTATAATACACGTTGTTTTCCTGAATAAGCACTACGCCGTCTTCTGGTAAATTAGTTCCGGTGACCTCCTGATAATAAACCTCTTCTCCGGTATGAGGAAAAAATTTATTGAATCCATAATCTGCAAGATTACAGGTTGATGGAAATTTCTGGCTGTTACAATTTGTCATAATAAATGTTTTTGTGTTGATTATTTAAATAAGATCATTAAAAAATGATACTAACGCAAAACTAAGCGCTGTTAACGCCAAAACTTGTCGTATCATTTTATTATGTCATCTTGAAAATGATTTATTAATATTTTTAATGACATTTAAAATAAACAAACAGCTCCAAATATTCTTCTGCTCCTTTTTGGGAAGCATTTTCCTCATCTTCTACCAAGTACATCCCGGATAAGCCCTCTGCATATACTGAAGCTCGCAGAGAATAAATCCGAAGTATTCTGTATGGTATCCTGTTCTGGATTTAGGTTGCATAAATGGATTTTCCGGAAATGCCAATCCGTATTCCTGGAAATCTTTTGTGGTGATGGCTACAAATTCTTTGTACAGCTCATCAACATTCGGAGCGATATTTAAAGCAATTAAATCATCTTCTCCTTCCACTTTTGCGAATAAGCCTTTTGTATATTCCCAAATGTTTTCAATGGCTTTTACCAGTCGTTCGCGGCTTTCTTCCGTTCCCTGGGCAAAAATTTTCATCCAGGAAGAAGCATGCGTATAATGATATTTCACTTCTTTCAAAGATTTCTGAGCAAGAGCAGAAAGCTCTTCATCTGCAGAATTGGATAACGCTTCATACATCAGTTTCTGATATACAGAGAAAACATATACTTTGAGAATGGTCTGTGCATAATCTTCGTTGGGAAGTTCTACCCAGTGGGCATTCACATATTCGTGTTCATATCTTAAAAATGCCAGGTCATCTTCACTTTTACCGTTATCGGCAACTCTTGAAGCATACTGATAGAAATTATTGGCCTGCCCGAGTTCATCCAGCGCAATATTTGTCAATGCAATATCTTCCTCCAGGTAGGGCCCTTCACCGCACCATTCAGATAATCTCTGCCCCATGATGAAACTATCATCGGCAAATTTCAATAAATAATTATATAGTGGATTCATTATTTAATAGATTTCAGATTTCAGACATTAGATTTCAGATCGACAAAAGTCTTGTATCTGATATCTTTGTATCCTGAAGTCTTATTAATTACATATTTTTTACGTCATTAGGAATATCGTAGAACGTAGGATGACGGTATAGTTTGTCATCTGCAGGATCGAAAAATGCTTCCTGATCCATTCCTTCGGAGCTGATGATATATTTACTCGGAACTACCCATACGCAGGTTCCTTCTTTTCTTCTTGTATAAACGTCTCTTGCATTCTGCAAAGCCATTTCTGCTGTTGGTGCCTGAACTGTTCCGGCGTGCTTGTGGGATAATCCCGGTTTAGTCTGAATAAACACTTCCCACATATCTAAATTTGCCATAATTAATTTGAAAATTTGAAAATTGGTTAATTTGAAAATTGATTATCGTCATCATTGAAAATTTGAGAATTAGTAACATTGTTAATTTAATTGTCAAATTGTCAAACCAGCATATTTTCAAATTATATTACTTCTTTTTGTTGTTTCTCTGCAAAAGCTGCTGCCGCTTCTTTTACCCAAAGGTTTTCCTGCTGCGCCTTTACTTTGGTCTGTAATCTTTTTTTGTTGCAAGGTCCGTTTCCTTTAAGGATTTCCATGAATTCATCCCATGGAAGTTCCCCGAAATCGTAATGCTGTCTTTCCTCATTCCATTTCAGGTCTTTATCCGGAATTGTCAATCCTAAGAATTCGGCTTGAGAAACAGTAACGTCTATAAATCTCTGACGAAGACTGTCGTTACTTTCTCTTTTCACCCTGTAATTCATAGAGATTTTAGAGTTTGGTGAGCTGTCGTCATTCGGGCCAAACATCATTAAAGCCGGCCACCAGAAACGATTTAACGAAGCCTGAGCCATTTCTTTCTGCTGTTTGGTACCACGGCAAAGTGCCATTAAGATTTCATAGCCCTGTCTTTGGTGGAAAGATTCTTCTTTACAGATTCTTACCATCGCTCTTGAGTAAGGGCCGTAAGAATTTCCCATCAGCATTACCTGGTTCATAATGGCAGCACCATCTACCAGCCAGCCGATAGCTCCTATATCTGCCCAGCTTAATGTAGGGTAATTGAAAATACTTGAATACTTTGCTTTACCGGAAAGCATATCATCATAGGTCGCATCTCTATCTGCTCTGATGGTTCCGTTTCCTAAGGTTTCAGTAGCTGCATAAAGATATAAACCATGTCCTGCCTCATCCTGAACCTTTGCTAAAAGGGCCATTTTTCTTCTTAATGAAGGAGCTCTTGAGATCCAGTTCGCTTCCGGCAGCATTCCTACAATTTCAGAATGGGCATGCTGCGAGATCTGCCTTACCAAAAGCTTCCTGTAATCATCAGGCATGATATCTTTTGGCTCTACTTTATTTTCTTCGTGAACGTATTGAACAAATTTTTCTAAGTCCATAATTTTTTAATTTGAAAATTTGAAAATTTGAGAATGTATCAATTAATTTTCAAATTAACACATTAGCACATTTTCAAATTGAATTAAACATCATAATTAAGCATCACCACATTGGTAGTAGGGTGACATTGACATGTCAGAACATAGCCTCTGGCTACTTCTTCTTCGGTAAGCGCGAAATTCTTTTCCATGAAAACTTCTCCTTCCAGAACTTCTGCCTTACACGTACAGCACACCCCTCCTTTACATGCAAACGGCACAGGAAGATTGTCTTTTAATGCTTTATCTAAGATACTTTCTTTTTTGGAATTCAGGTGGAACGAATATTCATCATCATCAATGATTACCGTTACCATACTTTCGATATTCGCTATCGCTTTGAATTCTTCACTCATTTCCTCCGAATTTTCTTCGTCGGGAGCCGTAAAATATTCAAACAATACCTGGATAGCAGGTACTTTTTTATCTTTTTTCAGATAATCTGCAATCCCTTTAATCATTTCTGCAGGTCCGCAGATAAAATAAGTTGCCTCTTTTACATCAATATCAGTATATCTTTCGAATAGCTGCTCCAGTTTTTCAGCAGAAATTCTTCCTTCGAATACGGGATCTTCATGCTTTTCACGGCTTACCAGATAGATTACTTTAAGTCTTCCGTTGAATTGTTCAACCAGTTTATCAATTTCAGACCTCTTCATTACATGATTCATGCTTCTGTTGCTGTAAAACAGGTAAGCATTAGAATTAGGTTCCTGATAGAGACTTTCTTTAATATTGGACAAGACCGGGCTGATACCGCTTCCCGCTGCCAAACCTACATAGGTTTTCACATTAGTGGGATGATAAGAAGTATTGAAACCACCCATCGGAGGCATCACTTCCAGCACTTCATCCATATGAAGATGCTCATTAAAATATCCTGAAACTTTTCCACCTTCCAAAAGCTTAACCAGCACTTCCAGCGTATTGCTTTTTTCACTTGGAGCATTACAGATAGAATAAGAACGTCTTTCCTCATTTCCATCGATCATCATACGGAAATTAAGATACTGCCCCTGCTTAAACCTGAACTTATCCTTCAGTTCCTCAGGAATTTCCACTGCCACGTTTACCGCATCAGAGGTATCTTTCTGAACCTTTACCGTTTTAAGTTTATAAAATGAATTCATTATTTTTTAAGTATTCTATTAATTTTTCCGCCTTCACACTTTGGCAGGCTGTCCTGAGCGTGAATTTTTACTTTCGTGGTAATCCCTACTCTCTTTTTGATTTCGTTTTCTATGTTTTTTCCAAAGTTGCCGACAAAATTAAAATAATCATCGGTTCCTGCATCTATTTTTTCAGTTTTTACCAATTCATCATCAATTTCCACATCAATATCCAACGCTACACACATTTGTTCCTTCTCAACAGGGGTCAGGTAGTAGTTCGGAACCACTCCTTTTACATGGGAAAATGCTTCTTCAATCTGGCTTGGATAAACGTTCACCCCTCTTACGATCAGCATATCATCTGCTCTTCCTTTAATAGGCCTCATTTTTACCATGCTTCTTTTGGCATTTTCATCATAATAGAGACTTGTAATATCATTCGTCCAATAGCGTAAAAGCGGCATTGCTTTTTTCGTTAAAGTGGTAATTACCAAAACTCCTTCTTCTCCAAATGGAACGGGCTGTTTTGTAATCGGGTCCAGAATTTCCGGATAAAAATGATCTTCCCAGATGTAAGCTCCTCCTTTCTCCTCAAAATCCTCCATTGATACTCCGGGGCCGATGATTTCGCTTAATCCGTAGATATTGGTTGCATGAAGGCCCAATCTTTCTTCAATATGGCTCCTGATAATTTCCGTCCATGGTTCAGAGCCTAAAACAGCATATTTAAGACTGATTTCATCTGCCGAAATTCCTCTGTGGACAAACTCATCAGCGATGGTGAGTGCATAAGACGGTGAGCAGCAGATTACTTCAGGTTTAAAGTCAAGAATCAGATCAACCTGTCTGGCCGTCATTCCCCCTGAAATGGGAAGTACGCTCATTCCTAATTTTTCTGCCCCATAATGAAGTCCTAATCCTCCGGTAAAAATTCCGTATCCGTAGGCATTGTGCAGCTGCATTCCAGGTCTTGCCCCCGCTGCGTACAACGATCTGGCAACCACTTCACTGAAAAGGTCAACATCTTCTTTGGTGTAGCCTACTACTGTAGGCTTTCCCGTTGTTCCGCTGGAACAGTGAATCCTCTGCAGCTCGTTTTTCGGGACTGTAAACAATCCAAAAGGATAATGATCTCTCAGGTCCTGTTTGTAAGTAATAGGAAGTTTCGTGATATCTTCAATGGTCCTTATGTCCTGTGGAGATATTCCCGATTCATTAAATTTTCCTCTATAAAATTCCGATCTCTCTCCAAGATAACCGACCAAATCTGTTAACCGGTCAGACTGAAGCTGTCTCAACTGGTCGAGCTTTACATATTCAACTGAAAAATCCATATTCAACTAACTAACATTTGTTAGGTGTAAATTTAAAAAGAATTTCTATGCTGGCAAAATTTTTATGATTTTTGTCATATTTTGAATGATTCTAAATAATTTCAGGCAGTATGAATCGAGAAAAAGGTGAAATCGCGAAGACAAATTTGCTTTAAGAATCTGCTACTTTTGGTTCCCTAATAAGCCGTAAAGGAGCTTAGCGCGGATTTCATCAGTGATTTCTGAGGTGGATTCCGTATTTCTTTTGAACCAGAAGTAAGAATTATTTAGGGTGTGAAGAATGAATCTTGTCGTAAAAGTAGGTGATTTCAATTGCCAGTTTTCAGCTTTATAAATCTCGGAAATCAACTGCTCCACTTCTTCCTGATAGTTTTTTCTGAGCTCAATAAATTCAGGGAGTCTTTCTTCAAGATGCTTCCATTCATTAGAATAAATATGGGTAACATCCCTGTTCTGAAGAACAACCGATAAATGTTTATCTAAAAATAAATTGAGTTTATCTTTTGGAGCGATGTCTGTACTTTTAACTGCCTGAAGCTCATCAAAAAATTCCTGCGCAATACCAAAGCAGATCCATTCAAGGATTTCTTCTTTTGAACGGATGTGGGCATACAGCGACGCAGCTTTTATATTAAGCTTTGTGGCAAGGTCTCTCACCGAGCTGCCCATATAGCCTTTCTCTTTGAAAAGCTCTACGGCTACGTCTAAAATTTTCCTTTGTTTTTCTTTAAGCTCCATCTGGTAAAATGCAAAAGTAATTATTCTGAGATAAATAAGTTGATTTAACCTTATGATTTTAAACACAGAAGCGGGAGTTTTGTTGGACCACCCCGTCAAATCTGCGATTTGCCACCCCTCCGATGGAGGGGAATTTTGGTTAAGTTTATATGAACAGGGCTCCAAATACAAACTTTTCTCATCTTTCAGCATTGAATGTTTTTACTCAATATGACGGTTTTTCCATTATTTCAAAGAAAAAATAGAGGAATCGGAAAATTTGTCAAGTTAATTTATCGTTAAAAATAGATAATCCGGAAAATTTGTCCGTATTTTTTGTAAATTTAATAATTGAACGATTTTTGAAATAAAGTAACCGATTAAATGATTAAATAATTGATGGCATTAGGAAATCGGGCCTTAAAATTTGGTTTCTTAATGTCTTTTTAAAACTAAACCAAAACAAAATATTACACAAAACATAAAAAATATGAATTTAAACCAATATACTGTAAAATCACAAGAAGCCATCCAGGCGGCACAGCAGACTGCCATGGAATTTGGTAATCAGAGTATTGAACCACAACATATACTTGAAGGTATATTTCAGGTAGATGAAAATATTTCGCCTTTCCTATTAAAAAAGTCTGAAGCAGATGCCAGCCTTGTTAGGGAGCGAAACAGAGAAAATATTGAAAAGCTTCCAAAAGTTCAGGGAGGAAATATTTACCTCTCTCAATCAGCCAATAAAGTTTTGCTGGATGCCCCGAATATCGCTAAAAAAATGGGTGACGAATATGTAACGATCGAGCATTTATGGTTATCCCTACTGGAAACCAGTTCTGAAGTATCTAAAATGCTGAAAGATATGGGAGTCACCAAAAGCCTTTTGGAAGGTGCTATTAAAGAATTAAGAAAAGGAAGTAAGGCAACCTCTGCCAGTTCAGAGGAGACTTACCAGTCTTTAAATAAATATGCTAAAAACTTCAACGAATTAGCAGCGGAAGGCAAGCTGGATCCTGTGATCGGGCGTGATGAAGAAATCAGAAGGGTGTTGCAGATTCTTTCGAGAAGAACAAAAAACAACCCTATCCTTATCGGGGAACCTGGTGTAGGTAAAACTGCAATCGCAGAAGGTATTGCACACCGTATTATTTCAGGAGACATTCCTGAAAACCTTATGGATAAGACTTTATATTCACTGGATATGGGAGCTCTGATTGCCGGAGCAAAATATAAAGGTGAGTTTGAGGAGCGTCTGAAATCTGTGGTGAATGAAGTGATCAAATCTGAAGGACAGATCATTCTTTTTATCGACGAGATACACACTTTGGTGGGAGCAGGAGGTGGTGAAGGAGCTATGGATGCCGCAAATATCCTTAAACCCGCTTTGGCAAGAGGTGAATTAAGAGCGATTGGTGCCACTACTTTGAATGAATACCAGAAGTATTTTGAAAAAGATAAAGCATTGGAGCGACGTTTCCAGAAAGTCATGGTGGATGAGCCAGATACGGAATCTGCAATTTCCATTCTTCGCGGTATTAAAGATAAATATGAGGCTCACCACAAAGTAAGAATCAAAGATGAGGCAATTATTGCTGCGGTGGAAATGTCTCAGAGATATATTTCGGACCGTTTTTTACCGGATAAGGCCATTGACCTTATTGATGAGGCTTCTGCAAAATTAAGGATGGAGATCAATTCAAAACCGGAAGAGCTGGATGTTCTGGACAGAAGATTAATGCAGCTGGAAATTGAGCTGGCCGCCATTTCGAGAGAAGGCAACCAGACTAAAATTGACCATTTAAAAGAAGATATTTCAAAAATTTCTGAAGAAAGAAATGAAATTAATGCAAAATGGCTGAAAGAAAAACAAAAATCTGAGGATTTAACCCAGATTAAAAAAGATATTGAGTCTTTGAAACTGGAAGCAGAAAAAGCTTCAAGGGCAGGAGACTATGCCAAAGTAGCAGAAATCCAGTACGGAAAAATAAAGGAGAAAGAAGATGCTTTGCAAAAACTCGAACTGGAGATGCAAAACCATCAGAATGAACTGATTAAGGAGGAAGTTACTGCTGAAAATATTTCTGAAGTAATTGCAAAATGGACGGGAATTCCTGTCACCAAGCTTCTTCAGTCTGAAAGAGAAAAGCTATTGAATCTTGAAGCTGAACTCCACCACCGTGTAGTTGGACAGGATGAAGCTATCGGAGCCGTTGCAGATGCGATCAGAAGGAACAGAGCGGGATTAAGTGATGAGAAAAAACCTATCGGATCTTTCTTATTCTTAGGAACCACTGGTGTCGGTAAAACAGAGCTGGCAAAAGCACTGGCGGAATATCTGTTCGATGATGAGAATAATATGACGAGAATCGACATGAGTGAGTACCAGGAAAGACACAGTGTATCCAGACTGGTAGGAGCTCCTCCGGGATATGTAGGTTATGATGAAGGCGGACAGCTTACTGAAGCAGTAAGAAGAAGACCTTATTCTGTTGTTCTGCTTGATGAGATTGAAAAAGCACACCCTGATGTTTTCAATACGTTGCTTCAGGTTCTGGATGACGGCCGTCTGACGGATAATAAAGGACGTGTGGTGAATTTCAAGAATTCGATTATCATTATGACTTCGAATTTAGGTTCACATCTGATCCAGGAGAATTTTGAAAATATTACGGATGAAAACCAGGATGAGATCGTTAATAAAACCAAGGATGAAGTTTTCGATCTTCTGAAACAGACCTTACGACCTGAATTCCTGAACAGAATAGATGAAGTGGTACTGTTCCAGCCTTTAAGCAGAAAAGAAATCGGAAAAATTGTTCAGTATCAGTTGAGAGGCTTTAATGATATGCTGGCCAAACGCAACATTATCATGACTGCCACTCAGGATGCCATAGATTACCTGATGAATAAAGGATATGATCCTTCTTTCGGAGCGAGACCGCTGAAGAGAGTGATCCAGCAGGAAGTTTTAAATAAATTATCCAAAGAGATCCTTGCAGGAAAAGTAAATGACGGCGACAGGATTGCCCTGGATTATTTCGAAGAGACCGGTTTGGTTTTCAGACCGGCAGATCAATAAGTAGTTTTTTTCATATATATTATTTTTGTAAGTAAGTGGTGCAGCCCAATCTGCATCACTTATTTTTTTGAGTATTAAATTTATCCATACTAAGTGAAATATTTGTACATTTATTGCTTAATAAAATTACTAACTAAAACAAAATCAGTATGAAAAAGTTAAAAAGGAATGCACTAAAAACCATTTTAGGTGGAAAAAAAGATTGCAGATGTATAACAATAACTTATCCTGAGGGCTCGACCAGCGGTAACTGTGCTACAGAGTACTGTACCGAAATAAGTCTTGCCTGCGCACAGTCAGAATGTCAACCAGTTCTTGAGCTTTAAAAATAAATTTTATGAAAAAGTTAAAAAGAAATGAATTAAAGAAAATCAGCGGCGGTGTTTCTGCTGAAATCGTAGAGTGCGATATCGACATGAACTGTCCTGCAGGTTTATGCTGCTCAACAGGAAATATCTGCAGAGATCCCAGAAGATATCCTTGCATTTAAGAGAAGTAAATTCCATAAAAATATGCAACCCTCAGCTTATCTGAGGGTTTATCATTTTAGAAGCTAATGCACAATCCGTAAAAACACGGAAAATAAACAGGAAAAAACACATCCATTTACTGCTTATTTTTTACGAAATTTGCACTACTAACTAACATTCTTTTATAAAACTAACATTATGGAAACAAAACCTACTTTTGAGAGTGGATCAATTGGAGCTGTTTCAGCTACCAATACTATCGCCTCTGATCTCGTTCAGAATCTGATAGATAACTACAGAAATAACCAGATGCAGGCCGTGAATAAAGAATTAGGAATTACCGATTCCCATGCCATCTGGTTTGATCTTCCCAAACTTAAAAAATTCATTGCCTGTATAGAAAATGAAGCACAAAAAGTAAATCCCGGAGTTTCTGAAGAGGATTTAGGCATCAGGTTTTATTATGCAGCCTATCCTAAAGCTGAAGACTGGGCGATCATGGAAAGTCATCCCGTAGAATTGGAATATGCAGAAAGACATACCCTGGTGATGATCCCTACCCTGAAAAAAGCAGATGAGAACGGGGAAATGCTTAATTATGACTTTTGTCCTTTAAATGCCGGTTCCTCATTGGCTATGGCATCAAAAAATGGCGACACCGTTTCTCCGGAAACAATTGCTGAAAACCATGGAGCCCTGTCCCCTCCGGAAAATCCAAAGGTTGAGCAATTTTCTAATTAAAATAACCATTTTTCACAACACATATGACTGATTTTCAGAATATACTTCAACAATCTTTAATCTGGGCCGAAGGTCTCGCTGCCATAATATCCATTATTTACTTTAACAGCAGTAAAGAAAGACATTGGAAGTATTTTTCCCTTTATCTTATTCTTATGTTCCTGTGTGAAGTAATGGGAAAATGGGGGCATTTATTGATAGAATATGACAAGCCTAAGTTTTACAACTATTTTGTTATCCCTGTTGAGTTCCTTTTCTTTTATTGGCTTTATGCTTCAAAATCATTGGGGAAACCAAAACTGTTCTATTTTTTATCGCTGTTATATCTATTGTCATTTCTCCCGAGCGAATCTTTCTTTACCTCCAAAAAAATAATTTTCTCTTTTAATTATACTTTTGGATGTTTAATACTCATGGTACTCGTTATTATGGAATATTATAAGCAGATCAACTCCTCCGATATTCTGAACTTCAGTAGGAATAAAATGTTTTATATTAATCTGGGAGTCACCCTATTTTACATAGGAACGCTTCCTTTCTGGACATTTTTTACTCTTATAAAAAACTACAGAGAAATTTATAATGTTTATTTTTCCTATTTTCTGATATCAGGGATCATTATGTATTTATTATTCTCAATTTCATTCATATGGGGAAAACAGAGCTTTTCACAACCTTAATCTTATTCAATATCTTCTTTGTATTGTTTGTTATCGCAGTAATGGTTTATATCCGCAAATACAAACAACGCAAAAGAGAATATCTGAATGAAATTGAAGTAAAAAACGAAATTCACAAGCGTGAGCTCCTTGCCACGCAGCTTGAAATTCAGCAGGCAACCATGCAGCAGATAGGCCGCGAGCTTCATGACAATATCGGGCAGAAACTGACGTTGGTAAGTCTTTATACCCAACAGCTTCTCTATGAAAACAGAGTTCCTGAGGTGAGCGAAAGAATCGACCAGGTATCTCAGATCATTAACCAATCGCTCCAGGATCTCAGAAGCCTTTCAAAAACCCTGACAGACGACAATATAAACCAAAAGGAAATTGTAACTTTGATTCAGGAAGAGGTAGACAATACGAATACGTTTAAAAGGTGTCATGTGACTTTTGAACATAATTTCAGGCAGCTTGATCTGAGCTTTGTCCATAAAAATGTACTGCTCAGGATTACGCAGGAATTTATCCAGAACAGTATCAAGCATGCCAACTGCAAAAATATTCTGATCAAATTGAATACGTCTGAAGATATACTTTGGGAGCTGAACCTTAAGGATGACGGTATCGGGTTTGACAGTGATAAAATAAAATCTAACGGCATAGGCCTGACCAATATGAAAAACAGAGCAGCCATCATAGGTGCCGATTTCACTCTTGAAAGTCAGGAAAATACCGGTACTTCACTCCATATTATTTTAAAGAAACAGCCATGAAAAAAACAATAGTGATTGTTGATGATCACGTACTTATTGCCAAAGCACTGGAAGGAATTATTGATAATTTTAATGAATTTGAGGTAATCTATGTGTGTGAGAACGGAAAAGACCTGATCCAGAAATTTGAAGACAATGGAAAAATTCCTGATATTGTTCTGCTGGACATCAGCATGCCTATTATGGACGGCTTTGAAACTGCCGCCTGGCTTACGCTACACCATCCTGACATCAAAGTGATGGCACTCAGCATGCAGGGAGATGACAACAGCGTTATTAAAATGATCAAAAACGGGGCAAAAGGATATTTGCTGAAAAACACCCATCCGAAGGATCTTGAAACCGCCCTCACAAAATTAAATTCTGACGGATTCTTTTATCCGGAATGGGCATCAAAAATTATATTCTCTAACCTGAACAAAGAAAAGGAAGCAGAAAATGCCGTAAAAATATCCGACCGCGAAAGGGAATTCCTGAAATATACCGTCACAGAACTAAGTTATAAGGAAATTGCAGACAAAATGTGTTGCAGTCCAAGAACGGTAGAAAGCTACAGGGACCAGTTATGTGATAAACTGGATCTTAAAACGAGGGTTGGTCTGGCCGTTTTTGCTATTAAAAATGGTTTTGCAGGCTGATTGAAAGACAGAAAACAAAATTAAAAATATAAATCAATTCAGATATATCACCTGATTATTTTAAACAAAAACACAATTAAATATAAAATATTTTAAACACACATTGGTGATATGATTAAAATTCAACCAAATCACCTAAAAATAGAAAAATATTCAATATTAACAAGCTTTGAATGAGAAATATTCAAATATTTTCAAAAATATTTTGTGTATTAATTTTTTATAATATAAATTTGGAGACCAAACCATTTAAAATTTATTATGAAAAAACTATTATTCGGAGCTCTCGTTCTGGGCTTCATGTCAGCTTGTAACAGTGATAATATTTCAAACCAGGAGGAAATATCTCAGGATCCGGCTGCTCCCACAGGAATTACCAATGCCAAAAGAGGCTGTCCTTCAGACCTTATAAGAGAGAAAAACCTTCAGAATGATCCGGCACTGAGAGCCAGATTCGAAGCCAACGAATTACAGTCTGAAAAGTTTTCAAGGGATTTAACGATGGGCAAGGTACTTGCCGACGGAACTGTTGAAATACCGGTTGTCTTCAATGTCATCTACAATACTTCCACACAGAATATTTCTGATGCAAGAATTGCAGAACAGATCGCAGTACTGAATGCAGATTATGGAGCAACCAACACGGATATTAATAAAATACCTGCAGCATTTCAGCCATCTGCCGCCGGAAATGTTAAAATCAGCTTCAAACTGGTAGCAACCAACCGTAAGCAATATACAAAAACAGGCTGGAGATCGGATCTTGAAGAAATGAAAAAGTCCTCTACAGGAGGAATAGACGCAACTGATCCTACTAAAAACCTGAACATCTGGGTGGTTAATTCTATCCTTGATGAAAACAGCCAGCCGGGAACACTTGGATACGCCTATTACCCTGAATCTGCAGGACTATGGTATGATGGTCTTGTAATAGGTTATCAATATATCGGAAAAACAGGTGCTACCGCTCCGTTTAACTTAGGAAGAACCGTTACGCACGAAGTGGGTCACTATTTAAATCTGCCTCACCTTTGGGGATCTTCCAACACTGGCTGCCAGACAGATTACTCTAATGACACTCCTGTTTCTCCGGGACCTAATTACGGTACTCCTACTTATCCTTTAAACAGAGTTTGCGGAGGGGTAAGCCGTTCACAAATGTTTATGAACTATATGGATTACGTAGATGATAAAGCTATGTTCATGTTCTCTGCCAACCAGAAAACAAGAATGCAGGCCGTAGTAGCTGCAGCCGGACCAAGAGCCGGATTAAGATAATCGATATCTAAATTAACTTAAATACAGGAGCCTGAAGTTTTTCTTCAGGCTTCTTTTTTAATGAAGACTGATCTATCAGACGCATTGGAAAAAAGCGAAATAAAATGTTTTCACTAAATAGAATTTGAGCCTGAAATCCAACCCTAAAATTTTAATCAGTAACAAACTCTTAATCTATTTAAAACCCTAAAAAATTAATTTTTTACTATAAATTTTTAAAAAAAGTAAATTATTTTCCATCCAACATTAAAATTAACATAAAATCAAAAGAATTACACATTAACAATTAAAACAATAACAAATGAAACAATAAATTGTCATATATATAATAAAAATCAAAAATAAGTTGCATAATAATTTTTAATGATATAAATTCACAATCTGAAATTATACAAAATAACAACTTATGAAGAAACTATTATTGGGAGCCGTTGTATTAGGCTTTCTGTCGGCTTGTAACAGCGACAACATGTCGAACCAAAATGAAAATCCGGCAAATGAAGACATTGCTTCAGCAGGTTTAACACAAAGAGGATGTGCATCCGAAGAGGTAAGACAGGAAGCATTAAAAAACAATGCGGAGCTCAGACAAAAATTTAATGCATTAGAAGCAAATACTGAAAAGTTTGCGGCTGATTTAAAAATGGGAAAAGTTCTTGCAGATGGTACGGTGGAAATTCCTGTTGTTGTAAACGTATTATATAAAACCGCTGCAGAAAATGTTTCTGATGCAAGAATCGCTGAGCAGATCGACGTACTGAATGCTGACTATAGCGGAACCAATACCGATGCAAATAAAATACCTGGCGAGTTCCAGACGGTAAGCGCAGGCGATACAAAAGTAAAATTCAGATTAGTAAATACCATCAGAAAAGCTACTACCAAAACAAGCTGGGCAACCAATGATGACATGAAGAAAGCATCTAAAGGAGGAATCGACGCCACAAGTCCGGCAAACTACCTGAACATTTGGGTGGTAAGCAAAATGACCAGCCAGGGAAGAACTATCCTGGGGTATGCTACATTCCCTGAATCTGCAGGGTTATGGAATGACGGTGTGGCTATTGCCGCTCCGTACTTTGGAAAAACAGGAGCTGCTTCACCTTACAACTTAGGAAGAACAGCCACACACGAAGTAGGTCACTACTTAAACCTAAGACATATCTGGGGTGATGCCAACTGTGGCAATGACCAGGTTGCAGATACACCTACACAGACTACTGCGAACTACGGAAAACCAACTTACCCGTTATACAATACCTGTACAGGTGTTCAAAGATCTGTAATGTTTATGAACTATATGGATTATGTAGACGATGCTGCCATGTTTATGTTCTCAGCAGGACAGAAATCAAGAGTTCAGTCTGTAGTAGCTTCTACAGGAGCAAGAGCCGGACTAAGAGTTTATTAATAACAATTGATTTCAATAAAAAGCGCCTGAATTTTCAATTCAGGCGCTTTCTTTTCTTTTCTTTTCTTTTCTTTTCTTTTCTTTTCTTTTATAATGCTTTTATATTATTTTCAGGAGTATAATCCATAAAGATATCTCCATCCAAAGTCACTGACTTTACTTTCTTTTTAATAGGAACGGTAAGATCCGCCTGTTTCTGATTTTTCTCCCACAGACCCGGCGAAAAATGAAGCCTTTCCACAGATCCGTCCTCGTAATTCAGAACAGCATCAAAAGGAATTGCAAAACCGCCTACATTGTCCACATTAACCGTAAGAAGATCATTAAGCTGAGAAGCACCGGTTATTTTCAAATCAATATAGTTGTTCGTATAAAACCAGTTTTGAAAGAACCAGTTCAGGTTTTTACCGGAACCTGTATTCATTGAATTGAAATAATCCCATGGAACAGGATGTTTCCCATTCCAGTTATCCATATAGTGAAGAAGTGCTTTTTTAAACAGCTCGTCTCCTAAATAATCTTTTAGGGCAAGATAAGACAGGGACGCTTTTACATAAGAATTATTTCCGTACCCAGCTCCGCTTACCTGTGTACTCATAGTAATCACCGGCTGATCCTGTTCTGCAGAAGGATCATTGATCCATCTTTTAACCCGGAAGTTTTTGTAAAATTCCTTTGCAGCAACTTCGCCGTTTTCATCAATTCCAATCAGATATTCCAGTGTGGTCGCCCAGCCTTCGTCCATAAAGGCATAACGGGTTTCATTGATTCCCATATAAAAAGGAAAGTAGGTATGGGCGATCTCATGATCTGCCGTAAGCCTTGCGTCACGAAGATCATCAGGAATACTTGTATCATTAATCATCATTGGATATTCCATATCAGCATACCCTTGAATAGCCGTCATTACATTATACGGATATTCTACGCCCGGCCATTTTTTTGAAAACCAATCCAGATTATAGCGCATCCATTCTACATAATGTTCAAAATCCTTAGCACCGTTTTTATAACCTGCCTGAACACTGGCCCTCTTTGTTTTTAACTGAACACTTGATGCGTCCCATACATAATGATTGCTCATGGCAAAGCAAAAATCTGTAATATGGTTAGCTCTGAATTTCCAGATATTCCATTTGTTTGGTTTAGTTACTTTTCCGGATCTCATTTCCTGCTCGGATGCAATATGGATCACTTTGTCGCTTTTAAGAGAGGATTTATATCTTTTTAAATATTCCGGCTGAAGCACAGCATCAGGATTCAGAAAATCTCCGGTGGCCCATACGACAAAATTCTTCGGGGCAGAAATGGCGAAACTATAATCATTAAAATCATTATAAAACTCCTGCCTGTCGGAATGAGGAAGCATGTCCCATCCGTTGTAATCATCATACACGGAAATTCTTGGGAAAGAATAGGCCACATAAAACGTTTCAGGATCTATCTGCCCTTCCCTTCCGCTCTGTACAGAAAGCGGGTATTCCCATTCTATCTTTACCTCAGCTTTAGCTCCGGCCTTTAATACTTTATTCAGTTTTACTTTTTCTACAGTTCCCCAGTCATCACTGTTTACCTGGTATTTTTCCCCGTTTACAATAAATGATTTAATATGAAGACCGGAAGACAGGAAATCCTTAGATACAAATCCCGATCTCGGCGACTGAGGCTTATGAAGGTTATTCACAAATCTGATGGCCAACTCCTGAAGTGCATCCGGGCTGTTATTGCTATACATGATCGTTTCTTTCCCTGAAACTATTTTAGTCCCGGCATCCACTTTTACCTCCACATTATAAATTCCCTTATTCTGCCAATAATTTTTACCCGGGGCGCCCGAAATATCGCGGGTTCCTTTTTCATAGGCTCTTTTAATATTCCTTGGCATATATAATTCCTGAGCAGAAACCTGTTGCATAGAAATAGCTATTGCCAGAACATAAAGAAATCGTTTCATATCTGATTTTTAAAAATAAATATCAAAATTAAAGAAAATGTAAGACCTGACAACCATTTCTTTTTATAATAATGTTTTATGAATGAACGTAAAATAAAAAACCAACTCCGAGAAGGAATTGGTTAAGCTATTTGTTAATGTATGGTCGTCAATTAAAAAGAAAGCTCTGTTAGAACAGGGAAATGATCCGATGGATACAGCAGAATTTCTCTTCTGTCATTAATATGCCTCTGGGATTTTATCCTGAAGCCTTTTACAAAAATATAATCGATTCTGTCCTTAGGAATCTCATTGACATTGAAGCCCGTGAATGTACCTTTTGGCCCGTAAGGTTTTGTTTCGGAATGATAGAAACTGTCATTTAGATTCTGTGAAAGGATCTTTATCGGTTCCGAGTCATCCGTTAAGTTAAAATCTCCGCTTAAGGTAACCGGAAGGTTTTTAGGATTGATCTCTTTGATCTTCTTCAAAATGAGGTCTGCAGATTTCACTCTCGCTATATTCCCGACATGGTCGAAGTGAAGGTTCATCGCTAAAAATTCCTTCTTTGATTTTTTATCTTTGAACACGGCATAAGTACAAATTCTGTTAAGGGCAGCATCCCATCCTCTCGAAGGTTTTTCCGGAGTCTCGGAAAGCCAGAAGGTCCCTGATTTCACTACCTGAAGCCGATTCGTATCGTAAAAAATGGCTGAGAATTCACCTTTTTCTTTTCCGTCATCTCGCCCTACCCCTACATAATCATAATTCTTGAGGCCGGTCTTAATATCTTTCATCTGCTCAGGAAGCGCTTCCTGAACCCCGAAATAGTCAGGATGATAATAATTTAATAAATCTGCAACATCCTGCTTTCTTTCCGTCCAGGCATTTTCCTTATCTGAAGTTACCTGCAGCCTGATATTAAAGCTCATGACTTTAAGTTCCTGAGAGAATCCCAAGGCAAAGAACAGCAGGGATACGATTGAAAATCTGAAATTCATAACCATATTTTAAATTAGGTAACAAAAATAAAACATCTTTATGAGAGATGATGAAGGTTTGGAAATACATTATTGTTAATTTAAGGAGGGAAGCCGGAAGAGGTAGGATGGAGGTTATAATAGCCGGATAAACAACCGAAATCCAGCTTTTTATTTTAATCTTTTAATCTTCTATTGCTCAAATCGACACATAGAACACCCCTCTTCCCTCTTCCCTCTTCTCTATTTCACCAATAAAAAACCTAAACTCCAGCATATGAAGTTTAGGCCTCTCAATATCATGTTAAGTTATGTTTTATTCTTTGGTAAACTGGTATTCCCTTCCTCCCTGTTTGAAAGTAACCACCTTTTTATCCTTACTGAATTCCAGCGTTATAGCAGCTTCTTCAAAAGTAAAAGTATTATTCCCTGCATATTGCAATGGAAATTCCTGCTGATTTCCTGCCTTGGCATAAAGCTGTCCGTTTTTATCAATAAAGGTCAGTTTGATCGGATCACTTTTGGTAACATAAGTCCCTGCAAAATCTTTTGTATTGATCTTATCAACCGGCTTAGTTTCCGCAGAAGGCCAGATATTGTTTTTTGCATTAACATCAGGAATCATTGCATCCGGATCCAGCGTCACTTCAGCAATCTCTTTATTTGAATTCAGCTTGAGCATCCATTCCGTATTACGTTTCCAGACTTCAATCGGAATTTTCACGATCTGTTTTGTTCCATCTTTAAATTTCACCTGAACCGTCGTAGGCATCGGAAGCTGGCCAATATTTTCCACTGTGATCTGGGCACCGTTTTTAAAATCGCCATTGATGTATTTCACATCTTTAACCGACTGATCGATCTTCCATTTATTGATAAACCATCCTCTCCAGAACCAGTTCAACTCTTCACCGGATACATTTTCCATGGTGTGAAAGAAATCCCAAGGTGTAGGATGTTTAAAAGCCCATCGGTCAACATAAGTTCTGAAAGCTTTGTCAAATTTTTCAGGACCAAGAATAGATTCTCTTAAAATCTGCAATCCCATTCCCGGTTTAAAGTAAGCAAGAACTCCTATGCTTCTTTCTTTCATATTATCCGGACCTACCATGATAGGCTCAATATTATCGTTCATCATAAAGCTTCCGGTTCTGGCAAGATCTTTCTTATGGTAATATTCTCCATTGTTAAAGGCCTTTGTAGACAATTCATTGATAAAGGTATTGAATCCTTCATCCATCCATGCAAACAGCCTTTCATTGGAACCTACGATCATCGGGAACCAGTTGTGCCCGAATTCATGATCGGTCACTCCCCAAAGGTCTTCGCCGGCAGAGTCCATATGGCAGAATACAATCCCCGGATATTCCATTCCGCCTTCATTTCCTGCTACATTGGTCGCTGCAGGATAAGTATATTCATACCATTTCTGGGAATAATGTTCAATCGCTGCTTTTGTATATTCCGTAGATCTTCCCCAGGCTTTTTCTCCGGCACTTTCTGCAGGATACGCAGATATGGCAACAGATTTTTTACCACTTGGAAGATTTATTCTGGCCGCATCGAGAATGAATGCCGGTGACGAAGCCCAGGCAAAGTCACGGGTCTGATCTATTTTGAATTTCCACGTTTTAGTGTCGAAAGCCTGATTTTTTCCAATTTCAGATTCAGGACGGATCATCACTGTTTTATCACTGTTTCTGGCCTGCTCCCAACGGTTATTTTCCTCTTTAGTATATACCTCCCTGGAATTCAGAAGCTCTCCGGACGCCACTACGTAATGATTGGCAGGAACAGTAATGTTTGCTGTAATATGACCATATTCAAGATAAAACTCAGAAGCTCCTACATAAGGAAGAGTATTCCATCCCATCACATCATCGTACACACACATTCTCGGATACCATTGTGCAATGGTAAATATTTTACCGTTTTTTGTATTGTGCACTCCCATTCTGTCTGAGCCATATTCAGGAGATACAAATGAATATTCAATTTTAATTTTAGCTACACCGCCTTTTGATTTCAGCTCTTTAGGAAGGTCAATCTGCATTCTGGTATCTGTGATGGTATATTTTACCTCTTTACCATCCAGCTTTACCGATTTAATTTTATAACCCCCGTCCAGATCTTCCCCATGGGCTCCGTTTCTGCTGCCTGAAGGCGGAACTACAGCATTACCGCGGGAATCTTTTGCAAATAAATTCTGATCCAGCTGCAGCCATAAGAAGCCCAATTGATCGGGGCTGTTATTGGTGTAGGTAATTTCAGCTATTCCTGTAATTTCATTCTTAGCATCATTCAGGCTTACATTCAGATTATAATCTGCTGAATTCTGCCAGTAAGCATGCCCCGGTTGTCCGCTTGCAGAACGTGTTTCTGTACCTGTCTGGGGATAGAAGAAGGGCTTGAATGCTTCTACATAACTGTATTTCGGGCTTTCCTGTGCCAAAGCAGTTCCTGAAAAAAGGAATACTGCCGCTGCTGCAATAAGACGTGGAAGTTTATAATTCATTGGAAATAATTTATAAGATTTCTCTGATAAGTTATAAAAAAACCCGGAATCGTTACAAATCCGGGGTTATTTTATGAAAAAATTAAATTAATAAGGTTTTGGGTTGATAATGGAAGCTGGAAGAGAGATGATGAAAGTAATATTGGATGGTAATTTCTGATAGCTATTAAATCCATTAAATATAAATATAGCATCACACTCTTACGACTCTCAATAACCTCCTTTTTCCAGCTTCAGGCTCCCTACTCTTAATTTGTCTTTTTAGCTTTGATCATCGCTTCCAGTGCATCCCACATTTCCTTAGGAATATCTTCAAGCATATTGAACTCTCCTGCTCCCTGAAGCCACTCTCCTCCATCTATCGTTACTACCTCTCCATTCATATAAGCGGAGTAATCTGAAACCAGGTAAGCCGCCAGGTTGGCAAGTTCCTGATGCTCTCCTACTCTTCTCAAAGGAACTTTTTTTCTCATATCAAATTTTTCCTGAAGGTCACCCGGAAGCAATCGGTCCCATGCTCCTTTGGTAGGGAAAGGTCCCGGCGCAATGGCATTGAAACGGATACCGTATTTAGCCCACTCTACCGCAAGAGATCTTGTCATAGCCAGAACTCCTGCTTTTGCACATGCTGAAGGAACCACGTAGGCAGATCCTGTCCACGCATAGGTGGTTACAATATTAAGAACTGTTCCCGGACTTTTAGAATCTATCCAGTGTTTTCCAACGGAAAGGGTACAGTTTTTAGTTCCTTTTAAAACAATATCCAAAATAGAATCAAATGCAGAATGGGTCAGTCTTTCTGTTGGCGAAATGAAGTTTCCGGCCGCATTGTTCAGTAAAATATCAATTCTTCCGAATTCTTTCAAGGTTGCTTCTTTCATCGCTTCCACCTCATCCCAGTTTCTTACGTCGCACGCAACACACAGAACTTTTCCACCGGTTTCCTCTTCCAGTTCTTTTGCCGTTCCCTGTAATTTTTCCAGATTACGGGAAGTGATCACCACTTTTGCCCCAAGCTGAAGAAAATATTTGGTCATTGCTTTTCCAAGGCCGCTTCCGCCTCCTGTTACAATTGCTACCTTATCCTGTAATGCACCTTCGCGCAACATGGGCTGTGTATATAAATTCATATTATTTTATTTTTTCCTAAAAATACTAAATATTGAATTCATGCCATTTAAAATAATGGGATAAATCATAATGTTATAAATAGTTTTCTCCCTTTTACCTGCCTTAATAATGAAAATAAAAAAACACCCTTGTAACGAATCACAAGGATGCAGGGGTCTTAAAACCATATGACTGTAAAATTTTAGGCAACTACTCCTTTGAAAGAAAGTGTCTTAGGGGTTTTGCTTTCGCTGGTGGTTACATTAACCGTTTTCATGAATGGCCCTTTGCTAGCTGCGTTGTAGCTTGCTTCTACAAATCCTTTTTTCCCCGGAAGAATCGGAGTTTTAGTATAATCTGCTGTGGTGCAGCCACATGATGGCGCTACATTTTCTATAACAATCGGCTTGGAAGAGGTATTGGTAAATTCAAATCTGATAAGTTTTGGTTTTCCCTGAGGGATATTTCCAACGTCTATAGATTCTGACTTCCATTTAATGGCATCAGCAATAACTTTTACTACCGGATTAGTTTCGGAAGGAAATACATTGGCATAAAACGGTGAAAATGCCAAAACGGCCAAAAGTGCTGTAATTTTTAATTTTTTCATGAGTATAAATTTAATGGTTAATAAATAATAGGGATACAATATTACTTTTTGATGTAACAAATATAAAGCGGATGGCTGATACGACTTGTTAACCGCTGTCAAACATTTGTTAACGAGTTGTTAATGATAAAAGATTAATAGATATTTTTGGATAATATTGTTTCTGAAAATGAAAATAAAAAAACTCAATATTATAATAACGCTCGGATTCATTGCTATTATTGGAATTTTAATAGCCCAGTTGCTGTGGACCAGGCAGGCTTATAATCTGGAGGATAAAAAATTCAATCAGAAAGTAAATATTGCCTTATTAGAGGTTGCCAAAAAATTATCCGGTGAGAAAACATCTTTCACCGAAAATCCTGTACAGACTATTGCAAACGATTATTATGTAGTCAATATCAATAATGAATTTCATCCGGTAGTTCTGGAACATTACCTGAGGACGGAATTCACACGTTTTCAAGTCAATACAGATTATGTATATGCCCTATATAATTGCCATAGTGACAAAATGATGTACGGAAGGTATATCTCTAAAAATCAGGAAGAACCCAGCGACAAAGTGATTAATTTCCCCAAGCATAAAAACCTGATTTACTATTTTTCCATACGTTTTCCTGATAAAACCACTTACCTCAGCAGCTCATTAAGGTTTTGGTATGTGCTTACGGCAGCACTTATTATTATCCTGCTGGTATATGTCTATTCTATTTACACTATTATTCAGCAGAAAAAATTCTCGGAACTTCAGCGTGACTTCATCAATAATATGACCCATGAGTTTAAAACTCCGCTGTCCTCCATCCTTTTAGCATCAGAATCTCTCAGCAAGCAGGAAATGGTACAGGAAAATGCCAAGCTGCAGACTTACACTTCCATTATTATCAATCAGAGCTACAAACTCAACAGCCATATTGAAAAAATACTGAATATTGCCAAGAATGATTCTTCCGGACTGTCTTTAAAACCTCAAAAAATAATACTCCTTCCGTTTATTCAGGAAATTGCCGATACTATCAAGCAAAAGAATGAAAACATGACGGTCGATATAGAAATTGAAAACCACCTCTCAGTAATGGCAGATGAATTTCATTTTACCAATATCATTTACAACATCCTGGATAATTCCATTAAGTATTGTGAAACTGAACCTACTGTAAGAATTTCAGCCTATAAAGATTCAAAAGGTTTATATTTAAAGTTTAAAGACAACGGAATGGGAATTCCATCTAAAAATATTCCTCATATTTTTGAAAAATTTTACCGGGTACCCAACAAAAAGAATGAGGAAGTGAATGGTTTCGGATTGGGGCTGTTTTATGTAAAAAAAGTGGTACAACAGCATAACTGGAAGATTTCGGTTGAGAATAATGCAGACAAAGGAATCACCATAACGCTCTTTTTCCCGTTTTAAAATTAATAATGTTTAAGTATGGAGAAATCTAAAATTTTATATGCAGAAGATGATAAAACCATCGCTTTCCTGATCCAGGACAGCCTTGAAAGTTATTATGATATCAACTGCTATTCGGATGGAAGATCTGCACTGGACGCATTCAACAGCCAGAGTTTCGATATCTGCCTGCTGGATATTATGATGCCGGAACTGAACGGGTTTGAATTGGCACAGCAGATCCGCGATAAAAATTCAGAGATTCCCATTATTTTTATTTCTGCAAAAGCTTTAAAAGAGGACAGGATCAAAGGCTTAAAACTCGGTGCCGACGATTATCTGGTAAAACCTTTCAGCATAGAAGAATTAATCCTGAAAATTGAAGTGTTCCTGAAACGCACCAAAAGAACAGACGCCTCCCCGCTTAAATACAAAGTCGGAAAATACAATTTTGATCCCAAAAACTATACCCTTCAGGACAAAGAAAACAGCATTACTTTAACCCAAAGAGAATCGGAGCTTCTTTTATATTTCATCCGAAACAAGAATATAGTGCTGAAAAGACAGGATATCCTTAAAGCAATCTGGGGCGATGATGATTATTTTATGGGTCGAAGCCTGGATGTATTTATTTCCCGTTTACGGAAAGTATTGGCCGATGAGCAAAATATCCTGATCGAAAATCTGCATGGAATAGGTTTCCGGTTTTCAGAGAAAAATACATGATGAATTATTTATTTTTCTAAACCATTAAGATATATTTAGAGATCATTATAAATAAGGAAAGCTAAGCATGTTTTCATAAAGATTTAATTAAGAGGTTCTACATATCCGTCCCATAATAAATTATTAATCTCAAAAAACATATAATTAATTTCTCTATTAAACTTTTTATAATCAGGATCTTTAGAGTAACTAGGATTATTTATTGATACAAATCTTATTACTCCGCCATCAACTTTTTTGAACAAATCAAAAACTTGAAACTTACCGAAAGAGTAACGAGAAAACACTTGGTTTAAATCTTCTTTGTGTGGTATTTCAGAATATCTTTTTTTCACTTCATCAATAGAAATTCCCTTGTAATAAAGCCTAAAATATTTGAAAATGTAGGCTGATTAGTATACATAAATAGAAACTGCTCTGTATAATTTTGAGGAATACTGTGATATAACAATTTTCTCATTTCTGAAGAAGTGAAATATATATATTGTTTGTCCACTTTGTTATACACATAATCCGCATAGGTATAAAAATCTAATTGATTTTTTCCCTGATCAAAGTATAGTTTAAATTTCCGGTATGAGTGATTATCAGATTCTATTCTTTGTTCTTTCAAAAAATAATAATTTTGACAACTCACTAAGCAGAACAAAGCTAACACACTTATATATTTAATAAATCCATTCATTGGTGTGAATATTACAATTACAATTTACAAAATATTTACTTTCGTTATCCCATTAAACAGATCGACATCATTAATGCGAATACACAGAATTCCATCTCAATTAAAACAACAAGCAATTATTCTTTGATTTTTAATTAATTTTAAGCTTTGAAAATTTGCCATTAATGAAAAATTACGGAACAACTGTTTTTCTATTCCTTCTGTTTTTTAGTTTACATTTTAAAGCTCAAAAATTTGAAAAATTAATACAATACGTCAATCCATTAATTGGGACGGAAAAAATGGGTCATACGTATCCCGGGGCAACCGTTCCTTTCGGTGCTGTACAATTGAGCCCGGAAACCGATACCATTTCTTACGAACTTAACGGAAAATATAACGGTGAAGTCTATAAATACTGTGCAGGTTACCGTTATGAAGACAAAACTATTGTAGGATTCAGTTCAACCCATTTCAGTGGGACCGGCCATTCTGACCTCGGAGATTTCCTGATCATGCCAACCGTTGGAAAACTACAATTGAATCCGGGAACAGCATCAAATCCTGAAAGCGGCTACAGAAGCAGGTTTTCTCATCAGAATGAAAAAGCCGAAGCAGGCTATTACAGAGTAAAACTGGACGATCATAATATTCTGGCAGAGCTCACTGCCTCAACGAGAACCGGAGTTCACCGCTATACATTTCCAAAATCTGACCAGGCACATATTATTTTAGACCTTACTGCCGGCATTTATAACTATGACGGTAAAAACATCTGGACTTATGTGCGCGTGGAAAACGACGGTACGATCACAGGTTACCGCCAGACAAACGGCTGGGCAAGAACAAGAACGGTTTATTTCGCCATGAAATTTTCAAAACCTTTTAAATCATACGGGCAGAAGAACTTTGACGGACAACAGGCTTACAAAGGGTTCTGGAGAAAATTCGACCAGACCAAAAATTTCCCTGAAATCGCCGGTAAAAACCTGAAAATGTATTTTGACTTTGATACCCAGGAAGATGAAGCTGTTGAAGTGAAATTGGCTATTTCTCCCGTAAGCCAGACCAACGCGTTGGAAAACCTGGAAAAAGAAACCGGAAACCAATCTTTTGATCAGATAAAAGCTAAAGCTCAGGAAGACTGGAATAAAGAGCTGAATAAAATTGTCATCAAAGGTTCTGACACAGAAAAAACAAATTTTTATACTGCAATGTATCATACCTTTATCAGTCCTACCACTTATATGGACATCAATGGCGAATATAAAGGCTTAGATCAGAATATTCACAAAGCAGAAGGTTTTACGAATTACACGACATTCTCCATCTGGGATACCTACCGTGCCCTTCATCCTTTTTTTAATATCATCCAGCCCAAACGGAATAACGATATGGTTAAATCCATGATGGCCCATTATGATCAGTTTTCAATGAAAATGCTCCCGATATGGTCCCATTACGCCAATGATAACTGGTGCATGAGCGGTTATCACAGCGTAAGTGTGGCAGCCGATGCGGTAATCAAAGGAAATTATACCGGTGATCCGAAGGAAGTCCTGAAAGCCTGTATCGTAACAGCCAATAAAAGAGACTATGAAGGCATCGGTTATTATATAGACATGGGCTATATTCCTGCAGAGAAAAACGGAACTTCAGTTTCCAATACTTTGGAATATGCTTATGATGACTGGGCCATTGCACAGCTGGCCAAGCATTTAGGCGAAACGGAAATTTACAACCAGTTCATCAAGCGTTCTGAAAACTGGAAGAATAATTTCGATCCGAAAGAAGGATTTATGCGTCCCCGATTGGCAGACGGAAGCTTCAAAAAGGATTTTGATGTATTAAGCACCCACGGCCAGGGCTTCATTGAAGGAAATTCCTGGAACTACAGCTTTTTTGTCCCACAGAATCCTGACGGATTGATCCAGGCGATGGGCGGAAAGAAAAAATTCGCTTCAAAACTGGATGAGCTATTTACGATGCATCTGCCTGATGAATTCTTTGCAGATACGGAAGATATTACCCGCGAAGGAATCATCGGCGGCTATGTTCACGGTAACGAACCGGCTCACCATGTTGCCTATTTTTATAACTGGGCAGGGCAACCGTGGAAAACCCAGGCCCAGATCAGACGTATTCTTGAAATGCAGTACAAGGCAACGCCCGACGGTTTGGGAGGAAACGATGATGCAGGACAGATGAGCGCGTGGTATATCTTAAGCTCGCTTGGATTTTATCCTGTAGCACCGGGATCTGAAGATTATGCCATCGGAAGTCCGGCTGTGGATGCCGCAGTTTTAAATCTGGAAAACGGAAAAACCTTTGAAATCGAAGCTGTGAATCAGAGTCCGAAGAATGTCTACGTTGAGAAAATTCTTCTGAATGGTAAAGAAATTAAAAACTCTACCCTGAAACATTCGGAAATTATGAATGGCGGGAAGCTAACATTTTATATGAGTGCCAAGGCGAAAAAATAATTTTCTGATTGCATCAGAATGATCATATCATCTGAAAAATTATAAAAATAAGGGCTGCAAATTGCAGCCCTCATTTTTATACGATTAAAAGTCTTCTCTAAGCTTTCTCTTGTGAGTTCTCCCCCATTCCGAAAGGGAGATAATAACGGGTTTAAGCGTTCGGCTGTAATCGGTCGAAATATATTCCACAACAACCGGTGTCTGCTCGGCATGCACCACTCTTTTGACAAAACCGTTCAACTCCAGGTCTTTCAACTCATTAGAAAGTACCCTCGCCGATATGCCATTGATTGCTCTCTGCAATTCATTAAAACGGATATTCCCGTTTTCCTGTAAGACAATAATGATCTTCAGCTTCCATTTTCCACCGATAACGTAGATTGCATCTTCCACGGAAGAAAGATTTTCGGAACATTTCCCGGTAAAGGCATGTTTTTCCAAAACAACAGAATTTTCCATACATCTTAAAATTTAACTAACAAAAAGGTTAGTACTAACCTTTTGTTTACTACTAACTTTTGATAAGCAAATGTACATAATTTTGCTAAAGAAATTTTAATTAAAAAAATGAAAAACATACTTCACATTATTTCAAGTCCGAGAACTGAAATATCAGCAAGCAGAAAATTAGGCAATGCCGTTATCGAAAAAATTCAGGAAAAATATTCTGATACGGTTGTAAAAGAACGTGATCTTACAAAAAACCAGGTTCCAATTTTAGAAGAAGTACACATCAATACTTTTTTTTCACCGGAAGAAAGCCATTCTTCTGAGCAGGAGGAAATCAATAAATACTCTCAGGGACTAATTTCAGAATTGAAGGAGGCGGACATAATAGTTATTGACTCGCCTATGTACAACTTTTCGGTTCCTGCCACTCTCAGAGCCTATTTCGATTTTACTTCAAGAGCAGGATATACGTTCAAATATGACGAAAATGGTCCTAAAGGGCTTTTAAATAACAAAAAATTATACATCGCTTTCACTTCAGGGAATATTTATTCGGAAGGTCCTTACCAGATCTATGATTCTAATGTACCTTATATCAAAAGCATTTTTAGCTTCTATGGGGTCACAGACGTCAGCGTTTTCCGTGCAGAGGGTTTATCTATTCCGGGACTCCAGGAAACTTCTTTGGAAAAGGCGATCGAGGGAATTACTATTGATTAATTTTAGAAGCGAATTGTTAGAAAAACAAAACCCTTTCAAAATTTGAAAGGGCTTTGTTTTTTCATTTATTCCTAAGCTTCAAAAAGCAAACGCTCTCCGAATTTTTGCTCATTTATTTTTCCGTTGTCGTAAACCAAATGCCCGTTCACAAAGGTATGTGTTACTTTGGAATGCAGATTCATCCCTTCCAGCGGGCTCCAGCCGCATTTGTAAAGAATATTGTCTTTCGCTACGGTCCAGTCTGTATTTAAATCAGCCAAAACAAGATCTGCTTTATAGCCTTCTCTTACGAATCCTCTTTTTTTGATTCTGAAAAGTATCGCAGGATTGTGGCTCATCTTTTCAACGATTTTTTCCAAAGAAATTTTCCCGTTCCTGTAGTTTTCCAGCATAACCAATAATGAATGCTGTACCAAAGGTGCACCGGAAGGACATTTTGTATACACATTTTGCTTTTCTTCAGCAGTATGGGGCGCATGGTCGGTAGCTACCACATCAATTCTTCCGTCAAGAAGTGCTTCCCATAATGCATCTTTGTCTTTCTGGGTTTTCACAGCCGGGTTCCATTTGATTAAAGACCCCTTAGTTTCATAATCTTCGTTGGTAAATGTCAAGTGATGAACACAAACTTCAGCGGTAATTTTTTTATCTTTCAAAGGAATATCATTTCTGAACAGTTCCATTTCTTTAGCTGTTGAAAGATGAAAAACATGCAGCCTTGCCCCTGTTTTCTCTGCCAGCTCAATGGCTTTTGAAGAAGATTTATAGCAGGCTTCCTCACTTCTGATCAGGTGATGGAATTTTACCGGAATATCTTCCCCGTATTCATCCATGTATTTCTGGGTATTGGCTTTAATGGTGGCTTCATCTTCGCAGTGAACAGCAATCAGCATTTTGGTGCTGCTGAAGATATTTTCAAGGGTTTCAGGATTGTCTACAAGCATATTCCCTGTAGAAGACCCAAGAAATAGCTTAATGCCCGGAACGTTTCTCGGGTTGGTCTTTAAAACCTCTTCCAGGTTATCATTGGTCCCTCCCATCATAAAGCCATAGTTGGCGTAAGCTTTTTGAGAGGCAATTTCGTATTTATCTGCCAGTAATTCCTGGGTAACCGCATTCGGAACGGTGTTCGGCTGGTCAATAAAACTGGTAACTCCTCCTGCAATGGCAGCTTTTGATTCAGTTTCAATATCCCCTTTATGGGTCAGGCCTGGATCCCTGAAATGAACCTGGTCATCTATGACGCCCGGCAAAAGATATTTTCCGGAACCGTCAATGATTTGGTCTGCTTCTTCCGTAATACCGGAATCTATTTTGGAAATCAGGGCATTTTCTATTAAGATATCGCTTTCGAAGATCTTACCTTCGTTTACAATCTTTACATTTTTAATTAGGGTCTTCATTTTTTACTTTTTATAAGAATTGGAGGCTAAATATGAGAAGTCAGAAAGTTTTGAGTTACTAATTGTTAACTTCCGGTACCTGCCTTTATAAACAACAAAATTAAGGTTTATGAATGAATTTTAATGTTGCCGATTATAAATCTATTTCTAAATATTTACATTTGCATAAAATTTCACACATTGAAAAAACTTCTCAACGAGACTATTATATATGGAATTGGGGCGATCATGCCAAGAGTTATCCTGTTCATTCTTAATCCTTTATACATTAATCAAATTAACAATAAGGATTTCGCCATATTTTCAAACCTGTATGCTCTTATTTCTTTTGTGAACATCATGCTTTCTTTCGGTTTTGAAACTGCATTCTTCCGTTTTTCGGCGGATAAGGATAATGAAAAGAAAACTTTTAACACTTCATTTTGGTTCTTATTCGGTTTATCTACGGCTTTTCTTTTAAGTTTACTGATTTTCAGTCAGTCGGTGGCAGACCAGCTGGGATATTCATCCAATCCCGAATACATCCGGTGGTTTGCATGGATCGCATTTTTCGATAACCTGTGTGTCATTCCTTTTGCATGGCTCCGATTCAATAACAAGCCGGTTAAATATTCTTTAGTGAGAGTCTTGCAGTCCCTTTTTCAAACAGTTATAACCGTTGCTTTATTCTTATATATTCCTCTGAGTGTTTCTCAGGGTTTCGGACTGAAAGAAAAGGTATCATTTCCTTTTTACAGTAATCTTGCTGCAAGCTTTTTAGGTTTTCTGCTTCTGCTTCCTGTTGTTTTCAAAGTAAGATTTCAATTTTCCATGGAGCTTTTTAAAAATATGATCAAATATTCCTGGCCGGTAATGATTGCAGGAATGGCTTTCATGGTCAATGAAAATTTTGATAAGGCTATCCAGATCTACAATATTCCGAATGAAGATGCCGGAGCCTACGGCGGATGCTATAAATTAGCTGTTTTAATGACCTTGTTTGTAACGGCTTACAGAATGGGAATCGAGCCGTTCTTTTTTAAGCAGATGAATAATAACAATGCTAAGAACACCTATGCTAAAGTGACAGAATATTTTACATTCTTTGCCTCAACGGTAGCCATGGGAATTATCGCCAATATTTCGTGGTTGAAGCAGATCCTTATTCCTAACAGCAGCTACTGGACAGCCATTGATATTATCCCGATTATCGTTATCGCCAATCTCTGCTTTGGAATTTATTATAACTTTTCCACATGGTATAAAGTAACGGACAGAACTAAAGTGGGAACCGTAATTTCCTGGCTGGGAGCCATCCTTACCATTGCCTTAAACTTACTATTTCTCCGAAAATACGGATTTATGGTTTCTGCATGGGTAACGTTTATTGCCTATTTCGTCATGATGATCACCTCTTATCTATTAGGACAGAAATATTACCCTATCCCATACCGTATCAAAAAAATGACCTTATTCCTTGGATTGCTGATGTTATTCAGCTTTGTTATTGTTTATTTATTCGATTATAATTTCTGGGTGGGAAATCTCTTATTTCTTGTGTATGCAGGAGTTTTAATGTATTCAGAAAAAAATATGCTGTTGTCAAGGATAAGGAAAAACTAATTATGGCCTCTAATTTGATGCTATTGACTTCTGTTAAAAAAATTAAACACAGGTTTATCAAGATGATAAATATTACGATCAGCAATGATTTTAATTATTATCTTTAGCCTGATCAAATTATAAAATAACAACTAAAAACATTGTCATATTATTTATGAAAATAATTGTTCCTATGGCTGGACGCGGCTCCAGATTACGTCCACATACTCTGACAGTTCCAAAACCTCTTATCCCGATTGCAGGGAAACCTATCGTACAGAGACTGGTGGAAGATATTGCTAAAGTGGCAGGTGAAAAAATTGAAGAAGTAGCATTTATCATTGGGGATTTCGGACCGGAGATTGAAAAGTCTCTGCTTCAGATAGCTGAAAAACTGGGAGCAAAAGGCAGTATATACTACCAGAACGATCCGCTTGGAACAGCACACGCCATTAAATGTGCAGAAGATTCCATGCAGGGAGACGTAGTGATCGCTTTTGCAGATACACTTTTCCGTGCAGACTTCCAGCTGGATAAAAACTCCGATGGAGTGATCTGGGTAAAAAGCGTAGAAGATCCATCTGCTTTCGGAGTTGTAAAATTAGATAACTACGGTTTTATTACAGATTTCGTTGAAAAACCTCAGACTTTCGTTTCAGATCTTGCCATCATCGGTATTTATTACTTTAACAGTGCTGAAAAACTGATGAACGAGATCAACTATATTATGGATAATAATATTAAAAACGGAGGTGAATATCAGTTGACGACAGCATTGGAAAACCTTAGGGCAAAAGGAGCAAAATTCACTTTAGGAAAAGTAAACGACTGGATGGACTGTGGTAATAAAAATGCCACCGTAGAAACCAACAGTAAAATTCTTGAATACGAAAGAGAAGAAATGCATAATTATCCTGCATCAGCAGTGATTGAGAATTCACTTATCATCCAACCGTGTTTTATCGGGGAAAATGTAAAGATCTCCAATTCTAAAATTGGTCCTGGAGTTTCATTGGGAAATAATACAATCATTGTGAATTCCAACATTGAAAACTCTCTGATTCAGGAAAATACAAGGATCAATCATGGGAATCTTTCCAATTCCATGATCGGAAATTCTGCACAGTACTTTGGAGTTTCCAGGGAGATTTCTTTAGGAGATTATTCTGTTTTAGATTTTTTGTCTAAATAAGATCAGAAATATTTAATATAAAACAACATACGTCCGGACCACACAATATTTCTTGTGTGGTTTGGCGTTAATATTGCAGCGTATTTTTTTAATTGAAAGATAAATACATGAAAAACTGGATCCCGATACTTCTTATATTTCTTACCCTATCCTCTTGTAAAACAAGAAATGCCGCCAAAAACAACAACGGTAATATCAAGGACAGCACAATTGTAGCAGATGACAACGGAAATCCCAAAGATGCCAACGAGCCGGTAAGAGATAAACTTACCTTCTACGAGCATGTACTTATCCCGCCAAAATTTGATCAGATCAAGATCAGTAGTAAAGTTAATGTGGAAACAGGAAGCTTTATTCCAACCCTTGATGCCACTATCTATATTGAAAATGATAAAAAGGTTTGGATGAATCTTCAGGCCCTTTTATTTAATGTGGCAAGAGGTATTGCTACTCCGGAAGGGATCAAAGGGCAGGACAAAACGAGCAGAACTTATATCGACTCGGATTTTGAATATCTGAACAACCTGCTTAATGTTAATTTCATCGATTACAAATCGCTGGAAAAAATATTAATGGGGAGAACTTTTGTGAAAATCAGTGATTCCCAGTTTACCCTGACCAAAAATATGCAGGGCTTTAAAATGGTTTCCAATACCACCCAGAAAATCGTGACCGATCAAAAAACCAGGGAATACAAAATTGCCCTCCAGTATGATACCAATTATGATCTTTTAAGCGTTAATTTAAAAGATGTTTTATCTGCTGATGAGCTGGAAATCTCTTACAGCAACTGGAATGAATACAATGGAATCCGCCTTCCGAAAAATGTTAAAATAATTATAAAAGGATCAAAATCTAGCCAAATTTTACTGGAAAACACGAAATTTGACTTTTCGAGGATGGAAACACCTTATTCTGTACCATCCAGTTATAAGAAAATTGAGATTAAATGATTAAAAAATTTAGCTTTTTAATAGGTATTCTACTGTTCGGCCTTCATCAGGGACAGCAGAACAAGGAACAGCTTCAGAAACAGAATGCCGATCTTAAAAAACAAATTGTACAGATAAATACAGACCTGGCGAAAACCAGAACTGAATCCAAACTTTCAGTTGCCTATCTTAATAATGTCAATAAAAAACTCATTCTGAGAGAAAAGGTATATACCAATACCCAGAAAGAAAAAAGATTTATTGAAGATGAGATCTATCTGCGTCAGCTGGAAATCAACCGTCAAAACAAAGAACTGGCAGTTCTCAGGAAGAATTATGCCGAAGTTCTCGTGAATGCTTACAAAAACAAAGGGGTACAGAACAAAGTAACCTTTATTCTTTCATCCAAAAATTTAGGGGAAGCTATAAGAAGAGTTCAGTATCTGAAACAATATGCTGACTATCAGGATAAAAAAGCGGCGGAAATAAGCAATGCAGCTGCCCAGATCAAAAAATCAATCGCACAAAAACAGAATTCTGCAAGAGAAAAAGAAAACCTTCTGATCAATCAGCAGAAAGATCTGGCAACCATTAATGCTGAAAGAGCACAGAAGGAACAACTGCTGGCAGATTTCAAGAAGAATGAGGCCAAGCTTACGGTAGAGCTTAAGCAGAAGCAGGTTCAGTCCAAAGCTTTAGAAGGACAGATTAGAGCCATTATCGCAGAAGAAATCAGAATAGCTAAAGCTGAAGAAGAAGCAAGAAAAAAAGCCGAGGCGGAAAAAATCCGTATGGCTAAAATTATTGCAGACAGAGAAAAAGCAAGAATCGAAGCGGAAGCCAAAGCCAGAGCAGAAGCACTGGAAAGAGAAAGAAAACTTGCGGAAATTGAAGCTAAAAAAGCAGCAGATCTTGCCGCAAAAAGAGCTGAAGAAGAACGAAAACGTAATGAAGAGGCAGCAAGGGCAGAAGCCAATGCAAAAGATGAGGCCAGAAGAGTAGCAGCTAAAAAAGCCTCTGACGAAGCCAATGCCAGAGCAAAAGAGGCATCTGACAAACTTATTGCAGCAAGAGCAGCAGAAGCCGCACTGAATAAGAAAAAAGAAGAAGAGAAAAAAGCCGCCGAAACCAAAGCAATGACCAGCTATGGAGTTACCACAACTACAGGTAGCAGTTTCGCAGACAGCAGAGGAAGACTTGGCTATCCTGCAGACAGAGCCGGGCAGATTACCCACAGATTCGGAAGGCAGCCCCACCCGGTTTTCAAAAATATTGTTGAGGAAAATACAGGAATTAAAATAGCTGTACCTTCAGGCACCCGTGCCAAATCCGTATATCCTGGATCAGTCTCTTCTGTATTGGCAAACAGTGACGGAACAAAAACCGTAATGGTAAAACATGGAAACTATTTCACCATTTATTCCAATCTGGGAAGCGTAAGCGTATCCAAAGGGCAGCAGGTTTCCTCCGGTACTCCGGTAGGTACGGTAGCTCAGGATTTCGACGGTTCTTACACCCTTGATTTCCAGGTATGGAACGGAAATACACCAGTTGATCCGCTAGGTTGGATTTCATATTAAAAAAAGCGTAACTTTGCAAAAATCTTAAGAGATGAACACACTAACAATACTTGCCCTATCTTGGCAGCACATCCTTATCGTAGCAATTCTTTTAGTATTGCTGTTCGGAGGAAAGAAAATTCCGGAATTAATGAGAGGAGTTGGTTCAGGAATCAAGGAATTTAAAGATGCAGTGAAGGAAGAAGACAAACCAGGTTCTGAAAACAAAACCTCTTCTACCAATAACAACAACACTACCAGCAACTAAAATTCCTCAGAATTAATGAATTTTACTGAGACTGCATGGAAAGTCTTCAATCAGTGTATTGAAGATTATCACGTGTCCGATGACGTTAACTCTCTAATTAATAACCCGTTTGAAAAAGACAGTTTGGAACGGATTTTGTATGCAAAGAACTGGATTGATACCGTTCAATGGCATTTGGAAGATATTATTAGAGATGAAAATATTGATCCCGCTGAAGCTCTTAAGCTGAAGAGAACGATAGATGCATCTAACCAGAAAAGAACTGATCTGGTAGAATTTATCGACAGCTGGTTCCTTACAAAGTTTGAAAATATAACTCCGAAACCTGATGCAAAAATCAATACAGAAACTCCCGCTTGGGCTGTAGACAGATTATCAATTCTTGCATTAAAGGTTTATCACATGTCGTTAGAAGCCAATAGAGAATCCGCTTCTGAAGAGCACCGTGCCAATTGCCAGGCTAAACTGGATGTACTGCTTACTCAGAAGGAAGACCTATCAACTTCTATAGATCAGTTGCTTACTGATATTGAATCCGGTAACGTTAAGATGAAAGTATACAAACAAATGAAAATGTATAATGATGATAGTCTTAACCCGATCCTTTATCAAAAGGGGCAACAGAAATGAGAAAACTATTTTTTTTTGGAGTACTACTATTAATCATAACTTCCTGCGCGACGGAGAAGCTTAACCTTTCCCCGTTGTCTAATAATTTTTATAGCGAAACCAAAGGGTCTGATTCCGACAGAGGGGCAAAAAAAGGCTTTGATATCAACCTGAAAGAAAATGTAAATGCTTCTGAAATATCAAATCTGATTTCTACTTTTCCAAAGTTTAAGAATAACAATTTGAATGAAGAAATAACCAGCTTGAAATACAGCCTTCAGAATTATCTATACGCCATTGATGCCAATAACCCTGCAGGAAAGAACAGATCCATTAAAAGTTTCGAAAAATCGTACAAGAAAATTCAAAAACTCAGACAGCAGCTTGATAAAGATGATGATGAAGTTCTTAACAGATACCTGGTTCGTCTAAAAACCAATATTTCTGTGATCGAAGATTCTTTAAAAGGAAATTAAAAACGAACCATTATTAATGATTAAAATTCAGGCAGAAGCCAATGTTCCTACAGAGCACGGCTCTTTCCGAATGATCGCTTTCTCCGAAAACGAAAACGACTGGATGCCTCACATGGCCATCGTAGCAGAAAATACAGATTTTTCCAAACCGGTGAACGTACGTTTCCATTCAGAATGTATTACAGGAGAAGTTTTCCATTCAAAAAAATGTGAATGCGGGCAACAACTGGATGCCGCAATGAAATATACCCATGAACACGGAGGAATTATTGTATACCTTCGTCAGGAAGGGAGGAATATAGGGATTATCAATAAGCTTAAAGCCTATTCCCTGCAGGAAAAAGGTCTGGATACTGTACAGGCTAATCTGGAACTGGGACTTCCTGCTGATGACAGAAATTTTGGGGTAGCTATTGAAATCCTCAACCTTTTAGGGGTGAAAGACATTAATCTTCTTACCAATAACCCTGAAAAAGTAAAATATGTTGTAGACAGCAATATTCATCTTAATTCGAGGATTCCCTTACAGATCCCCGCCAATGAGATAAGTAAAGGCTATTTACAGACGAAAAAAGATTTCTTCGGTCATTTGCTTGATGATAATGACAATTAGATATAAAATAAAAGCTCCGGAATTCTCCGGAGCTTTTATTTTATACCATGATAAATTATTAAATCAGTCTACTGCCTGGAAACAGACCAGCTGCCACTCCAATGCTGAAAATTCCATGTTCCGGACTTGGTATGCAAACTTCCATATAATGTAAAACCTTTTGGGGAAGGAACAGGATTTAAAGCACCGCTTGATCCCTGAAGACCGGTATAGTATACTTCTCCCGTACTGCCGTTTTCGGCTTTTGTTACCTCAATACTGCCGCTTTTACTTACATTTAAAATCAAAGTCCCGTTGATGGCATCACCCGAATAGGTTCCCACCCACTTTCCCATAAGGAGAGGTATAATTTTCTTCCGCATTATGCTGATCTATATTATTTACAATTTCATCGGCGTCAATGCATGATAAAAGAGATAATGGTACAATGATTGAAAATAGAAAATAAAGCTTCTTGACCATGGGATATGTATTATTATTTAAGATGATAAAATTAAACTTTTTTATCACCCACAGAAATAAATTGAGCCTCAAAATAAATCAAAAGCCCCGGAATTTCTCCCGGAGCTTTTTTAATTATAAAAAACTGAAAAGATATTTTGTTTTACTTACTAACTTTAGTCTGAATTTTAGACTCGTTAATATTGTAATATTTGATTACGCTGTTATAGTCGCTATAATCTACTGCACCTTTAGCCATTTTTGCACCGCCACCTGTTCCTGATCCGTTAGCCGGAACAACAAGTACTCTGAATTTCTTATTCTGATAATAAGAAGGATTAGCTGTTAAACTGAATGTAGATGTAGAATTGATATTAATGGTAGCACCATATTTACTGAATTCATAAACATAATCCACAGCGTCATTAGCTAAATTACCCACATAATATGTGTATGGCAGAAGCTTCCAGATAGGAGAATCCCCATCAGTACCGATCTGCATATAAATAAGTACCATATCAGACTGTACTAATGGCTTCTGGAAATCATCACTCCATCTATAAAGATTATCAGTAACCTTTGTGAAACTAGGTGTTATATCAAATGCCTGGCTTATAGTATCGTAATCCTGACCCTGTACAACAGTATCATCACTATTGTCACAGCTATAAGCTGTAAAACCTACAGCTCCCAGGAATAAGAATAGAAGAATTTTTTTCATTTTTGAAAAGTTTAGTTATTATTTATAAAGCGTATTCAAATCATATACCAAAAATTGCAAAAACTTTGTTTTCATCATTTTTTTAATTGTATTTTTGTTCTTATTCAAAAGATCATGAAGAAATTGCTATATACTTCCCTCTTTATTTTTTCATTAATAAGCTTTACAGCCAAAGCTCAGTACCAGCCTAAAGACATTTCCAAAGAAGACCTGAAGAAAGCTCATCATTGGGTAGACAAGACCTACAGATCTCTTTCTCAGGATGAAAAGCTGGGGCAATTGTTTATTGTAGCACTGTATACCAATAAAGGTGAAGACTATATTAATCAGGTCCGAAATATTGTGGTGAATGATAAAATTGGAGGATTGATTTTAATGCAGGATGATGCCGCCAGAGAAATTAACCTTGTTAATGAATTTCAACAGAAATCAAGAGTTCCGATGATGATAGGGATGGATGCGGAATGGGGACTGTTTCAAAGGATTGCCACAGCACACAAATTTCCATGGGCAATGACGCTTGGAGCCATACAGGATAAAAATCTCATTTATCAGATGTCCGCTAAAATAGCGGAAGATTGCCATAGAATGGGAATCAACTGGGATTTCGCACCGGTTGTTGATGTAAATACCAATCCGAATAATCCTATTATCGGAAACAGAAGCTTCGGTTCAGAAGTGGATAATGTGATCAGTTCTGCATTGTCTTATTCCAACGGTCTTCAGGATAATACTATTCTTGCAGCCATCAAGCATTTTCCGGGACATGGTGATACCAGTACAGATTCTCACCTTGACCTGCCGGTAGTTTCCCATAATTTAGATAGGTTAAATACCGTTGAACTCGCTCCATTTAAAGCACTGATGGATAAAGGTATTGGAGGTGTGATGGTTGCTCACTTGTATGTCCCGAGCCTGGAATCAGGAAAAGGTATTCCTGCTTCGGTTTCCAAAAATATTATCACCGGCTTACTAAAAGATAAACTGGGATATAAAGGATTGATCATTACCGATGCCCTGAATATGGGTGCTGTTGCTAATAAATACAAACCGGGAGAACTGGATGCACTTGCTTTTAAAGCTGGAAATGATATCATGTTATTCTCACAGGGGGTTTCAGAAGGAAAAAAACTAATTCAGAAAGCTATTGAAAAAGGTGAAATCTCACAATCCAGAGTGGAAGAAAGTGTAAAAAAAATATTACTGACAAAATATTTCCTCGGCCTTAATCAATACACTCCAAAAGATCCTGCCAATATCAACAGTGATCTGAATAATGATTCCCACAAAGCTTTGGTACAGAATCTTTATGCCAATGCCATGACATTGCTGAAAGATGATCAGAAATTACTTCCTGTGGCCGGAAAACAGGTTTATTACGTCCCACTGGAAGAAGCTCCTTACCAGACTTTCGCCAATCAGCTGGGCTCTAATGTAACCATAAAAAAAGCAAATGAGATCAGCACAATTCCTGCAGGCTCTAAAGTAATCGTAGGTCTCCACAAAGATAATTCAACAGCATACAAACCTTATAAAATCTCAGTTGAATCCAAAAAAATCCTTGCTGATCTTACCAGAAACCAAAATGTTATTTTAAATGTTTTTGGTAGTGCTTACGCTTTAAAAGACATTGACATTTCAAAAATATCTACAGTTCTTGTATCTTATGAAAACAATGACGACTCAATGACTGCGGCAGCCAATGCCCTGAACGGGAAAACAAAAATATGGGGCAGACTGCCTGTCCTTGTCAATGATCAGCTGAAAGCGGGTATGGGAATCGACAGTATTCCGGTTTCCGCTTTGAATGCTAATACAACAGTTTCTACAACATCAAAACAACAATAATCTAATGAAAATAGGCATACTTTGCTATCCAACATACGGCGGAAGCGGAATCGTGGCAACGGAACTGGGAATGTCCCTGGCCAATAAAGGCTACGAAGTTCACTTTATAAGCTCTGCGCTCCCCGCAAGATTAGACATTACCAATCCCAATATTTTCTTTCACCGGGTGAATGTACAGACTTATCCGCTTTTCCAGTATCAGCCTTATGATATTGCACTAAGCTCGATGATCTACCGTGTCGTGAACCTGTACAAACTGGATCTGCTGCATGCTCATTATGCCATTCCGTATGCGTACGCAGCATTCACGGCCAAACAGATGCTTAAAGAAGATAATAATGATATTCCTTTGGTGACTACCCTTCACGGAACGGATATTACCCTTGTAGGCCAGCATCCAAGCTATAAACATGCTGTAGAATTTTCCATCAACCAGTCGGATGCAATAACTTCGGTTTCTGAAAGCCTGAAAAAGGATACGCTTCAGTTTTTCAATATCAAAAAAGAAATACAGGTGATTACCAACTTTATTGATAATTCTGAATTCGATGACTGTACAGAATGCCAGAGAACCCAGTTTGCCAATCCTGATGAGAAAATCCTGATTCATGTTTCCAACCTGCGTCCGGTGAAGCGTGTAGATGAAGTCCTGCAGATCTTCAAAAATGTGGAAAAAAAGGTAAAATCCAAACTGATCATCATAGGTGAAGGTCCGGATATGGAAAAAGTGAACCAGTTCCTGGAAGAAAACCCTGAACTCATTTCAAAAATCCGTCTCTTAGGAAAGGTAAATGATCTGTACAAAATCCTGCAGCTTTCCGATGTATTTCTTCTTCCTTCTGAACAGGAAAGTTTCGGTCTGGCAGCTCTTGAAGCTATGGCCGCCTATACCCCCGTAATCAGCTCCAATGCCGGCGGAATTCCTGAGGTGAATATCCAGGGCGAAACGGGTTTCTTAGCTGAAATCGGAAATGTGGAGGCTATGAGCAATTATACGATAAAGCTATTGAGCAACGATGATCTTTTAACCAAAATGAAGCAAAATGCGAAAGATCAGGCTATAAAATTCGATTTGAAAAACATTCTTCCTATATATGAAGAAATGTATAGAACGACTATAGAAAACTTTAAAAAGGAATTCTCAAAAGTATAAAGAGAGCCGTTATATTATCAATAGCCACAATATTTAAGAAATATTTGTGGCTAATTTTTAATGATATCTAAACTGTTGATGTTGTGGAGTCAAATAAATTAATTGATCATTTCTCAAAATATATACAACTCAGTATTGAAGAAATTGAATTAATTGATTCTTTATTCAAACCCAAAAGCCTGAAAAAGAAGGAATTCTTATTGAGAAGCGGTGAAACCTGTAGAACAGAAAGTTTTATCATCAGCGGGTGTCTGAGAACTTATTCAATTGATGAGAATGGATTTGAGCATACACTAACGTTTGCCATAGAAGACTGGTGGACCGGGGATTTATTAAGTTTTTTTACAGAAACACCTTCCTTTTATAATATTATTGCATTAGAAAATCCTGAAATCCTTCAAATCACAAAAATAGATTTAGATCAACTATATCTTGAAGTTCCAAAACTGGAACATTATTTCAGGTTACTCATCCAAAATGCATATATATCGCAACAACAAAGGATTAATCAGAATCTGTCACAAACAGCTGAGCAGCGATATCTGGATTTTATTGGAAAGCACTCTGCATTTCTACAGAGGATTCCACAAAAACATATAGCTTCATATCTTGGTATCACTCCTGTATTTCTAAGCATGCTCAGGAAAAAACTAATCCAAAAGTAATTTCTTCAACTACTTTAATTTTTTTGTTGGCTGTTATTCTCAATTTTATAAAATGAAAAATAAAATTTTTAACACCGACAGGGATTGGACAGGATTTGTGATTAGACTCACACTTGGATTAATAATGTTTCCGCATGGAGCGCAAAAAATGTTTGGCTGGTTTGGCGGGCCTGGATTCAGTAAAGAACTAGAACATCTGACAAAACATATGCATCTGCCCTGGATTATTTCAGTAATGGTAATCCTAACAGAATTTTTAGGATCTGTTTCTTTAATTATTGGCCTGGCTTCAAGATTATGGGCCGTAGCTTTTGGCATCTTGTTCGTTAATATTATCTTCATAGCTCATTTAGAAAATGGTTTCTTTATGAACTGGTTCGGAACCCAGAAAGGTGAAGGCTACGAGTATCATCTATTGGTGATAGGATTATGTATTGCTTTAGGATTGAACGGAAGTGGAAAGTATTCTGCAGATCAATTAATTTCTAAAAATAACGGATGAACAATCTTTCTCTTGAATATGGACAGAAATACACAGCAAAATAAAAAAGCTTAACAGCATTCTTCATAAACTCCGCTTATAAAATATTTTTTTCTATAAATCAATCAATGTATAGAACGACTATAGAAAACTTTAAAGGAGAGCTGACGAAAGTATAATATTTGCATTATATTTATTGTCATATTATGACGGAAAAGCTGCTTCAATATCTTTGGAACTATAAGGTTTTCAAACATTTCAACTTCAAGGATATTGAAGGGCAACCCGTTGAGATCATCAGCTTTGGAAAATGGAATACGAATGCCGGTCCGGATTTCCTTGATGCTAAAATTAAAATAAAAGACCTTGTCATTGCCGGACATATTGAGCTTCACGTCCGTGCGTCCGACTGGGTTTTTCACAACCACTCTCAGGATCCCAATTATCAAAACCTTATTCTTCATGTGGTTTATGAAAATAATGTCGAGATCAGCGACCTTATCTCTAAAAATGTTCCTACGCTGGAACTGAAAAACCATATTGACCCCAACCTTCTTTGGAAATACGAAAAGCTCATTAACGGAACCCTTTTTATTCCCTGTGAAAATATTTTTGATTCCACCAAAATTCCCCCGGGCTTTCACGAAGCCAATATCCTTAAAAAGCTGGATGAAAAGTCTCTGGAGCTGGAAACAAGCCTGGAAAAGTACAAGAACAATTTTGAAGCTATACTTTTTCACAGCCTGGCTTATTCTTTCGGATTAAAGGTAAATGCCCATATTTTCCGGCAGATTGCGGAGAGTATAGATTTCAGTATCGTTAATAAGATCCGTCAGAATGAATCCCAGCTGGAAGCTTTGCTGTTCGGTATTTCCGGATGGCTGGAACATCCTAAAGACAGCAGAATGATGATATGGAAAAGAGAGTTTGAGTTTTTGCGTAAAAAGTTTAATATCCCAAATCTGACCTTACATCCTAAATTTTTAAGACTTCGACCTCCCAACTTTCCTACGCTCCGGCTTTCCCAACTGGCTGATCTTTATTACAGGCATCAGAACCTGTTTTCAAAAATCATTAAAGCTGACAATATCAATGACCTGTACGAAGTTTTCGCTCCGGTACAGGCATCGGAATATTGGGATTTTCATTTTAATTTCGGGAACGTTTCTAGATTTCAGCCTAAAACATTAAGCCGGGATTTTATTGAGCTGATTATTCTGAATACAGTACTTCCGTTAAAATATACTTACCATAAATACCACAGTGAAGAAATTACGGACGAAATACTGGAATTGTACAGGAATAGTCCGGCTGAAAAAAACACTGTCATTTCAGGATGGAAGAAACTTGGCCTGAAGGTAGAAAATGCTTTGGAAAGCCAGAGCCTTATTTATCATCATAAAACTTCATGCGAAGAAAAAAATTGCTTAAATTGCAGTATTGGATTTAAACTTTTAAAAGAATCTTCTAATGTTTGATAATATCCGCCACAAAATGGAAAGAGAATGGTTTGGTGTCCTTACGAGGATGGGTGCTAAGCTGGGAATCCCCGTATCCAAATTAAGGGTCTTCTTTATCTATTCTACTTTTGCAACTGCCGGTTTTTTCTTTTTGATTTACCTGGGGCTGGCGTTCACGCTTTGGATCAAAGATATTTTTATTACCAGAAGACCAAGCGTTTTTGATTTATAATTATGGAATTTTTACCGATTACTTCTGCTGAAGACTATAGAGTCCAGGACATCTATTCGTCTTACTCCAGTACATTTCCCGTAGATGAACAAAGAGACTGGAAACAATTTGCCGCTTTATTTTCAAACCCTCATGTGAAGGTAATTTCTGTACTTCATGAATCTCAGTCTATTGGCTATCTTATCCTGTGGGAACTGAGTTCTTATGTTTTTGTAGAACATTTTGAAGTTTTCGAAGCATTCAGAAGTCAGAAACTGGGATCACATATTACAAGCTATCTGTTTAAAACCTATCCCAGAATCATTTTGGAGATAGAACCTGACCATCTGGGTGACGACGCAAAAAGACGTTATTCCTTCTATCAGAAAAACGGATTTACCCTGATCGACGAAATGTATGTACAACCAAGCTATGGTGAAGGGAAAAAGCCTCTGGATCTTTGGCTGCTGGCCAATTATACTCCTGAAAATTTAAACAGTGTGAAAGAAGAAATCTATGACATTGTGTATCATTAAAATATTGAACCGCTGGAATTTCTTTCCAGCGGTTTATTTTTTTAATCACCCCGTCAGATCTTCGATCTGCCACCACTCCAGAGGAAGGGAATGGATATACAGTTATTTGTAGTGGGTTAGTTGACTTCGTATTCCAGCTTTATGGTAATATTTGCTTCTTTCTCTTTGGATGAAGTATTGAATGTTCCGCCATAGGAATAATCTTCATTAGAGTTGGGTTCTGTAATCTGAATTACTCCCATCGTTGCTTTTTTAAGGCTTCCCAGGCTGCTCCCGGAATTTTCTGCGATCTTTTCTGCTCTTTCCTTGGCATCCTTGGTTGCACTGGCAATCATTTCCTGCTTTACGGTTGCCAGTTTAGTATAAAAATAAGAAGGCGCTGAAGAAGTAAACTCAATACCGCGGTTGATGATTTCTGTGATGTTTCTGGAAAGGTTTTCAATTTTCACGACCTCTTTACTTTCAATAGATACTTTTTGAGTAAGATTATATCCTGAAAATTCACCCTGCACGTAATTTCCATTAGAATCGTTATAGCTTCTGAACTGTTTTTGAATATCTACTGAAGAGAATACGATTTCAGCCTGTTTGATGCCTTTTGAAAGAAGGTAATCGTTAATTACCTTTCTATCTATTGCCAGCTCATCATAAGCCGCTTTTAAATCGGAATTATTTTTTGAAAAGCTTCCGGACCATGTGATCAGGTCGGAAGTAAACTGTTTTGTACCTAAACCTGTGACGGAAATGGTATTTTCAGATTTATTCCTGTTTTTCACAGCATTTCCCAGTAATCCGAGCCCAAGGACAAATCCAAGTGCTCCGACTGCTACTGCGATAATATTTTTATTCATAAATTGATTGTGATTGATATTGTGTAGCAATACATCAATTTTCATTCCGAATTTTAAGAATTCGTTAACATTATTCCTGTATTTTTTTCTGTTTTAATCTCTCCAGATAAAGGGGCATGGTTTCTTCCATTCTTAAGAGTACTCCGGATAAGTTTCTTGCTTTTACATAGGTCCGGACCTGCGGCTTAGCTTCAAAGGAATATTGTATGAACTCTGAAATCCTCTCTTCAGGAATTCCTGCTTTGGTAAAATATTCATTATCCACCCTGATCCTTACCCATGCAATATGTTCCTGCAGATCATCGTATTTATATTGTCTTTTCTGGCGTCTGGCTTTCCCGCTTATCAGATCATAGGCTCCCTGAACATCGAGGCCGCCCAAAAGTATCGGGAGAAGTACCTGCTTTACTTCTGCCGGCTTTTCCCTCATCTTTCCCACAGGCTGTGGTAAACCTATCGCCTGCTGTACGATCTCACCTTTATTTACTCTTGCTGCCAGCCTGGAATCTGTCTCAAGATCACCAGTCGGTTTTTTAACGACTTTCACTTCTTCAATTTCTTTTGGAATCGGGATAAGGGTTACCAAAAGCTGTGCATTGAATCCATTGGGAGGTACAATGACAGAAACCCTCCTCAAATCTGCCCTTACAAACCTCAGCTCATCATTCGGAGAAGCTTCAATAGAGAACATCCCCATAGAATTGGAGTAAACTTTTTGATCGCTGGCCATATTAATCACAATAACAGAATTAAGATCTGCCCCACTGTCATCAGTAATATGACCTGTCACAGATTGCTGTGAAAAGAAATTATTAAAGATGACAAGAAACGGAATTGCATAAATACTTTTAACATGGGTTCTCATCTGCATTATCTTTGAGTCTGTGGTGCCCGGTAAGAAGAAATTCTTGTCAATACAAACCGCTGAAATCTATAAAGGTCTGCATCGCTGCAGAAGCCATATTTCAGGATGCTTTTTCTTTCAAAACCGCCAGCCAGAACATAGCTGATAAAATGATCGATCTGTGGCTTATCAATTTTCAGATCCGTGAAATATTCTTCTCCTAGAGCTGTTTTCAGATAATTGCCGAAATCAATATCATCCCATTTATTTTTAACCTTACCTATAGAAAAGCCCTGACCTTTTGGCTGTACAAACTCACCCGGTTTTGCAGCAAGTATTCTTGGATCTGATTTCTGTGCAATATACCGGTCCATATCCTTGATCAGTTTCTCTACCTTTTTAGGCTTGTTAAGATTCCTTGCGTCAATCTTAAGATCGCCGGTAATTCCCTGTTTGACTTCTACTTCAGGGATTAATATTGTTTCTCTTGTTAAAGTAATATTGAGAGGTGATTCTATATTTTCAGCGGAAACTTTTTTAACTAGGCGCTCGTAGCCCGGTTTTACAAACCGCAGCTCATCCCCTGCCCTTCCGGAAATCATGAAGTGACCGTCCCGGTTGGTCACTGTTCTTTCATCTGTTCTGATGTTAATGACTGTAACATCCGGCATTTCAGAATTATCTTCTGAAGTTATTTTTCCAAAAATATAATTTTGGGCATAGCTATTAATGAAAAGAAAAGGAGTTAAAAGAAAGAGTAGTTTAAATTTCACGGACAGTTTTTTATAGAGCAAAGCTAAAATTATTTTTAATCCAAATAGCAAGTTTAACCACAGTTAACGCGTTTTAGCATTTCTTTTTGATTTTTGCCAGGTAAACTGTTAAATCGCCGCTCCGAATTGTTAAAATTTCACTTAAAAATTAGCTAACTTGCAGTCTCAATTCTAAATTCAGCAATGCAAAATTCTTATACAGTCATCAATGCTTCAGCCGGTTCAGGGAAAACATATGCCCTTGTCCAGAGGCTTTTGATGATCTGTCTGCGCTATCCCAACCAGCAGCAGTCGATCCGGAATATTCTCGCCCTTACTTTTACCAATAAAGCGGCCAATGAGATGAAGGAGAGAATTTTATCCTGGCTTGGAAATTTCTCTGCGGATAATTTTGCTGAAAATAATGACCTGAAAAATATTCAAAAGGCCTTTGAAGCTGAAGGCCTGAAAATTACAATTGATGAGCTCCATATCCGTTCAAAAAAATTACTGGATTATGTACTTCACAATTATTCTACATTAAATATCGGGACGATTGACCGTTTTAATTCAAGGCTAGTAAGAAGCTTTTCCTACGAATTGGGTTTAGCCAAAAACTTCAATCTTGAAATAGAGGCCGAACCATTTCTGATTGAGGCTGTGGATAAAATGCTTGACCAGATCGGCGAAAATGAAAATATCTCCAATTCTTTCATGGATTATGTAGATTACAGCCTGGAAAACAATGAAAGAATCAACCTGAATAAAAACCTGTATGATTCTGCCAAGGAGTTTGTAAAGGATATTCATTACGAGCACCTGAAAAGCAACAAAAGCTTTGATGATACGAACTACGAGAATATAAAAAATACGCTCAGAAAGGAAATCGTACAGAATAAGAAACGGTCTGCAGAAATTGCTGCAGCATCTATTGAACTGTTCCGTTCCAGAAATATTGAAATCGAGGATTTTGCACAGGGTAAAAACGGGATTGGAGGATTTTTCAGCAAGGTACAGGATTTTTATAATCAGAAAAGAGCGGGTTTTCCTTTTCCAACCACACTTGAGGAATCGGTTGTGAATAATTACAGGAAAGGAGCTTCTTCAAAATCAAAAAGTAAGGAGCCTGAGATTCTGGAAATTCTGGACCAGCTACTTGACAACAGGATGCAGCTGATCCTTTTGTATATTGAAACTCAAAAGAAGGAAAAAATCCTGTCTGCCCTTCTTCCGTTAAAAGTAAATAAAGATATTCAGGATGAGTTAAAAAAAATTGAAGAAGAAAATGACCTTGTTTTACTTTCAAAATTCAATATTCTCATCAATGAAAATCTTAAAAACGAACCTTCAGCCTTTATTTATGAGAAAGTAGGTTCGCAGTTTCAGCATTATTTTTTTGATGAGTTTCAGGATACTTCTGAACTTCAGTGGCAGAACTTTGTTCCTCTGCGTGACCATAGTGTTTCTACGGAAAATACTTCTTTTACACTGGTAGGCGACCCTAAACAGAGTATCTACAGGTTTCGTGGCGGGGAAAGCAAGCTGATGCTGGATATTATCAACAAAAAAGAGTTTTCTCCAAAGGAAGCAAGTCTTCTTGTATTAAAGGATAACTGGCGAAGTGCTAAAAATATTGTTCAGTTTAATAATGAACTGTACCGTTACCATTCGGCCGGCCTGGAGGAAGAGCACCGGAACATATTCGGGGAAGATGCTGAACAGAGCTCAAAATCCTGTATTGAAGGCCGTGTGAAGGTTAATCTGATCGAAAATCTTACGAATGAGGATTTTTATAATGATACCTCGGAAAAAATGCGGAAGGATATCCAGGAAAGCCTGGATAACGGTTTTAAGTTTTCGGATATTACAATCTTATGTCGTGGAAACTTTGATATTTTCAGCTATTCGCAAAAACTGGGAAATCTTAAAGTGAATTATCAGGGAGAGGAAACCAATATTAAAACCATTTCCGATAAAGGTCTGACCCTGGAACTTTCCAATACTTTGAAAGCTGTTGTCGAGTTTCTCCGGTGGGAAATTAATCCCAAGAACAAGCCGAACCTGATCATGATGATGTATTATCTGAATACATTGGGGAGAATCCACATGGCAGACTTCACATTGGAAATGAAAGAAATTTTGGATATAGAAACTCATGAGGAGATCCTGCAGTTCGTTCAGAATAAATATTCCCTTAAACTAAAACAGGACAATTTCCCAAGATTTAATCTTTACAATTTTGTGGAATATTATATCAATGAATTTGCTGTGGAAAATAAGGAAACAGATTTTCTCCTGAACTTTCTGGAAATGCTTTTCAATTTTACCCAGAATGCAGGGGCCAGCACAAAAGAATTTTTAAAATATTGGGATGAAGAAGCTTCTGCTTACACGATACAGGCTTCGGAAAACATTGATGCAGTACAGATCATGACGATTCATAAATCGAAAGGGCTGGAATTCCCGATTGTATTTATCCCGATGATGAACAAAAACCGGGACAGTGAATTCACCAACTGGTTTGATACCAATAATGATGATGCCCTAAAATCTGTAAACATCAACCAGTTCAGCAAAAATCTGGAGGTTTACGATGAAGAAATAGAGGCATTTAACAAGAAAAATTCATATAAGAATCTCATTGATAGGTTATGCCTGCAATATGTAGCTACTACCCGACCTGTAGAACAGCTGTTTTTCTACATTCAAAAGGCAAATAAAACCTCCAACAATCTTGAGCTGCTGGATTTCTTTAATGAAAAAAACAAAGAGGGAGCTAATGAATTCGATCTGTATGAAGTGCACCCTGAGATGCTGAAAAAAAATTCCAGTGATAAAATATCGTTATTCAAAACCAAGAATATTCAAAATCTTAAAAATATTAATGAAAACAGGTCTTCCATAAAAATTGCCACTCCTTCCAAAAATTATCAGGTACGGAATGAAAAGGTAAGAATTGGGCTTTTTGTCCATGAATTACTGTCGAAAATCAATACGGAAAAGGATATCGCGAAAGTTCTGGAAAGTTATGTACTGGATGGGGAGATCACTTTGGAAGAAAAAAATGAAATCCAGGATACACTAATTCAAATCATCCGAAAATATTCTGAGTTCTTTGACGAAAAGTGGGAAGTGATCAATGAAAAAGATATTATGATCTCCGAGAGGGGCCAAAGTCATATATTGCGTCCTGACCGTATTTTGAAAGGAGAAGAAGGGTACATTATCGTCGATTTTAAAACAGGAGAACAAAGTGAGAAAAACGAGCGCCAGATCGAAAGGTATAAAAATGTTTTGGAAAGCTTGGGAAGAAAGGTTTTAAAGACGCAGCTTATTTATCTTTAATTAAAAAATTTTATCCACAGCGTTTTCCACAAACTAATGTGGATAACTTTGTGGATAACGGAAATAGAATCAAAATAAAACAGTCCCGGCGGTCTTCGACCGCCGGGACTGTTATTTATCATATAAATTAATTAAGCTGTAGGATCAGGTGTAAAGACTCTCTGAGCCAGCTCCTGATCAAAAAGATACAATGCAGATGGGTTATCAGACACCATCTTGATCTTGGTTACTAATTGTGATGCGCTTGCCTCTTCTTCTACCTGTTCGTTGATGAACCACTGCAGGAAAGAAGTTGTTGCGAAATCTCCTTCATCGTTAGCATTTTTTACAATATTGAAAATACTTCTGGTTACTTTTTTCTCGTGCTCCAGTGCTTTTTCAAAAATATCGATAGCGTTTTCGAATTCATGGGGAGGTTTTGCAATTTCCCCGATGATGATTTCCCCGCCTACGTCATTTAAAAAATCGAACATTTTATCTGCGTGCATCAATTCTTCCTTGCTCTGAACCCTGAAGTAATTCGCAATCCCGTCAAGATCTTTTCCTGAAAACCAGGCAGACATGGAAAGGTAATATTGTGCGGCATATTGTTCGTGAGCGATCTGTTCGTTAATTAATGTTGCAATTTTTTCGCTGATCATAAGTATAAATTTATAGTCAAAAATACACAATAAAAGCCCGAAATCAAAAGTTTTAATGAAAATTAATACAAAAAGGATGGGAAAAAACCCATCCTTCACACATTAAAAAATCAAAATTATGAATTGTTATTTTGCTATCTGAGCATCAGTATTCATAGGCTTTCTCATCATTTTTCTATCTTTCATTGTTGCCATTCTCTGCTCCATTTTAGCTTTTCTGTCAGCCTGCCATTTATCATATTGTTCAGGAGTCAAGATTTTCTTCATGTCTGCATCCATTTGTGCTTTTTTAGCTTTCATTGCTTCCATCTTGGCTTGTCTGGCTTCCTTATTGTTGTCAAATTCGGCCTTCATTTCAGTTTTTCTTTTTTCGTGAAGACTTTTTATCTGAGCTACCTGAGATTGGTTCAGGTTAAGGTCTTTCTGCATCTGATCCAGATGTTCCTGTTCTCTCTGCTGCATTTTTTGCTGCATCTCTGCTCTTCTTGCCTGTTTGTCCTGTGGAGTTGTTGTTTGTTGTGCCATTGCAAAACCTCCTATTCCGATAAATGCTATTGCTAAAACTAATTTTTTCATCTTAAAAAATATTTAATTAATTGTTATACATCTTTTTGATTATTAGTTAAAAGATAAGTTAAATGATAATATTCATAAAAAATGTTAAATTTTAATATCAAAACAATAAAAAAAGGACAGATCCTAAAATCTGCCCTTCACACCACTTAAATATAATATATGAAAATTATTATCTGCTTACCAGCCGGCTTCTGAAACCACCTCCGCCTCTGTTTTCACTGCTTCGGTTATTCTGCTGCGGTCTTGGAGATGAATTTTCAGATCTGAAACCTCCGCCGTTCCCTCTGAATCCACCACCATTATTGTCTCTTTGCGGAATTCTTTCCCTGTTCACTTCACTATTTCCTCTGAATCCACCGCTATTATTTTCTCTCTGGGCTCTTTCTCTGTTTCCTTCATTATTTCCTCTGAAACCTCCATTATTTCCATATCCACGGGTTCCGTTATTCTCAGAATTACCTCTGAATCCATCATTATTTCTTACTCCATTGTTATCATTACGGTATCCGTTGTTACCAGCTTGCCCGCGGAAACCTTCCGTACTGTTTCCTCTTCCTGAATTTCTGAATCCATTGTTAGATCTGTTGCTGGTTCGGATTACATTGAAGGTTGGATTGTCCATTCTGCGGAATCTGGATCTGTCCACTCTATACACATTGATATTTACATTCCTGTATCTCGGCATTACTGCATATCTTGGTGCGTAATACGTTCTTCTGTAGTTCTGGAAGTAGACAACCGGACTCATTCCTCTATAATAATTGTTCTGGAAAACCACAAATACTCTTGGCCCTAAAATCCTTTCCAATGCATAAAATCTGTCGTAGTACCATCTGTCCGGATTGTATCTGTAAAAATTATTCCATGTGGAAAAACTTACATACAGATTATTAAGACTTAGGATCTGATCAATCTGCCAACGGTTCAGCCTGTTGTCTCTGAAGAATACATTCCAGTTGATATTGGTAATACTATTTCTGTAATCGTTATAGTATCCCTGGTAATAATCACCTGGATAATAGTCCTGAGGATAGTTGTAATAATAATCGTCCGGGAAATAATTCCTGTCATCCTCATCGTTATAGTAGCCGTCGTTTCCGTGCCCGTTTCCATTCTGATATCCGTCATCTCCCCATCCATTATTCGGGTACTGCTGGGCGGAAGACAAAACTGCCAGTCCCAAAGCAAATCCCAAAAATATTTTTTTCATCTCTATAGTCGTTAATTGGTTAGTATATAGCAGAATATCTCTATTCTATCTTTTGGATATCAATACAAAAAAGAAGTTAAATCCTAAGATTAAACTTCTTTTAATTTAAAGTTAACTAACTGATAATCAAATGTTAAATTTACATTCTGCCACTATCTTTTATCCAATAGGCAATTTTTTGATTGAAAGACTCTTTCTCTTTGAGATCTTCAAGCTTTACATGCATCCTGTAGCGCCAGTAATGCGGGAAAACTGCAGGATTATTGATCCTTTCGTTATCCATATGCGGGTTGGTCAGCTCCGGGTCAGTAGCCAGAAATTCCTGGATCGGAAAGACAGCCAGCATTGCTTCTGTGTAAAGGTGCTGCTTCATAATAATCTCGGCAAGATGGGAGTCCATTTCATCCGGAGCTTTTCCATATTGAATCAGCTGCTGGTTGAAATATTTCTGAGTTAATCCAGGGTCTTCCTTCCACCATTGTCTTAGTGTTGAGCTGTCATGCGAAGAGGCGGTTACCACATTCATATAATCAGCTTTTTTAGGGTTATAAAACGGAATATTGTCCGATGGCATCCTTTGCACTTTTAAAGCAATAATAGCCAGCTCATCCATTACAACAGGTACACAGGCAGGAACCATTCCCAGGTCTTCTCCGCAGATAAGCATTTTTGTTGCGTTAAGGATGACCGGAAGTTTTTCCATTGCTTTTTCATACCAGAGATGATCCTGTCTTTTGAAGAAATAATCATGGTAAAGGTCATAGATCGCCTTTCTTTCCCATTCTGAAAGATGGGCATAGGAATCGGTATTGAATACATTAAATCTTGGGTGATAAACCGTTTCGCCATTCCTTTCTTCAGGAAGAAACAATACGTTGGCACACAAAGAAATAAGCTGATCTTCCAAAGAACCTCTGGGATTCTTTTTGAAATATTCTGACAGTTTTCTCTGGGTATCAAATTCTTCTTTGAATGAGTAAGTTCCATTATTATTGTTGTCAATAAATTCAAATACCTTACTGCTGTCTTCTCCGAAATAGTTCCATAAAATCCTGTCGTTGATGAAAGGTTTACAATACCTGTTGAAGTCAAAAGGAATATGTCTTGCTTTAAATTCATCCAGAACAACAGGAACTGCAGGATAAAAATATCCTAAAATTCCCTGTGTAGCAGAAACCGGCATTCTCCATATCCTGAAAAAACCTAGGATATGGTCGATTCTCATGGCATCGAAATACTGTTCAAGTGCTTTGAACCTGTTTTTCCACCAGCGGTAATCATCCTCTTTCATGGCTTCCCAGTTGTAGGTAGGGAATTCCCAGTTCTGACCCAGCTCTGTAAACTGATCAGGCGGTGCTCCGGCCTGAAAATCCATTCCGAAAAGTTCGGGTTCCGTCCATGCTTCTACAGAATACCTGTAAATACCAATCGGAAGATCTCCTTTTAAGGAAACTCCTAAACTGTGCGTATAGTCTACAGCGTCTTTTAATTGCAAATGAAGCTGATATTGCACCCAGGCATGAAGCATTGAGGCATCATAATCCTTACTTTTTGTAGTGAAGAACTGTGATATTTTACCTGCAATATATTTTTTATGGGTTTTCCAGTCGTTAAAATTGGGGGTTTTATATTTATCTCTGAGTACGCAGAAAGCAGCATAAGGAGTCAGCCAGTAATCATTGTCTTTGATAAATTTCTTAAAGTTCCTGTCTTTATAGATTTTTTCTTTTTCTGTATTGAAAACAGCTTTTAAAAACTTCCACTTCCCGGAAATCATCTTTTCGTAATCAATCAGGTCCAGGGCATTTAAGGCTTCTTTTTCAGCCTGATACTCAGAAACTATTTCTTCCGGTAAAGCAAAATCAAGATTTTCCAGCGAAATATACTGCGGATGCAGCGCATAAACAGAAACTGCGGCATACGGGTAAGAATCTGTCCATGAATAGTTGGCCGTAGTATCATTAATCGGAAGGATCTGGATAATTCCCAGGTTGGTTTCCTTCGTCCAGTCTGCCAGTTTTTTTAGATCGGAAAATTCTCCTACTCCAAAACCGCTCTCGCTTCTTAAAGAAAATACGGGAACTGCCACACCCGCATCATGGTACATCTGGTAAGACTTAAATTTAAAGTAATGGTTGGAAACAATCTGAAGTACATCTTTAAGTGTATTGGCAACCGTGAACCTGTTCTCACCGGTCTCCACATCAATAATTCTTCCTTCTTTTTTACTGTAAATACAGTATTTAAACTGAATAAACTCGTTTTCAGGAATTTCAACGGAAGTCTCCCAGATTCCAAAATCTGTCTGTGAAAGGCGGATCGCCTTGTTGTAATCCCAGTTTCCTAAAGAGGCCGTGCTTCCAAAAAGGGCAATTTCCCAGTCCGGATTGTAAACAGGTGCCTCAATTCTGAATAAATGAGTATGCTTTTTTAAAATGACCGCCTTTTCCGGAACAAACTGATTGAGCTTATTGTAAAGAATTTTATTGTTTAAATAATTTTCAGGAAAGTTTTTATTGTTCCATTCATCGAAAATAATAAATTCCTTGTAGTTGTGGGAAAAATTGAGATTGTGCAGCACAAATTCTTCTCTGAGAATATTGCCTTTTTCATCGGCAAGCTGATATTTATATGAGATTGATTTTGAGAAATAATCCACTTCACATTTCCAAATCCCGTTTTCCGCATTAAACATGGTATGAGTCTGGATAACAGCACCTTCGCCATCCACAATCATAAGCTGCAGATTCTGTCCGGGCATTGCATTATATCCTACATTAAAGTATAGCTTCATCTATATTTTTTTTATAAAAATACATTTTAATATCGAAAAATAAAACTTATTGAAGATCAAATAATCATTAAAAAAACCTTTCCAAAATAACTTGAAAAGGTTTACATTTTATTAGAGTTAAAGGAATTTACCTCAATAATATAAGCTGTTATTCGGTAACAATAATTTTTTTACTTAATAGTACTCTGCCGGATTCATCTGCAATGTTGACAATATAAGCTCCGTTTATCAAATTTTTAAGAAGTACCTGCTGACTGAGTGAACCATCTTTAACAGAAAGATCCTGTTTGCTCACATTTTTTCCGGAAATATCAAAAACACTAAGCTTCAGATGTCCTTTTACAGATTTGTCGTTTACATTAACATTAATGACATGCTCATTTACCCTGGTTGGAAAAATATCAATATTTGCCAAGGCGTTGACTGGAGAAGTTCTGTCGTTGGCAAAATACCTGCTCGCCAGATCATAAATATGTGGTTTTTCTCCACCCGGAAGAGCTTTTGCCTGCAATGTCTGTAAATCTACCTCATACAAACTATCACCTTTAGCACTTGCAATGACTACTTTTCCTTTGGAATTAACGGCAGACCCATTTACTGAATAATTATCAGGAATACCTGAAATTTTACCTACAAATTTTGCTTTTAAATCCTTTGTCGTTACTTTAAAAACATTTCCTGAAGCTGAAAAAACATAAAAATTATTTTCAGCATCTGCTATCATATCACCTCCGAAGCCGGTTTCCATTGCCGTGAATGAATTCTTCCCGTTGGAGACATCATCTGTAATAATCCCAAGATCGCGGACGGTATACTGATCTCCCTTTTTGCTGATCTGCAATAACTGCGTTCCTGCATTATTAAGGGCATAGATATTTCCGTCATATCCTGTAGCCATTCTTGTGATATGAGAATTGATATCACAGGATGCTACTTTTGAAACGGTATTTTCAACCAAAGTGATTTCCTTTGTTTTCGCATTCAAAATATAAATATTTGAGGAAAACATCGGCATATACACAAGGTTATTGTTCGACGGATCATAGGCCAGAGCCGCCATTGTCACTGCCTGCGAATGGCTGTAAGAATTTTTATCTTCCGCTACAAAGCCTTTTCTATCCTGGGAAAATACTTTTGCTGCCATTTCGGACGAAAATACTTTCTCTCCGGAAGTTCCGTTTGCCGCATCCATGACACGGAAATCACTAAACACTATGCTGGAGATATCTTTTCCGGCAATAGCAAAAAAGTCCTGCTGTGCCTGGACATTCGCACCAAGCACAAGCAGAAAAAGAGGGAATAAATGTTTCTTCATACAATGTAGAATTTAGATTCGTGATCATTTTAGTTATAACTAAGTTACATATTTTACCAATTAAATGATAAAAAAAATATTAGTATTCACATAACATTTATAATGATTTAATACAATCATTAAAATAACAACAATTTAAAACTCTATTATTCTTCATATAAAAACTCCCGCAGATTACACAGATTACAGCAGATGATCTGCAGAATCCATGTAACCGGCAGGAGTCTGTTATTTATTGGAGATTTAATTCAGAACGTAAGTTGTTCCGTCTCTTCCGTCTTTTAACTCGATACCTTCGGCAAGAAGCTTATCCCTGATCTGGTCCGAAAGGTCAAAGTTTTTGGATTTTCTGGCCTGGTTTCTCAGTTCTATTAAAACTTTCAAAGTCTGGTCAAGCTTCTCATTATTGTTTTCTTCAATATTCTGGAGTCCCAAAACATCAAATACAAAAGCGTTCAGCGTCGATTTTAAATCTTCAAGATCTCCAGCAGTGATCGTTTCTTTACCGTCATTTAAAGCAAAAATATATTTTACAGCTTCAAATAAGTGGGCGATAAGAATCGGAGAATTGAAATCATCGGTCAGGGCATCATAAGACTTAGCCTTCCACTCTTTAAGATCAAAACCGGATTGTTTTTCATTGTCCGGAGTGACTGAGTTTAATACTTTAATGGCTTCCATTAATCTGATAAACCCTTTTTCGCTCGCGATCATTGCATCATTGGAAATATCCAGCACACTTCTGTAATGTGCCTGCAGGAAGCAGAAACGCACGATAGTAGGGTGAAAAGGCTTTTCAAAAAAGTCATTTTCTCCGGTAACCAGCTGCATAGGAAGAATATAGTTCCCTGTAGATTTACTCATCCGCTGGGAATTCATTGTCAGCATATTGGCGTGCATCCAGTAATTTACCGGAGCAATATCATTGCAGGCTTTTCCCTGTGCAATTTCACATTCATGGTGTGGGAATTTCAAATCCATTCCGCCGCCGTGAATATCAAACTTTTCACCTAAATATTTAGTACTCATGGCTGTACATTCAAGGTGCCATCCCGGGAAACCTTCACCCCAGGGAGAATTCCATCTCATAATGTGAGCCGGGGATGCTTTTTTCCAAAGGGCAAAATCCTGAGGATTTTTCTTTTCACCTTGTCCGTCAAGATCACGGGTATTAGCAAAAAGCTCTTCGATATTACGTTTTGAAAGTTCACCGTAATTCAGTCCTCTTTTATTGTATTCCAAAACGTCAAAATATACGGAACCGCTACTTTCATAAGCAAACCCTTTTTCTATAAGCTTTTGGGTAAGCTCGATCTGCTCTACGATGTGGCCTGTAGCCGTAGGTTCAATATTAGGAGGAAGGAGATTGAACATTTCCAATACTTTATGAAAATCTACGGTATACTTCTGTACGATTTCCATAGGTTCCAGCTTTTCCAGACGCGTTTGTTTCACGAATCTGTCATTTTCAACATTTCCGTCGTCTGTAAGGTGCCCGGCATCGGTAATATTTCTTACATATCTTACTTTATACCCCAAATGCATCAGGGTACGGTAGATAAAATCAAAGGAAAGGAAGGTTCTTACATTTCCCAGGTGCACATTGCTGTACACGGTAGGTCCACAGACATACATTCCTACGTTTCCTTCTAAAATGGGTTTAAATATTTCTTTCTCTCCTGTAAGGGAGTTATATAGTTTTAATTGCATTTTTTTAAATTAAAAGATTCAATGATTAAAGGAATTAAAAATTAGTTAAAATAATTTTAACCACAACAGATAATTGTTGTGAGAAAAATTTTATTGGAAACTTTTTTAAATATAACCATTATTAAATTGCTTTTAAATGATACTGCAGATGATCAATATAATCCTGAATAATATATTCTAATGTGAAAGTCTGAGGAACTGTTTTTGTGGTATCACAGGTTCTCTGCAAAGCTTCATCAGGAATATTTTCTACAGTATGCACGACCTGAAAATTCAATGATTTCCAAAGATTGATTACTTCTGAAACCGGAACATTCTGATAATTCTGCGCTTTTACCCAGAAATCCTGATCATAAACAATATTATCGTTCTCCTTATATTGTGTAACCACAAATCTACGGATATTCGTCAGTGCACTGTCGCAAAGATGACCTAAAATTTCTTTTTTCGACCATTTTTCCGGTGAAGGCTTATAAGACCATTCTTCCTCAGAAATGGTTACAAATCTCTGAAGTTCGGCTTTGACAATATTTTTAAGAATCTGGTAATTCATTTTATTAATAATCAAGTTTTGCATGACTTCCCACATAATGAAGGAATTCCTGTCTGGTGATCGGGTTGGTTCTGAAAATTCCGCTTAATTCTGCCGTAATAGTAGAACTTGCCGTATCTTTTATTCCTCTGCAGTTTACACATAAGTGTTTTGCATCAATAATACAAGCCACATCTTTAGTACCCAGCGCTTCTTTCAAAGCGTCTACGATCTGCATAGTCAGTCTTTCCTGAACCTGAGGTCTTTTTGCATAATAATCCACAATCCTGTTGATCTTGGAGAGGCCAATCACTTCGCCGTTTGAAATATAGGCTACATGGGCTCTTCCGATGATCGGCAGAAAGTGGTGTTCACAGAAAGAATATACGGTAATATCCTTTTCCACCAGCATCTGGCGGTATTTATACTTATTGGAAAAAGTGGAAATTCCCGGTTTGTTTTCAGGAAGAAGTCCTCCAAAAATTTCATTCACGTACATTTTGGCCACACGTCTCGGTGAATCCTTCAAAGAATCATCCGTCATGTCCATCCCCAGCGTTTGCATAATTTCACCGAAAAGTTCGGTAATTTTTTCTATTTTTTCCTGTGGCGATTTATCAAATGCATCTTTCCTAATAGGCGTATGTTCTTTTCCGGTGAAAATATCATCGTCGTTATCGGTAAAATCAACCATTTTTATTTAATTTGCAACAAAAATACGGATAAAATCTGTTCATTAATTTCATTTTGAACGAAAAACATTATCCTTTCTCAACTTAGCCTATGATTATCGTCGAAGAAGTACAGAACGAAACCCAGAAAAAGGAATTTTTAGAATTTCCTGCAAAACTTTACCGGCAAGATAAAAACTACATAAGACCCCGAAACCAGGACATTGAAGAGATTTTTGATCCTGAGAAAAACAGATCATTCCAGAATGGAGAATGCACACGTTTCTTATTTAAAAACAAACGAAATGAAACGGTAGGAAAAATAGCGGTTTTCATCTCCGATCTTTATGAGCAAAAGCAGCCAACCGGAGGAATTGGTTTTTTCGACTGTATTAATGATCAGAAAACGGCTGATTTTATTTTTGATCACTGCAAAACCTGGCTTCAGAAACGAGGTATGGAAGCGATGGACGGACCAATTAACTTCGGGGAACGGGATAAGTTCTGGGGACTTCTGACGGAAGGTTTCGATGAACCGCTTTTCGGAATGAATTACAATTTCCCTTATTATAAGCAACTGTTTGAAAACTATGGTTTTAAACTGTATTTTGAGCAGCTTTGCTTTTCGAGGCCTATTTTTGCAGATGTTTCCCGGATTTTTACACTCATGCATACCAAACACAGCAGAAATCCTGCGATCTCTGCAAGGCCAATGAAAAAAAATGCTCTGCCTAAATTTGCAAAGGATTTCACAGAGATTTACAATCAGGCCTGGGCAGCCCATGGTGAAGGAAAACAGCTTGAAGAAGCCAAGGTTCTGAAAATGTTCAATACGATGAAACCTATTATCAACGAACATATTTCCTGGTTTGTGTATGAAAATGAAAAGCCTATTGCCATGTGGATGAATCTTCCTGATGTGAACCAGTGGTTTAAATACCTCAACGGTAAATTCGGAATTTGGGAAAAGCTTAAATTTTTATGGATAAAACAATTCGTTAAGAATGAGAAAATGGTAGGGCTGGTATTTGGTGTTGTTCCTGAATGGCAAAAGAAGGGAATCGATGGTTACATGATCTGGGAAGGAACCCAGCATCTGAGAAAACATACGGATTTTAAAACAACAGAACTTCAGTGGATTGGTGACTTTAATCCCAAAATGATAAAAATAGCGGAAAGTCTTGATACTACTATAACCAGGAAATTAACTACTTACCGGTATTTATTTGACCGCAACAGGGAATTTGAGAGGCATCCTTTCCTTTAAACAAAAATCCTGCTGTTGAACAGCAGGATTCCTTTCATTGATACTCTATTAGAATAGCTCACCGGCTACTTTTTTAATATTGTCACTTTTCCCCATGGAGTAAAAGTGCAGCACAGGAACTCCAAAATCCAAAAGTTCTCTGCATTGGGTAATAGCCCATTCTATCCCGATCTGCTTTACAGCTTCATTGTTCTTAGCATTTTCCACCTCGTTGATAAGCTCTTCAGGAAGATCAATCTTAAATACCTGCGGAAGAATTTTCAGATGTTTTTTTGTTGCAATCGGTTTGATGCCAGGTATGATAGGAACGGTAATGCCCATTTCTCTGGCTTTTGTCACAAATTCTATAAACCTTTTATTATCAAAAAACATCTGTGTAACGATATAATCTGCTCCGGCATCTACTTTTTGCTTCAGCCATTTCAAGTCATAATTCATGGAAGGGGCTTCCATATGCTTTTCGGGATAACCGGCTACACCAATGCAGAATTTGTTAAGCTCATCACAAACTGTTTCATCATTGTGAAGGTATTTTCCTCTTCCCAGATCATTAATCTGATGGACAAGATCCATTGCACTGGCATGACCTCCCGGTGTAGGCTCAAAGTACTGATGCCCTTTCATCGCATCACCTCTTAAAGCCATGATATTATCTATTCCCAGGTACATACAGTCTACCAAAAGATATTCTGTTTCTTCTTTTGTAAATCCTCCGCAAAGTAAGTGCGGAACAGTATCTACATTATATTTATGCTGGATAGCGGCACAGATGCCCAGTGTTCCGGGACGCATTCTGGTGATACGGCGTTCCATCAGCCCATTCCCTTTATCAATGTAAATATATTCTTCCCTGGAGGTCGTCACATCTATAAAAGGAGGCTTAAATTCCATAAGCGGATCTATATTCGTGTAGAGATCTTCAATTCCGATTCCTTTCTGGGGCGGAACCACTTCTAAGGAGAACAGGGTCTTACCATTTGCGTTTTTAATATGTTCGGTGATCTTCATTTTATAGTTTAATTATATTTTTTAGCTTTAATAGGAGCGGATGTTTTTAATCTGCCAGATTAGGAGACAGCCACTTTCTAGCTTCCTGAATACTACAGCCTCTTCTCTGTGCATAATCTTTCAGCTGATCTTCGATAATCCTTCCAAGACCGAAATATTTGGCATGGGGACTCCCAAAATAATATCCGGAAACTGATGCTGTAGGGAACATGGCCAGACTTTCAGTAAGAAAAACCCCGGTATTTTCTTCTACTTTTAAAAGATCCCAGATGGTTTTCTTTTCCAGATGATCGGGACATGCAGGATAACCCGGTGCAGGACGGATTCCTTTGTATTTTTCTGCGATGAGTTCTTCATTGCTTAAATTTTCCTGATTAGCATAGCCCCAGTATTCTGTTCTTACTTTTTTATGTAAAAATTCTGCATAAGCTTCTGCAAATCTATCGGCCAGGGCTTTTACCATGATGGCGTTGTAATCGTCATTGGCTTTTTCGTATTCTTCTGAAAGTTCATCTGTTCCAAAGCCCGTAGTCACGCAAAATGCTCCTACATAATCTGTCTTCCCGGAATTTTGCGGAGCGATAAAATCACTTAATGCCAGATAATCTTTTCCTTTGGATCTTTGAGCCTGCTGCCTTAACGTCAGGAATTTTGCCTGTTCCTGATTATTTTCGTCAAAGATTATAATATCATCCGTTTCATTGGAGTTTGCTTTGAAAATACCAAAGACCGCTTTTGCCTTTAACAATTTTTCATCAAGAATTCTTTTCAGGATAACCTGAGCATCTTTAAATAATTCTTTGGCCTGGACTCCCACTACCTCATCTTCCAGGATATCCGGGTATTTCCCGTGCAGATCCCAGCTTCTGAAGAATGGTGACCAGTCGATAAAAGGAAGTAATTCTCTCAAATCCTGATCTTCAATTACGGTCACGCCTAAATTATTTGGTGTAAAGATTTCTTCACTTGCCCAGTCGATAGAAAAATGGTTTTGCCTTGCCTCCTCAATGGAAACATAGTCTTTATCAACCTGTCTGTTGAGGAATTTCTCACGGAAATCGGAGTATTCATCTTTCAGCTCTGAAACATAATCTTTATTTCTGTCGCCCAATAAAGAACTTACTACATTTACCGCTCTGGAGGCATCATTTACATGAACTACAGCATTTTTATATTTTAAATCAATCTTTACGGCTGTATGTGCTTTTGAAGTGGTAGCTCCACCAATCAATAATGGAAAATCCAGGTTTTGTCTTTCCAACTCGGAAGCAATGTAGACCATCTCATCAAGACTTGGTGTAATTAATCCGCTTAATCCAATAACATCGACTTTTTCTTCAATCGCAGTCTGGATAATTTTTTCTGCCGGAACCATTACTCCAAGGTCTACGATCTCATAGTTGTTACAGCCCAGTACAACGCTCACAATATTTTTACCAATATCATGGACATCGCCTTTTACTGTGGCCATCAGAATTTTTCCATTGGCAGGCCTTGAGCCGTCTTTTTCAGCTTCAATATAAGGCTGCAGGTAAGCAACGGCCTTTTTCATTACCCTTGCAGATTTTACAACCTGCGGAAGGAACATTTTTCCGCTTCCGAATAAATCTCCTACAACACCCATTCCGGTCATCAGGTTAATTTCAATAACATGAAGAGGTTTTTCCGCCTGTTGTCTGGCTTCTTCCACATCTTCTTCGATGAATCGGTCGATTCCTTTTACCAAAGCATGGGTAATTCTTTCCTGTAAAGGTCTTGTCCGCCATTCTAAATCTTCAACGATTTCTTTTTTGACGGATTTATGCTTTTCGGAATAGTCCAGGAGCCTTTCTGTAGCATCATCTCTTTTATCAAGGATTACATCTTCTACAAGCTCCAGAAGTTCTTTATTGATTTCATCGTATACTTCCAGCATAGACGGGTTTACGATTCCGATATTCATTCCCGCCTGAATAGCATGGTAAAGGAATACGGAGTGCATCGCTTCTCTTACCGTATCATTTCCACGGAACGAAAAGGAAACATTGCTTACACCACCACTTACGGAAGCATAAGGAAGGTTCTGTCTTACCCATCTTGTGGCTTCGATGAAATCAATGGCATTTCTTCTGTGCTCTTCCATTCCGGTTGCCACAGGGAAAATATTCAGGTCAAAAATAATGTCTTCAGCAGGGAAGCCGACCTGATTAACCAAGATATCATAGGAACGTTTTGAAATTTCAAGCCTGCGATCATAATTGTCTGCCTGTCCTGTTTCATCAAATGCCATTACAATAACCGCAGCACCGTATCTTTTAACAGCTTTTGCCTGTTTGATAAATTCTTCCTCACCTCCTTTAAGACTGATGGAATTGACTACGCATTTACCCTGTGCCACCTGAAGCCCGGCTTCCAGAATTTCCCATTTGGAAGAATCTATCATGATCGGGATTCTTGAAATATCCGGTTCTGAAGCTATTAAGTTCAGGAATTTGATCATGGAAGCTTTACCATCAATCAGTCCGTCATCAAAATTCACATCAAGAATCTGGGCACCACCCTCCACCTGGTGGCGGGCAATATCGAGTGCTTCCGAGAATTTCTCCTCTTTTATCAGTCTTAAAAATTTTTTGGATCCGGCAACATTGGTTCTTTCACCAACGTTGATGAAATTACTTTCCGGGGTTATAATAAGGGGCTCAAGGCCGGATAATCTTAAATATTTCATTATTTGTCTATTCTTCTAAAATATAATAGGCATTATTCGCATTCTGCCGGAGCAGATCCACATGTTTACCTAAAGCAGTGAAAATTGGAAATCTTTTGTAAGATAAATGGTGTTCTTTTGCAAATTCTTCGATCTCTTCTGTGATCTCGTTATAATACATATAGCTGTAATTTGGGAAAAGATGATGAGCGACGTGGAAATTAAAGTTTCCCAAAACATTCCTCACGAACCAGTTGTTTTCTCTCAAATCATTGGTTACCTCAAACTGGTGACGAAGCCAGCTGAACGGAAGCCCGTTTTTCGCATCCAGTTTTGGAAAAGCATTATCAGGAAGCGGATGCAGAGGCAACAGGACAAACAACGCAAAAATACTTGCCACTATTACCTGGAGAAACCATGCTCCCAAAGCCAATCCTACAGATACTTTAAAAAACAGGACAGGAACTGCAATCTGGTAAAAGAAATAAAAGAGTTTATAGCTCACCATTTTTACTTTTTCAATAAGGGGAATCGAGCCCTGGGTCTTTAAAATCACCCTTTCATTATCAAAAAAATCCCTGAAATCCCTGATAAACATCCAATTAAAAAGATAAAGAGGATATACCAGAAAGAAAAACCGGTGCTGAAACCTCTGAACTCCCTTTGCCTTAATCCATGGAATAATTAAAAGAAGGCCGCTCTGCTCTATATCGGTATCCCATCCATCTACATTCGGATAGGCATGATGGCTGGCAATATGTCTTTTTTTCCAGATGTATGAATTGGCTCCTACAAGGTCGAACATATGCAGTAAGAGTGAGTTTAGCCTTTTATTTTTATAAATGTTATTATGAGCAGCTTCATGGATCAGGTTCAGGTAAATGAGTACCAGAGAAATCCCCATCAGAACAAAACTTCCAATATACATCCATGATCTGCCGGCATTGAATAAAGCAATACAATACAAAGTAAAATAGATCAAAGGCAGGATCACTGCTTTGATCTGAATATAGATATCCCTGTTTTCTGAAATGTTCTCTATCCGCTGATTCACTCTGTTTCTTAGTTCATTAAAAAGTTTAATATCATCTGGTTTTTTTAAGTAACTAGGCTTTTCCATAATGTTAAATTTTGCGATTTACTTAAAGTTAACATTTTATAATCAAGCACTTACTTCATATTTAATTTAAAAAATCTATTATTTTTTATAAATCAAACAAATTTTTCCAATTTTCTTGGGGAATATTCCGCTACAAGATCTGCTATGGCTTTGATGTGATCCGGAGTGGTCCCGCAGCATCCGCCTATGATGTTTATCAATCCTTTTTCCACATATTCTTTGATCTGTCTGGCCATATCTTCCGGCGTTTCATCATATTTCCCGAAAGCGTTGGGAAGTCCGGCATTAGGATAAGCAGATACATAGAATTCTGAATTATGAGCTAAAGTTTCCAGATAAGGCGTAAGCTGATCAGCACCAAGAGCACAGTTGAAGCCTACACTCAATAAGTTCAGATGTGAAACTGAAATCAGGAATGCTTCTGCAGTCTGCCCGCTCAAGGTTCTTCCTGAAGCATCCGTAATTGTTCCTGAAACCATAATTGGAATTTTGATATTTCTCTCTTCCTGAATTTCATCAATAGCAAATAAAGCTGCTTTTGCATTCAGGGTATCGAAGATTGTTTCTACCAGAAGAATGTCTGAGCCGCCATCCAGCAAAGCTTCACACTGCTGCTTATAGGCAACTCTTAGCTCTTCAAAGGTAATAGCCCTGTATCCCGGATCGTTCACATCCGGACTTAGACTTGCCGTTCTGTTTGTTGGCCCTATGGAACCTGCAACAAATCTTGGTTTATCCGGATTTTGAGCAGTATATTCATCACATGCTTTTCTGGCAATTTTCGCAGACTCGAAGTTCAGCTCATATACCAGATCTTCCATATGATAGTCTGCCATTGCAATAGTAGTTCCGGAGAAGGTATTGGTTTCTATAATGTCTGCTCCGGCTTCCAGATATTTCTTATGAACTTCCTCAATGGCCTGAGTCTGCGTAAGAGAAAGCAGGTCATTATTTCCTTTTACCGGATGTTCCCAGTCTTTGAAACGTTCGCCACGGTAATCTTCCTCTTCAAATTTGTAACGCTGAAGCATGGTTCCCATAGCACCGTCAAGAATTAAAATTCTCTCGGATATCGCCTTGTATAATTGTTCTGAATTTTTCATTTTCTACATTTTAGCAATTGAATTAATCTAAGGCCTGTTTTAAGTCTGCAATAATATCATCAATATGCTCAAGTCCTACAGAGCAACGTACCAGCCCTGCGGTAATGCCTACTTCATTTCTTTCCTCATCGGTCAGTTTTGAATGGGTAGTGGATGCAGGATGGGTTACAATAGTCCTGGTATCTCCAAGATTGGCAGAAAGTGAACATAATTTTATTTTATCCAAAAAGTTTCTTCCGCCTTCTATTCCACCTTTAATTTCGAAGGCAACGATATTACCGCCCAGTTTCATTTGTTTTTTAGCTATTTCATAACTTGGATGGGAGGTAAGGAACGGATATTTCACCAACTCTACATTGGGATGATTTTCTAAAAACTCGGCTACTTTCAAAGCATTTTCGCAATGCTTTTCTACACGGATGGCAAGCGTTTCAAGACTTTTCGATAACACCCACGCATTGAAAGGTGACATTGAAGGTCCTGTATTTCTTGCAAACAAATAAATTTCTCTGATTAAATCCTCTTTTCCGACTGCTACTCCACCCAGTACTCTTCCCTGCCCGTCAATAAGTTTCGTGGCAGAATGCACAACAATATCTGCTCCATATTTAATGGGCTGCTGAAGATAAGGGGTTGCAAAACAGTTATCTACAATAAAGATCAGGTTATGCTTTTTCGCAATCTGTCCGAAAAACTCAAGATCCAGAATTTCAATGGCCGGATTGGTAGGCGTTTCAAGGTATAGAATTTTTGTATTGGGCTTAATATATTGTTCAACATTTTCAGCGTCGCCTGCCTTAAAATAAGTAGTTTCTATATTCCATTTCGGAAAATACTTGGTAAATAAGGTATGCGTAGATCCAAATACTGACTGGCAACTTACGATGTGGTCGCCTGCATTCAGTAAAGCAGCAAAAGTTGAATAAATAGCCGCCATTCCTGTTGCAAATGCATATCCGGCTTCTGCGCCTTCCATTTTTGCAATTTTATCAGTAAATTCAGTCACGTTCGGATTTGAAAAGCGGCTGTAGAGGTTTTTAGGTTTTTCTTCGGCGAAGCTAGCCCTCATGTCTTCTGCATCCTGAAAAATAAAGCTGGATGTAAGGTATAAAGGGGTTGTATGCTCATCAAACTGAGTTCTTTCAGTCTGGGTTCTTATCGCAGATGTTTCAAAATTTTCCATATCGTTTTAAAATGTAGCAATGTAGCAGTTTAGCAATGAGATTATTGGTAAACCGGTACATTGTTAAATTGTTATATTAAATTATTATTTTGTTTCACTTACTCTCAGAATATCTCCGAAAACTCCTCTCGCCGTTACCTGAGCTCCTGCTCCCGCTCCCATAATCACAATAGGATTTTCCCCATAACTTTCTGTGTAAATCTCAAAAATAGAATCTGAGCCTTTCAACTGTCCCAAAGCAGAACTTCCCGGTACGGAAACCAGTTTTACATCAAGCTGGCCTTTATCTTTCTGAAGATCACCGTGAAGATCACCCACGTACCGAAGAACATGCCCCGGTTCCTGCCCTTCTTTGATTTTCTGATATTCGTCATCCAGCTCTTGCAGTCTTGTGATAAATTCATTTTTCTCAATGGAAAGAAGGTTTTCAGGAATTAAATTCTGGATATTGATATCCTGGAATTCATTGATCAGATCCAGTTCTCTGGCCAGGATCAGAAGTTTTCTTGCCACATCGTTTCCGGAAAGGTCTTCACGTGGATCAGGTTCTGTGAATCCTTTTTCCATCGCTTCTCCTATGATGGTTGAAAATTTATCATTTCTTACAGAAAAATTATTGAAGATATAGCTCAATGACCCGGAAAACACTCCTTTTATTCTTGTGATATTTTCTCCTGAAAGATGTAACAGTTTTATAGTATCAATTAGCGGAAGACCTGCTCCAACGTTGGTTTCATACAGATAACGTCTGTTGTTTTTGTTCAACGTATATCTTAGTTTACGATATTCTTCGATGGGAAGCGTATTGAAAATTTTATTGGATGAAACCAGGTCAAAGCCGTTCTCTGCAAGCGCATGATAGTTTTTTACAAAATCTTTGCTTGCTGTATTGTCTACTACGATCAGGTTTTCCAGCTGGTTTTCTTTTGAGAAGCTGATCAATTCATCAACGTTTGAAGGATGTTCTGCCGTTAAAACCTCATCATTCCAATTCGTATTAAATCCTTTTTTATTGAAGGCAATTTTTCTTGAGTTGGCTACTGCAACTACTTTAAGATCGATTTTTTTACGTCTCCTGATTTCTTCGGAAGACTGTAAAACCTGTTCAATTAAAGTCTTTCCTACATTTCCATGACCTATGATCGCCAGATGAACAGTTTTAGGCTTTTTGAAAATTTCGGATTCAATGATATTTTTTGTCTTCTCGTCCTGCGAAGAGGTCACTACGATATTGACTCTTTTTTCTGCCGCTACCTGGTTCAAAAGAAGTGGGAAAACATTGTTTCTTGCCAGCTCTGCAAGGACTTTATTGAAATCTTCCGCTACAAATCCAAGTACGGAAACATTATTAATACTATAAATCTGGGAAACTTTGCCTGACTTTCTTTCGGCTTCAAACTCATCGATCAGACAGGTAACTGCTTTTTCTGCATCCGCTTCATTCACCAGAATGGAGATCCCGTTTTCAATAGCCTGCTGGGAGATCACTCCCACACTGATACGCGCCAAAGTAAGCGCCTTAAAAATTCTTCCATCAATACCGATTTCACCCAGGAAATCTTCTCCTTCAAATTTGATAATTGATCTGTTCTTTAAAAACTTTATTTCGTTAGCATTTCTCATTCTACAAAATATTTTTTATGATTGTATTTAATTGTTTATATTCCATCAGGAAGGCATCATGCCCGTGAATTGACTGTATTTCATGATAGAAAACCTCTTTGTTTTTCTCTTTCAACTTCTCAAAGCACATTCGAATTTCCGATGCAGGAAAAAACAGGTCTGTATCTACTGCAATAAGATGCATTCGTGCATTTATTTTTTGCATCTCCGATTCTTCGGTGTTAATATTCATCAGCAAATGATTCATCAGTTGATAAGCTTTCAAACTAAATCTTTCGTTTAGTGAATTTCCGTGATAAATGAGCCAGTCTTCAGATTCTAATCTCTGTTTTTCCGGGTCGTATCTATTTTGAAATCTGTCATTTAAAGATTGAGGTGTTCTGTAACACAGCATTGCATGGATTCTTGCTTTCTGCAGAGGCTCATCATTTCCGTTTAGCAGGAATTTCTGAACCAGGCATTGTGCATGAAGCCAGTCGTGGGTTTTGAAATCGCAGGCAATAGGAATAAAGATTTCTGCCAGTTGTGGTTGTTTGGCAAGCATTTCCCACGCGATTCCTCCTCCGAGAGAGCCTCCGATAATGGCGTATAAATTTTTGATATGTAAAGTTTCAAGGCCTTTCAGGAATATTTCAGCAATATCTGAAGGGGTGAAATCTTCGTATTCATCAATTAAAAAGTCATCAAATCCGTTTCCGGGGATATTGAAACACAGAACAGTATATTTATTTGTATCAATGACCTGGTTTTCTCCGATCAGCTGCTTCCACCATCCTTTTTCTCCGGAAACATTTGAATTTCCGGTCAAAGCATGATTGACCAGTATAATGGGAGCTGAAAACAAGTCTGGCCCGAAGATCTGATAAGTCAACGGGATATGGTATTCCTTTTTGGAATGGGTTTGATACGAAAGATTAATATAGTTTAGTTCTGTTTTCAATTCTATTATTTTAATACAATTGAAAATGCCACAGGAAATGGCTGAAAAGAACTTCAGTGAGTTATCTGTCCAAAATAAATTGGTAGAACGTAGCACCTTCTCTGCTTGCACAAAGGGTTGCTAAGGTTTCATAGGGTCTAATCCCTCAACCTTTCTTGATAACATTTTCAATATTTGAATGAACGCACTGCAAAGATATGTTTTTTCTTTTAATTTTTTCAAAAAAAATATTTAATATCAAAAAAACTAGTAATAACAAGTGTTTCAAGGCTATATTAATAATTATTCAGATGGAAGGAATTGGAATTATTTTTCAAAAAAACTAACTTCGTACTTGAAAAGTGATGAAATATGACTGTTGAAAAAGAAAGATTACAAGATTCCAAATGGAAAAACTGGGGGCCATATGTCAGTAACCGACAATGGGGAAATGTACGTGAAGATTACAGCCCGAATGGAAATGCCTGGCATTACGCCAGCCACAATACTGCAGAAAGTTATACTTACCGATGGGGTGAAGAAGGGATTGCGGGAATCTCTGATGTGAAGCAGATCTTCTGTTTTGCCTTTTCCTTTTGGAATAAAAAAGATAAGATTATAAAAGAACGTTTTTTTGGATTAAGCAATCCTCAGGGTAACCACGGTGAGGATATCAAAGAAATTTTCTATTATTTAGATAATACACCTACCCATAGTTATATGAAAATGGTGTACAAATACCCTATCAAAGCGTTTCCTTATGATGATCTTGTTGCCGAAAACGGCAGAAGAAGCAAAAAGGAACCTGAATATGAGCTGTTTGATACAGGAATTTTTGACAATGATGAATATTTTGATATTTTCATTGAATACTGTAAAGGCGATCATAATGATATTCTTGCAAGGGTAACTGTTCATAACAGGAGTAACGAGGATGCTCCCATCGTCATAGCCCCGACTGCCTGGTTCAGAAATAACTGGAAATGGGGATATAACACCTATAAAGGCCAGATGAATGCTGCGTATGACGGATGCATAGATGTTAACCATGACAGTATTTCAATCAAAAAGTTTTATTCAAGAAACAGGGCGGCCCAGAGTGCCTTCTGTGAAAATGAAACCAATACGCCTAAATTATATGGAGCGCCTTATCCGGGCAATACCTATTTTAAGGACGGAATCAATGATTATATCATTTATGGAAGCAATACGGTAAATCCGGAAAAAAGAGGTACTAAAGCTTCTTTTATCATTGATGAAATGATCGGCGCAGGACAATCCAAAGTTTTTGATTTCAGACTGTGTCCTGATGAAACGGATGAGCCTTTTGCCAATTTTGACGAAATTTTCAGCACAAGATCTGCTGAAGCTGATGAATTCTACAACGAAGTCCAGAGCGAAACAACGAATGAAGACGAAAGAAATGTTCAGCGACAGGCATTTGCAGGTCTTCTGTGGAATAAACAATTTTATCATTACAATGTAGGAAAATGGCTGAAAGGTGATCCGAATCATGAAGCCCCGAGAAATTTTAATGAGTATGTAAGAAATACGGAGTGGAACCACCTTCACAATAAGGACATTATCTCTATGCCCGATAAATGGGAATATCCGTGGTATGCGACATGGGATCTCGCATTTCATTGTGTTCCTTTTTCTATCATTGACGGGGAATTTGCAAAAGGACAGCTTCTGCTTTTAACTAAAGAATGGTATATGCATCCGAATGGGCAGCTTCCCGCTTATGAATGGAATCTGAGCGATGTGAATCCACCAGTACACGCATGGTCCTGTTTCCGGGTTTTCAAAATTGATGAAAAACAAAATGGCAAGCCCGATCTTTTATTCCTTGAAAAAGTATTCCAAAAGCTTCTCCTGAACTTTACCTGGTGGGTGAACCGTAAGGATAAAAACGGTAAGAATATTTTTGGCGGCGGTTTCCTTGGCCTGGATAATATCGGGGCTTTCGATCGTAATATGGAATTGAAAGACGGCCAGCACCTTGAGCAGGCTGACGGAACGAGCTGGATGGCTATGTACGCTCTTAATATGATGCGGATTGCTATGGAGCTTGCGCAGTATTATCAGGTATATGAAGATATGGCGATTAAGTTTTTTGAGCATTACCTGTATATCGCGGAAGCCATGGAAAACTTAGGAGACGGTAAAGAAGGCTTATGGAATGAAGAGGACGGCTTTTTCTATGATGTTCTGCAGCTTGGTAACGGAGACAGTGTTTCTTTGAAACTGAGGAGTATTGTCGGCTTGATTCCTATGTTTGCCGTAGAAATTGTAGACCATCATCTGTTAGATAAAATGCCGAATTTCCAGGCAAGAATGGAATGGGTATTAAAGAACAAGCCGGAACTTACCAAACTGGTTTCTCACTGGGACGAAGAAGGACAAGGCAGAAAACACCTGATGAGCATTTTACGGAAGAACAGGCTGACAAAGGTTTTGAGAAGGATGCTTGATGAAAATGAATTCCTAAGTTCTTACGGAATACGTGCCATGTCAAAAGTATACGAGGAAAATCCGTTTGTATTCTCTGTTCACGGTACGGAAAATGTGGTTTATTATACTCCTGCGGAAAGTGACAGCAGGATGTTTGGAGGTAACAGCAACTGGCGGGGCCCCATCTGGTTTCCGATCAATTTCCTGATCGTGGAAAGCTTACAGCGTTTTCACTTTTACTATGGCAACAGCTTAAAGGTTGAGCTCCCTACCGGAAGTGGCGAAAAGAAAAACCTGGATGAAGTGGCACAAAATATCAGCAGAAGGCTATGTTCCCTATTCTTGAAGGATGAGGATGGGCAAAGGCCTTTCAATGGAGGCAATGCCAAGTTTAATTATGATGAACATTTTAAGGATTACATTACTTTCTTTGAATATTTCCACGGAGACAATGGCCGCGGTGTAGGGGCTTCCCATCAGACGGGATGGACGGCAACGGTTGCGAAGCTTATGAAACCGAGATTAACAGTATAAAATGAAGATTCCGGCCCGAATGGGCCGGAATCTTTTAATTTCTTAAAGTTGTTAATTAAACTTTCTCTCCGTTAACAAGAACTTCATATCCGATTTCTACATTCGGCTCTAAAGTTTTTGATACAGAACAATATTTTTCAAAGGATAATTCCGCTGCTTTTAGCGCTTTTTTAGGATCTATATTTCCTTCCAGCAGAAATTTCACCTTGATTGATTTAAAAGGTTTTGCATCTTCTACCTGAATTCTTTCCCCTTCTACTTCTGCCTGAAAACCTGTAATTTCCTGGCGTTGTTTTTTCAGAATAGAGACTACATCTATTCCACTGCATCCGGCCACGGCCATCAATACGCTTTCCATAGGAGAAACCCCTTTAGCTCCCGGCTGTGTGGTATTGTCCAAAAGAATTGAATTCCCCTGGGAGTTGGTACATTCAAATAGAAAGTCGTCGTTGAGTCTGTTCAGTGTAATTTTCATTGCTTATTGCTTATTGCTTATTGCTTATTGCTTATTGCTTATTGCTTATTGCTTATTCAAAATTATAAAATTCCTCTCGCTTTTATCTCAAGATATTTATTGATAACCTCAATATTTAAATTTTCAGGAAGCGTATATACAGTATAGATTCCATATTTACGGAGTTCCTGAATGATCAGTTTCTTTTCAAATTCAAATTTTTCAGCAATGATCTCATCATAAATTTCCTGCATACTTTCAGGATTTTTATGAATAAGAGTCTGTAATTCTGAGTTTTTAAAAAATATAACGACCAGCATATGATTCTTGGCAATGCCGCGAAGGTATTTTAGCTGACGGTTTAATCCATCCAGGGTTTCAAAATTGGTAAAAAGTAAAATAAGGCTCCTTTGGTTCAGAGAATATTTTACATCCTGATACAGACGGTTAAAATCACTTTCAAAAAAGTCGGTTTTAATATTGTACAATGCCTCGGAAATCTTTTTCAGCTGACCTGATTTATTTTCAGCAGCTACTTTGTTTTCAGTCTTTTTGGAGAACGTCATCATTCCGGCACGGTCTCCTTTTTTCAAAATAATATGGGACAAAGCCATGGCTGCATTAATGGAATAATCAAGCAGGCTTAATCCGTTGAAAGGCATTTTCATCGTTCTTCCCTTATCAATCAGGATAAAGATACGCTGTGATTTTTCGTCCTGAAATTGGTTAACCATTAGCCTGTTTGTCTTGGAAGTCGCTTTCCAGTTGATGGTTCTGATATCGTCACCGGGAACATATTCTTTGATCTGTTCAAACTCCATGGTATGGCCCAGCTTCCTGATCTTTTTGATGCCACCCAGCATAAATTCGCTCTGTAATGCCATCAATTCGTATTTTCTGAGATGAACAAAGGACGGATAAGCAGGGAGCACCGCATCTTTCTGAAAGCTGAATCTTCTGGCTACAAATCCCAAAGGCGAAGAAGCATACACATTCAGGTGTCCGAAACTGTACTCTCCTCTTTCTTTAGGTTCCAAACTGTATTGAAAATAGGTATTTTTGCCCGGCTCAATGTTCTTTGTAATCAGGAAATCTCTTTTCTGGAACTGAAAGGGAATTTCATCAATGATCCTTGTGCTGATCTTAAAACTGTAGTTATTTTTAATATCTATTTTTACGAAATTCTCATCCCCATTAGACAGTTTTTCAGGAAGTATCCTTTGGGCAAGCAACGTTTTCTTTTGATTAAACAGCAAAAGATAATCTACCATTACAGCAAGAAAGCAAAGCAGCAGCATTATGTGAGCAACCCACATCAGAACCGGAAAGAAAAATGCAAGGACATACACAATCCCCACTCCGATGAGCGAAAAGAAAAATCGTGTATTGATGTATAGGTTTTTCATATTTTTAAGGTAGCAGGTGGCAGATCATAGGTAGTAGGTTTCCGGTTAAGCTTATTGCAGAGAGTTTATTAGACCATTTAACATCTTTGAGATTTCTATAATATTGTTGTTTAATTTTTGATAATCTTCTTCATTCAAATAATTAAGATTTCTGGAAATCATTAGCTGAGTTTCTACTTCAGCACAGCTTCCTCTGGCTATTTTTAGGAACTGTAAATAATCTGGTTTACTTCTTCGGGAATTTCCTTCGGCAATATTTGATGATATAGAAACCGAAGCTCTTCTGATCTGTGAAGTAAGCCCATACATTTCATCTTTCGGAAAAGATCCTGTACTTCTATAAATATCAGTAACAAAATCAATAGATCTCTGCCAAACTAAAAGCTCCTTAAAATTAGCCATAAAATCTCATCATTTTAATGAAAATAATTGAAAGTGCATTATCCCGCATTCATCACCTGCAACCTTTTACCTAATATCTGCAACCTATCTGGGAATCTCTATCCCCTCCAAAATCTGTCGTATAATTTCATCTGCTGTAAGGCCCTCCATCTCTCTTTCCGGAGAAACGATTACTCTGTGCCTTAATACGGCATAACTTGCTTCCTTGATATCTTCCGGAGTTACAAAATCTCTTCCTCTAAGCGCAGCGAAAGATTTGGAAGCTGTAAGCAGGGCCAGTGAAGCTCTCGGAGATGCACCCAGGTATAAAAACTGGTTTTCTCTCGTATTCACGATAATTTTAGCAATGTATTCCATAAGCTGAGACTCTACAATGATCTCTTTTACCAAATGTTGGTAGTTTTTCAGCTGTTCTGCGGTAATGACACGGTTTACCCCTTCTGTCTTATCTTCTTTTTTACTTTCGTGCTGGTTTCTTATAATGGCAATCTCCTGTTCAAGATTAGGATACCCAACATTAATTTTGAAAAGAAAACGGTCTAGTTGCGCTTCAGGAAGCCTGTAGGTTCCTTCATGTTCTATAGGATTCTGGGTAGCCACTACCAGGAATGGCTCGTCCATCATATAACGGGTTCCGTCCATCGTGATCTGTCTTTCTTCCATTACCTCAAATAATGCTGCCTGTGTTTTTGCAGGGGATCTGTTGATCTCATCAATCAGAATAAAGCTGGAAAAGATAGGTCCTTTTTTAAATTCAAATTCGGAATTTCTCACATTGAAAACAGAGGTCCCCAAAATATCGGAAGGCATAAGGTCCGGTGTAAACTGGATCCTGCTGAATCCTACATCAATGGTTTTGGCCAGTAGCTTAGCGGTAATGGTTTTGGCAACCCCCGGAACACCTTCGATCAGTACATGACCATTGGATAATAGAGCGGCAATAAGATGCTCAACCATGCTTTCCTGCCCTACAATAACTTTGGCTATTTCAGCTTTTACTTTTTCCAGGCTCGCACGGAGTTCAATCATATCAATTCTGGATTGAAACTGATCTTCTTTTTTATTTAAATCGATAGAACTTTGATTTTCTACATTTTCATTTTCAAGGTTTTCCATAATTTTTGTCTTTGATTTTATGGGAACCGGTTTTCATCCGGTTTTTATTAAATTTTAATAAATCATTATATCAATATTTCATCAAGAAGTTTATTCATTCTTACAAGATCTTCTTTCATGACACTTGCATAAGGATCCTGGCCTTTCCTGATCAGCACTATTGCTTCATCAATCATTTCTATCGGCTTTCCTGTTTTCAGATGCAGTTTATTGGCAAATTCCGCATCCAGATTGCGGGTATCGATCAGCAGGTCCATTCTTATTTTATTCAGGAAATACTGAGCTTTTTTAGCCATCATATCATGGAAATTTCCTTCCTGAAGATAAAGATTTCCAATGCTTTTTACAAAATCTACCGAAGTATTCCTCAGTGGTTCCAGAACAGGCACTATCCGCTGTTTTCTTTTTGCATTAAAGAAAATAAACAGGACCAGTCCGCCTAAAAACACCCACCAGGCATACTTAAGGGCAGGGTTTGAGAGGATAAATCTCATGAAAAAACGCGAAACCTTCGTGTCATTTTCTACAAACCAGATGGTTTCTCTGTCCTGAAGATACGAAAAAACATCCTGGGCATATTTTAAGCTGCCCGGCTTCAAAAGATAATAATTGGTAAGGAAAAGCGGTTCGCTGTGTACATAGATCGTTCCTTTGCCAAATTTTGTTTTAATAAAATTGACCTGATCAGAATTATCTTTTTCCACTGTTTTTCCCAACACCTCCACCTGGGGTTTGATGTATGAAAATCCTCTGCCGGAAGGGAATTTATCCAGTTTAATAAAATCATTCTGGTATTGTTTATCCGTAAATTTCAATACATTTTCCTCAGCAAAAGAAATATCCGAACTATGATAACCGATACTGTCTGAAATATCTTTTGGAGTATGACTTATCAGGATCATGGCATCCGAACCGTTTGATACCTGTTCCAGGATTTTTTTCCAGGACTGATTATCCAGCTCTTTTTCTATAACGAGGATGTTGTGAGGATCTTTTTTCCTTTGGCTATAATAATCGTAGGGTGACTCTTCAGTTCTTTTCAGATTATTTTTAAACAGATCTTTGGCTTCGTTATTAAAGACAAACAGTCCGAAAGGAGATTTTTCATTAATACTAAAGTTTTTACGCCAGCTTACTGTTTCTTTTTTATTGACTTCAAGCAACGCCAGAATAAGCATCACAACGATGAATATCACAGCATATATTTTGAAGGTTTTTTTCATGGTTAAGTCAATGGTTTAATTAAGGTTTAAATGCCTGATACTGGTTTTTAAATTTCAGATAGGCTTGCTCATCAATACTGAACTCTCCGTACCAAACATAGTCGAAGATATAAGACAGCTCAGAAAATTCATTTTTAAGATGTTCTGCTTTAAGTTCCATCAGATAATCCTTATTGGTCTTTTCCGGGTTCCAGCTGATCTGCTTTTTGTCACTCAGCTTTTTCAGAATGAACAGGAACTGATAACGGATCGCAGAGCGGAAATCTTCCTGCCTTTCAAATTTTGAAATACTTTCCGGAAAATTGATCTCGTGTATATTTTCATGGAGCTCTTCCGCATTGATCTCTACTTTTTTATTTTTCTTGCCGAAGAATAGATTTCCTTCTTTGTCCATTAAAAATTTAATGATAAAATAAAGAAGAAATCCTACCAGGATAATAGCAAACAGACGAATAAGGATTGTGGTAATCTTAGCAGAATTGCTAAAAGCCGTTTCGCCAAAAATGCTTTGCAGGATCTTATCTATTCTTTTCATCAGCTTTTGGAAAAAAGATTCTCTCGGCTTCGAAACCGAATAATCAAATTCATTTCCTTTATATCTCGATTGAAGATTTTCTTTAAATGTTTTGGGATAAACCGTATTTTCCGAAACCGGTTTCCGGATCAGCACAGAATCTGCACGAAGCATGTTCCGGTAATGCCCCGTCCCCAGCGAATCTAAAATATAATCTTCTACCGTTGCAGGCTCATTCTCATCCTGTGCATGAACAGGACAAATAGAGAAAAAAAGCAGCAAAAAAAGCAGAATTTTATTCATTGATGCCTATGGTTTCTATTTCTTCAAGTTCAACTTTCTGGTGAAGATCTGTCCTGCTGTCATAATACATCAGCCCAGCATTGATATACATCAGGTTGGAAAGCAATAATGAAGCAAGCATTGAAAATCCATAAAATATAAAGAAAATGATTCCGGCAACACCTGCAAAAGGATTCTGTTCAAAGTTTCCGTCTGGTGCGGAAGTCAGAAGTGATCCGTAAATAAAGAACATCGGGATCAATGTAAATACTGAAGTAATCATATACATAATAATGAACATGATAATGGATGCTCCCCAGTATTTCCAGTAAGGGGATTTTTCATTTCCGTTCGGATAGGAAAACTGTGATCTTATGGAATAACTTAAGCTTTCTATAAAACCTCTTTTTGTATTAAAATAGTCATACATCAAAAATGCCGAGACATTGAATGCCGTGGGATAAAAAAGCAGCATCAGGAAGAAACCAATGATGATCAGCATCAGCAAATAGGAAAACCCTAAAAGAATCATCATAACAGGCAATACAATAAAGAGCATTCCTATGCCCATTTTGGCAATTCTTCCGGCATTTCTTTTGAAGTCTCCAAGAATTTCATCAGTTTTTACCTTTTGAGCACCTTCAGTAATTCTTTTCAAATAGAAAACCGGATACAGGTAGTTAATGATCATCAGAAGAGCAAAAAGTATAAAAATAATTATTCCGGAAACAATGAGCATTCCTGCGTTCTCTGAAAAATATCTTTCAAAATAATAACTTTCTCCTCCTACATTCGAACCGATAAGCTGTCCGAAAATTTCTCTGAACCCGAAAACCACTACCGCAACTGTTAACGTGAGCAATAATCCGTTAATAAGGATATAGTTTTTAAAATAATTTTTTCCGTATAATTTGAAAAAATTAAAGCTGTCACTAATGAAAGCTCCAAATTCTCTTTTTTTATAAAACTGCATGATCGATCTGGTTATTAATTTTTTTATACACCACTGAAGGATAAACAAAATAGTAAAAACCTATAATGGCAAGTGAACTGATTATAATAGCTAAATTTACCGCCAACGGCATTTTCAAAGCATGTCTGGTTACATAGCCTTCGATAATTCCTGCACAAATGGTAAACGGAACGGTACTGAGGAAAATTTTAAAAGAGTCCTTAAAACCTGTTTTGAAAGAATTAAATCTTGAAAATGTTCTGGGGAACAGAATACTTGCTCCAAGGATCAGTCCGCACATGGCCTCCACAACCATTGCGAATATCTCGAAAACCCCATGAAGCCAGATTCCTCTTGCGCTGTCCTTCAAAGCCCCATAATCATAGAAAAAATACTGAAAGGATCCCAGCATAACACTGTTGGAAAGCAGGGCAAACAATGTTCCTACCCCTCCGGTGATGCCATAGATATATAATTTCGCTCCTACTCCAATATTGTTGAAAATAATCCCGATCGTACTTCCCCATGTGGAACCGCTCTGGTAAATTCCTACAGCATTTCCTTTTTTAATGTTCTCTATGGTTTCGTTTACATAGTCTTCCCCAAGAATGATATTGGCAAAATTTTTATCGTAAGCTCCGGAAAGCACTCCTATTGAGGTAAACAGAATAAAAAACAGAAAGGCATACATTAGATATCTCCTGTACTGATAGATTAGCAGGGGGACTTCTGTCCTGAAAAAATAAAACAGCCTGTTCTCTTCTACTCTTTTGGTTTTATAAATTTTCTGGAATATCTGTGAAGACAAATGGTTCAGGTATACTGTAGTATTGCTTTTTGGATAATAGGTCTGTGCAAATGAAAGATCATTGATCAGATTGATATACAACGAAGACAGGTCATCAGGATTTTTTTTTATTTTCCCTTGAATAACCTGTTCAATTCCCAACCATTTTTCTTTATTTTGTTTAATGAAATAAACTTCTCTCATAATTGTAAGGCTAAAATAATAAAAATTATGTCTCAAATTGCGATAAATACCTCACAAAATGTAAATATTAACTTTACGATTGCAAGTGTTGGAGAAAGAATGCTCGCCTTCATTATCGATCTTTTGATAAAGGTTGCCTATGCCGTGATTATATTCTATCTTTTCTTCAACGTTTTTGATCTTGGGTATTTATTGGCCGGGCTTGATCAATGGTCCGTAATGGCTGTTTATATTGTGCTTACATTCCCCATTTATATTTATCCGGTCGTTTTGGAAAGCCTCATGGAAGGGCAGACTCCCGGAAAAAAGCTTATGAAAATCCGTGTAGTAAAAATTGATGGCTACCAGGCCAGTTTTGGTGATTACCTGATCCGCTGGATGTTCAGGCTGATCGATACTTCATTCGTCGGTGTCATAGGTCTTATCTCTATGATTGTTTCTAAAAATAATCAGCGTCTGGGAGATATTGCTTCCGGTACTGCCGTAATTTCTTTAAAAAACAACATCAATATTTCCCATACCATTTTGGAAAATATTCACGAAAGTTATGTTCCTTCATTTCCTCAGGTCATTGCATTAAGCGATAATGATATGCGGATCATTAAGGATAATTATACCAAAGCCCTGAAAGTTGACGACCGCCAGATCATCAGCAGGCTTTCTGACAAGATTAAAAGTATTCTCAAGCTTGAAATAGACCCGGCAAAAATGACGGAAAGACAGTTTATTAATGTAGTGATTAAGGACTATAACTATTATACCGGGAAAGACAATTGATGAAGTGTCGTCAATGGTCAATTTTGCTTCGAAAGTGAATGGTCAATTTATCTTGTTCCAAAAAAATAATTGACTGCAAAGCAAATTCACCATTCCCAATTGACAATTTATCTGTCGGTGTAGTTTTTGCATCTTTAAAATAAAGGTTTGAATTATGAAATTTGAAAACAATAAATCAGGAAACGGCGGCGTGATTACGCTGAACAATGAGATCAAAGAAGTGGGGAGATTGACGTATACTATTTTCCCGGAAGACCATAAATTCATTATCTCTTTTGTACTGGTACATCCGGAATTTGAAGGCCGGGGAATGGGAAAATACCTTGTTGAAGAAGCTATAAAATTTGCCAGAGAAAATAACTGGAAGGTATATCCTCACTGCTCCTATGCAAGAGCGGTAATGACAAGAATGAATGATGTAGATGATGTTTTTTTAAAGAACTAAAATTTCATTTACCAGAATCTCTTCAATATCATCCGGATAATCTACTTTCAGATGATGATCTGCAGCTACCCATTCTATGATCTCCTGAGGGTTTAGCACTTTAGAGTTTGGAACTCCCATAAGATTTAGAGCGCTTGCATTACATTCCTGCTCATACTGGTTATGAATAGGAATCACAAACAGTTTTTTATCTAAGAAAAGTGCTTCTGCAGGAGTTTCAAAGCCGGCATTACACAAAATACCGTCACAGCTTTCAAAGTATTTCAGATACTGCAGTTCATCAATAGGGAAAATTTCTACATTTTTTATTTTAACCTGTACTTTGCTGTACTTTGAAAAAACTTTCCATTGTACAGGAATCTGTTTCAGGACCTTGATGATATTTTCGTCTGCAAAACTGGGAAGATATACAAGATAATACCCTTTTTTATCAGGATTAAGATTTCGGATCTTATGTCTGATCACCGGTTTTTTGATCTGCGGATGGTAATTTTCAAAATGAAATCCGATTTTTCTTTCACTGGGAACATAATATTTAAGAATCAGCTCTCCAAGAAAATCTTTTTTTTCAGGTTTTGGGGTTTCAGCAAAGCTCATCGATGCCTGATGGCTCAGTTCAATCATCGGCAGTTTTTTCAGTTTTCCTGCCCATCCGGTCAGAGGTTCATAATCGTTGATGATCAAATCATACTGTGAAAGCTCTAGTTCCCGGATTGTTTTTACAGCTTCAAGAAATTTGTTTTCAGTAAATGTTTTGCGATAGGATAAACCGCCTGTTTTGTTATAAAGAAGAGAAATCCCCTTGTATTGAAAGTTAATGTCAAAATCAGCCTTTAATTGCGACTGATGACCGCTAATCAATGTATCAACCGAAGCATATTTTTTGAGAATAGGAATAATTTCCTGCGCTCTGGCAACATGACCGTTCCCTGTTCCCTGAAATGCATACAATACTTTCATTTAAGAAAAATTAGTTACTATTTTCAGAAGCTCGGAACTGTCCATGTCCTGAATCTCTTCTGTTTCGTCGTCTTTAAGTAAGTCCTTGTGATCATCATAATAAAATATTTTCCATTCTTTATCATGATATTCAAGTGCGGAGAGATTTTCGATCCAGTCTCCGGAGTTAAGATAAGTACACGCTCCTTTTTTTGTGACCACTTCACGGATCTGAGGCTGGTGGATGTGTCCACAGATTACATAATCGTAATGGTTATCAATAGCCAGTTCGGAAGCAGTCAGTTCAAAATCCCCGATATACTTCACTGCTTTTTTCACATTGTTTTTGATCTTCTTGGAAAATGAATATTTTTCTCTGCCCATTTTCTCTAAAAACCAGTTCACAATATTATTAATGACAATCAGGAGATCGTAACCTTTCCCGCCAAGCTTGGCAATCCATTTGGAATGCTGCACAGAGGCATCAAAAACATCTCCGTGAAATATCCAGGTCTTTTTCTGATCAATGTCAAGACAAATCTTATTACAAACCTTTAGCTTTCCCAATTCAAAATCGGTAAACTTACGGAACATTTCATCGTGATTCCCTGTGATATAATAAACCTGTGTATTTTTTGTAGCAAATGAAAGGATCTTTTTGATTACTTTCAAATGAGGTTTAGGGAAGTAAGACTTTTTAAACTGCCAGATATCAATAATATCACCGTTCAAAACTAATGTTTTAGGCTGGATAGAATTGAGATACCGTAACAGCTCTTTAGCCTTACATCCATAAGTTCCCAAATGAACATCCGATATGACAACTAATTCAACGTTTCTTTTCATAGTTTTATGCAAAGAAACTAATTGAAAGTTAACTGTATATGAATGCTATATTATTTTTACAGTGAATCCATCAATTCATCTGTGATCTCCATATTGTGGTAAACGTTCTGTACGTCATCATCATCTTCGAAACGTTCAAGCATTTTCATATTAGCTTTGAACTGCTCTTCGTTTACTTCTTTGGTATTGTTCGGAATTCTCTGAAGTTCTGCGCTTTTTGCTTCAATGCCCAATTCATCTAATTTGTGGGACAATGAACCGAAGTCTTCAAAAGCTGTTGTAATCATTACTTCATCCTCATCTTTTTCCACATCTTCAGCACCTCCGTCAATCATTTCCATTTCAAAATCGTCCCAATCCATTTTAACCTGAGCCAGATCAATGCTGAAAATTCCTTTTCTGTCGAAAATAAAAGCCAGCTCACCGTTTTTACCAAGGTTACCGTCAAACTTGTTGAAGATCGCTCTTACATTGGCAACAGTTCTGGTTGTATTATTGGTAGTACATTCAACAAAGAAAGCAACACCACCCTGCCCATATCCTTCATAAGTAACTTCTTCGTAATTTTCCGCATCCGCACCACTTGCTTTTTTGATAGCTCTTTCTACGTTATCTTTAGGCATATTAGCTCCTTTGGCATTCTGGATACATCTTCTTAAAGCCGGGTTGGCTTCGGGATCTGTTCCGCCGGCTTTTACTGCCAGTGCTATATCTTTACCAATTTTAGAGAAAGTTTTGGCCATTTTATCCCATCTGGCCATTTTAGAAGCTTTTCTATATTCAAATGCTCTTCCCATTTTAATTTTTAAATTTCAACAAAATTAACTAAAAGTCAACAAAAAAAAAATACCCCCGAATAATCGGAGGTATTTATTATTTAGAAAAATTAATTATTTTTTCTTTTTAACTACTTTTTTCTTAGCCGGAGCTTTTTTAGTAGCTTTTTTTACTGGAGCATCTTCGTAATCTTTTTTCTTGATTGCGTTCCACTCATTAGCATCTTCGATAGCAGTTACAACAACTTTTCTATCAGCTTGTCTTTCAGCATCAGAAGCTTTTTCAGAAACTGTAGCTTTAGTTTCACCAACACCGATTGATTTAAGAGCGTTCACATCAACTCCTCTAGCTTCTAGAGCAGAAACTACTGAAGCAGCTCTTTGTCTAGAAAGTTTCAAGTTGTATTCAGCTGCACCTTTAGCATCAGTTTGACCTTCAACTAGGTAGTTACCACCGTCAGTTTTGATGATCTTAGCAGCGTTATCTAGTTTAGCGCTAGATTCTGGTCTGATAGTCGCTTTATTGAAGTCGAAGTAGATACCTTTAAGAGCTTCTGTAGTTTCAATAGCAGTTTGTTTCTTAGGCTTAGGACATCCGTTGTATTCTGGAAGACCTGGAACTGTAGGACAAGCGTCATCTTTATCTAAGATTCCGTCACCGTCTGTATCTGGCCAAGGACAACCGTTGTTTTCAGCAGGACCTGCTACTGTAGGACAAGCATCATCTTTATCGATAACACCGTCACCATCTGTATCTGGCCAAGGACAACCGTTGTTTTCAACTGGACCAGCTACTTCTGGACATTGATCGTCTTTATCTGGAACTCCGTCACCGTCAGTATCAGGACATCCTTGGAATTCTGGTAAACCAGGAGTATCTGGACAAAGGTCATCTTTATCTAGGATACCATCCTTATCTCTATCTCTGTTACCGAATCTGAATAAGATTGATGCAGAAGCTTGCCAGAAGTTAGCAACTGTAGATTTATCACCTGGAGTTGATACATAATCTCCTTGAACACCAAGACCGAAGTTCTTAGTCACCCAGAAGTTAGCACCAGCACCTGTAGAAACTGTAAAGTGATTAGCTTTACCGTTTTCGTTACCACCATCACCGTTAGAAATTAACTCTCCTTTGTAATCATATCTAGGGAAAGTAAGGGAAGTGTAATCATGTCTCAGGTAGTTAGCACCAACTCTTAAATACGGATCGAACCAAGATTCTTCATCCCATAAAAGACCAGCTGCTTTAGCCTGGAAACCAAGACCAGTCATAAGGAAAAATTCTTTCCCCATGTTAAATCTCTTATTATCTACATTACCTACGGAAGTCTGCCAGTCGATAACTAAACCTTTACCGATGTTTCTAGCAACTGTTAATTTAGATAATGGAGGTGTAATAGAGAAGTTGTTCATATTGAACATCGTCTTCGTTAAATTATTAGCAGAGAACGTGTTACTGAATTTTGACTGCACTGCCTTGTGATTTTCCGCGTGAGCACCAACTCCGATTAACCACGGATTATTGGTAGTCTGGGCAAAGACAGTAGAGGCAACAGTAAGCGCCAATGCTGAAATTCCTAATTTTAGATTTTTCATAGAATTAAATGATTAAATAATTGATAATGCAAAATAAATATAATTTTTCTTTATATACAAAGTTTTTTGAATGATTTTTAACTTTTCTTTAATATTCTGTCCAGGTTACGTTTATTTTCTCTATCTTTTATCGCTTCCCTTTTATCAAAGAGTTTTTTACCTCTGCCAAGCGCAATGAGCACCTTTGCTTTACCCTTGTCTGTGATATATAACTTCAGAGGTATAATTGTGTTTCCAGCATCCTTTAACTTTTTTTCAAGTTTCTGCAATTCTTTTTTGTGCAACAGCAATTTCCGTTCCCTTTTTGTTTTGTGATTGTAAAAAGTTCCTAATTTATACTCATCAATCATCATATTAATAATGTATAATTCCCCATCAATAAACTGACAGAAGGATTCTGTGATAGATGCTTTGGATGAACGTAAAGATTTTATTTCCGTACCCGTTAAAACCATCCCTGCTTCCAATTCTTCAAGAATTTCGTATTCAAAGCGGGCTCTTCTGTTTAATATATTTACTGTTTTTTCGATCTTCATTGTAAAAAATTCGTGATTAAATAGACCGGGTTATATTCCAATCTTTATTAAAATAGCATTTATGGACTGTTCTTGATTTATTTCGTTAATGAAATATAGAAAAAATACCCCATATTTAAAAACTTGACTATTACATTATTACGAAATACCCAAATTCTTTTCGTATTTTTGCGCCAAATTTACAAAACTATATGTTAACAGTATCTAACTTATCTTTACAATTCGGGAAAAGAGTTCTTTTTGACGAGGTAAATATTATGTTTACCAAAGGAAACTGCTACGGGATTATCGGAGCAAACGGTGCGGGGAAATCTACATTCCTTAAAATATTAACGGGAAAGCAGGATCCTACTACAGGGCATGTATCTTTGGAGCCGGGGAAAAGAATGTCAGTATTGGAGCAGGATCACTTTGCTTATGATCAATTTACTGTTCTTGAGGCTGTTTTAAGAGGAAATAAAAAATTATTTGAAATAAAAGAGGAAATGGATTCTTTATACGCTAAAGAAGACTTTTCCGATGAAGACGGGATCAAAGCAGGTGAGCTGGGTGTAATTTATGACGAAATGGGTGGATGGACGGCAGAATCCGATGCACAGACCATGCTATCCAATGTAGGTATTAAAGATGATATGCACTGGCAGATGATGAGTGAACTTGAGAACAAGGACAAAGTAAAAGTTCTTTTGGCTCAGGCTCTTTTCGGAAATCCTGATGTGCTTATTCTTGATGAGCCTACCAATGACCTTGATATTGATACTATTTCATGGTTGGAAGATTTCCTTGCTGATTATGAGAATACAGTAATCGTTGTTTCTCACGACCGTCACTTCCTGGATACGGTTTGTACACATATCGGAGATTTGGATTACGCGAAACTTAACCTTTATACAGGTAATTACTCTTTCTGGTATCAGGCTTCACAGCTAGCAACAAGACAAAGAGCTCAGGCTAATAAAAAAGCTGAAGAAAAGAAGAAAGAACTTCAGGACTTCATCGCAAGATTCAGTTCCAACGTTGCAAAAGCAAAACAGGCTACTGCAAGAAAGAAAATGATCGACAAACTGAATATTGACGATATCAAACCTTCTTCAAGAAGATATCCGGCTATTATTTTCGAAATGGAAAGAGAAGTAGGAGATCAGATTCTTGATGTAAAAGGGCTGGAAAAAACAAAAGACGGGGAATTGTTATTCTCAAACATTGATTTAAACCTTAAGAAAGGAGATAAAGTTGCCGTTCTTTCCAAAAACTCTCTTGCTATCACTGAGTTTTTTGAAATTCTTGCAGGAAATGTTCAGGCAGATAAAGGAACTGTGGCCTGGGGAGTTACCACCAACCAATCTCACATGCCTTTAGATAACACCAGTTTCTTCCAGGAAGATTTAAGCCTGGTTGACTGGTTAAGACAATTCACTAAAAATGATGAAGAGCGTCACGAGGAATTCGTAAGAGGATTCTTAGGAAGAATGCTTTTCTCAGGTGATGAAGCTCTAAAGTCCTGCAAAGTGCTTTCCGGAGGTGAAAAAATGAGATGTATGTTCAGCAGAATGATGCTTCAGAAGGCAAATGTTCTTTTATTAGACGAACCTACCAACCACTTGGATCTTGAAAGTATCACAACGTTGAACAATTCATTGTCTAACTTTAAAGGAAATCTTTTATTGGCATCTCATGACCACGAAATGCTTTCAACGGTCTGTAACAGAATCATCGAGCTTACGCCAACAGGAATCATCGACAGAGATATGACTTATGATGACTATCTTGCTGATAAAAAAGTAAAAGAACTTAGAGAGAAAATGTATTCTTAATTTCTGAGACAACATTAAACTTATTATAAAGAAAATTCCTCAAAGCTACTTTGAGGAATTTTTATTTTAATAGATAGCTATTTTACTTCATAAGCTTCGTTTTAGGAAGAGCCATCGTTCCAGGATCTTTCCACAATCCTTCTTTTTTGTTCATTTCTTTAATAGCCAACAATATTTTTTCAACAATCAGAAAGCCAAGTTCATCCTCAATCATTTCAAAATGCTATTTTTTTTCCCTATTTTTGTGAAATGAGTCAGAAATGGATTTACAAGCCCGAACCCGATGAGGAAGTTGTGGACAGATTAAGTTCGTCACTTGGTTTTGGTACTTTTGAATCTAAACTCCTCGTTTTAAGAGGAATTGACAATTATCAAAAGGCCAGAGAATTTTTCAAACCGAACCTCAACGATATACACAACCCGTTCTTAATGGCAGATATGCAGAAAGCTGTAGAGCGCATTGCCACAGCCATTGAAAACGGTGAGAAAATACTGGTTTATGGAGATTACGATGTAGACGGAACCACAGCCGTTGCCCTCATGTACCTTTACCTCAGCAAAATTGTTGAGAAAAAATATTTAGATTATTACATCCCGGACAGGAATTCTGAAGGATACGGAATTTCTACCGAAGGTATTGATTTTGCCAAAGAAAACGGTTTTTCCCTGATTATCGCTTTAGACTGCGGGATCAAAGCAACCGACATGGTAAAATACGCCCAGGACAAGGATATTGATTTTATTATCTGTGATCACCACCTTCCGGGTGAAGAGATCCCTAATGCAGTAGCTGTTCTGGATCCGAAAAGAAATGACTGCAGATATCCTTTTAAAGAGCTTTCAGGATGTGGTGTGGGCTTTAAGCTTTGCCAGGGACTGAATACCATCTATAAAATTCCTGAAGCCGAATTATTCGAGCTTACAGACCTTTTGGCTATTTCCATTGCCGCAGATATTGTTTCGATGACCGGCGAAAACAGGGTTTTGGCCAAAATGGGCTTAAAAGTCCTCAGAAAAACCAGAAATCTGGGATTAAGACTTCTAATTCCTGAAGATAAACTTTCTCACTTTGAAATTTCAAATATTGTTTTTGAAATTGCTCCAAAAATCAATGCAGCCGGAAGAATTTCACAGGGAAAAGCGGCAGTTGAGCTTATGGTTTCGGACAACCTTAAACATGCCAACCAGATCGTCAGCGATATTATGGATCTTAATGATGAAAGGCGCGAACTCGATATGAATTCCACACTTTCTGCATTGAATCAAATCGTTGAATCCCAACAGCAGACAAAATATTCCACTATTGTTTATCATCCTGAATGGAACAAAGGGGTAATCGGAATTGTAGCTTCCAGACTTATTGAAACTTATTATAAACCGACTCTTGTATTTACTGACGGTAATAATGGGGAGATGGTAGCTTCTGCCAGATCGGTTTCGGATTTTGATGTGCACGAGGCGTTGGATATGTGTTCTGAGTTTTTCCTGAAATTCGGCGGACATCATGCTGCTGCAGGACTTTCCATGGAAAAGGACAAATTTGAAGCTTTCAAAATAAAATTTGAGAAAATCGTCTCTGAAAAAATCCAGGAACATCAGCAGGAACCTTCCATCACGATTGATTCCGAGATTAAAATAGATGAGATCAACAGGGAATTTATCAATTTCCACAGAAAGCTGGCACCGTTCGGGCCTCATAATATGAAACCTATTCTTACACTAACTGACCAGAAACTATCCGGCTATGTAAAAACGATGGGGAAAGATAACAATCACCTGAAGTTTTACATCAAGCAGGAATCCACCGGCAGAAATATAGAATGCGTAGGCTTCAAGCTCGGGCAGTACGTGGAAGATTTTAAAAATAAAAACTTTGATCTTGCTTTTACTTTGGAAGAAAATCACTGGAAAGGCAATGTAACGCATTATTTAAATATAAAGGATGTGAAGTTCAGGGATTAATTACTGCTACCTGCTACCTATCATCTGCTACCTGACAATCAATGAAAAAAATCGGTTTATTTTTCGGTTCTTTTAATCCTATACATATCGGCCATTTAATTCTGGCCAATTATATTCTGGAAAATTCTGATATGGATGAATTGTGGTTTGTTGTAAGTCCACAGAATCCTTTTAAGGATAAAAAATCCCTTCTAAAAGATCACAACAGGCTGGACATGGTACAACTTGCTGTAAAAAGCTATCCGAAAATGAGAGCTTCAAATGTGGAATTTTCACTTCCTAAGCCGAGTTACACCATTGATACACTTACCTATCTTCATGAAAGGTATCCTGATTATTCTTTCAGCCTGATTATGGGGGAAGATAATCTGGACAGCCTTCATAAGTGGAAAAACTCTGATCTACTGATTAAAAATCATCATATTATTGTATATCCAAGGGTTTTTGAAGGGGAAAAGAAAGATTCCGAATACCTGCAGCATGAAAATATCTCTATGATCAAAGCTCCTGTAATTGAATTGTCTGCCACAGAGATCAGAAACATGATCAGAGATGGAAAAAATGTACGCCCGATGCTTCCACCGGAAGTTTTTGATTATTTGGATGGAAGCAGTTTTTATAAGTAATTTTTAGCTATGAAATTCTATTTATTTTTATTCTTCATCTTTATTCAAATTTCTTTATCCGGACAAAATACTGTTCTTTCTAAAGACGATTCTTTAGAATTAAAATATCAGCAAATGATAAAAGAAAGAAGAAATTATTATACTGAAAGTTGCACCCGTGATTCCCTGAGAGCTATAAATGATTCTAAAACTCAAAATAGGTATTATATTAATATAGCTGCACCAAATGGTGATGAGTTTCTGCCATCCAATGAATTAAAAGAAGTTTTTCAAAAGCATGGAATTATCTGGGGTGGTACGTGGATGGGGAGTGATATAGCCGGGAGTTATGCATATAATACATGCTATTATCATTATACAACTGAGCTAACTGAAAAAAAATTAGGAAAGAATCTTATTGACAATTTAATAAAAGAGGCTGTAGCCCAATATGTAATAAAGAATCCTAATAAAATTTTCTCAAATGATGAGCATTCTGAATGGCTTTATAAAGGAACTTTCCCAAGTTATGATGGAAACGATCAATTAAATGAAGATTTTTTTAAGAACTTTATTTATCCTAAAAATTATGATTATTCTAAGCAACAATATCAATCAGTTACTTATGTGACCTTAAGTTTAGATCAAACCGGAAAAGTTTTAAAGATAAAAGATATATATCATAACATTTATAATATCAATAATAAACAATTTGTCGCTTATTTTGAAAAAGAGATTAAAAAGTTTATAAAATCAAGTAAATTTGAACCTTTAAAATATAAAGGCTATCCGGTAAAATCGGAAGTAAGCTTTGGTATCCATTATAAATGAAAGTTATGGAATTCATCGAAAAATTTTTCTCAAAATATCCTCAGGAAAAAGTCATCAAATGGTTTAAGCTGATCTGTTTGGCTGAAGCGGTTTCGTGGTTTTTTCTATTCACGGCGATGACCTGGATACGTATTGATCCGGAAGGAGTTTTACCTATTGTTTACATCAGTACTATTGGCAGTATCCACGGATTTTTCTTTACCCTATACCTGATATTTCTTCCTGCAATAAGAAAAATATATGAATGGGATGATGAAGACAGCGTTTTTGCTTTAATTGCTGCGTTTTTCCCGTTTGCCACCATTTGGATAGACAAACAATTAGCCCGATTCGACCGGGAATAATATTATAATATCAAAAAAAAGGACCGCAATGGTCCTTTTTTTATTTAAGTGGTAATACTCTATAAATACCTCATGCCGCCCGCATCTTTCACTAAACTTCTCCTTACTTCTTTTAAATTTTGATCAAATTTTAACCTTCAGTGTAACAAAATATCCTGTTGAATTGTCTAATTATAGAAAGTTAAAGATAATTTGAAATTTTAATTCAAAATTTTACTAACTGATAATCAATTAGTTAAATTTATTTTAAAAACATTTTAAGTACTTTGTATTGCATGATACTATTTTTATTATATATCTTTGCTATGTTAAATAATAACAAATACAAGCTATTAAACAACTAAAATAAAATAATCATGAAAACTCAAATCTTTATTGCCGCCTTATTTTTCAGCGGACTGGCAGCTGCCCAGCAGTCAAAAGATACCCTGAAAGTAAAAAACATTGAAGCTGTCAATATCAAGAAACAGGTTTTCAAAAAACAGAGTGACCGTTTCATTTACGATGTAGCTTCCTCCCCGATTGCAAAGGGAACGAATACCTTTAATCTGTTGAAACAAACACCAATGATTTCAAGTATCGATGGAAAATCACTGAAGATTATGGGAAAATCTGATGTAGTAGTTTACATCAACAACAAAAAAACCAATATGGATGCCGAAGCTCTTATAGAAATGCTGAAAGGTACTCCCTCTGAAGACATCCAGAAAATTGAAGTGATTACTACGCCGGGAAGTGAATTCCAGGTGGAATCCAATGAAGGCGTCATCAATATTGTGATGAAAAAGAAAAAAAATGACGGCTATAATGGAACCCTGAAAATGAACAATGAACAAGCTTATTACAATAATCCTTCTGCAGGGGTTTCGTTTAATTTCAGAAAAAACAAATGGTCTGTAAACTCTAACTTCAATACAGGAAGCTGGACAGACAGAGAAAGATATACGCTTTCCAATGGTGATTCCACATTCAGGAACGAATCTCTGGGGTACAATGATGATCCTAATAAAAATGTCGGCGGAAGCGTAAATATTGATTATGAGATCAATAAGAATCACAGCTTAGGGTTTACTTATAATATGAGATACAATAAAAGCTTCAATTCAATCCTTGATGTGACGAACTGGCAAAATGGCACTCTTGTCAACAGAACCATCAACAACGAAAATGCCCAGACAAGAAACCATTCTTTTAATCTGAACTATGAAATAAAAACAGATTCTATCGGCAGCAAAATTACTTCCAATATCTCTTACTTATGGTTCAACAGGGATAAGATGAGCATCAATGAAAGTTTTCCATTGAACAATGATCCTAAAAACGAATACAGTGCTTTACAGCAGTCGGTACCGCAGATCATTAATAATTATGCTGCGAATATCGACTATCTGAAGAAAACTTCCAAAGGCAGCACATGGCTGATGGGACTGAGCTATAATCATACAAATACAGATAACGACACAAGACAGGATGATATTATAGACAATGTGATCATTAATGATGTAAACCAGACGAATCACTTTATATATAAGGAAAGAATTCTGGGAGCTTATATTACCTACGAAAGAAAATTGAGCGAAAAGTTCTCAGGTAAAGTAGGCACCCGTTATGAAATGACCAGAAGCAGCGGTGAAATCCTGGATAAAACAAGCTTTGACAGAAATTACAACAATCTTCTTCCCTATATTAATCTGAATTATGCCATCAACTCAGATCATAACCTTAGCTACAGCTTTTCCAGCAGGATCAGAAGACCAAGATTCTGGGAACTGAATCCTTCAAGAACTTATTTTACTCCTAATAATTATACACAGAATAACCCTTTCGTACTGGCTTCAAAATTTTACAATCAGGAAATCAGCTATATGTACAAAAATGCATTTTTTGCCAACCTGAGCTTTAATTATGTGGAAGATGCATCCAACCAGATCCCGCTTCAGGGAACAGTAACCAAACCTGAAAAAGATGCCAATGGAAATCCTGTAATGGTGACCACAAAATTCTTAAGATATATCAGAACCAATTATGGGAATAACAAACAGCTGGGGCTGACCCTGGGAATGAATAAATCTTGGTTCAAAGAGATCTGGACAACCAATTATTCCGTGAATTTAGGGTACAGTATTTATAAAGGAACGGTATCTGAAGACCCGACTTCGGTACCGGTTCCCGGACAGATAGAGGTGGTAAATCCTTATGTCATTGATTTCAAAAACTTCAATATATCCGGTAATATTAATAACACCATTCGTCTGTCTTCTAATAAAGACTGGTTCCTGGGAGTTAATTATTACTATGGAAGCAAGGTAAAAATTGAAAGTGGAACTCTTGGAGTAAGACAAAGCTTTGATGTAAGCTTAAAGAAAATCCTTGGAAACTGGACATTTGTAGCGGAAGTATATGATCTGTTTAACCAGAATTTCAACAGCATTCAGGGTATACAGCCTAACGGAAGCTATAACAATGTGGTCAATTTCGAATATCCAAGAATCCTCAACATCGGGGTAACCTACAACTTCGGAAACCAGAAGCTGAAAAAAGCCAGAGAAATGAAATCAGCAAACGATGCTATAAAATCAAGGACATAACCTATTATAAAATTTACAGCCACAACCACACTTAAATAAGAAGAATCATGAAAAAGATCATTATACTGGCAGCAGCCATTTCAGGAAGCGTAGTTTTCGCTCAGGAAAAAAAATCCGATACCGTAAAAACAAAATCCATAGAAGGAATTACCCTTACCAAACAGGTTTTTAAAAAGCAAAGCGACCGTTTTGTATACGACGTAGCAGCTTCTCCGGTAGCCAAAGGAAATACTACTTTTGACCTGTTGAAACAAACTCCCCTCCTTTCTTCAACAGATGATAAAACATTAAAGATTGCCGGAAAAAATAATGCCCTGATCTACATTAACGGAAGAAAAACCAATATGGATGCTGAATCTTTGGTTCAGTTCCTGAAAAATACACCCGCAGAAAATATTCAGAAAATTGAAGTGATTACTGTTCCCGGAAGTGAGTATCAGGTAGAATCTTCGGATGGGATCATCAATATTGTTCTGAAAAAGAAGATGAGCGACGGTACCAGCGGAAACATGAGAATGTCCAATTCGCAAAATAAATACAATGCAAGCTCAGCAGCTTTTTCCATCAATTACAGGAAAGATAAACTGGGAATCAGTGCCAATCTTAACGGCGGTGAAAATATAGAAGCTCAAACTTATACTTTGAGGAACGGAAACAGCCTTTCTTCCAACGAATCCAAAGGAGACATCAATGACCCAAATAAAAATTTAGGCGGTTACCTCAACATTGATTATCAGCTTACAGAAAACAGCAACCTGGCACTAACATGGAATACATGGGCCAACAGAAGCTATAATTCTACTGTAGATCTGTACAATACAGTTCGTTCCTACGATGCAGACAGCAAAGATTATATTTATAATTACAGCAATTCAAAAAATAATGAGAATGCCCGTTCTTATAACAACTCGTTCAATCTGAACTATGAGCTTAAAACAGATTCTTTAGGAAGTAAATTAAATCTTAACGCAGCCTATCTGAATTATAAGAGATTCCAGTACACTGATAACAGAACTCTTTTTCCAGATGCCTCCGGAAATTACTCCTTGCTGGGCAAACAGGTGATCCAGGATCTGCCTCAGATTATTAATAACTTTTCGGGAATGGCTGATTATATTCAAAAGTTTAAAAATGATTTCACTGTATCTGTAGGAGGGAATTACAATAAAACAAAAACAGATAACGATACTAAAAATTATACTTACGAATTTGATAAAAAAGGTCAATTGGTAAAACAAAAGCCGGAACCCAACCATTTTATCTATGATGAAAGCATTTACGGGGTTTATTTAACCCTTGAAAAAAAGTTCTCTGATAAATTTTCGGGAAAAGTAGGAACCAGATATGAAATCACCCATAGTCTAGGGACTTCTGATAATGCTCCAACTGCTGATCTACAAAGAATTGAGAGAAATTACAACAACCTTTTGCCTTATCTGAGCCTGAATTATGCCATCAATGATAAAAACAATATTTCCTATGCATTTTCAAGCAGAATGAGAAGACCTAGTTTCTGGGAAATCAACCCGGTAAGGAATATCCTGACTGAGGATAATTACACACAGAACAATCCTTTTGTAAAAGCATCTTCCACGTACAACCAGGAGCTTACGTATATGTATAAAAATTCATATTTCCTGATTTTAAATCATTCCTATTTTAAAGATGTAATTACACAGGTTCCTTTACAAAGAGACATTCTGAAACCGAGGCTTGATGCACAGGGAGATCCTGTCCCTGGTCCAGATGGACAGCCGATTATGGATCCACACACTCAATTGAGATACATCCGTACCAATTTTGGAGACAAGCAGGAAATGTCTGCCATGGTAGGAATACAAAAATCCCTTTTCAAACAATACTGGACGACTAACTTTAATATTGGCGTACAACATAATATCAATAACGGAAGTTTAAGTATAGATCCTACTTCCGGAGACGTTTTTCCAACTTATGAAAACAAAAGAAGGTCAACGAGTATTGTTATTCAAACCAACAACACCATCCGTCTGGATAAAAACAAAACATGGTTTGCCGGAGTTAATTACTTCTTTGTAGACAAGCAGCAGATTGAGCTTGGGGTATTAAGAAACCTTATGAGCCTGGATCTAAGCCTTAAAAAAATCTGGAACGAATGGACATTTGCCCTGAATGTAAATGATGTATTGAAAACCAATATCATTGAAATTGAAGATTATCAGGACAATGGAAACTACAACTACATCCACCAGAACAGATACAACAGAGGCATGACACTAAGCATTACCTATAATTTCGGAAACCAAAAAGTGAAAAAGGTAAGAGACATCGAAGGTGCTTCTGACGCCATTAAAAGCAGAACAAGATAGAACAATCATTTCTTCATATTCAATTATTTTTTGTGGTAAAGCCCGCCGGAATTTCCGGCGGGTTTTTCCTATCTTTATGAGTATGAATAAAAGTTTTGTAACGTTTCTATACTTTCTTTTGGTATGCATTCTCTGGACAGGCTGTAAAGAAAAAACAGTTCATCTTGGAGAAAACGCTTCTTTTAATGTAGAGGAAACGTTTCTTACGGAAATGATACTCAACAAAAACTGGATCTTTATACACCTGAGAACAGGGATGCAATAAAGGGAATCTTTGTAATCATTCATGGAGGAGGCTGGAGAGGCGGGGACAAGACGAATCTGACGTTTTTTACCCTTACAATGATGAAGAAATTTCCTGGTTATGTTTTTGCCAATATGAATTACAGGCTGGCCACCGATTATTCCTTTATTCTTCCCGATCAGACCCATGACATTGACAGCGCTTTAGACTTCCTGGTGAAAAAATCTGCAGAAATGAAATGTAAGCCCGAATTTATTTTGCTCGGAAACAGTGCCGGTGCCCATTTATCAATGTTATACGGATATAACAGCATTTTTGACGATAAGCACAGGACAAAGGTAAAGGCAATTGTCAATATTGTAGGACCCGCAGATTTAAACAGTAATGATTTCAGGAAATACTCCGATTATTCTTTTGTTGAAAAACATATGATTGATTCTTCAAAACCAACTCCAACAGATATTACAAATACGGATATCCCTAATCCTGTTTTCTGGATCTGTCAAACCTCTCCACCTACCATTTCTTATTATGGAAACAGAGATCAGGTGATTCCCTTATCCCAAATGAAAAAGCTGGATTCTACATTAATTCAGAACAAAGTTAAGCATGAAACCTATGAATTCAACGGAGGTCATCTGGACTGGGATAAAGCCCCGAACGATCAATTCCTGATTAGTAAAATTGATGCTTTCCTGAAAAAGATTGATAAAAAATAAACACTTTGATAACCTCAAAGCGTTTATATATAATATTATTTTAAGTCAGCTTCATCAATCAATTTGAAAAATTGATTCTTCTTTGCTCTCTGAAATCTAACGGAATAAAATAAATCTTTGCGTTAAAAAATTTCTCGCAGATTCAGCTGATATTACAGATTTGATAATTAAGAGTTTAGTGTTGAAACTGTCTGCTTTTACTTATTCAGATTTTACGATTTCCGTTCTTTCTGAAATTCCGTTCGCATTGAAAGCTTCGATCTGGAAATAGTAAGCATCAGTTCTATCCGCTCCGGTAAAGAAGTACTCATTTTTCCCATATACCATGATGCTTCCGTATAATTTATCCGGAGATTTACCCCAATAGATTACATATCCATCTGCATCCTGGTTCTGCTGCCATTTCATCCAGATGCTTCTTCTTTCCCCATATTTTTTAGGATCAGCCCTTAGAGGAACAAAACCTTCCACTTTCTTTGGCTTTTCTCCTGCCCCTTTTCCAAATACTCTGAAACCGCTTAATGCAAATTTTCCGGTAGGCATTTTAAGGTTCTCCATTTTCAGGAATCTTGCTTTAGCAGGTTTTTCAAGCTCAACATAATCGTGGGGAACATCTTTGGTATTTTTGCTTTTATCAACAACTACCGTCCATTTTTTCCCGTCATTTGAGCCATAAATCTTGTACTGATGCATTTTACCCAAGGTTTTACCCATAAATTCAGCATCCTGATCGGCATAATTAATCTGAATGGCATTGATTGTGGAAACCTCGCCAAGATCTGTCTGGAACCATTCTCCTGAATTACCCGTTTTAGCACTCCAATAGGTTTTAATATCTTCATCCACCGCTAAATTCGGCTGGTAACCTCCCAATGTAGAAGAAACCTGAACAGGCTTGTTGTAATTGAGCAGCATCCAGCCTGCAAAAAGCCCTTTTGAAAAATCTTTTCCCTGCGCATATTGCGGAAGGAAAGTAGGATAATCTCCATAGGCCGTATTGGTGTACATCACATCATCTTTATCAAACCCTGCCGGCCAGATTCCAAGCCTTCTTTCAAAATTGTTTTTAGTGGAAATAAAGATGGTTGAAACATGCCACCAGTTTTTATAATTATCTTCAAAAGTGGCTCCGTGCCCTGCTCCTCTTGCAAAACCTCCTGGTTTATAGGAAAAAGGATTGTGCTGCTGGTACTCAAAACCTTCCAAAGGATTTTTGCTGACATACACTCCATCAGAATATCCGCTGAATTCGGTGGCAGGAGCTCCATACTGCATATAATATTTACCGTTGTGTTTGGTCATCCAGGCTCCTTCTACAAACGGTTGGAGAAAAACATTATCATTGTATTCCCCGAACCTTTCCCAGCCGTGGTCTTCCGGCTTTAATTTTATAATGGGTTTTACAAAACCTTCTGACTGTAAGTTTTTTACTTTCACTTCAGTTCCTAACAATGGCCATTCATTACTGGATCCCCAGTACAGATACAGTTTATTTTTATCTTCATCATAATGGAATGCCGGATCCCATGCACCAACTTTTAAAGTATCCACCGCTATTTTCCAGTCGTCTTTGGTAGGATTGGTACTTTTCCAGATCGGGAAATCCTGTTCCCAGGTAGATCCGTAAACGTAAAGGGTATCTTTCATGGCCCAAACTGCCGGAGCATTCAGATCATGGATGTATTTATTATCCCTCAGGAATTTTCTTTTCACAAACTTCCAGTCCAACATATCATCGCTGTACCAGTATCCTTCCTGATTGGTAGAGAAAAGGAATAATTTATTTTTAAAGTTAACGATTACGGGATCGGCCGTAGCACGGTGTTTGCCTTGTTTCGAAAATACTTCGAACGGAGTATAGCCGTAATCAATGTTAATAGGGTTACAAAATGTTTTCTGCTGGGCACCAATGCATATTCCCAGCAAAACAGCGAATGTTAAAAAGTACTGCTGTATCTTCATAGTTTTTGCTTAAGTCACAAATTTAGGTAACTTTTTTATCTTTTGTCTCAATTTGAAGAAATGAAACCTGTCAAAAAAAATTCCGGCCCTGTTCCAGGGCCGGAATTCTATTCCAAATAAACGGATAGGTATTATTTTTTCGGAAGGAAAACTTCTGCAAGCATACATCTTGCGCTTCCTCCCCCATTCACTTCAATGGTATTCAGATCTGAATAGATGATTTCACAGTATTTTTCTATGGCGGCAACCTGTTCCGGAGTCAGAGATTGATAAGCAGTCTGGCTCATTACTAGGAATTTCTGACCTTCTTTGTTCTGAACCTGGAGCATGTTTCCGGCAAACTGCTGCATCTGCTCTTCTGAAATTTCAACAATTTCTTTTCCAGAATTTTTGATGGTTTCGATCACTTTTTCTCTTTCCAGCTCATCATCGATGCAGTCCAGACAAATTACCACAAATCGGTCCGCCACACACATCATAACATTGGTGTGATAAATAGGAAGCCTTTCTGTGCCTACCGTCTGGTAAGAATGGAAAACGATTGGAGTAAAATCATATTTCTTACAGAATTCCCTGAACAAATTTTCGTCAAGTCTTAGAGAAACAGAACCATAGGCAATCTTATTGTCGTGGTCAAAGATCATACTTCCCGTTCCTTCCAGGAAATGGCCCTGGGTTTCAGGAAATGACCAGTCATCGATTTCAGCCACTTCAAATCCCTGGTTTTGGATGCTTTCAATAATATCCTCTCTTCTTTCCACCCTTCTGTTGGAAGCAAACATCGGGTACAAAACCACTTTTCCGTCTTTATGGAAGCTTACCCAGTTATTCGGAAAAATGGAATCCGGCGTATGAGGATCCGGTGTATCTTTTATAGTGATAACATTGATCCCTTTGCTTCTGAGTTTCCCAACAAAGGTGTTGAATTCTGCCAAAGCTTTCGACTGAATGTCAGAACCCGTCTGTTCTACCTGAAAATAATTGTTTTCTGCCGTTTCTGCATTATAACCGAACGCAACCGGCTCTATCATTAGTACTGTATCTGTTGTCTGCATTTTTTTGATTAAAAGATTAAAAAATTAAAAGATTGAAGATTAAACTCACTCACTCTTAAACATCCTTACTGATTATTCCCTCACAAGCGGCATTGTAGAGCATCTCAACAAACCGCCCATTTTAGAAATTTCACGATACGGAATTTCTTCTACCGTCATTCCCCATTCGTTTCTCAGGTGGTTGTTCATTCTTGTAAATGTTTTGTCTGAAACTACCACTTCAGGGGAAATAGAGAAGATATTCGGGAACATTTCAAACATTTCTTCATCATTAAGATGAAAACAGTTTTCTTCTCCAAAAATATCAACGATCAGGCGGTAATCGCTCTCATCTACAAATCCGTTTTTATAAATCAGACATTTATCTTTTCCTACCGGATTGAAAGTACAGTCCAGATGCAGGATGCCTTCGAACGGAATTCTATCATTCTTTTTTAATTCAAGATCGATGATTCTTTTCTTCGGAAAATATTCTTTCAGAATTTCAATAGCATATTCGTTGGTTCTTGCTGTTTTATAGTTCCTGTAATCTTCACTAAAGCATGTCCCAATGAAAAGGAAATCGTCCCATACGATCACGTCTCCTCCTTCAATGTGGGCCGTTTCCGGAAGGTTGATAATTTTTCTCCATGCTACTTTCTCAAAAACTTTTTTATATGCGTCCTGCTCATCGGCCCTGTCTGCGATTACATTTGAAATGATCATTTTATCGTCAATCACAAAAGCGACATCTCTTGAAAAAACCTGATTGTAGTCTTTGATGATGCTTGGCCGAAGCACTTCTACGTCATATTTTTTCAATATCGCTTCAAAGGCATTTATTTCGTTGATAATATCCTCTTCTTTAGGATACATATTGTGTTCGATGGAGTAATACGATTTGGCATCGTAGCTTTCCTCCAATGTCGGGACGGGCCCCATTGAATTAGGCTGGCCCAGAACAACTGATTTCAACCTGCCCGTTTCGTTTTTAATGTTTAGTTTCATAAAGATTTATGCAATACTACAAATATAAGTAAAGGTCTCTATCTGGAAAACTTTTGGTTTGTTTTATGTATAAATTTGAATTTAAGGATGTTTATTTTCAACCCTCAATTCTATATTTCAGGATAAAATTTCATATTTAATCATATAAGCATATAAATTTCCTTCGTTATTTTATTTACAACTAACTATTTTTCATCTACATAAGCAATAAAAAACATTCGGTTTTACAAAATAAATTCATATATTAGTGATATAATTTGATAGAATTATAAATTAAAACTTAATTATTAACACCAAAAAAATCAAAATCATGAACAAGAAAAATCCAGTGCTTAAAAATGCACAAAAACTAGGAAGAAACGAGCAAAAATCAATCGTAGGAGGAGCTGGCTCAACTTTACCAAGATACTGCTGCGAATGGGATGACAACGGAAAGTGTACAATCTGGACTTGCGGAAACTGCGTTTGCCCATAACCAATTACTAAACCTGCTTTTGAAAAGCAGGTTTTCTTTTTATCTGGCCCTGCTTTCCTCTTCTGTTCTCTGAAGCTCCCGGGTCTGGTATTTCGAACTTCCAAAGCTATATCCTACCGAAAAGATCAAACGGCTGCTGTCCCACCAATGAGCAAGACGGTTATCCATGATCTGTTTGTGCCTGAACTCCAAGCGCTGATCGTAGGAATCAAAAATATTATTATAGCTTATCTTGGTATTCAGGGTATTGTTAAACCATGATTTCTGCACAGACAGATCAACTGTATATCTTAGTTTTATGATGTACAGGCTGTTTCCTGTTTTGGATTCGTAATTCGCAAAGAGATTAACGGTATATCCTTTTGGTAATGAAAAAACCTGGTTCACTCTCAGCTCATAGTTATATACTTTTAGAGCAAAAACTTCCTCCAGATATGGCCTGAATTCATCGTTATAGTATCCTGCAATCTGGCTTGTCATGTTCCACCATTTTGTTATTTTAACGGGAAAACTGGTTTCGACAGAAGCAAATTTTCGGTACGGGAGATTTGTTCCCAGATATTCAAGCACATTCGTTTCAGGGTTGTAAAGCGGATAGCGGGTCATTACATCTTTTTCTTTTCCGATAATAATACTTGTTATCCAGTTCTTATACCTGTAAGTAAGTTTGATCTGGCTGGTAAAAGAGGGCTGAAGATAAGGGTTTCCTATCCAGTAATTCAGCGGACTGAAATAAAACCGGAACGGATTGAGCTGTGAAAATACAGGTCTGGTGATTTTCCTGCTGTACGAAAATGATAATTCATGTGAAGGATTGAACGGATATGATGCACTGAAAGAAGGGAGCCATTCCAGGTAATTTCTTGCCACCACGGAATCTTTGGTAATGGCATCTGAAATACTGTCAGTATTCTCCAACCTGAGCCCTGCTTTTACCTGCAGCTTTCCCAACTTATGGCTGTATGAAATATAACCTGCCGCTATTTTTTCTTTGTACGAAAACCTGTTGCTCCTTTCAGGATCGTAAATAAAATGGCTATTGGCAGAGAGGGTATCGTACCGGATATTATTATTGGTATCGGAGCCGCTGTATTTTATCCCTGCTTCCAGGTCTGAATTTCCAATTTTTTGGGAGATATCGATCTGCGCAGTCTGGATATCAATTTTATTAAGCAGATCTGACTTCCAGTAAGACAAAAGCTGAGAGGCTGATTTATCTTTATTGATAAAATCATCTTTCTGTTTGTTTTTAACAGAGAGATAGTTTCCCAGAAAACTGAGATTAAAACCCTTATTCCGGAATGTATAGTCAACTGTCAGTCCATAATTTTCCTGGGAATATGCTGTAGGATTTTCACTTTCTGTATTAAAGACAAGCTGTGATTCATCTTTATTGGTAGCATAAAGCGATCCCGATCGGGTCCGTTCATTGCTACGGAAATTTCCTCTCACATTAAAGCTCAGCCTGTTTTTATCATTCAGCCTGAAATCAGCTCCACCTGCCAGACTGTATACTTTTCCTTCATCTTCCTGATAGGTGTTGGTCCGCATGATGTTCGTATTGGCAAGCTTCTGTAATGCATGATAACGATAGGTAGAAATACCGCTGTTATAACTGGTTTGCAAGCTATAGGCTACTTTTTCGGTGTTATAGGAAAGATTTAAAGCATTTTCCCTGTAGCTGAACCTGTTGGTATTTATGTTTCCATTATAGTTGCCTTTCCAGCCGAGATTGCTGTTTTTTTTCAACCGGATGTCAATGATTCCTTTAAATTCGGCATCGTATTTTGAAGAAGGGTTGCCATTCACTTCCAGTGATTCTACCATTTCCGGAGATAAGGATCTCAGATAGGCCTGTAATTCAAGGCTGCTCATGGCAACAGGTCTTCCATCAATAAAAACTGCGGGACTTATTCTTCCACCCATCAAAATAGCGCCTTCCTGATCTACAGAAATTCCGGGTGTCTTCCTTAAAACTTCCAGAAGGTTGGCAGAGGTTTTAAAGTCTTTATTTCCTGAAACACTCATAATGATATTTCCATCACTTAGTTTCATATTTTTAGATGGCAAGCGGATTACAACCTCGGAAATACTTTCTGCAACAGGCTTTAATTCAACCAAAATAAGGCTTTCTATTTTATCCAGCTCCTTTCGGTCATATTCTTTTTTCTCAATAATAAAAAATGAACCGGCCGGTATATTCACGAACTGAAAAGAACCTAAGGAATCAGTCAGAGTTTTTTGAATGATCTGCCGGCCTGATTTATCCAGTAAAGAAATTTCAGCTCCTGCTAAAGCTTTTTTTGTCTCCGAATCTATTACTTTCCCCTTAATTTGTTGCTGCCCTTTCATGAAACAGAACATTAATAAAAGAAACAGGAAAATCCATAATCTGATACTCATACATTTAAATTTTATGGTACCAAAAGTATTGGACTGTATGAAAAATCAGGTTCTGAAGTTTAAATTCCGCAGTACGAAATTATAATTCTGAACTCTGGAAACGCGCTTCAGAAGGGATTTGTGATTGCCTGTACAAAAGTGGTGTTGTATTTTTAATTTTTTTGAAGGTAGAAAAAAATGTAGACTTAGAATTAAACCCAACTTCATATCCGATCTCCTCAATCTTGAGAAAAGAACCTTCTTCTATTTTCTGACAGGCTTCATTGATCCTGTATTCATTAATATAGGTAGAAAAGCTTTTACCTAAGTTATCATTCAGCAGCTGGGAAAGCTGATGGGCAGACATGTTCATTTTAACTGCAAGATCATTTAACTTAAGGTTCGGATTCTTGTATAATTCTTCCGAATTCATAAGTCTTTCAAGTTTTGAAGCAAAACTGTCTGCGAGCTCTACTGCAATCTTTTTATTGGTATATTTCGGGATGTCTTTTACAGAATCCTGACCATATTTTTTGCTGAAGAGAATTAAAAAGTTGGCATACAGCACAAAGGAGAATACAAGACTTCCACCTGCACAGTATACCTGTACCCAGCCTGTAGAAATTAACTGATACACCAAAAAAATGATCACATTGCTAATGAGTACCGGAAGAATAAATTTATTGGGATTCCTCACCGTCTGTTGGAAGAAAGTATAATACTGATACACAGCAAGCAGGACAAACACTGACCAAGTGGTATAAATAAAGGTCCCGAAATATTTATCCCATGTAACCGGGAAGAACAGATACAGCAACCCGACCGCTCCAAGTATCATTGTCAACAACCCAAAAAACGATCTGCATTGTTTTAAATCAAATTCTTCTTTCTGGAATGATGACCGGATGTAAAAATATAAGGCCGGTCCTGTAAAAAACAGCGCCGATAACCCGAGGTGCGGAATAATTCGCGGCCAGTCCGGATAGAAATAGATACAGACGGAAATCCCAACCCTGATACTTAAAGTCAATAAAATCAATCCTAAAAAGAAATCCGGAATATTTTTAAGTTTCTTGACAAACAAAAGATAGGTTCCGAGTAGCAACCCATTAAAGGCTCCTACCGCACTGAAGAAAAATAACATCTGCTGTCCGAAAGTCATTGTATTGATTTTTTTGAAAAATCCTTATCATTCCGGTTTAAACCAAAACCAATTGATAGTGATTGCTTTATGAAGGTAAATTTAATAAAATTATCCATCCAAATTTTATAAAAATATAACTCTTTAAAATAAAAAATCCCAAAGCAAGCTTCGGGATTTTGTTTATGATAAAACAGAATACTATCTGTTTGTAATATCGATGTAATCTCTTTTCTGAGCACCTTGGTAAACCTGTCTCGGTCTTCCGATAGGATCTCCTTTCAGCCTCATTTCTTTCCACTGAGAAATCCATCCCGGAAGTCTTCCTAATGCAAACATTACAGTGAACATTTCTGTAGGAATTCCTAATGCTCTGTAAATAATACCAGAATAGAAATCTACGTTTGGATATAGCTTTCTTTCTACGAAGTATTCGTCTTCAAGAGCTACTTTTTCTAACTGCATTGCAATGTCAAGAGCTTTATCCTGGATTCCCAATGCGTTAAGGATATCATCTGCTGCTTTTTTAATGATTTTCGCTCTAGGGTCAAAGTTTTTGTACACTCTGTGTCCAAAGCCCATTAAACGGAAACTGTCATTTTTATCTTTAGCTTTTGCTACCCACTTATTAACATCTCCTCCATCTTTATCGATCAGCTCAAGCATTTCGATCACTGCCTGGTTAGCACCACCGTGAAGTGGACCCCAAAGCGCGGAAACACCAGCAGAAATAGATGCAAAAAGACCTGTATGAGCAGAACCTACCATTCTTACAGTAGAAGTAGAGCAGTTTTGTTCGTGGTCGGCATGAAGGATTAGTAATTTATCAAGAGCGTCTACGATTACCGGATTTACTTCAAATTCTTCGTTTGGTAATCTGAATGCCATTTTGTAGAAGTTTTCTACGTAGTTCAGGCTGTTATCTCCGTGGTTAAGCGGAAGACCCTGAGTTTTTCTGTAGGTCCATGCACAAAGGTGAGAGAATTTAGCAATCATCAGTTCTGCAGCATGGTCCATTTCTTCTTTAGAGTTTACGTTAACAGCTTTAGGATTGAAAGCAGTCAAAGCGGAAGTTAAAGAAGACAAAACTCCCATAGGATGGGCAGAACGAGGGAAAACATCGATGATTTTTTTCATCTCGTCTGCTATAAAGTTATATTTTTTAATGTTGTTGTTGAAAGAACCGAATTGTTCTTGAGTAGGCAGTTCACCATGTAATAAAAGGTACATTACTTCTGTGAAGTTAGATTTCTCAGCAATCTGCTCGATTGGATAACCTCTGTAGAATAATTCTCCTTTATCTCCGTCTAAGTAAGTGATGTCGCTAATGGTAGCTCCAGTGTTTTTGTACCCTAAATCCAGAGTGATTAAACCTGTCTGGTCTCTTAATTTTGAAATATCAATTCCTCTGTCTCCGATAGTACTATCCACGATTGGATATTCATATGAATTACCGTCGTAATTCAATATTACTTTGTTGTCTGACATTATTTATTTTTTTTCTAAATATACTACTTATTACAAAATACGGCAAACAAAAATTATCGCTTGCCGTTATTTATAAATTCAATTATCTTTTGATTTTAAATGCGTCTAAACCTGGGAAAAAAGCTGTATCGCCCAACGCTTCTTCAATTCTTAACAGCTGGTTATATTTCGCCATTCTGTCTGATCTTGAAGCAGATCCTGTTTTGATCTGTCCGCAGTTCATTGCTACTGCAAGGTCAGCAATTGTAGAGTCTTCAGTTTCTCCTGATCTGTGAGACATTACTGAAGTGAACTTGTTATTCTGAGCCATCTGTACAGCGTCCATTGTTTCAGAAAGAGAGCCGATCTGGTTTACTTTTACAAGGATTGAGTTCGCGATTCCTTCTTTTACTCCTCTTGAAAGTCTTTCAACGTTGGTTACGAATAAATCGTCTCCCACAAGCTGTACTCTGTCACCAATCTTATCCGTAAGCATTTTCCAACCTTCCCAGTCGTTTTCCTGCATTCCGTCTTCGATGGAGATGATTGGATATTTAGCGGCTAATTCAGCAAGGTAAGAAACCTGCTCGCTGCTGGAGAACTGAGCTGCATCCGGAGTCTGGAATTTTCTGTAGTCATAGATTCCATCTTTGTAGAATTCTGAAGCTGCACAGTCAAGAGCTAACATGATATCATCACCTGGCTTGTAGCCTGCTTTTTCAATGGCCTGAAGTAAAGTATCCAAAGCGTCTTCAGTTCCTTTAAAAGTAGGGGCAAAACCTCCCTCGTCTCCTACTGCTGTAGAAAGACCTCTTGAATGAAGAATAGATTTAAGGTTGTGGAAAATTTCAGTCCCTTTTCTCAAAGCATGAGAGAAAGAATCTGCTTTTACCGGCATAATCATAAATTCCTGGAATGCAATAGGAGCATCAGAGTGTGATCCACCATTGATTACATTCATCATAGGAACAGGAAGTGTGTTGGCATTTACACCCCCTACATATTTATATAAAGGCATTCCCAATTCAGCAGCTGCTGCTCTTGCTACCGCTAAAGAAACCCCCAAAATTGCATTAGCACCAAGATTTCCCTTGTTTGGAGTTCCATCTAGATCGATCATAATCTGATCAATAAAGTTCTGCTCAAAAACCGGCTGCCCAATTAAGTTTTCTGCAATTATTTCTTTTACATTTTCAACAGCTTTCAGGACCCCTTTACCCATATAATCTGAACCACCGTCACGTAATTCCACTGCTTCATGTTCACCCGTAGATGCTCCTGAAGGAACAGCAGCACGCCCCATGGCTCCGCTTTCTGTAAATACATCTACTTCAATGGTAGGATTACCTCTGGAATCCAAAATTTGTCTTGCTTCTATGAAAGAAATTGCACTCATATTGTTTAGTTTTAAACCTTCTGCAAAAGCTTCAGGCTGTTTTATTAATAATTATACTTGATCACAAATTTAATGAAAAAACTAACCTGATGAAAAAACTGGGCTTTAATATTTGGTAATAAATAAAAATTTTGCGGTGTTTTTTATGACATTGGGGAATTATAGTTTAATTTTCAATTTAAATGGCATTTTACCTGGCTAAACAATCTCTTTTCTTCCGATTTACAGCAAATATTTCCATTAATTTTTATAGCGTCAAGCTTTTATATTGTAGTTTTAAAAATAATCTGAGTTCCGGGTCCGTCTTTTAAAATATGGCACTCTCCTTTTTGTTCCTCCATTCTTCTTTTCATATTCCGAAGACCGTTTCCTTCGGGATGTCCTTCCGGAATTCCGTCACCGTCATCGGAAATTTTCATTGTAAAAACATTTCCCTCCTGAAAAAACGAAAGATTTAGTTTATTTGCATGACTATGTTTATAAGCATTATTAACAGCTTCTTTGAGGCATAGAAACATATTCCGTCTCAATTCTGTAGAAATTGGAGTTTCAGATATAATATCTTCATTTTCTGACCCGAATTTTATTTTCGTTTTCCTCAAAAAGTTACTCGTATACTGTATGGCGTAATCTATAAAGCTTCCCAGGGTATCATTTCCTGAGTTCAGGCTCCAGAGCATTTCGCGCATGGAAAGATTCATTTCCTCCGAGGTTTTCAGAAGTTCGTCTATATCATTCTGCAGGTCATCATCTTCTGCTTTTTGCTTTAAGAATTCTGCCTGAAGTTTCAGTGCTGAAATGCCCGCTCCAAGGTCATCATGCATGTCGTGGGAAATTCTCTCGCGTTCCTGTTCTAAAAGTTTTTGTTTTTCGAGTTCTTTCTGGAGAAGCTGGTTTTGGTGTTCGGCTTCTTTGAGCTGTTGTTCTTTGATATATAAAAGTTGTTTTCTATTGTATACTATGACAACGAAAACAATGAAAAGAATAATTAAAATTAATATGCAAAAAAAGATTGCATATGTCAGTTTAACTTCATAGGGTAGGTTTTTCATTTTCCACAGGTGTTTTTTCTGTTTTCAGGAGAGCTACAAAAACTAAAATATAAAACACAATATTCACAATATAAAATATACTACGAAGCATTTTTTGAAACTCTTCATCAATCTTTTCAAAAAGATACATAGGGATTGACCTTAATATAAAAAAAGAACTCCAGAGGATAAGCCCAACGGATATCCAAAACTCAGGATGGGCAGTAATTTTTCGATTGTCAACGTTTACAATCCTGTAAGCCATCCAAAATAAAGCTGAACAGATATAAAACAAGGCGAGAATAATACCTATTCTGTAATCATATTCAAACTTCAAAAAATCAGTAAAAATACCTACACATGCTAAAGCCAGACAAAAGAGGCAAAAAAAAATAAATCTACTTTTTTTAGTAAAAGATCTAATGTAAAAGAAATAAAAAAAACATATACAAAGCAGGGAATAACAATTGTAAATTATACCATTAGTTGATAAATCAAGATACGATCTTCCAATTAAAGAAAGTAATTCGATAATATTGGTAATAAGCAGATATATAAAAAGGTACTTTTGGATGGTATTTTTATGTATACCACCCAAAAATATGCTGTATAGAAATAATAAAATAATTTCTACCTGGTAAATAATTGCCAGAGCTTCCATATTTACGGATACAGGTGGCCCATATTGTAATAAAGTTTTCCAGCAGCAGACGGTTTGTAGACAGGGCTAATAACATTTACATCATTAGTCTCTAAAATTAAATTTGGCCGGATATTTCCATGATAATCACTTCCACTTACAATGATTTTAGAAGAGTTGTCAAAATTCTTAAAATTTTTCTTTATCCTATCCATTGAAAAAATAATATATTTTGAAAACTGACTAATATTGTATGTAGTAATAAAATCGTTTTCAAATCTTCTGACTGAATCAATAATGTTAGGATAATTTACCAGTGGAACTTTATCTAGTCTTCCCCCAGTCCAAACATATAGATTATTGTTTGTTCCAAAGTCTAAAAGATTTCCCAGATAATATTCATTTTTAAACAACAGAGCGATACCAATACTAACCCCATCATTTATAAAATAAATATATAGATACTTTTTTAAACCCAGATTTTCAACAATTATGTCTTCTAAATTCTCAACTAGAAATTCATCAGGAAAAGTTTGAAAATTTTCTATTTTAGCTGAAACCTGAGCTTCTTTCTCATCCTCAGGAATTGGCCAATCAAAAAAAGCTTTTGCCTTCGCAATGGCATAGTGCTCAATTCTTAGATCTCCCATTACTAAAGATTTAAGATTGTCATACTCTAATGTTTTGATTTTTCGCATCAATTCAATCTCCAAATCATCACGAGATGGTTTTTCTTGTACTTGTTTTCCCATAGCTTTTTAGTTTTTAAAATGGTTAAATTTATTGATTGCTTCTACTTTATTACTGACATGCAGCTTTCGGTAGATGTTTCCGACATGTTTTTTTACGGTATCAATACTGATGAATTTCTTATCGGCAATTTCTTTATAGAGGAGTCCTTGGGAAAGAAGTTCCAGGATTTCTTTTTCCCGGTCGGTGAGTTCATCAAAACCTTTAATTTCAGGAAGCTTTTTTTCGAAGTGGCTCAAAACTTTCCGGGCAATGGAAAGACTCATAGGAGCTCCGCCATTGTATACATCCCGGATGGAAGAAAGGATCTTGTCCATACTTTCTCCTTTGATAAGATATCCCATGGCACCTGCTTTTAAGGAATTGAATATTTTCTCGTCATCTTCGAAGCTGGTACACATGATGAACTGTGTTGCAGGCATTTCTTTCCTGAGTTTTTCAAGAATTTCGATACCCAGCATATCCTGAAGCTGAATATCCATCATCACTACATCCGGGGAAATATCAGGCAGATTTTTCAGGGCTTCGTTCCCATCAAAGAACTGGGCAGCTACTTTCATGTCATCCTGATAATTGATAACTTTCTTCAACGCATTGTTGTAGTTCTTTTCGTCTTCTACTATGGCGATGGAAATGCTCATTGTTTTTTGTTTAAGACAAATTTCAGCAGAAAACAAGACGGAATCAATTACACTTTTGTGTAATTTAGGGGCTTGAGTTCAGGGTTATTGGTTTGTTTTTTGTTTCTATTAATTTACTTAAATTTTTGTTACAATAAAACAACAATTATATCCCATCCATTAAAAAATAAATATCATGAGAAAAAGCCTTTTAATCGCAACTTCAGCCATGGCATTATTGTTAACAAGCTGCAAAAAAAGCGAAAGCGGAAACAAAAACATTATCAAAACCGACAGTTCTGAAACTGTAATTACAGATAATAATGGAAAAATTGATTCTGTAACCCAAAGTTCCTCAACTACTGAAGTGAATGGCCAGAAGACGGAAAAAACAGATTTTGTTTACAAAGCTATAGACGGATCATTGGTAAAAGTAGTATTCAAAAATGACCCTAAGGAAAGTAACGTTGCCATTACGAGCAATAAAAAAACGTTTACATTACCTAAAACAGAAACAAAAGATGGTGAAATTATTTATAAAAAAGATGATATGACCGCAAGGGTAAAAGGAGACAGCCTTCATCTGGAACAGGGGAATAATGTGATTGAACTGAAGAGAACGAAGATTTAATCATACTTCGGTTCGGGAATGATTTAACTTATAAAGTGAATGGTGAATGGTAAATTGTGAAATTGTAAAATAACCGTTCGCTTTAAAAATAAAATAGTTCTCTATCATGAAAACCTGAAAAATAAAAAAGCCATCCAGATTTTGGATGGCTTTTCATTTATATCTGAATGAATATTATTCTTCAGTTTTCTCTTCAGCAGAGTCAGCTGCTGCAGCCTTAGGCTCTTCAACTTTCTCTTCTGCTTTTGGAGCTTCAGCTACTACCGCTTCAGCTTTTTTAGCAGTTGTAGATCTTCTGCTTCTTCTTGTAGCTTTTTTCTCCTCTGCATTCGGGTTGTAAAGCTCGTTGAAATCTACCAATTCGATAAGAGCAGTATCAGCAGCATCACCTGGTCTGAATCCTGTCTTGATGATTCTTGTATAACCACCGTTTCTTTCAGCGATTTTTGGAGCTACAGTTCTGAATAATTCAGCAACCGCAAATTTATTTTGAAGGTAAGAGAATACTATTCTTCTGTTGTGTGTAGTATCTTCTTTTGCTTTTGTTAATAGAGGCTCAACATATACTCTTAAAGCTTTAGCCTTAGCTACAGTAGTGTTGATTCTTTTATGCTCAATTAGAGAACAAGCCATATTAGAAAGTAAAGCACTTCTGTGAGAAGCCGTTCTTCCTAAGTGATTGAATTTTTTACCGTGTCTCATTATTAATTATTTATCAGCGTCTAACTTATATTTTGCAACGTCGAAACCGAAGTTAAGACCTTTTGAATGCACTAATTCTTCTAGTTCTGTCAAAGATTTTTTACCAAAATTTCTGAATTTCATCAAATCAGACTTACTGTAAGAAACCAGTTCTCCAAGAGTTTCTACTTCAGCTGCTTTCAGACAGTTAAGGGCTCTTACGGAAAGATCCATATCTGCTAATTTAGACTTAAGTAGTTGTCTTGTGTGAAGAGTTTCCTCGTCATATTGGATAGATGCTTTTACAGCTTCAGTTTCAAGAGTGATTCTCTCATCGGAGAACAACATGAAGTGATAAATTAATATCTTGGAAGCTTCAGTTAAAGCATTTTGAGGACTGATGGAACCATCAGTTTCTATATCTAATACAAGTTTTTCGTAGTCTGTTTTTTGCTCTACACGATAATTTTCAATGCTGTATTGTACTTTCTTAATTGGCGTGAAGATAGAGTCAATAGCAATAGTACCTACCGGTGCATTGTTTGACTTATTCTGTTCTGAAGGAACATACCCTCTTCCTTTTTCAATGTTGAAAGTAATTTCGAAAGTTACATCGCTATTTAGGTTGCAGATCAAAAGATCCGGGTTTAGTACCTCAAATCCGTTGATAGATTTTCCTAAATCACCAGCAGTAATAACCGTCTGGCCCGAAACTTTAGCAACTACCTGCTCGTTGGCCTGTCCTTCTGCTGAAGCTTTTAATCTTACCTGCTTAAGGTTAAGAATAATTTCGGTAACATCTTCGATTACTCCTGGAATGGTTGAAAATTCGTGCTCTACACCTTCTATTTTGATAGATGAAATAGCATATCCTTCCAGAGAAGAAAGCAACACTCTTCTCAAAGCATTACCGATTGTAAGCCCGAAACCTGGTTCTAATGGTCTGAATTCGAATTGACCTTTAAATTCATCAGAGTTAAGTAAAATTACTTTATCGGGTTTTATGAATTGTAAAATTGCCATATTATTGGGTTGAGCAAAAATTTGATTAAAAAATTATTTAGAGTAAAGTTCGACGATAAGCTGTTCCTTGATTTCCTCCGGAATCTGGATTCTGTCAGGAGCAGAAACGAAAGTACCTTCTTTCTTCTCATCGTTGAATTGTAACCACTCATAATTTGCTTTAGAAGCTAATGCATTGGAAACCACTTCAAGAGATTTAGACTTTTCTCTTACAGCGATTACATCACCTGCTTTAAGCAAATAAGATGGAATGTTTACCAGTTCTCCGTTCACAGTGATGTGTCTGTGAGAAACAAGTTGTCTAGCAGCAGATCTTGTTTTAGCAAAACCTAATCTGTATACTACATTATCCAATCTAGATTCGCAAAGTTGTAATAGTACTTCACCGGTTACTCCTTTGCTTCTGTGTGCTTTTTCAAATAGGTTAGCAAACTGTCTTTCTAAAATACCGTAAGTATATTTAGCTTTTTGTTTTTCAGCTAGCTGAATTGCATATTCTGATTTTTTAGCACCTCTTCTTTTGTTAGGACCGTGTTGTCCTGGCGGTTGGTTTTTTCTTTTCTCGAAGTTTTTATCATCTCCGTAGATTGCAGCACCAAACTTTCTAGCAATCTTAGTTTTAGGTCCAATATATCTTGCCATAATGGGTAAATTCTAAAAATTAAACTCTTCTTCTTTTTGGTGGTCTACAACCGTTGTGTGGCATAGGAGTCACATCTACGATTTCGCTAACTTCAATTCCTGAATTGTGGATAGTTCTGATGGCAGATTCTCTACCTGCACCAGGACCTTTCACATACACCTTCACTCTTCTTAATCCAGCTTCGTGAGCTACAGCAGAGCAATTTTCAGCTGCCATTTGAGCAGCAAATGGAGTATTCTTTTTAGAACCTCTGAAACCCATTTTACCGGCAGAAGCCCAAGAGATAACTTCTCCGTTTTTATTTGTTAAAGAAATGATGATGTTATTGAAAGAAGCCTGAATATGCGCTTCACCAATAGCTTCAACTTTTACTTTTCTTTTTTTAACTACTTTAGTTTGTTTTGCCATAATTCCTAACGATTATTTACTTGCCTTTTTCTTGTTAGCAACAGTTTTTCTCTTTCCTTTACGGGTTCTAGAGTTGTTTTTCGTTCTCTGGCCTCTTAAAGGTAGTCCTAGTCTGTGACGTATTCCTCGTTGGCATCCTATGTCCATCAATCTCTTGATGTTCAATTGCACTTCAGATCTTAATTCTCCTTCTACTTTTACGTTTTCAGAGATATATGTTCTGATTGCAGCCAATTCATCGTCATTCCATTCGTTGACTTTCTTGTCTTCGCTGATACCGGCAGCTTTAAGGATTTCGGAAGAAGTACTTCTTCCAACTCCGTAGATGTAAGTTAAACCGATAACACCTCTTTTGTTTTTTGGTAAATCAATACCTGCAATTCTCGCCATAATTTAATGTTAGCCTTGTCTTTGTTTAAATTTTGGGTTCTTCTTGTTGATTACGAACAGTACACCTTTTCTGCGTACGATCTTGCAATCAGCACTTCTTTTTTTAATTGATGCTCTAACTTTCATTTGAAATATTTATTTTTTTTACTGACCAATGGAATCTTGCGATTTCATTGCGATAGTATTTATTTTCAACAAGAGCCAAACGGAACATACATTCCATTTGGCGTTTGTTTTTAATATCTAAATGTGATTCTCCCTTTGGTTAAATCATAGGGAGACATTTCTAGTTTTACCTTGTCTCCAGGTAAAAGTTTAATATAATGCATTCTCATTTTACCTGAAATATGAGCAATAAGTATATGCCCATTCTCCAGCTCTACACGGAACTGGGCGTTCGAAAGTGCTTCCGTTATAACGCCGTCTTGTTCAATATGTTTTTGTTTTGCCATAAATTAATATCCAGTCGTTCTTGACAATTTAGACTGCATTAAGCCATCATAATGATGGTTCAGCAGATATGTGTTAATCTGTTGAACGGTATCTAAAATTACGCCCACCATAATTAATAATGATGTTCCCCCGAAAAATAGGGCAAACGCATCTGTCTGAACAAAGCTTCCATGCACTATTGCCGGAAGGACTGCAAAGATAGACAAAAATATTGCACCTGGCAAGGTAATTTTTGATAAAATATCATCTAAATAATCAGCTGTCTCTTTACCGGGTCTTACTTTCGGTACTAAACCTCCGTTTCTCTTCAAATCATCAGCCATTTGGTTTACCGGAATTGTAATTGCAGTATAGAAAAATGAGAAGATAATAATTAATAGCGCGAACAATACATTGTACTGCCAGCTAAAAACATTCTTGAAACCTGCAAGAAAAGTATTGGACTCATCGAATTTGGTCAATAGTCCTGGTACGAACATCAATGCCTGAGCAAAGATAATCGGCATTACACCAGCAGCATTTACTTTCAATGGAATCCATTGTCTTGCTCCCTGCATAAGATTTCTGTTTACACCTCCTCTTGCTTGAGCTCTGCTTACATACTGAATAGGGATTTTTCTGACAGCTACAGATAATACTACAGCTAAAAGAACTACCAGCATCCAGAATATTACTTCAATAAGGATCATGATAGATCCCATTCCTCCTTTTCCGTTCTGCACTGCCATTTCCTGTACGAATGCTTCAGGTAATCTTGAAAGGATCCCCACCATAATAAGGATAGAGATACCGTTTCCGATACCTTTGTCGGTGATTTTCTCACCTAACCACATTGCGAATACTGAACCGGCAACCAGGATAACAATACTTGGAAGCCAGAACATGATGGAATTCGGCTCTACATAATATGCAGATGAGAACTGAGCATATGGTAAGAATAATTGAGTAATAGAAGTTAAATAAGAAGGTGCCTGTACTAAACAAACTCCGATAGTTAACCATCTTGTAATTTGATTCAATGTATTTCTACCTGACTCTCCATCCTTCTGAAGTTTCTGAAGATAAGGAATAGCCATTCCCATCAACTGAACAATAATAGAAGCAGAAATATAAGGCATGATTCCCAACGCCATTACGGAAGCGTGGCTGAAAGCTCCCCCCGTAAACGACGAAAGCAAGCCAAGGAGACCTGCTCCTTGCTTGTTACCGCCTTGATTTTTATAATGCTCTAAGAGATCTCCCACTTCTGCAAGGTTAATTGCGGGAAGCGAGATATAAGATGCGAATCTATACACAAGGATAATACCTAACGTAAAGAGAATTTTATCTCTTAATTCCTTTAGGCTCCAAATATTTTTAAGGGTTTGTATAAATTCTTTCATTAGTAAGTATTATAAGGTAATTGCTTTTCCACCTGCTTTAGCTATAAGCTCTTCAGCAGATTTAGTGAACTTGTCAGCAGAGATTGAAACCGCAGATTTCAATTCTCCTCTACCCATAATTTTCACTAATTCGTTTTTAGAAACTAAACCGTTTTCTACTAAAACTTCTTTCGTGATATCTCCAGTAATGGATTTATTCTCGATTAATGTTTGGATAGTATCAAGGTTTACTCCTCTAAACTCTTTTCTGTTTACGTTTTTGAAACCAAATTTAGGTAATCTTCTTTGTAAAGGCATCTGTCCACCTTCGAAACCGATTTTCTGAGAATAACCAGCTCTAGCTTTCTGACCTTTGTGACCTTTCGTAGCAGTACCTCCTTTTCCTGTACCTTGTCCTCTACCAATTCTTTTTGAATTGAAAGTAGAACCTGCAGCAGGCTTTATGTTATTTAAATTCATTTTTTTATTGATTTAAAGATTAAATAATTTAAAGATTAAAAAATTCCGGCTAAGATAGAAAGAAAATTTTAATCTTTTAATCTTTGAATTTTTAATTATTTCTGAACTTCAAGTAAGTGACTAACTGCAGCTATCATCCCTAAAATGGAAGGTGTAGCTTCATGCTCTACAACTTGGTGAAGTTTCTTAAATCCTAATGCTTCAAGCGTTCTCTTTTGGGTTTTTGTTCTTCCAATAGCGCTTCTTACTTGTTTTACTTTAATTGTTGCCATTGTTTTAATATTAACCGTTAAACACTTTACTTAGAGAAACTCCTCTCATTCTAGCGATCTCTTCAGGTCTTCTGATATCCAATAACGCTTTGAAAGTAGCTTTCACCACGTTGTGAGGGTTAGAAGATCCTTTAGATTTTGAAAGGATATCGTGAATACCAGCAGACTCAAGTACCGCTCTTACCGCACCACCGGCGATAAGTCCTGTACCGTGAGAAGCAGGTCTCATGAAGATATCTGCACCACCGTATCTGGCAGTAGTTTGGTGAGGAATGGTGTGGTTCATTACAGGAACCTTCACAAGGTTTTTCTTAGCATCTTCAACAGCTTTAGCGATTGCAGAAGCTACTTCTTTAGATTTTCCAAGACCGTGACCGATTACTCCGTCTTCGTTACCTACTACTACGATAGCAGAAAATCCGAAAGCTCTACCTCCTTTGGTTACTTTTGTTACTCTGTTAACAGCTACGAGACGATCTTTTAATTCTAATCCTCCCGGTTTTACTCTTTCTATATTATCTAGTCCTAACATATTTTCCGAAATTTTTATGATTAGAATTTAAGTCCACCTTCTCTAGCACCGTCAGCAAGAGCTTTCACTCTTCCGTGGTACACGAATCCGTTTCTGTCAAATACAATACTTTCGATTCCTGCAGCGATAGCTTTAGCAGCGATAGCTTTACCTACGGCAGCAGAAACTTCAGTCTTGGTACCATTAGCGTCAACACCTTTTTCTCTTGAAGAAGCGGAAACTAAAGTTGTACCATTTTTATCATCGATTAACTGAGCGTAAATTTCCTTATTACTTTTATATACAGATAATCTTGGCAATTCAGAAGAACCGGAGATTTTTCCTCTCACTCTTCTTTTGATTCTTATTCTTTTTTCTAATTTACTTAATGCCATAATACTTATAATTTATTAAGCAGATTTACCAGCTTTACGTCTAACAATTTCTCCTACGAATCTTACACCTTTTCCTTTGTATGGCTCAGGCTTTCTGAAAGAACGGATCTTTGCAGCTACCATTCCTAGAAGTTGGTTGTCGTGAGACGTTAAAGTAATAATTGGGTTTTTACCTTTTTCAGTCAATGTATCTACTTTTACTTCACCTGGAAGTTCCAATACGATACCGTGAGAGAATCCTAAAGCTAACTCAAGTTTTTGACCTGTGTGTGAAGCTCTGTATCCTACCCCTACTAGTTCCAGTTTCTTTTCGAAACCTGTATTAACACCAGTGATCATGTTGTTGATCAACGCTCTGTACAGACCGTGAAGTGCTTTGTGTTGTTTAGAATCAGATGGTCTGTTTACGTTAAGTTCGCCATCTTTCTGTTCTAAAGTAATTCCTGCTGTAAGTTCCTGAGAAAGCTCTCCTTTAGGCCCTTTTACAGTTACAACACCGTTATTTTCAGTGACAGTAACTCCAGCTGGAATTGTTATAATTGCTTTACCAATTCTTGACATTTTCCTCTGATTAAAAATTAATAAACATAGCAGATTACTTCACCGCCTACTTTTTCTTCTCTAGCTTTCTTGTCAGTCATTACTCCTTTAGAAGTAGAGATAACAGCTATACCTAACCCGTTCAGTACTCTTGGAAGTTCAGCAGAACCTTTGTACTGTCTCAAACCTGGTCTAGAAGCTCTTTGAATAGACTTGATAGCCGGTTTGTTAGTTTGCTTGTCATACTTTAAAGCGATTTTGATCGTACCTTGAACAGCGCTATCTTCAAACTTGTAGTTTAAGATATACCCTTGATCAAATAAGATCTTAGTAATCTCCTTTTTGATTTTCGATGCAGGAATTTCCACCACTTTGTGGCCTGCGCTTTGTGCGTTCCTTACTCTTGTTAGGAAATCTGAAATTGGATCTGTTACCATTTTTCTATTTTAAATTATTGGTTAAAGACAATCAGTATTGAAAAGACTTGAAGATTAAAATATCAGACTTCAGAAAATCTTAGGTCTGATATTTTTATTCTTTAGTATCCAGACAACTTAATTGTCCCGATTAATTAGTAATTATTACCAACTGGCTTTTCTTACTCCCGGGATAAGACCGTTGTTTGCCATTTCTCTGAAAGTTACTCTGGAAATACCAAACGTTCTCATGTATCCTCTAGGTCTACCTGTTAGTTTACATCTGTTGTGTAATCTTACAGGAGAAGCATTTTTAGGTAATTTCTGAAGTGCTTCATAATCACCAGCTTCTTTTAAAGCTTTTCTTTTGTCAGCGTATTTAGCAACTAGTGCTTCTCTTTTGCGCTCACGCGCTTTCATTGATTCTTTAGCCATTTCTTAGTTCTTTTTAAATGGTAAACCGAAGTGAGTTAATAAAGCTTTCGCTTCTTTATCTGTTTTCGCAGTAGTAACGAAAGTGATGTCCATCCCCTGGATTTTTTTCACTTTGTCAATTACGATTTCAGGAAAGATAATCTGCTCAGTAATACCTAAGTTATAATTACCTCTACCATCGAACCCGTCTGCCTTGATACCAGAGAAATCTCTGATACGTGGTAAAGCAGAAGAAGTAAGTCTGTCTAAGAATTCATACATTTTATGAGCTCTCAATGTTACTTTAGCACCTACAGGCATACCTTTTCTCAATTTGAAAGCTGCTTCGTCTTTCTTAGAGATAGTACCTACTGCTTTCTGGCCGGTAATCATTGTTAATTCTTCTACAGCGTAATCAATGATTTTCTTGTCTGCAGTGGCATCACCTAAACCTTGAGATAAGATGATTTTTTCCAATCTAGGTACTTGCATTACTGATTTGTACCCAAATTCTTCCATCATTGCAGGAACAATTTTCTCGTTGTATATATTTTTGGGTCTTGCTATAAATTCCATGTGTTAATTCAAATTATAAAGTTTCACCCGTTTTTTTGTTGATTCTTACTTTCTTATCTCCTTCGATTTTGTAACCGATTTTGATAGCTTTTCCGTCTTTACCAACTAAAGCTACGTTTGAGATATGAATAGAAGCTTCTTTTTCAGTGATTCCACCTTGAGGGTTAGAAGCTGAAGGCTTAACGTGTTTTTTAACGATGTTCAGTCCTGCAACGATAACTCTAGGATCTCTTCCTTCTTTTTTGATCACTTCAATAACTTCACCAGTCTTACCTTTGATATCTTTCTTACCAGTAGTAATGATGACGTTATCTCCTCTTTTTATTTTTAACTTTGACATTTTCTTTTAAAAATTTTAAAAATTAAAGTACTTCAGGAGCTAATGAAATGATTTTCATATATTCTTTGTCTCTCAACTCACGAGCAACCGGTCCGAAAACACGTGTTCCTCTCATTTCTCCCGCTGCGTTTAGTAATACACAAGCATTGTCTTCGAATTTGATGTATGAACCATCTTTTCTTCTAACTGCTTTTTTAGTTCTTACTACTACAGCTTTAGATACCTGACCTTTTTTAGCGTTCCCTGATGGTGTAGAATCTTTGATAGTAACAACGATTTTATCACCAACTGAAGCATATCTTCTTCTGGTTCCTCCCAGAACTCTGATAACCAATACTTCTTTAGCACCTGTATTATCAGCAACTTTTAATCTTGATTCTGTTTGTAACATTATTACTTAGCTTTTTCAATGATTCTTACTAATCTCCATCTCTTGCTCTTGCTCAAAGGTCTAGTTTCCTGGATAAGAACTGTATCGCCTTCTGTGCATTCGTTGTTCTCGTCGTGTGCAGTATATTTTTTCGTTTTTAGAACGAATTTACCGTACATCGGGTGTTTCACTCTCGTAGTCTCACTTACAACAATGGTCTTTTCCATTTTATTGCTGGAAACTATTCCGATTCTTTCTTTTCTTAAGTTTCTTTCCATAATGTATGAAAATCTTATTGTTGTTTAGTGGTTAACTCAGTGTTTAATCTCGCGATTGTTCTTCTCAAATCTCTGATTTGGATCGGGTTTTCAATTGGACTGATCTTGTGAGCCAATTTCAGTTTTGAATATTGAGCTTTCAATTCAGCAAGTTTTGCTTGAATATCACCCGCGCTTAAATTTTTAATATCAGCTTGTTTCATTATATCAAAGATTAAAGAGGTTTAACAAAATCGTTAGCAACTACGAATTTAGTAACTACCGGTAATTTCTGAGCTGCAAGTCTTAGAGCTTCCTTAGCTACTTCGTAAGGTACACCTCCAACTTCGAACATGATTTTACCTGGTTTTACTACGGCTACCCAATATTCCACGGCACCTTTACCTTTACCCATACGTACTTCGGCTGGTTTTTTAGTAATTGGTTTATCCGGGAAGATTTTGATCCATAGCTGACCTTCTCTCTTCATATATCTTGTCGCAGCGATACGGGCAGCTTCAATTTGTCTTGCAGTGATCCAAGCACCTTCTATAGCTTTGATTCCAAATGTTCCGTAAGCCAGTTGATTACCTCTCTGAGCAATCCCCTTCATCTTCATCTTATGAACTCTACGGAATTTGGTTCTTTTTGGTTGTAACATAATTTCTAAATTTTAGATTTTAGATTTTAGATTTTAGATTTTTTATATTTTAAAAAAGTAACGGTAATTTAAAATTCAAAATTTCTAACCTAAAATTTTTAATTATTATTGTTATTATTGTTATTCTTTCTAGGTCTTCTGTTGTCTCTGTCTCCTCTGTTTCCGCCTCCTGAAGGACCTCCTTTTTTCTGTTGTCCCACTAGTGGAGCAAGTTCTCTTTTACCGTAAACTTCCCCTTTCATGATCCAAACTTTTACTCCTAATCTACCGTAAGTAGTGTGAGCTTCTGCCCAGTGATAATCGATATCAGCTCTGAAAGTAGACAATGGGATTCTTCCTTCTTTGAAAGATTCGCTTCTTGCCATTTCAGCTCCGTTCAATCTACCAGAGATTTGAACTTTGATACCTTCAGCACCCATTCTCATTGTACTTGCCATCGCCATTTTAACAGCTCTTCTGTAAGAAATTCTGTTTTCGATCTGCTTAGAGATGCTGTCAGCCACTAATACTGCGTCAAGTTCAGGTCTTTTGATTTCGAAAATATTGATTTGAATATCCTTACCAGTAAGTTTCTTCAATTCTTCTTTCAATTTATCAACTTCCTGACCTCCTTTACCGATGATAAGTCCCGGTCTGGCAGTAGTGATTGTCACTGTTACTAATTTTAGTGTTCTTTCAATATAGATTTTTGAAATACCACCTTTAGATAATCTAGCCTCAAGGTATCTTCTGATTTTGTAGTCTTCCGCGATTCTGTCTCCATAATCGTTTCCGCCAAACCAGTTAGAATCCCATCCTCTGATGATACCTAGTCTGTTACCAATTGGATTTGTCTTCTGTCCCATACCTTGATTAATTTTCTTTATTACCTAAGATTAATGTAACGTGGTTAGATCTTTTTCTGATTCTGTACCCTCTACCTTGCGGAGCTGGTCTTAGTCTCTTCAATTGTCTTGCACTATCCACGAAGATTTCTTTAATGATAAGGTTTGCTTCTTCAATATCAGCACCCTCATTTTTCACCTGCCAGTTTGCCATAGCAGAAAGAAGTAATTTCTCTAATTTGTTAGAGGCTTCTTTTTTAGAATATTTTAGGATATAAAGAGCTTTATCTACCTGCTCTCCTCTAATGATATCAGCAACTAATCTCATTTTTCTTGGAGATGATGGGCAGTCATTTAATGAAGCTTTTACAACGTCTTTGTTAGCTTCTTTTCTTGCGATTGCGCTATCTTGTTTTCTTGATCCCATGATTATCTGCTTCCTTTGTTTTTGTTACCACCATGACCTCTGAAAGATCTTGTTGGAGAAAATTCGCCTAACTTGTGACCTACCATGTTTTCTGTAACATATACAGGGATAAAAGATTTCCCGTTGTGTACAGCAATAGTTTGTCCTACGAAGTCCGGAGAGATCATCGATGCTCTAGACCAAGTTTTGATAACTGTCTTCTTACCAGACTCTATATTTGCCTGAACCTTCTTATCTAAAGTATGATGAATGAACGGTCCTTTTTTAAGTGATCTTGCCATAATTATTTTCTTTTAGATACGATGTAACGGTTAGACACTTTGTTTTTCTTTCTAGTTTTGTAACCTTTAGACGGCATACCGTTTCTAGATCTTGGGTGACCTCCTGAAGAACGTCCTTCACCACCTCCCATTGGGTGATCTACAGGGTTCATTACAACGGCTCTTGTTCTTGGTCTTCTACCTAACCATCTGCTTCTACCAGCCTTACCGGATACAGTTAACTGGTGGTCAGAGTTAGAAACTGATCCAATCATTGCATAACATTCAGTAAGGATCATTCTTGATTCTCCTGAAGGCAATTTGATGATAGCATATTTCCCGTCTCTTGAAGTAAGTTGAGCTGAAGAACCAGCACTTCTTGCTAAAATCGCACCTTGACCAGGCTTCATTTCAACACAAGAAATTACAGTACCCAATGGAATGTTTTTCAATTTCATTGCGTTACCGATGTTTGGCTCTACGCTTTCTCCTGAAACTACTTTCTGATCTACTTTGATACCGTTTGGAGCGATGATGTATCTCTTCTCTCCGTCAGCATACTCTAATAAAGCGATAAATGCAGTTCTGTTTGGATCGTATTCTACAGTTTTAACGGTAGCTTCAACGTCATGCTTGTTTCTTTTGAAGTCGATAATTCTGTATTTCTTTTTGTGTCCACCTCCGGTGTAACGCATGGTCATTTTACCAGTTTGGTTACGTCCACCTGACTTTTTAATACCAACTGTAAGAGATTTCTCTGGTTTGTTGGTAGTAATTTCCTCAAAATTGTTTACAATTCTGAATCTCTGTCCTGGGGTGATAGGTTTTAATTTTCTAACAGACATTACTATTATTTATAATTATAATTAATTTACAGCAAAAATATCGATTACTTCCCCTTCAGCAAGAGTGATAACCGCTTTTTTCAATTTGTTTGTCTTTCCTACTTGAAGACCTTTTTTAGTGTATTTCGAAGAAACTTTAGGCGCATAAATCATGGTTCTAACGTCTGCTACTTTCACACCGTAAGCTTCTTCCACAGCTTTTTTAATCTGGATTTTATTCGCCTTAGGTTCAACTAAGAAAGAATAAGCACCTCTTAAATCTGTAAGATAGTTAGCCTTTTCTGAAATAACTGGTTTAATAATAAGTGACATGATTTATTTCTTTAAATTTTCCTGGAATTTTTCAACTGCACCTTCTAAGAATACAATCTCACCTGCATTGATTAAGTCGTATGAACTGATTTCGTTGAAGTTCATTACTTTAGTCTTAGGCAAGTTTCTTGAAGATAAATACACATTCTTGTTAGCTTCAGGAAGAACGAATAAAGATTTCTTATCGTTCAATGCCAAAGCATTTAGGATAGCAATAAAATCTTTTGTTTTAGGAGCATTTAAGCTCATATCTTCCATTACTCTAATGCTGTTATCTCTCATTTTCTGAGAAAGAACAGATTTTTTAGCTAATCTCTTAAGAGCTTTGTTCAATTTGAATCTGTAATCTCTTGGTTTTGGTCCGAATACTCTACCTCCACCTCTGAAAGTTGGAGATTTAATATCACCATATCTGGCAGAACCAGATCCTTTTTGCTTCTTAAGTTTTTTAGTAGAAGCAGTAATTTCGCTTCTTTCTTTTGCTTTATGAGTCCCTTGTCTTTGTGCAGCAAGGTACTGTTTAACTTCTAAGTAAACCGCGTGCTGATTTGGCTCAATTCCGAATACTGTTTCGTCTAGAGTTACTTTTCTTCCGGTCTCTTTTCCTGATGTATTTAATACTACTAGTTCCATTTTCTGATAATTACATAAGAATTTTTAGCTCCCGGAACAGCACCTTTTACTACTAAAAGATTTTGTTCTTGATCCACTTTTAATACCTGAAGGTTTTGTACAGTTACCTGCTTACCTCCCATTCTACCCGCCATTCTCATTCCTTTGAATACTCTTGAAGGATCCGATCCAGCACCGATAGAACCTGGAGCTCTAAGTCTGTTGTGCTGACCATGAGTAGCTTGCATTACACCTCCAAAGCCATGTCTTTTAACAACACCCTGGAAACCTTTACCTTTTGAAGTTCCTGTTACGTCAACATATTCACCTTCAGCGAATAGATCAACTTTTACTTCTTCTCCTACTTTCACTTCGTCTACGAATTCTCTGTAGAATTCTACCAACTTAGCTTTTGGAGCAGAACCAGCCTTTTTAAAATGACCAGCTAACGCTTTACCTACGTTCTTTTCACTCTTGTCATCGAAACCTAACTGAACTGACTTGTAGCCGTCCTTTTCTATGGTTCTGACCTGTAAAACCGAGCATGGACCAGCCTGAATAACTGTACAAGGAATGTTTTTTCCTTCTTCGTTAAACAAAGACGTCATACCGATTTTTTTACCAATAATACCTGACATTGTTTATATTATAATAAAATTTATCTTTCTATTTCCACATATTCAGGAGGTCTGAAGTAATTTCTACTTTTGATATAGGCATACTACGCCCCTAAAATGAAGTGTGCAAATTTATGAATATTTTTAGAACTGACAAATATTTACAGTAAAATATTTTGATTTTTAATCAATTAGAGAATTTTGAAAAATTCCGGACGGAATTTTCAGAGAAATTATTTGGATTTTGAAAAAAAAGATTAAAAAGCAGCTTATTTTACAATGACCGTAACTCCCCTTTCTTCCAATGCAGATTTATCCTCCTCACCAATACCATTATCTGTGATCAGGTAATCCACCTTATCCAAAGAAGCAATCTTTCCAAAGCCTTTTTTATTCAGCTTCGAGGAGTCACCAAGAATGACCACCTTTTCGGAACATTCTATCATAAGCTGGTTAAGGTGAGCCTCTGCAGCATTGGAGGTACTGATCCCGAACTCAATATCAATCCCGTCCACACCCAGGAAAAGCTTATTGCAAGAAAACTGCTTGAGAATACCTTCAGAAATGGAACCTACAATAGAAGTTGAACTCTTCCGGACCTCTCCCCCTAGTTGTATAATATTAATATTAGGATTATTACATAGCTCTATAGCCACTCTTAAAGAAGAAGTCAGAACCGTAAGCGGGCCAAAGTTCACCAGCATTCTTGCCAGATAGTGCATTGTAGTTCCTGAAGCCAGAATAATACAGTCGTTTTCCTGGATAAGCTGCAATGCCGCTTTTGCTATATTCTGCTTAGCTTCTACATTGATGTTTTCCTTTTCATCCACATTTCTTTCATAAGCATACCTGATATGCTTGCTTGCTCCACCATGATTACGGAAAAGCAGTCCCAGGCTTTCGAGATAATTCAGATCCTTTCGGACCGTAACTGATGAAACATTGAATTTCTCGCACAAATCCTGTACAAGAACATTTCCTTTTTCATCCAGCTCTTTTAATATATCATTATGCCTCGGTATTAACTTTTCCATTCTGATTCTTTCATCAAAAATACCATTTTTTTTCGAGACCGATAAAATTTCATTTATTTTCTTTTTAGTTTCATTTTTAATTTATACATTTGAAAACGAAACATAAACGAAACATTTATGAAACGAAACGAAGAAATAAGTAAATTAACCAGTATCCAGGAATGGGACTTTATCGTCATTGGCGGTGGTGCCAGTGGTTTAGGATCAGCATTGGATGCAGCCAGCAGAGGATTTAAAACCCTTCTTCTGGAATCACACGATTTCGCAAAAGCAACATCCAGCCGAAGCACCAAACTAGTACACGGCGGTGTAAGATATCTTGCCCAGGGAGATGTAGGCCTTGTAAAAGAGGCATTGAAAGAAAGAGGACTTCTTGCCCAAAATGCAGCCCATGTAGTAAAAAACCAGTCATTCATTATACCGAACTATACTTGGTGGGGAGGAATCTATTATAAAATAGGATTGTCTATTTATGATTTCCTTGCAGGGAAACTAAGTTTGGGGAAAACGAAATATATCAGTAAGGCCAAAACCGTTGAAAAGCTTCCCACCATTGAACAGCACAATCTCGCAAGCGGCGTAGTGTATCAGGACGGACAATTTGATGATGCACGGTTAGCCATTAATTTAACCCAGACTCTTATAGAAAAAGGGGGCAGTGCTATTAATTATATGAAAGTAACCGGACTTCTGAAGAATGATTCCGGAAAAATAAACGGGGTAAAAGCAGAAGACCAGTTCTCCGGCCAGCAGTATGAGCTCCGTGCAAAAGCTGTGATTAATGCAACAGGTGTATTTACCAATGATATTCTGAATATGAATAATCCTAAGCATGGTAAATTTGTTGTTCCAAGCCAGGGAATTCATTTGGTTTTAGATAAATCTTTCCTCAAAAGTGATGATGCCATCATGATCCCAAAAACTTCTGACGGTAGAGTCCTTTTTGTCGTTCCATGGCATGACAGGGCATTAGTGGGAACAACGGACACCCTTCTTGAAAATCCAAGCTTTGAACCGCATGCTTTGGAATCCGAAATCAGTTTCGTTTTAAATACAGCCAGACAGTATTTAGCTAAAAAGCCTACAAGAGAAGATGTAAAATCCATGTTTGCAGGACTAAGGCCTCTTGCAGCACCAAAAGAAGGAGGTAAAAGCACCAAGGAAGTATCCCGAAGCCATAAGGTTATTGCTTCTGATACCGGACTAGTCTCCATCATCGGCGGAAAATGGACTACTTACCGTAAAATGGCGCAAGATACCATTGATAAGGCAGTAGAAATCCTTCATTTAAACGGAGGACCTTCTCAAACAGAAAACCTTTCCATTCATGGCAACATGAAAGCAGAACTTGTAGATCGTACCAGCCATCTTTACGTGTATGGGTCAGATATTCCGGCTATAAAATCATTGCAGAGCAGTGATCCTCAATATTCCAAAAAAATCCATCCTGACCACGCCTTCACTATTGCAGAAGCAGTTTGGGCAATAAGGTATGAGATGGCAGAAACCATAGAGGATATTCTCGCGCGACGAGTACGTCTGTTATTTTTAGATGCAAGAGCTGCAATTGACAGTGCTCACACCATCGCACAGCTCATCGCTAAAGAAAAAGGACATTCTCAGGAATGGGCCGTAGAACAGGAAAAAGAATTTATTGAACTAGCAAAAGGATATTTATTAACACCATATACCCCAAAAACTATTACTCATAATTAAAAATTTGCAGTATGAAGGAAAAACTGATTCTCGCTCTGGACCAGGGGACCACATCCTCCAGAGCCATTTTATTCAACCACAGCGGAGCTATAGAATATGTCTCCCAGAAAAATTTTGAACAGATCTACCCTACTCCCGGATGGGTAGAGCACGACCCTAACGAAATATGGTCTTCCCAGATATCTGTTGCCGCAGAAGTTATCGCTAAAGCTGGTATTTCCGGATTGGAAGTAGCTGCCATTGGTATCACCAATCAACGTGAAACTACTGTTGTTTGGGATAAGGAAACCGGTGAACCTATTTATAATGCCATCGTATGGCAGGACAGAAGAACATCTAAATATTGTGATGAGCTGAAAGACCAGGGTTATGCTGAAAAAATCAAAGAAAAAACCGGACTTGTCCTGGACGCTTACTTTTCAGCAACCAAGTTAAAATGGATTCTTGACAATGTAGAAGGCGCAAGGGAAAAAGCAGCAGAAGGAAAATTATGCTTTGGAACTGTCGATACATGGCTGGTATGGAAGCTTACCCGTGGAAAGATGTTCATTACCGATGTTTCCAATGCCAGCAGAACGATGCTTCTTAACATTCACACCTTAGAATGGGATCAGGAGCTTCTGGATTTGTTTGATATTCCAAGATCTGTACTTCCTGAAGTAAAACAAAGCAGTGAGATCTACGGAGAAACTGCAACCACTTTATTTTCTACCAAAATTCCAATTGCAGGAATTGCAGGAGACCAGCAGGCTGCTTTATTCGGGCAGATGTGCATCACTCCCGGAATGGTAAAAAATACTTACGGAACAGGATGCTTCTTATTAATGAATACAGGAAAAGAAGCCGTTTCTTCCAAAAACAACCTTCTGACTACTGTTGCATGGAAGATCAATGGAGAAGTAAATTATGCACTGGAAGGAAGCGTGTTTGTAGGCGGAGCAGCCATACAGTGGCTGAGAGATGGCCTTAAACTGATCCATACCTCGGAGGAGGTGAATGATCTTGCTGCAAGCGTTGAAGACAACGGAGGTGTTTATTTTGTTCCGGCACTTACAGGATTAGGCGCACCTTACTGGGATCAGTACGCCCGAGGAACTATTGTAGGCGTAACCCGTGGAACAACCAACGGACATATTGCAAGAGCCACTCTGGAAGGAATAGCATTCCAGGTATATGATATTGTAAAATCCATGGAAGCGGATTCAGGAAGACCGAGCCTTGAACTTAGAGTAGACGGAGGCGCATCCGCAAGCGATCTTCTGATGCAGATACAGTCTGACCTTTTCGGCTTTAAGATCACCAGGCCAAAAACACTTGAAACAACAGCTTTAGGAGCAGCCTATCTTGCCGGTTTAGCGGTAGGATACTGGAAAGATATCAACGAGATCCAATCCCAATGGGTAGTGGACGAAGATTTCCATCCTAAAGTGGACAAAGAAAAAGCAGATCGTATGATCCATTTCTGGAACAAAGCAGTAAAACGTTCACAAAGCTGGATTGAAGATTAAATTCTAACTTAAAAAAACTACTCATGACCCCATTTACCGCAGAACTTATAGGAACCATGCTTCTTATATTATTAGGCAACGGCGTTGTAGCCAACGTTGTTTTAAAAGGTACCAAAGGAAACAACTCAGGATGGATCGTCATCACGACGGCCTGGGCACTGGCTGTTTTCGTAGGCGTTACCGTAGCAGGCCCGACAAGCGGGGCCCATCTGAATCCAGCTGTGACCATCGGACTGGCTGTTGCAGGAAAATTTTCATGGGACCTTGTTCCCACTTATATTGCCGCACAGATGCTTGGCGGAATGCTTGGCGCTTTTCTGGTGTGGCTGTTTAATAAAGACCATTTCGCTATTACAGAGGATGAAGGTGGCAAACTTGCATGTTTCAGTACCGGCCCGGCCATCAGGAATACATTTTCAAACCTGATCAGTGAGATTATCGGAACGTTTGTGCTTGTGTTTGTTATCTTTCACTTCTCAGATCCGAGCATTTCTCTGAATGCTGATCCGACTGCCAAGGTGGGATTAGGTTCTGTAGGAGCACTTCCGGTTACTTTATTGGTTTGGGCTATCGGTTTATCTCTCGGCGGAACTACCGGTTATGCTATTAATCCTGCAAGAGACCTGGCACCAAGAATCATGCATGCCATACTTCCCGTAAAAGGCAGTAGTGACTGGGGCTACGCCTGGATTCCTGTTGCAGGCCCTATTCTGGGAGCCGTTATCGCAGCCGTTCTTTTTGGAATAATACATTAAAAATACCCGATGAAAATTTTAAAAATTGCATGCCTGATGATTTTGGGCACAGGAAAGCTATTCTCTCAGGAGAACCAGGAAGCTAAAGAAAACAACAGGTTAGATTTCACAGTGAATATTCAGAATAACCACCTTTGGAGAGGCCTGATTATTACGGATAAACCCGTGGTAATGGGAAACCTATCTTACGCTTTGGATGCTGAAAAGAAATGGAAAATTGGTATCTGGGGTGCTTCGGCTTTAGCTGACGACAAAGACGGCACCCATTACAAAGAGATCAACTATTACATCCAATACTCCCATAACCGTTTTTATATTGGCCTGTGGGATCTGTATAATTCAAGGAACATCAATACGGCTGTAGCTGCGGATGATATCTTCAGTTACTCACAGAGAAGAACCGCACACATCATTGATCTTAGGACCAATTATACTTTCGGGCCTTCGTTCCCGCTTAATATTGAAGCAGACATCATGCTATATGGCGGTGCCAACGCCGGTGAAGTGGTATTGGAACCTGACGGAAGTTATAAAAAGAATAAATATTCCACGTATGTCCAGGCAAGTTACCCGGTGATTGCTGGACAGAAAGTAAATCTGGACGTTTTTGTAGGAGCCGGATTTGCTCTCAACGACAGCCGCTTTCTCTATGGAAACGGAACCAATAATTTTGACATTGTAAATGTTGGGCTAAAAGCCAGCAAAAGCTTAAAAATTACAGAGCATTACAGCCTGCCGGTTGCTATGATGGCGATGTGGAATCCTTCTAATAAATATGCAAGGATCCAGCTGGCCGCTACTGTATTTTAAACAGAATTTTTAACTTAATTATATAAGACCATTCCGTTTTGGAATGGTTTTTCTGTTTTTATATTGATGGAAAGAATTCAACCACAAAAGCCACAAAAGTTTTTGGTTTATTTAAACACTTAAGAACACTTTAGCTTTTAAAAGTTTAACGATGCTGAAAACATTAATATCACATAAGTAGAAAATCAAAGATTTTCATAAAACATAAGTCTACTTATTACTCGCAAAGCTGGCAACTTAAAATAACTAAAGTGTCTCAAAACTTTTTGTGACTTTTGTGGTTAACAATCTATCGGAATTACTTCAAACAAGTAATCACCGGGTTTTTACGGTTGAGTTTTTGCTTAAATATTTTTACTTTTGAAAAAAAATATATGAAAAATATTTGCACTCTCATCATTTTATGCATTAGTGTTTTCTCTTTTGCACAGACAAAAGCCCCTTTTACCGGATACAGAAGTTTTGATATTGTTCAGGGATACAGCGGATCCGGAACTCCTCATTATTATCTTGAGGTACAGAAAAATGGTGATGTTCATTTCGGGTATGTTCAGGTAAACCAGGCAGACCAGACTGAAACAACAGAGGAAATAAATGCCGGAAAATACAATCCAAAAGTAATGAAGGTCTCTTTCAAAAAATACAAAGAAACTTTTTACGTGAAATTTGACAAGAATAAGATATACATGACAGATAAGGATGGAAATATTCAGAAATCCGAAGACTGCTGCTCCAGTATGGAAAGCGCCACACAAGATATCTGTACCTGCGAAAGCGAACTGTACCAACGATGAAAGCACTAAAGATTCTGTTTATTCTCTTTATTTTGGCCTCATGCAGCGGGAAAGAGAAGCATCTCTATACTTTCTATTACTGGAAAACCCATCTTAAACTGGATCAGGAAGAAAAAAAAGCGCTGGATCAGGCTTCGGTTCCTTATCTGTACACAAGATTTTTTGATATTGACAAAGCCGGTGGAAAATTCCAGCCGGTTGCTGTTATTACCCGTGACAATAGTTTTAGCACCGACAAACAAATTGTACCGGCCGTTTTCATTACCAATCAGTCTATGTATCATATATCAGCTGAGGAGATCAGGTTTCTTGCTAAAAATGTTCATGATCTGGTTCAGAAGAAAGCAGCAGAGTATCATTTGAAAATCAATAATGAAATTCAGATCGACTGTGACTGGACGGCTGGAACACGGGACGATTATTTTAAATTCCTGAAGGAACTGAAAAAGGTTTCAGGAAAGGAGATTACCTGTACCCTGCGGCTTCATCAGGTTAAAGATAAAAATGAAACCGGGATTCCGCCTGTAGAAAAAGTTTACCTGATGTGCTACTCCACTTCATCTCCACTTGAAAAATCCACTAAAAATTCTATCCTGGATGTGACTGTTTTAAAAAGTTACCTTTCAAAGCTGGAAGATTATCCGATTAAAAAAATGGAAGTAGCTTTACCTATTTATTCCTGGGGAATTGTGACCAATCATCTCGAAAAGCATAAATTAATTAATGCCTTATCCAAAAAAGATTTAGAAAATCCAGGATTTAAGAAAATCTCTGATAACGAAGTTGAAATCATAAAAGACGGCTTTTATTTCGGGAGTTTCCTGAGCAAGGGTTTCAGGATCAGGGTTGAAGAAATATCTGATGATCAGCTGCAGGATGTCACCCGTTTTCTTGAGAAAAAAATACCACATTTTAATATAATTTATTATCAATTAGATAGTAAATTTGTAAGTAACAGAATTTTTTAAAGCCAGATCTTTTGGCTAAGCAGCTGTAAGAATTTAAACTTTACCCGAATTCGGTTATAAAAACTAAAAACACCTATCAACTATATGAAAAAGTACATTCTTTCATTAGCGGTTTTATCGCTTTTCTATACAAAATCTGACGCCTGTGCGTGGTCGGACCCTGATTATGAATATTTCAACCTGTTTACCCAGAGCATCATTAAGGATAAATCTTATCTTCCTTTCCTGCTTACCTATTCAAACAGGTTCTATGGTGACTATAAAGGAATGCAGATTCCGGATGACAATATAGAAACCTGGAAAAAGTTTTTCAATAACCAACTGAATTATGCGGAAACAGAGAATCTGGTGTACAAAATCAGTATGAATGACCTGAACGCATTGAAAAACGGAGCCCCTACCAATCCGTTGCTGCAGAAGCTGGGTACCGGATTCTATCAGAAATACAGGGAAGGCATTGATTATTTAATTGAAGCCAAATATCTGGAGCCTTATATGAGCATCAACTATGTGGAAAGTAAGGACTCATTTTACAGCAATGGTCCTTCAAGCAATGTGAATGCCACTTCCATTGATTATGCTAAAACAGTCAATGCTCTGACTTCTTTATACAATGCAGCGAGAAATCCTGAAATCAAGCAGCGTTACGGATATCAGCTGGTGCGTTTCAATCATTATACTAGAAATTATGATGCTGCACTGGAAGCTTTCAAAACGTATATAGAACCTGTCAAACTGAAAGGAACAGTCTACTTTATGGCACTGGATCAGCTTGCGGGTGCCCAAAGGGGAAAAGCAATGAATGCTGATGCCAACTGGAACTTCTTCCAGGTCTTTATGCACAGCAAGGACCGCAAGGAATCCGCTTTTGTCTCAATGAAACTGTCGGATACGGCTTCTTTCAGCAATATTATGAAACGGGCCGGCACCAATGATGAGAAAAATATGGCTTATTTCTTACTGGGCTATGAAGGTTTCACGAATCCTATTCCTATTATGGAAAAGATGTACGACATCAATCCTGATTCTGAAATCCTGAAAGTAATGGCAGTAAGAAGCATCAACGAGCTGGAAAGAAGCTATCTTCCAATTTATTATTATACGTCCGATGCCGCAGACAATGTATATATACAGAGAGGAAATGCAGACGATCACGACAAAACTTCTACCGCTTCTACCTCTGAACCTGCAGAAGTGAAAAAAGAAGAGAAGCTTTCATTCTGGCAAAAGATCGTAAGGTTCTTTAAAAGCCTTTTCGGAGGATCGAAATCTGAAAGTAAGAACGGCGATAAGAATGACCAAAGTGATGACGAATTGCTGAATAATCCGGATAGAATTCCTTTCTATACCAAAACAGGTTATGGATATGATGAAAAGACCCAGGACTATCTGAACGACCTGGAAAAATTCACGGAGAAAACTAAAAAAGTATCTAAGGATGAATACTGGCAGATCGCCGATGCTTATCTGAAGTTTCTGAAAAAAGACTACAAAGCAAGTTCTGAGATTCTGGAAGATATTAAAACAACAAATCCTGAATACCTGGAAGAAATCAAAAGAATGAAGGTTCTGAATGATATCGTTTCGCATCCTAAGATTGATGCGGAATATGAAGATCATTTAATGAAAGATTATGCTGATTATTTTGTAAAAAAAGAAGTAAAAAAAGACAGTATCAATGCAGATGATTACGATTATTATGGGGAAACTCCTTCTACAGCAGACTTCCTGAAAGACGTCCTTGCCAACCGCTACTTCCTTCAAGGTGAAGACGGAAAATCGTTCCTGATGAACAATAAACTTTCGGATCTTCAGTATAACCCGAATTCAAGCCTGGTAAAAAGTGTTGAGGAATTCTACAAAAAACCGAATAAAACCCAGTTTGAGCAGCAAATCATCGCCAAAAACATGGACAATGTAGGGAATATTGATGCTTTCTTCAGCATGATCTATGGAGACAGAGCCATGAAACTGGCAGATTTTGAAAAAGCTAAATCGTATTATGAAAAAGCCCAGGGCTTTGCAGGAATTCCACGAATGAATTATGACTGGACCGATAAAGGGGAAAAAATAACTCCGAAACAATATACAGCCGGTGAATATAACGGATTCAAGGATATTTCGAATCTTGTTTTCGGACATAATGTATGGGAAAGTTTCGGAAGCCCGGAAACCGAAAGTATGGAAGCTGAAGATTATTCCGCATTCCCTTTCATTAAAAGCAGTATGAATAAACTGGAACTGGCAGATGCCCTGATTCAGCTTAAAAAAATCGGTAACGGAACAGATGAAAAGGCAGCGAAAGCTAACCAGCTTATCGGAAACCTACTCTACAATACTTCCAGCTTAGGATATTACCGCCAGCTTTTCGTGATGGATATTGATAACAGTAACGGAGGAAAGTATGATTTCTGGAATACGGACCGCAAAAATCCTTACAAGTATTATTATAAGAATTTCCTTGATACTACTTATATTGAACCTGATAATTTTGATCTGGCCATTAACTATTACCAAAAGACCCTGAAGCTTTCAAAGGACAAGGAGCAGAGAGCCAGAGCACTTTTCCAGATGGCCAGCGCAGAACAAGGAAAGTATTACCAGTATGAAGCTAAAAATGCATCTCAGATAAGCTACTCAGATCCTCAGTATTCTGAAAAGGAACAGGCCCATCAGGCTGAACTGGACAATATCAGAAATCAGAAATACAGAACTTATTTTGCCCAGCTGAAATCTCAGTATGCAGATACCGAAACATTGAAAGGACTTTCCGGAAGCTGCAGTTATTTCGGATACTTTCTGAGAAAATAATCAGACATTTGGCTTATATAAAAAAAGGAATCATTACGATTCCTTTTTTTCTTGCTGTTTCTGAAGCCACTCTTCATGTCTTTTCTTAAAGACACTATGTTTGTAATCCTGATTTCTCTGAGCTGCATCTATGGAATGCGAAGTATGAATATCGCTATCTTTTTCTGCAAAGTCGGCAAGTTTTTCATAATAGCAGTGAAGCTGGTCCAGCTCCTTCTCCGTAAGGTCTTCTATATCTACAATCCGGTTACTCGCTTTTTCATTGGCTGCCAGAAGTTCATTCAGTTTAATCTGTATTGCTTTTGAGTCTTTGTTCTGTGCTTTCTGGATTAAGAATACCATTAAAAAAGTAATGATGGTAGTTCCGGTATTGATGACCAACTGCCAGGTTTCTGAGTAATTGAAAATGGGACCTGAAGCCGCCCATACAACTACGATAAGCACCGCTCCGATAAATGCATGTGAACTTCCTGTAAATTTGGTTGCCCAATCTGAAAATCTCTCAAAAAGATTATTATTTTTATGGCTCATAGCGTCAATTCTTTTAATGATTAAATGTATTGAATTAACTTGAATCAGGGGAAATAAATTTGGAAAGAACAGTGTGAAGAGTAATTTTCTTAACCTTATTATCAATTTCCGCTTTACTTTTTTGATTACAATTCTTAAAACAAAAACATTAAGACAGAAATCCTGCCTTAATGTTTTCTAATTAAAATTTGATATGAATGATTGTTTTATTATTTCTTTCCGAAAGTCATTTTTACAGATTGGTTATACATCTGCACCGAAGGCAAATCTTTTCCGAACCGGAGCTTTTTTATTCCCGGAATTCCGTTATTCCAGGTATTTTGTGGCCAGTTATTCCATTGGTATGGAGTATTATATTTCATCGCCTCATTCGCAGCCTTTAGTTCTTCTTCTGAAGGTTCAGTATCGGAAGCACAGGATACTATGGCTATTCCAAAAACTACAGCATAAGCTATTGCTCTGATATTTTTCATGATGAATAATTTTACCGATTAGAATTTATAATTGACCTGTACGGCAAAGTTTCTCGGCTGGATCTGATCGATGTACCCTCCTCTGAAATAAGAGCTGTACCCTACTGAATCGAAGATATTGTTGAAGAATACTCTTAATCCCAGACCATTTTTCAGGGTATATCCTGCCTGGGCATCTACGGTTGTATATTCCGGCATGTTAAACGGTTTCGTTCCCGGACTTACACTATTGGCATGGCCTGCAGTGAACGTTTTCTGAGTCCATTCATCAACCGGTCTTTTTCCTACATAATAAATTCCGGCTCCTACATCAAGACCTGTTAAGGCTCCTGTATTAAATTTATAATTCAACCAGCCGTTAGCAGTATGCTTAGGAGCGTTCATTGGTGCTGAACCATTCACGTATGCAGGGCTGTTCTGGTATTGGGCATCCAGATAAGCCCATCCTGACATTACCTGTAAGTTTGGAAGGATTCTACCGATTAGCTCTACTTCAATCCCTTTTCTTCTCAGTTCTCCTGCAAGGCCGTACATCGTCTGCTTATTGATCACGACAGGGTTATAGTTTTCATCAAGTATGGTAAAAGAAAGGTGGTCTGTTTTAATATCGAACAATGTAATGTTAAATCTCAAACGCTCATTGAACCAATCGGATTTAATACCTGCCTCCCACTGTTTGGTTGTAGAAGCTCCTACGTTCCCCCCTGCTAAAAGAACATTGTTTGCTGACCTCAATGACGTGGTTGTAGTATAAGACCCAAAGACATTAACGTTTTCTACAGGGAAAAGCATTAGACCAAATGAAGGGTTCCATGCATCACTTACATTGTCGCCCGCTCCGTTCACCTTACTATATCGAACGCCTGCATGTGCCTTTACATATTTTCCGAAAGACATTACATCCTGTGCCATTGCTCCGAAAGTAGGTGTTCTTACCACTCCGGGATCTTTAGACTGATCAAACAATACGTTTACCGGTAATGTGTTTGAAATTCCTTTCATCACATCAAATGAATCCAGCGGATTATTGGCATTGATAAGGTTAGCCTGGGAAATAGAATTCTTATAGGCATTAAAAGCATAAGTAGTCACTTCGCTTTCTTTCCAGTCTACCCCCACCTGGAATGTATGCCTGATGAATCCGGTCTGAATGTTTTCTCCGATAAAGTCTGCCTGGAACACCCTGTTGGCATCAATACTTCTGCTTTTTCCTATTGTTCTGTAGCGCTCGGTCCAGGGAGTATTTTTAGCATGGGCTATAGATGATGCCTCACTGTTGACTTCTCTTTCTCCGGAAATATAGGCTGCTCTTAGCTTCAATTTATCTGTAAGCTTTCTTTCTACCAGGGTAGAAAAGTTGAATGACTGTACTTTTGTAAAATCGGAAGTGTATCCCAGAAAAGCACCTTTAGGCATTGTATAAAGAGCCTCTACATTTCCGTCTGCAAGGTTGATTGTTCCCCTGTCCGGAGTTCGCTTGTCATGAAGGTAATCCATTTCAACAACAATCTGCGTTTTATCGTCAGGACGGTAAGCTACGGATGGATTGATATAAATTCTTTCGCCTTCCACATGAGATCTGAAAGAATTGTTATTCTGATAGGCACCATTAAATCTTACAGCCACTTTCCCCTGGGAATCCAAAACTCTCTGCAAATCTACGGTTGGCCTGTAAAAATCCCAACTTCCATATCTGAAACCAACATTACTTTTGTTGACAAACTGAGGCTTTTTAGTTACCACATTTATGACTCCACCTGCTGAGCCCAGTCCGTTTCCTATGCCTTGTGTAACTGCTGCTGAACCTTTCAGGACCTGGATGCTTTCAACTCCCTGCATATCGGTGATCATTCCGGCTGTACGGAAATCGGAATCCATCTGAACTCCATTCTTCAGGACAGGCACTCCACGGTATCCCCGGATAGACATACTTTCGTTTCCGCCGCCGTAGCTGGAAAATAAGGTTACACCCGGTACGTTTTTAGCCACATCTGTTACAGTGAGACTTCCCAATTCTTCAATTGCTTTATGGGAGATCACTGAAATACTCTGGATCTGATCTCTGGTCTTCAGGGGTAATCTGGTAATGGCTTCAAGACCTGCAGGCTGTTTCTTTTTTTCACCAAATAACTCTACTTCATCAATTTCCTTTGATTTTTTAATAGAATCATTTACTTGCTGTGCGTTTACAAAAACCCCACCTAATACAAGCAGAGAAAAGGATACTACTTTATTCATCTGATAATTTTTTACAAAATTATTATTTTTATTAATTCTAAATAAACAAACAAGACTGACATATCTCACCTGCTATGACTGAGAATTATCAGATTATAAATGAGCTTTAAAATAGGGTAAGAAAACCTCAATGATCACCAAGTCTGGTTATGTATGTCAAAGGAAAAGCGGTTTACAGGTACAGGAGAAAAAATAACATAAAGGATGAAGTATATTTTATGATCGCTAATATTAATATTTAAAGTTTTATATAAAAAAATCCGTTCCTAAAAAAGGAACGGATCTATAATCATTGCAAAGTATGCAGTTATCACACTTTAATTTCAACGTCTACACCGCTTGGTAACTCTAATTTCATTAGAGCATCAACAGTTTTAGAAGAAGAAGAGTAGATATCCATCAGTCTCTTGTGAGCTGAAAGCTGGAACTGCTCTCTTGCTTTCTTGTTTACGTGCGGAGATCTCAACACTGTGAAGATTCTCTTATTCGTTGGCAATGGAATTGGACCGTTTACAACAGCACCAGTAGCCTTTACCGTTTTTACGATTTTCTCAGCAGACTTGTCTACCAAGTTGTAATCGTAAGATTTTAGTTTTATTCTGATTCTTTGTGACATTTCTTTAATTTAAAAATTAACCTTTTGCTTTAGCAATGATTTCTTCAGCAACGTTTTGTGGAGTTTGTGCGTATTTCTCTAATTCCATAGAAGAAGTAGCTCTTCCTGATGAAAGTGTTCTTAGAGTTGTTACATATCCAAACATTTCAGAAAGTGGAACAGAACCTTTAATTACAACAGCTCCGTTTTTCTCTTCCTGTCCGCTGATCGTACCTCTTCTCTTGTTAAGGTCACCGATGATGTTACCCATATATTCTTCAGGAGTTACAACCTCCAGTTTCATAATAGGCTCCATGATCACTGGCTTAGCAGCTTTACCTGCTTCTTTGAAACCAAGCTTCGCAGCTAATTCGAAAGAAAGGGCATCAGAATCCACTGCGTGGAAAGATCCATCTTTAAGAGTAACTTTAATACCTTCAACTTCGAAACCAGCCAAAGGACCGTTCTTCATTGCAGCTTTAAAGCCTTTTTCAATAGCAGGAACAAATTCTCTAGGAACGTTACCACCTTTGATCTCATTGATGAATTCTAAACCAATTTTACCTTCGTCTGCAGGTCCTAGTTCAAATACAATATCAGCAAATTTACCTTTACCACCAGATTGTTTTTTGTAAACTTCTCTGTGTTGGGCAACTTTTGTTAAGTTCTCTTTGTATTCTACCTGAGGCTGTCCCTGGTTTACTTCAACCTTGAATTCTCTCTTCATACGGTCTACAATGATATCCAGGTGAAGCTCACCCATACCAGAGATAATCGTTTGTCCAGAAGCTTCGTCAGTTCTTACAGTAAATGTAGGATCTTCTTCAGCCAATTTAGCTAGAGCGTTACCCATTTTATCCTGGTCAGCTTTAGTTTTAGGCTCAACAGCGATACCAATTACAGGATCAGGGAAAACCATCGATTCTAGAACGATTGGGTTTTTCTCGTCACACATAGTATCACCAGTTTTGATAGACTTGAATCCTACTGCTGCACCAATATCACCAGCTTCAATATATTCTACTGGGTTTTGCTTGTTAGCGTGCATCTGGTAGATTCTTGAGATTCTTTCTTTATCTCCTGAACGAGTGTTCAAGATATAAGAACCAGCATCTAGTCTTCCAGAGTATGCTCTGAAGAATGCTAGTCTTCCCACGAACGGGTCAGTAGCAATCTTAAATGCTAATGCAGAGAAAGGCTCATCTACAGATGGTTTTCTTGTGATCTCAGCGTCAGTTCTTGGGTCAGTACCTTTGATATCATCTTTATCCAATGGAGAAGGCAAGTATTTACATACTGCATCCAACATAAACTGTACTCCTTTATTTTTGAATGAAGAACCACAAGTCATTGGGATAATAGATAAATCGATAGTAGCAGCTCTCAATGCAGCATTGATTTCTTCTTCTGTAATTGAATCTGGATCTTCGAAGAATTTCTCCATCAAAGTTTCGTCATATTCAGAAACAGCTTCTACTAGTTTCTCTCTATATTCAAGAACTTCATCTTTCATGTCTTCAGGAATTGGCACTACCTCGAAAGTAGCTCCTTGTCCTGCTTCATCCCAGATGATAGCTCTGTTTTTAATTAAGTCAACTACACCTTTGAAATCTTCTTCAGCACCGATTGGCAAAACGATTGGAACTGCATTAGATCCTAACATTTCTTTTACTTGTTTTACAACGTTCAAGAAGTCAGCACCTTGTCTGTCCATTTTGTTTACGAATCCCATTCTTGCTACTTTGTAGTTGTCAGCAAGTCTCCAGTTTGTTTCAGACTGAGGCTCTACTCCATCTACTGCAGAGAAAAGGAATACCAATCCATCCAATACTCTTAAAGATCTGTTTACTTCTACAGTGAAGTCAACGTGTCCCGGTGTATCGATGATGTTGAAGTGGTAAGGTTTAGTATCAGCAACAGGTTTTCCCTGATCAGTCGGGAAGTTCCAAGAACAAGTAGTTGCAGCAGAAGTAATAGTAATACCTCTTTCTGCTTCCTGCTCCATCCAGTCCATTGTAGAAGCACCATCGTGAACCTCTCCAATTTTGTGGTTTACCCCTGTATAGAATAAAATTCTTTCTGTAGTGGTAGTTTTACCTGCATCAATGTGTGCAGCAATACCAATATTTCTTGTAAATTTAAGATCTCTACTCATTTCAGATTAGAATTTAAAGTGTGAGAAAGCTTTGTTAGCTTCCGCCATCTTGTGAGTATCAGATTTCTTTTTGTAAGCAGCACCTTCTTCTCTTGAAGCAGCTACTACTTCATTAGCTAACTTCAAAGCCATAGACTTATCATTTCTCTTTTTAGAGTAGCTAATTAACCATTTCATTGCCATAGAAATTTTTCTGTCAGCTCTGATTGGCATAGGGATTTGGAAGTTAGCTCCACCTACTCTTCTAGAACGTACTTCTACGTGAGGCATAACGTTTGTTAATGCATCTTTCCAGATTTCTAGCGCAGTCTTTTCAGTTTCTCCTTTTTTAGTCTCTACGATATCCAATGCATCATAGAAAATTTTGAATGCGATTGACTTCTTACCGTCAAGCATTAAGTTGTTTACGAATCTTGTTACCAATTGATCATTAAATTTCGGATCTGGTAACAACGGTCTTTTTTTCGCTTTTGTCTTTCTCATTGCTTCTGTACCTTATTTAATGATTATTTTTTCTTTCCTTTTGCAGGAGCAGCAGCTGCTTGTCCTGGTTTAGGTCTCTTAGCTCCGTACTTAGATCTTCTCTGTGTTCTTCCATTTACACCAGCTGTGTCTAATGCACCTCTTACGATGTGGTAACGTACTCCCGGTAGGTCTTTCACCCTTCCGCCTCTAACCAATACTATCGAGTGCTCTTGAAGATTATGTCCTTCGCCCGGGATATAGGCGTTAACTTCTTTACCGTTAGAAAGTCTTACCCTTGCTACTTTTCTAAGTGCAGAGTTAGGTTTCTTCGGTGTAGTTGTATATACTCTCGTACATACACCACGTCTTTGTGGACAAGAATCAAGGGCAGCCGATTTGCTCTTCTTGGCAAGCGTGGCTCTTCCTTTTCTTACTAATTGTTGAATAGTAGGCATTTAATTGCTTTTTATTTTAGGGTGCAAAAATAGGAATATTTTTTTAATCTGCAAACACTTATAGAAAAATTAAAATCAAACACTTATATAAAAAAAGCAGATGTCTTTGGAGGGCTAAATAACGGACTGCCGATCTACATTGGAAAATACAAAAAGAGAAGTTACTCCTGTCCTTACATATTATACATTAAATATTTGTGAAATTTATTCAACAATCTTAACTTCAACATTTTTATTCCAGTTGAAGTCTTTTATATTTTGCCTTAACGAAGAACTGATACTGGTATCCACAGCATAAATAGAAAGATGATTCTTTCCCAGTACAGCATTCGCCCCTTTTATTCTTAATACAGCTATTTTTTTCCAGCTTTTGGGAACATGCCCTTTGAGCCATTCATCATATATAATTGCCAGCTGGTAATGATTCCGGGAAGAATAGTCTGTCAGAAATTTTTCGAACTTATCATCAAGTCCATCTTTTTTTACTTTAAAAGGAACAATTTCCTTTGATCCCAAACCTGCAACATCCAGCAAATGAATATCCGTAAAATAACATATCGCCCCGATATCATTTGCGACAACCTTAGAGTTATTGTAATACTTTTTCAGAAATTCCGTGGACTGCATTTGTTGTTCATAGATATTTTGACACCCAATTATGATCAGACAAGTTACAAGCAGCATTTTAAAAACCAATAATACAGAAGAAAACAATACTAATAAAGATAGAACCTTATTCTCTTTCAGTATATAATTTTTATTAACAAAAAGAACTTTTAGTCTTGAAATAACAGCCATTGCAAATATTACCAGAATATAGGCTTCATATCTGAAAAAATTGGTAAACTGCCCAAAAGCACCATGCATGAAAAAAATAAGACCGAATACGATAAGAAGAAAATTATTCAATACCAGTGCGTGGAAACCTAATTTATTTTTACAATCTTTAAATATCAAAGTTCCAGCAATCAGCAATGGAAACATTCCTGCAAATAAAAAATATGGGTTGAGTAAAATCTTATTTACAACAATATTTTTAATCTGCTCAATATAATTCCCGGACAGATTAAGCTTGGTACCTTTCACCATAACAGAATTAGGAAAAAAATATCCCGTTTCATGATAAGTAAAATATCCGAAAATTAAAACAGGAATAAAACCAAAAACCAGAACACCAATACCTTCTTTAGATCTTTTTAGCAGAAAAAAGACAAAAGCAAATGCCGAAAAATAAAATATACTTTCAAACCTTATCAATCCCAGAAAAACAAGAGTTCCGTAAAACCAGGCAGAACTGACAGAATCCTTAAAATCAGACTTCAGCCATCTGTTAAAATAAAAAATATTGATAACAACCACCAGTACTTGAAGCACATGTTCCATTCCTGAAAAAATAAGCAAACTGACAGAAGTAAACAGTAAAGTGAAAACTGTTGCAGTCACAATACTTCTGGCTTTGCTAAAAAAGCCTGTATAATATCTGTCTAAAAAATAAATGATAAGAAAAGAACATAAAATATTAAAAATAAGCGGCACCAGCTCATGATCTCCAAAAACTGCTATAAGGCCGCTCAGCATTAATGTAAAAGCAGGTGAAGATGAAGAGGATGAAAAAGTATATTTTGTGATTCCCCATACTCCATGAAATACGAAATTTTTAGCCATTGCAAGATGAATATATGCATCATCCAGATTATACACAAAATGGTTTTCTGTTCTCAACAGTATAGCTATAGCATAAGCCAGACACATTCCGAAAAACAGAACCGCTGTAAGGAATAAACTTTTTTTCATACCTGCAATATTAATAATTCCAAACTATTTTAAAAAATTTCCTCATAGTTATCTTCTATTGAGTTTAAAGCCTTTTCGGCACAATATTCTCTAAATTTGTTAACATAAAAAATAAACTTATGAAAAATGCAAGTATTATCGGCCTAAAGGAAACCGACTGTAAAAACATTTCAGAAAAGTTAAATGTTTTATTAGCCAACTATTCTGTTTTCTACCAAAACACAAGAGGTTCTCACTGGAATATCAAAGGAGATCAGTTTTTCACTCTTCATCCTAAATTCGAGGAATTGTACAATAGCCTTGTATTGAAGATAGATGAGATCGCAGAAAGAATCCTTACATTAGGCGCAACTCCTGCCCACAACTATTCAGACTACCTGAAAGTAGCTACTATTAAAGAAAGCAAAGAAGTAACTGATGCCAATAAAAGCGTAGAGCTTATCCTGAGCTCTTTCAAAGTAGTTATTGATCTGCAGAGAGAACTTCTGGACATTACAGATGCCGCAGGAGACGAAGGAACCAATTCCCAGATGAGCGACTACATTACCGAACAGGAAAAAGAAGTATGGATGTACAATTCTTATTTAGGAAAGTAAGAGATAAAAATCATCCGATTAATAAAAAAAATCGTCTTACATTTAGACGATTTTTATTTTAAATAACTATATTTGCGTTAAAATTACACATATTATGCACGATGTTCGATTAAATTCTATCCTGGATAACGATTTTTATAAAATAACAATGCAAAATGCAGTGGTGAAGTTATTTCCCAGCTCCATTGTAAAATACGAATTCATCAACAGAGGGAAGCACCAGTTTCCGGAAGGTTTTGACGCAGCTTTAAAAGAAGCAGTCAATAAAATGGCAGAACTAAAACTTACCAAGGAAGAAAAAAAATTCATGGCAAGAACCTGTCCTTATATAGATTTGCCGTATCTGGATTTTTTGGAAGGCTATCATTATGATCCGTCCGAAGTAAAAATTCATCAGGATGGCAGCAATCTTTCCGTAACCGTTGAAGGGCTTTGGTACAGAACCATCCTTTGGGAAGTTCCGCTTCTAGCTTTAATTAGTGAACTTCATTATGAAATGAATCATATGGAAAGAGATTCTAATGAAATTGTAATGAACAGAACTTTAGAAAAGGCTGATTCGCTGGCAAGGCTTGGGGTTAATTTCGCTGAATTCGGAACCAGAAGAAGACACTCTTATAAAGTACAGAATCTGGTGATGGAAGCTTTAACGCAAAATAAGGAATCCACATTCATAGGAAGCTCCAATGTTCATTTTGCGATGAAGTACGGAGTAAAACCTATCGGTACCCATGCACACGAATGGTTTATGTTCCACGCCGCCGAATACGGATTTAAAATGGCCAACGAAATGGCTCTTGAACATTGGGTCGATGTATACAGAGGTGACCTTGGAGTTGCCCTGTCTGACACCTATACTACCGATGTTTTCTTCCAGCAGTTTGACAAAAAATTCGCCAAGCTGTTCGATGGTGTACGCCACGACAGCGGTGATCCTCTGGAATTTGCAGATAAAACAATAGCACATTATAAAAATAACGGAATCAACCCTTTATTTAAATATATTATCTTCTCTGATGCCTTAAATCTGGAAAAAGTAGAAGAAATCACCAACTATTGCAAAGGGAAAATTGGAGTATCATTCGGAATCGGAACGAATCTTACCAATGATGTAGGACTGAAACCAATGAATATCGTTATGAAACTGATTGGCGTACAGGCCCCGAACAAAGAATGGATCCCAACCGTAAAACTTTCCGACGAACATGGAAAATATACCGGTGATCCTAAAATGATTGAGCTCGCTAAAGAGTTTTTAAGAATTAAAGATTAGTAGCAGATTTCAGACATCAGACATTATACTTTTAAAATAGATGCTATGAGATTAAAAATTTATTTATCCCTTACCCTTTTGTCGGGTGTTTTATCCTTCGCTCAGGAAAAGAAAACTGAAAAGCCAAAATTCAACCAGGAATTAGCAACATCTCTCGGTGCCGACCAATACGGAATGAAAGCCTATACTATTGTAATGCTCACCACAGGCATCACAAAAGTTGATGACAAAACCAAAATGGGAGAACTGATGAAAGGCCATATGACCAATATCGGAAAGCTTACCAATGAAGGAAAAATTGTCGTAGCAGGACCTTTTTTAGAACAAAATAAAGAAAATTACCGTGGCATGTTTATTTTCAATACGAAATCCAAAGAGGAAGCTGAACAGTGGGTTAAAACCGATCCTGCAGTACAGGCTGGGGTATTCAATTACGAAATATTTCCTTGGTATGGGTCTGCTGCACTGCCACTGTATTTAAAACACCACGGGGAAATCGCTAAGGAAAATCCATAGAAGTAACTTTTCCTTAAAAATATCTACCTAAAATAAATCACTATGTAACTCCATAGTGATTTATTTTTTATTATATTAGAGGTTCATTTTCAGATTCATACAAACTAAACCATCAAAAATTAATTCCATGAAAAAAATGAACCTATCAAAACTTTCGAGAACAGAACTGAAAGATGTATTCGGCGGAAATTTATATCCGGCACAATGCCCGGGAGGATGCCCTGGTGAAGCCATGATCAGATGTCCTGACGGTACAACCACTATGACAAATTATATATGTATGGGCGGAAGATGTGAAGTGGCCGCCATGTGCAAACCATTGGTTCTTGAACCTTTTCCAGATCCGATTACCATCACTCCATAATCTGATCAACAAATATAAAGTGAGTCTTCCGGCTCACTTTTTTATCATATTTAATAAGCAGAAACATTCTATCTCTCAAAATGAAAAGAAACCTTAGCATCTTGTTTTTATTTTATCTAAGTATTTTTTGTACAGCTCAAAATAAAAAACACCCTGAAATCATTAATTCAGGATATAAGGGAAAAATAAGTTCAATAACAATCAGAATGTACAGTGATTCCACAAAAAATAAATCTGCTGATTCTTTAATTTCCGTGAAAACCCGTTATTATAATGAAGACGGAAATGCCACAAAAGAATCGTATGAAAGCAATAAAGACCACCAAATTATTGATTATGAATTTAAAAATGGAATAAGCACGGGCTATAGTCTAAGCAGAGATGGAGAAGTCAGGCTCAGAGCAAAAATTACTCATCAAAAGGGTGGATATCTCATCAACCTGTATGATTTACAGAACAGGCTGGTATCAAAAGACAGATACAGGTATAATGAACTCCTAAGAATAAAAAGCAACGAACGCATGATTTATGACAATCAGAGCGGTCAACTTAAAAGCCATTCATTTGTCGATTATTATTACAATGAAGAAGGATTTATTTCAGGGTATGATGTAAAAGATCTATTGACTACCCAAACCATTGCTTACAGATTTCAGACATCTCATAAAGACAAGCACAAAAATCCCGATAAATTAATCTTATTAAAAAATAATCTGCCTTTCCAGATTCATATGATAGATATTGAATATTATAAATAATAACTACCACCCCATTCTACAAAATTTTAACGGTTTCCCGTAAAAGAAATCAATTTTTCTTTTTGTAATTTTGAAACATGGAGATGACATATTTAATTATTGGGTTTATTGCCGGCGGAATTCTGGGCGCCGTTATTTTGTATTTCGCACTAAAATCGTCTACGATTTCAAGAAATTCTTATGACGAACTGAATAATCTGCATATTAAAAATCATTCGGATCTTGAAAATCTTAATCTGAAAGTTCAGGAGTTGAACCAAAATATTACCAAAGAAAAAGAACTGAACCAGCAGCAAACCGATCTGTTGAACGACCTGAAAAATGAATATGCCAAAATTTCTGCCGAATACGCTTCTCTGAACTCACAGTTTTTGGAGCAGAAACAGCTTAATGCCAAACAGACTTCTCAAATTGAAAATCTGATCTCCGAAAAGCAGCATATTTTTGCCAAAAATTCTGAGCTCGCTGCAAAAAATGACAGCATGCAGAAGTCACTTGATACCCAAAAGGAGGAAATTACCAAAATTCAGGAAGAATCCAAACTGCAGTTTGAAAACCTGGCTAATAAAATTTTAGAAGAAAAAACAGAAAAGTTTACCACTTTAAATCAAAATAATTTAAAAACCATTCTTGAGCCTTTTCAGGAAAAGATCGCCGATCTTAAAAACAGAGTCAACGAAGCTTACGAAAAAGAAAATAAGGAACGTTTCTCCCTTGCAGAAAAAGTAAAGGAGCTTGCCGAACTGAATCAGCAGATATCGGAAGACGCCAAAAAACTGACCAGAGCTTTAAAAGGAGAAAGCAAAACACAAGGAAACTGGGGAGAAATGATCCTTGAAAGTATCCTTGAAAAATCGGGATTAGTAAAAGGAAGGGAATATTTCCTTGAGCACGAGCTTCGTGATGAAGACAACAAAGCGCTGTTCTCCGAATTTTCCGGTAAAAAAATGCGCCCTGATGCTGTCATAAAATATCCGGATGAAAGAAATGTAATTATTGATTCCAAAGTATCTCTGACAGCCTTCACAGAATTGGTGGATGAGAATGACCAGGATGTTTATGCGATGAAGCTTAACCAGCATTTGGGGTCTATTAAAAATCATATTCTTCAGCTGAGCCAGAAAGCTTATGATGATTATGGAAAATCTTTGGATTTTGTCATGATGTTTATCCCGAGCGAACCGGCTTATATTGCAGCTATGCAAGCTGATCAGAACCTTTGGAATTTTGCTTATGAAAGAAGAATTCTTTTGCTTAACCCAAGTAATCTGATCACATCTCTTAAGCTTATTGCCGACTTGTGGAAGCGTGAATACCAGAACAGAAACTCTATGGAAATTGCTGACCGTGGGGCAAAACTCTATGATAAATTTGTCGGCTTTGTTGAGAATCTTGAGAAAGTTGGGAAAAACCTTGATCAGGCTAAAAATGTCTACAATGATGCCTACAAGCAGCTTTCTACCGGAAATGACAATCTTGTGATCCAAACCCAGAAACTGAAATCCCTGGGAATTAAAAACAAAAAAGACCTGCCACAAAGCCTTATTGATAATAGTAACTTGCTGGAAACAGAAAACTAAAACATGCCCAATCACAATTTTTACATAATTTTGCAGCATGTTGATAGAGAGTTTTCAAAACGATAAAATTAAAAATGTCACCAAGCTTCTGGCAGACAACAGATTTCGTAAAAAAGCCAAAGTTTTTGTTGTTGAAGGGCAGCAGGAAAATGAAAGAGCTTTAAAATATGATTTTGAACCTGTAGAGTTTTTTATCTGCGAAAATATCTTCAAAGGGAAACTTCCGGAAGGCAGAATCCATTATGTAAGTGAAAAAGTATACGAAAAAATAGCCTACAGGGGAAGCTCTGAAGGAATTATAGGGATTTATAATACCAAGGAAAAGCTTCTTTTATCCTTTGTCCCTAAAGAAAATTCTACTGTTATTATTGTAGAAGGAGTAGAAAAACCGGGTAATCTCGGAGCAATCCTGAGAAGCTGCGAAGCTTTTGGAATTGATGCCCTGATCGTAGCCAACGGAAAAGCTGACTTTTATAATCCTAATGTCATACGTTCAAGCGTCGGATGCCTGTTCGGAATGGAAGTTTATGATGCTGAAAATGAAGAAACCCTTGAATTTCTGCAGAAAAATAATTTTAATATCTACACAACCCTGATGGACGAGACTGCTGAAGATCTTTATAAAAGAGATTTTACCCAGCGCTCCGCCATATTGTTCGGAACCGAGCATTCAGGATTAAGTGATTTCTGGATAGGAAAAGGAAAAAACACCCTGATTCCCATGGCTGGAAGTATTGATTCTTTAAACTTGAGCAATGCTGTAGCCATTACCTGCTATGAGTCATTGAAACAAAAGAAAGGATAAGGGAAAGGAAGTCTGATGCCGGAAGAGGGAAGCTTTTAAAGTCTAAGTAGTACTGATTTAGTAACATCCATCATCCATCTTCAAATCTTTCATCTCTTAACAAAACAATAAAGCATAAAAAAACCGTCTCACAGGGTGAAACGGTTCTTTTATTGTTAAGCTTATGCTAGAATTATTTCTTAGCAGCGTCTTTAACTTCTTTAGCAGCGTCTTTTGCAGCACCTTTAGCAGCATCAGCAGCACCTTTAGCAGCGTCAGCAGCAGCTTCAGTTGTAGCTTTAGCAGCATCAGCACCAGCAGCAGTTGTAGCAGCAGCAGCATCTTTAGTAGCGTCAACAGCAACGTTAGCAGCTGAATCAATTACTTTAGCAGCAGAATCAGTAACTACAGCAGCAGAATCAGCTACGTTAGCAGCAGCAGAATCAGTAGCTCCTTCAGTAGAAGTAGTTTCAGTTTTTTTACAAGCAACTAGAGAGATTGCAGCGATAGCAGCTACGAATAATGACTTTTTCATAATAAATTAAATTTAATTTTGTTAATATTGTTTTTATAAATTTTCTTCTGTTCTGTTATTTGAACAAGACAAAGGTAGAGCAGATACAAAAGTTGTTTATGAAAAATAATTGTAATACATTTGTAAAATTGTTTTACAAAAAAACAATACTGATAATCAACAATTTAATTATTTTATAAAAATTGACAGATTTAGATCTATTGCATTTTGAACAGTTAAAAAAAGATGTTCAAACAGAATATTTAAAAAAATCTACTCCTTCTCATGATGAAATTTCAAAATGGAAAGGAATAGATATTATATATTTCCAGGAAGACCTACGCAAAAAAGCCAAAGGCAACATAAGCGAAAAATCTTTTTACACGTATTTTAAAACTTCCCCGGTGACCAAATTACCACGTATTGATATGCTCAATTTACTGAGTGTTTATGCGGGATACGAATCCTGGTACGATTTCAAGAAACAGCATCTTTTTGCAGGAGAATTGCTTCAGGAAAATGAAGATCTTGAATCGGAAGAAATAAAAGAACTGGAAAAAACAGTCTCTTTATCTCCTGAACTTCCAAAAACTGAGATTTCAACTAAAAAAATCGAATATCAGGCTCAGGAAAATGACGATTTACAAAAATCAACAACTGATAATCAAATAATTACAGAAAATTCAAAAACACTAACTCATACAGAAATACAACCATCAGCTCCAAGAAAAAATATCCTCAAAAAAAATGCCTGGGCCATTATTACCTCTATTTTGATTGCCATTACCGGAGTTCTTGGTTTTAAAGATGAAATTTTTTCAAAAACTTATAAATATTGTTTTACCGATAAAGACCGCGGTGTTTCAGTGATTAATACCCTGGAGATAAGGATCATTAAGGAAAATGAATCTCCGCTGCTCTATAAAATAAAGCCCGGCGAGTGCTTTTACTATTCTACCAAGGATAAAAACATCAAAATGCAGATCAGCGCTCCTTTCTATGAATACCTGGAAGTGAACAGAAATCTGGAAAATGCTCCGGAAGAGGAAATGATAGAGCTGAAACCTGACGATTATAAGATGGCTGCCTATTATTTCTCTATTAAAGATGTAAAAGGCGGTAATTCTGCGGAACAGGTTGCTCTTATTAAACAAAAAAGAAATCAGCTGGAAAGCCTTATCAGTAATAATGCAGTTATTTATCAGGTATACGATAATAATACATATGGTATAGAAAGGCTTGATAAGCAGAAGTATATTACACTCGTTACAACCCCTACTACATCTCTGAAAAACCTTAGTGTTATTGAGATGAAAAAGGACAATAAAGGAAAAATAGTCTCCATTAAATTTAAAATCGCGTCTACAGATGAAAAAAATAAATAAATTTCTAATCTTCGCTGTACTTTTTTTAGCATTTGTTTCCTGCAATAATAAAAAGAAAGAAGTAAGCGATCTGGATATGCTAAGAAACAGCAATAATATAAAAAGCTATCCGGCTGTACAGATGGACAGCATGCAGGCCATCAATTCCATCACCAAACAGAAAGTACAGGAACTCCTGGACCTTTCTACCCTATATCTTTCCGGTAACAGAAATACAGAAGTAGATACCTTTATTTATTCCCAAATGGAAAGCTATTTTCATAAGCCCGACTCTACGACATTTAAAAAATTATTCCATGAACTGGATAGCCTTAAAGTAAAATCGGTAAAGGTAAATAACCTGAGTGTTTATAAAGAATTCTATAAAAAGGACACTTTAGATTATGCCAAATTCAACCTTGAATATTTTGATGCAAAGAATAAATCCCTGGGAACTTTTGAGAAAAACGCCCAGTATATTCTGCTTTCCACCCCGATGATTAAAAAAGAATTTAAGTTTTATTTTTTAGACTTCTATTCTGATCCGTTAAAAAAAGACAGCACTTCTGTGGGCGTAACCAAATAATCTAAAGGAATATCATTTTCCCAGACATCATCGATGGCTTCATCAGGACTAAAGTAATTGACTCCTATTTTTTTGGATGCATCGGAAATGCTTTGGAAAAAAGCATCATAAAAGCCTTTCCCATAGCCTATCCTGTTACCTTTATGATCACAGTAAAGCAATGGAGTAATCACATAATCAAAATACAATTCCTGTGAATCCTCATTGGAAACGGGTTCTGAAATACCCCAGCTGCTTGTTTCAAATACGGTATCTTTATTGACCTCTACTGAAATCAGGGTATCTTCAACAACCTTAGGTACAAAAACACGGATATCTGCCTTTAAAAAAGCATCAATAAAAATCCCTGTATTAATTTCCTTCAACTTTTTTATGGGCATAAAAACATGAACCTTCTGCCCTCTCTCAGGCTTAAAATAAGCAAGGAAGTTCGCCAGGATGTTTTCAGATAACAGGAAAGCCTTATCAGTTGACAAGGCTTTTCTTTTTTGCATATATTCTTTTCTAAGCTCAGCTTTTAACATAGCTTATACATTTTCAGGCTGCACTATTTTATATAATTTATCAGACAAACGAACTCTGAATGGAAGCTCAAAAGTAATCTGATCTCCCACTTTTGCTGTTTCGCATGGACCTCCGTTGGCATAAATTTGCGTAATGGTAACTTCCTGTTCACCCGTCGTAGGCCCGGAAATCAGGACTTTATCTCCTACTGAAAGCTCTTTGTTTTCAATTAGGAACTGAGCAATTTTTGATTTTGAATAATAGTGTTTTGCCTTTCCGATCAGTGTCTTTTTAATTTTGATTTTCTGACGAATATCTTTTGTTTCTGCCTTAGCTACTTTTCCTAAAGGCTGGGCAGATAAATCTCCTGAGTTTTTAAACTTCAATGCATCAGATTTTCCTTTTCTGAAAACTTTATTTCCGACCTGTAACCCCTTTCTCAGTTTTAACTGCTCTTCTAAAGGCAAATGTATGGTTTCCAGACATTCCGTGGAACAACAGTTTTCCATAGCTGCTTTACATTCATCACATTGAATAAACAGTAAATGGCAGGCGTCATTGGCACAATTGGTATGGTTATCACAAGGTTTGCCACATTGGTGGCACTGAGAAATAATATCGTCTGTAATTCGTTCTCCCAACCGGTGGTCAAACACAAAATTCTTACCGATAAATTTACTTTTTATACCCTCTTCTTTTATCTGGCGGGTGTATTCAATAATTCCGCCTTCCAGCTGGTAAACATTTTTAAAACCCTGGTGCTTAAAGTAAGCGCTGGCCTTTTCACAACGAATTCCCCCTGTGCAATACATCAACAGGTTTTTATCTTCTTTAAAATCCTGTAGCTGCTCATGTATAATAGGAAGGCTTTCCCTGAAATTTTCCACATCAGGAGTGATAGCCCCTTCAAAATGCCCTACTTCACTTTCGTAATGGTTTCTGAAATCTACTACAATCGTGTTAGGATCTTCAAGCATATTATTAAACTCCTGTGCTTTTAAATGAATTCCTTTATTGGTTACATCAAAAGAATCATCATTCAGCCCGTCAGCAACAATTTTATGCCTTACTTTGATGGTCAGTTTCAAAAAGGAGTGATTGTCTTGCTCAACCGCTACATTCAAGCGGATTCCTTTCATAAAATCGTACATTTCCAGCGTATCCCGAAAGGCCTCAAACTGATCTGCTGGAACACTCATCTGGGCATTAATCCCTTCATGAGCAACATAGATACGGCCAAGAGCATCAAGGGCATTCCAGGCTATAAATAATTCGTCGCGAAATTTTTTGGGATCTTCAATTTTGGCATACGCATAGAAAGACAATGTAAGGCGTTCCTTACCCGCTTCATCAATAAGCTGAGCTCTTTCTTCTGCGCTTAAGGTGTTATACAGTTGCATGCTATAAACGTTTTAAGTGAGAAAAATATTTCTGCAAATATAATCATTTTTCAAATGAGTCCGTGTATGAGCAATGTCATGGTTCGATTATCGGACGGAAAATCCTTCACATGGCTTAAAAAAATTTCGTATCTTATTGCAGTCTTTTAATGCTGTACATTTGCAAAAATGTCAGTTTTTCTTTAATAATATTTTAAGTTTTGTTAATACCGGCATTTAAGATTATGACATAATGTATAAAATGACACAATAGCCGTTAAATTTTAGTTAAAATTGAAACACAGCATACTAATTGCATACTTATTTAGCATTAAATTTGTTTACGGTTAAACAAAAAAATCAATAAATAAAAAGAAAGATATACAATGAAGAGTACTTTAAAAAAACTATTACCATTTGCAGTAGTGGGAGTTGTCTCAGGAGCTACTACCGTTGGGACAATACAATATTTCGGTCAACATTCCAATAACGGCGACCAGTCTTATTTTACAGCCGCCGCACCTAATGCATCATTCGTAGGAATGAATACGGGAGCTGTGGGCGACGATTTCGTAAAAGCGTCGAAAACAACAGTTCCGGCTGTGGTTACCATTAAAAACTACCAGAGCAGATCAACGAGCAGAGCTTCAGAGCAGGATCTTTTTGATTTCTTCTTCGGGGACCCTTTCGGAGGAGGAGGAAGAGGACAGCAGAGACCGAAGCAGCAGGCACCGGACAATATGCCTTCAGGAATGGGTTCCGGGGTGATCATTTCGCCGGACGGATACATTATATCTAACAACCACGTTGTGGCAGGAGCCAACAAGCTGGAAGTTGTTTTAAGCAACAAAAAATCTTATATCGCAACGCTGGTAGGAACCGATCCCAATACTGATATCTCTTTATTGAAGATTGAAGAAAAAGGACTTCCTTATTTAAATTTTGCCAATTCAGATAATATTGAAGTGGGACAATGGGTGCTTGCAGTAGGAAACCCGCTTGGATTAAATTCAACGGTTACTGCGGGAATTGTTTCTGCCAAAGGCAGAGGAATCGGAATTCTTGGAGGTCAGGGGAAAGCAACCAACCCAATTGAAAGCTTTATCCAGACCGATGCGGCGATTAACCCGGGTAACTCAGGAGGTGCACTGGTTAACGTAAACGGAGATCTTATCGGGATCAACTCTGCGATCCAGTCTACTACAGGATATTATCAGGGATACGGATTTGCCGTTCCTTCCAATCTGGCAAGAAAGATTGTGGAAGACATCAAGAAATTCGGAATTGTACAGAGAGGATTCTTAGGTGTATCGTCATTAGATCTTTCCAATGATCAGCAGGTAGCTGCGTACAACCAGCAATTTAAGACCAGCATCAAAGCAGGCTCAGGAGTTTATGTAACCGGATTCGGTGATAACAGTGGTGCGGAAGATGCAGGACTGAAAAAAGGTGATATCATCACTAAGATAGATACTTATGACATTACTGATTTCGCTGACCTTTCCATGTCTATCGGAAGCAAACGTCCTGGTGATAAAGTTCAGGTAACCTACTTAAGAAACGGTAAAGAAAATACCACTACAGTAACTCTGAAAGACCAGAAAGGAGGAACTTCAACAAGAACAAAAGCTGATCTGAGCGTCGCTGAAAAAATAGGAGCTGATTTTGACCCGCTTAGTGACAAATTCAAAACAGAATATGGGCTGAACAGCGGTGTTGTTGCTAAAAATGTAAGTGAAGGAAGCGAAATGGCCAAGATCGGAATTGTAGACAATTACATCATTATAGAAATAAATGGTAAACCTGTTAATTCACAGAAAGATGTTGAGAAAATTCTTGATAAATACCAGGGTAATGTACAGGTGAAATTTGTAGATGACTACGGAAGAATTTACACCAAAGGATTTAAGATGCCTTAATCACTACAGACAATAGTCTTTTATATAACAAAAACGCTGCAGAAATCTGCAGCGTTTTTTATTTGGATTTGTTCATTTTCTCGGCAATTCTCCTTTTATTTTTCCGTTCATAAATAACCGCTACAATTTTTCCTCCTATCCATGAAAAAGGGAAAAAGGTAAGGAAAATAGAGATTTTATAAAACGTTGGATGGTAGGGAAATACAATCACATCCAGCATGGCTATGAAAAGCATAATGAATCCGATAAGAATAGCATAGGCTACCTTGGCATACTTCACAATAAGCGCAGTAGCAACTCCTCCTATCGTAGTTCCCAATCCGGAAACAAACAGCAGAAATCCGAAAAACGCATTATCGCCCCTCATACTGTAAAGAAATCTCTGCCAGTGCTCAAAAGGGGCAAAAGCTTCGAAAGTGATCCATTGCGGAAAAACCCTTATACCAAGAGTAATCGTAAGTCCCGCTATAGCAAGACCTACAAGAACCGCAATTGTATTTCTTATAAAATTCATTAATCCTGATGTGCAATCATAGAAATTTCGATGTCAACATTCTTAGGCAGGCAGGAAACCTGTACTGTTTCGCGTGCCGGATAGCTGTCTGCATCAAGATATGAAGCATAAATATCATTCATTACTGCAAAATCATCCATACTTTTAAGGAAGATGGTAGCTTTCACTACATTTTTGAAGGTTAAGCCTGCTTCCGTCAGAATGGCCTCAAGGTTTTTCATGACCTGGTGTGTTTCCTTCTCAATTCCTTCTACCAGTTTGCCCGTTGCAGGGTCTACCGGGATCTGTCCGGAAATATATAAAACTCCGTTAGCCAGATTAGCTTGTGAATAAGGCCCAATAGCCGCAGGTGCATTAACTGTGTTAATTATTTGTTTCATAAGTGGATATTTATTTTTCTCTAATTTCTTATGTCATCACTATCTGCTGTAAATTTCGTCAATAGCGATTTCATTAGAATTTATTTTGGTTGCAAATATAAAATTTATATTTACAATTGTCAATCTGATATTAGAAAGGTGCGCCCGGCTGTGTAAAACTTCTGTCTTTGTATTTCAGCGCATCACTTAAGATATTGGCTTTGATACCGATAAAGAAGTCATATACCTTATACTGCCCGAAAGGCACCCAGTTGAAATTGATCGTGAAACTTCGCTGATCTCTGGAGAACCCGATTCTGGTATAGGCAAGATCTTTCGTTACGAGGTCAAAATGAGTACTTCCGTTGATATTCCAGTATGGAGTAAGTTTAATACTGCCGTCCAGACCTATAGAAGCAATCTTGGTACCAAGTGCAGACAGCCCTTTTGAATACGCATAGTTGGCATTGATATTTAAAGTCCATGCCTGATCGAAATGGGCATAATTATCATCATCAAAATAATAATTTTCATTCCTTATCTCTCCTTTGGCAGGATATTTTTTAGGATAGTCTGTTTTTTCGCCAAAGAGCTCGCTGCTTAAAGGATAGGATAACTGTACATTGAATCCCTGCACGCTGAAGTGGCCAAACTGCTCTGTTCTTATTCCCTGTGTAGCACCCGGTTCAAACACAATCTTATAAGGCTCCAGAGAAAGGCTGGTATTAACGTTTAATTTATTATTAAAGAAAGAAGACTGCCCGTTGATGCTGAACACAGACCATGGATGGTCTTTGGCCGCGAAATTGTAATTCCCTGAAAGGTTAAGAGATTCGAAGATCTTTATTTTCTTTACGCCGGTAGAATCACTTTTAGATTTTACCTTCATTTCAATATTGTTCCCGATATTAAAACCCAGGGCTCCTACCACACCGCTTGACGGGCTTCCTACAATTCCTTTTTCAAAAATAGAATAAGGAGTCAGCGCTCCTTCCGCATTATAATAATTTCTGTAATATCCAAACCCTGGACTTGAGAAATCCGGTGAATAGGTAAAGCTAAGGCTTGGCGTCATCATATGTCTTACCGCTTCAATCGCAGATCCTTTTTTGAATTTCAGCATTCCGTAAAGGGTGGTCTGAAGGCTGGCAGAAGATGAGAATGTAGAATATCCCGCAATATTCTTCTGGATTTCATCTACATCCGCATTTTTTACAGGATCGTAATACTTTCTTAGGGTTTTAGTGGTTAAAGCATTATCTACAGTTGCGTTTAAACTGAACGTAAAATATTTAGCTACCGTTGTATTGGTTCCCAGGGCAATATTATTTTTAAGCCCTGTTTGCATCTTGTCCCACATTGCTTTTTTAAAAAGCTCATTTTCCTGTGTCGTTACAAAGTTGGTCAGGTTAAAGCCTGTATTCACCGTAATATTTTCAAGAAGTCCTTGTCTCACTCCCGTTTTTGACTTAAACAGATAGAACTGGTTGATGGCCACATTCACTTGGGGAAGACGAAGATCAGCAAGTCCGGTCGCAAAATTTTGAGAATATGATGCTGTTCCCGTAATTGTTGCAGGTAATTTTAAGAATCTTTTTGTAACCGTTACCGCAGAACTCTGCTGCGTATTCAGGACGTTTTGGTTAAAAATATAGTTGTTGTTAAGCGGATTGTTATAAAATTTGGTACTTACGACATCCACAGAAGCACTGAAAGTCAGGAAAGGGTTCGCCTTGGTGTCCTGAGTGTGCGTCCACGCAATTCTGTACGTACTGTTTTTGGTATAATCATCCAATCCTTTAATCCCTCTTACCATGGTTCCCACATCTGCTGTAAATGTCCCGGAATAGCGGTATTTCTTCAGATAATTCATCTGTGGCCTCAGGTTCCAGCTTCCTTTGGTATAAATATCGGCAAGTATTTTAAGATCGAAATGCTCACCTATCGGCTGGTAATATCCCAATCCGTTAAGGAAAAAACCTACATCTTCCCTTTCCCCAAAACTTGGAATAAGGATCCCGGCAGCCCTCTTCTCTGAGAACGGAAGAATGGCAAACGGAAGGATAAGAGGCGTAGGAACCCTTTCTATATACATCTGGATAGGTCCCGTAACAATCTGTGATTTATTTTTGGTCTTGATCAGCTTGATGTTGGATGCCCGCATAAAGTAATCCGCAGCTGTATCTTTTTTCTTGATATAATATTCATCCGTAGTATAATCTGCGTTCCTCATGGCAAAAACGGAATCATTATACTTCTTGGTTTTCTGTGCCGTGATGACCCCTTCACTTTCTTCTGTCCTTGCATTGAAAGCTATAGCCTGCTTGGTTTTTGTATTGTAGCTGAATTCGTTGGTTTCGTACTTTTTACCGGCCTGAGTGGTAATTACAGGCTCAATAATCTTTCCTAATGAATCCAGTTTTCCGCGTGCATAGATGAGATTTTTGTTATCATCGATAGAAATATAATCTGCATCGATCTGCATGTCCTGGTATTTTACCTGGGCATTTTTATTCAGAAACGTCATTTTCTTAGGAACATCTCTTCGTTGGTCATCTGCTTTTGTGCGGAGAACATCATCTAAAGCTTCCTTTTTTACTACAATGGTATCCTTTTTGGAAATAGTATCATTAACCGCATTTTTAGGCAATTTTTCAGGTGTTTTCTGTGCTAAAAAATTGTTAAAAATTAGGATAATTAAAATTTGTAATATATTTTTGAGGACGGTTTTGGCCAATTTTATTCTATAATTATGGCTCAAAATTAGTATAATTTTTAAAACTGTAAGATGTACAAACAAAAATTTAAAATAATTTTATCATTTCTCACCATCCTTTCCAGCATTTTAGTTTTTTCACAAAAGAAATTTACAATCGTTTTGGATGCTGGGCATGGGGGAAGTGATCACGGAGCGAACAGAACTTATGCAGACATAGGAAGAGTTGCCGAAAAAGATGTTACGCTTGCCGTTACTTTAAAAGTAGGGGCAATGTTGGAAAAAAACAGAGATTTCAAAGTTATATATACCCGTAAGTACGACGAATACCCTTCCCTTTCGGACAGAACCAATCTGGCCAACAGGAGCAAAGCTGATCTTTTTGTCTCTATCCACTGTAATTCTTCACAAAGACCTACGGCTTACGGAACTGAAACCTATGTACAGGGACCCAACCAGAATGACGAAAATCTTGAAGTGGCCAAAAGAGAGAACGATGTAATTTTTCTGGATGAAAAAGACAGACAGACCTTCGGGTCCTACAATCCGAGTTCCCCGGAATCTCTTATAGCATTAAAACTGCAGCAGAACAAATATCTTGAATCCAGTTTACTGCTTGGCGGATTGGTGGAAGATAATTTTGTTAATAAAGATAAAAGGTTTTCAAGAGGAGTGTTTCAGAAGAATCTTCACGTACTGCGTATGAATGCAATGCCATCGGTACTTATTGAAACAGGATTTATCAACCATCCGGAAGAGAGCCATTACCTGGCCTCCGAAAAAGGACAGAATGAAATTTCGGAAAGTATTTATAATGCCATTATCGATTATAAAAAAGCAATTGACAGAAAAACAGGAGGATCCTCCATTGCTACAAGAAAACCTGAACCTGAAAAACCTGCTGAAACTCCTTTAAAAAATGATTTCAGAATTTTACTATTGAGCTCCCCTACCAAATATAATGACGGAGATCCGGCTTTAAAGGGCTTAAATTATATTCTTCCTATCAAAGACAATGGTCAGTATAAATATTACTACGGAGTCACCAATATGGCTTCGATTAAGGATATTAATCTTAAAACTGCTAAAGATGCGGGATTCAGGAATGCTTATGCGGTAGGATTTATGCCGAATCAGAAACTGCTGACAGGTTATTATACCATAGAGGTTTATACAGGTGAAAAATTGAATGGCAATTCGTTTATTCTTCAGACATTGAAAGATGTGGAAAGAAATAAAGACAATGGAGTGTTCTATTACACGTATGGTAAAGTATATACTTTGGAAGATGCTGTGAAGCTTCAAAAAGACCTTGAATCCAAAGGAATCAAGAATACCATTATTCAAAAAGTTTTTAAATAACGTGAAAAATAATTTTGAAGTTAAAAAGTTAATTATTACTTTTGCAACCTCAAAATTTGGCCTATTCGTCTAGTGGTTAGGACTCAAGATTTTCATTCTTGCAACAGGGGTTCGATTCCCCTATAGGCTACCAAATTTGAATATCATGCCGGATTTAAAAATACAAGAAGCAAAACTTCTTTTTAAGAAAATCCACTCTAACCCAAAAAGTTACGATTTACAGATCAATGAAGACGGGATTACAGGCAGGGATGATAAAATAAGTTTCAGACTTTACAGGACGGGAGAAAGGTTTGCCTTTGAAGTAACAATTGATGGACTTTCCTTTACCAATACTACGGGAGAATGGAACAATGCGATGATTATGCTTAGCAGCACAATCAAGAAAATAGAACGAGAACAAGAGAATTTAAAAATAGAACAAGCAATAGATAAACTCAGAAAATACCTGTCCGAAGAAAATTGAAAAATTTTAAAAAATAATTTGGCAGATTCAAAAAAAGTTTATAGTTTTGCACTCACATTTGAACGATATGGCAAATCATAAATCAGCATTAAAGAGAATTAGACAGAACGAAGTTAGAAAAGTTCGTAACAGATATTATCACAAGACTGCAAGAACTGCTCTTAAAGTTTTGAGAAATGAAGAAAACAAAGCTGCTGCTACAGAGCAACTGCCAAAAGTTATCGCTTTATTGGATAAATTAGCTAAGAAAAACATTATCCACAAAAACAAAGCGGCTAACTTGAAAAGCAAATTAACAAAGCACGTTAATAAATTAGCGTAAAAGTATAGTTGGCCCGTTCGTCTATCGGTTAGGACCTCAGATTTTCATTCTGGTAAGAGGGGTTCGATTCCCCTACGGGCTACTAATTTTAATCACTGCTAACCGAGTGGTTAATACTAAGAGTTGTAAACTTATAAAAACAAAAAATCTAACACACTTTTGATAGTGGAAGATAGAGGGCCCGTTCGTCTATCGGTTAGGACCTCAGATTTTCATTCTGGTAAGAGGGGTTCGATTCCCCTACGGGCTACTAAACAGGAAAAATGATTCATATCGTTTTTCCTGTTTTCTTTTAGGCATATCCTATATAAAGATCATTCTCAGGAGACTCAGAATGCAAAATATAAGTTTCAGTCGCTTTATTTACAATCCCTTTTATTAAATTGCATCCTGATAATTCATTAAATCAAACTAGATCCATTGAACGGTTTGCAAAAATTAATTGATACTATCTCAAAGCACGTTAAACTCACCAAGGAGGAACAGGTGCTTTTCGGTACTTTATGGTCAGAAAAGATTTTGGAAAAAGGCGATTATTTGTTTAGAAACGGTGAAATCTGCCGCACGGATAATTATATTGTCTCCGGAACCCTGAAGGCATTCTGCATCAATGCCAACACCGGCAATGAAGAGATTCTGTATTTTGCCATTGATGAATGGTGGGCAACGGATATGGAGAGTTTCCGTAAACAGGAGCCTTCGATTTACAATATCCAGGCACTGGAAAAAACTGAAGTCCTACAGATCAATTTTCATGCTTTTCAAAACATGTTGAAGCAAATCCCTTCGCTTGAAAGGTACTTCCGCATCATTTTGGAGAGCTATCTCGGAGCTTTGCAAAAAAGAATAATCTATACCCATATCTATAATGCAGAATACCGTTACCTTGATTTTTTGCAGAACTATCCACAAATTGCAGCTAAAGTACCACAATATCTCATTGCCTCCTATCTGGGCATCTCACCAGAATTCCTGAGCAGGATCCGGAAGAAAAACAAAATCCATTGAACTAGATCAATATTCTCCTTTTTTTATGTTCAGACCTTTGTATTTATAAATTCAAAAGATGAACAAGTTACTTATCATTAATGCAAGCATTAGAAATGAAAGATCCTACAGCAGAAAACTGACGCAGTTATTTGTTGATAATTGGATGAATAAACACCCTGAGGATCGTTTTACTTTCAGGGAAGCAGGACTGGAAATGATTAAGCCGATTAATGAGAAATGGATCGCCGGAGCATTTGCACAACCGGAAACCCGTGATGAAGAGGCGCAGCAAGCCTTACAACTGAGTGATGAACTGATCAGGGAGCTGAAGGAAAATAATATGTATGTCATCGGAACCCCTATGTACAACTGGTCTGTTCCAAGCGGATTAAAAGCGTATATAGACCAAGTAATGAGGATCAATGAAACCTGGAAGTTCCGTTCCGGAAAACCCGATGGAGATTATGTTGGACTGCTTGAGAATAAGAAATTGTTTATTCTTTCAAGCAGAGGTGATACAGGTTACGGCGAAGGTGAAAAAAATGAGCATATGAATTTTCAGACAACGTATTTAAAGTTTATTTTCGGAATCATGGGAGTTAAAGATATTACTGTAATTTCACTGGATAACGAAGAGTTTGGAGGCGAAATATTTGAACATTCAAAACAGAAAATTTTCCAGGCTATCAACGCTATTGAATAATTTTGCAACAAAGAGAGATTTTAATAAAATCTCTCTTTGTTATCTGTCCATTTTAATCTTTACTAAAATTTTTAGGAAATATTCTGAAAAAAGTTCTACCTTTGCATTCATCAGATGATAAGATGTATTTATGCAAATTCAAAGAAGAACATTAGCCCAGGAAGTTGCAGAACGATTGATTCAAGGTATAATCAACGATAAATATGCTATTGGTGAAAAGCTTCCGATTGAACCGGAACTGATGAAAATTTACGGTGTAGGGCGTTCCAGCATTCGTGAAGCCATAAAAATATTATCTATAAAAGGAGTGTTGAGTGTCCAGCAGGGTGTGGGAACATTCGTAACTTCTAAAAATGTACAGGAATCATTAGAAACCAAGATCGACAAAGCTGAAATTGAAGATGTATATGAAGTACGTTCTGTCTTGGATTCTAAGATTGCAGCGAAGGCAGCCATTCATCGCAGTGAAAAAGATTTAAAAATAATGAAAATGTATCTGGATCTCCGAGAAAAGCTTGCTGGAGAAAACCAGGCACTGGAATGCTACCAGGCTGATATCAATTTTCACATATCCATTGCCGAAGCTTGTGGTAATACATTATTGAAAGAAATATATAAGATAACAAGCAAGCATATTCTCAGAACATTTGAGAGCAGTCACAACAACACTACAGACTCTTTCAAAATTTCACAAAAAATACATACAGATCTTTATCAATGTATTGAAAAGAAGGATCCAGAAAATGCAGCCCGTATCGCACAGCTTATTGTAGATAAAGTATATTAACAAATAATTTTTTAACAAAATTCATCAGATGACATGATGAATTTTAAAATTACAATTCATGGAAAATATTCAAAAACCAACCATTGATACTACTAAAATTGTTTACCCCATCCTGTTTATGATCAGTTTTTCTCATTTTTTAAATGATCTGATCCAATCAACTATCCCTTCATTATATCCAATTCTAAAGGGTGAGTTCAGCCTGTCATTTGCCCAGATCGGTATCATTACTTTGGTATTTCAGCTTACAGCTTCCATTTTACAGCCGTTTGTCGGGATTTATACTGATAAAAGACCCAACCCGAGATCTTTGGCTATAGGAATGGGACTATCAATGGCAGGTCTTCTCCTTTTGGCAGCTGCCCATCAATATTATATGATTCTGGTTTCGGTTGCTTTAATTGGTATGGGATCTTCCGTTTTCCATCCTGAAGCCTCCCGGGTAGCACAGCTGGCATCGGGCGGCCAAAAAGGACTTGCTCAGTCAATCTTTCAGGTAGGAGGAAATTCAGGAAGTGCTATCGGTCCTTTGCTGGTTGCATTAGTTGTATTACCGTTGGGACAAGGATACGTAGGACTTTTTGCTATTGCAGCTTTTATAGGCATTATATTATTATGGAGAATCGGAAACTGGTATGCCGAAAGACTGGCATTTAAAAAGACGGCTCAACATCCTGATAATATTATTACCGTGCAGCTATCAAGAAAAAAAATTATATTTTCTGTCACAGTCCTTCTGGCTCTGGTATTTTCCAAATATATCTACCTGGCATCAATGACTAACTATTTTACTTTTTTCCTTATCGATAAGTTTCACATTTCTGTAAAGGATTCCCAATTATATTTATTTATGTTTCTTGCAGCAGTTGCTGTAGGCACAATCCTTGGTGGGAAACTGGGTGACAAATACGGCAGAAAGAAAATTATCTGGGTTTCCATTTTGGGAGCTGCTCCTTTTACGCTTTGCCTTCCCTACCTTCCTTTGGTATGGACTATACTATTTGCTGTTTTAATTGGTTTAATCATCGCATCAGCATTTTCAGCCATTCTAGTATATGCCACGGATCTTATGCCTAACAAAATCGGACTGGTAGCAGGCTTATTTTTCGGATTTATGTTTGGAATGGGCGGGATTGGTTCTGCTGTTCTGGGAGCATTAGCAGACGATACCAGCATCGAATATGTATTTAAAATCTGTGCTTTCTTACCTCTTATGGGCATAATAACTGCGTTTTTACCTAATATTAAAGGAAAGAAAAAATAATTTAATCTTATAAAACTTAATAGTTGTGGTAATTATATTGAATTAAGAAATATTACATAATTCACATTAAATAGAAATAATATTGCTTGCATATACTTTTATGTTTAAATTTGGATAAAAACATTAACCAAACTTTATTACAATATGAAATCTATTTTACTTTCAAAAGGCCTTCTTTTTCAGGCTGCTTTATTTATGTCTTTTTTACTTCAATCAAATAACACGCAGGCACAAAGCAGAATCTATGCGAACGATCAGCTTTCCAATGTATATGGCGTATGCCTGGGATGTTCCGTACAGAATCCTCTGAATGCTGTGGGAGATGATGAAAATAATTATTCCACCATGGTTATGGGTACTGTTTTATTGGGAGGCGTTGAGCAAACCCTGAGATTCCCGGAGGTGAGAATCAACACTAAGCTGGTAATCGGTATCGGCACTAATAATATTCCTCTTACCGTTCAGCTTTTAAGCGGAGTATATATAGAAACAATGAGCGGAACAACATCGAACAATGACAGCCAGATGATCACCGGAAATCTGCTGAAGCTTGCAGATAATCCATCCAGAGCAACGATCGAACTTATTCCTGCCAGCTCCTATAACGCAGTTAAAATAAGATTGAGCGGAGGGGTACTCAGTCTCGGTGGCGGATTCAGGATTTATTATGCTTACCAGGATCCACTGTTCAGCATAATGGCTCACAGTCAAAACGGTCAGGTTACTCTTGGAGGCAATGTTCCGGTAGAAGGTTCAGAAGTAACACTGTTCAATACCTACGGAAAAGAAGTCTTTCGTTCTACATTAAAATCAAACACTTTTGAACCCAGACAGCCTGAAGGTATTTATATCATGAATGTACAAACTAAAGAAGGAAAAACATATTCCAGAAAAATTTCAATCAAATAATTAATTAAGCAGTACAATAAATACGGTAGATTTTTAAGTCTGCTGTTTTTTCTACTTATTTTCAGAGAAATACAAAAATTCAACAACTCAATGAAAATAAATTCATAATCACAAATATCAACAAATTATTAACAATTCACATAAATATGAAATAAAATAAACAACATAATCATTTTATTTATAAATTTATAAAAAAACTAAAACCCAAAATCTTATACCTATGAAAACTTATTTATTACCTGCGCAACGCGCAATGAAAGCAGCACTTCTGTCATCAATCCTACTTTTAACAAGCACGATGACTTTTGCACAGATTGTGAAAACCTATGCAAGTAGCCAAACCAATCAGGTATTTGGAGTATGCTTAGGCTGCGGAGTATTGAATCCTCAAAATGCAGTAGGAAGCAACGAAAATGACTACTCAACTCTCCAGGTTTCAGTAGGCCTTTTGGCGAGAACGGAACAGACATTGATCTTTCCAACGACCAATATTGCTAACAACACCAACAAGCTTGTGATTGGAATTGGTTCAAATGGCACCCCACTATCTGCTCAGCTATTAGGAGGAGTATCAATTGAAACATTTAACGGCAATGTTTCCAACAACGATTACCAAAGTCTTGACAATGGATTGATCAGCCTTGGAGCCGGAGACCCAAGCAAAGGTGAGATTGAACTCACCATGAACATTCCTTTTGACCGTGTCAAAATCAATGTGAATTCAGGATTATTGAATATAGGTGGTGAGCTTAGAGTATATTATGCTTATCAGTACAAAGATCCATTCATCAGTTTCATGTCTCACAATGAGAACGGACAGTTTACTCTTGACAAAAATATTACTGCAGCAGGTTCGGAGGTTACTTTAACCAATACTTCAGGAAAAGAGGTATTCCGTTCCAGGTTGACATCAAACACATTTGAAACAAAACTGCCACAAGGAATATACATCATGAACCTTACCACAAAAGAAGGAAAAACATACTCTAAAAAGGTGATCATCAAATAATAAAAAGAAACATAACAGATCCGACCCGGCAAGCTTAAAAGCTTGCCGGGTTTTTATATCCAAATTTATTATGATACCTGATCCATAATCGTTTCAATGTCAAATAAAAACCCCGACCAGTTTTGGTCAGGGTTATGCTAACAAGATTAGCTATCTGAAAATAGCATTAGTTTTTGATTATTTTTTGCTGATATACTGCTTTATCTGTTACAGCTTTTAAAATATAAATACCTTTTGGAAGCGCACTAACATTGATCTGTCCATTGTTCAACTGCGTATTGACAATTCTTCCTGAAGCATCATACATAGAAACATTCTGGATTTTCTCCTGAGTTTTAAGAGTCAGAATATCCATAACCGGATTCGGATAAATGCTGAACTCAATTTTCTTCGCTTCTGCTGTAGCCAAAGTAGAAGCTGTACTATTGACCGTAAGCACTTTCTCAACTGTTTTTCCGTTTGAATTGAAACTGATCTTAATATCAGCCGTTCCGGAAGCTAACGGAGTTAATACAAGTTCATCATTGAAATTGATCACTGCAGAAACAGCCGCCGGGTTGGAATTCGATTTAATGGATTTTACAATGGCAGATGAAAGATTATCTTCGTCAGAAACTACCGTTTTCAGGTCAATTACAGAAGCATTACTTACGTTAACCTGTGACGGAAATGTACTGCTTACAGCCGGAAGACTATTATCCGGGAATACGGCCATAGCCGGAAACCAGTAATAATCATTAAGAGTCTTCGTATTGGTAAGCGTTCCGTTAACATCAAAAGTGTGAATCCAGTTCTTTTGATAATGGGCACCAAAACCGCTTTCAGTCGTGTTCAGGATCAGTTCATCACTGGTTGGGTTCACGCGGAGACCTGCCCCGTAAGGAATCTGTTTATAAGTACCTGTCTGTCCCGGAATGGCTGCAAAGCTTTCGTTAAATGCTTTTGTAGTCACATCAAATTTTACAATCTGTGTTCCTGAAACAAAACTGTTAACCGAATTGATCCAGTATAAAACATTCTGTTTGCTGCTTGCTGAAAAGCTTCCTGCATTCCATGCTCCCCATGAACCCAGATATTTGGTCGTAGGGATATTGTAAGAAGTGGTTACAAAAGTCGTAGGATGAATATTTACCACTTTCTGATCCTGAATAGCCCAGATGCTTCCGTCTTTAGCCTGTACAACAGAATGGAATGCTCCGGGAATTGTGCTGATCAAACTATCCGTAGCAGGATCGATTACTAAAATTCCTGCAGACTGCTTTACCGCAAATACATATTTGGAAGAACGGATCATATTTCCGATCTGGCCGGCATACTGGCCGCCGCCGCCTGTTCCGGTAATCAAACTTCCAACCTGTAAATTGGCAATATCAAATACATAAACACCGTTGGAAGCACCGATGTAGCCTTTATTTTCGTTCACTCCTACAAAGGATCTTCCGTCGCCACCGCCAATATTATTGAAGCCTGCAATTTTCTGCATGGTATGCGCGTTGGCTACAACCAGCCTTCCTCCGGGTGTATATTGAGTGTCTCCGCCATCCGCAGCCTGTTTTGAGATAAAATAAAACTTATCACCATAGATCGTCCCGTACTGGGTAGTAGCACCAAAGGCATGGTTGTTATTCGCATTGCTGTAGACACGGTAATTAACCTGACCGTTATTGTCAATAAAATTGACAGAACCGTTGGTATGCCCGAACCATTCTTCATTCACCATAAAATAGCCGTTGGTAAAATTGGCAGCAGAAACATAAGCCGAAACCGGTGTCAGTGTAAAAGAAACAGGAAAAGAATTCATTCCCGGATTAAAATTCCAGACATCCCATGAACCGTTCTGAAGCACACGGGAAGTAGCTCCTACTCCTGAATATTCGAAATCAGCATCTGCAGGATCTTTTACCCAATAAGACCAGTAGCTGTTGTACCATCCTGACCCCCAATGATCTCCTGCATCTGCCGCAGTAAAATCATCAAAATCATAAGCCGAGGTATTTAAAACACCGCTTACAGGATAAAGAGGATAAGTTGTATTACCATTTTTGTAAAGGGCATTGGTATTCTGCCCGTTCAGATCAAAACCGAATCCTCCGATTGCCGTTCCGAACTGTGTTCCCGGATAAAGTAAAGTAAAAAACCTGTGGTCTGCCTGGGCAATCGCTCTCAGCATATCTTCACCGGTGGCATTTCCGTTCCATCGGAATCCCCATACCAGGGCATCTGGGTTTTTGCTGTCGTTCCACTGCACCACAAAAGCCGCTTCATTTGTTCCGCTTCCCACCCAATACTGAATATCGGAAAAATTGATATTGGTGGCTACTGTTGTATTCAGCTGGTTGCTGATACCCTGAATATCATTTCTGGGTACTCCCTGTACTGTCACCTGTGCATTCGTAAAGAACGCAAAAAGGAACAGCATAGTCAAAAGGTAAAACTTTTTCATTTTTTGAATTATATTAAAATTTATTTTATTTAAGGTGCAGATCGTACGCTCCCGCCACTTCGGTAGAAACTTCTCCAAGCCATCCCGCTTCCTGATTGATTCCCGTGTATACCTTGATAAAATCGATGCCGGGAAGCTTCACATATTTCCCGCTTTTATCTACCGCCCAGGAAATGTCGATGTTGGAAGCCTCATCATTGTTCGGCGCATTGTCTGCATAACCGTAATCGTAAGATGTTCCTACCCAATAAGCCCCCGTTCCGCTCTGGTCGTAAAAATTATCCTTCAGTCTGGTTCCCGTAAGGCTGTAAGAAGCACCGGAAAGCCACAAAGGGTAATAGCTTTGAGCATGGAAGGTATTTTTAGTTTTAAATCCTGAATTCCCAAAATTATCCTGCCATTTGATGTACTCCACATCAGTCTGCCAAAACTCACTTCCAGGAATAGGGGACTTGTTTTCATTGGGTTTGAAGTAAGTTATCGTGTAGTTTTTTGTTGTAGAATTTTTAAAGTATTCGCTGCCTGCAATTTCATACCATTCATCTTCATCGGGCCTTCCGTTTTTATTTTTGTCGTAGCCCACCATGATAATTCCGGGCTCACATGATCCTGACCGTGTGGCATTGGCCCCGTTTCCCCAAAAAGCATTACCCAGGATTTTAAAATCTCTTCCTTCAAGATTAGGAATGGTATGATCGAAGCCAAATGAAACATAGCCTCCGAAACCTCCCAATGTAATCATCGTAGAATTTTCGCCTACTAAGGACTCTTTGACCCTTTTGATCATATCAGCCTCTGTATTGCCGTTTACATATTCAGGGATCTCATTCATGAACTGACCTGTAGCCGGACGGAAATCGAAAACATTTGAGATGTATTTGCTGTAAGGGGTCAATTCTTTATTAACAATGATAGATGATTGATAAGTTTTCACAGCTCCCTTCACCTCCACTTTTAAGGTCAGGGGATATGTTTTTGCATGAAAACTTACAAAATCCAGCTGGAGATGATCAGAAATAACAGAATCATTGATGCTCCAGGTCAGCTTTCCTTCAATTTTAGGGTCTACATTCAAAAGCTTGAGCCTGTCAACCGTGTAGGATTCTTTAAGAACTTCCGCAGGAAAAGTCACTTCTTCCGCCACTTCCTCAGTATCGCTTTTACATGCTGCGGTTCCCAGCAGAATTGAAGAGAGAAATATAGTTTTTAAAATAAGTTTGGTTTTTCTTTCCATATCTTCTGATCTGATTATTTATATAAGAAAGCAAAATGGGCAGGGATGTTTCCGCCTTCCGTCTTCCATTTGAATTTCCCGGTTTTATCGAAGCAGTATACATATCCGGTCGTCACATAGTTTTTCGCATCTGTCAGATAGATATCTTCTGTGTAAGGGTTTACTGCAATTCCGTAAGGGGCTTTAATCTCATCAGCATATTGCTGGTCTATGATTTTATTCGCAATGACCTGCTCTGTCTTAACATCGATGATTCCGAAGGTTTTGACGTAAGTGTGGGTATTGTAATTAAACTCATTGCCATAATAGTACAGTTTGTCATTTACGATCGTCATTCCGCTCACTGCAACATGGAAGTCTTTTTTCACAGTTCCTGTAGCAGCATCCACCAGGAACAGACTTGATGGAATATTGTAATAATCCCCTCTAGAGCTCACATACAGATCTCCGTAGTTATCCTTTTTAATACGGTGAAGATTAATAGCTACATCAATTTTTTTTGTTTCCGTGAATGTATTAAGGTTGATGACAGAAACGGTTTTATCATAATTGGGAAACCTGTATCCCCCGGAATTGGCTACAAAAAGCTGATCTCCCATCACTTCTATTTCCTCCGGCTGATAACCTACTACCACCTGTCTTTCAATATTCAGGGATGTCGTATCAATTTCCACTACTTTTCCGGGTGGAGAGTTCGGATTGAGTTCAACAGGTCCGGCATAGCTGCTCGCATAGACTTTATTGCCTTTAAAAGCCAGATAACGACAGTTCTGCAGTTGAATGGTTTTGATCCGCTTGGCTGTTTTCGCTTCCAGCACTTCAATTTTATTGGAAACATTGACAACGACGTACATTTTGCTTCCGTAAATCATGATATGATTTCCTACATCTCCAAGCTCTTTTACCACATTCGGATTGATTTCTCCGTAAATATTCTTGCGGTAGGTTCCTGTAGCATAATCAAAATAATCGAGCGTACATTTGTTGCTGCCCATATTTCCTTCATTCAGAAGATAAAATCCTTTAACAGGAGTATCCTCACCGGAACTTACATCTTTTGTTTCCGAGGGAACTACATAATCATCTGTCCGGCAGGAGAACAGGAACAAAAGAGTAAATGCCAGCAGGCAAAAGTTTAGTTTTTTCATAATATAAAGCTTACGATAAGTTTAAAATTTCTTCCGGGCATCGGATAATTCCTTACCACGTCATAGTATTGATCAAATACGTTATTCACCTCAAAACTGGCTTTGAACTGATGGGAATGCCAATTGATTTTTTTCTGAACGGATAAATCGTGGGTGTACCAGGGCTGCAGATAATTGGCACGGATATTATTCAGCTGTGCGTCATAACGTTCTCCGGTATACATAAAACTGTAATTAAAACTCCAGTCCTTATAATCTGCCATCATGGTAAAGGTTGCAGCATGCCAAGGCACATAGGAAATCTGGTCACCGTAATAGTCATCACTTTTATCGGTATAATCTCCGGCACGCTGATAGGTATAACTCACCAAAGGTTTCAGCTTCACTTTATTAATATCAAATTCAGCCTGAAGATTCACATCTGCCCCGATGATCTTTACTTCGCCTAAATTGGTCATCATCCATCTGAACAAATTGGTGGTAGGAACAGCAATAATCTTATTCTCTACTTTATTATAATAGCCATCCACTTTCAGATAGATTCCTTTAAAAACTTTATGGTCATACAATTTCTGGTAAGTAAAGCCTGCATCGTACTGGTTGGTGTATTCTGGCTTCAGCATCACGTTGCCGATCATTGTATAATAGAGATCATTGAAAGTAGGCATCCTGAACACTCTTTTATAGAAAGCCCGTACTGTAAAATCTTTAGATTCAAAGGGCTGATAACTCAGGAAAGCAGAAGGGGTCCATTCGGTTTTATCGGGAGATTTTGCATTCATTTTTACTTCTTCATGCACAAAAGTTCCCAGAACGCTTCCTAAAAATTTCAACCGGTTCCACTGATAGGTGGTAGCAAAAGAAACAAGCGAAGTGTACCGGGTAGGATATGAAAAATCCCTTAAACTGGCATTCAGATTATTATACTGAAAATCAAAGCTTGCACTTACATCCCAGTTTTTATGAATAGAATAAATGTTTGAATTGGAAAAATACAGCTCTCTCTGAACATAAGAATTATCTATCGGCAGAACGGTTGTAGCCACATTCACCGTGTCTAAAAACCGGGTGTAGTCGTAGGCAAATTTAGCCTTAAGCTGTGTTTCGAATTTTGGAAACAGCTTTTTTCGGAAACTTGCCTGGACAAAATAGTTTTCATCCAACATCTGCTGACCTTTAGGCTTAAAATTATTATTAACAATAGCCGTAGGAACTCCACGATCGGAAATATATCCGTAACCACGTACGCTCCAGCTACCCTCATTAATGGTTCCATTTAAAGCAGCTTCAAAACGTTTCGCTCGGATGTAAGAATCGTATCTTCTGGCAATGGTATCATTGGCAACAGATCCGTCAGAATTTTTCTTTTCATATCTAAACTTATACAATCCGTCACTCTGCACAAATTCCGAACTGAAACTTGCCGAAACTCTGCCTGAAAGCTTCTGCTCCAGACGAAAGGAAGGATTAAATAAACTGATGGAGCCTAATTTCAGTTTAAGTGTCAAATTAGTCGTCTGATTTCCTTTAAAAACAGATATTTTAGGCTGAAGATAAATAGATCCGGAAGATCCGAAATCCTTTGCCGGCTGAAAAATTTCACTTTTCTGGCCGTTATATAAAGAAATGGCTTCAAGATCGTCCAGTGAAAACTTTCCGAGATCTACGATTCCGTTCTGAACATTTCCCAGCTGAATACCATCATAGAAAACACCCACATGCTGGCTTCCCATACTCCGGATATTCACCGTTTTCAGACCTCCCATTCCACCGTAATCTTTGATCTGAACTCCTGAAAAATACCGTAAAGCATCAGCCACCGACTGGCTGTTCAGCCTTTCAAGCTGTTCGCCGGAAAGGACCTGTGCAGGAAGAATTTCTTTAAAATCTTTTTTGTAAAGCTGAATTGGAAGAATGGTTTTCTCCCGGATCGTATCTCGGGATTGTGAGAATAGAAGTTGAGATGCTGCCACAAATAATGTGATAACGCCTTTTTTAAACTGTGAAGCAGTACATTTTCTGACCATTAGCTCATTGAGAATAATGCTGACGCTAATGGATATAAGATAGCAAAGATAAAGCACAGCTGTCACTGCACAGAATCGTTGTTGTCCTAAGCTTTATTCCACGAAAGCATCAAACGTTTATCTTCTGGCAGGTCTTCTGACTTACTCCGTTTTTGAAATCCTTCCCATTAAAAAAACAGTGGATATACTCTTCAAAAACTTTGATGTGGAGCTTACAGCAGCGGGTCTGTTCCGGATTTTCACCGGATTCCCTTTTAAGTGCTTTTTACAGCGCACCAGATTGCGGCAAAGATAGAAAATTCTTCACAGAATCAAAATCGATTCAACAAAATGATTTTCAGCAACAAAACCCGGCGACTTCATAATCTCAGTCGCCGGGTTGGCTGGTTAAATGGTGGCTTCGAGAGCCTCAGCCACCAAACGGGAGCTATTCAATCTTAAAAATAACTATTAAACCTTAAGGATAATAAAAAAAACAATATTTTCAAATTATACATATAGTTGTTTTTCCGGCAATGGTGGCTGAGGCTCTCGAAGCCACCATTTCTTAAATTCCAAAATTGATAAAGATGGTGAACCTGGATTTCGCTTCAATGTCACCACCGGCCAGATGGGAATAAACAGGCAGCATTATTTCGCTCCCCAGACTGAATTTTTTATAGGATGCCTCAAAACCGAGCTTTCCATATAAAGCGCTTCCTGCAGTATTGGGCAAAGCTTCATCAAACTGTTTATTCTGGTCATACACTTCACCCTGAAGTCCGGCTTTGGCAGAGAAAATAGTGTTTTTATTTCCTGTAAGCTGGTAAAAACCTGTTGCCGCATAATTCCATTGGTTTCCGAAACGGTAATTTTTTTTATTTTCGGTTTTTATGGTATAATCCGTATTGACCAGTACAGCCAGTTTATTTTTTTGAAATTTATAGTTCAAAGCAGCCTGATAATCCCAGCTTCCCGTTCCCAGCTGAAAACTTGGATTGACTCCGGAAGCCCCTTTCTCATCGAATTTTCCCAAAGGGATCTTCACTCCGAAACCGCCATTAAGCTGATGAAAATTATCTTTAGAATTAATAATCCGGTAAATTCCCATCAGGTTCAGATCTCCGATACCGCTGATATTGACATCACCTTGCATGGTTTTCTTTTCATGAAAATGAAATGGCAGACTGGCGTAGACACTCAATTTTTCAGTCAATGGAATTTTACCCCAAACCTGCAGGGTATTGAAGTACTGATCCTGTGTATGATCTTTTATAAAAAGGTTTTCCTTGGCTTTATAGTGCTGTGCAAAATACTTGATCCCGATAAACTGGGGGTTCAGTAAAGATTCAAAACCGGAGGAACCGTTTCCTGCTGCACATCCGCAGGCATCACAGTCTTCCAGTAAAATTCTGTTAATGTCGGGTGCAATGTAAAGGCTGTCATTGATTGTTTTAGCCTGACAGACAGCTAATAAAGTTAAACTTAGTATAACAAGTATTTTTTTCAGGTTCATCATGCTCATTCTGCAAATTTTGGATTAGAAATAAAGGTTTTATCGGATAAGGTTTTCAGGAAAGCAATGATAAACTGCTTTTCCTGAGTATTCATTGCAATTCCGACATGTCCGTTCTGTTTCATCTGCGGATCAAGATTAGGATGATCTTCTACATGATCAGAATAGAAATTAAGGACTGCTTCGAGGGTATAAAATCTTCCATCGTGCATGTATGGAGCTGTATATTCTATATTTCTGAGGCTTGGCACACGGAATTTCATCCAGTCATTCTGATCAAGGGTTACACGGTAACGCCCCGCATCTTTAAACTGGGTATTGTAATACATTCCTGTATTCCTGAAACTCTCATCGGTAAATAATTCCCCGCTGTGGCATGAGGAACATTTCTGCTGAAAGAGAGCCATTCCCTGGGATTCTTCCGAAGTCAACATTTCTTTTCCCTGTCTGAACCTGTCGTACCTGGAATCTGCAGAAATCATGCTTACCATGAATTGTGACAGGGCTTTCAGTACTCTTTCTCCTGTTATATTTTCGTCACCATAAGCCGCTGCGAAAAGCTTTTTATACTTCTGATCATCCTTTAATTTAGAAAGTATTTCCGGCATTGAACTGTCCATTTCATTTTCATCCGTAATCGGACTGATAGGCTGTTCATTCAGGTTATGGATCACGCCGTCCCACATATACCTTTTCAGGAATGCCATGTTTTGAATGGGCGGTGCATTACGGATTCCAATCCTGTCATCAACTCCGTGGCTTACGGTATGACCATGATGGGTAAAAGCATTTTCCTGAATATGACAGAAGCCGCATGAGATGGTATTATTCCTGGAAAGTCTTCCTTCATAGAACAATTTCCGGCCGAGCTCCAATCCTTTTTTGGTTACGGGATTACCGGAAGTATCAAAAGTCATTTCAGGGAAATATGAGGGAAAACTGAGGGAATAGGCCTCATCTTTTTCCAGTGGCTGGATGACCTCATCTGAACAGGACAGGCAGGCCCAAATAGGAATGACAGCCAACATTATTTTTAATATAATCCTAGTCATTGTGAACATGATCTACTTTAAACATGGCTGTAAGGTTATTGGTAACATCCACCAGATGCTGGCCAGAGCCCATCATCATGTTATTTTCTGTAGTAAGAGAAAGGGTCTTGCTTCCGCTCAGAAATTGATTAAGATCTGCTAGAATGTGGATGGATGGCTTTATCTGTGCTGTTACTCTGGCCGTTGCAGGAAGATTCAACGTAATTTCCCGGTAAAGATCCGGGGTATTATTAGCCGTAACATTTCCCATGTTTCCGGTATGATTCATGAATTCTGTATCTGCTGAGGTATTGCCGTACTTTCCTTCCAGTTTTACAAAAACATATCCGGCTGCCCATGACCAGGACATGCCCTTCTGTTTGGCTTTTGTCCAGAATTCCGCCTGTCCGTCCTGCCCCAGCAGGTAAGCATTCTGGCTGATTCCAAGTCCGAATTTCACTTTCTTATAATTATTTTTAGGAATACCATTGAGATCGATGTAAACAATACCTGCAACGGCATCGGCCTGATCGATGATGAAAGCGCCTTTGTCGGGGTTGTTTTCATTATATTTGAATTCTTTTCCGCTCTCATCAATCAATGTGATATTACTGATAACATATTTCAGGGCTGAAAAGTTATGCTTCTGCCCTGCTGCTGAAGTTTGTACCGTTTGGTTTAATACAATATCCCCCAGATTATTGAATCCGTTTTCAAATTTAATCTGAAGATTTCCTGTTGAAGCATCCTGTGAGTCGTTGTCATCGCTATTTTGACATGAGGATAAAGCGAATAAGCTAAAAGCAATAAAGAATAATGATAAAAATTTATAGGTTTTCATTTGGATTGTTTAAGTTGAATTTTTAAAATAGAAATACTTTTGAATGAACTAACATTCAATTTATTTAACCACAAAAGACACAAAAGTTTTCTAACACTTAAGTTTTTTTTAAGTTGAAAGACTTTTGCATAGAAGATCACTTAAGTTTTGAAAATCAAAGATTTTCAAATTATATGACCTTTTTTTGTGGTGGTTGTAATAATTAAAAATTGAACTTAAAAAACCGGTGGTTTAAAAATGTGTTTCAGAAACAGAAAAGAATAGGCTGTTTCGTAGAGAAAATTGAAATGGAGAGAAGAAAATCTTTCTGTATTTTGAACGGATGCAATTTCAGGAAGTATACAGATGTCAAGAATCTTCTGTCCTGAATTTTTGGTTTTGTTTAAAGGCGAAGAATCCGTATCATTTGTTTTTGCAAGCTCTTTGCTCAGGTAGCATTTACCGTTACAGTGGAGTTCCGGCTTACTTTTGTTGATGCAGAGAACGGTGGAAATATAATCATAATTTACAGCATACTCCATCAATGGAATCAGAGGTCTGAATACCATATAAAGAGTAAGGAATATGCTGCAAACTAAGTTCATGCTTTATTTTTTGCTTATTGCTTCATCATATCTTCTGCTTACTTCTTTCCAGTTAAGCACATTCCAGATGGCAGTAAGATAGTCTGCTCTTTTGTTCTGGTATTTCAGGTAATAAGCGTGTTCCCAAACATCAATTCCTAAGATGGGTGTTCCTTTTTCTTCCACCACATCCATTAAAGGATTATCCTGGTTAGGTGTAGAAGACACAAAAAGTTTCCCGTTCTTATCTACAGAAAGCCATGCCCATCCTGAACCGAAACGGTCTGCACCTGCCTTGCTGATCTTTTCCTTGAATGCATCCATGCTTCCGAAAGTTTCAGTAATGGCTTTAGCCAGCTTTTCAGAAGGCTTGGTATCTTTTACAGGAGTAAGAACCGTCCAGAAAAGTTCGTGGTTGTAATGTCCTCCAGCATTGTTTCTTACTGCCGGCGTAAGTTTAGAAACTCCTGAAAGGATCTGGAAAAGGGTCTGCTTCTCCTGAGGTGTACCCGCAATTGCTTTATTCAAATTAGCAGTATAAGCTGCACCATGCTTTGAATAGTGAATTTCCATAGTCTGTGCATCTATCGAACCCTCCAGTGCATTATAGGCATAAGGAAGCGGTGTCTGCTTAAACTGAGCAAAAGCGAACTGTGCGGCAAATACGGCACTTAAAGCTGCTATTTTCAAAATCTTCATAACGTTTTGTTTTTATGGTTTAACAATATTTTTATACTTATAGAAGGGAAGCAGGATGATAGAAGAGAGAAGCTCATTCTGTCTGAAGATGACTATACTCCATCTATACTTCCTCATCTCATCTTTTTAATCATCTGCATGCATGAATTCATCACTCAGTATCCCAAATCATTAGCTTCTGCATTAAGACTACTCTACTCCATAATCTCAACTTCATTTGTCTTTAATCATTTCTATTAATGAGTATAATCAATCATTACCCTCGTCATTAACTTTCAACTTCATTCTTCCATCTTCCTTCCCTAACTCTATTTCAATAATTTCTTAATATCCTCGATCAATATTTCCCTGTCAGGATGGTATTTGCCGGTAAGTTTAGGCGTTTTCCCTTCTGGATCTTCATAATTCAGTCCGGAGTAATACAGGATCGGCATTTTATCTTTATTGTATCTGCAACGGATATTTCCCTCCTTATCTACCAAAGCGATCATTCCGCTATGGTTAAGACTTTCGCTGTCGTCTTCTTTATCGCCCACATAGATATTGAACTGGTCTGCCAGTTTCCCGATATAATCTCGGTCTCCCGTAAGAAAATGCCAGTCCGGGGATTTTGCCCCTACGCTTTTAGCATGTTCTTTCAATGCGGCAGGGGTATCATTTTCCGGATCAATGCTTATAGAAATGATCCCGAATTCCGGACTATTTACCTCATCTTCAATAAATCTCATATTCCGGTTCATCACAGGACATATGGTAGGGCATCTGCTAAAGAAAAACTCTACCAGATATACTTTCCCCAGCATATCTTTGTTAGTGATTTTTTTATTGTTCTGGTCGGTGAGCTCAAAATCGGGAACCTTCATTACAGTGTACAGGTTTTTCTTAAAATATCCCATTCCAACCCCTATTCCCAGAAACAGCAGAGCAAAAATTGCAATCGGAATAATTACCTTTCTCTTTGCTCCGTTTTTGGTCTTGTTATTTTTGGGCATATTTTTCAGGATTTTTTTTGAACTCGTCCTTACAGTAGCTACTGCAAAAACCGTACGTTTTATTTTTATAGACTACAGTATCTTTCATATCATCTTCCGTTTTCATGTGGCAAATCGGGTCTTCTGCGTTGGCAAATTTAATTTTCTTCACAGTGGATTTCGAAGAAGCAATGCTCTTTTTATGCTTTACTTTAGGCGTTTCCTGGGCACATGCAAATAATGAAACTGACAGTAATGCAGTTAAAATAATTTTTGATTTCATTTTAATTATAAATTGAAATTGATGGTATTATGAATATGTAAACAAATTATTAACTCAAAAAATAATACCGGTTATAAAAACTTTCGATAAACAGGGAGACATTTTTTGAGAAAAAACTAAAAGAATAGTTGAAAATTATACCAAAGGAGGGTGGAATATCCGTGCAAAATATTCTGAATGATGATCATTGATATTATCTGAATATTTGATTTTTCTTTCAGGATCAGATTCTTTCTGTCTTAAAAAAGAAAGGATGTCGTGGGAAATAAATACATCCAGTCCTGCTATTTTTATTGTTTGGGAATTATTGGATTGTTTTTCCGTTTTAGCCAGCTCTTTGCTGACATAGCATTTCCCTTTACATGTAGACTGAGGGTTATTTCTATTCTCACAAAGGTTTTTCACAATATAATCATAGTTCACCGCATAGTTGACCAATGGCAAAACCGGACGTAATGCAATGGTAAAAATGATGAATATGGAAATAAAGAATCTCAATGATCAGTTCTGTTTTACAAATATACTATTCAAATTGGTTTTATGCCTTATTTATGATGAATGTCATTGTTATTTTTGATTGAGAACCGGTGAACCAAGTTAAAAGAAAATAAATCTCCGCTACAATTATAACGGAGACTTTATTTTTATCTCACTGATTTTGCTGATTAAGCAGATTTTTTTGTTTGAAACTGTATGTTTATTTTTCATTTTACCTATTACCTGCAATCTATGATGCAACCTAACTAAACTTCATCCTCTGAATTCTCACTGCATTTAAAATAGCCAGCATCGCTACTCCAACATCTGCAAATACAGCTTCCCACATGGTTGCCAGACCTCCTGCTCCAAGGACTAAAACAACAGCTTTTACCGCAAAGGCTAAAATGATATTCTGCCATACAATCTTTTTGGTCTGTTTACCTATATTAATCGCCATTGGGATTTTGCTTGGTTTATCGTCCTGGATAACGACATCTGCCGTTTCAATCGTGGCATCGCTTCCGAGCCCGCCCATGGCAATTCCTACGTCGCTGAGCGCAACTACAGGGGCATCATTCACACCATCTCCTACAAAGGCAACGGTTTGATTTTTTGCTTTGATCTCTTTTACTTTGTTCACTTTGTCTTCCGGTAAAAGATCTCCGAAAGCATTATCGATACCCAGTTGATCTGCCACATATTGTACAACGGTATTTTTATCCCCGCTGAGCATAGTGGCTTTCACACCCATTCTATGCAGACTTTCAACGGTTTCTTTTGCATCTGTTTTAATACTGTCTGCAATGGTGATATAGCCTGCAAACTTTTTATCATAAGCAATGGCAATTAGCGTGTACACAATATTAGCGTGGTTAATATCATAGCTGATACTGAATTTATCCATCAGCTTAAAATTACCTACCAGCAATTCTTTTCCGTTAACGGAGGCTTTCAGGCCATGTCCTGCAATTTCTTCCACATTTTCCAGGGGAACAGAATGATCGATCTCACCTGCATAATTGTGGATCGCAGTAGCTACAGGGTGTGTACTTTTGCTTTCCAGAGCATTAACCAGCTTCAGAATTTCGTCTTTATTGAATTCAGGTTTAATGCTTACTTCCTGTACTTTGAATACACCTTCCGTCATGGTTCCGGTTTTGTCCATCACCACATTCCGGATTTCTGCAATGCTGTCCAGGAAATTACTTCCTTTAAATAAAATACCGTTTCTGCTTGCTGCTCCGATTCCCCCGAAATATCCCAGCGGAATAGAGATCACCAATGCACAGGGGCATGAGATCACAAGGAAGATCAAGGCTCTGTACAACCAGTCTCTGAATATATAATCATTTACAAAGAAGAAAGGCAGCAGACAGATTCCTATCGCCAAAAATACAACGATTGGCGTATATACTTTTGCAAATTTCCTGATGAATAATTCAGTCGGGGCTTTTTGAGCAGTGGCATTCTGAACCATTTCTAAAATTTTGCTCAGCTTGCTGTCTTCGTAGGCTGTATTTACTTTTACGAGAGCAATGCTGTTCATATTGATCATTCCCGCCAGTACAGTTTCGCCTTTTGTTTTAGTATCCGGTTTACTTTCCCCGGTGAGAGCGGCAGTATTGAACGAGGCCGACTCGGTTATCAGTTCTCCATCCAGAGCCAGTTTTTCACCGGGTTTCAGCTGGATGATATCTCCTATTTTGGTTTCTTTAGCTTTAATGGTTCTCGGCTGGCTGCCTTCCATAACAGTTACCTCATCAGGCCGCTGATCCAGTAATGCTTTAATATTTCCTTTGGCTCTTGTAACAGCCATCCCCTGAAATACTTCTCCCACAGAGTAGAAAAGCATCACAGCCACACCTTCCGGGTATTCCCCGATTGCAAATGCTCCTACCGTGGCAATTCCCATCAGGAAAAATTCGGAAAAGACATCTCCCTGGAGGATACTTTCATAAGCTTCCTTCAGAACCGGAAGACCTACAGGAGCATAGGCTGCCAGATACCATATAAAGCGTACCCAGCCTGTAAACCATTCGGTTTTTATATAATTGTCCAATGCTATTCCTATCAGCAGCAACGCGAAAGATATGATGGCAGGAAGAAACAGCTGAAAGGTCGTTTTGTCTCCTGTATCATGGGAGTGATCGTGTCCGTCTCCTTCGGAATGATCATGTTTATGAGGTTCTTTATTTTTAGGCTTTGTGCTACAACATTCTTCCATATGTATTATTTTTATGTAAAATTAGGGCTATACTCAATGCAATGCTATTGCAAACTTTCAAGGCAGTTCTCACAGATTCCTTTGGCAAAAAGTCTTATTTCATCTATTCTGAAATTGGTCTGAACATTTTCAGGGAAGGAAATATCTTCCCGGCAGGTGGTCTGCTTACATATTTTGCAGTAAAAATGCAGATGCCAGTCTTTGTGCGTTTTCTCGTCACAATCGTCATCACATAATTTATATTTTGTGGTGGTATTTTCCTGGATGCTGTGAACAATTCCTTTTTCCTCGAAGGTTTTCAAAGTACGGTAAATAGTAGTCCTGTCCGCATTGTCAAAATGGTTTTCAACTTCCGAAAGTGAAAGGGCAGCTTCCTGTGTACTTAAAAAATCATACACCAAAATTCTCATACTTGTTGGCTTGGTATTTTTATCGATGAGTTTGTTTTCTATATCTTTTTTCATTTTCAATTTCTTTTTAAAGATGTACTTCCTGTTCTTCATAACCTTCTTCTTCAATCTGAAAAGTGGTATGAGAAATTTTAAAATTTTCTGTTGTAGCTTCCGTTAAGGTTTTGAGCAACTGATTCTGCCCTGTTTCTTTATCTTTCACGATGTGAGCACTCATGGCATTTACGCTTGAGGTCAGCGACCATACGTGAAGATCATGAACCCCTTCTACACCCGGAATTTTTTCTAATGACTGACGAAGCTGATGAATATCAACATCTTTTGGAGTTCCTTCCAGCAGGACATTGATAGCTTCTTTTAATAGACGCCATGTTCTTGGAAAAATCAAAAGCCCAATAACTGCAGAAATAATCGGATCTGCATAATACCAGCCTGTCGTCAGCATAATAACTCCTGCAATCATCACTCCAACAGAGGTAAGCATATCGGACAGCACTTCAAAATAGGCTCCTTTCATATTCAGGCTTCCTTCCGAGTCTTTTCTCAGGATCATCATTCCGATAAGGTTTACTACCAATCCTATTCCGGCTACAATCAGCATGGTTTTACTCTGAACAGCCGGAGGATTCTGGAATCTTTGGTAAGCTTCATACAATACGTAAAGGGAAATTCCCAATAATACCACAGCATTGATAACTGCCGCCAATATCTCTGTCCGGTAATACCCGAATGTTTTAGAGGCATCGGCTTTTCTTTCTCCTATTTTGATGGCGATAAATGCCAGAAGCAATCCCACAACATCAGTCAGCATGTGTGCTGCATCTGCCATCAGGGCAAGACTTTGGGTGATAAAACCGCCAATCACCTCAGCAACCATATAGGCTCCACTTAACAGCAGGACAAAGAGTAAGTTCTTTTTGTGTCTGCTGGCCGGTGAACCTGTCTGTATTTTTATTTCTTCCATGTTTTCTGAATTAGATGATTACATTTCGTAATACAAAGAATTTTCTTTTTTAACAGGAACGTTCTGATCTCCTGTCATTTGTTTAATATTTATTTCAATAGTCTGCGCCAATGTGGTCACAGGTGTATCTACAGGTCCATTTTCAAAAGGATCCTGCATAATGATGGATGTCTTTTCGATCGCAAGAAACATGACCGGAATAAGGAAAGTAATTAATATTTCAACAGCCAGCTGGGAATCATCCAGTCCAAACGGAAGGATAGCGGCAAAAACATAGATCAGGGTATGCAGCAAAATACTGTAAGATCTTGGGAAAACCGTATTCTTGAGTCTTTCGCATTTTCCCATACTGTCGCAGAGTCTGGTGATGATGTCATTCAGCTGCATCTGCTGAAAGTCTGTTAATCCTTTTGAAGATGCCAGCTCTTTGAGCTGTTGGGAATGAGCATCCAGAAGTGCATTCGGAACATTGGCAGCTTTGATCTGATATTCATCCAGATAGTGCTGAACTTTGTCTGAAAAAGGCAGTCTTCTCAGAGATTCACCAAGGGCATAGGTCCAGATGATCTGCCTTTGTGCAAATTCTTTTATGATTTTATCTTCTCCTGCAGGAAAAAACTGGATGACGAGCCTCATCAGTGTTCTGGAATCATTCACTATCGCACCCCATACTGTTCTGGCTTCCCACCATCTTTCGTAGGATTGGGAAGTACGGAATGCCAGCAGCAATGATACGGCTGTTCCCAACAGTGCCGGAATATTAAGGGGAAGCGAAATTTTCCGGAACCATGGGAGAAGGTCTAATAATCCTATGGATACAGCAAATATGGCCATAAACAGGATCTGAGATCTTATTTCACGGATGAAATACCAGATGGATATTTTCTTGTTTAGCAGCATAACTGAATAATGTATTAGAATGTTTCTTATTCTGACTCTGAAAATCTACCGTAAACACCTCTAATTTAGGCATAAAAATCGGCACCTCTTCCGGTCTGTTCTTATAAATTGTCTATTATTTCCTGTTAATGCCCATGATCACCGGAATTGGAAAGCTTCGCATTAACAAAAAATGCTCCTTTCACTACGATTTTAGCACCGGCAGGAATTCCTTTTACAGGGGTAATTGCCGTATACCCCATATCTGAAGTTCCTTTTACCACTTCTACCTTTTCAAAATTGATAGTCTTTTCTTCATGCTTAGGTTTCTCTCCCTCTTTCTTTTCATCCGCAGAGCCTTCCTCTTCTCCATGTACTTCAGCCTTTTTATCCGTCTGAACAAATACATAATATTTCCCGTCTGCTTCTACGATGGCTTCATTGGGAACGGCAGGTGTGGTATTTTTATCTAAACTGACAATTCCGGTAATATTCATTCCGTCGATCAGGCCTGCTTTATTCCCGGTCACTGTGCCATGTACCGAAACGGTCTTGCTTTCATTTTCGAAAGAAGAGCCTACACTGTAAACCATGGCGTCATATTCGATTTCAGGGTTATTGGTCAGTTTGAAATGGACGATCTGCCCTACTCTCATTTTAGGAAGATCTTTTTCAAAAACCTGAAGATCCAGATGGATAGAATTGTTATCGATAATTTCTGCCACGGGTGACGAAACATCTACATAGCTTCCGATCTGGGCTGAAATGCTGCTGACCGTTCCACTAATCGGTGCTGTAATCACCAATCCGGATCTCATATTGCCATTGTTTACTTTCCCCGGACTGATTCCCATCATCTGAAGCTGTCTCAGAAGGGAGGCTTTTTTCGTTCTCAGGGTTTTAAGCTCTGCATCTGAGCTCTGCAGGTTTTTCTTTGCGCCGGCATCGTTGTCAAAAAGTTCACGCTGTCTTCTGTATTCCTGTTCTGCATAGGTGATCCTGCTGTTTGTCGTTAAATATTCTTCCTGCAGCTGTATAAATTCAGGATTGGCGATGGTGGCAATCACCTGTCCTTTTTTTACGATGCTTCCTACCTGTACATTCAGGGTTTTAATCACTCCGCCATACAGGGAGGTTATGGTTGCCTTATTATTATTGGGAACTCTGAGAAGCCCGTTTGCTTTAACTGTAGAGGTCAGTTCTTTCATTTCCACAGGACCTAAAGAGATACCGACGGATTTGATCTGTTGTTCCGTTAATGAAGCAATCGTCTGAGGAGCTTCTTCATGGCCGGCTTCTGCTTTTTCAGTTTTGACTTCGGACGTTCCGGCCTGGATTTCTTTTTTTCCGCAGCTTACAAGTAAAAGTGCTGTGACGGTAAGATATATGATATTGTGCTTTATTTTCATGTTATTTATTGATGATTGAATTAATGGTAACGACAGACTGATTGACCTGCTGAATGGATTCCAAGTATTTTAACTGAATATTGGTAGCAGTCTGAAGGGCAAAAAGATATTCTACATAGGAAATTTCCCCTGTTTTATAGCCTAATTGAGCTGCTTTTACAATTTTTTCAGCATTAGGAATAGCCTGGTTCACGTAATATTCATACTGCTGTGTATCCTGCCGGTATTGTTCAAAAGCATTTTCAAGCTGTGCTGAAAGCTGGTTCTGCTTCATCTTCGCATTGGTTTCGGCGGCCAGCTTTTCATATTCCAGGGACTGCATTCTTGCTTTTGTCGCTCCAAACGTCAAAGGAATGGCAACGCCTACAGAAAACGAATTGAAGCGGTCACCGGCATTATAGAACTTTTCCTGTCCGTTTTTGGTATGGAAACCAATCAGTGACTGGCTGGTCAATCCAATATTGAATTCAGGAAGTCCTTGTGATTTTTCCACGTTTTTATTCTTTTCAGCAATTTCCATTTCGTGATAGAAAGCTTTAACCGTGGGGTTATTGGCTACAGAAGAACTGTCGAGGATGTTTTCTGTTCTCAAAGGTTCGTAATCGTTTTTAAAGGGAACTTCAATATCCTCAGAAGTATTCAGCAATGTCTTCAGGTTTTTATAGGCGTTACTTAAATACACTTCATTCTGTTTGAGCAGCAGGCTGATTTCTCCTTTCTGGGTTTCTGCTGTGTTGATTTCAATCTTTTTAATATCTCCCGCTTTAAATCTTACGGTAGCAATCCTGATAAAATCCTGATAAAGGCTGTCAAGATCTTTGAGTTTGGATTTATTATACTGAAGATATTCAATCTGATAATAATACGTTCTTACCTGTTTGGTTAGCTCGTTCACTGAAACCTCTTTATCAATCTGCCTGCTTTTTATATTTTCAGTGATCAATTCTCTCCTTGCTTTGAACAACGTGGGAAAAGGGATGCTCTGCGAAATGGCAAATGACTGGTCGAATTTCGGACTGTTGTACTGTCCAAGCTGTGCTTCAAAATTTAATTTGGGAAGTTCTTTTGCCGTTCCATTTAAAGCTTCGGCAGATTTTATATTCAGATCTTTTGATTTTAAAACCAGATTATTTTCGGCAGCCATTTCTACAGCCTGATCTACGGAAATTGGTCTGGTCTGCGCGTTGAATGTCTGTCCAAACATCAGGAACCCAAGAACAATAGCTGTAGTGATTGGCTTCATTTTATTCATCTTTCCTGTAATCTTTGAATTAAAAATGATATAGAGCATCGGCAAAACAAATAAGGTAAGGAATGTAGCGGTTACCAATCCTCCGATAACTACGGTTGCCAAAGGTTTCTGTACCTCAGCTCCTGCTCCCGTAGAAATTGCCATCGGCAGGAATCCTAATGAGGCTACTGTTGCGGTCATCAGAACCGGTCTTAATCTTGTTTTTGTTCCTTCATATACTCTTTTCAGCACATCCGTCTCACCCTCTTTTTCCAGTTGGTTAAATGTTCCGATTAAAACAATTCCGTTAAGAACCGCGACTCCGAAAAGAGCGATAAATCCAATCCCGGCACTGATACTGAACGGCATATCCCTTAAAAGAAGGGCAAATATACCTCCGATGGCACTCATCGGAATAGCTGTAAAGATCAATGCAGCCTGCTTAAATGAGTGGAAGGTGAAATAGAGCAACATAAAAATCAGAAACAGGGAAACCGGAACCGCGATCATCAGACGTTTGCTCGCTTCCTGTAAATTTTCAAACTGACCCCCATAGGTAAAATAATATCCGGAAGGTAACTTGATCTGTTTATCTAATTTCGCCTGAATATCTTTGACTACGCTTTGTACATCACGTCCTTTTACATTAAAACCGATTACAATTCTCCTTTTTCCTTCTTCACGGCTGATCTGTGCCGGTCCCAGTTTATAGCTGACATTAGCCACCTGGGAAAGCGGGATCTGTGCCCCTGTTCCTGTTGCAATCATTAAATTATTCACATCATCGATACTGGTTCTGTGAAGACTGTCGAGACGGACCACAAGATCGAAACGCCTTTCATTTTCAAAAACCTGGCCGGCTGTTTTACCTGCAAAGGCGGTGCTTACGGCATTGTTTACATCTTCTATATTCAATCCGTAATTGGCCATTCTCGTTCTGTCGTATTCTACGTTAATCTGGGGAAGTCCGCTTACTCTTTCGATCTGTGGAGCAGTTGCACCGTCAACGGTCTGGATTGCTTTTCCAACTTTATCCGCATAAATAGAAAGCGAATCGAGGTTTTCGCCAAAAATTTTAACGGCAACGTCCTGTCTGATTCCTGTCATCAGCTCATTAAAACGCATCTGGATGGGCTGGTTCTTTTCAAAAAACACTCCGGGAATAGTTTCTAACTTTTCACTGATTTCGTCGGCCAGTTCTGTATATGATTTTTTTGATTTCCATTCTTTTTGTGGTTTTAAAACAACAATCAGGTCAGAGGCTTCAGGAGGCATAGGATCGGTAGGAACCTCAGCGGAGCCTGTTTTTCCTACAACCATTTTCACTTCATCGAACTGTTTGATAATTCTTGATGCCTGCATAGAGGTCTCGATACTCTGGCTGAGGGAGCTTCCCTGCGGCAGGATACAGTGGAATGCATAATCTCCTTCCTGCAGCTGCGGGATAAATTCACCGCCCATATTTTTGAAAATAAAAGCACTAACGATAAAAATGAAAACCGTAGCAGATACAATGATGTATTTTACTTTAACTGCTTTCTGCAGCAAAGGCTGATAGATTTTCTGCAGAAAATTCATCATTCTGTCTGAAAAAGTTTCTTTATGTGAAATCTTTTTAGACAAGAACAATGCGCTCATCATTGGTATATAGGTCAGTGAAAGAATTAACGCTCCTAAAATGGCAAATCCTACCGTTTTAGCCATTGGTGTAAACATTTTTCCTTCTACACCGGCCAATGTAAGGATCGGGATGTAAACGATCAGAATAATAATTTCTCCGAAAGCCGCACTGCTTCTGATCTTCGATGCGGAGAGAAAAACTTCTTCGTCCATTTCGCTTTGGGTAAGCGTTCGCATTGATTTTCTCAGTCCTAAATGATGTAAGGTGGCTTCTACAATAATTACTGCACCATCTACGATCAAGCCGAAATCTATTGCTCCAAGACTCATTAAATTGGCACTTACTCCAAAAACATTCATCATTCCCAAAGCAAAAAGCAGTGATAATGGAATGGCTGAAGCCACAATAAGTCCTGCTCTCAGGTTTCCAAGGAAAATCACCAGTACGAAAATGACAATTAAGGCACCTTCAATAAGATTCTTCTCTACAGTGTTAATTGCTCTTCCGACAAGATCTGTTCTGTCCAAAAAGGGTTCTATGACCACATCATCGGGAAGGGACTTCTGAATGGTCGGGATTTTAGCTTTAATACGGCTGACCACTTCGTTACTGTTGGCTCCTTTCAGCATCATTACTACGCCGCCTACCGCATCTACTTTTCCATTGTAAGTCAGTGCTCCGTACCGTACAGCATTCCCGAGACGAACATCTGCAACATCTTTTATAAATATAGGAACGCTTCCGGTCTCATTTTTTACGGAAATATTTTTAATATCTTCCAGTGAGGCCACAAGGCCAATTCCCCGGATAAAATAAGCATTTGGCTTTTTGTCGATATAAGCTCCTCCTGTATTCTGGTTATTTTTTTCTAAAGCGGTAAAAATGTCGGTAATGCTTACTCCCATGGCTTTAAGGCGGTCCGGGTTTATACCGACTTCATATTGCTTCAATTCTCCTCCAAAGCTGTTGATTTCTGCTACGCCCGGGGTTCCGTTCAGCTGTCTTCGGACGATCCAGTCCTGCATGGTACGGAGCTCTTTGGCTGAATATTTCTTTTCGCTGCCTTTTTTTGGGTGAAGAATATACTGATACACTTCTCCGAGGCCGGTACTCACAGGGGCAAGTTCTGGTGTCCCCACTCCTTTTGGAATTTCCTCTACAGCAAGTTTCAGCTGCTCGTTGATAAGCTGTCTGGCAAAATAGACATCTACATTTTCTTTGAATACCACAGTAATTACGGAAAGGCCAAACCTGGAAATACTCCTGGTTTCCTGGATATCCGGAATGTTTGTAATACTCTGCTCTATAGGGAAAGTTACAAGCTGCTCCACTTCCTGTCCTGCCAATGTAGGACACGCGGTGATGATCTGCACCTGATTGTTGGTGATATCAGGAACGGCATCTATAGGAAGTTTTGTGGCACTCCATACTCCCCAGATGATCAATAGAAGGGTCATAATACCGACGACCACCTTGTTTTTGATACTGAATTTTATGATTTTATCTAACACGATCTGTATTTAATTTTAATTGGTAATAAGTACATAAGGCGATAATGCCGATGCAAAAATATCACGAAGACCTCTGCAATAAAATTGCAAAGTTCAATAGATCAGAAAGCAAAACTTTCTAATAATCAATAAAATTAAATCTTAGGGGGCTGCCAGATATGATCGTACATCTGGTAAGCAAAATTGCTGTTATGAAAAAGAATTTTCTTTGAAAAATAAGCCTGGACATGGCTCTGAACTTGAAACAACGGATCCATTTTGAAAGAAGATACGGTCATCTGACAGCAGCTGCAAGTACACAATGGCGAGCATATATCTCCTTTATCTTTTGAATGGGACTCCTGGATACTGAATGAAAGTTTAGTCTCTGTCGCTCCTGCAGGACGGTGCACATCTTCACAGGGCATTAGTGATAAAGCCATGAAATAGAATGCAAGTATCCATCTTAACAGGTTCATATGGACAAAGGTAAAGTTTTTTTCTAAAACAGAAAGTTTATATGAGTATTTATTATATTCTTGACATCGCATTGATTTTTTTAAAGAGCTGTTTATTTTTCTTTACTTTTGAGATAAGAAAGGAGAGGATTGTTTATTTTGTGAAAGAGTAATTACAAATTCAATACTTAAATCATTCATCTTTCTAATAATAATTCTGATATAATAAAGAATTTCTCTTATTTATCATCCTTGGATAATATGGCTAAAAAAGGCATAAAATCTTTTCGAAATCTCTGATAAAAATCTATATGATCTTTAATGGAACATTTAGTATATCTTAACCCCTAACTATGGAACAGCAATATAAAAAAATAACAGAAAGTTTAAAGTTATTAGCTTCTTCATTAGAAGAGCAAGAGAAGTATTTACCAGATTTTGCAGATAGATGTCCCAGATGATGTTATATCAAGTTTTGAAAATGCCTTTTTACTATTGCCTTCTCTTATAGAAAGCTATAAGTTTTCTAATACTGCAATAGCATCAATTTTGCGATTATATAATCAAGTACAATGGTGCTTAAGAAATTTTGATTTGGATGATTTTTCAAATGTAGAATGGAATAAAGTACGGAAAATGGCAAAAGACACTCTTCAAATAATGGATGAACCTTTTGGAAAACCTGACTTTAAATATATATAATATAACTCTTCAGAATGCTTATCCATTAAAGTTTGTATAACTTTATGACATATAAATATTGCAAACTGTAGTAATGAGGAATAATTTTACAATGAAATACTTAGTTATAGATGCTGCCTTAAGCGGTACAGGAATTAGAGATAAATATGAAGGAGGCTATATAAACACCGATGATTTAGGTTTAAGTTTATTAATTAAACAAAGATTAAAAGAGTGGCTTTCAAAATACGAAAGCGAGCATAACAATGGCTTTACTAATGATGCCATTATTAGTGAACTTGATCAAGAAGGAAGGGAAATCGCTTTAATGATTAAAAATGAGTTGCCAGAAGTAAAAATAGAATACTTTTCTGATGCGCGATTGACAAAAGAGGTAATATAAACAAATGAGAAAAATAAAAAACTTAGAAAAAATAACAAGTATTCATAGAGATTGGAATCCCTCAGATATAGCCTTCATAAAATCTCTTGAATGGTTAACTCAGAATTTGGTTATTAATTTCTACTGTCAATTAAGAGAGAATGTGAACGGATGGCCAGATACTTCAGGAGATTTTTTCGAGGTATCAATGACATTCAAAACTGTATCAGGATTGAAAATTGATTTTAGCGGTACAGGATTACATCAGATTTCAGGCTTTGATATTTTAGACGTTTCAGCTAATGGTTTAGAAAAAATAAATTTTCAGGTTGAAGATTATGAAAATGATACTATCCATTTCTTTTGTGAAGAAATTGAAATCAATAAAATATCTGCTTCAAAAAAAAACAGACATCTCTTAGGCTATTAGTAAGATAAAAAAACAAGTATAACTTAACTAATTTATATTTAGCTCCTACAGCTTATTATAGGAGCTTTTTTTGAAAAGTGTAAAAAATACTAAGTAAGCAAAATCAACTTTGAATAGTTGGAAAAATAGCATTTATCCATAAAAAAGCCACCGTATTACACGATGGCCAAAAAAATCAAATCTAAATAAAACTACAAATTCGGGTTATTCTCAATCTCCTTCTGCGGAATACTAAACAAATAATACTTACTGTTCGGGGCAAAAGCAGTCTGGTCCGGGAAATTAAAAACCGAATGTCCTCTTCCGTTTACTGTTTTTACCGTTCCATCAGGAGTTGTTATTTGTACTTTTATCGGCTGACCGCTGGCATCTACGTACGGTTTTCTTACTACTGTACCTTGTGTTCTGATAATATCTGAAAGAGAGAATCCTTCCCCGAAGAGTTCTTTTCTTCTTTCAATCAGAATCTCTTTTACTACCTCATCCTGCGCAAGAGATCCATTGTAAGGATTGGCATTTCTTGCCGTTTTCAATTGATTTAAAACGGTCACAGCATTGGTGATATTTCCGTTTCTGGCTTCTGCCTCAGCTTCGATCAGATACATTTCGGCAGCTCTCATCAGTACAATATCTGCAATAAGACCCGTTTTAAATTTAAACTTGGAATATCTTAAAAGCCCTTCCCTTCCCGGAAGCCCATCCCATTGAAACAGCTGAAATCTGATGTCATTCGTATCAAATAAATCTTTGAAAAAAGGGTCCGCCATAAAACTATAGTAATAACTTCCCGAAGAAGACACATCCAGATAATGGAAAGCATAGCTCGCTCCCGATTGTTCCTGAGTCTGTCCGTGTCCCCAAATCCATTCGCTATTGCTGATGTCATTGAAGCCTTCCTTATATTTTTCAGCAGTCATTAAGGGATAACCTGCTCTGGCAATCTTTGCAGCTGCAGCCGCCTTACTCCATTCTCCGGTATTCAGGTAAGTTCTTGCTAAAAGTCCATTTACTACGGCTTTATTGATCTTATCTTTATTATTTCTGGTATAATTGGCCAACAGATTATCTGCTTCTGTAAGATCACTTTTAATCAACGTATAAATTTCCTCCAGGCTTGCTCTCTTTTTTGGAACTGAACTGATGGTTGAAGGCTCTGTGTAGATAGGAGCTGTAAGTGCTGTTTTGTCTTTTAAATAACTGAACTGGTAAAAGCTGGCCAGGTTCAAATAACAGAAAGCTCTTAATGCTTTAGCCTGCCCTTTTACCTGGTTCTTTTTCTCCTGGCTCCCCTCGGTCTGGTCAATACGAGTGATCACATTATTCATATTATTAATCGTTGAATACAATGTCGACCATATAAACTGCGGTCTCGACGCTGTATTGTTGATCATTTCCGTAAAAGCATAGGCAGATGGAAATCCGTATTTATTCGTTAGAACCGCCACATCGCTTCCCATGGCATCACTTGTCCTCAAGACGGTTGAGTAACCGATATTTGCATAAGTGGGGCCATCATCATTCAATTTTGCCCAGGCACCATTGATCACTGTTTCTGCGCTTTCGGCTGTTTTGAAAACCTCTGCACCGTTAGCCTGATCTGTAGGAGCCGTTTCCAGTTCATTTGCACAGCTTGTTAATGACCATGCTGCGATCAGGGCAAAAGATATATATTTTAATTGTTTCATTGTTTCAATTTTAAATAGGTTAAAGAGTCGCCTGAAGACCGAAGGTTATCGTTCTCATGGCAGGATATCTGTAATAGGTTGTTCCATCCAGTGCCTGTTCCGGATCCATTCCTTTATGCTTGTAGAAAGTCAGAAGATTTTCTGCCTGAACATAAATTCTGAATTTTTTTAATCCTAATTTTTCAAAATAATCAGAAGGAAGTGTATAGCCCAAGCTCACATTTTTAAGTCTGGCATAGGTTCCGGAGTATAAAAATCTTGAAGAAGTGGAAGTCCAGTTATTTGTTGTTGTACTTAATGCAGGAACATCTGTATTCGGGTTTTCAGGGGTCCATCTGTTCAGCATTTCTGCACTCCATGCACGTCCGCCGGCGCTTCCGTTGGACATTAATGATGTATAATCCGTATCAAGGATTTTCCCTCCGATGCTAAACGTCAGCAATCCGGAAAGATCAAAGTTTTTATAGGCAATACTTGTGGTAACTCCTCCCATTACTTTAGGCAATGCAGATCCCTGTACTGTTTTGGTTGCTTTTGCATATTCTGAAGTGGTCCCGTCCACTGTATTCCCGTTCGCATCCTGATAAATGTATCTCCACAGAGGTTTTCCGTTGGAAGGATCTACTCCCATCCATTCAGGAATAAAGAAATCATAAATAGAACCTCCTACTTCAAGACGTTTTGTTCCCGTAATAACGGATCCTTTAGGCAGCTTTGTTATTTTATTGGTCAGAGTACTCAGGTTGACATCCACATTCCACTGGAAATTATCATTTTTAACCGGTGTTGTGAAGAGTGAAAATTCAAAACCTGTGTTCTGTATTGTCCCGACATTAAACGGAAAGTCACTGATTCCAAGAGATGGCGCAACCGGCATATTAAACAAAAGATCCTGGCTTTTTCGTTTAAAATATTCTATGTTACCTTTCACCCTGTTATTAAGAACGGCAAATTCAAGACCTACGTTTAAATTAAGATTCGTTTCCCATTTCACATCATTGGTCTGTACTTTTTCCAGAACAGTTCCCGGCTCGCCAAGGTTGTTATAAAATTTGTACAATTCCTGATAAGCATAGTAAAGAGAAGATCCATTCGGTCTTCTTAGTTTATCATTCCCCTGCCCACCATAGCTGGCACGCAGTGTCAGCTGGTTGAATACATTTAAATTCTTGATAAAATCTTCATTTGAAGCTTTCCACGACGCCCCTACTGACCAGAATTTCCCCCATCTGTTATCGGCAAAGAATCTTGAAGAACCGTCTGCCCTTCCGGATACTGATAAAAAGTAAGTATTATTAAAATCATATTCAGCTCTTCCCAGGAAACTCAACAAAGAGAATTTGTCGCTGTTACCACTAAAGCTTCCCAATAAAGCAGCTGCATCAGGCTCATAATAATAAGGAAGAGAAAACTGGCTTCTGGAACCGGATATTGTTTGGTAATCATACTTATAAAACTCCTGCCCTCCCAGAACATTCAGGTGATGTTTCCCGAATTTTTTGTCGAAAGTCAGAATATTACTGGTTGTATAAGATAATGTTCTGCTGTTGGACTTCGTTACAGAACCGCCAATTTCACTCCCTTCCCCGAGAAGCGGATTAGAGTAGTAATGACCGTTATAATTCACCAAATCAACGGAAAAGCTGGTTTTAAATTTCAGTTCCGGAAGGAAAGTAAATTCTAAAAATCCTTTCCCGGAGAAGTTGTCCTCTTTATTTTCGTTCTTGTCCAAAGGTAATGTTGCTGCTGCATTCTGGTTCTGCAATGCACTGGTAGGCCTGTATTTCCCGAAATCATAAACGCGACTTCCTTCTGCATCCAGGACATAACTTCCATCTGCATTTCTTTCATAGTAAGGATAGAAAGACGGAATAACTCTGGCTGCATTGATGATATTGTCAGTTCTCGAGTCTGATGACGGCGGCGCATTTTGGATACTGTTGGTGTAGCTTAAATTAGCACCTGCATTCAGCCATTTTTTAACTTCGGAATTGATTTTTAATCTGGTAGAAAACTTTTGAAACCCGGATTCAATGGCAATTCCTTTATCATCAAGATAGCCTAATGAAAAGAAGTAATTGCTTTTCTCACTGCCGCCACTGATGTCAAAATCTACCTGGCTTCTGGAAGCTGTTCTCTGAAGGATATCTCTCCAGTCATCATTCCACAATGCTTTTGCTCCGGGAACAAGCTTTCCGTCTGTCCCTACAGGGTTGGGAAATCCGGCTCCGTAAGGATTGATCCCCAATGCAGTTGTCAGGTTGTCACTCGCCATCTGTGCTGCCTGCTGCGAGGTGATCTGTCCCGATTTATAACCGTTTCTCAACGCTTCCCAATACAACTGGAAATACTGATCGGTGCTTACCTGCTTATAATCCTTTACCGCTCTGCCGGAAAATCCCTGGCTGATATTAAAATTAATCCTGGACTCTCCTTTCTTTCCGGATTTTGTTGTGATGATAATGATTCCGTTGGCTCCCCTTGAACCATATAATGAACTTGCCGTTGCATCTTTCAAAACACTGATGGATTCAATATCATTAGGGCTGATGGAATTGATGTTTCCGTCAAAAGGAATTCCGTCTACCACATACAACGGATCACTTGAAGCACTTATGGAGCCAATTCCTCTTATTCGTACAGAAGCGGTAGAACCCGGCTGCCCGGACGCACTTACTGCCTGAATTCCCGGAACCTGTCCTTCCAGGGCTTTTGTAATATTGGTCACCGGTCTGTTATTGATTTTATCACTGGATATAGTAGCTACTGAACCGGTGTAACTTGTTCTTTTAGCCTTACCATAAGCAATGACAACCACTTCATCGATTTCCTTTTCGTTGACCGTATCTTTCTTAGTTTGGGTTTGGGTCTGTGCCTGTACTCCCATTATTCCTAAGAAAAATACAGCAACAGGTGGAATCCAAACTTTAGAATTAATTAAATTTTTATTAATCATAATCAATTTTATTTATCATATATTAAAAATTTGCCCTTTGCAGAAAAATCAGCAAAGGGCATCGCTCAATACGATAAACCAAGTGCTTATTTTTCCTTTATAGGCTGAATGTAACACCTTGCACTGGGCAGGTTGTTAAGATTTCACAGGGTCAGTTCCCTCCATCTTTCTTTATAAGCCGATCGAAATATGTTTGCAAATCTAAAAACAATTAGTCTACAAAACAAGTAGACTTTAAAATTTATTATGAAATATTTTCAAAAATTAACTTAATTTTTATTCAAAACTTAGAATCCCAAAGGGTTACAGAATTATGAAATATTTAAACATGATAAATATCATTACATATAATGCAATGAAACAAAACGGATAATTAAAATAAAAAAAAGTTCTATAATCGAACTAAACTATTTAAATTTATAGCATGAAAGTTTTAATTATAAACGGCCCTAATCTCAATCTACTAGGTACAAGAGAACCGGAAATCTATGGAACTATTTCCATGGAGGATTATTTGGAAAAATTAAAGGCTGAATTTCCGTCTCATGAATTAAGCTATTATCAGTCCAACATTGAAGGAGAGATGATCAACAGGCTGCAAGAAGATGATTTTGATGCTTTGGTAATTAATCCTGGAGCGTATACTCATTATTCGTATGCCATCTCGGATTGTCTGAAAAACATCAGAAAACCAAAAGTAGAAGTTCATATCAGTAATATTTACAAAAGAGAGGAGTTCCGTCAGAAATCTGTTACGGCAGCCAATACGGATGCAGTGTTGTCCGGTTTCGGAATGGATGGTTACAGACTGGCAATTTTAAGCTTGAAATGATCAACAGAATTTAAAATGTTGAAGAAGATGCTTCGACTCCGCTCAGCATGACATTCTGATAACAATATAAAAAAGCCTCATTTTCATGAGGCTTTTTGTTGTATTAAGTAGTCTGCTGCTGAAGCTGTGGTCCTGAAGCTACTAACTTCTTCCCTTCTTCAGTATCGCAGTACTGTTCAAAGTTTTTGATATATCTTGCAGCAAGATCTTTTGCTTTTTCTTCCCATTCTGCAGCATTGCTGTATGTTTCTCTAGGATCCAGAATACCTTCAGAAACATTCGGAAGCTGTGTAGGAATTTCAAGGTTCATGATCGGAACCTGAGTTTTAGGAGCGTTTTCAATAGAACCGTCAATGATCGCATCAATGATTGCTCTGGTATCTTTAAGAGAGATTCTCTTTCCGGTTCCGTTCCATCCTGTATTGACCAGATAAGCTTTAGCTCCGTGCTCCTTCATTTTTCCAATCAGTGTTTTAGAATACATGGTTGGGTGAAGGGTAAGGAAAGCTTCTCCGAAAGCAGGAGAGAAAGATGGTTCCGGCTCAGTAATTCCTCTTTCAGTACCTGCCAGCTTGGAAGTATACCCACAAAGGAAGTGGTACTGTGCCTGGTTTTCATCTAAAATAGAAACCGGAGGCAATACCCCAAATGCATCGGCAGAAAGATAAACGATTTTTTTAGCGTGCCCTGCCTTAGAAGGAAGAACAATCTTGTTGATATGATAAATCGGGTAAGATACTCTTGTATTTTCTGTAATAGATCCGTCTTTATAGTCAGCGATTCCGTTGTGCACCACTACGTTTTCAAGAAGTGCATCTCTTTTGATCGCTCTGAAAATATCCGGTTCTTTTTCTTCTGAAAGATCAATAACTTTAGCATAACATCCTCCTTCATAGTTGAATACACCATTATTGTCCCAACCGTGCTCATCGTCACCAATCAGGAATCTCTTAGGATCTGCAGATAAAGTTGTTTTTCCAGTCCCTGAAAGACCGAAGAAAAGAGCTACATCACCATCCTCACCTACATTGGCAGAACAGTGCATGGAAGCCATTCCTTTTAAAGGAAGATAGTAATTCATCATGGCAAACATCCCTTTCTTCATCTCACCACCATACCATGTACCTCCGATGATCTGTAGTTTTTCAGTAAGGTTGAACATGATAAAGTTCTCAGAATTAAGCCCTTGAGCTTCCCATTCCGGATTGGTTGTTTTGGAACCATTGATTACTGTGAAATCCGGCTCTCCGAAGTTTTCAAGCTCATAGTGAGACGGACGGATAAACATATTGGTAACGAAATGCGCCTGCCACGCTACTTCAACGATGAACCTTACTTTTAGCCTGGTGTCTGTATTGGTACCACAAAAAGCATCCACTACATAAATTTTCTTAGCCTCAGAAAGCTGGTTCAGCACTAATCCTTTACAAAAATCAAAATTTTCCGCTGTTGTAGGAATATTTACTTTTCCGTCCCAGAAAATTGTGTCTCTTGTAACATCATCCTGAACGATATATCTGTCTTTAGGTGAACGACCTGTGAAAACCCCGGTTTTTACTGATACTGCACCGGATTCTGTAAGTTCAGCTTTCTCAAAGCCTTGATTTTCAGGAGCTATTTCAGCCTGATACAACTCTTCATAAGACGGGTTATAGACGACTTCATAATTTCCTTTAATCCCTAATTTTTCTAAATCCTGGATGATTTTAGCGTGTTTCATTTTACTTATATTTTCTATTTCTTTATTGGGTTCAACAAAATTAATATTAATTATTTGTTAAAGGTGGTTTAAATATAATGATATAAGTCAGAATGACAAATAAAAAAACAGGATTGTAAATTACTGATTATAAATTAATTATATCAGACCATTCGAAAACAGTATTGAAACCTTTTCCCCAAAAATAGTCCTTATAGCCGTGAAATTTGGCACTCATCACAAAATCTCCACCCCAGGCTCCCAAACTTTTAACGAAAACAGGACAGTCTGCAAAAAACCGCTCTTTAACTGTAGGAATTTCAAGGAATTTTGAAATTTTTTGCTCATGAATCATCATCAGTTCAGAAAAATTTTCCAATTCGTTGCATAACAAAACTTTTCTTGTGATATCCGAAAATTCATCAACAAGAATCTGTGACTTCAATTTGGACTTGTAAAAACTGATCCCTTCCCTGCTATCCTGCTTCTGGTTTAAATGAATAAAAATCAGTTCATTTTTGAATGGAGGATTGAAATTTACCTTTTCGTAGCTGATCTTTGGCCGGCTTTGAAAAAGAACGGCGGATTTCTCTTTTGCCACTGCAATATCATAGCCGCTTCCCCCCAGGCTGATGCTGTTAAGATAAAAAGGATCAATGTCTGCCCACTCTGCAAGGTTGGTCATTAAGGTGGAACTGCTCCCCAGCCCGTAATCTGCAGGAAACTGGAGATTGGTTTTCAGATGGTAGGTAAAATGGTTCTTGAATTTGGTTTCGGAAAGCTGCTGAACGTTTTTTAAGGTTTTCAGAATAAATTCAGCGCTTGAAGGAAGGTTGGTTTCGAGGATCTGCCAGTTTTTATAATCAATGACAGCTTTCAGCCATAATTTGTTCTGATGATGGGCTTCCCAAAAAATCAATGATTTTTCATCGTCTTTTTCATCAAAAAAAAACTCTTGTCCAAGCTTAGTGGGTACCGCCAGGACAAGAGCTCCGTCTATTGCGAAATATTCTGAAGTAAGCATAAGCTTTCCCGGTGAAAATATTCCGCTCATCGTATTTTAATTATATTGCAGAGGCAACATCTACAGAAGGATCAATTTTCTTGATCAGTCCCTGAAGAGTTTTTCCAGGACCTACTTCTACGAAATTAGAAGCACCGTCTTTGATCATATTCTGAACAGACTGCGTCCATTTTACAGGACCTGTAAGCTGAGCAATCAGGTTTTGCTTGATTTCCTCAGGATTAATCACTGCTGTAGTCGTAATATTCTGGTAAACCGGAATAGTTGCTTTTCTGAATTTTGTTTTTTCAATAGCTGCGGCCAGTCTTTCCTGTGCCGGCTGCATTAATGGAGAATGGAACGCTCCGTTTACAGGAAGTAACAATGCTCTTTTTGCTCCTGCTTCTTTAAGCTTCACGCATGCTTCTTCTACTGCAGGGGTTTCTCCTGAAATGACCAATTGCCCGGGGCAGTTGTAATTGGCAGGCACTACAATTCCACTGATCTGTGCACAGATTTCTTCAACTTTAGCATCTTCAAGACCTAAAATTGCAGCCATAGAACTTGGATTGGCATCACATGCTTCCTGCATGGCTTTTGCTCTTTCGAATACCAGCTTCAAGCCATCGTCAAAGGATAAAACTCCATTGGCCACTAAAGCTGAAAATTCGCCTAAAGAATGTCCTGCAACCATTTCGGCTCCAAGACCGTTCACTGCTTTTAAAGCAGCAACTGAATGTATAAAGATTGAAGGCTGGGTAACTTCAGTTTTTTTAAGATCTCCATCCGTACCGTTGAACATCAAGGAAAGAATATCGAAACCTAAAATTTCATTGGCAGATTCCATTAAGTCCTTAATGTCTTTTCTAGAATCGTACAATTCTTTTCCCATTCCTACGAACTGAGAACCCTGCCCAGGAAATACAAGTGCTTTCATGTATTGAATTAAATATTATGCAAATATAAAGATAATGTTAAAAATACTCCTTTAAAAAGGCATAAATTGGTTAAGGAACTAGTCTGATCACACGGTAACCGGTGTTTACATAAGCTCCGTTTGCTTTAGATTTTACAAACTCAAACTTGGTAGCAAGCTGAGTCTGAACTTTATTCATCTGTTTAAAGATCTCTCCTTTTTTATTTTCTCTCGTCAGCATGTCATTCACAACATCAAAACCTACGATGGCATATTTTGGAGGGGTTTTACAGTATTTGCTTTTATAAGCAGCGAGGATTTCTTTTTCAAAACTTCCTTCTGCATTAATCTTTCTGTCCATCAGGTAAACAAGGCTTGCCTGGCTCAGCTCATCCACTTTCTTCTCGAAAACCGGAGAGTAATACATACTGAAGGCTTTTACACCCTGCACTTCTTTGGAAAGAGCAATGGTTTTGTTGGCAAAAGCTTCCCCGACAGCATCGTTATCACTGGCAAGAATCGCAATAACAGGAGCGGACTGCCCGGTCATCATGTTCTTATCCAGCTGGATTTCTGAAGGAGAGTTAACAATAATGATATTTGGATTTTTAACTGCTTTTTCCAGACCGCCTTTAATATAGCTGGCAATTTCTTTTTTGGTGTCTGCCACTACATATATTTTCTGATCTGAATAAACGGCTTTTACTTCTTCAACAATTTTATCTGCGTAGGTCTGGTCATTGGTTTCAACAATGATCAGATTGCTGTAGTTATATAGTTCCGGTGAATTGGCAAATGGTGCTACAACCGGTATTTTCTGATTTCTTGTAAAATCAAGGACATCAATCACATTGGATTTGAAGAATGGGCCGATGATCAGGTCCGTATTCTCAGGATTGATCTGGGCCATTGAATTTTTAAATGAGGCTTCGTTTCCTGAATCTACGATTTTAATATCCAGTTTCTGTCCGCCGCTGGCATTTCTTTCAATAGCCAGTTTAGCGCCGGTAAGGAAATCCAGGGCCATAGCTCTGTACTGGGTTTCGTTGGTACTGTAACCGAAAGGCAGCATTAAAACAACGCTCAATGCATCTCCGTTTTTCTTCACATAAGCAGGATCCTGTTTTTTGATCTTTAAGACCATTCCTGTTTTCAGTCCTTTGGAAAGCTCGGGATTCAAAGCAATCAGTTCATCGATTGAAACTCCGAATTTATTAACAATGGAGAACACCGTATCTCCCTGCTGAACGGTATAGGTAACATAATCATCAACAGTAGAAGTTATTGTAGATGTTGAAGTTTTTTCACTTCCCGAATCTATTTTTGTTTTCGGATTGACGGGTTCGGAAACCACATCTGCATCCGTATTTGATTTTTTTACCCGGATGGTTTCACCCGGCTTAAGGCCTTTTTCTTCTAATCCCGGGTTCAGGGCAAAAAGCTCCTGCTGGCTGATTCCAAACTGTTTTGTAATTCTGTAATAATTATCTTTTGACTGGATCACATACGCTTCACCTTCTGCAGGTGTTGCCACTACAGCAGGTGCTTCGGTGTGGGTTTCTGCTTTAGTGACTACAGCGGCAGGAGCAGCCTGCTGTTCTCCGCCATATTTTTTTATGCTTTCAAGAGGTAAAATAATCTCGTCCCCTATTTTCATATGGGAATCGAGTTCAGGGTTTAGCTTTCTTAAATCGGTTTCAGAGATTCTGTATTGTTTTGTAATTCCGTAAATGGTCTGCTTAGGCTGAAGGATTATTTTCCCGACCTGGCCTACTGAACTGGATTTTACTTTTTCAGCGACGGCAGGTTTGGAAGCGGGAGCTGTATGTTTCTCAGCTCTTACCGTAACAACATCGCCTATTGCCAGCTTACCGTCTTTATATTTAGGATTCAGCTTTAACAATTCATCTACAGTAATTCCGTATTTTTTTGCAATATTATAGGGATTATCTCCTTTTACAACGGTGTGAGAGTTCTGGGCAGATACCCCCAAAACCATACATAAACTGGACAAAATAAAAAACCTCTTTATCATACTCGATAATTATAATTTACAAAAATACTTCTTTAAAATTAAATGGCAACAATTATTAATTTGGATTCTTGAACCACCATCTCTTCCCAACAATTTTCAAGCCATGAATAGCCATAGTCTGAAAAGAATACACTAAAGTTATAGACTCTTTCCTGCCATGTTTTTGAAGGGTGAACATCTAAAAACAGTTTTTCGAGTCTTTCAAGCAGCTCGCCCTGTTTTATTTTTTCTGCATGAAGCAGACGTTTTTTCATTCTTTTAAATGATTTCAGCTGTCGTACTTCTTCTGCTTTCACCATGTTTCCGAAAGAACGCTCTGAGGTTTCTGCTATAGTTTTCAATTCGGAGAAGTTTTTCTCTAAAAGAAGCTCTTTTTCTTCAAGCAATGACAATACCCTGCTGTCTTTTAAAATTTTCTGATTGGTAATTACCGTAAAGTTTCCAAAAAAATCCTGAATATTCAGGTCCAGCTTCTCAATTTTCCCAACTGTTTTTTCTTTGATGAAAAGCATTGAATTTCTTGGAATCAAAACAGGGAAAGGGATATTGACCGCTTTAAAATAGTCTTTAAGCTCCAGCCAGTACATGATCTCGGCGTTTCCTCCAATATAAGCCAGGTTAGGCAGTACTTTTTCCTGATAAACCGGCCGCATTAAGGCATTCGGGCTGAATTTTTCCGGATGATTTTCGAGTTCCTGAAGGATTTCTTCTTTTGTAAATTTTATGTCTGTATCTACTACAGTATATTTTTCACCGTCAAAATCGATTCTGTCTCTTGTTCCGGAAAAGTAAAAAAGGTTGATATCCCGTGGATTGACCTGTACCTTTCCATATTTCTCAGTCAGAAAATCTACTTTCTCTTTTGAGTTCTTCTGTAAGCTGAAATTCAGCAGTTCATCCTTGAAAATATCTTTAACCTGAATTTTAAGTTCTCTGGAATCTCCGTCTATGATCAATAATCCAAACTCGGAGAATAGCCTGTTTACTAATATTTTGATTGCCTGCGTAAGTGTATTTCCAACTTTATACGCTTCTTTCATCATCAGGATCAGTTCTGTTCCGAACACTGAATCTTTGAATTCTTTTTCAAATTCTGAAATAAAAAAGGTATCACTGATGGTGATTCTGCCTACCGGTCCGCCAGACTTCTCATTGATCTCGTAATAATTGTGCTCTGTTTTGAAATGATTGATCTCGGCAAAATCATGGTCTTCCGAGGCCATCCAGTAGAGAGGCACAAAATTAAAATCCGGAAAGTTCTCTTTCAGATAAGTACATGTTTTAATAGTCTGCAAAATTTTATAGACAAAAAAAACAGGTCCTGAAAAAAGATTCAGCTGATGCCCGGTGGTAATAGTAAATGTATTGGGAAACTTCAGATTTTCCAGATTTTCTTTCTGTTTTAATGAAAGGATAAGCTCTGAAAGCTGTTTTTCCAATACTTCAGAAAGAATATTTCTCTGATCCTGTCCAAAAGCGTTCTGCTTGAGATGGATCTGATCTTTAAAGTGATCTAAAGAAAAGGTATTTTTTTCAAAGCCCTCAATTTTTTGATTCAGAAAATCTTTTACCAGCTGAGGAATGCTTTCTATATCGTTAAATGATATTTTATTTATTGTTTTCAACTTTGTTTTGCTTTTAGTTGAACAAATACCACACAATACCAATATTTAACCTGAAGTCGTAAACCGGATAGTGTGGAAATGCATATGCTTTATTGTTGGATAGAACTGTTCCTATCTGCTGTCCTTCTACATAGAAGAACATTTTTTTAACCTTCATATTGATATAAAGATCTGCGATAGGCTGTCCACCGATAGAAAATGAATCTGCATTAGGCAGAATATATTCGTTTAGAATTGGGAAATAATCTCTTGAGGCAAATTTTGAGAAGTAATAAACTTTCAACCCAGCCTGGATTTCTGCTGCTTTTTTAAACGCCTGGCTCTGGAAGAAGAAATTGGCCCTTCCGATGAAACCTGGCATTGGTAGAAGTTCTTTGTTCGTCAATGCATTCTGGAAATGAACTCTTGTATTCAAATGGAATTTCCCGAAACTGAATGTGGCATCTCCCCCGATTTGAGAGATATTCAGCGAGCTGCTGCTTTGTTGCGGCGCTCCGTCAGCATTGAAATAGGTATAATTGTCTATTCTGAAATAATTGGCAAAGATTTCGGTTTTAAACCATTTCAGATTAACACTTCCTCCAATTTCCGTTACCGTTTGGTTCTTAGCATTTTCAAGATAATAATTGTATTTGTTGTAAACGGAAGTATTCAGAAGATAATTAAATGAAGGATAAGCACTTTGGAAGTTTACTTTTGCATTCACAAAATAATCTTTTACGGGCTCAAACTTTATGTTATTGGTTGTTCTGAGATAACTCCCGAACTGGCTTCCATTGGAAAATTCCAAAAAGGATTTCAGCTGAAATTTGTCCCAAAGTTTTACCTGCAGATTTCCTACCGCTCCTATTCTGTTTTCTTTAAGTTCAGTAGGAAGAGTAACTCCATTTATTGTCATAAGATCTCTAACGCCAAATTTCAACATCTGATAACGTACTCCACCATCAAGTTTGAATTTTTCATTATTAAAAACAAGACTTACCGTATTGCTGAAGTTATCAGAATATTTTTTTGTTGTGAGAGGAAAACCATTGGTCAGTTCGGTAGCAGCATCATCGTACCAATAAGTTTCTACTGCCCCTTGATTATAAAAATATTTGTTCCCTTGATGGGATAGGGTATGCCGTATGCTAAAAGGAAATTTCTCTGAATTAAAGGGTGTAAACTGATGGCTTAGATAATACCTTCTGTACGAAAACTGGGAACTTGATGAAGCGAGATTCACCTGAGCATTCTGCCTGTTACTATAGTTGCTGTCACCACTTTGAAAGAGATCATCTTCCGTGATTCCCCCACTTTCCTGATTGTTTACATTCTGGTGGAGATAGTGGGCAAACAACTCATAATTTCCACTTTTGGACACATAATGTCCTGAAAATAAAGTATTGTTATTGGAAGCCAATGAGTTTCTGTAAAATCCCTGAGAACGAAGTCCCATATACTCAAGAGCAAAGTTGAATCTTTTCCCGATATTCTGGGTATAGGTGGATTTTAATGCAGCACCATTCTTCATGGCCGTATGGTAAATGAAGGCGGCTGTAGGAGTTTTTACGTCGTAATATTTTACATCATCAGCACTGATGATCATGTATGCCTTGTTGGAAGGAAGCAGAGAAAGGTTCTGTTCGGGGTTGACTTCATAAACAAGAGGGTTAAATCCTGCCCCTATATTGGCAACCTGGGCTCTACCAAAATTATCTGTATTATTATATTGTGAAAAGATATGGGTTTTATCAAAAGTCATTACCGTATCAAAAATCTTCTTTTCAGAAAATTGGGTCTGATACTGGTAATCATTAATGGTAGGCTTAAAAATCTTCAGAGAATCTTTTTTCCCAGTATCTATAATAAGAGTATCTTCTTCTTTTTTGGATTGATTGGTATCTGTTTTACTAACGACCTGCGCCTTTACAACGCAGCCAAAGAAGATGATTATAATAAGGATATACTTCATGTGTTTATTTATATTGTTCAAAAATCATCTGGACCTCAAAGGTTCATTATTGATTTTGGTACAGCAAAAATAAGAAATAAAAGGAAACAAAAACCCCTGCATTTCGCAGGGGTCAAGATATGGTGTTTACTTATTTACGTATTCTACCAGTTTTATCATATCTGGTTCTTTGTTGAAATTGATTTTATTAGATTTCACAAAATTATCCAGATCTTTTTTATCTACTGAAAAAATTGTGGCGGCATCTGCAGAGTTTTTAGGGAATTTGGAGAACTTTTTGTCTTTAGCTATAAGATAAAGGTCTTTATCTTTTTCATAATAGTCATTAGCGTCTTTAGTAAAACCATTATTACTTTTCGTCCCTCCCATAAGCTCCATTTTTTCTCTTTTATATAAAGAAAATTTAGGATTGTCTACTAGTAGTACCAAATATCCTGATTTTGTCTTATTATCATAAGAATAAGTAAGGGATTCGTATGTTTTTTTAAGGGTTGGAAATTGAATCCTAAGCCCTTCTGTTTTGTTTGCGTTATATAACTCTTCCCCCATTTTAAATTCCATTTCATCCTGATATGCGTTGTAGCGAAGATCCTGAACATTTTTACTGTAATCTTTTATAGTAACTTTTTCGAATTTGTCTCCATTTACATATGGAGATCCATCGATTTTACGATCCTCCTTATGTACTCTTCCTGGTTTACTATAGAAACCATCTGGTGTTGTAACAACATTTAAGATATCGGTGTTTTGGGAAAAAAGGCTCTGTCCTACAAGTATTGTGATAATAAAAGTAATTTTTTTCATATTAATATTGATCTTTAAATTTAAAAAGCCGCTCTAGGAGCGGCTTTTCTTTATATTAATTACCAAACCCTGGGTTAGGTGTTACTAATGTTCCAGGAACATTGATTTCAGCTCTAGGAATAGGGAAAGTTAATAATTGATTTCCTACATTTCTAATAGTCCCTGCTGTACCATTTGCACTTCTTTGAGTGATAGGTTGGTTTCTTCTCAATAGATCCCAATAACCAAATCCTTCACCAACAAGTTCTTTTTGTCTTTCAACGTAAATATCATTCAATGTAACTGCTGCTGCTGCTGGTAATGCACCTGTAGCTTTACCACGTTTAGCCTGTATTAGGTTATAATACCCCAAGGCTACGGTAGGAGACCCACCATTAAGTTCAGCTTCAGCTCCGTTTAATAATATTTCCTCATATCTGATAAGGTGAATATTGTCAAAGCTATTCACATATTTACCATTAAGAACATTCGCTGGTGTAATAACAGATCCTCTTACATCATCTGCAGCATATGAAGTTCTTAGAGCAGGTAATACTTTCATGTTTCCATATCCTGCAGGAGCAAGGTTTAATTTATTAGCAATAGATGTAGTTCCTAAATCGTTAGTTGAACCTACTGCAATTTCAAAAATTGAGTTACCTGCAGAATTTGCTTTCGAGAAGCTACTTGAAAAATCTGCTGCTGGAATAACAGAATATCTGTTTGAAGCTACAATCTCCGCCACTAAGGTTCTCACTTTTGCAAAATCTCCTTTATACAGATAATATTTAGACATTAATGCTTTAACTGTGAACTGGTTAATTTCTGTTCTGTTCGTATGTACAGATGCTGTTGGAGTCCCCATTAAAGAAAGTGCTTTATCAAAATCTGATTCGATTTGAGCTCTTGTTTCAGCTACTGTAGAACGAGCTTGCTTAGCATCAGGATTATAAACTGTAGGAACAACCACTCCAGTAGTTCCTCCTGCATATTCTTGACCAAATAATCTCAGAAGATCAAATAAAGCTAAAGCTCTGGCAGCGTAAGATTGACCTTTCAAATAATTAGCTCTTGCCTGAATAACTGCCGGATCCTGAGATGATTTCCATGTTAACTGACCTGAAGGTACATTGTTAATTACAATGTTAGCCTTTGAAATCACCTGATACATGTTCATGTATGGACCTGAAGAATATTGGTCACCAGCTGTCATTGAGTATGATGCTACTGTTTGATAATAGCCTGCACCATTAGCAAAATCAGAATACATATTATTACTTCTTACTTCTCCGATCATTAAGAAATCACATCCATAATAAGATGCATTTCTCATTGAAACATATTGTCCTTTTACAAAAGAATCTAATTCTTCAATCGTATTCAAAGGACCTTGCTGAACTTGCTGATAAAATTCAGTTTCGATGAAATCATCGCTACAAGAAGTTAATGCTGCAGTCGATAAAACTGCTAACATTCCATATTTTAAAATATACTTTTTCATTTCTTTCTAATTAAAATTGAAGATTAAACCCTAATGAAACTGTTTTCTGTACCGGTAAGTTAAGGTTATTAGTTGCATTTAAGTTGTTCTCTGGGTCAAACTTAAGATTTTTGTCATAACGGTGAGTCAAGATGTTGTTACCTTGAGCATATACTTCAAATCCGTTAAGACCTGTTCCTTTTAACATATTACTTGTAAACTTGTAACCAACTCTAATATTACTCAATCTTAAATAATCTGTTTTAGCCAAAAATCTTGTAGAACTTCTATTTGAGTTTGTAGCATTTAAATATACAGGCTTTGGATTGGCAGCGTTAGGGTTTGAAGGGGTCCAGAAATCAAGTGCATCTGTGGAACCTGGATAAGAAAATACATACTGACCATCAGATTGTGTATAAGAAGCCCAGTCATTTAATACTTTACCACCGAATCCGAATGTTCCTAAAGCTGATAATGTAAAGTTCTTATAAGATATATTAAGATTTACCCCTCCAAATACGTTTGAATATGATCTTCCCTGTACAGCAAGTCCTGCTTCAGCATATTTGTTGGTAGTTTCTCCGTCAATACCGTTTTTATACCATAATGGATCTCCATTTGTAGGATCTACCCCAGCCCATTTTCTGATATAAAAAGTTCCGATACCTTCACCTTCTCTAAGGATAGTGGATCCTGTAATTACATCCTGACCTCCATATAATGATGTAATCTCATTTTTCAATGTACTTAAGTTACCTCCGATGCTTAAATTAAAGTCTTCTCCTCTAACTACATCATAGTTAACTGTAAATTCAAAACCTTTGTTCACTAATGATCCAACGTTAACATCTTTAAAAGGATATGTTAAAGTACTTTCTGCTGGAATTGGTAAACCTTGAGACATTTGTAAAGGCACACTGAATACTAAGTCTTCTGTTTTCTTGTTATAGTATTCTGCAGTAATAGTCAGTCTATTCTTGAAGAAGCCCATATCAACACCTAAACTTAACGGTTTTACAGTTTCCCATCTTAGATCAGGATTGTATACGTATTTAAATGTTGCGGCAGGATTATCATTATAGTTTCCTGTATATTCATATAAAGAATATGGAATACTACTGATTGTATTTCCTACTTTTCCATATGATCCTCTTAATTTAAATTGAGAAATTTTTTCCCATTCTTTTACAAATTGAAGTCTCGCTAAATCTACCCCTACTCCTACTGAATAGAAAGTCCCCCATTTTTGACCTGGCGTAAAGTTTGACAATGCATCCCTTCTTACGGAAGCATCTACTAAGATTAACTTATCAAAATCATAGTTCACTACCGCTGCATAACCATTTCTTGAGCTTACAGACTTTTCACCTCTTGCATATACCGGCTTAATAAAATTACTTAATGTTTCTAAGTTTGGAGAACCTACATTTACACCTTGTCCAGCAACATATCTCATATTTCTTTGATAAGCTTCCTGAATAGCAGAGATATTGAATCTGTTTTTATCACCAACTTTAAAGTTGTAATTCACGATATTTTGTAAGTTCCAGTTAAAATATCTTGTTGTAGATTCAGTTTTTCTACCATTTACCTGATATCCATCTCCATGGATTGGGTTATAGTAAGTATCATTTTCTATATTATTCAATTCAGTTCCAAAAACTATTTTATATGATAGGTTTTTTAAAATCTGATATTCTCCATATATATTTCCAAAAACCCTTGCAGTAGAAGCTCTAAAATAATTGTTATCTTGAACATATCCAGAGTTAAATAAATTATTACTTAATCTTCCGCTGTTTCCTAAATAATACGTTCCATCTGCATTGTATCCCGGGTCCGTAGGTCTTGCAAATAATTCAAATAAAATTGGATTTGCAAATCCTCCTCCATTTGGTAATGTATTGATTCTACTGTATGAAAGTTGAATATCAGTTCCGAATTTAAATTTATCTGTAGCTTTATAATCAACTTTCGAAGTAAAGCCCAAACGCTTGAAGTCAGATCCTTTAAGTTCACTTTCCTGAAGGAAGTAGTTAGCAGAGTTATAATAAGTAATATTATCATTTCCGCCACTAATTGATGCATTTACAGAGTTCTGATATCCACTTCTGCTAGTTACATCTCTCCAGTTTGTATTATTAGAAGTAGTGTAAATATTTTGTGCTACAGCACCATATCCTCCTGTTGCTGCATCTGCATAAACTTCTTCAGGAGTTACACCGTCATAATTGGCTAAAGAATTAGCGAGTAGATATCTATATTGCTCTGTATTTAACCCCCTCATTCCTTCGATCGCACGTGAGTTTGTTCCAGATTCAAAGTTTAATGAAATCTTCGGTTTTCCTTTCTTTCCTGATTTTGTTGTAATAACAATTACCCCTGCACCTGCATCTGCTCCGTATACTGCAGTAGATGCAGCATCCTTAAGCACAGTTACACTCTCAATATCATCACTATTTAAGTTAGCTAGGATATTCGCAGTTGTTGCTCCAGTTGTTAAGTCTCCACTCTGTACTCTGATACCATCTACTACATAAATTGGATTTACACCACCATTTACAGATGCAATACCTCTTACACGAACCGATGCAAAACCTCCTGGCTGTCCCGACGCATTCCCCGTCTGAACACCGGAAACTCTACCTTGAAGCATTTTATCCACTGATGCTACAGGAACATCCTTTATAGCATCACTTTTCATTGTCCCTACTGCTCCAGTTAATTCTTTTACAGTTTTTTTCTGTCCGAATCCAACCATTACTACTTCATCAATTTCTGTAGTAGCTGTGTCTTTTTTCGTTTTTTGCGCAAAAGCAGTAGTTCCAATAAAGAACAATGCCCCAACACTTAATACACGTAGTTTAACATTCATATTAACAAATTTTAATATATTTTAATTAGCAAATATGTTAATAAATATTAACACTCACAAATATAGCTACCTCGCAAGCTTTAGCTTTATTTTACATATTGTTTTTAACTATTGCGTGAAATAACCTGTGTTAAGTAAAAACACCCCTCATTATTGTATAAATATTTTTTCTTCACACATGTCTTTTTTTTTAACAAATTATTACTAATACATAAAATATAATTTAGAATTTGTATAAATTACAATAAAGTGAAATAATACATATAAAAAGCCATAAAAAAGATGATTCTCATATACTTAATAATTTTAAATTAATTACTCATTTTCTTTTTTATAATTATTAATATTCTTAATTATACATTCCTGTTGCATTTAAAACTGCATATTTATATCTCTAAATTTAGACACTATACAGTGCCTTAAGTCTTATTAAACGTAAGCTTGACACTTGTTTTTGATGATAAGATTCAAGTTGAACTTCTAAAACATTGTAACCCTTTTCACATTTAAATTATCAATTAAAAAAATATTTATAGAAATCTATAAAAATTACTTAAATCAAAAGAAAAAAAATTAACAAAAAAACCACTTTCCTAAAAAAGTGGTTTTTATATTTATACTAAAAATTTTATTTTAGTTTTTTCTTAACAGCTACTTCTTCGTAGACTTCAAGAATATCTCCGATTTCAATATCGTTATAGCCTTTAAGGTTTAATCCACATTCATAACCCTTGGTTACTTCTCTTACATCATCTTTGAAACGTTTCAAGCTTTCCAGTTCACCATCGAATTTAACGATACCGTCTCTCAATACTCTTACTTTCGAGCTTCTTGTTACTTTACCTGAAAGAACCATACATCCGGCAATTGTACCTACTTTAGAAATCTTGAATACCTCTCTGATTTCTACATTACCGATTACCTGTTCTTTAATCTCAGGAGAAAGCATACCTTCCATCGCTTCTTTAACTTCATCAATGGCAGCATAAATTACTGAATATGTTCTGATCTCGATTTCTTCTTTATCAGCTAATTCTTTAGCGTTAGCACCTGCCCTTACGTTAAATCCAATGATAATGGCATCAGATGCAGTAGCAAGGTTAACATCAGATTCAGTGATCTGACCAACTCCTTTGTGAAGAATATTTACATTGATTTCTGCTGTAGATAATCTCTGCAACTGATCAGATAATGCTTCAACGGAGCCATCCACGTCACCTTTAAGGATAATGTTCAATTCCTTGAATTCACCCAGAGCAATTCTTCTTCCAAGTTCTTCAAGCGTAGTATGCTTCTTCGTTCTGATCGAAAGCTCTCTTTGTAACTGCTCTCTCTTATTGGCAATAGTTTTAGCCTCACTTTCATCTGCATATACCTTGAACTTATCACCTGCTGTAGGAGCGCCATCCAATCCAAGAATAGTTACCGGAATTGAAGGACCTGCTTCTTTAAGGTTTCTGCCTCTTTCATCAAGCATTGCTTTTACCTTACCGTGGTTTTTACCTGCCACTACATAATCTCCTACTCTTAAAGTTCCGGTTTGTACCAACATCGTAGCAACATATCCTCTTCCTTTATCCAGTGATGCTTCAATAACAACACCCTGAGCGGCTCTGTTCGGATTAGCCTTAAGATCAAGCATTTCTGCCTGAAGCAATACTTTTTCCAAAAGAATATCCATATTGTTACCAAACTTAGCAGAAATTTCCTGCGACTGAACATTTCCGCCCCATTCTTCTACCAGGATATTCATCCCTGAAAGCTGCTGACGGATATTATCAGGATTGGCATTTGGTCTGTCCACTTTGTTTAATGCGATAATCATTGGTACTCCTGCAGCCTGTGCGTGAGAAATTGCTTCTCTCGTCTGAGGCATTACATCATCATCGGCAGCAATTACAATAATTGCGATATCGGTGATTTGGGCACCTCTGGCTCTCATCGCGGTAAACGCTTCGTGACCCGGTGTATCCAGGAATGTAATTCTTTGTCCGTTTTCCAATTTCACATTGTAAGCTCCAATGTGCTGGGTAATACCTCCTGACTCACCAGCAATAACATTGGTTTTTCTGATGTAGTCAAGTAAAGATGTTTTACCGTGGTCAACGTGACCCATTACTGTAACGATTGGCGCTCTTGGAGAAAGATCCTCCTCGGTATCCATATCCTCTTCAGATTCCACCTCTTCAAGATCAGCATCTGAGAATTCTATTTTATAACCAAATTCATCTGCAACTAATAATAAGGTATCAGCTTCCAGCCTTTGGTTCATGGTTACCATTACACCAAGGGAGAAACAAGCAGAAATAACTTCTGTAGGAGAAACGTTCATTAAACTCGCTAATTCACCTACTGTGATGAATTCAGTAACTTTTAATGATCTGTCCTGAGCATCAATCTCTTGTTGACGTTCATCCTGTTCTCTACGGTAGGTTCTCTTGTCTTTTCTATGTTTTGCAGATTTAGACTTACCTCCTTTATTGGTAAGTTTTTCAAGAGTTTCCTTGATCTGGTTTTTAACCTGTTCGTCAGTAAGTTCAACAGGCATTGTTCTTTGTCCAGGTCTGTTGTTGTTCCCTCCAGGACCTTTTTTGAATCCGCCTCCCTGACCTGGTGGACGGTTTCCTTGATTATTTCCAAAGCGGTTTCCACCTTGACCTCCCTGACCTGGCGGACGATTTCCTCCAGGACCTCCTTGTCCCTGCGGACGGTTTCCTCCAGGACCTCCATTATTGTGAGGACGGTTTCCTTGACCACCTTGGTTGTTATTTCCTGAGTTTTGGTTATTTCCCTGGCCTTGTTGGTTATTCGGGCCTCCGGGTTTTTCAATTCTCTTTCTTTTCTTTTTAGCCCCTGAACCAGGTTTTGGTGCAAATTGCGTTAAGTCAATTTTCTCACCTACAATCTTAGGACCATCCAGCTTCTGATAAACAGTTTCTATTTTCTGGGGTTCCTGAGAATCTGACTCAGTGGATTGTTGAGCTTCTGCCTTATTTTCTGCAGGCTCAGGCTGCTTTGGAGTTTCTTTCACAGGTTCTGCCGGTTTTTCCTCTTCTTTTTTCTCCTCCATTTTGGGTTTATCTTTTTTTACAGGTCTATTTCTGGATTCTATTTGGGACAGATCTATTTTATCCAGAACTTTGAATTCCTGTTTTTCAGGAGCTGCTTTAACTTCCGGTTCAGCCACAACTTCTTCTTTCTTTTCTTCAACCGGTGCTGCTACAGGCGCTGGTGCCGCAGGAGCTTCCTCAACTTCAGGCGCTTTAGATTCAAGATCTATTTTACCTAAAATTTTAGTTTCTGGTTTATTTGCTTTAGCTCTTATTACTTCAGGGGTTTTCTTTTCCTCAATTTCCAGCTTTTCCTCCGGAACTTTGGTGATCACCACCTCATGGGAAGCTTTTCGCTGTTCACCGTCTTTGGCAAACTCAGCCTCCAATGCAGAATATGCCGCTTCTTCTAATTGAGCGTTAGGATTGCTTTCAACAACGAAGTCTTTGGACTGTAAAAATTCTACTAATCTGGACATCGAAATATTGAATTCCTTAACCGCTTTATTTAATCTTATTTTTGGCATCTATATTATTTACTATTTTTTAATTCTTAAAATTAAAGTATTTCTTTTTTACTGTTTATTAAAATTCATTAAAATCTTAATCTTCAAATTCTTCTCTCAGAATTCGTTTTACATCTTCAATGGTTTCTTCTTCAAGATCTACCATATTTAAAAGACTCTCAGTATCTTTATCCAATACCGACTTTGCAGTAGTAAGACCTACTTTCTTAAATTCATCCAAAATCCACTGCTCAATATCGTCATTGAATTCTCTCAAATCAACATCGTCATCCTCGCTGGATTCTCTATAAACATCAATTTCATATCCGGACAGCCATGAAGCCAGTCTGATATTCTGCCCCTGCTTTCCGATTACTTTGGAAATCTCTTCAACCGGAGTATAAACTAACGCATAGTTTGCCTCCTCGTTGATGTCAATTTTGTTAATGGTAACATTTCCTAAAGCTCTCTTCACCATAATTTCAGGGTTTTTAGACCACTGAATCACATCGATGTTTTCATTTCTCAACTCTCTTACAACCCCATGAATTCTGGATCCTTTTACTCCCACACAAGCACCTACAGGATCTATTCTGTCATCATAAGCATCTACTGCAATCTTCGCCTTTTCACCAGGAATTCTAACTACTTTTTTAAGCATAATAGTTCCGTCCTGGATTTCAGGAATTTCCAGCTCTAATAACTTCTCTAGGAATTTAGGCGCAGTTCTGGAAATAATAATCTGTGGTTTTGAACCTTTAAAATCTACTGTCTCAACAATAGCTCTGATATTTTCGCCCTTTTTAAAGAAGTCGGACGGGATCTGGTTTTCTTTAGGCAAAATGAATTCGTTTTCCTCATCATCCAATAAAATCACGTGCTTGTGACGGATGTGGTGGATTTCTCCGATAACAATTTCCCCGATTTTATCTCTGAACTGCTCATAAAGCATTGCATTGTTGTGCTCCTGAAGCTTGGTAGCCAGGATTTGCTTTAAGGTAAGAATATTTCTTCTACCCAGTTGGGCAACAGGAATTTCCATTGTAAAATCTTCACCTACTTCAAAAGTAGGATCAATTTTTTTAGCTTCAGAAAGTTCAATTTCCAGATCATCATCTTCAGACATTTCGTCCTCTACAATCGTTTTATTTAAAAATATCTGAAAATCTCCTTTATCAGGGTTCACAATGACATCAAAATGATCATCTGAATCATATCTCTTTCTAAGAAGAGTTTTCAGTGAATCCTCAATAATTGCCATAAGATCAATCTTACTGATCCCTTTTTCGTCTTTAAAATCACCAAAGGATTCAATCAACGCTATATTATCCATCTATTCTTTTTTCTTTTAAAATTTAATTATTACTAATGCCTTTTTTATCTCAGAGTAAGGAATTTCTTTTTCCTCCTCCACGTCCACTTTCCCTTTTCCGATATCTTTCGGCTTACGGTAGCGTAAAACAAGTGTGATTTTTTCATCATCAACTTTTGCCAGCTCTCCTTCAATTTCGGAAGAATCGTTCAGCAATACTTCAATCTCTCTTCCTATATTTTTCCTGTACTGTCTTGGAGAAGAAAGTGGTTCACTTAGTCCTGCAGACATTACCTGCAGACTGAAATCATGTTCTTCACGATCCATATTAAACTCTACAGCACGGCTTGCATCAAGGCAGTCCTGAAGAGTCACCCCATTATCACCATCCAGGATCACAGTAATATCATCTCCTGCAGAAATCTTCAGATCCACAAGAAATAAATCCTCTCTGCTCTCAAGGAATTCATTTAATAATTCTTCAATTCTTTTTTTAAACTCCATACATTAATTATCTTGATTTACCAGTACGAAAAAAGGCTTTCTTCCGAAGCCTTCCCATTTTTTCCTGTAAATCCACTGCAAATATACGCATTTTTTCTAAAAAAGCAAAATCTACTTCGTTATCAAGTAAATACCCTAAATTTTTCATTAAAGTAAATTAAACAGGCGGGTGAAAGTATTTTTATTATTTTTGCCTTAAAATTTAAAAACAGACATTGTGAATATAACAATTGTAGGAACAGGTTATGTAGGGCTGGTTACAGGTACTACCCTGGCAGAACTTGGCAATTCAGTATACTGTGTTGACATTGATGAAAAGAAAGTAGAAGGTATGAAAAACGGCGTAGTTCCCATCTATGAGCCGAACCTTGAAGAAATGTTTTTGAGAAACATTCAATCCGAAAGATTATTTTTCACCACCAATCTTAAAGAAGCTTTAGACAAAAGCGAAGTCATATACCTTGCACTTCCAACGCCGCCGGGAGAAGACGGCTCTGCAGATCTTTCATACGTTATCCAGGTTGCCAATAATATCGGAGAAATGATGACGGAATACAAGGTCATCGTCAATAAAAGTACAGTTCCTGTAGGAACGGCAGACAAAGTAAGAGAAGTGATCGCCTCTAAGACGAATATCCCTTTTGATGTAGTTTCCAACCCAGAATTCTTACGAGAAGGATTTGCTGTGGAAGATTCCATGAATCCCTCAAGAGTGGTTGTAGGGGCCAGCTCAGAAAAAGCAAAAAATATAATGGCTCAAATTTACCAGCCATTTACCAATACGGGAATCCCGATTATTTTTATGGATGAAAAATCGTCGGAACTCACAAAATATGCTGCCAATTCATTCCTTGCCGTAAAAATTACCTTTATGAATGAAATAGCCAACTACTGTGAAAAAGTAGGAGCTGACGTAGACAAAGTAAGATTGGGAATGGGAAGTGACGACAGAATTGGGCACCGATTTTTATTCCCTGGAATCGGATATGGCGGAAGCTGTTTTCCTAAGGACGTGAAAGCACTTATAAAATCCGGAATACAAGAGGATTTCAATTTCCAAATTCTGGAAGCTACGGAAAAAGTAAATACAGCACAGAAAGTAATTCTTGTTTCGGAGATCGAAAAATATTTCGGCGGAAGCATCAGCGGAAAAAAAATTGCCATGTGGGGATTGGCTTTCAAAGCTAACACAGATGACATCCGGGAGGCCTCTTCTCTTGACAATATTGCTCTTTTATTAGAAAAAGGCGCCAAAATTGCTGCGTATGACGCGGTAGCAGAAAATAATGTAAAAAAACTGCTGGGTGATAAAATACAATATGCAAAAGGAATGTACGATGCTCTTGAAGATGCAGACGCCTTATTTATTGCTACAGAATGGCCTGAGTTTAAAAACCCGAATTTTGAAATGATGGCTAAAAAAATGAAAAACAAAGTCATTTTTGACGGAAGAAACATGTATCCACTGGAAATCCCAGAACAAAATGGATTTCATTATAAAAGTATCGGAAGAAAGACTATAGCAAATTAACAGATGAAAAATATAATTATTACCGGCGGAGCCGGATTCATAGGTTCTCATGTTGTAAGAGAATTTGTAAAAAATAATCCGGACACCAAGATCATCAATCTTGATGCTCTGACTTACGCAGGAAATTTAGAAAATCTTAAGGACATTGAAAATGAGCCTAATTATGTTTTTGAAAAGGCAGACATTACAAAACCTGAAGAGCTAAGAAAGATATTCGAAAAATATAATCCTGATGCCGTAGTGCATCTGGCAGCAGAAAGCCATGTAGACAGAAGCATTACAGATCCAATGGCGTTCATTAATACCAATGTAAACGGAACTGCAAATCTTCTTAATTTATGCAAAGAATTCTGGACCCTTAACCCGGATCATACACACGGAAGATTCCCTGACGAAAAAAGAAGTAATTTATTTTACCATGTTTCTACAGACGAAGTATATGGAAGTCTTGGCGAAACCGGATTCTTTCTGGAAACTACCGCTTATGATCCTCAATCGCCGTATTCGGCTTCCAAAGCGGCTTCCGACCATTTGGTAAGAGCATATGGCAATACTTATGGAATGCCATTTATCATATCCAACTGTTCAAACAATTATGGTCCGAATCATTTCCCTGAGAAATTAATTCCTCTTTGTATTTCAAATATCATCAATGAAAGACCGCTGCCAATTTACGGTGACGGAAAATATACAAGAGACTGGTTATTTGTAATTGATCACGCAAAAGGCATTCACCAAATATTTAATGAAGCCAGAACCGGTGAGACCTATAATATTGGAGGGTTCAACGAATGGCAGAATATTGATCTGGTGAAAGAACTGATTAAACAGATGGATTCCAAGCTCGGAAAACCTGAAGGATATTCTGAAAAACTGATCACGTTTGTAAAAGACAGACCGGGACACGACAAACGCTATGCTATTGATGCGACTAAACTTAATAAAGATTTAGGCTGGAAGCCGTCTGTAACTTTCGAAGAAGGACTTTCAAAAACGATCGACTGGTATCTTGATAACAAAGAATGGCTTGAGAATGTTACCAGCGGGGACTATCAGAAATATTACGAAAAGCAATATTCGTAAGATGAAAAAGTCTTTCCTTTTACTGTTTATAATTTTTTCAATTTCATCATACTCCCAATCTGTAATTCAGACAAAATTTCCCACTGAAAATCAGAAAAAACTTATTGATGAACTTATAGAAGTTAGTGGATATAGTAATTCTCTGATGAAAACAGCAAACTTACTGTTATTCAGAAAATCTATTCAACATGAAAATGGTAAAAGCTTCGAAATTTTAAGTACAGATGAAAAGAAAATCATTCTTGACCATATAAGAGATAGTTATTCGAGACAAGGTAGATTATATCTTGATTTCATGAACTTATCTGAAGATAATCTGCAGAATTTAATTAAATTTTACATTGAAAATTCAAATTTAAAATCTAGTAATTACGTATTTGTTTCTGATATAATAATTCACAATTTAGACAATGAAATAAGTATTGAAGTTAATAAGGTTTTAAAAGAAAAATCCACAAAATAAATATGAAAGGAATTATATTAGCCGGAGGATCCGGAACAAGACTTTACCCTCTTACCATCGCCGTAAGCAAGCAACTGATGCCTGTTTATGACAAACCAATGATTTATTATCCCCTTTCAACTTTATTGCTGGCAGGGATTAAAGATATTCTGATCATTACAACTCCACATGATCAGGCGGGATTCATCAAGCTTTTAGGTGACGGATCCCAGATCGGATGCAACATTGAATATGTAGTTCAGCCAAGTCCTGACGGATTGGCACAGGCCTTCATTTTAGGCGATCAGTTTATTGGCAATGATCCTGCAGCATTGGTATTGGGAGACAATATCTTTTATGGTTCTGAAATGGGCACTCTGCTGAAGAACAAAACCAACCCAGATGGCGGAGTTGTTTTCGCTTATCACGTTTCCGATCCGGAAAGATATGGTGTTGTAGAGTTCGATGATCATCTTAAAGCAGTTTCTATTGAAGAAAAACCTTCGAATCCAAAATCGAATTATGCAGTTCCCGGATTGTATTTTTACGATAATGAAGTAGTGGAAATAGCAAAAAACATTAAGCCTTCTGCAAGAGGAGAATTGGAAATTACGGATGTCAACAATGTTTATCTAAGCAAAGGAAAACTGGAGGTAGGTGTTCTGGACAGAGGTACTGCCTGGCTTGATACCGGAACATTTGATTCTCTGAACGATGCTTCTGAATTTGTAAGCGTTATTGAGAAAAGACAGGGTTTCAAGATTGGATGTATTGAAGAAATTGCATTCAGAAATAAGTTCATCAATGAAGAAAAGCTGCTTGAAACAGCTGAAAAGTATGGCAAAAGCGGTTACGGGGAATACCTGAAACAGCTTGTCAGAAAATAAAGAATTATAATTTATAAGATTTCGGCAACTATTGGCTTTATGGCTAATAGTTGTTTTTAATATAATACCTTATCTGACCCGGAACATATGAAACATATTTCTACGTATAGACAGATAATAGCAGTAGGCAGTAGTCCGATAGTAATTTTATAATTAACTTTGAGGCTTTAAAGAATTTTTTATCACATTAATGGAATACAATAAACCAAAAATCATCACATTCGATAAAATAGGATCATCTCAGCTGGGCTATATTACTATTGCCGAAACGCAGAACAATGTGCCCTTTGAGATCAAACGGGTATACTGGACTTACTATACTCCTCATGATGTAACCCGAGGGGGACATGCCCATAAGGCCCTGCAACAGATGATATTTGCAGTTTCAGGAACCATTATTTTTAATACGGAAGATGAAAACGGTCATAAAGAAACCTTTACCTTAGACCATCCTACAAAAGGTTTATATATTCCAAAACTGGTATGGAGAGATATCCAGTTTTCGCATAATGCAGTATTGCTCTGCCTGGCTTCGGAAGTCTATGATGAGGAAGATTATTTCAGGGATTATGAAAGCTTTAAAGAGGCCACTCAACAAAAATAATTTTCATAAAATAGCAGACAATGATAATTGAATATAAAGGAATTAAACTAAGATTTGTTGAGGTTGATGATGCTGAATTTATAGTATCCATCAGAAACAATGAAAAAAAATCAAGATTTATTTCAAAAACTTCTCAGGATGTGGACGCCCAGAAGCAATGGATCTCGGATTATAAAGAACGTGAGCAGCAGAAAAAAGAATTCTATTTTATTGCTGTTGATCAAAACAACATAGACTATGCGACGTACAGGGTTTACAAAATAGACTCCGGACTGCCTGAAATAGGAAGCTGGGTTTCGAAACCCGATTATTCAAACATCAAGAATTCGATAAAAGTAGATGTTGCCGTAAAAGACTTTGTCCTGAACGAATTGAAATTCGACACCCTTCAGTTTGAAGTAAGAAAACAGAACACGTCGGTCAACAGTTATCATAAACTTTTTCAGCCGGAACTGATAAGAAGTGATGACGAAAACAATTATTATCTGCTGAAAAAAGACACTTTTAACAGGATACTTCCGGATATTCTTAAAAAATTTAAAATATAAACTTATGTCAATTAATGAATTTATTAAAAATTTCCAGTCTCAGCTGGAAAATACAAATACAGTAATAGAATCCGAAACAGTATACAGCCAGGAAAGCTACTGGGACTCACTTACTGCTATGGTCATCAAGGTAATGATTGAAGACGAATACGGAGTAGATATTGAGCCGGAACAGATTACAGCGTTCAAAGATATCAATGAACTTTACTCTTTTATTGTTGAGAAAAAACAGTAACATCAGACAATGGCTTTTATAAAATATATTTCAACATACATTCCTGAAAGGGTCATTTCTAATGAGGAGATCTCCAAAAAATTTCCTGACTGGGAAAGTGATAAAATTCTGGAAAAAATAGGGATCAGAAACAGAAATATTACCGGAGATGATGAATTCACCTCAGATATTGCAGTCAAAGCTCTCAATAAACTCGTTGAAGAATACCAGCTTGATAAATCTGCAGTAGATTACCTGATCGTCTGCACACAGAGCCCGGACTATTTCCTTCCTGCTACCGCTTGTATTGTACAGGCACAAGCCGGATTAAATACTTCTTGCGGAGCAATAGACATCAATCAGGGATGCTCAGGATATATTTATGGATTATCCTTGGCCAATGCCCTTATTGACTCTAAAATGATGAAAAATGTAGTTCTGATAACAGCAGAAACCTATTCAAAACATATTCATGAAGACGATAAAGGCAACATCAGCCTTTTTGGAGATGCAGCTACCGCAACCCTGATCTCTGGAGACGGCGATTATGAAATCCTGAAATTCTCTGTGGGAACCGATGGTGAAGGAGCTAAAAACCTGATCGTTAAAAACGGTGCTGTCAGAAATCAAAAAACAGAAGACAAGGAAGACAAAGACAATTATCTTCACATGAACGGCCCGAAGATTTTTGATTTCACCTCAAAAGCCATTCCCGGTCTTGTAGAAGAAAACCTGAAAAAAAACGGATTTGAAAAAAGTGATATTGATACTTTCATTTTCCATCAGGCCAATACCTTTATGCTGGATTTCCTGAGAAAAAGAATTAATATTCCACAGGAAAACTTCGTGATCGATATGCTGGATTATGGCAATACCGTATCATCCACCATTCCTATTGCTTTTAAAAATTCATTTACAACAAGAGATTCCAAAAACGTAATGCTTGTAGGTTTTGGCGTAGGCTACTCCTGGGGCGCAGTCTGTCTTAGAAAAAAATAATGGAGCGTTAAAAAATAATATTATGATAAAATTCCTTGATCTTCAAAAGGTCAATTTACAGCATCAGGAAGAAATTGAAAACAAGCTTTTAAGTGTTTTCCGAAGCGGATGGTATTTGCTGGGAAGTGAACTTAAAAACTTTGAAACCAATCTGGCTTCATATATCGGTTCAGAATACGCTTTGGGAGTAGCCAACGGATTAGATGCCTTACGCCTCATCTTCAGAGCTTATATAGAATTAGGTTTCATGCAGCCTGGTGATGAAGTTATAGTACCGGCCAATACTTATATCGCTTCAGTACTGGCTTTATCAGATAACGGGCTGGTTCCTGTATTTGTAGAGCCGGATGCAAGCACTTATAATATCGACATTTCAAAAATTGAAGAGAACATAACCCCTAAAACCAAAGCCATCCTGATTGTTCACCTTCAGGGAAGAATTGTTTTTTCAGAAGAGCTTAAAAATATAGCGGCAAAACATAACCTGAAAATTGTAGAAGACAATGCCCAAGCTATTGGCGCAGAATGGAAAGGAATCAAATCCGGAAATCTCGGAGATGCTGCAGGTTTCAGCTTTTATCCCGGAAAAAACCTGGGAGCAATAGGTGATGCGGGCGCTGTAACCACGAATGATAAAGAATTGTTTGAGGCCATACGTGCTATAGCCAATTACGGTTCAAACCAGAAATACGTTAATATTTACAAGGGATTAAATTCCAGGCTGGACGAAATTCAGGCTGCCGTTCTGGATGTGAAGCTGAAATACATAGGCCACGAAAACGGTACCCGAAGAGAAGTAGCTAAGCGTTTTATTTCCGGGATTAACAACCCTAAAATCATTCTTCCCGAAAATCCTGCCGATGAAAATGAACATGTGTGGCATGTTTTTGTGATAAGAACAGAAAAAAGGGACGAACTTCAGGCTTATTTAACAGAAAAAGGAATCAGCACGATCATCCACTACCCTATTCCGCCCCATAAACAGGATGCTTATAAAGAATATAATCATCTTTCCTTCCCTATTACTGAAGAAATGCATAAAGAAGTACTGAGCCTTCCCATTTCTTCTGTTTTGGAAGAAAAAGAGATTCAGGCAATCATAGAAGCGGTTAACGGATTCTAAGTTAAGTGAATAATATCATTGTTATCACGGAATGCGTCCAAACATCCGCCTCCAAATAATAATTCACATTATAAATTAAGGAAACTATTAGCTTTATAGCTAATAGTTTTTTGTTGATAATAACAAATATTAATATATTCGTTGTTATTATCTATTTTATGTGAACAATTTTTCACTACCAAAAAAGTTGAATAAGAATTAATTATTTTAAATTTGCAAAAACTTACACAAATGAATGAACCACAGCAGAAGTTGGGTAAAACCTGGAAATTATGACCACGCAATTATTTTCAGAATCCTCCGCCCCCACAGATGAAGTCTTATAATCCATCTGACTTCCATACCTTTATTTTAAATATTTACAAACCATTTATCGTTATGATTAATAGTTTCTACCTATAACAACAAATACCCATACATTAGTTGTTGTTTTCTGGTTTATATAAACAATAATCCATAAACCTGAAAATGCTAAGATATTTAATTATTATAAATTTGTAAAAAAAATCTACTTTGAAAACCGTAGTATACACATCTGATAAAAAAACACATTTTTTCCAGGAGCTCAAGTCAATTTGGCGGGATATTAAATCCTCCAATTTTTTGGCCTATCAAATGACCAAAAGGGATATACAATCTCAACACAGACAGTCTTTACTTGGTTTCTTTTGGATCTTGGCCCCCGTCATTATAAATTCCCTGGTTTGGTTATTCTTAAATGGTGCAGGCGTAGTAAAAGTAAGTACTCCCGATGGAACACCTTATCCCGTTTTTGTTATTTTAGGAACCACAATATGGAGTATCTTCGCTGAAGCTATCCAAAGTCCTATTACTTCAGTAAATACAGGAAGATCAATTATTTCAAAAATCAATTTTCCAAAAGAAGCGTTGTTAATGAAAGGTTTTTATACCTCTATTTTCAATTTAATTATAAAAATGGTGCCTATTATAGGTATTTTAATAATTTATAAAATTGCTCCTTCCTGGAATCTGCTTCTTTTTCCTTTTTATGTTTTAGCCCTAACCCTCTTCGCTTTCACCATAGGATTAATTATTACCCCACTGGGATTAATCTACACCGATATAAGCAAAATACTTATTACAGGCATTCCTTTTTTAATGTATGTTACACCTGTAGTATATGCTGTACCGGCAATAGGAGTTTTTAAATTTTTATTTAAACTTAACCCATTAACTTATTTAATTAATGATACCCGAAATACTTTGGTAGGAGCAGAAATACATTCTTTGATGTTCACAATCATTGTAACGGTTGTCAGTTTTATTGTTTTATTAATTGGCCTGGTTATTTTTAGAAAATCGATGCCAATAGTTATTGAAAAAATTGCAGGATAATGGAAAAAGATAGAGAGGTATTAGTATCGGTACAGAATGTATCTAAAAAATTCAGCAAAAACCTGAAGAGCTCACTTAAGTATGGAGCCTCAGATATTATCCGCAGTACACTTGGCTTATCAATAAACAAAGAATTACGCCCCCAGGAATTCTGGGCTGTAAAAGATGTTAGCTTTGAATTGGCAAGGGGAGAATGTATTGGCTTAATTGGCCATAACGGTGCCGGAAAATCGTCCCTTTTAAAGGTTCTAAACGGATTATATGCTCCGGATAAAGGCCAGATTATCATGAAAGGGAAAATAGGAGCCCTGATAGAATTAGGTGCCGGTTTTAATCCGATACTTACGGGTCGGGAAAATATATATAACAATGCTTCCATTTTAGGATTTACCAAAAAAGAAGTTGAGGAAAAAATACAATCTATCATAGATTTTTCGGAAATTAATGATTTTATAGATACTCCTGTTCAAAACTATTCCTCTGGAATGAAGGTGCGTTTAGGCTTTGCTGTTGCGGCTCATCTTGAGCCGGATATTCTTATTGTTGATGAGGTTCTGGCCGTAGGAGATTTAGGATTTGTTTTAAAGTGTTTTAAAAAAATTGATGAACTTCTTCCTAATACAGCTTTAATTTTTGTCTCGCACAGCATGCCGATGATCTCAAGAATATGTAATCAGATAATCCTCATGGACCATGGTATGGTAAAGTATCAGGGAACCAATATTTCCAGTGGAATTGCTCAGTATTATGATCATTTTGATGATATGGCAACTGCAACCGTACTGGAAAGTGATGACATTACCAATATTGAAGTAATTGCCGATAAAGTTTGCAGATGGGGCCAAGAGATGAAAATAACTCTTAAACTGAAAATAAAAAATATTCATCAAACACCATCTTTCTATTTTATTATCAAAGATAAAGAGCAAAGAGGTGTTGCAAGCGTTATATCACAAGAGTCGGTAAACCTGGATGGTCATGAACAAAATTTAGAAATTAATGTCACAATACCCAAAATTGAACTCACAAATGGAACTTATAATGTTGATTTAGCCATTTATGAAACACTATTTAGAGGGCCTCTTGCCAGAATTTCTAATTTATTTACTTTCTCTGTGCAGGAAGGCTTACAAACTTGGGAAGCATTTCATTTAGAGTCGAAATGGGACGTAAAAATTACAAGTGAAGGTTAAAAAATGAAGCACTAAATCTAAAGTAGCCAGCTTGAAAAATATGGTAACAAATGACAATTAAAAAATTAATCATATCAATTATCCCAGTTTCATTAATTCCTAAGTTAAAATCTATATATTACTTTAGACATACACTTAATGAATATTTCAAAGGAATTAATTACAATAGGCTTACGTCTAAAGAAATTTATAACAGAGAAATAAAAAACTTTGATCTGGTCATCTATGATACCGCATTTCCAAGTTTAATTTCTGGCTTTAGATATGCAGAGTTTAATGCCTTGCTTCATTCATTTAAAAATGCAAAAATAATCGTTAATCCAACAGATTACCGAATTTTGAACCAAAAAACCGAGACTCATAAAACCGACATAGAACTTTTAAGAAAAACACATCCTTTATCTCATAAAAAAACCTTTGTTGGAAAAGTTCAAGATATTAAAAACGCTAGATTTTTCTACTGCATATTCTTAAACAACATTTATGATAGTCTTCATTATCTGGAGAAAAACAAAATAAATTTCATATTTACATTATATCCCGGCGGAGGCTTTGATACAAAAGATGAGGTTGCCCTAAAAAAACTGAAAAGCGTATTATCTTCAAAATATTTCAAAGGTGTAATTGTTACCCAGCAATTTACAGAAGACTTCATAGTTAAAAACTACAATTGTCCTAAAGATAAAATATTAAACATTTTCGGTTGTATTATTCCACAAAATTCTATTAATACAACAAGATCAAGACATTATAACAGTTCAATGACGTTACATGTATGTTTTTGTGCAGCGAAATATACCGAAATAGGAGCAGACAAAGGATATGATATTTTTATAGAAACTGCAAAGATTTTAGCTTCAAAAGGGCATAATATTCATTTTAATGTTATAGGAGGATACGATAGTAAGGTTATCAGCATTGAAGGATATGAAAAATTCTTTACTTTTCATGGATATAAAAAATACGAAGAACTGCAGCCAATATTTTTGGAACAAGACATAATCATGTCGCCAAACAGGCCTTTTATTCTTAATGCCGGTAGTTTTGACGGTTTTCCACTTGGAGCAGTCGTAGAAGCAGCTCTAAATGGTGTAACCCCAATTGTCACAGATGAATTAAAGCAAAACACGGTATTTAGCAAAGATGAAGTCATTATTGTAAAGCCTGACGCGGAAGAAATAGTAATGAAAATTGAAGAACTTATATCTAATCCGGAATTGCTAAATTTAATTTCTGAAAATGCACAGAAAAAATTTCGTGAGATTTATAGTGACAGCTATCAGCTAGATAAAAGAATTGATTTTATAAAAAAACATGTATATGATACCAGTAACTAAACCTTTCCTACCACCTCAAACAGAATATCAGGAATATATAGACAGTATCTGGAAAAGAAACTGGCTTACCAATATGGGGCCACTGGCCAGTCAACTTGAAATGGAGCTTAAAGATCATTTAAAGCTCAATCATTTGCTGTTTGTAACCAACGGAACTGTTGCCATCCAGATGGCAATAAAAGCACTGGAAATTTCTGGTGAAGTAATTACTACTCCGTTTTCTTTTATTGCAACCACCAGCTCAATTGTTTGGGAAGGATGTACTCCCGTTTTTGTTGATATAGATGATAAAACTCTGTGTATCGATGCAAACAAAATTGAAGAAGCTATCACAGAAAAAACCACGGCCATCCTTGCTACACATGTTTATGGAAACCCATGCGATGTGGAAACGATTGAAATTATTGCAAAAAAACATAATTTAAAAGTAATTTATGATGCAGCCCACGCCTTTGGAGTGGAAGTGAACGGAAAATCCATTTTTGAATATGGTGATATTTCGACCTGTTCGCTACATGCTACAAAACTTTACCATAGTGTTGAGGGAGGGTTGTTGATAACAAAAGACCCTGAATTATTAAAAAAACTGGCTTACATCAGAAACTTCGGAATTTCAGGCTTTGATTCATTCTCGGAATTGGGTCTTAATGGTAAAAACTCAGAATTTCATGCCGCAATGGGACTTGTTAATCTAAAATACATTTCTCAGATCCACGAAAAAAGAAAAGCACTCGCAGAACTCTACGATGAAAAGCTTAAAAATTTACACGCTGTAAAACCTCTCTGGCATTCAAAAGCTAATGATAATCATTCTTATTATCCTGTTGTTTTGGAAAGTGAAGAATTATTACTGAAATTAAAAAAGGAGATGGATAAACAGGAGATTTTTACAAGAAGATATTTTTATCCAAGTTTAGCTTCCGCATTGCCCTATTTGCCCAAACTGGAACTTCCCATTACTGAAGATATTGCCAAACGGGTTTTATGTCTTCCGTTTTATTATGATCTCACTTTTGAGGAAGTTGAATATATTGCAAGATTAATGTTAAGAATACAAAACAATTAATTATGCTAATCGTAGGTGCTAAAGGCTTCGCTAAAGAAATTCTGGAAATTTGCCATCAGAAAAACGAATTGGAAAATCTTGTTTTCTATGATGATGTCAATGAAAATGCTGACTTTCTTTATGAAAGATTTCCTATTCTTAAAAGTATGGATACAGCGGAAGAATATTTCAGAACGATAGATCGAAGATTTACTTTAGGACTCGGAAATCCATATTTAAGAAAAAAATTAGTTGACAAATTTATAAATATCGGAGGTGAACTTGCTTCTACAATCAGCAGAAAAGCAGATATCGGATCTTATGAAATAAAAATCGGAGAAGGGGCCAATATTCTGGATGGAGTAAAAATTTCAAATGATGTAGTTATTGGTTGTGCCTCAATCATTTATTATAATTCAATTATAACTCATGATGTAAAAATTGGAGATTTTGTAGAAATTTCCCCGGATGTAAAAATATTAGGCAGAGCAACAATCGGAAACTTTTGTCAGCTCGGAGCAGGTACAATTATTCTCCCCGACATAAAAATTGGAAACAATGTAATAATAGGTGCTGGAACAGTGGTTACGAAAGATTTACCTGACAATTGTACTGCTGTGGGAATTCCCTCAAAAATTATAAAACAAAATTAAATAATGAATCCCTTAGTAAGTGTTGTAATGATCACATACGGTCATGAAAATTATATTGAAGAAAGCATTAACAGCGTTCTAATTCAGAATTTTGATGCTGAAATAGAACTTATTATTTCCGATGACTGTTCTCCCGACAACACTGAAAATGTGGTAAAAAATATAATTGCCAATCATCCAAATGGCCATTGGATAAAATATATAAAGCATAGTGAAAACAAAGGGGCTATCCCGAATTTTGTCTGGGCACTTTCTCAGGCGAGAGGTAAATACATTGCTTTATGCGAAGGAGATGACTACTGGATTGACCCTTTAAAATTAAAAAAACAGGTCGATTTTTTAGAAAAAAATCCGGAGTACAGTCTTACTTTTCATAAAATCAAAGAACTTACGGACAGAAAAGAAAAATTTACATATACTAATCCTGATGAGGAAAAAACATATACCATTGGTGATCTTTCAAAAGAGAATTTTATCATAACGGTTTCAGTAGTTTTCAAAAAAAATATAGAAACACTACCGGACTGGCTGCAATACTCTCCCATCGGAGATTACCCGTTGCATCTGCTGAATGCCTCACATGGACTTATAAAATATTTTCCTGATGAAATGGCAGTTTACAGAGTAGGAAGCGGAATGTGGAGCACACAAAATACAGTAGATCAAATTGTTAATACAATGTTTTCTTTAAGATTCTTATTACAACATTTTAAAAATAATAAAGAAGTTTTTGATAATCTTAAACTACAATATACCAATTTTCAAAAAGCACTTGTAAGACCTTTTGATGAAAGAAAGTTATTGGAGACAAAAATTAAAGATTATAAGTACCTTGAAAGTATAACATCTTTTAATGGCCTTTTAAAAATGGCGAAAATTAAAATTGTTAAGAAGTTAAAAAACAGAAATTCGAATTAACCGATGTTCCAAAAAATAAAAAATTATCTGCATAAAAAAATCTTCAAGATTGTTAAAGATTTTGAAGAGCTTGAAAAGAAAAAAAGTTGGTGGCGATTTACCTCGAAACCCAATATTAATATTCACCATACCTTTGCTCCTCAAGATGTAAATATATTTAAAGGAAATGAAGGAGAATTCGGAAATATCATTATTGGCGAAACTTTTTTTGTGAGAGATTACTGCAAGATTTCGGTTCTTCCGGGGGCTACACTAAACATTGGAAAAGGAGTTTTTTTCAACAATTATTCTTCTATTAACTGTCTGAACAGTATAACTATCGGAGATAATTCTATTTTTGGAGAAGGCGTAAAAATATACGATCACAATCATAAATACGGTTTTGTTCCTGATTTTTCAGTCCACAAAAATGATTATACAAAAGCACCGGTAATCATCGGTGAAAATTGCTGGATTGGCAGTAATACAGTCATTCTGAAAGGCGTGGAAATCGGAGATAACTGCATCATCGGAGCAGGATGTGTTATTCATAAATCAGTGCCTGCCAACACAATTATAAAAAACAGCCAAAATTTAATCCCTGAATCTTTACAAAAATGAGTGAAACAAAAAAGATATTATTAATATCCCATGAAGCATCTTTATCAGGAGCGCCTATTCTGGTCTTAAGCTTACTAAAAAAATTGAAGCAGCAAAGAAAAGACTTTACAATTGATGTTCTGTTATTAAGACCGGGACAGTTGTATGAAGATTTTGCAAAGCTTTCTGATAATAAAATTCTTGTCGCCAATCATTTCAACCAATCTTTATCTTTTGTAAACAGAAATTTTAAAAAATTGCAGAATGCCTTCTTCCCAAAACAGGAAAGCAAAGAAGAACAGATTGAAAAAGTAACAGGGAAACTTCTTCAGAATAATTATGATCTGGTATACGCCAATACAGCAGAAACTTTGGAATGGACAATCCCGTTTTACAAGAAAAATATTCCTACCATCGTTGCTATTCATGAGCTTACTTTTGGTATGGAAAGTTCTTATCCGAAAGATTTTATTTTAAAAAATATTTCCAATGTATCCATGATTATTGCAGGTTCAAACGCTGTGGCAGACAACCTTATCAACAGATACAAAGCCGATCCGAAAAAAGTAACAGCCATTCACTCTTTTGTAGATGAAAAGTTGGAGATTCAAAAAGATAAGGAACAGATAAAAAAAGAATTAAATATCCCTGGATCCGATATAATTCTAGGTATTGCAAGTTCTCAGGAATTAAGAAAAGGAACCGATCTTGTTCCGCTTTTAGTAAAAAAGATTTCGGATAAAACAGATATCAATTTTAAATTCATCAATCTGGGTGGCTCATCCAAAAGTGGTCCTGTAAAATGTTCTAAAATTGATGCTGAAAAATTGGGCGTTGAAGACAAAATAATATATGTAGATCACAATAAAACCCCTAACGATTACATCAATATTTTTGATATCTTTCTTTTGTTATCAAGAGAAGATCCTTTCCCATTGGTAATGCTCACTGCTGCAAAACTTCATAAGCCTATTGTTGCTTTTGAGAAAAGTGGGGGCGCTGTAGAGTTTTTAGAAAATGGTCATGGAATTCTGGCACCTTATCTTGATCTTGATACAATGGCTGGTGAAGTCATAAAACTCATGAAAGATTCCGGACTAAGAGAAACTTATGGAGAAAGTATCAATAAAAGACTGGAAAATGAATATTCTGATAAAGAACTTACCAATAAAATTTTTACACTAATTGATAGTTTTCTTTAATTATGCTATCCATCGTTATCTCATCATACCAACAAAATTATTACGAACAGCTCGTTAAAAATATTCACGAGACCATTGGTGAGGGTTTCCAGTATGAAATTATCCAGATATGGAATCCTAATATAATGAGCATTACAAAGGCTTACAATCTCGGAGCCGAAAAAGCACAGTTTGAAAATCTTTTGTTCCTTCACGAAGACCTTGTTTTTCACACAAAAGACTGGGGAGCAAAACTTATAAAACATTTTTCAATTCCAAATCTAGGAATTTTAGGATTGGCAGGATCCGATTATGTTCCTGTTGCACCTTGTAGTTGGACAGTAACTGAAAAGTACAACTTCATCAATATTCTTCAGGGAAGCAAAGACAATCAGGAGGCTGTTTTACTTAATAGAACCCAGGCAAATATTAATCCCGTATTTGCAGTAGACGGAGTATTCCTCGCTATAAGAAAAGAAGTTTATAATCAATTTAGATTTGATGAAAATATAACTGGATTTCATGGATATGACTTAGATTTCAGCCTCAGAGTTTCCAAAAAACGACAAAATTTCATTATTGATGATATTTTGGTAGAACATTTTTCAAAAGGGAATCCGGATAAAAAATGGTTTGACACCAATATTTTGATAAAACAAAAATTGGGTGCTGATTTTCAGAAACAAAAAGACCGGGACACCGAGAAAAAAATTTTTTTGTCTTTCCTTCAAGGATATTTCAAATACTATCCGGTTACCCTCAAAAATATTGGATTCACATTACAATTCTTTCCGAGGAAAAGCCTTATTTTTAAAGATTATTTCTCTATCGCAAAAAAATATGTGAGCTACATTAAATACTCTTCACAAATAAATAAAAAACATAAAGGGGCATAAAACTCCCCTCTAAAACATACATAAATGATTATAGGAAACGGACTTATTGCTAATTCATTAAGAAATATTGATTCAAAGGATCATCTGTTCTTTGCTTCCGGTGTTTCAAATTCCCTCGAAACCAAAAATTCCGAATTCGAAAGAGAATTCAGCCTTCTGAAAAATACTTTGGAAGAAAACAGCCAAAATAAATTCATCTATTTTTCAACATTAAGCATACACGACCAATCCAAACAGGATAGTCCTTATATCCTGCATAAGCTTAAAATGGAAGATTATATCAAAGATAATTCCCAAAACTATCTTATTCTCAGGATTGGAAATATCGTAGGGAAAGGAGGAAATCCAAATACATTATTCAACTATTTAAAGAATCAGATTACCCACGATCATAAATTTAACGTACATAGCAACGCCAGAAGACTGCTGATCGATATGGATGATATCAACAAATTTTTAGTGGAAATTTGCCCTTCTATACAGAATAAAACCATCAGTTATGCTTTTCCGTATTATTATAATTTACAGGAAATCATAGGTGCTATTGAAAAAAAAGTAAATAAAAAAGCTGTTTACGATACTATAAACGAAGGAGATTTCTATCAGGTTTCCTTTGAAGAAAATGTCAACCAGTTTTTCTCTGGTATCAATCCTGAAGATTATATAGAATCTTTGGCCAATAAGTATATATAAGCTGCAAAAAAGATGAAGATCTATTTTATTATTGTTACATACAATGCCATGAAATGGGCGGAAAGATGTTTTACAAGCTTAAGGAACTCCAACATTCCTGTAAAATCAATAGTTATTGATAATGGCTCCGGCGACGGAACCCAGGAATATATTAAAAACAATTTTCCTGAAGTAGATTTTATACAGTCTTCCGAAAATTCCGGTTTCGGAAAAGCCAATAATCTGGGAATAGAAAAAGCCTATAAAGAAGGAGCTGATTTTGTATATCTGATGAATCAGGATGCCTGGATTTTTCCTGACAGTGTAGAACAGTTGCTGGAAGTTTACAATAATTATCCGGATCAGGAGAAAATTGGGATTTTAAGCCCTATGCACATGGATGGAACAGGGAAAAAGTTTGACCTTCATTTTGAAAACTACCTTGCCCAGGATTGTAAGAACAATAGATTCCTTTCTGATGTTTTTCTTCATGAAGTAAAACCCTTTTATGAAATCAGGTTTGTGAATGCTGCTCATTGGTTTATTCCCAGAAAAGTACTGGAAAAAGTTGGCGGCTTTAATCCTTATTTCTTTCATGGTGCTGAAGATTATGATTACATCAACAGAATTGCCTATTTCGGGTTAAAAATCATTGTTTGTCCGAAAAGTAAAGTGGTGCATGATGCCAAAGTCCAGGATTTCCAGAAGGAAGAAATGAAAGATCCTGCTGAAGTACTGGCAAGGAAAAGACTTTCCATGCAGATGCAAAGGGAAACAAGATATATGAACCCCAATTTCGATTATAATATCGGACGGGAGAAGAAAGCTTTTATCACTTCTCTTATGAAACACGGTATCCAGAGAAATACCGGCGAATATAAATTTTACCTGGAGCAGTACAAATTCTTTTCAAAAAGATTTGATGAGATTGAAGCTTACAGAAAACTATCCATGAGTGGTAACCATCCTTATTTGAATATTTAAAGCATTTAAAATGGAAAAGTTACCCGTAAGCATCTGCATCCTCTCCTGGAAAAGTGCTGCCAATCTCAAAAACACCTTAAGATCATACAAAAAGTATGGGCTTCTGGATATGGTGGATGATATTACGATTCTATTTCAGGAAGTCAATGAAGATGATAAAAAAATAGCAGAAAAATATAAGATTAAATATATCGGTTTAAAGGAAAATGTAGGAATAGGAAAAGGCATGAAAATGCTTGCTGAAAATGCATCTGCCCAAAATATCCTTTTCCTTGAGCATGACTGGGAACTTATTGAAGATCAAAACGCGCTGTTTTCCGAGCTCAAAGGCGGATTGGATCTATTAAATAATGGATTTGATGTCGTACGCTTCCGGAGCAGAAAAAATCCCGGCTACCCATTGATATCCATTAGAAATAAAGGTAAAGAGCTGGATTATTATGACGATTGGCATGAATGCACCTCCCCTCACCTGCTGGAATCCCTGCACTGGCTGGATCCGGCGGTAGAATTTCCCGATAAGATACAGAAACAGGGAGACTTTTTTGTAACCACATCGCGGTGGGCCAACTGGACGAATAATCCTTATCTGGTCCGAAAAAGCTTTCTTCTTGAAAAAATCCTGCCTTTCGCCGGGGAGTCCGTTTCGCTGGAAAGGAATATTGCTTCATGGTGGGTAAAACAAGGCTTTAAAATAGCACAGGGCGAAGGACTTTTCACTCATAAGGACCTTGTAAAATATCCGAAGAAGAGCATACTCCGGAAAATACTTAATAAATTAAAAGATAAATTAAAATAAACACGAATGAGAATCCTTTTCCATGAGAACGAACTCAATTACAGAGGGACTTCCATCGCATTATATGACTACGCAGATTTCAATGAAAGGTATCTGGGAAATGAGTCTATCATCGTATATAATAAAACCCTGCCTACCAACCATCCGCTCGGAATTGAAAAATTTGAAAAAAGGTTTCAGGTATTCGGTTATTCGGATTTCAAAGAGGTGGATACCCTTATAAAAAATAACAATATTGACCTGTTTTATGCTATTAAAAATGGCTTTTATGATAATATAGAAACTAAGGAATGTAAAACAGTTGTTCACAGTGTTTTCAAGTATTTTGAACCTCACGGGGATGTTTATGCTTATGTATCACAATGGCTTAGCGAAGAAATGACCCAGGGTAAATCTCCTTTTGTTCCCCATATGGTCAACTTTGAAAACGAAACCCACGAAAATCTGAGAGCTGAGCTTCATATTCCTAAAAATGCCAAAGTATTCGGGTATTACGGAGGCGGGCAAAGCTTCAATATCGGTTTTGTGCAGAAGATGGTGGAAAAGATTGCCTCCAGATATAAAGACATTTATTTTATCTTCATGGGTGTTGATCCGTTTGTGAAAAAAAAATGGTGGAAATCTGTCCCGGCCAATATTAAATTTTTACCTCCAAGCTCGGATGTGCTGACTAAGCTTAAATTCATCAATACATGTAATGCTTTACTTCACGCCCGTGAAAGAGGTGAAACATTCGGGATCACTGTTGCGGAATTTGCCATCAAGGGAAAACCCGTCATCACTTTTGCGGATTCTCCTGAAAAAGCCCATAACAATCATCTGGAAGATCAGGCTTATTACTATAAAGATGCAAAAGAACTTAAAAATATACTTCTGGATTCGGATTTAAGTTTGTCTGCCAGGGAATTATATGAGAAATTCTTACCTAACCCGGTGATGGATAAATTTAAAAAGGTATTTATTGATTAATATGAATCAAAATCCTTAAGTACATCACCGATATTATATTTCTTATATTATTTCATTAGTATTGAATACCGATCTCCAGATTGTAACCTATGAAGATAGCTGATATTTAGGTAAATTTGTCTATCCGAAATTAAAATTAATGATGAAAAACAATATATTATGTGTGGAATAGCCGGAATAATCAGCAATAACGCCCGAAGTTACCAGAATGAAATACAAAGAATGACGGATGCCATAGCTTATCGCGGTCCCGATTCTTCCCATCACGAATTTTATGCTAATGCAGCTTTAGGCCATCGCCGGCTTTCTATTATAGATCTTTCCGAAAACGGAAAACAGCCTATGTTTTCCAGCACAAAAAAGGAATGTATTGTGCTGAACGGTGAAATTTATGGTTACCAGGCCATCAAAGATCAATATTCCGATTACCCTTACCGCGGAAGTTCAGATACCGAAGTAGTCCTTGCCATGTATCAGAAAAAAGGGAAAAACCTCATCCATGACCTTCCCGGAATGTTTGCTTTTGCCATTTGGGATGAAGAGAAGCAGGAGCTTTTCTGTGCAAGAGACCGTTTCGGGGAAAAGCCATTTTATTATACTATCGGAAAAAACGGGGAGTTTATTTTTGCTTCCGAAATCAAGGCTATTCTGGCATCAGGACTCATAAAACCTGAAATTGACAAGGCACAGATCGCCTATTATCTGAAAAACGGATACATCCACCCTCACAAAACGATATATAAAAACATTTTTAATCTTAAGCCTGCCCATACTCTGGTATTTAAAGATGGCAAAACAGAAGTAAAGCCTTACTGGACTATTCCTTCAGAGACCTCAAAACTGAGCCTGGAAGAAAGTATTGAGAAATTTAAATACCTTTTGGACAATGCTGTAAAGAAACAGCTGGTAGCAGACGTTCCCGTAGGTTCTTTTCTTTCAGGAGGTCTGGATTCCAGTACCATCGTTGCTGTTGCTTCAAAATATAAAGAAAATATAAAAACACTGGTTTACGGCTATGAAAGCGGTGACCTGAATGAAATGCCATACGCACAGGCCATCGCAGACAAATACAAAACAGACCACCATATTCTTTTAGATAAAAAGCAAAAGATTTCCGAAACACTGCAGGAAGTATATTCCTATATGGATGAACCGTTAATGGACTCTTCCCTTCTTCCCACCCATCTCATTTTCAAGGAAGCTTCCAAGGACCTGAAGGTAATCCTTTCAGGAGACGTAGGAGACGAGCTGTTTGGAGGCTATACTTTCTATAAATACAACATCAATCTTTCCCAAAAAGGCTATTATCCGTCCTATCTTTCAAAGATGTTACTTCTGGCTGGAAAATTTAAGGATATTGGCTCGGAAAGACGTTTAAGAGCGGAATCCAGCGACACAATAGATTATCATCAGAATAAAGTCCGGAATTATTTTTCTGTCACTGAAATCAGAAAACTGGGAATCAATGAAGAAATTCCCGGGCAAGATTTCAGTTTTAAGCCTACCAATGAGGATTTTAATGATCTGATGAGGATAGACCTTGAAAAATATGTTCCCGCCAATATGCTTCTTAAAGGCGACCGGACTTCCATGTACAATTCCGTAGAGGTAAGAATTCCGTTTTTGGATATTGATTTCGCTGAATTCTGTATTCAAATGCCTTGGCAGTACAAAGTTAACTCCACCGAAGATAAAATTATATTGAGAAAAGCCTATTCCCAGGCATGGACAGAGGAAATTGCAAAACGCCACAAAAACGGTTTCGCAGCTTCCGTAAAAGAATGGTTTAAAGAACCTGAACTTGAGAATTTAAGTAAGGAGCTTCTTGAAAATAAAAACAGCTATATCTTTGAGTTTTTAGATTTTAACGAAGTGCAGAAGAAGCTTAACAGGCATCATCAGCACTGGAGCTTACTGATTTTAGCACTTTGGTTTCAGAACAATAAAAATCATTTACAGTAATGATGAAAATAGGACTGACACAAAATGATTATCCCATCAAAAGAAATATTTTAAATAAAGTTTCTGAATGTGAATATGTTTTTTTGAGAAAGAACAACAATCTTTTTCATTCACTGTCTACGTTAAAGAAAATTATATTCAGGAAAAAAACCGATATTGAGGGGAGATATTTCTTTTATCAGAAACCTAAGATCGATATCCTTCATCTTTATAATGACATCAATTATTCTTCCCAGAAATGGGTAACTTCTTTTGAGACGCTTGTACCAAGGTTCCCTGAAACTAAAAATGATCACCAGCAGACTGAACCTCAACATATCCGCAATAAAAAAACGGAAAATGCACTCAGACAGATTGGTAAAAAAAACTGTCTGGGAATTATTTCAATATCCCAGGCTTCTGCCAATATTCAGCTGGAACTTCTGAAAAATTATCCTGATTTTCAGGAAATGATACAGACCAAACTTTCCGTGATCCATCCTTCCCAGGAAATTATCCCGAGAGATTCGCAGAAGATCTACCAGAACACTGAGAGTTTCAACCTTATCTTTGTAGGAACACAGTTCCATTTGAAAGGAGGGGTTGAAATGATAGAGGTTCTGAAGAAATTAAGAAAAAAATACAGCTTCAGGCTCAGCATCGTGTCGTCCTTTAAAACAGATCATTACGTAACCAAAGTCACTGAAAAAGAAGCTCTGGAAACCAAAGAAATGTTGAAAAAAGAGGAATGGATTGATATGTATGAAAATATCCCCAACGAAAAGGTAATAGAACTTATTAAGCAGTCCCATGTCGGAATTTTACCCACCTGGTCGGATACGTATGGATTTTCAGTTCTGGAAATGCAGGCAGCCGGTGTTCCTGTGATTACAACGGACATCCGGGCATTGCCGGAGATCAATAATGAAAGCTGCGGCTGGCTTATCCATCTTCCTCAGAACCGTTTGAAACAGGCACTTTATTTCACAGGCGAACAGCGCGAGGAGTTAAAAAAAATGCTGAAAATACAGCTTGAAAATATCCTGGAAGATATTTTTACCCATCCTGAACAGCTGGCAGAAAAATCAAAAAATTCAGTGGAAAGAATCAGGAAAGATCATGATCCTGTTATTTTCAGTGAAAAATTAAAAGCAATATACAGTAAGGCATGAATATCTCAGTAATTATACCTGTTTACAATGCATCCGAGTTTCTGGAAAAGGCTGTGGATTCTGCTTTGCCTTTTGAGGAAGTAAAGGAAATTGTACTTATTGAAGATCAATCTACCGACAATTCGCTGGAAATCTGCAGGAAACTGGTTTTAAAGGATTCCAGAATCAAATTATACCAGCATCCTGATCAAGGAAACCACGGGGCCGGAGCGACAAGAAATTTAGGCATTGAAAAAGCAGGCTGCGAATTCATATCCTTTTTAGATGCCGATGACCATTATCTTCCCAACCGTTTTGATGCTGAAAAGGAAATCTTTAAAGAGCAGAAAACTGAAGGGGTCTTTGGAGCTATCGGGGTAGAATATTTATCCGAAAAAGGCAGAAAAGAATTCCAGGATAAGTTTAAAAATGTTTCTTTAACCACGGTAAATTTTCCTGCAGAAGGTGAAGAGGTTCTGAAAGGATTACTGGGTTTAACGCCTAAAGTTTTTGGAACATTTTTCCATTTAAATACGCTTACCATCAGAAAAACCGCGCTGGTAAAAAACAATCTCCGTTTCAACGAAAATCTCCGTGTACACCAGGATTCCGACTTTATTATTAAATTAGCTTATCACTGCTATTTAAAATCCGGAATTATAGATAAGGCTATTGCAATTAGAGGCGTGCATGATAATAACAGGATTACCAAGATCATAAGGTATTCACCACAATATAATGAGAGGCAGTTTCTTTTATGGAAATCATTATATGAATGGGCAGATGCCAATCCGTTACCGCCTGATTGCAAAAGAAAGATTTATTTAACTTACAAATCATTTGATTTATCTTTAAAAACAGGATTCAATAAATATTTTTGTACCTTTTTAGAGCTCATTAAGAATCCTCAAATATTAAAAACACAATACCGTTTTACGTATCTCAACCGATAAGAATGAAAATATCCGTAATAATTCCCGTTTATAATGCTGAAGAATATGTTTCGCAAGCCGTAGAATCTGCTCTGCAGTTCGAAGAAGTATATGAAGTTATTTTAATTGAAGATAAGTCTCCGGATAATGCTCTGGAGGTCTGCCGGAAACTGGAAGAAAAGCATAACAGGGTGAAACTTTACCAGCACCCTGACAAAGGAAACCACGGTGCGGGAGCTTCCAGAAACCTGGGTATGGAAAAAGTGACGGGAGATTTTGTAGCCTTCCTGGATGCAGACGATTATTATCTGCCTAACAGATTCGATGCAGAAAGAGAACTTTTCAAAAACCCTGACGTAGAAGGTGTTTATGGGGCAATCGGGGTAAAATATTATTCGGAAAAAGCCAGAGAGCAGTACTACCCTATTTATAAGGATAAACTGGATACGGTTTACAAAAAAACCAAGCCTGAAGATGTGTACCAAGGCCTCATCAGTTTGCGTGGAACTTTCGGACTTATCCACCTGGACACTTTAACTCTCCGAAGATCTTCTCTTTCCAAGATGGACCGGTTTTTTGAGACTTCTCTACGTCTTCACCAGGATTCGGAAGTAATCATAAGATTTGCCTATTATCTTAAGCTTTATACAGGCATTAATGATGAAGCGATTGCCTTAAGAGGAGTTCATGAAAACAACAGGATCACAAAAGTGGATTCAGGGAAGATAAACCCTGCCCAAACCCGTGTTTTGCTTTGGAGAGAATTGAATCATTGGGCAGAAAATGAAAAAACTGTTCCGGACCATGTAAAACTCCACATTAAAAGGATGCTTCGCAGCTTTGAGATTGCTATTGCTCCCCCTATCAAAAAATGGGGCATGATCGGTAAATATCTGATTACGGATTATCCGAGTATCCGTTCGGGTTTATTCAATATAAATTTCAGGAAAAATCTGTTTTAAGCAGGGAAGCCTGAGGCTGGAAGAGAGAAGTTATTAAGGTCAAAGGTAATTCTATACTGTTTTTTTATTTCTTTAAGGCTGATTGCCTCCTTTAAATGAAATACTGTCAATAACTTCCGGCATCCATCTCCCCTCTTCCAGCCTTTAAATCAAAAGGTTACTTATTTTATCTTTTCTTATCCAGAAGAATGGAATCAGCGATCTGGGCAGTAAATACTTTCCCGGACTCTTTGTACATATGGTTTCCGTCGGTAAAAATATATTGATCGGATTGCTGTGAAAAGTCAAAAAATTTCACTCCTTTTTTTTGAGCAATTGATTTAATTTTTTTGCTAAAATCGGGGGAATATTTGTTTTCTATTTCCATAATTCCTTTAAAACCGGGAATTCTTACAATATAAACGGTTCCTTTGGTTTTAAGGTATTCAATAATATCTTCAAATGCATTCAGTCTATATTGGGATATTTTCTGGGTTTTTACAAATTCTATATAATCACTTACCTTACGGTCTTGTCTTTTCTTTAAAGTATCAGGCTCCACATTTACATTAACTTCCATCCATCCGTTTTGATGCAAATACGTATTGGATTTTGCTATTGCTTCCCTATCTCGGTAAATATTAAACCAAGTTTCAGGGTAATGCTTCAGAAGATATTCATAATTAGGCTTTACATCATAAAGATTCATATCTGCCAAGGCGGAAGTATTTTCTGACAAATCTTTCGCCTCTTTCACGTTTTTATCTATAGATAAGTTCCATGGATCAACAGTAAGAATAAAAATACCGTCCTTTGTATCAGGATTAAGCTTTTTCTTTATGGCTTCAAAATAGACCTGACCGTAAGGCGATTCCGTAATATTCAGGGAAAAATTATTGAATTCCCGGCCTTTCAGCTTGTCATCCAAAATATTGGGGATAACAGCCTGGGAGCCTCTGGAATCTCCCATAACCATATCAGAAGGTTTCGGGCCTGTAAAATGTAAATAATTATCATCCGTATTGCCGTCTGCATAAGTTCCTAAAAACAGTAAAATGGCAATTATTCCAATAATATAAAACGATATTTTGAATAAAAATTTTTTCATACCAGGTTAGAATTGTTGATAAATAAAGCTGCTATTTCCAAAAACTCCAAAATACATAATCATAAAAATAAGGAAAATGTAAAATGCTCTTCTTACTACAGGTTTAAACCTGCTGATCTCTAATCCATGCTCCTGATCCTTATTCATCCAGTCAATCAGAATGACAATCCCTATCAGACCTAAAATTTTAATTTTTATAAACTGCGGAACTGAGAGAAGTGAAAGACTGAAAATCTTCCGATACATTCCAAAAGCATCTTTTAAGCTTGGAGCTACAAACAAAACCAATGCAAAGCACACTAAGGCCATCGTATAGATAATATTTCCCAATTCCTTAAGGGTAGGAACGGTTTTAGACAGCTTTTTCTTTTTATTGATCTGGTTATTAACAACCAGGGGAACATAATACAACCCCTGGAGACAACCGTAAACGATGAACGTCCAGTTGGCACCATGCCAGAAACCAATGATGACGAAATTAAGAAAAACAGCAAGCATCAATCCTTTTTTATCATAATCACGGAAAGCAATGACAAGAGGAGTAAATACATATTCCGTGAGCCATGAAGTAAGGGAAATATGCCACTTCCTCCAATAATCTGCAATATTCTGGGCAAAAAGCGGAAAAGCAAAGTTCTTGGTGGTTTTAAAGCCTAAAAGTTTTGCAAACCCGATAGCCATATCCGAGTATCCTGAAAAATCTGCATACATCTGGAATAAAAACAATATAACTCCAAAAGCTATGGTACTTCCCGAAAGATGCTCATATCCCTGGAATATATTTTCTGTAACAGGAGAAATAGTATTGGCAACCACCAGTTTTTTAAATGCTCCCAGAAGGATCTGTCTGGCTGCATCAGAACCGTTTTCCAGTGTAAAAACCCTTTCTTTTTTCAGCTGGGGAAGCAATAAGCCTCCTTTATCAATCGGGCCGGAGGTCATACTCGGAAAGAAGGCAATATAGTTAAAAAATGCCAGTGCGTCTGTTTCAGCTTTCAATTTATTATTCTTTATATCAAGCAGATAGCTAACCATTCTGAATGTATAAAAGCTGATACCAAGGGGTAAAATTACATTTAAAGTCAGGTTATTTTTAATTCCGAACAAATCTGTAAAGGATTGAATGAAGAAATTAAAATATTTAAAATAAAGCAGTGTACCAACGGAAAAAATCAGACCTAAATTCAGCCATATTTTTTTTTCAGAACTTTCACTTCGGGAAATTTTTAATCCTAAATAATAAATGATCGCCGAGCTTCCGATCAAAAGTATTAATAACCTCCAATCCCAATATGCATAGAATACGTAGCTGCCTAATAACAAAAATAGATTCTGGGCTCTGAGATTTTTCCCGAGAACCCACCAGTAGACAGCAAAAAAAACAGAGAAGAAAAGTATAAATACCAATGATGTGAACTGCATGGGATAACTTATTTATTTAAAAGTTCAACAATTCCATAGGACAGCATTAAAAAAGCAACCTTTCTGTTGTTGAAAAGTATGGCTTCTTTGGGAGGGGAAATAAGCATTCCGCCATTTTCGATAAGGGTTTCAATCGACTGGTCAATATCATCCACTTCATAACAGATATGATAGTAAGATATTCTTTTTTTCAAAAGATTCTCCACGGGTGCACCTGAAACAAGTTCTATATTCAAACCGTCTTCTACAGTGATCATGCAAAGTTCTGCTTTCTGATTTTCATCAAAGACAACAGAAGTTTCCTCAATGATCTTATGAAGCTTTCTAATGCTTTGGAGTTCTGCCTGTATGTCTTTACAGGCAACTCCTAAATGATGAAATTTCATTATAACTTTGAAGCAACAGAATCTGCCATTTCACCTACATTGTTCCAGCTCTGAATTTCGGAAGAGGTAAAACGTATGCCGAAAGCTTTTTCCACAGCTACAATTAACTGAATATGAGAAAGAGAATCCCATTCTTCAACATCATTTGCCGTAGTTTCTTCAGTTAAAGTAATTTCTTCGTTATCCAGCTCTTCACGGAAAATTTCTGATAATTTTGATAAAATTTCGTTTTTGTTCATAATATTATATGTTTTTTATTTTTAAAAATGAGGCATACATCGTGGCAACTTTCCTTTTTTCTGCTTTTTCCAGTTCTATGTCTTCGCTTACAAAGTACCTTTCATCAACAATTTCAAGCCCTGCCTGATGAATCAAATCTCTGATTTCCTGAATAGTGTTAAAAAGGTAAATATGATCCATAGAAGGTGCATTCGTAGGTGTGGTAATGAAGATTGTTCCGTCCGGTTTTATCAGACTTTTGATTTTATTCAGCAGTGACAGCGGGTCTTCCACATGCTCCAGCACTTCTCCCATTGTAATAAAATCTTTTTTCTCATCTTCATCCGTATAATCGAACACATTTTTAAGGTGATAAACAACCTTTTCACTTTTAATTAAACTTTTGGTAAGCTCAAGTGAAGATTCGCTGATATCAAGTGCCTCAAACGTACAATTTTCTCCAATTTTTTCCATCGCAGCCTCAAAATATAAGCCGTGTCCCGCTCCTATTTCAAGATAGGATTCCACAGGAAGATACTGTTGGATGGTCGTTTTAAAATATTGATATACAGCGTAATGATGTTTCCATAAAAACTGTGAAAGCAATAAGCCATGCATATGGGAAACCATTACATCCGGATTATTGTACATGGCCTGATTTACCTCATCAAATGATGTATTCCTGTATTTATTGGTTCTTATAAAATCCAGCATTTCCTCATTAAAATCGCCGATCATTTTAAGATAATAATTAATAGAATCATTAAATGTCAGATTCTTTTTCTCAAGGATTACTTTGTATTTGCTGATGAAGGTATTATAATCTTTTATATAATTTTCATCTTCTGAGAGTGAGGCAAAATTTTTCTGGAGCTTTTTACCATGAATAGCATTTTTTGCGGAAATACTTTCAATAAGGTGTTCTATTTTCATATTCTGGTGTTTATGTAGACTTCTTTTAGCTGGTAATCGTCAACATTCAGCATCCATTTATCATTCTCGTTTACAAATCCTAATCTTTCATAATGATCTTTTACCATCTGGTTTTTTGCCGTAGGAAGATATTCTCCCACAATCTTTTTAAATCTATGCTTTTTTGCGGTTTCCACAATAGCATTGAGTGTAAAATCTTCCATCCCTCTTTTCAATACGCGGCAGCTCATCAGCCATGTATCTATGAAAAGGGTTTCGGGATCTTTCTTTTCCAGCACAATTACACAGATCAATCCATTGTCGCCATATTTATCTTCCAGGGTAAAGGAAAGCGTATAATGTTCTTCAGAATTAATCAGGCGGTCTACATCCTGTTCTGTATATCTTACCGTTCTTAAATTAAACTGATTGGAACGCTGGGTCAGCTGGGAAACTCTTGGCTTCGAGAAATTGTCGAAAGATTTTACATCAGAAGTCATATTCATACTCTTCAGAAAATCTTCCATATTGGTAAAACTGTCCAGGTCAACTGCACGCTGTGCTTCCACCTGGTACTGTTTGGTACGCTCCGCATCATTTTCAGAAAAACTGGAGGTTTCAAAAAGATTCAGACTGTACAGATATTCCAGATATTCTGCCGGATCTTCAGGTAATTCAGGAACGCAGACTTCAGGAAGGTTTTCGCGTACGATATTCCTTTCAAACGGATTGTCATCAAGGAATACCATAGAATCAAAGCCTATATTCAGGATACTCTGGATTTTTCTGATGTTATCCGCCTTATTATCCCAGTTAGCCACAAAAACAGCAATATCCTCCATTTTAAGCACCATATCGGGATGCTTTTCAAAAGGCTCTTTTGCCTTATCTTCATCATTCTTACTGCAAACAGCCAGGATCACTCCTCTTCTCTGAAGGGCTTTAACCCAATACTGGAATTCGGTAAATGCTTTTCCTATCCCCAGGCTACCGATCTGGATCTTTTCCAGACCGTCATCTCCAATGATCCCACCCCAAGTCGTATTATCCAGATCGAGGATCAGGCACTTCTTAAATTTCCCTTCCAGAGAGGAAATAATACTGTTGATATGATGAGCAACGATGGGAAGGGCATCCAGTGAAAGCACCATTTCGGTGTTCACATAGATGTTCGGGGAAAACATAAAATCTCTTCCCCATTTATTTTGAATGGAAAGAAGATCTGCAATAAAAAAATTATCATTTTTAACTGCCAGCTCTGCCGAAAGCAGATAATTCAGTTTATTCAGCTGAAAAACGAAGGAAGACTCTACCTTATTCGAAAAATTTCCAAAAACCTGATTATTAATCATCGGAAAATTACAGTAGATAACCCTGCTCTTCGTTCTGTTCTGAATATTTCTGTACAGGTCTTCAATATAGGAAATCTTATTCTCCGCAAATACAGCCTGTGTATCGTAAGATTTATAATACTGGCTTAATAATTTATGAGAAGACTCAAAAATGATGGTATAATCTGCATTAAACTCATAATATTCTGAGGTAGGATCAAGGATCTGACGGGAAATCTGACCGAAATCTGCTTCGAAAATTTCAAATTCAAAGCCATCATTTACGGCAGTTCCTTTCAAAGCAATATTAAGAAACTGCGTAGCAGTATCACCCAGTAATGCCACCCTGACTTTCTTCAGCCGGGAAGTATCTTTGCGGAGCTCTTTTTTCAGTTCTGAAAACGTTTTGTACATAGATTCTATTATTTTTATTAAAATATGAATGTACTTGTTCTCAATTCTGTCAGTTCAGTATTATTCTTTTTAAAGGCTTCCGAGAGTACCGGATTTTTAGTATAAATGCATGCTGCATATGCCTTGGGAACATTCGTATTTCTTTTCATCGTGTTTATTGTTTGTACAAAAATAAAGATTTTATCTGATATTTACTTTTTTAAGATAATCTCTTAGCGGTTTTTCAATAAATTGATAAAAAATTATCGAGGTAATGATAAGAACAGCCATATAAATCCAGAACACACGATTGATATCAGGTTTATAATCTTGCCATTTCAGGACCTCCCTCAGGATATACAAAATGGGAATATGGGTAATATAAATAGCATAACTTGCTTCACCAAGATATTCCAGGGGTTTTAATGCCAGAATTCTGGTCAGCAGCCCATTATTCCATGAGATAAAAAGAATAAGCGGAATGAAAAGTACTGCCATGAGCCCGTTATGATAAAAAAGAGGCACAAAGATCAGCGAAAGCATCACAGCTGTAAAGATCAGGATCACAGGAATATCATAATTCTTCTGCCTAAAGTGGTTCACGAAAAACAATCCGGCAAGATTTCCTACTAAAAATTCACTTATATGCATCAGCGGAAAATAATACAGAAATTCGTGGCTTTCCGTATGCGGTCCCTTATAAGACGGTGAAGCCTCATAAAGATGGGAAAATACCTGTGTAATCATCCATAAGACAATTCCTGCTACCCAGATACTTTTATTTTTTTTGGAATAAAAATAATTATACAGCACAGGGAAAATCAGGTAAAACAGAAATTCCACAGAAATGGACCATCCCGGAAAATTTAAGATCATTGCCTTGCCCGGAATCCAGCTCTGCAACCCGAACAGGTATAAAAAAGAATCAATAAGACTAAAATTTGAGTACCGGGTTACCAGATACAGCAGCAATCCCACCACATACAGCGGGTAGATCCTTGCAAACCTGTTTTTATAATATTCGAAATACTCGATTTTCTCTTTTTTATGATACGCGACAATCATAATGAAACCTGAAAGGATAAAAAAGTAGCTTACTCCTACATTGGCTTTCAGGAAGATATTGGAAATATAATCTGTCTTATAGACAAACATATCTTTATTGAAATGAGAGATAACGATGGCTATAGCGGCAAGGAATCTGGTAAAGGTAATCTGGCTTATCTTCATTCAAAAAAACAGTTCAGCAGTTTTACAATAGTTTGATTATATAAAAAACACTTTTTACCGCGGTCATGAAAACAACAGTACTGAAAAGCAATGCCAACAATACACAACAGGATATGCTGGCGTTCTTTAAAAACTATTTAACAAAAACGCCGATGTATTTTCCTTCGTATTCCACTACCGTAGTTTCTATGCTGTGTTTTTCACAAAAATCCTGATAGGCAGAATTATCCCCGATATCATCACTGATAAATACACCTCCTTTTTTCAGATGCTTATACAGCTCATCATAGGCCCATATTCTTCCGTTATAGCTTTTATCAGAGTCATAATGAAGAACATCAAAAACTGAATTTTCAGCAAAGATCTTCGGTAACGATTCTTTGTCTGCAAAACGGAACAATTTCCAGTTGTTTTTAAGGTTTTGCGGCACTACGTAGCCTACGTACTGATCTCCGTCTTGCGCCAGATAAGGCATATCTGAACTGTACAGCGTTCCGTCCCTTTTAACCAGGGAAAGAAGCGAAACCAGCGACGACCATCCGTAAGCAACTCCTGTTTCCACCACGTTCTTTGCATTTGCAAATTCGCAGGCATAGTAGATCAGTTCCAGTGCTCCGGGTCCTCCCATTTTTACAGGACATGCTTTTTCCTTCTGCTCTGCCGTTCTTAAGATATCCGCATAATCCGTACGGAAAGCGTCTGTTTCAAGGCCGAATAGTTTTAAAACAGCTTTTTCCTGGGAAATGGCTCTTTCTGCAGCCCAGGAATTTGTTTTTTCCTTGCCTTTGAAAGCATTGCCTCTGTTCACTGTATTCTTAATGATTTTCCGGCCCAGTTCCGGGTAAAGATCGGGTCTTTTCAGATACCCTATAAATGTTTTGAGAACTCTTGTTATTTCGCTCACTGTGTTGTCTTTAATTCCGCAAAAATAAATATTTTTTTTTTCATTTATCTAAAAACAGATATATTTGTGTTACTCAAATGAAATGAAAAAAATAAATGCACCACTATGTTCTACAGTTTTTTCGAAAAAATCTACAGAAAACAGCTGCTTTCAAGCCTGAAAAAAAATCCAAAAGTATTTTCTGAAAATATCAGACTGGGTGTAGGAAACCGTTTTGTTCTGGATAAAAACTTGGAAAAATTGAGCATCGGCAAATCCGCAGAATTTAGAAACTATACTTGTATCTTGGTGGCGAAAGGTGCCAGCCTGGAAATAGGAGACCGTTTTTTTATGAATAACTTTTGCTCGATCAACTGCCTGGAACATATTTCAATTGGTGAAAATACTTTGTTTGGCGAAAATGTCAAATTGTACGATCACAATCATGCTTATGAAACCTCTCCGGAATTCAGGCTGCACTCGTCAAAATTTACAAAAGCTCCTATAAAAATAGGCAGTAACTGCTGGCTGGGAAGCAACGTTACAGTACTGAAAGGTGTTACGATTGGCGATAACTGTATTATTGGGGCAGGATGTACTATATACAAAGATATTCCTGCTAATACACAGGTAGTCAATAAACAGGATTTAATATTCAATTCCCTTTAAATTCAGATGAAATTTTCCATACTTATCGCCCACTACAATAATGCTGTGCTTTTTAAAGACTGCTACAGTTCGTTACTCGCACAAACTTATAAAAACTGGGAGGCCGTAATTCTGGATGATGCTTCATCCGAAGAAGAGAAAGAGCAGATCAAAGCTATCATCACAGGAGATGAACGGTTTAAATTTTTTGAAAATGAAGAAAATTCCGGCGTTGGCGTTACCAAAAGCAAACTCATTGAGCTTGCTTCCGGAGCCATCTGTGGCTTTGTAGACCCTGACGATGCTATTCTTCCCGAAGCCGTTGAAAAAGCCGTGAAAGTATTTACAGAGAAAAAAAATGTTGTACTAGCCTATTCCAGATTTATGAGCTGTGATAAGGATCTGAAACCTATTGCCCCTTTCAAATCTGCTATGCAGGTTCAAAATAAGGATCCGTATTTCTTTAACTATCCTATCCAGATCGCCCATTTTGTAACGTTCAGAAAAGATATTTACGAGCAGACCGAAAAAATGAATCCTAGTCTTAAAATTTCAGAAGATCAGGACCTTTATTTAAAGCTATATGAAAAAGGTGACGTTTATTTCATTGACGACACAAATTATCTGTACAGAACGCATCAGGGAGGTATATCCCAGAATGACAATAAATCGAAGTCTTACGAATATTTCTCACAGGTGGTTTTTAATGCGATGAAGAGAAGAAATATCAAAAGTATCAACGGAATGAAGGTTCCTGAAACTTATCCCGGACAGCAGGAAATTTTTAAGCTTCTTGAATATCAGAATTCGGTTCCATATAGGATAAAAAGAAAAATCTCCATTACTTTACAAAAACTTTTCAGGTAATGTCAGCAGAAAATCAGAAAATAAAAGTTCTTTTCAGGCACCGTTCTATGGAAATGGGTGGTGTGGAAAAAGTAATCCTAAGCATCCTCCACAATCTTGATCCTGAAAAATTTGATATCACCGTTTGCCTGAATCTGAATCAGGGTGAACTGAGAAATGAATTTCCTAAGCATGTTAAAAAGATATATTTAGCGGACGGAAAAGAAGATTTTTCCACGAATCCATTAATCCATAAACTACAGCTTGTCCGCAGAAGCCTAAAGCTTTCCCGCGCGCTGAAAAATCATAAAATATCTGACCGTCTTTTAGGGAACAAAAAATTTGATATTGAGATTGCTCCTACGTATGCAGCATTTTCCTCCGTCACCGGATCCAGCAACAAAGCTTCCAAAAAAATCGGCTGGTTCCACTCAGAGATCAATCTGCCGGCTTTGCAGCCTTTGGTACCCGATATTCTTGAAAATTTCCCACAGTTTGATCATATGATTTACTGCTCACAGAAAATCAAAGACCTGATGCATGCCTATTATCCGGATCTTAAATATCCTGAAGAAAGTGTGGTGATTAATGCTATTCCTATTGAGGAAATCAAGAGAAAAGCACAGGAAAAAATAGAAGACCTGCCTGAGGGACCCGTTTTTGTCTCGGTGGGACGCCTTCACAACAGAAAAGGTTACCACAAGCTGATTGATGCTCATAAAAAGCTGATTGATGAAGGGTTTCACCACAGTGTTATCGTTGTGGGAAGCGGTGAGGAAATGAAAAACCTTACGGAACAGATCCGCACCAATAATGTTCAGGATACCTTTATTTTAAGCGGCAACAGGATGAATCCATATCCTTACGTAAAAAATGCAGATTACTTCATCCTGCCATCCGAATCTGAAGCATGGCCATTAGTGATTGCTGAAGCCTTGATTCTTCAGAAACCTATCATTGCTACCGATACAGGAGATGTGGGACAGATGATTAAAGACCGTGAAACAGGCTACCTCATCAATTATGAAACAGACGAGATGTATGCTGCCATGAAAGCTTTTCTGACTGATCCTGAGCTTATTGCCAGAATTAGAAAAAATCTTGAAAATATTGAAGACCAGTTTGACAATCAGAAGATTTTTGATGCAGTGGAAGGAATCCTTAAAGATCTTTACCAAAAAAATAAGTGATTGAGTTCAGATTTTACTAAAACCAGTACTTTTTCAGCAATTGTCCAAAGCATTCTACAGAACAGCTTCTCCCGATAACCGGAAGAAGCATCTGTATAAGGGTTGTTGTATTCTTTTAAGAAAACACATTCATTAGTCTTCGAAATTCTCTCTACCAATGACATCCATCAGGTCAGAAACCGTTTTTACGTCTTTGAAATCCTTCGTGTCAATTTTTTTATCGAAATTTTCATCAACTAATGCGATCACAGAAAGCAGACTGATAGAATCATAGCTTTCGAGCTGTTCCAGGTTGGTTTCAATGGTTAATGTTTCATCTTCTCCTAATTCTTCTTGTAATTTCTCTAAAAAAACGGATATTTTCATATGTTTAAAATTTTACTACTTCTAATTTTCTAAATTTTCAGCACGGTTGCTCCCCAGGAATATCCTACTCCGAAACCGGCCATTAATACTCTCTCTCCTTCTTTCAGTATGCCTTTATCCATCATGCTTTTCAAAGCGATAGGAATAGTTGCTGATACTGTGTTTCCTGTGTTTTCCATGTCAACATAAAACTTTTCTGCCGGTATTTTGATCTTTTTTCTTAAATAATTCAGCATAAAAGAATTGGCCTGATGAAAGACAAAATGATCAATATCTTCCATAGTCAGCCCGTTTGTTTCCAAGGTTTCTTTTACCAGCCCCGGAATATTTTCAATGGTGAAATTAAAAATCTCCGGACCGTTCATATAAAGATTTTCCGGATGAAACTCATTTTCCGGGTTGAGCTCAAAATCTGTTCTGAATGCTCCCTTCTTTACAATAAGATTTTCGGCCCCGCTTCCGTCTGTTCCCAGACAGAATTGATAATCTGCAGCATTCTCATCTTTTTCTACAATCACCGATGCGGATGCGTCCCCGAATATGCTTCGGTTGGCTTTATCTTTCGGGTTGATATGCTTTGTATAAGTTTCTGATGTGATCAGTAAAATACTTTTTGCAATACCGGCTGCTACTAATCCTTTAGCAAAAGCCAGTCCATAAATGAATCCGGAGCAGCCAAGATTAAAATCTGTGGCACCAATATTTCTTCTGAGACCAAGCCTGTCCTGAAGAATACAGGCCGTTGTGGGGAGAAAATAATCCGGGCTCTGGGTACAGAAAAGAATAAAATCTACTTTATTCCTGTCATAATTTTCAAAAAGTTTTTCGGAAGATTTTACAGCAAGCTCCAGTACGGTTTCGCTGTCTGAGGAAATATGTCGCTGTCTGATTCCTATTTTTTCCTGAATCCTCCCGGAGCTCCATTCAGGAAATTCTTTTTCAAGGTCCTCATTTGTAAGAACCTGTTCAGGTAAATAATATTCTATTTTAGAAACTTTTATCATAGAAATTCTTTTTCTTTGTAAAAATAAAAACAAATTCACAATAATGATGCTCCTATTCAGAATCATCTTAAAGGTCCGTTCCCTATACGAAGACATGGTGAAAAATGCGGCTATAAAGGTAGCAATACATAAGGGTATGAGAGTTGGTGACAATCTGTATGTTCAAGGTATTCCCAACTTTGGTTCAGAATGTTTTCTTATAGAAATGGGCGATAATGTAACCATTGCAGAAGGGGTCTCTTTCATTAATCACGGAGGAGACGGCCGGGTAACCAAAAGAATTGAAAAATATAAAAACGGAAGAACCTTTGGAAGAATAAAAATCGGTAACAATACTTTTATTGGAAAAGGAACTGTTCTTTTACCCGGGGTTTCTATCGGAAGCAATTGTATTGTAGGTTCATTAAGTGTTGTCAGCAGTTCAATTCCTGACAATTCGGTATATGCGGGAACTCCTGCAAAATTTATCTGCACCATTGACCAGTATGGCGAAAAATTATTGGCAAACAACACCGTTTATCCTTTAGAGTTAGAAGCCGACCGGGCTGCCTTAGAAAAATACCTCATCAAAAATCTCCCTCACCATTATAAACCTGTAAAAAAATAGATGTCACAAAAAAAGAAAGTCCTTATTCGTATAGGCTCTCTCCGACACGGCGGTGCAGAAAAAGTTCTTGTTAACTTTCTCAAAAACCTGCCTGAGGACAAATATGAAATTGACCTGCTGATCAATCTGTACACGGGAATGTACATCAAGGAAGTTCCGTCATGGGTTAACCTGCATTACCTGCTTAAGGGAGAAATGATTACCACCAACAGACCTCATGAAATTCCGGTGAAAGCATTCAGAGTTCTTTACCAGAAAATGTTCCTGTGGTTCCCCGGCCTTCTTTACCGCTTTGTTCTGAAGAATAAAAAATATGATGTGGAAATAGCAGCTATTCATGGGATGTACAGAGAGCTTCTTTCCAGCCCGCAGAAGGATTCAAAAAAAATCATCTGGATCCAGAATGATATTTTTAACCTGAAGGAATATACACCAGATGTGATCAGACAGCTTTTCAGATTCGACAGAATTTTGGTTATTTCCAACAAACTGAAGGAGGAAATGCAAAAGTCGGCGAAAAACGACAGAGAAAAACAGGCCGTTGTCAAAATATTTAACCCTATAGATAAGGATGATACTTTAAACAAGGCGAATATGGCAATTGATGATTATCCTTTTTCCAATAGCCTTCCTACTTTTATCACCATTGGAACTGTTTACCCGCAAAAAGGTTACGACAGGCTTCTGGATGTGCATAAAAAGCTGATTGATGAAGGACTGAAGCATCAGATTATCATTATTGGCGACGGTTTTGATTTTGAGAATATCCAGGCAAAGCTGAATCAGCTGGGTCTTCAGGACAGTGTAAAAATGCTTGGTTTCAGAAGCAATCCTTATCCATATCTTAAAAAAGCCGATTTTTATATTATGTCTTCAAGGCATGAAGGTTTCCCTACCATTATCGCAGAAGCTTTGATTTTGAATAAGCCCGTTGTTTCCACGGATGTTTCCGGAATTAAAGATCTTCTTCAGGATGGAAAATTAGGTGTCATTACCCCAAATTCAGAGGATGGAATCTATGAAGGAATGAAAAAGATCCTTACTCATCATGAACTTGCATATCATTACCCAAAAGAAATTGCGATGACTGATCTACCGTTTGTACTTCAGAAATCTGTAGCACAGCTTCAGGAAATCATTGATGAATTATAAAAGAGTAAACATGAGCTATACAACTATACAGAAAGATTTTTACAGGGAAAGCGGAAAATGGCTCTCTTCATTGGAGATCTTGAAGAAATGCATCAATCCTAACCTGCATTTTATTTATATTCTAAGAAAAGCTCAGAAGTATAATAAGAAACCTGTTTCAGGAATATTCTGGAAGTTTGTCCTGAGACACTATCAGATAAAATACGGTTACCAGATTTATCCTGAAACCGAAATCGGGGAAGGATTTTATCTGGGGCATTGGGGAAGTTTAGTGATCAATCCTAAAGCTAAAATCGGCAAAAACTGCAATATTGCACAGGGGGTAACTATCGGTCAGCAGAACCGCGGTAAACTTCAGGGCTTCCCTACTATTTCTGACGAAGTCTGGATAGGAGCCAATGCCGTTATTGTGGGTGGAATCACTATTGGAAGCAATGTTCTGATCGCTCCCAACTCATATGTTAATTTTGATGTTCCTGCCAATTCTGTAGTGGTTGGAAACCCGGGGGTAATTTATCCGGCAGAAAGTGCTACAGAGTCTTATATCAATAATAAAATATAGAAAAACATCTGTATATATTTATAAATTTATACAGCATTTTTCCTGAAAATTAAATTCTCTGTTGCAGGAATTTTTTTTTTTATCGACTTTTGCTTCAGGATAATTAAAATTAAGTTTTGTCTTAGATTTAATTATCGTTACAAAAACACAACAACGTAAAAACTCAATAACATGGAAAAAAATTATGCTCTAAATACAGGCAATCTTCTGTATTGCCTCATCTTCATTATAGCCTAACATACGATACCGGAGTACTTTAAGATTTATATGATCCAATCCTGATTAACCAACTTGGGATTGGTACTGTCTGTAAACTTCGCGTATTCGAATATCTTGTACCATACTATTCATTCATAAAAACACTTTTAATTCTATACGTATGAAAAAAAAATCGACTTTAAAGATTTTTGCTGCAGTACTTTGTATTGCATCGTCTCATGCAGTAGCAAGGACAGCAACTGTCCCCAGACCTGGTGAGACCAGTATTGGATTCAAACATATGACACCTTTACCACCCAGTGTCTATGATCTGGATCCTCTTATCGTCATTTCACAAAATGTGAATGAGAAGGGATTGGTAGTAATGAAAGGAAACTTTCAAAAACCCACTACCGCCGGAGATGTAAAAGTTACCATCAAGTACAAAGATGCCCAAAACAACTGGGTCTCTTTATGGTGTAAAACTTTTGCAGGTAACTATGATTACAATGAAGAGCTTACAGCCAATTTTGAATTACCTCAATCGGCTTTGAACACGCATTCCGTTAAGGTTGAATTAAGCTCGGAAGCTACCATCACCAACTGGCAGTCCATCGTATGGGATAAAACCATAAGCCATTACAAGCAATCGAATTATGCTTACGCCAATTGTGATCTGGATGAAAACCAGTACACTATTCTATTCACACCTAAAAAAAACGGAACCGTTTTATACAACTCCAACGGAACCGTTTCGGGAGTAAAAGACAGGGTGACCTCCCAGCATCTGGTAAGAAAACTGGATGACATTATTTTATCTTTCCAGGGAAATGCAGCATTGGATAATGCCACCGTCAATTCTCCGGTTGTTAACATTACCAACCCTAATAATCTCGCTACCATAGCAAGTTCCCAAAAATTTATTTACCAGAACAGTGATACAAGTCCTTTTGAGTTCTCCTATCATGACCCTGTCTATATGTTTGCAGGAAAATTCTCAAACGAAAGTTTCTTTATTAACTTCAGTAACTGGTTTTTGCCTCCGGAAGAAGGAGGAGAAGACTGGGGAAGAGGTTATCTGGATTTTACCAATCCTAATGCTCTTGTTAACCGGTATTATAATCTTTACAATTATATCAATGAAAAGCTGGGTGATGTTTTTGCCAACCAGCAGCCTGTTGTTATTGTTATCAGTAAGATCACAGGATTAAGAGTTTATAAAGCTAACGGACAGTATATTTCTCTTACTGCCCTAAGCAACTATAATACTACCGATGATTTCGGATATCCTCCACTTAATAACAAACAGAGAGGTCCAGGTTCAGAAAACTTTTCTTTAAGCAATACATCTCAGGCCTCAATATACGGTGTGGGTGCCATCAGAAACAGAAAAGTGATTGCCGGCTGGAACGGCCCTTCAAGACCTTTAACGGATATAGAAACTGAGATCAATAAATTTATAAAGTATGTAGGAATTTTCACTAACCCGACTACGGAGGAATGCCCTGTTACCTGCTTTACCATCAATTCCGGCGCCCAGTCTGATTATGCCGACTGGACTAAAGCACCGAACAGCTATATTTTCACCGGTAAGGATAAGAAAAATAATAATGCCAATGTAGACGGTCTTTATATTCCTGTAAAAAAAGCTTATGAAATGTGGTCCAAAGGTGGCGATTTTATGAAGGACGATACAGGCAATTATACTCCTATTCCTCAGCAGGGACTTGCAAAAGCAGGCCTATATTGGGAAGATGAGCCGGGACTTATAAAATCCGTTGCTTTAGAAGGTACAGGAGAAAATGCCAGGATTAAAGTAATGGTCAATAAGGTAAAAGAAGGTAATGCAGTAATATCATACAAAGTAGATGATAAGATCTACTGGTCATGGCATGTATGGGTTACCGACGATCCTGAAGACGGAAGTACTTACCACCATGGTTTCGAAAAAGATAAAAACGGAAATGTGGTAACGAACTGGAAATGGATGGACAGAAACCTTGGAGCTACCAGTGGAAGTTTCGTAGGAAACGAATGGCACAAATCCGCCGGACTGCAGTATCAGTGGGGAAGAAAAGACCCGTTCCCGCCATTCGGACTGAAAGACTTAAGCCTGTACCCTATTAGTGGAGAGATCAATCTGAATTATAATGATCCGGCATTCCAGTCCAAATTCATCAAGGTAAGAGGTAATAAATACTCTTCCCAGATCAATACCGGAACGGATACTCCTAACGGAAACATCAGATTTTCTATCCAAAACCCGATCAGCTTTATTGCAACGCCAATTTATGTGGCTAAAAAAGATCAGGCATTATTAAATGATGGCGAAGACTTTTTAAAGCAAAACAGCAATGACAGCTGGAAATCGGTAGGAATCACCACATGGTTCTCAAAACAAAAATATAAGAAATATGAACCTCCTTACCGTGAAAACATTATTGCATGGGACCTTTGGGGAGACACTCGTCAGGGTAACTATTCCGATATAGACGATGCTGTTGTGGGAGAAGCCAGTACCAGATACGCATTGAAATCACCATATGATCCATGTCCGTGTAACTGGAGAGTTCCTTCAAGCTATTTTTCAGGAGGAAGAAATTCCTCAGATGCAGAGGATAACGAAAACAGATACAGCCCTTGGGGAAAACATACCGGCAGTACTGTTGATCCGGAATTCAATGCCACTTCATTGAATGCCGATTATCCGGGTATAAAGGTTTATCCTCAGTTTGGGTTTGATTTCTCAGGAGTTTCCGGAATGAATCTGGGCAAATTCCCTATCAACGGAAATTACGAATCTTATCCAAACGAAACTAGTCCTTTAAAATATGGGACAGGCTGGATTACACCGGTTCTTAATTTCCAGGACCAGAGTGCTGATGGAGGTTTATTAACTTCTACATTTATGACTGCCACTGAGGTGATCAATGGGGTACGTTATCCTTCATTTGGAGCTGCCGGATTAGCCTTAATTTCAGATCCTTTAAGCGGTTCCAAGCCAAGACCGGGATGGCATAGATTCTCAAGCAGTGCTTACACAGGTAGTGGTGGTGTTCGTTGTATTTATGACCCTAACGCCGCTTCTATGTCGCAGGAATTTGACACTCAATATGTTTATTCAGGAAGCGAGATCTATTCTACTGAAACTTTAAAGTCATGGACCAAACTTCCAAACAGTTATGTAGAATATACCAATTCTGACCTGGTAACACCCAATCCAAACGGAAATAATATAGATCCAAACAGGGATAATGACAGAATTATTGATATCCCTTTAAGAAAGGCATATGCAATGCATAAACTCCATTTAAGTACGGACTTCTCTTTTCCGGCAGAAGGAACAAAAACCTCATCTGTAGTCTGGACCACCAATACGAGTCTGATCAAAACAATGGAAATTATAGGTGGAGACGGCCCTATAGAGAGTGCCATATTAAGAGTTACCTTAAATTCAAAAACATATGGTAATGCTGTGGTTGCGTTCCACATGGGTAGTGGAACCTGGTCAGCAAACAAGCATAATGATCCGGTATTATGGAGCTGGCATATATGGGCACCAAGAACTGTCATCACAAAGTATGATGTAGATCCTGAAAACGCTGGGAATGGAGGAGTTATTCCTGCTAACGAGCAGTTTGTAGATCCGATGACCAGTGCGGGTGTTCCTATGAAAACAACCTTTATGGACAGGGATCTCGGAGCCAGAGATAAGCTGGTAAATGAACATATTTATGAACCTTCCGGTTCCGTATTTGCATCAGGTCTGGCTGCTCCTACTACAGCTAGCTTTCCTACAGGAAATCCTGCCACACTAGCCAGATTAGCTCAAATAAGTGAAAGTGGTGGTTTACACTATCAATGGGGCAGAAAAGATCCGCTGCCAGTATTTTACAATCCGGGGCCATCTTATTATAACTATGGTACCAATTACGCTGCATATAATGTATTCAGACAAAATAACCCTGCCAATGCTACTACCGGGGCAATACCTTATACAGCCAATATGCCCGAATCAGATTATTTAACTTCTTATACTCAGGCTTACCCTACATATTCAGCTGCAGCTAATGTTTCCTCATCTGATTCAAAAGCGGATAAACTGAAGAAAATAGTGAAGTATTCCGTTAACAACCCACTAAATTATCTGTATCAAACCGATACAGCAAAATTAGACTGGGTTTCTGATGAGAATGGAAATATGCCGGAAAGATGGGGTCATGCTACCGAAAAATCTGCCTACGATCCATGCCCTGCAGGCTGGAGAGTAGTCGATCTTGAAAGCGTTTCTACCGGAATTATACTTGGTAATTTTATTTCAAAAGGTAATACACCTTGGTTCTATAATAAGCAATTTAATACTGCTTATGGTATAGATCCGGGAGATATTAATGCAACGGTGAAGTATGAAAATTATGACCCGGCTAAATATAACTATATCGGCGGTACTCTGTATGCCTATTATTCAGGAAAAGGAGCCGTATCTTATGGATATATATTAAACAGACCGGAATATAATATAGGTTTGTTCCCTAATACCGGTATAAGAGGTTTTAATGGAGGTAATGCGATGAGCGATTATCTTAATGGCACCTCAGGTTTAAAAGCTTTCCAGTATTCCGGTATCTGGACATCCGCCAGTCAAGGTAGCGGTGGAAGCTCTCTAGGGATGCTATTTAAAACAACTTCCAATCCTTATTATTTCTTAACACCAACATTCGGTTTCCGTCCTCAGGCAGCGATGTCCTGCCGTTGTGCTGAAATTAAATACGATATCAACGGAAAGGAAATCGGAAGATATGAGCCATTTGTTCTTCCTGTTGCTCCGAACGCTTTAGCTAAAGCAACAGATGTTCTTGCAAAATCTGTGATCGTGGAAAAAGTAGCTCAGAACAAACTTGAGTTCTTCCCGAATCCTGTGAAGAATATGCTGCATATCAAAGGAAATGATATCGCTAAAGAATATTATTATCAGATTTACAACCTGTCCGGCCAGCTGGTAAAGTCAGGTAAATTTGAAAACGAAAGTACAGATCTTTCCTCTTTAATATCAGGAGCTTATGTAATAAGAATCAACAATTCTGACACAGTAGTGAAAATTATTAAAGAATAGTAATACAACCTGTAAATTAAGCCGTCACAATGCAAATTGTGGCGGTTTTTTTATACAATTAATAATATTTTAATCTGCACTTTCAATTTTATCGTTTATAGTTTGTAATTTTATGTAAGTTTTAAGTTTAAATTATTTGCCTTTTTAGGCATGCTTTGTAAAGAAATACTATTAAAACAGTGACTTTAAATATGATTTTAAGCATATTTTAATATTAAACTTTGTTAAAAGTATTTGTCTTTACCACAAAAATTATATTTTTGTATCATTATTGATTTGATCTATTGAATTTGAAAATAATTTAAACGAAATAAATAATTACAACCTTTTAATTTTAATTTATGTCACAATCGTACGAAGTTATTTTCGAAAACAATAGAAAATGGGTAGAATCAAAAGTTTCAGACAATCCGGAATTCTTCCATGAGCTGGCAAAAACTCAGAACCCTGATTATTTATACATCGGATGTTCAGACAGCAGAGCTACAGCGGAAGAACTGATGGGTGCAAAACCCGGAGAAGTTTTTGTTCACAGAAACATTGCTAATGTTGTCAATACTTTAGACATGAGTTCCACGGCAGTAATCCAATATGCGGTAGAACACCTTAAGGTAAAGCACATTATCGTATGCGGACATTACAACTGCGGGGGTGTAAAAGCAGCGATGACTCCTCAGGATCTGGGATTATTAAATCCCTGGTTGAGAAACATCCGTGATGTTTACAGATTGCACCAGGCTGAACTGGATACTATCGCAGATGAAGGAAAGCGTTATGACAGGCTTGTAGAACTGAATGTTCAGGAGCAGTGCATCAACGTGATCAAAATGGCCTGCGTACAGGAAAGATATATTTTAGAAGAGTATCCTATTGTACACGGCTGGGTATTTGACCTTAGAACAGGTAAGATTATTGATTTGGAGATTGATTTCGAGAAAATCCTCAAAGACATCCAAAAAATCTACAACCTTACAAGTTCCGATTGGGTAATGAGCAGAAAAACAGACTAGTTTTTCTAAAAAATGAATGTAAGATGAAATTCTGGAGTATTATTGTATTGACCCTTTTCCTGAACTTCACAGCACTGCCGGGCATTGCTGCGGTTGCTGGCTGGGATATTGCAAGGACCAATGTAATCATCAATGAAGAAGAACCACATTCTCACCCATCCTCTTTTATTGTTTATGAAAAGACCCTTCCGAAACCTTTAGACGTATTCGATTATGTAAAGTTTTCCGAACCTGACCTTCAGGGCGTGTCTTTTGAGCTGATCGATGATTCCTTTCATCTGTCACCCCTACTTACCATATTTTCTCCGCCTCCGGAAGCTTAATTTTAAGTATAGCCAAACTATAGTATTCATATCAACATTGATATAGGATACGTATGCCTAAAAATTAAATTTCCAATCTTTTATAATTGATTATCTAAAGACAGATCAATCGGTTATAGTATTTTTCAAAAACAACATGAAAAAAACATCATTTATAGGAGGAATCAAGGAGAATTTCCCTTCAGGGCTCGTTGTATTCTTAGTTGCGCTTCCATTATGTCTCGGAATCGCTTTAGCATCAGGAGCACCGCCATTATCCGGTGTGATCGCCGGTATAGTAGGCGGATTAGTTGTAGGATTTATCAGTAATTCAAATATATCAGTATCAGGGCCGGCTGCAGGTCTTACAGCCATTGTTTTAACGGCTATTACAGATCTGGGAGCTTTTGAACTGTTCCTTTGTGCCGGAATCATTGCAGGGATTATCCAGCTGGTTTTAGGATTTGTCCGGGCCGGAAGTATTTCCAATTACTTTCCGAATAACGTTATTGAGGGAATGCTTGCCGCTATCGGTATTATTATTATTTTAAAACAGATCCCACATGCCCTGGGGTTTGATAAAGATTACGAAGGGCACGAATCTATTTTTGATAACGGCCTAAATTTCGGATATTTTACAGAACTATTAGGAGCCGTACATCCGGGAGCTATCCTGGTAACGCTGGTTTCAGTAGGTATTCTTATTGCGTGGGACAAAATTCCGGCTTTAAAAAGAATGAAAATGCTTCCGGGAGCACTGGTAGCAGTAGTGGCAGGGATACTTTTAAACGAAGCCTTCAAACTGTCAGGAAGCTCACTGGCAATCGGTAGCCAGCATCTGGTTTCACTACCCGTTCCCCAATCGTTGGATGATTTCAAAAATCTTGTTACGATGCCTGATTTTAATGGATTCACCAATCCAAAGGTATGGATAGCAGGGGCAACCATTGCCATTGTAGCTTCTATTGAAACGCTGCTTTGTATTGAAGCATCAGACAGGCTGGATAAACAGAGAAGAATCACTGATACCAACCTTGAGCTTAAAGCACAGGGAATCGGGAATCTTGTCAGCTCATTTATCGGAGGACTGCCAATGACATCTGTAGTGGTAAGAAGTTCTGCCAATGCTAACGCAGGGGCTACTTCAAAAATGTCTGCGATGATTCATGGTGTACTGCTTCTGGTTTGTGTGCTTAGTATTCCGTTTATTCTTAATCTAATCCCACTTGCGACTCTTGCAGCGGTACTGATCCTGGTAGGATACAAACTGGCAAAGCCTGCGACTTTCAAACATTTCTGGCACCTTGGTAAATTCCAGTTCATCCCGTTTGTAGCTACCGTAGTAGCGGTGGTGGCTACCGATCTTCTCAAGGGGGTAGGTATCGGTCTGGCCATTTCGATATTCTATATCCTTCAGGGAAATATGAAACGGGCCTACTATCTGAGCAGGGAAAAGCTGAATGATGCGGATGAAATTAATATTAAACTTGCTGAGGAAGTTTCTTTCCTTAATAAAGCAGCGATCAAAAAAACGTTGAAAAACGTCAAACCTAACTCTACCGTAACGATAGACGCAAGAGGAACTTCATATATTGCCACGGACGTACTGGAAATGATCCAGGATTTCGCCAATATCAGGGCAAAAGAGGAAGATATTAACGTTGAACTGTTAGGCTTCAAAACTTCATACAAAGATTATGAAACCGATGAAGATTCTCACATTCTTATTACTCACAGAAGAGCTATGTAGGCTCAAACCAAAATTTTAACTTAAAAAAGAATAAAAAAATCATATGAAAGCACATACATACGAAACTCAATCTACTATTACTCCTGAAAAAGCATTAAACTTTTTAAAAGACGGGAACCAAAGATTTGTCAATAACCTGAAGGCTAACAGGGATCTTTTAGAGCAGGTAAATGCCACACGCGAAGGGCAATGGCCATTTGCAGTCGTTTTAAGCTGTATCGACAGCCGTACTTCTGCGGAACTTATCTTCGATCAGGGATTAGGAGACATTTTTAGCATCAGAATTGCCGGCAATTTTATTAATCAGGATATTCTAGGTTCCATGGAATTTGGGTGCAACGTTGCAGGTTCCAAACTTGTTGTTGTTTTAGGACACACTAAATGCGGGGCATTAAAAGGAGGTCTGGACGCAGCACAGATCCAGGAAATGGGAATGGATAATCTAAACCACTTAATTAATCATTTCGATCCGATCATCAATGAGATTATTGAGGAAGGCGAAGAACGTTCATCAAAAAACGGTTCGCTTCTGGAAAGATTAAACCAGCAAAACGTAAGAAGTGCAATCGAAGATATCCGTACACAAAGCTCAACCCTTAAAAAGCTTGAAGATGAAGGTAAGATTAAAATAGTCGGGGCTAATTATGATGTCGAAACAGGAGTTGTAACCTGGCTGTAAAAGATTAAAAATCTGCACATTTATTATCTATACATGAAAATCATGTATGTTATAGTTAGATTGGAAATTAATTTTAAAAGTGCAAAAGAAGACCATCGGATATCTCCGATGGTCTTTATTTTAAACTGATCTGTATTTACCTTCTATTTCCCATTGAATGCAGACATCGTATTATTGATTCCTGCAAATACAAAGGAAAGACCGGCTTTAGAGAATTTTTCAATTCTTTCGGGAAGTTTTTCGGATTCTTCTTCATTCCAGGTTCCCAGCACATAATCTACCTGGCGTCCTTCGGAAAAGTCAGCAGAAATCCCGAACCTCAGCCTTGCATAGTTTTGGGTATTAAGCATTTCATTAATGCTTTTCAATCCGTTGTGGCCGGCATCAGAACCTTTCATTTTCATCCGTAACGTACCGAATGGAAGGGCCAGATCGTCGGTAATAATCAGTACGTTTTCCAACGGGATATTTTCTTTCTGCATCCAGAATCTTACGGCATTTCCGGACAGGTTCATATAGGTATCCGGCTTCAGAACAAACACTTTTCTTCCTTTATATTTTCCTTCCGCCATCCATCCGAAGTTGGTGGTATTAAATGATGCTTCAAGCGTTTCTGCAATTTTATCAGCTACTTTAAATCCTATGTTGTGGCGTGTATTTTCGTATTCAGGGCCTTTATTCCCAAGCCCGACTATTAAATATTTCATTGAGAAATTTTTTGCAAAATTAAGGGATAAAAAATAAAAAGCCCAATCTTACAAAAGATTGGGCCCGTATTTTAAAGATTTATCTTTAGAAAGGCTTGTAAATATAGTTGACACCATATCCTTTCGTCATATAAGTCTGTGGATCGTAGTTATAATTCGTCGTCCAGTTGATCGGAGACGGGATAGGAGGTAAAAGATCTGTCACAGACCTTTTCCTAGGATTGTTCGGAGATAGGATATGACTTTCTCTATCATTCGAATCAGTTGATAAAAGTCTTGAAATTTTGTATACTGTAGGAAGCAATGTAAATGGACTGATCTGAGTGTCGTAGTTTACAAAGTCATAGGCAAACCTGCTGGTAGGTCTTCCCATTACCCCTCCGGCCATAGGCCCATAATTTCTTACTACTCTGGATACGTTATCACCTAAATAGGTATACCCTGTTTTGGAATAGCTGATATAGTCAAACGGTGTTCCAGGAACATCCGGACCATTTTTCATAATAATAGAATCCAGTTTTGCAGTAGAAGCGTTATACTTTATCTCGTAATGGATCTTTGTTTTTCTTAAAAGAGTCTGAGGTCCAGGATTAGTTGCCGGTGGTACAGGTGCAGGTCTTCTAAACACGGAACGGTTCTCAGAAATAATCTGCAGTTTGTCGTTTGGTCCATAAGTAAACAATTGGCTGTAAGAAACACTGTCTTTATCCAGTTTTCCATTACCATCAAGGTCCAGGAAACCATTAAAAGTAATCTGACTTACTTTGTTGCCACTGTATGCAATATTCGTAATGGAAGCGCTATCTGTGATTACTCTTGTCACCAAAAGCCCACTGTATTGATATTCTGCTAATGTATCTTTGTCTGTAATTTCTCTGTATAATGCTCTCGGACCATGAAGCCCTCCCGTATCGTTCAGATCCAATAAAGGATCCCCATCTTCGTCTAGCATGTCTTTGCAGGAATGTATTGAAGAAAATCCTGCTATTAATAAAATAAAATAGAAAAGCTGTTTCATTTCCAGGTAATTGTTTATTTTTTGACAAATATAACTTTTTTTTGAACAAAAGTTATGTTTTTATTTATATTCCAGTAAAACCGATAATCAATTGGTTCTTATAAAGTTCTGTAAACATATTTCAACACCTGATCTTTATCTGAAACAGGATAGTTATAGGCATCATACAGATACGTCATAGGTGTATTTACTCCAGGTGCAGGACTTGGCGGCATTACATATACCGACGTCGGGTTGTTGGGAGAAATTCTGTAAAAATTCTCGGGACGAACGAGACTCCATGCCGTAAAGAAAGTTTTGGGAAGTGTAGAGAACGGATTCACTTTAGAATCATAGTTCTGGTAGCTGTAAACCGTCATCTTGGCTGTAGCCATATTCGGCGCTCCTGTTCCCGTAAGTGTTCCTCTGGCACATTCCGCCTTAAAGATATTATCTCCGTTATAGGTAAAAGTACTTTCTGTGAATAAGCTGTATGCCGTATTTCCGGATACTTTTCTTTTTTCAAGGATTTTTACCAGTTTTTTACCTGTGGCATCATAAGTAAACGTGTAATCGCTTACGAAAGAATCTATCAATGTGGAAGCAGTTCCGGTACATGTTGCACTGTATACATTACCTTTGCTGTCTTCACTTACGCTAAACTCATAAGTAGTGCTCCCGGCCAGGCTTCCGATAAATTTTATTTTACCGATTTTATTATTGAAATACGTTACCGTACCTGTATAATAATTATTGGTGGTTCCGTCTCTCAGCATTCCTTTCTGAAAAACAGTGCCGTTAACTGTATATTCTTCCTGAACATTATTGTTTACCGTAATCTTTTCCAAAACTCTGGCCGGAGGAGTTGGTGTATTCCCGTTTCCTCCGTCATTGGCGCTGGGTTCGAACTGATCGTCAGAAGAATTGTTACATGAAACCATCAACCCGAAAAGTACTCCGGCAACGATTTTAAAAAGATAGTTTTTTCCCATGAAAAAATATTTTAGTGAGTTGACAAATATAATTCATTTTTTTGACGAAAACATTTACTTATTCAACAAATTCATAACAATCTGTATCTTTTTACAAAAAAAACCTAAAAACATTTCGCTTTTAGGTTTTTTTATGATGAATCCTGAAATTAATAAGGCTGCAATACGGATGTTGTAAGAACAGACTGAGACATTTCATTGTTCAGGAAATCTGTGTTTACTGCCCTTCCGATTCCCAACGTTCCTGAATTAAGGTTTCTTTTCGTACAGGCTACCTTTACGCTATAATTGTTCTTAGGTGTCAGATTAACAAGCGTTGCATTAAGGTTGAAGATTTTATAGCTTCCTTCGGAACCTATCAATACATCAGTCCTGACCGCTCTCAGGGCATTATCTACAAAGATCCCGCATGCAAAACCGGTAGAGGCGTTGGCGTTTCCTGTTTTCTGGGCTGTAGTCTGAAAGGTAAAAGCTACTTTATTGACTCCATTGGTAATAGAAAAAGTATCTACAGTTCCCGGAAGCACCGTCCAGGCAGAAGAAATTGCCGTACCTTCTGTGTAAGGGGTAGTAACCCCGTTCGGAGAAGAAAAGGAAGCTCCAGTCTGATCGGCAACAGTATTCAGTGAAAATACAGACATACTTCCCTGTCCGTCCGCAATTTTTATACTTTTCCAGTCATTTATATTCAGCTCTGAATTGTTATGAAGAATAGTTCCCGCTGCCCCGGCTGAGCCTTTCAACAGATTGGTCCCACCCGTTCTCAGTTCTTTTCTGGCGTTTAAATCTCCATTTACATCAAGCATATTAACGGGATTCGGAGTATTCACCCCAACTTGCGCAGGTATCCATGCGGCAAACAGCAATAATGATATTTTAATAATCTTTTTCATGCCTGAATTAATTTATAATAGGGTTAAACACCTGAGGAATTTCGTATACATCAACCTTCAGGGAAGACTGGGTAATAAAACTGTTGATATTGGTATCTGCATTGATTCCTATAGCCAGTACAACATCACTTGTTGTCCTGTAAGACCCCAGCCTTGAGCAGGCAACACTTACGTTATGCTGTCCTTTGGAAAGATTGGTCACCATCCCGATCTGGTTATGGGTAATAAAAGTACTGGAGGCACTACTTGCCTTTAAATTTCTCTGTCTGAGGTTAACCAGCTTGTTATCTACAAAAATACCGCATGCATAATCTATGGAAATATCAGGCGTTCCATTCACGGGAAGATTAGCCTGTACTACTGTTTCAAACTGGAAATACGTCTTACTTTCGCTACTGAACACACTGATAGGTTGCGACAGGTCTGTGATTTTCTTAAATCCCGGAAGGCTGGAAATATCCGCTCCTTTAATAAAAGCAGTGTTTTTGGCTGCAATGCTTGACTGGTCGCTGCTCGTAAATTTTATTCCCGTTGTATCTGAGAAAGAATTATTGAATATCAGATAGAATTTATTCGGTTCATATTCCGGAATCCGGAGCGACTTCCAGATCGGAGGATATCCTTCTCCCTGAGAAACAAGGATCTGATCATTATTACCCTGGGACAAAGTATTGTCTGTAACGTTCAGGACAACGATTTTATTTCTGAGATTAACATCACCATTAACGTCCAGGTTTGCTTTTGGCGAGTCCGTATTGATTCCCACCTGAGCAGACAGAGACAGCCCTGCCATTAAAGACAGGATCGAAATAATATTTTTCATTATAGTTTAATTGCTTTTATAAGTAACGTATTCAATGACATCTATCTTCATGACAGATTCAAGCGTAAATGCATTGGAAACCGTATTCACATCAGAAACGTTGCGACCAATGGTAAACTGCGAGCTCAGATTTGATGTATTGATTTTTCTGCACGCTACCTCAAGTTTTTGAGCACCTACAGGAACGTTCTGCTCTGTATAATTAAGCGTGAAAATATAATCCTGGATCCCTGACTTTTCTGTATTGTTATTCGAGACAATCTTATCAGGACGCACTGCGACCAATCTTCCGTTCCTGAAAACCCCGCAGGTAAAGGTAACAGACTGGGAAGCCGTTGCATCAGGAGCTTTCATCTCTATCCCGGTCTGAAACTGGTATGTAAGTCTGTTTCTACCGTTTTTAATGATAATATTGTTTTCAAGCCCTATAATTTTTGACCATTTTCCTTTTGATGTATCCGTAATATCATCTCCAACATTGTTTTTATAAACATTGTCCGCCGCAATACCGTTTGAAAGTGTTGTAATCCCCACTTGATCCGAAGACAGATACGAATTGATCAGTTTGTACTGTCCTTCTTCCATAAAGGAAACATTCAACGACTTCCAGACAGGAGGCAGCCCTTCGCCCTGCGAAACCAAAACCTGGCCGTTCAGCCCCGCATTTCCGATATTGTCGGATGTACCGCCTACTCTAAGTTCTTTTCTTAATGTAATTTTCCCGTTGACATCGAGAGTGGATTTGGGAGAACTTGTTCCAATTCCCACTTGCGCGTTGGCACAAAGCGATAAAAGCCCGGCCGCGCAACAATAGATAATTCTTTTCATAATAAGGGCTGCAAAGTTATGAATTTAAATCATAAAAAACCATTTACAACTCCGTAAACCCGTATAAATAAAGCGATTATGTTATAGAATTTAATGTACAAAAAAGTAGAATTATTACTACAAAACATTCTTTTTTTATCTCCTTTGGAAGACAGGCATCATCCTAACCCAATACCAGCCGCCGATACAGCATTATTTTTTCTCATCATATTGTGATTTTCAAATGTCCGAGAATCCGAAGTGACTATACTATTCATGGGTAAAAATCATGTTTTTTTTCAATAAAAAAAGGCCTTAAAAAGTAAATTTTAAAGCCTTTCTTATTTTTTCACGTATTAAAAAGAGCTATTTTCTTCTTAATGATGTCCGATAATCGTTTTCAAAAGTACATTAACCTCATCCACATTTTTCACCTTTTCCTTTCTCATCATCAACAGGTTTCCTTCCTTGCCAATCTTCTCTTTTAGCTGCGCTTCTGCAGGATTTTGGGTTAGATAACTGATGATATGCCTGAACCTGTCCGTCTGGTAAAATTTATCCTGAGGATTTGCAGGGAAATACCCCAGGAACACTCCGTTTTTCATGACAATCTTTTCGAAACCTATTTCAGCGGCCAGCCATTTTAATGCAACGCTTTTCAACAGGTTTACCGCTTCTTTCGGCAAAGCACCGAAACGGTCAATCAGTTCAAGTTCAAACTGATAGAGATCTTTTTCGTTATCAATCTCTGCAATCTTCTGGTATAGCAATAATCTTTCTTCTGTGTTGGAGATATAGAAGTCCGGAAGCATCAGCTCCAGATCAGTATCAATATTAACATCTTTTACAGATTTAAACAATTTCTGCCTGTCTTCCTCATTATCAAAAAGATTTTCAAAATCCGCATCATCTTTCAACTCTTCCAGCGCTTCCTGCATTAGCTTCTGATAGGTTTCGAAGCCCATTTCATTAATGAATCCGCTTTGTTCTGCTCCAAGAAGATCTCCTGCACCCCGGATTTCAAGATCTTTCATCGCAATCTGGAACCCGCTTCCAAGATCTGAGAACTGCTCAATAGCCTCAAGACGTTTTCTGGCATCGGAAGTCATCATATCATATGGAGGTGTGATAAGATAGCAGAAAGCCTTCCTGTTGCTTCGTCCCACTCTACCTCTCATCTGGTGGAGATCTGCCATCCCAAACCTTTGGGCATCATTAATGAATATGGTATTGGCATTGGGTACATCCACCCCACTTTCAACGATGGTTGTAGATACAAGCACGTCATACTTTCCTTCCATAAAATCAAGGACATTCTTTTCCAGCTGTTTGCCTTCCATTTGTCCATGCCCGGTAATGACCCTGGCATCCGGGACAAGCCTTTGGATAAGTCCGGCAATATCTTTAAGGTTTTCAATCCTGTTGTTGATGAAATACACCTGCCCGTCTCTCTGTAATTCATAAGACACAGCATCTCTTAAAATTTCTTCATTAAACCCGATCACCTGTGTATCAACAGGCTGTCTGTTCGGTGGTGGCGTTTTAATAACAGAAAGATCCCTTGCCGCCATCAGTGAAAACTGAAGCGTTCTGGGGATAGGAGTAGCCGTCAAGGTAAGGGTGTCCACATTATTTTTAAGTGTTTTCAGTTTATCTTTTACAGAAACCCCGAATTTATGTTCTTCATCAATGATCAGAAGACCAAGATCTTTGAACTTAACCGAACTGCTTACCAGCTGGTGTGTTCCGATAATAATATCTACTTTGCCGTTTTTCAGACCCTCTAATGCTTCGGCTTTCTGCTTGGCTGTTCTGAATCTGTTTACATAAGAAACATTAACGGGGAAGTCTTTCAGTCTTTCCTTAAAGCTTCTGTAATGCTGAAATGCAAGAATAGTGGTAGGAACCAAAACCGCCACCTGCTTGCCGTCGGTTGCCGCTTTAAATGCAGCACGGATAGCCACTTCTGTTTTTCCGAAACCAACGTCACCGCAAACCAGCCTGTCCATAACCGTATCTGCTTCCATATCACGTTTTACATCAATCGTTGCTTTTTCCTGATCTGGAGTATCTTCATAGATAAAGCTGGCTTCAAGCTCATTCTGCAGATAGGAATCCGGCGTATAGGAAAAGCCTTTTGCTGTTTTTCTTTCGGCGTACAGCCTTATCAGATCGAAGGCAATCTGCTTTACTTTAGCTTTTGTTTTCTGCTTCAGGGATTTCCATGCGGGAGATCCAAGTTTACTCAGCACAATTTCCTTTCCGTCGGGGCCGTTATATTTTGAAATCTTATGAAGCGAATGGATACTTACATATAATAAGTCACCGTTTTTGTATGTCAGTTTAAAACATTCCTGAATTTTCCCGTCATTATTCACCTTTACCAATCCCATGAATTTTCCTATTCCATGATCAATGTGGGCAATATAATCCCCTATTTTAAGTGACATCAGGTCTTTCAGGGTCAGCTGTTCGGATTTTGCAAAGGTATTTTTTGCTTTATACCTCTGGTAACGGTCAAAGATCTGGTGATCCGTATATACTAAAATTTTATGCCCGCTATCTACAAAACCTTCGTGAAGCTCAGATTTAAAGCTTTTAAAAGGAAGCTCATGTTCCAGCTCTTCAAATATCGATTCCAGCCTTTCTTTTTGCTTTTCAGTTGAAAAAGAAATCCAGGTATCAAAACCTTCCGCCTGCTTCTCTTCAATATTTTCTATCAGCAGTTCAAAATTTTTATGAAAAGACGGCTGCGGAAGCTGTTCCATTTTTATTTCCGTGATTTCTTTAAGGCCTTCGATAGGAGTACCGGCGAAATCAATGGTTTTAAATTTCTTAAAATCAAACAGGAAATCCTGATCTGAAATAAAGAGCTCCTGCGGTGTCCTATGGGCAATATCTTTATTTAAAGTATCATATTTCTCTAATGATTTTTCATAAAAAGTCCTGATTTTCTGCAGTCCTACAGCTCCATTTCCGGAAACCACAAAGCTTTCTTTAGGCAGCAGCTGCAGTAATGAAACCCTGGTCCCAGTTACCGAAAAATTCATATTGGAAACCAGCTGAAAGTCCTTTACTTTATCTATGGAAAGCTGAGTTTCAATATCAAAGGTCTTAATATTTTCCACTTCATTTCCAAAGAAGGTAATACGGTAAGGCTTCTCATTGGAATACGAAAACACATCAACGATTCCTCCTCTTACAGAAAATTCTCCCGGTTCAGACACAAAATCCGCCTGCTGAAAGTTGTAGTGGTTCAACAGCTCGTCTACAAAATCAAAATCCAGCTGATCCCCTACTTTTATATGATGAGAGATTGCTTTAAAATCTTCTTTCTTCAACACCTTTTCAGACAAGGCTCCCGCGTAAGCCACAATAATCTTAGGGGCTTTTCCGGAATTGATTTTATTTAGAACCTCCGTACGAAGCACAAGGTTGGCATTCTGTGTTTTCTCTACCTGGTAAGGTTCAAGATGGGTTGCTGGAAAATAGAGCACTTTATCCTTTCCCAGCAGGTCTTCCATTTCAGTATTGGCATACAGCGCATCTTCCTTATCATCTACCAGATAAAGAATGGTTTTCTTCTGCGTTAAAAACAGTTCAGCAACAAAAATGGAAACCGAAGATCCAGCACTTCCTTTCACGGAAATATGCTGGTTTTTTTCTAACTGAGTAAAGATTTCTTTTCCAAATTCTTTCTGAAGCAGGTCAGGAAGAAATTTTTCGTGAATAGGTTTTAGCTGCATAAAATAGTAATCATATGAACGACAAAAGCGATTTCGGAAGTTTCCGAAATCGTTTATCTGATCACAAAGATAGGGATATTTTTTTCTTCTCTCATAAACAGAAGATTACAGAAAACACAGGCTAATACCACATTTACATACCCAAATCTTAATTTTTTACCAATTTATTTAATTAAAAGTTAAAAAAATACCAATAATCCGGCATGGCACAGTGTTTGAAAATTCCACCTTATCAAACTTTTTAAAAAAATAAGATTATGAAAAAAGCAATTAGAATTTTAGGAATTTTTATGTTGGTATTTGTTGCCACATTATCTTTTGCATCGTGCAGCAGTGACGATGATCCTGTAAACAATGATTTTTTTGCAGGAACCTATAAAGGAAAGATATCGTACAATGACGGTTCTACTACCAACAGCACAGACAACGGAAGTGTATTTGTAACGAAGATCGCCAGCGGAACGAAATATAATTTTGCATTTTCGAACAGCATTCCGGATCTTAACGGAGTGGAATTTCAACAGCAGGGTGACCATACCCTTGTGATGGTTGGCTCAAGTGCCACATCTTATATCAGAATTGACAATAATGAATTGAAAATTCTATACATGAAAGACGGTAAAACATGGACCGCCAACTGTACACGTTAAAATCAACTATTCATACTTATAATGAAAGCCAGCTTCTTCAGTGAAGCAGGCTTTTTTATTTTAACAGACTGAGTTTAAGTTTTTTTTAAGCAGTAATAAACTTTAGTTAAGGATTGAAATCACTGATTTTTCAGCCTGTTTTTTGTATACCTTTACTCAAGAAAAACAAACAGTACTCTCATGAAAAAATTTTTAACAGCAATGTCTCTGGCCCTAGGACTAGGATTTGCAACCGCACAGCAAACTGCTCCGGCAACGTCTGCAGCCCCTCATCAAACGACTACAAAAACAGTAAAAGCTCCTGAAGCTAAAACGGCAAAACCTGCAGCCAAAATGAAAAAGGACGGAACACCGGATAAAAGGTACAAGGAAAACAGACACCTTAAAAAAGACGGTACTCCGGACAAAAGGTACAAAGCAAACAAGTAAACTTTAACATATAGTTGTTATTTTCATAATCAAATTTCGAAGAACCGATGAACTCATTCATCGGTTTTTTTATGGCTATCCTGTTGAAAAATAATTTTATATTCTGTACTTATTTATAAATTTGAGGCATGTTAAATTTCTTCAAGAAAAATGTGGCACTGGCCTGGGCAAAAAAACATGTTCAGAAAACAGGGGAATTCAAAAAAAACTCAGTGAAAAATCAGGAGACTCTTTTGCTGTCTTTAGTTAAAACAGCTCAGAAAACTCTTTTTGGAAGGGAGCATGATTTTGAAAACATTCATTCTATAGAGGATTTCCAAAACAAAGTACCTGTTGCCGACTATGAGGATCTGAAACCTTACATCGAAAGGGTAAAAAAAGGGCAGGCCAATATTCTCTGGACCGAAACTCCTGAGTATTTTGCAAAAACTTCGGGAACTACCTCAGGTTCAAAATACATTCCTATTTCTAAGGAAGGAATGCCGTTTCAGGTGGCGGGAGCACAAAGTGCACTATTCCACTATATTGCCAGGAAAAACAATGCAGATTTCGTAAACGGAAAAATGATCTTCCTGCAGGGAAGCCCTGAACTAAAGGAAAATTTTGGCATAAAAACCGGCAGACTTTCAGGAATTGTGGCCCACCATATCCCTAAATATCTTCAAAAAAACAGGTTGCCAAGCTGGGAAACCAATATGATGGAAGATTGGGAAGCCAAGGTGGATAAGATTATTGAAGAAACGGAATATGAAAATATGACCCTGATCTCCGGAATCCCGCCATGGCTGGTGATGTATTTTGAAAAACTTACGGAAAAACACGGAAAGAAGATTAAACAGATTTTCCCTAACCTGCAGCTTCTCGTCACTGGAGGAGTAAACTATGAACCCTACCGTGATAAAATGAATGATCTGCTGGGCGGAAAGGTTGATATTATACAGACTTTCCCCGCTTCTGAAGGCTTCTTTGCTTTTCAGGATGATTATACAAAAGAAGGACTCCTTCTTTTAACGGATCACGGGATTTTTTATGAATTCATCCCTTTGGAAGAATATGGAAAACCTGACGCCAGGAGACTTACTTTAAAAGATGTGGAAATTAATAAGGACTACGCATTGATTCTTACTACGAACTCAGGATTGTGGGCTTACTCAATAGGTGATGTTGTAAGGTTTATTGATAAAGATCCATACAGGATACTGGTAAGCGGAAGAACAAAGCATTTTACTTCTGCTTTCGGGGAACATGTAATTGCTTTTGAAGTGGAAGCAGCCATGAAAGCCACACTGGAAAAATATACAGCCCAAATTACAGAATTCCATCTTGCCCCGCAGGTAAATCCGGCAGAAGGACTTCCCTATCATGAATGGCTGATAGAATTTGAAAAAAATCCGGAGGATTTAGACTTGTTCAGGAGTGAACTGGACCGGCAGCTGCGTGTAAGAAATACTTATTACGACGATCTTATTGCAGGAAATATTCTTCAGCCTCTTATGATTACAACGCTGAAAAAGAACGCTTTTCATGAGTATGCAAAATCGCAGGGGAAACTGGGAGGCCAAAATAAAATCCCAAGACTTGCGAATGACAGAAAAATTGCAGATCAGTTAGAAATTTACAAACTTTAAAGATATTTTTTCAATTCCAAAAACATATATTCGAAAAAAATTATAAATTTGAAAAAATAAAAAATAATAATGAAAGCATCTGTACTTTTAAAATCATCTTTACTAACCTCTTTATTTGTCATTTCATCCTGTGCTACCACAAAATACAGCGAGGATATTTCAAAAAACAATTATTCTAATTTGCAGGCTGGAAAAATGTATGTTCTTACCCTGAAAGATGGTTCTCCGAAAAAGAAAATGCTATTCCGAAACATTGACGGCGACAACCTGATCGGAACTGCAGGCAAAAAGGACAGTGCAGAAGTGATTATCCCTAAATCTAATGTAGCCGCTGTAAAAGACAGATCGAAAGCCAGAGTAACAGCGGGTGCTACCGTAATCGGTGCAGCAGGTGTTGCAGCCATCGTAATCAGTGCATTGAGAGCAGACTAAAATAGATTTTATCTTTCGGGACTTATTTGATTTATCATTTAAAAAACCAGTATATCAACAGCCTTAAATGAATATTTAGGGCTATTTTTGTGCATGATTTCCTTTACACCGTTAAAAACATTGCAAAATGTTGAATTCAGGAATCTTCTTACAGGAAGATTTTTTATTGTTTTAGCCTTCAGAATGCTCGCGACTTTATTAGGATGGTGGGTGTATCAGTTAACAAAAGATCCTTTTTCAATAGGCCTTATCGGACTTTCAGAAGTTATCCCTGCGGTAAGCTGTGCTTTATATGCAGGCCATGTTATTGATATGAATGAAAAAAAGCGTCTGCTTCTGATCTGTAATTATGCTTACATTTTCCTGATCAGCCTGCTGCTGATTCCGGCATTTTTCAATGTGGAAATGCACTTTAACGGTCATGAAATCACTTATTTCATATACGGTGTCATCTTTTTCACAGGAATTGCCAGGGCATTTATCGGACCTATTGTTCCTTCCATGATTCCGAAAATTGTAAAAAAGGAAAATCTTCCGAATGCGGTAACCCTGAACCAGGCCACCTTCCTGATTTCTTCCGTATGCGGACATGCTGTAGGAGGGCTTCTCATTGGCTATTTCGGGGTAAAATGGACTCTTGTTGTGATTATTTCCTTAATATTTGTTGCATCATTGTTTTTCTGGCAACTTAAACAGCAGCATTCCGAGTATAAAAAAGACAATGTAAATGTTGTGGAAAGTATGCGGGAAGGTATTTCCTATATTTTCAAAACAAAAGAGATTTTAGGAGCATTATGCTTGGATATGTTTGCCGTTCTTTTTGGAGGAGCTGTTGCCATGATCCCGGTATTTGCCACTGATATTTTAGATGCAGGAGCAGAAGGGTTCGGTCTTCTGAATGCAGCTTCAGATATAGGTTCTATGTGCATTATTACTTTGCTGGCTCTTGTTCCGTTAAGAAAAAACCAGGGGAAAATCCTTCTTACTGTGGTGGCCGGTTTTGGGCTCTGCATTATTGGTTTCGGCTTGTCCAAGCTTTACTGGCTATCATTTATGTTCCTCGTTATGAGCGGAATGCTTGACGGAATTTCAGTGGTGATCAGAGGAACTATTGTACAGCTGAAAACTCCGGATCATATCCGCGGGCGGGTACTGAGTGTGAATTCTATATTTATCATGTCCAGCAATGAAATGGGGCAGTTCGAGAGCGGTCTGATGGCAAAATTGCTTGGCGTAGTGCGATCTGTGATCTTTGGGGGAAGTATGACCGTATTGGTAGCTCTTCTTGTGGCAGGTACAAATCCCAAGCTGAGAAAAATGAATTATTAAACAATAATATCCCATTTCTATTAAATATATCACAAAAACTTTAATTTAACTTTAATAATTTTTTATATTTGTCTTTTTTAAATCCCCCTTTATGAAAAAAGCATTACTCGTTTTTCTAATCATCTGCTCACGCATCTTATATGCCCAATCAGATTGTATTAGTGCAATATCTATCTGCGGAAACTCGGATATCTCTTATACACCATCAGGACCGGGAAATGTCCTGGAAGGTATTGGTCTCAATTCGTGTCTGAGTGATACGGATAATGAGCACTTTTCGGTATGGTATACTTTTACGGCATCGACTTCGGGAACATTGGCATTTGTAATTAATCCTACCGTTGATACCGATGACTACGATTTTGCAGTATACGGTCCTACAACAAATGGCTGTACTTCATTGAACAACAATAACATTTTTGTAACCCCGCTGAGATGTAATTTCAACGGAACAGGTTCATCTCAGGGAAATACGGGCTTATTGCTGACAATCCCGCCACCACCACCACCAAACACGAACGGAAGTGCAGGAAACCAAGCCGAATGGAGTCCTCATATGGTAGTACAGGCTGGTGAGACTTATTATCTTGTTGTGGACAACTACAGAAGTTCACCGGATGGCTTCTCCCTGACTTGGACGGGTACAGCAAGCTTAAGTTCTGCATTCAATGATCCTTCTTTGGCTCCGTTCCCGTTTACTACTCCGGGACTTCCGGCTGCTAACCCGAATGACCCGAATGAAGTAACGGTATGTTCACTTGCTACTCCATTCAATTTTACATCATTAAGTACGGGAATTATCAACGGAAACAGTCCAAATTTCAAAGTATCTTATCATAAAAACACTAACGACGCTATTACAGGAGGAAACCCTGTTACGTCAGAAGTAGTGAGCCTTACACAGGTTTACTATTACAGAATTGTATATCAGGATCCTGCGAACCCAACAAATCCTATGAACGGCTGTTTTATCACCGGGAAATTTAAATTCAGGGACGGCAGTTTTACTTTAAATAATGCTACGCTTACCAGCTGTAGTAATGATGGTGCGGGTACGGCAATGTTTGATCTTACTACGGCCGCTATAGGAGCAGGGCCAACCCATACATTAAAGTATTATCCTACGATGTTCGACCTGAATGCAGGAACGAATGAGATTACAAGCCCTTCTATATATCAGTTTGTTTCCGCTCAGGGGAAAATATACGTAAAGGCAACCAATGAATTCGGATGTACAGCAACAGCTGAGATTACCCTGAAGTTCCATCCACTGGTACCGGTAACTGATACTTCCTTAAGATCTTGTTTCCTGGAAACCAACCCTTCGCTGGGAACATTTAACCTAAGCAACGCTACAGTAACGACTTTAACAGGAGCTACTAAAAAATATTATCCTTCTTTAACAGATGCAGTAAACGGAACGAATGAAATTCTAAGCTTCCTGACATATACTGCACCGTCAGGAGTGATCTATGTAAAAGTATTTAATGCACAGGGATGTTATTCAATCGCAAAAGTAACATTAACCGTACTTTCTCCAGTTTATTCGAGTGTACTTCAGGACAAGATCATCTGCGTTGAGGATAAAACCACACTGGATGCAGGTCCAGGATTCAACGGATACGAGTGGAGCACAGGAGCCACTACCCAGTCTATTACCAACGTAGGTATAGGAACCTATTGGGTAAAACTAAAGACGGGAGACTGTATCACATTACAGAACGTGAAAGTATACGCTTCTGAGCAACCTGTTGTTTCAAGCATTGATATTTCCAACACTTCCATAACCGTAAACGTTATCGGAGGAACTCCAGAGTACAAATATTCTATGGATAATATTAACTGGCAGGATTCTAACGTATTCACCAATGTTTCAAGAGGAGATCACACGGTATATGTAAAAGATGCTTACGATTGTGAACCTATTGATATAACAGTTGTAGTTCCTAACCTTATTAATGTGATCACTCCAAACGGAGATGGCATAAATGACGTAATAGACTACTCAGCATTATCAGGAAAACAAAGTCTTGTATTGAGTATTTTTGACAGATACGGAACAAAAATCCATCAGGCTGATAAAACCAACGGATTCAAATGGGACGGAACGGTAGCCGGTAAAAAAGTTCCTACGGGAACCTACTGGTATTCTGTAACATGGAATGAAAATGATAAAAAGAACACACCATTCAAGTTCTCAGGATGGGTAATGGTAAAAAACAGAGAATAATTTCTTATCAAAATAAAAACCGCTCTCCGGGGCGGTTTTTTAACATAAATGCTGATAACTTATTTTACTCAAATCTTGTTTCACAAAAATCATTTTAAACATGAAAAAAACATTACTTCTTTTAATCTTATTTATAGCACAGACGTTCTATGCACAGTCCGATTGCGTCACGGCAATCCCTCTCTGCGGTAACTCTGAACTTTCATACACTCCTTCAGGACATGGGAATATCGCGGAGAACCTGTCAACAAACGGATGTCTGGGGAGAAGCGAAAACTTCTCAGTATGGTACACTTTTACTGTTGCAACATCCGGAACTCTAACGTTCGTTATTGACCCGAATGTGGATTCAGATGATTATGATTTCGCAGTATATGGCCCTACCAGCAATGGATGCGCATCTTTACAGACAGGGAATAACGTTTTTGTAACTCCACTCAGATGTAACTATAACGGAAGTACACCAACCGGAAACACCGGACTTACTCTTACCTTACCTCCGCCTCCACCACCCAATACAAACGGAAATGCAGGAAACTCAGCTGAATGGAGCCCTTATATGCAGGTACAGGCCGGAGAAACCTATTATCTGGTGGTAGACAATTTCAGAAGTTCTCCGGACGGATTTAAAATGACATGGGGTGGTACCGCTACCCTGAGTTCAGCATTTAACGATCCTGTTCTGGCGCCTAACCCATTCATTCCACCTGGCATCCCAGGAGCTAATCCGGACGATCCTTCAACGGTTATGGTATGCGGACTTCCTTCACAATTTAACTTCGATACTCTTACCCCTGGTATTGTTAATGGAAACAATCCTAACTTCCAGGTTACGTACCATAATAATGTTAATGATCTTATCACAGGAACCAATCCACTTACCATTGCTACTGTGAATGGAACTACAACTTATTACTACAGAATCAGGTATTTTGACCCGGACAACCCAAATAGTGTTATAAATAAATGTTTCATCAGCGGTAAGTTCAAATTTGTCAATGCCAGCATTACAGCAAAAAATGCTACCATTTTCGCATGTAACAATAACAGTGAAGGCACAGGAAAATTTGATCTGACCACAGCAGATGTATTTACCGGAACGGTTACGAAAAAATACTATCCTACCCTGGCTGACCTGAACGCTGATACCAATGAGATTACTAATCCTACTGCTTATATTTCCCCTGAGAAAATAGTATACGTTAAAGTAATTTCCGCATTCGGATGTACTGCTACAGCAGCTATAACATTATCATTCCATCCGGTAGTTACATTAAAAGATGCGGTAATGGAAGAGTGTTATATTGAAAATGATATCACGCAGGCCAAGTTTGACCTTACACTAGCCGACGTTGGAGCAGTAGCAGGACAAACCAAGGCATTCTATAAAACATTAAATGATGCCCAGGCAGAAACCAACCCAATTACACCTCAGACTGCTTACATCACTTCAAGCACTGAAGTTTATGTAAGAGTAACCAGCGCCAACCAGTGTTATGATATTGCCAAAATCACGTTAAAAGTTCTTCCTCCTGTAAAATCTGCAGTTCTGAAAGACAAAACAATCTGTGCTGAAGATAAAACAACATTGGATGCAGGACCTGGATTTGATGGATACGAATGGAGCACAGGTGCTACCACCCAGGCTATTACCAATGCAGGAATAGGAGTTTACTGGGTTAAACTGAAAACAGGAAAATGCTTCACGCTTCAGACTGTCACAGTTTTTGCTTCTTCACAGCCGGTAATCGCCAGTGTAGATATCAGCAACAATACAATCACAGTGAATGCTTCGGGAGGAACTCCACCATACATGTATTCAATTGACGGTACCAACTGGCAAACAACTAACACATTCAGCGGGCTTCCTAGAGGAGAAAACAAAATCTTCCTGAAGGACTCTTACGATTGTAACCCTGTTCAGATTACCGTTACTGTTCCGAATCTGATTAACGCGATCACGCCAAATGGAGATAAGGTAAATGACGAGATCGATTATTCAGCTCTGGCTTATAAGAAAAATCTTATATTCATTGTTTATGACAGATACGGAAACAAGCTTTATGAAGCTAATAAAATGAGAGATTACAAATGGGACGGAACTGCTTCCGGCAAGAAAATCCCTACCGGAACCTACTGGTATACCATCTCATGGAACGAGAATGATAAAAACAATACTGAAACTAAATATTCAGGATGGATACTCGTAAAAAATAAAGAATAAGCTATTCTTCATATCACAACAAAAGACTGTCGTAACTGACAGTCTTTTTTATTTTATCCTGATGAAGATTTCTTGTTAATTTTTTTTATTTTTGAACCCCGTTTTTTTTACTAACACTCATTTATCCCATTCATTGTAGGTTAACCGAGGATTGCGAGTAAGTTGTTAGTTATTATTTTTCTTAAATAAACTATCTTTGCATTATGGCGCAGAAAGAAACATTATCCTCCCTTACACACGGAAACTTTGCAAGAGAACTGTCTATTGCGGATGGAAAAATGCCTCCCAATGCTGTAGATTTTGAAAGACTGGTGATCGGAACTTTTTTAATAGACAAAAAAGGGCTTGACCACTCTATCGACCTTCTTACTCCTGAGGTATTTTATGACCCAAGACATCAGGTTATTTTTTCTACCATCTTAAAGCTTTATGAAGGTAACCATCCGGTGGACCTGATGACGATTATCCAGGAATTAAAAAAAGAAGACAAGCTCAATCAGGCAGGCGGTGACCACTACATCATCGACCTTACCATGGGAGTAAGTTCCTCTGCCCATATTGAATACCATGTACGTGTTATTCTTGAAAAATATATCTTAAGAAGCCTTATTAATGTTTCTGCCAACGTGATCGATTCATCCTATAAAGAATCTACCGATGTATTCGAGCTTCTGGATAAGGCTGAACAGTCCTTCTTTGAAATTACCAACGGTACAATCAAAAAAGGATTCGATACTGCCAATTCATTGGTAAAACAGGCTATTGATACTATTAAATCCTTAAAAGATAAAGAAGGACTTTCCGGAGTTCCTTCAGGATTCAGAGATATTGATAAAGAAACAGGAGGCTGGCAAAATTCCGATCTCATCATTATCGCAGCCCGTCCGGCGATGGGTAAAACGGCCTTCCTTCTGTCAATGGCCAGAAATATAGCCGTAGGCCACAAAATTCCGATGGTTCTTTTCTCCCTGGAGATGGCATCCGTACAGCTTATCACCAGGATGATTGCCTCTGAAACAAAAATCTCTTCAGAAAAGCTCCGAAAAGGAACGCTGGATGATGAAGAATGGCAAAGACTGTTTTCCAACGTCTCCGAACTTGAGAACGCCCCGCTTTTTATTGACGAAACTCCTTCCCTTTCTATATTCGACTTCCGTGCGAAATGTCGAAGACTGGTAATGCAGCATGGTGTAAAGCTGATCATGGTGGACTACCTTCAGCTGATGACCGCAGGAGGCGGAGGAAAAGGAGTCGGAAACCGTGAACAGGAAATCTCAATGATCTCCCGTTCATTAAAAGCTATTGCCAAAGAACTTAATGTCCCTGTTATTGCCCTTTCCCAGCTATCGAGAAGTGTGGAAGCCCGTCCAGGTAAAAGGCCACAGCTTTCCGACCTCAGGGAATCCGGAGCTATTGAGCAGGATGCGGATATCGTATCATTTATTTTCAGACCTGAATATTATAAAATTTCCGTTTGGGATAATGATGAAGAAGGCCAGGAAACCTCAACGGAAAATCAGGCTGAATTAATTATTGCCAAACACAGGAATGGTGCAACAGCGGATGTAAGATTGTCATTCCTGAAACACTTTGCCAAATTCGGGGATATTGAAGCTGCTTTTGATGGTGGTATGGGAGGTTACCCTTCCAATTTCGGATCCAATGAGCCGAGTGGTTTCGACAAGATAAAAACCACTATTCAGCCTGGTGCAGCATTTGATCTGCCGGACAATTCAAAACTTTCAGGATCATCTATGAACGATTTTGATGACGATGATGATTTTCCTTTCTAATGTTGCCCTATTTTAAATTAATAACAGGTTAGTAATCAGTTGAAAAACGGATACTAATTTCATAATATACCTTAAACTTTTGAGAATAGAAATCTACACCGACGGTGCATGCAGCGGAAATCCCGGAAAAGGAGGCTATGGCATCCTCATGCGCGTACCTGAAAAGAATTATCAGAAAACATTTTCAAAAGGATTCAGAAAAACAACCAATAACAGGATGGAGCTGCTCGCTGTCATTACTGCTATGGAAAAACTAAAATCTTCGGAGAACGACATTCACATTTACACAGACAGCAAATATGTAGCAGATGCCGTAAATCAAAACTGGATTGCCGGATGGATTAAAAGAGGCTGGAAAAATGTAAAAAATCCTGATCTCTGGAAAAGATTCATTGAGATGTATAATAAGCACAAACCCCATATGCACTGGGTAAAAGGCCATGCAGGCCATTTTGAAAATGAGCTCTGCGATAAACTGGCTGTAGCTGCTGCAAGCTCACCTGATCTGGAAATTGACACTTATTTTGAAGGACTGGAAAGCAACTCTCTTTTTTAATAAATATAAATTTATACCAATATTGTTCATTATTTTACTGATGTTATTGACATTTATTAATAAATCATTATCATTTTCAGTGAAATTAACATTAAATAAACATTAATTACCCGGGATTTAATATATTTACAGCGTCTAATTAAAGTAATCCCACTTCAATGAACAAATCTTTACTGTCGTACATCGCCCTCTTTCTGCTTTTTTTGTCAGGAGGAGTGTTTTCTCAAACCTATCAGTTAACCGGAAATCCCATCAGTACTACCGGCTGGTCAATGGTTGCCCCAACCCAGGTAATGGGTGATTTTGTCCAGCTCACCCCGGACACCAATAACCAGTCGGGATCAATCCGGCTTAATGATCAGATCAATTTAAAATACTGTGATAAATGGAGAGTGGAATTCGATTTCAGAATGGATTCCAACCAAACGTCTAACGGAGACGGACTTGCATTTTGGTATCTTGCCAATCCACCCGTTGCCAGTGTATTAGGCTCCGGTCTTGGTGTTTCCCAAAATGCAGTTGGCCTTATTGTAGGATTTGATACCTACAATAACACAACCGGCGCCACAATGAGCAAAGTACATGTTGCTTACGGACAGGTTGCCAACACAACAGATACTAACAATATAGAATTTTTTAATACTGCCGGAAGCTCTTTTCACTCACCGGACCTGAATACAACGCAGCCTTTTCAAGGGACAACATACAAACATGTTGAAGTAACAGCACAGGTAGATCCGGCAAACCCTATCAATTGGATCATAAAAATAACACTTGACGGTACGACAATTTGTAATCAGTCATTTGCTCCTTCGGGTGCCGCCGCCGCAATGACTATCGGATATTTTGGATTTTCAGCTTCTACAGGAGCAGCAAGATCAAGACACTCCATTAAAAATGTAAAAATTTACACGGATAAAGTTCCTATTCTGCAAAATACAGCAACCCAGTCTTTCTGCCCAAATCCTGTCACAGGATTCGGATCTGTTAATTTAACTACTTTTAATTCCCAGTTTGTAAGCAATCCTTCAAACTATACATTCACTTACCTTCAGGGTTCTACACCAATTACGAATCCTACGAATTTTCAGTTCAATGCAAATACTACTGTTACGGTAATTGTAAAAGACAATGCGGGAATATTATGCGATAATCCGGATGGAAAAATACTATTGGTTCTTGCCCCACTTACCCTCACCGACAAAACTTTAACGACATGCAACAATAATAAAGCAGGAACAGGGATATTCAACCTTAATTCCGCTGCTGTAACAGATGTTGTAGGGGCTACCAGAAAATATTACAAAACACTGAACGATCTGAATGCCAACACTAACGAAATTGCAAATCCTGGCACATATACTTCTGCACCCGGAGAAGTCTACGTAAAAGTTACAACTCCACAGGGCTGTACCGGTACTGCAAAAATTACATTAACATTTTTCCCTGAAACCCCGGTAAAAGAAGCCACATTACAATCATGCTTCCTGCAGAATAACACTACAAGCGCTGTATTTGACCTTACTTCTGCCAGTGTAACCACATTAACCAGTGGTTTTACAAAGAAATATTATACAAGTGTGGCAGATGCCTTAAGCGGATCCAATGAAATTGTTAATCCTTCTCAATATTTGTCCGTAAGCACTGCCATCTATATAAAGGTAACAGATGCTAACGGATGTTTCGGTATAGCAAAAGTGAATCTTATAGTACTGCCACCAGTGATATCTTCTGTTTTAAAGGATAAAATAATCTGCATCGACGGCAGAACCGATCTGGATGCAGGCCCAGGCTTTGATGGCTATGAATGGAGTACAGGAGCTACTACACCTTCTATTCAGGGTGTAGGTGTAGGACTTTATTGGGTAAAGCTGAAAACAGGAAACTGTATTGCACTGCAGATGGTAAAAGTGATCGCCTCTGCAAATCCTGTGATTACAAGCATTGATATTAACAACACAACGGTAACCGTGAATGTTTCAGGAGGCACTCCACCTTATAAATATTCGTTAAACGGAATCGACTGGCAGGATTCAAATACATTTACAGGACTTCACAGAGGAGAGGCCAGGGTTTTCGTTAAAGACTTCTACAACTGTTCACCTGTTGAAGTTCAGATTACTGTGCCAAATCTGATTAATGCCATTACACCAAACGGCGACAATGTGAATGACTTTATTGACTATTCTGCACTGTCATACAAGAAGAATCTTGTTTTCATAGTATATGACAGATATGGTAATAAACTTTATGAAGCTAATAAACTGAGAGACTTTAAATGGGACGGAACTGCATCCGGCAAAAAAGTCCTTACAGGAACTTACTGGTATTCTATCTCATGGAATGAAAATGATAAAAACAATACGCCTACGAAATATTCAGGCTGGGTATTGGTAAAAAACAGAGAATAATGGGTTTATCATACAAAATCACTCCTTCATCGGAGTGATTTTTTTAATAGGATTGAGCTTTCGGAATAAAGACTTATCATATCTTAACTTAACAAATAAAATATATTTTATTTTTAATCATTTCTTATAAATTTTAAAAATTACTTGTAAAATTGACAATTTTTACTAATCATTTGACAATTATACATTATATCCAAGAGAATAAAATAAATATATTTACAGGAATAACCTCAAAAACTAATCGCTTCATATGAAAAGAAAACTACTCCTTTATTATTTAACTATTTTTCTATGCTTTTCAGGACAGCTGTTTTCTCAAACTTATCAGCTTGTAGGAAACCCGGTGAATACTACCGGCTGGGACCTTGTTTCGAATGCAGCCGTAGATACTGACTTTGTAAGGCTTACCACAGATAACGGAAATCTGTACGGCGCTATAAAGCTGGCCACTCCTATCACATTAAGCTACTGCGACAAATGGAAGGTAGAATTTGACTTTAGAATCGATGGGAACGGAACAGCACAGTTCGGAAGAGGAGACGGGTTTACATTCTGGTACCTTGCCAATCCTCCAACTGGATTTGTATCCGGCGGCGGGCTTGGAATTCCCGGAAACGCATCCGGACTAATGGTAGGATTTGATATCTTCAACAATACTACAGAAGGACAGATGAGTAAAATACATTTACTCTACGGAACCAATAATACTGCCGGAAACAATATTGAATACAACACTACTCCGGGCAGCACATTTCACTCACCCGACCTTATCACCACTCAGCCTTTTGTAGGACCAACCTTCAAACATGTAGAGGTAAATGGAGAAACAGACCTTACCAATCCTACCAACTGGATTATAAAAATCAAACTGGACGGAGTCCTTATTGTTGACCAGTCCTTTGCCCCTTCTGGCGGAGCAGTAGGAATGAGCCAGGGATATTTCGGATTCTCTGCAGCGACAGGAGGCGCCAGCGCAAGACATTCTATCAAAAACGTAAAAGTTTTTGTAGATAAAGTTCCGATTCTAAATGCTACGGTAACTCCGTTTGTATGTACCAATCCGGCAACAGGAACAGGAACTGTAGATTTAACTTCCTTCAATGCACAGTTCGTTAACAACCCTGCCAATTATATATTTACCTATTACATTTTAGGAAGTTCAACACCTATTACCAATCCGGCCAGCTTTGCCTATTCCGGAAACACAACTATCAAAGTGGTCATTAAAGATCCAACCTCCACGCTCTGTGACAACGGAGACGGAGTCATACAACTGAACCCAACCCCATTTGCAGCAACCGATGCCTCACTAACCGGATGTAATAACAATAATGCAGGTACTGCAACATTTGATCTTACCACGGCTGCATTAACGACAGTGCCAGGTTGCACTATGGAGTTTTACAATACAATGGCAGAACTGAATGCAGGGATCAACCAGATTCCCAATCCTACAACCTATGCTTCAGGAGCTGCCATACTATTTGCAAAAGTGACCACCCCTCAGGGTTGTGTAAGTGTAGCCAAAGTTACCTTAAACCTCAACCCGGTTGTAACGGTAACCGATACATCTTTAAGATCATGCTTCCTTGAAATCAATCCTTCTCTGGGAACATTTAACCTAAGCAATGCTACAGTAACCACTCTGACAGGGGCCACTAAAAAATATTATCCTTCATTATCAGATGCGATAAACGGAACCAATGAAATTTTAAGCTTCCTGACTTATACTGCTCCATCGGGGGTAGTGTATGTAAAAGTATTTAATGCACAGGGATGTTATTCAATCGCAAAAGTAACATTGACGGTACTTTCCCCGGTTTATTCAAGCGTGCTTAAGGATAAGATCATCTGTATTGAAGATAAAACCACTCTGGACGCAGGTCCTGGATTCAACGGCTATGAGTGGAGCACAGGAGCCACTACCCAGTCTATTACCAACGTAGGTGTAGGAACCTATTGGGTAAAATTAAAGACCGGAGACTGTATCACATTACAGAATGTAAAAGTATATGCTTCAGAACAGCCTGTAGTGACCAACATCGATATTTCAGGCAGCACAGTGACTGTTTTCGTGAACGGAGGAACGCCACCTTACCAGTATTCAATGGATAATATCCAGTGGCAGGATTCCAATATATTTAACAATGTACCGAGGGGTGAAACTAAAATATATGTAAAAGACAGCTACGATTGTGAGCCTATCCAGATTAATATTACCGTTCCTAACCTTATCAACGTGATTACTCCAAACGGGGACGGCGTAAACGATGCCATTGATTATTCAGCACTTTCCAATAAAAATAATCTGGAAATCGGAATTTTCGACCGGTATGGCTATAAGCTTTTCCAGGCTGATAAATCCAACAGGTATGTATGGGACGGTACCACCAATGGAAGCAAGAAAGTTCCTACAGGAAATTACTGGTATTCTATCACATGGAATGAAAACAACAGCAAGAATACTCCTATTAAATTCTCAGGCTGGATTATGGTGAAGAACAGAGAATAATATAAAATTGATTATTTTTTTAATACCCGGGATCACTTCAAATTTGAAGTGATCTTTTTTTGTTTTCTTACAAGGAGATATTTCATTATAAACCCACTTTATTCATATTCAATTCTTAAATTTGTCCTATGAATTATTTGGAAGCTTTAAGCAGAAGATATTCTGTGAAAAAATTTAATCATGAGATTATTCCTCAGGATATCCTTCACAATATTCTTGAGTCGGGGAAGCTTTCCGCCAGCTCACTTGGGCTTCAGCCCTATAAAATACTGGTTGTGGAAAGCGAGGCCATGAAGCAAAAATTAATTCCGGCTTTCTATAATCCGTCTCAGATTTCCACCTGCTCACACCTTATTGTTATTATTTCAAAGAAAACAATTGAGGAAAATTATATTCATGGCTATTTTAATCACATTTCTGAAGTAAGGGAAACTCCTGTTGAAAAGCTGGATTTGTTCAGAAAAAGCATTAACCAGCATATCACTCAAAAAACACAGGAGGAGATTTTCAACTGGGCCGAAAAGCAATCCTATATAGTACTGGCCAATCTGATGTATGCCGCTGCTATTGAAAATATAGATTCATGTCCTATGGAAGGTTTCCGCCATGATTTGATGGAAGAGATTCTTAGCATCAATCCGGAAACAGAAAAAGTGACTGTAACCCTGGCTTTAGGCTACCGTTCTGAGGAAGACCATTTCCAGCACATGAAAAAAGTAAGAAAACCAAACGAAAAATTGTTTAAATTTATTTAATATTTAAATGATCGTACCTAAAGCAAGCATATGATAAAAGCGGATGTATTAGTAATTGGTTCCGGCATCTCGGGACTTTCTTATGCCATTAAAGTTTCTGAACAGCTCCCTGATGCCAAGATCATCATCGTAACAAAATCTGATGAAGACGAAAGCAATACCAAATATGCACAGGGCGGACTGGCCGTAGTCACCGATTTTAAAAATGATAATTTCGAAAAACATATCGAAGACACCATGCGCGCCGGGGACGGAGAAAACAAACGTGATGTTGTAGAAATGGTAGTAAGGGAAGCTCCTACAAGATTCAATGAAATTGTAGAATGGGGCGCCAATTTCGATATGAAAAACGGAGAATTTGCTTTGGGACGAGAGGGCGGCCATACCGAGAACCGGATAGTTCATCATAAAGATATCACCGGATTTGAGATTGAAAGAGCCCTTCTGGCAACTGCCAACAGCAGTCCGAACATTGAAATCCTTGATCATCATTACGTTATCGATATCATCACCCAGCACCATGTTCCGGGAAAAGAAATAAGTGAAGGCGAAATTAACTGCTATGGAGCCTATATTTTGGATGAAAAATCAAAGATCATCAAAAAAATCACTTCCAAAATCACTTTGGTTGCCACAGGTGGAGCGGGACATGTTTACAAAAACACCACCAACCCTACCATTGCTACCGGTGACGGCATTGCTTTCGTTGCCAGGGCAAAAGGTAAAGTTTCCAATATGCAGTACTACCAGTTCCACCCGACGGCTTTATACAGCAAACTGGATGGAATGTTGTTTTTAATTTCTGAAGCCGTTCGTGGAGACGGAGCCAAATTAAGAACCAAAAGAGGTGAAAAATTCATGCACAAATATGATGAGCGTGAAGAATTAGCCTCAAGAGATATTGTTGCAAGAGCCATCGACGCCGAAATGAAAATTACCGGAGACGAGTTTGTCGGCTTAGACTGCAAAGAAATGAACCATGAGAAATTCTTAGAACATTTCCCCAATATTTATAAAAAATGTAAAGATGAAGGAATTGATCCTTTTACCCAGCTTATCCCCGTAGTACCCGCATGCCATTATCTGATGGGCGGTATTGAAGTAGACAGGGACGGACAGTCTTCTATAAAAAATCTTTTTGCAGTGGGAGAATGCACCAATTCAGGATTACATGGAGCCAACAGACTTGCGTCAAACTCTTTACTTGAAGGCTTGGTTTTCGGACATAATGCAGCGATAAAAACAGTGGATCTCCTCAATAAAAACAACTTTAATTTCGATGATTTAAAAGCTGTCCCTGAATGGGATGAAGAAGGAATGAAGATCATGGATGAAATGGTGATCGTAAGTTACCTCAGAAAGCAGCTTCAGGAAATGATGAGTGATTTGGTAGGAATTGTTAGAAGCAACAGACGTCTAAATATGGCACTGCAAAAACACCAGGAAATTGCTGCAGCAGTTAATGAGATCTATCACTACTCTATTCTGTCCCCTCAATTATCTGAATTAAGAAACCTGACAACCGTTGCCCACCTCATCATTACCCAGTCTATGGAAATGACGGAAAATAAAGGGGCATTTTATAACAAAGATTTAGCTTAAAAGAAATTCAAGCAAATCAATGGAAATATTCAGTCTGAAAATTCTGACAATTGTTAAACTTTTATATGTTCTAAGAGTATTAATTTTACTAATGATTTTAGGAATTTTCGGTCTTCTTATTTTTGTTGTTAAATTGAATGACTCAAGTGATTTTGTTTTCTGGATACTGGGAATTGTTGCAGTATTTCTGGGAAGAAACTTTTTTGATTACTTAAAGAGAATCATTATTTCAAGAGCAAAATATCCGCTTCCTGTAAATTTATTGTGTAATACTCTGGAATTGGGGAAACCTTATTATTTTGGAAAAGATAAATTCGATCTGGATGAAATTATCAATGACAATCAACTTCCATTAACATTCTATTATATCAATAATTTTCAACATCCGATTCTACAATTTAATAAAGACAAAATTCTTTTTCACAGTCAGGAATATCATTGGAAAAATTTCAATTGGAAATATTTTTTTTATTCCGAAAACCCTAATGCATATAGACCTCAGGGTAAATATTTAATAGAATTTTATGCTTCAAACCAAAACAATATCCGAATAAAAAATAAAATTGAGTTTGAAAAAATAAAAGCTGATGAAAATGAAGTAATTTTGCTTTTTGTGATCCATGATTTGTTATTCGGAACAAAAGCATCATACTATTACTAAAATCAAAAATATGAAAAGACCAAGCTACGTTACAGATAAAGTATTAAAAACATTCATCAAAAATGCTCTGGAAGAAGACATTCAGGATGGTGACCACTCTACCCTTTCCACAATCCCAAAGGATTTGAAGCAGAGTGCCAAACTTCTGGTAAAGCAGGACTGTATTTTAGCAGGCGTTGAGCTGGCGGAAATTATTTTTAAAACCTTTGATAAGGATTTGAAAATTGAAACTTTCATCAAAGATGGGCAGGCTGCCAAAGTAGGCGATGTTGCATTGATTGTAACAGGAAGCGCAAGATCAATTCTATCAACAGAAAGACTTGTCCTGAACTGTATGCAGAGAATGAGCGGAATCGCAACCCTTACTCATGACTGGGATTCCAGACTGGTAGGAACTAAAACAAAGCTTTTAGATACCAGAAAAACAACTCCAAATTTCAGAGTCTGTGAAAAATGGGCTGTTGCCATAGGCGGTGGAACTAACCATAGATATGGACTGTATGATATGATTATGCTGAAAGACAATCACATCGATTATAACGGAAGCATCACTAACGCTGTTAAAATGGCAAAAGATTATATCAAGACCAATAAGAAAAAGTTAAAAATTGAAGTTGAGACCAGAAATCTGGAGGAAGTTAAGGAAGCCATTAAAGCCAAAGTAGACAGGATCATGCTCGACAATATGAATGTTGCCATGATGAAGCAGGCCGTAGAAATGATCAATGGATCATGTGAATCCGAAGCTTCAGGTGGAATTACCCGTGATATGTTAAAAGAAATTGCGTCTACCGGGGTTACTTATATCTCTGCCGGAGCCCTTACCCACTCGGCTGAAAATATCGATTTGAGTCTCAAAGCTGTGAAATAGCGTTATATTTTTAATAAAAACAGCACCCGTTTGTTAAAAACTCAATAATATGATTTTCTTCATATGAAAATCCATATATTATTCATTACATTGAAAATCAGCAAGTTGAATCTTATTAAGATTGAATAAAAATTAACATACAGTTAATATTAGTTAAATTTTATTTCGCGAATTTTGCAGAAAATTAAATCTAACTATTACTAACGATTATGAAATTAATCAACAAATCGATGCTATCCGTAGTGATTACTTTATCTACAGCTAGTGTTTATTATGCTCAAGAAGTTCAGGATACAGTGAAAACTAAATCCAATGACATTGAACAAGTTGTAATCACTGGTGTTGCTGATATTGCGAAGGATAGAAAAACACCGGTAGCAGTTTCAACCATTAAGGAAGCACAGATTGTACAACGATTAGGGAATCAAGAATTTCCTGAGATTTTATCAACAACTCCTTCCATTTATGCTACAAAAGGTGGTGGTGGTTTTGGAGACGGACGTATGAACGTAAGAGGTTTTGATACTTCTAATACCGCAGTAATGATTAATGGAGTTCCTGTTAATGATATGGAAGGTGGTACTGTATATTGGTCTAACTGGGCTGGACTTTCTGATGTAACTTCAGCAATGCAGATACAAAGAGGTTTAGGAGCTTCAAAATTAGCAATTGCTTCTGTTGGAGGAACAGTTAACGTTATTACAAGAGCTGCAGATAAGAAGAGAGAAGGTAATGTAACTTTAGGTCTTGGTAATGACGGTTATCTTAAAACTTTATTTTCTTATAATACAGGAAAATCCGCAAAAGGATGGTCTACTTCATTCTTGATGAGTAGAACAGCCGGAGCAATGTATATTGACGGTTCAGATTTTGAAGCGTACAACTATTATTTTGCTTTAGGTTTCCAGCCAAATAAAAAACATGATTTCCAATTTACCTTTACGGGTGCTCCACAATGGCATAACCAAACTTTCAACAACACCATCGCAACCGATTTGGATATGGGCGACGGAAGATTAGACGGTGTTTTGTCTGACAAACCAAACAGAAAGTACAATTCTAACTGGGGATACCTGAATGGGAGACAATTTTCACAAAGTGTAAATTACTATAGCAAACCTGTTGCATCCATTAACTGGGATTGGAACATTTCTGAAAAATCAAAATTATCTACGGTAGGATATGCTTCTTGGGGTAGAGGTGGTGGAACCGGGATTTTAGGTTCTATCAATGGAAAAAATATTAATCTTCTACCAAAAACAGCAGACGGTTTGATTCGTTATGATGATATTTATGCATGGAACACAGGGCAAGCAGTTGCCGATTTCGGAGCCAATAACAAAACACCTTTTATTGGGACAAGCTCCAATGGTATTACCAGAAGAGCTAGTGTAAACTCACATGACTGGTATGGAATTCTATCTAACTTCCAACATAAAGTTAATGATAACTGGAACTTCTCAGTAGGGATAGACGCAAGATACTACTACGGTTATCACCCAGGTCTTGTTACTGACTTCTTAGGAAATAAAGAATACCGTGAAGCTGGTAACTACAACCAATCTCCATATTATACCGTTACACAATCATATAATCCAACACCTTCTGCAAACCCGTTTGCCGCTGCTGTAAAAGACAAATCACAGATTGTGTACAGAAATTATGATGGTAAAGTTCTTTGGGGTGGTGTTTTCGGACAGTTAGAATATACGAATGATAAAATTTCAGCTTTCGTACAGGGTTCTGCATCTGAGCAGAGCAACCAAAGAATTGATAAGTGGGTTTGGAATGGAACATCTGCCGTTCCTACTGGTATATCTACTACACAGCAAGGACAGGCGGTAAGCCAAACAACAGATCAAAAATTCAGATTTGGATACAATGCAAAAGCTGGTGTGAATTATAACATCGACGAACACCACAATGTTTTCGTAAATGCTGGTATTTATTCTAAACAACCGAATCAGAACGCTATTTTCCCTTATTCTTTACCAACCAAAACATTTGGTTCTTTGTATCAGCAAATTGAAAACAAAGATTTAAGAAATGAAAAAGTATCCTCTGTAGAAATCGGTTACGGATTCAAAAGTGACAAATTCAGAGCTAACCTGAATGCATATTACACAGATTGGAAAGACAGATTTGTGCGTGTTACGGGTATTGCTTATAATAATGCTGATGGTACTCCTGGTACAAATGGTACCGCAAGTTTGACAGGTGTACGAGAAGTGCACATGGGTGTTGAACTAGAGACATTCTACAAGCCTTTAAACTGGTTGGAATTAAACGGAATGCTTTCCCTAGGAAACTGGAAATATAAAAACAATCCAACAGGAAGAATAGCTGACGTAAACGGAGATCCAATTATTACAAACGGAGTAGACGGAGTTACTTTAGCTTTGGATGGAATGAAAGTTGGAGATGCCGCACAAACAACTGCAGCAATCGGAGCAACAGTGAAGCCGGTTAAAAATCTTGATGTTTTTGCAACTTGGAGATATTATGACAATTTGTACGGAACTTTCAGCATTAATAACAGCTATATTATTACAACACCTGGAGTAACCCCTGCAGGAGCTCAAAACGGTTCGTTGAAAGCACCATCTTACAACTTGACAGATGTAGGAGCTTCTTATACATTCAATCTGAAAAACGGAAACAGATTGATCATCACAGGAAATGTTTATAACTTGTTTGACACAACTTACATTTCTGACCTGAGATCCAGTGTATTCGTTTCCGATAAAACAAAAGGAACTTACAAAGGATTGGATACAGCCAACAGTGTTTATTTCGGATTCGGAAGAACTTGGGCTGCTTCTCTTTCTTACAGATTCTAATAAGATCACAATATTAGATTTTATAAATATCTATCCCGGCTTTTCGCCGGGATTTTTGCTATATTTGTGTACAAAAAATTGAATATGGATTTTTACAAGATTTTGCTTAATGCGCACAAAGGATTCGGGTATCTTGAACTTCTTTTGGTTTCGTTATTTATTATTGCCCTTTTAGCTACAATGTTCGGCTTCAGTGGTAAAGTGAACAAATTTTTAAAGAAGACTACTCTCTTTACGATGATTTTCTTCCACGTTCAGTTTCTATTGGGATTATGTTTAGTGTTTACATCTCCGGGCTTCAAAGCAGCTCTGAATTCAGGAACGCTAATGAGTGATTCTTATTCAAGATTTCAATTTGTAGAACATCCGTTCTCCATGTTGATCGCTGCAGTATTGATGACCATCATCAACAAAAAAGTGAAGTCCAATGATACTATTTCGTTAGGAATTGTAATTATGGGGCTGATCGCTGCGGGTTTATTTGCATTCGCGTTCCCTTGGACAAGAGTCTTTGGGGCTTAAAACATAAAATACAAAGTTGAATTGCTCACTTTGTAAAAGTTTAACCTTAAATTTTTAATTAAATCAATGAAAGTAGCTGTAGTAGGTTCAACAGGAATGGTTGGACAAGTTATGCTTAAAGTTTTGGAGGAGAGAAACTTCCCTGTAACAGAATTAATTCCGGTAGCTTCCGAAAAATCTGTAGGCAAGAAGGTGAAGTATAAACAGGAAGAATTTACCATTGTAAGCATGAAAGACGCTATAGCTGCCAAACCGGATATTGCCATTTTTTCTGCAGGAGGAGATACTTCTCTTGAATTTGCCCCTCTTTTTGCCGAAGCTGGTACCACGGTCATTGATAATTCTTCAGCATGGAGAATGGATCCTACCAAAAAACTGGTAGTTCCGGAGATCAATGCCAATGTTTTAACAAAAGAAGATAAGATCATTGCCAATCCGAACTGCTCTACTATTCAGTTAGTAATGGTTCTGGGCCCATTGAATAAAAAATATGACCTGAAAAGAGTGATCGTTTCTACGTATCAGTCTGTAACAGGAACAGGGAAAAATGCCGTTGATCAACTTAACGCCGAAATCAGCGGAGATGACAGTGTTGCTAAAGTATACCCTTACCAGATCTTCAAGAATGCTCTTCCTCACTGTGATGTATTCAGCGATGATGACTATACTAAAGAAGAGATCAAATTAATGAAAGAACCTAAGAAAATTTTAGGGGATGATACATTCAATCTTACAGCCACTGCAGTGAGAGTTCCTGTTCAGGGAGGCCACTCAGAAAGTGTAAATATTGAATTTGAAAATGAATTTGACCTTGATGAAGTAAGAAAAATTTTATCTGAAACCCCTGGTGTTGTGGTAATGGACAACGTGAAGAACAACGAATATCCAATGCCGCTCTACTCCGAAGGCAAAGACGAAGTATTCGTCGGAAGGATAAGACGGGATCTCTCACAGCCTAAAACGCTCAACCTCTGGATCGTAGCAGACAATCTGCGAAAAGGAGCAGCAACGAACGCTGTACAGATTGCAGAATACCTTGTATCAAACAACTTAGTTTAAACTAACAAAATAAAAAAGAGTCTCAGAATTGAGATTCTTTTTTTTATCAAACTATGGAAAATAAAAAGACCATTACCCATAAAGACAAAATAGGATTCCAAAAGCTGATTGCCATTTTCGGAGTCATCTTATTTATAGGAAAGATCATTGCATGGAAGCTAACCAACTCTGATGCTGTATTTTCCGATGCTATGGAAAGTGTTGTGAATGTCATCAGCGCATTTATGGGACTCTACTCTCTTCATCTTGCCGCAAAACCTAAAGACGAGGACCACCCGTACGGCCACGGAAAAGTAGAATTTGTAACATCCGGTATCGAAGGTGCTCTCATAGCTATAGCAGGTATTATGATCATCTATGAAGGCGTTAACAGCCTTATTATAGGAAAAACACTGGCCAAGCTTGACCTCGGAATATGGATCATTGCTGCAACTGCTGTTATCAACTACCTTCTGGGATATATTTCCATTAAAAAAGGCCAGGCAGAAAACTCATTGGTTCTTGTATCATCCGGAAAGCATCTGCAGTCTGATACCATCACTACCTTCGGAGTGGTAATCAGTTTAATTATTGTTTACTTCACTAAAATCTACTGGCTGGACTCAGTGGTTGCCCTTATTTTCGGTCTTTACATTATTTATGTCGGCTATAAAATCGTTAGAAAATCTTTGAGTGGCATTATGGATGAGCAGGATCCCGATCTGCTTAATCAGATTATCCGGGTGCTCGAGGAAAACAGACAGACAGAATGGATAGACGTCCATAATATGAAAATCCAGCAATTCGGGGCTAATCTCCATATTGATGCCCACATTACCCTGCCGTGGTATTACAGCCTTCGGGAAGCCCATAACGAAATGGAAAAAATGATTATCCTTTTGGCTAAAAACACGAAAAGAAGTGTAGAATTCAACTTCCATATGGATGACTGCAAACCGATATCATGCCCGGTCTGCCAGATCAAAGACTGCCCTGTCCGTGAAAAAGATTTCGTAAAAAGAGTAGAATGGACACCAGAGAATGTAACAAGCGTAGACAAACACACTGCAGATTAAGTTTGAGAGTCAGAATGTTATAGAGTCTTAGAGTTTAGTTATCGGTTCGAACCACGAAACCCGCATCTCGAAACTTTATTACCCGCCTATGTACCTGTTTTTTCCAACTGTTTTCTATAATAAAACATCGGAACAATCAAAAGCAAAGCCAACGGCTGAATGACAAACCTTCTCATATAGAAAGAAAAAAGATAACCAATATCGAATCGGTCATAGATGCAGTAAAGATAGATCGGAAAAGTAATAGCAAAAATGATGGTAATCAATAAAGCCGCCTGCACTGTCCATTGACGGTTTCTAAAAAGACACTGAATAATAAGACAGGAAAAACCAAGATTAAGGATAAATCTGAAAAGATAACCTGCTATTAATTTCCCCCATACAAACCCGGGAAACGGAATATTTTTATTGGCTTCATGAAAGTATCCCAGAAAAGGATCGTAGAACATTTTGTCCTCGAACATCCGTACACTTATAAGCCCACAGATTCCTGCTATGACCAAAAACCAGTTAAGAATTTTCATTTTTTAAAGCAAAGAATTTAATCCATACCAGCCAAAGAACCACTACCGTTCCGTAGATCACTGCAGGGAAAATAAAGTCGTGGAATACTTTTCCATACTCCTGATGATCTACCATGACAATATTAAGTCCTATTATTCGCAGGAGATTCATAATATAAAGCAGAATCAGCCCGGCAAGGGCAAAAATATAGGTTTTGGTACCTTTATAAAATGCAAAAACAAAAGCTAAGAATAAAATCATTACAGAAACAGCATTACAGCCTTCCACCATTCTCGTTACGTAATTTTTCTTTACATAAAACCAAACCTGTTCGTTTTTCACATCATCATAAAGCAGTGTCGGAAAACCTGTAGCATTCTGGACAGACGCCACCTGATTGGCAATCATCCGGGAAAAAGTATCCAGTCCACCCTCTTTACTCGCATTCAGGTAAAACTGGTACCCAAAAAGCAATACAAGGTAAATAACAATGAACCTCAGCAGAATGTTCAATACTGGTTTAAAATCCTTTAGCATGATGCAAAGATAAAAATTAGACGGAAACTTGAGATAATAAATTTCAGCTTAGAAATATCAGACACCAGATATCAGACGTTAGATTTTACAAAATAATTTAATTAACCTCAAATCTCAATCATCATCCAGCAACGATCAACTCCTATATCAGACCAACCCTAACCCTAATACTCTCAAACACTAATACTCTCAAATCCTCAAACAACCAAAACAACAAACTCCCAGTAAATTAGTATATTTGTTTCCACATTATGACTTCCGAAAACGCAAAACGATTTTTTGAAAAATACCTGAATGAACCATCTTCTGAGTTTGTCGCACTGGCTCAAAGCGGTTCCGCGAGGGTAAATTTTCTGGCTAAGTCCGGCACAAAAAAATACATTGTCACCAGCAATGAAAACATTCCGGAAAACGAAAGCTTCCTCTATTATTCTGACATATTCTCTGAACTCGACCTTAATACACCTGAAATTTTTGCTGTTTCAGAAGACAGAAAAATATACATCCAGGAGTTTCTCGGAGCGCAGACCCTTTCTGAAATAATTACTGCAGAAGGACTTTCTTCCAGGGTAAAAGCACTGGTAAAAAAGACTCTGGAAAAGCTTTTTCAGCTTCAGATCAGTACGCAGGGAAAAATTGATTTTTCAAGAACTTTTGAATACGAAAGTTATGATGAGCTTCCCGTGATCCATGATCTGTATTATTTTAAAAATTTTGTAGCCGATGTTCTGGAACTAGAATACCGTAAGTCCGACTTGTTAAAAGAGTTTAAACAAATTTCCGGACTTATCGAAAATCTTGAACCGAGAGGAATCATGATCCGCGATTTCCAGGCAAGGAATATTATGGTTGATGAAGATCTTAAAGTTTCGTTCATCGATTATCAATCTGCCATGGAAGGTCCGTTAATGTACGATGTAATCTCTTTCCTTTTTCAGGCTAAGGCCAATTTTCCGGAAGATTTTAAAAATGAAATGCTGGATTATTACATCGGGCAGTTTGAGGATCAAAAAGTTCAGCATCAACTAAGAAATTCGGTAAAGCCAATCCAGATGATGAGATTTCTGCAAGTACTCGGAGCCTATGGTTTCAGAGGGTTGATCCAAAGGAAGCAACATTTTATGACGAGCCTGGAAAAAGGCATTGAAAATATCACAATGTTTGCAGATTCGTGGGAACAAATGATTAATTATCCGGAGCTGAAAAAAGTAATAGAACAGCTGGATACAGAAAAATCGAAATTAAAAATTAATGCAATATTAAATACGTAGCCTTCGACTTCGCTCAGGCTGACAGTTACAGATAGGCAGTTAATTAGAAATATCAGTGAGCATAGTCGGAGGCTTGATCAATATAAACTAAATAAACCTTAATGGTTAAACAATAAATAAATCAATAAATAAAGAACAATGTTACACATCGACATACACAGCTTTTCGTACAAAAAAGGAGGGATTCCTAAAGACCATTCAGGAAACGGAGGAGGTTTTACCTTTGACTGCAGGGGAATTTTGAATCCTGGAAGAATAGAAGAATACAAAATCCAGACAGGAAATGACATCGGAGTTCAGGAATATCTTGAAACGAAAACAGAGATGCCGAAGTTTCTGGAACTGGTAAAATCTATTATCTCAATCAATATTGATAATTATCTGGAAAGAGGCTTTGAAAACCTTCAGATCAATTTCGGATGTACAGGTGGGCAGCACAGATCTGTATATTCTGCGATCAAAATTGCTGAATTCATCAAAGAAAAATACCCTGAAGGAACAGAAATAAGTCTTCACCATGATGAACAGCACCAACTAAATCCATAAATGATTATTGATAAGAGATAAATGATTCATTCGATACAATTATCTTTTATCAACTATACTCATTTGATCATTCATCAATTATCATTCATCAATTATAAAATAAATGAAAGCTTTAATTTTCGCTGCCGGAAAAGGCACCAGGCTCAAACCTTTTACGGATCATCATCCCAAAGCCCTGGCCAAGGTAAATGGCATACCGCTTTTGGAACGGAATATCAATTATCTTAAAGGCTTCGGAATAAAAGATTTTGTGATCAATATCCATCATTTTGGAAATCAGATTGTTGAATTTTTGAATAAAAACAGTAATTTCGGATGCAACATTGAAATCTCGGATGAAACCGATGAACTGCTGGAAACCGGAGGCGGCTTGATTTTTGCTAGAAAGTTCCTCGATCACGGGGAAGATTTTTTAATCATGAACGCAGATATTTTAACGGATATCAATATTGATGATCTTGTAAAGTATCACAAAAAGATAAAAGATTTTGCTACTTTAGCAGTTTCCGACAGGGAAAGCTCAAGAAAACTGCTTTTTAATGATGATATGGTTTTAAGAGGCTGGCTGAATGTTCAGTCGGGAGAACAAAGGCTTGCGGAATTCAACAAAGGCTTTAAGGCACTTGCATTCAGCGGCGTCCACTGTATCAACCCTGTTATCTTTGAAAAAATAAAGAGAACCGGCAAATTTTCTGTTATGGAAGAATATCTGGACCTGATGCAGACTGAACATATCCACGGATTTGTACATGACAGCATCCTGGTAGATGTGGGGAGACCTGAGTCTGTAATAGTTGCCGAAAAATATTTTAAATAATTTTGGAAATGGAAATGGATGGAACCAGGGATGAAAGTTTAGTAAATCCTGCCCTTGATATCAACGAAACAAAACTTCACAATAGTCTCAGACAGAAAACCTGGGACGAAACCATAACCAAAGACAGCTGGATGGTTTTCAAAGTAATGGCTGAATTTGTTGACGGCTATGAGAAGCTGGCTAAAATAGGACCTTGTGTTTCTATATTTGGCTCTGCAAGGCTGAAGCCTGAAAGCAGGTATTACGAAATGGCGGTGGAAATTGCCGAAAAGATTACCAAACTGGGCTTCGGGATTATTACCGGAGGCGGACCGGGGATTATGGAGGCAGGAAACAAGGGCGCTTTCAATGCCCAGGGAAGATCTATCGGGCTTAATATTGATTTGCCGTTCGAGCAGCACTTCAATCCGTACATCAATAAATCGTATTCTATGAACTTCGATTACTTTTTTGTAAGAAAGGTAATGTTTGTAAAATATTCCCAGGGATTTGTTGTAATGCCTGGTGGCTTTGGTACTCTGGATGAGCTTACGGAAGCAATGACCCTGATTCAGACCAATAAAATTGGCAAATTCCCGATTGTTCTGGTAGGAAGTGAATTCTGGGGCGGATTACTGGATTGGTTCAAAGCAACACTGTTAAAAGAAGGAATGATTGCCGCGGATGATCTGGATTTATATCGTGTGGTAGATACGGCTGACGAGGCAGTGGCTCATATTAAAGCATTTTACGATAAGTATTCTGTGAATGTAAATTTCTAATTGGCATATTATTTGTGACCTTTATAAAGCAAGTATGATTGTAAATCTATTAATTAAGATGAAAAAACTTTTATATATATCGGGAATTTTAACATTTTTTGTGTTAATGAGTTTTATGTATGTAGACTTTTTCTCTTCAATGACAAAAGTTGATTATATAGATGGAAGCAAAACATTGAAGTTTACCACAAAAATAAATACCAACCATATTTCTGACGCTATTAAAATTAATCCCAATACAGCAGGATTTGAAGCAGAGGTAAAAAAATATGTGAACAATAATTTTGATGTATACATTAATGGCTCTCCAAAAACTATAACCTTCACCGGAAGTCAGGTAAGCGGAGAAACTGTATGGGTGTATTTTGAAACCGGCAGCGTGTCGGACATCAGCACTATGAAAATTAAGAATACCATTCTTTTAAGCGCCTTTCCAAAGCAGTTCAACGTAGTTAGCATTGCTTATAAAGGAAGCCAGAAAGTAATGAATTTCCAGCGGGGAAAGGAAGTAAATGAAGTTTCTTTCTAAGCGGGATAACTTTTAAAATAATAAACCACTGCAGATGCAGTGGTTTTTTTTTACCTTTACCTGGACGCTTCTTCATAGGCCCTTTTTAAATCGTAATGCTATTAATCAGGAAGTAAAATAATTTTATTCAATGAAAAGAGAGAATAAGATTTTCTTAATCATAATAATCTGTGGTATAGGCTGGATCATATATTTTTTAAAGTATAAAGCTATAAGCCCACCAACGGCAGCAATACTTAAAAATGCCAAATATACCGTAGGAGAAATAACTTCTGGTTATTATGGAAACAGAGCACTCAGAAAGGGCAACGATTTTAGATTTAGTTATAAGGAAGGAGTTATCATAAATGCTCATCAAGACGGAGAGTTTGTTGGTGGAAGAAAGTATCTTGTTGTATACGATTCTCTCAATATTAGAAATGGATTTCTCATATTAGACAAATTTGACATTACAGATTCTTTGAATAAATATCACATTTACAAAAATTATAATCATTATGATGTGGGATGGTCATTACCCCAAATACCATTTCAATATGATAAAAGTGATATTGACTATGAGGTAAAAATGAATCTTAAAAGTGAATAGGCTCAGATTCGAAGAAACCTAAAATTAATAACAGTCATTTTTATTCTTAAATTTTCTTTTAAAATGAGCGCTGGTTGCTAAACTTATTTTAAGACCAGACAAATAAAAAGGCCGTCTTTAAAAGACGGCCTGAATTTTAAAATATCAGATTCAGATTATTGAACCTGGATATTGTCTAGCTGAACGGTTGTAGTTACACCACTTCCGTTTCCTGTATATTCGAATAAGATATATCCGTTTCCTGTCAATGTACTTGGAATAGTATAAGTTCCTGCAGGAGCTAATGTTCCATAACCACTAGTCGGGGTCTGCGGAATGGTAAATGCAGAAGTAATATCCGTTTTCGTTGCAGCCGTAATATCTCCTAGCGGCGTATAATTGGTGGTATAGTATACTTTTAAAGCATTTCCGTTCCAGAATCCAACATTCACATCAAATTTCAATGTATTTGCAGCTGTAAAATCAACCGGTACAATGAAGTAAGTAGTGTATGGTCCTGTTCCTGAATTGGCTCCCAATTGGATATATTTATTACCGCTAAACGATTTCAACTGCCAGTATCTGTTTCCTAAAAGTGGATCGTTGATATACTTAGGGAATACTTCCAGGTTGGCAGGAGTGGTTGCATAGCTTTCAAAGTTCTCAAGGAAAGATCCTGAATAAGTAATTGCAGTACCTCCTTTAGGCGGAGTAGCGTCTGTTCTGGCTCCTTTAAAGTTAATATCCTTTGTATTTCTGATAAGCATCTGCCATGTGGTATTATAACGGCTAACTACGAAAGTCGCATCTCCGTTTCCTGTTGGTAATAAAGTAGCTCCTTCAGAGAAGAATGCAGAGTTTCTTATGGTAGTAGAATTTCCTGAACCATCTTCCAGTGTTCTGTCGGTATCTACCCCTGCACCTCCAACATAATCAATATAAGTTTTGTTTACAGGATAAATATCACCGATTGAAAACTGTGTATTAGGAACTTTTACCAATGTATTGATGTACTGATCGCTCTTAGCTGCAGCAAGGTTAGGTAATTCAACCGGCTTAATGTTTACTACTTCAAGGCCGTTACCTCCACAAACCCCGGAAACATATCTGCTTACCAAAGAGGCAGGAATTCTTCCGATAGCATAAGTAGGGTCTACAGAACCTATTTTTACCGTTCCTCTGTCGATACCCAGTCTTAATCCTTTAGCATTAATTCTGATGTGCGCTCCTACAGGGAAATCTGCATAGTTACTTGATTTATCAACTTCGATCTGAAGACCGGCAGTAGGATTTTCCGCCTTGTCCTGGAAAGAAATTGTTTTGTAGAAATTTCCGCTTTCGTCAGAAGAAATTACATATCCGTCAAAAATCTGATCATTTGTGATCAAAAGATATCCTGTAGCCGGAGCCTGAGCTTTGAAATCTGCAAGAGAGATGTTTGGCGAAGGAAATTTGTTTTCACACTTAATAGGTGGTGTTTCCCACTCGTCTTTTTGTACACAAGAGGTAATAGCAACAGCTGCAAAGGCCACTCCTGTTACTAAACTTAAGTATTTCTTTATGTTCATCTTAATAATTTTTAAAAGTAGTTAGTTGTCTGGTTATTAAAATCTAAACTGTAAATTCACAAAATATGATCTTCCCTGTGTGTACCAGTATTTCGGTGCAAACAAAGTAAACTCTCTGTCAAGATCCTGAGAGAAAGTAGGATATTTAGCATTTCTGGTCTGCTCGAATCCTCCTGTAATATACTTTCTGTTATCTAAAATATTATTTACGGTCGCAGAAATTAATACATAATACTTACCGATCACCCAAGACTTTCCTGCATTAGCATTTAAGAAGAAAGAGGAAGGTAACATATTCGGCTGTAAAACTCTTCTCAGTTCAGATTCTGTTAAACCGGAATATGGTGTGTGTGTATTATCATTCTGTACAAATGATTCTGTTCTTACCAATGCCGCAGGATCCAGATAATTTTGATCAAAATAGTTCCAGTTGGCACCTACCCACCAGTATTTAGGGTTATTGTAACGGAAACCTAAAGAGAATGCCTGCTGAGGAGTTCCTCCCTGACGGTAGTCTGTAATATATGCTTTGCCTAGACTTGCGTAAGGAAGCCCATTGGCAAATGCACCCACAGCGTCTGAGGCAAAATAAGTCATTGGATCATTCTTATAAGTATACTGTCCGATACTTGCCAGACCTTGTAGAGATAAAGTAGGTAATACCTTCACATCAACCCCCAGTTCCAAGCCCATGTTTCTTTTCTTCACATCCGTCATAATCTGGGAAACAAATGCACTCTGAACGTTGGTTTGGTTACCGTCCGCATCAACACCGTTCAATGGGAGACCGTCTGCGAAGAATCTTTGAACGGTAGTTTCGTTATCCGTATCCACCAAATAACCTGTCAATCTCAATTTCAGGAATGGAGAGGAAATAACGTAGCTAAGGTCATTAGCATTTACTACCATATTTTTCACTCCCGGAGCTACGGATCCGTTTACTCTCGGATTAACGAATAAATCTTCTAAATAAGGAGCCTGAGAATAATAAGCACCATTGTAAACCAGGAAGTTTCTTCCGTTTAGCTTATAGATAACCTGTCCTTTCAGACCGTAGTTCCAGTAGTTATAATCTGCTCCTTTTCCGTAAGAGTCTTTGTATAAGTAATGTTTAAACAAACCTTCTCTGTTGGAAGATGAATATCCTGCCATAGCAGAAACAAATACATCAAACTTTCCGGTTGAAAATTTCAGTCCCGGGTTCACTTTCACTTCCTGTCTTCTGAAAATGTAGTCATAACCCATTTTGTCGCCCACTCTTTTCGCTACATTATCTTCACCTTCATTAAATAAACCTGATTTTCCCGGCTGGTTGGTAGCCGCAAATGGGTCTCTGTTCAGTACAAAATCAGCTCCCAAAAGGTCATTGACTTCTCTGTACTGCTCAGAATAATAGTTTTGATAAGATACGTTTAATAAGAATTTAGTCGTATCGGTAAAATTATGGATAAAGTGTGTTGCAGCATTCCAGATTTTATCATCGCTTACATCATTGACCATATAATATAAAGCTCTTTTACCGGTTTGTCCATAATAGGTTCCCGGAGCCTGCTGCATATTTCTTCTGTAAAGCTTATCCCAATCCAGCTGTGTAACGCTTGTATCTCCTGACTGCCAGGCTGCCAGAGCTGTTCTGTAAGCATCCTGCGCTGTAGTCGTTGTTCCATCAGGATTGGTAACGGAAGCATTAGGATCTAAAGAATCGTAATAGCTTGGTAAGTTTCTGTAATAGGTAGGAGACGGATTCTGAACATTCTGCCAGTCTAAACGGGATCCTTTGTCTTTCCCGAACTGATAAGAAACAGATGTCCAAAGATTTGATTTTTTATTGATTTTCCAGAAATCCTGAATCTGGAAGATCGGCTGGAAACCTTTTCTTACCCTTTCGCTTCTCTGCTCTCCGTCCTGATATCCCCAATAAGAATTATAATGTACCCCTCTGTAATCATATACTTCCTGGGTGCTTGGGCTTGAAGTAGATCTTCTGTAAGGCGCTCCGATAAAGTTGAATGTCATTGAATGCTTGTCACTAAACTTTTTCTCAATTCCTAAATAAGCTCCGTAAGCATCATAGAACGTTCCGTCCTGGATACCTTCTTCTGCCCATCTTCTTGCTCCCATTACAGTAAACGCCCATCCGGATTTGCTCATTCCTGAGCTGTATCTTAAAGAAGTTCTGTTTCTGTAATTTCTATTGGTTAAAGACTGAGTAAACTGAAAACCTTTTCTGTACTCACTGGCTTTTGTATTTTTATAAACAACTGAACTGTTTCCACCAAATGCGTATTCAGACGGAGAATGGTTGGATGAGATTTCAGGGTATCTTGTAATCTCGTTAAGACCGCCCCAGTTTCCGAAATCAACATTCCCGTTATCAGATTTTACCATGGAAACACCATTAAGCATGGTCTCTCCCATTCTTCCGTCAATTCCTCTTGGACGGAACCAATAGAATCCTAAATCAAATGCAGCGATTCTGCTGAAAATGTCCTGAGACGACTGCAGCAAACCTACCGTAGATGCCTGGCCACTATTGCTGTCTTCATCATCACCATCACTATCAATAATGGCTAATCCCTGATCTGCACTTGTAAGTGCAGAATATAGAGTAATGGCCCCTAGATCCTTTCTCTTCTCATTGGCTACATCAAACTCCATTACTTTTGTTTCGTAATTCGGCTTTGTAATCACAATTTGGTAATGTCCCGGTTGTAGATCCACAAATTGGAAATATCCAATTTTATCAGCCGTTACATCATTTTCGCTCCCTTTAAGATCTACTTCCGCCTTTTCAACAGGCTTTCCCTCGGCATCCTTAAGATACGCAAACACAGTAGTCTGCGCAAAATAGAATGAGGCAGGAAGTAAAGTAAATAAAGAGACTAATGATAGTTTTTTAATCATGAGTATATTATTTTTTTTAATACTTTTCTTCTTAATTCTCAACAGTTTAAAAGTTGGGGGCACAAATTTAATCAAAATTTGGAATTTCCAATTTTTTTAACCTTATTTTTTCTTAACATTGCAATCTTTTATGATTCATTATATAAGAGAATTGTTTTATCTTGTTTTAAATTTACAAATATTTAAAATGCATTGAATTAAAAAAAGGTAAATTTGTCGTTTAAATAATTTTAATACTTCTAGAGGATGAAGAGATTTATGAGTTTTATGGCTGTTATTTTTTCAATAATGGCTTTTACACAACAGGGGAAGCTTAGAAAAGTGGCTACTGTTGGCTTTTTGAATGTAGAAAACCTTTGGGACACTATCCGTTCTGCAGATTATATTGATGGTACTAAAGACATTAGCAATCCTGCCTTCCACAGAAGTATCCCGCTTGACTCTATTAAATTTTTAGAGGCTGAAAAGCATGACGGTCCATGGAGCGACGGTGCTTTAAAAGGTAAAAAAGCAGTGAGGTACCAAAGCGGATCAGATGAATTTACACCCAACAGTGCAAAAAACTATAATACTAAAGTGTATAAGGCAAAACTTGCCAATGAGGCTAAAGTAATTTCTGAAATGGGTGCGCAGTATACCAAAACAGCACCTGCAGTAGTGGGACTTATTGAGGTAGAAAACAGACAGGTTATTGAAGATCTTGTTAAGCAGCCTGCCCTTGCCAAATACGACTACGGAATTATCCATTACAATTCTTATGATTACAGGGGAATCGATGTTGCTCTGATTTACCAGAAAAGAAGATTTACCCCGACCAATTCATTGAAAAAAGAACTGAAAATTTTCGGTGATGATGGCAAAAGAGAATACACAAGAGATATTTTGGTAGTAACCGGCTTCCTTGATAACGAAAAGGTAGCATTCTTCATGAATCACTGGCCTTCAAGAAGAGGTGGTGAAGCCGTTTCATTACCGAAAAGAAATGCAGCTGCCGCTTTATTGAAGCAGCAGATGGACAGCATAAGAACATTGGACCCTTCTACAAAACTTTTTGCAATGGGTGACTTTAATGATGATCCTGTAAGCGCAAGTTTAAAGAATTATTTAAAAGCTGTAGCAAGCCCTAAAGATCTGAGTGAAACGACACCTTACCTCAACTTAATGTATCCTCTGTACAAAAAAGGGATTGCTTCGCTGGCTTACCAGGATGCTCCCAACTTATTTGACCAGATCATTGTTTCTAAAAATTTAATGTCTGACCAGATAACAAAAGAATATTCAGTATATAAAGCAGAAATCTTTGCTCCACCTTATCTGGTGAACAAAGAAGGTAATTATAAAGGCTATCCTTTCAGGTCCTGGAACGGGGACCAGTTTACTGGAGGATACAGTGACCACTTCCCGGCATTTGTGATTCTTCAGAAAGAACCATAAAAAATTAACTTAGGCACTCATTTTGAGTGCTTATTTATTATACAATGCTTTGTTATGAAAAATCTTATTCTGCTGTTTTTCTTCGCTTTAATTCCTTTAAGCTGTTTTTCCCAGGACAGCACCAAGAAGGAAGAAGAAAAATCGGAAATGAAGCCTTCTAAAAATGAAGACGGAGAATGGGACCTTACCGTGATCGATACCCAATTCGACTATTTTCTGAATGCTGTGGCTAAACCTATAAGCCAATATTCAGAATCTTATCTGAAAACCAAAAACGCATTCCTTGTTTCCGAATGGAACTCTTATTATCATTCAGGAAGATACCGGAATATTATAGAATCAGGGATAGATTACGATCCGGGAGAGAATTATGGAATTAAGTTCGAGTACAAGCTTTATCAGGTTTTTGCTTATGTAAGCTGGAAGTACGGACTGAAAATGAACGGGCTTTCCGGAAGTGATGCCATGAGATAATAACTTTCTTAAACCAAAATAAAAAGGTTCAGAATTTCTTCTGAACCTTTTTATTTTTATAATAGCTGAAAATTATTTGTTGAATAATTCCTCTACTTTATCCCAGTTTACTACGCTGAAGAAAGCAGCAACATAATCTGGTCTTCTGTTTTGGTAATTTAAATAATAAGCATGCTCCCAAACATCCAGTCCTAAAACAGGTGTTCCTTTAACATCTGCAACAGGCATTAACGGGTTGTCCTGGTTTGGAGTAGAAGAAACAGATACAGAACCGTCTGAATTTTTAACCAGCCACGCCCATCCTGAACCGAATCTTGTTTTAGCAGCTTCAGAAAAATCAGTTTTAAATTTTTCAAGACCTCCATAAGCTTCAATAGCCGCTTTTACATTTCCTACAGGCTCTTTGCTTCCGCCTGGAGTTAAAATCTCCCAGAATAAAGAGTGGTTAAAGTGCCCTCCTCCATTATTTCTTACAGCTGGCTTGTCAGTTCCTGTCTGGCATATTTCTTCGATCGTTTTACCGGCCAATTCAGTTCCTTCGATTGCTTTATTTAAATTGTCAATATAAGCCTGGTGATGTTTTGTATAATGGATTTCCATAGTTTTAGCATCAATAGTCGGCTCTAATGCATCGTATGCATATCCTAATTTAGGTAATTCAAATGACATAATTTTTATTTTTAATGTTATAGTCAAATTTAGCCATTATTTAAGCTATTATCAAAAACTGGGTATTACTTTAATAAATCTTTAACATTGATATATTGATTTAGAATGAATTAAATTTTTAAAGTAAATAATATAAAACAAATTATTGCAATAGATCTATCTTTTTTAACGTTGCACTTTATTTCTGTATACTCTAAGCACTCACTTTCAGATCTTACCATTAAAAAAGCACGAAAATCATTGATCTCCGTGCTTTTTTTTAACAAACAATTAAATTAATCTATTTATTCATCGACATCAGGAACTCTTCATTATTTAAAGTTCCCCTGATGTTTTTATTTACAAATTCCATTGCTTCCACAGGATTCATTTCGGAAAGATATTTTCTTAAAATCCACATTCTCTGTGAAGTAACTTCATCTAAAAGAAGATCATCTCTACGCGTGCTTGAAGATACAAGATCGATGGCAGGATAAATTCTTCTGTTGGCAATTTTTCTATCCAGTTGAAGTTCCATGTTACCGGTACCCTTGAATTCTTCAAAGATCACTTCATCCATCTTGGAACCGGTATCAATTAATGCTGTAGCAATAATAGTTAATGAACCACCTCCTTCAATTTTTCTGGCTGCCCCGAAGAATCTTTTCGGCTTATGAAGCGCATTGGCGTCCACACCACCTGATAAAACCTTACCGGATGCAGGAGTAACCGTGTTATACGCTCTGGCCAACCTCGTAATGGAGTCCAGCAAAATCACTACATCGTGTCCACATTCAACCATTCTCTGTGCTTTTGCTAAAACCAGGTTGGCAACTTTTACGTGCTTATCAGCCGCTTCATCAAATGTAGAGGCAATGACCTCAGCATTTACGCTTCTTTCCATATCGGTAACTTCTTCAGGACGCTCGTCGATCAGAAGAACCATCATATAAACTTCCGGATGATTGGCTGCAATAGAGTTGGCAATATCTTTAAGTAGCATCGTTTTACCTGTTTTAGGCTGGGCAACGATCATTGCTCTCTGCCCTTTTCCTATTGGCGCGAAAAGATCCACAATTCTTGTCGATAGTGTAGATTCATTTCCTGCAAGGTTGAATTTCTCTTCAGGGAAAAGAGGTGTTAAATATTCAAATGCAACACGGTCTTTAATGAAGGCAAGATCGCGTCCGTTTACTTCTGTAGGTTTTAATAATGAAAAATATTTTTCACCTTCTTTCGGTAGTCTTACGATTCCTTTAACCGTATCTCCGGTTTTCAGTCCAAAATTTCGGATCTGTGCCGTAGAAACATATACATCATCAGGAGATGAAATATAGCTGAAATCTGATGAACGAAGGAATCCGTAATTATCCGGTAGAATCTCTAAAACCCCTTCAATACTTACCATTCCATCAAAATTGAACTCTTTTCTGTGTTCAGTATGATGTTCCTCAGCCTTTTCAGCATGCTGTTTGTGCTGGTTTTGGTTCGGATTCTGGTTTTGGTGCTGATTTTGGTTTGGATTCTTATGCTGGTTTCCGCTGTTTTGCGGATTATTGTTCCCTTTTTGTTGGGATCTCGCCTGAGATGGAGGAGTATTAGGCCTTTCTTCTGATGGAGCAGATTCCTGAGGTTCTGCATTTTTTGGAGCTTCTGCTCTTTCCTGAGGATTTTCGGTATTGCCTGTGTTGGCAGTTACCCTCTTTCTTTTTTTCTTAGCCTGTGACGAATTGTTTTCTTCAGGAGCAGCAGCTGTCTCAGGTTTAGGCTGTTCTGCTTTTATGTCTTCAGCTGCCGGTGCTTTTTCTTCTGCTTTTTCTACAGTTTTCGGAGTTTCTTCCACTGGAGCTTTTACTTCTGCTTTAGGTTTGGCGGGCTGTCTTTTAGGCGCTGCTTTTTTTACAGGGGCCTTGGCAGGTTTTTCTGCTGGTTGTTCTTCAGTATTCATACTGGTTTCTGTGGCGTTGAAATAATCTTTTGCAACTTTAGGGTTAGAAGCCTGAAAGTCAAGAACGGCAAAGATTTTATCATTATCATTGCTGTTTCTAGCAACTTTAACGCCTAAATCTTTTAAGATTTTAGTCAGTTCCGTTACGGATTTTGACCTTAACGTTTCTATGTTAAACATACTTAATGTAAAAATGTAATTAATTGTGAGTAAGAAAAGTAAGTCCGGTGACTTTTGTTTTCAAGTACATATGTATAATGCAAATCTACACTAATTTTTGAATTGTGCAAAATTTATGTTATTTTTGCCCAGTATTTAATAATCAATGTTACAAAGAATACAGACTATATGGACTCTTTTGGCAGTTTTGGCTGCTGTTTTCCTTTTCATTACGGGACAGGATGTTGACGTTTTTGGCAATATTCCAGTGATTGATATCAGCTGTATTGTGCTTGTTTTGGCAGGAGCATTGAGTATTTTCAGTTTTAAAAACAGAAAAAGACAAATTTTGCTGAATACCATCAGCATCATTATAAACGTTTTGTTGATTGGCGTATTGGCGTACTGGTTACTAAACTTATCCGGAGGAATCCAGATTCCTGAGAAGGGTATTGAGCCGGTTTTCCCATTAATCGCGGTAATAAGTCTGCTTATTGCAAACATTTACATCCGCAGAGATGAGAGGCTCGTAAAATCTGTAGACCGACTTCGATAGCCTTACAACGATTTTTTGAGTGAGAACAGTTCCGAAAGGAGCTGTTTTTTTGTTATATATGATTTTTTTTTAACGCAAAGTTGCATATTCGAACCGTATTATTTTTAAGTGAAGCAAAGGTGCCGGCTTCGCCGTTGATGAAAGCACGGACTAAAACGCACGCTCCATCAAATCAATCGTAGATTGATTCCTTCTTTGCTCTCTTAAATATAAAGTATAAAGATGAATCCTTTGCGTTAAAAAAATTTCAGGTAATTATTAATTTCTCTCATGCCTTCTTCTTTAACGGTTCCAATGTATGATCCTGATTAAATTTTACTTTAAAGATTAATTTTATATCATTTCATGCAACATTTCCGTTAAAAATACGACTGATTTATAAATTATATTAAAATGAAAAAACTAACCTATCTGGCCCTGTCATTCTGCTCAGTACTTACATTGGCACAGGAAGTTTCAAAAGAAAGAGTAACCACCATACTTTCAACATTGGCTTCAGACGAAATGAAAGGCCGCGAAATCGGGACTCCTGAAAATGATAAGGCTGCAGAATATATTGCCAAACTGTTTAAAGAGAATAATCTTGAGTACTGTACCGGTAATTCTTACCTGATCCCTTTTGAATATGAAGGAAAGAAGGCTTATAATGTATGTGGTATCAAAAAAGGAAAAACAGATCAATATTTAGGGTTCTCTGGACACTTTGATCATATCGGGATGAGTGATAAAACCGGGGATAATATTTACAATGGTGCGGATGATGATGCCAGCGGAATCACCACTTTGGCAGGAATTGCAGATTATTTCAAAAATAAAAAGCCGGAATTCTCAATGGTGTTCATGGCCTTTAACGGGGAAGAAAAAGGAATGCTGGGTTCCAGAGCTATTTCTACGGATCCCGCTTTGGATAAGGTATATAATAATATGACTGCTCTTTTCAATTTTGAAATGGTCGCTACAGAATCCCAGTTCGGGAAAAATGCTCTTTTTATGACGGGTGATGAATTCTCTGATTTCGATGAACTTTTCAATCAATATGCTGCAAACGGATTAAAGATCAATCCTGATCCATATGCTGCCCAAAAATTATTTTACAGATCGGATAATGTAAGCTTTGTAAAGAAAAAGATCATCGCTCACTCGTTCTCTACGGTTGATATGACAAAGGCTTCTCATTACCATAATGAAAGTGATGATGTGAAGGTGGTAGATTTTGATAATTTGACGACTATTATCAACAATGTGGGAAAAACTTTAGAAAAACTGACTCCCAAAAATTTTGCTCCAAAGTATAATGACAAAGTGAAATTTTAAATATCAGATAACAAACACAAGACCGCCGGAATGGCGGTTTTTTCGTATTCCGTATTGTATGCATTCTAAAAAATTAAACAAACGTTTGTAACAAAAAACTACTTACTGAAACATATTAATTAAAGTAAAAGAGGATTAAGAACGTCTTTTCCTTTAATTTTACGTAATTTTGCTATCCAATTTTTCATTGAATGAAACCATTACAAAGAATACTTTATTTCGCGAAACCGCATCAAAAATACCTTTTCGGAAGTATGTTTTTCAATATCCTGTACTCTTTACTGAACATCCTGTCGGTGGGAACCATGCTTCCTATTTTAGGACTGATGTTCGGTACGATTGAAAAACAGTCAAAAGAACCGGTATGGAGCGGAGCTTTCGGCGATTATTTCAATTATATTAAAGATAAAGCCTATTATTTTGTACAGACCCAGATTGATCAGCATGGCGCTGTTTATGTACTTGCTGTACTTTGTACAATTACCGGGGTTTCATTCTTATTAAGAAATATTTTCAGGTATATCGGAGCTTTCCTGTTGGTAAATTACCGTGTAGGAATTACCCGTGACCTTCGTACTGCGATGTACAATAAATTCCTGCAGCTTCCTGTTTCATTCTTTACGGAGCAGAGAAAGGGTGATATGATGTCCAGGATTTCCAATGATATCGGAGGTGTAGAAGGTGGAATTATGGGCGTACTGGTAGATATCATCAATGCTCCGTTCATGATTATCTCATCACTGATTGCCCTATTTTTACTGTCCCCTCAGCTCACGTTGTTTTCACTGGTTGTTTTCCCGGTTATGGGACTGCTGATCTCATGGACCGGAAAAAGCTTAAAAAAGCAGGCCCATTATGCGCAGGCTGAACTGGGAAACCTTTTTTCACTGGTAGACGAAACTTTAAAATCTTCTAAAGTGATCAAAATCTTCAATGCAGATAAGATTCTTAAGAACAGATTCAACGAAACAACAACCAACTGGCAGAATTTCGCCATAGATATGAGCCGAAGAAGGGAACTTGCCTCTCCTATGAGCGAATTCCTTGGTTCTATTACCATACTTATCATTACCTGGTATGCAGGAACTCAGATTTTAGAGGAGCAGACTATGAAGCCACAGGCTTTCCTTGTTTTCATCGGAATGTTTTTCCAGATCCTGGATCCGGCGAAAAAGCTTTCCAGTGCAATCTCCTCTATTCAGGGAGGGATGGCCAGCCTGGAAAGAGTGGCTGAAGTTCTTGACTATGACTTGAAAGTGGAAGAAATTGCAGAACCGGTTTCCATTTCTACATTGACTAACCAGATTGAATTCAAAAATATTGGATTCTTTTATGACAAGGACAATGTGATCCTTAAAAATTTCTCACTGATTATTCCGAAAGGAAAAACCATAGCCCTTGTAGGACAGAGCGGAAGTGGAAAAACGACAATAGCCAATCTTCTTGCAAGATTCTATGATGTCAATGAGGGCGAAATTTTAATTGACGGGACTGATATCAAACATTTAAAATTAAAGGAATACCGCCAGCTTTTAGGAATGGTAACCCAGGAATCTGTATTGTTCAACGATTCGGTTTACAACAACATCCTGATGGGTAAACCTGATGCTACGAGAGAGGAAGTAATTGAGGCTGCAAAAATTGCCAATGCTGATACTTTTATTTCTAATCTTCCTGAAGGTTATAATTCCAACATCGGCGATGATGGGAATAAACTTTCCGGAGGTCAGAAGCAAAGGGTTTCTATTGCCAGAGCAGTATTGAAAAACCCGCCTGTAATGATCCTGGACGAAGCAACTTCTGCTTTGGATACGGAATCTGAAAGATTTGTACAGGATGCTTTGGACAAGATGATGGAAAACAGAACTTCTCTTGTTATTGCCCACAGGCTTTCAACTATTCAGAAGGCAGACTGGATTGTAGTAATGGAGAAAGGAATTGTTGTAGAGCAGGGAACCCACCACGACCTTATTGCTAAAAAAGGAATGTACCACAAGCTTGTGGAGCTTCAGAACTTTGACTAATCAATCGTTTATTGAATTAAATTCAGTAAAATGAATCCTATACAAGAGTACTTCTACAGAATCGATGAGCCTGAAAGAAGTACTCTTTTGTTTTTAAGGAAAATGATCCTGGAATCTGATCCCGATCACATTACGGAAACATTCAGTTTTGGGCTGCCTTTTTTCAAGTATAAAAAGAAAATGCTGTGTTATCTCTATTACAGCAAAAAATACAGGCAGCATTACATAAGCTTTTATCATGGAGACAGGCTCAATTATCCTGAACTTCTTCAGGAAGGCAGAAAGAAGTTTAAAATCCTTCTGATCAACATGGAAGAGGATTTGCCGGTTGAGATTATTTTAAACCTTACAGAAGAGGTTAAAAAGTATATAAAATAAAAAAGGAGAAAATTTAATTTCTCCTTTCAATATTTTGATTGATCTCTATTAATCTTTCATTCTGGCGATTACATCCAGACCCCCTTTTGTAATATCTCCGATCTTACAGATAATTTCAGTGTCCAAAGGCAGAAATACATCCATTCTGGACCCGAATTTAATAAAACCAAACTCATGTCCCGCTTTTGCCTGATCCCCTTCATTACAGTAGAAAACAATCCTTCTGGCCACATATCCCGCAATCTGACGGAAAACTACTTTATGATTGGTCTCAGTTTCCACGGTTACCGTAGTTCTTTCGTTCTCTGTAGATGATTTTTCATGCCAGGCAACAAGATATTTACCCGGATGGTATTTTTTATAGATCACTTTTCCCGAAACCGGATATCTGCAGATATGGACGTTTAACGGGGACATGAAAATAGACACCTGGATGGCTTTTTCCTTCAAGAATTCAGTCTCATCCACTTCTTTGATCATCACCACTTTTCCGTCTACCGGAGCAATCACATTTTCTCTGTGTTCTAAAATATTACGATCCGGAACTCTGAAGAACCAAAATACTAAGCTGTAAACAACCAATAATGGCATAATGATCAGTAACGACCACATTTTAAGAAAATAAATAGCCAATACACTTATGATGATAAACAGTATTGTTGCTACCGTAATCGTTCCTTTCGATTCTCTGTGTAGTTTCATGAGATTAAATAAATTTTTCTAAAATAAAGTACAAATATACGACAGGAACGCAGATTAAAAAACTGTCCAGTCTGTCCAGCACACCTCCATGCCCCGGAATGATGTTTCCGCTGTCTTTTACCCCGAAATTTCTTTTCAGCTGACTTTCTACAAGATCTCCCAACGGAGCAAATGCAGCCACAAGGAAACCTACTACCATCCAGTTCCCGCGAAGTTCAGGCTGATAATGCTCTACAAAATAGGATAAAACCAACGTTAAGACAACGCCCCCGGCATACCCTTCCCAGGTCTTCTTTGGAGAGATTTTTGGGGCCATTTTATGTTTTCCGAAAAATTTTCCGGTAAGGTAGGCAAAAGTATCACTGCTCCATATCAGGATAAACAGGAAAAGAACTTCAAGCGAGAAGGTTCCGTCATAACTGGAAAACTTAGGCAGTCCCAGTGCAAAGCTGAAAGGCAATGCTACATAGATAACTGTAAAGATCAGCTTTCCGCTGTCGTAATAAAGCTCGTTGGGATATCTGAATAAAGTAATTACTGCAATAACAATAAGGGAAATTGCCAGTATTTCATTCAGCCTGAAATCGAAAAAGAAATCATGGTGGAAATATCTTTTGGAAAAAACATAGTAAATAAAAATGACAAGCGGAAGTACAATCCATTTTTCGTAGCCTTTCCCAAATTTCATGATCCTGATGCATTCCCATGTACCTACCAGCAGCAAAAGACTAATCAATCCGTAATACAGGTATTCCTGCCTGATAAGTCCCGGATGGATCCTGTTGATGAGCTGGGCTCCCAGCGGTGTTGTGCAAAGAATGATAACGGCAACGTAAACAAGTCCGGAAATGGTTCTTTGAATAAGGTTTTTGTCCAAAATGTAAAATTTATAAGTTGATGCTTAATCTTCAAGCAGCAATAAAAACAGTTTTGTATTCGTATGGGAAGAAGTATCCAGACTTGACTGGCCTCCGCTAATGGAAGTAAGGTTTTTGATATTCCCGTTTCTTTTTATTTTCCCCATTGCATCATTCAGGTTGTTCACGATTTGCGATACATTGGCCATGATAATGATTTTCCCGGGAAGCCTTGAAGAATGATAATGCAGGATATTATTGTGCGAAAGCATGATTCTGCCATCGTAGGCAATGAGGTATTCGCAGGTAATAAAAGCCGCATCATTGGAACTCTCCATTTCTGAGGTAAACGGAGTTTTTACAACGTTCAAAAAACTTTGAAGTTCTTTATCCCAACAGAAAACATTGGTGATTCCTTCTATTTTGACTATCTGATTCAAAGTCTGCAGGGCTTCCGCCTCATCGGCACAATAATTAAAAAATCCCCCTGAATGCGTAAACAGTTGCGCAAACTTATAGTCAAGATCCGCATTTTTCAGCGAATCCCCGAGCTTCTCCAGACTCTGTTTTTCCTCTTCCTCAGGCTGGTTGGTAAGTTTGCTTACAATCTTCTTGAATAAATTCAACTTAAATTATTTTTAGTCAACTTTATACAAAAATAGAAATAAATTATAATAGATTCTAAAAAACTGGCTTTAAATATGAAAAAAACCTGACAATTCTAAGACTGTCAGGTTTTTTCTAATATGTTTTGGAAGTATTTTTAAAGTTGAGTCGGGCTTTCCGGAGCCTGAATTTCATTACCTTCTTCCTTGTCTTTAATAATGATCTGCTCCTCCGGTTCTTTTGCCGTAGCAATTGTACTGGTAACAGGTCTTTCCGTTAATTCGGGATCCCATGCTCTTTTACCAAAGATATCTTCAAGGTCTTCACGGAAGATCACTTCTTTTTCCAGAAGCTTATTCGCTAAGGCATCAAGCTTATCTTTATTCTCATTTAGGATCTGAACAGCTCTTTGGTATTGATTTTCGATGATCGATTTGATCTCCGCATCAATTTTCGTAGCAGTTTCTTCAGAATAAGGTTTTCCGAAAGAATACTCAGACTGCCCTGAACTGTCATAATAAGATATATTTCCGATATTCGGGCTTAATCCGTAGACTGTAACCATAGCCTGAGCTCTTTTCGTTACAGATTCCAGATCAGACAATGCACCTGTCGAAATATTGTTAAATATCACTTGTTCGGCAGCTCTTCCTCCTAATGTTGCACATAATTCGTCCAGCATTTGTTCAGTCGTCGTAAGCTGTCTTTCTTCCGGAAGATACCAGGCTGCCCCTAAAGAACGTCCTCTCGGAACAATCGTTACTTTTAAAAGTGGTGCTGCATGTTCTACCAGCCATGAGATGGTGGCATGCCCTGCTTCGTGGTAAGCTACTCTCCTCTTCTCAGAAGGTTTGATCGCCATGTTTTTCTTTTCAAGACCACCGATGATTCTGTCTACAGCATCAAGGAAATCCTGTTTAGTTACAGAAGTATGACTGTTTCTCGCTGCAATAAGAGCGGCTTCGTTACATACATTGGCAATATCTGCCCCGCTGAATCCAGGAGTCTGCTTCGCAAGGAAATCTCTGTCTACATTCTCATCCAGCTTGATTTTTTTCAAGTGAACATCAAATATCTCTCTTCTTTCGTGCAATTCCGGAAGGTCTACATAAATCGAACGGTCAAAACGTCCGGCTCTCATCAGGGCTTTATCAAGGATATCAGCTCTGTTGGTAGCAGCCATTACGATAACGTTCACATCTGTCCCAAAACCATCCATTTCTGTAAGAAGCTGGTTCAGGGTGTTTTCTCTTTCATCGTTCCCACCTGAGAAATTATTTTTTCCTCTTGCACGTCCGATAGCATCAATCTCATCAATAAAGATAATAGCCGGAGATTTGGCTTTTGCCTGAGCAAAAAGATCTCTAACTCTTGAAGCTCCTACACCAACGAACATTTCTACGAAATCTGAACCTGAAAGGGAGAAGAACGGTACTTTGGCTTCACCTGCAACAGCTTTTGCCAATAATGTTTTACCGGTTCCCGGAGGGCCTACAAGCAGCACTCCTTTAGGAATTTTTCCTCCCAGCTTTGTATATTTTTCGGAATTCTTCAGGAAATCCACTACTTCCTGTACCTCTTCTTTAGCTCCTTCAAGACCTGCAACATCTTTAAATGTCACCTGAATTCTTTCCTTTTCGTCAAAAAGTTTAGCTTTAGATTTTCCAATGGAGAAGATCTGTCCGCCAGGACCTCCGCCTCCGCCCATCTTTCTGAAAAGAAGGAAGTAGAAAAGTCCTAAAATCGCAATCCATATCAATGCGGAAACCAGGATATCCATGAATGGATTTTTGCCTGCTCCGTAATCTTTGGTTGTCGTGATTTTAGCATCTGCTGCTTTTATCTGATCAAATTTCTGAAGGAAAAGCTGAAGATCTCCGTATTTTACAGAAAAATCTGCTTTTGGAGCCATATCGAATGCAGAAAGAGGATTATTCTGATTGGCCGATTTATTGACCATTGCCGTCTTTGCTGCTTTTGTCAGGAAAACATCTGCTTTCTCTGTGTCTTTGTATATGATAACGTTTTGGACCTTTCCTGCCTGCATTTCCCTAAAGAAAGCATCCTCATCAATAGATTTTGCACTGTCGCCTCCTAAAAAATTGGAACCGAAAAATAACAAAAGAGCCACGATTGCAATTGGAAAAAACCAGTTGAATCCTTTATTGTTCATTTATACTTTTTAAAATTTAAAATTCATTTTCTATTTTCGTAATGGCTGCATCTCCCCAAAGTTCTTCAATATCGTAATACTCACGTACTTCTTTCTGGAAAATATGCACCACCACTGTTACGTAATCTACCAAAACCCACATGGAATTTTCGGTACCCTCTACATGCCAAGGTCTATCTTTAAGATCGTTTCTTACTTTTTTCTCTACACTTCCTGCCAATGCAGAAACCTGCGTATTGGAGTTTCCGCTACAAATTATAAAAGTTTCCGCTACAGAATTTTCTATTTTCGAAAGGTCGAAAATCATGATATCTTCTCCTTTTACATCCTGGATGGCTTCAACAATTTTATCTATTAGTGCCTGCTTTTCTGCTGTTTTATTCATTAAAATATCTATAATCTGCAAATTTATTGTTTTTCTTTTACTTTAACCTTACTTTTAGCCCTTTAAAGTCTTAAAGTTTTCTTAAATGGGTCAATTATTTTATTTAAAAGAGTGTTCTTCTACTAATGACGAAATATCACGGTTTTTACTTTACGGAGATTCGGATTTTATAGCTTTACATACGTTTAATCAAACTAAAGGCCGCGGACAATATGGAAACACATGGGCAGCGGCGGCCGGAAAAAATGTAGCGTATACATTGGCTGTAAAGGCTGAAAACGTTCTGCTCTCAGATTTTATATTCAATTACTATACCGCAGTTGTTATCCGGGATTTCCTTGCCAATTTGACTGATCATGATGTAAAAATAAAATGGCCGAACGATATTATCCTTAAAAATAAAAAAATCGTCGGAATTCTCATTGAAAAGAAAAAAATTAATCAAAATAATTATTTCATCATAGGTGCGGGATTCAATATCCTGCAGGATCAATTTGAGGAAATATCGCAGGCAGGATCACTTCTGACACAGACCGGGCAGGTTTACGACCTTGATAAATTCGTCCTGAACCTTCATGAATATTTATTGGGGAAACTGAAAAATATTCCTTCCGAACAAGAAATTATCGACAGGTTCAACCTGAATTTATACCGTAAAAACGAAATCTCGGTCTTCGAAATTGAAAAAGAGAGACAAAATGGCATTATCCGGAATGCAGACGAAAAGGGTGAACTTTGGATAGAACTTGAGAAAGGCGGCTTAAAATCTTTCTATCATAAAGAAATCAAGCTTCTTTACTGATTGGCTCTTTTCAGATACAAATAAAGGGTAAGCGGGAAGAAAACCATGTTAGGCAGCCACATCGCTACAGCCGGCGACAAGCTTTTATTTTCCGAAACCACTTTCAATGCTTCAAAAGAGAAAACAAAAACAAAGGCCAGGGAAATCCCTATGGCAAGATTGACTCCCAAACCTCCTCTTTTTTTCTGGGAAGCCAGAGAAAGTGCCAGGAACGTTAAAATAATAATAGAAACAGGCATTGAGGTTCTCTGATGAAACTCGTTAAGATAGGAATTCAGGTTGCTGTTTCCTTTTTCCTTTTCCCTTTCTATAAATTTTATAAGCTCGGGAGTGGTTTTATTCTGTCCAAGAAGTTCGTTCGGGAAAAGCTCTTCGGGAGAATGCCCGTAACTTTTCCTTATTTCGACACCATTCCCCAGTTTTTCAGTATTGTCTTTGTTGATGGTTTTTTCTAAATAATTGGTGAGAATAAACTGTTTTTTTGCTTTATCCCAGTATACTTCGGATGACTTGAGTTCATAGGTCATCTTTCTGTATGTATCAAATTTCTGATACACAAAGCCTGAACCTCTGGTTTCTCTTTTATTCCAGGAGTTGACGAAGATGTATTCCGTTTTGCTTAACTGGGCGGATGCAGGACCCGTTCCCAGGATTTTTTCTTTGTTTGCAGCGTTATAGGTATAGGCTTCCAGCTCATTTTTTTTGATATTTGCCCACGGAAGCACCATGTGATTCACGACAAGTGATATCATTGCAATAAAAAGGGAAGTATAAAGATAAGGCTTTGCAAATCTGTGAAAACTGGCTCCACTGCTGATGACCGCAACAATTTCAGTATTATTTGCCATTCTGGAGGTGAAATAAATCACGGAAATAAATACCAAAATGGAAAGGAAGGTCACTACGAGATTAATGATCCAGAAGGGATAGAAGTTGATCAGGAAGTACATTAAATCCAGTTTGGGATCTAATGCTTTTGCGTTTTCTATCCTTGGGATTTTCTGCTGTACATCGATTACCAATACAACAATAGACAGCAATATCAGCATGAAACTGAATGTTCCAAGGTATTTTTTAATGATATATCTGTCTATAATCTTGATCATGATATTCTCTATTTTAAAGTCTCTGTCTCAGAACCGGTACTACAGATTTTTTCCATTCGTAGAAGTCGCCTGCCACGATATGTTCTCTTGCCACTTTCACAAGATCTAAGTAAAATGCCAGATTGTGTACGGATGCAATCTGCTTGGCAAGATATTCTTTTGACACAAATAAATGGCGCAGATATGCTTTTGAATATTCTCTGTCTACATAACTTGTTCCAAACTCATCCAGAGGGGAAAAGTCACGCTTCCATTTTTCATTTTTAAGATTCATCACGCCCTGCCACGTGAAAAGCATTGCATTTCTTGCATTTCGGGTAGGCATTACGCAGTCCATCATATCGATTCCAAGGCCGATGGATTCAAGGATATTCCAGGGAGTTCCTACTCCCATCAGGTATCTTGGTTTGTCTTTTGGAAGGATATCCGTTACTTCATCGGTAATTCTGTACATTTCTTCTTCCGGTTCTCCTACGGAAAGCCCTCCGATGGCATTTCCTTCTGCCCCGGCTTCAGAAATCACTTCAGCTGAAATTTTTCTGAGATCCGAATAGGTAGAACCCTGAACAATCGGGAATAGCCTTTGCTTATGACCGTAAATCTCTTTATTTTCTTCTGTCCAGTCAATACATCTCTTCAGCCAGCGGTGGGTAAGCTCCATGGATAATTTGGCCTGGTTGTATTCGCAGGGATAAGGTGTACATTCATCAAAAGCCATAAATATATCTGCTCCGATCTGTCTCTGGATCTCCATAGACTTTTCCGGAGTAAACATATGATAACTTCCATCAATATGAGATTTGAATTTCACTCCTTCTTCCGACATTTTTCTGCTTTTGGAAAGTGAAAACACCTGAAAGCCTCCTGAATCGGTAAGAATAGACAGATCCCAGTTCATAAATTTGTGCAGCCCTCCTGCTTCCTGCATAATATCCATGGTAGGACGAAGATACAGGTGATAAGTATTCCCCAGGATAATCTGGGCTTTAATGTCTTCTTTTAATTCTCTCTGATGAACGGTTTTTACACTTGCTACCGTTCCTACAGGCATAAAGATTGGCGTCTGAATCTTCCCGTGATCTGTGGTGATCTCTCCTGCCCGTGCTTTCCCTTCAGAGGTTTTTTCTATATTAAAAAATTTCATTCGTATATTCTTTTATTTCAACGGCCTGTACCGGACAAGGCTCGTTTCCGCATCATTATTATCTATTGAAAGCGGGTGGTGTACTCCCGTTTTTTTTCAGTTTATCCTGAATATATTGATCTGCTTTCGGATCTTTTTTCACTACTATTTTCTGTGCATCCTCCGCAATATCCTTCATTTTGTCCTTAACAACATAATATTTAAAACTATCTATAAAATCCTGCGATTTTATGTTGTGTGTTTTGAGTACAAATCTTGTTCCTGCTTCTAAATTTTTGTTTGGGTATACGATAACCGCCTGATCCGTTATAGAAAGATCGGCCAGGATCTCAGCCATCTTGTCGGGCTCGATCAGGTTTTTAGGCTTGTCGATATAGTCGCCGCATGAGAACATGCACAGCATAACGAAAATGAAGATCAGCTTTTTCATAATCTGTTGATTATTGACTTCCATTTTAAATTTAAAACTCCAAACACGGCTTCATGAATAATACCGCCATTCATTTTGCTTTCTCCTAAAATTCTGTTGGTAAATATAATAGGAACTTCCACAATTTTAAAACCTTTTTTAAAAGCACGGAATTTCATTTCAATCTGGAAGCCGTAGCCTTTCAGTTTTACATTATCCAATCCTATCTCTTCAAGAACTTTCCTGGAAAAACAGACAAAACCTGCCGTTGTATCATGGATGGGAAGTCCCAGAATGAAGCGTACATATTTGGAAGCAAAATAAGACAGCAATACCCGTCCCATAGGCCAGTTTACCACATTTACGCCTTTTGAATACCGTGATCCGATCGCCATATCTGCATTCAGACAGGCTTCAAAAAGTTTGAGCAGATCATTCGGATTATGTGAGAAATCGGCATCCATCTCAAAAATATAGTCATATTTATTTTCGATGGCCCATTTAAATCCATGGATATAGGCTTTTCCCAAACCGTCTTTCACATGTCTTACCGACAGGTGAAGATAATGAGGAAACTGCTTTTGCAGCTGCCTTACGATATCAGCCGTTCCATCCGGAGAAGAATCATCCACCACTAAAATATGAAAATCGTCCTCCAATGCAAAAACCGTGGAAATAATATTTTCAATATTTTCCTTTTCGTTATAGGTAGGGATAATGACGAGTTTTTTCATTTCAGTTTGCAAAGATAGTTTATTTAACCTTTTTATTTTATACAAAATAATCTATAATTTTGCAAAAAAAATATTCCTTTTGCTGTTATCACAAAATTTCATAAACCATGTAAGAATACCCGAGAATAATGACTGGGTAATCTTTATTTTAATAGGATGCATATTCTTATATGTTTTCATGATGAATGTTATCGAAAGGGATGCCAGCCTGAAAGATTTTCTGCTTCAGAAATATTTTGATGCCAGCAATAACCTTCCAAGCTGGATTATCACCTCTTGTGTAACGGCCCTTACCCTGTCTGTTTTACTTTCACAGTACATCCCTGTTATTCCAAAATATATTAATGATCTGCATGTTTTAGGATACCAGCTTAATAAATTTGGGTATACATTGCTGGCAGTTGCATTTTTTTATATTGCTAAATCCGCCTTAGGCTTTTTATTTTACCAAAGTATAGGCGATGGCAGAAAATGGTCTGTTTTTTATTTTACCTCCACAAAATTTTACTTCATCCTGTCATTTTTACTGATAATTTTGTGTGTAACCCACTATTATTTCCCCGTAGACAGAAATAAAATATTTTTATACTATTTCGGATTCTTTGCATTTGTCGCGGTTTTCAAGATTTTCTTCTATTTGTTTCACAAAAACAACATACTTCCCGAAAAATGGTATTATAAATTTTTGTATATTTGCACCCTCCAAATCGCACCTTTATTGTTGCTTTGGAAGTTGTTATTTTTTTAATAAAAGTCAATGATGAGAATAAAGTCTATATTGGTTTCTCAACCAGCGCCTAGTGAGTCTTCTCCATATCTGGATATAGCAAAGAAGGAAAAAATAAAGATTGATTTCCGTCCTTTCATCCACGTCGAAGGAGTTGACAACAAAGAACTCAGAACTCAGAAGATAGATCTGACGCAGTTTACCGGGATTATTTTCACCAGCAAAAATGCGATAGACCATTACTTCAGACTTGCCGAAGAATTGCGTTTTGCCGTTCCGGATACGATGAGATACATCTGCCAGTCTGAGGCGATTGCCAACTATCTTCAGAAACATATTGTTTATAGAAAGAGAAAGATCAGCTTTGGGGAGAAAAACTTCTCGGATCTTCTGCCTCTATTTAAAAAATTCCCGACTGAAAAATACCTTCTGCCATCTTCAGATGTCTTAAGCCCGGATATTGTGAAAACAATGGAAACAGCGAATGTAGACTGGACAAGAGCCATTATGTACAGAACGGTATGCAGCGATCTTACGGATATCAATGCCAAGGATTATGATATGCTGATCTTTTTCAGCCCACAGGGAATCAAATCTCTTCAGCAGAACTTCCCGGACTTCAAACAGGAGGAAACAAAAATCGGTGTTTTCGGAAATACGACTTTAGCGGCAGCGGAAGAAGCAGGCTTAAAGGTAGATCTTATGGCTCCTACAAAGGAAACCCCATCGATGACTATGGCCCTTGAAAAGTACATTAAAGCGCTTCATAAATAGCCTTTAATATTTAATATAATACAGCCGTCTTTTCAATACAGGAAAGATGGCTTTTTTTTAACTAAATTTGAACAAAAATTAATATTGAATGAAATGATACTTTATCAGTTACCCACAAAAAGGAAAATTGATAATGTAAATTCCACCAAGCCCATAAATTAAAATATTGAATGAAAGCTCCACAGGCAAAAAAAATAGAACACATACTGGAAATACACGGCGACAGAAGAATTGATAATTACTTCTGGCTTAATGAAAGGGAAAATCCTGAAGTCATCAAATACCTTGAAGAGGAAAATGCCTATGAAGAGTTCATGATGAAAGACACGGAAGCTTTTCAGGAAGAGCTTTTCGAAGAAATGAAAACCCGTTATAAAAAAGATGACGAATCTCTTCCTTATTTCTTTAACGGATACTGGTATATTGTACGTTATGAAGAAGGAAAAGAATATCCGATCTTCTGCAGAAAGCATAAAAGCCTCGATAATACCGAGGAAATTATCGTTGATGTTAATATTTTGGCAGAAGGAGAAACCTATTTTGAGGTAGGAAGCGTTGCTGTTTCACCGGACAACAAGCTGGTTTCTTTTTCTTCAGACAACGTAAGCCGCAGGATCTATACCATTAATTTTAAAGATCTTATAACCGGGGAAACTTTACCGGACCAAATTCACAACACCACAGGAAAAGCGGTCTGGGCGAATGATAATGAACACGTTTTTTATATCAGAAAAGATGAAAGCCTGCGCGCATTTCAGGTTTACCGTCATAAGCTGGGCACTGATTCCGCAGAAGACATTCTGATTTTTCATGAAGAGGATGATACTTTTGATGTAAATGTTTTCAAGACAAAGTCTATGGAGTACATCTTCATTGCAAGCTCAAGTACCATTTCCGATGAGCACAGATTCATTCCTTCAGACAATGTTTTTGCAGAATGGAAAATTATCCAGCCCAGAATAGATGATCTGGAATATTCGGTAGAGCATTTTGAAGATGAATTTTATATCATTACGAATGCAGATGGGGCAACTAATTTTAAGATCGTAAAAACTAAAATTAATAATTGCGGAATGGAAAACTGGGTAGATGTAATTCCACACCGTGCTGAAGTTCTCCTGGAAGGTTTTGAAATTTTCAGGGATTACCTGGTTCTTGAGGAAAGAGAAGAAGGGCTTCTACAGATCAAGGTTATTGATGAGAGAACCCAGGAAGCTTACTACCTCCCATTTTCTGACCCAACTTATACTGCCTACATCGGGATCAATATGGAGTTTGACACGGAAGTCCTTCGCTATGGCTATACATCACTGACGCAGCCAAGCTCAACGTATGAATATAACATGAAGGAGAAAACCACCCAGCTTCTGAAACAGCAGGAAGTTCTTGGAGGAAAATTCTTTCCCGAAAATTATATCTCTGAAAGAATCTGGGCCGAATCCAGAGATGGGGAAACAAGAATTCCTATTTCATTGGTTTACCATAAAGACACGAAGAAATCTGCAGATACCCCATTGCTTTTATATGGCTACGGAAGCTACGGACATACCGTGGATGCCAGCTTTTCCAATGTAAGACTTTCTATTTTAGACAGAGGATTTATTTATGCTATTGCTCACATCCGTGGTGGAGAATACCTGGGAAGAGAATGGTATGAGGACGGGAAAATGCTTTATAAGAAAAACACATTCTTCGATTTTATTGATGCAGGGAAGCATTTAATTAAGGAAAACTATACATCATCACAACATATGTACGCAATGGGCGGAAGTGCCGGTGGTCTTCTTGTGGGAGCTGTGGTTAATTACGAACCAAAGCTTTTTAACGGAATTGTAGCACAGGTTCCTTTTGTAGATGTGGTGACCACCATGCTGGATGAAACTATCCCTTTAACAACCGGGGAATATGATGAATGGGGAAATCCCAATGATAAGGAATACTATCAGTACATGAAGGAATATTCACCTTATGACAATGTAGAGGCAAAAGATTATCCTCACATGCTGATCACAACAGGCCTTCACGATTCCCAGGTACAATATTGGGAACCGGCAAAATGGACTGCAAAACTGCGAGAGCTTAAAACAGACAATAATCTTTTATTATTCAAAACGGATATGAGCTCGGGCCACGGCGGAGCCAGCGGAAGATTTGAATCCCTAAAAGAAGATGCGCTGGAATATGCATTCCTTTTAATGATTGACAAAAAATAATTTAAATTTTTCCAGCTTTAAAACATAAATCATGTTATTATTAAGTTTCCTTACAATAGCTATCATTTATTATCTGATACAGAAAGATAAGATCCGAAGAGCAGAAAAACGGGAAATTTTCAAAGAAAAGCAAGAAGAAAAACTTCAGCAGCTTCTTGAAAAAGCAAGAGAAGAAGATTCAAAAAAAAGCTGAAGAAAAATAAATGACGAATACTATGAACGAATCCGAATACTGGCAAAAAGTAGAACAGTTTTTTATAGAAAATTTTGACACTGAAAAAAACGCTCCCATTGAAACTTATTTGTTTTTAATAGGCCTTCAGGAATTGGGAAGCGGCCAGCAGAAATATACAAAAGATGATAAAGTGAATTTAATTCATATTGCAGTTTGCAGACTGTTGGAACCTTTTGGGTATTACAAATTCACCCATTACGATGATGATGGATATCCTCATTTTGACAAACTGGAAGAACTTCCGGAACTGAAGCCAAACGAGCAGTCTCTTTTAATGAAAAAAGCAATTATACAATATTTTCAGGAAGAAGAGCTGATTTGATAAGTTTAAATCAATTTGAGAATTTGAAAATGAGTTAATTTGAAAATTTGATGACGGTCATTTTTCAAATGAATTCCTGAATTCCGAAAGCAAAAAAACAGATTGGTCTGCCTATATAAATTTCTAGAGAATAATAGATGTGAAGCAAGCACAAAATCATTCTCAAATTAACTCATTTTCAAATTCTCAAATTAAATAATTTCTGCAAGCTGTGTCAGTCCCATTTTAAATCCTTCCTCAAATCCCATTTCCAGCTGTTGATTCATAGCTTCCGGTGTCGAAAAGTGAATATTGATGGTCACTTTTGTACCTTCTTCCACTCCCGTAAAACCGAACAGCCATTTCGACTGCGCAAAATCTTCATTGATATTACCATTTTCATCGCAGAAAGCATCTACTCCATCAAAGCTGCGGTGCTCCGTAATTTCACCATAATTTACTTTGGCATAATGCCTTTCTCCTTCCGGGCCAACCATTGAATATAACCATTCTCCTCCTTCTTTGAAGTCCTGGTTTTTGGTTTCGCATTTCCAGGGCTTTGGTGCCCACCACTGATCCAATAATTCGGATTTGGTAAAATAGTCCCATACTTTTGAAGCATCAGCATCATATATTTTCATGACATATACGCTGTTCGAATCAAAATCTTTGTTAAAAATGATATCAGAGTCCATAAATAATTATTTTTATTAAAGCTAGGTATTTAAACGTTTACAGGACTTTCCATAGGACAAGTTATTTTAAATTCATAAATAATTGTTAAAAAACTCCCTTTTAAGAAAAATTATACAATTTTTTGGCTCGTTTTTTGTTTATGAAGTCTTAAAATAATTAATTTTAACATTCATTTTTCCCAATATATTAAAATCAAATAATGAATAATAAATTCATCCCAATAATTTCGGTGTTTATGACAATCTCACTGATTGTTTTTGTTACGCTCCAATTTTATTGGCTGAAAAGATATTACAATGTCCTGGAACAAGATTTTTCAAGCAAAGTATATACCGCATTAGAAAGCACTGTAAAAAATGTTTCAGAAATTGAGGTGGAAAAATATATGAATGAAAATAATAAGAATTTCAGAAACAATATTATTGCCAACAGTAAGCAACCTTCTCTGACTACGATACAGCAGGTAGAAGATTCCGGTACACAAAGACAGATTATCTATTCTAAAAATATCATTGAAAAAACACAGCTTCCCATTTCTCAAAGAGGAGATTCTATAAAATGGACCACTCTTTACAGTGACGAAGCAGCATACAAAATAAAAAGGGATACTACCAAACCCGAACAGCTCACTGCAGAGATCAATAATGATATTGAAAATGGTGATTATACTATAAAGGAATTTGCCAAAATTTATGGAAATAATTTACCCATTACAAAAAGAGTTGACGATAAAGTTCTTGATTCGGTTATCACCAAAGAACTGAAAATAAGGGGAATTTCTGCAAAATTCGGATATGGGGTTACCGATAAAAACAATAATCTCACCAGTATTGTCAATAAGGCTTATAAGGAAAAAAAGGATAACAATACGTATTCATATCCCCTTTTCACAGATACAAAAGACCGGACTTTATATAGTCTGGCTTTGGTATTTCCTAAAAAAGAATACTCCCTGGCTATGAATAACTGGCCGATGCTTCTCGGAACTTTCCTGTCATTGCTGACCATTCTTGGGATTTATATTATTTCCATCAATTATATGATGAGACAAAAGAAGCTGGCGGAAGTAAAGACAGATTTCATCAATAATATGTCTCATGAATTCAAAACCCCGCTGGCAACAATTTCCGTAGCTACGGATTCTTTGGCCAATGACAAGATTGCTACAAACCCGGATAAGGTAAAATATTATTCGGAGCTGATCAAGCAGGAGAATTTAAGGATGAAAAAGCAGGTAGAGAATGTTTTGAATATGTCCAAACTCGAAAGAAACGAAGTGGAGCTATTCTTAAAAGAAACCAATGTACGGGAACTGATCAAGAAAACAACAGAGTCTTTCAACCTTATTGTTCAGCAGAGAAACGGGTCCCTGAGACAGGAATTCAATGCGACCAATTATATTTTTAAAATAGATGAGTTCCATATCTCAAATATGCTGGTGAACTTACTGGATAATGCCAATAAATATTCGCCGGAAACACCTGAAATTGATGTAAAAACAAGAAACGAAGGAGACTGGTACGTCATAGAAATTTCCGATAAAGGAATGGGAATGGAAACCCAGAACAAAACCAAGATTTTTGAAAAATTCTTTAGGGAAGAGACCGGTAACATTCATAATGTGAAAGGACAGGGACTGGGACTTTCTTATGTAAAGAAAATTGTAGAGCTCCATAAAGGACAGATCGTCGTAGAATCCCATAAAGATAAAGGAAGTACGTTTACAATCAAGCTGCCGATGAGCTAAAATATAAATGATAAGTGATGAGTGATGAATGATAAAAGTTCAAGAATCAATTATCGATCATCATTTATCAATAATAAAATAGAAACCAAATAACAAAATATAAGAAGATAGAGTGAGAACGTTCATTCTTAAATTTTTAATTATTAATTTATAATTATTAAAATCATGAGCAACAGAATATTATTAGTAGAAGATGATCAGAGTTTCGGGGCTGTGCTGAAGGATTATTTAACGATCAACAACTTTGAGGTAACCCTTGCTACCGATGGAGAGCAAGGTTTGAAAGAATTTACAGAAAATGAGTTTGATATCTGTATTTTTGACGTAATGATGCCTAAAAAAGACGGGTTTTCATTAGCTGAGGACGTAAAAAAAATTGATAAAAACACCCCTATTATATTCCTTACCGCAAGAAATATGAGAGAAGATATCCTTAAAGGATACCAACTTGGGGCAGATGACTATATTACAAAACCGTTTGATACAGAACTTCTTTTATACAAGATCAAAGCCATCCTGCAGAGAAGCTCCACTTTGGAAAATGAAGAGCAGGAGCAGTTCAAGATCAGCAACATTTTCTTCGACTCCATGCTGAGACAGCTGAAAGTAGGCGATAAAGAATACAAACTTTCTCCAAAAGAAAATGAACTTTTGAAACTTCTTTGTATCCACAGAAACGATTTCATGCCGAGAGACCTTGCCCTGAGAAAGATCTGGAAAAAAGAAAATTATTTTACCGCAAGAAGTATGGACGTGTATATTGCAAAACTTCGTAAACTCTTAAAAGATGATGAAGGATTGGAAATCATTAACGTTCACGGTGAAGGATTCAGGCTTTTGGTTAAAAATTAAGTCTAAATACCAATTATAAATATAAAATTAGCAAAACAATTAAAAATGTTTTGCTAATTTTGTTTCATACCGATTGGATATGAAAAATACATTCTTGGGCATTATCGCCATTTCAATATTAGCTGTTTCCTGCAAAAAAGACGAAAGACCTACTTATATAAAAGAAGAAGCGGGTATTCAGCAGCCCAGCGTGGCAGTTAATTCAACTTCCAAAACTGCACTGATGGATCAGGCAGGTGTACAGTCCAATCCTAATCCGACTTCTGCCACAGTAGTTCCGGGAATTAAAAATCCTCCTCACGGGCAGCCCGGCCACAGATGCGATATCCCAGTAGGACAGCCGCTCAATGTAAATCCGGCGACTATCCAGACAACACCCGGCCAAAATCCTAATAATTCCATTAAGATAGATGCCAATTCAATGTCAGCGGGCAAAGTGGCGATCGACAATAATGCAAAAGCAGTTAAAACGGCTCCGGGAATGAATCCTCCACACGGACAGCCCGGCCACAGATGCGATATTCCTGTAGGACAGCCTCTAAACAGTAAACCCGTTCCGGCACCACAGCCTGTTCAAAGTGCCGCTCAAAATGTTCCCGGTCCGGTAACAGCACCGGCCCCCGCAGGCGAAAAACCTAAACTTAACCCGGCACATGGAGAGCCATGGCACAATTGTGCCTTAAAAGTTGGTGATCCTTTATCTTAATTTTGTATTTTTGCAGAGATGAAGCTGTTTCACATTCTTACAGTTATTTTTTGTCTGGGAATTTTTTTGGTTCCCAAGGATAGTTTCTACTCCCAATCTATGCAGGATACCTGCTGTAAAGCGGAGACCGGAAAAAGTGACTGTTGCAAAAATCACCCGACAAAAGACAGCAAAAACAACCCAGCAAAATCTTCATGTAATGACGACTGCTGTTCAACATGCGTTGCATGCTATACTTACATAGAAACACCTTTTTCGAGGAATTTACACTTTGAACTGTCTTATTACAAGGCTAATAAGAATCAACAGTTCCACTATTCACCGCCCCATTTATCAGACCGTTTAAAAGAGATCTGGCAACCTCCCAAAATAGGTTAATTATCACACAGTGAGTTTATTAAACAATTTAATGAACCGTTTTTAATTAATCTAAATTTTTAAACAAAATGAAATTATATATTACCAGGTTTATACTTGGTCTAATGATCCTTTCTGTACACTTTATATCTGCTCAAAACCTTTCAAAAAGCCAGTTTAAGGTCAAGGGAAACTGCGATATGTGCAAATCCAGAATAGAAACAGCAGCCAGAAAAGCAGGCGCTAAAACTGCTGTATATTCTATTGATCTTCAAACTTTAACATTGGAAACTGACAGCAGGGTTTCTACAGACGAAATTTTAAAGAAAGTAGCCGAGGCCGGCCATGATAATGAAAAATTCAAGTCCTCCGATGAAACTTATAAAAGTCTTCCGGGATGCTGCCACTATGAAAGAGACCTTCAGCCTTCCATTGCAGAGGCTCATCAACATCATTCTAAAAAAGAAAACGAGTTTTATGTAAAAGGAAACTGTGCTTCATGTAAAGCGAGAATAGAAAAAACAGCAAAAGAAGCCGGTGCAGATTCCGCAGAATGGAGTGCGGAAAAACAGACAGTAATCTTAAGCTTTGATCCTTCGAAAACTTCATCAGATAAAATTTTAAAAGCAATTGCAGATGTCGGTCATGACAATGAAAAATACAAAACCTCTGATATGGTTTACAAAAGCCTTCCCGGATGTTGTCTGTACGACAGAGATATTCCGTTCGGAGAAACCAACCCGAATGTACATTATGAAGAAGGGGCAAAACACGACGATCATACAGAACATAGCTTATCCCTTAATGAAACTCATGAGCAGCACGAGAAAAGCATTGAAGGGGTAACGGTTACCGGTTCGAAGGCCGCCACGGCATTAAGTAAAAAGGAAGCAGGTCTTGTTTTTAATATTGATAAGAAAGAATTACTAAAAGCAGCTTGCTGTAACCTGTCTGAAAGCTTTGAAACCAATGCAACTGTAGATGTTTCTTTCAGTAATGCTGTTACCGGTACCAAACAGCTGAAAATGCTTGGTCTTGACCAAAAATACACCAGCTTAACCAAGGAACTTCTTCCTGAGATCCGGGGGCTGGCTTCGGCTTACGGGCTGAATTTCATTCCCGGAAGATGGATCGAGAGCATCCAGCTGACAAAAGGAGGAAGTACAGTAACCAACGGCTATGAAAGCATCACGGGACAAATCAATACTGAACTTCTGAAAAATGCCAAGGAACCTGAAACTTCATTAAATATTTTCGCTGATTTCAACGGAAGAGCGGAAGCCAATATTACCAGCGTCTCCCCTATCAATGAGAAATGGTCACAGACCTTTTTACTGCATGGAAACGGAACTTTCGGGGATACGGACATGAATCACGATACTTTTCTTGACAGACCGAAAGGAACGCAGATCAACGCAGCTTATCTCCTTAATTATAATGATCTTGAAAAATCGGGATTCGGATCGCATTTCGGGATTAATTTTATCAGGGATGAGAGAACAGCCGGGCAGGTTGGATTTGATAAGAAGCTGGGGCAGGATGAACAGCCTGCTTACGGTGTAGGTATTGATATTTCAAGATTCCAGGTCTGGAATAAGACAGGATATGTCTTCAAAGGAAAGCCTTACCAAAGCCTGGGATGGATGAATCAGTATGTGTACCACCAGCAGGGCAGCTTTTTCGGACTGAGAAATTATGCAGGGAAACAGCATACGTATTATTCAAATTTAATCTTTGAAAGCATTATCGGAAATACCAATCATAAGTACAAGGCCGGAGCCAGCTTTTTATATGATGGCTATGAGGAAACGTACTTAACAGACAATATGAAAAGAAATGAGATCGTTCCGGGAATTTTTGCAGAATATACATTAACAGGGTTAAAATATACTTTGGTAGCAGGAGCCAGAGCAGATTTTCATAATCTGGCAGGAACCCAGTTTACCCCGAGACTTAATTTTAAATATGATTTCACGCCTCAGACGATCTTAAGACTTTCTGCAGGAAGAGGATTCAGAACGGCTAATGTTTTTGCGGAAAACCAACAGTATTTTGCATCGAACAGAAGTATTCAGATCTTACAGAATGGCGGGAATATTTATGGGTTAAAGCCGGAAATCGCATGGAACTATGGGGCAAGCTTACAACAGGAATTTAAGCTTTTCGGAAGAAAATCTTCGGTTGTTGCAGATTTTTTCAGAACGGATTTCCAGGATCAGGTACTTGTTGACCTCGATCGTTCTCCACAGCAGCTTACCTTTTATAATTTAGAAGGAAAGTCTTTTGCCAATTCTTTCCAGACCCAGTGGGATTTTACACCTTTCAAAAATTTTGATGTAAGATTGGCTTACAAATATTATGATGTTCAGGCAGATTATATAGATGGCAGAAGAGAAGTTCCGTTCATGGCGAAGCACAGAGGATTTGTAAACCTTGCCTATGCAACCAATAAAAATGACAAAGGAGGATTCTGGAGTTTTGATACGACGCTGAATTGGGTAGGAAAGCAAAGACTTCCGGATACTTCAGGCAATCCGGCAGAATTCCAGCTTCCCGTATACTCCGATTCTTATGCTGTGTTGAATGCTCAAATCTCGAGAAATTTCAATAAAAAGATCAGAGCTTATGCAGGAGGTGAAAACCTTACGTCTTACTACCAGAAAAATGCAATCGTAGATTTCAGAAATCCTTTTGGAAATTATTTTGACGGAGGGATGGTATATGCCCCTATCATGAAAGCTAATTTTTATGTAGGACTGGATGTAACTTTCTAAGTTTTAAACAAAAATTTATAAAGGACACCGATGATTTCTGTCGATAAACTTCTACAGCCCGTCGATATATATCGATGACTTTTATAGGGAATTTTATTTTAGAATATGGTTACTTTGTAACTGTAAAACTAACCCAATAAGAATACTGATAGTTATTCCGGCGGGAAGGTTTACAGGAACAAAAATGATGAAATAAAATACAGTAGTAGGGATAACCTTGAACTTTTTGAAAAATTAAAAAAACACAAAGATTTAAAAAAGTAAACTTGGTTTATAGGTTATTTTGACACAAAAAAAAGACTGTTTTAAAAACAGTCTTTTTTATTTTTACAGAATCTATCTTCCGAAATCATCCTGTACTCTTACAATATCATCTTCATCTGAAGGATTTGAGGCATCAGTATGCTGCCATATTTCAGCCACTACACCCCAGCCGTCCAAACCTATCAGCCTGTGTCTTTCACCCTGCTGAAGCTTGATCTGATCTTTTGGGTGATATTCTTTCAGCTCGCCTTCTTCATCGGTATTGCTAGTTTTTATCCCAACGGTACCTTCCACAACTTGCCAGATCTCGGCTCTGCGGTGATGGTACTGCCAGCTTAAACGGGCGTTCGGGGCAACAAGAAGGATCTTCGGGCTCAATTTTCCACCTATTTTAAGGCTTTCTACATCAATCCCGTCAAAGTACTGATTGGCAAAATTCTGCGCCTGGTTTTCATCAATCACGAAAAATCCCCCCCATGGTCTTGTATTATCTTTTGATGCAATAGTAAATCCCTGGGATTCAAGCATTTTTTCTACTTTATCGAATATTTCTGTTTTCTCTGCACTCATAAGCTATTCCTTTCTAAATTATTTTCAAATATAAAGTTTGTAATGATTATTCTTTCGACATCGAATAAGGAAAATCCTTTTCCTGAGATCCTCTTTCTTTATTCGGCTTACTATCCATCTGGAATTCGAGGATAGCTCCGTTCATCAGCTCTTTGTGACTCAGCCAGTTCCTGGAGTAAGACCGAAGATTTAAGTTCAAGGATTTTACATATAAATTTTCAGTACTGTTTTCCGGTGCTTTTATTTCAATTTTCTTGCCGTTTTCCAAATGGATTACAGCTTCTTTGAAAAGCGGCGCTCCCAAAACATATTGGTCTGTAGCTGGCGTCACGGGATAGAATCCTAAGGCAGAAAACACATACCACGCGGAAGTCTGGCCGTTATCTTCATCCCCGCAATAGCCGTCCGGGGTTGCATAATAAAGCTTATCCATCACCTGTCTTGCCCAGTACTGCGTTTTGTATGGGGCACCTGCATAATTGTACAGGTAAATCATATGTTGGATTGGCTGATTTCCGTGAGCATACTGTCCCATATTCATGATCTGCATTTCGCGGATCTCGTGAATCACACTTCCATAATAGCTGTCATCAAATACCGGCGGGAGTGAGAATACTTCATCCAGTTTGGCTTCGAATTTCTTTTTTCCGCCCATCAATTTGGATAAACCATCAATATCCTGGAAGACAGACCAGGTATAATGCCAGCTGTTTCCTTCAGTAAAGGCGTCACCCCATTTAAACGGATTGAATGGTGACTGAAATTTCCCATCCTTGTTTTTACCGCGCATCAGGCCTGTCTGCGGATCAAACATATTTTTATAATTATACGCTCTTTTTTTATAAATATCAATTTCTGAAGCGGGTTTCCCTAGAGCTTTTCCCAATTGGTAAATTGCAAAATCATCGTAAGCATATTCCAGGGTTCTGGCAGCGTTTTCATTAATCTTGACATCATAAGGAACGTAGCCTAAAGTATTGTAATATTCTACTCCTCTACGGCCTACAGCATCGATCGGGCCTTCATTGTTGGCTCCGTGTTTTACAGCCTGCCAAAGGGTTTCTATATCGTATCCGCGAAGTCCTTTGATATAAGCATCCGCAACCACTGACGCAGAATTGTTCCCAATCATAATATCAGAGTATCCGGGGCTGCTCCACTCCGGAAGAAACCCACCTTCCTTGAACGTATTGGCCAAACCTTCCTGCATTTCGACATTCATGCCCGGATATACAAGGTTCAGGAAAGGATAAAGAGCGCGGAAGGTATCCCAGAATCCGGTTCCTGCGAACATTTTCCCATCCAGGATCTTCCCGTTATAAGGGCTCCAGTGTTTTACTTTGTTATGAGCATCAATCTCGTATAATTTCTGAGGAAAGAATAATGTCCTGTACAGCGAAGAATAAAAGGTCCTCATCTGCTGATCTGTTCCACCTTTTACTTCAATTCTTCCCAGGGTTTTGTTCCAGATATTTTTTGCATCTGTTTTTACCTGTTCAAAATTCCTGCCTGCGATTTCCCTTTTAAGATTCAGTTCTGCCTGCTCAAAACTGATGAAAGAGGAAGCCGTTCTTGCATAAACGCTTTCTTTATTTTTTAATTTAAAACCAACAATTGCACCGGCATGATCACTTGTGATTTCCAGCTGGTTTTTCACAAAAACACTGTCTTTCCAGGTGGTCGTTAAATCAAAATCTTTGTCAAACTGAACAACGAAATAGTTTTTGAAGTTATTGTATTTTCCTCTGGAATATTTAGTAGTGTAACCAAGGATTTTTCTTTCTTTAGGAAGGATTTTAATATATGAACCTTTGTTCAGAGCATCAATAACAATGTATGCACTGTCTGTTTTAGGAAAATCGAATTTGAAGAAAGCTGCTCTTTCGGTAGGAGTAAGTTCTGTAGTCACATTAATGTCGGCCAGATAAACGCTGTAGGTGTAAGGTTTTACAACCTCTGCTTTGTGGCTGAACCAACTTGCCCGTTCTTCCTCCTTAAATTTTAGTTTACCCACACCCGGCATGATCGCAAAAGCGCCGTAATCATTCATCCAGGGTGATGGCTGATGGGTTTGCTTAAAACCTTTTATTTTGTCTGCATCATAGGTATATGCCCATCCGTCACCCATTTCCCCCGTTTGCGGAGTCCAGAGATTCATTCCCCAGGGAAGTCCTATGGCAGGATAGGTATTTCCATTGGACAAAGAAGGTTTGGACTGTGTTCCCATTAAAGGGTTCACATAATCGGCAAAGGATATTTCCTGGCCAAATGCCAGGATATTGAATAGAATAAAAAAACTTGAGAATAAAGACTTCATGATATCATTTTGTTAAATTGATCCTGGCTTTCTTCAAAGCATACCCTGCAGCACCAAGAATAGCTGCATCTTCAAAAATAGCAGAAATTTTAATAGGAAGATTGATTTTATGTTCTGCTAAATGCTGATTTAACCTCTTTTTAAAGTAAGGATATATTTTTGCAATATTTCCACCTATGACCAGTACTTCAGGATTGTAATCCTTTACGTATTTCACTATAAATTCGGCAAAGGAATCTGCATAGTCGTTAAATATTCTGGTTTGTATCTCTTCGGGCTGGTCCAATAAATCTTTGGTTCCGGATATGGTTCCACCGGTCAAAGCAGCATACTGATTAACGAACCAGCGTGTTGCCAGGTAATCTTCACAGATAGAATCTTTGAAAGGCGAGTCCCATAAATCTTCGTCCGAAGCTGTTTCTCCATTATAGAAAGCTGTTCCCAAACCTGTTCCGAGGGTTACCCCAAAAATTTTATGATATTCCTGTACGCAACCGCCAAAAACTTCTCCTTCAAGAAAGGCTCCGGCATCATTCACAAAATGAATCTGATCCGGGGAAACTGAAAGCCTTTGGGCTAATTCATTTTTGATATTGACTTTATAAATATCAATAAATTTTCCCTGCTGCATCAGTGATATTCCATTTTCATAATCGAAAGGACCCGGCATGGCTATACCGATCAGAAGCTCATTTCTGACAAGGTTATGGATCACTTTTTCGATGGCTGAGACCCAGGCGGAAAAAATGGTTTCGCGCGACCCAAAGGAGTCAACATGTTCTCTTACATAGGTAGAACTGATAATTTCACGTTTTTCAGGATCAACCTGCGCCATGGTGATGTGCGAACCGCCAATGTCTATTCCTACTATATTCTGCATTATATTCTTTCTTTATATTCTGTTATTCTTTTTCATTAAAAGGGACAGACAGGAAAGTCATAACCTCCCGCCTGCCATCCTAAAATCCCCTAATTTTATTTTTACTTTTTATACGCCTGTTGAGGATTCAATTTTTTATTCTATGATCACCTTTCCTGAAGATTTCATTTTACCGTCTTTAGCATTTATCTTATAAATGTAAGTTCCTGCAGATAAATTCCCGGTACTGATCAACGTATCATTTTTATCAATTTTATGGTTTATGATTAACTTTCCTGCTGTATCATACAATGCAATTTCACTTGCAGTATTATCTTTAATCGTAAAGTGAATATCATTTCCTTTTTTAACCGGATTGGGATAGGCAAAAGCTGTATTATTTTTTTCTGAATCAATATCTTTCGTGGAAAGCACTGTGGCGCAGGCTACATCTGTTCTCCAGTTTGTCGCTGACATATTGACCAGAGTTGCAAAATGAGTATTTACCGTAGCGTCCAAAGCCCCGTTTCCGCTGCCTTCGTTCATTTTCCAGTTGGCTTCAAGATTAGGAGAGTTAGCCGGAACGTTGCAACTATTTGCAAGAATTTCAGAAGCCGTCAAGGCTCTTTTCCAAACTCTGAATTCATCCAGAAATCCGTTAAGGGTGCGGGAATTGTCATAATTCCTGGCCAGATAAAGAATCCCGTTGGCTGTAAAATTTCCAGAAGCGGCTACACTGGCATCAAGAACCCCGTTGATATAAATTTTCATGGTTGATCCATCGTAGGTTGCAGCTACATGATTCCATGTATTAGTCGCCAATGCTGAAACACTGTTAAGTTTTACCTGGGCAGATCCGAAACTTAATATAAACTGCAGTTTGTTATTGGCCAGATTTCCGTCTCCAAACCTCAGCATTGCAGAATTACTATCGCCTACTTCAATTCCGATTACTGAGGAAATATAGGGAAATGCTGTTTTAAAGGCATTTACTTTTACCCAGCCTTCGAACGTTATGGCATTCCCGCTAAGATTAAACTGCCCTGCATTCAGGTAGTTTGTGCTTCCGTTAAAAGACAGGGATCTTGCTCCCGGGCTCTGAACAGGTGCAAAGCCACTGTTGAAAGAGGCATCAGCAGTATATGAACTGCTGTTTGTTGCGCTGCATACCGCCTGTATTCTCCAGACATAATTGGTATTTTCCGTTAATCCGGAAAGCGTATAGGAAGTTGAAGAGATATTCTGAACATCAATCCAGGTGCTTGCTGCAGCTGTTTTGTACTGCAGATTGTATGAAGATGCCCCTGGTACGACATCCCAGGACACTTTTGTTGTAGCTCCCAAAAAGCTTTCAGATTTTACTCCGGACGGCGTGGTGCAACCGTTTCCCGAATTAAATCTCGGGGCAAAAATGTAAGTACTTTTTAGTGTTGCCGAGCAGTTAGACTGTATTCTCCAGTCATAGTCTGTATTTAGAGTGAGGTTATTAACTGTGATATTGCTTCCCGTATAGTTGCTTGCAATATTGGTCCAGGTGGTTGAATTAGCCGGTTTATAATCAATATTATAAGTCTGGGAGCCATTGACTGTCCAGTTTAATTTGGCTGAAGTACCTGTAATATTTGTAGCTTCAAGTCCCAGTGGCGGATTACATGTATCTCCTTGTGTCCAGGAGTAAAGAGGACCGGTAAGCAACGTATTTTCAGTGTAGAGAATATTGGATCCTGTACTCAGGTAACTGGCATCATCAACTCCATTAAGATCGTACCACATGAATACGCCGTAACCATCATTTTTAGTATTGGTTGCCAGCGTGGTAAGTGTAGCAGCAGAAGTGGATTGAGGGTTAGAGTTTCGGATCCATGTAGCCGCAGCCGAAAGCTTGGCATTGGTAAGAGGTGGTACTGAAGGCGCACTGTAAGTTCCGTAGTAAGGATTCCAGCTGTAATTGATATAATTTCCAGCCATATCACCGTTGTAACTTTGTCTTGATGTTGCCGGCCCCAGATAATAAAAAGTGATTAACTTATCCGGCATTGCAGCTTTGAGTTCCTGTAAAAGCATTACAAAAGAACTGGAGTTGGGCTGCCCGGTTCCGTTGTTTCCATAGTCTGCATATTCGTCATCCAGATCAATACCATCCAGACCGTAAGTGTACACTGTATGTGCAAGCTGCAGGGCAAAATCTTTTGCGGCTTCCCTGTTCGGAAAATTTGAAATTCCGGCTCCCTGATGGTTTCCAAGAATGTCCAGAAGTACCTTAATTCCTTTTTGCTGCAGGGGTCTTACATAAGTGTTCACATCATTCAACACTTTTGTCACGTTATTGTTATTGGCAATGTAAGCCCTGTTTTTGGAGACATCATAATTGATATTGGCGGCAAAAATAATGGCAACATCAAAAAGCTGCCTGTTCGTATTCTGCAAAGTATACGATCCTGCATTCAGCATATTATTATTGTTCACTTCTACATAGCAGACTCCCACAGGATTGAGCTGCTGGGCTTTAAGTATAGATGCCCCGTGAACGACCAGTAAGATCAGGGCGGTAAGAATAGATTTTTTTTTCATAGTATTAATTTAGTTTTGGTAAAACCACCGGGCCTGAGCCCGGTAGTGGTGATTCTTATTTTATAATTAACTTTTCAGTCTGCTTAAGGCTTCCGTTCTGAGATTCAAATTGAATAATATAATTTCCTTCTTTAAGCCTTGAGAGGTCATACTGCTGATCTCCCGCATTGATTGTTTGTGTTTCCAGAGGATTACCAGTAAGGCTATATACCGTTAGTTTCCCTTTGTTATATTCTTCCGGAACCGAAACTGTAAATGGTGAAGATTTGCTTGCAGGGTTCGGGTATAATTTCACCTGCTTTTTAGCTGTAACCTCTTCCAGGATTGTTGCATTTTGATTTCTTGCTGCCGCAGAGCCTGCCGGACATGGTATATCTGTTCCCCAGTTGGACGCATCTACTCCCGTTAATGTTAGAGTAATTCCATTTCCTGAGCTGTCCTGAACAGATGAACCGCTTCCTTCGTTAAATTTCCAGTAAGCGGCAAGAGAAGTCGCCGGAAGGGTCACATTACACATATTCTGGCTGATTTCTGTCTGGCTTAATGCTCTTTTCCAAACACGTACCTCATCTACTTTACCATTGAAATTCCTTGATGTATTATACAAATATCCTACATTAAATGCTCCGGTGGAACTCACACTCCCCGTCTGGGATTTGCTTGCATCAAGAACTCCATTGATATAAATTTTCATTGATGAGCCATCATAAGTTGCCGCAACATGATACCATGTGTTGGCATTCAGGGCTGTAGCAGCTGTTAGTTTTTGCTGTACATTATTGATACTTACCACAAACTGAAGCTTATTGTTGGCAATATTGGCATCGCCCAGTCTTAAAAACGCAGAATTGCTGTCGCTTACCTCCGTTCCCCAAAGAGACGAAATATAAGGTGATGCAGATTTAAAAGAAGATGGTTTTATCCAGCCTTCCATTGATAAGGCAGATCCGCTTAGGTTAATGTTTCCCGCTGCACCTGATTCTGTGCTTCCGTCAAGTGAAAGAGAGGAGGATCCCGAAGGAGCTGTTCCTGTTCCGCTATTGAATCTCGGGGCAAACATATAGGTACTTTTTACACTGCAATTGGTTCTGATTCTCCAGTCGTATTCCGTATTGGCTGTTAATCCTGAGATGGTTACGGAAGTAGCAGTGGTAGCTGTTGCAACGTTCGTCCATGTAGCAGAAGTAGCAAGCTTATAATCTACATCATAGGTGCTGGTTCCTACTGCTGACCAGTTTAATTTTGCACTTGTTCCTGTAAGGTTACTTGTAAATAATCCGATCGGTGCATCACAATTAGTTCCCTGCGTCCATGACTGTAAAGCAGTGCTTAAGATAGTCTGTTCTCCGTATAATGTCTGTGTTCCGGCTGAAAGCTGTGATGTTTCATTGGTTCCGTGGAGGTCATACCACATAAATACTCCGTATCCGCCGTTCTTCGTCTGGGTAGCCAGGCTGGTTGTAGTGGAATTGGAAGTATTTCCAAGCCATACGGCTGCTGGAGAAATCTGAGCATTGGTAAGAGGCGGTACGTTTGGTGCAGAGAAAGTTCCATAATTGGCATTCCAGCTGTAGTTGACATAATCTCCCACTCTGAGTCCATTCCATGAAAGTCTTGAAGCTGCCGGACCATAATAATAAAAAGTAATCATTTTATCCGGCAAAAGGGCCTTTAATTCCTGTACAAGCATCACAAAAGAACTTGCATTGGGCTGGCCGGTGCCGTTTTGTCCGTAATCCGAATATTCATCGTCAAAGTCGATTCCGTCCAGACCATAAGTATTTACAGTATGGGCAAGCTGTTGGGCAAAATCTCTCGCCGATTCACGGGTCGGAAAATTACAAATACCTGCTCCCTGATGGTTCCCCAAAATAGTCAGCACCACCTTCATTCCTTTTGCCTGAAGGGGCTTTATGTAGGTATCTGCATTGGTGAGCACTTTTGTAACGTTATTGTTACAGTACAGGTAAGGTCTGCCTCTGCCCGTATCGTAATTGATATTGGCGGCAAAAATATTGACGACATTAAACAAATATTTACCTGATGTCTGCAGTTTGTATGAACCCGCATTCAGGATATTATTGTTGTTTACCTCCACATAGCATATTCCCGTAGGATTAAGCTGCTGCGCATTCAGCACAGGAATGGCATGAATGATCATTACGATCAACATAGTAATGGCTTTTTTCATAATGTTTTTTTTAAGTTGTTTTGATGTATTTATATCTATTCATCTTCTCCGGCAAGGGAGAAAAATGACCAGCTGCTGACCGAAAAATTTCATACAGAATTCCTGCAATGAAATTTTTGTAAAACACTGAAACTAAAAAAACGGGAATAAAGGGTATGCTGCCACCTGCTGCAAATATCGAATCTAAGTCAGTAAATCCTGATTCTCGTTAAAGGTTTTCCATAACAGTTCTCCAAATAATGTATTGGCCCAGGCAAACCATTCTCTGGTAAATTTTTTATCGTTATCCTTGTGGAAGGATTCATGCATAAATCCTGTTCCGCCATGAGTTTTCTGTAAAGTTTCTATACACCATCTGATCTCCTTCTTATCGTTGGAAGTAAGCGCTTTCATGATGATACTCATCGGCCAGATCATATCAAGGCCAATATGTGGTCCGCCGATTCCTTCTGCCAGCTTTCCTTTGAAGAAGAACGGGTTGTCCTTTGACCAGACATATTTTCTTGTATTCAGGTAAACGGGATCGTCTGCTTTTACCGCATCCAGATAGGGTAATCCAAGCAAGCTCGGACAGTTGGCATCATCCATCAGGTTGTAGCTTCCAAATCCGTTGGTTTCAAAAGCGTATATTTTTCCATATTCCGGATGATCATAGATTCCATATTTTTTAATGGCCCTATCCACCTCATCGGCAAGGCTATTCAGCTGCTGAGCCAGCGTCTGATCATTCTTGATCGTTGAAACCATTTCTGCTGCCTGGCGTAAGCTTACTACAGCAAATAAATTGGATGGGATAAGAAAAGCATAGATGGTTGCATCATCACTTGGACGGAACATGGAATTGATCAATCCAACAGGGTTTGTTGGGTAGCCGTAGCCTCCCATCGGAATTCCGTCTGTAGCCCAGGCTGTGGTACGCTCGAATTTATATGGACCCAAGTCTGTTTTCCTCTGCTGTTCTTTAAAAGTTTGCAAGGTCAGCTTGATCCCGTGCAGCCAGTTGCTGTCAAAAGGTTTTGTATCGCCGGTTGTTTTCCAGAAATGGTAAGCGAGACGGATAGGATAGCAAAGCGAATCTATTTCCCATTTCCTTTCATGGATGCCGGGTTTCATATCCGTATGATCATATTCTTTCCATTTGCTTATTTTGTTTTCATCGTTATAAAAAGCATTGGCATATGGATCTTTCAGAATGAATTCTGTCTGTTTGTGAATAACTCCCAAGATCAGTCTGTGAAGTTTTTCATCTTTTTTTGAGAACTGCAGATAAGGAAAAACCTGTGCAGAGCTGTCGCGAAGCCACATGGCATCAATATCTCCTGTAATAACATAAGTATCCGGAGCTCCATTTATTTCTTTATAAAAAACAGTGGTATCTAAAGTATTGGGAAAACAGTTTTCGAAGAGCCAGACAAGTTCTTTATTTTTCACTTTCTTTTTAAAGGCCGCAATTGCATTTTCTACCGCTTCACTGGTGAAATGTCTTTTATCTTTAGGAACGCGGACAACAGGGAAATCTTCCGTACCCAGCGTTTTTGCAAAAACATTCTGAGTAAAGAATAATCCAGCTCCAGCCAGTGCACTTGTCTTTATAAAGTTTCTCCTTTCCATTATACTTTTTATTTCTTTAATTTTTTATTGATTTATTTTATAGGCTTGCTTCCCATGACAAATTTCAGTTCACCTCCGTTCATAATATCGCTGTGGCTGATTTCCCAGCTTTTGAACTCTTTTCCATTTAAGAACATTTTCTGAACGTAGATATTTTTATCGGAAATTTTATCAGCAATCACGGTGAAGGTTTTTCCGTTTTCCAGCTTTAAAGATGCTTTTGGAAACTGTGGCGCTCCGATTGCATAGACAGGTTTTCCGGGTGTCACAGGGTAAAATCCTAATGATGAGAAAATATACCAGGCAGACATCTGGCCGCAGTCTTCGTTGTTGACAATTCCGTCCGGTTTTGCTGCATACATATTATCACGGATGAATTTCACCATTTTCTGGGTTTTGTAAGGACTTCCTGCATAATTGTAAAGGTAAGGAACATGATGTCCCGGTTCGTCACCAAATCCCAGAGAACCTATGAATCCTGAAATATCTACATGCTGCTCCCCTTCCATTTTTAAAGCTTCAGTAAAGGTTTTATCCAATTTTTCTTCAAAGCCTTTTTTTCCACCGTACAGGTTCATCATTTCATCGATCTGATGAGGGGCGAAGAAATCATAAGCCCAGATATTTCCGGAAACCCAGTGGGGCTGCAGTTTTTTCCAATCATTTAATTTAAAATCAGCAAGGAATTCACCGTTTTTCTGTCTTGGCCAGAAGTGGTTGTTTTCTTTGTTGAAGGTATTCAGGAAGTTCATGGAACGTTTTTTATAAACTTCTGCTTCTTCCTTTTTACCCAGCTTTTCAGCAAGCTGCTGAATACACCAGTCATCATATGCGTATTCCAGGGTTGCAGAAACTGAAGCTCCGTTTTCGGATGGCGTGTAGCCCAGTTTGATATAATCGTTCAGGCCTCCTCCTCCATCGCTGCTGCTCATTTTATCGGTTAAAGAAGCATCTTTCATGGCCGCAAATGCTTTTTCCTGATCAATTCCCGGTACGCCTTTGGAAATGGCATCCCAGATTACAGATACACTGTGATATCCGAGCATACAGAAATTATCATATCCGCACAGCTCCCAGATCGGCATATGATCTTTACGATCGGTATATCTGCTGATCAGAGAATTCGCAAATTCTTTTGTGTGCTTCTGATCCATAATGGTAAGCAGAGGATGTGTCGCCCTGAAGCCATCCCAATAGGAATAGGTACTGTAGTTCGTAAACCATTTGGTATTCATGTTTTCCTGAGCTGCCACATAATCTCCGTTAGTATCCATATACAGATTAGGTGCGATAAAAGTGTGGTAAACTCCTGTATAGAAAATTTTTCTCTGGTCATCTGTACCCCCAGTCACCTGGAACCTGCTGATAAACTCTCTCCATGTATTTTGAGCTGCTTCTTTAGCTTTTGCAAAGTCTACATTTTTTGCTTCTGCATCAAAATTTTGCTGCGCTCCTTCCGTACTTACCGGAGATAGGGAAACTTTCACTTCTATGCTTTCATTTTCCCGGGTAGAAAATCTTACAAAAGCTTTGGCGTCTTTGGCGAGCGCTATTTTTTCATTTTCTTTTATCTTTCCTTCAGAATAAGTTCCGTAAGATTTGAATGGTTTTGAAAATTCCATCACAAAATAGGCGAATCTTTTACCTCCCCAGCCGTTGCTGTAGCAGTATCCTTTAATCTTATTGTTTCCCTCTATACTTACCAGCGTATGGTAAATATTTCCGAAAATCTTATTGGTTGGATCTATAATAATATTGGCTTCTTCACTTTTCGGGAAAGTATATTTGTGAAATCCCACTCTTGGTGAAGCTGTCAGTTCTGCTTTAATTCCGTAGCTGTCCAGCATGACTGAATAGTATCCCGGTGAAGCGGTTTCCTTATCATGAGTGAATGTCGAACGGTAGCCGCTTTCCGGTTTGTCTTCTGTACCCGGAAGCATTTTTATATTTCCCACAGTTGGCATCACCAGAATGTCTCCAAGATCTGCCCAACCTGTTCCGCTGAGGTGATTATGACTGAACCCCATAATGGTTTTACTGCTGTAATGGTATCCTGAGCACCAGTCCCAGTCGCCGCTTTTGGTATTCTGGTCCGGACTTAGCTGGATCATTCCGAAAGGAGTTGTAGCTCCCGGGAATGTATGGCCATGCCCTCCGGTTCCTATAAAAGGATCTACCCAGGAAAGAATATCGTCTTTCCGTTGCTGGGCATTTCCGGTATTGGAAACGAGAGTCAGTAATAAAAATATCAGGAGTTCTTTTTTCATAATCATAATACGGAAATCTTAAAAATTCTTCAAGATAGGAGTTTATTTAACAATACAAAAACCTCAACCATGATTTCAACAAGAAGAAAAATAAAGTTGACGGGCATATTTCACAGGTTTTTAATCAGTTTAAAGCGAATTCTTCTTCATAAAATCAATGATTTCTGAAATATATCCAAACGCAATAGCTACAACAGTATCCGCCGCGCCATAATAGACTGTTACCTTATCCCCTTCCGAAAGTGCCGCACATGGGAACACCACATTCGGAATATCTCCTGTAAGCTCGTACAATTCAGCCGGAGCCAGTAAGTAAGGTTTTGTTCTGTACAATACTTTTGACGGGTCTTCAAGATCCAGCAGCGAAGCTCCCATAGAATAACGGAAACCCCTGCAGGTATTGATCACGCCATGATAGAAAAGTAACCATCCTTCTTCTGTTTTGATAGGAACAGGACCTGCCCCGATTTTGGTACACTGCCATGCGCTGTCTTCGAACGGAGCCACTTTCATCACACATCTGTGCTCGCCCCAGTATTTCATATCCGGGCTGTAGCTGATGTAAATATCTCCGAAAGGGGTATGACCGTTATCACTCGGCCTGCTCAGCATGGCATATTTACCGTTTATTTTTTCAGGAAAAAGAACTCCGTTTCTGTTAAAGGGCAGGAATGCATTTTCGCACTGAAAAAATTCTTTAAAATCAAAAGTGTAAGCAATCCCGATCGTTGGACCGTGGTATCCGTTGCACCATGTGATCCAGTAACGGTCTTCTATAAACGCAACACGGGGATCGTATTTATAATCGGATTCTATCATTTCGGTATTTCCGGCTTTCATATCGATAGGATCGTGATTGATTTCCCAATTGATCCCATCCTTACTGAAACCTGCAAAAATATTCATCTGCACTGCTTTGTTGTCGCAACGGAAAACTCCTGCGAACCCGTCCTCAAAAGGAACTACTGCACTATTGAAAATGCTGTTGGATGTAGGGATCGCATATCTGTTGATGATCGGATTTGCAGAGTAACGCCACATAATATCATGGCTGTCTTCCGGACGATCCTGCCAAGGGATCTTTGCTGGTTGAAATGTCATAAAGTATTTTTACTTTTTATTTAATGTATTTGATAAATGATTTAGTGTTCTTTTGGTTGTTCAGGATATGAGAACGGAACAAGCAGTGTTACGACAAATGCCGGTATGGTAGCAATCAGAACCCAGATAAAAAACATTCTGTAGCCTACCCAATCGCTGATCATCCCGCTGAACATCCCGGGGATCATCACCCCAAGATTCATAATGCCGGTAGCAAAGGCGTAATGAGCAGTTTTGTGCTCGCCGGGTGCAATTTGCTGCATGATATAAAGCATCAGGCCTACAAACCCGAATCCATAGCCAAAATACTCCACAACGACCGCAATACCCACCGGGAGCAGCTCTGACGGCTGAAAATGAGCCAGTAGTGCATAGACCACAAATGGAATATTAAAAGCAGAGCACAACCAGATCAATGATCTTTTCAATCCTCTTGCCGCAATGAAATAGCCGGCCAGCACAGATCCTAAAATAAATGCCGCTGAACCATAAGTTCCATAAATAAGCCCGATATCCGATGTGGATAGCCCAAGGCCTCCTGAAGTTCTCGGCGCTTTAAAAAATAAAGGGGCAATCTTTATGGCAAACCCTTCTGCAAAACGGTAAAGAATAATGAAGAGTACTGCCCACAGGATATTCTTTTTTCTGAAGAAAGAAGTAATAACCTCCATCAGCTCTTTACGGATATTTCGTGTTTTTCTGGCTTCCCTTTGCTCATCCTTTTTATTTTCTTTAGGCAAAACAGCATAATGATAAATGGCCAGAAGAAAAAACAGAAGACCATAAATTCCCATAATGATCATCCATGCATTGGTAACTCCTTTTGTTTTTTCCAGAACTCCTGCGAAATAGACCAGAACTCCACTGCTGATAATTTTTGCCAGGTTGTAGAAAGCACCCTGCCAACCAATATATTTTGCCTGTTCTTTATTTGTCAGGAAATTGATATAAGTTCCGTCTGCTGCTATATCATGTGTAGCACCACAAAATGCAACAACTGCAAAAAGCGCAATGCTGTACCTGAAGAAGTCCTGCATCGGTAAGCTTAAAGCAATTAACGCAAACAGAATTCCTATGGCAAGCTGGGTGGCTACAACAAAAAACTTCTTTGTTTTATAGATCTCCAGGAAAGGGCTCCAAAGAGGCTTCAATGTCCAGGAAAACATAATAAGGGCAGTCCAGAATGTAATTCTGGAATCTGAAATCCCCATATCCTTGTACATGATCCCAGAAACTGCATTAATGGTTACAAAGGGAACTCCCATTGCAAAATATAACGTTGATATCCAGAATATCGGTTTCACCGACTGTGTTTCAGAATTGTTGCTTCCCATGTTTAAACTAAATATTAAAGAAAAAGAGAGCCTCTCAAAAGCATCATTCCGAATTGAAACGAAACTAAAATTGAAGAACCTAAACTAACGTGTATCAGAAATTTCTTCTACCGGAATGAAAAACCAAATTAAATCTAACTTTTGAGATGGCCTCTTTTATCTTTATATTGATCTGCTAAAATTATTACTTTTTATCCCACCATAGCTTGGTTCCCCCTGTATCAGGTCCTCCAAGGTACTGCAATGCTTGAGCATAGTTCAAAGTACTGTTACGGTATTTTGATGGAATTGGAATCCTTCTAATCATCTTATCAGTATCAATGGTCCCTCCACTGTCATTGATGATATTTTTGAAAATAATAGGATAGCCTGTTCGTCTTTGTTCTGCCCATGCTTCTGCACCATCAGGATAAAGCGCAATCCATTTTTGGGTCATAATTCTTTCTAGTTTTCTTTCAAAAGAATCTGCGGGATTCCATTTTATGGTAATTGTACTTAACTGTGGATTTCCAGCCAAAATATCGTTAGAATGATTTTTCGGATCTATATAAGGTGCTTCTGTAGAGGTAGAATTATTTACATAGGCATCATATCCTCCAGCTTTTCCCCATTCTTCTAAAGACACAGAAATTCCCTTGTTATAATTAGTTCCTGCATCACCTGCACCCGCATAGCCCCTTATAGCAGCTTCTGCTTTCAAGAACCATGCTTCAGCAGCAGTAAAAATTTTGTTTTTACCATTTGAGCTAGAAAAGTAATCCCCATTAGCAGATATAGCAGCTGCCTTTGAGTAACTTCCGTAACCCGGACTCAAATCCACACCTTGTCTTACTCCGACATATTGGTTTAATACTCCTGCATCGGTTGCAGGCTGTGCATATAAGGAAATTCTCGGATCATTATAACCATTCATGTATGCCATCAAAGGAGCTCCGATTTTACAATCCCCCCAAGAATAAACAATATCAAACAATGGAGAAGCTTTTCCATAAGAAACTAAAGCATTTTCTGAAGTGTCATCGATTAATCCAGCAGATGATGCAAGTGCTTCTTCTGCATATTGTTTTGCTTTTGCAGGATCTGCATAGCTGATTCTAAGGGCATATCTCAGTTTCAGAGAGTTTGCCAGCTTTGCCCAGTTAGCTGTATTCCCTCCAAAAACCAGGTCTGATTTAGAAATTACCGCTTTATCTTCTACTCCAATTGGTTTTTGTAATGCAACAATCGCTGCATTGAGATCAGTAACGAAATGATTATAGGCATCTTGCTGAGAGTCAAAATCGGTAACCCCATTTGCACCGGGTGTTTCAAATTTGCTATAAATTACCGGTCCATGAGCATCTGAAACTTTTTGTGCTGCCAAAATTCTTGAAATATTAAGAATCGCTAAAGATTGAGAAAAATCTATTCCTGGATAATATTTCGGAGCGTTTAATTTGAAATTTTTGTATTGCTGATTGACATCTTCTAATTGATTAAGCATAATTCTTTCGTTCCATCCATCCATCATAAAATATGTGGTATTGTTTACACCTCCATTATAACGTGTTGCTGTACTGAAAAAACCACTGTACATATCTGCATTTAAATTAGTTTGTAATTGATAAATCCAGTTTTGTGGGTTTTGCAAATTACTTTGTATTTGTCTTAAAGGATTGGTAAGCAATGCGAAATCTGCCAAAAGCTGTTCGTCATAAACTCCATTGTATTCGGAATCTATTTCCTCAAAATTGCCAGTACAGTTCAATAAGGGTAAAACTCCTATTGTACCTAACATTAATATTTTAAAATATTTATTTTTCATTATTATTGTATTAAAAGTTTGCTTTTACTGAGAAACCTATTGAACGAGTAATTGGCATACCAAGGATATCTACTCCAACTCCACCCGGATTTACACCGGACACCTGTTCCGGATCAAATGGTGCTTTGTTATATAGGAAGAATAAATTGGTGCCAATCAAACTTAGTGTTGCATCTTTAAAATATTTACCGTTTATACTAAATTGATAAGAAATAGAAGCCTGCCTTAATCTGACATTTGTTGCATTATACATATACGCTTCATTAATACCTCCTGAACCTCCAACTACGTCATAATATGCTCTTGCATCTGTTTTTCCTGTGTACGCCGTTCCATTTGCATATGCTGCATTTGCAATAGAAACACCTCCATTGTCTCGGGCATCAGCAGAAACCTGGCTTACTCCTTTTTTGTCATTCAAAGCCTGTGTAATCCCCAGTACTTTACCTCCGAATTTACCATCAATCAGGAAATTAATATTTACTTTCCCGATATTAAATGTGTTATTAAAGCCTAACATGAATTTAGGATTTGGATTTCCTAAAAACGTTTGTCTGTCTGCAGCCAATTGCGGAACTCCATCTGCAGTGACTACAATCCTTCCTTGTGTGTCTCTCAGAAAGGCAGTCCCGTAAATATCCCCGAAAGAACCACCTACTTTAATTCCATTGTAGCCACCTCCAGTCAAGAAAAACGGTTTTACATCGCCACTTCCTGTATAGAAACCGATTGGAAATACTTCTTTTATCTTATTTTTATTTGCAGAGGCATTTACAGCAACCGTCCAACCAAATTTCTTAGAATCAAATACTTTGTAAGACAAGCTGGATTCGAAACCTGTATTCTGAATCTTTCCTGCACTGATATCAATTCCTGCCAGATTGGTACCATATATACTACCTCCTGTACTTACATTTTTCAAATATTGATTAGATACATTTGAATTATAGTAAGTAAAATCGAAACTCAATCTATTATTAAACAACCTGAATTCTGTTCCTGCTTCAAACGTTTTGTTCATTTCCGGTTTTGGAAACAGATAGGCAAATTGTGGAAAGTTGGCAATATCAACAGGTGCTGAGCTATAAGATCCTGTAATTACGCCTCCGTTAAAAATAGGCTGCGGATATGTAGAAGTAGGATCTAAAGCATTTCCTACAGTTGCGTATGATGCTCTTACTTTCCAAAAGTTAATAGCTTCAGGAAGCTTGAAAACATCGCTTAAAATAGAGTTAAGACCTACAGAATAATAATCAAAATTATTTTTAGGGGCTTTTGATAATGTGGAGGACCAATCGACCCTGTACGTAAGATCTAAATACAATAATCTTTTGTATCCAAAATTGGCACTTGCAAAAACCGACTGATCTTGCCGATGTGGGGTGTCAATTTTGTAACCATTCCCCTCACCATTCCAAGCGAGATTATTTAAAGTAAAAAGGTTTGCAGTAAATAATCTGTTGTTTTCTATATTGGTAATTGTATATTTAAGGTCAGAAATACTTGCTCCAACCGTAAAATCAAAACTTAAATTATCATTAATTTTGGGGCTTCCAGCTAAAATAAAATCACTATAAGTTGTGGTTTTCTCAATGGTGTTTTTTGATAATTTTCCATTGATGCCACTCACAGTATTATTAGAAAACGCATAAATATTACGCTGTGTATCAGAATTATAATAATTATAATTTCCTCTTAATTTTGCTGTTAACCAACTATTTAAAGCATAGCTTAAACTTGCAGATCCGTAGAAATTTTTATTTTTGGTTGTGACAGGGTTTTTGTTGAGAATCCAATAAGGATTTTGGGTTTCACTATCCTCAAAACCACCATCCGGCCTTATTGCCCACCAGTTTTGTGCAGGTAAAAAGCGGGTATTGTTAAAATAGGTATAATTATCTCCACTGAACTGGTCAAAATCGATTCCCCTTGGTAACCAATATAAATTACTAATTGGCGAGAAGTATGAACCTGGTGTCAATCTATTTTTAGAATTCTGTAAAGAAGCCATTACGTTAGCATCCAATGTCAATTTATCACCAAGAAATTTACTGGAATTTCTATAGTTAATATTATACTGATCAAATGTAGAAGTTGGGATTACACCAGTATTATTAGTACTACCCAAAGAGAAAAAATTAGTTGTTTTTTCATTCCCTGCTTGGAAGCTTAAACTATTGATTCTTGTAATTCCTGTATCAAAAAATTTTTTCACATAATCCTTAGAAGCTCCTTTTGCACCCCAGCTATCATAAGTACCGGTAGCCCCTGTAGCCGCATTATAAGGCGTTGACTGTAAATAACTGTTTTGTAATTTTGGTAAATTGTAAACATCATCGAAAGTAATGCTGGATGAAAACGAAATACTACTTCTTCCTGCAGCTCCTTTTTTCGTCACAATTAAAACCGCACCATTACTTCCTTGTGATCCATATAAAGCCGCAGCAGAAGCACCCTTCAAGAAGTTGATACTTTCTATATCTTCAGGATTTATTGTGCTTAAAACATCTCCAGTGTCTGGCATGCCTGAAAAATAATCCACGTTTGGACCACCTGTTCCTGTAATACCTGTATTGTTTACTATAGGAACACCATCAATCACATACAACGGCTGGCTGTTTCTTGTGGATTTGTCACCTCTCATGGTGATTCTCACGGATCCTCCTACACCACCATTGGTTTTATTAATCTGCACATTGGAAACTTTTCCGTTGATTGAATTCAAAAGATTGGGTGTTTTTACTTCTGTAAGCTCATCTCCTCCAATCTGCTGGCTGGAGTACGTTAAGGACCGCACCTGCCTTTTTATCCCCAAAGAAGTAACAACCACCTCTTCTATTTTGGTTGTTTTAGCAGTATCTGCCTTTTTTGTTTCCTGTGCGTAGGCAGATAAAGAAATAGCTAATAAAACCGGTATAACAGTTTTTCTCATAAGGTTAGTTTTATTAAGATTTATTTGAGAATCAACTACATCGCTTTAAATATTGTATGCGTTTCAAAATGATATTTATCTTCATTTTTCAGCAAAATTTGCATCAAATAATTAAAGTTTTGTTAAGATTTAATTCATATTAGCAAATCTAAATTTTGTCAACAGTCAGATATAATGCTATTTTATCATAAAACGATATTATTTTTTCACATACTTTAAAAACACTGCATTTACTAACTGATTATCAGTGAAATAATACAAATTCTCCCTATACTTTATCTTCTGTTATATAATGCTTTTTATGCATTTTTTGATTAAAATACATCGGACATCAAAAAATCCGGATATAACTACCCGGATTTTAATGACAAAAAACGCCTACTTTTCAATAAACGTTTTATTCTATTTTTTTCACTCCCTTAAAAAGCTCTTTAAATTCAGTAGGAGTTGTTTTTTTAATCGATTTGAAAACTTTATTAAAGTTGGCTATATTATTGAAACCTGCCTCAAATGCAGTTTCAAAAACGGTAAGATTCTTCTCCATCAGCCAGCGTGCAGCATAACTGATTCTGATCTCGTTTAAGTAATTCACAAAAGTCTTCCCTGTTCTTTTCTTGATGAACCTGTTGAAAGTCACGCTGCTCATATTAATAAGTGATGCAGCATCATGGAGGGTTATTTTGCTTTCAAAGTTTTTATGGACAAAATCATGGACAATTTTCATTTTATCATTATCCGCAAAAGTCTCCAGCTCTATACTGTAGGAAGATAAAAGTGTTTTGTCTTCTGCAACAGCCAACTCATTGAGAATCTTCATGATTTCGATAAAAGATTCGAAACTGTTCATTTTGGACAGGTTGAAAAAAGAATCTTTAAGCTTTTCTGCCGTTTCCTGGGAAAACAAAATTCCCCGGATGGATTCTTTCATCAGGTTACTGATAGGTTTCAAAATATTTTTATCCATCATGGATTGATTGAAAAAGTCCTGATTGAACTGAACCGTAATCTCGTGGGTTTTCCGGTTCTTGCATCTATAATTAGCCCAACAGTGCGGAAGATTGGGTCCCACCAAAACCAGCTCAATATCGCCGATTTCACCGGTATGGTCACCAATCATTCTACGGTATCCCTTTCCTTTGCTGATAAAATTGATTTCAATCTCCGGATGATAATGATAGGGAAAATCAAAAGATGCCTTTATCCGGTCAAACACAAGAAAACTGTCCTCGGGAGATAATGGCGTTATTTCTCTCAAAATATTTTCTAGCTTGCTCATCTAATTTTTGAAGAAATTAAAGTTATAATTCAAATACAGTATTTTTTACAAATTTGATAAAAAACCCAATAACTACTATATAATTTTTAGATTTTTTATTTTTTTATTAAAAAAGATGAAAAAACCAGGAATACCTATTTTAAAAAATTTCTGATATATGAGGAAACTTTGAAAGACGGTTTTGCTTATTAATGTGGGTAAAATATTCTTTTGTATCTTTAGACTAAAGTAAAAGTATGCAGGAGCAACTTATTTTCGAAGATCACTACAAAAAACTCGGGCTTGAAATTTTCTCCGAAAAAAATCTGGAAACCATCAATGGAAATAAATTCAGATATGATATTAAAATCCTCTTCATCCCGGCAGGTTATGAACTTACCGTAGATTTTAATCATTATAAAGTTTCTGTGCCTTCCCTGTTTTTTCTTACCAGCCAGCACCTGAAAATAGAAAAAGGAAAAGAAGACTCCATGCTGCTGTACTACAACCGGGATTTTTACTGCATCCAGATTCATGATAAAGAGGTAGCCTGCGACGGGCTTCTTTTTCACAATGTATTCGAAATTCCTTTTGTACAGCTTACTGATAAGGAAACGTCCGATATTAAAAATTTATTCGGAAATATAAAGGATGAGCTGGAATGGAAAGATTCCTCTGCCGAGGAAATGATCAGAACGTATGTAAAGCAGATCATCATCCGTGCTACAAGAAGCTGGAAAAAGCAGCACCTTAATAATGATACCGTAAAAATTCCCGGCAGCGAACTGGAGGTTTTCAGGGATTTCAGCAGGTATCTGGAAATTCATTTCAGGGAAAAACATAATGTATCAGATTATGCAGAACTTCTTCATCTGGCTCCCAAAACTTTAACCCATAAATTTAAAATCCTGAACCTGGAATCTCCAAATCAGCTGATCATCAACAGGATCTTACTGGAAGCCAAAAGACTTTTATTTTATACCGATAAACCCGTTAAAGAGATTGCCTATGATTTAGGCTATGAAGATCCGGCTTACTTCAACCGCCTTTTCACCAATAAAACAGGAAATACACCTGCAAATTTCAAAAAAAATTACCATTCGGGAAAAAAGTACAATATTTAATCCTTTTTATCTATTGAATCGGGCAAAGAACCAACATATCTTTGTATCATCAAAATCAACATATTAAACAATAAAAAAACAAACATTATGAGACGTAACGCAACTGCCGTTTGGAACGGTAACATCAAAGAAGGTAAAGGACATTTAACTACTCAAAGTACAACTTTGAACGAAACTCAATATTCTTTCAACAGCCGTTTCGCGGACGGAGTAGGAACAAATCCTGAAGAATTACTGGCAGCAGCCCATGCAGGATGTTTTACGATGAAACTTAGTGCTGAGCTTTCCCAGGCAGGTTTCACTCCGGAAGAATTAAAAACAACTTCCGTGATCACCCTTGATCCAAGTATCGGGAAAATCACCAAATCCGAATTAACCCTTACTGCAAAAGTTCCGGGGCTTTCTGAAGAAGAATTCCAGAAGTATGCAAAAATTGCTGAGGAAGGATGCCCGGTAAGTGCCGCCTTTAATTTTGAAATTACCCTGAATGCTACTTTAGCTTAATTGTATAGAATTTTTACCTGAACCATTAAGATTTTTAAGGGATTAAAGAAGTTAAGGAAGTATCTGATGATATTTTAGGCAGCCTGTATCTGCCTTCAGATTCTTAACTATACTTTACTACTTAATAATCTTAATGGTTTATTTTTTTAGAGGTTTATTATCTGAGTTTTTTAAAATAATTTAAAAATAAAATATACCGATCGGTATATTTCTGTATATTTGTATTGAAATTTAACTACTTCAATGTCAAAAGCAGAAAAAACCAGACAGTTCATTATTGAAAAAACAGCCTCTTTGTTCAATACCAAAGGGTATTTGTCTACGTCTTTGTCTGACATTTCGGAAGCTACGGGTCTTACAAAGGGAAGTATCTACGGAAATTTTGAAAACAAAGATGAAGTTGCATTGGAGGTTTATAAGTATAATGCTGCATTGCAGGCAAAAAACATGACGAGATCTTTCAGTGATGAATTTGCAACTACTATAGATAAACTCCATGCTATTGTCGGTTTTTACCGGAAAAACTGGAAAGTAGTATTCGAAAATGGAGGCTGCCCTTTGATGAATGCAGCCACAGAAGCTGATGATATTTTTCCTGACCTGAAAAAACAGGTAACCCAATCTTTTGAAAGCTGGATCCAAAAAATAACATCCGTCATTATTGATGGACAGGAAAATGGAGAAATACAACCGGATATTCATGCTGATGAATACGGATCGCTCTTCATTATGCTTATAGAAGGCGGAATACTCCTCTCCAAAACAACAGGAGATGAAAAGTATTTAAACCGTGCCTTAAACAGAATAGCACTCATGATCGACAAAGAACTAAAAATACTTCCGTCATAAAATTTTCATTATGGAAACAAAAAAAGTGGCCATCGTAGGATACAGCAGAATTCCTTTCGCCAGAATCAATACCGCCTATGCAGACCTGGATAATCAGGAACTTCTGGAGGCAACACTTAACGGACTGATCAATAAATACCATCTTCAGGGAAAGCTCCTTGGTGAAGTGGCTGGAGGAGCCGTTATCAAGCACATTTCAGAAAGCAACCTCATCCGGGAAACCGTAATGAATACGGCTCTTGATCCGGCCACGCCTGCATGCGATCTTCAGCAGGCCTGCGATACAGGAATTGAAGCAGCAGTGTACATCGGAAATAAAATTGCTTTAGGCCAGATCGAAAGCGGAATTGCCTGTGGTGTTGAAGCGATGAGCAACATTCCGTTCGAATCAGCACCGAGATTGAGAAAAGCATTATTAAAAGCCAATAAAGAAAAATCAGTATTTGGAAAACTGAAACAGCTCCTCACCCCAAAACTGAAAGACTGGATGCCTATACCTTACAAAGGCCAGGAACCCAAAACAGGCCTGGTCATGGGTGGACACACAGAAATAACAGCCAAATATTACAATATCTCCCGTGAAGAACAGGATGAATTGGCTTTGAAAAGTCATCAGAATATGGGCAAAGCTTATGATGAAGGATTTTTTGATGATATGATTGTGCCCGCGTTCGGCTTAAATAAAGACAACAATCTCCGCAGAGATACCAGCCTTGAAAAATTGGCTCAGCTGAAACCTGCTTTTGATAAAGAGAACGGAACCCTGACAGCCGGAAATTCAACTCCATTTACAGATGGGGCATCTGCCGTTCTGCTGGCCAGTGAAGAATGGGCCAATGCTCATCATCTTCCTGTTTTAGCTTATATTACATTTTCAGAAGTAGCGGGAATAGAATATGTTGAAAACAAACAAAATCTTCTTCTTGCCCCTGTTTTTGCGGCAGACAGAATGCTTAAAAAAGCAGGAATGAGTCTGGAAGACTTTGATTATTATGAAATTCATGAAGCTTTTGCAGCGCAGGTTCTCGCAACCATTAAAATCTGGGAAAACGATGATCTGGCTAAAAAATTCGGTCTCGAAAAAGCATTGGGAAAAATCGATAGAAATAAACTGAATGTAAAAGGCGGGAGTCTGGCCGTAGCCCACCCTTTTGCAGCAACAGGCGGAAGAATTATCGGAACTTTGGCAAAACTCCTCCACGAAAAAGGAAGCGGAAAAGGTTTTATTTCAATCTGTGCCGCACGGGGACAGGGCGTTACTATGATTTTAGAAAAATAACAGAAATATGGACAGATTAGCACAGCTGCAGCAATTCATCGGAAAAGAATTCGATCAGTCGCCATCACCGTTTATGAAGTGGCTCAACCCTATCATTCTTTCAGCAGAAGAAGGGCATCTGGAGTTTCAATATAAAGTAAGGTCTGAATGGCTCAATCCTATCGGAAACCTCCACGGCGGGGTAACAGCAGCCATTATTGATGATATCATCGGAGCCACTATGTTTTCGCTGAATGAAAATTCTTTTATAACAACCATCAATAATGTGATCGATTATTTTTCAACTGCAAAAGAAAATGATAATATTGTAGCTGAAACGAAAATTATAAAAAGAGGCCGGCAGTTTGTGAATGCCCAATGCGAAATATGGAACGCAGACAAAACAAGACTGATTGCCCGAGGAGCCTCTAACCTATTCAAAATTAATAACTAGATATGAAAAGAGTTGTCATTACAGGACTGGGCGCAGTAACGCCTTTGGGGAACAATGTCGAAGATTTTTGGCAAAACAGTATTAACGGTGTCAGCGGAGCGGGTTTAATTACTCATTTTGATTCAGAAAAATTTAAAGTACACTTTGCCTGTGAAGTGAAAAACTTTGATCCGAAAGTTTACCTGACCCACAACGAAATAAAAAGAAGCGATTTATTTTCACAATATGCTATGTACGCTTCTACCGAAGCTATTCAGGATTCCGGACTTGAACTGGAAAAAATGGATCCTTTTGATACCGGCGTGATCTGGGGAACCGGACAAGGCGGGATGGTGACCTTTGAAGGTGAAGTCATGAATTTTGCAGGCGGAGACGGAACACCTAAGTTCAATCCTTTCTTCGTTCCTAAATTTATTGCCAATATGGCTTCGGGAATGATTTCTATGAAATTCGGCCTGCAGGGGATTAATTATACTACCATTTCAGCATGTGCGACAGGAAATACAGCTTTGATGGATGCCTTCAATTATATCCGTCTTGGAAAAGCCAAGGTCATCATAAGCGGAGGATCTGAAGCCGCAATCACACCTGCTTCCATAGGTGGATTTTCGGTGATGAAGGCGATGTCTACCAGAAATGATGATTTTGCAACCGCAAGCCGTCCTTATGATGCCGAAAGAGACGGTTTTGTAATGGGTGAAGGTGCCGGAGCCCTGGTTCTTGAAGAATATGAACACGCGAAGGCAAGAGGCGCTAAAATTTACGCAGAACTGGCCGGAGCTGCCATGACTGCCGATGCTTACCACATGACCGCACCTCATCCGGAAGGCATAAGTGCCATTAAGGCGATGCAGCTTGCCATGAGAGAGGCTGGCGCCAACACAGAAGACATTGATTATCTAAACCCTCACGCTACTTCTACTCCGATTGGAGATGTGATTGAGCTGAATGCGATCAGTAAAATATTCAGAGGAAATAAAAACCTTGACATCAGTGCAACGAAATCTATGACCGGTCATTTACTGGGTGCCGCAGGTGCTGCTGAGGCGATCCTTTCCATTAAAGCTGTAGAAAAAGGAATTATTCCTCCTACAATCAATCTTCACAATATTGATGAAAACATTCCTAAAGATGTGAATATTGTTTTCGGAGAAGCTAAAGAAAAGGATATTAATTTTGCCTTAAGCAATGCTTTCGGATTCGGGGGGCACAATGCCACTCTGGTTTTTAAGAAGTTTAAGTAAATTATATAAAAAAAGCAGTCAAAATTGACTGCTTTTCCTTTTATAACTGGTTCCAAATAATGAAATAAATTTCCTACCTGGTATCAGAAATAAAATAATCCTCTGCATGGTCAGCGATCGGAATATAAAGCCTTTCCCATTTCTCCCCTTCTATTATATCCCAGCTGTGTCCTTCTCCTTTAGTATCTTCAGCGAGCAAAATGATCCCTGGTTCAATAATAAACGTAGAACCATTGCTTACCCTGAATTTTATATTTCCCTTTAATGTTACAACATATTGTCTTCTTGGTGCCGGATGGGTAACCTTTTCCCATTCTTCAACAGTGTTGCTGATCCAAAAAGTGGTTGTATTCATTGGCTTTAGGGTCGGAATTTTCCCTTTTTCGAACGTACATGTTCCATCGGGATTATTCGTCAGCCTAACGGCAGAAATAAATTCTGAAGAATCTTCCATTTCAGATCATTATGACTTCAGCCACTCTGAAGAAGAAAGATAATTCTGATCCGGATAATAGATGAAAAGGCAGTTTCGTCCTTTTATCGTATTAATAATCGGTTGCGTCAATGCTTTCGGTATTGCCGGACATCCCCAGCTTCTTCCGATTCTTTTGTGCATGGATGCAAATTCATCACTTACATAATCTGCTCCATGCATGACGATTGCTCTTCTGTACGCTGCGTCATTAAAGCCTTTATCCATCCCCAGCAGTTTCAAAGAATATCCGTTGTCTCCCTGGTAAGTGGCATCCGTGATATAAAATCCTAAGCTGCTCTGCAGCGAACTTTCCGTATTAGAAAAATTCGTCGCAAATTCTTCGCCTGTATTTTTTCCGTGTGCTACCAGTGAATTGAACAGTACCTTTTTCTCATTGGTATCAATCACCCAAAGTCTTTTTGTATTCGAAGACATAGAAAAATCGCAGATAGTCAATAAATGCGACTCCGGGCTCAATAATCCTGATTTTTTTAAATTTTCAAAACCTGTTAATGCTTTTACGAAAACTTCGTAATTCAGTTCATGCTCAGGTTCAAATTGAATTGATTTGTACAATTCTTCTGATGAAGATGTGGTAGAAGTGGTCTTCTCAGATTTCGTGTCTGCTGCTTTTACAATTTTTGTTGTGCTGACATTCTCACTCTTTACAGCCTTTTTTGGCGAAAGATAGAATGAAGTCGTGACCAGATATAACAGGCCTAATACACTATAAATTCCTTTCATTCAATACTATTAAATTCCAAATTAGTGAGGCAAAATTATAAAAACATAATTACCAGACCCATATAAGTCTACAAAATTTAACTGAATTTAAGAAACTTTAACGTCCTGATTTCGTGAATTAAAGGCAGTTTATTTTTGAGAATCGCCAACAAATTCCAGGCTTACAGAATTCATGCAATAGCGTAATCCTGTGGGTTTCGGGCCGTCGTCAAAAACATGTCCAAGGTGTGAATCACAACGCTTGCAAAGAACTTCCACTCTTTCCATTCCATACGCAGTATCCCTTTTATAATAAACTCCTTCTTTATCTGCTTCAAAAAAGCTTGGCCATCCACAGCTGCTTGCAAATTTTGAGGTTGAACGGAAAAGATGGTTTCCACAAACGGCACAATAATAATCGCCCGTTTCGTCGAATTCATTATATTTTCCAGTAAATGCTCTTTCGGTAGCTGCTTCCCTGGCTATTGCATACAGGTCCGGAGCAAGGATCTTTTTCCACTCTTCATTGGAAATGTTAAGTTTTGTAGTATCAGTTCTGGAATAGTATGGATTGTTTTTTGCTTCTTTATTTTCCATAAGGGATGTTTTAATAGATTGATATTTCTGCGGACACGCCTGCAAAAAAGTTAATAATATGATGAAAACTAAAAATTTCATTGTAAATTTTAGTCCAGAATTTCATTCCAGTTCAGGAATGATGGTTTCATTACCAAATTTAGTAAATTTGAGAATATGAATGATGAAGCAAAACGAAAACAACTGAGAAAATATAAAATGTTTGCCACCGGATTATTTATCCTGATGGCTGTTATTTTTATTGTCACAACTATACTTCAGAAGTCGAATCCATCACACTGGATCGGGTATGTAAGGGCTTTTTCTGAGGCAGCAATGGTGGGCGCCCTGGCGGACTGGTTTGCTGTAACCGCTTTATTCCGGCATCCTCTGGGACTTCCTATTCCTCATACTAATCTTATTGAAAACAGCAAACAGAGACTTGGTGATAATCTCGGAAGCTTTGTGGTGAGCAATTTCCTTTCACCACAGAATATACGTCCATACATCCAAAAGCTTAAAATTTCAAATTTTGTAGGCGAATGGCTGACCAAGGAGAAAAATCAGGAAATTCTGATCAGAAACCTGTCGGATATCGTCCTGGATATTCTCAACAAACTTGATGACACTTCAGTAAGCCAGTTTATCAGCAAGAAAGTGTCCGAAATGACGGATGATATCAAATTAAACAAAGTAGTAGGAAACGGAATCAGCTATATTCTGGAAAAAAATGATCACCAGAGAATGGTAACCAATCTTTCCAGACAGATTAAAGATTATATTATTGAGAATGATGAAATGATCAAAGACCGTGTGCAAAAAGGAAGCTACTCCTTTATTCCGGCTTTCGTTGACAATAAGATTGCCGATAAAATTGCCAGCGGGCTTTCAGATTTCTTCAAAGAAATTGAAGAAGATCCGGAGCATGAAATCCGGAACCTTGTTACCCGGAAAATTCAAGAGTTTTCTACAGACCTGAAAGAAGACCCGAAATGGGACGAGGAATTTAAAAGCATTAAAAACGGTCTCCTGAAAAGTGATAAACTGGATGAATATTCCACCGATATCTGGGTTTCCATTAAGAAAACCCTGATGAAGGAATTACAGGATGATCAATCTTCTTTAAAAAACTATCTCAGCAAAAACCTGAACGAGTTTTCCCAAAATTTAAAAACGGATGAAAATCTTCAGAATAAAATAGACCATTGGGTAAGAGTAACTGCCTACAAATATATTCTTAAAAATACCCACCAGTTCGGAAACCTCATCAGTTCTACAGTAGGCAACTGGCAGGGCAAAGAATTAAGCGAAAAGCTGGAACTGGAAGTGGGAAAAGATCTGCAGTTTATCCGTGTCAACGGAACTTTGGTCGGCGGGCTGGTCGGACTGATTATCTATACGATAGCTCATTTCTTTCTCTGAAAAGCTCAATAAAAACTATAACCCAACCATGAAAAAAATCTTTACTTTATTATTTTCCTTAAGCTTAACATTTTTTCTTTGCCAGAAAGTTGAACTTAAGGAAATAACCGATTCCTCACAGGTTTTTAAAGGTGAAATTGCAGGAATCCCCATTACCATGCAACTCAATTATACCGGAATTGTAGACTGCAGTCAATATCAGCATTTTGTGGACGGCTGGTATTATTATAATAAACATCAGAAAAAGATTCCCCTATCCGGAATTTATGATTATGGTAAACTATATCTCTATAATTTTGGAAGTAAACAAAAGCAGAGTTTTAAAATACTTCAGGATAAGATTACGTCTCCCCAACTGATCGAAAAAACAGACAGTATAGCCCAGACACTGAAACCAAAAGAAAGCTTTGACTTTACGAATGAAGATCTGCACACAGATATTACCGGAAATTTCCATTTGAAAGATAAAACTTATGCGGTAAAATTATTTACCATTGACAATACAATTTATAGGTTTAATAATTACCTCATCCTTCCTGATAATAAGAAAATAAACACCTATGATTTCATAGACCGATATGGCGGTAATGAATTAATATCCTATAAATCTGACAATGCAGGAAACAGGGTTCTTTTATATTTTGAACATACGTCCAATTTCAATGCATGCGGAATGTGCGGGGCAAGTGAAGGCGAAAAAGGCTACAGAATCCTGTATTTTACCAAGGACTGGAATTATAAAAACTATGAGGAATTCCTGACCGAAAGCTGTCTGCAAAACATCTACGACACGACTGAAACAAAATCTAAAGACCGGAAAATACTAAAGTATAAGATCGGCAAAACCACAACTTCTCCGGCTTATACTCTTACGGTTGATCTAAACAATGTTACTGTAATAAAAGCAAAATAAAAAAGAGAGCTTTTCAACTCTCTTTTGTCTTATCTTGGAAGCCTGCTCGCTCTTTTTAAAAGTTCTTTATTGATCTCATTGATCAGTTCCGGACCTTCGTAGATAAATCCGGTGTAAAGTTGTACCAGAATTGCTCCGGCATCCAGTTTCTCCATTGCATCCTTTGCAGAATGAATCCCTCCTACCCCGATGATCGGAAAAGCTCTGTTGCTTTTATCAGAAAGGTATCTGATCATTTTTGTACTTCTTTCGCGGATAGGTTTCCCGCTTAAACCACCGTTTCCGATTTCTGCTAAAGTCTCAGGGGAAGTTTTCAGCCCTTCTCTGTTGACAGAAGTATTAGAAACTACAATTCCATCGATTTTTGTTTCAGCAATCAATTCTATAATTTCATCTAACTGATTATTATTCAAATCCGGGGCGATTTTCAGTAATATTGGTTTCTGTACAGCTTTTAACTGATTGATTTTTTTAACTTCAGTAATCAGCTCACGCAGGTATTCCACATCTTCCAGCTTGGCGTGGCTTCCTACATTCGGGCAGCTTACATTCAGGACGAAGTAATCTACATGGGGATGAAGGCCTTCAAAACAGTCCAGATAATCCTCGGTATAGTTTTCCGGTTTTGTATCGGTATTTTTCCCGATGTTTCCACCGATGATTATTTTTCCTTTGTTGGATTTCAGCTTTTCGATTGCTGCTTCAAGACCATCGTTATTGAACCCCATCCTGTTGATAATTCCACCATCTTCAATGAGACGGAACAGTCTTTTCTTAGGATTTCCAGCCTGAGCTCTTGGAGTTACCGTTCCAATTTCTACAAAGCCGAAGCCCAGATCGCCCAATTCGTTAAATAGAACAGCATTTTTATCAAAACCTGCGGCCAGTCCTACAGGGTTTTTAAATTTCAATCCGAAAACTTCTCTTTCCAGACGTTTGTCTTCAATAGGTTTGGGTAAAAATAGCTTGGTAAGAAATCCAAAATTTTTAAGCATTGAAAATGTAAAATGATGAACTTCCTCGGGATCAAATTTGAAGAGAATGGGTCTGATGATACTTTTGTACATTGAAAAAAAGTTTTACAAAAATACTTATTTTAAAATTAATCTTTAATTGACCTGTGATATTTTATCAAAATGCATTTTATACACAACATCTATAAATGTGAATCTGCATAATCGTAACAGTACTTAAGAATAAGAACTTAAATCGAAATTCAAAATATCCCCTACTCTTCTGAACTCGTCATCTATAGTAGCATTTACCGTAATTCTTTCGTTGGAAACAGGATGATTAAAAATCAATTGATGGGCGTGAAGCGTCATTTTGTTGATACCAAATGTTTGAAGCCACAATTTATTTTGTTTATTGCAACCATGTTTCCGACAGCCTAAAATCGGATGCAGGATATGTTTGAAATGCTTTCTCAACTGATGAAATCGTCCTGTTTCAGGAATAGCTTCCACCAGACAATATCTGGAAGTCTGATGTTTTAAAAAAGGCAGGTCTATTTCCGAAGTCTGCAAACGGTGATAATAAGTAATTGCATTCTGCCGGACTTCATTTTCATTAATCAAATCGTAATCAATCGTTTCTTCTTCTTTTGCCCAACCTCGGAGAATGGCTATGTATTTCTTTTCTACCATTTTTTCCTCAAATTGAGTGCTCATCATTCTCAGCGTATCTTTATCTAAAGTGAATAACAAAACCCCCGAAGTTTTTCGGTCTAAACGATGCACCGGATAAACTTTCTGTCCGATTTGCTTTCTCAATTCCTGAATGGCGTAAGTATCGGCTTCTCCAGAATAAAAAGATTTATGAACCAGTAATCCGCTTGGTTTATTGATGGCAATAAGATGTTCGTCTCGATAAAGAATTTCTAACATGGGGCAAAAGTAGAGATTTTTGACTGATCTCCAGCCCTGATTGAGCGGTATGTCTGAGCTCTTTTCTAGGTTTTGGTTTGCGGCGGCTCCGCCGCCGCAAACCAAAACCTAGAAAAAGCGAGTAGCGAAAGCAGGTTCCCGGCTCCTAATTGACATGTATATAAAAACTTCCATCTTCCCTCCTCAACTTCCCGCTTTTTCACTATTTTTGCACATCAGACGTAAAAAATTATGGCAAAGCAAGAAGATGTTTTCAAGAAAGTGATTTCTCACGCTAAAGAATATGGTTTTATTTTCCCTTCCAGTGAGATCTATGACGGTTTATCCGCTGTTTATGACTATGGACAGAACGGTGCCGAATTAAAAAACAATATCAAACAGTATTGGTGGAAAGCTATGGTACAGCTTAACGAAAATATTGTGGGTATTGATTCCGCGATCCTTATGCACCCTACCACATGGAAGGCATCGGGCCACGTAGACGCTTTCAACGATCCATTGATTGACAATAAAGATTCTAAGAAACGTTTCAGAGCAGACGTTTTGGTAGAAGATTACTGTGCTAAAATTGAAGACAAAGAGAATAAAGAAATTGAAAAGGCAGCGAAAAGATTCGGTGAGGCTTTCGATAAAGATCAATTTGTTGCAACGAATCCAAAAATTCTTGAATACAGAGCAAAAAGAGAGGCTATTCTTTCCAGACTGGCAAAATCTCTTGAAAATGAAGACCTTGCTGATGTAAAAGCTTTAATTGAAGAACTGGAAATTGCTGATCCTGATACAGGTTCTAAAAACTGGACGGAGGTAAGACAGTTCAACCTGATGTTCGGAACTAAATTAGGTGCTTCTGCAGATTCTGCAATGGATCTTTATCTAAGACCGGAGACAGCTCAGGGTATTTTCGTGAACTTTTTAAATGTTCAGAAAACTTCACGTCATAAGCTTCCTTTTGGTATTGCCCAAATTGGCAAAGCGTTCAGAAACGAGATTGTTGCAAGACAGTTTATCTTCAGAATGCGTGAATTCGAACAGATGGAAATGCAGTTTTTTGTAGCTCCGGGAACAGAACTTGAATTCTACGAAAACTGGAAACAGAAACGTCTGAACTGGCACTTAGCCCTTGGATTAGGTAGTGAAAATTACAGATTCCATGATCATGAAAAGTTAGCTCATTATGCAAATGCTGCTGCAGATATTGAATTCAACTTCCCATTTGGATTTAAAGAACTGGAAGGTATTCACTCCAGAACAGATTTCGATTTGAAAGCTCACGAAGAGTTCTCAGGAAGAAAGCTTCAGTTCTTCGATCCTGAAAGAAACGAAAACTATGTTCCTTATGTTGTGGAAACATCGGTAGGTTTAGACAGGTTATTCCTTTCTATATTTGCTCACTGTCTGAAAGATGAAACGCTTGAAGACGGTTCAGAAAGAACAGTATTGTCCTTACCTCCTGCATTGGCTCCGATCAAGGCTGCTATTCTTCCGTTAATGAAAAAAGACGGTCTGGCAGAATATGCAGAAAAAATCTTCAACGAACTGAAATATGATTTCAACCTGTTCTACGAAGAAAAAGATGCCATTGGGAAACGTTACAGAAGACAGGATGCCATCGGTACCCCTTATTGTATCACCATCGACCATGATTCTTTAACGGATCACACAGTAACGATAAGAGACAGGGATACGATGCAACAGGAAAGAGTTCCTGTTTCAGATTTGAGAAGGATCATCGACGAAAAAACGAATTTCAGAAATTTACTTTCTAAAATATAAATTAAAGCCCCATCATTCGGGGCTTTTTTATTCCTTATCTACAACATAAGAATCTGCGTCATCTGCTAAATTTGTGAGAAATTTTTATACTCTTAGATTTAGCAGATGACATAGATTCTTTTTATTAAAAACTCTTTTCTCTGCAGATAATCTGCCGTGTCAATCATTTTATAGGTCTGGGCTGCTCAAATGAGAAGCACAAATACAATAAATTTTCTGGCCATATTTTCATCATTAATCGCAAAAATAGTTTATTTACCATTCGTTTCTTATTTTCTTATCAAAATTATTTTAAATTTGTTTGAGACTGATTCTCATGATCATATGAAGGCATTAAAATATGTAATAGGCGGAGCAGCCGTAGGGGCAGCCGCAGTTTATCTTTTAGGATACGATTATTTATTCAGCGGAATTTCCAAAACCTATCTCAAAGGAAAGTTAAGCGCTAATATCGACGATGGAAACCTCTTTCCGGGAAACCTCATCGCTACCAAAGAACCGGTACTCTGGACGGAAGATCCCGAATATAATCATAAAGAACTGCCTGAACATATGATTGAGAATTTAAAACACTCCAAAACAGCTGCTTTTGTAGTGATAAAAAACGGAAAAATTCTTCATGAGCAGTATTGGGACGGCTATAACCAGCTTTCCAGTACCAATTCTTTTTCTATGGCAAAAGCAGTCACTGTCATGCTGTTAGGAAAAGCTCTGGAAGAGGGTATTATCCAAAATATTGACGAAAAACTCTCTGACTTTTACCCTGAATTTAAAGAGAAAGAATTCGGATGTAATGTTACTCTTAAAAATTTAGCCCAGATGGAAGCAGGACTTGACTGGGATGAAAACTACAGCAACCCTTTTCTACCAAATGCAAAAGCTTACTATGGCAAAGATCTTGTAAAAGCTACATTTTCCAGAAGGTTTAAAGAAGAGCCCGGCACCAGATTTGAATACCAGAGCGGGTCTACCCAGCTTCTCGGATTTGCCCTGAAAAAAGCCCTTAATCAAACGTTAGCAAGCTATTTATCTGAAAAATTCTGGATTCCTATGGGAATGGAACAGAATGCCACATGGAGCACTGACGATTACGGTATGGAAAAAACATATTGCTGCATCCACTCCAATGCAAGGGATTATGCCAAGTTGGGACAGTTATTTCTGGATAACGGAAAAGTAGGTGAAAAACAAATCTTCAGTCCGGATTTTATCGAACAGATGAAAACGCCTACTCAAAAATCCGAAGAAATCTACGGAATGGGCCTTTGGATCAATGATGATAATCCTGTTAAACATTATTACTTTCTGGGACTGCAGGGACAATATATCATCATGGTTCCGGAACACAATATGGTGATCGTAAGAACCGGAAGCTATAAGAATAATCCCAAAAATGACAGGGGAAGACCCGATCAGGTAAGATTTCTTGTTAACGAAACCGTACAATTATTTCAGTAAAAATGATGGAAAAATACAGTCCTAAAATAGATGCTTATATCGAGAAGTCCCAGGATTTCGCGAAACCTGTTTTACAGTATATCCGGGAAACCGTTCATGAATTCTGTCCCGATGCAGAAGAAGCTATGAAATGGAGCTTTCCGAATTTTACCTATAAGGGGAAGATTCTCTGTGCGATGGCTTCTTTCAAGCAGCATTGTACTTTCGGATTCTGGCTGGAAAAAGAAATGAAAACAATGAATGAGATTACCCGGGATATTGAAAAAAATTCCCTGTTCAGCTTAGGAAAGATCACAAAAATTGAGGATCTACCCTCCAGAACCCTGCTAAAAAAAGCAATTGCTGAAGCGATGGAGCTTACAGAAATGGGAGTTACGGTAAAAAAGACAACACCCTCTAAAGTGGAGACTGAAGTTCCCGAATATTTTCAGGATGCCCTGGAAAAAAATAAAAAGGCTTTAGCTGTTTTTGAAAAAGGCTCACCTTCTTTCAGAAAAGAATACATTAACTGGATCACGGAAGCTAAAACGGAAACGACCAGAAATAAAAGAATGGAACAATCTTTGGAATGGTTAGCCGAAGGAAAATCCAGAAACTGGAAATACGAAAAAAAGTAAACACAATAAACACAAATGGAGAAAAAAATTATATTCTTTCTCTTCCTTATATTGTCAAGCACACTTTTTTCTCAAAAATTTGATTTTGAGGACCAATATCAATATGCCCGATCGCTGGCCTCTAAAAATCCGGACAGCTCCGAAATTGTCCTGAATGCTATTATAGATTCTGCACAAAGGAAAAACAACCCCAGCTATGTTGCCAAAGCTTACTATCTGAAATCCTATAACAGATATTTAAAATCGGATGCAAAAGGAACTCTTGATTTCGCAGAAAAAGCATTGAAAATTTCTTCTGAGAACAATTATGCACCCGGAAAAGCCCTCGCCTACAGGATGCTGGGAACACAATATGCAAAGCTGGGACTGCTGAAAGAAGCTTACCAAAGCCTGGATAAAGGCCTGTCCGAAATAAAACATGAAAACACTGATGAAGGGCACGAACTGAAAGGAATGATCTATAATTCTTTTTTGATCCTTCTTAATCAGGATGAGCATCAAAAGAAAGAATTTTACTCTAAAAACGCAGTCCGGGAATTTCAGCAGATCAAAAATATTCCGAGGCGCAATGAACTTCTGGTCTCTGCTTACACCAATCTGGGCTATAATTTATCTGAAACTAAGAAATTTGATGAAGCCAAGTCTTTTTTTGTGAAAGCCCTCGCCCTGGTTGGGAATGATAATTATTACCTGAGATCCAATATACTTCATGATATCGGGTTTTCGTTTGCCCAGCAGAATAAGCAGGACAGCGCTGTTTTGTATTATCAGAAAGCTTTAAAAATTGCCAGTAAATATGGTTTTAACGAAAAGAAAATAGAAATTACAAAAAACCTGCAAGAGGCCTACACCCAACTGAATGACCTTCAAAATGTTCAGAAATATAAATTGAAGAATCTTGAGCTGAAGGACAGCGTTGCTTACAACCAAAAAATGGCTGTGAATGAAACCCTCAGTCACAAGGAAGAAAATTTCGACCGACAGCTGGTTAAAAGCCACAGCCTCTCCAAAGGTCTGATCATAGCCTGTATTATTCTTCTTATCGTTTTGGGAGCAGTTATTTTTAACATGTTCAGCCTTCGAAAAAAACACAAAAGATCTGTTGCCCAAATTTATCAGCAGGGAATTACTCCTGTTGCTTATGAAGAAGACCTTCAGGAAACTGAAGATCATTCCGGGAACAATATTATAGCCGACATTAAAATTTCCCCCGAAACAGAAGAACATATTCTGGCAGGATTAAAAGCCTTTGAAGAGAACTCTGACTTTAACAAAAAAAATATTTCACGTTATAATTTATCTAATGCACTGAACGTGAACACAAAGTATTTATCTGCAGTTATAAAAAAACATAAAAATTTCAATTTCAACCAATACATCAATCATCTGAGGATCAATTATGTAGTTGATCAATTAAAGAACGAACCTCAGTTCCGCAAATACAAAATCAACCATCTCGCTGAGATCACCGGATATTCTTCCCACAGTGCTTTCTCGCTTGAATTCAAAAAAATTACGGGAATGCACCCTTCCGCATTTATCAAAGCACTTGAAGGAATTTCCTGATTACTGTTCTGCTATGGTCAGGTTATTATATCCCCCTGTATTGTTGAGTGAAAAGCCTGCTGTAGCTAATCCGTTCAGATTAAACCAGATATAAGGCATCAGGCGTTGTCCTGTGGTCATATAAAATGAAGCCGTACAGTTGCTTCCTGCATCAATATTCCCGTTACTGTTTGAAGACATGGTATTGACACATTTTACGGTGTTTACAATATTTACGGGAAGTACCCCCGCTGTATTATCGTAAAGCTGCCAAATCGCTTCTATCTGGATCGGGTTTAAAGGATCTGTTGTATAATTAATGGCAAGCGGAGCCAGATCTGTGGTAAAAGTAGCCACATAAACTCCATTCCTTGGGGCTGTGAAAATTCCTGTTGAAGCATTAAAACTGGTTCCGGAATTACTCTCAAAAGCTTTCGTCCAGCCTACCAGATAATTACTAGCCCGGTTCTGCAGCCCCGTGGTGGTAGCTGCGGAAGGCGTAACCAACTTTACTGTATTGTCCGTTTTTGCTGCAATAACAATCACCTTGTTAGCGGCCGGCTGTGCAGTAAGTAGGGGAAGCCACTGATTTCCATTGGAATATTCCATTCCGGAATTGTAACGTACCGCTCCTTCATCTGCCGATGCTGCTGTAAGTGTAGAAGTTCCAAAGCCAATTGCCCCGTTTCCGGAATTTCTGGCATCTACTTTCACTGCCGGGCTGTGTGTTCCTGCTCCTATTCTTCCCTCACTGGTAATTAAAACATCATTACTCTGCTGAGCGGGCGTAAATGAAGTTCCTGATACAGGATTATCTTTCTGGCCATCGGTATGAAGAATCCCTCTTGGGTTTGGGGTATTGATTCCCACCTGTGAAAATGTAAAATTGAAGCTCAGCGCTAAGATTATTAATAAATATCTTTTTTTCATCATTCCTGTTTTTATAATCCGAAAATACTTAGAGAAGTCAGTGAACCGTCTGTATCCAGCGTTTTTGAAGTTCCTAAAGCCTGGTTCAGACTTACCGTAATGTTATCCCCCTGATTAAGGTTAAAAATTCCTGAGCAGCCTCCCGCCACACGGTTGGACAACGAATTGGTTCCCGGATAGCTTCCCACACATTTGAACACCTTATTCGTTGCTGAAGAAGCTGAATTCGTCTGAATCAGGGTTTCATATCGTGAATCATTGCCAATGGTTCCTGAAGCCAGAGAAAATGTAAAAGAAACAATATATATTCCTGTTTTGGAGGCAACAAAAATACCCGTTCCGGCATTAAAATTCCCATTAACATCCGTTTTTTTTGTCCAGTTCGTGAGGGCTGTCTGTGTTCCGTTTGTAAAGCTCTGTGCCGACGAATTTTCTGCATCCACGAAATCATTAGGGGCTTTATGGGCCAATGTAACCCATGAGGATCCATCGGAGTAGCTCAGATCCTGCGTTCCGGAATTATACCTCATCGCACCCGCTTTTGCTGCAGAAGCGGTTTGTGAGGTTCCACCAATACCTAAAGCATTCAGGTGTTCATCGGAGCGTAAATCCAGTCTTGTTTTGGGTGATTTTGTTCCGGCTCCGATATTTCCCGAAGAAGTAACTACCACATCATCATAATAGCTCGCCGGTGTTGCCAGAGCAGTATTTTTCTTTCCGTCCAGATGAAGAATGGCTTCCGGGGCAGACATATTGATTCCTATTTGTGCTTTAATAAACAGACCTCCGCCCAACATTAAAGCAATGGCTAATCTTTTTTTCATATCAAGTGTGTTATTGTTCTACTATGGAAAGATTGACAAAGCCATACTCATTACTTGCCGGAGTAGTATCCGTGCGCAGGCTTAAGCTTCCGTTGTATACCGACTGGTAGAGATGCGGCTGAAAAGTATCTCCTTTATTAAGCTGAACTCCGGCAACACATGAGCCGGCAACCTGGGCCTGCTTTGAGGTATTCGAAAAAGATTTTATGCACTTTTTAACGACAGTATTACCGTTCACAACGTATCTGGCCTCAGAAAAATAACCTGAGACAATGGGGATTCTTACGAAATCATAGGTAAAGGAAATTAAATAAACGCCGGTTCTGGGCGCTGTGAAAATTCCTGTTGCCGGTGTGAAATTGGCAGTAGGATCAGAAATTTCTGTCCATCCGGAAATTCCGGTAGAGCTTTGATACGGAACTTTAACAGCAAAGTTAGCGGCCTGAAGATTAGCGACTACAACAGCTTTGGTTGGTGAAGAAATAAGATCCTGCCACACAACTCCGTCTGAATACTGCATTTTTCCACCATTCAGCGGATTGTACCTCATCGCTCCGGATCCTGCTACAGGTGCTGTCTGGGTAGTTTCTCCTATTCCTATAGAATTATCTGAATTATTAGCAGCCCGGGCGTCTATTTTTACAACGGGAGTAAGGGTTCCTGCCCCTATTTCACCATTAACAGTGAATACAACATCATTAGCTGCCTGAGCCGTGGTTGGCACTCCCGAAGCGGGATTATCTTTAGCTCCATCTGCGTGCAGGAGGGCTTGAGGATTTGATGTATTAATGCCAACTTGAGCACTAACAATATTCACCAAAAAACATCCTCCAGCCACCGCACCTTTCATCAGTGTGTTTATTTTTTTCATGCAATTTGTGGTTTTTAGAATGTAAAATTCTTGAGCAAAGATAGATTGAAGCAGATCACCTATACAATACATGAAAAGGCAATAAAAGTGTAATTAACTGGAAATCTATTGCTTATAAGAATAAAAACAATATCAAAATTCGGAATTTCAGTAATTTACCACAACAAGCTTCGGTAAAACATGCATTTTTTTAATCAAAAAAACGCATTAATTAGAAAATTTTAAACACTAATGAAATCTGAAATTAGCTTCAGGAAGGGTATTATTTTTTAAGAAAGCTTCATATTCCGGAGAAAGCCGGGCGCGTCCAAATGTATTTTCGCCGCTCATGCTTCCGAGACGTACCTTATCTTTGCCAAATTTTTTGTTCATGGCATCCATGGCTTTCATAACCGGAAGATGTTGGTTTTGAGAATCTTCCTCAAAAAGACTGATAAGCCTTTCATTTTCCGGAACGAAATCATTCACGATGACTCCTGCTTTTTTATAGTGGAAGCCACCTTTGTAAATGGTTTCAAAAAGCTCATTCACTACCCTGCCTATCAAAATAGAGGAATTGGTAGGATTAGGGAGAATCCTTGTGACTGCATTTCTATATTCAGGCAGGTCTTTCCTAAAGCGGTTGGTCTGAACGAAAACGGTGACCATCCTGCAGCATGTATTCTGCTTGCGGAGTCTTTCGGAACAGTACATCCCGAAGGTTTCCACCCGTTCTCTTACCTCTTCTTTCCCGGTAAGCATTTCCATAAAGCTTCTGGTTACGGCAATAGATTTTTTGGGAGACGGCGAATCCAGTTCCAGCTGGCGGATTCCTTTCAGCTCATTGATCATTCTTACCCCATGAATTCCCATTATTTTCCGGACCCACATTTCAGGCTTCTGAAGGAGATCCCAGGCTTTATATACTCCGCTGTCGTGCATTGTAGCGGCGAGCCTGCGCCCTATTCCCCAGACATCACCTATATTGAGCCACTTTAAGGCTTTTTCAATTTTGTCAGGGGTATTGAGGATATAAACTCCGTGAAACTGGTCGGGAAATTCTTTCACAATCCTGTTTGCTACTTTACAGAGTGTTTTGGTAGGAGCAATTCCTATACTTACGGGAATATTTTCCTGATTATTAATATCATCCTTAATTTTCAGGCAGTAATCATGAATGTCTACATACTTAAAGCCCGAAAGATCCAGGAATAATTCATCTATGCTATATACCTCATAATCCATAACATATGATCTTGAAATATCAATCACACGCTGGCTTTTATAATTATAAAGCTCAAATTTTGCAGAGAAACTTTTTACGTCATGCTGCTTGAAAAGCTCTTTATATTTGAAGGCAGGGGCTGCCATAGGAATCCCGAGATCTTTAGCTTCTTTACTTCTGGACACCACACATCCGTCGTTATTGGAAAGCACCACAACAGGTTTTCCCTCAAGAGACGGATCCAAAGTTCTCTCGCAGGAAACAAAAAAGTTATTGCAGTCTACTAAAGCATACATGACAGAAGGATGATAATTTTAATGCAAAACTATCAATTTTAAAGATAATTATTCTCTTTTGCTTAAAAATTAACACCATATTTAACACACTGAATATGATAGAGTTAATTTATTTTAAATGCGTCAAGTTTTGTCGTATTAGCGCTGTAATTTTGTCTCCCTTGAATTTATCCGTTCTATATCATTTTCAACCGTTCTTCCTCCAGATCAATCTGGTATAAATGCTGGCGGATAACCTCTTCATTAATGGATATATCTTTATTAAGCTCTGAAAGATACTGTCTCTGGCTTTCGAGCATTTCAACAAAAATGACCTTGGTTTTTTCATTCATCCAGCCTTCGTCATTTGCTTTGTTTTTTTCTTCCCAATGCGCCAGCATTCTTTCTATTCCTGCATGTCCGTGTAATTCATTTTCATGTTTTGTTTTCAGGAAATGGTACATGTGCTGTCTCAGTTCACGTTTTATTTTCTGCCTTGTTTTTTCTTCCTCTTCTTCATTCATAAAATCCTTGAACGCGTGGACTTTATTGATGAAATAAGGCAATGTAAGACCCTGAACCAATAAAGTAAGCAGGATTACAACAAATGTGATGAATAATATAAGATTTCTGTTAGGAAAAGGCATGCCGTTTTCAAGGGTAACAGGGATGGCTAAAGCCGCAGCCAACGATACCACGCCGCGCATTCCTGTCCATCCAAGGAAAAGAGGCATCAGAAGAGACCTTCTTCTGGTAGATGCCCGTGGGGCAACACTTGGCCGGAAGATGAGCGTGGCCAACATTGCAGCATAAGAACTGATTATTCTGGCTAAAATAAGAATAACCGTTACCAGCAATCCGTATTGGATAGCTGTTCCCAACGGAATTCCTTCAGAGCGCAACCCTCCTACAATTTCAGGAAGTTCAAGACCGATGAGTAAGAAAACGATACCATTTAAGATGAACACAACGCTCTCCCATACACTATAGCCTTTTATTCTGCTGGCACTGTTCAAAAATACCAACCGTCTTGTAGACATATACAGACCTCCCGCCACTACAGCAAGTACACCGGAGCTGTGAAGCTGCTCTGCAATCCAGTACATGAGATAAGGTTCTATAAAGGTTAATGCAATGTCTGATGACGCATCGGTAGGCAGCCGTTTATGTACCTGAACAAAGATCCATCCCAGCAGCAGCCCTATTCCAGCTCCTCCGATGACCATCCATAAAAAGCTCAGAGAGGCTTCCTGCCATACAAACTGCCCGGTACCCACAGCTATGAGTGCAAAACGGAAAATAATAAGGGAAGAAGCGTCATTCAGCAGACTTTCTCCTTCTAAAATCGCTGAAGTGGTTTTAGGAATTTTTACAAATTTCATGATGGCTCCGGTACTTACGGCATCCGGAGGGGAAACAATTCCTCCGAGAAGGAACCCAAGCGCGATTGTAAATCCGGGAATGAAGTAATTGGCTGCTACAGCTACGGACAGTGCTGTAAAAAATACAACAAGAAAGGCAAAACTACCGATAATCCGCCACCATCTTTTCATTTCTTTAAAGGAAATTGCCCAGGAGGCTTCAAACAATAAAGGCGGTAAAAATATAAAGAAAATAAGGTCGGGATCTACTTTTACAACCGGGAGTCCGGGTACAAAACTTACCAGCAGCCCGAATACAACCAGAAGAATGGGATAGGCGATCTTTAGTTTGGTTGCCCACATATTAAGCAGAACAATAGCGGCAATCATGGCCAGAAAAAAGGGTAATACAGTATGCATGAAATATTGTGTTTTTATTGCAAGACATTAATTTTTATGAGTTGTTTTTATACAAATATACAGTCAATCTGCTTTTCTTTTATTAATTTTTATGATCGTATTTGAACTTAGCTTTACAGGCATAAAAAATTTTATGATTGTTTATTCTGTGTATTCATTTTTTGAAACAATGCTCATTTTCAAGGAGTCAGAAAGCCCGAAAATTTCTATCTTTAAAGTATATTTTTTTATTTCATATTTTTAATAAACACGTCAAGTTTCGTCGTCCTTAGCCTATACTTTTGCTTCATAATAAAAATAATGAATCATGGATAAAGTAACGTCAGAAAGAATAAACAAGCTGCATCCTTCTGTAAGAGATGAAGTAAAACAAATTATCAAAGAATGTGATGAAGCTCTTACCGGAAGGGCCAAGGTAAGAATTACACAAGGCCTGAGATCTTTCGAAGAACAAGAAAAGCTATATGCCATCGGAAGGATTACTTCCGGAAAAAAAGTGACCAATGCCAAAGCCGGCCAGAGCATCCACAATTACGGTCTTGCCGTTGATATCTGCCTGATGATTGACGGAAAGGTTGCAAGCTGGGACACTGCCAAAGACTGGGATAATGACCAAGTAGCCGACTGGTACGAGTGTGTAAAAATTTTCGCCCGGCACGGCTGGGACTGGGGTGGAAACTGGAAGACCTTTAAAGACCTTCCCCACTTTGAAAAAAAGAATATTCAGACTAAAAAAGGACTGGTAAAAACGAATTGGAGAACACTATCTAAATTACCAAGAGATAAACAAAATTATATTCTATTTTAATTCCCTTTTATTTGAAAATAATTATAACACGACAAGTTCTGTCGCTTCCCCGGCCTACCTTTGTTTTATAAGAAAATGTTAGTTAACTGAGCTCTCAACACTAAAACCAGCATCCGCCCATAAAGGCAGAAAGTTGGTTTTAGTTGTCTCAGGACGTTAGTTTTTTCTTTTAAAACCAATACAATATCACATGAAAAAGACAACCATTCTTTCTTTGGACGGGGGCGGAATAAGGGGTATTATCACCTGCATTATTCTCCGCTACATAGAAGAGCAACTGCAGTATCATGATAATCCGGGAGCCAAACTCGGCGATTATTTTGACCTGGTTGCAGGAAGCAGTACAGGCGGACTGATTGCTTCTATTATTCTGTGTCCCGATGAACACCGGAAAGCGAAATATTCTATCCAGAAGGGATTGGAATTATACGCTGAAAAGGGAGGCGACATATTTCAGGTTTCTTTTTGGGAAAAGCTCATCAATCCGTTTGGCTTGATTAATGAAAAAATTTCCCAGGAAGCTCTTGAAAAAAATTTGAATGACTTTTTTGGAAATTTAGAACTTAAAGAATTTATAAAACCATGCTTAATAACCAGTTATGATATTGAGAATAGAAGAGCAAAGATTTTTAATTCCTGGGAAGCCAATCTAAGTACAGATAACTTTTATGTAAAAGACATCTGCCGGGCAACCTCAGCTGCTCCTACTTATTTCAGTCCTGTACAGATCAAATCGATGTATGGACAGATTTTCAGTCTTATCGACGGAGGTATGTTTGCTAATAATCCAGCTTTATGTGCCTATGCTGAAGCCAGAAAAATTCCTTTTGCAGAGGTATTAAAAAACCATCAGAAAGCGAATCATCCGGGTGTGAACGATATGATCATTGTTTCTATCGGAACAGGAATTGAAGCCAGACCGTATTCTTTCAGAAAACTGCAAAAATCAGGGAAAATAGGCTGGGTAAACCCGATTATTGATATATTGATGTCTGCCAATGCAGAAACCGTAGATTATCAGCTGTGCCAGATGTTTCAGACGTTGGGGCAGAGAAACCAGAAGAATTATTATCGTTTGAATCCTTCTTTAAAAAATGCATCTCCAGGTATGGACAATGTAAGAAGATCAAATATTGAAAATCTAATTCAGGCAGGACTGAGCTATATTGATGATAACCGGGAAATTCTGAATCAGATTGTACAGAAACTGATTAAAAATAAAATATAAGCTTTTTACCTTATAAAGGACCCATATAAGCTAAATTGCTAATAGTTTAAAAAATGTAAAAGTTTTTAAAACACGTCAAGTTTTGTCGTCTTCTCCTACTACTTTTGAAGTATAAACAAAGACACAAAAAACAATCATAAAAATTTTAAAAAGCCTTTGAATTCAACATTTATTAATGCTGGACAGCCAGAAATATGTTCAAAACATAACCTCAACCTTAAAACACAAAACATGCAAACACCAGATCACAATCCAGATATCCTTTTCGATGAAGATCTCTATACTATTGAGTGGAGTGATATCGAACATGCTGAGATGGACTATGAAAACTATCTCAATGACATTGAAAATTTTTTCCGTGAAGATTTCGAGACCGAAATTCCTGAAGAAAATATATACTAAATAAATTGTAACACGACGAGTTCTGACGCTGTCCGGAATTATCTTTGAAACACCAAATCAAGACACCCGACAACATCCCATAACCTTCAAAAACACCTTTGAATCTATCATTCACAAGATGCCGGACAGCCAGAACTATGTCTAAAAACCTGTAAACAATATGAAAATGTAACCGTAAGGTGGAAATACAGTCTGCAACCACTAAAAAATGAAGACTAAAAACGTGAAGAGATTCTACTGAAAAGACTCTTTAATCACAACCTATTAATTAATCAAAATCACACAATTCTATTATGAAAACAAAACAAGATTTAAAACTTTTATTCGAAAACGGAGACAAACCTACACAGGAAGATTTCTGGGCTTTATTAGATTCTTACTGGCATAAGGATGAAAAAATTTCTGAAAGTTCTATTGACTCAGTAGAAAAGGTAATTCCCTTTATTATTGATGAAGTAATTCTAGGAAATGCATTATCTATTTCTATTCCTGAAAATGTAAAAAAAATCAAGCAAGGTGCTTTTCAGTACTCAGGAATGGATTATCAAATCATTGAAGTAAACTTTAGTGAAGGGATTGAAGAAATTGAGGTCGGAGCATTTCAAGGTCAAAATATAAAAAAAATCAAGACCCCTTCTACTCTAAAAATTATTGGTGGTAGTGCTTTTTCCAATCAATCAAATGGGGTAAATGGCTCAGATTCATTGGAAGAAATTAACTTCAATGAGGGTCTAGCAACAATTGGAGATTATGCTTTTGCCTGCCCCAGAGCAACTGCCATTGAAGTTTTACATATTCCCAGTACAGTAACATCTGTCGGACAAAATGCCTTTGCCATTCCTTCACTAAAAACAGTTTCAGCTCCAGCTGGTCTGGATTTAAGTAATGCAGGAATCCCTGCTACAGCAACAATCACCTATAGATAAAAATAATATGAAAACAAAAGAAGAACTAAGACTTTTATTTGAGAACGGAGATAAGCCTACACAAGAAGACTTCCAGAATTTGATGGACTCTTATTGGCATAAGGATGAAAAAATTGCGAATAATTCGCTTAGTATGATAGTTAATGATGAATTTCTTTACTCTAATACTGACGTTACAGAAATAATTGGAGTTGGGAAAACATTCATATTTCCTGAGGGTATAAAAATTATAGGAGGATTCATATATACTGGCGCTGCTAAAAATGTCATTATAAAAGTCACCTTTCCTAATACTTTGGAAAAAATAAAAGCTAGTGCTTTCATGCATCAGTTTTTAAAAGGAAGTCTAAGGATCCCTAGCTCATGTAAAGTCATTGAATCCGGAGCATTTTATGGTGCAAATTCTAATATAACAGAACTGATTTTGGAAGAAGGAATAGAGACTATCGGATCTACAGCTTTCCAATTCACCGGTAATAAAAACGTATTTGATTTACATATTCCTAATTCTATACGATCTGTAGGACAGGATGCTTTTGCCATTTCCTCGCTTCTAACAGTTTCTGCTCCTGCGGGATTAGATCTAAGTATTTCCGGTATTCCTGCAACAGCAACAATCACCTATAGATAAAAATAATATGAAAACAAAAGAAGAACTAAGACTTTTATTTGAGAATGGAGATAAGCCTACACAGGAAGATTTCTGGGCTTTTATGGACTCTTATTGGCACAAAGACGAGAAAATTGATATGATAAAAGTCTCCGGACTTGAAAATGGATTTCCTCGATGGAATGATTTTCATGCAGAAATAGATGAAAACGGAAATGCCACATTAGCACCTCTCCGGGTTATGAATATATTTATAAAGCAGGGTACTCTGCACATTCCTGCACAATTTGCACTAGGGAGCGGAATATCAAACGTTTTCCTTGCTGACAGTGTACTAACTATTGGTGGAGAAGCTTTCAGTAATAATCAACTAAAATCTCTGACCATCCCAGGGAGTGTTGTCACGATTAACGACCAAGCTTTTTCATCTAATCTATTGGAAACAATAACCATTCCAGCAAATGTAAAAGAAATTAAAGATTATGCTTTTGCCTACAACAAGCTTAGCTCAATATACATTGTAGCTGGAGTTTCAAAGATCGGGCCCAATGCCTTCAATTATAATCCCGATGTAAATACAGTTATACTTGATAAAAATACACAATACTACTCTAATTCATTTGACCCTAATACAAGGATCATTGGAGGAACCCTTATCAGCGAATCTTAAATAATCCACAAAATGAAAACAAAACAAGAATTAAAAAAATATTTCGAAAACGGAGACATCCCGGTACAGGAAGAATTCTGGGAGTGGCAGGAATCTTACTGGCATAAGGATGAGAAGATTCCGGCAGATAAATTAGATTATGATTTCTCCCAAAAAGCAGATGTCAATGCATCCAATATAAACCCGCAAAATGCTCAACTTTGGAAAGATAAAATTGAAACCCAAACCTCAATTCAGAATCCCCAATTGAATGGAAATATTTTAACAATATTTTATACAGGAGAAAATGGAGTTCAACAAAGTCAAAATGTTGATCTAAGTGGATTAGCAACCAACAATATAAGTATCCAGAATGCCGAATATGATGCTTCCCAAAATATCATTACGATTACTCAGAGCAACGGATCTTCATTTGCAATCAATCTTTCTGAATTTAGTATTGTCCCGGCTACAGATGTTGATGGAAGCGTTTCCTTAGTTCAGGAAGGTGTAGAAAAAGTGAAAATTCATAAAGTAGGTATTTCAGGCAGTTATAATGACCTTAGTGACAAACCGACTTTTGCCGGAAATGACACATTACAATCTGTAGCAGATAGGGGTAATTCGTCTACGAAAGCTATTGTTTTTAATGCTGATCAAGGCAGAGCCGGAGAGTTGAACTTTAACAAAACTTCTTATTCTCATTATTTTGGAAACCACAGCAATAATGATTCAGCTTATTATACAGTTGCTATTGGATATAATACTTTATCGTCACTAACTACAGGCCAGTCAAATGTTGCTATAGGTTCTTACGCGTTGGAAGCAACTACAACGGGTACATTAAACACGGCTGTCGGGGTAAGTGCCGGACAAAAACTAACCACGGGCCAGTATAATGCCTATTTCGGCTGGGCTTCAGGGAGTAGCTGCACAACAGGTAACTCAAATACAATGCTTGGAGATGAAGCCGGAAACAGAACTACAACAGGCTATAAAAATACATTTGTAGGAATGGGTGCTGGTTATTTTAATACGACTGGAAACCTTAATACTCTAGTGGGCTGGAAAGCCAATAATCAATCCAATTTGGGTGACAGAAACATTATGGTCGGAGTTTCAGCCGGTTCAGGTGTTACAGGTAATAATAATATTCTGATTGGTACAGGAGCAGGATTCAATGATGGAGCAATCGGCAATAAATTAATTATCCATGGTAACCAAACATTAACGGGCTATTCAAATACTGCTGAAGGAAATTTCGGAAGTTTTCAGCAAGGTCAATTAAACAGAGCTTTAATCACAGGTGATTTCGTAGATCGTTGGGTAAGAATGAATGCCGGATTCTTACAAATCGGATCCCCTGCTTCAAACGCTGATGATATCACTATAACACCCACAACAGGGATAACAGCAGCAAAACTATATACCCCCGCAAGTAATAACGACTATGTGCAACGTGGCTGGATTTTTAACAATTACTATAACCAGGCTCAAATTAATTCATTACTGAGCAGAACTTATCGAGTCCAAGGGTCTGTTGCCAATTTTGGAGCCTTACCTGCAACAGGTCAAACGGTAGGTGATGTATGGAATTTACTTGATACAGGTGAAAACTATGTTTGGGTTGACAACTTGAATAATACCGGTATTCCCGGCTGGGATAAACTTTCCGGAATGGTTGATGCTTCAGGCTTTATACCAAGAACAGGAACCGCTGCTGGACAGCCAATCACTGGAGATCTTCACTTGAATGAAAGCGTTAGTTTTATTAATTACGTTAATCCTTCCTATAATTCCAGATTCGCTCTGGAAGATGGTGGATTTGGATTTACAGGTACAGGAGGTTCTGGATCAGATACCTTTTCCTTAATTGTTTCTCAGGCGATGGAGCTGAATTTCACATCAAGTTTTGCTGATTCAAAAGGTATAACAAGTGGGGTTTATTATGGTAATAATTATGATGACAACTCTTTTATTCAAAAAAAATATGCCGATAAACAGCATTCTTATACCCGTGATGAAGAATTAACCGGCGGAAAGTGGATCAATGGCAAGCCTGTCTACAAAAAAACGCTGTATTTAGACCAGATTCCGAGAACCGGAGAGATCGATCTCAGAGCCGAATTCCCTGATCTTGAAACTATTATTTCCAACGAGATGTTCACAGAATGGTATGCTCTGGATACAGCATTTGCAGGCAACCAATGGCGAACAAAGATCTACATCACTGTAGAAAGAGACAAGGCTACAATCGAGTTATTAGGTGAACCTGATTATGACTATTCTGTCATTAACTCATTTACTCTGACCCTTGAATACACAAAAAAATAAATCATTAAACAAAATATTAAAAATGGCAACAAACAATACACCTCCAAAAACCGCATTTACTGTAGGCGGATCACTAATAGGAGAAGGCATCATTAATTATAAAGAAACAAATAGTATGAATACGACAAATAATGCATCCCAGACACTTTTCAGATTTGTGAGTTTAAGAAACCCACAATTAACGGAAACTAAAAAAGAAAACCTGGGTTTCATCCACAGATCAGCAGATTTGGCCAGTGCTTTTGATAGTATAATCAATACCGATGATAGTGCTCTTGCAAAATTTCAGGCTCTTGAACGTGCTTCAAAGACTTTCAATTCAACAGGCTATCAAAGTGAGCTTGAAATTGAAGAAGGAGCTTTATCCGAGGCATTGAGGATCGGTAGAAAAATAGCTAAAAAAGAGACGCTTTCTACGGTTGACGAAAACACAGCCAAAAGTTTATACAACAGCAGCATTATTCAGAATAAACTTGCTCAGGTATGGGATAACCTGATGTATCAGACGGTTACACAGAGCAATTTTTATGTAAAAGAAGCTTTAATTCACATTTTAAAAGCATTACATTTCGGATATGCTTGTGATCTTCCCGGAACTCCAGAGCTTACAAAAATCAACGGCAGTGATTTAAAAGCTAAAGCATTAGAAGCCAGAGTCGTGCTTCCAATGAAGTTTTTCGGTGACGGATATGAAGGAGAAAGTACATCGGGAATAACCAATGGTAACACTTTAAATGTTTCTAAGATCGGAGACGGTGTTATCAATGGAACCCAGCAGTTATCCGTTGCAGCTACAGAACAGTTAAAAGCAGAAGGAGAAAGAATTTTAGATATTTCTAAAACAACATTGGAAAAGGACAACCTTGAAAAACTGAAAACCGAATTAGAAGCTGTTCAGAAGACTTACTATAAATTGAAAGCCAAAGCGTATGAAACTGCTTATGCAGAATATCAGGCACTTCATCAGACAGCTATTAATGACTATGAAACCAACGTTGAAAAAATCGAATCCAGAATCACAGAAACTACCACGCAGGAGGAAATTGAGGCTTTATATGGTGAATTAGGAGAACCTAATGTTCCGCCATTCAACTTTACCTACAAGGGAGAAATCAATTTTGATGATTTCAAAGCCAAGCTTTCTTTGGACTCTCTGAAATTATTCGTAAATATTTTTACAGAGTTGAGCAGCGGGACAAAGCCTGAAAATGGTTATGATTTTTCAATAATCGATGTTGTTTCGGACAGGGTTTTACAATTAGGACGCGGCGCTACCGTTTCGGTTACTGACGAATATGATACTTATGTAGAAGTTTTTGAGAAACTGGATGAAGAAATTTCTTCCAAAACACAGGAGTTATTCAAAAAGTCCCCGCTTCAGGAGCAAATGTATGCAAGTGTGGGCGGAGTTTTAATTCCTGTGGTTAATTCCACAAGCCCTTCTTCACGAATCGTTTCCAGATCATATTATCTGAAAGCATCTTATGAACCTACTTACTCAAGAAATCCGGGAGCCGTATCCTTTTATTACCAGGCAGAAACCAGCTCTTGGGGACTAGCAACTGTAAAAATAAATGCAGATACTGATTTTGGCACTTATGAAGAAACCTTCTCTAATATTGATGTTGTTGATAACAAAGTAACGCTTCCTCTTTTCTTAATTGATAAATTTGGAAAGCTAATCAGAAGCCTTAAAATTAAAATTTACTTCAACAACGGAAAAGAAGCTTCATTAGACCTTGCTGATGTAGAAATCAACCAGCCTTACACGGGGATTTTATATACCGAAGAGATTAAGGATGGATCAGAAAATCCAGAAAACCCGACTGAAGGAAATCCTAAACCGGGAACTTTCATTCCGAAACATTTTGGGGTAAAAAGATTAGGGGTTGCAGATTATCTGAAGGTGGAACAAAGTGTTCACGCTTATATTCCGGGAGAAGTTTCAAACATTGAAAACGTAATGGCAAGCGAGCTTCGTCATAAGTCTTCTGTGGCGAGAGATTACTCCGAAATTACAGACACTACTTCCGAATCTATCGAAACTGAAAAAATTTCGGATACTACAAAAACAGAAAGAAACGAAATGCAGACTGAGGTTGCTAAAGAACTGGAAAAACAGCAAAGCATTGAAGCACACACAAGATTCAGCTACGGAGCGAGCAAAACTTTCTTTGAAGTCGGAGCCAGCTATGCCAACAACACAGCACAGCAGGAAAGTACAAGACAGGCTGTTGCTAAATCTCAGGAAATCACAGAACGTGCCATGGAACGTGTTCTTACTAAAATCAACAAAGAACGTGTTCAGAAAATTATTAAAGAATTCACTGAAACCAACGTTCACGAATTTGATAACAGAGGTAAAGGAACGATTCCGACTCAGCATATTACCGGAGTATACAGATGGGTAGACAAAAAAATGAAAAACCAGATTTACAACTATGGTAAACGTACCATGTTTGAATTTATGATTCCCGAACCAGCAAGATTACACAATCTGGCAACAGCTTCTTCTAAAGCCAATACTTTGGTAGAACCGATCGATCCGAGAAGAGCACCGGCTCCGTGGACAATGCCAAACTCAAAAGAGGCTACAAAAGATCAGCTGAAACACTGGGCTGATATTTACGGGGTAAAATTAACAGAATTACCAAAAGAAAATGTGACGATCAATACCGGTCAGATTTATGAAAAGCCTAATACGGACGGAGGTTCACAATATACGAGATCAATTACTATTACTGATAATTACAGCGCATATGCTGCGAAAATTTACACCAACACCGTAAGAAATCATGCCTATGCAAGATCAGGATGGGTGCATGTGGAAGTAAGTAACTTTTTGGGATCGAGATTTGGATATGATTTCAAAAGCAGAGGCGATCAAAGACCGCTTTCGTTTAGCGGTCTGAATGTGAAAAACAATTTCGTTTTTGAATTTGTCGGAAACAACGTAGAATCTTTTGACTTTACCATTGTTCTTGACTGTAAACTTTCTGATGAATTTATGCAAGCTTGGAGACAGGAAAACTTCGACGCTATTATTAAAGCTTACGAAGCTGCTTATGCTGATTTCCTTGCCAAACAGAAAGAATTTGAAGAGCAGGCAAAAGAAGAGGAGGAAGCTAATAAAGAAAAGCTTGGTAATTTCTACCGTGATATGGAATCTGTCATTCTAAAGCATAACTGTATTGCTTATTTATTGCAGGATTACCTGACCACGTTAGGACAATCGTTTACCGAAGGAGATCAGATGAGCAACTTCCAGGTAATTCTTGGAGAAAATCTTGAGCAGTATACTGCATTGGCCAAATTTATGGAACAGGCATTTGAATGGAGTATTATGGACTACACGTTCTATCCGTACTATTGGGGAGACAGAAAAAAATGGCAGGAAATGTATCTTACACAAAGTACTGACCCATTATTCAGAAGCTTCTTACAGGCAGGTATGGCAAGGGTAATTGTAACCGTAAAACCTGGTTTTGAAGATGCCGTACAATTCTTTATGAGTACTGGAAGAATCTGGAATGGCGGTGAAGTTCCTGTAATTGGAGATCCTCTATATATGTCTATTGTAGACGAATTGAGAGAACCTACAGGAAAACCACAAGGTAAATACTGGATCACCAGAATTCCTACAACCTTAACCATTCTGCAGGCAGAATCTGTAGGGTTAACAGTAGATCAGCCTTTACCTATCTTCCCTGAAGCCGATCCGGATAACTGTGAAAATCCAAAAGATCTTGAGACTGTAACTTCATTTACGCAGGATAACATCAGAATGGAAAGCCCTGATAATAAGCCGACAACATTACCTTCAACAATTGTTGGGTAATCATTAACCTTAATTAGCGGTGCGAAATATCACCGCTATTTTTTCTAAATATTAATCTTAAAAATTTAAAAATGAAAAATATAGATATTAGAAATTTAGGCAAAATAGGTGTTTCAGATGTCGACGTATATAACACGAACAAACTCAAGCTTAGCAGCTTCAAGCAAATAAGCACCTACATAAGGAGTAAAGATATTTTCATTTATGAGCTTGTACCCGCAGATGATCTGATTCAAAAAACAACAGATATTAAAAAGATTATTTATTCTGCTTTAGAAATAACTGATAATAATAAAAAAATATTAAATATTGACCCTATTTCGGGATGGATTACATTCTCAAATTATGAATATTTAGACAGTGACAGATATCGTGGCATATTTTATACTGAACAGGAGATTGATGCGATCATTCAGAGCTTTTTCAAAAAACTTAATGATATTAATAGAGATTATTCTAAAAATAATAACAATAATTTGTCTGTTCCTATGTTGTTTGAAACAACACCAAAGCTATCGGAAATAATCCCTGTTTATGAAGACAAAAAAAAACTGCCAATCCGATGGATTGTAAGATATAATGTCTACCTTGATTATACGGAACATGAGAGAAATGCCAATGTGCCTGTAAGAGATAGTCTGATAGAATTCCTCATCGACGGTTATGGTGTCATCAATTCTATTTTTATAAGATGGAGACCTATCCAAAGAAAGATAAAAAGCAAGCTGTATTTTGATGATGAAATACAAAAGAAGCAAAGCGAATATCTTGTTAAGCTTCTGCAGGAAAATGCCATCGGTAAAAGCGACCCTTTCAATCTATATGATATGGCATGTAATATATACATCCCTGATAAAGAAAAGGAGGAACATCACGATTCGGATGAGGAGGAAATAACCACCGTAGAGTATTATCTCGCCGGTCAAAATACAGTTCAGACCCATCTCACTCCATTTATCATCCATCAAAACGGACATCATTCAGAAAAATTTGAAATGCTCCCTGCATGTTTAAATATATCTTTTGATATCACATCATCTACACAGGAAACAAAGATCAAAGCAGTAATAAGCAATCTGGATGAAAAAGGATCATACTCTTATTCATGGTCAGCATGGGAAATTGCAAACCCTGAAAATTTTGTCAACCTCGGAAGTAGTGACAGCTGTTCATTAAAGGGTGGTACTTTTCATGTTCTTCTGACTGTAAAAAATAATCGCACCGGACAAACAGAGCAACATCAGGAGCATGTTTTTTCAACAGAACCTGTAGAACAGCAATTTGAAGAGAAAGAACGATGGGACACATGGGGATGCACAGATCCTGCCGCTTTAAATTATAATCCCAATGCCAATTGTGATGATGGCAGCTGCAAATATTAATACTTAAAATTTATTACAATGAAAGAACCAAAAAGATACACCCGATACATAAGACAAAAGGATAAAAAAAAAGGTAATATTTCCTGGGAATTTGATTTTAAAACTTATGAAACAGCTGGTGAAGTTTACGATGAAACACAGAGTCAAAAACCCAAAGTAAAAGTAGGACGAGGCTTTGCTCCACACGGCGGTCTTATTTTAAGAAATATTTACAATTCTGGATTTAGAATGGCTTACGATATAGGCGTTGTAGGTATTTATGCTTTTCCAGGACCTGTGGCAAAAAAAAACGGACAGAATAAGCCTGTATTTTTAATATTGGGACCTCCGGATTTCATTCAGGTGGATAACGATACCTTTATGCCATTGGACATTAATAAAGCTTATGATCCAATTGTTGACAATTCTAAAATAGATTCTATTGGCTTTAATATGGCAACCTATAATGAAGATCGAGAAAAAGAATTAAAAGTAACCTATCGCTCTACCAAGGAAATATTTGGACCTGGGAGTGGTTATTTATTTGTATGTCAGAAGTTTATCATGACCCGATATAGTGATAAACCAGCGCACGAACCGTCAGGAGGTCTAAAAGCTGCACGATTTTTCCCTATAACACAACTTATTTATAATGTCCCACCCAATAGCAAATATAAAATAGAAGATTTTGTTAAATCTTTCAGAGTAGATTACCGTCTGTATATTAATTTGGATTCTTATGCCAGAAATAAAATCCAATCAATTCCTACCTCTTATGACTCTCATCCACAACATTCGGTTATTTATGACAGAGTAAAAAATAAAGAAAAAATTAAAAATGCTGTAGGACTATTCAGAGATGATGATTTACCACCTAGTAAACTTAAAGGATTATCAAATCTAAGATCTCCAGAAAACATTGTTTTTTCATCTTCTGAAAAACCTCTTGTTTCTGAAATAATTACTGAAGGCCTAAACCCTGACCAGCCAATATTGTGGGATAATATCCATTGGTGGGGTATAGGTAAGGACGGTGTTTTGGGTTCAACTCCAGGCTCTTTTCATGCAGTACACATACATTGGAGATGGAGTAAATCTATGCAGATAAAAGAAGATAATGATGGACCTGATCCAAAGCATGAAGGAGAGCCTCAATTTAAAGGGAAGGGATTAAATGGGGCATTGGTGGATCCAAATATAAAAAATCAAATTTTAAGAATTGCTGTAATAAAAAATAAAAAGATTACCCAAAGTTATCACCAGCAGACAAGCGAATTTTTCGATGATTATTTTATTTCACTGAGAGACTATAAAGAACCAGAAAATATAAAGAAAGGAGATGATATTATTTTATACTATAGTTCTGAGATAAAGCTAAAACAGGATAATAGACTTTTAGTTAAAAAAAATAATTCTGGCGGCTTAACTGCATCCATTTTTATTCATGGATTATTTTTTGCCCATGAAGTCGAAAAAAGTAGTATTTTTACTGGTAACAACGATAGTTTTTATAAGAATCCAAAAGAACCCAATAAAAGATTATGGAGACGATATCCAAAAAAATAACTTTGAAAACAGTATTGATTGTATTTGTTTCTGTAGCTATTTCCTTTATAATGGAATATTTATTCTTTTACTTAAGTAATACCTTTTTTTTAGACTATTATCAGACTTTTTTTAAAAACTTTATAATTGAACCTTTTTATTTTGCATTAATAGTAACCATTTATACTATTATTAATCAAAGCATTTTTAAAATCAATAAATCCAGACTTTTCTATTATTTATTATTTGGAAGTTATTTTTTATTGCAGGTAGCTTTACAAGCCATAGGAATGGCTTTTGTGATTATAATTCCTGCTATACACTTTATTTTATTTTATTTTATTTACGATCAATTCATCTTGCAGAAAAATGTTTTACGCTCTTATATATTTTCAATTTTGACTATAATAATAGCAAACCTTATTTATAATATTTTTATTGCGGATTATGGCCATTTCTTTTTTGCATCATTTTACTCATTTATAGGAATTTTTCATTTTTTCTATCTTATTTTTAATCAAAAAGAACTCTCTAAAATTGAAGAGAAAATATAAAATAAAGACCGCTGTTTAAAGCGGTCTTTTTATGTATTGTCAAAACCTTCAACTATGTAACCAATCTTCACTAACGCAATCGTTAAAACAAAACTAGTATTAAGCAATACAATTATTCTTTCTTTGATTTTTTATTTAACAATATCATCAGAAAGGGTAAATGATTTTTTGATAGAAACAATATTAGAAACAGAAAAATAATAATCAGGAGACTACTTTTAGAAGTGGTCTTTTTTATATCCTCAAAACTTATCCACAAAAAAATAAAACACGACACGTTTTGTCGCATTAACCCTATATATTTGTCTTATAAAATTTTACCATGAGACGCAGTAAAAAGCTGCATAAAAATACAGACCAATGAAAAAAGATTTTTATCTAACAAGGTATGCCTTAATTATCAAGAGATTAGAAAGTTCTCCAGCTACCTATTCCCAGCTGGAGGACTATCTTTTAAACTCTTTCGAATTTCAGGATGCGGGGATCAAGAGCTACTCGATCCGTACCTTGCAGAGGGATATCCGTGAGATTTCCGATCTTTTTAACCTTTCCATTCACAACAAGAAAAAGGGCGACAACCGGTATTATATTGAAAGCCGCCCCATCATGGAAGTGGATGAATATAACCAGAAATTGCTGGAATCCTTTCAGGTAAGCAACGCACTAAATCTTCATCCGGATTTTTCAGATTTTATCTTTTTCGAAAGCAGAAAGCCTACCGGCATAGAACATTTTTATGATCTTTTCTTTGCCATCCGTAACAAAAGAGTGGTTAGTTTTGAGCATTATAACTACAAAAACAAAGTTATGACCTCACGAAAAGTACATCCTCTGGCTTTGAAAGAATCGAAAGACAGATGGTATCTTATCGCTATTGACACTAAAGATAAAACCCTAAAGTCATTCGGATTAGATAGAGTCAATTACCTGGATGTAAGCAATAGTAAATTCCGTGAAAAATACAATTATAACTTCAGAGAACACTTTAAAAATGCTTTTGGAGTGATGAATCTTGCAGAGCAAAATCCTCAGAAAATCATTATGAAATGCAGCAGACATCAGGGCGAATATATCAGAAGTTTTCCGCTTCACCAATCTCAGAAAGAAACTAAAGAAACACCGGAAGAGATCTATTTTGAGTTCTTCCTCCATCCTACTTACGATTTTATGCAGGAAATTCTCTCTTACGGAAAAGAAGTGACCGTTTTAGAACCGAAATGTCTAGTTGATGACATCCGGACCCATCTTCAGGAATCTCTGAACCGTTATTTAGAAAGCTGATATCAAAGGATTAAAAGTTTTCGTTTTTTTAATTATATTTACATAAATATACTCCTTTGAAAGCTTTATACCTTTGCCTGTTTTGCCTTACTTTCTCTTTCTGTTTTTCGCAGCAAAAAGAAGAATTCCGGCAGGTTAAAACTTACTATAACCAGCACAGGAGTATGCTGAATACAGAGTTTAAGAAGAAATTTGATGCAGAACCCGATTCTTTTAAAAAAGCCAATATAAAGCTTGATTTTATGCTCTTCATGAGGAAGATGGACAGCATTGAAAATGTAGCCATGATAGGGACCTTGCTAAAAGTGAGAAACCTGGAAGATCTGCAGGCCCTGAAAAGTCCAAAAGGCATACCGGAAAACAATATAGAGAAATCTGCTGTTTTTGAAAAATCTGCAGATTATCCCGGCGGGTTCAATACATTAAGGCAGGAAGTTGCCGATCTTTTTTATACCGGAGGCGTTTATACTGAAACAAAAACAGTAAAAACAAATGTCGCTTTCATTGTTGAGAAAGACGGGAGCATCAGTAATGTACATGCACAGGGAGACAATTTCACCTTTAACAGACAGGCTGAAATTGCACTGTATTCCGTTTCGGAAAAATTTTCTCCGGCTGTAAGCAAAGGAGGCCCGGTAAGATACCGCCTCAGACTTCCTTTAACCCTAACAATTGAAGACTAAAAATGTTTACCGACGAATACTATATGAAAATGGCACTCCAGGAAGCAGAAGCCGCCCTGGAAAAAGATGAGGTCCCAATCGGATGTGTGGTGGTTTCCAACAATCGCATCATTGCAAGAGCCCACAACCTCACAGAAACATTAAACGATGTAACCGCCCATGCAGAAATGCAGGCCATTACTTCCGCAGCCAATTTCCTTGGAGGAAAATACCTGATCAACTGTACCCTTTATGTAACCATGGAACCTTGTGTAATGTGCTCAGGGGCCCTTTCCTGGTCACAAATCTCCAAAGTGGTGATTGGCGCAAGAGATGAGCAGAGAGGATTTATCAATAAACATCTTTCCTTACATCCAAAAACCGAACTGGTAACAGGAGTGATGGAAAACGAATGCTCATCCATCGTGAAAGAATTCTTTAAAAGTAAGAGGTAATTAAATCAGTTTTTATTTTTTAAAACAGAATACATCATAATATCAAAATATTCCTCGCCTTTTCTGACATGCTGCTTTAAAAGAGCTTCCCGCTCCATTCCAATTTTTTCCATAATTCTTCCGGATGCAGGATTCTGAAGGAAATAGGTAGCATAAATTTTATTGAGCTGCAGCTCCTGAAATCCAAAACCGATCAGTGCTGTGGCGGCTTCTGTGATATATCCTTTGTTCCAGAAAGGTTTTCCCAACCAATACCCCAGCTCAGCCTTATCATCTTCCCTGTCGTGAAGACCAATGGCACCTAAAATCTTTCCTTCCTTATTTCGGACTGCAAAAGTATATCCTGTATTGTTCTCAAAGGATTCCCGGGACATTTTCATCCAAAATTCGGCATGCTCCCGGCTATAAGGATAAGGAATATTGGAGGTAAGATCAGAGAAGATTTTATCCTGCAGATATTCGGTAACAAAAGGAATATCACCCTCCTGCAGCTGTGAGAGAACCAGTCTTTCTGTTTCTATTACTGGAAATTCTTTTAATGCTTTCATTATATAGCTCTATAAATCTTTCCCTAAAAAATAAAGTCCTTTCAGCGTATGGAGCCTGTCCATCACATGAATTTTCTCTGTTAGCGGCTTATAAACATGGGAAACGCCACCTGTGGCCACTACAAAACAGTCGTCGTTCACCTCATCGTTGATCCGGTCTATAAACCCTTCCACCATTCCCAGAAACCCATACACCATACCGCTTTGCATGCAGGTTACTGTGTCCAGGCCTAGTACGGATTTAGGTTTTTTCAATTCAATATCAGGAAGCTGCGCTGTCTGGCTGATCAGCGAATTTAAAGAGGTTACAATTCCGGGAGCGATAATTACGCCTAATGTTTCTCCGGATTCCGTTACACAGCTTGCTGTAAGGGCTGTTCCAAAATCGATGACGATCTTTTTCCTGTTTGGGTAAAGATTGTGAGCGGCAACCAGATTGGCATAAATATCAGTCCCCATCTGTTTGGATTTTGCCTGAACGCCTGAAGGTGTAGATCTGTCCACAATGACCGGCTGGATACCGTGGATTTTTTTGATTGCTGAGCTGATGACCTTGGTAAGCTGAGGCACTACAGATCCTATAATCACTTTACTGATATCTTCCGGTTCTACTTTGTAGGTCTGGTAAAGCATGAGAATCTGCACATACAGCTCATCCACCGTTCTGTATGGCTTTGTATTGATTACCCATGAAATATCACAGTTGTCTCCGTTAAAAAGTCCGAATCTGATATTGCTGTTCCCTACGTTGATTACGATTGAATTCATTTATTTTTTAAGCTAATCTGGGTTAAAAAACAGTTGTAAAAATAACGCTTTATCCTCAAAAACAAGCAATATCTGTCTTATTTAGAACAATTGCTGATTCTGCATTTCTCTTCACCAGGATAATATGCATTAAAGCATTGATTATATGCATTTATCATCAAATTGATGAAATTCCTTCTGAGAAAACTTAAATCCGGTATTTAAAAAATTGGAAACATTTAATTATCTTTAAATCTGAAAATATTTTTATCCTGTTTCCATGAGAAAACTGATCTTAATACTCCTCTTCTGTATTGCCCTGAATACTTCTGCACAAACCGGGAATCAGGTAAAAGAACTGTTCCTGAAAATAAAAAAGGACGCAAAGATTGACCGGAACGATACAGCCGTTTACGATATCCTGGATGAATTTTACAATAAAAATCTTCAGGCTGAAAATGATGAAATGACTCCTGAAACCATTCAGAGAATAGAGAAACTGGCATCCAGCCCTGATACGAAGAATCTCCATATTTTATTGCTTTTCCTGATGTATCAGCAACATATCAGCCGGACTTCCATGGTGGGTAAAGCACCGGATACAGAATTTCAGACTGAAGCTATGACACTCCTGGAAAATGAAAGCCATGAAATTTATGGAAAGGTTCCAGCTATTATTTACGTGTATAAAGCAGAAGCCCTGGACGGGGCGAAGAAAAAGGAAGAGGCCAAAACCGTTTTAGATCAGGGGCTGAAAGAATATCCCGATTCGGTTCCTTTAAAAGTATACCGCTACCTCAACACAAAAGATGAGGTTTTAAGAAACGATCTTGTAAAGAATCATCCTAATCACTGGATGGTACAGCAGTTTGGAATTAAATAGTCAATGGTGAATTTGCTTCGCAAGTGAATAGTGAATGCTCCAAATAGCAATAATAATCCCACAGAGTTTTTCTGTGGGATTCATTTTTTATCGTATGGTTGTGCTATTTTACTTCCACAACATTATCTTCAATATTGACATCGGCCATTCTCTGGCTGAAATCTATTCCTAAAACAGAAAGTTGAGATTTTGTGTAAGGAATTGTAAGTGTATATTCCTTTTGGGTCCATGGCCAGTAAGGCATGGTCTTAAAATCTCCGTAGATATCTTTTTCCTTCCAGGTATGGGTCATATTTAAAGGAATCTGATAAGTCACTATCTTTTTATCTGCTGTCATTACATTGAAATCAATAGGCATCGGAACCTGTCCTTTATTGACCAAAGTGATGGTTGTAGATTTGGCCTCATACTTCACGTCTTTGATTCCGTAATCAATAGTTTTTGTAGTGTTGATCCAGTAATTCTGGAACCATTTCAGATCCATCCCCGAAACTTTCTGAGCAATGTGAAGAAAATCCCTGTCCGAAGGATGCTTCATATGCCATTGGTCATAATACTGTTTCAATGTTTCTGCAAGATTCTGTTCACCCATGATGTAACCCAGCTGCACAAGGTATAATTCTCCTTTTACATAGGACGCATAGGTATAGGAAGTGCCATTATCGTGATGGTCACCTAACCAAACAGCTGGTTCTTCAATTCCTTTCTTAACAAAATTTCTGTAAGCGTTCACCGTATTGGCAAAAGGATTCGGAAGTTCTTCAGGAAACAGCTGGTACATTACATATCCTTCTGCATAGCTTGTAAACCCTTCGTCCATCCATGGGCGTACTGATTCATTGGTTGCCAGCATCTGCTGATACCAGGAGTGGGCACCTTCATGAGCCATCAGGCCCATTAAGCCTTTTATATCTTTGGCTTCACCCAAAATCATGGTACACATTCCATATTCCATTCCACCGTCACCCCCTTGGATAAACGCATATGTGGGATATACATATTTTCCGAAATGGCTGTTCATAATCTGGAAATATTTGGTAACGTAAGGCTGGGCTTCTTCCCAAACTTTTGTTTTGTCATTATTCTGATAAACAAAGAATACTTTCGGTCCTTCCGGAACATCAAAACTTTTTACGACATAATCTCTGTCTGCGCTCCATGCAAAGTCGAGCATATTCTTAGCAGTCCATCTCCAGGTTGCTTTTTTGCTTTTATCTGCCTTAATATTGGCTGCGGAATCATACCCTTTTACTTCTGCAGGATTTTCAAGAATTCCCCCAGCTCCGATTACATAATCTTTATTGATTTTAATGGTCACATCAAAATCCGAGAACGGCGCATGAAACTCTCTTCCTATATAATCGAATGTGGCCCAGCCGTCATAATCATATTCTGCAATTTTAGGATACCATTGCGTCATCGTCATATCCACACCTTCCTTATTATTCCTTCCGCTTCGTCTGATCTGCTGAGGTATCACAGCGTCCCAGTCCATTGTAAAGCTTGTCGTGGAATTAGGATGAATAGGTTCTGCCAGATACACTTTCATAATGGTTTCCTGAATCTCAAACTTCAGATCTTTACCATTCTGCTTGATCCAATGGATATTTTGAGCACCTTCCTGATCTTTAGGAATAGAAGCCAGTCTTGAAACTCCGTCTTTCTGTAACCTGGAATCTCCATTTTTCCCCTGTCCGGCCACTCTCTGATCCATCATTGAATTAGGCTTAAAGGCATTCCAGTAAAGATGAAAATACACCACATTCAGCTCATCGGGTGAGTTGTTGGTATATTCTAAAGTCTGGGTTCCCTGGTAGGTAAATTTTTCAGCATTAACATCAATGTCCATCTTGTATTTCGCAGCCTGCTGATAATAAGCTCCCTGCTGAGCCTGAAATTGTGAAATGATAAACGCAAAAAGGATTGCAGCCGATTTTCTCATTTAAAATTTATTTTTTTTAAAGGTAGGTAATTTATGTAAAACCTTCAAATGTGGAGTTATTCTGAAGGGTTCCTGTGGTACATCATTAATTTAGATGGGTTTTAATTCTCGTTGTTAAAAAGATTTTTTTGAGATATTATTTTTTCGCCGGTGCTTCATTACTTTAAATTTGACTTCAATAGTTTTTTAATCAAAGTAATTTGGCCTAAATGATAATAGCTATGCTCAATCATTCCATCAATATTCCTCAGATAGGTTCCGTATTTTTCATCAACAAAAACCTCATCCAGCTTATTTTCCGGAAGCTTTTCAACTAAGGCGGCAAACTTTTCAGCATCTGTCCATAATTTATTTAAAAGCTCATGCCATTGTTCCGAAGATTCAACGGGCGGAAGATCAAAACTGAACCTATCTTTTATCTCGAGGTCCCCGCCTTCCAATACATTGACGATTCCTGCTATATAATAATGTATATGAAAGGTAAGCATAGCGATGGTGTTTAAAGAATCTACTTTCGTTATTGCTTGTTCCCATGTTACATCTGAAAGCTGGTCTTTAAAATTGGTATTGGCAATCCATAAACCATCGAGTATAACTTCTCTGAATCTTTTTGCTAATTGTGATGGTGAGCTCATTGTTCTAATTTTCTTAAAGATAATTATTTTTTTCTCTCGCTCATTTTGGGGATGATGTAGATTTTGTTTTGCCACGAATACACGAATTTAATTGACATTCACATTATTCTTTATAAATAAGTATTTGTGAAAATTCGTGTATTTGTAGCAAAATAAAAAATCCTTCAAAGTTTTAAAAACGTTAAAGGATTATATTCTTTATAATTAAAAAAATTATTTTTTAGCCGGAATTTCTTTTTTTCCGCTCTGCAAAATCTTTTCAAGGATTCTCAGAGTGATCAGATAGGTAGGTTTTACTCCTGTAAGCCCTAAACCTCCTGAAGAAAGTGTACTTCCTGTTTCCAAAGGATTATCCGAAGCATAGTATGCATACATCACGAACAGATCCGGTGAAATGTGGTGTCTGATCTTGGAAGCTACCTGAATCGCTTTCTGGTAATGTGCCCCTTCCATTTCAAGACCGATGGCCTTCCAGGAAGTATTCATAAAATAAGAAAGGATATCCCTGTTTTGAAGTGATGTTCCTAAAACGGTAATCATCGGACCTTCAAACGCTTTTAATTCATCATCTTTAAAGTCGTCAAGCTTCAGAGCATTTTCAAACGGATAATTATCTGCTGTTCCTTCAAAGATGTGGGAGGTAGGGATCATAATATCTCCTTTTCCTCCGGCAAGAATTCCTGCTTTACCCATGATAGAAACAGATTTTACCTTCATCATATAAACTTCTCCCTTATGTTCGTAAGGTCTCAGCAACTCGTCCATTACTTCATAGGCCTGTTCTCCGAAAGCATAATCGAAAACCATGATCACATCGTCTCCGCCATATTTTATTCCGCTGAACGGGGTATTTTTAAGGTCCGTTTTGCTCAAATCAATAATCTGAACATCAATATTACTTCCGCTCTTATCATTAATATAGATCATCCCTTCTTCCAAAGCATATTTGGAAACTTTGTCGCGAAGTTCTTTTTTATCAGAAATATCTCCGTAAAGTTTATAATCTACTTCTTTGTGGTCTTTTTTCTTTAAAGCATCATTTCCGTACAGCATATTTTTCACGGAGTGCATATTGGCAGAAATAATATGCAAAGGTCTCATGTGAAGATCGTTTTCAAATAAAACTTCTTTCACTTTGTTGGCCCATTTTTCACCAAAATAGTGATGTCCTACTCTTTCCTTTAATATAGCACTGAAATGAATTTCTCTTTCTCTGGTCTGCTTTGCATCTTCCAGACTTACTTTTCCCAGGTTGTAGATGATCTTAAATAAGCGATCGGGATTATTGTCATCCCCAAAAGAATTATAAGCGTTCAGAGTTTCTTCAAAGGTTCTTCCTATTAAAGAAGATAAATGAATAAGAGCAACCTCTTTTTCTTTTCTGCTGAATTTTTTTTCACCTTTTACTACTTCTTCAATAATTTTAAAAGCACGTGTCGGTTTCCAGTTTTCATCCTGAATGAAAGCCAGATTCCTTACTTTATCCGCTTCTATAAATAAGAAGGTTAAGTGAGTAAGAATGTCATAAATTTCAGAACGTCCCAAAAGAACTTCAATATTCATCTGGTGCTCGTCTATCCTGTAACAGTTTCTTCTTCTCTTTTTAGGTACAATAGGTTCGAAACTTCCTTTATCAAAACCCTCATCTGATGTAAGATGAATAAAAGCACATTCTTCAATTCCTTCCGGAAGCCTGTCTAAAACATACATCAAACCATTCAATTCCAATTTATTAGGAATATTCATGGTACCATAAATCTCTGGATTGATCGTCTTCAACAAACTTCTGATACTTTCTCCTGAAACACCGGCAGGTTTAAAAAAACCTCTGTAAAAGAGGTGTCTCATAGAAATATACAATCTTTCAATTGCTTCCGTTGTTTCTCTAGCTCTAGAATTTGTCATAAAATAAATTTCACACAAATATACAAAATCTCCGCTCAACTTATTTTAAGTATCTTTTAACAAGCAGTTTAAATTCGTATCTTTAGGAATTGTAAAACATTTTGCATAAAATGTATTCATGACAGTATTAAAGGGATATTTTTTCTGTTTTTACTAATCTAATACCCCTTATCAAAACTAAATCATCGTTTAATTTTTAAACAAATTAAAAGACACCCCTAAAAAAATAAGGGGTATTTTATTTTCAATTCATTTTTTTTGTAAATTTGCCCTGTAAAAATTAACCTTATTATGTCAACTTTAAGATTCAAAGCGTTAGAAACTTTACCATTTAAGGACTTCAGAAAAGATAATTCTATTGAAGTTCCTGGAAAATTGTCAGAATTATTCTGTCAGAATGTTTTCTCAGAAGAGACCATGAGAGAATATTTAACCAAAGAAGCATTCCAATCTATTTTGGATGCGATGAAAAAAGGCACTAAAATCCAGAGACATATTGCAGACCAGGTAGCTGTTGCTATGAAAGACTGGGCAATGAGCAAAGGAGTAACTCACTATACCCACTGGTTCCAGCCACTGACCGGAACTACTGCAGAAAAGCATGATTCTTTCTTTACTCCTATTGAAGGAGGAAGAGCAATCGAAAGATTCAGCGGAAATCTATTGATCCAGCAAGAGCCTGATGCTTCTTCTTTCCCGAACGGAGGAATCAGAAATACTTTTGAGGCGAGAGGTTATACGGCATGGGACCCTACATCTCCGGCTTTCATCATGGGAACTACTTTATGTATTCCTTCCATCTTCATTTCTTATACTGGAGAAACTCTAGATTATAAAGCCCCTCTTTTAAGAGCTTTGAATGCTGTGGATGAAGCCGCAACCAACGTTATGCAGTATTTTGATAAAAATGTAACGAAAGTAACGCCTACCCTAGGATGGGAGCAGGAATATTTCTTAGTTGACTCTGCATTATACCAGTCCCGTCCGGACCTTGTCTTAACAGGAAAAACTTTATTGGGACATTCTCCTGCAAAAGGACAGCAATTAGACGACCACTATTTCGGTTCTATCCCTACAAGGGTAATGAATTTCATGAAAGAGCTGGAGATCGAATGTATGAAACTGGGAATTCCGGTAACAACAAGACATAATGAGGTGGCACCGAACCAGTTCGAGCTTGCTCCAATGTTTGAAGAAGTAAACGTTGCTGTAGACCACAACTCTTTGTTGATGGACATCATGGCAAGAATTGCCCACAAACACCACTTCCATATTTTATTCCACGAAAAACCATTCGCGGGGGTAAACGGAAGCGGAAAGCACAACAACTGGTCTTTAGCAACAGATACGGGTGAAAACCTATTAAGCCCGGGGAAAAACCCTAAGAAAAACTTACAGTTCTTAACGTTCTTTGTTAATACCATTAAAGCTGTATATGAATACGCTGACCTTCTAAGAGCAAGCATCGCATCTGCAAGCAACGACCACAGATTAGGTGCCAATGAAGCTCCGCCGGCAATTATTTCCGTATTCATCGGAAGCCAGCTGTTCAGAGTACTGGAAGAACTTGAAAAAGTAACAGAAGGAAAACTTTCCCCGGACGAAAAAACAGATCTTAAACTGAATGTAGTTGGAAAAATCCCTGAAATTCTTTTAGATAACACAGACAGAAACAGAACTTCTCCGTTTGCATTTACAGGAAATAAATTTGAGATCAGAGCAGTAGGATCTTCTGCCAACTGTGCGGAGTCTATGACTGTAATGAACACCATTGCTGCGAAACAGCTGAATGACTTTAAGAAAGAAGTTGACAGCCTTATTGAAACCGGACTGAAGAAAGATGAAGCCATCTTTAATGTGCTAAGAGAATACATCAAACAATGTAAAAACATCATGTTTGAAGGTGACGGATATTCTGACGACTGGGCAAAAGAAGCTAAAAAGAGAGGTTTGAATAACTTAAAAACCACTCCTGAAGCTCTTAAGCAGGAAATGGATAAAAAATTCCTTGATCTTTATGAAGAAATCGGAGTGTTCACCCACAGAGAGGTTGAAGCAAGAAACGAAATTAAATTAGAAAAATATTCTACCGTTATTGATATTGAAGCAAGAGTATTGAGCGATATCGCAAGAAACCATATCATTCCTTCTGCATTAAATTATCAGAACAGACTGATCGAGAATGTAAAAGGTCTTAAAGAAATATTCGGAGACAAAGAGTTCAAAACATTAGCGAAAGAGCAAATGAGTCTGATCACCAATATTTCCGAAAATGTTTCGAAGATTAAATTAGGGGTAGAAGAACTTATTAAAGCGAGAGAAGCAGCGAAAGCTGTATCAGACAGTCAAAAGCAGGCAGAAGCATACTGCAACAAAGTAAAACCTTTATTCGATGGTATCAGAGACGCTTCTGACGATCTTGAAATGATGGTTGATGATGAACTTTGGCCAATGACTAAATATAGAGAAATGTTATTTACAAAATAACATCTGTAAAGTTCCATATTAGTTTAAACTCTCCGGTTTTCCGGGGAGTTTTTTTGTTTTATTAACAACCGTCAAAAGTGGAGTTTTAAAACACGAAATCCCATTAATAAAGGAAAAGCGATTTATTATGTTAAAGAATCTTAATAAAAAAAACCGCAGACTCACCAAAAACAGGCGGTTGCGGTTTGTTTTTCTTTAACATACTGAAATAATATGTTAAAATGTGTTAAATAAAGAACCTGACAATAATCATATCAGGGGTCTTTTGCTCGGAATTTCTACTTTTGTAATGCTTTTGAAAAATAAATATTCCTTTTAACACGGATAATCAAATATATATGAAGAAAAGAGTTTTGTTTTATTTAGTTGCTTTTGTGTCTACAGTTTCAGTTCAATCATGTGCTACAAATTATGTAGTTTCACAACCAGCAACTTACACTAAAGAATACAAAACAGATGCCAAACTAGCTTCTATAGACCCTAAGAAAATGGAACAGGATAAGCAAAGACTTATTGATTCTTTTCTAGCAGAGAAGGCCGCATCTATCGCCAACGCGAAAAAAGCTATTAAAAATTCTGAGATTGCAAAGGCAGTCAAATACAATAAAACGATCGACAATATCCTTACAGAAGCTGAAACATACCTTGGAACTCCATACAGATACGGAGGAATGACAAGAAGAGGTATTGATTGTTCAGCTTTCGTTCTTTCCGTATTCGGGGCAGCAGCAGGACTTAGCTTACCAAGAGTAGCAGCTTCTCAGGCCCAGGAGGGTGAAAGCATTGATAAAAGTGAGCTTCAGAAGGGAGATTTAATTTTCTTTTCACACGGAAGAAGAATCTCTCACGTAGGTATCGTAGAAAGTGTTACTGAAGACGGTGAAATTAAATTCATCCACGCAGCCACTTCAAAAGGGGTAATGATCTCATCGCTGAATGATTCTTACTGGGGACCTAAATTCAGGTTTGCAAAAAGAGTAATCAACGAGAACGGAGATGCTTATAACAACCTTGCATCTTCTACTCCATCCACAGCGACAAGTTTTTAATTTTAAATAATTGATTTAAATAATGAAGCCATCAGAAATCTGATGGCTTTTTTATTTATTGATTTGTTGGCCGAGGTTCTCGAAGCCAACATGTCTTGACTACCCCGTCTTTTTGCTCTGCAAAAATCCACCCCTTCAAAGAAGGGGAATGATGGAAGACAGAAAATGAATGATAGGTTTATAATCAATATGAGGTTTATTCTTATTTTTTCTTTCTCCGTTTAATCTCTATCAATTTCAATATCCAGTTTATAGAGAAGTCCATGCACTTCCGAAAGTGAAAATTTAGCCTTTTTCAGCCGATTTAAGGTAGGATCTATGGAATAATTGAAGGAAGTCCTGAAATCTGCTTTTTCAAGGTTGGTATGGTCGAAAATAGCTCCTGAAAGATCACAGCCTAAAAACAGGGAGCCGGATAAGTCAGATTCAGAAAAATCAGTCTCGGTTAATTTGGAATTTTTGAACCGGGTCTTCTTTGCTGAGGTTTTATAAAATACTGAATTATTCAGCAAACATCCGTCAAAGATAAAGGAAAGTCCAAATGGGTTACAATCACCAAACTGCAGACCGAACATTTTACATTCTTTAAAAATAACTTCGTGAAATGCGGTTTTAATCAATTTGGCCATACTCAGGTTACATCCTGTAAATTCGCAGTCTGTGAAAGTGAAACCTGAAAGATCCGCATATTCAAAATTACAATTTCTGAATATACAGTTTTCATATTCGCCTTTCAGAAACCTGGAAAAGTCTGTATTTTCAAAAGTCTGATCTACAGTATAAGCTTCTTTTATATGATTAATGAAATGATTTTTCGCTGATGGATGAGGAAATTTTAGCCTTATTACACCAAACTGTTCTTATCCGAATAATTAAGTTTAAAGAAAATAAAAGTCATCATAGAAAAGGCAAGCAGTGAGCTTCCTCCATAACTGAAATAAGGAAGCGGAATTCCTACCGTCGGAAAAAGCCCCATAACCATCCCTAAATTGATCGTAAAGTGCATCATCAGGATGGAAGCAAAGCAATACCCAAATACCCTGTTAAAAGTAGATTTCTGCTGTTCTGCGAGATAATAGATGCGTCCGATAAAGATCATGTAGCATAATACCAATACAGCACTTCCTATAAATCCCCATTCTTCACCCACCGTACAGAAAATATAGTCAGTTTCCTGCTCCGGAACAAATTTCCCTTGGGTTACAGATCCTTCACGGTATCCTTTTCCTAAAAGTCCGCCGGATCCTATAGCTGTTTTTGAATATAATAAGTTATACCCGGAGGTATCTCTGAATGCTTTTTCTCCTTTATAAAGAACCTCAATTCTTTCTCTCTGGTGTTTGGGAAGTTTCTCTAAGATATAAGGTGAGCCGAAAGCCAATCCGCAAAGCAGAAGAATTGACCCCGCAATTCCCGAAATGGAAATGACATCCCACGACATTCTGTGGTAATTCATAGCGATTAAAACACCGGCAATGACAAGAACTGCCAATGCTACATACACAGGAGGTACAGCCAGTGAAATCAGAAATACGGCGGCAAAAATAAAACCTACCCCAAATAAAAGACCGTTCAAACCTTCCCTGTATAAAGCAATAAAGAATGCTATAAACACAAGCATAGAGCCTACATCCGGAATCGCCAGAACAACTATAGCAGGAATCCCGATAATGGCCAGGGCTGTCCAGAGTGATTTTTTAACTTTCAGGTTAAAGTCAGGTCCGGAAACATAATTGGCCAGCATCAGGGCTGTTCCGATTTTTGCAAATTCAACCGGCTGCATGGTAAAGCTTCCGAATTTGTACCAGTTTTTCTGACCCAGAATTTCTTTCCCGAACGGAAATAGACCTATCAATAATAAAACTCCTCCAATGTAAATAATCCCCGACATATTCTCGAAGAATTTACTTCTTCCCACAAATATAACAAGTCCTACAAACAGAGATATGCAGAAGAAAATCAATTGTTTTTCTCCTAATTTCTGATCAACACTGTAAATATTTGCAATGGCAAAAATGCACAGCAGGAAATACAGTCCAAGACCTAGTTTATCTATTCCTTCTGCCCACTTCATTGCTTTGCTTTTTTAGTGTTATTCTTTGTTTCCTCTTCTATTTTTTTCTGCAGCTTTGCTTTCTGCTCTTTGATAAAGTTCAGGCTGTCCTGCTTTCTTTTAAGCTTTACAGAGTCTGCTGCGGGGTCCTTGTACAGCCCTTTACGTTTTAAATCTGCAACCCACTGTCTTTTGTACTCAGGCATGAAGCTGGCACCCGTCATTTTCTTGTACAGATTCTCCCTTTTCAAATCTCCGGTGATATACTTTTCAGCGATCACGGTACAGGCAGGACCTGCCCATGTTGCCCCAAATCCGGCGTGCTCCATTACTGCAGCCACTACAATTCTAGGTTTGTCCGCAGGAGCAATCAATACGAAGATCGAGTTATCTTTTCCCTGAGGAACCTGAGCTGTACCCGTTTTGGCAAGCTGGGTAAAGTCGTTAGATTTCAAGCTTCTTGCAGTACCTCTCAACACCACAGCTTCCATACCTTTTAATACAGGTTCGAAGTGTTTAGGGTCTACGAGTGTTTTATGTTTTGTTTTAAATCTCGGATCGGGGTTAGGTTTACCATCAATAGATTTTACGATATGAGGGGTGTAGAACCATCCTTTATTCGCAATGGCAGCCACATAATTGGCCAGCTGAAGAGGTGTAACCAAAACATCTCCCTGCCCCATTCCGTTAAAGATAGATCCATTCATGGTATAGTCGGAGCTCCAGTTTTTCTTTCCGCTTCTTTTTTCATAGAACTCACCTGTTGGAATTCTTCCCGGTGAACCTACGGCAATATCATTATTCAGGTATTCTCCTACTCCAAAGCTGCTCATGATTTTTTTCCACTCATTAACTCCCCTGGAAGGGTCACCTGGATATTTATTCATAATGGCAATAAATGCGTGGGAGAAATAACAGTTACTGGAAACCTGGATTGCCGGGATAAGAGGATCGGCACCACCGTGTCCTTTAATTCTTAACCCTTTATAGAAAAAGCCTCCTCCACAAGGGAAAACTGTATTTTCATCCATTACCCCCATCTGCATTCCTGCAAGGGCAGTAAGCAGTTTAAAGGTTGAGCCCGGAGGATAAGCTGCCTGAACAGATCTGTCGAAAGTAGGCTTATTTTCGTATAACGTATCCTTTGAAAGCGCGTAAAGGTTCTTAGATTTAGAAGGTCCCGTAAATAAATTCGGATCAATATCCGGACCTGTTGCCAAGGTCAGAATTTCTCCGTTATTCGGGTCAATGGCAACAATTGCCCCATGTTTGTTAACCAGCATTTCTTCAGCAATTCTCTGAAGATCATAATCAATGGTTAGCGTAATATCCTTACCGGTTACAACATCTTTATCCAGGGATCCGTTTTTATAGGATCCTATATTTCGAAGTTTGATATCTTTCTGGATGTATTTCATTCCTTTTATTCCTCGAAGGTCCTTTTCATAGGATTTTTCAACACCGGTTTTACCGATGAAGTCTCCGGGAAGATAATAGGTGGAATCTTTTTTAATTTCTCTTTCATTCACTTCGCTGGTGTACCCCAAAAGGTTACCGGAAGTTGCCACTTCATACTGACGCTGAGGTCTTGAAACAATACTGAATGCCGGATATTTGAAAATAATCTCCTGTACCCTGGCAATATCTTCTCTGCTGAGATCCTTTAAAAAAGTCATAGGAGTCAGCTTGGAATAGTATTTTTCCTTTTTAATGATTTCAATCCTCTTGATAAAATCAGATTTACTGATCTGCATAAGATTACAGAACCCAATGGTATCAAAATCAGGCTTCATTAAAGCCTGGGTAAATGATATTTCATAGGCAGGCTGGTTTCCTACCAGAATTTTCCCGTTTCTGTCGAAAACAACCCCTCTCTGCGGGATGACGTATTCAATTTTAATGGAGGTATTAGCTGCATTTAAAGCATAACGGTCTGTAAACAGCTGTAAATAAGAAAGCCTCGCTACAAAAATAAGAGCAATGACGACAAGGGCGGAAAAAATTTTTAAATAACGTGTGTTCAAACTTTTTGTTTGATTTTAAATATTAATGCATAAACCACTATAAATATAAAGGAAATTATACTTGTGATCACTACATTAAGCAATATTTCAAAAAAACGGCTAAATTTAAAAAATTCGATGTACTGCACTAAAAGCTGATGCAGGAAGATACTTGAAAAAAGAAACAGCAAAAACTGCGCCCACTGCAGGGATTGAAAAGAGAAGAAATCTGTGGAAGTATCCGTGGAAGTTCTGAAAATCAACGTCCTGAAATAAGCGATCAGGGTTGTTGCAAAAGCATTGATTCCCCATGAATAGAGGAATGCATCTACAGAAAGTCCTATCAAGAAGCTTAGAGCTAAAAACTGAAATTTATTTCTGAAAAATGGGTAAAACATGACAAACACCGGGTAAAGAACCGGCGTATATTTCCCGAAAATGGTAATCCTGTTGAGTACAAAAATCTGTAATGCAACCAGGAAGATCATGATCAATATATCGGTAAATAAGGTCCTGCTAATCATTTTCTTTTTTTATGACGGTCTGTAATGTATCCTGAATTCTCTGTACTTCAGCTTTTTTAAGATTTTTCACAACGAATACCTTGCTTAAGGCTCCCATTTTCTCGCTCAATTCCACTGAAATATCCCAGAAACCTGTTTTATTGTCTACGGAATATCCTGCAATGGTACCGATCATCACTCCTTTAGGGAAAATCGCTGATTTACCATCCGTTACAACAGTGTCACCCACCTTAAGGGCAACATATTTCGGAATATCGGCAAGATGCATTACCCTGGAATTATCTCCGTTCCATGTTAAAGTTCCGAAATATCCGGAATTCTTCAGTGAAGCATTGATTCTGATTTTATTAACGCTCAGAACAGACTGCACCAAAGCATAGCTGTCTGTAGAATTGATGACAATTCCAGCAATTCCTCTAGGCGCCATTACGCCCATCTGAGGGAAAACACCGTCTCTGCGGCCACGGTTAATGGTAAAGTAGTTGTTTCTTCTGTTGATACTGTTGAATACGATTTCGCCGTCTACAAAAGTATAGATCTGGCCACCGCCTAACGTATCATGAACTTTTCTGAATACCGGATTTTTTGCTCCTTCTTTACCATACAGCTGTGTCATCAGGGATTTATTCTGTGCCACCAGATCTTCATTGATCTGTTTAAGCTTCAGATAGGAAACCCCTTCATCAATATAGCCGGAAATCCATGAGTTGAGCGCAGCCGACTGGCCGGCAACCCACGATTTCTGCATGGCGTTTTTAGAGAATATCAGAACCAGAGCAATAATCTGCAGGAATATAAAGAAGACAAAAAGAGCATTCTTCGAAAATAATCTCAGCAAAAATCCCATTCAGATATATAGTCGTAAAAAGTTAAAATTATTTAATTAAGAAATTGAATTTATCCATATTCTTAAGGGCAATACCTGTTCCGCGAACGACAGCTCTCAACGGATCTTCTGCAACAAATACAGGAAGACCTGTCTTTTTGTGCAGTCTGTCCGCAAGACCTCTCAATAAAGCACCTCCTCCGGCAAGATAAATACCTGTCTTATAAATATCGGCAGCCAATTCCGGCGGAGTAAGGGAAAGCGTTTCCATTACCGCATCTTCAATTCTGATAATAGATTTATCCAATGCACGGGCAATTTCCTTATATCCTACCATAATTTCTTTCGGTTTCCCTGTAATAAGGTCTCTACCCTGTACCGGGATATCTTCAATATCTACATCAAGATCTTCCACTGCAGAGCCTACTTCAATTTTGATTCTTTCAGCCGTTCTCTCCCCAATGTAAAGGTTGTGATGCGTTCTCAGGTAATAAGCGATATCGTTGGTAAATACGTCACCTGCAATTTTTACAGATTTGTCGCAAACAATACCTCCCAAAGCTACCACGGCAATTTCCGTAGTACCTCCACCTATGTCGATGATCATATTTCCTTCAGGCTTCTGTACATCGATCCCGACTCCTATTGCAGCAGCCATTGGTTCGTAGATCAGCCTAACTTCTTTTGCGTTAACTTTCTGAGCAGAATCTCTTACCGCTCTTTTTTCCACTTCAGTAATACCGGAAGGGATACAGATCACAATTCTTAATGCAGGCTGAATAAATCTGCCTTTAATTCCTGGAATTTTCTTGATAAACTCCTTGATCATATGCTCAGAAGCATGAAAATCTGCAATAACCCCATCTTTCAAAGGACGGATGGTTTTGATATCCTCGTGAGTTTTACCCTGCATATGCTTAGCCTGCTCACCGACCGCAATAGGTCTACCCGTAGAACGTTCAATTGCAACAATTGACGGCTGATCTATAACAATTTTGTTATTGTGGATAATAAGGGTATTGGCAGTACCAAGGTCTATCGCAATTTCTTGCGTAAACATATCGAATAAACTCATATATTTCTTCTGATTTTAAGTTTACAAAGATATAAATTTAACACCACTAAAGAAATTTAAGCAGCACATAATTTGGTTAAAATTTTATTAAAATTCACAATTGTTTATTAACTTTTGCTTTAATCATTTACGAAGCCTGATTTAAACTAAAATTAATGGGGCATACAATAACGAATGGGTAAAAATGAAAAGGTAAGAAAGCTGAGAAAGCAGATCGACTTATTAAGAGCCTACTACCTAAAATTTAGCAAACTTGCTTTTGTTTGCTTTCTCAACGTAGGATCATTTGCTGTTTGACCATAGTTTTTCACGATAATTATCATATACATTATCAGAGGAAGGTTAATGAAAAAAAACGTAAATTTGCGACTGCTTATGTTACAGTATTCCAACATTCATCAGACATCAAATTTTGCTGTACTTTCCATTAGCTACGAAAAGGCAGATGTAGAAACGAGAGGGAAATTTGCATTCTTTGACGATAACATCAAAAATTTTGTCTCAAGAATCCATAGTGTGGATTTAGGGGATGCATTTGTGGTTTCCACTTGTAACAGAACCGAGATCTATACCACTTCACCCAATTATCTTCTAGTAGCGGAAGAATACTGCAAAACAATCGGTGTGCAGCTTACTGATTTTCTTCAGTTTGCCAATATCCTAACCAAAGAAGAAGCGCTTATTCATCTGTTCAGAGTGGCAGCCGGACTTGAAAGCCAGATCATCGGGGATTTTGAGATCATCGGACAGATTAAAAAAGCATACAGCCGTTTTAAGAAAGAGAGACAGAATTCCAATCCTTATCTGGAAAGAGCTATTAATGCTGCCATCCAGATTTCGAAAAGGATTAAGAATGAAACGGGAATTTCAAACGGAGCCGCCTCTGTTTCTTATGCTGCGGTTCACTATATTTTAAACAGCCAGAAAAAAATCACCGAAAAGAACATCCTTCTTTTGGGAGTAGGTGAAATCGGACAGAATACAGTTGAAAACTTGGTAAAACATGTTTATCAGCCTAAAATAAAAATTGCCAACAGAACTCAGGAAAAAGCTGAAAAGATTTCCCAGAAATACAGTATTCCTCATGTTGACTATTCTGATGTGGATCAGGAATTAAAGAATACAGACATCCTGATTGTTGCAACAGGAGCAAAGCATCCTATCATTAATAAATCTCATTTCCCGAACGGAAAAGAAACTCTGGTCATAGACCTTTCCATTCCTCATAATGTTGAAAAAAACGTTACAGAGAATGAAAATGTAACGCTGATTGATGTGGATGAACTTTCAAAACAAATTCAGGAAACCATCCAGCAGCGTGAAAAAGAAATTCCAAAAGCTGAAAAAATCATCAAAGAACTGATGAAAGACTTCCTGGAGTGGGAAAAAAAGAGAAAGCTGGCACCCAATATTCACCATTTCAAAGCGGTTCTGAAGAATATGGAACGTAATGAAATGCATAATTTTTATAAAAAAAATAAATACATAAACATCACGGACATGGAGCTTTCTGACAAAATGATCCAGAAAATTACCAACCGTTTTGCAAAATTTATCATCGACAACCCTTTAAAAGCCGAAGAAATTAGTAAATTAATGCACGAAATATTAGTTGAACAACCAAACAACGAATTTAATGAAAAGCATTAGAATCGGAACAAGAAATTCCGCATTGGCACTTTGGCAGGCAAGAGAGGTTGCGAGGCACCTTCAAAACCGTAATTATTTAACGGAAATTGTTCCTATCGTCTCTTCCGGCGATAAGAACTTGAATCAACCGCTTTATTCTTTGGGAATCACCGGGGTTTTTACAAGAGACCTTGATGTTGCTTTATTGAATGACGAAATTGATATTGCGGTACATTCTTTAAAAGATGTCCCGACACAGCTTCCTCAAAATATCGAAATCATCGCCTATCTGGAAAGAGATTTTCCTCAGGATGTATTGATAAGAAAGGAATCTGCTCAAAATAAAGAATTTCATGAACTGAAACTGGCAACAAGCAGTTTAAGAAGAAGGGCATTCTGGCTAAAAAATTATCCGAATGCTCAATTTTCAGATATCCGTGGAAATATTCAGACCCGTCTTCAGAAACTTGAAGAAGGAGATTTTGATGCCACGATCCTGTCTCTGGCAGGAATCAAAAGAATGAAGATGGATATTGATTATGAAATGCTTCCACTGATGATTCCGGCAGCTTCCCAGGGGGTGATTGCCGTTGCGGGACATTCAGACAAACCTGAGATCAATGAGATTCTTAGCCAGATCAATCATAAAAACACCCAGATCTGTGTAGAGATCGAAAGAAACTTTCTGAGCACACTGGAAGGCGGATGTACTGCCCCGATCGGAGCTTATGCAGAGATTATTGAAAACCAGATCCGTTTCAAAGCTGCCCTTTGCTCCCTGGATGGTAAGAACTGTATTGCCACCGACGAGAACTTTGAATACAACGAAACCGAGAACTTCGGTGAAAAGTTTGCAAAGATTGTTCTTGAAAACGGAGGAAAAGAACTGATGACCGAAATTAAAAACTCTTACTAAGAATTTTTAACCCGTCCATATCTTAATTTCAAGTGCAGAACAATGAAAAAATCCTTTTTTTTATTCGTATTCCTGTTTTGTGTATTCATTGCCAATGCACAGAATAAATTTGCGCTTCAACTTTCCAATTCTGCTTTAGGCTTGGTTGATCCTACAATCAGGTATGATCCTGCTTATTTTGTTATTAAATACCCCAATGGAGATGTTCCTGCTGACAAAGGAGTTTGTACAGATGTCATCATAAGAGCGTATAGAAAACTTGGAATTGACCTGCAGAAAGAGGTTCATGAAGATATGGCGAAAAATTTTTCAAAGTATCCAAAAACATGGGGATTGAAAAAACCGGATACGAATATTGACCACAGGAGAGTTCCCAACCTCGCGGTATTTTTTTCTAAATTTGGAAAAGTAAAATCTACAGAAACTAATCCTGCATTATATATTCCGGGAGATATTGTTACCTGGATCTTACCGGGGAATCTTACTCATATTGGAATTGTGGTCAATAAGAAATCTGCAGACGGGAAAAGGTTTATGGTCGTTCATAATATAGGAGGCGGACAAGTTCTGGAAGACTGTCTCTTTAAGTATACGATTACAGGGCATTATCAGTATCAAAAATAAGCTGCTTTATGAAAAATCTTATCTATGCTTTATTTGTATTGATATCATACTGTACAGAAGCTCAGACCAATGAATTTAAAATTATCAGTAAACCCATTGATTATTCTCAGGAGAGGGTACGTTTAAGCTTAGAATATCTTAAGGATCATTATAATATTGTACAAAATTCGCCAACTATTTCACCTAAAATAATCGTACTGCATTATACCGCAGGAGGAACTGTTGAAACGAATTATAAATACTTTAACAAGACGCATCTGGAATCTGCCCGGAATACTTTAAAGAAGCAAAGTACTTTAAATGTTTCCTCACAGTTTATTGTGGACAGGGATGGTACGATTTACCAGCTTATGGAGCCCAACAGGTTTGCCAGACATACGATAGGCCTCAATTATTGCGCCATCGGCATTGAGAATATAGGAAGCAAAAGCCAGCCGCTTACGGAAAAACAGGTTTCAGCCAATGCCCAGCTGGTGAGATATTTAACTAAAAAATACCATATTGAGTATCTGATAGGCCATTCGGAATATGGTTCCTTCAGAGGTTCAAAGCTCTGGAAAGAGACGGATCCGAATTATTTTACCGTAAAAGAGGATCCGGGAAAAGATTTTATGAAAAAAGTAAGACTGCTGGTCACCGATTTGGATTTAAAAGATAAACCTTAGCTGAATGAAGATCCTGTTTACCAAAATTATAGACTCTACCCTATTATCCAAAGAACTTGGACCGGATATTTCGGCTGAATGCATTGAGGTGATCAGAACAGAACCTTTACAAATAGCTGCATTTGATTTAAAAAATTACTCCCTGATCTTCACGAGCACCAATGGAGTGAATGCTTTTTTCAAAAATCAGTTTAAGCCGAACGAGGATTTTACAGCAAAAAACTACAACAAAATATACTGTGTTGGCGAAAAAACGAAACGGGAGCTCAGAAAACACGGTTTCGGGACATTCAAAGTTCTGAAAAATGCCGAAACGCTTTCAAGGTTCATCATCGGAAACTGCCAGCACGAACAGTTTCTCCATTTCTGTGGCAATCTTGCCATAGATGTTCTGGACAATGAACTTCCTTTACAAAATATCAGCTATAAAAAGATTACGGTTTACAAAACGGAAGAACTCTACCCTTCCGTACCTGAAAAATATCATGCTGCAGTTTTTTTTAGTCCAAGCGGAGTTCGTAGTTTTGCAAAACTCAACTCTTTAGAAGGAATGAAGATTTTTTCAATCGGTGAAACCACGTCAGGTGAACTGAGAAAATATACGACAGAAGAAATCTTCACCTCAGAAGAAAACAATCTGGCATCTATTTTCGGGTTGATCAAAAAGGAACTTTAAACAGCTGCAAACAGGCTGATAGAAATAATAAGCGCCGGGAATGGCCATGTTAGTTTAATAAATTATGATTAAAAACGACTTATATTTAAAAGCACTCCGCGGAGAAACTGTTGAAAGACCGCCGGTATGGATGATGAGACAGGCCGGAAGATACCTGCCGGAATTCATTGCCCTTAGGGATCAGTATGACTTCTTTACAAGATGTCAGACCCCGGAACTGGCTTCCGAAATTACCATACAGCCTATCCGCAGATTTCCTTTGGATGCAGCCATCCTTTTTTCTGATATTTTGGTAGTTCCCCAGGCTATGGGAATCGATTTCAAAATGAAGGAAAATGTGGGACCATGGCTGGATAATCCGATCAGAACGATGGAACAGGTTCAGAATGTTGTGGTTCCCGATGTGGATGATACTTTAGGGTATGTTTTTGATGCTATTGAGCTTACATTAATTAAATTAGATAATGAAATTCCGTTAATCGGTTTTGCCGGTTCTCCATGGACAATTTTATGTTACTGTATAGAAGGAAAAGGAAGCAAGGCTTTTGATATTGCCAAATCTTTCTGTTTTCAGCAGCCGGAAGCCGCTCATTTACTTCTTCAGAAGATCACAGATACTACGATTGCTTACTTAAAGAGAAAAGTTGAAAAAGGCGTTTCTGCCGTTCAGGTTTTTGATTCCTGGGGAGGGATGCTTTCCCCTGCGGACTATCAGGAATTCTCATGGCAGTATATCAACCAGATTGTTGAGGCTCTAAGCCCTCTTACCCATGTGGTGGTATTTGGAAAAGGATGCTGGTTTGCCTTGGAAGACATGACGATGTCCAAAGCTTCTGCTTTAGGTGTGGACTGGACGATTACTCCCGAGTTCGCCAGAACATTAACGAATCATACGATGACACTTCAGGGGAATTTTGACCCTGCCAGATTGCATTCTTCTCCGGAAACGATTAAGAAAATGGTAACCGAGATGATTAACCGTTTTGGAAAAGACAGATATATTGCCAATCTTGGACACGGAATCTTACCTAATATTCCTGTGGAAAATGCAGAGGCATTTATCCGGGCTGTTGTGGATTGGAAACCGAATAACTAGTTTCTAACCACAAAAGGAACAAAAGTTTTTAACACTTAACTTATTTGAAGTTTAAATACTTTGTAATAAGAAGATCACATAAGTTTTTTGAAAATCTGAGATTTTCATTTAAAATAATAAAAGCCCTTTCAATAATGATTGAAAGGGCTTCCTTATGAGAAAAAATTAGTTTAATTTACTTCAGTAATGAAAGCTTCTTTAGGTTTTCTCACTTTCGTAAGATTCACCAGCCAGTCGTTTGAAGCGTCTCGGTAACCGATTGGCAATAAAAGTACGCTTTTCAATCCCTTTTCTTTCAGATTCAGAACTTCATCCACAGCTTCAGGAGAAAAACCCTCCATTGGTGTAGAATCTACCTCTTCAAAAGCAGCCGCAATAATAGCAGCACCAAATGAAATGTAAGCCTGTTTTGCAGCATGGGTAAAGTTTTCTTCAGCAGATCTCTGGGGATAAGTTCCCAACAGCATCTGTCTGTAGTTTTCCCAGCCTTCGTTTTTAAAGCCTCTGATTTCGTTGGTAAGATCAAACATACTGTTGATTCTTTCTTCCGTATAATTATCCCAAGCAGCAAATACCAGAAGGTGTGAGCAGTCTGTGATCTGCGGCTGATTCCACGCATGAGGCTTAATCTGTTCTTTTACCTCCTGATTGGTGATCACAATGATCTCAAAAGGCTGAAGCCCGCTGGATGTAGGTGCCAGTCTTGCAGCTTCTAATATTTTATCCACTTTTTCCTGTGGTACTTTCTGACCGTTCATTGCTTTGGTCGCAAATCTCCAGTTCAATTTTTCAATTAATTCCATTAAAGTTAAATTTAGACCAGGCAAAATTACTCCAAGAATAAGGACAATAAACCACAAAAATTGCTATTTGAAAGATCGCAATAATCTATTATTTTATATTTATATTTGATTACCAAATCTTTAAATCAACAATATGAAAAAATTAAGCAAAGAAAAACTGAAAACCATCGTAGCCGGAGGAGAAATCTGCCTTGAATGTGCTATTGGATACTATCAGGTTATTATTGACGGGAAATGCTATTGCATTCCGTGGGAGTAAATATTAAATAAAAAAGCAGTTGATAAACAACTGCTTTTTATTTTATCCGAGCATTCTCTGGGCTTTCTTTACTCCTTCCACAAGTTTATCAATTTCTTCGAAAGTATTATAGACTGCAAAGCTTGCTCTTACAGTTCCTGCTATATTGAAAAAATCCATAATGGGCTGTGTACAGTGATGTCCGGTTCTTACGGCAATCCCCATTTTATCGAGAATCATCCCTACGTCGGAGGAAATCCCCACGCCTTCAAGATTAAAGGAAACCACCCCTGTTCTTTTGGCCTTTTCACCGTAGATTTTTATATTTTCCAGCTCTAAAAGCTTTCTCTGTGCATACTCCAATAATGCATGTTCATGATTCTGAATATTCTGTCTTCCGGTTTTTTCAATAAAGTCAACAGCAGCACCCAGTGCAATGTTTCCGCCTACATTAGGAGTTCCGGCTTCATATTTAAAAGGAAGCCCCGCATAGGTTGTTCCGTCAAAAGAACATGTTGCAATCATTTCTCCTCCCCCGTGAAATGGCGGAAGTTCTTCAAGAATCTCCTGTTTTCCGTAAAGAATTCCCGTTCCCATTGGCGCATACATTTTATGACCTGAAAACACAAAGAAATCACAATCCATCTTCTGTACATCGATTTCAAAGTGGGGAGCAGACTGCGCTCCATCAATGACAATATAGGCATCCGAGTTTTTTCTCGTCCTGGCGATGATCTCTTCAATAGGATTTATGATACCTAATGCATTGGAAACCTGGTTTACTGAAACTATTTTTGTCTTTTCACTTAAAAATTCATCCAGATAGTCCAGCTGAAGAATACCATTTTCATCAATAGGTATTACTCTGAGCTTTGCCCCGGTTCTTTCACAAAGCAGTTGCCATGGAACAATATTAGAGTGGTGTTCCAGATAGGAAATAATAATTTCATCGTCTTTTTTTAGCTTCTGTGTTAAAATATAGGCGATGAGGTTCAGACCTTCTGTTGTTCCCTTGGTAAAAATAACTTCAAAATCATGCTTGGCATTAATGAATTTCTGGATCTTCCTTCTTGAAAGCTCCATTTCTTCAGTAGCCAGCTGGCTTAATGTGTGAATTCCTCTGTGAACATTGGCATTAAGTTCTGTATAATATTCATTCCAGACCTTTAAAACAGAATCCGGTTTCTGAGATGTTGCTGCATTATCTAAGTAAACCAGAGGCTTACCATTCACTTCGCGGTTTAATATCGTAAACTGACTTCTTATTTGCTGAATGTCAAACATTTATTAAATTTTTAAATTAGATCGCTCTTATTTAGAACACTTCAAATTTACGTCTTTTTTTCTGAAAGGACGCATTGGGTTGAGGGCTGATACTTGTCAGGTGATAGAAAGATTCAATGAGGCAAATAGTAATAAGGCAGGTATCGCTCACTTTAATATAAAATAAAAAACCTGCCAATAAATTGACAGGTTTTATATGGTCTGTGAATAAACAAATATTATTCTGCAGATTTTTCTTCTGTTGTTGGAACGTCAGGAGACTGTGTTGCCACTTCTTCTGCAGCTTCTTCATCTTCCTCTTCTTCTGCAGCTGCACCACCTTTCATTGCATTTCTAGACATCTTAACAGCCACTACAACTGCATTGTCAGGGTGAACGAAAGAATATCCTTCAGTTTTGATACTTCCAACATAAAGTTTGTTACCAATTCTTAACGGAGTAACATCTACAACGATTTCATCCGGCAAGTTTGCAGGAATCGCTTTCACTTTTAATTTTCTGAAAGACTGACGTAAAACACCACCAGCTACAACCCCTTTAGAACGTCCGGTAATTCTTACAGGAACTTCCATAACCACTGGCTTATCATCAGATAACTGGTAGAAGTCTATATGTAAAATTTTGTCCGTAATTGGGTGGAATTGAATGTCCTGAAGAACAGCAGGAATTGTTTTCCCATCTAGCTCAATAGATACCGTGTGTGCTTCAGGAGTGTATACTAATCCTTTGAAAGCTTTCTCTTCAGCAGAGAAGTTTAAAGGGGCCTCACCTCCATAAACAACACAAGGAACTAATTCAGCATCACGTAAAGCTTTTGTAGACTTTTTGCCCACGCTTTCTCTTTTTGTACCTTGAATTGTAATAGATTTCATTTATAAAAAATTTAAAAAATTGTTCAGTTTAATTTCTGCAAACCTCTAAAAATCAATTAAATAACAAATTTACTGCTAATTGATTGATGCTCATGAACCATCTTCATAACGTCCGCAAATAACGGGGCGCAAGATAGCACTTTTATTTTAGATGACAAATTATTTTTAACAGGAATTGAGTCAGTTACAATAACTTCCAGTAGTGTAGAGTTCTCAATATTTTCGTAAGCCTTTCCGGAAAGCACTCCGTGAGTAGCCATCGCTCTTACTGACTTTGCTCCTTTTTCCATCAGAATTTCTGCAGCTTTACAAAGTGTACCTGCCGTATCGATCATATCATCAATAAGGATTACATTTTTGCCCACCACATCCCCGATCAGGAACATTTCTTCTACAACGTTTGCCTTTTTTCTTTCTTTATAAGCAATTACTACTTCAGCACTTAAGTGACCTGCATAGTTTTTCGCTCTTTTTGCACCTCCCATGTCCGGAGAAGCAATGGTAAGGTTATCTAAATTCAGAGATTTGATATGATCTACAAAAATGGTAGAAGCATACAGATGGTCTACTGGAATCTCGAAGAACCCCTGGATCTGGTCTGCATGGAGATCCATCGTCATTATTCTTGTTGCTCCTGCAGCAGTTAACAAATTAGCTACCAGTTTAGCACCTATCGGAGCTCTTGGCTTGTCTTTTCTGTCCTGTCTTGCAAGTCCGAAATAAGGAATTACAACGGTAATGCTTTTTGCGGAAGCTCTTTTTGCTGCATCAATCATCAATAGAAGCTCTAAAAGATTGTCTGCTGGCGGGAAGGTAGACCCGATTAAGAAAACTCTTCCTCCTCTTACCGACTCATCCAGAACAGGCTCAAATTCCCCGTCGCTGAACTCCTGAAAGTTGATTTTCCCTAACTCTTTCCCATAATATTGGGCAATTTTTTCTGCCAAGTCCTTACTGGTTCTTGTACAAAATAGATAACTTAACTGATCTGCCATTTTTACTTTTTAAAGATTTTGCAAATTTAAAAAAAAACCACAAGAATTGCTCTTGTGGTTTCTAAGTTTTTATTTTCCTGTATCATTACGGGAATTTCACTCCTGAATATTTGTTAATATCTACCTGTGGTAAAGTAGAGTGATACTTTTCATTAATAGATTTGATAAATTCATTGGCAATAACCGCATAACCTCTTCCTGTAAGGTGAACACCATCAAGAGAGAAAGCTCCGCCCGTTACAAATTTGGCCGTATATCTTACCCCGTCATAGATGATTCCTGATTTTCCGTTAAGTTCAACCATTTTAGCATTGCTGTCTACAAGAGCTAATCCATAGGAATCAGCAAGTGATTTTATAGAGTTATTATAAGCATCTACAGCTGTTTTCACATAACCTGCTTCTGTTTTTGTTAATACATGCTGGTTTTGTAACGGATAAGAAATTCCGTAAACATTTGCAGGAGCCGGTGCTCCGGGCGCAGTGGTTCCGATTAGAGAACTGGTCGTCAGAAGAATATAGTCTTCTGATGTAGCCTGTCTTGCCTGTCCAAAGATTTGTCCAAATGCTGCTGCTGTTGGTGCTCCTAATGAAGGCGTCAAGGCAGCGGTAAGCTGTGCCGATAAATCCGTAAGAGCAACATCTTTTATTAAAACAGGATTTGCAGAAGTAGAAGAAAGCAGATTAATTCTGTCTCCGGCTCCAAAAGCAGTAAGTGCCTGCTTTAACGGCCCGTACAGACTGGCATTAAGTGTTGCTAAATTTGCACCTAAAGTTGTAGGCGTTAAAGGATTGTAAGGAACTGTTGTAAAGAAAGGAATTGAAGTAACATAAGGAATATTGGCAATAACACCTTTTGTGGTTCCTACGCTCTTAAGACCATCCAGTACATTTTTAATAGATCCTGCTACAAGGTTAGGATCAGAAATATCATTTGATTTATAGGTCAATGGGTTTACATTATTGGTCTGTACAACCGCAGGGCTATACGTAGTAACCCCACCTACCGTCTGAGAATTGGTTCCTCCGTTGGTAGCATAAGACAATACATCGTTATTACCAATCCAAAGAGAGAAGAATGTAGCTTTTTGAGCTTTTGCATCATCCAAAACACTCGTTGTTGTAGAAGAGGCAAATCTCACAAAATACGGATTGGCTGCTCCTAAGGCAAGGTTAGCCGCACTTCCGTACCCAGGTGCAATCAGATGGAAAGACTTTGCCCCCGGAACTCCCATATTCTGGTAAGGTCCACCGGCAGCTACATTATCTAATGCAGCAGCAGGAGCGCTTGCCACAGGACTCAAACTTCCGTTTGCCGCTACCTGAAGAGTTAATTTACCCGGAAAGCCTGGCAATCCTATAAATCCTCCTACATCATTCGGCATCAAAGGCTGTTTAAATGCCCCACCGCCTGCAAGCTGCATCTGGGCTGCAATGATACTTGGATAAGATTCGTTTTGTCCGCTGCTGTAAAGCGCCCCGTCTCTGTATCCGGAAGTCAGGGAGTTTCCTAAAGAAATATATTTTGAGAAGTTTGCTTCTCCACTGGTTACCTGGACATCCTTTACATCAGTATCGAAATCAGTCTCACAGCTTGTTGTAAAAAGAAGTGCAGAAACTGCAAGTGTTGATATTATAATTTTTTTCATAGTCTTCAATTAAAAAGGGTTGTACGATAAACCTAAACCAAAGTAGAACGCTCTAGCTTTTGCCTGTCCGTTAAAGCCAAGAGAGGTATTTCTTACATCTCTTGCCTGAGGAAGTGCATATCCTCCTGCTATATCAACTCCAAACTGCTTTAGTTTAAAGCCAAGACCTCCGGTAATCACATAAGTGTTGAATGAAGGTGTTTCCGGAATGAAATGGTCATCTGTATAAGGAGATTCGTCATAGTAAGCCCCCAGACGTCCGAAGATCATATCTGTAAAGGCATATTGAGTTCCCAATCTGAATGTTTTGGAATTTCTGAAGTTTTTAGGCGCTACCAATATAGTAGGATCTGCCTGGTTTCCGACAGGAGCGTTGGCAAAATCTAAAGTCAGCTTGCTGTATCTTTCCCATCCGTGATAGTTGAAATCAGCTGAAATCAACCATTTTGGAGTCACTTTATAGGTTAAACCGATTGTATATTCTTCTACTAATGGAAGTGTTGCTGTAAATTTATCCTGTCCTGTACTTGGATCTAGTCCCAGCAATGGATAGATAGCCGCAGACGGGAACTTAAATGTAGCTGTTCCTTTTTTAGCCTTCATATCTAAAGGAGAACGGTAAGCAATACTTACGTCTAACTTCGGATCTGGTCTGAAATAGAAACCGAATCCGTAACCGTGTCCGCTTGCCTTTTCGTCCTTAATATTTAATTCACCGCCAAACTGTGTTACAGCCTTATCCCAGTCTACTTTACCTTTTGCATAAATGTAGCTTGCCCCGAAAGACACCCATGGAGCCAGCTTCACAGATACCATCGGCTGAAAATAAAAGCTTTTAAGCTCCAGCTTCTGTACCATTTCTTTCCCTTCCCAGTCACTTGGCCATTGAATGGTGCTTCCGAAAGGCGTTGTAAAACTGAAACCAACAGATAAATTCTCTATCGGCTTATAGGCTACAGCAGCATATATCGGAGTACCCATAGGATTATCTGTTTCTGTACTCTGTAAGGTATTCAGATTTTGAAAAGTAACTTTATTACTTGCACCAAACCCTCCTGCCACTATACTCAGTTTGGAAGGAATGAATGACATACCCGCAGGGTTAAAAAATGCCACACTTGCATCTTCGGCATGAGCACTAGTATGCGCCATTGCCAATTGTTTCACTCCCTGCAGAGATACCCTGAAGCCTCCTGCATAAGATAAAACACCCGCCAATAAAGCAGTTGATACTAATATTTTTTTCATAGACTATTATTATATAACCCAAATATAAAATTATTTTGGATACGTCTGTTAATATTTCTTAATATTTTAAACAATATCCCAAAAGAAAATTATGTTTAAAATAGCACTTTGAAATATATCAGCTTAAATCTATATAATATAGCAACTTATCCTTTTTTGGCATTCAATATATTTTTCACGTTTAATGTTAAACAATAACGATATTGAATATTTAATTATTTTAGAATCGCATAAAGATAAATTTACATAAATTTGCAAGATTATAAAAAATAGTTATATGAGTTGTGGATGCAAAACATCCGGCGATTCTTCCCATTCATGCGGACCAAAAAAAACCGCGAGTGGCTGTGAAAATGTAAATACCTGTGGTAATAGTTATAAATTAAGTGTTTTTGACTGGCTTTCTAACATCAACAATCCCGCATCGAACAGGTGCGATATCGTAGAAGTTAGATTTAAAAATGACAGAAAATCGTTTTATAAAAACGTAAACAATATCCCTTTACATATAGGTAGCGTAGTAACAGTAGAATCAAGCCCGGGACACGATGTAGGCGTTGTAAGCCTCACCGGAGAATTAGTAAAGATTCAGATGAAAAAGAAAAAATTTGCTGAAGAATCTATACTCAAAATATACAGACAGGCGAACCAGAAAGACCTTGAGGTCTGGCAGGAAGCCCGTAAAAAAGAAGACAGCGTAAAGCTTGAAGCAAGAAAAATTGCCCACAGAATTGGCCTTGAAATGAAGGTCACCGATGTAGAATACCAGGGTGATGCCTCAAAGATTACCTTCTATTATACTGCTGACAACCGTGTGGATTTCAGACAGCTGATTAAAGAATATGCAGGAGCTTTCAGAACAAAGATCGACATGAAACAGATCGGATTCAGACAGGAGGCTGCAAAAGTAGGCGGAATCGGTTCATGCGGAAGAGAACTCTGCTGTTCAACATGGCTTACCGATTTCAGATCAGTTAACACGAACGTTGCCAGATATCAGCAGCTAAGTATTAATCCTCAAAAACTTGCAGGACAGTGCGGTAAACTGAAATGCTGCCTTAATTATGAACTGGACAGTTACCTTGATGCATTAAGCAACTTCCCTTCTTCTTCAACCACTCTGGACACGGAAAAAGGAAGAGCATTCTGTATTAAAATCGACGTTTTCAAAAAGAAAATGTGGTTTGCTTATGTAGACAGCTCCATGGCATGGTATGATTTTGATATTGACCTTGTTAAAAAGTTAATCGCCAAAAACAAAAGAGGCGAAAAAATCCTTCCCTTAGAAGATCTTAAGCAGCCTGATATCCCTGTACACACCATTGACCTGATCCAGGAAAACAATGTGGACCGATTCGAAAAGAAAAACAGGGGTAACAACAGGAACAGAAATCAAAACAGGCCAAACAACGGCGGACAGGCTCAGGGCCAACAAGGTCAAGGGCAAGGTCCAAAGAAAAACAGACAGGAAAGACCTGAAAGGTCAGAAAGACCGGACAGATCAGAAAATCCTAATGCCAATTCCGGAAATCAGCAAAGACAGCAGCAAAGGCAACAACCTAAGCCGCAGCCAAAAGCACAGACGGAAAAAACAGAGACTTCTTCTGATTCTGAAAAAAAACAACAGAACCCAAACAAGAAAAATTTCAAAAAGAAATATCCTCCAAAAAAAGATAAAAATGCGTAAAATTTTAGGATTATTACCTCTTATCCTTTTCTTTAGCTGTCATTCTTCCTCGGGAGAGAATGTCATCATGAATTCCGTGAACAACAAATGGAACAAGAAAAGCGAGCAAAAATTTAATCTTGAAGTTTCAGATCCGCAGAATCCTAAAAATATTATATTTGTCGTAAGAAATAACAACACTTATCCTTACAGCAATATAAGATTTATTGTCAATTTCACCAATCTCCAGAACAAAAAGAAGGAAACAGATACCCTGAATTATGTGCTGGCAAAACCAAACGGAGAATGGCTTGGTACAGGTTTTGGTGATACGAAGGAAGCATTATTTCAGTATAAAATGAACTATAAATTTCCGGGAAAGGGAAAATATGAAATCAGCCTGATCCAGGCAATGAGGAATGATAACCTTCCGGGAATTGAAGACGTTGGAGTAAAAGTAGAAACGGCTAAACCGTAACCATAAATGGAAGACAACAGACAAAATGCAGGAAATAAGGGAAAAACCTTCCCCCTTCCTCCCAAAAAAAAGAAAGATACCTCTTGGAAAAAATGGGTCAGATTCATCTGGATTGGACTCATTGCAGTAATTTTAGGTATTTCAGGACTTTTCTTTGCTGTTTCCCAGGGATTTCTTGGAGAAATGCCCGATGTAAAGGAACTGGAGAATCCTGATATCTATGTTGCTTCTGAAATCATTTCATCCGACGGTGTTTTACTGGGAAAATTTGAAAAGGAAAAAACGCAGCCAATCACTTACAAACAGCTACCTCCTTATCTTATCTATGCCTTACAGGCAAAGGAAGATGAGCGTTTTAAAGAACACTCCGGAATCGATTTAAAATCTATTTTAAGAGCGGTAAGGTATGGGGGCGACAGAGGTGGAGGTTCTACCATTACGCAGCAGCTGGCTAAATTATTATTTACCAAAGAACCATCCAAAAACCCGATCAAAAGGATGATTCAGAAACTTAAAGAATGGTCTGTTGCGGTAAGTTTGGAAAAACGATATACAAAAGAAGAGATTATCACATTGTATTTCAATAAGTTCGATTTCACTTACAATGCGAACGGTATTGAAATGGCTTCCAAAATTTATTTTAATAAAACCACTTCTCAGCTTACCCTTCCGGAAGCAGCAGTTTTTGTAGCCATGCTGGAAGCTCCGATTGCCAATAACCCGATGAGAAATCCGGAACGTGCAAAAAGAAGAAGGGATGTCGTTTTACAGCAGATGCTTGAAACAGGTTATATAGATCAGGCCACTTATGACAAAGCGATCAGCACCCCTGTTGAGGTAGACTATCATCCGATCAAAAACATCAATGATGACTACTCCGCTTACTATAAATTCTATTTAAGAAAAGAAATCGACAAGTATCTGGAAGGCTATGAAAAAGAAACCGGAAAGAAACTTAATCTTTACAAAGACGGATTAAAAATATATGTAACCCTTGATTCAAAAATGCAGAAATATGCGGAAGAAGCCATCAAGGAACATTTAACAGACCTTCAGAAAAGATTTGATGCTGAGCAGAGAGGAAGAAAAAACAGACCTTTCTACTATCTGACAGACAAACAGGTGAACAGTGTAATGACCCAGGCTATGAAAAGAACCGGCCGTTACAAACAACTGAAAGCAGCAGGAGTTTCTGAAGATTCTATTTTACTGGAATTCCATAAGCCAATCAAAACTTCCCGCTTTACATGGGCTGGTGAAGAAGAGGTTGAAATGTCACCTTGGGACTCCATCAGATACCACAAACAGATTGCACAGGCAGGTTTAATGTCTATGGTTCCGGGAAGTGGAGAGATCAAAGCATGGGTTGGAGGTATAGACTGGCAGCATTTCCAGTACGATCACATCAAGCAGGGTAAAAGACAGGTAGGATCTACATTCAAGCCTTTCGTTTACGCTACAGCCATTATGAAACTGGGAATGACACCGTGTTCAACTGTTTCCAACGGAACTTACGACCACAAAGGATGGCATGTTCCGGGAAGAGGCGGAATGCTGACCTTAAAAGATGCATTGGCACACTCTCAGAACCCGGTAGCAGCTCGTCTTATTGAAATGACAGGGGTAGATGCCGTAATCCAGACCGCAAGAGATCTGGGAGTAACAGAGGATATTCCTAGAAACAATACCATTGCTTTAGGTTCATCAGATATTACCATCTACGAAATGCTAGGTGCCTACAGTACTTTCGCCAATTACGGAAACTACAACAGGCCGGAAATGATCTGGAGAATTGAAGATGCCAACGGAAGAGTGATCAAAGAAGTAAATGTAGAGCCGAAAGAAGTAATGAACCCAATGTACGCCTACACCATGATCGAGCTGATGAAAGGTGTGGCACAATTCGGTACCGCTTCAGGAGAACTGGGTAGAAAAGGAATTTCAAAAGCAGTGGAAATTGCAGGTAAAACAGGTACCACGCAGAATAACTCCGACGGTTGGTTTATGGGAATCACTCCAAAACTGGCAACAGGAGCCTGGGTAGGATGGGAAGACAGAGCCACCCACTTCTTCGGAACCGGTGAGGGTCAGGGTGCGAAAATGGCATTGCCGATCTGGGCTATCTTCATGAAAAAAGTATGGGCAGACAAATCCCTGGGAATTACTCCTGATGATAAGTTTACCAGACCATCTGACTGGAAAGACGGATGTTCCAACCTGAAAGGCCTCGGTGAAGGATATGGAGATGACGGAGGACTTCAGACCATCGATGAGATCAAAAATCCAAGGCCGGTAGATCCAACGCCTAAACATAATACAGAGAAAAAAGAAGAAAACGTTAATGAAAATCTTCACTCCGGCGATGAGGTAGATTTCAATAAATAAATTCTCTTTTACAAATACACAAGACCTTTCAACAATTTGAAAGGTCTTTTCTTTTATAATTAATACCTTTGACCTATGAATATTGAACAGATCAGACAACCCTTTACCGATATATTTCCTGGGGACTTCTCCGATAACACCATGCAGAGAAACACGCCAAAAGTTCTATTTGCAACGGTAAAGCCGGCAGGTTTTGACGGACCAAAGCTCATTGCCTTTAATCAACCCCTGTCTGAAGAGATAGGACTCGGAAAATATGAAGAAAAAGACCTGGATTTTCTCGTAGGAAATAACCTTCCTGAAAATGTAAAGACCTACGCCACCGCGTATGCCGGCCACCAGTTTGGAAACTGGGCAGGACAGCTCGGAGACGGAAGAGCTATCCTTGCCGGAGAAATCATCAGCAAAGAAGGAAAAAAAACAGAAATCCAATGGAAAGGCGCAGGGGCAACCCCCTATTCCAGACATGCAGACGGAAGAGCCGTACTGAGATCTTCTGTACGTGAATACCTGATGAGTGAGGCCATGTATCACCTCGGAGTTCCTACCACCAGGGCATTAAGCCTTGCCTTTACCGGTGAAGATGTAGTAAGAGACATGATGTACAACGGAAACCCACAGCTGGAAAAAGGAGCCGTTGTGATCCGGACCGCTGAAAGCTTTTTACGTTTCGGGCATTTTGAACTGATGTCTGCCCAAAGAGAATACAACACTTTGCAGGATCTCGCAGATTTTACTATTGAAAATTACTATCCCGAAATCACTTCGGACGGTGTTCAGAAATACAAAGACTTCTTTAAAAATATATGTACAAGAACAGCAGATCTGATGGTCGAATGGTTCCGCGTAGGATTTGTTCATGGAGTTATGAATACCGATAACATGTCCGTTTTAGGCTTAACTATCGATTACGGCCCTTATTCAATGATGGATGAGTATGACCTGAACTTCACCCCGAATACCACTGACCTTCCCGGAAGAAGATATGCCTTCGGAAAACAGGGCCAGATTTCCCAGTGGAACCTTTGGCAGCTTGCCAATGCCTTTCATCCGCTCATTAAAGATGAAAAGTTTTTAGAAGATACTTTAAATCATTACGGAACTTATTTCTGGGAGGCTCATGACAAAATGCTCTGCAGGAAATTCGGTTTTGATAAACTCAGAGAGAGTGATGAAGAGTTTTTCACCAACTGGCAGGTATTAATGCAGGAACTCCATCTGGATTATACTTTATTTTTCAATCGGTTGGAAAAATTAAATCAAAACAGTGATATCAGAAGTCTTTTTGAAAACATTTCCTATTCCGTATTCAATGAGGAGAAGATAAGAAAGCTGGAAGATTTTGTGAAGAACTATAATGCCAGATTATCATCCAACGCCATTTCAAAGGAAGAATCGTTATCCCTGATGAGACATTCCAATCCGAAATTCACACTGAGGAATTACCTTCTTTACCAATGTATTGAAGAAATCAGCGCCGGGAAAACCGAAATGCTTGAAAAACTGACCCGCGCTTTAGAAACCCCTTATGAAGAACTGTATCCTGAGTTTTCGGTAAAACGTCCTTCAACTTATGATGATACTACCGGATGCTCTACCTTATCCTGCAGCTCATAGCAAGTAAGAAATACCCATAATATTCAACTCATCGGATCCGGTGAGTTTTTTTTATTCTATTTTTGTAAAAAATTAACCGTGTCTTTTATTAAAGCAAAACTTATAGCCCTCTTAAAGCAGCTGTTTCCAGCATCCTATACAGAACTGGCTGTCTTTCTGTTCTTTCTGATTTCTTACGGAACATTAGGCACTTATATAGCCCTTCATTACCGCATCATTTTCGATATCCGGATTCCCTGGGATGCCTATTTCAGCTTTGACAATAAAGCTATCATAATGACCGGCGGAAGTTTTGAAAGGCATCCTCTGGCGTATTATTTTTTCAATTGGGTCAGAGAATTTTCCCTTTTTGTTTCGGGTGGAAAAATGGATACTACATTCAGACTTACCCTGGCATGGCTTAGCAATATTGCGATAAGTTTGTGTATCGTGCAGATTTTCAAATACCTCAGAAACATTATACAGCTTCCTTTGAAAATCGCTTTATTGCTTGTCTTATTTTTCGGAACGTTTTCTACTCCCATTATCCTTTCTTTTACTCCGGAAAATTTCACTTACACCCTTCTTTTGCTCAGCATTTACAATTACTATGCAGCCGTAAAGCTTAAAAAGGATGAAAAAATACCTGGATCTGCTTTAGTACTTGCCGGAATCTCCATTGGAGGTATTACCATCACCAACCTGGCCAAAGTTTTTGTTCCTGTAGCATTTGAAAAGGGCCTTTTCAGAAACTGGAAAAAATTAGGGAATGCTGTTTTCCGCGTAGTGCTTACCACAGCATGTTTTGTATTTCTCTATCTGCTACGGATCGATTTCAAATATGAAAACATCTTCTCAAAGACCAATCAGCAGTATGAGAAATTCTCGAATGTAGAATCAATTCCTGACTGGGATATGATGCTTTCTTACTTTTTCGGAGGGAGTATTTTGTTTCCGAGCTTTATGACAACGGATAAGCATAATATGAAAGGATTTGATTTCAAAGGGCTCTTAATGGAACCCTATTCATCTGCTTTTTGTTACGCTTTTGTCATCATACTGTTAATCCTGATTTTGTGGAGTTATTTAAAAAATTTCAGGAACAGGCTGGTACAGATTATTGCGATTTCATTTCTGATTGACATTGTGATTCATTGTGTGATGAGGTTCGGGCTTCATACCTCGTACATCTATGGAGGTCACTTTGTTTTTGTATATCCCATTCTTTTAGGATGGCTGTTTTACGCCTACAGGTCAAAACCGGGAATCTTTTCATTCCTGATGATAATAACAGGTATTTTATTTGTCTTTTTACTAGCCAATAACCTTTTCAGAATTTCAGATTTCTTCATATTTCTGGAGAATTACTATCAATAAAAAAAGCTGGGAAATTCCCAGCTTTGCTTTTATATTTTGTCTCAATCCTTATTTCGCTTCAGAACAGAAAATCCTGTACTGTACAGCGATCGCAGATTTAAAATATTCTCTTATTTTGGAAAGATCAGAAGCGGCGCTCTGTTTTGTAAAGTAACTTCCTGCAAGAATTTTGTAATTAGGCCTTAAAGATGCATCCGTTTCTACCTTCAGGTTCGGGAATCTTTTTCTGAAGTAAGATTTCACTTCATTCGCCTCTTCATTGCTTTTCACCGTTGTGATCTGGATCTTAAACCCTAAAATTCTCGGGTTTTTACGACAGATTTCCGCATTTGTAAGTTCCCTGCTCGGAACATAAATCTTCGGAGGTTTTGGTGTGCCCACAATCCCGCTGTCCGTATTATTTTCTCTTACCGAATTACCACCGGTTGTTTTGGAACACTTGCCTTCAATTCCTTCCAGGGCAGCACTTACTTTAGGGTCCATAGTCATAATAAGCTCCGTTCCCGAAAGAGTATCTCTTTGAACAACCTGCTGGGCTTCAACACGATAAAACCCAAATAACGATAATATTGAAAATATTTTGATTAAATTTCTCATTTAAACTTGTTTCCGCAAATTTATACAAATTAAAAAATTATACCAAACAACACTATTTAGAATCAATACAAATTAAACGTAAATGATATTTTCCCTTTTCCATATACCGTTAAATTCCTGTTAAAAATATTATTTTTGCGGAATTGATTGGTTCAATATTTTACTAACATAAGATAATTTAAATGATTAGTTGGAGAAAGCATTATAAACAAACGTTGATCGCGATAGGCTTATTGCTATCAACCAGTGCTTCAATTTACGGGCAAGACGGCGATCCTAAAAACGGCGAAAAACTTTTCAAAGCGAATTGTACTGCATGTCACGCGCTGGACAAACAAGTAATAGGACCTCCTTTGAAAGGGGTTGTAGAACGAGTAAAGACAGAAGGCGGTGTAGACAAAGATTGGCTTCACAAGTGGATCAAAGACAACAAAGCTCTTAGAGCTTCTGGGGATAAATACGCCAATGAGATTTTTGAAAAGTTTAATAAAACTGAAATGTTGCAGTTTCCGAACCTTACGGATAAGGATATCGACGACATTTTAGCTTTTACAACTAATCCTCCGGCTCCTGAGCCAGCCAAAACTGATGATAAAGCAACTGCAGGAGCAGGAGCAGCAACAGCAGCACCGGCAAACAATACAACAACAAGCGTTGTCATCATTTCACTTATTGCAATAGCAGCTTTATTGGTTTGGATCTTAATTAAACTGAGACAATTGGTTAAATTAGGCCAGTCTGAAGACCTTGCAGGACTGAACGAAACAAGAGTGAAGTCTTTCAGTGAAATCTATGAAAAATACCATTATGTAGGTAAAGCAATCCTGGGTATCCTTGCCATTCTTGCCGCTTACGGAGTTTGGAACTGGATCATGTGGATCGGGGTTTACAAAGGTTATAAACCTGAGCAGCCTATCTACTTCTCTCACAAAATTCACGCTGGAGAACAGAAAATTGACTGTCAGTTATGTCACTCCAGTGCTAAATACGGAAAGGTATCTGAGATTCCTTCCATGAACGTGTGTATGAACTGTCACAGAACTATTTCTGAATACAATGCAGACCACTACATGGAGCCAGGAAAAGATAAAGCATTCTACGACGGTGAAATCCAGAAGATCTACGCAGCTACAGGCTGGGATCCTGCAAAACAGCAGTACACTGGAAAAACACAGCCGGTTGAATGGACCAGAATCCACAATATGCCAGACTTCGTGTACTTCAACCACTCTCAGCACGTAATTGCTGGGGAACAAGCAATCATTAATTCTTTCAACAAAAAGAATCCTAACAACAAAATTGATGTTGTATGTAAAGCTTGTCACGGAAAAATTGATACAATGAATGTTGTTCAGATGGCTAATGACTTCACGATGGGATGGTGTATCGAGTGCCACAGAACTACTGAGGTTGATATGAACAACGGTTATAATAAAGAATACTTCAAGAATCTACATGACAAGTTGAAAAAACAATATCCTCAGGATGGCGGTAAGATCACTGTAGATGCAATTGGAGGTCTTGAGTGTGGTAAATGTCATTATTAATAACTAAAAAATTAGAAGTATAAATGGCTTCAAACAAAATACAATTTAGAAGTATTCATGAACTTAAAGATCCGGCTTTGAACAACAAGCTGGCTCAGAAAGAGTTTCAGGAAGAAATTCCGGTAGAAGATTTCCTTGGAGATGCTGAACAGAACGGATCCAGTACTTCAAGAAGAGATTTCTTAAAAATATTAGGATTCTCTACAGCAGCAGTAACATTGGCTGCCTGTGAAGCACCGGTAATCAAAACGATTCCTTATGTGGTAAAACCGCATGACATTATTCCGGGGGTTCCGAATTATTACGCTTCAACATATTTTGACGGATTCGACTTCGCCAGCGTTTTAGTAAAGACCCGTGAAGGAAGACCTATCAAAATAGAACCCAACCCTACAGCAGGTGACCTGGGAAAAACCAACGCAAGAGCTCAGGCAAGTGTACTTTCTCTTTATGATAATGATAAAGTAAAGCAGCCTAAACTGGACGGTAAAGACGAAACTTTCGATAAAGTAGACAGTTTTGTTCTTAAAGGTCTGGCAGACGCTAATGCGGCAGGTAAAAAAATCGTGCTTTTGTCGCACTCTTTACCTTCCCCTACTTTCAAAAAGTTATTTGCTGAATTCAAAGCTAAATACCCGACTGCTGAACTTGTAACTTATGATGCTTATCCTCACTCTGCAGCTTTAGATGCAGCTCAGGAAGTATTCGGACAGAGAGCATTACCGGTTTACGACCTTAAAGGTTCAGAATTGGTAGTTTCTTTCCAGGCTGATTTCTTAGGAGATTATAATGCATCAAGCTTAGAAACATCTTACGCAGCAGCAAGAAAGCCGGGAGCAAACATGTTAAGACACATCCAAGTGGAATCTAACATGTCATTAACAGGTGCTAATGCTGACTCAAGATACAGATTAAAGCCGAGTGCAGTAAACAAAACTTTAGTTGAAGTTTACAACGCAATCGTAGGAGGGGGTACTTCTGATAAGACCGCTTCTGAAATTGCAGCTGAGCTTAAAGCAAAAGGCAGCAAAGCTGTTGTTTTTGCCGACGGTTCTAAAGGAGCACAGGTTTTAGCACATTTAATCAACCAAAAATTAGGATCAGTAGCTTTCACAGGTAAAGCCAACTTCCTTAAAGAATTTGATAAAGCAAGATACCAGGAATTCTTAGGATGGATTAATGCAGGTCAGGTTGGCGTATTGATCGCAAACAATGTAGACCCTATCTACTCTCATCCGAAAGGAGAAGATTTCAAAAAATCTTTAGCTAAAGTTGCTTGTGTAGTAGCTGTAGCTGATAAGAAAAATGAAATGTACAAAGCAGCAAAAGCTGTAATTCCTGTGGCTAACTGGTTAGAATCATGGGGTGATATTGAGCCTCAGACAGGAGTATATTCATTAATGCAGCCTACGATCCAGAAAATCTACAAATCAAGACAGATCGAAGAATCTCTATTGGTTTGGAAAAATGGAAAAAACAATGCTGCGAACAATTACTATGACTATCTGAAAGCCAGTGCAGCTTCTATTTTAGGAGGTACTTCTTTCAACAAAGCTTTATATAACGGTTTCACTACTTCAAGCAATGCAACTTCATTGTCATATGCAGGAGGTAATGCAGCTCAGGCTATTGCTGAATTAGGAAGCTTCAAGCCTTCTGAACTGGAATTGGTATTATACACCAAGACTTCAATGGGTGACGGTACCCAGGCCAACAACCCTTGGCTTCAGGAATTACCGGATCCTATCACAAGAATGTCTTGGGATAACTATCTGACTATTTCTCCAAAAGATGCAGAAAAGTTTGCCATCGACAACGATCTTAATGCAAGAATGCAGCTGGATGGTTCTATCGTAAACCTTACTGTAAACGGAGTAACAATAAAAGATGTTCCTGTATTCATCCAGCCGGGACAGGCAGAAGGATCTGTAGGTCTTGCGCTTGGATACGGTAAAAAAGATTCAGGTGCTACTGCCGATACCGGAGTAAACGCTTATCCTTTATTTGACGGTTCTAACTTAGTTGTTTCAGGAGTTAAGATCGAAAAAACAGGAGAAGATCACGAATTCGCCGGTATTCAGTTACAAAATACCCTGATGGGACGTTATGAAATCGCTAAAGAAGTTCCTTTGGCTGAATTCTTAGACGTTGCATTTGATGATGAGCACAAAGGATGGAACAAGCCTTTGGAATATCACACCATCAGTGGAGCCCTTCCTGCAAGAAAGATTGACCTTTGGGATGCTTTCGATGATACGGACGGACCTCACTTCAACCTATCTGTCGACCTGAACTCTTGTACAGGTTGTGGAGCATGTATCATTGCATGTCAGGCAGAAAACAACGTTCCTGTTGTAGGTAAGAAAGAAATCAGAATGTCAAGAGATATGTATTGGTTAAGAATTGACCGTTACTATTCTTCAAGACAGAAAGTAGAAGTATACGAAGGATTGAAAGAAGGAATGGCAGTACCTGAATTGTACGGTACAGCATTCGGAGACGGAGGGGCATTAAACCACCCTGCAGACAATCCGGATGTGATCTTCCAGCCGGTAATGTGCCAGCACTGTAACCACGCTCCTTGTGAAACGGTATGTCCGGTAGCGGCTACTTCACACGGTAAGCAAGGTCAGAACCACATGGCTTACAACAGATGTATCGGTACAAGATATTGTGCAAACAACTGTCCGTACAAAGTAAGACGTTTCAACTGGTTTACTTATAACCTGAATGATAAGTTCGATTTCAACATGAACAATGATTTAGGAAGAATGGTACTTAACCCGGATGTAGTTGTAAGAACTAGAGGGGTAATGGAGAAATGTTCAATGTGTATCCAAATGACTCAGAATACTATTCTTGAGGCTAAGAAAGAGGGAAGAAAAGTGAAGGATGGAGAATTCCAGACTGCTTGTTCTAAAGCTTGTTCTACAGGATCATTGACATTTGGAGACATGAATGATAAAGATTCTTCAATCAGAGAGCAGTATGCATCTAACAGAAGATATTACTTACTGGAAGAGATCGGAACCAAACCAAACGTGTTCTATCATACTAAAGTAAGAAACAGAGTAGAAAAATAAAGTTTAAATAATAAATAGGTAAAAAATGTCAGGACATTACGAAGCTCCGATAAGGGAACCTCTAATTATTGGTCACAAAACTTATCACGATATCACAGAAGATATTGCACGACCTATCGAAGAAAGAGCAGGTAAACTATGGTGGATTTCACTATATGCAGCCTTAGTTCTATTCATCTACGGATTTGGCTGTATCGCTTATACTATCGGAACAGGTATTGGAGCATGGGGGCTTAACAGAACTATTAACTGGGGTTGGGATATTACCAACTTCGTATGGTGGGTAGGTATCGGTCACGCCGGGACCCTAATCTCAGCAGTATTATTATTATTTAGACAGCGTTGGAGAATGTCTGTAAACAGATCTGCAGAGGCGATGACGATCTTTGCGGTTGTGCAGGCAGCCATCTTCCCTGTAATCCACATGGGTAGAGTTTGGGTAGGATATTGGGTATTCCCTTTACCAAACCAGTTCGGTTCTCTTTGGGGGAACTTCAACTCTCCTCTACTTTGGGACGTATTCGCTATCTCTACGTATTTCTCGGTATCAACAGTATTCTGGTTCATGGGACTAATCCCTGACTTTGCAATGATCAGAGATAGAGCTAAAACTCCTTGGACTAGAAAAATTTATACATTCCTTGCATTCGGATGGGGTGGTAAAGCAAAACACTGGCAGAGATTCGAAGAGCTTTCTTTGGTTCTTGCAGGTTTGGCTACTCCACTTGTATTCTCGGTACACACCACGGTATCTTTTGACTTCGCAACTTCGGTTATTAAAGGATGGCACTCTACAATCTACCCTCCTTACTTCGTTGCCGGTGCGATCTTCTCAGGATTCGCAATGGTACAGACTCTATTGCTTGTAGCAAGAAAAGTGTGTCACCTTGAAGAATACATCACCATGTATCATATCGAAATCATGAACATTGTAATCATCTTAACAGGTGGTATGGTAACTGTAGCTTATGCTACTGAATACTTCATCGGATGGTACTCAGGTTCAAGATTTGAAGACTTTACATATCTTTCTCCGGGTGCTGCCGTAGGACCTTACTGGTGGGCATTCTGGTCATTGATCATCTGTAACCTTGTAATTCCTGCTTCATTCTGGTTCAAGAGACTGAGAACGAATATTATCTGGACTTTCATCGTTGCATTGATCATCAACATCGGTATGTGGTTTGAACGTTTTGATATCATCGTTATCAACCTTTCAAGAGATTACTTACCAGGATCTTGGACCATGTTTAAGCCAACGATCATTGATGTGGGTGTATACTTAGGAACAATCGGATTCTTCTCTGTATTATTCTTATTATACGCAAGAACGTTCCCTGTAATTGCACAGGCTGAATTAAAATCGATTCTGAAAATTTCAGGTGAAACTTATAAAGCAAAAGAAGGAGATGAGCACCACTAAAATTGTATACGGACTTTATGCTGACGACGACGATTTAATGAACGGCGTTAAAGCATTCAACGATAAAGGGATTGCAATAAACGAAGTTTATACTCCATTCCCGGTTCACGGGCTTGATAAAGCTTTAGGGTTAAAGAAAACCAGAATTTCTGATGCTGCATTCATCTACGCTCTTTACGGAGTTACCATTGGTGCTACTGTAACCTGGTATGTGATGAACCACGACTGGCCTCAAAACATTGGTGGTAAACCTGCTTTTGACTGGGCACACAACATGCCTGCATTCGTAGTTCCAATGTTTGAATTAATGGTATTCTGCGCAGCTCACATGATGTCATTGACTTTCCTTGTCAGAAACAAAATGTATCCTGGAGCTCCGGCTCAGAATCCTGATCCAAGAACTACTGATGATAAATTCATGATGGAATTTGTAACTGATGACGTAGAGTCTGTAAAGCAGTTGCTGATTGAAACCGGAGTTGAAGAAATAACTGTTAAAGATGCTTAAAATGAAAAAGAATGTATTAAAAATTACAGCTGTTTTAGGTTTAACAACGGTTTTACTTAATTCTTGCGGACCAAAAGAAAATACACCATTGGTATATTTCCCTGATATGTACTTTCCAGTAGCCTACGATCCATTGATGAAAGCTCAGGATGCATATTCAGATCATGAAAATGAAATTCCTGCTTTCGTTAAAAATAGTTTTGCAACAGGTCTTGCTCCCGTAGAAGGATCAGTAGCTCAAAATAAAGACGGAATCTTTGAAGAAAGCCTTCTGCCTAAAAATGCAGATGAGTATAACGCAGGTTATGACGCCTCTAAAACAATGACAACATCACCTCTTAACCCAGCTAATGCTGCTAAAGACATTGAAAGAGGAAAAATCTTGTTTGACCATACTTGTTCTGCATGCCACGGAACTGGTGGTGACGGACAAGGTCCGATTGTACAGAGCGGAGCTTTCTCTGGTGTACCAAACTATGCTGACAGAGAGATTACTGTAGGATCTGTTCATTATGTATTAACTAACGGTAGAAATGCAATGGGATCTTATGCTGGACAGCTTAACGCTGGTGACAGATGGAGAGTAGCAATGTATGTAATGAGTGCCTTCAAAAAAGCGGCAGCCCCTGCAGCAGCTACAACGGCAGCTGCTACACCAGCACCGGCCGCAGATGCAAAAGAGACTACTACCGAAACTAAAAAATAAGAAAAGAAATGTATAGTTTTTCACCAAAATTAAAATCAACTTCTATAATCCTTCTTGTTGTAGGTTTAGTTCTATTTGCTATCGGTTTCTTTATGAATAAAGGACTTTCCACTGAAAAAATAGAGCACATGATGGAAGCGGTTCACTCTTCCGGTCATAATGCCCCTACACACTCCAGTGAAATGGTAGGACCTCAGGACCATGCAGCTCATTTAGAGCATGCAGAGCTTCAGGTTCACAACCAGCCACTGGCATCGCTACACTTTGTAGCTGTATTTTTCTTTGGAATAAGTTGTGCTGTATTATTTTTTTACTGTATTCAGCACGCTGCCCATGCAGGTTGGCCTATTATTATTACAAGAGTAATGGAAGCTATTGCTTCTTATATTCCATATGGTGGTGCTATTCTGGTTATTTTGATGATATTGAATATCACGCACAATGGCCACTTGTTCCACTGGATGGATCCGGAATTGACAGATCCTAATTCTGCACATTTCGACGTGATCCTGTTCGAAAAGAAAAGATTCTTAAATATCCCTTTCTATGCGATCAGAACTTTAATCTATGTGATTGGAGCTTCTTTCTTCGCCTGGAAACTTAAATCTCAGTCTAAGAAAGTAGACGAAACCAAATCTAAAGTAGATTATCAGATGCTTTACAGATGGGCAGTAGGATATATTGCATTCTTCGGATTTGCTTCTGCTGCTTGGGCTTGGGACTGGTTGATGTCTATTGACCCTCACTGGTATTCTACAATGTATATCTGGTATTCAATGGTAAGCTGCCTTTCAAGTGGTATCGCTGTAATCATCCTTCTAAGTGTTTACCTAAAGAAGAATGGATTCTTACCACAGTTCAATGACAACCACTTACACGATTTAGGAGTATTCCTTTTCGCTACAAGTATGCTTTGGACGTATACGTGGTTTGCTCAGTTCATGCTTTACTGGTATGCGAACGTTCCGGAAGAGGTTAACTACTTCTTCGGAAGATTCCAACACTATGGACCTACATACTTACCGATGTTGATCGTTAACTTCCTGTTACCTTTATTGGTATTGGTAAGTAGCAGCATTAAGAGAAACTACAAAGTAGTAACAACAATGGCTGTTGTGGTTATTTTAGGTCACCTTTTAGACTATTTCAATATGGTAATGCCTGGAACGGTAGGACCTTACTGGAAAACTCCTGAAGTATTCCTGTTAATTGCAGGAGCTGTTCTATTCGTAGCTGGATTGTTTATGTTTACTGTATTAACTGCTTTATCTAAACTGAAGCTGATTCCTACAGGAAACCCATTCTTACATGAATCTGAAATTTATGAGTATCCTTTCTAAGGGTTCGTAACAGACATAAAATAAAAAAGACTGATTATAATGATCAGTCTTTTTTTGTGCAGATAAGTGAATATTTTAAACTCTTCAGGCAACCATTTTCAATGTTGCCCGTCTTTATAATAAGACCCATAAATTATTTTAATCAATCAAAAAATAATATGATGAAAAGATATTATCTGATCAGCATTCTGTTTATTTTCCTTTTGAATTTTATTCCGGCACAAAGCATAACCTTTGTTTCCGAACAAACGAACAAACCTCTGCCAAAAGTTTCAGTTTTTGGAAATGACGGAAGTATCCTCGCTTTTTCCGATATTGATGGCAAGATTGATAAGCAGGCAATCTCTCCTTCCCGGGAAAAATTTCAGTTGGTTTACAATAACTTTCCGGTTGCCCTTCTCACCTACTCGGAACTTAATCAGGATATCATTAAAATCAATGACCAGGTTAAAGAAATAGAAACCGTGGTCATCAAAAATACCAAACCCGCAAAATACATTGTCATCAAAGGAAATTTTAATGCATACGTAACTGTAAACAATAAACTAAACGGCTATACAGACGGAATAGTCACCTATATTTTTGACAATAAAACCAAAAAGCTGAAAAGTACAAACGTTGAGCAATACCGGGTTTTCAGATTAGAAACCAAAAATGAGAAAAAGGAAACTTCATCGTGGGATTATGGACAGTCTTTACAGCTTCCCAAACTGAAAAACGTTGGAAATCCTGAAGAATATAAGACGAAAAGAAATACAATAAAAGAACTTAAGGGAGATTATAAAGATCAGATAGAAGTAAGTGGCGCCGCTTTACAGGAGAAGGAATTTTCCTTATTCGGGTTCAGATTTTTTGACATCAGAACCATTCTCAATATGTCCTTTGAAAAAGGATCAGAAAAAAGCCTGAAGGATTTCCTTGAATATAATGAAGTGGCCTTCGTAAAACTGAAACATAAAAGCGAACCTGATTACAATCAGATCATCCTCTATAATAATTTCTATCCGACAGAGCTTAACTTCAGTAACGATGATGATATCGAAAATGTTAAGTTTGACAAAAAAATCAGCAATTACAAAACCAGATACTGGCAGGAACCTTCCTTCCCGAACATGCAGACCATCTTCAGTTCATTTTTCAAAGATGGTCTGAAAGAACAGCCGAACAAACCTTAAAAAACAGAACTTTGAATTTGAGCTGAAAGAAAAGTGAAGATGCTTACATAACAAATAATTTTAAAAAGAAAAATAAAAACTCACTATTAATAAAGGTTTTATTAAATTTGCAACAAACCCAATAAAAATGAAAAAGTTTTCTTTTCTACTTGTTTTCAGTCTGTTGCTTTTTACGGCATGCAAGAAGGATCATGTAGATGCTACGAATACTAAAACGCTGCAGTCAAGTATCAATGACATGACTTCAAGTCTTTCTACGATTAAACAGATCAAATTTAATGAAGCTCTTTATATCCTTAAGACGTTCGGTGTGGAAGCAGACGGAGATGTGGAAGAACTTAAAGCACTCGGAAAACTTATTGACGGAAAGAAAGTTCCGGAAATCCTTGCATTGGCAGATGAGGTGGCACAGAAAAACGGAATTGAATGGGCCAGTACCTCTCCTCCTTCTCTCGGGGAAATGAATATCTTCGGGGATGATAAGGCCAAAGAAACTGATCCCAATGATGTAAAAGCAAACTCATTAAGCATTACCACCAGACCTACGGGAGATGACGGAACCGGAGCACCTACAGCTATCCAGGTAGTGCCAAGGCTTGTAGATACCTCAGGTAACCCTGTTTCCTTTACCGGAGCCGGACTGGAAGCTACTTTAGAAGTTTTCAGCAACGGAGTAAAGCTTTCTACAGCTAAAAACCTTATGCAGGATAATAACTTTAAAGGTTTCAATTTAAGATTTTCTTCAATTCCAGCTGCTAAAGTAGTAGATGGCAAAATAGATATAACAGTTTCAGTAAAAACAACGGCTAAGACATTCAAAATGTCCAAAATCGGGCTTGATGTAAATCCATCAGCTTTAAAAGTACCTGTAGTGCCTAAAACTGATTCTACAGTTGTAACGCAGGACCCTAATGCTGTGATTGATCCTACTAATCCTGCAGCTGCTCCAACAACCCCTGCAGATCCGAATGCAACAGCAGCTACATCAGCCGCCCCGAAACAGCCGGCAGCAGACCCTAAAAATACAGTAAGCAAATTCTTAAGCAGTGTAAGTTCACAAAACCTTAAGGCAGCATATGATGCCTCCAGCAATCCTAGCTGGGGAAGCTATGAATCATTCTCCAATCCTACTTCAGGCTTCGGATCAGTGAAAAATGTAAGTGTAAAAAACATTACAACCAATGGTACAACTGCCAACGGAGCAAGTGTCAATGCAACATATGATGTAACAGACAAGAATGGAAAAACCACTTCTTTAAAGGTAACTTTCGGACTTAAAAATGTAAACGGAGACTGGAAGATTTCCAGCTATAAAATAAACCCATAATGGCTTCACAAGAACTGATTAAAAAACTGGAAGAAACCATTGAAAATGTCCCTGATTTTCCCATCCCGGGAATTCAGTTTAAGGATATTTCACCTATTTTCCTTGACCCAAAGCTATATGAAGAAGTCATTGCAGACCTCGTTACTTTCAGCAAAGGAAAAGTAGATGCCGTATGCGGAATTGAAAGCAGAGGCTATCTCTTCGGAATTGCCGTTGCCGTAGCGCTGGAAGTTCCTTTCATTTTAATCAGAAAAGCAGGAAAACTCCCTCCACCCATTATTTCAGAAAACTATGACCTTGAATATGGAAGTGCTATCATCGAAACCCGTGAAGGACAGATAAAGCCGGGACAGAGAATTCTGATCCATGACGATTTACTGGCAACAGGAGGAACTACAGAAGCGGCGGCCAAACTTGTGGAAAAACAAGGGGCAACCGTTTCACAATTCAGCTTCCTTATTGGACTGAAAGGTCTGAACGGAGATGAAAAGCTGAAAAAATTCAATGCCGAAATCTATCATATTTTAGAATACTAAATGATAATCAGGAAAATATGGGTTCAATCAAAATTTCCGATGCACAAGAACTGAGGGCGCATTTTGAAGAACTCATTCATTTAACTGATGAAGAATTTGCGTCCATACTTTCTCACTTCACTGTAAAAAAATTAAAAAAACATCAGTTTCTTATACAGACCGGCGATCATGTACATCATTCTTACTGGGTAAAAAAAGGTTTACTGAAAGCAACCTTTATAGATGAGAAAGAAAAAGAGCATATCATTCAGTTCGCAATGGAAAACTGGTGGATCACCGATTATCAGGCTTACTTTACCCAAACACAGGCTATTGTAAATGTTGACTGCCTGGAAGACTCCGAATTATATTGTTTATCCTACGAAAACCGGGAAAAACTTTGCTCCGAACTGCAGAAAGTAGAATATTTTTTCAGGAAAAAAGCGAACAGCGGATTTGTTGCCTTACAAAAAAGGATGCTCTCCTTTCTGTCAAATAATATAAAAGAACGTTATGAAATTCTTCTTTTACAGTACCCGGATCTTTTTCAACGGGTATCAAAAACCATAATTGCTTCTTATCTGGGAGTTTCAAGAGAATCTCTAAGCCGTTTAAATTCCAGATTGTGAGATACATCACAAAATAATTGTGACATTGCTCCTTTTGTCCGCAATGCTATAAACTGATCTTTGTATTCAATTTTAATACAATTTAGTTTATACATGTTACCGATTACTCAACTTATTTATTTTTCATTGTCTGTTGTAGTGCTGATCATTATTCCGGGCCCAACAATGCTGTATCTGATTTCCCGCTCCTTACTGCAAGGGCAAAAAGCAGGAATGATTTCTCTGCTTGGAATTGTTACAGGTGATCTTTTTTACATCCTGTTATCCTCATTCGGACTTTCAGCCGCACTTTTTACATTTCCTTTATTGTTTTATATATTAAAGATCTCCGGTGCCCTGTACTTGGTTTATCTTGCTTATCAGGCCGTACGAGCACCTTCTTTTGACAGCGCAAAATCAAACAAAAGTTTGATAAAAGATAAGCCGCAAAAATTATTTGCCATCGGTTTACTAACCACCATTTCAAACCCTAAAGTGGCGTTGTTTTTTGTTTCTGTGTTTTCACAGTTCCTGGATCCGAAATCCGGAGACATAGGGCATCAGTTTTTACTTTTGGGCTCCGTCTTTATTACAATCAGTCTCTTAATAAATTCTCTGATTATTTTCAGCGCCTCGAAATCAAAGATAAGGCTGGGTAAAAATCCAAAACTGATAAAGGTCCAGAACTGGACCATCGCCGGTATTTTAATGGCATTGGCAATAAAAATGGTTTTTACAGGCATATAATATCTTCAATTATTTACATAAATATCTTCTCCATGAAAAATATAATCCTTGTTTTTGTATTATTTATACATGCAGCAGTGGGCTGTCAGAAAAAAAACAGCAGCCCCATTTCACCAAAAGTTCATATGAGTCTTTTTGCAGAAAGCAAAAACCAATGGACAGGAATTGCCATTTCAAAGAACAAGCGTGTTTTTGTGAGTTTTCCAAGATGGTCTGCAGACACTCCCGTTTCAGTGGCAGAAATCATTAACGGAAAAACCATCCCGTTTCCGGATGCAGCATGGAACCGATGGAATGAAGGTACAGGCAGCAAAAATCAGTTTATCTGTGTCCAAAGTGTGTACATTGACGAACTTAACCAGCTGTGGATTTTAGACACGGGATATGACTTAAGGACAGATGTAACCCAAGGAGCCTTTTTATATTGTTTTGATCTGCGAAATAATAATCTAAAAGTAAAATATACATTATCTGTTGAGAAGATCAGTCCAAAGGCTTATTTAAATGATTTCAGGATTGATAATCAAAATCATTCCGTTTATTTTACCGATTCGCAGGTTGGCGGAATTGTGGTTTTGGATATGATAACTGCTGATGTAAGGCGAGTACTTTCCAATCACCATTCCACACTTGCAGAAGCAGATAAAATAGTAATAGAGGGATATGAAAGAAAACATCCGGTACATTCTGACGGAATTGCGATAGATCCTGATAAAAAATATCTCTATTACTGTGCACTCATGGGCAAAAACATATACAGAATACCAATATCATCGCTATTGAATAAAAACCTCTCCGATGATTCACTTCAGGCAACAGTAGAAAAATATGCAGAAAGTACGGCCAATGATGGAATCATATTTGACAAAAAGGGGAATTTGTATCTAAGCAGTTTAGAGAAAAATGCCATCAGCAGAATTGATAAAAACAGAATTTTATCAGAAATCATCAGCGACCCGGAAATAAAATGGCCGGATTCTTTTGCCTTCGATAACGCCGGAAATTTATATTTCACCATCTCACAGATCCATTTACCAAAAGAAAAAAGGACAAAATATAAAATCTTCAGATTGAAATTTTATAATAAAACAGAATAATTTTTCCGGGAATAGCAATAATACTCATAAAGTATTTTGTAAATCATTCAGAAACAATTAAATTTGCATTTCAATTTTTAAGAATTTATGGCAAAATTGGGAAAGAATGCTCAGAACGAGCAAGAAGGTAAAGAAACGGTTGAGTTCTTTAAAGACCTTGACAGAGAGGCATTAAACACAGAAAGATTCCTTGAAAAATATTCAAAGCAATTGGGTATTGTATTCGGGGTACTGATTTTAGGTGTTTTAGGATTCTTTGCTTACAAACAATTTGTAGTAGCTCCTCAGAATGTTGAAGCTGTAAAAAGTTTCCTTGCTGCTCAAAAAAACCAGACCGAAGGGAAAGATAAAGAAGCTTTGGGAGGAAATTCTGCAGCAAATCCAGGTTTTGTAGGAACATATAACGAATATTCAAACACAAAGGTTGGTGAACTTTCTGCTTACAATGCAGGTTTATTAAAATTCAAAGCTGGAAAATTCCAGGAAGCTTACGATCTTTTGGACAAATTTTCATCTGATAACAAAACATTAATGGCATTGAAATACGGTGCTATGGCAGATGCAAAATCAGGTCTTAACCAAAATGATGAAGCTTTATCTTTATTAGACAAAGCATCAACTGCTTCTAACGATCCTTATACCACTTACTATTTCACAAGAAAAGCGGGTATCTTAGCATTAGGATTAAAGAAAAATGCAGAGGCCAAGAAATATTTCTCTGCAATTGACGAGAAGTATCAGGACTACGATAACGGAATGTCTGATTCTTATATTGAAATGACTAAATATTTTTAAATAATGGCAACAGTTAATCTTTCCGATTACAAGCCACTTCATATAACCAATGCCGAAGATTTTTCTATCGGCATTGTTTTTTCTGAGTGGAATGATTTTGTAACTTACAATCTTCGTGATGCAGCTTTGGAAATTCTTGAAAAAGAAGGGGTAAAACCAGAAAACATTAAACTTTTCCCGGTTCCGGGGGCTTTTGAACTTACTTATGCCAGCATGCAGCTGTGCAAAGAAAGAAAATATGATGCTGTAATTGCTATCGGGTGTATCATCCGCGGCGAAACTCCTCATTTTGACTTTGTAAGTGCCGGAGTAGCACAGGGAATCAAAGATTGCAATGTTCTTACAGATACCCCTACTATCTTCTGTGTATTAACTGATGATAACAAGGAACAGTCTGTCGCAAGAAGTGGCGGAGATCTGGGTAATAAAGGCGTTGAGGCAGCCGTAACAGCTTTAAGAATGATTGATTTCAAAAGGAAACTTTCTGACAAAAAAGGCAATATTGGCTTTGGACAATAATCTTTAATGCATTTTAACAGTATATGGGACTATTTTTTAATAGTCCTTTTTTATTGATACACTTAACCGGGTTAATTCTTCATTAATAATTTAAAAAAATGATAAGAAATAGTATGTTTTCACTTTTTATCACCAAAAGTTATATACAAAAACTATCTTTGTGGAAATTAATCAATACATAAAGTACATGTTTCCAAGTAAAATAAAACCATTCTTGTATTTAGGGATTTTTTATCTTGTTATTTCGTTAATTATACGGATTGTATTTTTTTTCCACCCTATTACAACAGCGAGTTTTGGATTTTTTGAAGTGATAAAAGTCCTGTCGATTGGTTTACTGAATGATATATTTACTTTTACTATAGCCATTACATTATTGGCCGTTTACTTTCTTTTTCTATCTAATTCAAAGTATAACAAGCCTTACGGATATATAATTTTTGGAGCTTTAATCCTGTTTTTTCTTTACATTTTACTCATCCCGAATAATATTTTCAATCAGTACGGAGGATCTGTTTCAGAAATAGCTTTGGCTTTTGTAGGAATAAAAACCCTTTTCTTCGGACTGATGCTTTTCCTTCCTTCCAAGAGAATCAAGATCCGGAATGTACTGTATTTCATCACATTGTTGCTCTATGTTCTTCTGATCATTTTTAATGCTGTAAGCGAATACTTTTTCTATAATGAATTCGGGGTACGTTATAACTTCATCGCAGTAGATTATTTAATATATACCAATGAGGTCATAGGAAACATCATGGAAAGCTATCCGGTTGTTCCCCTGTTTTCTGCCATTCTTATTGTTACGTTAGCCATCACATGGTTCATCTATAAAAAAACAAAAGACGAGCTGCTGGAACTGCCCAATTTTAAGCAAAAAATGGTATTGCTGGGAACTTTTATGGTTATGGTCAGTCTGAGTATTCTGGGAGTATCTTCCTTAATGCAGATCCGTTCAGACAATGTTTTTGCTGATGAGATCGAAAGCAACGGGCTTCCCAAATTCTATTGGGCTTTCACCCACAACGAGCTGGATTATTTTCAGTTCTATCCTCAAATTGCACAGAAAGAGGCTGAAAAAAACTTTTTGAGCCAATATTCCGAGCCTTCATTACCAAGAAATGTGGTTTCAGAGCAGCCGGAGCTTAAAAAAAATGTAGTTCTGATCTCTATAGAAAGCTTATCTGCAGATTTTATGGAACATTACGGTGGCACTTTAAAGATTACCCCTTTCCTGGATAGCCTTGCGGACCGCTCAATGATGTTCACCAACCTGTATGCTACTGGAAACAGAACCGTAAGAGGACTGGAAGCATTGACACTCTGCATTCCTCCTACTGCCGGTGAAAGTGTTATTAAAAGAGACGACAACAAAAATAAATTCACAACAGGAAGCGTATTCAGATCCAAAGGATATGATGTGAAATTCCTGTATGGAGGTTACAGCTATTTCGATAATATGCAGGATTTTTTTGCCGGAAACGGTTATGATATTGTCGACAGGAATAATTTTAAACCCGAAGAAATCACTTTCGCCAATGTTTGGGGCGTTGCTGATGAAGATATGGCTAAAAAAGCAATCCAGACCATGAATGCTGAAGCCAAATCCGGAAAACCATTCTTCAATCACTGGATGACGGTTTCCAACCACAGGCCTTTTACGTATCCTGACGGAAGAATTGACATTCCCGGCACAGCAAAATCCCGTGACGGAGGGGTAAAATACACAGATTATTCCCTCAGAATGTTCTTTGAAATGGCTAAAAAACAGGACTGGTACAAGAATACAGTCTTTGTAATCATCGCGGACCACTGTGCATCCAGCGCAGGAAAAACAGAGCTTCCGATGGATAAGTACAGAATTCCTGCAATGATATTCTCAGAAGGCTTTATTGAACCTCAGAAGTTTGATAAACTGATGTCCCAGATCGATATAATGCCTACCCTTTTCGGACTGCTGAATTTCAGTTATCAATCTAAATTCCTTGGCCAGGATGTCCTTAAAAAAGAATTCCAGCCTAAAGCATATATTGCAACTTACCAGGACCTTGGTTTGGTAAAAGACGGACATTTAACGATCATTTCACCTGTTAAAAAAGTAAAACAATATTCTCTACAGCTGGAACCCAGCAATCTTGCTCCTGAATTCAAACTGCATTATGATGAAAAACTGATCAAAAATCCTGAACAGAAGCTCGTTAACGACGCTATTTCAGCTTATCAGTCCACGTCATTCTGGCTTAAAGAAAAGAAGCTTAACCGATAAGGTGAGGAACAAAACGGCTTTCGTTATTGGTGATCAGGTGAACACTTTCCCTGATCCCGATACCGGCAGACTCCTGCCCTATCACCCAGCTGCCAACAACAGGATAATTGCCTTCAAAATTGGGAAGGTCGAATAATTGCTGATAAATAAAACCTTCTTTGCCATATACACCATCATTCTCCTCAACAGGGTGATTATTTTTGTGTAAGATCACATTCGCTCCCTCTCTCGAATAAATAGGTTTCTTGGCAAAATCTTTCAGATGGCGGGGCTCAAAATAAGACTCCAGCAAATAAGGATGGTTGGGGTACATTTCCCAAAGAACAGGCAGAATAGCTTTTGAAGAAAGAAGGATTTTCCAGGCCGGCTCGATCCATTGGGATCTGAACCCGTTTTTTACAAGCTTTTCTCCAAAACCGTCCGCAAGAATCCATTCATAGGGATAAAGCTTGAAAATATATTCCATGATAGTACGGTCACTGGCTATAAATTCAGAAATATCCTCTGCCCAGCCAATATCCTGGACAGGAATAAATTCCGTATCAAAGCCTGCCTGTGAAGCACAGTCACGCATATATTCCACGTTGGTAACATCTTCAATATTGGTAAGGGATGCAAAATAAATATGATGCGGATTCATATAATTTTTAAGATGCTTCCAGTAACCTACCAGTTTTTCATGAATAGAATTAAACTGATCTTTATAAGGAAACAGCTCCTGAAGCCAGTACCATTGTATAACTGAACCTTCATAGAGTGATGTAGGTGTATCTGCATTGAATTCCAGCAGTTTCAGATTCTGACCGTCAAAACCAAGATCAAATCTCCCATAGATCGAAGGATGATCTTCTTCCCAGCTTGTGATAATATAATTCCGGAACCATTCAGGAATACTGAAATTATCCCAAAGATTTTTTGCAATAATATAATCTACTGCTTCCAGACACATCTGCCAGAGCTCCGCCGTTGCTGTTTCTATCTTATTGATTTCCTCCGGACTAAACTGGTAATAATGACTTTCGTCCCAGTAAAGCCCGTCAAGGGAATGATATCCAAACCCAAGATTTTCAAGCTTATGCTGCCAGTTTTTCCTGAACTGAGATTGAATTCTTTCCATAATTTATGATGAGGCACTAAATCCGCTTCTTCCCAGCTGCCCCCTTACTACGTTTCCTTTGAAATTATTCCTTCCGATATTGGATTTGGCGCTTATCGCATCACTGTAATAACCGGCCTTCTGATAAGATCCGTAGCTGTAAGCACCATACGGCCTGAATGCATGGTACAGCAGAAGTCCTGTCATAAAACCATGAGTTCTTGTATAGGAAGCCGTAGTATCAGATCTCATATACACTTTCTTTTCGTTTTGATCCTTGGGTTTTTCCTGGGAACAGGCTGCCAATACTCCTGTTACAAAAAGTAATTTTATAGAACTTGACTTTTTCATTATTGAACCGTTATAAAAAATTCATAGTCTTTTTTCGTTTTCACGATATGGCTATTACCGTCATTGTCTTCTCCTCCTACAAGGGTATCTCCTAAACTAGGAATAGTATCTTTTTTAACAATTTCTTTAAAAAGCTTTTTATCTTTCCAGATTTTGTGTTTAGTAATAAGAATATCTGCAGTATCCAGGTGCTCAACCGAAAGCTCCGTTTCAATAGAACCAGTCTTATCTACCCCATTCACAGCGTCTTCTTTTTCTTTCTCACAGGCTGTAAAAGCCAATACTCCAATTAATAAAAGGGAAAGTTTAATTTTTTTCACGTAAGTCGTAATTTTTCACAAAAGTAGTCATTTAGTTATGATATTATTTTAAATTTACAAAGCAAAAAAATTTATTTATGAAATGGACAGACGATAGAAGCGACAACGTAGACGACAGGCGTGGAACTGGCGGAGGAGGCGGTGGCGCTCTTGTAGGTGGTGGTTTGGGAACCCTGATCATCGCGGCAATTATATTCTTTTTGGGAGGAGATCCTTCATCTTTACTTTCTTCCGGAGGCGGCAGTTCTTCACCTACCGAACAGAGAGAATTAAGCTCCAATGAGCTTCAGATCCGTGAGTTTGTAAAGATGGTTACCGCAGAAAATGAGCAGACCTGGACCAAAATTTTTGCTGAAAACGGTATGCAATATCAACCGGCTGTAGTCGTTCTGTTTGAAAGTACCACTCAATCCGGTTGTGGAACAGCTGAAGCTGCCATGGGACCTTTCTACTGTCCGGCAGATCAAAAGGTGTATATGGATATGAGCTTTTTCAAAGAGCTACAGCAACGATTTGGAGCACAGGTAACAGAATTCTCTATAGCCTACGTAATGGCTCACGAAATGGGGCACCATGTGCAGACTCTTTTGGGAACTACCCAGAAAGTAGATGCTTTAAGAAGAAGCGGAAGATATTCCGAAGCAGATCTGAACAGAGTTTCAGTGGCTACAGAATTACAGGCCGATTTCTATGCAGGAGTTTGGGCAAAACAGACGGACAACAGAGAACATATCTTAGAACCAGGCGATATTGAGTCAGCTATTGAAGCAGCTGAAGCTGTAGGTGATGATAATATTCAAAAAAGATCCCAGGGCTATGTAAACCAGGAAAGCTTTACCCATGGTTCATCCGCACAGCGTAAAGAATGGTTCATGAAAGGTTACAACACAGGAGATATCAAGCAGGGAGATACTTTCAACCAGCTTTTGAAATAAGTCTTTCTCAATAAAAAAGTAAACCCTGAAGAGCTTCTTCAGGGTTTACTTTTTTATTGCAGTTCAATCGGGTTGCTGTTTTTCTTAGCTTCCTCTTTTACTCTTTCTTCCATACGCTTTCTCATATCAGCAGGATTCTGATTTCCTCCTCCTCTGTTCGATCTGGGTGCCGCCGGAAAACCGCCTCCGCCGCCTCCGCTATTCTGCATAAACGACATAGGATCTGCTTTGAATTTTTCCTGCTGTTTCAGATAATCTGCTCTTTTTACCTTTAAAGTATTTCCAAACTGGTTCAGGGTTGCAATTTCAGGAATTTTATAATTCTTCATTAAATCAAAAGAATAGTCACCTTTATCATCTTCCACCTTTACAATGAGTCCCGGAAGGCCTCCGAACTTATAAGGTCCGTCCTGATAAGGCAGATCTGTTGTAAACCAGGCAGTCCACTGTCTTCCTGCAAAATCTGTGGTTGCTTTTTGAACTTTATATTCACCAATCTTCGTAGTTTCAGAAGACATTTTCCAGTTCAAAGGACGGTCTTCTTCATAAGAATAAAGATCTCTGCCAATCCTGTCCTTAAAAAGTGTTTTCTGGCTGGCCTTATCTTTCTCAACGGAATAGTTGATGTTGGTTCTCACTCCTTCCATCTGCTCTCTGCTAATGGATCCTCTTCCGCCACCTCCTTGGAAAGCTTTCTGCAGTATGGAATCCCTCTTGTATCTGTTTTCAGAATAAAAAAGAGATTTTTCAGCGGAAATATCTAAATACGCATTTTCAGTTTTAATATCGCTTTTGTTTTCTGCATCCGGTTTCATAGTCACCTGATACACAAAACGGTTGCTTTGCGCAGAAATATGCTGCATAAACAGCGCTAAAGCAAGAATTCCTAATCTTTTCATTTTTGGATTTTTATTTTAATTCAATTGGATTTTGACTTTCATTATTTCTTAAAGAACTATTTCCGGGAACCGTATCACGCATAGGAAAATCTCCAACATTATTATTCATGCCCTGATGCATTCCTCTTTCGCCACCCATTTTGCCCATTCCGCCGCCTCGCATTCCGCCGTGTCCTCCACTTCCGATATCTATTCCTCCTTTTGCACTTCCATCCGGCAGTCTTCTGTTTTTACCCGCTTCAAGCATCAATGCCGCTTTATCTCCATTGAAAGCCACTCTTGTACTTTGTTTTGCATTAGAATCATTGGGTTTTTCAAAAGCATTCTGAATTTTAATTTTTTTAACGAGGTCAAACTTATAGTCTCCATTTTCATCTTCCAGCTTTACAATCATTCCCGGAAGCCCGGAAAACTTGTATGGTCCGTCGGAAACATTGATGTCTTTCGTGAACCAGGCCGTCCAGACTCTTCCTCCAAAATTCGTAACTGCTTTCTGGGCAGGATAACCGTTCTGATTTTCTTTAATATCCGTAATTTCCCATTTCAAAGGTCTGTCTTCCTGATAGAAAATTTCCCTGCCGGCCACTTTATCATAAAAGAAAACTTTTTGTCCGGGAATGTCTTTAACAATATAATTTTCAAAAAAAGCAGGTTCGAGGTCTTTTTTTATGCTCAGACTTTTAAAATCTTTCTCCTTCTTTTTGTGATCTTCTTTATCTTCCGCCCTGAAAGCTGTGAACAAAGAATCTTTTATCAGCTTGTTTTCACTGATAAACAATGATTTATCTCCTTTCACATCCAGAAACGTTCTTTCATGCTTAAGACTTACCAGATTGATGGAATCGGGATTCACTGCAGTGTCATAAACATATCTTACGGTCTGCCCGTTGACGATGATTACTAAAAGCAATGAAAAAAAGGCAGCTAATTTTTTCTTCATTATTATTCCTTGTGGTTGTTTCATTAGGATAAAGAATATGATTCAAAGTTAAATTAAAACACAATCTTCCGTCTGTAAAAAGATAATATTGGCTAATTTTTAATACCCGGAATCGCGCTGACATTTAAAATCGTGAAAATAGACACCATCAATTTGAGATTGCGGAAATTAGTTCGTATTTTTGCATCATTAAATCATTCTAAATAAATACAATGATAAAAGTATCAGACCAAGCAAAGGCAAAAGCCATCCAGCTGATGACAGAGGAAGGCTTCAACCCTGCTGAAGATTATATACGAGTGGGGGTAAAAAGCGGAGGATGCTCTGGTTTAGAGTATGTTTTAAGGTTCGACAACCAAAAAACAGATACTGATCAGCTTTTTGAAGACAATAATGTGAAAATTGTTATTGACAAAAAATCTATCCTCTACTTAGCAGGAACAACTCTTGAATATTCAGGAGGTTTAAACGGAAAAGGATTTGTTTTTAACAATCCTAACGCATCCAGAACATGCGGATGTGGAGAAAGTTTTTCTTTATAAAAAGACATTAGATGCTAGATATCAGATATCAGACGTGTTCTGAATCTGAAATCTACAATCTGAAATCTAACAAAAAATAATGAGTAAATACACTGAAGACGATTTAAGAGTCGATCTAGAAAATAAAAAATACGAATTCGGGTGGGAAACGAAGATAGATTATGAAGACTTTCCAACCGGCCTGAATGAAGATATCGTCCGTGCGATCTCCGCGAAAAAAGAGGAGCCCGAATGGATGACGGAATGGCGTTTGGAATCTTTCAGGATCTGGCTGAAAATGACAGAACCTACCTGGGCCAACATTAAGTACGAAAAACCTGATTTTCAGGCTATCCGTTATTATGCAGCCCCAAAAGCCAAACCGGAATTAGAAAGCCTGGACCAGGTAGATCCTGAGCTTTTAAAAACTTTTGAGAAACTGGGAATCAATATCGAAGAGCAGAAAAGGCTTTCAGGCGTTGCTGTAGATATTGTTATAGATTCAGTTTCTGTAAAGACCACATTTCAGGATACCTTAATGGAAAAAGGAATTATTTTCTGTTCCATTTCTGAAGCCATTAAAAATCATCCTGATTTAGTAAGAAAATACTTAGGAAAAGTAGTTCCAAGAGGTGATAACTTTTATTCAGCACTGAATTCCGCAGTTTTCTCTGACGGAAGTTTCTGCTATATTCCAAAGGGCGTAAGATGCCCGATGGAACTTTCAACCTATTTCCGTATCAATCAGGCAGGAACAGGCCAGTTCGAAAGAACCCTTGTAATCGCTGATGAAGGAAGTTATGTTTCTTATCTTGAAGGCTGTACAGCTCCTTCAAGGGATGAAAACCAACTTCACGCAGCTGTTGTGGAGCTGATCGCAATGGATGATGCAGAAATCAAATACTCTACCGTTCAAAACTGGTATCCGGGGAATGAAGAAGGAAAAGGAGGAGTATTCAACTTTGTAACCAAAAGAGGACTTTGCGAAAGAAACGCAAAAATCTCATGGACACAGGTGGAAACAGGTTCTGCCGTAACGTGGAAGTATCCTTCTTGTATCCTGAAAGGAGACAATTCCATTGGTGAATTCTACTCTATTGCCGTGACTAATAATCACCAATATGCAGATACTGGAACCAAAATGATCCATATTGGAAAAAATACCAAATCTACGATCATTTCAAAAGGTATTTCTGCAGGTAAATCCCAGAATTCATACAGAGGGCTGGTAAAAGTAATGCCTTCTGCAAAGGGAGCAAGAAACTTTTCTCAGTGTGATTCCCTGCTGATGGGTAATGAATGCGGTGCACACACTTTCCCTTATATTGAAATCAAAGATCCTACTGCCCAACTGGAACATGAGGCTACGACCTCAAAAATCGGGGAAGACCAGATCTTCTACTGTAACCAGAGAGGGATTGATACAGAAAGAGCTATTGCATTGATTGTAAATGGATTCAGCAAAGAAGTATTGAACAAACTTCCTATGGAATTTGCCATTGAAGCTCAGAAATTACTGGAGATATCTCTGGAAGGATCTGTAGGATAATGTATAGATTGCGTATGGAAGTCACTGAAAGATTGATTTTAAGAAAAACCGAAAAAGAAGATTTCGAAAGATTTTTTGAAATTAATAAAGATCCTGAGACTAATCTGTACAACCCAGGTGGCCCGATGAACTTTGAAAAAGCTGAAAATACATTCAAAAGAATGCAGGAACACTGGGACCAGCACCACTTCGGAGCATGGACCATTATAGCGAAAGAAAATGAAAGCATTGTGGGTTTCGGAGGACTGAGCTATAAAAAATATGGAGAGGAAGAAAAATTAAATCTTGGGTATCGCTTTGCAGTGGAAGCATGGGGAAAGGGATATGCAACAGAATTCACAAAAAAGGCTGTGGATTTCGGATTTAATCATCTTGACAAAGAAGAGATATTTGGAGTGGTCCGCCCGGATAATATAGCTTCTGTTAAAGTTTTGGAAAAGGCAGGTATGACGCAAATCGGGACTCTTAATGACGTACCCGGTCAGCCTGAAAGTTTAGTATATAGAATTCAAAAAAATAATTTGTTTAACAAATAAAAATGTTAGAAATAAAAAACCTACACGCCAGAATTGAAGATGGCGCAGAAATTTTAAAAGGGATTAATCTTGAAATAAAACCTGGGGAAGTTCATGCCATTATGGGTCCTAACGGAGCTGGAAAATCTACTCTTTCTTCTGTAATTGCAGGAAAAGAAGATTACGAAGTTACAGACGGAGAGATTATTTTTGGAGGAGAAAATATCATTGAAGATGCTCCTGAAGAGAGAGCACATAAAGGAATTTTTCTTTCTTTCCAGTATCCTGTGGAAATTCCGGGTGTTTCTGTAACCAACTTCATTAAAGCTGCTTTAAATGAAACAAGAAAAGCAAACGGTTTGGAAGATATGCCAGCCAAAGAAATGCTTGCCCTTATCAGGGAAAAATCTGAGCAGTTAGGTATAAAAAAGGATTTCCTTTCAAGATCACTGAACGAAGGTTTCTCCGGAGGTGAAAAGAAAAGAAACGAAATATTCCAGATGATGATGCTTAATCCTAAGCTGGCTATTCTTGATGAAACAGATTCAGGATTGGACATTGATGCTTTAAGGATTGTTGCAGATGGCGTAAATGCTTTTAAAAATGAAGGAAACGCAGTTCTTTTGATTACCCACTATCAGAGATTGCTTAACTATATCCAGCCCGACTTCGTTCACGTTCTTGCCAACGGGAAAATCATCAAAACCGGTGATAAATCCCTTGCCCTGGAGCTTGAAGAAAAAGGGTACGACTGGCTTCTTAACTAAGAAGAAAATCTTTCAGCAGGAATTTTATCAATCCTTCTGAAAATGCGGAAAACCCGCAGTAAATTAGTATTTTTAAATATATAAAATAAGGTGTGATGGCCGAAATATCAGTAATGGCTTTATACGATCAGATTATTGACAATCACGGTGAATTTCTGGAGAGTCTTCGTCACAGATTTCTGGATGAACGAAGAAAAACCGCTCTTCAAAAGTTCGAAAACATAGGTTTTCCAACCAAAAAAGACGAAGAATATAAATATACCGGCATAAAAGAGATTACGGAAAAAAGCTATAACTTTTTCCCTAAAGAAAGTCACAATATTACCAAGGAACAACTGGATCAGCTGCATTTGGGTGAAGAAAATTTTGACTGGATTGTTTTTGTGAATGGTAAGCTTCATAAAGAGCTTTCAAAAGTTTCTATCGAGAATGTAGAATTTCTTTCATTCAACTATGCTTTGAATGATGAAAAACATAAAGAGGTATTTGACAAATATTTCAATACCATTGCTTCTAAAGACACAGCTTTCACGAACTTAAACCTTGCGTACTGCAAATACGGTTTCTTCTTGAAAGTTCCGAAAAATGTGGTCATTGAAAAACCAATCCACATTTTCTATATTTCTCAGAATCAGGAAGAAAACACCTTCTACAATACAAGAAATTTACTGATTGTAGAGGAAGGCGCTAAAGTGGAAGTTATCGAAAGCCACCATAATTTTGACAGTACTTATGTACTTACCAATTCTGTGACAGAAATCTTTACCTATCCTAATGCAAAAGCAGACTGGCATAAACTTCAGAATGACAACAACACGTCCTATCTTATTGACAGCACTTTCGCAAGACAGGAAAAAGACAGCTTAACCACTGTAAACACCTTCTCTTTCGGAGGAAAACTGGTAAGGAATAATCTGGATTTCATTCATAACGGAAGCAATATCAATTCATTTATGAACGGGATTACAATCATAGGAAAAGATCAGCTTGTGGACCACCATACGGCAGTTCACCACAATTTCCCGAACTGTGAAAGCTACCAGAACTATAAAGGTATTTTTGACGGAAATGCACACGGTGTTTTCAACGGAAAAGTTTTCGTAGACAAAATTGCCCAGAAAACCAATGCTTACCAGCAGAACAATAATGTATTGCTAAGTGAAGGCGCTACTATTGACACCAAACCTCAGTTGGAGATCTTTGCTGACGATGTAAAATGTTCCCACGGATGTACGGTAGGCCAGCTGAATGAAGATGCCCTGTTCTATTTAAGAGCAAGAGGAATTTCTAAAAAAGAAGCTCAGGCATTACTTTTATATGCTTTTGCCAATGACGCCATGCAGAACATTGATATTGAACCGCTTAAAGAAAAAATCTCTAAACTTTTAGCTGAGAAGCTACAGGTTGATATAGAATTTTAAGACTAATATAAATTGATACCAAAAAGCACTTCTTTTGAAGTGCTTTTTTTATGAGGAAGATGGATTGAAATCGAATCTAAAACTTTTTGTCATTTTAAAAAGCTACCCATTATGGTAACCGCCAGAAATCATAGGTCTAATAGTAACTTCCGGCCTCCCTCTTCCAGCTTCCGACCCTTTTATTATTTCATCCAGGACTGATTCTCTTTCTTATCGGAGCGTTTTTTGCCGTTATCTATATTATAGGCAAATCCTACTCCCAAAGTCTGCTTTAACTGTGTTTTTTGAATTTGATTATGGTCATACAGCAGATCCAGCGTAATATTCGTTGAAATGAACTTATTGATCTTCATATTAAGCACTCCGCTGTAGCCAAGCACCAAATGGTCAGGGTGATCAAGATAGTTTGAAAATACCGAAGCTGTATTCGTCAGGTTAATATTTTCCATGATTTTGATCTTATAGATCGCTGTCCCGAGGAAACCGAACTGGAAAAGGGAAGAATCTCCGTCATTTTTAAGTCCGTAAGTTCCTGCTGTCTGAAGATCTTCATCCAGAACAAAAGTCCATCTCGCATTGGCAGGACGAAGAGTCATCGTAAAGTTATCATTGGGACGGTAGGTAACCCCGACCCCTATATTAAGATATCCCGGAGCCATAAAATTCGAGATCTTTTTTGCTTCAGGGTTATTTCCGTCTTCATAACCACCTGCAAACTGGGTCTGAAGGCTCATTCCTCCTGAAAGATACCAGTTTTTAGCAAATTCACGCCCGTAATTGGTAGACAGATTAATAACATCCTGAGTTTTTCTGGTTCCGATGCCCTTTGTGTTATTCTGTCCGTATCCTAAAATGATGATGTTTTCCCAGAGGTCCTTGCCTTTTTCATAAGTAAGATTATAGTTGACTCCGGCAAGCCATCCGACATTGTTGGCTCCCCCGCCAACCCAGTTTGAAAATGCAGCCTGATTGAGCATCAATGTATTTTGCCCCTGGACAGACCACGCTTTTACGGTATCTGTTTTAGCAACATCAGTTTTGACTTCCTGAGCCATTGTGGTAATTCCGGCAGAAATGGAAACGGCCAATAAAATTTTTTTCATAGAGTAAGGATTTTCGTTACAAAAATATACATATAATTTTTGTTAAAAAACTAATCACCCTCATTTGAAATATTAAATTACTATTTAATGCATTAAAAGACTGTAAAATAGATCTGAAAACGATCAAAATGAACTTATCCCTACTTAAAAATATTCCCTGTCACAAAAAAAGCACCTCATATGGAAGTGCTTAAGTTTTTCAAATCAGTGTATCCTTATTTTTTGATCCACCATTGGCTGTCTTTTCGGTCAGATCGTTTTACTCCATTATTCAAAGTGTAGGCAAAACCTATCCCAAGCGTCTGCTTCAGCTGCGTTTTCTGAATCTGGTTATGATCATACAGCAGATCAAGAGTAATATTGGAAGATATAAATTTATTGACCTTAAAGTTTACAACAGCTCCATAAGCAAGAACCAGCCGTTCCGGATGGTCCAGATAATTGGAAAATACAGAGGCCGTGTTGGTTATATTAATATTCTCCATCAGTTTTACTTTGTATAAAGCCGTTCCCAGAAAACCAAACTGCAAAAGTGAAGTATCCCCGTCATTCTTCAAACCATAACTTCCCGCAAACTGCAGGTCTTTATCCAGAACGAAAGTCCATCTGGCGTTGATAGGGCGCATGGTTACAGTAAGATTGTCATTAGGCCGGTATGTAATCCCCATACCGAGGTTCAGATAGCCGGGAGCCATAAAATTGGATATTTTTTTAGCGGCCGGGTTGTTCCCGTCTTCATATCCTTTATAAAATTGTGACTGTAATCCTACTCCTGCAGAAAAATACCAGCTTTTCGAGAATTTCCGCCCATAATTGGTGGAAATATTCATAACATCCTGTGTTTTCCTTACCCCAAGCCCTTTGGTATCATTCTGTCCATAATCCATCGCGATAATATTTTCCCAAAGGTCATTATTTTTTTCATAGGTAATATTGTAATTGACTCCGGCAAGCCAGCCTACGTTGTTGGCTCCCCCGCCCACCCAGTTTGAAAAGGCGGCCTGATTGATCATCAGGGTATTTTTTCCCAATACCGACCAGTATTTTACCGTATCCACGACTACTGAATCTTTTTTCAATTCTTCTTGTGCACTTGCATAAATCCCCATAGAAAAGGAAAGAATCAATAAAAACTTCTTCATTATTTTACATGATTTTCATTACAAAAATATTAATATAATTCTCTTTAAGGCAAAAATTGGCCTATAAAAAGCCTAAAACCGATATTTTTTTCTTCAAGGAACCAAAAACAAGCCACTTTCATACATTTATTATCAAATGAGTATTTGAATTTTAAAAAACTGAAACCTTTTGTCTCAAAATAAACAGCTCTCCCTCAAATACATCGCCAAATTTTCCGAAATTTATCATTGGCTTTTGATTTGACATAAATTGATCATGTTTAAAAATATAATTTCCAAAAGAGCTGTTATAACCCCTTTGCTGATGCTTTCAGCCATGTGGTTCGGTTACTTTCTACAGACACAGGGCTTTTTCCAAAGCTGTTTTGGGGCTATCATACCACTTTTACCGGAAGGCTTACTGGGAATTATTACTTCTCCCCTTCTGCATGGAAATATGGATCATATCATCAGTAACTCTATCCCGATAGCTGTGCTTCTTTTTCTTTTGTATCAGTTTTATCCTTTGGTAGCCAATAAGGTTTTTATTATCGGCTGGTTGGCTACAGGACTCCTGGTATGGCTTCTGCCTCCGATAGACATCCTTACCGGGGATTATATGTACACCTGTACCATTGGAGCCAGCGGTATGGTTTATGTTCTTGCCTTCTTCCTGTTCTTCAGTGGGGTTTTCAAATGGAATACGAAGCTGCTTACCATTTCGATGCTTGTCGTTCTATATTATGGCAGTCTGGTTTGGGGTATGTTTCCTGAGGAATTGTTTTATAATCTCCAGGAACCGAGCAGGATTTCATGGCAGGCTCACCTTTCGGGTGCTGTTGTGGGAAGCATTATTGCTTTTGCTTTTAAAAATGTAGGGGAAAGGAAAAAAAAATACATCTGGGAATTTCCAAACTATTACAGCGAAAAAGATGATAAGCTGTGGCAGGAATACAAAGAAAATAATCCGGACGACTTTCTGGAACTGCCTTATAAAAAAAGAGATGATATCTGGGATCATTTGGATGAGCTAAGAAGAAAATAGAAAGGTCGGAAGTCTGAAGAGGGATGACTGAAGTTAATATTCGATTTCGGTATCTATCACAGTTATAATAAATTAATATAGTTTTCAAAAGAATAAAATTTGGTGGTAGTTTTTCTTTAGAGCCTCGACAACATCCCTCACCTTTCTTCCAGCTTCAGGCTTCCTGACAACATTCAACTCGGGATATTTTATTACATTTGGAAAAAAACACACATGATCACTGAAGAATACCTCTATGCAATCGCTCTCCGCGAGTGCACCCTGATTGGAGATATTAATTTTCAAAAGCTTGTAAGATCTTTCGGAAGCGCTGAAGAAGCCTGGAAGAAAGCAAAAAAAGATTATTCAAAGACTGAGGGTCTGGGAAGAAAAACCGTGGCCGATATCGGCAACAAGGATTATCTGGAATTTGCAGAAAAGGAGATACAATTTTGTGAAAAGAATAATATCAGGATTAAGCTCCGTCATCTTAAAGAGCTTCCCAATCTTCTTAATGAATGTGATGATGCTCCCGCAATCCTTTATCAAAAAGGAAATTTCGATGATTCCATGTCAAAGCTGAGTATCGTAGGAACCCGGAACATGACTTCTTATGGAAAGCAATTCATTGAGGATTTCTTTGAAGCATCCCGATCTTGTAAATACATATCTGTGAGCGGATTAGCTCTTGGAGTGGATAAGGAAGTTCACGAACAATCTCTTCACTATAACGTTCCGACAATAGCAGTTCTTGCTCACGGATTTCATACTTTATACCCCTCTAAAAATAAAAAACTCTCTGAAAGAATCCTCCAGGAAGGCGGTTCATTAGTTACAGAATTCAATTCCTCACGAAAACCGGACCGTGAAAATTTTATCCAGCGAAACAGGATTATAGCCGGGCTTTCTCCTTCCACTATAGTCGTAGAAACAGGGTTTGGAGGAGGCTCAATAAGCACAGCATCTTTTGCCAATGATTATAACCGTGAGATATTTGCCCTTCCAGGAAAGATAACAGATCCTCACAGCCAAGGGTGTAATCAGCTGATTTTCCAGAATAAAGCAACTGCCATTTCTACCATTAAGGATCTGATGGATTCACTTGGTTTCAATCTCTCAAAAGAAAAAACGGGTGAGCTGTTTCCATACAGCGAAACGGGGGTTCAACTTACTGGCATTCAGGACACCGTATATCAATCGATCAAAGCCCATCCTCAGGTATCTCTGGACGATCTGGCAGAGAAGATTTCTATTCCATCTTACAAAATTCTTCCTACAATTTTAGAATTGGAGCTTTTGGGGAAAGTAAAATCATTTTCCGGGAGGCAATTCCTGGCAATTTGAGATTTAACGATTTCTTAATATTGCATTATTTGAGACTTAACCTTTAATTTTTAATAAAATTTACACAAGAATTATCAATTTAATAATATTTCGACACATTATTATTTAATTTTCAGCAATGTTGAAATATGGTATTGTGAATCTTGAAAAAAAAATTAAATTTGTTGACAATAATATTCAACCCTAATATATGGAACAATATAATATTGACCAGAAAATCCAGGAGTTTATTGCCAAGATTGAAGCAAAAAATCCTAATGAACCAGAATTTTTACAAGCCGTAAAAGAAGTAGCTGTGACTGTAATTCCGTTTATTATGACCAAGAAGGAATATACAGGAATGAAGCTTCTTGAGAGAATGGCTGAAGCTGAAAGAATTATTATCTTCAGAGTTCCATGGGTTGATGACAAAGGAGAAATCCAGGTAAACAGAGGTTTCAGAATCCAGATGAACTCTGCAATCGGGCCTTACAAAGGGGGGATCCGTTTCCATCCTACTGTGAACCTTTCAGTTCTTAAGTTCTTAGCTTTCGAGCAGGTATTTAAAAACTCATTAACCACTCTTCCGATGGGTGGAGGTAAAGGAGGTTCGGATTTTGATCCACAAGGTAAATCTGATATGGAAGTAATGCGTTTCTGCCAGGCTTTCATGACTGAATTATGCAAACATATCGGTCCTGAAACAGATGTACCTGCAGGAGATATTGGTGTAGGAGCAAGAGAAATCGGTTATCTTTTCGGTCAGTATAAAAAAATCAGAAACGAGTTTACAGGAGTACTTACAGGAAAAGGACTTGCTTACGGAGGTTCACTGATCCGTCCTGAAGCTACAGGATACGGAGTGGTATACTTTGCAGAGCAGATGCTTAAAACTATCGGACAGGATTTCAAAGGTAAAACAGTAACGGTATCAGGTTTCGGAAACGTGGCCTGGGGAGTTATTAAAAAAGCAACTGAGCTTGGTGCCAAAGTGGTAACAATTTCCGGTCCTGATGGATATATCTACGATAAAGACGGTATCAGCGGTGAAAAGATCGATTATTTATTAGAACTGAGATCTTCAGGAAACAACAGAGCTGAGGATTATGCTAAAAAATATCCTTCTGCAGAATTCCACGCAGGAAAACGCCCTTGGAGTATAAAATGTGATGTAGCATTCCCATCTGCAACCCAAAACGAACTGGATCTTGAAGATGCTAAAATTTTGGTTGAAAACGGATGTCTGTGTGTTACTGAGGCTGCCAATATGCCTTCTACTTTAGATGCCATCAACTATTTCTTGGATAATAAAGTATTGTTCTCGCCAGGTAAGGCTTCCAATGCAGGAGGTGTTGCCACTTCAGGTCTTGAGATGACGCAGAACTCTATCCGTCTTAACTGGACTTCTGAAGAGGTTGATGCAAGACTGAAGGAGATCATGATCGGAATCCACAAAGCCTGCAGAGACTACGGAAAAGATGAAGATGGCTACGTAAACTATGTGAAAGGGGCAAATATTGCCGGATTCGTGAAAGTTGCGGAAGCAATGCTGGCTCAGGGAGTCGTATAAAAAATAAACAAAGGTTGGGAAATGTTCCCAGCCTTTTTTGATACAGCCTGTTCCCGGGATAATGGGAAAAAAGTAAAAAGTGAAAGGAGAAAGCGCTGTAATTGTACAGCGCTTTTTTTATTTTTATACTATGAAAAACACTTTTAAAAACAGTAATGAGTATATTCTTTTGTTTCCTGAAGAGGTTCAGCAGAAGCTTATAGAATTAAGAGAAATTATTCACGCTGAAGTTCCCGGCCTTGAGGAGTATATCGGTTACCAGATGCCGGCATTCAGATATAAGGGAAAGCCTTTGGTTTATTTTGCAGGCTATAAAAAACATATCGGTTTTTATCCCGGTGCTGAAGGTATCCGCGTTTTTGAAGAAGATTTTAAGCAAAAAGGGTACAAATTTTCAAAAGGAGCCGTTCAGTTTCCTATAGATCAGGATATTCCTGCAGAACTGGTAAAGAAAATTGTACAGTTCAGAGCCGGTGAAATAGACCAGAAAAAATCCTGAGACATAACGCCCCAGGATTCCCTTTCTACTTTGTTCAATATTTACTTAGAGGACTTTGCTTTTTTCTTAGCTTTTCTTTCTTCTTTAGTTGCTTCTGCCGGTTTTGTAGCATCTGCAGCAGGTTCTGCATTCACTGTGGCCGTAACATCAGCTGTAGCAGCCGGAGCGGCTGTGTCTACCGTAGCTGTTGCTGTCGTATTCTGTGTCTGAGTACTGGCATCTGTAGAAGTTGTAGTCTGAGTCTGAGTTGTCTGGTTATTAGATGTATCGGCTGGTTTCTGAGTTTGTGTCTGAGCCGATACTGCGATTACGCCGACTAAAGTAAACGCTGCTGTTAAAACTAATTTTTTCATAATGTAATATTTTAAATGATTGTTTAACTTAAACGACACTTTAAATACTAAATTATGCGTAATAGTCTTATTTAACGTACTTTATAATTATTTAAGATATTTTACCACAGAGGATTATTTGGGAATATTCTTCATCATTTTTTCTACAAATTCAAATGCAGCGGGACATATGACCGTATTTTTCAGCATCAGATGATTGATCTGGTAAATCTTTTTGCGGTCGGTATGGGGATATTCCCGGCAGGCTTTCGGCCTTACTTCATAGATCGAGCAGGTATTGTCATTATTAAGGAAAAAACAGGGAAGATTCTGGAGCACCTTATCATTATCTTCGTCTACCCTTAAAAATTTAGTCTCAAAGTCAGCCTGCTTCATTCTCAAATGCTTAGAGATACGCTCAATATCTTTTTCCGTGTATAAAGGCCCGGTCGTTTTACAGCAATTAGCGCACTGAAGGCAATCCACTTCATCGAAAACCTCATCATGAGTTTCCTGAACGATATAATCTAGGTTTTTGGGCGGTTTTTTCTTCAATCCGTCCAAGAACTTTTTATGTTCTTTCTGCTTCTGTAAAGCCTGTTTTTTATAAAGGTCTAAATCCATTATTCGGGATCTCCAGCTATAGCCGGAAGATCTGCTTTTTGATAGTCATTAATTTTATCCAGATCTAGAATCGTCGTAAGATCGCTGTTGTCAGGATAGTACATCAGGGAAAATTTTGCTCCGTAAACAATTTCTTTCGAAACATAGGAAGTTCTTTGAACCACAGTATTGGAAAAAACTTCATCAAATGCCCGGACCTGAACAATAATCTCAATATTTGTATTCTTAAAATCTTCTTCAGAAAAGCCATAAAATGGTGAGTTTTCATCTATTTTATGAACTACCGTCCAGTTGAGTGCCAATGTATTAATCTTGCTAAGGTGAGTGTCGAGCCTGTAAAAATTATTCTTTGCAACTCCATCTTCAATCACTTCAATAGCTGTAGAAAGAATTACATCAGCATCTGTGAGTGCATTATTCTTATAAGGAGCCAGTCTGAACATTAAAGCGGTCCCATCCTGAAAAGGACCCACCACCGCAATATCCGAAAACCTTAAATAGGCTCTCGGTCTTGAAAATCTTCCGTAAAAAAGCCCGGTTGCAATGGCAAAGGTAAGCAGTCCCAGAAAAGCTTCAAAAGTAGCCACAAGACTTGCCATAAACCCGACAGGCGCAATTCTTCCGTAGCCTACTGTGGTAAAGGTCTGAGAACTGAAGAAGAATACATCAATAAACTCATTCAGCGGATCACTTTTATCAATTCCCGTAAGGTGCTCTACACCGATCAGATAATAGATGAGCGCAAACAACAGATTAACAAGGACATATGCAATAATCAGATAGGATAAGAACCGAAATGTGGACAGATTGAGCATGGTGTGGTACCAGCTCAGCCGATTGAATACATTCACTCCTTTTCTTTTTACATTCGGCAGACCATCTCTGTTGATGAATCTTCCGGATGCATTACTTCCAAAACCACTGTTTTCAGTATTTTTCTGACGGATCTTCTGTCTGAAGCCTCTTGCCATTTTTATATCATTTAGTTTTTACAGTGCAAAGATAAAATAATGTTTCTATGAAATTGATCAAAAGCTTTTGATAAACTCGATAACTATTAGCATTCAGTTTGTCCATTTAAAAGAGGTTATCTTTCAAAATTCGTGAAATACAAAAGGATTGGCTAGAAATTAATTTGTTTTCTGTTTCATAAATGTAGCTGCACAGTAAACAAAAAGCCAACTTTAAAGTTGTCTTTTGTTATGGTAGATCAATACTTACTTGTTTCTAAGATTATTTTTTGTAGAGTGTTATAGCAGTCAATTTGTTTATATTAAATAAATATTTAGCCTGATTAGTGGTCGGTGTTGATATAACGATCTCATCTTTATTATCCTTACGAATAATATACTTACAAATATTATCTTCAAATTCTGTTGATAACCACATCGTATCATTCTTTTTTAAAAACATGAACTTTTTAATCTCTATTGTTTGATTTTCACTTGTCTCAACTGTTATGAAACCTCTATTATCCTTTCCCATGGATAATATAATATCTATATCTTTATTAATACTACGAAAGTTTGATTCATACTGACCTTCATCAATTGTTAAAGATTCTTCTTTACAAAAAAACAATAATATTATCAATAATATGGATGTAAAATAATATGCTATTTTCATAATCCTTTACTAGTTTTTTTACCATCACTTCCAACCACATAATTCCAGTCTACGTTATCTCGTTTTTGAACAGAAATGTTAATGGTTTTATTTTTATTCTTTTTCTGTCTATCTGTTACATCTTTAATATTGCTCGCTATACGCTGGTCTCCAACAAAATAATGTTTGGTAACCAATCTATCTGAAGTACATACAGCGTAAGGATTAGATAAAACAATAGGTCGTCTCAAAAGATAAATTAACACTCTGAGAGTCTCCTAACTAACAAAGTTATCAGACAAGGGGCCTAAGAGGGATTATTTTTGAGACAACCTCCTATATACTTTGCAGTATTTTTTTTGCTTTAATTCTAGCTTCATTCCACAAAGGCTCATTTAAATATTTTATAAAAAATAAGTGCTTATCTTCAATTTCATCAATGACTTTTTCCAACTCTTTAAACATATTTTCCAATTCAACGTTAGAACTATAATCATCTCTCAAAAATTTTGCATTATCATACCCTAATAAAATTTCATCAATATTTTCATAATTATCGTCATCCAAAATAGTTTTAATATAACCTATTTGATCTTTTTCATCCATTGATATTATTTTCAAAGCCGAAACTAAAATATTATTATTCATAATTTATTTTTTAACTTTAACAAGATCTGATTTGGACGAATAATCTACAACTCACCAATAAACCTCTCCTCCTTTTCTGCCAAATTTTGAACCAGCATTGTATCTTATCTGTCTTTCAGTTGGTTTTCCATTTTTCACCATTTCATAGTCTTTATATCTTCCTCCTTTATTACTACCCTTCCCTAATGTTCCTTCTTTCCAATTTTCACCTAATTTCACATTTTTTTGAAATCAGCAGGATGCATACTTTCTAACAATTTTGGATTATCTAACACCTGTTCAATAGTTCTAACACGCCCTAATTTAATCCTTTTTGCAACATAAATTGTTGCAATAGCAGCAGTCGCATAACCTGCTCCTTCAAGAGTTTGTAGATCATCAAGAATTTCTCCGAAAGCGATGTAATTAGCCTGTTCTTTCTCGCTTTCCTAAATTGGAAAGTAAAAGTTTAGCAAAGCAGGAACCTTTTCTGAATTATACAATTCACTTAAATTAACCATCTCCAATTTTAATTACTTCTCCTTGTTTAAGTTTCATTATTTCAGATAACAAATCTTCATTAATACAATTTATATCAAAAGTAAGGGCCAAATATGATTGATTCTCAATAACAGTTTCATTAACTGTATTTATAGGTATAGCTACATCTCTTAATACTATTGTATTAATTTTATAATTTTCTAGTTCAGAATCAGATTTAACATTTCCTGTAATGATTAATTTATTTCTAATTTGTAATCTAAAAATATTTTTTATTAAAAAACATTCCATTTTATTTTAATTTTTTAGCATTTTTTTCAGCAAAGTCAAAAGCTGCTTTTGTTTCATTGCTTACAGATTGTTGTGTTACATTTTGCCCTTTCAGCTTACTAGTATTAAGTCTATATAATTCATGTAGTATGGTTTTTCTTAATTCCAAAGGTGATTTAAAAGCATCCTTACCAATTACAAAAGCATTTTCTTCAAAAAGAGTAAGTCCAGACATAGGAGCTTCCGGCTCAACAATTATTGTCCTACCTCCAATGTTAATCTCCTGACCAACCCCAGCTTTAAAAATTTTATTTAAAGTTCCTTCTTGTTTCAGAATTAATTGGGCTTCATTTAAAATACCTTTTTCAATGTTTGCAATTCTACCATATCCACCATACATATTATATCCGCCGCCGCCAAAATCAAGCATTTCTTCACGATGGCTATTTCCCATAAGCCTAAACATTCTGTCGTATTTTCCTTCTCCTTCATTATAGCCAGGGTTGGATTGCCATTGTCTATACCTTTCTAAACCTCCATATTTATCTGCATTTGTTTTTGCACTGTATTGTTGCGCCCAACCTTGTTTTATACTATTCCACAATTTAGATGCACCATTCGCTATTTTTTGTCCAACTCCAGCATAGGGGTCTACTGCGTTAACCTGTTTTCCATTTGGATCAATGTACTTAATAGGATTCTGATACGTATAGATATAAGGATTCAGATTTCCAAAATAGAATACACCATCATTATGTTGACCGTCACCATAAAATTGGCTTTCCATTACAGGATTGTAGTGCAATAAAGCCACTCAATGAGTGGCTTTATTGCACTACAAATCTGTTGTAGTTTCAGGTTTCTCAAAATTATAAAGATCTCCTCCATCTTTACTACAATTTAAGAATATTTCATTTGGTATACTGTCTTTAAGATTTATTAAGGTAGTACGAGTACAACTCTTATCCCGAATTGGAAAAAGTAAATTCGTTCCTACAACTTTTATTGAATTTTTTAAAACCCCTCCAGTATAATAGTCACCTAATTTTTTATTATTAGAATCAAAAATAAAAATCCGATTATTAGCTCTCTTGGAATCTTCGTTAAAACCACTGTATATCGTATAATTTACAAATTTTAGATTTCCTTTATCTCTTTTCATTTCTCCCAAGTAAGTCAAATGATATTCTCTAATCTCTTTCTTATTTGCAACTTTAAACAAATATGTCTGCTCTTTCTTATTTTCAGACAAAACTAACTGGAGTATCTTGTCTGAAAATTTTTGATGATTCTCTTTTGGAGGATTGCATCCTATTGCAATTAACAATATTGCACTAATTATGTACTTCATTATTTTAATGATCTGATGGTTTTGCTCGTCTTGATTCATTTTTCATAGTTTCGACTTTTTGCTGATAATTATCTACACCGCCTCCATTATATGCATTTGTAGCTGAACCCCAACCTTGAAAATTATATGTTTTTTTACCTGTTTTGGGATCGTAGGTTATCCCCCCCCTAAATCCTTTAGTTCCCAAAAATCGAATGCCTAAATATAAAGATCTATTTTCATCCGGCGATTCCCCTTTTTTTAATCCATATGCTACTTTATAAGGATCAAAATCTCCAGGATTATTGGCCGTCATTATATCAGATATTCCAGATACTCCATTATTTGATTCTTGTGTAGCAATTGCTTTTACTAATGTAACGTCAAGATCTGGAATTTTAGATGCTTCTGATTTAGGAATAACATCCCCTTTTTCAGTATATAATTGAAGATCCCCATTATTTTTAGTTTGGTTAAATAGTCCTGTTCTTGCAGCAATTAAATAATCATTTTCTTGATAGTCTTTTCCAGAAACATTTTCTTTTCCTTTTGTTTGAATAACATTAGGCATCGGAACCTCTTTCCACCCGGACATACTTTTTGTAGGATGCTGAATATTTGCTGTTGATTGTATATAAGTCTTAAATACTGTATTACTTTTCACCCGGTATACTACTTGTCCCATATTATTGTAATAAACAATATCATTCGGAGCTCTTCCATCAGGATCTGTGAATCTCACAGGATTATCAAATGTATATACATAAGGACTCCAACTCGGATACTTCTCCGCCAGTGGATCCACCCCATACCAAATACTCAATCTAGGATTATAATATCTTGCCCCATAATAATAAAGACCTGTTTCGCTGTCTAATTCTTTCGCATTAAACTTATATGGATTGGCGTAGGCCGTCGGTTCCTGCTGCTCCACCATAGTTTCCCCGAATGGTAAATTTAAGAAAAATTGCGTAGGCTCTGCATATTCGTTAGTCACATATGTTGCTGTACCTAAATGATCGCCGTGCAGGTAATAAATACCACCCACAGGTGCTGGAGCTTTGGCAAATTCCTTCTCTATTTCCGTTTTTTCATAGCCTGCTTTTGACAGGTAGTTTTTAAAATCATTTTCAGCAGCAGCTTGTTGATTTTTAGGATCGGAAGTTTCTTTACTTCCTACAGATGATGCCTGTCTGTTGTTAAACATACCTCCCACATCTTTAATATTGCTCGCTATGCGCTGGTCTCCTGCAAAATAATGTTTGGTAAGTATACCATCTGATGTATATACGGCGTAAGGATTAGGATACACCTTAAAATTATCAAACACTAAACCATTATCTACCATTTCACCATTCTGATACAGTTCTGCATCTTTCTGCAAATTAGCTTTGATGGTTCGCTCGCCTTTGTCATCGTAAACATAATATTGGAATGATCCTATTTCAGGGGTATGAACAGCTCTTAGCCTATCCTGCTCATCCCAGAATAAATTAGTACCACCCGTCTGAATTGTTTCATGACTGATTGCATTTCCATTGCCATCATATTTAAAATACTCTTCATTTCCGGTATAAGCATCCGTAACTTTATCTACCATATGAGTGCCTTTAACATAGGTATATACGTTTTCATACGTATTACTTGTATTTACTATTCCGTCCTGTTCATGATGCTGTCTCTTTGTACTTATTCCACTGCTCATGTTATAGGATAAGGCTGTTCCATACGTTGCGTTTATATTTCCTACAACCGGGTTAGGTGGTAAACCATCTTTTCTTCCAGGCTCGGCATTACCTGAAGAACTCACAAGCCTGTTAAGAGTATCATATCTATATCGAAGACCATAATTACCTCCAAAACCTGTATTGGTTGTCTGGCTTGTATTTTCGATTCCTATAATATTACTTGCATAATCGTAACTGTAAACTCCGTTTAATAATATATTACTGCTAGCATCAAGCAGAACATGGTTTTGTAGTCTCCTCATAGCAGGCTCATAGGTAAATGTGGAAGATGTTTCATTACCAAAAACAATATTGGTACGCTGCTCGTAATGATCGTATTTAATGGATTTTACATATTCATAGCCATCCTCATTGGCAATATATTTCAAATTTCCACCTAAATCATATTGATACCGCACAATTTCATTATCAGGATATACAATAGTTCTAATCCTGTTCCAGTTATCATATTCGTATGATGTATTAAAGTTCAATGCTGGCATATAAAAACCATAGATATTTCGGTTTTCATTGATAAGCTCACCCATTTTTCCATACTCATATGAGGATACTCCCGTCCCATCCTGCTTATTAATAATTCTTCCGGCACTATTTCCTGAACTTCCATATTTATAGGTAACATTGGCCGGGTTTGCTCCTGACGGTATATCCGGCAGATCAATATTCGTAAGCCTGTTATAAGAATATCTATAATGAATCGGAACACCTCCATTATTGTTAAGGTTGTTGTTCAGAACATGGGTAAGCTGTCCTGCTTTGCTGTAGGTATATGACGTTTCCCCACGGTCCGGATGGGTCTGAGTTAATCTTCTGCCGCCCATATCATAGCTGAAGCTTGTTTCCAAACCTTCAGGATCTGTAACATTCATGATTTCTCCTATTTGACTATATGAGAAGAATGTACTTAAAACCTGTCCCGGCAAATAATTTCTGGTTTCTACAGTTTTCCCTTCTGCATTGGCAAAAACTTCCGTTTTGATCTGATTCGACGCATCCTGCATTTGGGTAGTTTCAGTTTTGAATCTTCCGTTTTCTATAAAAAACCTGTTGTCAACAGAATTTCCGTCTTCATCAGTAGAAGAAATATTCCTGTCTTTATAATCATAACTTGCAGAAGTATGATATTGAGCAAGAGTAAGACTAAGTTTATTATTTAATACCGCATCTTTATTTTCAAATAACGGATGATATTGCAGAACTGTTCTTCCCAAATTGTCGTTGATTACCCTTCCTGAAACCGACATTTTTTCTTCGTCATCGATCTCAATATCTTTTTTCACCTGGATTACTTTACCTGTAATGTCGGCAAAGGAAATGGTTTCAATATCATTACCAGGATGATATGGATCAAGGTGTGCTGCTTTGGCTGTAAAAAGGTATATTTTGTTCCCGTTACTAAGGGTTACTGGTGTATCAAAGTAATGGTACATAATGGTATTAGTCTGCGACTGCCAGTCATTTGGGCTGACTATCCTAAGTGGTCTCCCGTATCCGTCATACTCATAGCTCATCTTATTTCCTGTAACATCAGTAGATTCCAAAACAGTATCCATTGAAGGGTCATAGGTGGCATAGGAAGACAGATTAAAAATAGGATTTTTTACCTGGATTACATATTTACCCATTGGGTCATAAAAATATTCCAGTTCAGATCTTTCATTAAATTCATTTGGCGGATATTTAACCGTTTTAATATTCCCAAAAATATCATATGTGAGATCTGTCTCAGCAATTTCTCCTGAATTAAGCCAAACTTTAAATTTAGAAATATCTCCGGTGTTTAAATTTGTAATCTCCGTTGAACGTTTACGCAGAGGATTCACAGAACCTGTTCCCGGATAAACCGTGATGATGCTCGGTGCATTCAGGATATTATTATTGAGATTGGTATGATAAGATATCACACTGTTATAACTCGCGGAAGGACTTGTGTATTGGTATTTGGTAAGCTGCCCCTTGCTGTTATAAAATAACTGGCTTTGTGTGGAAATCGAGTTTCCGCTTTCATAAGTTGTTTTTGTAGTACCGGATAATAATACACGGCCCATTTTTTTACCTTCTGTCCCGCCTACGTCATACGTTTCAAACTGAGCTGAAGATAGCTCTATCAGGTCACTTATAGACGGATTAAACTGATAAAGTTTATAGCTGTTTACGGAAGTTGACAGGAGATTTGAAGTTCCTGTTCCTCCATAAGTTTCTATTGATTTTAATAAGCCGCGAATAAAATAATTCTGGTTATAAAAGTTTTGAACGGTTGTACGGTAGATCGTTGAATTATCTGACATTTCGTATGTCTTAACTTTTCCAAATCCATATTTTTCGCGTTCTCTTCTGTCGTACCTGGAGTTTTCATAATCAAATCTAGCAATCATATCTTTACCACTTGTACTCTGTGTATAAGTACCAGAGAAGGCGTCAGGATTCGGTATGGTTACTTCAGACATCACCAGCTTTGCCTGCGGGTCGTTATAGGATGGTGTAGAATATTTATAGTCAATGGTAAAAGCTGTACCAAGATTTACAGGCGTAGCAAGACTATATGACTCAGCATAGGATACTTTTTTAAGCTTATTGGTTTTACCGATCTGGGAATAGTGTATTCTTAAACCGCTATTGGTGTTAATCACAAGGTCAGGAAGACCGTCTCCATTCACATCTCTCAGCCCTTTATTGATTTCAGATACAGATAATCCTACGTTTGCAGAAAGATCCGCTCCGAAAGGTTTTACATATAAAATAGGAATACCAAAGATAACAATACAAGGTATATTGATGTAATATCCTCCATTTAAGTTTGCATACCCACTGTGTGTTTTTGATTCTTCAGCAAGGCTGGCATTTAAGCTCACAGGGCTGGCAAAGCGATTGCCTAAGTTGTATTTTACACTGGTTTGTCCGGTATTTTCATCTACCTGAACTATATCTACGAGTCCGTCACCATTTATATCCAGGAAAGATCTTTTTGAAGTAGCAGTAGAGGATCCACCTCCAACTCCTCCGGAAATGGCTATTCCCAATTCAACGCCCTGAACTGCATCAATGACAGAGTTTATACCCCCACCGATTCCAAAAGATGAAGAATATACAGGCTTGGATACAGGTTCTTCAAATCCTGCAAAAGCTCCTGTTGATCCAGGAATACTTCCATTCACCAATCCGGTTCCGAAGTTCAGTTTGTAATTATTTCCTTCAATCTTATCAGGAAGCCCATCCCCGTTGATATCCATCCAATATTCCGATGTTTTATTGTAAGAATTCGGATAGTTGGATACACCCACATTTAAAGTAAATGGAGGAGAAGTATCTCCAGTTGCATTCGAATCACTGTTATTAGTCTGTCTTCCTACAGTTTTACTTCCTCCCGGTGAGTTATAAGCAGCAGTTTTCGAGTTCATAAAGTCTTCAGTTCTTGTGATCACTTTATCTGATCCCTCTATACCAGGCTGCGCACCCTTCAAACCACCCAGAATGCTGGTTTGTTGGGATTGGGTTCTGTACAGCATATCAGGATAGTTATCCCCATTCACATCAAAGAAGTCCTGAGTCTGTATATTACCAATATTTCTCAGTTCAGAAGTTGAGTTTGTAAAGCTGAGACCGATACCGATTCCTGCATTTTTTGTTTTTGACTTGCTTTTCTGCTTTTTAGAAATAGCAAACATTCTTGTATTAGGATTATTGGCTACTTCAATATCATCTTCATCGGTATCACTGTCTAAAAATGGTGAAGTTGGCGTTTCATCATCTCTAAAGCTGCCAATTTTTGAATATTGCTCATGAAACATCTGGTTAATCCATTTATGTTCCCTTACTTTTTCAGTTTTATATGGATTTAGCGGCGTGAAAGGAGATGCTGCTCCGAATACCTGATTATTAGCATAATTGTTTTGAAACTGGTTCGCAAGTTGATCTCCCACACATTCTCCATATTGCTGAGAGTTGGTAATCCCTGCACAAGCTGGAAAGTTTAAATCAAACTGGAAAGGATTTTCAAGCGTTGCATCATTAATCAATGCACCGTACTGATCTTTCGGGGTATTTGGATTGGTAGTATAGGCCGGAGCAGTGCTTCCGCTAGGTCCCGTTGGGATAATAATACAGTCGTTTTCTTTTCGGGGCTCACAACCGGGAATTAAAGGAGGCTGTTGATTGGTACTTCCCGGAGCAGGAACAATATCTTTAGCTTCATTATAAAGGAATTGTCCCCAGTTGTGATAAACGGCACTTACTCCATTATACTCACCTGTATTGATTGAGGTCTCGGTGGTATGATTTAAAAGAGAACCGCCTGACTGATTGTAAATATTAAAGATATTATCATTCAGCTGCAGCTTAAGCGATTCATAGGCAAGCCTGTCTTTATTCGTGTCACAGAAAATCAGGATATTCAACTTTTCATGGTCATCAACACCGTGTGAAGGATCTCCGTGATAAAAAGGTATAGGATCGTTACTATTAATAGGATTAAGATCTATGGTATATTCTTTTAAAGTACCATTGGATATTTCTACAATTCTTTTATCAAGAACAAGACCTTTTTGCTTGATCACGTATATGAATCTGCCTGGAATAGAAGGGTTGAAGCTAAAATTCTTATTGATGGATATTGAATAATCATCACTACCGCTTGGTAAATTGTTCAGAGTGGAAACATCAAATTTATTTTTCAGGTTTCTGATATGATAAGATGGATATTGAGCCACAGCATAATGTCTGTGAGACGCATTAGGATACCCTTCAACCAAAATATCATTCCACTCAATTTCTTTGTTGATGTGGGAATCGGTTTCCACTAAAAATTTCAGGTGCCATGCTTCGCCCGGCGCACTAAGGGCAGGAACGGAATAATTAAGATCCACCGGTGAAACCGTTACAGGCTGTCCTGGTGAAGGATCAATGGTTTCTTCATAAATAACATTAATGGCCGTCTGCTGATTCTGTGCCACACTGGTATCTTCCTTAATGAGGACGATGGAATATTTTACCCTGTCGGATAGGGTAGATATGGTAAATTCCGGAATTGTAATATGGATATCAGCCTGTTCCGTAAATTTAAGTGATTTGGTCAGGTTATTCAAAAAGAACTTATCATTATAATTGGTTTGATTGGGCATATAGCCATCCTGTTCCTCAACAAACTCATCATGTAATTGGTTTCCAACATTATCAGTATAAGTAACTACAGGATTGGTATTTACAATATAATTTGTCCCGGATCTTTTGTGCAGCCTGAAATATACTTTTTCACCGGATTTTACATAGATCCTGGAAGAATTACTTACTCCTAGCGGGGTTCCTGGATAACTGTCATACTGACGTATCGAAATACTTTGATTGGATGTATTAGTGAGTTCCTTTAAATATAATCTGCAATTTTTAGATACAACATTCGGATTTTTAATCTCTATGGAATAGACCGCTCTTGCAGAAAAATCCTGACCAGGGTCAATACCTATTTCATCCGAAATTTCTATAAATCCGTTTTTGGGAGCAATCCAGACTTTGACCACATCATTCTTTGGTTTTACAGGATCGATATCATCGGGATCTTCAGGCTCTGTATAAGGCTGGGGATCGTTATCGGTAATGACCATATTCTCTGTTAAATCACTGGTAATCACCATTTCCTGAGCATTCCCGTTTCTTCGGTTAAACCATACTTTATCATCTTTAATGACATCAGGCAATCCGTCAGAATTGGCATCCATCATATAAATAGGAGTTTCATTCTCACTTTCAGAATTAATATATGAAAAGTCGAATCCTATTTTAAACCAGTTAAATACAACACTTCCTCCCAGATTCCATGTTGTACCTGTTGAATGTGAAAAATTACTGTTCAGGTTTCCTACGGATTGCTGCTGGCTGTTGAATACCAGCTGGCCATTGCTGTCAATGCTTCCGGGAATTAATTTAATCCCGTTATCACCATTCCTTTTTCGGTACAGGATATCTGCGATTCCATCCCCATTGAAATCCACAAGCTCCTGCCCTCTTTTCATTCGGGGATATGAAGCACCTCCGAACAGAGAGAGCATAAAGTTTTTTACACCTCCCAATTGCGGTCTGAATAATGCCAAACCACCTCCGGTTCTCAGGGACCATCCCCATTCAAAATTATTGTCAGCACTTATTTTGGAAGGAGTAGTGATGGAGCTTACTACATCAGAGAATGCATCGGTGCCCGGAGTTGCTATATTGGTAGGAGATCCAAAAACGGTCCCGTTGTCATAGTATTCAAAATTATAGTCAAATGATGCACCATCGGTCCGTGGATTAACTATTTTCAATTGCATTTTGTTTAGAACGCTTTTCTGAAATATCCCTGTATTATAGGTAAAGATATAAGACCGTATGTTTTGCTGCTGATTGCTCGCATTCTTAAAATCAACATTTATTTTTGTAAGTAAATAAGGTTCGATTCTTTTAAGGACACCCTTCGCATTGATTTGTTTATCCGGTCTTGGGGTATCATTAAAAAATGTTATAATATAAGGTCCTTTCTGGCCATTCCTTCCTGAATAGAAAATTTTATCAATATGAAATACCCATCCTGCATTAAGGTTCTGGTCGTCTCCTGTAAAGTTGTTGATTGATTGGTTCTTATATTCATAGATCATGTTATTCCCGTGAACATCCTCTACCTTCCATACTCCCCACTGAATAATGTTTCCGTTTGCATTTTTCAGCACAGCATTGGGAACAAGTGTTGACTGGTCGCCACCGTAATAGGTTTTTGTCCCGTTTGTAGAAGTAATAATCCAGCGGTAGTCGGTAGTCCCTGTTCCGAATCTCTCGATTTTAGTAAAATCATGGTTTTTTCTTAAATAGAAGGTTTTCGAACCGGATCCGTTCCTTACCTGCCGGGAAGTATCAAATGTGCCATTTGGATTTACTTTATTGTGCCTGTGAGGAAGATAGCCCTCAGGATAGGCTAACATTTCTCCATCCAATGAGTATAACTCGGTTTCCTGACCGGCTGTAAAGGCTGGAGTCCCCCATCTTGTATCCACTGATATTGACGATAAGCCTCCGATATTCCAGCCTTCCCCCATCCAGCCGTTCCCACTGCCACTGCTGTAGGTCACAGATAATGAGGGCTGCATTCCTGAGACCCCCGCCGGTAACATTAACGGATAATTGATGTTGGCATCTCCCGTCTGGCTTGCTGCAGGAGCTTCCATTAAGGGAGCACTTACCGGATTTGCAGCTTTCAGACCGCTGATCGTGGTTGGTGTAAAAGAATTCAGCTGTGGTGATTCCGGAGCTGAAATAATACCGTTGATATAATCGCCGTCTCCGTTACCCTCAAATGTCACCGTCTTATTCTTCTGGTCTACATTCGCTGTTTCTACAGCTTTCCATTGCCTTCTATTATAATCAAATGAAAAAACCTTGATCTCTTTCGGAGAAAAGAGGCCTAATTTTTTTTCTTCATAAGGAATTGTAATCTTAACTTTTTTATTCAGCTTTCCTGAAATTATTGAAAAACGATAGGCTGAATTGTTTGGAGTGATATTTTTAAGACCGCTTGAAGTAGAAGGAATATCTTTTTCTCTTAGTTTTAAAATTTCAATATTCGCTGCTTCAGAGGTTTCTTTTTCTATTTTTAAATTTAAGTCTTCATATTGAATATCAAACTCCTTATCATTGGTAACAGCGATCCTTTTGGAATTAAAATAGTTATTATTTAAAGTCTTAAACGACTTTATATCTGCAGGAATTTTATAGGATTGAGTAATTCCATTAGCTGTTACCGAAAAATTACCTGCCAGCTTATCTTTCTCTGATAAACGGATGATTTTTTCGAACTCCCCGTTTGCCGTGGTAACGTAATTACTATTTATATTCAGATCCTGGAACCGTCTGTTAATTCCTTTTACATATAAGTCATCACCTGAAAGAACAGCATTAACAATTAAATCTTTGGATGTGCTTCTATTCTTTTCAAAAACAACTTTCAGGTTTTTGATTTTGTATTTTACCCCTGTGGAAGGTGAAGTAAACATGACGGTATTCACCCCTTGTTTAATAAGTTCAGAGCTTAATTCTTCCTTCTGATGGCTCCAGACTGCCTGAGGCACAATAATCTCACCTCCGATTGCCAGGTTATGATTCAGGGATCTCGGTACTGACTGATGCGATGCCAGGCCAAACAGGTCATATTCTAAATAAGCAACGGTATTGTCTTTATTTAAGGCCGGAATATCAACCGTAAAGAAGTTATCCGAAATCCGGTCCTCTTCCTGATCTGAAAATACCCCAACCGTTCCTTCTTTTTCTTTAGCAGAAAAAACGTTCATGATATCCGCCGGAATCTTTTCGTCAGCGTTGGATTCCGTAACAGATGTAGGATCAAAATTTAGATTTTCAGAAGCTGTATAAACCTCAGAGCCTGATGGATATTGTTCTGCTTTTTTTATAATAGATTGATCTCCAGATGAAATTTTATCTGAATCGGCAATTGGCTGATCTATATCTTTTTTATCTGTCAGCCTGCTTATCAGGTGTTTTCTCCATTCACGCACTTTATATCTGTCTTCTTTTGTAAAACTTGCAAAAACAAACATAGTGGCAAAAAAACACACCAGCAGAACTGACTTCTTTGTAAAAGGAAGCTTTAAGGATCTTATTTTCATGATTTGGTTTTTAGTTGACGATTAATTTGAATGTTTTGATTATTTTCCCGTTCTGTGTAAGACTGACCAGGTAGGAACTTTGAATGTCAAGCGAACTGCTGTACGATCTTGCATGATGATCTATTTTCTCTAATTTAACCAGTCGCCCTCCACCATCATAAATTGCGATAGATAAGTTTTCCATTTCAGGAAATTTTATCATAAAGTTTTGTCCTTTTTTAACAGGATTTGGATACAGAACAATTTTATCAATATCTAAACTAAGCTGATTCTCATTAATTGATGATGATCCGGAGTTGAGTTCATTATCTTTAACTGCATCCCTTAAAGGACTAACTGCAAATGTAAATTGACTGAAAATTTCTCCTTTCTCTTTATAGAAATCTACTTTACTGAAATCTATGTAATTCTCGTTTTCAACGCCCTGCACCTTTGTTAATTCGCCTGCAGGATTTTTCAGAAACATCCAGTAAACAAGAGGAAGTGAATCGGGATTAATGATCTTTTTATTCACCCTAACTTTATAATCTGTTTTTGGAATGGTAGGTCCTATAAAATTAATTTCCCAGTTTCTTTCGAGGACTTTAAAGTTGCCCTCTGCCTTCATCGTCATTTCTTTATTATCATCCGACCACATGACAAAATTATTGTGATCAAAAAGGCTCGGGTTTTCTACATTGGTCTTTTTTATATCTGTTTTTCCGATCGTTAGGAATAGATCTTCCTGGTTGGAAGATTGTTTTTGATAGAGCTCATTTCCATCATCCCGCCCCAATCCGGTAGGTCTGTATCTGAATTCTTTATGTTTTTCAGGATCCCAGATTACTTTTTCATCACTGCTATAATATTTTCCTTTTTCCAGTGAAATTCCATACTTGATTGAGAGGTAGGAATGGATTTTATTAAGGTCCATTTTCCTGGCTCTTCTCGGGATGAAAATCATTTCATAAAGATTTCGGTCCTCCAGTTTTATTTTAATGCTGTCTGGTTTCCCGTCTGGTTTCTCAGCATTATCTGTAAAAGTAAAAATACTTGGCCTTTTACGGATTTTGATATTTTTGTCTGCCTTTTTCTTTTCATAAACATTGTTACTCAGAGAGATCTTCTGCCCTTCGTTCTCCCATATTTTTTCATCCTCCATGGAAGTATGGACAAGACTCAAGGTATGACTCTTATTTTTGCTGTGTTTAATATATTTTTTAAGGATCTTATCCTTAATTCCATAATGGAAGTTGAGCAGGTTCTCATCTTTTATATTGGAGACTTCACGAAGGGTCAGCCTTGACTTTTCCCATATCTGGACATCAGATCCAACCAATTGAGAGTAAGCACTGGCTGAATATAACAATACCAGTAAGGCCGCCGCTTTACGGCACAGAAATTTTGACATAATAATTGGAATTATGTGGAACATTAAAAGAAATGAAGTATAACAATCTTAAGTTCTAAGATTGTTGTAATAGTTTGGAAAACTATCGTTTATCTGGTAAAAAAGTAGGTTTAGTTTTCATAGGTTTATTAGTGTTTTTGTTTATTTAAATTCAAATTTATAAAAAAAAACAACATATCATAAAAAAAATATAAAAAATATAAAAAAATGTTAACAAATAGTCACTTTACTGAATATCAGCACGTTTTGTTTATTACGTATTAGTCATGAATACTGCCTTATCCGTGATTTAATATCTGCATACAATTCAGCTTTGACAATAAATAAACTTTCAATAAATGAAATTTATCAAGCCGCTTTTTAAATTTTTATTTTGATTTTGCTGTACATTTGAAACATGAAAAAATTGGAATCAAGAGAAGATATTGAGCATCTGGTGAATTCATTTTATGCGAAAGTCGTTAAGGATGACACCATTGGTTTCTTCTTTAATGATGTGGCCAAAGTAAACTGGGATAAGCATCTTCCCAAAATGTATTCATTCTGGGAATCTATCCTTTTTGGGCAGATGAGCTATAAAGGAAATCCTATGGGGGTTCATTTTCCGATTAATGAAATTCAGGCCATGGAGCAAAAACATTTTGACCGTTGGCTTGAACTCTGGAAAACCACGGTTGAAGAGAATTTCGTCGGAGAAAATGCCGACACGGCGATTTATAAATCCGAAAACATTGCTAAGCTGATGGCTTTTAAAATGGAGCTTGCGAGAAGGCTGTAAAATTCGGGTTGCGGGATTCGCGTTACGAGTTGCAGAGTATGGTTCGGGATGTAAAAATAATTAGGGAACGATAACGGTAAAAATATAGGCTGCCAAGTTGACCAATAAAACAGTTCCGTATAAAACGTTCGTTTTTCCCCTGCTTAAAGAAAGCATTACTATAAATACAGACAGGGAAAGCAGGATAATATCCTTTTTATCAAGCCCCAATACCAATGGAATATCATAGACGATACATACAACGGATACCGCAGGAATTGTAAGTCCTATACTTGCCAAAGCTGATCCCAGTGCCAGATTTAAGCTGGACTGTATCTGGTTGCTTCTCGCCGCACGGATAGCTGCTACGCCTTCAGGAAGGAGCACGACTCCTGCAATAATTACTCCCACCAGGGATTTCGGAGCACCAATGCTCTGTACCATATTTTCAATGGTTCCGGAGAGGCCTTTGGCCATCAGTACGACAATAATCAGGCATACCACCAGAAAGCCAAAGCTGATCAGTGTTTTTTTCAGTGAAGGGATATAATGTTCTTCGGGGTGTTCATCCGGGACAATAAAATAACTTCTGTGACGCACGGTCTGCACCATCAGGAAAACACCATATATGGCCAGGCATGCGATAGAAATGAAAATAAGCTGCGCTTCATTATAAAAAGGTCCATTGACACTTGAGGTAAAATTGGGAAGGACGAGGGTAAGCACGAGAATGGAAACAATACTTACCAGATAAGTGGTAGCTGAGGTTCTTGCGAAGAACTGTTCATGGTATTTTACACCCCCTACCAGGATGCAGATCCCCAGAATTCCGTTAAGAATGATCATGACGGCTGCAAAAACGGTATCTCTGGCCAGCGTGATCGCCTGATCTCCGCCGGCTACCATCAGCGAGATGATAAGCGCCACCTCAATAATAGTGATACAGAGTGCAAGAATAATGGTTCCGAAAGGCTCTCCTACCTTATGTGCTACTACTTCTGCGTGATGTACTGCAGACAGTACACTTCCTGTTAGCAGAAGTCCTGCAATAAGGTCATACAAAACCCCCGTTCCCATGAGTCCGGAAAAGTAATACCCCACAGCCAGAACAGGGAAAATATACGTATAATGTAAAAATTCTTTTAATCTCATAAAGTGTTTACAAAATACAAAAAATCTATTAAATTTAAAATATCAAAAGAAAATATTAATGATATTTTAATCCGAATGAAGCAGTTTCCTGTCTTTATGAAGTAAGGAAGCCTGAAGTTCGAAGAGGGAGGTTATAATATCGTAAAGAATGAACTGTTATCCACTTTATTCTTCCAAACTGCTTCGATAATTGCCCAATACTAACTTCCAACCTCCCGCTTCCCTTAATGCATCCACAGGTTAAAATCCAGAAAATCCGTCAGCATATGAAATAACAGACCAACGGCTACAATTCTGATATTTCCTTTGAAAAACAGCAGCAAAAAATACACCGCAATGGCATAATAGGAATGTAAAATATGAAAACCAATACTATTTCTTGAAGGGTCAAAAACGGGATTGGCAAAAATATGATCCAGATCTACCAGCATGGTAGCCAGCATAATACAATAAGCCTTCTTCCAGTTTTCGCGGAAAAAGATCAGCGCAATAAAAACCGGGAAAACCAGATGTAAAAAATAATGGGTGCCTGTTTTTAGCAGTGCAATGTCAGATGGGGCCATTCATATTTATATTTTAGGATTGCAGATTTACCATCTCAAAATCAACGGTAATTCTCCTTTCTTAGCTTTGATCTTTATCCAATAGTCCTGTCCTTTATTTCTATAGAATATATATTCAATGTCAGAAAGGATTTTTTTCTCCGTTGAGGTTAAAGTGCTTAAAGAAGATAGTAACAGCGGACTGTTTTTGATAAAGATATAATTTTCCTTAAGTTCCGGAGACAATGCTATAGGTTTTCTGGTAGATTTTATAATAACACCATCCTCATTTCTTACAATCTGATTCGGCTGAAAAGGAATTGCAGTGAACTGGTTCTGCGTATTGATCCAGTTTTTACGCTGAAAATAGACCCAGGTTTTTTCTGGAGCAGAAGCCCGGAGATGGATCATATAATTAGGCTGAATAATTTTCTGAACGGTCTTTTTTTCTATTTCATTAAAATTATCGTCGTAGCCGTAGCTGATAATGGTATCATTCACCTGTTCAAGATCTGCGGTTGCTTTAAAATAATGAAACTGAGCTGAATCTACCAGATTTTTACTTAAAAAACAGGCATACTTTTTCACATTCCGCTCGTCTAGTTCGGCTTCTAAAAAATGACTTTTTTCCCGGATATCAGAGATTGTTCCTGTGAAGGATACGGCTTCTGCGTTATTTTTTATCTCAATTTCATCCGCTTTCAGCTCAATGGAGAAATTTTGGATTTTCTGTCCGGAAATAAAGGATATGCTTCCTAAAGAGCTGCCGATAAACTGGTCTGAAGTAAAAGTTTTTTTGCCTGATGACCTGAAAAGTAATTGCTGTATCGATGGAAAAGATATGTCGGAAGTTCCCAGGATACAGTTTTCACCTTCTATTTTAATGAATACCTGATCTTTACGGAATATATTATTGCCTTTGTTTATAAACTGGTGATTTTTTAAAAAGACTGAAAATTTCTGAGGATCTTTCAGTTCCACCACACTGTACCATTCGGAAAATTGAGCTCCTTTCAGATGGAAAATCTGCATAAAATCCGGGATTCTTATTCCTGAATCCTTTAACGAAATTGTTTTCTTATCCTTCTTTTGGCTTTCTGACCATTTTGACGGATGGGTAATTAAGCTTAAAATATATTCTCCCGTTAATTTTTTTACATCAATTAAGACAACGATATCTGCATTTTCAGGAACAAACTTCAGAGTTTTGTTTTTATAAAAAAATACAAAATAAACCGCGGCCACGAGTAAAACAAATAACGGGACAATAAGTTTCTTTTTGTTCATCTATAATATTTGAGGCTTCTTTTCTTGCTCTTTAATTTTAAAAATTTCATCAAACAGGTCAAAGAAGTACATTAAGCTGTTTTCGGAAGAGTTTTTAATGTTATAATCTATTTCTGTTTCCACGCTGTCTCCTTTTACCTCTGTTTTATAGTACATTTCACCTACATTTTTTCTGAACAGATCCAGTGTTTTTCTCTCGGAAGGGGTTTTGAATTCTTTTTCCAGACCGATTAACAGCTTCTGAACATCCAGCCTGCCAGATAAAGGGTATTTTGAGGAGTCTTTTGCCCACTGTTTAGAAACCCCGGACTGTGCCTGGGGAGTAAGATTCTGTGTAGAGCTTGTAAGGTATACAATGCCGTCTTTTACAACGAAATACAGCTGATCCATATAACCATCCCCTTTTTCATCCTTAAAAGAGTAAATATTACCATTCTTTGAGAATTTCTTGGCCAAATTCTTATTGGTAGACAATACATTGAAAACACGGTTCCAATAGCCTTCATTTTCCGTGGCAAAAGCAAATGTAAAATCAGGAACGGCTACATCTTTGGTTTTCTTCACTTCCTTTTCATTATAATCATCATCATATTCATAGTCCGTGTAGTCAACTTTTTTGGATACCAGTTCATTCAGCACAAAAATTCCGTTTCCGGGCGCTATTTTAGTGATGGCTTCTTCATCCAGAATGATTTTCATGGTTTCCATCATCAGTTCCATTTCTTTTTTGTATTCACCGTTTCCGGAATCCTGAAGCAAGTCGTACATCATATCGAAGGTTTTTGCTCCATTGACGTTCATTACATAATAACCGATGCTTTTTTCATTAATAAGCGCGGCCAGCTTTTTGTTTTTCTTTCCTTTATAAACGGATGAAATTGTTTTTTGGATATTTGGATTTTTATGCTGATAATTGTTCACCAGCTTTACTTTATCCTTATCAAAATATAAATTGTAATACGAATTCGAATCATATGCATTTCTTAGAAACTGTCCGAATTCGAAACGTTTCATCATCTTGCCGTAAACTCCGTCATTGACCATTCTTCCGTAATCTGTGTAAACAAACGCATCGGAATCCGGATCCCTGAAGCTGAGCATCGCCTTCGGAACATCAAGCTCCAGATTTGAGTTGAAATACTGGTCGAAACGGTCTTCCGCAATCTTTTTAACAATTTTGAAATTTTCAATACGCATAGAATCCAGCTCTTTCTGATATGCCGTATCTATTTCAGCTTCAGCATACTCCTCTTCTCTTGGGTATACTTCCGTTTCACCTTCAGAATGCTGGGTATCCACATTTTCTTTCGGATACTTATGGTTCTTTTCCAGGTACTTGATATCTTTCTGAATTCTGGTAATTTCTTTATTATTTTCCCTGATCTCGTCTTTTAAATATTTAATTTCCTCCTTCAGGTTTATTATTTCTTCTTTATAATCAAAAGGTTTTTCCGGTTCTATGGCATAAGCACTGTCCACAGCTACAGCAGCACTGTCCGCAACAGCTACAGCGCTGTCCATTACAACATCGTCACTCCAGATATCTTTAAAAGGCTTCGTATAGCTTACCATGCTCAAAACAGCACGGTCGCCGTTCCAGGCAACAAAGATATTATCATCAATATCAACGTAAGAGTAATTTTTTTTCCTTGAAATCTCCAGTCCCTTTTTCTTGGTAGAATTGATGAATTCCTGAAACTTTTCTTTGTTATCTACAATAAAATGAGTGGTATACGTTTTTATGGAGTCATTGAAGCTTGCATAATGATATTGCGTTGCATCATACTTGATTCCCGTCTTGGAATAATCGTTCCACGAAGATTTCTCTTTGCTTTTTTTGCTTAGCTCATGCAACAGCGGGTTGAGTTTCTCCCAATTAATTTTCTGATTAAGCTGTTTTCCATTAATTTCCATATAAAATACGGCATCCGCTGGAAGTTTCATGCTTTTTTGGGCAAAAACAAGCATAAAACCGAAAAGAACAAAGCTAAGGGTTTGTGTTTTTAATAATATAGATTTCATGGTCGAGTGTTGAATTTATTGAAATAATATAGTGTTTTGTAACTGTTTCTTTTGAAAGATCAGGTCTAAAATATCCGCTTCCAGCTTTACCGCTTTTTTATTCGGAGCCAGGAGATAGGAGCTGTTGGTTTGGGATTTCACCGCGTTTTCAAACTGCATAACGGAGGTGTACCTTGCGTTATTAAAGATTTCTTTATCTGCCTTCCCTAATTTGTCGTAATCGGCTTTAAAGGTATTGACCTTGTTTCTGGTGAGTATTTTTTTCTCAAGGTTCTGGCTGTAAATCTGTGTCGGGATCATTTTTCCGAGGATATTTTTAGCTTTAAGCTGTTCCAGTCCGGCGTTGATATTTTCTATTTTTTTAAAATTACAGCTCAGTTTGATGATATAATTGTCGAAATCCATGGAGGTTTTCACATTGCTGATTCCCGGAGTTGCTTTAAAAATTCTTGCCGCTTCATTGATTTTGCTTTCAATTTCAGTCTTTTTCGGAATTTTTTTACCGTTGATAGTTTCCATTTTTGAAATGGACGCCAGTCTTGTTTTGCTTTTACTGGCATTAAGAATGATGGTGTATTCCCCTGTGCCGTCAGCTTTGACATTTACTTTATCTAAAATATCAAAACAGCTCGTCAGCAGGAATAAGGGAAATAAAAGCAAGAACAGCTTCAGAAAATTTTTCATAATTCGGCTTTAAAGCACAAAATTACTTAATTCTGCTTGAAAATACTTTATGGACGCTGTTATTTCACTGAAAACAACCATTTTTTAAACCCTTCCTTTCAGGTAATCCTGTCGTACTTCTTCGTCCAACTTTTCGATGGCATACCTCAGGCTGGTTCTGGGCATATCCTGATAATGCTTATTCAGAAAGTTAATCAGCTCTGTTTCATTTTTTTGTCCTATTTCACGGAGAAGCCAGCCGTTCGCTTTATGCATCAGATCATGTGTGTGCTTCATATTCCTGATTACGAACTCTTTAGTCAGTTCAAAATGTCCTTTTTTCACATAGTGCATGGTCCCTACCACAGCCATTCTCTTATGCCACATTTCCTCAGAGGCTGAAAGGTTCCTCAAGAGCTCTTCTTTTCCGTTCTCAAAGGCATATCTGCCTAAAATTTTATAGCAGCTTGAATCCACCAGATCCCAGTTATTCACATGCGGAAGATGATCCAGATAAAACTGTATGATTTCTTCTTTAACGCCCTTATCCTTTGTTTTTTCAAACTTGGAAATCAGCATAAAAAGCGCAGTTAATCGATGCTCATGGTATTTTGAAGACAGCAGGATACTCAGATCGCCCAGACTTATTTTTGAATAATATTCTTTGGCTACAGATCTCTGATCCGGAACTTTTACTCCTAAAAACAGATCACCTTCTCCGTACTCTCCTTGTCCGGTTTTGAAAAATCTAGGGAAGAATTCTGCTTTTTCCGGAATAGACAAAACGGCTAATGCCTCTTCTATTTCTTTAATGATATTGGCCATACAGATTTCTATTTTTATGGAATAATTCTAGTCAATAAATTGCCTCTAAGCATGCTCATCCGCAACAATACTTTCTTTCTCCTCCTCTTCTTTTGCAATGGCTTTCGGATTGGCTACCTTAGCAATGGTAAGTCCCTGAACAATAATAGAAAAGACCACTACACAGTAGGTGATACTTAAAATAATTTCACTGTATTCGCCTTTAGGAATAGACATGGCCAGCGCTATGGAAACTCCTCCGCGGATTCCTCCCCAAACCAGAACTTTTACCGTCTGCGGACTAAACCTTGTTCTCAGAGACATAAATTTTGTAGGGATCCAGATCGAAATAAAACGGGCAATTAAAACCACTACAATGGCCAGAAGTCCCGGAACCATAAAATGCTTTAAGTCCTTGATCATCAATAGCTCAAATCCTATAAACAGGAACAGTACGGCATTCAGGATTTCATCAATCAGTTCCCAGAATTTGATGAGGTAATCCTGGGTAATAGATTTCATTTTAAACCTTACGTTGAAATTACCCATGAATAAACCGGCAGCCACCATCGTAAGAGGCCCTGAAATATGCATCTGTCTTGCAATAAGATAGCCTCCCATTACTACGGAAAGCGTCACCAGAACGGAAATAATATAATCATCCACTTCGCGCATCAGCCTGGAAGTAACCCATCCCAATAAAACTCCGAGCAAAATCCCTCCGCCGGCTTCTTTCATCAGAAGCAGACCGATACTTTCAACCCCCAGATCCACTTCTTTTCCTACAGCAAGCTGCATAACGACAGTAAAAACCACTACAGCCATACCATCATTAAAAAGAGATTCTCCCGCTACTTTTGTCTCCAGGGATTTGGAAACGTTGGCCTGTTTCAGGATACTTAAAACAGCCACCGGATCGGTAGGCGAAATAAGCGCTCCAAAAACCAGACAGTAAATAAACGGAAGGTGAATTCCTAAAAAAGGCAGCAGATAAAACATCCCGAATCCCACTACAAAAGTGGAAATCACTACTCCGGCCGTTGAAAATATAAGAACAGGCCGGAACTGCTCTTTGAGATCATTGATATTGATATGGATTCCCCCTGCAAAAAGCAGGAAATTAAGCATGGCACCCATAAGAACTTCCGTGAAGTCTATACTGTTCATTAAATTATTAAGATGCCCAAAGGTTCTTGGCAAAACAGTTTCTCCAAACATGACCAGAACAATAGAAACGACGATAGCAATCACCATGATCCCGATGGTGCTCGGAAGTTTCAGAAATCTGTAATTAAGATAAGCGAAAATCGATGCCAGTACTATTAAGGCTGAAAATGAATAATATAACTCCACTAAGTGTTTTTTAAATTAATTTATAAGTTTAAATAAAGTATTTTGATGTACAACTTATGTCCGTCTTTTTCCCAGATATCAAACATGCCGTCTTTGGCTGTTTTTGATCCTCTTACGTAGTCTTTCCCGATATTCAGGATATTCAGGAGAATATATTCATCCCCTACAGAATTTACCAGATACGCCGTTTTTTCTGAGGTCCCGTCTCCGGAATTCTTTATTCCTTCCGTGAGGGACCGGAACTGGTTCAGGTGGTGCATAAAGTTGTTTCCGTCTTTCATGGAATCGTATGCCCTGAGAAGAACAAGAAGAATATCCAGGTTCGTAGGATCTTTATCGTAAAGCACTTTGCCAAGTTTGATGCATTCTTCAAAATTATTCTGCTTGAAAGCATCCGCCAGCTCCTTAAAACTGTCATCCAGTGTAGAAACTTTATCATCCCTGAAATTTCTTCCGTAGTAAAGATACTGAGCTTCAATACTGTCCAGGGATTTAGGATAGCCCTTGTATTTGAAAATCAGCTTCTCATAATTATAGGGAGAATCCGGGTTTTTAAGGTTCTTCTCAATACTTTTTAAATCGATTTTTGATTTCTGGCTGAAGCCAAAAACCGAAAACAGAACCAATAACAGGAAAAAGTGATATTTCATTAATCGTTATTTTCTTCTTCCTCGTCGTTATCGAAATATTCGAAAAGGAAATCGTTGTATGGGAATCTGGAAATATGGATCTTCATGACCTCATCATAAATCATCTTCTTCATTTCAGGGAAGTTTTCTTTCGTCAATGCAGAAATGAATACTGTGGGATATTTGGATTTACCCATCCACGTTTTCTTCCACTCTTCCAGTGATATATTCTTTCTGGTGGACGGCGTAAGATCATCTTCATCTTTTTTGTGGTAGCTAAAATCATCAATTTTGTTAAAAACCATGATCATTGGCTTCTGATGGGCATTGATCTCCATAAGAGTCTGATTAACAGATTCCACCTGATCCTCAAAGCTTTCATGGGAAATGTCTACCACATGGATAAGCAGATCCGCCTCACGAACCTCATCCAAAGTAGATTTAAAAGATTCTACAAGCTGTGTAGGAAGTTTTCTGATGAATCCTACGGTATCGGTAAGCAAAAACGGCAAATTACCAATCACCACTTTTCTTACTGTAGTATCCAGTGTAGCGAATAATTTATTTTCGGCAAAAACTTCAGACTTGGAAAGTGCGTTCATCAGAGTAGATTTTCCAACGTTGGTATATCCTACCAAGGCTGCACGCACTACTTTTCCACGGTTATTCCTCTGCGTGGCCATCTGCTTGTCAATGACTTTCAGTTTGTCTTTTAACAGGGAAATTCTATCACGGATGATACGACGGTCAGTTTCAATCTCTGTTTCTCCGGGTCCTCTCATCCCGATTCCCCCTTTCTGACGCTCAAGGTGAGTCCACATCCTTGTCAAACGCGGCAAAAGATACTGATACTGAGCCAGCTCTACCTGAGTTCTCGCATAAGAAGTTTGTGCTCTTTGGGCAAAAATATCAAGGATAAGATTGGTTCTGTCCAATATTTTTACTTCTATTTCTCTTTCAAGGTTTTTAAGCTGGGAAGGAGATAGCTCATCATCGAAAATAATTGTCCCTATCTCGTTTTCCTTTACATATTCTTTTATTTCCTGTGCCTTACCGCTTCCTATAAAAGTTTTGGAATCAGGCTGGGTTAATTTCTGAGTAAATCGTTTCTGAACCGTTGCTCCTGCTGTGAAGGCCAGGAATTCAAGTTCATCCATATATTCCGTAAGCTTCTCTTCATCCTGGTTTTGGGTAATAACCCCTACTAAAACTGCTCTTTCGTAATTATGTTGTTTCTTATCTAGCATTAATTTCTGTCTATGTTTGTGATTTTCACAAGATACCAATTTTCAGGAAAAAAAACAAAATCATTTTTTAATCTTACTCAATATTTAATGTTAATTTAAGTTTAGATCACTATACTTTTATAAAAAAGCAATACCTTTATAAAGCGGATTTACAAATCATAAACAATTAAAAATGTAAATATTGTAAAAACTAACACCCAAATCATGAATTCCCGTATTAAATGTATGATCATCGATAATGATGAGCTGGACAGGCTGGTTCTTCAACATCATATCAGGCAGTATGATAACATAGAGATTATTGCGTCCTTTAATTCGGCGGAAAAGGCAGCCCCTTACCTCGAATTTCCGATCGACCTGCTGATCTGCGAAACTAAACTTGAGGGCATTAACGGGATGGAATTCAGAAAACTAGCTCATAAGATTCCAGCATGCATCTTCTTAAGCTCCCAACCGGAGCTGGCCGCAGAAGCTTTTGACATTGATGTGCTCGACTTTATCACAAAACCCCTTAAAACAGAAAGATTTCAACATTCCATGGAGAAAGTTCTCAGTTTTTTTGAAATGAAAGAAAAATGCGAATGCTTTGATGCTCTTCTCGGTGAAAACTGTATTAAAATAAAAGAAAACGGTAATATTTCACAAGTAAGACTTACCGATATCCTGTATCTGGAAGCCTTAAAAGATTATACCCGGCTTGTTACCCATGAAAAAAAACACTGCGTTCTGGACTCCATTGGAAACCTTCTTCACAACAGCTTCTTCGACTCCTTTATAAGGATACACCGCAGCTATGCCGTTCCCCGGCATTTCATCCGTGGAAAAAGCAGCAATGAGATAGAGCTGATCCACCAAATCAGACTTCCCATAGGCAGAACTTATAAAGAAAGACTCTCTTTTCTTAATCCCTAACTCCTACATACCCAAATTTTTACGATAAAATGCCGTTGGTCGATTTTTTTTGACGTTAGTCTATTTTCCCTCAATCCGGTTGCGATATGTGGTAATTTAGTGTTCACAAATTTTCACCCGAAAACTTGTCAACCAATTAATAACCACAAAATTATTTTACATGAAAAGAACATCTATTCACTGCTTCTTTCTCATTCTGTTCACGTTTTCCGTCAGTCTACTGAATGCTCAGTCAGCAGTTCTGGCCACAGGAACAAATGCATCAGGGAGCAACGGCTCGGTTTCTTACAGTGTCGGACAGACGGCTTATCTTTACAAAGGAGCAAACTCCCAGGTTCTGGAAGGTGTACAGCAGGCCTACGAAATCACGACACTATCTGCCGGTGAAACCGCATTCAGGCAAGAAGGCATCCTACTTTACCCGAATCCTACCAGAGATTACCTGTATATAGATTTTACTTCGTCTCCATACAAAGGATCGGAATATCAGCTATACGACGCACAAGGTAAGCTGATCAGAAAAGACGTGATCTCACAGTCTAAGTCTGAGCTTAACCTTTCTTCTCTTCCTTCGGCGGTCTATATTATCAGGATCAATCAGAATGGAGACCATCTAAAAACATTTAAAGTCATCAAAAAATAACGCCATGAAAAAAATATTACTTTCTCTGGGGATCATGCTGGGCTTATTTATAGCACAGGCACAGGCTCCGGAAAAAATGAGCTACCAGGCTGTCATGAGAAATGGGTCGGGTCAGCTGCTGATCAATCAAAGTATTGCTGTCAAAGTGAGCATATTGCAGGGTTCTCCTGCCGGAACGCTGGTTTATTCTGAAAGACTGACCGGAAATACAAACGCCAACGGGCTCATCAGTATGGAAATAGGGACCGGAACCATACTTTCGGGAGTTTTTTCTGCAATCGACTGGCCAACAGGAAGCTATTATTTAAAAACTGAAACCGACCCTGCAGGTGGTACAAACTATACTATTGCAGGAACCAGCCAGTTACTAAGTGTTCCTTATGCTATGTATGCCAAATCTGCAGGCGGAACCGGCGGAAGTTTTGTTATTCCCTATACAAACACAGTAAATAACGCATCAACTTTATTCTCCCTGGTCAATGACGGGGACGGCACTTCTGTGGAGGGAATTAACAATACCACGACTTCCAGCATTGCTCCGGTTCGGGGTATTGTAAACAACTTGGCACCAGGCGGATTTTCCAGTGGTGTCCGGGGTATCAATAATGGAACCGGAGGGCTCGGAGTGGGTGTCTGGGGAAGCCAGAACGGAAGCGGCTGGGGTGTTTACGGTGTTACGCCTAACGGATTGGGTGTATATGGAAATGCAAGCGCAAACGGAACAGGTGTTTATGCTAACAGCAACACAGGAACCGGACTTACCGCAACCAGCAATAATGGAATTCCTGCAAACATATCTATTTTCAATAATGCCAATAACAATAATGTCCTCAATGTTTCCAGTGTAGGAAACGGAACTGTTGTGAATGTAACCACTACAGGCAACGGGGCTGGTGTCCAAAGTTCTACCGGGGCCGGATTCGGTCTGCATGGAATTACAAGTGCACAAACCTCTGCCGGTATCGTAGGTGATAATAACGGAAATGGTGAAGCAGTGGTAGGAAGAACAACCAGTGATATTGCAGGTGCCGTTGTAGGCCGTAATGACGGAGGAGGCTATGGGGTAAGAGGTTTTGTAGCAACAAATACTACCGGCACTTCCATCGGTGTCTTCGGGCAGGTTGGGCTTAATAGCGGAAAAGGAAGGGCCGGAAGGTTTGAAAACGTTAACGCTACGAATGACCTTAATACCCTGGAAGTAGAAACCAATGGTGCAGGAAACATTCCTGATAATACAAAGGGTAATGCATCCTCATTTCTTGTCAATAATACAAACAGTGTAGGAGCCGCGGTAAGAGGTGAAGTAAAAACGATCTTTGGAAACTTCGGCGCTGCCGGTGTTTTCGGAATTTCTTCGGGCACAGGTGGTTTTGCAGGTTTATTTCATGCCAGCAACCCATCCGGGAACGGTGCTGCATTGGTGGCTATCACCGATGGAAACGGGAATGCTATTACCGCAAATGCCAGCAAAGACGGAAATGCTGTAGAAGCTAATATAGACGGAGCAGGAAATGCGCTTTATGCATGGGTTCCTACTTTTGCAACCGGGCGTGCAGGAAGATTCAACATATTTAATGACGCCAATACAAGCGATGTTATAACAGTAACCACCGTAGGTAATGGTACGGCCGGAAACTTTAAGGTTGACAAGGTAACAGGTACCTCACCTGCTGTAAAAGGTGAAGTGAATTCACAATTCGCCAATTTCGGAACTGCTGGCATCTATGGGTTATCCTCAGGTACAGGAGGTTATGGAGGTCTTTTCTATGCCAGCAATCCTTCCGGAAATGGTCCGGCTCTGATTGCTATTGCAGACGGAAACGGAAACGGAATCACCGCTAACGCATCTAATACCGGTGATGGTGTAGAAGCTACTGTTGATGGATCAGGATCTGCAATTTATGGATGGGTACCGAACTTCGGAACAGGAAGGGCCGGCCGTTTTACCAATTTCAATACGGCCAACGGGCAAAACGTTTTGGATGTTCGTAATGATGGTACCGGAACTGCTGCAATGATAGACCACAGAGGTTCATCGGGGAATATACTAGTCATGAGAAATGTGGGTACCAATGTGGCGAGGGTGAATAAATCAGGTACAGGTTTTTTCAATGGCGGAACACAAAACAGTGGTGCAGACGTTGCTGAAGCATTTGATGTGGAAGGAAATACTTCAGAGTATGAACCTGGTGACATTTTAATTATTTCAACCAACTCAGACCGTACAGTAGAGAAATCATCAAAACCTTATTCTAATCTCGTAGCCGGAGTGTATGCAACAAAGCCGGGTGTGCTTCTGACTGAAGAGAATATAGATACTGAGCTTACAGGAAAAGTTCCGATGGGCGTTATTGGGGTGATTCCTACAAAGGTTTGCCTTGAAGGCGGTAAAATTAAAAGAGGAGATCTTCTGGTTACTTCATCAAAAATGGGAACAGCCATGAAGGCCAACCCTAAAAAGGTAAAAATAGGACAGGTGATTGGAAAAGCGCTTCAGGACTACGACCAAAACTCAATTGGTAAAATTAAAGTACTGGTAAACATTAAATAAACTATCATGAAATCACTATATATCATTGCATTTTTAGCACTAAGCATGTCTGCTTATGCTCAGCAAAACAAGAAAGCTCAGGAATCTGATGATCAGGCACAGGTCGTGAAGCAACTCAGAGAACGGGAAGCTCAACAGGCAAAAGATCTTCAGGAAAATACCCCTAAAAAACAGGCTGTGACCACTCTGGCATCAGAACAGGGACTTGAGGTAAAAAAACAAGACGCAAAAGCTCAGAACTCCAGCTCAAATAATTCTTCAGGAAAATTACTGCCCAATACAGCAACAATTGCTGAAATAAAAGCTTCTATCCCCAACAGACAGGCATCCCGAACCAACACAGCGAATTCTAGGAACACAAATAGCAATGTCGTAGGTCTGCCCAACACGGCAACCTTGGAAGAAATAAAGAAAACTATTCCAAAAAACTGATAACATAACCAGATTTCAAGCAAAAAGTCCGCTCCAGCGCGGACTTTTTATATTTTCAGGCTCAAATGGTTTTAGATACTTGAATTTCAGTTTAGCTTAAATGAGACCCTTAATCCCAGTCTGCCGCTACAAATTTCATAGAATTTCCATTATCATCAGATAAGGTAAGGAAATGTCCCTCTACGGAATAATGAGTCATTTTATCAAATTTCTGGCTGAAAGCTGTTTCCAGGTCCATATTCTGGCAGGCTTTCAATGTACTTCCTACTCCTGAAATTTTTACTTTTCCTCCGTTTTTAAATTCGGAAGTAAAAAACATACTGTTGCATCCCATATGGGCAGATCCCTTTATTTTTCTTTTTTCCATTACGCCTGTGAGGTTGATTTCTGCTTTATTTCTAACCAATTCCTCATTAGAAAATTTATCAAAAGAAACGAGCATCCACTGCCTTTGAAGAGCGGGATTTTTTTCAGGAACTGCAGAGCAGCTTACTGCCACCCAAAAAAACAAAACTGCAAAAAATGCTGTGAGTATTTTTTTCATGTGGGGTATCCTTCCATTTTCATACCATTCCGGGACAGAATATCGTAAAAATTAGTAAATTAGCGACACAAAAATTATTTTATAAAATGAAAAGACTATTTCTACTGTTCACTTTCTTGTTGGGCTTTGCCCAGATGAGGGCGGATGAGGGGATGTGGCTGTTAATGCTCATCAAAAGACTTAACGGGGTCGATATGCAAAAAGAAGGACTGCATTTGACACCTGAAGAAATTTATTCGGTAAACAATTCAAGCTTAAAGGATGCGATCGTAAGTTTTGGAGGCTTCTGTACGGGAGAAATTGTTTCTGACAAAGGACTTATCTTCACGAACCACCACTGTGGTTACGGTGCCGTTGCTGCTGCTTCCACTCCGGAAAAAGATTATCTGAAAAACGGATTCTGGGCTATGAAGCAGAAGGACGAATTCAACGCAAAGGATCTTTATGTAAGATTTTTGGTAAGAATGGATGATGCTACGCAGAGAATCAATTCCAAGCTTAATAACAATATGACCGGAGCAGAGAGAAAAGCAGTCATTGATGCTGAAACAAAAGCCATCCAGACTGAAAACTCTGAAAACGGAAAATATACGGTAGTGGTAAAAGATTTCTTCAACGGAAATGAATTCTACTATTTTGTATATCAGGATTATAAGGACATCAGATTGGTAGGAGCACCACCTTCATCTTTGGGTAAATTCGGGGGTGATACCGATAACTGGGAATGGCCAAGACATACTGCTGACTTCACTGTATTCAGAGTATATGCTGATGCAGCAGGAAACCCTGCGGAATATGCCCCAAGCAACGTTCCATTGAAGCCTAAGCACTTCCTTCCGGTTTCTCTTAAAGGAATCAAGCCTGGAGATTTTTCAATGATCTTAGGATATCCTGGAAGAACAAACCGTTACCTTACTTCTTACGGAATCCAGCAGATGGTGAACAAAGACTATCCGGCTTGGGTAGAAGCTTCCAAACTGGCTATGGATGTTATGAAAAAGTATATGAACAAGGATAAAGCCACTCAGCTTAATTATGCTTCTCAATATGCTTCTGTAGCAAACTACTGGAAAAACAGACAGGGAACGATTGATGCGGTAGATAAAAACGGAACGATCTCTGATAAACAAAAGATCGAGGATACCTACAGAAAATGGACTGCATTACCAGGAAATTCAGAATACGACGGTGTTTTAGAAGATATTGGAGCTTATTACAAGCAGGTTTCCGACAGAAATGTTGAAAGAAACTATGCTTCACAGTTCTCCAGAAATGCAAAATATATTACTCTTGCCCTACAGGTAGGGTCTGTTCTTAAAGCCTATTCTGCACAGGATATGCAGGGAAGGTTGGCAATGAAGGCCAAAACTGAAGCAGCCATCAAAGCAGCTTATGAAAACTTCAATCCGGCCCTGGAAGGAGAAATGCTTGCTTCTATGGCTGGTCTTTACCAATCCAGAGTGACAAATAAGGAAGTGGCATCTGCTACTATTTTAGGATTGGATTCCAAGACTCTTTCTAACGTAGCCTATTCTTCAATTTTCGCAAATAAGACTTCTGCTACGAACTTCTTATTGAATCCGGATGCATTGAAACTTGATGCAGATCCACTTTGGAAAATTGCCAACGGAATCGTTGCCGATCAGAAAATGATAACGGAAAAGTATTCTAAAGTTGACGATAACTTTAATAAGAACAACCGTTTATTCTTAGCCGGATTAATGAAAGCGATGCCTGAGAAAAAATTCTATCCGGATGCCAATTCTACCATGAGATTAACTTACGGAACTGTAGATAAGCTTCCTGTAAGAAATGACAGAAACTACTTCGGTGTTACTGACAATTATTATACGGATATGACCGGTCTTGTAGGAAAATACAAGAAAGGGGATGAAGAATTCGACCTTCCTCAAAGAGTGATCGATCTTTATAACCTTAAAGATTTCGGTCAGTACGCTGATGCTGCAGGATATATGCCGGTAAACTTCCTTTCCAACAATGACATTACGGGTGGTAACTCCGGTTCTCCTGTAATTGACGGAGATGGAAACCTTATCGGTATTGCATTCGACGGAAACAGCGAAGCATTAAGCGGTGATATCGTATTTGAACAGGACTGGCAGAAAACAATTAACGTAGATGTACGTTTTGTTCTTTGGACAATCGACAAATATGCTGGAGCAAGAAGGCTGATCGACGAATTAAAGCTTGTAAGAGGAGAAAACACACCTCCTGATACGAAGTCTAAAAATTCAGGGACTACCCAAATGCCTAAAAAAGCAAAAAAAGTAAAATAATCTTTTTTGATATATTTTAAAACCGTGAATGTAAATTCACGGTTTTTTTATTTTTGATTTAAAATCTTTATCATGAAACAGAAAATAGAATTTACCGGAATTATAAAGCAAAACGGATCCATGAACGCCGCTTTTGTAGAATTCCCTTTTTCTACGGAAGAATTGTTCGGCAAAAAAGGACAGGTCAAAGTTAAAGCAACATTTGATAATAAGATAGAATATCGTGGAAGTCTTGCCAAAATGAAATCTGACTGTCATATTTTAGGTTTAACCCAGGATATTCGGAAGCAGTTGGGAAAGTCTTTTGGTGACGAAGTTTCAGTAAGACTTACTGAAGATAAAGAGGAAAGAACCGTTGATATTGCTGATGATATTGCTCTTGTTTTCAATGAAAATCCCGATGCAAAAAAACGATTTGATGCCATGAGCTATACTCACAGAAAAGAATACATCCGCTGGATCGAAGAAGCGAAAAAGTCTGAAACCAGGGAAAACAGGAAGATTAAAATGATTGAAATGCTTTTGAGTGGGAAAAAGGGAGTTTAGAAACCCAAACTCCCTTAATTATTTACACTTTCAATTCTGCTTTAAGCCATTGTGCGGCGTTACCATTTGTAATAGTAATTTTTCCATTATTATGGACAACATTAACTCCAAGTTCGTTGACAACCGGTTTAAAATATCCTTTATTAAGATTAGTATCTATATCCCTCTGCCACAAGAACATCGCAAACTGTCCGGAATAATTCTGAAGCATTAAGGTTCCTAAAGTACTTCCAAAACCGAAAGGTTCAATACCAATTTCGTTAGCTTCATTGGCATTAAAATATTTTTTCGGAAGTAAATCAATAGATCCGTTTAAATAAGCTTTCGTTTTCTGGCCATTGGTCTGCCAGGTATGCTCCATATAATTGGCTGTTGTGGCAGCATCAATTGCAGTTGCTCCGAAGTGGTGATTACCATCTTCTAAAAATCTTGCGTGAAAAACCTGAGGGGTAAAAATAATGGGCACATTCCATTCCGGAGAAATATTTGCTGTTTCAAGAAGATAGTCTGAGTCGGCTATAAATTCAGAAGATTCGCTTGCAGGAATTGCTTTCTTTTTCGAAGGTATATATCTCCAGGCATTCCCAGCATAGTTAATATTTCGTTGTGTAGATTTTATGGTCTCTGTTCCATCTGCAAAAATCTTAACAGCATGTAAGGAATTTATGTTGTTTCCCGTAATAGAAATTCCTGCTACCTTGCTTAAATAAATTGCCTGATATGCTCCTGTATGAAACAAGTTTCCTGAAATATTAATGCCTCTTACCGTTTCATCATTTCCGCTTATTCCTAATTTAATATAAGAATCAACAAGGCTTTCATTATATCCTTCAAAATAGTTTCCTGAAATATTAATTCCAAAACTATTGGTAAGAACTAAACGTCCAGCAGAATATTCAAAACTACACCCAGAAATATTTCCTCCTGTAGTGGTATCTGTAATTTCTGAAGGAATCCCTTTTCCAAGAATTTTTAAATTAGTTACATTAAAGGCATTTGTAGCATTTTCAAACTTAAATGCCTGATAAGTCCCCTGGAAATAAACTGAATTAAGTTTAGTAAAATAACAATCATTTAAATTAAATCCCAATTTCATCCCATCAAAACGACAATCCGTAATTCTTAAATAATGGCTGGATTTTGCTTTAACAAATGTTTGGGCAGTTGTTTCATTAATAGAGATAAAGTTTTTAATATGTACATTATTGTAGTGTTCATAAATATCCACCATAACAGGATCGCCATTAGGAAAAACTTCCGGAACCCCTTCATCATCTACTGCTTGCTCTGTTCTTAAAAACGTAGCTTCAATATTAAAAATTACAATATCATTATATTTACTACTTGAAAGCTCACAATTTTTACCGTCAATAATCAAATCTCCTCTTTTGATTTCTAGTGTTGAATCCACAATTACCTTTTCCAATCCGTAAAATGCAACCTCATTTACTTTTTTATTATCTTTAATATCCAAAAGCATCTGACTTAATTTTGCACTTTCATCAGTTCCATCTCCACTTACACTCCACCACCTTACATCTGCAACCTCAAATATTCTTTCATATTTATAGTTTCCTATATTTTTAGTTAATACATTGTTCACCGCGCTATCTGCAGCACCTATTTTTCTCCACGAATATTCCAATCCGGTAAATTCATCTGTCAATAAAATAATTTCGTCTGTTGTACTCATTTTTAATATTTTTGATTTTGTTACGGGACATCAAATACAGATTAGCTATTTGTCTGTACATGTTGCGAATATCATCCCGCACTGCGACAAAACTCGACGTATTATTTTAAATATAAAAAAGGCCGGAAATAAACTTTCCGACCTTATACTCAATAATTTAAGTTATGACGTTAGGATTCCCAGATACTTCAAATAGGCATCCAGTATCTTTTTATCAAAAACCGGCTCCTCAATACCAGATCCCTCCAGAAACTGAATGACATTCGAACAGTCCCAGATATAGGTATTCTGGTAAAGCTCCACCGTAGAAAGCCCTTCATGCATATTATCCTTAAATAAACTTGTCAACGGATAAAGGCGGTTTTTACTATCATCTTCCCACTGTTTTCTCCACTCTTTGTAAAGAAGTGCCTCAAGAGTAAGCGGATAGTATTTCTTGAGGAGCATAAAGAAATCTTCAAGGGTAAGGTTGGTTTCCGGTTTCGCAATCAGGTTGAATTTTTTGCCAATCGCATCTTTATTTTTTGTGATATGAGACATTGCTTTGGTCATATAGTCTACCGTGATCAGTCCCTCTCTTAATTCAGTAAGCAAGGGATAAGATTTAAACTCAACACAGTTTTTTACAAGCCCTGACCACCATTGATAAGGAGCACTGGCGCCTGTCTGACTATGGCACATGGCATAGCCAAGACGGTAAGTAATTAACGGAAGGCCCTCTTTAGCGGCAAGATCAGCCACCGCTTCCATCACCCATTTACTTCTTACATACCCGATATCCTTGCTTACAGACATCAGATTCTGGGCAATATCATCACTTTCCAGCATCACGGTTTTCCCTGTGAAAACATGACCCCAACTGTAAACAGAAATGGTAGATAACAGAGCAAGACATTTGGTCCTTTCGGCACCGGCAAGCTTTATAATTTCTCTTAAGCCCTCCACATTCGGTGCTTTCATGTAGGAATAAGGCTCTATAAAATTAACTGAGCTTCCCGAATGATAAATAAGGTCCAGCATTGCTGCAAGTTTTTTGAATTTCTCTTCGGAAAAGCCTAATAATGGAAGCGATAAATCTCCTATTACCGGAATAATTCTAGGCTTCTGCTCTTCTTTTCTATCAATATGGTACTGTTTATAGCAGCGGTCTATTTTCTCTACGGCATGAAACTCATCCTGAGCTCTTACGAGACAGTAGATATCTGCGGATGTAGTATCCAAAAGTTCCTGAAGTAAATGGATTCCGACAAATCCCGTAACTCCTGTCAGAAATATGTTTTTAGGATTTTTCAATTGTTTTGGATCGAAACCTCCCGCAAAAACGGTTCCCGGAGCCAGATAAACATCCTGCTGAAGAGCTACGTAAGGTTCTACATCTTCTTCAGGAACAGCTTCCCTGGATTCTCGGGCCCTAATGATCAGTTCATTGGAAAGCTGTTTGAGGACCGGAAACTGGTAAATATCCCGCATATAGACTTTGGTTTCCAACCTCGAATTCAAGGCAGTTGCAACGATAGCAACAAGCAGAGAGTTCCCCCCAATATCAAAAAAATTATCTGTGATATTGATTACCGGGCGCTCCAGTTCTTCAGCCCAGATATCTGCTATAATCCTTTCGGTCTCATTGGTAGGTGGTTCTGTAGAAATAAGCTCTCTTGCTTCTTTATCTGCAAGTTCCTTTAACAAAAGAGTGTCTGTTTTCCCATTAGGAGTAAGTGGTATTTTATCAATGATTATAATCTGGGCGGGAATCATATACCCCGGAAGCTCTTCTTTCAACTGTTGCCTTACCCATGTAGCATCTACTTTTTCTCCGGATTTCAGCAAGATAAAAGCTACAATATATTTATTGCTTCCATGATCTTTTGTAATTACAGCAGCTTCCTGTATCCCTTCCAAACAGGTAAGGCTACGTTCAATTTCTCCCAATTCCACCCGAAAACCTCTAATTTTCACCTGATTGTCTATTCTCCCTAAAAATTCAATATCTCCATCAGATTTCCAACGGGCAAGATCACCGGTGCGGTACAGTCTTTCATTTCCTCTGAATGGATTTTGAACAAATTTCGAAGCTGTAAGCTCTTCATTGTTAAGATAGCCTTTAGCTAAAAGAGTTCCCCCTATATATAACTCTCCCACGGCTCCTAAAGGCAATAATTCGCTGTTTTCTCCTAAGATGTAAGCCTGTGCATTGGCTATTGGTCTCCCTATTGAAGAAATGTATTGTCCATTCATATCTTTAACTTTTTTGAAAGTAGCATAGACTGTACATTCGGTAGGACCGTAATAATCAATCAATTCATAACTCAATTCGCTGGTAAGCACAGGCTTGAGCTTTTCTCCTCCTGTAAAAAGGTACTTAAGATCTAAATCATTATATTTTCGGGTTTCTTCAACAACAGACGGCACAAGAACAGAAGGTGCAAATCCATGGGTGATTCTGTTTTTTCGGTAAAATTTTACAAGTGCTGATGCCTCCACCCTGTCTTCATTGTCTGCTATAAAAATAACAGCACCGGCAGTAAGTGCTGACCAGGTCTCCCATACGGAAATATCAAATGCAAGCCCGGCAACAAGGGTAAGCCGCGAGGTGTGATCAACATGAAAATACTGGTTGTGCCAGATCGCCAGGTGCTGGATGCTATGATGAGAAATCATAACACCTTTGGGATTTCCTGTCGAGCCGGATGTGTAGATGGTATAAGCCAATGCATCCTGATGTAAAGTAATATCAGGCAGTTCAATAGGCAGATATTCCAGGCTTTCTTTGTGGTCCAGGTAAAATATTTCAGACCCTGCCGTCAATAAATTTCCATGCACAGTATCGGTAATAATAATTCCTGCTGAGGTGTCTGCCAGGATATATTCTACACGTTTTACTGGATAAGCAGGATCTACAGGAACATAAGCAGCACCGGTTTTCAAAATTCCAAGGATGGCAATAAGCCACTCTAACGAACGATCCAGCCATACCGGAACAAACATTCCTTCTTTTATTCCTTTTTTCAGCAGGATATTGGCAAGCTGATTGCTTTTCTGATCAAGCTCCCGATAACTTATTTGCTTATCCTGATAAACAGCAGCAGTATTTTCCGGATGAAGTATCACCTGTTTTTTAAAAAGAGAAACGAGTGTTTCTTCCTTGGGATAGTCCCAATTTGTTTCATTAAAATTATTAAGAAGTTTTTCTCTGTCTTCAGCGGATAAAAGAACAGATACACTAGCAGGCTGCCCCACTGGTGTCGGTATTGTATTTGGCATATTAGTCTTTGTTTTGTTTGATGATAAAAAGGTCAAATGATCTGCATTGCGCAGCCTTCCAGACATATTTAATACGTCTAGTACAAGTTAAATAGCTAAGAATACTTTAGTTTCTATACTATCCTCATTCAAAATCAGTAAATGACTAGGTAGTGTTGGTGAATTTTTCTTTCATAATGCAATATTTTTAAAAATTTGGTAATCAAATTTAACATAATATTTCACATGAGCAAAAACCGATTATACTTTATCAAATTAAGACTAAAGAATTACTATTCCTTGTAGTAAAAAAAACGGGTCATTTTGAAAATCACAGGAACTATCAAATGAATTACAGCCCTTTTCAGGAGTTAGATTTATTTCAGGAACTTGGCATTCATTATACATTCCAAAATTCCCGGTCCAGACTTCTGTACTGTATGGCTTCTGAAATATGATGAGACAATATATTTTCTGTACCTTCCAGATCTGCTGCTGTTCTGGCCACTTTCAGAATACGGTCGTAAGCTCTTGCTGAAAGATTCAGTCTCTCCATTGCCAGCTTAATGAGATTCATAGAGGTTTCATCCAAACTGCAAAATGCTTCAATTTCTTTAGGCCCTATCTGAGCATTATAACTGATATTAAGATTTTTATACCGCTCATTCTGAATACTGCGTGCCTTCAGGACACGTTCTCTTATGTCTGAGCTTTTTTCTCCTTTTCTTTTTTCTGCCAACTGCTCAAATTCTACTTTCTGTACCTCAATATGGATATCAATCCTGTCTAATAAAGGCCCGGAAAGCTTGTTCATATACCGCTGCATTTCGTAAACAGATGAGGTATTTCCAGGGTCGTCCGGAAAAAAACCACTTGGGCTCGGGTTCATAGAAGCTACCAACATAAAGCTTGCAGGATAGTTTACAGTAAATCTGGCTCTGGAAATCGTTACTTCCCGGTCTTCGAGAGGCTGCCTCATCACTTCAAGAACCGTTCTTTTAAACTCCGGCATCTCATCCAGGAACAAAACCCCGTTGTGGGCAAGCGAAATTTCTCCCGGCTGGGGATAGCTTCCGCCTCCTACCAATGCAACGTCTGAAATGGTATGATGCGGCGAACGGAAAGGCCGGACGGTCATAAGAGAAGTTTCTGCACCCATTTTACCGGCTACAGAATGTATTTTTGTTGTTTCCAAAGCTTCCTTTAGTGTCAAAGGAGGAAGAATACCGGGTACTCTTTTGGCAAGCATGGTTTTTCCGCTTCCGGGAGGACCGATCAAAATGATATTGTGACCGCCGGCAGCTGCTACTTCCATTGCTCTTTTTGCTGTTTCCTGGCCTTTAACTTCTGAGAAATCAAACGGGAAATCATTCATCTTTTCCTGAAACTCTTTTCGGGTGTCGAGTATTATTCTTTCGAGAGGCTTTCCTTCATTAAAGAAATCAATGACTTCTTTAATATTTCCTACTCCGTAAACTTCCAGATTGTCCACAATTGCTGCCTCCCGGGTGTTCTGCTTAGGAAGTATGATTCCTTTGAAACCCTCTTCCCTAGCCTGAATGGCTATTGGCAGCACTCCTTTTATCGGCTGGAGGCTTCCGTCAAGAGAAAGCTCACCCATAATGATATAGTCATGAATATTTTCAGCAAGGATTTGGTCTGATGCGGCAAGAATGCCTACAGCAATGGAGAGATCATAGGCCGCCCCTTCTTTCCGGAGATCTGCAGGCGCCATATTGATTGTAATTTTCTTACCCGGAATTTTGTATCCTACGTTCTTCAATGCAGCAGAAATTCTGTAACTGCTTTCTTTGATGGCATTATCGGGAAGCCCAACAAGATGATACCCTACTCCACCGGTGTCTACATTGACTTCTATGGTAATGGTTTGCGCAGCAACCCCATGGATTGCACTGCCATAAATTTTAACTAACATGATTGGTGTTTTTTGTAAAAATAAATAATATATTATTTCAAAAAATCAACTTTTATATGGATAGTTTCCCGGTTGAAAATAGGTTTTAAAAGAAATTATTCTTAAAAAAGACAAACCGGTACAGATTATCTCCATACCGGCTTACCATTGATTAAAAAAAACTAATTAAGGAATCTATATACCATTTATTTTTTGATGAATTTATTCTTATAGGCTTTTCCGTCTGAATCTTTGGAAAGAATAATATAATTACCGGGTACAAGCCTGCTTACATCGATTGCCTCATTAAACTGATGATCTTTCTTTTGCAGAACTATTTTCCCTGACATATCCAGAATGGAAATCTCTTTATACATTTTATCGGATTCTTTTCCGATATACAGGAACTGTGCCGTAGGATTTGGGTACACTTTCAGGCTATTTTCTTTTCGTTTTACCTCGTCAGTTCCAAGGCTGCAAAACTCCCAACTCCCGAAATTCACTTTTACAAAGTTTCCGGTTCCTAAAAACTCACACTGATCCGGGCAATATTCCGTACATGCATAAAATCCGTATTCTCCCGATTCCGTTGCCACATAACTATCTCCCGTTACCCCATTGATGACGCAGGGATCTCCCGGAGAAGGTGGTGGGCTGCTGGGAATGCATCTGTACCAGACATGGTTTCCGTACAAATCAGGAAAAGCATCATCGAATTTTACGGACGCTCCTGTACATACATTAAGCTCTCCCGCTCCTACCACCTCAAAGGTTCCGGGGGCCATTGTGCTGATCATTGCAGGTAGCGCATAGGCAAATCCGTCTGCCATTATTGCAGGGCTTTCCGCTGTACAATCGCCCTGTGTAACCGCTACTTTAAAATAATAAAGCTGGTCATCATTTCCATTGATGGTAAGGGTTTGTGAGGTTGCCCCGGGAATTGCAGTCCAAGGATTGTTATTTGGTGTTTGCCAGGTCCATTCTTGCTTATACCACTGGTAAGTTCCGAATGCCTGTGTTGAAAGTACTTCTGTTTCGGTATTGCAGAACAGAACTTTATCAGGATATTTCAGGCCCAGTCTCGGACTTGTAATGGTGGGATTGCACTGTGCTTTCATATTCATTAGGGCCATGAAAAGGAAAGCCAAAAAAATCAGTTTTGGTTTCATATGTAAATATTTAATGGTTGATGTATTTAGAGGCATCAGTCCAGTAAAAGCCTGATCCCGAATTTCATATTGAAGTTTAAAGGTTTTTCTTTGTAAATGGTATTGAGCTGGCTGTCATTCTTGAAATGGTAGCCAATACCGGGTTCTGCATATATACCGATCTTATCGATAATCTTCACCTGCAATCCTACTGCTGAATTCACGGAAACCTGTACAGGTTTTATATCAAGCCGTTCTTCCTGGGTATCCTGTACCTCATTATCTACGATATACTGGGTTTTAAGCTTTCCTGCAACTGCTTTTTCGACCAGTACACCTCCGGTAACGTATCCTGTAAAACGTCCTTTCTGAATCACATTATAATTGACCTGTACCGGAATCCCTATATAATGAACGCTCTGATCTCCTTTTATGTAGTTTGAATTGCTTCCTGAGTGGAGTTCGGACGTAAGTTTTGTATAATTGACACCCGTTCCGATTCCCCATCTTTTCCCAAGGTTATAATATACAGACACTCCAAATGTAACCGGAATCTTATGTCTTATTCTGGCTTCCACTTCTTTACTTTGGTTAGCCAGAAGGACTTCTGTAAGCGGATCCGGATCTGTCCCTGAGATCCACATATCGCTAAAAGCCATAGGGGCTCCGCTGATGGACGTGTAGCCCGGGAATTTCTCAGAGGAATTTGAAGAAACATTGCCTGTAAGCATGCTCAGCATCCATTTCTTTGATTTATGGACAGGGGCTTTAGGCTTATCATTAGCGGCAAACCTTTCTGGGAGTTTCTCGTTATTATTAAAAGTTTCTCCGGCAGTTTGCTCATTTTTCAGAGCCGGGTTTTCATCGACTGGAGGAAGGCCGGAAACAGGAGATTCTTTTTTGGCTAAAAGGTCTTCCCCATTTTCTTTTTCTCCTGATACCGGTATTATTCCAGGAATATCTGTTATTTTTTTACCTAATCCATGATCTAAAATATGAATGCTCATCTTACCCGCTGAATGATCTCCCTGGCTGCTATACTTCTCACCTGGTACAATATTGATTGGATCGCCTGTATTTGCTTTTACCTGTTCTGCCAGTTTTGTATCGGTTTGCTTAAAATTATCTGCGTTTTCAGCACTTTTTGATATTTGAGGTCCTGTTTTATCTGTGTTTGTTTCCAGCAAAAGTTTTCCTGTAAAGAACAATAGGGCAATAGCTGCTGCAATTCCGCCAATACGGTACAGCAAAGTATTTGTTTTACCTGCAGAAATCGTTTTGTCTTCTTTTTTGTCATCATTTTCCAACAAAACACCTCCGGCAATTCCTTTGTCTTCTTCTCTGGAAAAAAGTTCATCTTTAATATCATCCCACAGCCCATCCGGAACATCCTCTTCGTGGTCCTCCATTTTCCTGTGCAGGTCATTCAGCCACTGATTATTCATATTGTGCTTTTTTTGACATTTTAAATTCTTTAATTTTCTGGACCAGCAGCCCTTTTGCCCTATGAAACTGGGAAGCGGAAGAGTTTTCTGCTATTCCTAAAAGCCCTGCAATTTCTTTATGGCTTTTTTTCTCAAATACAAACAGATTAAATACAGTTCTGTACCCATCCGGAAGTGACCGGATCATTTTCATAATTGCTGCCTGAGGAATCTCTTCAAGATCAGGTTCTTCATCATCGGGGATATCGGGATATTCTGCGAGATCATCCGTTGTTGTATTGCCGGAATGCTGTCTTATATGCTTTAAAGCTTCGTTTACGGTAATCCGGATCATCCATGCCTTCAATGAACCGTTGCCTCTGTACTCAAATGTTTCTATAGAGCGAAACATTTTGATAAAGCTGTTCTGAAGAACATCATGAACATCATCCTTACCTGAAAGATAACGGGAACAGACTCCGGCAAGGTTTCCGGAATAGTTTCCGAAAAGCTCTTTCCAGGCAGCTTCTTCCTTCGTGAGAAGGCGTCTTATCAAAATCTGCTCCTTGTTTTCTTCCATGTATGATTAAGGTCCGGCTTAGATACCTATTAAAATTTTAAAGCAAAAATAGACTGCATCCGGCAAACCACAATCTATTGTTTATATTATATGAATATTAATTTGTTTTTATACAGTATGGGAAATTGTAGTAAATTGGCTCAAAAGGGCTTAGCTCCGTCCCGTTTACAGTAATTTTTTCTGCTGCCAGAGCAAATCTCAATGTGTGATCCAATCCTGCAAAGTAACCTTTCTGTTTTGCCGCCAATGTCACAACTGTTTTTTTATTGACTCCGTCTACGGGGATCTGAAGTTCAAGATCTTTGGGTGCAAAGGTGAGCTCAACCCAGTTTTTATCCGCATTTAATACAGAACCATAGTTGAGGTTATATTTTACTTTTCCCATTGCTGCCAAAGCATTCTGTACTTTTACGGGATCTTTTACTACTGCCGTTACAATTTCTTTCAGGGGAAATTCCGGAAATGTCAACGTATCTTTTTTTATTTTAAAGTCAACAATTTTCTCTGCTTTGAACTCTCCCTGCACCGTAATCAGCCTTCCTTTGTAATTGCCGTTAATATCTTCCAGTTTTACGGGTGGCACCTCTATCCTGTCCTCATTCATACATGAGAACAGGGAAAAGAGGATTGAGATAACCAAAACAGCTGTAATCATTTTAAGTACTATTAAATTCTTCATTTCATTATTTTTTTAACATTAAACATTAATTGTATTGAGTACTCATTTATAAAATCCGGTTTTTGGGAAATCTTGCGTGGAGATTTGAAAAAAAGTGAAATTATTTTTGTAATTAACTGATTTACTGTGGATAAAATTTTCAATTTTTAAAAAAATAAAACCAGCGTGGAAAAACCCATGCTGGTTTTGATTATTAGGTTATATTTTTATGAGCTTTTAAATACTTCTCTGAATTACAAGTTTTGTTTGAGCATTTTACAATCAAAATCCATTATAGAGTTACTAAAAATTATGGAAATAGATTTTCAATCGTTCTCTTGATTATTTTTATCCTTTTCATGCAAAGGAACTTTAGGCTTTTGCAATTCTAAAGAATATTCATATTTTAGTTTCAGATAAAGACTTTTATTTTCTTTAGAATTTTCAATTTCCTTATGATACCCAATTATAGCAAAATACAAAGGAAGCGAGTAATAATTATAATTGCTTGACTTAATATTTTCAATCCAGTTTAGGTGAGGATCTTTTAAATTACTTTTCAACTTTTCAATAACTATATCTCTAATTTTGATTTGCTCTTCATAAATCAGATATTCTGGCATAGCATTTAAAGTGATCGCCTTTTCGTACAATACTCTTTCTCTCCTTTCCTCATCTGATGGGTCAGAATTATAAAAGAAAGAAAAAAAGAAAATAGCCATACCATATAAAATTAAAACAGGTATAATAGGAATATCAAATTTATCCCACAAAAAGAATAAATAGTAATAAAACCACAAAAGAGAAAGATGTAAGAGCATAGCTAGAGTAAAAAAACGGAAGACTACTTTGCTGTATTTTTAGTATTTAAGAAATTTATTCTGAATTCTCAAATTAATAACGTAAAAACAAAGAATGAGGCTGTCCATACTTTTCGGACAGCCTCATCATTTAATTCAAGGCCAATATATTAAGTGTTTTCTGCAAAATGCATTTACTTTTTTACTCATAAGTACTGTGATATTTCATCATTTTTATAATAAAAATTTTAAAAAAAAATTATTAATTCGTTAGTATGAATTTCACCATTTTTTACACTTAAAACATTAGAAATTAATCCTGCATCTTCTAATTTTTCTATCATCCATTTATTATCTTTTTCCACAATCATAATATTGAACTCTTTGTCATCATAATTTGAACTAAAAAATTTTCGTCTTTTGTTATCTCTAAGTTCTTTTTTTAAATGGACAAATCCTTTAAAACCAATAAGGTTTAATTTTTCTTCTATAGTCATATTTATTTTATTTTTTTAAGAATATTACATCAACAGAAATGTAGACTCCCTCAGAGTTTTTAATGGAGGTTGATTCTAACTTAGCTACATTAAATCCCAACTCACTAGCCATTTTTCCAGTAAAAGTTCCCTTAGCCGCCTCTTCTTGAGACATTCCTTTTTTAATTAGTTCATTAAAAGTATTCAAATTATCACCACCTTTTACACTTGATCTCCATGTGCCTCTAATTCTAGATATTTCATCATACTCAACGTTAATAAAAGCAAACAAATTTTTAAAAATTCTTCTACCATTATTTTCTAAAGAGGTATTCTTAGTAGTAATTGAAATATTAAATTCACTGTCATCACCCAGCCACGCTTTAGCAACATTCTCACGGTCTAATCCCCGAATAACACCCCCCCCATCTTCTTCTATTACTTTGTTAATACGTACTTGTTTTATTAACTCATTTAAAACTTCTCCAACTTTCTCTGAACTATAGCTCACTTTTCTTATTTCCTGTAGAGCTTTCTGATACGTTTTATCATAACGGTTTCCCTGTGCAATAATCTCACCTTTATATACCAAAGCAAATCTTCTGTTACTGCTTATTAAATCCATTATATCAGGATTAATGCCTTTCCCTATTTCATCTATGGTCACTGTGGCATCCAGTTTCAATAAAAATGCTCTGTGTTTCACTAAAGTATCATGTTTTATCGCTCTTGTTTTGGAAAATAACAACTGCTTCTAATTTCTTAAAAGCAGCTTGTATAATAATTTTTAGAAAAATTATGTTATAATATTATGATAGTCTATCACAAATGACTCTAAATTATTCTGTTTTCTAAAGTTCATTGAAATCTCTTTCATTTTTCCATCGTATTTAAAAGATTTTTCAGGGATTTTATTTTCTATAATACCTAAAGCAAAATGAGGTGGCATTTGATGTTCAATGAAAAACACTCCGGAATCGTCTTCCAAATCATTTAATAAATTTACAAAATACTTATAAAAATCATTTTCTACGATTTCTTTCTCATAATAATCTGTAATTAATAAACATACAAATTCAAAATACTTTTCTCTAAGAAAAATTTTTTTTATCCCGTCATCAGTATCGGTAAATATAAATTGACTGTTCTTGATAGGTTTCATTTTTTATAATCTTTATTTTATTTTTTTAAATATTTAGTAAGAATGTTAGCTCCTTTCTCACTTGTTATGGCTATCTGTAACTCTTTATGTGCCTTCGGTAGTGCAAATCCCTCCTTCACATCCCAAGGATTTTTCAGTTTTGGACCAATTACCACATCATAATCATGTACTAAATTTCCTGTTCTTGCTTTGGTTACAAAATCTGCCCATTCTTGAGTTGGAGAATCAAATACTTTAATGTTTAACTTTAGAACTTCCTTCTCCGGTATGTCAAATTGTACAACATCTGACGGTAATCCACGGTTGCCAAATTTGTATTTATTATAACCAACGGTTTCTTTATAAGATGAACTTGTATAAAACGCTTCTTTTCCGTTTGTATTAAAGTCCAATTCAATAAGGTTCATTGATAATAAAACTCCATTTTTCTTTATTGAAATGGCTGCATTTGGGTTCGTTCCATGAAAAAGATCTAGGCTATAATGAGTTCTGCTATTTTATTCTTCCTAGTCAATACTACATTTCTTCTGATATTTATACCTAAAGAATGATAATTTTTGAAACAAAATACGGCAACTAATTGCTGCCGTTATAATTATTCTTTTTTTATTTAATCTAATCCATCATAAAAATCACTTTTACTATTTCTTTTTACAATGCCATTTTCTCTTTTTTCGAAGATATAATCTCCATTAAAAATTAAATAGTAGTCTTCTTTAGGATAAATTTCATTAGTGATTTTATGAACCATTTGTAATACAGATTTTCTTAATAATACTGAACCTGCATGTTTTTTTATAACATCAAATGAAATAAAAGAAATTTCATCAAGTTCTAATTCTAACATATTATCTTCAAAGTGCCCGCCAATATATCCATTATCATATGAAAATAAACCAGAGACTAAAAAAAGATTATTATCATGATTTTCAATCATTTTTTTTAATTCTGGTTTTTCTTCAACTTTTCTTGTAAATTTTAAGTTATATGTGAGTGACATAATTTTTTATTTTTTTATTATTAAATGATTAATTTTACCTTCTTTCGTTATGTACATAACCTCTTCCAGATCTTCAATAACCCAATCTGAAAACTGCTTTTGAAGTTTTACCATATCTCCTTCCCAAATTTTAAGATTTATTACAACTCTTCTAGTTTGTTGTTTAATAATTTTTTCTTTAACTTCAGTCCAGATTCCTCTAACAGCTTTATCTTTACTAGTAGGTGAATAACAATCAAAAATTTTGCCTTCAATTTTATAATCAGGATTTTTTACTCCCGAAACAAATGGATTTTGTTCTATATCAAAACCATTTTTTGCCAATATTTCAGCTGCTTCATTTTCTAACTCTAATGATATTCTGGTAACATCATCTGAGACTTTTGGCATTTTAGTGATTATTCCTTTAGGTTTTGCAAAAATATTTTTAGACTTACTTGGTTTTGTTCTATTCTTTAAAGTTACTAATTCATCTAAAATATCTCCAACCTTCTCTGCATCATAACTTACCTTTTTCAGATTTGCTAAAATTTCCTGATAAGCTCTATCGTATCTGTTTCCCTGAGCAATAATCTCTCCTTTATAAATTAGAGCAAATGTTCTGTTACTGCTTATTGAACCAATAATATCAGGATTAATACCTCCTTTTCTTCCAATACTCTCCATAATAGCAGCTGCATCGAGCTCTATGAAAAAGGCCCCGTTTTGTATCAAAGCATCACATTCCGAAGTTTTTGAAAAGAACCCTGCGCTCGGGATCACCCATTCTGTAGGAGTAAACATACGGAGGTCTTTCCTTTGGAAAGCTCCGCTGTTCAAATCCAAAAATACGGAAATTGCACTTGCACGCAACCCCTGTCTTACTTTTTCTGCTGTCTGGGGTAATGTAAGTAAGCTTAAGCAGCTTCTGTAAAAGGCTGCAGCAATTTGCGCCACCCCAATAGCAAGCTGTGGTAATGCTACTGCGCTTCCCACCACATTATAAAAAAGATCCCACTGCCGGAGGAATTCTTCCCCTCCTGGAAGCCTTGCAATTTCATCCCTGAATGCCTGTATGGTAAGATCGGGTAACGCCAAGCTAAGATCTGCAGCTGCGGCCAATAACAGGTAAGGATTTCCTGATAGCGCTAATGTCCCGATTCCAAAAACAATACCTATCATATCTGCCACAATGCGGATTGTTTCATTAATATCTTCCCACTTTTCTGCATCAGCCCATGCCTTTACATAAATTGCCGGAACCATCATTATAGTCCCTTGCTGTTCTACTTCTCCATTGGCTTCTGATGTATTTTGCTTTATAAAATAAACCATTTCAAGAGGATAAAATTCCGCTCCATCATCCAAATCTTCTGTTGTCTGCTCTGTTGCATTGGGATCTCCTTCTTTGGGTACAATCAAAGCTCTCTGTACGACCTCCTTTTGCTGCTGAAGAAAAAAAGTTTTTTCATCTGATTTTCCAAAACCTAATATAGCTCCTGACAGTCCAAAAACTTCAGTATTAACTTTATATTCATTTCCTATCTTAAAAGTAGGAGCTCCCGCCTTTGGACGGTTATGAGAGAACAGACAATACTGCATTAGAATAGTAGCAAAAATGATACGGTTAGACTTCATTTCGCCATTAAATTCACTTACTCCATCAAGATTAAAATAAATCCTGTTACAGAGCTCAGGATCAGATTTAAATTTTTCCAGCAGAAAAGTATTTCCTGAAAAAGCTTTTAATACGTTTACCAATGCGGAGCTGCCGTCTTTCCACCCGCTGAAAACCCCTGTATCATCAAGCTTGGTTAAGGCAAGCAAATGCCCAAATACAGTTTCATCTTGAAGAGCCATTCCCCTAAGAATAAATTCAGGAGTATGGGTATAAAGGAATTTTAGTTCCAGAGCACTTTTTGCTTTTAGAAAACTGGATTTAAAAATTTCCGTGAAGTAGTTTTTATACTCAGTATAATTCTCAAAATCATCATAGCCAACATACATCACCAAATTCCTGAATTCCTCGTAAGAAATGGTTTCCAAAATAATAGCTTTTTTTCTCCTCAGTTCTATTTTATTAGCATCTCTGTGATAAAAATAAATAAGCTGGCCGGAGATTTCCTCTTTTGAAGCATTGATAGTAAACCTTATTTCACACTGCTGCTGTACCAGATCTACAATTTCCTTATTTTTATTGAGGTAAGTTTTTAGCCAGATAATATTTTCTTTATCATCTTTTATATAAGCTTCTTCAGTAGTTCCGTCATAATCATTGATGTCATAGTCCAGAATAAAATGCATTCTGAGATGATTACTGTATTTTAATTTATTGCATAACAGCTGTTTTCTTATATAATCATCGGTATACCATTCGTTACTGATTATTTCTCTAAGTTCAAGTGTTTCCATAATTTTTTTTCATTTTTGAAAAAGGCAGAGCATAACACTCTGCCATTCATTAATATTTTTTAGGAAAGCTTGTAGACTATCCACTCCGGCGCAGGAAGAGAAATATTGATCTCTTCTCCGGTTTCTTTATCTTTCAGCACCTGTTCATAGTTGAAACTAATAAACTGCTGTTTAGATTTGGCATCAATATCCAGAACACGAATGCTCCTATTAAATTGCGGAAGCTTAGGATGTCCAGATAATGGTAATTCCGCAAGATTTAATTCAACATTTTTAATATCGCTGATTAAAGTTTGTACTTGCGTTGATATGTTTAATTGTTCATTCATAATTTTATAATTGGATTAATGAGTTAATGTAAATATCTGTTTGAATATTCGCTCCGTTATTGCTATTACTGTTGCTATAACTATTAAAATTCGCGAAAAAGGCTAAGTCCACACCGTTAGGTTGAAACCACGTGGATACAGCCGTGGTAAGCTGACCATTGTTAACGCTGCTAATGCTGACGATATTACCCTTTTTTGTAATGTATAATTTGGACGTTCTATTTAATCCTACTGAGGTATTGGTATTACTTCCACTTACGAAAATATTATCCGGAAGAATTCTTTCATCAAAGAATAAATTCCTTCTTATGCCAGCCAGAATCTGCGTAGAATGAGAAAGTGGCTGAGCTGCATCCACCAAACCATAATCATAACCATAAGACCCATCATAAAAAATAACTCCTGACGTTGTATTTGTTAGTTCGAGATAGAAATCGCCGTCTGCAATTGCTGAAGGAATTAAGACGCTACTCTTGAAGGAAACTGCATCCTGATTTGTTCCTACAAATTGTTCATTAGTATTTCGCGCCCTATGTATTGATGTCCCCGAAGCTGTTGTAAGATCTACGACAGGACATATCGCAGTGTTATTTAACATGCTCCAGCTTAACCCGGATAAGCTGACCGGTGTAAGCAAGTCGGTCACATTGATTGTAGGATTGGTGATGTAATAAGCTACTCCATTCCATAATCTGATTTTGTAATTTCCAAGAGGCAAATTCTTAAAGTTGTAGTAAAATACAAGATCAATTCCATTAGTATACAATTGTACCTGTGAATTCGGTACAGTAGCCATCACATTTGTACCTGTACTATCCATAATCTCCACGGAAAAGCTGGCCGGATTTAGATTTAAGTTAGCTCCTTTTAACGTGATGAAGTAATCTCTATCCTGTTTATCAACTATCGGTGGCAAGATAACGGCTACACTCATTGTGTTTGTAGTCCACCCTCCGTTCATACTTGCCTTCCAAGCTGCTTTCTCGCTTTCCGTTAACTGATTAGGCAGGCTTATAAACGCACCTTTTCCGTTTGATTTTCCTATTCTGCCAGAAACATTTTGAGCTAATAGCATATCGAAAGTTGTATCATTCGAAACATCGGTTAATCCAGTTATTGAATAATAAAGTCCTGAAGTATTAAATTCCCAGTTGGCACCGAGTGTCAATCCGGCACCAGGCATCGTAGTCAGAGAGGAATTGGCAACGTTTTTTCCTAAATCCTCTGCGGGCAGTCTTGCCGTATTCCCATTAGTGTCTAACCCTACAATTTTTGTAAAGTCCTGTACATTTCCGTCATTCAGCGGACTATTGAGTTTATGCTCCAGTTGTTCGTTTACATTTTTATTGAACTGTGCCTGGGTTAAAAATCCTTCGGACACCAGATCAGGATCAGACATTTTGACCAGATCATCACTAATATCCTGTGTCCCGGTACCTAATGCCGGAGTTTTCATGTCACCGTTTTCATCGATGGCATAGTCTGTATAAGTAGCTGCACCGGGTGCAGCTACTTGATAAATGACATTTGTTTCTCTTTCTCCCTGCGGAGGTAATTCATTTACCCTAATAATTTTTCCTATATTAGACATATTGTTGTTGTTGTTTTGGTTAATTGTGATTAATTAATTGGCGCGGCCCAGTCTCCGGAAATCACTTGCTCAGAAGACGCACCTGATTCCTGAACACCCAGAAGATTCGTATTGGTTTCAAAATTGCTTTCACACATTTCTCCCAGATTATCATCGAATTTCACTCCCGGTTCGCAATTGCACGGTAATGCTTTTTCCACTTTTAAGCCGATAGAATCTGCCTGAAGAATAGTAAGTGAAGTAGGAATTTTCTCTCTCCATGGTTCTCCTTCTTTTGTAGCTTTTGGTGAGCGCAATTCGTCAACAATAGATAAGAATAACGGATCATCAATTACCGGAATTTCTCCACCGTTCCAGATTTGTCCTGTAGCTAAGAAATGTCTTACCGCTTCTTCAAATCCCGGTCTTACCGTAACGATAACTCTTGCCATCCCCGACTGCATAAAGGCTCTGAATACAGGATCATTATCATCAAACTGATAAAGATCCCCCCAGTTAGCTCTATTTCCCCAATAATAAGGATATAGATGGTAACTCATGATTTCCCATTCAAAAGCCTGTTCCATAAATTTTATAAAGGCTGAGTACCTGTCCAGGGTTCTGTCTACTTTTATCTCAGTATTGGTGAAACTTTCCACAGAATTGTCTGTCTGGTAATATTTATTTTTACCGAATGTTAATTCTGCATTTGGATTTTGATCCAGCATATAGGAAATACAGTTTCTTCTTAAAATGGTATTTTCTATTTTTCTGTAGAAACCTGGGTTGGAGCCTTTGATTTGAACACCTAACTCTTTTGCATCTGCTAAAGCAGATTCATATTTGCTTAATTCTACTTCGTATGCTTCAATGATTTTATTAAAGGTCGTCTGAAGCCATTCATTTTTAGCTTCTGCAGTCAGTTTACATTTTACGCTTGCATTAACATCAATGGCATGAGATCCAATCAATGAGAAAGAAACAGGAACTACCTGATAAAAATTATTAATTGGAAGTTCAGCACCAGTCATATAGGTTCCGCCAATTCTTAAGCCAGGGCTTAATACTCCTTCTCCTCCTGTCTGTATTACTCCTATGGCTGCAACGGTCACATAGTTTTCAGGGATCTGGATTTCTGCACCTCCGGCGATCGCTTCATCGTATTCTGATCTTCCATCTGAATCCGCAGCTGTATTGGAAAAGGCTTTACCTACATAAATAATTTCTTCTGGCTTTTTATCAATATCTACCTTGTATTTGCTTAACCAGTATTTTAGAATTAACTCTCCTGAAGTCCCATCCAAGGATGAGAAACTCTCCATCCTATTCACGGTGGATGTCCTAGGATCTATAGGTTTTATTAATAGGTTTTCCGCGATTTTGCTGGCTTTCATCCCTAAATTATGAAGTTTTGCCGGTTCGGGAATCATAAATTCAAACATCATACGCTTGCCATAATTATAGATCTGGTTCTTTACCACTTTATCTACCCATCGGTAAACACCTACTACATGGTTGTTTCCTTTGGTATTGTCAAATCCATGTTTGTTATTTTCTTCATATTCTTCCAGGATTTTATCAATACGCTCTTCCTTCACCTTGGTAACAATCCTGTCCAGCGCCCTGGCTGTTACATCTTTGGCATCAGTGACTGCCTGACGGTTACTTTCTTCTTTGGAATTGTGGGTAGCATAATTTGCTGCGGTGCTCAACATATATGAAGCACCTGCCCCCCATGAAGCATTAAAGCCTGCCTGTGTGGCAAAGTCTTTGGATTCCTGAAGTATTTTTGAAACTTCACTTTGCATTTCATGCCTTTCGGTAGAAGTTGTATCTGTCAGCTTTTCTTTTTCAGATTCTGATGATCTAGTGGTTTGGGATTCACTGCGTTTAAGTCTTCGTGTTGATTTTTCTTTATACTCCCTCGCCATAATATTCTCGATATGAGCAACTTCTCCTTCTACATAGCAGTAAGTACTTTGTTCCACTTTTCGGTAATCGGCAATACCGATGTTTTTCATCCCGAAGCCCGAGGGAATGAATGAGCCTTCAGGAGTATTGGGATTGGACGGAGTTCCAGGGTCTGTAGGATCTGTAACCCTTTCTTTAGGAGTAAATATTCCACGTCCCTGAAACAGATAGGAATTATCGTTTGTCCTGTTTAATGTCGCCTGCATCGTGTAAGAAAGCCCATCACTTAAGACAACATCTCCTTCCAGTTCTATAACTTCAAATTTTTCCAGCTCGATATGAGGAATTTTATTATTTTGAAAGAGTGAAGTTACGTTAGCAGCACCACTCCAAGGATCAGTCCCGGACCCTGTCGCAATGGTCTGCCCGCCTATTTTAACCTGATAATTTCCCCTAATAATATGTTTGGGCTGGTTTATATCCGTAGTAACGATTACTGAATGCCCAACACCTGATATAGGTGGAATTCTACAAGTCATTGTAGTGAAAGGGATAATTCCGTTATTATTCAATGAATTGGTAACAGGAACTAAAATGCCCCCAACATTGGTAAATGTAGGCTGGTTAAGCACTGTATTGTTTAGGATTTGCTGCTGCTGTAATTGGCTGTCCTGTGAAACAGCTCCCGAAACTTCTGCAAAAGTAGAAACACCTTCCAAAGCCTCGCTGAAAGAAGATACTCCAAAGATTTTGCTTAATGCGTACTTGTTTTCATCGGTTAAGGCTGCTTCCAGTTCTTCAGTATTAATTTCTGGTCTGAATTCAAAACTAAACTCCGGTAAGTCAAGTGGAGATATGTGAAGGCTTAAAAGCTCATCATTTAACCTGGATAACTCTTCTTTCAAGTCGGGGTTTCTATCGAACACATCAGGATTGGCAATACTCAGGTCGGTAAGATATTTAACCCGGTTTTCAATAACCTTTTTCCTGTTCTCTGTTTCTGATAACTGTTTCTGATATTCGGTCTGAATGGGTTTTATTTCTCTCAGATAACTTCCATAGGCCGTTTTATAGGCTTCCTGGTATTCTTTCTGATAAACTTTCTCCAACTTATTCAGTGATACTGATAAATCCTGGTTCATATTCAGATTAGCTACCGCTTCTGTATATTTCTGGTCTTTTTCGTTGTAGAAAGGTTCACCCAGTTCTTTTTCTGACGCTACAGCCATTCTGGAGAAACCGACTGTCTGGGAGGTGCTTCCGACCTTAAAAAGTTCTTTAGGAAGCACTACTTTAGCTTTTATAACATATTCATATCTTGATTGGGTAAAACCGTCATAGTATCTTAAGATATGATCTAGATGTAAAAGGTGCATCAATGTTTCCTTAGCATAAAAATCTCTTTGTGTGACTACCTGATAAATAAGGTTATCCCAGATTCTGGAATCGATAGCAATAACCTGCTGATAGTATTCTCTATATTGACTGATTTTAAGATCAAATTCTTCTTTAGTAGCTCTGGCTTTATTTCTTGCCACCCAAACGGCAAGTTCATAAAATCCTACATCTTGAGCTTTTAAAGATTCCTCTGTTTCGATTGTCAGACCTGTAATTTCTTCACAGACTTTCCGTAGAGGTTCACCAGCTTCCACCCTTGGATCAATTACCCCTTTTTGTGTGGCATAATCTCTGAAAATAAATCTTCTTTCTTTGTTTTCGTGATCAGATAATTCTGCATTACGCATGGTAGCGAACCTGAAAAGGGTCTGCGTTGGTGTGTTTTCTGCCGGTAATTCGGCAGCATTGTTTTCAATGTTGTTCATTTTTGTGATTTTGATAATTTGTATGAATTAATGATAGGTACCAATCATTTTCTTATGATTTGCCATTTTAGCCTTATTTTTTAAGGTGGTGTCCGCTAATGGATATCCACCAAGGTTTTTAATGTCTATTTTCATTTGTGTTTGTTTTCTGAAGCAAATATCAGAGCCGGAAGCGACAGAACTTGACGTATTGAAAATAAATTTTTAGATATTTTTGAATTAAAACTGAATATTCAAAACCTAATAAGATTAAACCAGAATGTTTAAGTATAATGCACTTGAATATGACTCAATTTAAGGAACTGTCGTATGATTTACGAACAAATTTTCAGCAATAACGAAATATTTAGTTCAGTATAAAACCTATCAAGAGAATAACCATACAATTAATAATAACTCAGGAGGTTAGCTTTAAGAGAAGAAAATTGATTAATAAAAACCCATCTCCCTGAATTTCAATACAAAAAATCGTAAATTTATTAAGTAAAAAACAGTGTTTTCCCCCTTTTGCAGAGTTGAGCAGTTACCTAATTTTGTTATAAAATTAAAAACCATAAAAATGAAGACTCTCTATTCAATCAAAAACTTAAGTTCACTTTTTGTTGTACTTATTGTAAGCTTTTGCACGTTAAGTTGCACCCGTTGCTCCGAACCTCCTAAGGAACCTGTAAGTGACAGTTACAAAAAGAAACTGATCAGCTACCGTGAAGGCAGAATACTGTATGATGAATACTCCAGAACCAATAATGCAATTCTTACCAAATACCGAAACGGAGATCCGGATTCACGCTGGTACTGGTTTTCTGTGGAAGATCTGGAGGGTTATATTCATTACGTAAAGGAAACGGCAAAAAAACAGCACCTGAAAAACCCCGGAATCCGGATTTACATGGGAAAATATCCGATGAATCATCCCAGAAACAAAATGGCAAAACCTGAATATGCAGGCTATCAGACTATATTTTTGGTGCCAACTTCTCAAAATCTAAACAATGAAAGTCCCAATGTAAAGTCCAGAGCCATTATTTCAACGGATGAAAATAAAAATCTGACGGATATGGAAGTTCTGAACATGACCAATCTGGCACCTCCCCCAAAAGTGTCTACAGCCGATATGCCATAAAAATAAAAGCCATGAACTGGAACATAGAAATAGGGAAACAAATATCTATGGTGATATCCCTTTTGGTGATCGCTTTAATGGTCATCAAATACAGGAAAATCGGGAAAGAGAATCTGTTTTTTATTGCAGGATATATCGTATTCTCTATGATTGATACTTTTTGCTATTTCTATTTTAAGGTTACCCACCGGTCTACCGAAATGTTTTATGTAATTGGCTTTTTAATGGTCGTATTCTGCATGTACCTGCTGTATTATTTTCAGCTGCTGTATTGGCCAATTCTTAAAAAATTACAGCTTTTTTTACTGATTCTTTTTGTAGGCAATATTGTTGTGATGTTTTATATAGAGGATGACCTTCTGCATCATTTTTCTTTTAATATGCTGTATATCAATATCCTCTTGTTAATGTTTTCCATTATTTTATTTTTATACCAGACCTTTAATTCCGATAAAATACTGGAACTCAATAATTACCTTCCCTTTTGGATCTCGGTTTCATTGCTGATTCTTTTTATAGGGAGTATTCCTATCCTGTATTTCAGGACTACCGTTTCAGAACATATTTATTTTTTCATTTTATTTATGTTGAATCTTATCAGTAACGGAATACTCCTATTTGGATTGATCCGGAACAAAGCAGGACAGACTTAGATAAGTATCTTTTGAAGTATGGAAGAAAATAATTTGGTTATTACCTTTACCATTACCTTACTTATTGTCGTTTTAATGATGATCTTCATCTATGTGGTCTTTATCAAAAAGAAAACAAGCCTTTTGATAGCACAAAAAGAAAAAGACATGCGGTTCGAAAAAGAGCTGGCTACTTCACAGGTGGAAATAAAGGAACAGACTCTGAATTATATTGGTCAGGAACTGCATGATGATGTGGGTCAAAAACTCTCAGTGGTCCGTTTGCGGCAGAATCAGCTGGTTTCCAAACTGAAAAATGCAGAAAAGGAAGAATTAAATGAATTAAGTGAACTTTTGGGCGAGTGTATCCAGGATATCAGGAATTTATCGAAAACATTGATCACGGAACAAATTATCCATTTCGGGCTGACAGAATCCATAGAAAGAGAAGTAAAAAGGATCCGGAAATTAAAATTATTAAAAATAGATTTCATCACCCAGAAACAGGATATTGATATTTCACCCAAACACGGACTGATTCTTTTCCGTATTATTCAGGAAAGCATCAATAATATTTTAAAGCATTCCAGAGCCAAAAACGTATCCATAAGGCTGGAAGACGACCCTGAAATTTTACGAATTTACATTTCGGATAACGGAAAAGGTTTTGATACCTCCAAAATACAGGACGGTTCGGGATTGAAGAATATGGAACTCCGGGCAAAACTAATTCATGCTGAATTTTCCATACAATCGGAACTTACTAAAGGAACACAAACCTCAATAATATATCATAAACATATACCATGAAAACTATTCCCATAGCTATCGTTGATGATCATACTCTGATGTCTAAGGCACTGGAGAACATGATCATGGAAAACCCGCAGTACAGTGTCATTATGAATCATCCCAACGGCGAAGATTTCATAGCTGCAATAGAGAACGCTTCAGAATTGCCTGCCGTGGTGTTGATGGACATCAATATGCCTTATAAAAACGGTATAGAAACCACAGAATGGCTAACCGAGCATCACCCCGACATAAAAGTCATTGCCCTGACCATGGAAGATGATGAAAAAATACTGATCAAAATGCTGAAAGCCGGAGCCAAAGGGTATTTGCTGAAAGATATGCAGCCCTCAATTCTCTTTCAGGCAATAGATACCGTATTTGATAAAGGCAGTTTTTATACAGATTTTGTCGCCCAGAAATTGTTGAAGGTAAAATCAGAAGACATCAGAAACGCTTCCCTTCTTTCCCAATTAAAAGACCGGGAAAAAGAATTCATCAAATGGGCCTGCAGCGAACTTACTTACAAAGAAATTGCGGATAAGATGTTCCTCAGTCCCAAAACCATCGACGGTTACAGGGATTCCGTTTTCACAAAACTGGAAATAAAGAACAGAGCCGGACTTGTCCTTTTTGCCTTAAGGCATGATCTTTGTTGATCTGGTTTTTCCTTTAAACAAACTTTATAGCCCAATATTTATCCGGTAAATTGTAAAATTTACCGGATTTTTGTTTTCCCCTGAATCGAAGCATCTGATGGTAAAAAGGATGCCTGTTTTTTACACAAATTCCGATTTTAATACTTTATAATATAAGGACAGCAAAGAAAATCAATTTCATTGATTCGATTAGGCAAGGTCTCCTATCCGGCTACTTCATCTGCCAATATCCGCAATCATTTGTGCAATCCGCAGTTAAAAACTCATCGCCCATAAGGGTTGCCAAGCATAAAGGTCTCAGAAAAGGGGTTTTTCCTCACTCATAATCAGTCATTTGCCTCTGTTTTCGCTCTCTTAAATGACGGAATTTTGTCCTGTACAATAACCCATGGCGGCGGAACCCGAAAAGCCCAAACAGAGTAGGGAGTATTTCAAAAAACTAATAAAATGAAAAAAGCACTCATCGTAGGCATCAATGACTATGCCCCTATCGGATCAGGTGGACCGGACCTCAACGGATGCATCAACGATGCACGGGATATGGCTAACACATTGGTAATATGCGGTTTTGACCCTGCAAAGATTAAAATTCTCACCAATCAGAATGCCACCAGGGCCAATATATTAAATTACCTGAAATCATTGGTTAGCAGCAGTGTAAAAGGAGACTCTCTTGTCTTTTATTATTCAGGACACGGAACGAGGGTAGCCAATATCGGAACAGATCTGGAAATTGACGGGATGGATGAAGCTATTTGTCCTCACGATTATGCAAGTGCCGGGGTGATCCGGGATGATGATTTCAAAACGGTGCTCAGCAAACTGAAATCCGGTGTCAATCTGGAAGTTATCTTCGACTGCTGTCATTCAGGAACGGGAACCAGAAAAATGGATCTGGGCCTTGACCTGGAACTTTCTTACGAAGCCCCGCGCTTCATTCCTCCTATGCTTGAAGATGAATTTTACATGACCTATGCAAGCGAAATGCGGTCATCCGGAAATTCAAAAAAAGCAATTACCATGACCAAAGCTTTAGTCCCGGTGACTGGAATGAATCACACGTTATGGGCCGCTTCTAAAGACAACCAGGTATCCATGGAAGGAAATATGAGCGGGCAGATCAGGGGATATTTCACTTATCATTTATGTAAAATATTACGGGCGACCAATGGTAATATTGTGAGAAAAACACTCGACAAACAAATTGCCATGGCCCTGGCAGCAATGGGCGCTGCGCAAATCAACCAGACAGAAAGCATCCCCGCAGAATTTTCGCAAAAGATATTTTCATAAAAATACCGGCGGAATCCGAAAAGCCATCCAAAGAGTAGGAAAAATTAACAAAAAACTAAATCATCATGTCTAAAACTGAAAGTAACCAACCAATGACAGCGGAAGAGGTGTCAAGACTTAAAACCGTTAAAGCAAAATCAACTGAAAAACCGGCCGGTGCCGAAAAACTAACCAACCAGGGACCCGCCATGGAAACCATTGACGGACGGTCTTTCCCAAAAGGAATGAAATCGATCGGAATGCCTGCCAATGAAAAAGCAGCAGAAGGAAAAGTCCTCGAAACCGATCACTTCTATCCTACCCATTCAGACTTTGAATATCAGCCTAAACTGGAATCCAAAAAAGACCGCAAACCGAAATTTATTGACAGAGAATCTTTTTTAACCACTGAAGGGGTAAAAACTATATTTGGTCCCGATCAGAGAAAAGTATACAATTCTACAGCCTATCCATGGCGATGTGTAGGCAGAGTGGAAAGCGCGTTAGGCTCAGGAAGCGGAGTGATGATCGGTCCGAGACATCTTCTTACCTGTGCCCATATCGTAGACTGGCAGGCTAATAACACCACAGGCTGGTTGAAATTTACACCTATGTATTATAATGGAAGCGCTCCATACGGAAGTGCCTGGGGAACACTGACCTATTATAAATACAAAGTAGCCGGCCCTACCATTGATTCTACAGAAATACAGTATGATTATGTGGTCATTGTTCTGGACAGAGCTATTGGCAACAGTACAGGCTGGCTGGGAGCAAAGTCCTATTCCGACTCATGGGATGGTGGGGCTTACTGGACGCATGCCGGCTATCCCGGAGATCTTACAGGAACGCAAAGGCCAACCTACCAAACCGGTATTGCCCTGGACGGTGATTTCTGGAGCGCTGATGATAACGAGAGCATGAGCCACAAAGCAGATATCTGGCCTGGACAAAGCGGCGGCCCGTTCTGGGGTTACTGGGATGGAGCTCCATATGCCGTTGCTACCCAAAGTGCCCATAATCCAAGTGAGAATTTTGCAAGTGGCGGTTCTGATCTTGTCAATCTTGTTATAAAAGCCCGAAACGAGCATCCTTAACCAATTTATTATCTTTACTAAAGAGCCCGGCTTTGTGCCGGGTTCTTTTTTATAGTCGGTTTCCCAACTTCAAACCAATGCTTTAAAAGTAGGAATTAAATTGTTTTAATGGTTTTACTGTTCTACAATTGTAAGCGCATTGTAAACTCCGCTTCCTGAAACATCAAACTGACTGATTGTCCCATCAAATGCTACTGTAATCCAGGTAAAAGGTCTTAATTTATCGCCTTTATTTAAATAGACACTCACAGTACAGGCTGAACCTACCGGTACGGCATTGGGACTTCCTCCAGTATCAGAAGAATATCCGTTATTTGTTTTTACCCTCTGGGTGATGGTGCCTGCCGAATTTCTTACTTCCCAGATTGCCTCTGTCTGATTATTAGAACCGGTATTTACCTGACTGGACTGTAATGCAAAAGTAAAAGTTGCAAAATACACACCGTCACGTGGTGCTACAAATTCACCTGTAGCAGGATTGAAGTTGGAAGTTGGAACACCCGAATCAGAGTCTAATTTTTCTGTCCAATTGGTTAAATAAGAAGATCTTCTCTGGACAATACCGGATTTAGGGCCTATTTCCGAAGGGGTTGCACTTTCAAACAGATAGGTATCCTGAGTGGTTTTACTTGCCATGACTATAATACGCGGCTTTCCTTTAGGGAAAAAGCTTACCCAGTTGGTACCGTCGGAAAATTCTAAATACCCCTTTACACCAATGGCAGGGCTGTTCACATACCGTAGCGCACCGGCACCAGCCTGAGAAGCTGTTTTTGTAGTATTTCCAATGGCTATAGTCCCATTATTTGTACCACCCCGTAAATCGAGGGCTACTTTTGGATTAGCTGTCATTACCCCTATTCTCCCGGAATTATTAATGATAACATTACCGGCATCTGTTTTTATTTCGACAGGATTGCTTGGATTGGGCACTCCTATTCCTATCTGGGCGTTTATTTGCGTTACTGCAATTGGCAAAACAATAAAGGCACTGATCAATCTTTTTATTTTATTTTTTGGTCCCATCATCATATATTTTTTACAGTTCACTGATGCTTAAGTTATTTAATTTACCATCATTTAGGGTATTTCGGGCACTTCCTATATTATGTCTCACACTAAATTGTATGGTATCGTCTTTTTTAAGATTGAAAATAGCGTTACAATTACCTCCTATAAAATTACTTACTGCACCGGCCTGAAAAGCAGGGTAAGAATTTACAGTTTTGAACACAGGAATGTTATTAGTGCTTTGGCTACTTTCTATTGCAGTTTCTATGAATGTATTTTTGGGTATATTTCCATTAGCCAGGGTAATATTAAAAGAAACCAGATAGAAGCCATCACGTGGAGCTTTAAATATTCCGGTTGCAGGATCGAAGTCTCCACCGGCGCCGGCACCTAAATCAACGGTTTCCGTCCAGCCTGTAATGACTGTTGTAGTAGCACTTGCAATGCTTTGTGCAGAGGATTTGCTGGCATTCACCAATGCTTTGGTCGGAGCGGCCAGAGGCAGTGCTATCCACTGTTCCCCATCAGAATATTCTAAAAATCCACCTGCATTATAGCGTATTGCTCCTCCACCTGCTGCGGAAGGACTCTGTGTATTAGTGCCTAAACCAATAATTCTCTGGTCGCTTGAAGAACGCAGGTCGACTTTAGTAACTGGATTTAAAAGCCCAACACCGATCTGGCCTTCTGATGAAATAACAACATCGTTAGATATTTTTGTTGCATCAGGGGCAGAGCCATTATCTTTTCCCGCATCTATATGTAAAGGCTGCGAAGGAGTTGAAGTAAAAAATCCTACTTGTGCATTTGTCTTCATGGCAGAAAAAAATAAAATACAGGCGAATAGTTTATAACTTATACCGATTTGCTTTTTCATGATCTATATCTTAATGTTCTATTATGGTTAAATTATTAAATCCGTCATCCGGATTGGCTGGATCGGAAGCATTACTGGTAACCCTAAGTGGAATAGACCCTGTGGTGAGATTTTGATAGAGTCTCGCACTTACCTTAGTCCCTGCAGTCAGAGTAAGGGTAACGGTACTTGATCCGCCAGCCTGCGTTGAACGTGTAGAGTTTGCATCATCAGCTGTACCTGTCATAGACTGCCCGAAAGTTTTGTATACACTGGCAAGAACAGTGCTTGTAGTGGGATTATAAAACTGGGATTCAACTCTGGAACCATCACTAATAACTGCACCGTTAAAATTGAAGGTTAATAAAAATGTATAGGTTCCGTCCCGTGGGGCTGTGAATTCACCGGAAGTGGGATCGAAACTGTTGCTCATGTCACGTACTTCGCTCCAGTTAGTAATAGTTGTAGCTGTAGCTGTTGGTATTGACTGGCTTGAAACTTTACGAAGAACAACCACTGCTTTTTGAGGAGCGATATAAGCTTTGTTCCATGCTACACCGTCAGAAACTTCTATTTTAGGTCCTACCGGTACACTATTAACATCATATCGTGTAGCCCCAGCCCCTGCTGTTGCTGCCGACATGGTAGTTGTCCCTAAACCAAGGGAGTTTTCACTTCCGGCTGATCTGATATCCAGCTGTACCTGAGGATTCATAACCCCAGCTCCAATAAAACCCGTTGTTTTATTTACAATAACATCATTTGAAATTTGTGTTGGCGTTAATGTTCCCGAAGCCGGATTATCCTTTGCCCCATCTACGTGTAGAATCCCTTGTGGATTACTTGTCCCAATTCCAATCTGTGCACTGTATATATTAATAAGGAAATAAACGGGAAGTACCAATGTTTTGCGTATTTCTTTTCTCATATTCTTAATTTAAAATTTAAAGTAATAATTAAATTTAATAGTCCTCCGTTAATCTTAATTTATCCCTAAATAAACAAGATCAGATAACATCCATACATCATTTTAATACTTAACAAATTGTACATTAATTGCGTTAATCTTATATTTGATGCAGCCCTTCAGGAAGATTAAAGTTTTACTTTTGAGGAATCAGCAAAACTTAATATTTATGGCAAACAATTAATAATACATTTTAGTAAAAATTATAGCTTTATAGTTGAAGTCATTTAATATTTAATGTGTTTTTAGAATCTTACTTTATTAATACAACTATTAATTCTAACTATCGAGAATAATATTTTGCAAAAATCAAGATTTTCTGCAATCAATCAAAAGATAACATGTCGATATACTTCGATATGCATATAGATTTTTCCAGGGTTTAAGGTTTGAGGGATTGAAGGGTAATACCCGTTGAGATTTTCTTGGAGGAAGAAATCGGGAGAGGATAATTTTTTTCATAAGATATGTTTTTGTAAAGTTAATCAATTTTATCATTCTGTATAATAATTTAATGACAAATTATTATTAATCAATATTTTATACCTTAAAAAAAGAAATGTTATTAATTTTATCTTTATCGTTTTGTTATTTTATATCGTAAGTTATCAGCTTTTTTTGTATTTAAAAATACAGATAAACCCTATGTAAATTCGATTTTAAGAAAGCAATACTATAAATATTTTAATACATTTGTTTAAAACATATTCTGAATGAATTTCGAGCAGATCAACTTACACCTTGAGGCTTATAAGGAACACAACCAGATTCTGGATGCCGCCAAATTTCTAATCCATTCTTTTGACCTGGAACATGAAAATTTTGCCGGTTTTGGATTCCGGGAAGAGCTCTCTCCCACTTCTATGCTTTTAACAGCAGAAGGGGTATTAGGCGGACCTCAAACTGTAATGATTCCAAAGAATTTATTTGATTTTGATCTTAACCTTGTCCTGAATATGGTTGCCCATGAAATGCTTCATGTACGCCAGAAAGCTCCCGGACAGGTCATCGAAGATAAAAACGAACGGGAATTCCAGGCTTATTCTGAAATGCTTTTTCATAAAGTATTTCCACTGATTCCCGAATTATCGGACCACTATAAGAAATTCTTCGGGGGCCAGGCACTGGAATATTACAGAAGAATGGGTGAAGGATCCGAACTTCAGAAAAAATATGAAGCAGAGAAATTAGAAGTAGAACATTTAATTAATTCATTACCATGACCATAAAGCCGGAAATATCCTGGGCAGATTTTGAAAAAATAGACATCCGATGCGGAACCATTATTTCTGTAAATGATTTTGAGAAGGCAAGAAACCCTTCTTACCAGCTGGAAATAGATTTCGGGGATCTTGGCATTAAAAAGTCCTCAGCACAGATCACTTCTCTCTACGGAAAAGAAGAGCTGATAGGAAAACAGGTAATGGCCGTAGTGAATTTTCCCCGAAAACAGATCGCCAATTTCTTCAGTGAGTGTCTTGTGATGGGAGTTTATGGTGAAGACAAAAAAGATGTCACTCTTTTGACACCGTCACTGCCTGTAAAAAACGGCATGCCAGTAGGATAAAAAACACCAACACATATGATACAGCACATTCCATTAGAAAAGATCTTATTCCTTGATATTGAAACAGTTCCGGGATCAGGTTCCTGGGACGAACTGCCTGAAGCCGAACAGAAACTCTGGGACAAGAAAACAAGGTTTCAACGAAAAGAAGACGTAACTGCTGAAGAATTTTATGACCGGGCAGGCATCATGGCCGAGTTCGGAAAGATCATCTGCATTACCATCGGAATGGTAGAAAAGAACGAAACTTTAAAAATTAAGAGCTTTTCCGGGCATGATGAGAAAAAAATACTTCAGGAATTCGGAGAAATTTTCAATAGCCCGAGACTGAATAATGTAATCCTTTGCGCCCACAACGGAAAGGAATTTGATTTTCCATGGATTGCAAGAAGATATCTGATCAATGGAATTCAGCCTCCCATCCCGTTCCAGATGTTCGGGAAAAAGCCATGGGAGATTCCACATATTGACACCATGGAGCTCTGGAAATTCGGGGACTATAAAAGTTTTGTTTCCCTTGAATTACTGGCTCATGTGTTCGGAATTCCTACTCCCAAAGATGATATAGACGGCTCAATGGTTTCATCAATCTACTACATAGAAAAAGACTTGCAGCGAATAGTTGACTATTGTGAAAAAGATGTCTTAACTTTGGCAAATGTTTTCCGGCGTATGCGTCAGGAAGATTTGTTGAAAAGGAATATCAATCTAGATTAAAAAATGAAATTTACAGACGATCAAATTGCTGACATTGGTGAGGAAATCATCAAGGTTTTAAAATCCGTTTACGACCCGGAAATCCCGGTTGACATTTACGAATTAGGCCTTATCTATGATGTACAGATCTCCGAAGACGGCGATGTAAAAATTATAATGACCCTTACTACCCCGAACTGTCCGGTCGCAGAATCCCTGCCACAGGAGGTAAAGGATAAGGTAGGAGATGTGGAAGGCGTAAAAAGTGTAGATTTAGAGCTTACTTTTGAGCCTAGCTGGAACAAGGATATGATGAGCGAAGAAGCGAAGTTTGAATTGGGAATGCTTTAAGTTGTAAAAAACTAAAGACTTGAATTAATATCCTTATTTAAATTTGGTAATTATAAATAATGGCTTGGATGTATAATCTGAGCCTTTTTTATTTACTTAAGAAAAACAAGTTCTAACCTTAGTAAAACTCTCTTTTTTCCAATACTCCGCCTTTGTATATCTCAGTATATATCAATTTTCCTTTTTTCCTTGTCTCTACCATTGGTTCTCCTGTTTCTTCATTATATTCCTGCAATAATTTATAAAATTTCCATTTTCCAACGGGTAAACCGTTTTTATATTCGGCTTCCAGGTAAGTGTATGAATCTGTAAACTCAGGGTATTTTAGTAAATCTATATGATCATTCGGTTTAAATTCTACCCATTTTCCTTCTTTTGTGTGATTTTTCACGATGCCCTGCTCTTCCCCATCTTTATAAGAGCCATCATGATCATAATATCTGGAAAATTTTCCGGAGAAAAGAATCTGGTACTTATTTAAAGGCTTCAGTTTAAAAGGACTTTCGGTAAATTCATAGTCCTGCAGAGAAATGATATAATTTTTGTCTATGTTAAACAAAGTATAATTGGCAAATCCCATTTCTCCCTGATGATTCAGGTATATTCTCTTCATATCAACCAGGTGATTATTCTTCATTGACACCAGATAGATCTTTTCCATATAGGGTTCTGCATAACGAACGGTATTCAATACCCCAACAAAGTACAATGAGTATTCTCCGTAGCACAAGTAATCAGTCGCAATTTTGATCCGGTCGAATTTTTCATTTACATTTTTATTAAAAGGCAGGAAAACATTGTATTCTTCAGGAAGTAATAAAAGATCTTTTTTTATATCCTTATCAAATTTTAATGAACTCATTTCTTTCAGCTTATTTTCATCCTGTATTGCAGACAGGACTGATTCAACAGCTGTGAGCTTTGAAATATTGTCGTAGCCGAAGGGCAGCGTTATACAATCAGCTTTATTGGTATTAAAAAGCGATCCTTTTTCTGCTGAATGTGCTTCTGTCTTTATTTCTTTTTCATTTCCTACCTGAGATTTACCCATACAAGAAAGAATGAAAAATAAGACAAAAAAACAGGCTCTGTTAATTTTACGCATATATATCTGGTATTTGAGCGAAACCGTGAACATGTAAATGGTTGTTATGTCTGGGAGTAGCTGTATGAGTGGTATGGGGTAACCGGGTATTGGCATTGTCTGCAGTACTGGCATTGGAGGTGTTGGAAAAATTCTCTGAGCGCCCCAATAAAAATCCAAAATCATAAAGAATGTTTCGCAGAATAACTGCATTATCATAATCAAAATTTGCTGCCGTAAGGATCGTATTGACTCCATCCTGCTGGGTGGTCAGTAAATTCAAATCTCCAGCCTCTCCATTCACATGCTCTGCACTGGGGTAACACGACGCATCAGAATAAGAAAAACCCTGAGAAACGATATAATGGTTGTGCCCTTCCTGCCTGAATTGCGCTACTGACCCTAAGAAACCGGCAAATAAATCCGGCTGTATGCTCCTTCTTCTTGTATGCTGGAATCCATACCGGATAATGACTCCATTCTGATTATAATTGAATGCTTCAAAAATCTGTGGTCCCACTCCTGCATTTCCTAAAATATCCATATTAACCAGCTCCACATTTCCCTGCTGATTAGCGTACCATTTGTCCGTTGCCCCGTCACCGAGAGTTCCGTTGGAATAGACCAATAGTTGATGGGCATCTATCTGTTCTCCGGCAGCTCTGTTCGCTGTAAAATCTATTGTTTCTAAAAGAGTTCCTCTTTGGGCAAGCGGCGGAATGGTATTGACCCTTCTTTTTCTGGTGACACTTGCTTTAATTCTGGAACAAATCCTGTGTTCGTTATCGTTTTGGTCATAATAGAAATAAACAACGTCAGTAGAATGGTTATTCAGCACTTTCTGAATCCTCCTTCTTCTTTCCGGATTTGTACTGATCACGGCTAAAGTATTGTAAGTATTACTGCCATGATGAATGTTATATATATTTTTACTGACCACCCTGAACCTTGCAGTATCATCATTTAAGAAAATACCGGCTCCGTTTACTTCCCGCTGTTCATCTTTATAGGCGCAGGGATTATTGTCTGTTCTTTCTACTGCCACTTCCAGATTGATACTGCCCTCTGCCAGTCTTCTGGTCCATTCATCAAAAACAGCTCTTCCATCTGGTCTGAGTTGCAGCTTAATAATGGCTTTATTGTTATGGTCACTTAAATTACTGTAATGGTCATGGCCTCCCTGACTATTATTAAGGGCATCAAAATTTCCTACCTGCACAGTAAACAGCCTCTGTGCCTCGTATCGGTCAGGAGATACAAAACGCATGAGCTGTAATGTATCCGTATTTTCTGTCATGGTATTGGCTGAAGGTCTTATTACTGCATCTATACTCAAAGTGGCCATATTACTGGTTTCTATGACCAGATACACCGTTTTTCCCAATATGGAATCGTATGGAATTTCCTGATTCTGATGATCCCGCTGTACGTGGGCAGAATCAATTTTTGTGAAACTTACTCTTGTTCCGTTGTCTGTTGTCACTTTTTTGGCAAAATAAACGTCACTGATGCGCTGTAATGAGTCATCGGGAGTATCCGGAGCCAACGGACTATTTAAGGTTTGAGTTTGTCCGGAATCTGTTATGGTAATACGTGTTGCCATCTTAAGATTTTTCTTTTTTTAATAATAAAAATATAGAACCAGTATAGTATAAGTTTTTGCCCAACTTTTGATCTAACCGGTGCTGTATTTCTTCAATCCATCCTGTTTTTTTAAAGTTCTTCATGACTTATTTCTTTGATATGATAGATGATTTTCTTTTGATAGTTTTCTCCAAGAGAAAATTCTATGGTAAGCTTATGCTCTAAAACCTGTTTGGTTTCAAAATCCAATAACATCTGTCCTTTATATTTATCAAGCTTGGGAACATCTATTTTTTTATTATAACCAATTTCCTTTCTTTGCATTTCTCCATAAAACATTTCCCAGTTTTTATCTGAAGGAATATGACCTGTATACTGTAACAGTAATAATTCATCATCACAACGCATTGCCTCGGTTTGTATACTTTCGTCTATATCTATCACGGTATTGTCCATAAAATTACTATAGCGTACGCTATGCTTTACCTGATCTTCCTTATCATACCTTCCGTAAAATTTATGAAGGATCATTCCAAAATGGTTATTTTTTAAAAAATCTGTACAGACTAAATTTTCCTTTTGGTAAAATGTTTTTAAAAACTGATACAAATCTTCTGCCTGCTTGCCGACAAAGGACCGTGAAAGCTTTTCTACCGTTCTCTCTACTTTATCCTGAAGAACCGACAATCCCTGTAAGCTTTTTAACCTGCCATATTCATCTGTTATAAGCACTACATCATTATTAATCGCTGCAATTTGGTCTAAAAAATCTTTTTCGGACAGTGAAAGTTCCTTGTCCCGGTGAACTCTGTCAAAAATTTCAATATGGTATTCAAATCTTTCTTTTTCTAAAAGCTTTAGCGTAACATGAAAATTTTTGTTGAGCTCGCTTCTATGAGTTTCTCCATTGACCGTTGTATATTCGTTATAGGTATAGCGGTAAAACTTTTTTCCTTCGTGAAGGTTTAATTTAACGTCTATGGGAAATACCGGTTCCATAATTTTCATGCACTATTTTACTTAAAAACTACTTTACCACCTGAAGAAATCCACTGGCTTTTTTTGTTCCATGATCCATCACAGTCTTGCTGCATCTGTTTGACTATTTTTACTTTTTTCAGATCGATAATTGCACAGGTGTAGTTTTCATGCAGGGTACTATCTTTATCGCTTTCATGAACATAATCTTTGATAACAGCATCCACTACTACATAATTTGCATTAGGCGATAGCCTGGAAAAGAGCTCACTCCCGGTGCCTTTATATTCATTTCCTTTACCTACTTTTATACGTTTCTTTTTCTTAACGATATACAGATTATACCACAGTTTAGTATCGCTGTTATAGGAAGCATAGTATAATGATAAAGTATCATTTAATCTAATGATGGTATCTTTCTTTACCGTTTTATTCTGTACATAATGATCCCGGTGGGAAGCAGTGTTTCCGCAGGTAATACAAATGATTAAAATCATTATGATGGATGGAATTTTTTTCATGACAGGTTGGAATTTTTTTTCATTTTATCATACCGTTTATCCATATCGGTACCTCTTCTTGCATTACCATAATCATCAAGAATTTCCTGTTCATATGTACCGTGCATCTCTCCCCAGTCACCAGGATTCCTTGATAGTTTTTCTAATTTTTCACCTTCTTTTTTAGTTTTATTTTGTTTGGCTGTATCCGCATCTTTTTTGGCAAAAAACCTGCCTAATGCAGCTCCGAAATCATCTTTTACAAATCCCGGCCTGTTAATGTGATGATCCAGTACGGTGGCTTTACCTAATTTTGATTTTAAATAGTCTGACAGTTTATATGAATAGCCTGTAGGAGTTAAAGGAAGTACTACCTCTTTTAATCTCTTGATAAAATCCAGCACCTGCTTTTCCTGAAATGTCTTATCAATAACGGCGTTTACGATCGGCTGCAAAGGCTTACATTCTACTGTTTTTCCAAATAAGGATTCTTTACAGTTTTCTCTGATTTTGTTTGATAATGTATTTCCTGTAATTTTTTCTGCTTTGGAATCTGACGGATCTTTATAATACAGAACCCCGGACTCAACCGTCCATCCGCATGATACAAATAACTCTTCATATTTTTCAGGATACTGAGCTTTAAATTCTTCAACCTGCGTTGTAAATTCACCTGTTCCGGTATGATCCACTGTTTTCTGCATGGCTCCGGCAGTCAGTATCATCTGTTCACCGGAAAGATCCCAATCATAGGACTGCACAGAATCTAATTTACCCTCATTTTCAGACATTCCTACCAAGATAGCCTTTTCTTCAGTAGTAATTTTATTGTCTGCAATTAATGTATCCCAATCTGCATAATTTTCAAGTTTTTTCGATCCCCAGTATGCGGGTCCGTATCTTTTGCTGTATCGGGTACAGGTAATATCATAATTGTTTCCGCAATTACAGTATCTGATTTCAAACCTTTCGTTATCTTTATTTAAAAACTCATGCGTTTCATCAGGAAACTTCACTTTATCTTCTGTTCCTGTTACTTCAGCCTTGAAATATAAGAAGGCGTTCCTGTCATCTCTTTTATTAAATTTATCTATCAGTTTTTTTAAATCTTCGTCACTTTTGGGACGCATCGTTATTTCTTTTGCATATTCCAGTTTTCCGTTGATGGTGAATTCTATTTTACTTTTCTCTTCTTCACCATCCAAAAACTTAACAGGATTTTCATAGATGTTTTCCGTATTTTTCAATTTATTTTCGTGAATCTCAACAGAGAGTTTTCCGCTTTCGCCTTCACAATTGGCTACTACCCATACTTTCTTTTTAATAGTGGTACTGTTTATTCTTTCAAAATCAAAATCCGGGCTTCCATCGGCTTTTTTCGCCTGGACCTCTTCTTCCCAGGTAATCTTCACCTCGTCTTTCGCTTTTAATTTTACAGAATCTTCTTTATCGGCCTGGATATTCCTTCTTCCTTTTTTTTCATACTTCTTTTTTACGTCAGACACAAGGCCGCCACTTTTTACAGGATAAGTTTCTTCTTTCTTTTCCCAGGTCATTTTAGGAACCTGTTTCGCAAAATATATTTTCACCACATTCACCTCATGATCTACCTGATGAGGCATATCAAAAGACTTTTGATTGGGGTTTGCAGCATAATCATCTTTTTGTTGTACTTCACTCATGACGTATTATTTTGAGCTGATTAGTAAAAATCATTTGAATTCTTATATTTTTTCCAGGTCTCTTATAGCTTTTCTTACAATCTTTACCAGCAAAATTTATCTGATACTGCATGTTCTGTACATTGATCGATTGTCTTCAGTTTGCCTCCAACAATTTGATTTTTATAAAGTTTTCTTTCTCCGGCATCACTTACTCCTGTTATTAGATATTTTCCTGTTTTGTCCCATCCATAAAATGCAGTTTTACCGAAAAAATTCTCTTCAAATGAAATCCCATTTTTACCTCCTTTGAATATAACATATACATCGTTATCCGGCATACTATTTTGAAGATCGAGGAGTAAAATATCTTCATATCCATCTTGGTCAACATCTAAAATATATAAAAGTTTAGATGAAAATTCTCTAATATATTTTTTTTCATATTCTACAAAATCTGTCCTTTTAAATTTCAAATTTTTATAATTTTCGTAGGCAGATTTATAATCAGAATTAATTAATCCGGTTGCAGCATCAAAATTGTCCTGCAATATTGCATAAAATTCTTTCGGTAAAGGAAGATTACTTGTAATACTCGATACATTTGTATAAATACTATCCCTCTCACATAATAATTGGATAGAATATTCTTTATTATTATAATTTAAAGGAATAATAAAAGTGAAAGAATCTGATGGTTTTTCCTTTCCAACGTTAACATTATTGGCTGAAAGATTAGTATGTGCATCTTTACCTGAACAATTAATATTTATACAAAATATTAAGGAAAGAAACATTATTAAGTTATATGTTTTCATAAAAATTATTCGTTGATTTTTCCTATTCTTTCATTATAATTAAAATCCAAACTATTTTTTCGCTCTATACTTAACGTTCCATCTTTAGAAACCCCAACAATATAATGACCACCATTGTATAATTTAATTATTTCCGCATCTAATATGGATTTTTCATTCTGATTTGTAGATGTGTCTGGTAAATATCCGCTAAATTGTTGCAATTCCGGGACTGTACTCGGACATGTTTTATAGGTTAAATCCCCTTCTTTAATTGAATAAGACTTTAATTGTTTGGTATTTTTCAAAAGACGGCGAATATGATTAACTGCAGCCCGTATCTTTTCCGGTAATTTTATATTCATTTTCACTGCAATATTTTCTTTCCAATTCCAAATATAATCAGGATTTTCAAGTGCTTTTTTTGATTCTGCAGATGTTGTACTTAAGTTATTTTTCTCATATTTAAAATCTATTTGACATATTCCCCAGCCATCAGGATAACCATAGTTGGGGATCCCTTTACTTTCAGAATTTCTTCCGGAAGGCCCATATACTGCTTCTTTTCTATTTTTTCCTTTCCCCACAAATTCAGGATCCCAAAACTGTTTCATTAATGGAATACCCTCACTTCCAGATTCACTGACTGCCATTTTATAAATAAACCAGTATTTAGATAAATATCCTTTATCCGTAAAATATTTTTTTACTACCTCCTTAGTAGGATTTTTTCCTCTTATATAAAATTGAAAATTACTTACAATAGAAGTTTTTGCTTCATTCCATACTTCTACAGTAGCAGTACCCCCTCTAAACAGTCCCCGGAAGTCAACATCCCATTTAGTTTTTCCTTTATTGGCAATCATAAATGCATTTCCCCCATCAGACTTTGCCGGAAAATAATCAACATCGTTTCTGTCATAGAGTGTCGCGCTTGCCTTAAACTTAAATTCTGTCTTTAGTCTAAATCTCAAACTTTTATGGATACAATCCTTTCCTATATAAACTTCAATTCTTATTTTAGGCATTGCTGGTTCCGGTGAAATAAATACGAAAGACTCAGGATCTATTTTTACATCATTATAGTAAACTGAAACAGTATAAATATTATCTTCTGGTGTTAAGATTCTATCTACCTTCGGTATAGGTGACGGAGAAGCAGAATTAAATTCAGGGTCACAATTGATAAAAGACTCTTTTACCAAAACCTTTTGTTCCTGTATAATAGAGGTTCCAGGATTTTGCCAGGGACTTAATTTTATAACGCTCATACATGGTGGGGGAGACATATTTCTTGCAGGCCATTTTGGATGCCCGCAGGTTCCTTTAAACTGAAGGTTCACCATATTGTTACCATCACCTATTGTTGCAAATGGCTGATCCTGAAGGTTTATTTCGTTTGAGGTAACTTTCAGTTCCCCGGGTGCCTGAGCATAGGGACACTTCAGCTTTGCTCCATGCATTACTTGTTCTCTTTTTTCTACAGGAGAATCTTCGCTGGATTTCTTTTGCTGCTCTGCTCTTTTTTGGTTAAGCTTTTGATCGTGCGCTGAAGTATTTGGATCTTCCATGTGTTAGTTTTTTGGATTGGATTCAATAGCTGAAGCCGGAATTATATTCGGTTTAGCCTTTACTTACTTTAACGTCTTTTCCTCCCTGGAAAACGGCCAATGATGTTCCTCTCAGTTTTAAATCGCCTTTAGAGGTTTGTATATCGGCTTCTCCGGAAGTGCTTTTAAATTTATTACCTGTGTTTTCCGTCTGATCCTGTTTAACTGTAACTATTTTATTTTCAGAAGTTTGAATATATCTCTTTGTAATAGATTCAGTATGATCATTTCCAATATGTAGAGTATTGTCTTGTCCAATCTTAGTGGTCATATTCCTTCCCACTGAAATATGCATATCCTCACCTGCCGTAAAAGTCATATTCTTCGGCGCAGTAACATGAATGTTCCCCTGACCATCCATAAAATAGGTATTTCCGCTTGGGTCTTTAATGGTTACACTTTTTTCTGCATCATTCATTAAAACCTTAATACCGCTTCTGGTCTGTATAGATTTCAGATGATTGTCTACGCCTCCGCCCAGGCCTACCTGGCCATGAAACATTCCCCCCATTGCAAACGGAAAATCGGGATTGTGGTATTCAAATCCTACCATGACCTGATCACCAATTTCAGGAACGGCTACAAAACCTCTGTTTTGAGTAACAGCGTCTGTTCCTCCTGCATCCGGGCTCATCATTCTTATAAAGTGGGTGGTATCATTTAACTGCCAGTCAAAACGAACCTGTATTCTGCCCTGATTCAATGGATCTACATTGGATATTACAGTGGCAACCTGAGGTTCAGCTTTGGGCATTTCAAAATCAGGTTTTGGCATAAACCCGGTGCCTTCAGCGATAGCTTCAAAACTTCCTGTATAATAGCCTCTTGCATTAACTTCATGAGTTACCTCTGTAATCATAAGGGTTGTAAAATGTGAGGTTTCATTGCTGTCCGTCTTTCTCATGGCCAAATCTGCAACACATCCAATATACAGGAATGGAACTGTTGTATGTCCTGTAACTGTAAACACCTCTACTGCTTTACTTCCTCTTGCACTCTTCTGGGAATCATCCACATCACGGAACATATTAGCATTGATGGGAGTAGGAGTCAGTGATCGGGTGGTAAAAATAGTATCATTTAGCTGATAAGCTTTGGAAGACAATTCTCCTACATGCTTTACAGGATCATCAGCACCAACCATTTTGGTATGACTGCTGCTGTTATAGCCAAAATATTCCGGTTTAGTGTGAACGGCCTTTAGCTCAACATTCACATCAGTTACATTGCTTCCATACACCAGCTGGATAGGTTTCTCAGAAGCGGGAAGCTTCCCGAAATGAAGGATTTCACCGTCATAATAAAACTGTTCTCCGTAGGCCTCTGCAATTCTTGTAAGGTAATTGTAATGGGTTTCATTGTATTGTGAGCTGTAACTGATATAGCTTTTGTTTTGGGTATCTATCCTGAAATCAAATTTATTTGATCCTAATGTCTCATTGATAATACGATTGGCAATAATATTTGTATTTACCTCCTGCCCTCCTCCGAAACTTTGGGTATGTGGAGCAGAATCCATCAGGATAGTGGGACTTTTTCCTTTTAAGATAATATTTCCCAGACTCATTTTTTCCTGGCTGAATGCCACTTTGGTAATAAGACCCACAAATGTTCTTTCAGGACTGTCATTTTCAGCATCTTTATATTTAAAAACAATGGTAATTCTTTTTCCTAAAAACTTCTGGGCTTGTTCAAGGTTGTGATTTTGGGCTTCACCTAAAGAGTCATGAGCCAATACCAGTTCAAAATCATGGTGCTTTCTCGCACTCTGCTGTAAACGAAAGTGTTTGAAGTGATTGACAACCTTGCCCTCAATCACAATTTCCAGTTTGACCACACGGTTAATACCCGAAATATGGTTTTCTGAAATCTTATTAGAATTTGAGGTGTTTTTCATAATATTTTGGGTGTGTTTTTATATTATGTCACCTAAGTTAGATAAAAAATTGAACGCTAAATATATAATTTTATTAAAATCTGCATAATTGTAGTAAAACTACGATTCATTAAAATCTGCATTTGAAGTGGATTTTTAGCTTCATGTAATCAATGCTTTAGATCTTTTTTTGATTCAGCTTCAACATTGTTTTTTAAATCTTTCTTTTCAAAGTTTATTGATGGGGTTACAGATTGAGATTTTAAGATATTGTTTCTCTGGCAATCAAAAAAAATATCCGGCTCACAACTGAGACGGATTTTCTATTTTTTTATCTTAAAATAGTTCTATTTTTAAGTGGGAAACCGATCGGAAATTATATTTATAATTAGCTTTCAGTAATTTAACTCTCCTTTGCAATCTCCTTTCCTTCCCTTCTGCTCCATTCGCTCCACGAGCCCACATAAAGATCAGGAACCGGAAAACCTGCATAATCCAGAGCTAAAATAGTATGGCAGGCTGTAACACCTGATCCGCAATGGATGATCAGATGTTGAGGTTTATCTTTTAAAATCTGTGTATATTTCTCTTTTAAAACTTCGGGTTTCAGGAAGTTTCCGTTTCCATCCAGGTTTTCTGAAAAAGGAATATTGATGGCCCCGGGAATATGTCCGGCCACCAGATCAATCGGTTCGGATTCTCCTCTGTAGCGGTAAGCATCTCTTACATCTACAACCGTTGACGAATAGTTTATTAGCTCATTTTCAACGTATTCCAAACTCTTCAATGGAAGAAGCCATTTCTCTTTTTTAATTAAATCCGCTTTTTTAAACACCTCTTCACCGGATGAAAATTCTAGTCCTTCTTTTTCAGCAGACTGAATTCCGCCATCTAAAACCTGTACATTCTGAAGTCCAAATGACCTCAGCATCCACCAGGCTCTTGCTGCTGCATTAGCTCCATTTTTATCATCATAAATTACCACTTGCGAATTTTCGGCAATACCAAATCCTGCCAGTGTTTCTGCAAATTTTTCAATGGCCGGAAGAGGATGTCTTCCTCCAAAGGCAGCGTCGTCTCTTATCTCGGCCAGATCTTTATCCAAATCTATGAATCGGGCGCCTATGATATGTTTTTCAAGATAGGTTTGATACATATTTTTTCCAGCTCTGGCATCAAGAATGATGAGGTCAGGATTCCGGAAAATATCTTTTAATTCTGATGGGGAGATGATAGGTGACATGTTTATTAATTTTAGAATTAATGGTAAAATAGGTTTTGGCTAAAGCCGGATTGATTTTTTAATATAACAGAGCGGGTTTTAAACCGCTCCTATTGATTTTTCAAGCAAATTTACCGGATTTCTGTCTAAAATTTACTGCTTTATCTGCCTGATAAGAATTTTATTAAAAATGAAAAATATCCTTAGCCTTATTGTAAGAACTTTCAAAATTCAGCAGGTTCAGTTTATGCGCTGCTTTTTCCACGCTCATAAAATTGATTACCTGTTCTGTCGGCATATTTCCTACAAGGTCATCTTTTGCCATCGGACATCCGCCGATTCCTTTAATGGCACTGTCGAATCTTCTGCAGCCTTGATCATACGCTGCTTTAAGTTTTGAATAAGAATCTTCGTAACGGTTATGAAAATGCCCTCCAAAGTTGATGTCCGGATATTTTGACGGGATTTTTTCAAACAAAAGCGCTATGGTTTCAGGAGTGGCAACTCCCGTGGTATCAGAAAGCAGGATATCTTGAATACCTATTTCTGAAAATCGTTTTGCCCAGACATCCACATCTTCCCATTTCCACATTTCTCCGTAAGGATTTCCGAAAGCCATAGAAAAATAGATATTCAGCTGTTTTCCTTCGCTTTTAACCAGTTCAAGCATTCTGATGACTTCTGCAAAAGCTTCTTCCTGGTTTTTGTTGGTGTTTCTGTGCTGAAATGTTTCCGAAATAGAGAACGGAAAGCCCAGAATATCCACCGACTGATGTTTCAGTGCTTTTTCGGCACCTCTGTAATTTCCAATGATCGCAGAGACTTTTGTACCGGAGAGAGATTTATCAATATTTTCAGCAACCTCACCCGAGTCGGCCATCTGTGGAATTGCTTTCGGGGAAACAAAACTCAGACAGTCCAGTACATCGAAACCAACCTCCATCAGGGAATTGATGTAATCTATTTTTTTACTGGTCGGGATAAATTCTCCCCAACCCTGCATGGCATCTCTAGGACATTCTGTTAGAAACATTTTTACTTTTTGATTTTCTCAAATATAATAAAACTAAACAATTTATATCTGAAGTACACAAATCTAACATTATTTTGATTTTCAAAGTTTTATATCCGATTTAAAATTTCGATAACTGATATGCAGTCCCGGATCAGGTATTCAGGAAATGAAATCTGAAGTTATGCAGCCGAAAAGAGATCTATACCAATGACTTCACAATCGTAACAAGGCTCATGATAATAACTACTACACCCACAACAGCAAACATTTTCTTTGCCGGCAGCCGTGAAGCAAACATGGCTGAAAAAGGGGCAGTAAAAACACCCCCCAGTAGAAGTCCTAGCACAATATTCCAGTGATGAATCCCGATGGTAAAAATGAACGTCACGGCACTTACAATGGTCAGTAAAAATTTGGCCATGGTTGAGCTCCCCACTACATATCGCGGTGTTCTGCCTTCTTTAATTAGGGTTCCGGTAACCAGCGGTCCCCATCCTCCCCCTGCAAAAGAATCGATGAAGCCTCCCGCCAAACCGAGAATTCTGAGATTCGTTTTCTTCTTATGCTGTCTGCCTCCTGATCTTTTTTCTTTTCCCTTAAAGGCATTTCTGAGAATATTCACTCCTAAATAAAGGGTATAACAGGCAATAATGGGTTTTACAATATGGGCATAATATTCTCCAAAATGCGAAAGGGCAAACGCACCGATAAATGCTCCCACTGCCGCCACAGGAAATAAGACCCAGACCATTTTCTTATTAACATTTCCCAGTTTATAATGACTGATGCTTCCGGCCGCTGAAGTAAATGACTCTGCAGAATGAATGCTGGCACTTACAACCGGTGGTGGAACATTTAACAAAAGAAGAATCGTTGTACAGATTACACCATAACCCATTCCCATTGACCCGGCAACGATTTCAGCCAGGAACCCTGCCAGCAGCATCCAGTAAAAAATATGCCCGTCTTTACTGAGAAAATTCTGGATATCTCCTGACAGATTAAATTGATAAATAATCAAAGCCAGTACTCCGATAAGCGCCAAAACTCCAATAATTCCCAAATAAATATTGGCTCTGCGCTGTACTGTTTTGGTAATATTGATCAGTTTTTCCATCTCCAGCTTTGTTTCTGCGGGATGAATCTCCTGCTCTCCCAGATATTCTGTAGTGAGCCTGTTCAGCTCTTTCACTTTGTAGGTGAAATCTCCTTTCAGACGGTCCCTGATCTCCTGCATATTATCCAGCAGGCCGTCCATTTCCTTATCCGGAATGGTTTCCGTGAGGATTTCACGGATTCTTTTGGCTATCGTCGGGGATTTTCCATTGGTAGAGACTGCTATTTTCAGATCACCTTTGCGGACAATTGAACCCAGGTAAAAATCACACAGATCAGGCTTATCTGCAATATTCACCAAAGTATTATTCTGATGAGCTCTGTCCCGGATCTGCTCTGCCACAAAAATATCATTGACTGCAACAATCGCAATATCAGCACTGTTAAAATCATTATCCGTATAAGATCTTTCATGGAGGGTAAGATTGGGATAATTTTGCTTTAAATCTCTAACCTGATCATTAATTTCCCTCGCCACAAGCTTAATACGGGCTCCAGGAGAATTTCCCAGGACAGACTGCAGTTTTTCCAAAGCCACATTTCCACCACCAATGATGAGCACAGACAATTCGTCGAGCTTTAAGAATATAGGATATAGGGTATTGCTCATTGTTTTCAGAGTTTTAAATCGTAAGTAAAAGCCAGATAATACAGCCCTCCGATCTCAGGACCTGCCGCATACTGAAGATATCTGCGGTTCAGCAGATTGGTGGCTCCGATTTTCACATTTGCTTTAATTTCAGGAATTCTCCATGTTGCCTGGGCATCAATGGTATAGTAAGCCGGAATATTTCCTGATGCCAGCGGACTTTCCCATAAAAAGCTGTTCTGCCATCTAGCTGCTACCGTAAAACCGATATTTTTGACAACTTCTCTATTTCCAAAGCTAAGATTGACTGCCCATTTTGGAGTATTGAAAGCTGTAATAAAAAGGTCTGAAGTATTGGTAGAAATAAGATCATTGTAAGATACGTTCACATTCACATTATAATTCTTCACCAGATTATAGCGGATTCCTAGAGAAGTTCCCAGACTCTTGTAAGTAGTATTGCTATTGGTATATACCCTGTATCGGTCCTGCTTGCTTCTGTCCAGCATGGCCAAAACAGCGTTATCAGTTCCTATGGTTTCATTTTTAGGGACAGCCACTTCCACCTGTCCAAGAAAGCCTTCGTAAACATTGTAATAAAAGTCCCAGTCGATGACCAGCTTACTGTTAAAAAGGGCTGACTTATATCCAATTTCAAAGGAATTTACCTTTTCAGGCTGTAATTTAGGCAGATTGGCTGGGGCTAACAGATTTCTGTTTTTCAAAGCGGCTTGGTTCTGGCTGAGCCCTCCATCCACATCTTTATTCACAGCTCCAATAAACTGATCTATGGAGGCCAGCGTATAAGAATTCTCAAGATAGCCCAGTCCTTCGTTCGCCATAGAAAGGCCTCCTACTCTTCTTACGTTTCCGTTATTCACAAAAGATAAGGCTTCAAATAAGGAAGGAAAGCGGTAACCGTTCTGGAAAGACACTCTGAAGTTATGCTGATTGACCGGAGAATACACAAGGCTTACACGCGGATTGAACTTGGTTTCAAATTCCGGGTTTCTGTCGGCACGCAATGCCAGATTCACTTTTAGTTTATCATTGAAAAAAAGTTTGGTAAGCTGGGCAAAAGCTCCATACTTCTGATAGATTAAATTTTTCCCGAAAGTACCGTCCGGCAAAGGAATATTTCTTTCACTGACAGGTCTTCCGAAATCCACAAAATTATTCCCGTCCGGTGTGATGCTGTAAAGGCGGTAATCTGCTCCTGCCAATAGACTGAATATTTTGATGAATCTGCTGAAATCATAAGTAATTTCTCCCTGGTAAAAGCGGGATCTCTGGTCAAGCTTTGCCCCGCCGGTGGCCGGAGCTCCAGCAATTCCTGAGTTGGCGGAATCCCAGTTATTAATGCCAATGATTGTATTTTTTAACTGTTCAAAAGCGGTTGTTCCGGGCACTACTCTGTTCTTATCTGCTTCCTGTCTGGCTAAAATAAAGGCATCATTCAGATTGACTCCGGAATTGAGCCTGTCCTGTAAAGCGGACTGGAATATATTTTTCCAGTTATTATTGGAAAGGTTGGTAAGATCCAGATTATCTGCCAGAGGTTTCAGATTATAAGAATCTCCTGTATTTTCTATCGACATATAAGCTCTGAATGTCAATTCTTTCCCTGTAAGCTCCACCTTGTGGTTCTGAACGGTGGCATTCTGCAGGCGAATTTTATTTCCCCGCTGGAAAGTTCCGTCCAGCAAACCGTATCGGTAGACGTATGATGTTTTCCACTGATCACCGAAACGGTAATATAATCCGGCATCAAACTTTATATTTTTTACTTCCGGGCTTATCAGATCCTTTTCATAATAACCTGTCCTGGAAACATTAAAGGTCGTTGGCTTTCCATTATAATTCACTTTTACAGAAGTCCGGTTGTTTCTTTCATCCCCGTATTTATTCCAAAGATCTTCAGCAGGATTGTTGGCTAAAGAAAAGTTGGGATTGGCAGTGATCAGTGAGTTAGGGTTCTGGTCTGTATGGTTGTCCGAAATCCAGTCGATTCCGCTGAAATAGGAACCATTGATTTTTACCGCAAAGTTTTTATTAATCACCTTCGCAATTCTGAATGCACTTTCTCCTAAAGCAGCAGTTTTGTGATTAACATTGTCAACATGGTTCACGCCGCCTCTGAAATACAGGCTTACTCCTTCTGAGGTAAAAGGATCTTTTGTCTGAAGGCTAGCCAAACCGTTCACCGCATTCATTCCGTAAAGGGCTGAAGCTGCCCCGGGAGTAATCTCCATGGACTGGATGTCCAATTCTGTAGGACCAATGGCATTTCCCAGCGGAACCCCGAGTGTGGCAGACTGCACATCTACTCCATCTACCAGCTGCATGAAGCGGAAGTTGTTCGGGGAATTGAATCCCCGGGAATTGGGAACTTTTAAGGTAAGACTAGAGGTTAAAAGCTGCAGCCCTTTTACATTTTCCAATGTTTCGTAGAAGCTGGCGGCCGGGCTTTCGCGGATGGTTTTAATATCAATCTTTTCAATCGCAATCGGGGATTTCAGGATTTTCTCAGGAACACGGGAGGCTGAAACCACAACTTCATTGATGATGGTATTCTGAGGATTCAGATCTATTGAAATTTTATTGGAAAGTGAGAGAATTTCAGTGGTCTGCCCGGCAAATCCATCTTTGGTAATAACAATTCTGAAAGGTATTTTCACTCTTGTCCTCAATGTAAATGATCCATCCTGATTTGTTATGGCAGTATCCTGAGTTTTTTCAACCTGAATCTGTGCTCCGGCGATGCCTTTTTGAGTATCCGTATGTTTAATAATCCCACTGACTTCAATTAGTTGCTGAGCCTGTAAAGAGCCCGTGAAGAAAAGGATTAAAAAAGGAATAAAATATATTTTCTGTTTGGAATATTTAGGGTGTATGGATTTCACTTGTATAAAATTTTAGGATTTAAAAATGATTTATGTGTTGTCTATTAATGAACAGCACATGCACATTCGTATTCCTAAAAGATTCCGGTTATGTTTTCCCGCAATTTTCTGTCTGTAAAGAAAGTTGGTCATGTTTTTTTATTTTAGGGTTTGTAAATAACGGTAAGAGAAATCTCCAAAGGTTTCGCCGGGATTTTTTTGTTCAGAGTATGTACCAAACAGTTCATCAAGCGTCTGCAGGATCTCTTCTTCACCCAGGTTTTCTTTAAATTTAGTGTTCAAACGCATTCCCAGCCTGTCGCCCCCGATATGGAGATTGTATTTGCCGTAAGCTGTTCCCACAAATCCGATTTCGGCATTGGGAGATCTTCCGCAGCCGTTGGGGCAACCGGTCATTCTGATGGTGATATCTTCGTTCTGAAGGCCGTATTTTTCCAGAACAGGCTCTATTTTGGTGACCAAAGAAGGCAGATAGCGCTGCGCTTCAGCCAATGCCAATGAACAGGTATTCAGCGCCACACAGGCCACAGAGTTTTTACGAAGAGCACTCGCCTGGTCAGTATATCCGGAAATTCCTGATTCTTTCAGGATAGCTTCAATTTCAGCTTTATCGTTTTCTGAAATATCAGACAGGATCAGGTTTTGATTACAGGTAAACCGGAAATTCACTTTCCCTGTTTCTGCAATTTTTAAAAGCCCAGATTTTAAAGGGTATCCTTCTATATCCAGCACTCTTCCGTGCTCTACAAATAAGGTATAAAACCATTTCCCTTCGTGGTTCTGCGTCCATCCGTAACGGTCTTTTCTCTGCTCAAATTTAAATTCACGGGCAGGTTCAAAGCTGAAACCGCATCTTTTCTCCACTTCTGTTCTGTAGCCGTCGATGCCCAGCTTATCAATCGTATATTTTAATCTTGATAGTTTTCTGTCACTCCTGTTCCCGAAATCACGCTGTACAGTGATGATTTCATACACCGCTTTCAGTACCTTTTCTTCTGTATCCACAAATCCCAGCACAGATGCCAGACGGGCATACGTGGCTTCGTTTCCGTGGGTAGCGCCAAGCCCGCCGCCTGCAGCAATATTATAGCCTACAATTTTATCATCGTCAATGATGGCAATCAGCGCAATATCGTTGATAAACACATCCACATCGTTATTGGGAGGAACTGCAATTCCTATTTTCAGTTTTCTCGGCAGATATCTGTCCTGATACAAAGGATCTTCCTCTTCTTTTCTGTTGATAATCAACTCGTCATCGATCCACAGATCATAGTAGGATTTGGTTTTCGGCAGACACATTTCACTGATCTTTCCCGCCAGTTCAAAGGCCTCCTGATGCAGAGGTGATTCGGAAGGGTTGGAAGTACAGGTTACATTCCGGTTTACGTCACCGCACGCTGCTATAGAATCTAAATGGTGAAGATTGAAGCTTTGGATAGTGGGTTTTACATGAGATTTTAAAATGCCGTGCAGCTGAATAGTCTGGCGCGTAGTAATTTTAATCACTCCTGTGGAATGATCACCTGCAATATCATTGAGACCCACCCACTGTTCAGGCGTTAAAAAGCCTCCCGGAAGCCTGAGTCGAATCATATAAGAATACAGCCATTCCAGTTTTTTTCTTACCCTTTCTTCACGTCTGTCCCGGTCATCCTGCTGATACATTCCGTGAAACTTGATGAGGGTCTGGTCATCTTCCCGGATGGCTCCGGTAAAGTCGTCCAAAAGGCTTTCCTTTAAGGTGCCCCTAAGACCGTTGCTTGCTGTTTTTATTCTTTCTACGGGGGAAAGGTTATTTTTATCTGTCATTGTTATCCGTTTATGATTTAATACACATCTTTTACATATCTGCCGCTGAGCTCCAGCTCTTCAAGATAGACCTGAGCTTCTTCCAATGTCTGTTTTCCCTTGTCCTGAAGAATGTTCAGAATTGTTTTTTCCACATCTTTACTCATCGGCTCTTTGGCTCCGCATATGTAAAGGAATGCTCCTCCTTCCAGCCAGTGGTATATTTCCTGTGCTTTCTGTTCAAGTCTGTGCTGCACATATATTTTTTCTGCTGTATCCCTGGAAAAGGCAAGATCCAGATGGGTAAGCGTTCCTGTTTTCAGGAAATCCTGAAGCTCGGCCTGGTAAAGGAAATCTGAGACAAAATTCCTCTCACCGAAAAAGAGCCAGTTTCTTCCTTCTGCTCCGGTAGCATCCCGTTCGTAAAGAAAAGACCTGAAAGGCGCAATTCCGGTTCCCGGGCCAATCATAATGATGTCTTTCTCCTGGTTCGGAAGCCTGAAATGTTTGGCTTCCTGAATGTAAAATTCCAGTTCTTCTCCTTCATTAAATGCTGCCAGAAAACCACTGCACAAACCATTTTGCGTTTTATCACTGACCAGGAATTCAGATTTGGCGACTGTAATATGAATTTCACGGTCTCCATGGGCTTCCAGTGATGATGAAATGGAATATAAACGGGGTGACTGACCTGTTAAAATGCCGATCACCTGTTCAAATTCTTCTGCATTTTTTACCGGATAGATCCGCAGCAGATCAAGAAGGCTTAAACGTACTTCAGGAATATTCTGCCCGGTGATCTGTGCATATTGAGCGACCGTAGACTTAAGGAGATAACTGATGTTTAGATGCTTATGCAACAATTCTTCTGCATTGGCAGTAATTTTTGAAGTTGCAATCTGCTTTTGTGGGTCAATCCCTGTCAACGAAATGATTTCATCCACCTCTGACTTTGGATTGAAAGCGATCACTCCCAGGGCATCGCCGGGGCTGTAGACAAGAGGTTCTTCCGTTTCTATTTCGATATGATAGGTTTCTTTATCAGATTCAATATCATTCAGGTTGATGATGGTTGAAATTTTTCCATGGTACTTTTTTCTTCCGGTGGAAACCTTTGGCGCTGCCGTACTTTTCTGGTAGCTTTCTGCTGTTTTAATGACCACGCTCAAGATATGTTCAGCCCAGCTGTGGGACTCCTGCTCATAATCAACATCACATTTTTTTAATGGAATAACTCGCTGTGCGCCCAATACTTCAAGACGGGAATCCACATCTTCACCCGTTTTGCAAAACAGAGGATAACTGCTATCTCCCAGTGCCAGGACTCCGAACTTCACATTGTTGAGATCCGGATCATTTTCATGAAGATGATCATAAAATTTCTTCGCAAGAATCGGAGGCTCCCCTTCTCCCTGTGTGCTGATAATGATAAAGAAAAAGTCTTCTTTCAAAAGATCTTTTGGCTTATATTGGGAAAGATCTGCCAACTTTACCTGAACTCCTTTTTTCTTGATGATTCCTGCAAGCTCTACTGCCAGCTTTTTGCTGTTTCCAGTCTCGGTACCATAAGCAAGAGTAATTTTTTTCTGAGAAACGGTTTCAGCATGATTAGCCGGGAAAATAGTTTCCTGTACCGCGACTGATGACCCGGCAAGCCCTGCCAGAAAACCACTGGCCCAGACGGCTTCATCTCTGGAGAAACTGCCGGATATTTCTCTAAGGGCATTTAATTTGGCTTCAGACAGCATATTCAAATATATTTTGAGGGTTTGACACTAAGGTTCCGTTAGTTACAGATTTAAAGTAGATCCCTTCCTGTATAGGTTTTTTCAGCCAGGAAAATTCTTCATGCAGATTCACCACTTTTCCGATAATAACCAATGATGGTGACACAAAATCTTTATTTCCCCATTTCTCGTGAAAATCTTCCAGAGAAGAAGTATATACTTTCTGATAAGGTGTGGTAGCCTGTTCAATGACCGCAATTTTCTTGTCGTTGGTTTTCCCGACGGCTAAAAACTGATCTACCAGGCCGTTCAGGTTTCCTTTGGACATATAAAAAACAAGGGTGTCTTCTGATGTTCCAAGTTCCTTCCAGTAATCATCACTGAGAATTTCGGTTTTGTAATAAGTCAGGAAACGGACTGATGTGGCATAGCCTCTCGCTGTTAAAGGCATTCCTGCATAGGCAGCTGCTCCTGAAGCCGCAGTGATGCCCGGCACGATTTCAAATGGAATATGGTATTGTTTCAGAGCTTTCAGTTCATCCAGCACATTGGAAAAAAAGGATATATCTCCTCCTTTGAGCCTGACCACGGTTTTTCCCTGAGCAGCATACTCAATGATTAATGTATTGATACGTGACTGCGGGGTGGAAGCATTTTTACTGCATTCTTTTCCCACATATACGATTTCGGCTTTTTTACAGGCGTAACGTTCTATTATTTCAGGGCTTACCAAACGGTCACATAAGATCACATCGGCTGAAGCAATGGCTTTTACGGCTTTTACAGTGATCAGATCAGGGTCGCCGGGTCCTGCGCCTACCAGGAAAACCTGTGGCGAATTGCTATTTTGTTTCATTTTTAAATCTTTTTATTAGTGACGTCTAGAAAAGTCCTTCTATGGACAGGTATCTTTCACCGGTATCATAATTTATGGTCAGAATATTTGATCCTGCCGGTATTTCAGGCAACTTTTTGGCTACTGCAGCTAAAGCGGCTCCGGTAGAAATCCCAACGAAAAGTCCTTCTTTCTTTGCTGCTTCTTTGGTATATTCAAAGGCATCGTCTTTTCCGATCTGAACAATTTCATCCAAAAGAGCGGTATCCAGAATGGAAGGAATAAATCCAGCACCAAGGCCCTGCAGCGGATGCGGTGCCGGTGCTCCACCACTAAGGACAGGAGACAATTCCGGTTCTACGGCAATGACTTTGACATTCGGAAATTTCTGCTTGAGAACCTTCGCAATTCCAGTGATGTGCCCTCCGGTTCCAACGCCTGTGATCAGATAATCCAGCCCGTCGGGAAAATCTTTAATGATTTCCTGGGCAGTGGTTTCCACGTGTACTTTCACATTGGCAGGGTTATCAAACTGTCTCGGTATCCATGAGTTCGGGGTCTGCTGAGCCAGTTCTTCAGCTTTCTCAATGGCTCCTTTCATCCCTTTTTCTCTTGGGGTCAGAACGAATTCTGCTCCGTATGATTCCATAATTTTGCGGCGTTCCAAACTCATACTTTCAGGCATCACGAGAATCAGCTTGTAATTTTTTACGGCTGCAACCAAAGCCAGTCCGATTCCGGTGTTTCCACTGGTTGGCTCTATAATAATGCTGTCTTTATTCAAAAGTCCTTTAACCTCTGCATCCTCAATCATCGATAAAGCAATTCTGTCTTTGATACTTCCTCCGGGATTGGATTTTTCAAGTTTGATCCAAACCTCGTGTTCTGTACCGAAAAGTTTATTAATTTTTACGACCGGGGTATTTCCGATGGTTTCTAATGTGTTCTGGAACTTCATACCGACTCAATTTTATGTTGTTTTTTAAATTTTTAAAACATGATTTTTACCATTAAGGACTAATTAAGCTGATGATTAAGAAACTGATTCTTAACGGTTAACATTTATCCTTACTATATCACAAATGTTAAAGATTCCGGGAGCGGCCCGTTGTCTTTTATTTTTATTTCACTTTTATTGTAGACCAGAGAATTGGAGGGTACATTCTGGGTAATCCATACATTTCCTCCGATGATACTGTCTCTTCCTACCGTTGTTTCTCCACCCAAAATCGTTGCCCCTGAATAAATAATGACATGGTCTTCAATATTGGGATGCCTTTTTTCGTTGGGTTTATCTTTTGAAACATTCAAAGCGCCGAGGGTTACTCCCTGATACAGCTTCACATGATTTCCGATACGGGTAGTTTCTCCGATGACGATTCCTGTTCCGTGGTCAATAAAGAAATGTTCTCCAATGACTGCTCCGGGATGAATATCTATTCCTGTTCTGCTGTGCCCATATTCCGAGATGACGCGTGGCAGGGTTTTCACTTTCTGAATCCACAGCTGATGGGAAATTCTGTAAACATACGTTGCAAAAAATCCGGGATAGGAAAGAAGGATTTCTTCCAGAGATTCCGTAGCAGGATCAAATTCCAGAATGGATTCAGCATCAAGGATCAGTTTACTGTAAATTTCCGGCAGTGCCAGAAAAAAATCCTGTGTGTGCTTTTCGGCTGCAACCTCATCCGGTGCAATGCTTTTAACCAAACCCAAAAGAAGCTTTCGTAATTGTTCAAAATTATTCCGAAGCTGAGCTGCTGTATTGACCTCCTGAGAAAGAAACAAAGTACTATACAATTCTCTGACGAAATCTTCCATCTTGGTTTTATCAAAGAAGCCTCCCGAACTGCTTTTCTTTTTTTCAAGGACTTTGTTAATAAAATAATCTGAAACTTCCATGATCTACTGAATTATACATGCTGCAACGGTTGCATTGGACGTTTCATCCACTAAAATGGCCGATCCTGTTTTCTTATTGCTTATAAAGTCATCAAATACCAAAGGTTGCGCCGTACGTATCGTTACTTTTGCAATTTCATTAAGCTTTATTCCTTCCTCCGCAGCTTCCTTTTCCAGGGTATTAACATCAATCTTGTATTCTACCTGTTTTACAACAGCTTTCAACAGTCTGCTGTGATGCTGCAAAACATATTTATTTCCGGGCTGAAGCCCTTTCTGATCCAGCCAGCACAGTAAAACCTCTATTTCTTTTTCAACTTTGGGAAGCTCATCTGCTGAGGTGAAGAAATCTCCCCTGCTGACATCGATATCATCTTTGAGCTGAATAACAGCCGGCTGTCCTTCAAAAGCTTCCTGAACCTCAGTACCATTGACCTCTATGGATGAAATTTCAGTAATAATCCCGGCAGGAAGAATAGCAATCTTATCTCCTTTCTGAAAGCTTCCGCTTACGATGGGTCCGGCATAACCTCTGTAGTCGTGTAGTTCTTCAGTTTGGGGACGGATCACATACTGTACCTGGAAACGGCTTCCGCTGTTCTGTTCCCGATCAATCTGTACTTCTTCCAGATATTCGAGAAGGGAACTTCCTTTGTACCAACCGGTAATGGCTGACAAGGAAACAATATTATCTCCTTTCAATGCGGAAATCGGGAAATAGGTAACATCTTCCAGGCCCAGTTCTTCAGCAATTTTGGAATAGTCTGCTTTTATGGTTTCAAAAACTTCTTCCGAATAGTCTACCATATCCATTTTATTGATGGCAACGGCTACTTTTTTCAGCTTTAGCAGTGAGGCAATGATGGAATGTCTTCTTGTCTGCTCAATAACGCCTTTCCGGGCATCGATCAGGATAATCATCAGGTCGGAATTGGAAGCTCCGGTAATCATGTTTCTGGTATACTGAACGTGTCCCGGAGCATCTGCAATAATAAATTTCCTTCTGGATGTCGAAAAGTACCTGTAGGCGACATCAATGGTGATTCCCTGTTCTCTTTCTGCACGGAGCCCATCCGTTAAAAGAGCCAGATCCACACCGTCTTCATTTTTGTTTTTAGAATGTTTTTCAAGCACTTCCAGCTGATCCTGTAAAATACTTTTGCTATCGTAAAGCAGTCTTCCGATGAGGGTACTTTTACCGTCATCCACGCTTCCTGCTGTTATTAATCTTAATATATCCACGAGTTTTTATAAATGATGATTGATAAATGATGAGTAATAAGGAATTGGTAATGAGTAACATGTTGCATTCGCTATTGCTGATTACTCATCGCTCATTACTGATTAAAAGTAACCTCCTTTTTTCCGGTCTTCCATTGCAGCTTCAGTCACACGATCGTCAATTCTGGTTTCGCCACGCTCTGATATTCTGGTGGCTACAATTTCTTCAATGACCCTGTCTACGGTGGCTGCTTCGGATTCTACAGCGGCGGTACAGGTCATATCGCCTACGGTGCGGTAACGAATCCTTTTGGTTGTTACGGTGTCACTTTCTTCCAGTACGGCAAATTCTGAATTGGCGATCCACTGTCCGTTGAGGTCTACAACTTCTCTTTCATGAGAGAAGTAAATAGATGGCAATTCAATTTTTTCTCTTCTGATATAATTCCATACATCCAGCTCCGTCCAGTTGCTGATCGGGAATACCCTTACATTTTCTCCTTTGTGGATTTTCCCATTGAAAATATTCCAGAGTTCTGGTCGTTGCAGTTTGGGGTCCCATTGTCCGAATTCGTCTCTTACAGAAAATATTCTTTCTTTTGCCCTTGCTTTTTCCTCATCCCTGCGTGCTCCTCCGATGCAGGCATCAAATTCAAATTCCTCAATGGCATCCAGTAACGTAAAGGTCTGCAGCCAGTTCCGGCTCGGGAATTTCCCTTTCGGTTCTGTGAGCTTTTTTTCCCGGATGGTGTCTTCTACTTTTCTTACAATCAGATCCACATTCAGTTCTGTGGCCAGCCTGTCTCTGAAGCTTAAAACTTCCGGAAAATTGTGCCCTGTATCCACATGAACAAACTTGAAAGGAATTTTCCCGTGGGGAAATGCTTTTGCCGAAAGATGCGCCAGCACAATGCTATCCTTCCCTCCGCTGAACAGCAATGCTGGACGCTCAAACTGTCCCGCCACTTCCCTCAGTATGTAGATGGATTCTGCTTCTAACTGATCTAAATAATTTAAATGATATAATGACATATTGTATTTTTTATTGATGAACATGTAAACCGCATTCTTTTTTGTCTGCATCTTCCCACCACCAGCGGCCTGCTCTGAAATCTTCCCCTTCTTTGATCGCTCTCGTGCAGGGTTCGCATCCTATGCTTACAAATCCTTTTTTATGAAGATAATTATAAGGTAATTGATGATTTTGAACATATTCTATGACCTGTTGCGTCGTCCAGTGAAGGATGGGATGGAACTTGATAATCTGATGATCCGGGTCCCATTCCAGCTGCGGCATCTGTCCCCTTCCCGCGGAATGTTCCGAACGTAATCCAGTGATCCAGACTTTATATCCCTGAAGTGCTTTTTTCAGAGGAATTACCTTCCTGATATTGCAGCAAGCTTTTCTCTGCTCAACGGACTGATAAAAAGAATCCGGCCCGTTTTCTGAAACAAATTGCTGCAGGGATTCCGGATCCGGATAATAGGCTTTTATATTTTTTTTAAAGAACGCTCTGGATGAGGTCCATGTTTCGTAAGTCTGTTCAAAAAGTCTTCCCGTATCCAGAGTAAAAACATCAATATCAAGATTTTTTATCAGGTGGGTGACTACCTGGTCTTCATAGCTGAAGCTGGTAGAAAAGATGACTTCTGCAGGAAATTTTTTTGCAAGAATCTCTAAAAAATCACCGGAAAAGGTACCTCCAGAGGCCTCTCCAAGCAATTGATCGAATTCTATTTTCAGAGTATTTTCCATTGTGAATTGAAATTAACTTCTGCAAATATATATAAATCCTATTTATCCTACCAAATTAGTAGGATATAAAAATTAAAAAAAAATTCAGCTGTTTTTTATGAAAGAAGTAAGGGTGGCTTCCATCATGCTTTTTCTTGTTTTTTCTCTTACAATGATCAGCTCATTTCGGAGATAGCAGGTTGCCTCGTCAACACAATCGTCACAGGGCTCATAGAAATTTATTGAAATACAAGGGGTTAAGGCAATCGGGCCTTCAAAAATACGGTAGATATCGGCCAACGAAATATCATCAGGGGACTTCAGCAGGTAATATCCTCCGGCGGTTCCCTGCTTACTGTTGACCAACTTGGCTCTTTTCAGCTCAAGAAGAATCTGCTCTAAAAATTTTTTGGAAATATTCTCATCCTGTGCAATAATAGCGGTTGACAAAAATCCCTGATTGTAGTTTCTTGCCAATCTAACCATTGCTTTCAAAGCATATTTGCAACGTTTGGACATCATAATTCATGCAAGTTATAACAATTTATTTGATTATCGAAATTGTGGTTCCGGATCAGGAAATGAAATGGCATTCAGGGCTGAAATTATGCTCTAAAACTTATATTTGAAAAATTTACATTGTATATTTGTTGAAATTTAAAATTCATGAGCGCAATAGAATTTAACCAAATGTGGAAAGAGAAATTACTGAACCGTTTTCTTGCCTATGTAAAGATCTACTCAACCAGCGATGCAGAAAGTGAAACAACACCTTCTACGCCCAGACAGTGGGATATTGCAAAATATATTGCTGAAGAATTGAAAACGATAGGCCTTGAAAATGTTTCTATTGATGATAACGGTTATATTATGGGATATGTTCCTTCCAACCTGGACAATGATGACCGACCTACGATAGGCTTTATCTCGCATTACGATACTTCTCCGGATTTCAGCGGAGAAAATGTGAAACCACAGGTTTGGAAAAACTATGATGGAAATGATCTTCTTTTAAATCAAGCTACCGGATTTACATTATCCGCATCAAAATTTGAAAGCTTAAAAAAATATATCGGTCAGACACTGATCACTACAGACGGAAACACGCTTCTTGGAGCTGATGACAAAGCAGGATGTGCAGAGATTGTAACGGCTGCAGAATACCTTATTGCCCACCCGGAAATTAAACATGGAAGAATTGCCGTAGGATTTACGCCGGATGAAGAGATCGGAAGAGGTGCCCATAAATTTGATGTGGCCAAATTCGGTGCTGAATGGGCTTACACGATGGATGGAAGCGAAGTGGGAGAACTTGAGTATGAAAACTTTAATGCCGCAGGTGCTGTGGTAAAAATCCACGGATTGAGTGTTCACCCGGGTTATGCTTACGGAAAAATGGTAAATGCTGCTCTTTTGGCTGCTGAATTTATACAATTGCTTCCTGCCAATGAGACTCCGGCTACCACTAAAGGTTTTGACGGGTTTTATCATTTAATGGACATTACTGCTGATATTTCTGAGGCTAAACTTCAATACATCATCCGTGATCACGATGAGGAAAAATATGAAGCCAGAAAGAAATTCATGGAGGAAAAAGTGGCTGAATTCAACCAAAAATATGGAGAAGGAACCGCTGAAGTGGAGATTAAAGAGCAGTACCGTAATATGAAGCAGCAGTTTGAAGGAAAAATGCACATCATTGACCTTGCCGCAAAAGCAATGAAAGAAGCAGGCATTGAGCCTTTAATCAAAGCAATCAGAGGAGGAACGGATGGAGCCCAGCTTTCTTATATGGGACTTCCTTGTCCGAATATTTTTGCAGGAGGAATGAATTTCCACGGACCTTACGAATATGTTGCCCTGGAAAGCATGGAAAAAGCAACTGAAGTAATCATTAATATTGTAAAAGCATAATACTGATGAAAAAACTTTCAGCATTAGCACTGATTCTTATTTTTTCTTTCAGCTATGCCCAGGTCTCTGAATTTCAGAAGGCAGATTCCCGGTATGAAAGAAAGATAAAGTCTCTGTACAAGAAATATCCGAAGCCTAATGATGAAAGAACCAAACAGGAATGGCTTCTCACAGAAGAAAAGATATCAGCCTACAAAAATGCTTTAGAGAAAATCTCTGAGGAAGAAAAGAAAACAACGACGGATGTTCCGCCTCCGGCAGCTGCCAAGATTACAAAGGAAGCAGAGTACGCAACGGGAAAGGCTTCGTTCCAAAAGCTTTTAAATGAAGCTGTAGATCTTACTTTCCTGAACTTTGCAGCTAATCCTTATAAGATAACTTTGAAATTCACTCTGGATTCTAAAGGAAATGTTTATAATGCGAGGGTAAAAGGGAATAATGAAGATGTGAATGCTTTTATTGAAGCCGCTTTTTACCGTATTAAGGATAAAGGGAAATGGAAACCTGCGGAGTCCAATGGAAAACCTGTCCTTTCTGTAGTCAGCCTTCCTTTACAGTTAAATTTCAGCAAAAAATAATAATGAAACCGTTGTGAAAACAGCGGTTTTTTATTTCTAAGAGCTTTTTCAACTCAAATTTTTCATTCTAAAAACAGTATATTCAAGTGACAAAGACAGAATTCAATTGACATTGATTGGATCGCGTCCTCTACCTATTTCTCTTCCTGATGAAATGATTCATTTTTTTGGTATATTTACGTAAATATCAGACTACTAACCTTAAACATCAATTTATTATGAAAAAAATTAAGAAAATTTCAAGAAAGGATCTTTCGGTGATTCTCGGCGGAGGAGGTAGCGGATGCCACATGAGCGGCGATTCTGCCTACTGCTGGACAGACTGTGAATGTACTTTCGGAAAAGCCTGTGAAATGGATGCTGACGGAAATCCGGGAACATGTGTCGCGGTAGGGGGAGGAAATCCGGGCGGCGGTGGCGGTGGCTGCATTCCACCCAACATCTGTGAAGAGGAACCTTTTTAATACAACCGGCCGGAAGATATGCTTCCGGTTTTTTATTTCATTCACCCAAAAGCAGATATTTGTCACAGCATCTGTGCCATTCATCAAATAAAGTTTTATGAGTATCCTGATCGTTGTTGCTTTGCATCAAATTATTAACAACAATTTATGAAACAGCAGATTTTAGCACTCAGCACCCTTTTATTATGTATTACCTGTTCGGTAGAAACCAAGGCACAACAGACCCCCGCTTTCCATATCGGGATCAAGGGCGGTGCCAACTTCACCAAAACCTCAACAGAATCTTCCACCCTGGAAGGAAAATACGGTTTCGGGTATCAGGGTGGAGTGATGACCAGGATGGATATCGGAAGGCTTTATGTACAGGGAGAGGTTTTATTCAACAAAAGAAAGACATCATTTGATTCCAAGGACGGAAATGCTCCGAAACTGACCTGGAATTCTGTAGATGTTCCGGTCGTTATCGGGTATAAACTTATCAGCGACAAGGATTTTAATGTAAGAGCGTTTGCCGGAGGTGTTTACAGTTATGCTTTTAAAAATAATTTATCAACATCAAAAGCACTCCAGGATGGTTTTAAAAATTTTGACAAATCCAATATCGGTGTTACAGGAGGTATAGGGATTGATTATAAAAATTTCACGGCAGACCTGAGGTATGAAACCGGTCTATCAAGCATCAGTAAAGAATTTAAGTCGAAACCGCACAGCTTTACGTTGGGAATAGGATATTTCTTATTCTAAAAACTTGAATTATCTTTACGTATTAGAAACTGCGCCCTGCAGTTTCTAATTTTTTATAAACCTACTCTATTTCTCCATGACTAAACCATTTATTTTAAGAGAATATATTTTTATTACCATTTTCTGGCTTGTATTTGCTGCTGCGGTATATATTAATTTACAGGCTACTTCTGATAAAGTTTCTTCTGTTTTTCAGACTATTGCCCTGGTTATTTCCTCGTTTTTTTTAACACGTTTTCTTACGACAAGGCTTCTTCCGAAAGCCTTACGTTTAAAAAAAATGAAATTATTCCTTGTACATGTCACGGTATCTATTCTTTTATTAAGCTTTATTTATTCTCTGATTTTCACTTATATTGAGATCAGTTCAAAAAACCAGCTTCCTGCTAAATTTACCGATCAGCTTCCTTTTTTATGGCAGGGGTTTTATCTTGCCCTTCCGGCCTCATTTCTCATTAACGGATCTACCTGCGGGATTAAGTTTTACCAGGAGCACGGAAGAATAGAGCGGGATCATATCCTTCTTCAGCAGGCCCATCTGGAAAATCAGCTCAAACTACTGCAGGACCAGATCAACCCGCATGTGGTCTTCAATATCCTGAACCATATTCATATTCTGATGAGGAATGACACCCAACTTGCAGATTATCTGCTTCTTAAATTTTCCGATATTTTACGCTATCAGCTTTATCACTGCAATCAAAATCTTGTCCCTCTGAATAAAGATATTGAACACCTTCAAAATCTTGTAGAAGTAGAAAAATTAAGGTGGGGGAATGAGCTGGAAGTACAATCGGATTGGAAAGCAGTAAATACGGCATCATTTATCGCTCCCCTCCTGTTGGTACCATTTATTGAAAATGCTTTTAAATATGTCTGCCGGCTTCCCGGGCACAAGGGTTATGTAAGAATATCATGCGCTGAAAAAGACGGTTTCCTTTTATTTTTTATCGAAAATTCCTATTCCGATATAGCTGGCTACAAAAAGAAGGAAGGAGCCAGCGGAATTGGCCTTCAAAATGTAAAAAAACGCCTGAAATTGCAATATCCGGGAATCCATGATCTCAAGATTGAAACAGAAAATAATGTGTACAAAGTCAATTTAACCTTAAAATTATCTGACACCGATGAGCAGTAATACTCCAAAAATGAAATGCCTGATTATAGATGACGAGCCTCTTGCAAGATTTCACATGAAAGAACTGGCCGATCAGATTGATTTTTTAACGGTTGAAGGAACCTGTGCTACCGCTCTGGAAGCTGATACCGTTGTGAAGGAAAAGGAAATCGACCTTCTTTTCCTTGATATCAATATGCCGTATTTAAACGGACTGGAGTTCCTGGAACAGCTGGAAAATCCTCCTTTATGCATTTTAACAACCGCTTATTCAGAGTATGCATTGGAGGGATACCGCCTGCAGGTTGTAGATTATCTCCTGAAGCCGATTGCTTTTAACCGCTTCTACCAGGCCGTGAATAAAGCGCAGCAACAGTTCATTGTGTCCGAAAAGATGAAGAAGAATTCTTTTGATGATCCTTTTCTGTATGTAAGGCAGTCTGACACTTTTGTAAAGGTATCCTGGGTTGATATTTTGTATATTGAAAGTATGCAGAACTATACAAAGCTTCATTTTAAAGATAAATCCCTGGTGATCCACCAAACGATGAAGGCTATTGAAGAATCCCTGCCTACGGAACACTTTTTCAGGATCCATAAATCTTTCCTGATCAATATCACCCATATTGATATGATCTCCGGCGGCCGGCTGTTTATCAATAAAACTGAGCTCCCTATTTCCCGTACCCGAAAGGAGGAGCTGCTGAATCAGGTGGTGTATAAGAAGCTTATCAGTAAATAGTTTAGAAAGAAGACGGGAGCGGAAGTTTTTGAAGTGGATCACCATCATTCTGCTTCCTTTTATTAATATCTGTACAAGAATAACTCTAATAGGTGAAGACATGCAATAGACGTTGGATATTAATTTTTTCTCTCCCATCTTCCATTGATTTCTTACGGCATATTCCACCTCAGGGATACTGCAGCATAAAATGTGCTGGCAAACTTCGGGTCAGCCATTTTTTTGTCTTTAAAAATGCTTTTGATTTTTCTGTCGTTTTCATTGAAGCTTCTCAGCAGGGCTGTTCCTCCGGTAAGGCTGAGGCTAAGCTTATCATTCAGTTTTATTTCAGGTCTGATTCCGGCTGTAATCTGCTGATATCCCAGCAGCATTGATTTCCCGTCTTTTTTTCTTTCCACGGTCATTCCGCTGAGGTTTACAACAGCTTTTAATGCGAACCTGTCTGAAACCAGGTAACCAGCTTCCATTCCTTCCGGAAAATTGATATTGAACTTAACCTTTCCATTTGTTTTCCAGTCGAAATAGATCCACGGCAGGATCATGGGAACCCCGAACGCGGTTGTAAGTACCGGACCTGCTCCAAGGGCTAAATTAGGATTAAAATGTCTTATAAATAATACTCCTCCCTGTCCCAGAATATCGTCAGAACTTATTTGCTCAAGATCGGTATAAATTCCGACCGAAGCGGTCATCATCATGCTCCATTTTTTTCCCAAGGGCCTTAAGTGCTGGATTCCGGCCTGCGCATTGAGCATCTGGTCAGGAAAGAGCTGTTTCTCATAGTCTTTATGGGTCATTTTGGCATAAGAACCACTGAGCAGTACGGACCAGGCCTTTACCCTTCCGCTGCTGTCTTTTTTCATTGAAAGCGGAATGCTGAGGTTGAGATCGGCGCGTTTAAAATTGCTTTTAGAATTTGTTTTTACGCTATCCTCCGGACGGATATAACTGGAGAAAGGGATATATTCGGTTTTAAGCTCGCCGGATACTCCTGACTGCGCGCTGATCCAACACCCAAACAGACAGCCAACAGCTGCCAAAAGATTTCTCTTCATATTTTAAATTTTATGCAAAGAGAGACTTTTGTGGATAGCCTACAAAAATTACTTGATTAAGTGCCCGGATGGTATGACCAAACGGAGAAACAGCGTGATGATCTAATATAAAATTATAGGGACACTTTTTTATTTTTAAATGAACGATAGGCAAACCAAACTGCAATGCAAGCAATGCCTGCCCGAATCAGCACCATCGGCATAATGGAATCTGCCTCTAAGAAACCAGCAAGTCCTGAGAGTAAAAAGGTAACCATGAGCTGCATAAATCCCATTACAGCAGCGGCGGTTCCGCGTCCTTCTTTAAAAGGGGACAAAGCATGAGCAGAAGTAATCGGAAATAAAATTCCTATGGCCAGCAGTGATAGGTACAGCATCATAATTTCCAATATTACTGAAAGATTTCCGGCTACGATGAGGATATGAATACTACATACCGCCAGCAATACCAGGGTAGCTGTTAATAAAAGCTTTGTGTCACTTATTCTCTTTATTAATTTAGGGGTGAGGTAGGCTGCCGTTATCAGGGCTAATGAATTGAATCCAAATATCAGACTGAAAACACCGCTGGAGAATCCGTGAAGCTTCATAAATAAAAACGGAGCATTGGAAATATAAATGATAAGAGAAGCAAAGGCTATGCTTCCAATCATGGTACTGCTGATGAATTCTTTGTTGGTGATTATTGTTTTCAGATGATCTTTTAGCTTTTTTTCATCTTCTGTATGGCCGGAAAGTGTTTGCTTTGAATTGGTTTCAGGAACAAATTTAAACACCATAAACAGGGTTATCAAGCCAAGAATAGTTAAAAAAGCAAAGGAACTGTTCCATCCCCAGAATTTAAGAAATACACTTCCGAGCAATGGAGCAATAATAGGGGCAATACCACTTATTTGGGACTGCTGGGAAAAGATGGCTACCGATTTCTGCCGGTCGTATAGGTCAATAACAATGGCCCGGCCAATTACAATTCCGGCACTTCCTCCGAACGCCTGCAGAAAACGCATGGCCCACAATACGTAAATATTTTCTGTAAAGAAGATGGCAGTGGCTCCTGCGATAAAAAGTAAGAGTCCGCAGTACAGCATTGGTTTTCGCCCGGTTTTGTCAGACAAAGGACCCCAAAGCAGCTGTCCAAAGGCAAATCCTGCAAAAAACACAGAAATTGAGATCTGGATGTGCCCGATATCGGTTTGAAATATCTTTGCCATACTTGGAAAAGCGGGCAGATAAAGATCAATACTCAGTGATTCCAGGGTGTTGAGCAGTGCCAGAATAAACACTACAATACTTAAGTTTTTCATAAAGGGGGTAAGTCAGTAAAAACAATCCGCAGAGGCGGTTTTTTTTCCGGCAAAATTCCTTTAAAAAGTAAAGCCACTCAATACAGGAATTGAAGGAACACCGGTACAAACTGAGGATTTCACTTCACACGTCCTTTATTTAAGTCAATTTTAAAAGAATATTCTGAAGATTATGGCTTCCCTGTTTTAAAACCTTCAGGATTCTGACCTGTCTGTTTTCTGAAAAAGCGGGAAAAATAGGAAGCATCGCTAAATCCAAGTTTAAAAGCAATTTCTTTAACGGTTAATGCTCCAAAGCTAAGTTCCCTTTTAGCCTCCAGCAAAAGACGCTGGGCAATCATCTTTTTCACCGTCGTTCCTCTGGAAAGGCGTACAATATCATTGAGGTGATGAGTACTTATCTTAAGCTGGTCTGCATAGAAATTTGTCTCTCTTTGGGCAATATAATGCTCTTCTATCAGTCTTATTAATTTCTGGATCCGCTGTCTGTCATTAATTAAAGGATCCTGTAAGCTAATCTGTTCTGTAATAATAATACAGAATGCTCTCAGGTAGGTTTTTAATAAATCGATCCTCGACATGCCATTATATTCTTTGTCTATAAGCGAAATAACCGTACTGCAGGTTGCCTCATTTTCTTCATCCAACAAGAATGGAATTGTTCCTCCGGTCAAGATGGATTCAATATCACACGCTTCTTTGAATATTTCTCTGCTAACGGCAAGTACATATCCTTTTTCACCTCTCAGCTTCATATTGAATACCTGGCCGGGTGCAATGATACAGATCTGGTTATTTTCGAGGCTATAGCTTTCAAAATCCAGTTCCAGGCTGCTGTTTTCTTTCACTTTCTGAAACCATATGATCTCAAAGAAATTATGCCGGTGAATATCATTAAAATTCTCCGGATGCCCCGTGTCGAGAGTCATTAGCTGAAATTGTTCGGTGGTGAGATGGTGGGTGGGAATGTTTTTTTCTGGAGACATGTTTGCTTTTTCAAGGATAAATGTAGAAAATTATTTGATTTATGAAAAGAACCGCTACAATGTTGTGGCGGTTCTTTTCTATTATTTAACATAAACTTTTTCAAATCTATTACTATTATCTTGTATCGGCTTAGTTAGATCTTCAAATAACATATATAATGATATAGCAATAATGAAAACTCCCAGCAACATTCCTCCTATTGAACGCCAATAAATCATCCGGCTGTAGGTATTCTCTTTTATTGGTTCTAAATCCTCTTTTTTGTAAGACTTGAAGATTCGATATGAAAATATTAATATCCCAAATCCAAGTAATAAAAATAGAAAAAACTTAACAACAAAATGTTCTTTTAAATAATAATCCATAGCTTATTTACCTGTTTCTAATCTAATTGCTTCATCTAATTTTTTTCGCTCTATCTGTCTTTGCTTTTCAGCTTCTCTTTGCCTCATACGCTGAATCTCAAGATCTCTTGCTGTGTCTAGAGCTTTATCATTTGCTGTTTTTACTACAACTCCTGCCGTTTTCTCAGCAGGCTTAGTTAGTTTATTTATGCCGTTTCGTAATCCAAAGATAAGAGCAAAAAGAGCAAGTCTCGCAGCAGCAGAACCATACTTCCCTTCTCTAACGTCTAAAGTTACATTTAATGCTGTAGATGCAGCACCTATAATTTCTCCTGCAAACAATACACCCCCCCCGCTCCAGCAGTTGGTATTGCTGTAGTTGCACCTGCTACTTCTAAAGCTATACTTGTCCATTCCATTACATCAGCAACTGTTCTTAACGTTTGATGCTCATATTCGAGTCTCGTTTCCTTGCTTCCTGTAGCATAATTAATCCCATCCGGGGTTACCATTATAACACCATCTTAAGCATTATGATCTCGATTTATCCAATCAGTAACCGTTCCATCGGGGTTTAATATAACCCCCCAATTTGGATGACCATCTGTAGTCTTTTGAATAATTGGGATACTTCTCGCTCCACTACCTGTTAAATTAGCATATCCATCAATATTTTCACTTCCATCAAACCATTTATAGTTTCCGGTTTTTAAATTCATATACCAATCCTTTCCATCAGGATCAAAATATTTTACAGGATTATTACCTGCATAAATATATGGAGAGAATGATGGGCGACTTTCCGTAGACGGATCCACATTCAACCAAAGAGAAACTCTAGGATTATAATACCTCGCTCCATAATAATAGTCCCCAGTTTCAGCATCAAGTTCCTTGCCATTAAATTTGTAAGGGCTATGGTTGCTATTTCTATGGTTTTCCACAAAGGTTTCACCACTTGGGAAGTATTCCTTATCACTTTAATAAATTATTACACACAAAAAGACTGTCTCAAAAGTAAAACAGCCTCTTCACTTTATTATTCTGGCTCAGAGTCGCAGACTTTGCACAGCGGAGGAGTCCTGCAGACTAATCTGTCAGTGATAATAATACAAAAGGCCCGCAGGTATGCTTTTAATAAATCAATTCTTGACGTGCTGTTATAATCTTTTTCTATAAGTGAGATAATCATACCGCAGGCTTCTTCATTTTCTTCATCCAATAAACACGGAATTGTACCTCCGGTCAAGATGGTTTCAATATCGCATGCTTCTTTAAATATTTTCCGTTTACTAGCAAGTACATATCTCTTTCACCTCTCAGCTTCATATTGAATACCTGCCAGGGTGCAATGATACAGATATGGTTGTTTTTAAGTCTATAGCTTTCAAAATCCAATTCCAGGCTGCTGTCTTGTTTCACTTTTTGAAACCATATGATCTCAAAGAAATTATGCCGGTGAATATCATAAAATTCTCCGGATGGCCCGTGTCGAGAGTCATCAGCTGAAACTGTTCGGTGGTGAGATGGTGAGTGGGGATGTTTTTTTCTGATGGAGGCATTAATTTGATATTATAAATATACTTTTGTCTTTCGGTAACAGTTAGTTGTAAATCTTGAATAGTTTTCTATTTTATAAATGTAAAGAAAATCTATCTTAATAAAAGAACCGCCACAATATTGTGACGGTTCTTTTATTAAGCCATATATATTCTCTAAAAGCAATATTAATAAATGAATTCAATTTTATTATCAGCCTTTTTATAAACTCCATAAATAGATTTATCCGCTTCTTGTATTTTATCTAATGTATTATTATTAAGATTAAATCTATATATAAACATAGGGTCTCCGGCGCTATAGTATAAATAATTATCTAAAAGGAACATTTGATCTCCGCCGGGACTATTGGTATTATCAAAACTATAGATAACTTTATTACTCTTATTGCTTACATCAAATTTGTTTAATTTATTATCATATGAATAAAAATAAATATCATTTTTGTATTGTATTGGGTTAAATCTCACTTGAAATTTATTTCCTTGTTCAAAAAGGATATTTCCGGTTTTGGAATCCAGTAAATAGATTTTACCCCCTTTATACATATTATCAAAACCCATAAAAATATAATTATTTATAACTACAGCATTTGAAACAGCCGATCCAAAAGATTTATTCCAAACTTCTTTCCCCGTAAGACCATCAAATGCCGTAATGGTTTTACATTGCCAATTACACACATAAAAATTATCTTCATTACAAACAATGTAATAGGGCGATAAATCAGGAATACTACACTTTTCATTATATATATAATTTAATTCAAATTCTTTTTTGCCTGAAAGAATATTGAGAGCTGAAATTCCATAATCTTTTTCATTAATAATAAGGCGATTCTTCAATAATTTAAACAACATACATGTTCCTCTTATTTCACAATTCCAAATTATTTTCTTAGTAGTTAAATCATAACAGGAAAACTGCTTATTAGATGTTGGAAAATATAATTTATTGTCCTTCAAAAGAGGCTTAGCAAAACAATTATCTTGAATTTTAATCTCATGTAATTTTCTATCGGTTAATATATTTTCAATGACTATGTATGAATCCCAAGTCGCATAAATAAGTAATGAATCCGTTTTAGTCAAAGACCCAGCAATCATGTTCCTATCTTTATATGAACTAGCTGTTGGTCCTTTACAAGATATTAATATTGCTATTAATATATACTTTAAAAGTTTCATAATAGATTAATATTTTATAATAGAATCATTCGATCCAGCCCCTGTACTTAAAAATCCTTTATAAATACTACCATACTTTTTATAGAAAGGTGCTACGACATTCATCCCATGATTAAAACGTTGAGATGGCTCAAGAATATTTGTTCCTTTAAATTTTAAATCTTCATGCGAAAATCCAGTGATGTTACCAAGTAGCCCTTTTATACCACTCCCTTTTGCTAGATTACCTAATTCTCTTTGTGTTTCTTTTGACTGAGCTAAATAAATTGGCTGAACGACATTGTATTGTTCATTATATAGAGTCGCTCTATCCCATTCATCAGCTCTTTTACCTTTCAAAGTTTCACCATTATATAAATTTCTCAGTCTAGGAAAAACATTTTCAAATATAGCCTTATTTCCTTTATTTGCAAATTTTATCAATTCGTCACTTGTCACCGATTGAACAAGAAAATTATCCATTGAGCTCATTTGCATTGCAACAATATAAGCAGCCCCAGCCCACACAGTTTCATATCCTCTACTTTCCGTTTCTGTCTGAAACCATCCGTAAAATGCTGTCCTCTGTGTTATAGTTGTATATTCACTATATCCATTGCTTTGTTGTAAATTATATTTATTCGCGTTTTTCCATACATCCGTATTTCTTTTTCTATCGGATGTACGCCAATCTCCTTGACCTAATTTTCCTTTATATGAATCAGGATATTCCTGATCAGGCGCCATCCCCGTCGGATCTGTATAACGAATAGGATTACTAAAGGTATATTCATAAGGAGATCTGCCTGTGAATTGTTCCGCCAACGGATCCACATTCAACCAAAGAGAAACCCTAGGATTATAATACCTTGCTCCATAGTAGTAATACCCAGTTTCAGCATCAAGTTCCTTGCTATTAAATTTATAAGGGCTATAGTTACTATTTCTGTGGTTTTCCACGAAGGTTTCGCCACTTGGGAAGTATTCTATATTCTGGGTTACTTCTCCATCTGCACCTGTAATAAAGCTGCTTGAACCTAAATGATCCGGATGGAACCAATAGATTTCTTTTTCCTTATCTCCTGCATAATCATTAACACAAGCTCCATTGTATCCTGCATTTTGCCCATAGCTAGGTGGTGGCGTGATATTGTTCTGTTGCATTACTGCCAGACTACTTTGTGTAGAAGTTTGTAAAATGGTATTAGACACATTAACTGGATTAATAGGCGGAGTGCTTCCTGCAAATGGAATAATCAGCCAGTTACAATCAAAAACTCCAATATTATCGCTTGTTCCATTCTTAGTTACTATTCTCTGGGATCCTGCATAATAATGTTTTGTATACCGAGGAAGTGATACACCTCCAAGACTATCAAAATAAAGGTTCATTGTCAACAGTCCATTCGGGTAAATAGTTGCTGAATGGTATGTCATAAGCGTCTGCGGCCATGTATTTGTCTGCTCTGCTTTTGTTCTGAAAAGCATCCCTGAATACATTACATCTTTAATAATTCTTTCTCCTCCCGCATCATAAGTATAGATCGCTGCCCCGTCAACTTCAGGAGTAGAAGGGTTAGTATCTACAAAACGAAGGCGATTTTCTTCATCCCACTGATATACTGCTTTTGCTTCAGTATAAGTACATGTTTCCTGCTCAATCGTCATAGGATTTCCTTTTGCATCGTATTTATAATGTTGGAACTTCACTCCCGGATCATCCGGATTACAGCATGTAGATGATGGTACCAAATTAGGTTCATCTACAATGGTTGTAGGAGCATGTGGATGTGAAGAATTTTCATACTTGTAGTTCAGCCTGTAAGAGGTTGGCTCCATTGCCGTCCAGTTATTGTTGCTCGCACCTGTCGTCCATTCATGCTTCTGGGTTTTGCTCATGATATTGTGCATATTATCATAAGACATGGCAACGGTATACCTGTGACGTTCTTCCTGAGCCTGCGTATTGATGCCTCTCCAGTTTCCTGAAGCCGAAGTCAGACGGTACAAGTCATCATAACCGAATGCATAATTGGTTCCTCCTCCTAAAAGACCATTTACGACAGGAGCATTGTTATGAACCTGCATTACATTAGATACCACATCATACTGGTATACGTTCTGCATGAAAAACCTATTGGTATTGGTATTCTGAGCGTACATTTTCAACAATCTTCTGCGATTTGTCTCGTATTCGTACGTTGTTTCCGTACCGTTTCCATTTTTCAGGTATACTCTCTGCTCAAATTTATCATATCCAAGACTATTGATCATCGGATAGGAATTACCGTCTTTTACTGAGGCGACATTATTTAAGTTACCTGCCCGGTTGTATTTGTATGTTAATTTTTCTCCATCCGGATAGGTAATGGTTTTCACACGGTTCCAGGTATCATACTGCCATTCTGTTCCGAACCAGTAAACCTGTGCTCCAGGTACTGCAACTGAACGTCTTTGGTAGGTAAGTTCACCCAGTCTTCCGTATTTCAGATACTGCGTTCCTGTAGCGTCTGTCTGATACCATAATCTACCTACCGCATTATTATCCATTGCTGAAGCATCCAATGCATTTCCGTAGTAATATTTTACGTTGTTTTCCGGATATAAAGGGTATTTAACTTCTTTCAGCCTTGAATAGTCATATTGATATTCTACTGTTTCGTTGGCTGCATTAGTTTTAGAAGTCATATTATTGGCCGGGTCATACTTGTAAGTGGTAACCCCACTATCCGGATGAGTGTAAGAAACCCTTCTCCCCAAGTCATCATAAACAGATGTCGTAATATTACCATTTACATCTTTTACCTGAAGAATTTCGCCGATAGCATCATGGGTAAACTGAGTTTTGATATCTCCGGTATTGGAAACTTCATGAACCGAGGTTGTTCTTCCTTTGATATCGGTATATGTTTTTTTAATGCTTCCTAATTCATCTTTGAAAACGGTTTCAAACATATTTCTTCCCTGAACGTCTGTTCCAAAACCGTAAGTAATCGTTGAGAACAGGTTTTCTCCTGGCAGTTTTGTATAAACGACCCTGTCTAATACATCATATTGGTTGATTGTGGGCTCAATATTATCTACGGCAGGATTATACTGTGTATTATTTGAGCCTACACTTTCAACTGTAGGATAGTAAGTTTTTAAAGCCCTTCCAAAAGCATCTTCTTCTACTTTTCCTCCTACAATATATTTTACTCCTTCATTATGAATATCTCCGGTTTTCTTCACCTGAACCGCTCCTCCAAAACCATCTGCAATGGTAATGGTATTAATAGTGCTGTCTGTGTATTCCGGATCATAATGTTTTGTTACCGCAAAAGACTGTGCATTGGAAGCATTAAGCGGGGCATCCGTAATCGGGTTATACTCAAATTTTATAGTCCATGGAATGTTGTTAAATAATTCGTAGGGCCCTGTAATTTCTGTAGTTCTTGCTTTGGCATCATATACATACTTCATTGGCTGCAGGTTCATATCCTCAGTATAAGTAGGCACTCCGAAACGGAAATCATACTGGGTTTTGCTAATGTATCCAAAGGCATCCTGCACTTTTATCGGATAAGTTTTTACATTATCATCATAAGTATACTGCTGGAAGAATCTTTGGTTCTGAACATTTGCAGGCCCTGTTGATTTAGTTATGTTTCCATAAACGTCGTATTCAAAATCATAAACGGAATAATTCGTTCCCTGGTTAAGAATTGTCAGTTTTGAAAGATTACCATTAGCACTATATTCTGCTTTTTTCTCTCTGGTAAAGCTGTTACCTGTAATTGGAGTGTTTTTTACAGAAATTGGCATAATTACATATCCTGATGGATCAACATTAGAATATTGTACTAAAGTATATACTCCATCAGTAGAAACTCCTATCTGTTGATCTCCAGTATCAATTATATTAGTGGCATTACCCCATTGATCATAACCTACAATAGTTGTTGAGGTCGATTTCCCTATAGCCGCTTGTCCTTCATAAAAATTAGATATTGAAATGTCTGGTGAAACAAAATAAGCATAGTTATTGGCTGTCTTTTCATCCTCTTTTTCTAAAGGAAGCTCATCAAAATTAACATTCTTAATGTATCTAAGGCCATATTGATTATTTTTCTCCGTCCATAATTTGTTATTAGAATCAATAAGTCTTTCAATAAACAAAGTTCCCCTTAAGTAGTAGTTTGTATTATTAAACACCTGAAGAGTTTTTCTGTAAACTACATTTGAAGCCGCTCCCCCTTGTTTTGTATCAATTTGGTTAATTGTTATATTTCCAAATCCATAAAAAGTTCTCTCTCTTCTGCTGTGATAAGGATTGTGATACTCTACTGTAATTTTTGATACATCAGGACTAAAGGCATTATCCCCGGTAAATCCATCATTGGTAACTACGCTTTTTAATACGTATTTACTCTGAGGCATATCATAAGTGTTTCCTACTCTTTCATAATCAACTTCCCAAGAACCTCCCATTGGTGTGGTTACTTTTTTAAGAAGGTTGGTAGTACCAATTTGGTTAAGCTGTACAGTAATGTTATCTGTATCATCAGATTTTACAAAATCAGGATAGCCATCTCCATTCATATCTCTGAACGTCGCATGGGATCTTGAAGTTGAATTTCCTTTAGAAACGCCTAAAGTCACGTTCAGCTTCAACCCGCTTACTCCTGCAACAATAGGAATAGGAATTAAGATAGTTCCCGCTGCATTTCCTCCAACACTGATCGATACGTCTTTATGAATATCATTTCCATTCTGGAAATTTAAATTTAGCGGAGTGTCCGACATTCTATCTCCTAAATTAAGATATACTGTCGCTGTATTTCCTGAATATAAAACCTTATCTGCCAATCCATCCCCATTAATATCAACCAGTTCTTTTGTCGTGTTACTTGTATTAGAGCTAAAATTAACCCCGAATTCAAAACTTCCTCTGAATAAACTGATTCCTCCTCCAAGTCCAAATCCATTTCCTACCCCCTCTGGTTTGATATCTGATCCCCAGGAATCATTACCTGCAAATCCATTTCCTATATTCAGTTCAAAATTATTTGTATTAAACTTATCAGGAAGACCATCTCCATTGATATCCAAGAATGTCTGCTTTGAATGCTCAGTAGAAGTTTCCCCATTTGCACTGACAGATAATTTAGTAGCGGCTACCTTACTGTCAACTGAACTCTTAATTAAGTTATCATTAAATGCTTTGCTTTTTGATTTCTCTCCAGTTGTCTGTATAAAAGCCATTCTGGTAGATTCACCATGTACAAATGAATAACTTGAAGAAAGTCCTGATGAACTGGCTTTTGAAATTGACTGGCTTCCCACGTTTAAAGAAGCGCCAGATAAAAACCCTACCGGATAAGTGATTTTCACATTGGTTTTACTAAAATCATCCGGGAAACCGTCTCCGTTATAATCTAAAACATTTCGGACCGATTTGGCTTCAGAAAAAATAGTTTGTGATGCGTTCACTCCGGCAAAGCCAATACTTGCTCCGGCACCAACACTTATACTTTGATTTTTAAGCTGGATATTTGGTGCATTCAGCTCAGACCCAACAGCCTGGCTTAATGAATTATTATTAAAATTAGAATCTATGTTGTGTATTCCTAAACGAGAAGCATTGACTGTATTCTGAGAAATGTATATGGTTGGATCCACATCTGTCAATCTTCCTTTATCAGTATTATTAATATTGGAATTAATGGTCAGGAAATAGTTCTTTGACAATGCTCCATCATTATCTACGATCGTAACATTACCATCAGGATCTACTGTAGGATTATTAATCGTAGGATTTGTTCCCGGATCTGTACCGTAAGCATTGCTTAGTTTCAGGCGGGTTTCATCTACCTTCATTTCAGCAGCTGTCCCACCATTAGCATAGTTATTGTTAATGTCATATGCTTCTACCACAGTATTCTTGCTTAAATTATTCCCATTCAGGATAAATCCACCCCACCCGCGATACAGTATACCGAATCTGTTGTCATATTCATTTGAGTTTAATGCAGATGTTGGTGTTTGCGGCCCTAAAACCGGTTTATGCGGCGGTGCATTTGTAAAACTGGTAATGGTAGTTTCACTGCCCGGATTTTCAATATATAATTTCGTAAATGCTGAAGGTGCTCCACCAGGAGAAAATGTCAGCGTATAGGTATAAGTTCCCGGATTAAGCATTGTTTCCGAATATACAGGCATTCCTGATTGTCCGGATAAAGTTCCGTTAGGGAAAAATGTATTAATACCTAGTGTTGCTGATGTTCCCGCAACATAATTTCCTAATTCAAACTTCAGCATTGTAGCCTGACTGATTACAATTGTTCCTGTTTGCTGTACTGTATTTGAACCGGATAACTGTACCGATAAATTATTCGGATTGTCTATATAATTGAGACCATTGTTTATCAGGATACCGCTAATGCTTGTGATATTATTGATAAAGTCTCTGTCGTCACTGCTTATTGTTGTTTCCAGGTATATATTCTCATTTAAATCCTGAGAAACTATGGTGTATGGTGTTCCAAAAACTGGAGTTGCGTTACCGTTAACAACATTATAAACTGTCTTGGTTAATAATTTATTTTTAATTTTTGCCGAGATAACAACTTTTCCGCTTTTTCCATTAAAATTAGGAAGGGATGATGCCTTTACAGAAATCTTTTTCCCTATATCTCCCGATTGGGTTGCATAGGTTACAAAATTTCCTCTGTCATTATACATACTATACTCTACCTGCAAATAGGTCTTTTCACCGGTTGAGGTCTCGGTAAATTCAGGAATTAATTTAAAGTTTGACCAATCGATCTGGGTATCTGTATATACTTTTACAGATACTTTATCATTTGGATTTAAATTCACCTGTGAACCAATAACACTATTGTTATAAGTAGAGCCAGAGGTGATGGTCATTGGAAACTGAGGATAATCTACATCATTGATTGTAAGAAATATTTTAGCATCATCAGACAACGGGATTGTTTTGTTTAAATATAAATTTAATGTTCCAGCATTTCCGACCATGAAAGAGCTGATCCCGGAGTTTACAAAATCTTCCTGTGATTTATAGGTTGACAAATCTCTGTTATCACTATCAACAGCCGGTATATTCGGTGTTGAATAAGTAATTTCAGGATTCCATGTAACCTGATCAAGTGTTCCATCATATTTAGAAGATACTCTGAAATAAAGCTTTTCTCCTTTACTGATATTGATTAACTGATCTCCGAAAGAATGCAGGCTATAGTCTCCGGCATTAATATTATTAACTAAAGGATCATTATTTTTATACTGAAAAGAGATTGCAACCCCATCTGCTTTACTACAGTCTTCTTCCGGATTACATGATGCCTGATTAAGTTTGAAAGCATTTTTAACTGTAATCGTTCCGGATTTTGGAGCAACCCACACACGAACAACATCATGCAGTGGATTTTGTTCCAGCATCATCTTTTTTTCTGCTTTATCCTGATCATCAAATAATGAGATAGAAGGTTGTGCGCCAATCGCTGTAATATTAATAGGATACGGCGTCAAACCGCTATTAGGATCAAATGAAGGAACGTTTCCTACGAGGCTGTTGAAGTATACTTTTCCGTTTTTAACAAAATCTACCAACCCATCATTATTGAAATCCATAAAATAGGATGAGGTGGTATTTGTGCTATTGGAGTAATCGAATCCAAGGCTTGCACCACTAAAATTAGCATCAATTCCTACTCCCCAGGATGAGTTTTTGGACTTTCCTATATCCTGTAAATTTCCAACATTCACCACAGGTCCAAATGCCTGAACCCCATTTGTTGCCGTTGATAAATTTTTAGAATAAGAAATAACCCCGTTATTTTCATACACTCTGTCCGCCAGATTATCCCCGTCTATATCTATTAAGGTGATTTTACTTTCTGAGGTTGAGTTGCTAATAGAACCATGCGCGCCTACAGTCCCTTGTCTGAAACTAAACAGACCGGTGTCACTTGTAGGAGGAGAAGATAAGTTATAAACCCCTACACTGATTCCAAAATTGGTTCCTGTAGATTTTCCCTGACTTCCGGAAAGCATGGTATATCCTTGGAATAGCTGCCCTGAAGAAAGCAAACCTGGAAAACTGGCATGATCCGGGGCTCCCCAGTTTATAGGCGCACCAAACATATTTGGAGCATCAGGAGCTTCATTATATTCTATCTTATTGGTATAGAAAACAGCGCCTGCTGCATCTTTTTCCGTTATACTTTTTAACAGGGACTTTTTGAAGGTTTTATCATCATTTTTGTATTCAAACTCATAGCTTCTTATATTTTCATCACCATATTTAACTTCTACTTTGCTTAATCTTTTTGATTCTATCTGAAGAAACCCCAGTCGGCCATTAATCTGAACATCTTCTCTACCAGAAGTTGTTGTAAATAAAACGCTGTATTTTTTTGCAGGATTCTGCGTAGTATGTAGTGTATAATCTATTTCAGAAATATGTAATTCCTGACCCCCATTTCCAGGGCTACCTGTATAGGTAGACTTATCGTACTTATATAATACATAATTCCCGTTTGTGTCAATAGTCTTATACAAAGCCCAATGCCCGATATTTCCAAGAGTATCTTTAAGTATAGCATTATATTTTACACCTGTTTCGTCTCCTCCAAAGAATGATTTTGTTCCATCCTTAGATGTTACTATCCATACATAATCTTTAGGGTTTGTCCCTTTTCTTATGATCTTATTATAGGCCCCTTCAATTCTTGGATAAAATTGTCTGTCTGACTGTCTTGTTTTTTCAAATCCTTCATTTCTATTAGGCATAGCAAACACACCAGGACTTACCTCAAAAGTCAGCTGTTCTCCTCCTATTGAATACAATTCTGTTTCAGTACCCTGATTGTAAGTCGGTACTCCCCATCTTGTATCAATCGTTACAGCAGGGATAGACATATCCCAGCCGAGTCCCATCCAGCTATTCCCTCCTTCACTGCTGTAGCTTACCCCTAAAGACGGCTGCATTCCGGCTCTACCGGCAGGAAGTTTGATTGGAAAGTTTGTTGTAACACTCCCCATACTGTTAGGAGACGGCGGCGCAATACTTACAATTCCTTCGGAAGGGTTGGCTGCTTTGATATCTTTGATAGAGTTCGGGGCATAGCTTCCGGTTTCCGGAGATTCAGGAACTTTTAAAACCCCATTTACCATATCGGTAAAGTGAGTGGTTTTTGACACTAAAATATTCTGCTGTACATTGACACTATCTTTGTCTAAAGCAATCCACTTTTTCTCTGTTCTGTCAAAATAAAAGGTTTTGATATCCTGCTCCGTATATCCGGTAGGTATTTTCTTTTTGTCGTATCCTAAAGATACTTTTGCCGGAGCCGAAAAATGATCTCCATGTGGAAGAAACCGGTATCCTGCATTGTCTGAGGTGACATTTACCATTTCCGGAGTAAGTGCGGGCATATCTATGTCTCTAAGTGCAGTAATTGAAAAAATTTCTGCACTTTTAAGAGCTCCTTGCGGAATGTTTAATTCAGCTGAACTTAGACTAAGCTTTTCGGTATTGCCTATGCTTCCAACAAATTTTGAAACAGATTGGGCATTGTATTTTGCTTCAATTGTATTTTCAAGATTCTGTTTCTTATTGGAGATTCCTATCCTAAGGTTTCTTACTTTATAACTATAATCTGAAAGATGAGGCAATGTAAAAATTACCGTATTTTTTCCCTGTCTGACAGACTGATTCGCCATAGGCTCTGATTGATGTGTCCAATCAGAGTTTTTCCCGACATTCTTGCCTCCCACTGCCAAATCGTCATTGATGACTTTACTGACTTGTTTATAGCTGTCGACGCCATACAAATCATATTCTAAGGTATACTCATAAGCGGGATTTATTTTTTCATCCACAGAAACCGTAAAAATATTATCATAGATCTGATCAATTGGATGTTCAGCATTCGTTCCTATTATCCCTTCTCTGATATCGGAAATATAGTACCTTTTCTCATTGGACTTAGATACAGACGCCTTATTGCTGATCGTTTTATTGATAGAAACAAGCATTCTGTTGGCTGAGTTCTTATTCTTCCCATTAAAACTACTTTCCGGGATATTATCAGATATTTTAGAATCTTCTTTATTTTCTTCAGTAACATTATTACCGGAGATTTCTTTATTTGTATTGTTTCTTAATGCATCATTAATTTTCATTATGGGCACCACGCTTTCCTGCTTACTCAGATAATATGAATTAGCATGGGCATGAACCTGGGACCAGCAAGTGAAAAATATAATTGAATTAAGAAGTTTCGTATTCGTTCTTAAGACGCTTAATAAAGATCTTTTCATTCTTTTATATGTATTTTTTCATCTAAGGCACTTCTGTTTTATTGGAAGTGCCCTGGATATGGGTATTAATTTTGTACAATTAGCTTGAATACTTTGATTTCAGACGAAGTCTTAACAATAATCAGGTAAACTCCTTCTGTTGGAAGCGTATCTTTTATTTCGTAATAATCCTTGCCTTTGTCCTGTATGGTTTTTACCAATCTGCCGGATCCGTCATGTATTTTTATATCCACAGTTTCTATTTTATCAGAAATAATCCTGATAGTAAACTGCTGTCCTTTAGGTACAGGGTTAGGATAAATTACAATTCCGTTTTCTCTTTTTCTTGTCACTTTTACCGTATCTTTTTTAATACAGCCATCTGATGTTGTGACTGTTACGGTATATTCTCCCGGTTCATAAACATTAATATCAGGAGAGCTGCTCGTAAATCCGTTATCAGAAGTCCATGAATATACAGCATGTGGATCTGTAATGTGTGTGGATGCATTAAACTGAGCTGCATTTCCTGAAGAAATTGCCACATCCGGACCGAGGTCTAAATTGATAGTACTGAAATCGCTGACTGAAAAGTCGTAGGACGTTACATTATTATCAGCATCCTTAATTACCAGGTGATAATTGCCGATTGCCAGGTTCGGAAATGATACCTGCGAAGTCTGGACAGTAATATTCTGTGTAGTTCCGTTACCGGTAAGAGCAACATTAAACGGGGCTTTACCTCCTTTAATATTTAAATTAAGCGTTCCGTTTGTAACGGTACATGTAGGCTGGGTAATCTCATAAACAGATAAAATCTTATTTCCCAAAGCAAATGAGAAAACATCCGTTCCTGATAAGTCCTGATCAAAAATAACATCTTTAAAATGCACTCCCTGATCATTATCAATATGGTCCATTGGATAGGCTTCAATATTGGAAGAATTAAAATTTCCCTGCCCTGATCTGTCCACCAGGAGCCAAAGTTTTTTATCAGCAGGAATCTGCTGAATAATATCTTTAATGGAAAACACCACTTCCGTTGGAATTGTCTGCGAATTTTCAGAGGTATATCTCGCTTTCCATTTTCTTTTTAACAATTGATATCCGAAAGTATTATTATCCAGCTCGAGGGGCTTTTTATTATCACCCCAGATCAAAAAACTCTGATCTGTAAATTGGGCATCATTGGACCTGTTGTCTGCGGCTAATTTCTTCGCTGCAATAATCAGCCTTTTGGGTTCTGATGAGCTGGTAGCCTGCTTTTGATAAAGATCTGAATATCCGTCTCTTGCAATACCCGTGATACGGGCAGGATAATCATTAAAATCGGCCTGTTTCCAGATTTTTTTATTTTTAGAACTTAAGTATTCCGTATAAGGCATAGTAATAGCATATTTTACGGCCAGATAGGAATTCACCCTGTTTCTTTCATTAAGAGTAAGAATCTTTCCGTAGGCAAAAAATTCAGGAAGCTTTCCCTTAAAGTTCTGCCACTGATGACTTCCTTCATCTTTTCCGATATACATTGATGAAAGTCCTGTTTTGCCTATAACTTTGGTGATTTTAGCTGAAGGGTTTCCAAATTTTGAGTACAGACTGAAAGAAGCCAGAGTATCTATTGTACTGGTATTAATAAAATTAATCTGATCATTATTATACCTGAAAATATTCTTCGTACTGTAAAACAACTCTTTCTCATCTGTATTATCTGTAGTAAACAAAGCTGATTCCTGTGTGGGATTATTGTTCTGATAAGCGGTGAAGAAAGTCAGTTTATCCATTGTTTCTATCACAAAAGGAAACTTTAAAAAATCATCTGTTCCGTCAAAATTTAAACATTCATTATAATTAAGTAATGAATAAGCAGGTTTATTGGCTCCTGTTAAAGCTTGTATCTGATGCTGGTTGCCGCTGTAATCCTGATACATCAGAGAGGGGGTTTGAAGCGAGTTGGTTTTATACCAAACACTTGTACCACCTACTCCGCCGGGAGACTGGGCATTCGAAATACAGGCAAGTAAAACGCTGAGAACCGTAAATATTTTTTTCATATAAAGCGTTTTATTTTATTATCAGTTTTTTTGTTTCCTTATATTCGGCTGTTTCTATAGAAACCATATAGATTCCCTGAGAAAAAGATCTTGTATCTATTGTCTTTATGAATTCCCCTTTTGGAAATTTCGTTGAGCTCTGATCCGTTGACACCAGTTTACCTGAAGCATCATATACTGAAATTTTAATTGTAGATTCGCTCTGTAAGAAAAATCTTATATTTACTTCTTCTTTTGCCGGATTTGGGAACAGGGTAAAATGCTCAAGTGCCACACCGCTGCTGGTTGTGGAAAGAGATCCTGCATCAACTCTTTGCTGCGCCACGTATCTTAAAGCAGAAATAATATCAAAACATGGTGTTATAAAAGCCTTAAAACCGGCTCCCTGCTCAACCTGAAATCCTGGTTGCAAAAGGATATCCCTGGACGCGATGTATTCAACATCCTGAACCGGAGCAATGACTTTATTGCTTGCAACAATTTGTTTAGCTAATATTGTTTGAGTTGTTGTAATGTCATCTGCAGGGCTTACCAGGGTTTTCAGATCTTCTTTATAGCAGAAATCCACATTCGAAACTACAATTGAAAATATCTGATTTCCACTTGGTAACAAAGGTGTTGTGTTTGTTTTTGGAGAAACAATGATTTTGTAGGTGACTTTCTGAGGGTTTTTAATATCAACCCTTTCTATGGTATCTACATCGTTTGTTGAGGTATTCGTTGCAGCACCTGTAAGATTACTCATTCCGCCTAACTTCCACGGATAGTAGGTACTCTCTGTTCCGTCAGGGTTTATTTTTACAATTTTTAAATCTAAATCATTAATTACATTCGGACTATTGAGATCGACCACATTACTCACCATATTTCCCTGGGGATCTGTCCATGAAATTGTAGCAGACAATGGCTGGGTAGTTTCATAGGGAACTACATACAGCGTATACTTATTCCCTTGGTTTAAAGTCACTTCTTTTATTAATGTCGATTTTTTCTCATTATTAATAATTCCCTCAATATTATTATAAATGGCTTCTGACGCTCTTTTTGCATCCGCCAGTCCCCAGCCGTATATATAATCGGGTCCTTCAGTTCCTTTATCGTTTGCAGTATGGGCCAGCAATGCTCTTACTGTAGAGGAAAGCATATACTTTTGTGACGGGTTTACGGATTTATAGTATTGCTGAAGAAGTGTAATAATACCGGAGACAACAGCTGCCGCCGAAGAGGTTCCCCTGTAGGTCCCATATGCTGCGTCATATGTTTCAATAGATGAATATATATTTTCTCCCGGAGCACAGATATCAGGCTTTATCCTTCCGTCATCTGTCGGTCCGTAGCTGCTAAATGCTGAAATGTCAAACGCTTCATCAGAGCTCATATTTATATTCTTCTTTGCGGAGGCTACAACCAGAACATTTTTGGCAATTCCCGCTCCTTCGAGCAAATCATATCCGTTTTTAGCAGAAACCTGTGGAACAATACCGGGGTCTATTTCTCTTGCATTTCCCGCTGCTTTTACAATCTGCAGGTAAGGCTTCAAATACATCAGATTATCCCATGACTGGGCGGTAAGATTATATTTCCCGAATTGATAGGTCTGAAGATACATAGGATCGAAACCATAGCTGTTATTGGCCACTAATATTCCTGTTGTCCCGTTATAAGCTTCGGAGAGCATTTCCTGAACATCATTCACCCAGTCATAGGCATTGATTTTTGCCTCGTAAGCAATTCCTCTGGCTTCAGCCTCCCCGTTATTCCCCGCCAGTGTTCCTGCTATGTTGGTGCTATGTCGTGAAATAGTCTGATTTTGAGAACTGTCATAAGTATTGATTTTTCCGGATAATAGCTGATGGGTCGTTCTTGGTTTGGAATAATCCCATTGGCCAATAACCATATTGTTTCCGGTTATATTAAGTCCAATTCCACCACCCGGATATAGATTATCTGCCTTCGTCATTTTTGCTGCTCCTGCATTAAGAGTAGTATAATACATTGGCCGGCCGCTCTCGTCCGCTCCTATAAGCTGTTTTTCATTCCCTTTTTCAGAAATGAATTCTTTATGGCCCGAGCCTTTAAGCCTTTGAATTTCATTTTTTTGCTTTTGCGTATAATCCTGTACTTTTTTCTGAAAAGCATGGATTTCACGTTCCTTCGGGTCTGTTTTTACTCCATCCCTGGTCTGTCCGTAGGATGAAAAAAAGAACATCACAGCAATCCCTAATATAGATTTATGGTAGATTTTCTGCATGTGAAAAAGTTTAATGTGTTTGTTTATAAAAGAAAGAAAGCAGCCTTAACCTTTGGTATACAATTAAAGGCTGTTACAATATTTATTGAGAAAAGCCAGAGCTGTTTTCTCCAGTTTATTTGCTCAGTGATTCTATCGTTTTTTTAAGCTCCTTGTTTTCGTCGCCTAATTGTTTTACATCTTTATTAAGCTGAATAACATATAGGGTTAACTCCTCTATTTTTTCAAGAAGTTTAGCATCCATTTCCCCTAAATTGATTCCGTTCTCTTTTACTTCTTTAGCAGAAGGGATATTCGGTAAATGTCCTTTTTCTTCAATATGCTTTTCAACGGTTTCTAAACTGTTAAGCTTGTAATCTTTTTTGAATACATAATCTGCCCAGCCGTTTGCAGAAGCAACGTCTACTTTTACTTTTTCAGTTCTGATACCGTTTTTTATAAAAACCCGATAATCATCACAGTCCGTACAAGTAGGATATTGATTATAGTTTCCAATAAGCAATTTTCCGTTTGCCTTTAATGAGAACATTGCCTCCCACACTCCTGGTGCGGTAGGGCCGGTAATATCTAAAACGCCTGGATTATTTGGCTGGTATTGGGTATAATTTAACCAAACTAACGATGCACCACTGTTAATATTGGTTCCTGTATTTCTAACTTGAAACGTATCACTATCAACGCTGGATAAAAACTGACTTCGTCCTTGTGCCCTGAAAGCAATATTAGGATCAGGACTCGTGCCAACCCCAATGTTACCATTAGAATTAATTCTAATTCTTTCAATATTATTGGTCTTCATAACCAAGTCTTTATCATCTGTTGTCCCAACAAAATCTGTTGCTGGATTAGTTCCTGCATTTCCCTGGACATTCCAAGATTGAGAAAAATAAAAATTCGAGAAGGACATTAAAGCAAATAATAGAATTTTTTTCATAATATGTTTTCTTGTTTTTATTATGTTAGCTCTTCGAGCCACATACGATTATTTAATTTGACGATGGTTTATTGAGCAAGACTGCTATTGTTTCTAAGCTTATTATTCTCTTCCTCCAGCTTTTTAAAATCCTTGTTAAGCTTAATGACATATAATGTCAGTTCTTCTATTTTTTCAAGAAGTTTGGCATTCATTTCACCCAGATTAATTCCGTTTTCCACCACTTCTTTAGCAGAAGGGATATTCGGTAAATGACCTTTTTCTTCAATATGCTTTTCAACATATTCCAAACTGTTGAGTTTATAATCTTTCTTGAATACATAATCTGCCCAGCCGTTTGCAGAGGCAACATCTACTTTTACCTTTTCAGCCTTAATTCCATCTTTTACAAACAGCCTGTAATTGCTACAGTCTGAGCAAGAAGACAAAGAAACATTGTAAGCATTAACACCCATCAGAATTTTTCCATTTTCTCTTGCTGAAAATATAGGGTACAGCCAATTGGAAGTAGAGATAGTTAAAAGCCCAACATCATTAGACTGAGGATGAACACTTTTAATCCATACCACATCTGTTCCGCTGTTCTTATTTGGGGTATTATCAATGATATCAATTCCGTCCCCATCAATTGTATTGATATTGAAAAACATTCTGCCGTCAGCAATTTTGAATCGTTCGGCGTTATTTGTCCTGAAGACCAAATCTTTATTATCTGTTGTCCCGATAAAGTCGGTTGCAGGATTGGTGCCTGCATTTCCCTGAATATTCCAAGATTGAGAAAAATAAAAATTCGAGAAGGACACTAAAGCGAATAGTAGAATTTTTTTCATGTGATATTTTTTGTTTGCTATGTTAGCTGTTCAAGCCACATCTGATTATTAATTTTGATGATAATTTATTGATTAAGAGTACTGCTGTTTCTGAGTTTGCTAATCTCTTCCCCCGGCTTTTTTATTTTCTAGACGTTTGGCATTCATTTCACCCAGATAATTCATTTTCCATCATTTTTTAGCAGAAAAGATATTCGGTAAATGTCCTTTTCTTCAATATGCTTTTCAACATAGTTTCAAACTGTTGAGTTTATAGTCTTTCCTGAACACATAATCAGCCCAGATATGAAGCGTCATTGGATTTCCTTAGATATAATTTTACAATAATATATCTGAGTAAAACTATTCAAACTTTAAATTCTATAAAACGAAACATACACTGAATTTATAAATCCATTGTATGAATTTATAAATTTGTTCACCATTAAAACAATGAATTACAACTAATTACAACAAAACATCCTGACTTTTATCACCAAAAAGTGTCCTAATTATATAGATTGAATATGTTTTTTGAATAAATTTGAAATACAAACACACGCACAAATGATTTTAATAAAAAGATTACTAATTGTACATGCTTTTCTTATAGGTCTAAAAATATTTTCTAGAAATACGGCAGACCAAAAATTCTCAGCAGAAACAGATGACTTAATAAAAAAAGATAGGATAGATTTGGTGAACATCAATCTAAATAATGAAAATATAAAATTCAAGCGCCCTTCTGAATATTCATTACGTTATGATTTACTGATTAAACTTGATTCTGCCTCTGCTTTATATAAAAAAGGTGAATATCTGAATGCAGAAAAAGGTTACTTAACGATATTGAATAAGATTGAAAATAATAAGTCCCAACTTACCTCTGCAGATTATGAAAGCTTGAAGCATATTGGTATATCAGGACTGTTTTATATTGAAAAGAGACTGGGAAATGTTTCACAAGGATTAAAATATCTGCAATTTTTTTCAAAAGGAATAAACTCTGTACAAAAGAAAAAACAAAGACTGTTTTTTGCTGTTGCGAATATAGAATTAGGAAACTACAAAAAAGGAATTCAGACCCTTAATCTCCGAATAAATGACATTCTGCTGGATACAGAAGATGTTCTTTATAGTCATTTTTCTAAGCCGGAAGAGATTGCTCTTACTTATAATGCCAAGGGAGATGCATTTATTAAATGGTTTAAAGATACCGGCAAAAAGACGTATCTGGATTCTTCCAAAATTAATTATGAAAAGGCTTATAAAGTGCTGAAGAGATCACCAGATTACTCCCAATATTCCAAATCTGTACTTATTGACCATCTGGCAAATATTGCTCTGCTGAAAAAGCAATACCGCTATTCATTATCCCTCTATAATACATGTGAAAAGGACTCATTGCTTATGAAAGAAAATTTTTCAAGCGAGGCAATCTGGCTTGGAAAAGCAGAAATATATACATTTCTCAATAAAACTGACTCAGCATTTTATTACATCAATAAGCTAAATAATAAAGTAAACCATACCTATGAAAGTAAATTAAAAATGTATCATTTACTGAGCATTAACTATGAAAACACCGGGGATCATAAAAATGCATATAAGTTTGCAAAGCTCAGTCTGGCTGAAATGGAAAAGAAAAAAAACTGGGATAATTCAGGACATACTTTCCTGAGAATGAATGAACAGCAGGAAATAAAGTTTTTATCCGAAGAGATGTTAAATAACAATAAAAGATATAGTTTTCTGTCAATTGCTTTAATCATATTGATATTCTCCATAATTATACTTTATATCATTTATAGAAATAATAAAAGAAAAAAGATCATCTTCTCAGAGTTACCCCAAAAGATTGATGAAATTAATAATTCCAATATGTATCCTCTTATGGCTCAAAAAGAAGAAGGTCCTTTGATAATAGAAGATGAACTGGTTAGACGGATTCTTAAAAAAATTACCATAATGGAGGTAGATAAAAAATTCCTGTCTAATGATTTCAAGCTTTCCCATATTGCAAAGCAGGTTAATACGAATACCACTTATTTGTCTCAAATAATAAATCAGCATAAAGGAATGACATTTTCGGAGTATGTAAATGATTTGAGGATCAGTTATATTTTAAAAGAATTAAGTGAAAATCCTAAGCTACGGAAATATACTATTAAAACAATATCTGAAGAGATTGGTTATAAAAGCGCTTCCACTTTTATCAATGCTTTTAAAAACAGAGCCAATATGACTCCTTCGTATTATATTCAATTACTGGAAAAAAATAACCCTATAAGATCAGAGAAGTTTACTATCTAAAAAACCACAGCATTCCTGCTGTGGTTTTTTACAATATTATAAATTAAATATAATTTCTATCCTTCCTGCTGATTCCCTAAAAAAGCATCCCACCCTTGTGCTGTAAGGGGAATTAACTGATTAGATCCTCTGGCAACCATATAATTTCCTTCTTCCTTTTCTACCGCATGGCCGATAATAGTGAAGTCGGGATGGTTTTTAATTTTATCAAAATCATTAGGCGAAATAGTGAACAGAAGTTCATAATCTTCACCACCGCTCAATGCAGTCATTACCGGATTAAGGTTCATTTCATCCGCTGTAGAAATCGTAAGGCTGTCCATCGGGATTTTCTCTTCATATAACCTGAAACCGGTTTTAGACTGGTCAGAAAGATGAAGGATTTCTGAAGCCAGCCCATCAGAAATATCAATCATTGAAGTAGGTTTGATATCCAGCTCTTCCAGCATCCCTTTCACATCTGTTCTGGCCTCCGGCTTAAGCTGTCTTTCCAGGATATAGTCGTAGCCTTCCATTTCCGGCTGCATATTTGGGTCTGCCAGGAAAACAGCATGCTCTCTTTCAAGGATCTGAAGTCCCATGTAAGCTCCGCCAAGATCTCCGCTGACTACCAGAAGGTCATTCGGTCTGGCACCGCTTCTTTTTACAATATTCTCTTCATTTTCAATCCCCACGGCAGTAATACTCATCACCAATCCTGAATTGGAGCTTGTAGTGTCCCCTCCAATCAGATCTACTTTATATCTTGTACAGGCAGCCTGAATTCCGGAATAGATTTCTTCCAAAGCTTCCACTGGAAAACGGTTGGAAACTGCCAGAGAAACCAGAATCTGGGTCGGCACAGCATTCATCGCGGCAATGTCGCTCAGGTTCACCACCACAGCTTTGTATCCTAAATGTTTTAAAGGGACATAGCCTAAGTTAAAATGAACTCCTTCTGCCAGCACATCAGTAGTAAGAACCACTTTTTTGCTTCCGGGATTAATTACAGCAGCATCATCTCCCACTCCAAGCTCAGAAGATTCATTGGCCAGCGGGAAATACTCCGTTAAATGCTTTATAAGACCGAATTCTCCTAATTTAGAGATAGGGGTAAGTTCCTGTGATTTATCTTCAAACATATTTTTTTGTTTATAAGTGATTACTGATCAATGATAATTGATGTATCAAGAATACAATATTTTCATCGACATCATTGATCAATCATCATTCATCATTTATATATTAATTTCTGCCGGGTCCACATTGTTGGGATGAAAAGGAAGCTTTTTGAAATCTTCCCTGCTCATTACAATAGTTTCCGGGCTTTTGTATTTGTTCATGGCTTCCACCACATCATCCGGTGGTGTAGTCATTTTTCTGAGCATCATATCGATCCATACTCCTGTAGCTTCTGCTGTGGCACAGTGCACCCCGTCCGGTGTATAAAATTTATGAACAAATCTGTAGATGGAAGAATCTTCAGAACATCCGTCGATCTCAAGGCTGACGATCACCGTCTGGTCTGCATAGATCTCTTTGAAAAAAGAATATCTTTCATGCAGGATCACCGGACCTATCCCCCATCTGCTCAGCTGGGTAACCCCCATTTTTTCCTTGGTCATAAAGGCCATTCTTGATTGGGCGCAATACTGCACGTATGATGAATTGGCTAAGTGTTTATTGGCATCCAGATCACTCCAGCGTACTTCGAATTTATGGTAAAAAATCATGTAAAAGTCGTTTTTAGTATGATTAAATTATATTCTTCAAAATTACTCAAATAAGATGGTTTATAAAAATTGTACTTTTGAAAAAATAATCTTCAGCATAGGATTGCAAATACATGAAACAGATCATCATTATCGGAGGCGGTGCAGCAGGCTTTTTCTGCGCATCCAACCTTGACGAAAAAAAATATAAGATTACCATCCTGGAACAGAATTCCGATGTCCTTCAGAAAGTAAAAATTTCAGGAGGCGGACGCTGCAATGTGACCCATGCCTGCTTTGACCCCAGAGAACTGGTTCAGTTTTATCCAAGAGGAAATAAGGAATTGCTCAGTGTTTTCACCAAATTTCAGCCGGGAGATACCATGGATTGGTTTGATCAGCGCAATATTCCTTTGAAAATTGAAAATGATAACCGTGTTTTCCCGGAAAGCAATTCGTCACAGACCATTATAAATACTTTCCTGAATGAGATTCAAAAAAAGAATGTAGAGGTTAAAACGAAATGTTCCGTTAAGGAGATTGAAAAGCAGGATGAAAAGTACATTGTAAAAACAAGCTTGGGCGACTTTCATGCAGATTACATCGTTTATGCGACCGGAAGCTCTCCGAAATCACTGAAAATCATTGAAAATCTGGGCCATAAGATTATTGATCTTGTTCCATCTCTTTTTACATTCAATATAAAGGATGATTTGCTGAAAGATTTACCAGGAACAAGCTTTGAAAATGCCGAAATTTCAATTCCCCAATTAAAAACAGAGGAAAGCGGACCATTGCTTATCACTCATTGGGGGCTCTCCGGACCTGCTGTTTTGAAAATTTCCGCATGGGAAGCGATAAGTCTCGCAAAACTTAAATATAACTTTGAAATTGAAGTCAACTTTATTTCAAGATCGATAGACGAAGCTGAAGAGGATTTTCAGAATTTTAAGCAATCCAATCCTAAGAAAACAATCGGACAGGCAAAAATTTTTGACATTACGAACCGTTTCTGGCAAAAGATCGTAGAGGTTTCACAGGTTGATCTCAATAAACAGATTTCCAATATCTCCGGAAAAGACATGCAGAAAATTCTTGAAAACCTTTGTCGAAAGAAGCTGAAAGTTACAGGAAAATCTACTTTTAAAGATGAATTTGTAACCGCCGGAGGTGTTGATTTAAAGGAAATTAACTTTAAAAACATGTCATCAAAACTGCTCCCAAATTTTCATATCGCCGGAGAGGTTCTGAATATAGATGCTGTGACGGGAGGTTTCAATTTCCAGGCATGCTGGAGTGAAGCGTGGCTTATTTCACAATATTTAAATAATTTAGAGATATGAAAAAAATATTATTTTTCATTTTATTTTCAAGCTCAATAACAGCTTATACACAAACATTTGACACTATAAAAACACCTTCTGTTCAAAATATTTCAGAAGGCTCTGATGCTTCACGATACCCTGGGGGGCTGATGAAATTCCGAAAAGATCTCGCGGATAAAATAAAACTGAACCGAATAAAAGGGATCAATGGTATGACTGGTACCATCACTTCGAAAGCAAAAATTACAGTTGATGCAAAAGGTAAAATAGAAGATATCTTAGTAACCGGAGACAATGCTGATTTCAATAAAGAAATAGTAAGAGCTATAAAATCTTTGAACCCCAAATTGAAGCCTCTGGAATCCAATGGAAAGGTTGTACGCAGTTATTATAGTTTCCCTCTCACTCTAAGCTTTGAATAACGAACAATGATCCACGCTAAAAGAAATATTTTGTTTTTCTTTAAAATCCTTCTCATCATAGGGTTTGGGTATTTCTTTTGGTTAATGCTCAAAATTACACTGGAATACATTCCTTTTAATCCGAATGTGAGCTTTCTGATGATTAAGCAGACGGAAGTTCAGGGCAGGCCGGAATATCTTTCTTTTTTCTATACCCATGTTTACACCAGTATTTTTGTTTTAATTTCCGGCTTTCTGGCTATCCTCAGAAAGGATTTTAGCTTTAAAAATTTTCATAAAAATATGGGTAGGATCTATATTTTTTTTATTCTTATTCTTGCTGCTCCCTCCGGAATTTACATGGGATTTTTTGCCAACGGAGGTTTCCTTTCCAAGACTTCGTTCGTTATTTTAGGGCTTCTTTGGTGGCTAACAACTTATAAAGCTTATCGATCTGCAAGGCAGAAAAGGTTTAAAGAACATAAGCAATGGATGTGGCGGAGTTTTGCCCTCACTTTATCTGCGCTCACTTTGCGGATCTGGAAAGTAATTATTGTATATTTATTCCACCCGAATCCTATGGATGTTTACCAGATCATTGCATGGCTGGGCTGGATACCCAACATCCTTTTAATTGAATATTTAATCACAAAAAAACAGATATGAAAATTCTAAATTACACATTAGCCTCATTGCTTGCCGTTTCTCTGATAAGCTGTAAGAAAGACGGAAAAATAAACGAAGCAGGAAAAGATTCTGTCATCGCCAAAAAGGATTCTGCTGTAGTTCCTGAGATCTATAAAGAATATTATGGAATTTACATGGGGAATTTTGCAGGAAAAGAAATGATTACGGCTGAAGATGGCGAGGAATATGAGGATTACGTTAATAAAAGACTTTCCCTGAAGATCAACAGAATGACCAAAGACAGTGTTTACGGCCAAAGTATTGTGAATGGAAACCAGCGCCCGTTCAGGGGTATCTTTAATGAAAGTACGAAATCTTTTGTGCTGGATGAGCCAGGAAATGATAAAACCGACGGCAGGTTTGAAATAAAGCTAAACGGAGACAGCATCACAGGAAAATGGAATGCATTCAATAAAATAGCGGTAAAATCTCCTTTAAAAACGGTTAAGCTTTCTAAAAAAGAATTTGTCTACAACCCGAATTTTATGCTGGATAAGGATTCTGACCTGGTCGACTGGTCCAATCCTAAGGATTTTGTAGAAAAGTATACCGATGAAGAAACAGGAAAAACGGAAAGCTATACTACCTCTAAAAACAGGGTTGCTTCTGAAGCTATTTTTAAACTGAATGCCTCTAAACAGAAACTGACTGAAAAGGAACTTAAAAATTTAAGGAAAATAGACCTGGAAATCATTAAAAATTCTGTTTTTGCAAGACATGGCTATTCCTTCAAAAAGGAAACTTACCGGTATTTCTTTGAGCAGACAGACTGGTATATCCCTGTTTCCAACAACGTAGACAAAGAGCTTTCGCCCATGGAAAAAGAGAATGTGGCCCTGCTGAACCGTTTTATCAAGTATGCAGAAGATAAATATGACAGTTTCGGAAGATAATTTGAAATCATGAAAAAGTACTTGCTATTTATTCTGGTATTCCGGGCTCTTTCCGTTGCTGCACAGAAAGATTCTACAGTAGTTCCGGGACATCAACCAATGGCTGCTGCAGAATCCGCATCAACCAAACCTCCTGAATTCCCAGGTGGTCACCGGGCTTTTGTAAAAGAGGTTTTAAAGTATTTCCGCACCTACCCGATGGTCAAAGCAGAGATCATGAGCGCAAAAGCGGTGGCAACTTTTATAGTAGACACAGAAGGAAATATGGTAGATATCAAAATTGAATCCTATGAATATAAAATAGTGAGGGATGAATTTCTGAAAGCCCTGAAAATGGTAAAGACCAAATGGATTCCTGCCGAACAAAACGGTAAAAAAGTCAGGAACCTGATGAGACAGCCTTTGGTATTTAACCTGCAATAGTCTGCCTGTCTTTTCCCTGATTCAGCTTTACCCAAAAGAACAGCAATAAGCATCCTGCGGCATAACAAAGAATGTCGATCCATGAGAAAGAATTTCCGATAACAATATACATCAGGCTTCCAGGACGGAAGCCTAGTTTTTCTGCAATATTAAAGTATTGTGCAAATTCTATCATGCAGGAAAAGATCAGGATCCCGAGGATCAGTTTTTCATCATTCATCTTCACGAAGGTTTTAACCAATGTATACAGAAGCATCACTACAATAACATCCCCAAGATAGGCTCTTACAAAGAAAATATCCGCCAGTTTTGTAGCAATAAGAACTTCTGTGAGGAAAATGAAGATGGTGAGAAGAAGATAGGTAAGGCTGAATTTAAATTTCATGTGTTTTAGATTTCGGCTAAAGCCTTTAACTGATTATTAGTTAAGCGGGCTATAACCCACTACTATTGAATCATGCAGCAGAATTCAATTTTTAGCTATAAAAAATCGGTATTCTTGGAATACCGATTCAGTATAGATTATAAAGCAAAGATATTATTTCTTCACTTTAATTGTACATCCTATGGCTACGGTTTTTGTCATTTTTACCGGCTCTCCTTTAATCAGAGCATTTACGGCATCCTGAACATAATATTCTGAAACATCATTCGGGTTATCATAATTATTGTCGATTGCACCGATATATTTTACGATATTTTTTCCGTTTTCTTTCTGCAAAACAAAGACATGCGGTGTTTTTGTCGCTCCATAGAGAGGATAGATCTTTTGTCCTTCATCCACCAGATAAGGAAAGGTAAATCCTTTCTGTTTTGCTCTTTCGATCATTTGCTGGTAACCGTCTTCCGGCTGCACATTGGGGTCATTGGGGTTAACAGCAATAACAGGGTAACCCTGATCTCTGAATTTCTTATCCAGCTCCACAATTCTGTCTTCGTATTTCTTTGCATAAGGGCAATGGTTGCAGGTAAAAACGACAATAAATCCTTTCGCGGTTTTGAAATCGCTTAAAGAAACCATTTTCCCATCAATATTCTTCAGCTTAAAATCTGCTGCTTCATCGCCCACTTCATACCCTTTTACAGGAGTTGATGCATGTATTGGAGCAACATTGTTTTTTCCATGATCCGGCGTGGTAAAGCTTAGCAGTCCCAGCCCGGCAATCAATGCTGTCATTACAATTTTCAGGTTTTTCATATCTGTTTTTTTATTTTAAGTGGTTGTTGATGGTTTTTTCAAGGTCTTCCTTACTCATTTCCCCATCGTTGAAATGTACTTTTTCGCCGTTCTTATAAAAAATGGTTACCGGAATGTTTCCATCCCAGTTTTTTTCAAACTTCGGGATCCAGGTATTCATTCTTTTGATATCATCGAGAAGAATAACCTCAGCAGTAAGGTTTTTATTTTTGATAAATTTAATGACTCTTTCTTGATCCACAAGCCTGTCTAGCGAAACCAGGATCATTTTGAATTTTGGATTATCTTTAAACTTATTATTAACCTCCATAAAATCCGGCAATTCTTTGACGCAGGGAGCGCAGGTTGTTGCCCAGAAATTGACAACCAGCAGTTTATCACCTTCTTCCTGTATCTTTTTTTCAAGCTCTTCATACTTCACAGAATGCACTTCTGTCTGCTGGGCCCGGAAAGCAGAAAAGCAAAAACAAAGAATCAGCAGGCATAGTAAATTTTTCATGCTTAAAATTAGTAAATGCTTTCCTTTTCTCTAAATATCAATCTGTTAAACTTTGTTAAGTGTTTTAAAATTTCCTTTACATTTTATCCCATTACAATGAATTAAATGAAATAAAAATGTAAATTAGCATACAATCAAATCAAATTTTATTATGAAAAAATCAAATTTCCAGAAAAAAAGACTTTCAAAAAATGAGTTGAAAGAGATTAAAGGGGCAAGACCTGTTTGTCCAAGAGTGATAAGCTGCACCGATCCTGAAACCGGGATAGAGCTATATGGCGTTTATGGTGTTCAGGATGGATACTGTTGTTAAGAATTTAATTAATACTAAAATCAAAACAATATGAAAATTTCAAACATCCAAAACAGAAAGCTTACCAAAAAGGAGCTAAAGGCCATCAACGGAGGTGCCGGCTCGTGTGCGGAAGGCGAATGTAAGCTTAGAGGTGTAGGTCACTTCATTATAATTGGACCGAGAGGTAATGATGGATACTGCTGCTAATTTCGCAGTACAATACAAATAGGGAATGACCGGAATTATCCGGTCATTTTTTATATAACTTATATTTTAAAGTAATTAACTTAAAAGGGCTTAGAGCTACCCTCCAATCATCTTTTTTATCGAATTGAGTTTCATTAATGCTTCAATCGGCGTTAAAGTATTGATATCTATTTTCGTAAGCTCTTCGCGGATATTTTCCAGAACGGGGTCATCCAGCTGGAAAAAAGAGAGCTGCATATTTTCTTCCGTTACTCTTTTAATACTTTCGGTAGTGCTTGTGGTTTGGGCCCGGCTTGCTTCAAGAGTTTTCAGGATTTCATTGGCCCTATTGACCACTTTTGAAGGCATTCCTGCTAGTTTAGCAACATGAATCCCGAAACTGTGCTCACTTCCTCCCGGAATCAGTTTTCTTAAGAAAATGATATTGCCTTTATTTTCCTGTATGGAAACGTGGAAGTTTTTTACTCTCTCGAAATTCACAGTCATTTCATTCAGCTCGTGGTAATGTGTTGCGAATAAAGTTTTTGCCTGTGTAGGATGCTGGTGAAGGTATTCTGCAATAGCCCATGCAATGGAAACCCCGTCGTAGGTAGAAGTTCCGCGGCCAATCTCATCCAGCAGGATAAGACTGCGCTCAGAGATATTGTTCAGAATATTGGCAGCCTCATTCATTTCCACCATAAAAGTAGATTCTCCGGCAGAAATATTGTCGGTAGCCCCTACCCTTGTGAAAATTTTATCTAAAATCCCTATTTCAGCATGTTTTGCAGGAACAAAACTTCCAATCTGGGCCAGAAGACATACAATAGCCGTCTGGCGCAGGATTGCGGATTTACCGGCCATGTTCGGTCCTGTCACCATAATAATCTGCTGCGAATCTTTATCTAAAAAGATATCGTTCGGGATATATTTTTCTCCTAACGGAAGTGCTTTTTCTATGATCGGGTGTCTTGCTTCTTTTAAATCTATGGCATACCCCTGGTTAAGAACCGGCTTTGTATAGCTCTCAGAAACAGCAAGTTCAGACAATCCTACAGCTACATCAAGCTGCGCAATAATATTGGAGTTGCCCTGGATCTGATCTATATAAACCATAGTTTCAGAGCATACGTTTCTGTAGAGTTCATTCTCCAGAACACTTATCTTCTCTTCAGCTCCCAGGATCTGGCTTTCGTATTCTTTCAGTTCTTCGGTAATATAGCGTTCTGCATTAACAAGCGTTTGCTTTCTTAACCAGTCAGCCGGAACTTTATCTTTATGGGCATTCCTTACTTCTATATAATATCCGAAAACATTATTGAAATCTATTTTAAGGCTTGAAATTCCTGTTCTTTCTATTTCTCTCTGGCACATTTCGTCCAGGAAGCCACGCCCTTTGCTTTGAAGGCTTCTCAGCCTGTCGAGCTCTTCCGAGATGCCTTCTTTAACGATATTCCCTTTGGAAAGGTTGACCGGAAGCTCTTCATTAAGATGGTTCTGCAAAAACTTAATAAGCTCTTCCATATCAAACAACGGTTCCAGCCAGGCAAGCACATCAGCATGCGGATGAAGTAATGCTTTGATCTGATGAATATTAATCAAACTCTGACGCAAATAACCCAGCTCTTTCGGTGAAATTTTTTCTGCAGCCAGTTTACCCATCAACCTGTCCAGATCTGAGATAGATTTCAGCAGCTGGCAGATTTCATACTTTAACTGGTCGTTTTCATTCAGAAAGTCGATCAGGGAAAGCCTTCTCATAATCTCGTCCACAGATTTTAAAGGAAGGATAATCCTTCTTCTCAATAATCTTCCGCCCATCGGGGTCGATGTTTTATCGATAATATCCAGCAGAGATTTCCCCTGTGGATTACTCGGATAAACAATTTCAAGATTCCTTAAGGTAAAATTATCCATCATCAGATAGTCTTCCTGCGGGATGGTCTGAAGTTTTGTGATATGGGCAAGCAGGTTGTGATGGGTATCTTCCACAAGATAGGCAAAAATGGCTCCTGCCGCTGTAATCGCGAGCGGAAGATTTTCAACCCCAAACCCTTTTAAGGAATTCGTTTTAAAATGGGAAGTCAGTTTTTCGTAGGCAAAATTATACTGGAACGCCCAGTCTTCAAGTTTAAAGGCACTTTTGTTTTTTAGCTGTTCCGGGAGCTGAACGCTTCTCTGGAAAACAATTTCACTCGGGTCAAAAGTATTGATGATGTGCAGGATCTTTTCAAGATTTCCCTCACTTACCAAAAACTCTCCGGTAGAAACATCCACCATGGCAATTCCGTACTTTTCTTTTTCTTTATGAAGGGAAAGGAGGAAATTGTTCTTTTTTGAATTCAGAACTTGGTCATTAAAAGTTACTCCTGGAGTTACAAGCTCTGTAACGCCTCTTTTCACAATTCCTTTTACCATTTTAGGATCTTCCAGCTGATCGCAGATCGCCACCCTCATTCCGGCCCTTACCAGCTTTGGAAGATAAGAGTCCACTGAGTGGTGTGGGAATCCAGCCAGCTCAATATGCCCCTCACCATTGGCTCTTTTGGTAAGAACAATACCTAAGATCTGGGATGTCTTCACAGCATCCTGTCCGAACGTTTCGTAAAAGTCCCCAACCCGGAACAGCAGCAGTGCATCAGGGTATTTTGCCTTGATGGTATTGTACTGCATCATAAGCGGGGTTTCTTTCTTCGTTTTTGCCATAATAAAAAATGAGCCCCAAATTTAAATAAAATATATTCAGGGATTGAAATTAGTGTAGAATTAATCTCTTAACCGGGATCAAAAAAGCCGCTTATGTATTTCAGAATAAAATATTTATTGTATTTTTCAGTAAAAAAATTCTATGGTGTATCCTGTTCTGGAAACTGAAAGACTGCTTTTGAGGCAACTTACTCCTGATGATGCAGAGGACCTTTTTGAGTATTTTTCTCTGCAAGAAGTTATGGAATATTATGACCTGGAGGTTTTCAAAACCCTGGAGGATGCCCGGAATATTATCCGGTATTTTAATGGTGAGTTTGAAAAAGGAAAAGGTTTCCGGTGGGCTTTGGAATTAAAATCCGAAAAGAAGGTCATAGGAACATGTGGCTATCATAACTGGTACCGTGATTATTTCCGTGCCGAGATTGGCTATGAGCTTAACCCGAAGTACTGGAGAAAATCTTATATGAAAGAAGCCATCCTCCCTATTCTTACTTTTGGATTCGAAAGCATGAGACTTCACCGCGTGGATGCCTTCACTGATCCTGCCAATATTTCTTCCGAAAAGCTCCTGCAATCTTTAAATTTTAAAGACGAAGGGATTCTGCGTGATTACTTTTTTGAAAAAGGGAAGTTTGTAGATGCTAAAATTTTCGGACTTATTAATGAATAGAGGGAAGATGGATGTCAGAAGATGGAAGTTTCTGAGGTCCGTGGAACCACTGAACATTTTTTATTAACCTTTGTAGCATTTATTTGAGACATTGATCTTCTTGAATGACAGTCGCAGCAAGAAGTATCAGGAGAAGCTATAACTTCCAGCTTCCCACTTCAAACCTCCAGCCTTATCTTTTTCCAGATTTTTGCTGCTTCTCAAATGCTTCCATCCCTTTCTCATATGCCCATTTCTGCTTGTAATTCACCCATTTAGCCTTAAAAAGCTTACGAAGAAGCTTGTCGGTATACCTCATGATAAAAACATGGTACATCATATTGGCAAAAACATTAGGTTTGTTAGGCAGCGCTCTGAGTGACAGTGAAAATCCCGGTTCCAGATACCTGTTGAAATGCCAGAATGCTCCCGGAATGAAAAGTGCATCACCATGATCCATGAAAATTTCGTAACCTCTAGCGTACTGTAAAGCCGGAAACTTCTCATAATCAGGATTTTCGTAATCTATATCGTAAACGGTATGTACGGAAAGCGGAACCTTATACAGGAAATCCGACTGTTCCTGATCAAATAGAAGTATCCTTTTTTTACCCTCAAAATGAATGTGAAGAAAATCCCCGAGATCCACATCATAATGCATTAATACATGGGCTTCACTTCCACCGAAAAAAAGAGTGGGAAGCCTTTTGAAAAACTTGATTCCCAGATCAGGATACGTAAAATTTTTCAGCAGCTCGGGAAGACGGTCTGTAATGATATAGAAGAAGATACGCAGATCTGAAGGTTTACTTTTTATGGTGTCAATATAATCCTTCATCTTCATATGAGTCACCGGTGCATCAGAACTTTTAGAAGCATCAGCAGGCTTGTTGTCATACAGGGGAACCTCCTGATCGCCAGCTTTTTCCCGGATGTAGGCCAGATTCCATTTATCAAAAGCATCCCACCGGCTCGCAAAATTTTTGATCAGAAGCGGCTTATGTTTTTTGAAATAATTCTTCTGAAAATCTTCTTTACTGATATCGTTTACTACATCTACGTTTTCGAGGATCATCTTGTTTTGTTGTTTAATGCGAAATAAAAATAGTGTTTTTTTGAAATCTGTAAAAATCTGCAGAAGAAAAACAATCAATTTTCACTAATTAACCCAACATATAAAGCAAGAAAGAAATTATTCCTCCCCAGAATATCACAGCACATCCCTGAGGGCTATTTGATCTTCTTCTTTTTCGTCCGAAAGTACTTACATAATGCCCACTGATCCACTTTCCGTTCCTGAAATGTCCCTTTCTGTAGTAACCCATATTTTTTCTTACAAAGAAATCGTCTCTGCCCCTATAAAATTTATGGATTCCCGTAAATAGCAGATAAAACGAAAAAAAATTATCTTTGTGAGACCAAGAGAATTTATGAGAGTCTACAATACCAAGCATTTCCTGAAAATCCTTTTCAGCATGCATAAAAGCGATACCATGAAAATTCTTTTTCCAACAATGATCCTGGTGGGGCTTTACTCGTGGGGTATTCAGTATCTGGAAGTGGAATATCTTCATCTTACGGCAAAATCAGGGGTCAGCAATGTGGGAATGATCCATTCGCTGCTGGGTTTTGTACTTTCTCTGCTACTTGTTTTCAGAACAAATACAGCCTACGACAGATGGTGGGAAGGCAGAAAACTGTGGGGAAAGCTGGTGAATGATACCCGGAATTTTGCGGTAAAGATCAATACCATTTTAGATGAGAACCGCCAGGATGCAGAACAGATATCGAGATATTTAAAGTATTTCCCGCATTTCCTTGCCAAGCATCTTTCCAAGGAATCTACAAGACTGGCTTTGGATGAAGATTATTCTGAAATAGAAAAATCACTGAAGCACCATGGTCCCAGCGAAATTGTCATTCTTTTGACCCATAAGCTGAATCAGCTGAAAAAAGAAGGAAAGATCTCGGATGTTGAAATGCTGTACCTCGACACCCAGCTTTCAGGGTTTCTGGATGTCTGCGGAGGTTGTGAGAGAATTAAGAATACGCCTATTCCTTACTCTTATTCCTCATTTGTTAAAAAATTTATCATTTTGTATGTGCTGGCCCTGCCGGTTGCGTATGTCATCACAATCGGGCTCCTGATGATCCCGCTTACGGTTTTCGTTTATTATGTTCTGATGAGCCTGGAACTGATCGCTGAAGAAATTGAAGATCCTTTTAATAATGATGAAAACGACATTCCTATGGAGGCTCTGGCACAAAACATTGAAAGAAGCGTCCATCAGATCATGGGCCTAAAGTAAAAACAGATCTTAGAGATTAATTTCTTTGAGCTCGCCGTCTTCTTTTATTTCCACAAATTTACTTTCGCGGTTGGCTGCGGAATAGCCATAGAAAAAAGTCTGGTATATCGGGGTAGAATACAAATAACCTCCATAAGCATTATAGGCATCTGATGTTCCTGTTTGCTGCTGATAGCTTGCTGTTGCCGTAAAATTAACGATGGTTTCCAGGTAATATTTCCCGGGCTTCAGTTTTTCAAATTTAAACCTTCCGTAATCGTCTGTTAAAGCTTCCAGCCTGTATTTAAAAGCATCTTCAGACATATATACTGTTGTTTTTTTATTTTCATACTTTCTTCTCATATTGTAAAACTCATCAAAATAAGGAGTTACAGGAAAAAGCATGACAACGGTCCCCTTTGGAGCATAATGTTTTGCGCCAAGCAGAGGCTTAATTCCCCAATTGTTCTTCTGTTTGGTGGAAGCCACTCCTTCTATGGTAGAGTTTCCGAAACTAAGCATATCTTTGGCCAGTTTTTTATCAAAAAAAGCCTGAGGATAATATGTATTTTGTGCCTGTGAAAGAGCAAAAGAGAATACCAAAAGTAGTAAAGCGAATATTTTTTTCATGATAAATAATTTAAATCAAATATAAGTATTTTGCTATTTTTGAAATAAAAATATCTATGAAATACTTTCTTTTGATGTTAATGGCTGCATCATCGTTGGCTATAGCACAAAAACCATGCGGATTTAAAGACGGGCTGCAGGAAGGATCCTGTAAAGATTTCTACGAAAACGGACAGGTAAAGCAGGTAGTGGAATGGAAAAAGGGCAAAATAGACGGTGAGGCCGTTTATTATTACGACAACGGAAAAGTACAGGCCAAAGGAGAAAATAAAAAGGGCTATAAGGTAAAAGAATGGTCCTATTATGACAAAAACGGTGTCCTTACCTCCAAAGAGGTTTTCAGAAACGGTGAAAAAAACATATATGATGACAGTTCTACCGCTACTTTTTACTCTCCGGCCGGCAAAATAACTGAAATTTCCAACTACAGACTTGGAAAACTTCATGGCGAAACCAAACTGTTTCATGAGGACGGAAAAACACCCAAACAGGTCGGCCAGTATGAAAACGGTTTGGCCGTGGGAAAATGGAAAGCGCTTTATCCATCAGGAAAAGTACAGCGTGAAACAGAATTTGCCAACGATAAATGGAACGGAACCCGGGTTCATTACCGTGAAGACGGAAGCATCGAAAAGACAGAGGTCTACAAAGACGGAAAATTAATTTCAACAAAATAAAACAATTGGTACAGAAACTAAAACTGGAAGAGCTTAACAGAATAGATGTGGAAACATTTAAAAAGGTTGAGAAAATTCCATTGGTCATTATTTTAGACAACTTAAGAAGCATGCACAACGTGGGAGCCTCTTTCAGAACGGCGGATGCTTTTCTGATCGAAAAAATAATTCTCTGCGGCATTACACCGCAGCCACCACACCGGGAGATTCATAAAGCTGCGCTTGGAGCTACGGAAAGTGTAGATTGGGGGCACGAAAGCGATATTAACACCGTAATCAGCGATTATAAAAGCCGCGGATATGAAATCATAGGTATTGAACAGACCACGGACAGCATCATGATCACCGATTTCAATATTGATAAATCAAAAAAATATGCGCTGATCTTAGGAAATGAAGTGGAAGGAATAAGCGATGAAGCCCTGCCCAATATTGACACATTTCTTGAAATTCCGCAGCTTGGAACAAAGCACTCTCTGAACGTAAGCGTATGCGGCGGAATCGTGATGTGGGAGTTCGCAAAAGCCCTAAAATAAAAAAACTGCATATGTCCTTATAAGACAGTGCAGTTTGAAATAAATCTAATAAAAAGTAAAAATGAAAGGCGACAAAGGTACTTTTTTTTTCTTTACAAACAAATTTTAACATCATTTTTTTTATTTTTCCCGAAAAAAAGTGATGTTTTGAGAAAAAGTTTCATTTAATTTTTTATAAATTAGCACAATGTTTATCAAGGATTATATCTCAAAAGACTTTCCGTGTTTTAGCCTTACTGACTCAATAGAATCAGCAAGAAATATGTTAGAGGATTTTGGATATTCCCATATTTTCATTAAAAAATCCCATCACTTCTACGGAGCTATTGCAGAAGATTTTCTTTATGAAGATGACGGGATATTGAAGGATCTTGAACATCAGATCGAGCGCTTTGCCATTCTGGAAGACAATAATATTATGGACAGCATCCGTCTGTTCTATACTTTCAATGCCAATGTGATTCCGGTAATTAACAAGAATGAAAAATATCTCGGGTATATCACCTGTGAGGATATTTTCCAGAACCTTTCCAGATACCCTCTGTTTTCGGAGACAGGAGCTATTCTTACCATAGAAACCCCGGCCAGAAAGTATTCGATGACGGAAATCGCCAACATCGTGGAAAGCAACAACTCGAAGTTCTATGGCGGATTCATCTCTTTTATGTCTGATGAAGTAATCCAGGTAACCATTAAGATCAGCAATGAAAACCTGTCTTCGATAGACGCTACTTTTGACCGCTACGATTATAGAATTGTTGAAAAATACTATTCTGACGAAAAATCAGATCTGTTTAAGGACAGGTTTGGGTTTTTCCAAAAATTTATAGAAATATAACATGAAGGCAGCCATATATTCTCAGAAAAAAGACCTCGATACTTTTTTATATTTAAGCAAGTTTATTTCAGAACTTGAAACCAGAGGCGTAAAATCTGTTCTGTATGATGAAATGGCTGAAGCCCTTCAGTTCTCAAAGATATTTGAAACATTCAACAGCAAGCAGGACCTTCTGGACAAGGAAGTAGACCTTTTCTTTACTTTCGGGGGAGACGGAACGATCGTGAATTCACTCACCTTTATTGAAGACCTGGAGATCCCGATCGTAGGTGTGAATACCGGAAGATTAGGATTTCTGGCCAGCTTTACGAAAGAAGAAGCCTTCAAAGAACTTGATGCCATCTTAAAAGGAGATGTGAAAACAAGCCGCCGCGCAGTGATTGAGGTCGTTTCTCCAAGATCCGACGATTTTTTCCCATATGCACTGAATGATGTTACCGTATCCAGAAAGGAAACAACCTCCATGATTACGGTGGACTCCTACATCAATGACGAATTTTTAAATGTATTCTGGGGTGACGGGGTCATTGTTTCCACACCTACGGGTTCCACGGCCTATTCTTTAAGCTGCGGCGGGCCTATTATCTCTCCCAATAACGAAAATTTTGTCATCACCCCTATTGCTCCGCACAACCTGAATGTACGGCCATTGGTTGTCAATGACAGGGTAGAAATAAAATTTAAAGTAGAAAGCAGAGTGCCACAATATTCTCTTTCGCTGGACTCACGATTGGTCCATATAGAAACCGACAAAGAAATTATCATCAAAAAGGCCGCTTTTCAGATTCTTCTGGTACAGCCGAACCATTTAAGCTTCTACGAAACGATTCGCCAGAAGCTGCTTTGGGGCAGGGACAAAAGAAATTAGTAATTCCTCAAAAATGATTACCTTTACAGGAATTTTAAAAACGCCTAATAATTTAAAATAAAAAGTAAAACATGAGCAGAATTTTTCCGGCAGGAGTTGCCACAGGTCAATTAGTTACTGATATTTTTCAGTATGCCAAAGAAAACAAATTTGCACTGCCTGCAGTAAATGTAATTGGTTCAAGCAATGTAAATGCTGTAATGGAAACCGCAGCGAAATTAAACTCTCCTGTAATCATTCAGTTTTCAAACGGCGGAGCTGCTTTTAACGCAGGAAAAGGATTAAGCAATGATGGCCAGAAAGCAGCGATTTTAGGATCTATTGCCGGGGCTAAACATATTCATACTCTTGCAGAAGCTTACGGAGCTACTGTCATTTTACATACAGACCACTGTGCAAAGAAATTATTGCCTTGGATCGACGGATTATTAGATGCCAGTGAAGAGCATTATAAGCAGACCGGGAAGTCTCTTTATTCTTCTCACATGCTGGATCTTTCTGAAGAGTCTTTAGAAGAAAACCTTGAGATTTCAACTAAATATTTCGAAAGAATGGCTAAAATGCAGATGACTTTAGAAGTGGAGATTGGTGTTACAGGGGGTGAAGAAGACGGTGTAGACAATTCTGATGTCGACAATTCTAAATTATACACCCAGCCTGAAGACATTGCTTACACTTACGAGAAATTAAAAGCGATTTCCGATAACTTTACTATTGCTGCTGCTTTTGGAAATGTACACGGAGTTTATAAGCCTGGAAATGTGGTTCTTACCCCAAAAATTCTTGACAATTCTCAGAAATACGTTCAGGAGAAATTCGGAACAGCGGCTAAGCCGGTTAACTTCGTATTCCACGGAGGTTCAGGATCTACTTTAGAAGAGATCAGAGAAGCAATCGACTACGGAGTGATCAAAATGAATATTGATACTGACCTTCAGTTCGCTTACACAGAAGGTGTCAGAGACTATATGGTTAACAATATTGACTATTTAAGATCCCAGATCGGAAACCCTGAAGGAGAAGAAAAGCCTAACAAGAAATTCTATGACCCAAGAGTTTGGGTAAGAAAAGGTGAGGAAACATTCTCTACAAGACTGGTTAAAGCGTTTGAAGACTTAAATAACGTAAATACTTTAAAATAAGAACTGTACATTTGTATTAATGTAAAAAGTGTTCATGAATGGATACAGTTTACATTAATACATTTTACATTTATACCCTAATACAATCAAAATGGCATTCGACTGGTTTAAAAGAAAAGCAAAAAACATTACCACCTCTACTGATGAAAAAAAGGATGTTCCCAAAGGCCTTTGGCATCAGACTCCATCAGGAAAAATAGTGGAGCATGATGAACTGAGAAGAAACAACTATGTTTCTCCTGAAGACGGATTTCATGTAAGAATAGGAAGTGCAGAATTTTTTGACATCCTTTTTGACGAAGGTAAGTTCACTGAACTGGATGCCAATGTTGAAAGTATTGACATCTTAAATTTCAAGGATACAAAACCTTATAAAGACCGTTTAAAAGAAGTAAAAGCGAAAACAAAACTTACCGATTCCATCAGAAACGCAGTAGGAACTGTAAAAGGAACTGAAATGGTGGTTTCCTGTATGGATTTTGCTTTTATCGGCGGATCTTTGGGTTCCGTAATGGGTGAAAAGATCAGAAGAGCGGTAGATTACTGTATCGCCAATAAGCTTCCGTACATGATCATCTGCCAGTCCGGAGGTGCAAGAATGCAGGAAGCAACTTACTCTCTGATGCAGCTTGCCAAAGTACAGGCTAAGCTTGCCCAGCTTTCGGAAGCAGGACTTTTATACATTGCCTACCTGTGTGATCCTACTTTTGGAGGAATTACAGCATCTTTCGCTATGACAGCAGACATTATCATGGCTGAACCGGGAGCGCTGATTGGTTTTGCCGGTCCTAGAGTAATCCGTGAAACAATCGGAAGAGACCTTCCTGAAGGTTTCCAGACTTCTGAATTCTTACAGGAAAAAGGATTTGTAGATTTTATCGTAAAAAGAACAGAAATTAAAGATACAGTAGCTAAAACAGTCAATTTATTAGCTGTAAATGCTTAAGAACTGTAACAAACACTATACAATCTCTCTCTAATTAGGGAGAGATTTTTATTTATGAGGACTTTTAAGATATTTTTTAATGCTATCCGCAGCATGAGCCTGAAAAAGATCATGCGCCTTTTATCGCTCCTTCTTCCCCATCCCATTTTTGCATTATTAAGCTTTCATGCAACGGTACAAACCTTTCGCATTGCTCAGAAAAAATTTCCGAAAACAGCTTCTAACAATGGTATTGGGAATGCCTATAGACATGCATTATGGTGCTGTTTCATCATGATGTACTGCTGCAAGGTCTCCTCGCCCCAAAAAGCATTGGATTTCTGTAAAAGATTAACGGATATGCACGAGGAACTTTTCCCCAATGAGCCTTTGGAAACTAAAATGGACCTTCACAACAACAAAGTCGGGATGGATTATTTCATGGAGCTGCTTCCGGGAATCCACCGCCAGTTTTTTGAGAAAGGCTTTTTTATCGATAGCCTGGAAAAGAAAATGGCTGATGCAAAAGTTTTGAAAAGCCTGGATGATGATTTTGAGGGATATCTGGTTTATCTAAATGACTAATGCTTCGACTTCGCTCAGCATGACAATGCTAATGCTAACGGCTTATATATAAGCAAAATAATTTCACCTGTGTCATGTTGAGCAAAGCCGAAGCATTTCAATTATAAATAAAATAAAAACCTCCAGTAATAAAAGTTTTTCAAGTTTTACATTTAATTTATTATCTTTTCTAAAATTTTAATTCAAACGAATGGTCCTCAGCAGAATTTGGTCGGCTTTTATTATTATTGCGATTGCCATAGCCGGTATAAAATACATTTCGTCAGACCACTACAAAACCATCTTCAATGATATGGTGGTAGGAAAAGGCGGCGATACAGTTCAGATCGCTTCACAGCCAATGAATACACTCGTTCCTGCTGTAAGGGACAGCCTGATGAAAAAAAATGATTTTGCAGACAGCAGGATCCATTACAAAACTGACTCTTTAAAGCAAGACGTAAAGGTCTACCGCGTTCAGGAAGCAGACGGAGTGATCGGAACGTCCGAAACGGCAGTAAAGATTTGTATTGGCCTGATCGGAATCATGACCCTGTTCATGGGATTCATGAGTATTGCTGAAAAAGCAGGTGGAATTAATCTTTTAAGCCGTTTTATACAGCCTTTTTTCTCAAAGCTATTCCCAGACATTCCTAAGAATCACCCGGCTTTCGGACATATGCTGATGAATTTCAGCGCCAATCTTCTGGGACTGGATAACGCCGCTACTCCATTTGGTTTAAAAGCGATGGAAAGCCTTCAGACTTTAAATCCCAATAAAGATACTGCCAGCAATTCGCAGATTATGTTTCTGTGTCTCCATGCAGGTGGAATGACACTGATACCGGTTTCCATTATTGCTATCAGGGCTTCAATGGGGTCCAAAACCCCGACAGATATCTTTCTGCCCTGTATGATTGCCACTTTTGCAGCAACATTGGCAGCGATGATCATTGTTTCTTTATATCAGAAAATCAATTTATTAAAACCTGTTGTTCTTGCTTATGTAGGAGGAATTTCAGCGGTTATTGCACTTCTGGTTGTTTACCTTGTTCAGTTAAGCAAAGACGAACTGGATACTTTCAGCAAAATACTAAGTAACGGACTGATTCTCTTCATCTTCCTATCCATAGTACTGGGAGCGGTTTATAAGAAAATTAACGTTTTTGATGCCTTTATTGAAGGGGCAAAAGAAGGATTCACAACCTGCGTTAAGATTATTCCTTATCTGGTTGGAATGTTAATCGCTATTTCTCTTTTAAGAACTTCCGGTGTTTTTGATGTAATTATAGACGGGATGAAGTGGGTAGCCAACACTGCCGGTTTTGATCCAAGGTTTGTGGACGGTCTTCCGACGGCATTAATAAAACCTCTTTCAGGTTCCGGAGCGAGAGGAATGATGGTAGATACCATGACAACTTTCGGAGCGGATAGTTTCCAGGGTAAACTTGCGGCGGTTCTTCAGGGAAGCTCAGATACGACGTTTTACGTGATCGCTGTTTATTTTGGGGCTGTAGCCGTGAAGAATACAAGATATACGGTAATTGCCATGCTTTTGGCGGATTTAGTGGGTGTTATTGTTTCAATTGCACTGGCTTATTTGTTTTTTGCTTAAGGGAGTGGTGGCTTCGAGAGCCTCAGCCACCCACGAATAGCCATCGCAAATGTTTTTCAATCAAAATATTTAAGAATAAGTATCAAAAAAATAACAACAAAGACCAATAGGTGCTGGGGCACTCGAAGCCACCGGTTACTTTAAATATAAAAAATCAATTATGATCACAGATAAAGAATTCACCTTAAGATTAATACGCCAGCTAACTCAAGCACTGGAAAAACTTATTTTAGACAAGCCTGAAGAAAGTTTAATGCAGAAAGAATTAGATTTTGATTCTTTAATGAGGGATATTTTTAAATTTGATTTTACTACACTTTCCTTAAAAACAAAGGAAGAAATCATAGAAATCGTTAATGAGAGGCAGGAAAGAGATCACAAAGACTATTATGAAATGCTGGGCAACCTTTTCTATTTTAAAGGTAGAGGAGAAAAAAATGATGTGTTTTTAGACAAAGCAAAAACGTTCTACGAATTGTATCTCCAGACGAGCGGTATTTTTGCACTACCGGTGATCAACAGGATCAATGAAATAAAAAAAGCACTTGAATAAAGTGCTTTTGTATTTTTAGAAGGTTATTTTATAAGTTCCTGTGGAGGATGTGCTTGCTTTTTCAGCTTTCACGTATTTTTTAACCCATGCTATTGCATTCGATGTAATGCAGGGATCGGATGTTCCTCCTGACCTTTTTGCCGAAACTACATTTCCAGCTTTATCTACGGTGTAAGCTACTGTAATTGTACCACTTGCTTTACAGCTGTTTGCAGGCTGTTCTCCACCTCTTCCCATGGTTCCTGGAATGTATCCGACCAATTTTCTGTCGATCCCCACTTTACTGTCTCCGTTTCCGTCTCCCCCTAAAGGATCTCCTGCATTTCCTATCCCGGTTCCTGTACCCTGGCTTCCGGCTTTTGTTCCTCGTCCTCTGATCAGGTTTCCGATGGCTGCATTTCCTTTCCCATCACCGCTTCCTGTTTTGGAATTAGCCGTTGTAGCGCCGGATTTTTTAGCAGTTTTTGAAGCACTTGCACTGGTTGCGGTTTTCTTATCTGCTTTTTTGGATTCTTCTTTTTTAGCAACACTGGTTTTTGAATTATTACCGGTAATCACCTTTTCTTTTACCTCTGTTTTTTTTGGCTCAGGCGCAGGTTCCGGCTTCACTATCGTTTTGGTTTCCGGCACGGGTGTTTCGATGGGCTCAGGAATTACTTCTTCTGTAGCCGCAGCCAGACTTCCCGGTTGGTCAGCAGGTTCTTCAATTCCGTTTCCATTCCTGTTGTCACCAAAATTGACGAGCATGGTCGTTATTACCTCGTCAGGCTGTTTATCTATTTCCGGTTTCAATTTATATAAAAAAACAAAGAGCAAGATTCCACACCAGATAAGGATAGAAAGTAGGGCACTTTTTATCATGTCTTTGTTTTGCTCGTCTTTGTTTACTGTATAACCTCTCATTTTAAATGATTCTTTCCGGTTTCCCGGAGGCATTATTTATCTTTAACGGTTGCAATCGCAATATTAAACTTATTTTTTTCAGCAATTTCCATGACGAAAACAACGTCTTTATGCATGGTGTTTTCATCTGCCCGTATGGTAAAAGACTTATTCGCCTGACCAGTTAGTTTACTGACAATCAATGCTTCCAACTGATCTTTCGTCACAGGGCTGTCATCTACAAAATAAGATCCATCCGGTTTTATACTTACTGTCAAAGGATTAGGAATATTATCTTCCACGGCCCCGGCTTTTGGTAACTTTACATCAATCGCACTTTGATTGGCGGCTGACGAAGTGATCATAAAGAATATCAGCATCAGCAAGATAACATCGGTCATCGCTGCCAAACTGAACTCGGGATTCGCTTTATTTCTTCTCTGAATTTTCATAACGAAGATTTATAAAGGTTTGTTGATAAGGTCTAAAAATTCTCCTGACATATTCTGTGCTTTCAGTACAAACTTATCAATTCTGGTCAGAAGAATATTGTAGAAAAAGTTAGCAGGAATAGCTACAGCCAAACCTACCGCCGTTTGTCCCAATGCTGTATAAATACCTTCAGACAATGTTTTAGGCGAGAATGATCCTGTTGCATGGGAAAGATTGAAAAAGGCAATGATCATCCCGATAACTGTTCCCAAAAGTCCCAGCATTGGTGCAATACTCGGTACTACAGCCAAAAGATTCAGATTTTTCTCCATATTGGCGACTTCCACCTGGGCTTGGGATTCCATGGCACTTACAATATCTGAAACAGGGCGTCCAAGCCTTGAAATTCCTTTTTCCAGAATTCTTCCTTCAGGGGAGTTCTGTCTTTTACAGTAATCTGCGGCAGATTCTATTTTACCTTCTTTGATAAAATCTTCAATATTATCCATGAAGTTGGCATCTGTTTTTGAAGTCAGCCTTTTGATAAAGAAAAAGCGTTCAAAAAACAGGTACAGTGAAAACACACCCAAAGCTAAAACGGTCACCATCACTATTTTTGCGAAGGCCCCTCCGTGAAACATGATCTTCCAAAATGAAAATTCTAAATCGTCTGTTGCAACTGCAGGAGCAGTAATCTGTGCAAATAAAATCTGAGTAAGTTCCGTTAACAGCATTAATGTGAATTTTTATAAAAATTTAACGACAAATGTAGTGGAATATTATGAATTGCTCTCTTAAAAATTGCTTAAAAACAACTTAAAATTTGTTATGACTGGAAAACAGCAAATTTCTTTCCAAAAGAGAATTTGAAAAGAAATTTGTTTTAAAAATAATGAGAAAACGGTTAGTCTTCGTCTATATTAATATCGTCCTGCTTGAACTCGCATTTTAAGCGGAATGGGATGGGTGTCCCTGATCCTGTATAGAAATCGTCGATAGTCCCTTTCCAGATAACCTGAAGTTCGTCCTCCTCATTTTTCTCAAACAGGAGCTCATTATCGTAGATAAAGGCTTCTTCGTCATCGAAGAGATCTACTTCTGTATAGGTTTCTTCATCAGAATCATTGATTTTGATTGTTTTTCCTTCAATCTCCTTCGATTCAATCGGAAAATCAAAAATTTCAAGTGAAAGCTGCGGAAAGTTGTACTGTAATGAATCATCATCTACATGATCCAAACTGTCATCCGTTATAATTTCAACCTCTAGAAAATGCTGCTGGTTGCTGTAGACCGCTTTACAATAAGTATTTCTAATATTGTATTTTAGGGTTTCCTCCGGATGGTAAATTTTTAAAATCCCTTTCATTATTTCTTAAAAAAGAGCTGTAATAATATGATTGTTAAATGTTTTAGACAAAGATAAAAAATTGATTCAATGTTGAAAATATTTTGAAAATTATTTTTTTAAATCATTATGATTGAGTATTCCGTATATGCCAATAATACTTACTTTTGCTTCATAAAGATTCTGAAAATGAAAAACATTTTATCAAAAGGCATTTTAGGGCTTGGACTGGTGATCAGCCTGGCATCCTGCAAAAAATCTGATTCTCCGCTGACGAAGGTAACTCCTACGAATATGGATTCTATTGCATCCAACTATTATGAGCAGTATCTTAAATTATATCCTTTGGAGGCTACCTCTCAGGGAGATACAAGGTATAATGACCAGCTTCCTATCAATATCGACAGAGATTTTATTTCCGGAGAGGTGGCTTTCTACAACTCCGTTCAGAAGCAGCTGGAAAGTGTTGACTATAAGAATCTTTCGGACGAAGAAAAAGTGGTTTATGACGTTCTGGACTATACTTTAAAAGATAAAATCGAGGCGTATGCCTATCATCCGGAATACATTCCTTTTACCCAGTTTGGAGGACTCCCTCTCAGTTTCCCGCTCTATGGAAGCGGAGAAGGAAGCCAGCCTTTTAAGACAGAAAAAGACTACAGTGACTGGCTGAAAAGGATGGAAAAATTCCCGGACTGGATGAATGCTGCAGCAGATAACTTCCGTGAAGGAATCAATAATAAAATTGTTCTTCCTAAAAAACTGGTTATCAAAATGATTCCCCAGATGAAAGCTGAGGAGATTACGACAACTGATATGGCTAAAAATATTTTTTACGGGCCTATCAGAAATTTTCCTAAAGACTTTACAAAAGCCCAGAAAGATAAATACTCTGCTCTCTATGCTGATGCCATTACCAAAAAGATCATTCCGGCTTACACCAAGATGGGGACATTCCTGGAAAAGGAATATCTTCCTAAGGCCCGTGATACTGATGGATATAACAGCCTGCCGAACGGAAAGGAAATTTACAGATATTACGCCAAAAGCTGGACTACAACCAAGAAAACACCTGAAGAGATCAATAAGATCGGATTACAGCAGGTTGCCATGCTTCGTGCAGAAATGGAAAAAGTAAAGCAGCAGGTAGGTTTTACAGGAACACTGGAAGAGTTTATCAATTTTGTAAAAACAGACCCTAAAGCAATGCCTTATAAGACTTCGAAAGAGGTTCTGAATGGATTCAACGGAATTTTAGCGAAGATCACGCCTAAACTGAAGACGATGTTCAATGTAACTCCAAAAACGAAATTCGAAATCAGACAGACGGAAAAATTCAGGGAAGCCAGCGCGAGTGCAGAATACATTCAAGGAACTCCTGACGGAAAAAGACCGGGGATATTTTATATCCCGCTTCCGGATCCTTCCAAGTTCAATGTAACTTCCGGAATGGAATCGCTTTTCCTTCATGAAGCTATTCCGGGGCACCATTATCAGGTTTCGCTTCAGCAGGAGAATACAAAACTTCCGAAGTTTATGAGATTCGGCTGGTTCGGAGCTTATGGAGAAGGCTGGGCGCATTATTGTGAAACTCTGGGACCCGAGTTTGGCCTTTACACCGATCCTTACCAGAAAATGGGATATCTGAGTGACCAGATGCTGAGAGCAGTAAGACTGGTTGTGGATACAGGAATCCACACCGGAACCATGAGCAGAGAAGAGGCCATTAAATATTTCCTGAGCAATATTTCTTATGATGAAGCCGGCGCTACTGCAGAAGTGGAAAGATATATGGCGATGCCCGGACAGGCTTTGGGCTATAAGATTGGTTCCCTACGTATCCGTGAGCTCAGAGAAAAATATCAGAAGGAACTTGGAAGCAAGTTTAATCTGGCAAGCTTCCATGATGAAGTTTTAAGCCAGGGATGCCTTCCGCTTGATGTTCTGAACAGAAAGATGGAGCTTTGGGCGAAGAAACAGAAATAATTTTTTTAAAGAGATATAAAAATCAATAATTTTGACGAAGAGGTTTAGTAAACTTCTTCGTCTTTTATTTTATAAATATGGCCATGAAAAAAAAATTCTCTTTGATAACTATTTTATTTTGTTTGCCCTTTTTTTATAGCCAAAATAAAAAGATTTTTAACAGGATTGATTCATTAACCTCAGCAAAAGATATTCAAAAGTTTATTGAAAATAGAGACAATAAAATAAACTATTACCTAAATGTTGAAGACAAAATAAAATATAATTCGTATTGCTCATCAATTGGAGATAGTCTGAAATTAAAACAGAACTGGGAAAAATCAGATTTTGATAATAACGGACTGACAGATCTTTTGGTAACAGGAAATAGTTCTGATGGTCCTAAAACCATTTATATATTAGATAAAGGAACTCATTTTGAATCAAAAAACCTTAGTAAGGGAAAACTTTATGAGGAATGTTCATTTTCATCTGTAAAAGATAATAAGATAGAATATCAAAGTATAAAAATTCTTGACAGATACGGATTTTTAAGTAATTTAATCAAAGAAAACCTTGTTTATAAAAATGAAGAATTTATTGAAGAAAACCTGTCTCCGAAAAAACATAATATCCTGGAAATAAAATTTAAAACCTCAGGATCTCATTGGAATTATTATACTTTCGAAATGGAAATCGTATCAAACAAAGATGCAACATGGACTACCAAAGATGACGGATTTTTAACTCCTGGTATTTATACCACGAAGCTTTTGGAAAAAGACTTTAAGGAAATTATTGACCTCGTGAATTACATTGATTTTGAAAATTTAAATGACGAATACAATGTTTCATATTCTGATTCTGCTACAGGATATCTGACAATTACTTATGATAATTTAAAAACTAAAACAATCCGTGATTATGGATTAATGGGAACGAGAGGCTTAAAAAAACTTTACGATATTCTGGTAGAAATGAAATTAAATCAACATTGGACAAAATTATAAAAATATGATCACAGAAAGCCTGAAATCTCTCTACAACAGAGATTTAAACAAATTAAAAACAGAAATAGAGTCCTATCAAAATGAAACTGCAATCTGGAAAACCGATAAAAACATTGCCAATTCTGCAGGAAACCTCTGTCTGCATTTGGTGGGTAACCTCAGCCATTTTATAGGAGCAGAGCTTGGAAAAACCGGCTATATCAGGAACAGGGAGCTGGAATTTTCATTAAAAGATATCCCTCAGGCAGAACTTATTGGGCAAGTAGCAGCAACAACAGCCGTGGTAGACAAAGTGCTGAGCCAATTAACTCCTGAAGATCTGGAAAAAGAATATCCTTTAGCTGTTTTCGGAGATAAAATGACAACAGAGTACTTTCTTATTCATCTGATTACGCATCTGAATTATCATCTGGGACAGATCAATTATCACAAAAGGCTTCTGGATATATAATATTCGTTAACTACCCCGTCTTTTTGCTATGCAAAAAATCCACCCCTTCAGTGAAGGGGAATTGGTTTAATCGGAAATATCGTTTTATTTTTCGAACATCATTTTCGTGATGAAGTCTTTATCTCCTTTTCCTCTGGCGGGAGAATATTCTCTGCCGTAATAAATAATCTGCAGGTGGAGTTTGTTCCACACTTCTTCCGGAAACAGGGCTTTTGCGTCTTTTTCCGTTTCTACCACGTTTTTACCCGAAGTGAGCTTCCATTGTGTCATCAGTCTGTGGATGTGCGTATCAACCGGAAAAGCAGGAAATCCGAAACCCTGGCTCATGACCACAGAAGCGGTTTTATGACCCACCCCAGGAAGGGCTTCCAGTTCTTCGTAGGTTTGGGGAACGATACCGTTGTGTCTTTCGAGTAGAAGTTCCGCCATTCTTTTAAGGTTTTTGGCTTTGGTATTGGACAGTCCTATTTCTTTGATCAGTTCCTTAATCTGGTATTCTTCCAGTTTGGCCATCCTTTGCGGAGTTCCAGCGACTTCAAAAAGATGGGGCGTTACCTGATTTACCTTTTTATCTGTGGTCTGTGCAGAAAGTGCTACAGCAACCATTAGAGTATAAGGATCGGTATGATCTAAAGGAATCGGGGTCGTGGGATATAATTTATCCAGTTCTTTCTGAACAAGCTCAGCTCTTTGCTTTTTTGTCATGTAACCATTAAATTTGAACAAAATTAATTCATTATGTTGAAAGTAGGAGATAAATTACCTGAATTTGAAGGAACCAATCAGGATGGAGAAACCATAACCTCATCAAAATTAACCGGGAAAAAATTAGTCGTTTTCTTTTATCCTCAAGCCAATACTCCTACCTGTACTGTAGAAGCCTGTAATTTGAGCGATAATTATTCAAAACTTGAAAAGGCCGGTTACCAATTGCTTGGAGTAAGTGGAGACAGCGTAAAAAAGCAGAAGAATTTTCATAACAAATTTGCATTCCCTTATGATCTTATTGCCGATGAAAGCCATGACATTATAGAGAAATTTGGCGTTTGGCAGGAAAAGAAAACCTTTGGAAAAACCTATATGGGCATTGTAAGAACTACTTTTATTTTTGATGAAAAAGGTATTTGCATAAGAGTGATAGAAAAGGTAACTTCTAAAACGGCGGCAGAACAGATTCTGGAGGGATAAGTTAAAAGCTGGAAGAGGGATGATGGAAGTACTATCACGCATTATTTTAATGGTCATCATAGACCAATGATAACGTAGATTTAAAAACAATAAGCTTGCGTTGCAGTTGTGTTTTCAGGCTTTCAATGGCTTCCTTCTTCCAGCTTCAAACCTCTTACATTAAAATCTATTTCGTTTCAAAGTACATCAGCTCTTCATCATCATTAGGAAGTGTCACGTAATTTTTGAATTCAAGGCCTAATTTTTGGATCAACTTCTGAGAAGAAAAATTATCTTTTGAAGTGATCGCTGAAATTTTCTTCAAACCATAGTCATCCATGCCGATAGATTTTACCTTTTGGGCTGCCTCATAGGCATATCCTTTGCCTTCGAATTCTTCCAGCAGGGAAAACCCTATATCCACCACATCCAGCCCCTCCCTTTCAAAGATTCCAACGCCACCAATCTTTTCACCCATATCTTTGGTAATAACCAGGTAGTTTCCAAAACCTAATTTTTCAAACTGTGGAAGAAACCTGTCCCGGATATAGTTTTCCGCGTCAGAAACCGTTTTAATATTGCGGTCACCAATATACCTGATAAAGCTGGGCCTGTTGTAAAGGTCAAAAATAAATTCTTTATCCTCCAGAGACATGGGCCGAAGGATCAGTCTTTCCGTTTCGTAAACGTTATTTCCGTTTGGTTGATTTTTTAGGCTCATCTTTTGGTTCTTCTTTTTTCTGAATTTTTAAAAGTCTCGGATTATTAGCGCATTTCTTATTGTAAAGTTCAATATAGGTGCCGTTATCCTTTACATTGGAAACTGTTCCGGAAGATTTATTTACCGTTAAAGTATAGTGTGTTTTCTGATATGGGCATTCTTTTGAGGTAAGCTTTCCCATATCCAGATAATAGTGGGCCGAATCTTCGTAATAATTTCCTGCTACATCTTTAAATTCTTCGTCTACCATATATCCGTCAGCCGTCAGTATAATGGCTGCCTCTTCTGCATTGTCTATTTTCCCGGCAAACTTTTTCAGACCTTCAAGATCTGTTATATAATTTGTTTTTCCGCCTGCATTATAGGTAATGTAGTAAAAGCTGTCTTCATCAGGAAACAAATTGAACCCCGAAAACTGAGGCGTATAATCTGTTTTCCCACCTGATATTTTGATTTCCTGGTTTTTCCCGTAGCTGTTATAAACCAGGACCCAGGAATCTATTCTGTCGTTCGGGATAATCTGCTGCAGGATATTCAGGATACCGGAAAAGTTTTTCTTGTTCTGGGAATATCCTAAAAATCCCAAAAGCAGAAATACAATGGCTGTTGATCGTGTTGCGGTTTTTATCATAATTCAAAAATCCGTAGAAATATACCCAAATTACATGAATTTATCGCCTTTCTTAAAACTTTTCAGATCAAGAACATAGTCTTTGATCAGCTGATCATTATCCCTTGGGCAGATCAGCAGTGCTTTATCCGTATCTACCACAATAAAATTTTCCAACCCGTCAATAATCACGGCCTTATTATTATTTTTGAGACGGATAATGTTTCCTTTGGAATTATAATTCAGAAAATGCTTTAGTTTTACAGCATTTTCGTTCTCGTCCTTCTCTGTATTCTCATATACGGAAGTCCATGTTCCCAAATCACTCCATCCAAGATCCGACGGAATGACATACACATTTTTTGCTTTTTCCAGAATACCGTTATCAATAGAAATTTTCTGAACTTTCGGGTAAATGGTTTCAATACAGCTGTTTTCTTTTGCAGAATTGTATTCACAGGCCATGAAATGCTGCATCATTTCGGGAAGATAAAGCTCAAATGCATGGTGAATGCTTTTTACGTTCCAGATAAAAATCCCGGCATTCCAAAGAAAATCGCCACTTTCCAGAAAGCTCTGGGCTATTTCCAGAATAGGCTTTTCCGTAAAGGTTTTTACTTTAAAATAATCGGAGCCTTTCTTTTCTACAAACTGGATATATCCGTAACCGGTATCCGGTCTTGTCGGTGTAATTCCCAGTGTCACCAGGTAATCATGCCTGGCTGCAAGGTCAAAAGCCAGCTCTACTTTCTCCAGAAATATATCTTCTTTCAGGATCAAATGATCCGCCGGAAGTACGATCATCGTCGCATCTGGGTTAATTTCAGCAATCTTATTGGCCATGTACAGGTTACATGCCGCTGTATTTTTCATCAGAGGTTCTCCCACAATATTTTCTTCAGGAATTTCCGGAAGCTGCTGGTGGGAAAGCGCAACATACTCTTTATTCGTAATCACGAATATCTGTTCTTTAGGAATGATGCGGCTGATTCTGTCATAAGTCTGCTGAATCATCGTACGCCCTGTTCCTAAAATATCCTGAAACTGTTTTGGAAATTTATGTGTACTCATAGGCCAGAACCGGCTCCCGATTCCGCCTGCCATGATAACACAGTATCTATCTGATTTTAACATTCTTGCCTACATTTTTCAACCCTAGCCAGAGGCTTGAAAGAATACTTCCTTCCTGTAGCCAGATTCTTACAAAGATAGTTTTTTTTAATCAGACCTTCTAACAAATACTTTTCGTTGCGATATATAAAAAATTCTCCTTTTTGAAGCTCTTCAATGAAATGCAGCCTATCATCCTGTTTCTCAGTATGAAAATATCTTACAAGGTCCGGACTGGCCATGAAATTGGCTTTCGGAGATTTTGAAAACCTTACAATGATGGGCCTCAGGTCTTCATCATATATCTCAAGGCTTTCCAGCAGCATATTTCTAAACGTTTCTTTCCACTCATTTCCGTGCGGTGATATTCTGCGTCCGTACTTTTCAAAAGCAATCAGATGAGCCAGCTCATGGGTGAGGACAAAGAAAAAGAGCGGCGGCGTCAGGGTAGAATTAACCGTTATTTCATGGGAATTATCAGGTAGCTTTCTGTAATCTCCCAGTTTGGAATTCCGGCCTCGCGTCACTTTTATGTGTATATAATAATCTGAAAACCAGACTCTTAAGAATTTATGGGTATTTTGTGGTAAATATTTTTCTAATGACTGAATAGACATTTTACAAAGTTAATGGAATTCCTGAATAGAAGTTCAGCAGCTTAAGACTGAAAAGATAATTATATTTTGCCTGCGCAACTGATCCCTGTGCATTGGCGTAGTTATTTCTGGCCACATTCACATCATAAATGGTAGATCTTCCTGCTGCATAGCTTTTATCTGCGAACTCCAGAGCCAGTTTTGTGCTTTTCTCTGTTTCCAGTGCCGAAAGATAGGTCTCATAGTTGGCATCCACATCAAACTGGGCTTTCTGTACATTCTGCCTCACAGTCTGTTTCTGCTGTTCCAGAGTATTTTTGGCCACATTCTGATTGATTACAGACTGTTCTACCTGCAATCTGGTAATTCCTTTGTTGAAAATAGGAATGTTCAGGGAAAGACCTACATTCTGACCGAAGTTATCTTTATACTGTTTGAAAAAAGAGGGATCATTAACAATGTTCCCCAACTGGTCATAGTTTTTGCTTAACATATTATTATAGAATGAGGAAATACCTGCACTCGCAGTCAATGTCGGCCAAAATGCAGTCCTGGTAACTTCCGTCTGTGCTTCGGCAGATTTGATCCTGCTTTCTGCAGCTTTAATCTGAGGCTGGCTCTCATAAGCTGTCGCAAGAACTTCATCGATAGATTTCAGCTGTGAAGGAAGCGTATCTGAGACTGCAACATCTTCTACATCAAAACCTTTGTAATCAGGAAGCTGTAAAAGCTGAACAATAGCAAATAATGCCCTTCCCACATTGATTTCTGCCGTTTTCAGGTTTTGCTTTTCTCTGGCAAGGGCTGCTTCAGCCTCTGCAAGAACCGTTTGTGCAGTCGTTCCTACCTGAGTTGTTATTTTGGCCCTGTCATATTGTTTCTGGGCATTTTCTACAGCACTTTGGGAAATCTTTACAATTTCTTTATTCAGAAGAACCGTAAGGTACTGCTGCGCGATCTGAAGGGAAATGTCATTTTTGATCGTTTCTATATCGTACTGGCTGGCCTCTACATCAAACTGTATTTTTCTGATGTTTTTCTCCAATCTGCCATTATTATAAAGCAGGACATCCGCACCCAGGTTCGCACTGTTGTTGAACCTGTCATTCCTGATACTTCCCGTACCTAATGGAAGCTGTCCGAAACTCACTGAATTGGACATCCCCGCTGATACAGAAGGCAGGTATTCTTTCTTAGCCATTTTAAGATTAGAATCCTGGATCTGTTTAGAATATTGATTTTGGATAACCTGAAGATTATGTTCCACGGCATAGTCCACACATTCTCTTAAGGACCATTTTTTCTGAGCACTCAGCCCCAGACAACTTAATCCAAAAACGATAATCCAAACTTTTTTCATATTAATAATTTTCCCAATTAGACGAGCCAAATATAAAAAAGTTACAGTTTAAAAAAATTATTGTTTCTTTTTAATAAAACTTTTGAGAATTTTGTACCATGACAACCGAACAATACCAGGAATCTGTCGACTGGCTTTTCGTACAGGCTCCCAACTATCAGATTGATGGCCTTAAAGCCTATAAACCGGGACTAGACAACATCACAAAGCTTTGTGCTTTCTTTGGCAACCCGCAGGAAAAGATACAATGCATCCATATCGGAGGAACAAACGGAAAAGGGTCTTCAAGCAATATGCTGGCCTCGGTTCTGCAGGAGGCAGGATATAAGGTGGGGTTATATAACTCTCCTCATCTCATTGATTTCACGGAACGTATTAAGGTAAATGGAAAGAACTGCAATAAAGAGTTTGTCTATGATTTTATCCAAAAGCTTAAAACTCTTCCTAAAGATATCCTTCCTTCTTTTTTTGAATTTACAACCATTATGGCTTTTGAATATTTTTACCAGCAAAAGGTAGATTTTGCCATTATTGAGGTGGGGCTCGGCGGAAGGCTGGATTCCACGAATATCATTAAGCCTTTGGTTGCCGCCATTACGAATGTACAGCTGGATCATCAGAGTATTTTAGGAAATACCATCGAAGAAATAGCAGCAGAAAAAGCAGGTATTATCAAAAGCGGAATTCCTGTCATTTCAGGAGATGAAAACGAAGCTGTTAAAAATATCATCAGGCAGAAAGCTGAAAAGGAAAATGCTCCGTTTATTGATTCAACGGCGATACAATCTGATTTAACCTCCGATTTGAAAGGAAATTACCAAAAGAAAAACATCCGGGTTGTTCTTGCTCTAATAGAAGAATTAAAAAAGATAAATATTCCTGTTTCCGAAGAAAATATTGAGAAAGGACTACTGAATGTTCATCAGAACACCGGTTTTATTGGCCGATGGTTTGAATTTTCAAAAGATCCGCTTATAATTTGTGACACTGGGCATAATCAGGCCGGGCTGGAATATGTATTTTCCCAGCTGAATTCTATTGACCGTCACAAACATATTATCCTGGGTTTTGTCAATGATAAAAAAATAGATGAAGTAATGGCTCTTCTTCCTGAAAATTCAGAATTTTATTTTGCAAAACCATCCATCAACAGGGGAAGACATCCTGAAGACTATGAAAATCTTTTACAGGAGGCAAAAATTTCCTATAAAATTTTCAATTCATTGCAGGAAGCCTATCTTTCTGCAAAAGAGCGATGTACAAAAGAAGAAATGATTTTTATAGGCGGAAGTAATTTTGTTGTGGGAGAATTTTTAGAAAAAAATTTGGAGATTTCCGAATAAGTCGTATATTTGCACCACTCTAAACGAGAAAACAAGTATAGAGGGTTCTTAGCTCAGTTGGTTCAGAGCATCTGGTTTACACCCAGAGGGTCGGGGGTTCGAATCCCTCAGGACCCACAAAAAAGGAAACTGAAGCCTTTCAAAAAATTTCAGGGCTCTTAGCTCAGTTGGTTCAGAGCATCTGGTTTACACCCAGAGGGTCGGGGGTTCGAATCCCTCAGGGCCCACAAAATCTCTCAGGAAACTGGGAGATTTTTTTGTTTAAAGCTTTCAGAATATTCTTTATCTTTATGGCCTCAGAGTCTATAAATACACTGTTTTTGAAGGAACTTCATCTTATATCATTCAACTACCCCTACCCTCCTTCTTACGGCGGCATTATTGACGTTTATTATAAAATTAAAGCCTTAGCGGAAACCGGTGTAAAGATCCATCTTCACTGTTTTGTAGACCGTATTCCGGAAACTATCGATCAGGAAGTTAAGAGTATTACGGAAACTGTTTCCTTTTATAAAAAAAAGAAAAATCCTCTTCATTACTTTTCACAGGTTCCTTTTGCGGCATCTATAAGAACTTCTGACACTCTTTTTGAAAACCTGATGAGTATAAAGGCTCCCATTTTATTTGAAGGGCTGCAAACCACTCAAATTATCAGCAGACTTAAAGATACAGGCTATAGCCTTTATCTGAGGTTTCATAACAATGAATCGGAGTATTACAAAGGGCTTTCTTCTTCAGAAAAAAACATTTTCAAAAAGATCATTTACCGGATTGAAGCTTTAAAGTTTGCTGATTATCAGAAAAAAATTCTTAAAGAATTTGATGCCGTATTCTGCCTTTCTGAGAAGGAATTCAATGATGTGGAATGTTATTCAGAAAATGCACATCTTACTCATATTTTTCACGGTAACAGAACCGTAAAGCCATTGACTAAAAAAGGGGATTATTTCCTTTTTCATGGGGATTTAAGTATTTCAGACAATAAGCGGGCACTCGAAGAAACCATGACAATGTTTAAAACTCTTCCCCGGCACAGGCTTGTAGTGGCATCCGACCGTGCCGGTGATGATTTAAAAAAGAAAATCAGCAGCATTGAAAATATAAGCCTTGTTCCCATTGAAACCACCGAAAATCTCCACTCTCTTTTTGAGCATGCCCATGCCAATATCCTGCTCTCCTATCAGAATTCAGGAACGAAGGTAAAACTGTTTAACGCATTGTACAACAGTAGGTTTGTGGTTATTAACCAGAATATTACAGACGATAAAGCCCTGATGAACCTGTGCCGTTTGGGTTCCACTTCAGATGAGATCCGGCAGCAGATCATTGAAACGGCAGGACAGGATTATAACGAGTATGAAACCAGAAAAGACATTCTGGAAAAAAACTATTCTGATGATACTAAAGCAGAAGAAATGAGTAAAATTATTTTTAAAGATTGACCGCCTCTACTATTTTCTGGATGTTAAGCTCTTCCAGACAGGCCCAATCGCCACGGTAACATTCTTTATCTCCAAAAACAGAGCAAGGCCTGCAGGTAAGATCTTTCACCTGAATCACATCATCTTCGCTCTGTCCGAAGCCTAAAAACCCCGCATAAGGATGGGTTGAACCCCACACTGAGACACACCGGGTTCCCACAAGGCTTGCAAGGTGCATATTGGCAGAATCCATGGAAATCATCAGTTCCAGTTCAGAGATTTTCTGAAGCTCTTCTGACAGGCTTAATTTTCCTGAAAGGCTTTTTGTATTGGGAATTTCTCTTTCCCATTGTTCAAGGGTTTCTGTTTCTTTTTTACCGCCTCCAAAGAAGTAAATAGGGTGTTTTTGAGCCAAAATTTTCGCGAGCTCGTAAGATTTCTCCAGAGGAAGCATTTTTCCCTTGTGCTGTGCAAAAGGAGCCAGTCCTATTCCTGATTTCTGTCCCGGCGCCGGCCTAAGCTTATGGGAAAGCTCAACTTTAAAACCCATAGCGCGGAAAACATCGGCATAGCGCTCAACAGTCTTTTTTAACTGCACTTTATTCAGGTTCCAGACGTCTGTAAGCTCTTCTTTTTCTTCTTTGCCTTTATTTATTTTAAAAACTTTAAATCCTTTTCTTCTGAAAATTCTATCAAGGATTTTGGTTCTTATCACATCATGAAGATTGGCTATAAAATCAGGATTAAACTCTTTAGCCAGTTCATTCGCCAACCTTTTTAATCCAAAGATCCCCTTATAGTCATCAAGATTAATTCCTTTAAATGTAACGTTCGGGATATCAGCAAATAAGCTTTCAAAGTTTTTCCTGGAAACCATGACGATTTCCACATCAGGATTCTGTTCCAGAAACTCCCTAAAGACAGGCGCCGTCATCGCGACATCGCCAAAAGCAGAAAAACGATATGCTAAAATTCTGGTCACGGTTACGATTTTAGCTGATAGGCAACTGCGTAAAATTTGATCTGTTTTGTCATCGCCATTAATCCGTTTGCTCTGGACGGCGATAGAAACTCCTGAAGCCCGATCTCTGAAATGAATTCAAAATCGGAATCTAAGATTTCCTGGGTGGAATGCCCGCTGTAAATGCTGACCAGAAGAGAAACAATTCCCTTTGGAAGAATTCCGTCGGAATCCGCATTAAAAAAAAGTTTACCATCTTTAAACTCAGCATCAATCCACACCTTACTCTGACAGCCTTTAATTAAATTATCATCCGTTTTGCGGTCTTCCGGCAGGCCTTTCAGCTCTTTTCCAAGATCAATAATATATTCATATTTTTGTTCCCAGTCGTCCAGAAATGCAAATTCGTCGATTATTTCCTGCTGTTTTTGTTTAATGGTCATTTTGTTAACAAATTTTAATGCAAAGATATCATTTTTATAAAGATTATTTATTCTGATGCTTTTTCAAAAACGTTCAATAGTTTGATTTCTTCATTTTCCCAGCAGAAAGTTTCGGAAGCCTTTTCAAGTTCAGACTGATAGCTTTTCCTTCCTTTATCAAGAATTTTCTGAATAACAGCAGCAATATTTCTGGGCTTGTGATCTTTAATAATTTCTCCTACATCAAACCTGTTTTTGATATTCTGCATTTCAGGAAGATTCGAAAGCACCAGAGGTACCCGTGACTGAATACAGTCCAGAACCTTGTTCGGCAGTGAATAAAGATAACTTTCGCCACCATTTTCCTCAATACTCATTCCCACATCAGCTGTTACCGTAATGTTCCTTAAATCATCTGGTTTCAATTTTCCTAAAAACTGAACTTTATGCTGAAGCTTTTCTTTAAGTACAAGTTCTTCATATTCTTTTTTTCTGGGGCCGTCACCCGCTATTTTGAAAATCACTCCATCAAGATGGTGCATGGCCAGGATAGCCTTGTCGATACCGCGAAAAGGATTGATAGCCCCCTGGTACAAAAGTATTTTAGGGTTGTTTTCAGGAATTTCCATTATAAAATCAACCTTTTTCGGGGCATTCTGGATGACAACCGGATCAACTCCGTATTTTTCACGGAACCATTTTGCATAGCTTCCACTGGCCGTAAACATAAATTTAAGGTTGGGAATGACCTTTTTTTCAAGGTACCTCCAAATTTTTTGTGACATTTTGCCCTGAATTGCAGGCATTTCTGAAAAAATTTCATGACTGTCAAAAATCAGGGGAATGTTCAGTTTTCTGGCAATAAGATAATTAGGCAGCAATGCATCCAGATCATTGGCATGAAGAATGGTATTCTGATCCGCTTTTTTATTTAACTGCCTGTATAATTTCCAGTTGAACTCAAAGTAAGCCGTTTTGAGACTTTTTGAATCCAAATGGATCCGGGAAAATGGATAAGGACGCTCCATGGGGTCTGCACCCTTCCAGTCATTTCCTATAAGTTCCACCCGGTAACCCGCTTCATATAAAGTCCTGCATACCTTCTCTATACGCTGATCCGTGTACAGATTACTGAAAGCAGAAGTAATTACTTTTTTTTTCATTGCTTTCTATTTCCAGCCAGCAAATGATAAATCTGGATAAAGCAGATAAGCCCGTTTGGAATAATAACAGGCCAAAGCATTCCATTAAAAATGCCATAAATGACAAAGCAGATGCAGCCTATCATATTGACAATTCTGATTTTTCTTACATCTTTTAATATGAAGCTCAGCACTATGAATATTGATGCAGAATAACCGATATATGTAGTAATTTCGGGATTCATGGGGAAATTTTAAAGGATCACAAACTTAATCATTTTCAATAAGATAATAAAATTTTTTCTGCCATAAAGTCATTAATTGATTTTTGGTAAAATATTTGTAATTTAGATAATGAATAAATGGCACCACCGCCGTTATTCTAATGAGATATATTATGGATTATAAGTTTTCACAAGGTTTGAGCCAGGTGTTCAAACAAAGCAAGAGCGAAGCGAAAAGGCTCAAAAGTGAATTTCTTAATACAGAACATCTACTTTTAGGTATTATAAAAACAGAAAACTCTGCAAAAGAAATCCTTCAAAACCTTAATGCGGATTTAACACAAATCAGAAGAAAAATTGAAACTCTAAATACAGCAAGTCTTAATCCTATTTCTGAGGAGGTTACTAATATTTCTTTCACCAAGATGGCAGATCATGCGATCAAACGTGCTGAGCTGGAATGCAGGCAATATAAAAGCAATGAAATTAATACCGTTCATTTGCTTTTAGGCATTCTTTACAAATATGAGGACCCTACTTCAAATATTCTGGGAGCTTACGACATCGATTATGAAGGAGTTTCAAGAGAATACCAGACTATGCTTAAAAATTCCGGGCAGGCACCACAAATGAGTGCTTATGACGACGACGATGAAAGAGAGGAATTTGAGCAGATGAGAAAGCCTACCGGAAATTTAGGCTCTGCAAAAAGTAAAACCCCTACATTGGATAACTTTGGTAGAGACCTGACTTCTTTGGCAAGAGATGGAAAATTGGATCCTGTAATCGGCCGTGAGAAAGAAATTGAGAGAGTTTCTCAGATTTTATCACGAAGAAAGAAAAACAACCCTCTTCTTATCGGTGAACCGGGAGTTGGTAAATCTGCTATTGCAGAAGGACTAGCTTTGAGAATTCAACAGAAGAAAGTATCCAGGGTTCTTTACGGAAAACGTGTGATCACGCTTGATCTGGCAAGTTTAGTAGCCGGAACAAAATACCGTGGCCAGTTTGAAGAAAGAATGAAGGCAATTATGACCGAGCTGGAGAAAAACAGGGATGTCATCTTATTCATTGATGAGCTTCACACGATTGTGGGCGCAGGAAGTTCTACAGGAAGCCTTGATGCTTCCAATATGTTCAAACCTGCTTTGGCAAGGGGTGAAATTCAATGCATCGGAGCTACAACTCTGGATGAGTACCGTCAGTATATTGAGAAAGACGGGGCTTTGGAAAGAAGATTCCAGAAAGTAATGGTAGAACCGACTTCCATTGATGAAACGATCCAGATTCTGAATCAGATCAAAGATAAATATGAGGAACACCATAATGTAGTGTATACTCCGGAAGCTATTTTAGCGTGCGTTAATCTGACATCCAGATATATTACAGACCGTTTCTTACCGGATAAGGCTATTGATGCCATGGATGAAGCTGGTTCCCGTGTGTACATCAAAAACATGAAAGTTCCTACTGAAATCATTGATTTTGAAAAGAAAATCGAAGACATCAAGGAAATGAAGCAGAAAGCTGTAAAAGCTCAGGATTATCTTGAAGCCAGAAAGCTTAAGGATGAAGAGGAACGTCTTCAGATGGAACTGAATGTGGCTCAGGAAAAATGGGACAAAGATGTAAAAGAGAAAAAAGAAACCGTAACGGAAGAAAATGTGGCCGAAGTGGTTTCTATGATGAGTGGGGTTCCGGTAACCAAAGTGGGCAAAAATGAGCTTGATAAGCTGGCTCAGATGGATGAAAAACTGAACGGAAAAGTAATCGGTCAGGAGGATGCTGTGAAAAAGGTGGTTAAGGCCATTCAGAGAAACAGAGCAGGTCTTAAAGACCCGAACCGTCCTATCGGTACCTTTATCTTCCTTGGTACAACCGGGGTTGGTAAAACCGAGCTTGCTAAAGTAATGGCAAGAGAGCTTTTCGAATCCGATGAATCCCTGATCCGTATCGACATGAGTGAATACATGGAGAAATTCGCGGTTTCAAGATTGGTGGGAGCGCCTCCGGGATATGTTGGATATGAAGAAGGTGGTCAGTTAACTGAAGCCGTAAGAAGAAAACCTTATGCTGTGGTTCTTCTGGATGAGATCGAAAAAGCTCACCCTGATGTATTCAATATCCTTCTTCAGATTCTTGATGAAGGCCATGTAACGGATAGTTTAGGAAGAAAAATTGATTTTAGAAATACAATCATCATCCTTACCTCAAACATCGGAACAAGAGATCTTAAAGATTTCGGAGACGGTGTAGGATTTGGAACTTCAGCTAAAAAGACCGGTTCAGATACAAGAGCAAGAAGCACCATTGAAAATGCCCTTAAAAAAGCATTTGCCCCTGAATTCCTAAACAGAATTGATGATATTGTGATCTTTAACTCTCTTGTACAGGATGATATCAAGAAAATTATTGATATTGAACTGAGCAAACTTTATAGCAGACTTGAAAAACTAGGCTACAAAGTAGAATTAACTGAAGAAGCGAAAGATTTCATTTCTGAAAAAGGATGGGATAAAGATTTTGGTGCAAGACCACTAAAACGTGCAATTCAGAAATATATTGAAGACTTATTGGCAGAAATGCTGGTCAACAAGCAATTATCTGAAGGAGAAACAGTAATCCTGGATCTTAATGATACAAAAGATGCGTTAATTGGAAAAGCTCCAAAAGCAAAAAAGACGACTGAAAAGTCTTCCCAATCATAATTAATTACTATAATTATATAGAAAAGCACCGGAAAATCCGGTGCTTTTTTGTTTTTAATAAGTTTTGGCTAAAGCCCGCTCTTATCGATCATTGAGTTTTTATCTGGCCACGAATACACGAATTTATAAAGATGCTTGTGCCTATTATTTTTCTATAACTTATTATTAAGCCTAAAAAAAGCATTTTAAATAGTCAATTATCTGTGTAAATTTGTGAATTCGTGGCTAAAAAATTAAAGCCCTACAACGAAACCTATATTAGGAACAAGTCCACTTGAGAATACACTTGAATTTTCTTTCCAAAGCACATTATACATGAGTCCCAGCTGCATAAAAGAATTACTGCCAATCCTCTGCATGTAGCCACCCCCCAAATATAAAGCGGTTTCCTGCTCGTTCACTTTGTAATCGTAAAATTTATCTTTATAATTGATGAAATACTGCTGAAGATTTGCTCCTACATAAAAGGACCTGGCAATATAATAGTTGACAAAAGGCCCCACACCGAACATCGTGGATTTATAATAATCGGAGGTCTGCCAGGAAACGCTTCCCACAACACCGCCTTCAAGGTCATCGGTAATTTTGTATCCTACTCTTGGGGAAGCCTGAAGATAAAATGCACTGTTGCTTCCGAACCCGACACCAATCCCTCCACCGAAAGTCCATCTGTTGTTTTCTTGTGAACCCGTACCTATTGAAACCTGGGAAAATAATGATCCTGATATCACCAGCATCAGAGGAATAATAAATTTTTTCATATTAATATCGTTTTTATCAATGTTTAAAATTATGGTTTTTTTACGAATTTATTTAGTTGTATTTTTGCCCCGTCAAACTAAGAACTCCCGTTAAGAGTTTCGTAAAATTGAAATACAATGAAAGTAGTAGTAGGATTATCCGGAGGTGTAGATTCCAGCGTTACAGCATATCTTCTACAGCAGCAGGGGCATGATGTGGTTGCCCTGTTTATGAGAAACTGGAACGACGCTTCCGTGACCCTTGAGGATGAATGTCCGTGGATCGAAGACAGTAATGATGCCCTGATGGTTGCCCAGAAGCTGGGAATTCCTTTCCAGGTGATCGATATGAGTGAGCTTTACAAAGAGCGCATCGTAGATTATATGTTTGATGAATACCAGAAAGGGAGAACCCCGAATCCTGATGTTCTGTGCAACAGAGAAGTCAAATTTGATGTTTTTATGAAAACAGCCATGTCTTTAGGTGCTGATAAAGTGGCTACAGGACATTATGCACAGGTGAACTCAACTTTTGATGAAAACGGAAAGGAAATTTTTCATCTTCTGGCTGGAAAAGACAACAATAAAGACCAGTCTTATTTCCTGTGCCAATTAAGCCAGGAACAGCTGTCTAAAGCCCTTTTTCCGATCGGAGAACTCACTAAACCCCAGGTAAGGGAAATTGCTAAAGAAATCGGACTTGTGACTGCCGACAAAAAAGATTCCCAGGGGCTGTGCTTTATCGGAAAAGTAAGCCTTCCTCAGTTTTTGCAGCAGCAACTTATTCCTAAAGAAGGGGAAATTGTAGAAATTTTCAAAGATTCACCTTTATTTTCGGTAGAAAAACCTGAATTTTCTTCAAAAGAAGATGAGCTGGAATATCTGTCTCAGAAAATCAATTATAAAAAATCCGACGGTAAGGTAATCGGAAAGCACCAGGGTGCACAGTTTTTCACAATCGGACAAAGCAAAGGACTTGGTATTGGCGGTCACAAAGAAAGTTGTTTTGTGGTTTCCAGAGATATGGAAAACAATATTATTTTTGTAGGCGAAGGCCACAGCTTCCCGGGACTCCATAAAAAAGCATTAAAAATAGATCAATCAGAAGTGCATTGGGTTCGTGAGGATATGAAGCTGGAAAATGGTGGTTCTATGGAAGTAATGGCAAGATTCAGGTACAGGCAGCCTTTACAAAAAGCTACTCTTTATCAGTTTGGAAATGCAGCTTATATTGAATTTGATGAGCCGCAGTCTGCAATTGCCGAAGGACAGTTTGCTGCATGGTATATTGGTGAAGAACTGATCGGCAGTGGCGTTATTGGATAAAAAAATAAAAAGACCTCTTACCGGTCTCTATAAATCCCGAAGCATATTTGTTTCGGGTTATTTTTTTCAATTGACTCTTCAACTTACGCACGAATTCAGTCAATATAAAAAACACATTGATAATAAGTTTTAAAATAATTATCTGTTATATTTACAGATATCGATCTTCATCATAATAGTACTCCACCTTACTTTCCACATCTTTCACAATAATATCCAGGTCTTTTGCTACGTGATCTCCATAGAAGTTGACAAAAAGTAATTCATCTGTTTTCTTATCATACACCAGATTATATTTTGTCTTCATAAAATCAGGGAAAGAATATATTTTATCACTTGAATCCAGTTTTGCAGTCGTGGAATAATCTTTTAATATTAATCCGGCTTTTCTGGTAAAGATTTTAGCATTAAAAATTTCCAGAATATCCTGAAGAGGAATGTCAATTATTTCTGAGCCTGCAAGTCTGTAATTTCCAATTTCTTTAAGGAAATCTGCCTGTACCGAATATTCCACAGATATTTTCAGATCTATTTTTATTTCTACTTTTTCTCCTTCAGCATTAAAAATCTGTATGATAAAATCTTCGCCTTCCTTTCCTTGAAAAATCACTATTTCTGTGGTTTCAAATGCATATTCTACAGCGTACTTACTGTACCTTGAATAAACAATTATATTTCTTATTAAGGTCAATATAAAAGCTGTCAGCAAATAAGGAATGATCAAAACCAGTATGATCACGATTAAAATGTAGAAAATTGCAAGCCCAAAGGAAAAAGTTTCTTCCTTTAAAAAAGGATTATAATCAAATATTAATGCCTTAAAAATGAGTATTGAAAACGTTATGTTCAAAATGATAAACAGATACGTTTCCCAATTAACTTCATCCCCCTGCTTTTGTATGGGAGTATCCTGGTATAAAATATTTTTCTCCTTTTCTGTAAATTTTCTGGTCGTGACATTACTTTTTATCATCTCATTCAGATTTGCTTATGTTCACTATTTCCTTTTGAACCGGGTTGGCACAGAATCACAATACCTTGTATGATCAATAGCACGATGAGATATCCAACCGGTTTTTCCAGCATTAATCCTTTGATCAGTTTTACAATTCCTATCATTAAAATGAAAATCATAAAGTAAGAAGTTATTTTTGAATTTCTTTCTTTAAAAAATTGAAGGATTATGGTAAAAGTATAGAAACCAAGCAGAAGAATTAAATAAAACTTTAGAAATTCCGGTCCTTTCATAGAGATTGGATCATAGATATGATGGGTAAGAACAAGCCAAATCATGCTTATGATTACTGGTACTGAATATAAAAGTATCTTTTTCATAGCTTCTGATTTTTTAACCGCCACATCCACCGCAACCGCCACATCCTCCTCCACAGCCACTTCCACATCCGCTGCTTCCGCCACTGCAACTGGAACCACCTCCATCGCCGCCGCCTCCAATGCTTCCGTCATCTTTCTTTTTCCCGTTAACCTCTGCGTTAACACTCCCAAATAAGGAAAGGAATAAACCAAAAACCATAATGCCTGCGAAGGACAGAACAATTGTTCCTATAGTGTTTAAAACTTCTCCAAGACAGGATGAAAGCATAAGTAAAACCAGTAGTAATGGAATAATCCTAAGTTTTTTCAACCAAATCTTAGTTATTTTTGGAGGTTCTTTTTCGTACCAAATATCTTTTGGCGCTTCACTCTGGAAGATCTCCCGGTAACTTTTCAGGGTTTCTGAAAACCAATTCCGGTGCCTCATGTTCTCCGAAACACCTCCATTGGATGGATGGTGATGAAGTTTTCTTTTTAAAACATCAGGACAAAATTCCTCCCAGTAATTTTGGGTGTAAATAAGGTGCATATGCCATACTTTATCCACGGTTTCGCTTGGTGATGCTCCGTTCGGTAAAATACAGCAGAGATAAACAAATTTTTTGTACTCCTGAATGGCTTTCATGGTAAAGTCTAAAGTCCAGCCTTCTTCTTTGGCCAGTTTTTTAGAAAAAGGAAAATCAGCATCTGAAGCATCTAATGAAAAGCTTTGAATTCGGTTCCAAAGGATTTCGTCTTTTAATAAGATTGTTGTTTCCATTGTGTTAACTTTTATTTTTCTACTCAAATATCATTTGATTTTAAAATATAAAAGTCTTTCGTAAATCTTATTTGGATGCATAAAAATCTTATATTAGTCTTATAAAATTAAAACAAACGAATGAAAAAAGAGGATATTCTCCATCTTGAAAAACTGATGAATTTTCTCAGCCTGCATTTTTTAAAGAAAAACCATTGGGAAGATGTTACGAAAACGGAATGGTCATACATCGTTGCAGAAATTAATGACCTCATCGTCACTGACAATGAAGAGAAGGGCATAAAAAAAGCAGCTGATATCCTGGGAGCAAACTACCTTTATGAACACTTGATAATCAATAAACTAAAGAAATATTACCACAACGAAAATTCGGTTTTAAGCAAACCGAATCTGGCCAAATTAAGCCTTATCGTTAAAGTTCTGGGGTATTCAAATTATATTGACTTTATTAATTCCCATACAGGAACATTCAACTTCAATGATTTGAGGATTGACATGGATAATGTGAAGCAAAATACGGTTCTTCTGGACCGTCTGGTAGGCTGCTGGTATTCTTACAACAGGAATTTGCCCGATAACCCATCGGAAGCCAAGGACGACCGCATATGGCGTTCGGCAATGGAAATCTATAAATCTGAGACTTCGGGGGAATATTATATTGAGCGAAGCGGCGGGGACCACCATAAGTATTTCGGGAAGGTGACGGCCTATTCGGATTATGTATTCATCATCATGAACAGTAATACATTCATCCGCCAGAGACATTTTATCTCAAGGATAAAAGATATCAAGGAAAAGCTCAAAAATCCAGAATATAAGCTCCATGAGTTGCATTTTATAAGTACGTGTATCAGTTTTAACCAGGAGCCTATCGCCCTGTTCGAAATATTTCAGAAAGCAGACAGAAAGGCCTTTATTGCAGACTCTATCAGCTTTCCGATTGACAGTGATGAAATCCCGAAATCCATTATTAAACAACTTGAAGACACAGAATCTAACAGGATAGATTACAGGTAGATGCGGTGCGGGTTGCGAGGTGCGGGATTCGGGTTTTTGAGTTTAGAGTTATAGGATTATAGCTGTGGCTATTAAATCTGAAATCTGATATCTACCTTCTAACCCACCAGCCATTCTTTAAAATCTTTCACCCTGTCGCGGCTCACGGTGATCTCTTCCTGAGGCTGAAACTCCATATCCACTTTATAGTAAGGAGAGGTATGAATGTTTTTTATATAATCTGAATTGATAATAAACTGCCTGTTTACCCTGAAAAATTTTTTCTCATCCAAGATATCTTCCAGCTCATCAAGCGTAAAATCTGAGGGATAAACGCGCTCTGCCGTCTGGAGATATACAATTTTATTCTCACTGAAAAAACAGCTTATTTCGTGGGTCTGGACAATTTTCAGGTTATACCCTATTTTTACCAGGACTCTGGACAGGGTAGATTTTTCTTTCCTGATCAGCTGTTTGATGTCCTCGGAACCTGTTGTATTGCTTGCCGGTATGAACGATTTGAATTTTTCTACCGCTCCAGAAAGGTCTTCTTCCAGGATAGGTTTCAAAAGGTAATCGATGCTGTTCAGCTTAAATGCTTTCAGGGTATACTGATCAAAAGCTGTGGTATAAATGATAAACCCTTTGGTGGGTATTTTTTCAAAGATATCAAAGGATAAACCGTCTCCAAGAACAATGTCGGAAAAAATAAGCTGTGGATGTTCATTTTCGGAAAACCAGGCTATTCCTTCTTCTACCGATTCTATTTTCGCAACCACTTCTATTTCAGGGAAATTACTCAGCATTCTTTCCAGCTTCCTTGAGGCAGGTTTTTCATCTTCAATAATGACAGTCTTGATCATTGGTTATTGTTTTTAACAGGGATAAAATTAGATAAAAAAGGGAAAGATTAAAAGTCTATGTTCTTTTTACCCTTGTTCATTTCTTTTTCTATAATTCTATTTTCCCATTCCGTATCCAAAAGGAAGAGCTTTACAGCTTTTACCGTTAAAATGATTCCCCATATCAAAAGGATGACAGATCCGTCAAATAAGGAGAGATTGATGGTCCCGTTTTCAAAAATATCGTCAAAAAATATAAACCCGGCTACTATTCCGAACCAAAGAAGGCTTTTATAGAATTTTTTCAGCTGGCTGACTCTTTCGTATGCGTTATTGTAATCCATGATGATTAAAATTTAAAGGTTATTATAATGTTTTTGTATTGTTTTTCTCCTGATTCATTAGTTCCTGGATCTTTTTTTCCTCCCATTCTTTTCCTATCCCGAAAACATTGACTGCATGAGCTACAATTCCTATTCCCCATCCCAGCATCGGCCAGTAAAACCATAAATGTTGAGGAGCGGTAAGAAGATTCAATGCCAACAGGAATGGAATGACTAAACAATATGAAGTAAGGTTTCCGTAAAACCCTTTCAGTTCTTTTACTCTTTTGGCTGCTTTTTCGTAAGCTAATGTTTCTTTGGTGTATCCTAATGTTTCCATAATCTTTAATTTAAAAGGTTGTTGTTGTTTTTGTTGAATCAAAGGTAGGTCAGAAACAAGGCTCTTATCAACTTTATATGACCGAATGGTAGAATATGATTACTGAATGGTAAAATGACAGATTAAACGCCTGTTATTGCTCCTGATCAGTAAATGAACGGGATGAGTTTTTTTGTGGTTCTCCTGTATTCCAGATACTCTTCGCCAAATTTTTCTATAAGGGCCTGCTCTTCAATTTTAATCCTGTAAATGAAGGCTAAAAACGGTGGCAGAAAAGCCAGTATCAGAGAAATCCAGTTATTAAGGTATAATCCTAATCCTAAAGAGGTTAATAAAGAAAATGCATAGGAAGGATGTCTTAAGTATTTGTAAAATCCTTCTTTTTTGATTTGGTGATCCTGCTTTATCGTCACATCTACTGTAAAGTATTTCCCTAAAGATCTGATGATGATAAATCGGAAGATAATTCCTGTGAGGATAAAAAATTCTCCTAAATACAAGATCCATTCGCCTTCAGCGATGGGAAATCTGGTCATATAAGAAACTGTAACTGAAGCTGCAATGGAGAACGGGATAGCCATCCATAGAATATTAAGAGTCGATTTGTCTTTATCCTTGCTGTCTTCTTTGCCGGATTTCAGGATATTTTTGTAGAGAATCTCCGTGAGAAACCAGGCGACCATTGAAACGGTGAACAAAATTTGTAGTGGATTCATTTTTTTAGTTTTTTGTAAAACGGTAAAATAGTGAAAGGGCGAAATGATAAAAGGGCTTAAAATTATCATTAGTCTTCAGCCTTTTTGCCATTCAGCTTTTTCGCCTTAATTACTCCTTATTCTTCTTCATCTCATTCCTGATCTTTTTCTCTTCCCAATTCCTGACAAAGCTTACATTGGGCAGAAAAACAATTATTGCATGAGCTACCAGCCCAATCCCCCAACAGGTAGCGGTAAAGAAGTTTTTGAACTGGAAATAGCTCTCCCCGGGGTCTAAATGTTTATAATTATAGAAGACAATTAAGGCATTTACAACGACATAGATGAACAGATGCCTGTAAAATCTGCTCAGCCGCTCAACCTGCCTTCTTACCTGCTCTGCTGGTAACGGATGTCATTTTCATCATAATTTTTCATGGTCACTGTTTTTTTGTTTATCCATAATTTCCCGGATCTTCCTTTCTTTCCAGGATTCTCCAACGCCAAAAACCCGGAAAGCATGGGAAATAAGACCAATTCCCCATCCTAACATAGGAAAATAGAACCACAGGTCTTTGGGAGATGTTATAAGGTTGATAATTGTTAAAAACGGGATCACCGTACAGTAGGAAATTAAGTTAGCATAAAAGCTTTTCAGCTCTTTTACCCTTTTTCTGGCCTTCTCATAAGATCCGTTTTCATCTTCGGTTTTTACACTGGTACTGTTTGGCTTACTGATAAGTATCGGAACTTTTACTTTAAAATAATCCTCTGATTTTTCAATGAAAACATTCTTTTTGGTAAGCAGGGCATACCGCTGAACAATATTGGCCAGACCAATCCCTGCACTTTCTTTCATCTGTTCTCTTGCCTGAAGATTGTTTTCAATACAAAGCGTATCATTATCTGAAAATATTTTTATAACCAAAGGTTTTGAAGAGGTGGCAAAATTATGCTTGATACAGTTTTCCAGTAAAAGCTGGAGGGAAAGTGGAACTACATATCTCCTGTAATCTTCTTTTTTAACATCAAAAATAAAGTCTACACTGTCCTCAAATCTGGTTTTTAAAAGATCACAGTAGGTTTTTGCGAATTCTATCTCATCTTCTACGGTAACAAGCTCTTTATCTTTTTGCTCCAGCACATAACGGTAAATCTTTGACATGGAAGCAGTAAACTTCTGAGCCTGAGCGGGATTTTCATCAATGAGCGAGCTCAGTACATTGAGGGAGTTAAAGAGAAAATGAGGATCCAGCTGGTTTTTCAGGCTTTCAAACTGTGCATTGGCAGATTTTGCGATGAGTTTTTGTTCTACCACTTCCTTCCGTGACGTCTTCTTCAGCTCTTCCATAAAGCCTTTTGCATGAAGAAATGCGGAAATAAGCAGGGCGATATTAATCATGAACCAATTGGTGACACCATACTTTTTAGAGAAGAAATCTTCTGTAGTTGCTACTTTCTGAATCACAACATAATTCATATAATTACAGAAATACACGAGTATAAAATTCCCGATAATAATGGAAATAATACTCAAAATAGCTCTTGTTCTCGTTGTTTCGGACCAGGGGAACTTTTTATTGAGGAAATCGTTAATCAGGCCGTTTCCTACTCCCAGTACAAAGGAATACATCGTGGAAAGCAGCAGTGTCATTATAAAACTCTTCAAAGTCCTTTCATTAAAGAACAAAAAGAAGAACAAGGCTGTTCCCAATGATATCCAAAGTAATGAAATAAAGTATTTACGTTTCATGATCCGTTTTCTTAACTCAAAATTAGTCTTTAATAAAGGGATGTGAAATTATTTTTTACCGAAGGGCAGATTTTGTTTCCTGAACGGCATAAAAAAACCTTCCGTGTAAGGAAGGTTTAGATTTCTTTATTATTCTGCCTTAGGCATATTGATGAAATATTCCGCTTCTGCCCTGCCCCAGTTCGGATCTAAAGCTGTTTTAGGTTTGTAAGCATTAAACTTGGTAATAGCCTCCTTAAACATTTCCAATCCTTTAGTCTTGCTTCCTCCATATTGTTCAGGGGTAAAATAAGTGTCTTCTGCTTTGATAAGAGCGATTCTCGGGTTGGAAGGATCCAGTTTTTCTGCAATTCCCATTTCTTCCGTAGCCTTGGCTCCGTCTGTCATATAACGCTGTGCCGGGTTCACCATCATTCTTAAAGAAGCTGCCATTTTTTTCAGCAAATGGATCTCTGCATTATCGGCTCCTGCAAGATTCTGGGCAGATGCCAGATATTTGTCAGCCTGTTCAGCCGTTTCATCCAGTGACTGCATATTCCCGTTTCTCATCATCAGTCTTCCTTTCTGGATCTGGGAGAAGGCTGCATAGTAGGGAGGAAGCCATTTTGAGCTCTCCTTGCTTCCGATTCTCTGGAAATCATTAGCCAGAGTCTGGAATTCTTCAGGGGTTTTACATGTTTCTATCTTTGCGATTTTTTCAGCCATTACTTTTTCGTAATCTGCCTGTGCAAAAGCTGTTAAACTCATAAAAGTTAAAGCAAAACTTAAAAGGTATTTTTTCATTATATCAATTTTTTTTAGTTAGTTAATTTGTTGTCCGAAGTTATGTATTTTGTGATTATCTATGGTCTCTGTTATTACTTTTTTATAAATTATTGTTGATGGCATCCTGTGTTTTATCGACACCAAAGCTGATGAAAGCGCCTATGAATACAAAGGTATTGACCGGTGGAATAACTGCCGAACTTTTGGATCCGTCCAGGGAAAAATTGTATCCATACACATTTTTAGAGCCCAGAACATTGGAAACGCTCAATACAAATACAGTGAAGGCTTTAGCGTCTTTTTTTCCAAGATTCGGAAGATAATTAAAGCTGATATTTAAGGCATTATAATCTTTCAGTCTTCCTTCGTTCCTGATATAATTGACTGCATTGCTATTCTCGGTTTTTGTAGCAATATCATAATAAGGGCGCCCTTTGGAATAGGTATAAGATAAATTGACTCCTAATTTCCATTCCGGAATAAATCTTTTAGCTACAGCGGAAAGGGTGTGTGCAGAAGCAAAATTCGGTTTCAGGCTTACAGGATAATTGACAAAATCTCTCTTTGAATCCAGGAAGGAGTAGCTGATCCAGTAATCTATGTTTTCAAAAGTCTTTTTATCTCTCCAGAACAGCTCAAGCCCCTTTGCATAGCCATAGCCATCATTATTCAAAGCGGTCTGTACCTGCTGGTTCTGTTCTTTGTCCGGTGTAATATTAAATGTTTTGATCAGCTGGTCGTATTTCTTGTAAAAGGCCTCAAAACGAAGGCTTCTTCCTTCTGATGCTCTCTGAACCTGGAAAATATAATGCTGTGATTTCTGAAAATCAAGCTCTGCAGGCCAGTTGATATATTTGCTTTCGGGATTCTGATAAAACAGTCCATAGGCAAAGGAAGTTGTCCAGTCTTTTGCCAGACGGTAAGCCAATGCAAAGCGCGGTGCAATATTGCTTTTCCCTAAATAAGAAGAATTTTCAGCCCTCACTCCTATTTTGGCAGACAGCGCATTGCTGAATCCAAGGTCCGTTTCTGCAAACACGGATGAAATAAGATCTTTATAGTTTTTCTGTACTTCTCCGAAATTAAGATTTTCATTGGTATTATTCAATTCAAAACCGGCTCTTACTGCACTGATTTTGTTAATCTTCCGTTCAAGAACAGCTTTAAAATTAATGTAATTTCCATCTGTTAAGAGCTCTGTCTTATCTGACTCTGTATCATGGGTTTCCGTATAAAAATTAAGATCGGATCTGTTGTAGGAGTAAGAGGTTCCTGCATTCAGAAGATATTTACCGAACTTCTGTTTAAAAGACAGGTTATGGTAGGTATTTTTCCCTTTCAGTCTTACCAGGGCAAAATCGTATTCCGGTTCCAGGCTTTCAGTTCTCACCCCCATTTTATTCGAGTCATACATTCCATAATATTTCAGGAATCCGCCTGATTTTGTTTTGATTCTAAAGTTAAAATCACCGTTTAAGCCCTGAGGAGCATCAATAAAATCTGTATTAAAATTAAAAACTTTCTGCATAGCACTTAAAAGCGAGTAGCCTAAAGTAGCCCCGAAAGAATGGTTTTTATCTGCTCCCAGTTTCTGAAACCCTGCACTCAAAAAGATGGGTGATATCCCAAAATCATAAGAGCTTTGGTCCGGAAGATCCACACTTTCAAGCATCAAAGCTCCTGAAAGTGCCTGACCGTACAATGCAGAATATCCGCCACTTGAAAAGATATTTCCTTTAAAAAGAGAGGTATTGAAACGGTCTCTTCCTGCAATTCCCGGAACTGAATTCGAGAAATAATTGTTGATCAGACTTCCATCCATAAAGATCTTGGATTCTGTTCCTGTTCCTCCCCTGATGAAAAGCCCTTCGGTTTCCCCGACCTTCTGAACGCCCGGGAGGTAATTTAAAGCTGAAGAAATCTGTCCGTCTGCTCCTGCCGTCGTGTAAATATCAATGGGCGTCAGCAAAGCTGTGGCTCTTTTTTTATCGCTTGCCTCAATAGAACCTGCGGAAACCACTACAGCATCAATCTCACTGATCTGCTCTTTAAGCTCTGCATTGACTGAAATATCCTGATTATCAATAACAACAGCTTTTCCTACTTCTTGATATTTCGGATGGGTAAAAGTCAGGATATGGTTTCCTTTTTCTGAAGTTTCAAAGGAAAAATTCCCTTGAGCATCTGTAGTAGCACCGTCATAAGTATCTTTTAACGTGACATTTATTTCACTTATACCTTTACTTTTAAACGTCACTTTTCCTGAGATCCTGACCTGTGAATATCCTGCGATGAAGGATAGAAAAGCAATCAGCAGCAAAAGTTTATTTCCTTGTGTTTTCATGGAGTTAATTTTCGGATCAAAAATAATAAGGAATATGCGTTTCTTTAAAATAATTCTTACTGAAAGGCATGGTTTGGCTTCTGAATGGGAAATTAGTGAACCGGGATGCAGAAATCCACCATCATTTTACCTTCCGGATGCTCTTTGAAGTTGGTATGATAAATCTCAAACGGAAATGCTTTTCTTATAGAATAATGATGCTCATTCATCCATAAAAATAGGGAAACCCAGCACTGCTCAAAGTCGTGAAGGGTCACTTCCCCGCTTCCTACAATAAACTTTCCGGCATGTATGGTTTCCGAAAATACCAGCCCTTCCTGTTTCTCAAGATGTTTATCAAGAAGCATGCAGGCATGGATTCTCACCTTGTCCGGAGGAGTTACTTTAAAGCTGTCATGATAAACAGAAATCATTTTAACGTTTTCACGGGGAAACAATTGCTTCTTTTTCGCCCAGTCTACGAGAATGTCATAAGAAGGCTCCACATTGGCAATTCCTAAACTCATTACGGCAGCCAGATCCATTTCCGGCAGTTCTTTTACTTTGATTTTTAAATTCATTTTGGTCCAGTTTAACAGGTTTTCTATAGTGCAAATGTATTGGCTGAAAACCGTATCCATTTGTCCGTTCTTGCTCTGTATCTGTAAAATCTTGTGAAAAGTTTCGGGTGCGGAATTCCTGAAGGCGGTTGGGGCTATTCCATAATATTTTTTAAAAGTCTTACTGAAAACGGAATGATTGGAAAATCCGAGATCAAGATAGAGGTCTTTCAATTCAATATCTTTCTTTACGGCCAGGTAAAAGGCGCTTTTTTCTATTTTCTTTCTGATGATATAATTCTGGAGTGTTTCGCCGGTAATAAGCTTAAAAATCCTGTGAAAATGGAAAGAAGAGTACATGGCAATCCCTGCCATTTTTTCCAGGGATAAATCTGCATCCAGATTATTATCAATGTATGCTATTGCTTTAACGATTCTTTTTTTGTGTTCCTCCATTTAAAGATACTGATCGGTAAAGGTATTAAGATCCATCCTGTTTCACTTGTCAGATATTGCTGTTTTCGAAAAAAAGACTGAAATCATAAAGTGCTTTGGAAAATGTTTTTTAAATTTATCGTTAAAATCACTTTAAATCATTTAAAAATGAAAGGACAAACATTAGCATTACTGGCGGGGTGTGCATTTTTAGCGGCTTCATGCTGCACTACAAAAACGTACACGGTTAACGCTAAGAGCGGAACTCAGACTGGCGGAACAGCCAAGTTTACCCAGAAAGGAGAAGAAGTGACGATGAAACTTGAGGTTACCAATCTTACTCCAGGTATTCATGCGGTGCATATTCACGAAAAAGGAGACTGTTCTGCAGCGGATGGAACTTCTACAGGCGGACACTGGAATCCAGCTAAAGACGACCATGGAAAATGGGGTGCTGAGCATTTCCACATGGGAGATATAGGAAACCTTACTGCTGATGCAAGCGGAAAAGCTGTTCTTACTTTCAAAACAACCAAATGGTGCCTGGGCTGTACGGATGAATCTAAAAATATCATCGGAAAAGGGCTTATTGTACATGCCGCAGCAGATGATTTTCATACTCAGCCTACCGGAAACGCAGGCGGAAGAGTGGGATGCGTAGAAATTAAATAACCTTTTATTGTCATAAAAAAACCGCTGATCTTCATCAGCGGTTTTTTGTTTTATGATTTAGCTCCCATATCGGAAACGATGTTCATAGCTTCCTGTAAGTATGGGTCTTTTTTCAGATTTTTGATCCACATTTCAGATTTTTTCTTGAATGCTTCGTCTTTCTTTTCTCTTTCCACTTCATTTGGATACATCATGAATTTCAGACCATTCTCGAACTTGCTCAAAGCTTTGAATTTCTCGATCTGAGCTTTTCTCTGCTTCATCAGCTCATTGAATTTATTGATATTCAACGTGATCGTTTCTTCTTTATCCAACTTTTCTCTCCATTGGGCAGATTCAAGCAACAACTGGTAGTTGCTGTTTTTAGCCATTCTGTCTGCGCTTGCTTTTTCAAGAGCCTGAATATTGAAATAATTCAGTTTCTGGAAATTAGTGCTTGGAATTTTATCCCAGGCCAAAGCATAGTCATCATATCGCTCTCCTACCTCAGCATAAGTAAAGAAATCCTTCATCTGGATATCGGAAACAATTCCCTTTCTCTGGGTAGACTCTCCTGTAATTCTGTAGAATTTCTGGATGGTCAGTTTTAAAGATCCGAAATCATCTTCCGTATTCAGGAATCTGTTCAGGTCTACAAAAGTCTGTACTGTCCCTTTTCCGAAAGACTGCGGAGAACCGATGATCATTGCTCTTCCGTAATCCTGCATTACACCGGCTAAGATCTCAGAAGCCGAAGCGGAAAGCTCATTCTGCATAATTACTAAAGGACCTGTCCAGATCGGAGTTTCATTTTTGTTCTTCAGGGTCTGAATTTTACCGTTTCCGTCTTTCACCTGTACGTATGGCCCTGCATCCATGAAAAGTCCCATGATATCCCCTACTTCAGTTAATGAACCTCCTCCATTGTTTCTAAGGTCAAGAACGATTCCTTCGATGTTCTGTTGCTTAAGCTTGATGATCTCATTTTTGATGTCGTCAGAAGCATTTCTTCCTTTAGCATCCTCAAAATCAGCATTAAAGCTTGGAAGGTTAATGAATCCATATTTCTTTCCGTTTGGAGAATTCACTACGATACTTCTTGCGAATGTGTCTTCAATAGCTACTTCTTCACGGATCATGGTAACGTCTTTAATCGTTCCGTCTTTTTTCTGAACCGTTAATGTTACCGGTGTTCCTTTTTCACCTCTGATAAGTCTTACGGCTTCATCGGAAAGCATTCCCACTACATTTACTGCATCTTCTTTCGGTTTCGATTTTACTTTCAGGATCTTGTCACCTTCGGAAAGCTGTTTAGACTTCCAGGCCGGCGCACCGATCGTTAAAGCTCCAAGGAAAAGGTTTCCTTTTTTCTCCTGGATAAGAGCTCCGATACCGATCACTTTTCCGGTGAACTGGGTGTCAAAATCTTCTTTATCTTTTGGAGAATAGTAATTGGTGTGCGGATCGAATACTTCAGTATACGCATTCATATACACAGTAAACCAATCCATTTTCTTTCTCTTCTTGAATCTTGTAAAGGTATCTTTTACCAGGTCTTTCACTTCATCAGTTGCTTTTTTGATCTTCTGATCCTGATTAAGCGGCTGATATTTGATAGTGTCTTTCAATTTATATTTCTGAACGGAGTCTTTCTTTTCTTTCTGGGCTTCTTCCTTGCTGTTCATAGACTCGATCTCCTGAAGAATATTGTACTTAATATACTTTCTCCATTCGTTATACTGTTCCTGCTTATTAACAGGCACTTTTTTAAGCTTAGGCTCAAGGGTCAGCGATTCATCTTCCTGAAGGTTGATGGGCTTACTGAAAATATCCTGAGTGATCTTATCGATCTCGTCCACCCTCTGGTAAAGTCTGTCGATCGTCAGCTTGTAGAAGGTAAGGTCGCCCTGGCCGATATAATCATCAAGCTTGGTCTCATGCTTGCTGAATTCGTCCATATCCGACTGCAGAAAGTATCTTTTTGCAGGATCTACCAGTTCGAAATAATGTTTATAAACGTCCTTAGAATAAGCATCATTGATGGGTTTCGGGCTGTAATGTAAATAAGAAAGTGTATTCTTTACGCTCACCATAATCGTCTGCATCTTTTCATCGTCATTTTTTGGCGAGTTGAAACAAAACATTAGACTTGTCAATGGAATTAGGAGTAAAAATTTATTCAGTTTGAAATTTTTCCACATAAACTGTCTTTTTATTAATTTTTTTTAAAATTTATACTACAATTAGTAGCAGCAATTAATTCGCTGTTACAAACTATCAAATTTAATACCTTATTTATAATTATCGGATAGTTTTAAGTATTTTTGTTAAAATTAAATTTTTTTATGGAAAGACCACTTATTCTGGTAACTAATGATGATGGAATCACCGCACCCGGTATCAGAAACCTTATACAATTTATGAACGAAATAGGAGATGTTGTTGTTGTTGCTCCCAACTCTCCCCAAAGTGGAAAAGGCCACGCTATTACAATCAATTCTACTTTAAGCTATGAAGAAGTAAATCTTGAGGGTCCTCAGACAGACTTTTCATGCAGCGGTACACCTGTAGACTGTGTAAAAATGGCTCTTGACAAAATTCTTACAAGAAGACCGGATATTGTTGTTTCAGGGATCAACCATGGAGCCAATTCTTCCATCAACGTAATTTATTCCGGAACAATGTCTGCGGCTGTGGAAGCAGGTGTGGAAGGAATTCCTGCTATAGGATTCTCACTTCTTGATTTTAGCTGGGAAGCAGATTTTACCCAGGCAAAAGAACATATTCAGAATATTGTAAGAAGAACCCTTGAAAACCCAATGCCAAAAGGAATTGTTCTGAACGTTAATATTCCTAAGCTGACAGCAGATGAGATAAAAGGCATAAAGGTCTGTAAGCAGGCCAACGCAAAATGGGAAGAAAGCTTTGACGAAAGAGTGAATCCCCACGGAAAAAAATATTACTGGCTAACAGGATATTTCAACAATATGGATGACTCTGAAGATGCTGATGAAACGGCATTGGCTAACGGATATATTTCAATTGTTCCTGTAAAGTTTGATCTTACAGCTTATGAATACATGAAAACCCTTGAAGAGGTAATGAATTTTAACTGATGTACGAAAAGCTAGACAATCCTGTTTATCATTCACTTAATGAATATCACGAAAAGTTCTGCTTAAACTTCGGGAACACAAAATTTTACAACCCAGAAGTAGCCTCTTTTGGCGGCGCAGCTGAGATTTCAACAGCAGAAGACATCACAGAATATGCAAAGATCTGTGATGATTTTCTGATTTTCGGGGCGCGTCCTGATCTGGAAAATTTAAAAACAGATCTGTCGCAACTTGTATGTGATCAATATGTCCTAGAGAAACCGGTTGATATGGATCTAACTGAGGAAATTGTTGAACTGAAAGAAGACAATCATGGTGAGCTTCTGGCATTTGTGATGAAATTCTATCCTTATTACTTTAAAGCAAGGACCCCTGAATTAGGACGCTATTTTGGCATTTTTAAAGATGGCAAATTAGCTGCTGTAACAGGCGAAAGGATGCAGATGAATGATATGACGGAGGTAAGCGCTGTAATTACAGATACAGATCATCTGGGAAAAGGTCTGGCCAAACAATTGGTGGCTTTTGTGTCCGGAAAGATCTTTGAAGATGGAAAAACACCTTTCCTGCATGTAGCAGAAAGCAATACCGGAGCTAAAATGCTCTATGAAAAGCTTGGCTTTATGCATAGAGGAAAAATAAACTTATGGGGCGTGAAAAGCTAATTTTTCCCGCTTTTTTTATTATAAAGATGTCATCCTATTGTATTTTCCCACAAATTTAACAGATGATTAAGCATAAAAATCTGTGCGATCTGATAGATGTGGGAAATTATTTTAAAAGAGAATTTTATCCTCTTTTCTCAATTCCTCAAGGTATTTGATTTTATCATCCCTGTAAAACAAATTCATTGTCTCGAAAGGAATCATTTTTAAATCTTTGTTGACAATGTGAACACAGGATTTTTTAATGGCACGCACGTCAAAATCGTGGGCATCCATAAAATTCATGATGATGATTCTAAAGAGATTGTCATAGTCTAAATTCGGGGCCGAAACTTCCGGAAGACAGCATAACAGCTGGTTTACTTTAGGCTGAACTTTATCCACAGAAATTCCGGTACTGAAAATATCTAAAAGCTGCATTTGCAATCCTGTATCCTGTTCGTAAACGATTGTATTTCTTGTTTCATTATTCAGCAAATCGGCAGGGTTGATATATCTTGTAAGAGGGATGGTTTCACCTTCGAGCTTCAGAATATAGCCCATCGCCAGAGCATCGGGATTGCAGGGAACAGGGATAATATCATCTGCGTTCAGAAGCGGGAACTGATTTAAAATTTCCTGCCTTACTTCTGTTAAGGTAATTTTTTCGTGTGCAGAATCCTCCCTGTTTCTTCCGGCTACCTCAACCGGCTGAAAGGTAATCCCGCGGACACACTTCTGTTTTAAAGCAAAATCAATTAATTTTCCAATCTCATCGATGTTTTTTCCTTTCTGAAGAACGATAACCAAAGTGGTGGAAAGATTTAATTCATTTAATTTCTCCAAAGCTTTCATACGGACATCCGTCAAATCTTTTCCTCTGAAATCTTCCAAAACTTCAGGTTTAAAAGAATCAAACTGAAGGTAAATTTCAAATTCCGGGGCATAAGTCGCCAGTTTTTCTGCAAAACCGGGATCATTCGCAATACGGATTCCATTGGTATTGAGCATCAGATGTTTAATCGGTTTCGATTTGGCAATATCCATGATCTTAAAAAACTCGGGATGAATCGTCGGCTCGCCGCCACTGATCTGTACGACATCCGGTTCGCCCTCGTTTTTAACAATGGTATCAAACATGGCTTCAATCTGCTCCAAAGTTCTGTGACTTCCATAATGCGGCGAAGACATTGCGTAACAGGTAGGACAGGTTAAATTACATCGGTCCGTGACTTCAACAATAGAAAGACAGCTATGCTGCTCATGGTCTACGCACAAACCACAGTCGTACGGACAGCCATATTCCACATCGGTTCCGAAATGAACGGGCATTTCAGAGGCTTTATTGTAGTTTCTGATATTTTTGTAGTACTGAACATCTGAAGCAATCATGGTCTTGAAAAAGCCGTGATCAGGACATCTTTTGGTCATAAAAACCGCTTCATCCTCAATAATGATCTTAGCTCCTACCCTTTTCAGGCATTCGGGACAAAGGCTGATGGTATAATCGTAATAGGTATAATTTCGTACCGGCATAATTTCAATTTTTACATTCCTCCACAAATAAAACCACTAATCAGGCCACAAATCAACAAAGAAATCAGCATTGTCTGCCAAAACTGTTTTTTTGTAAATTTCTTGTCATTATTCCACTCATAAATCACTTTTGCGATCAGGGTGATGACCAGTGAAACGGCTAAGGCAATTACAATGATTATTCCTATAATCATGACGACCACGCCGCCGAGATTACCAACTTCCAGAAGTGTCAGCATTTTCATAATTTAATTGTATGGTGTTTTTAATCTTATAAATGTAATAAATAATCACCGAAAGAGATACCAGTTGAATGGTTCCTAAATTTCCGATGATCCCGATTTTAGGTTTAATAAAATCCAGAAAGAACCTGAATGTAAAATAACTCAGCATAAATACCTGAAAAATAAAGCCTGAAGGATATTTTCTTTTTTTCTCAATGAGCTTCAAGCAGATCCATAAAATAATCAGAAAAGCAATTTCATAAAGCGCTACCGGATGTCTTAAATATTGATCACCAAGATGCATTCCGAATATTGATGTAGTGGGCAAACCGTAAGTTTCTTCATGAACTCCCGTGAGAAAGCAACCCATTCTGCCGATGATGATGGCTAATAGTAAAGGGTAAACAATCAAATCACCGGTACTTTCTTTGTGGCCCACTATTTTTTTGGCCCATTCAACCCCGATCAGTCCAAATGCTAATCCGCCCACAATGGTGTTATTGGTCCAAAATCTTTTAAAGCTGAAATTTTCAAATAAAGCATAAGGATTTTCAAGGTTTCCAATGAGCTTTGAGCCAATTAAAGCTCCTGCCGTTGCGCCGATAAGTACCGCTGCGGAAGTATTGAAAGACAGTTTTTCAGTTGATTTTCTTTTCAGGTAAAAATAAAAACGCATCCCGAGAAAAATACCCAGTGTTTCAAATACAGGGTGTGCAAGAACCGTTTTACCGAAAATATGAAAAGTAACAGGGAAATCCATCCTATCAAAAGTAGTATATTTAAGGTAAATTACTAATTTTAATTTTTAAACAACAAATAACTTCATCAAAATGCGAATAGAAAATGATATAAAACTAGGTTTTAAAGATGTGATGTTCAGACCAAAACGTTCTACTTTAAAATCCCGTTCGGAAGTGAGCCTCGAAAGGGAATTTACTTTCAGACACACCAAAAAGAAATGGAACGGTGTTCCCTTGATTGCAGCCAATATGGATACAGTAGGAACTTTTGAAATGGCCGTAGAGCTGGCTAAAGACAAAATCATTACAGCTGTTCACAAGCATTATACTCCAGAGGAATGGAGCCGGTTTCTGGACAGTCAGTCCGAAAGTATTTACCAATATATTGCATTGAGTACCGGTACGGGCAAAGCAGATGAGGAAAAACTTAAAACGATCCTCGAAAGACACCCAAAAATCGAGTTTCTCTGTATAGATGTGGCCAATGGGTATTCCGAGCATTTCGTTGGATTTGTGAAGAAGGCAAGGACCAATTTTCCTGATAAGATTATCATGGCTGGGAATGTGGTAACAGGTGAAATGGTGGAAGAGCTTCTTTTGGTAGGCGCTGATATTATTAAAGTCGGAATCGGGCCTGGTTCAGTATGTACGACAAGGGTGAAAACAGGGGTAGGCTATCCTCAGCTTTCCGCCATTATAGAATGTTCTGATGCCGCCCATGGCTTAGGCGGGCATATTATCGCTGACGGAGGCTGTAAAGTTCCCGGGGATGTGGCCAAAGCTTTCGGTGGAGGTGCAGATTTTGTAATGCTGGGCGGAATGTTTGCAGGCCATGATGAAAGCGGCGGTGAAATCATTGAAGAAAATGGTAAAAAATACCGTCTGTTTTATGGAATGAGTTCAAAAACAGCAATGGATAAACATTCGGGAGGCGTGGCAGAATACCGTGCTTCGGAAGGGAAAACAGTGAAAGCAGCTTATAAGGGTCCTGTTTCGGAAACGGTGAAAGATATTTTAGGTGGCGTGCGTTCTACCTGTACTTATGTAGGAGCTTCGAAACTAAAAGAATTGTCTAAGAGAACTACTTTTATCAGGGTTCAGGAGCAGGAGAACCAGATATTTAAAGACTGATATCTTAAAGGGAAATAGATTCTCGCTGTTTTTACAGATTGAGCAGATTTTTCTTTTTTGATCTGGCAGAAATAGAAACCGGCTGTACAAATGATGTACAGCCGGTTTTGTTTTACTTTGTTTTATTATTAAGTCAGCATTCCGCCGTCTACGTTCAGGGTTTGTCCTGTGATGTAAGAAGCCATGTCACTTCCTAAGAATACACAGGCATTGGCTACGTCGCTTGTCTGCCCGGCTCTCTTCATTGGAATTCTGTCTCTCCAGGCCTGAAGTGTTTTTTCATCCAGATCGGCAGTCATTTCAGTTTCAGTGAATCCAGGGGCAACAGCATTACATCTGATGTTTCTTGATCCCAATTCCAGCGCGATAGATTTTGTAAATCCTATCACTCCAGCTTTAGAAGCTGCATAATTGGATTGTCCGGCGTTTCCACTGATTCCAACTACAGAAGTCATATTGATAATAGATCCTGATTTAGCTTTCATCATGGGCTTGATCACCGCTTTTGTAAGGTTAAATACTGAATCCAAATTGATTCTCATTACTTTGTCCCAGTCCTCTTTAGTCATTCTCAACAACAGGTTGTCTCTTGTGATTCCTGCATTGTTGATCAGAATATCAATTTTTCCGAACTCTTCCATTACATCATCGATTAATTTTTGAGCTGCATCGTAATCTGATGCGTCAGACTGATATCCTTTGATCTGGGTTACAGAACTTAAAGCTGCTTCCAATTCCTTGGCTTTTTCTACAGAGCCGGCATAGGTAAATGCTACTTTTGCACCCTGTTCAGCGTACATTTCAGCGATTTTCTTTCCGATTCCTCTTGTAGCTCCGGTAATTAGTGCTACTTTTCCTTCTAATAGTTTCATCATATCTCTTGATAATTATATTCGTGGTAAATACTTCCGTTTTTAAAAAACGGCAATTTAGCATATTTAATTTTATACAAATTAATCAGTCCGCAAAGATATTATAATTTGTTATTCAATATATTTCAAATCATCAAATTAGTGAATTTTTTTCTCTGTTTTTTGTCATATCATAAAAGCAGATACACTATTTAAATCTTGTAAAGTACCAGGATAATGCCCCTGCTTATTTCGGACAAAGAAATTAATGATTAGTTCGGGGCATACATACTTATGATCACAGTGCAAAAACTAAGTTTCTCAATGGTTTTAAATCGAGTTATTTACAATAAGAACAATCTCTCCTTTTAAAGTTTTACTTTTGGAAAATTCTATTAATTCACTGATTGTTCCACGTTTGGTTTCTTCAAATTTTTTGGAAATTTCCCTGCTCAGGCTTGCTTTTGTTTCTTCACCAAAGAATTCTCTGATCTGCTCCAGAGTCGTATTAATCTTATGCGGGCTTTCGTATAAAACAATCGTCTTTTTTTCTTCTGCAAGCTGTTTAAGCTTCGTCTGTCTACCCTTTTTCTGAGGAAGGAATCCGGCAAAAAGAAACTCATTATTCGGCAGTCCTGAAACTACAAGTGCCGGAATTAAAGCTGTTGCTCCGGGAAGGCAGATCATTTCAATATGGTTATCGGATCCTGCTTTTGCCAGAAGATAGCCCGGATCTGAAATTCCGGGAGTTCCCGCGTCTGTAATAATGGCAATACTCTGCCCGTTTTTAAGATCACCAATCACTTTTTCAGTGGCCTGGTGCTCATTATGAAGGTGATAGGATTTTAAAGGTTTGGAGATCTCAAAATGCTTTAAAAGTATTCCTGATGTCCTGGTGTCTTCACACAAAATATAATCAACTTCCTTAAGGACTTTTATCGCCCTGAAGGTCATATCTTCTAAGTTCCCGACGGGCGTGGGAACAAAATATAAGATTCCGCTCAAAATTATAAGAATTTATTTTCTACCAATATCCAGAGTCTCTGGGCATATTCATCTACTTTACTCCACTTTCTTTCGTAATAAAGATCACTGAGATATTCTTTTGCTTCTTCCAGATTTCTAAATCCGTTCAGGCGGGCCACTGTTTCGTTAAGATCCGACTGGCTTCCTCCAAACAGCATTTTTGAAAAAGCAATCCTGTCATTCAGATCCAGCCTGAACTCAGGTTTTACCTTGTCAGCTTCCATAAAATTGGTAGGAATGTTAGTTTTAAGGATGCTTCCTGTGTCTTCCTTTACTTCAGGTGACGGTTTTTCCTTAGGAACCTCTCTTTCAAGGGGATCGTCATCAAAAAGGCTCTGTACTACTTTCAGGCCTTTGATATTGGCCAGTTTTATTTTTTTCTCCCGCTGATAAGCATCCAGATCTTCGAAGCTTTCATCAGAAGCATGTTTTTCTTTTTCCGAAAGAGGTTTATCTATTTCAACGATTTTTCTTCTGTCGTACACTTCTGCCAGAATCGTCTCTTCTTTTTCTTCGGAAGGAACGTCATGTTTTATTTCACTCAGAATCCCTTCTACATTGGATGTTTCCGTAAGCATTTCTCCCTGGTCAATGCCGGCGCTGTTCACCATGAACTGTTCTTCATTTTCTTCAATCAGGATTTCATCTTCCAGCATTTCCGGATCGAATATGCTTGGGATTCTTTCAGTCTGTTCTCTGGATTTATCTGCAGTTTCCTGATGGATTGGTTCTTCATTCAGCAGATTATCTGAAGCAATTGTTTCATGTGAAACCATCACTTCATCTTCGTCAATTTCATTGAGTTGATTGTTAAAAACCGCCTCTTCTTCTGTCAATTCATTAACAAATAAATCTTCATTCAGATCTTCATCATTATCAGGCTTCGCATCTGCAAGAACTCTTTCTTCATCAATAAAGCTGAAGACCTTTTCACTGGCATTGAAAGTTTCGTTTTCATCAATCTCATTCAGCTGGTTATTGAAAACCGCTTCTTCTTCCGTAATGTCGTTGTGAGAAGTCTTTTCCTGAACAGCCGTCTCCTGTTCATAGTTTTCTTCCACAAAACTGACCATGTTTTCGTGAAATTCATTTTCTACAATCTCATCGAGTTGATGATTGAATTTTTCCTCTTCATCTGCTGATGTTCCTGAATAATTTTCAATCTCATTTTCATCAATTTCATTAAACTCATTATTGAAAATGGCCTCTTCTTCCGTCACTTCATGATGAGACTCATGTACATCATCCGAACTTAAAGAAACATACTGATTCTCTGCATTCTGCTGTGGGTGATCTGTAATAAAATACTCAATATTTTTTTCCAGAAGTCTTAAAAAAGAGATCCTGTTCGCAAGCTCATCTACAAGATCCTGCTTGGAAAGTAATTCGTCTACATTGTTTATTTTCTCCAAAATATCAATGATATTTTTGGATTCAAAAAAAATTTTTTCCTTTAAATCTTGGATGTTTTGCATAATAAGAATCTTATTAAAATTGCTTACTTTTGATCTTAAAAATATACGGCTAATTTAACAAATGTTTTTAGAAAATACAATTAATCATTCCAAACAAAGTGGTTGGATGGAAGTTATTTGTGGCTCTATGTTTTCCGGAAAAACCGAAGAATTGATCCGGAGATTACGCAGAGCAGAAATGGCAGGACAGAACGTGGAGATTTTTAAACCGAGACTGGATATCCGATATTCCGAAGAGGATGTTGTTTCTCACAATCAGAACAAGATCCGGAGTACAGCAGTAGATAATCCCAATGAAATTCTTCTCCTGGCTTCCAACTGTGACGTAGTGGGGATAGATGAAGCTCAGTTTTTTGATGAAAGCATTGTTGATATTGCCAATCAGCTTGCCAACAGCGGTATAAGAGTAGTGATTGCAGGTCTTGATATGGATTTCCTGGGACGTCCGTTCGGGCCCATGCCCAATCTGATGGCGACTGCAGAATATGTCACAAAAGTGCATGCTATTTGCAAGAGAACGGGTAATCTGGCCAATTATTCGATGAGGACTTCACAAGGAAATGATCTGGTAGAGCTTGGCGAAACCGAAAGTTATGAAGCTGTAAGCCGCCGTGTTTTTATTGATGAAGTACTTTCAAAAAGAAAATAGCTGTAAAAGTAAAACAGCAAAGTTGTAAAAAGGCTGAATGCAGCAAATATAAAAGTGGCTATTTAATATAAAATGAAAAGCGAAAAAGCCAGACTGTAAAATATTTAACAAGGAAAGACCAGATGATATCATCAATCTCAGCCCTTTTACTATTTTACCTTTTGCCATTTCGCTAAAAAATAAAGCAGAAGGGGTACCAATGAATTATACAGTAAAACAAATTGCAGAGATCACCAATGCGCAAATCATTGGAGACGGAAACCTGTTGATCAGAAATATAGCATTTGACAGCAGGATTATTTATTCAACGAAAAATACGGCATTTATTGCAATCAATACACATAAGAATTCCGGTGAAAAGTTCATTGAATCTGCAGTGGACCGCGGTATTGATGTGATTATTTCCGAGCATCAGGATCCCAGGTTCGAACATGTAACCTGGATCATTGTTGACAATTCGGTAGATTTTCTTCAAAAATTAGCTCAATATCATTTCGAGCATTCTCACCTGAAATCTATCGGGATTACAGGAAGCAACGGAAAAACCATCCTAAAGGAGTGGCTTTACCAATGTCTGTGGAATGAATTCCCGACTGTAAAAAGTCCAAAAAGTTTCAATTCCCAGATCGGTCTTCCGCTTTCCCTGCTTCAGATCAACAGCTCTTATGAGCTTGGAATTTTTGAAGTAGGAATTTCAAAACCTCACGAGATGGAAAAGCTGGAAAGTATATTCCATCCGCAAATCGGCCTTCTGACCCATATTGGAAATGCCCATGCAGCCAATTTTCAATCTGAAGAGGAGCTGATCGACGAAAAGATAAAGCTTTTTAAAGCTTCTGAAGTTATTATTTACAATGGCGATAATTCATTGGTTACCAAAAAAATAAAGGAATTATATTCAACCAAAAAATTAATCTCTTACGGTCTTAAGAAAGATAACCAGGTTTTCATTAAAGATGATGTTTCTAAGGATGAAAAAATAACGGTTGTTTACTTTGATGAAGAGATCTCCTTCCCTGTTCACCAGAGAGATGAAGCCACACTCACCAATGCTCTGGCATTGATTACGGTTTTAAAGGAGCTGAAGATTGATAATCTGAAGATTGTTGAAAAGATCAATTCCTTAAAAGCTGTAGAAATGCGCCTGGAAGCCATCGAAGGAATTAAAAATAATATTGTTATCAATGATTCTTTTAATCTGGACTTAGATTCCCTTAAAACTGCCCTTCAATTTCTGAATGAATATAAAAAACCTAAGAAATCTTTGGTTTTAACCGATATCGTAGGCGTTAATTCCAATTCTAAAGAACTCTACGAAGAAGTTTCCGAGTTGGTGAATGACCAGAATTTTGACTTTGTATTCCTGATCGGTGATGAAATATCAAAATTCAGTGAATTATTCAAAGCTAAAACCTCTACTTTTGTCAGCACTCAGGAATTAATTGAAAGCAAACGACTTACAGAAATTGAAAACCAGATTATACTTCTCAAAGGAGCAAGAAAATTTGAGATTGAAAAACTTAAAGATATCCTTGAACTCAGAAAGCATGACACCGTTCTGGAAATTAACCTGAATGCTATCCTTCATAATATTAATTATCACAAATCCCTGCTAAAACCGGGAACCAAAATGATGGCTATGGTAAAGGCAAATGCCTATGGATTGGGAAGCTATGAGATTTCCGAATTTCTGCAGCATCACCATATCGATTATCTGGGGGTTGCTTATGCCGATGAAGGAATAGAACTGCGTAAAAAAGGCATTACCACACCTATCATTATAATGAATCCTGAACAGCACAGCTACGAAGCCATTATTGAATATAACCTTGAACCTGAAATCTACAGTTTCAGGGTTTTGGAATTATTCTATGAAGCTGTACAGAAATCAGGCTACGATAAAAAATATCCTATACATATCAAGCTTGAAACGGGAATGCACCGTCTTGGTTTCAAAGATTTTGAATTGGATGAGCTAAGCGAAACTTTAAGTCATAAAAATGTAAAGGTTCAGAGTTTATTCAGTCACCTTTCTTCTTCTGATATGCCAGAAGAAAGGGAATTTACATACAAACAGTTTGAGATTTTCGAAAAGAATTCAAGCTATCTGATTGAGAAACTGGGCTACGCTCCTCTCCGACATATCCTGAATTCTTCCGGAATAACAAGCTATACGGAACACCAGTATGATATGGTGAGAATCGGGATCGGAATGATTGGAGAATCACCCTGTAGTGAAATACAGAAACAACTTCAGTCTGTAGTAAGTTTTAAAACCGTAATTTCACAGATCTCAACAGTTGATACAGGAGAATCTGTAGGTTACAGCAGAAAATATAAGCCTGATCATGCAGCTAAGATTGCTACTATTCCGGTGGGATATGCGGACGGAATCCCAAGATTGATAGGCAACCAGGTAGGAAATGTAGGAGTTAATAAGATTCTGGCTCCCATTGTAGGAAATCTTTGTATGGATATGATGATGATTAATGTAGACCAAATACCTAATGTAAAGGAAGGTGACACTGTTACCATTTTTAATGCAAAACCAAGTTTAAAAGAATTCGCAGGATACTGCAAAACTATAACCTATGAAGTGTTAACCTCCATTTCGCCCCGGGTGAAACGGATTTATATAAAAGACTAGTTATGAGAAAACTCCTGATCCTTCTCTTCGTATTTCAACTTCTTATGATCCATTCCCAAGTGAAAAAGGATCTGGTCATACCAAAAAATCCGAAAATAGGTCTTTCACTTGCGGGTGGCGGCGCCAAAGGATTTTCACATGTCGGAGTACTGAAAGTATTAGATTCATTGGGAGTAAAAGTCGATTACATCTCCGGGACAAGTATGGGTGCCATCGTAGGTGGGTTATACGCTTCGGGATATTCGGGGAAAGAAATAGAAAAAATTGTAATGGATACGGATTTCTATTCTCTTATCATGGATCCGAAATCCAGGCAGGAGTCTTCTTTCTTCAATAAATCCGTTGATAAATATCTTCTATCCATCCCTTTAAAGAACGGAAAAATATCCCTTCCCTCTTCTATAAGTTCCGGCCAGAGAAATGTATACCTTCTCAAGGAGCTTTTCAAAAATGTTTCCAATATTGATGATTTCTCCAAATTACCTATCCCTTTCATGTGTGTTGCTACCAATCTGGAAAGCGGAAATATGGAAATTTTTGAAAAAGGAGATCTTGTACAGTCCATTATGGCGAGTTCAGCATTTCCTTCTCTCATGGATCCCGTTAAAATTGGCGACAGCATTTACATAGACGGAGCAATGACCGTTAATTATCCTTCAAAGCCATTAAAGGACAAAGGAATCGATATCGTGATCGGTGTGGACCTTAACCAGGATTTATCGAAAAGAGAGGATTTAAACAATATTATTTCAATTCTGAACCAGGTTATTGATTTCGGAATTAAAAGAGATACAAAAAAGCAGTACAAATACACAGATATTAATATCAAGCCGGATTTGAAAGGCATGACTGCAACCAGCTACGATGAAAAGAAAAAAATTCTTGACAGCGGGTATGCGGAAGGAAAAAAATATGCAGCGGTACTGGACCAGCTTCCAAAACGCCAGTTTGACCGTCTCAGAGAGCGCGTAAATCCCATATATTCCAATGTATATAAGATTGACAGCATTTCACTGGATGGAGGCCGTATTTATGGTAAAAACTATGTTCTGGGGAAAATGGGTCTCCGCCTCCCTTCCATGCAAACATACGGCTCAATCAATAAAAAAATAGATAAGCTGGTTGCTACCAATAATTACCGGTTTATTAATTATGACATTATTCCCGAAAATGACGCCAATTACCTAAAATTGTACGTTACGGAAGATGAAGCACGCCATTTCCTGAAAGTAGGATTACATTATGATGAAGTATTCAAAACCGGTCTTCTTTTGAATTATTCGGGAAAACGTCTTTTATTCAAAAATTCAAACCTGTCACTTGACGTGGTGGTAGGCGATAAACCGAGATACTATCTGAATTATTTTATAGATAACGGATATATTCCGGGCTTCGGTCTTTATTCATCAGGAATGAGCTTTGATCTGAAAAACGTGGACAATAATGTGGTAGACAAATGGGAATGGTTCAGGAATGAAGCTTTTATACAGTCTGTATGGAAAGATAAATTTGCCATCGGAGGCGGAATCAGCCACGATTATTTCGGAGCAGAAATAAATGGCGAGCATGAAAGATATATGAGATTTTTAAATCCTTATGTCTTCTTGAAAAGCGATACCCAGAATGATAAAGATTTCCCTTCCAGAGGTATTTACATTAATGCTGAAGGAAAAGTAGTAGATCTTTTAAAATCAGAGGTTGATAAGAGAATTATCCAGGTTAAAGCCGATATCAGGCTGAATGTTCCCCTTTCCAAGCAATTTTCCTACCGTCTTAACCTTTACGGGGGAATTACAATCGGTGATGATCTGCCGGAATTTTACCAGTACAGACTGGGAGGGATTTTTGAACAGAATATGATCAACTTCAAGAGTTTCGGAGGCTTTTATTTTGCACAGCTCAATACCAATAATGTAATCCTTGTTTCCAATGATATTCAGTTCAAATTTAATAAAAACTATTTCCTGAGCGGGAATTTTAGCTTTGCGAACCTTTCGGATGATATCAACTTCGAAGATGCAGTTAAAGTAAATTATAGCTCAGTAGGGCTTACGGCAGGATATAAATCTCCGTTCGGGCAAATTAAGATCAACTTTAGCCATTCACTTAAAAACAATCAAAAAGGCATATTCAGTGTTATTTTAGGACACTGGTTTTAATACAATGATACAATTCTTTTACGAAAACTTAGAGGAATCTGTGAATACAGATTATCAAAAATGGCTGGAAGATATTATTCTTTCAGAAGGAAAAAAAACTGGTGAAATCAATTATATTTTTTGCGATGACGAATATCTGCTGAAGATTAATCAGGATTATCTGCAGCATGATTATTATACAGATATCATCACTTTCGATTATGTAAAAGGCAAAACAATAAGCGGAGAGATTTTCGTATCTTTGCAGCGAATTTCAGACAACGCTTCTACCCTTTCCAGAGATTATGAGGAAGAACTAAAAAGAGTCCTTGCTCACGGAATCCTTCACCTGGCAGGATACAAGGATAAAACGGAAGAAGAAGAGAAAGAGATGCGAAGAATGGAAGATTTATATTTAACTAAGTTTAAGGAAACAAATTCTTAATAAATTGAAGAATTGCTTAAATAACAATTCGTAAAGTATTCAATTCTAGCTAGTATAAAAGCTCACCTGGAGCGCATTCTTCAAAAATGTTTCACGTGAAACATTCATAGAAAATAGTAAAAATAAGAGCTTCAAATAAGCAATATAAAAATGATTTCAGAAATATACGACGTAATTGTAGTAGGTGCCGGACATGCAGGATGTGAAGCTGCAGCCGCGGCTGCGAACCTAGGTTCAAAGACCCTACTTGTTACAATGAATATGCAGACCATCGGACAGATGAGCTGCAACCCGGCCATGGGAGGAATCGCAAAAGGACAGATCGTAAGAGAGATTGATGCTATGGGAGGATACTCCGGAATTGTAGCTGATAAATCTGCCATCCAGTTCAAAATGCTCAACCTTTCAAAAGGTCCTGCTATGTGGTCTCCAAGAACCCAAAATGACAGAATGCTTTTTGCAGAAGAATGGAGACTTGCATTAGAGAATACACCTAATCTTGATTTTTTTCAGGATATGGTGAAACAGCTTATTGTAGAAAATAATAAGGTAACCGGAGTTATTACTTCTTTGGGAATTGAAATAAAAGCTAAATCTGTAGTTCTTACCAACGGAACTTTCCTGAATGGACTGATCCATGTTGGAGATAAACAATTAGGCGGAGGAAGAATGGGCGAACCCAGAGCTTTCGGAATTACAGAACAGCTTGTAAGTTTAGGTTTTGAAGCCGGAAGAATGAAGACAGGAACCCCTCCCCGAGTGGATGGAAGAAGCCTGGATTATTCCAAAATGGAAGAACAGAAAGGAGATGAAAATCCTCAAAAGTTCAGCTATATGGATACCCCTAAATTAACAAAACAATTAAGCTGCCATATCGTATATACCAATGAAACGGTACACGATATTTTGCGTGAAGGTTTTGACAGAAGTCCGATGTTTAACGGAACTATCCAAAGTTTAGGTCCAAGATATTGCCCAAGTATTGAAGATAAAATCAACCGTTTTGCAGAAAGAACAAGACACCAGCTTTTCGTAGAACCGGAAGGTTGGAAAACTGTTGAAATCTATGTAAACGGATTCAGTTCTTCCCTTCCTGAAGATGTACAGATCAAAGCTATGAAGCAAATTCCAGGATTTGAAAATGTAAAAGTTTTCCGTCCCGGTTATGCTATTGAATATGACTACTTCCCTCCTACCCAATTAAAGCATACTCTAGAAACCAAATTAATTGATAATTTATATTTTGCAGGCCAGATCAATGGTACTACAGGATATGAAGAAGCAGCCGGACAAGGATTAATTGCCGGGATCAATGCCCACAATAAAGTGCATGATAAAGAAGATTTTATTCTAAACAGGGATGAAGCTTATATTGGGGTACTGATTGATGATCTTATTACGAAAGGAACAGAAGAACCTTACAGAATGTTTACTTCCCGTGCAGAATACAGGCTTTTACTGAGACAGGATAACGCTGATATAAGACTTACTAAAAAGGCATTTGATTTAGGGCTTGCAAAAGAAGATAGATTAAGAAAAGTTGAAACCAAAGTATCTAAAAGTCAGGAACTTGAAGAATTCTTACGAGAAACTTCTTTAAAACCAGGCATCATCAATCCTATTCTTGAAAAATCAGAAAGTAATCCCGTAGATCAGGCTTATAAAGCTGCACAGTTCCTGACAAGACCTAATATTACATTAGAAAAGCTGGATGAAATTGATACTATTAAAGAATTTTCTTCTCAATATGATGAAGAAATAAGAGAACAGGCAGAAATCAATATCAAATACAAAGGCTATATTGAAAAGGAAAAAGAAAATGTTGCTAAGCTTAACCGCCTGGAAAACATAAAAATTCCTGAAGACTTTGATTATAAAAGCCTTTCAAGCCTTTCTTCTGAAGCAAAACAGAAAATGTCCAATGTAAGACCTAAAACTATTGCTCAGGCAGGAAGGATCAGTGGTGTTTCTCCGGCCGATATAAACGTTTTGCTAGTGTATTTAGGACGTTAAATAAAAAATGTTTCACGTGAAACATTTATAAATTAAAAGCAAAAATAAGGGTATTTATGAATGTAAAATATAATGCATAAATACTTCTTATTTTAAAATATCAAGATATCATTTCATGAGAATAAAAGATCATTTTCTTTCACAGGAAATATTTGAAATTAAAGAAACGGAAACAAAAGGAGTTTTTAAGACCTCCCCTATTCCATCAAATATTTCCAGATATTATGAAAGCGAAGATTATATTTCCCATCATCAGGATTCAGGGAGCTTAAAAGAAAAACTTTACAAGTTCCTGCAGTCTTTTAATCTTCAGTACAAAAGAAATATTCTTGCGGACAGAATCCAAAAAGGATCAAAAGTTCTGGATTATGGTTGCGGTGCCGGAGAATTTGTAAAGTATATAGAAAACGATTTTGAAACTTTTGGTTTTGAGCCTGATGCAGATGCCAGGAAAGCAGCGCTCAGTAAAATATCCAAAGCTGTAGTACTTGATAACATTCAAACCATTCCCGACAACAGTTTGGATGCCATCACATTATGGCATGTATTTGAGCATATAGAAAACCAGGATGAAATGCTTGAAATATTTCATAGGAAATTAAAAGATAAAGGTCTGCTAATTATTGCCGTTCCTAACCCTACTTCCTATGATGCAAAACATTACAAAGAATATTGGGCAGCTTATGATGTCCCGAGGCATATTTATCATTTCTCCAAAAACGGTATGGAAAATTTAATTTCGAAGAAACCAAACTGGAAAATGAGAAAAATCAAACCTTTGGTCCTTGACTCGTTTTACATCTCGATGTTGAGCGAAAAATACAAAAAATCACCACTTTTTTGGCTAAAAGCAATTATCTACGGAACGATTTCTAACGTAAAGGCACTTTTTTCAAACGAATTTTCGAGTTTGATATACATTATCGAAAAAAAGTAGAAAATCGATTTTTGAGCCATTTCTGAAAGTCAATTTTCACCCATTTTGACATAAAAAATAAAAATCCGGAGAATTTTCCGGATTTTATTTTTTCTATTTTGATCTTGATGCAATTTTAAAATTAAGTCTTCCCCTACTCCATTGTATTAAATCTTAAAGACAAGCAAGAATTTGAAAGTTCATGAAAAATTAAATTGAAAAATTTAAGAATCGAATTGACACTAAACTATATTGCATGAAAATATAAAATTATAAATGTTTCGATTTTTAGTCAAAAATTTATACTTAGCTTAAAATTATAGATATCCACATCTTTTAAACAAAAACAGAAAATGGTTGGTGATTTTCTAGAATCATGACATTAATACAACTTTCATATCAATCATAAAAAATTAGTTCATGTTATAAAATAAAAAGACCGTCGGAAATGACGGCCTTCTATAGAGATAAAATATTTTAAATTATTTATTAATTGCAGCAACCCCTGGCAGCTCTAGTCCTTCCAGACTTTCAAGCATTGCCCCACCACCGGTAGAAACATAGCTTACTTTATCATCATAACCGAACTGCTTCACAAAAGCAACACTGTCTCCTCCCCCTACTAAAGAGAAAGCTCCTAATTTTGTAGCTTCAGCAATACTGTCACCAAGAGCAACAGTCCCACCCGCAAAGTTTGACATTTCAAAAACTCCGATCGGACCATTCCAAAGAATTGTTCTTGAATTTAAAAGAACATCATTGAACTGATCTCTTGACTTATAGCCGGCATCAAGCCCCATCCATCCTTCAGGAATTGCATAAATATCTGCTTCTTTTCTTTCAGCATCATTATTGAAAGCCTCAGCAATAATAACATCTGAAGGAAGATATACTTTCACCTTATTTTCTTTAGCCTTTCCTAAAATCTCAAGAGCTAAAGGAAGCTTATCCTCTTCTACTAAAGAGTTTCCTATTTTTCCTCCCAAAGCTTTAATAAATGTGAATGCCATACCTCCTCCGATAATCAGATTATCAATAGCTGGAAGTATATTTTCTATAATGGTAATTTTAGTTGAAACCTTAGAGCCCCCTAATATTGCAGTTACAGGCTTTTCTCCTTTCTTCAACACCTTTTCAATTGCTTCAAGCTCTTTAGCCATCAGTAAACCGAAAAATTTAGTTGATTGGAAATACTGGGCAATAACTGCGGTAGAAGCATGAGCCCTGTGAGCTGTACCGAATGCATCATTTACATACGCATCACCAAGTTTGGCAAGCTTCCCGGCAAATTCTTCATCTCCCTTTTCTTCCTCATTATGAAAACGAAGATTCTCCAATAATAAGATCTCCCCAGGCTGAAGCTCAGAAGCAGCCTTTTCAGCCTTTTCTCCGATACATTCATCCACAAACTTCACTTCATGTCCAAGAACGCTTGAAACTTCATCTACAATATTCTTAAGAGAAAATTCATCCTTCACCTCACCTTTCGGTCTTCCTAGATGCGTCATTAAAATGACAGAACCTCCGTCATTAAGAATTTTCTCAACCGTAGGTTTTACAGCTGCTATTCTTGTATTGTCCGTTACTTTCAGCTGATCGTCCTGCGGAACATTGAAATCCACTCTTACCAGAGCCTTCTTATCTTTAAAATTGAAATCATTGATTGTTTTCATAAATATCTTTGAATTTTCTTTTCACAAATGTAAGCTTTTAAACATTTTCAACGGAACCATTAAAACAAAAGTTTTGGAAAACTTTCCCCAACCCCAGTCACCCACTAATCAACAATTTTTATTCTATTAAAAAAAAGAAATAATGTAGTTGTTGTTGAGTATTGTTAGTTTCGGGGATAAGTTTTAATGAAATATTTGATAACAAATAGTTTTTATTCAATTCATATTTAATTCACATTGTAATATCTTGTAAATCTGCTTTTTCACAGACTTATTAACAGATGTGAGTAACTTTCCCACGAAATCATTATTAGTTATTTTATTCTGGAAAAAATTCGGATTGTGTGAAGAAAACATTTTTGAAATTGTGATTAAATTTTTCAATTACATTTCCCATTACGAAATATATTCATCTTTAAAAATAGAAAGTTGAGAAAAGTTTTCCACAGTTACTCACACTGCTTTTCACAATTTACCCCCGAACAATTCACAGACTTTGTTATTATTCTTACCTTTGTATTGAAATAAAATCTAAAAAGACTTAATAAGAGTATTATGAAAAGAAAAATAGCTATTGCTGCAGACCATGCGGGCTATGAGTATAAGGAGATTGTTAAGAACTATCTCTCAGAAAAGTTTGAGATTCAGGATTTTGGCACGTTTTCCACAGACAGTGTGGATTATCCGGACTTTGTACACCCTGCTGCAACTTCCGTTGAAAACGGAGAAAATGAATTGGGAATTCTATTATGCGGAAGCGGAAACGGAGTTCAGATCACAGCAAACAAACACCAGAAGATCAGATGTGCACTTTGCTGGATGCCGGAGATCGCAGTGCTGGCGAGACAGCATAATGATGCGAATATGATCTCTATACCAGCCAGGTTTATTTCTAAAGAGCTGGCGATAGAAATTGCAGACAAATTTCTTTCCACGGACTTTGAAGGGGGAAGACACCAGAACAGAGTTGATAAAATTGCTGTTTGCTAAAATATAAAGGCCTGTAAATCAAATTGCAGGCCTTATTTATTATTTATTTTGTACATTTGCATTACTAAATAGAAATTATCAGTCTATTAATTCCATATAAGGCCTGAAAATATTAAAAGATATTTAATCAAAGGTTTTTCTCCCCTCTTCTCCATATTTATAGTAATTTTATACAGATTAAAGTTTCCTTAATAGATAAAATTGGAAGGAAAATTGATGCTGTATGATTAATAAGAAATGTAAAAACTGAATGAAGATCATAGTATCTTGTGTATTATTTTTTGTGATAAATTGTTTCCATGCCCAGGAAATGATTAAAAAAGATGATTGTTCTGAGAATATTAGGCTTCAGAAAAAAAATGTTGAAGATTTTGTTTTACAACAACAAAAAATCAATTATCAGATATTGCAAAATCATATATTAAAGATTTTTAAAAAGACAAATTTTGATGCAGAAATACTATTATTTTTAAATGCTGATGTGACAGAAGGAGAAGGCCCTCGAACATGTCCAGTCTTAGATTTTCCCGAATACAGAGAATATTCTACAAGCAATTTAATATGGAATGAAGGAATGCTGAATGTTTTATCCAAGACAATAAATAAAACTATTTTTCCAGCTTCTTATAATTCCTGGTGGTGGGGAAAGGGAGGATTTTATACAGAAAATAGTGAAGAGTTTAGATTTTTAGGTAAAAACCAAATAAATTATATCAATAAGCTACCATTATTTTCCAATAAAGAATATGATAGAATCAGGTATATTAAAGTTAAAAATAAGAAACCGGAAAATCTCCCTAAAAATTTTAATCAAGTTATCCTTCGTCAAAATAATAAAATAGTGAATGGATCATTTGAAACAGAGATTGAATTAACTATTAGTACAAAAACAGAAAATCATACTTATAATTTTAAATATGATTTTGATAATAAAGATTGGCTTTTAATAGCAGAAAAGTCAATTAATAACAATTAAATAACATTAAAAAATGCCAAGAAAAGGTAAATATATAAGCCATAAAAACGAGCAGAAACTCATAGAGATCGGAAGACAGATCCTGCGTTTCATGAATACCAATTCCTCTAAGATCTACAATTATAAACAGATTGCAGACGGAATAGATTATAAAAATCCACGCCAGAGAGAGCAGGTAATCCAGGCTCTTCATAAACTTCAGGGTTCTGAAAAGATCAAAGAAGTGGAAAAAGGAAAATATATCGTCAACCTGAAGATTGCAGGAACTTTAACAGGAACCATCGATTTCAATCAGTCAGGTAACGCTTACGTGAGTGTAGAAGGTGTGGAAGATGATATCTTTATTCACTCTAAAAATGTGAAAGATGCATTACAGGGTGATAAAGTCCTTATCATCACTTATCATTTCAAAGGAAAAAAACTGGAGGGCTCCGTACTGGAAGTTCTGGAGAGAACAAGAACTGAGTTTGTAGGAACATTCCAGCTTGTTGCTCACAAAGATTTTGGATTTGTGGTTTGTGATAAAAAAACGATCAACACAGATATTTTTATTCCGAAAACAAAATTCGGAGGTGCTGAAAACGGTGACAAAGTAATCGTTAAAATGACAGAATGGAAACCTGGAGATAAGAATCCGGAAGGAGAAATCATTCAGGTCCTTGGAGCTCCGGGAGAGCATGAAACAGAGATCCACTCTATTCTTGCAGAATATGGACTTCCTTACGAATTCCCGCAGGAAGTAGAACTGGATGCAGATAAAATAGACCGAAGAATCACAGATGAGGAAGCTGCAAAACGTTGGGATATGCGTGATATCTGCACATTTACCATCGACCCTAAAGATGCAAAAGACTTTGATGACGCCCTTTCCATAAGAAAACTGGAAAACGGATTCTGGGAGATTGGTGTTCACATTGCAGATGTTTCCCACTACGTGGTTCCCGGTACGATCCTGGACGATGAAGCCTACAAAAGAGCAACTTCGGTTTATCTTGTAGACCGTGTAGTTCCGATGCTTCCGGAAGTTTTAAGTAATGATGTATGTTCCCTACGTCCGAATGAAGATAAATATACTTTCTCAGCAGTTTTCCAGCTGAATGATAAAACGGAGATCCAGAAACAATGGTTCGGAAGAACGGTAATCCATTCCGATAGAAGGTTTACCTATGAAGAAGCCCAGGAACGTATAGAAACTGGGGAAGGAGATCTTGCAGAAGAAATCAATACACTGGACAGGCTGGCGAAAATTATGCGTGACCAGCGTATTAAAAACGGAGCCATTACATTCGACAGAAGTGAAGTGAGGTTCAATCTGGATGAAAACAGTGAGCCTGTAGGGGTTTACTTTAAAATAAGCAAGGATTCCAATCACCTGATCGAAGAATTCATGCTACTGGCCAACAAAAAGGTGTCCGAATTTGTATCATTAACTCACAAAGGAGGGGTTACAAACAATACCTTTATTTACAGGGTGCACGATGATCCGGATCCGGCAAAGCTGGAAGCATTGAGGGATTTTGTATCCACTTTCGGGTATAAAATGAACCTCGATAATACCAAAAAAGTAGCAGAATCATTGAATAACCTTCTCCATGACGTAAAAGGAAAAGGCGAGGAAAATATGATCGAAACGCTGGCAATGAGAAGTATGAGCAAGGCGGTATACTCTACAGAACCTATTGGCCACTACGGTTTAGGTTTTGAATACTACAGCCACTTCACCTCTCCTATCCGTCGTTATCCTGACCTTCTTGCCCACCGCTTGCTGCAGCATTATCTGGATGGTGGGAAATCTCCAAGCAAGGGGGAACTTGAAGAGAAAGCTAAACACTGCAGTGCAATGGAAAGACTGGCTGCTGATGCAGAGAGAGATTCTATTAAGTTCATGCAGGTGAAGTTTATGGAAAAACATCTTGGAGAAACCTTCAGTGGAGTCATCTCGGGTGTTGCGGAATTCGGTTTCTGGGTTGAAATTCCTGAAAACGGTGCCGAAGGACTCATCAAATTAAGAGACCTTGTGGATGATTCCTACTCCTATGACGGTAAGACCCATGCGGTATACGGAAACAGAACCGGTAAAAAATATCAGTTAGGGGATGAAGTTAGAATAAAAGTAGTAAAAGCAAACCTTATTCAGAAACAGTTGGACTTTAAGATTGTTGATTAATTAAATCATAAAGTCTAACTTTGTATAAATGGGATGAATTTTTTCATTTAAAATACTATTGAATGTTTGAACTTGTACTTTCTGCCATTGTCTTAGGATTTATGCTGAGCCTGGTTTTTATAGGACCTATTTTTTTCCTTTTAATTGAAACCAGCTTCACCAGAGGGCCCAGACATGCTCTGGCACTCGATCTTGGGGTCATTACGGCAGATCTGCTATGCATCGTTGCTGCTTATTATGCAAGTGCGGACATTGTTACTTTGATAGATAAGCATCCCGGATTTTACAGGATCACTTCCATACTTATTTTTGTGTACGGGATCGTCATGATGGTCACCAAAACCAAAATGCATATGCCCGGGGAAGAAAAAATCATTGGTCAGAACTATTTTAAAACGTTTTTCAATGGTTTTTTCTTTAATCTTTTAAATGTAGGAGTGATACTTTTCTGGCTGGTTACGGTAATCTCCGTGAGAAACCAGTATCCTGATACCAGCAGCTTTATTTTGTACATAAGCATCGTTATTGGAACCTACTTATGCATTGATCTTGCTAAAATATTCCTGGCAAAACAATTTCACGATAAACTTACCCAGAAACTTGCCAACCAGATCAGAAGAATCGTTGGCGGGATTCTTATTGTTTTCAGTTTCTTTATTTTCCTGCAGAGCTTTAAGAAATTTAATCAGTTCGACAGGCGTCTGGAAGAAGCTGAGAAAAAAGAAATAAAGTATCAAAAAACAGAATGAAAAAAATAAGATTTCCAAAACCCCTAAAAAAAGGTGCCAAAATAGCCGTTATTTCCCCGGCAGGAGCAGTAGATACCTCTCAGCTTGAAAAAGGGATAGAAATGATTAAAGACAGAGGATTTGAACCTGTTCTTGGTGAACACCTTTATAATAAATTTTCAAACGGATATAATTATGCAGGCACAGAAAATGAAAGACTGAGTGATATCAACTGGGCTTTCAATGATGACAGTATTTCTGCCGTCTGGGCTTCCAGAGGAGGCTATGGATGCCAGCATCTGGTTCAGCATTTGAAACTTAAAAAATTTACAGAAAATCCAAAATGGTACATCGGATACTCGGATAATACCGTTATTCAAAGCTATTTATTGAACAAAGGATTTGCATCCATCCATGGACAAACAATCAAGACGTCCAGTTTTGGAGTTACTGATGAGAGCTACAATATGATCTTTGATGTGCTGAAAGGGAAAATGCCTAAATATGCCTTAAAATATCATGAATTTAATAAGCAGGGGAATATTGAAGGCGAACTGGTTGGAGGTAATTTAGCCCTGATCTATGCCCTTTTGGGAACCAAATATTCTTTTGATTTCAGGAATAAAATTTTATTCATTGAAGATATTGGTGAAAATTTCTATGCTCTTGACAGAATGATCATGAGCCTGGAACTTGCCGGTGTTTTCGGGAAGATAAAAGGACTTATCGTTGGCGGAATGACCAATATGGGCGACGAAAAAGAAAATAAAAGCTACGAAGAAAGTTTCGACGAATTTGCCTATAAACTGATTTCAGAAAGAATCTCAAAATATAAATTCCCGGTTGTTTTCGGTTTTCCGAACGGACATATTAAAGACAACAGACCTCTGATTATTGGAGGGAACGTGAGATTACAGGTTAAGGATAAGGTTAAGATTGAGTTTTAAATAATGGCAACTCACAATGACTTTGGGAAGCAGGCAGAGGATTTAACGGCAGAATACCTGCAGAAAAATGGCTACAAAATCCTTGTCAGAAACTTCCGTTTTCAGAAAGCTGAAATTGATATCATTGCTGAAAAAGATAATCTGATCATTATTGTAGAGGTGAAAGCCCGCTCTACGGATGCTTTTATGCTGCCTCAGGAAGCGGTTACCAAATCGAAGATAAAATCAATTGTATCGGTGGCTAATCATTTTATGGAAGAGTTTAATAAAAATCAGGAAGTAAGATTTGATATTATTTCTGTTCTTCCCGGCGAAAAAGGAAATTTAAATATAGAACATATTGAAAGTGCTTTTGAAGCATTTGATGCCAACTAAAACATAAAGCAGTAAGCTGTTTTGTACATTCTAAATTATACATTTTTACAATAAAATGAAAACAATACTCATCACCGGAGCTACTTCCGGAATAGGAAAATCAACTGCCGAGCTACTGGCAAAACAAGGAAACAGGATTATCATCTGTGGGAGAAGAAATGAAGTTTTAGAATCTTTGAAAACCGAACTTTCTCAATATACCGAAATATTTAGTTTAAAATTTGATGTAAGAAACCTTGAAGAAGTTGAAAAAGCCATAAATACTCTGCCTGAGGAATGGAAAAGTATTGATGTTTTAATTAATAATGCAGGTAATGCCCACGGTTTGGAACCTCTTTCTTCCGGAAATACAGAGGATTGGGATTCCATGATTGACGGTAATGTAAAAGGGCTTTTGTATGTTTCCAAAATGATTATCCCATCAATGAAAAACCGTAATTCCGGACATATTGTAAACATTAGTTCAGTGGCAGCAAGACAAACTTATGCCAACGGTACGGTATACTGTGCAACTAAAAAAGCAGTTGATGTGATTTCTGAAGGAATGCGCCTTGAGCTTACCGAATTCGGGATCAAAGTAACCAATATTCAGCCGGGTGCTGTAGAAACAGATTTCTCACTTATAAGATTCAAAGGCGACAGTGAAAGAGCTGCTACCGTATACGCCGGTTATGAAGCTTTAAAAGCGGAAGATATTGCAGATGCCATCGCTTATTGTATCAATGCGCCAAAACATGTGATGGTTTCTGATATGACTATTTACCCGAGTGCGCAGAGCGAACCGAGAACCATTTACAGAAAATAGTCTCAAAATAAACACATAAATTTGCAGAATATCCGGAAGTCCTTTGGGGCTTTCGTAATTTCGACATTAGCTTAAAATAAAAGAGATGAAAATTCTATATCTGGAAACCTCTTCCAAAAACTGTTCTGTAGCTATTTCAGACGATGAAAAGCTCCTGTGCCTGTGTGAAGAAGTTTCCGAAAACTATAAACAGTCCGAAAGCCTCCACACTTATGTAGAATGGGCTTTGGAAGGTGCAGGAATCAATATGAGAGATATTGAGGCCGTATCATTGGGAAAAGGGCCTGGATCCTATACGGGATTAAGAATCGGAGCTGCTTCTGCCAAAGGATTCTGCTACGGACTGAAGGTACCGTTAATCGCGGTAAATTCTTTAGAAACGATGATAGAGCCTTTTTTAGGGCAAAACTATGATTATATAGTGCCGTTAATCGATGCGAGGAGAATGGAGGTTTATACGGCCGTTTATGATGGTTTGACAGGACAGGAACTTTCCAGGACCGAAGCTAAGATTTTAGATGAAACTTCTTTCCAGGAGTTTAAAGATAAAAAAGTGATCTTTGTAGGAGACGGTGCAAAGAAAGCAAAAGATGTTCTGGATCTTCCCGATGCGGAATTTAAAGATGATGCTTATCCTTCTTCTCAGTTTCTCATCAGAAAGACCATAGAAAAGATCAGCCGGGAAGAGTTTGAGGATATTGCCTATTTTGAACCTTTTTATCTTAAAGATTTCCACGGAGTGAAGAAAAAGAATTCATCAGATTCTAAATGACTTTAAAAAAATATACTAAAAAAGCGAAGATTGAGTCTTCGCTTTTTTTATTCTAATGAGGCATTTCAGGAATTGCGTCAGGATTGTTTTCCTTATTCTTATCCTTCTTTGGTCTCTGTTTAGGTTTTTTAGGATCAGCATCGGCATCCTGTATAAATTGCTGAAGCTGTTTATTTTTATCATTTCCGACTGGATTCACAGGAATACCATTATTCATATTCTGTACAGGCTGTGCAGGCATTTCCGGCTGCTGTGAAAGAGCATTTCCTTTATTGTCAGTAGCCTGAAATGAAAGATCGCTTTTCAGATAATTCAGCATCTCTTTCGCTCTTATGCCTTCAGGGGTTTTCGAATAATTCAGTGCAATCTGTTCAAGTTGCAGGATCATTACCTCTTTTCCGCTTGTTTTTCCGGTGTTGAATGCATTCAGCAGTTGGAATTTCGGAACAAGGGCATCTTTAGGATACTTCTGGATCGTCTGATCGATCACATCCCGGCTTTCCGTAAACTTTTCAGATTCATAAAGAGCATAAGCTTTTTTGTATTCATTCTCAACATCTTCCGATGATTTTACGAATGAATTGTTCTTAGGATTTCTTGCAAATTCCGCATAAGAAGTATAAGGATAGTCTTTTAAAAGGATCTGTTTTGCCTTTTCAGCGGCCTGAGGATTCTTTTGGTAATTCATCGCAAATATTTCATACAGGGCCTGAAGCATTACTTTTTCTTCCGGTTTCACATCAACAAGATCATACAGGGTCTTCGTTGCCAAAGGTGTATTGGTAAAGTAATTCTGGTACATGACACCCAGTCCTAAAGAGGCAGTATCCCTGTCTTTCTTCAGCTGTCCCAGTTTTTCCTGGTCTGTCGGGATCTGTTCAATATAGTAGGTAGGCTCAAAACGTCTTGGGTTAGGTGCTGAAGTCACTCCCAGAGCTTCGTTTTTCATGTCTTCAATAGTCGCCATTTTCTTGGAATAACGCCAGTTATCGGCTAGTGCACGATCTCCCCAGATCTGCTTAAATGAAGAGCTTCCCTTGCTTACCGTTCCCGTATTGCTGAAATAAAAACCTTTGGTAGTTACCCCAAAATCTTCAAACGAATTGGTATTATTGGCAAATATTGAATTGGCATTGTAATCTCCCGTATCAAAACCTTTGTTTCTTTCTGCACGCCTTCTCTCCTGCTCTTCTTTCTCTTCCTTAACTTTAAGTTTGGCAATATATTTTGAGAAAAAGTCTGTTTTCTGAGCATCACTCATCTTTGCCAATGAAAGAATACTGTCATTCTTCTTGATCAGGTAATAATTTTTAGAGATCTTCTTAATGTATTCCGACTGGTCTTTTAAAAGGACCTTGGAAGGCTCGTAAGTCATTACCGTAAGGGCAGAATCATAGTAGGTTCCGGCTCCTATGTAATCATTTTTTTCAAGATAGCTTTTTCCTATTTCATAATAGGTAAGGCCTCTCACCTGCGGATCTGACACTTTCTCAAACAATGATTTTTTAAAGAATTCCTGAGCTTCATCCTTTTTTCCGGCTTTATTGGCCATTAATCCTAAAGCATAGTAAAATTCGTTCTTTCTTGAGCCGTAAGTCCCTTTTTTGCTGATTCCTTCAAGATAGTTTTTAGCACCGTTATAGTCACCCTTTCCATTGAAAGTTTTAGCGATTGCGATCTGGGATTTTACTTCAAATTCAAAATCATTGGCATATTTATAAGCCTGGGTATAGCTTTCACGGGCTTTATCATTCTGTCCAAGATTTTCAGTAACCTGCCCTCTCAGATAAGCAATTCTGCTTTTCAGTTTTCTGTCGGAATTCAGCTCAAAAGCCCTGTCCAGTTCAACTACAGCTTCATCTAATTTCCCGGCATCCAAAAGAGCTTCAGAATGATAGATGCTCAACAGTTTGGCATAGCTCTTATTAATGTCCTCCCCTTGCAGTTTGGCAAAAGTTTCATTGGCTTTATGATAATCCTTGATCTGTGCATAGGCTACACCCTGATAAATTCTTGCCAGTGGAAGCCTTTTATCATCCTTCATATGGGTAAAAACATAGTTCAGGGCATCCAGAGCCTGTACAGCTTTATTCTGATAGATCCTGGACTGCACGAGGATCATGTAGGCGTCAAAAATTTTCTTATTTTTTTCTTCACCGTTTCTGATAACGGAATATTTGTTGATGGCTTTTTGAGCTTTTGCTTCCGCAATTTCTAAAGTCGTTGCTCCTTTATTCTGAAGTTCATCAGGCATGGCCGGAGTTGCTTTTCCCTGTGCATTTGGCATTGAAGGAGGCATTCCCGGGGCTCCCCTTTCAGAAGTCCGGTTGATCTCACCCATTTTCATGGAATTTTCCGCAAATGCTTCAGACTGGCCCAGATCACTTCCCAAAGGCTGATCCTCAAATGTAAGAATAGGAATGTAAGGAGCATAAAAATTATCTTTATGTCCCTTATCTCTGCTCGTAAATTCACTGTTTAACGCATCTTTTGCATTAAAAAGGGTATTGTAATAGGTGTTGAATCCTTTTAAGAATTTTGATCGCTGCTCCGGTTTTTTCGTCTTGGTAGCACAGGAAGCAACGATACACATGATTAAAAGGAATAATATATTCTTTTTCATTATTCAATATAACTCTCTTATCTGCTTTTTATTATGAGCAGTTGATGATTTTGTAAAAATAACAAAATTTTGTAATGAATAATATTTATATTTCTTTCAAAATTTTATAAACCAAATGGGTAGGGAGTCCCATGATTGTATAGAAGCTTCCGCTCATCCTGCTGATCTTTGCCATGCCCAGCCATTCCTGAATACCATAGCTTCCGGCTTTGTCGAAAGGTTTGTAATTTTGAATATAATACTCTATTTCATCATCTGTCATTTCATCCAGTTCTACATCCGCTACATCAGTTTCAGTAATTGTTTTACTACCGGATTTTATAGTAATTCCGGTGTATACGTGGTGGGTTTTCCCCGAGAGTAAACGAAGCATCTGTTTTGCTTCATGCTCATCTTTCGGTTTTCCCAGGATCTGATTTTCTATGGCCACTACCGTATCGGCTGTTAACAGGACTTCATCTGCTGCTAATTCCCTGAATGCCTTTGCTTTTAGTTCAGACAGATAAGCGGCAGCTTTTTCTATTCTGATGCCTACCGGAAGAATTTCCTCACAATCTATTTTTACCACTTCAAAATCGAAGCCTAAGCTCGAAAGCAGTTCTTTTCTTCTTGGTGACTGCGATGCTAAAAGTAATTTCATAAGCCGATTTTATACAGATTGGGTATTATCGTCATGCCAGTTCCCCTGAACCTTCATCACCTGCTCTATTACATCACGTACGGCCCCACTTCCTCCCTTTTTTTCAGAAATATAGTCAGATATTCCTTTCACTTCAGGAACAGCATTTTCAGGACAAGCTGCAATAGCTGAATTTTCCATGATGTGAATATCGGGAAGGTCATCTCCCATCGTCAGAATCTCTTCGTTTTTAAGATTGTATTTCTTTTTAAAGTCTTCAAAATCTGCCATTTTGTTGTGGGATTTCGGATAATAATCTTCTATTCCCAGGTAATTGATCCTGTGCTTTACCATTTCATCGTTTCCACCGGTGATTACCCCTATTAAGTAATTGTTTTTTAATGCTTTAACTACTGCATAGCCGTCCAGGACATTCATTACTCTGCACATATTCCCGCCGGGAAGCAGATATACGCTTCCGTCTGTAAAAACTCCGTCCACATCAAATACAAATGCCTTAATATCTTTTAATTTCTCTTTATAGCTCATACATTTTTTGAATAGAATGATTCATTATCTTATAAATTTCGAGACTTTCGTCTTTTAACAGCTGCTCATGTAGCTCCAGAACCCTTACATCATTTCTTACAGCAGGTCCGGTTTGTGCAGCCTTCGGGTCTATTTCATAGATTTTCTGTACCGTTTCATTGATAAGGGGCAGAAAATAATCAAAAGGAATTTCCTGTGAATCCGAGATTTCTTTGGCTCTTGCGAAAAGATGATTCACAAAATTGCATGCAAAAACAGCTGTCAGGTGAATGTATTTTCTCTTTTCATAGCTGCTTTCCATCACATTATCAGAAATCTTGGAAGCCAGGTCAGTAAGAAGCTGCTGGTCCTGGTCATTTTCAGCTTCAATAAAGAATGGAATTTTTTCATAATCCAGTTCTTTTGATTTTGAAAATGTCTGCAAAGGGTAAAAGCTTGATTTTCTGTACTCCCCTGTTAGAATTTCTTTAGGAAGAGATCCCGAAGTATGGGCAACCAGACAGTTTTTTTTAGTGATCATCTGAGAAACATTTTCCACAGAATTGTCACTTACACAGATGATGTAAAGGTCGGCATCCTGAAGATGCTCCGTAGAATAGGAAATACCTAGCTCCTCAGAAATTTTCTTTAATTCTTCACCGTTCCTGCCAAAAATCTGCATTAATGGAATGTCTTTCAGTTTAAAAGCTTTTGCCAGATGGTAAGCTACGTTTCCGGAACCTATAATTACAATTTGCATCTAACAAAGATAGGATTTTAAAGGAAGACAGAAAAAGAGGGCCGGAAGTTTTATGGTGAATACTTTCTAAGCCTAATGCTTAAGGCTCACTGTATAATGATCTGATATTATTTTAAATATTTGGACTGAAAATTGAATAAGTAATTTAACTTTCGGCTATTTTTGTAATCCAAAACAGTGAAAGCATCTTATGAAGATTAAGGACGCGGAAATTATTTCGTTGATGCAGAATCCACGGACCCAGGAAAAAGGGGTACGTGCCCTGATGGATGCTTATCAGAGCAGATTGTATTGGCATATCAGAAGGATTATTGTGGATGGGGACTTGGCTCAGGATACGCTGCAGGAGACTTTTATTAAGGCCTATCAGAATTTTCACCAGTTTAAAAATGACAGCCAGCTGTATACCTGGTTGTACAGGATTGCTACCAACGAAGCATTACAGCAGGTAAATAAGATGAAGAAAATGCAGAAAACGGATGAAGATCCGGAGTATTATATGCAGAACCTGGTAGCCGATAATACAGACGGAGATGCTGAAGAAATACAGCTGTTGCTCCAGAATGCTATACAAAGCCTGCCCGAGAAGCAGAAACTGGTATTTATGATGCGGTATTATGATGATTTACCCTATGAAGAGATATCGAAAATTGTAGATATGTCTGTAGGGACTCTAAAAACAAATTATCATTATGCCAAACAGAAAATAGAAGAATATATTAAAGAAAATTACGAAAGATAATTTTTTGAACCAACAGAGATGAAAGAGTTCGACATAGAAAAACTAGAACGAAAAAACATTTACAAAGTTCCGGACCATTTATTTGAAAATATCCAGAATAATGTAATGAACGAAGTGAAAGCGAATAAAAAGGCACCGATTTTTAAATTAAATTGGATGTATGCCGCTGCGGCATCATTGGCTTTGATATTTGGAGCAACGTATGTTTTTAATTCTGATCATGATACGGCAGAAAATGTGTTGAATTCAAAAACATTAGTCGAGAATAACCAGAAGCCTAAAACAGAAAGTGAACGAGCTTATGAAACGCTGGAAGCAGATTTAACTTCTGTTGAAAATAATAATCAAACAGTTGTAAATCAGGAAAATAAAACTATTGCAAGCAACCCTAAGAAGGAAGCTGACTATAAAACGGTTCCAGAACCTGTTAAAGCTGTCACGAAACAAGAGGAAATTAAAATGAATGAATACCTGGATTCGTTTTCCAATTCTGAAATATCAGAACTGGCAAGCAATTCCACGCAGGACGTTTATTTAGATTTATATAATTAAAAGAAAGATGAAAAAGATATTATTTACGCTTTTTATTATTTATGGTTTTGGTCTGAATGCACAAAATGGGCAGACGACAGATTACGACTGGAAAAAAATGGACCCTAAACAAAGAAAAGAGGTAATAAACAATCTTTCTCCAGATGAGAGGAAAGAGCTTCTTAAAAAGTTCAGGAATAATATGGTGCTGGAAAACCTTGAAATTGATCCCAGTGATAAAACAGAATTTACTCAGCTTTATAATGAGTATTTAGATAACCAGAAACAGATAAAAAGCCAGTTTAATTCTAATTTTAATCCGGAAACCTTATCTGATGAGGAAGCCAAAGCAAAACTTCAGCAGAGTTTCGAAGTGGGACAGAAGCTGCTGGATAACAGGAAGAAATATGCTGACAAGATGCAGCAGGTAATTCCTTGCCAGAAAGTATTAAAACTATTCCAGTCTGAAGGAATGATGAGAGATAAAATGAATGAAAGAAAACCTCATTCCGGGTACAATAGTATGGCAAGGCCCAAACAGAACCCATAATAGTTTATTTTTTTAATGTTGGACGGCTCTTACAAACAATTGTTTGTGAGAGCCGTTTAGTTTAAAATGAATTCTTAGTTTTGTGGAAAATTCAAATATGAAAAAAATATTACTGTTTTTACTGCTTTCAGCCTTTTTGTCAGCACAGAAAATTGAGCTGATTAAGCTAGATCAAAATATTAAAGATAAAAAAGGGCTTGCCAAATCACTGACCTTATTAGACAGCAGAAAAGATAAAATAATTGGCACCATTACCGATAAAAAAGAAACGGCAGAAATAAAGTTTGTTACAGAGGATTTGAAAAGTTACTTTGAAAACCGGTTTTTAGAGGATAATAAAAAAACCGGAAGTATGGATGTTGTTCTCATATTGGAAGAATTGAAAGTATATGACGAGCAGGACGAAAATAAAGAATATCCCTATGCCAAAGCGAAAATAAAAATTTCAAGTTTTCTGAAAAGAAAGGATAGGTATTATTTTATTAACCGTTTTAATAATGTAATTGTCTGTAATCCAAAGAGGACAGCTCATGCACAACAATATCTGGCTTCTTTGATCTCTGATATCCTAGCTGAATTCATTAAAAATTCCTATTCTGGTGTTGTTTCTGGTTCGTTCATTCCTGAAAATGAGATTAATAATTATGATCGATATTTGAGAGATAATTATAAAATATTTAATAATCCTGAGCTCAAAGATGGTGTCTATAATGATTTTAAAGGATTTCTTAATCAAGAACCAAACCCAGATTATTCTGTTGAAAAAAATAAAAAAGGAAGAGTTACTAGATTGTTGAAGGGAAATCTTCAGTCTTCTTTTTCTGAAATGTACTGTTATGTAGAAGAAGGAAAAGCATATAAACTTACTCCTGTTGGATTTGATATGCTCCAGAAAGATTCGAAAGGATTTTACATCTATACTTCCAGAGCAAATCTCTTCGTTGAAGCTAAAACGGGAGGTGTTTTTGTAGGAGCAATAGCTGGAGGTATAGTAGGTGCACTAATTGGTGCTGCGATTGATTCCGGATCAAATTCCAATGCTGGAGCAATGAATGGAATTGGTTTTAAATCCACCCAAGAATCAAATGTTTACATAGATTCCTTAACCGGGGCCTATATCTTTGAAAAATAAATGATACACTAAAAATTAAGCAGAGATAATCTCTCGCTTTTTTTTATCTTTGCAAATTACAACGTTCTTAAATGAAAAACATACGAAATTTTTGCATAATCGCTCATATTGACCATGGTAAAAGTACTTTGGCAGACCGTCTTTTGGAGTATACCAATACCGTTACTCAAAGAGAGCTGCAGTCTCAGACCCTGGATGATATGGATTTGGAGAAAGAACGTGGGATCACTATAAAATCTCACGCCATCCAGATGGATTATGAGTATAAAGGAGAAAAATATATTTTAAACCTTATCGATACCCCGGGACACGTAGATTTTTCTTACGAAGTTTCCCGTTCTATTGCCGCCTGTGAAGGAGCGCTTCTTATTGTAGATGCTGCCCAGAGTATTCAGGCACAAACCATCAGTAACCTTTATCTGGCTTTGGAAAATGATTTAACGATCATTCCGATTCTTAATAAAATAGACCTTCCATCTGCAAACCCTGAAGAAGTGACAGACGAGATCATGAATCTGATCGGTTGCGACTATGATGATGTTTTAAGAGTTTCAGGGAAAACAGGAGAAGGGGTTCACGATCTGCTTGAAAAGATTGTAGAAAGAATTCCTGCACCGGTAGGAGACCCGGACGCTCCGCTTCAGGCTTTGGTTTTTGACTCGGTTTACAACCCGTTCAGAGGGATTGAGGCTTATTTCAAGGTAGTAAACGGAAGTATTTCCAAAAATGAAAAGATTAAATTCTTTGCTACCGGTAAAGAATACGGAGCTGATGAAGTAGGAACTCTGAAATTGAAGCAGGTACCGAAAAAGACAATCGGATGCGGAGATGTAGGATATCTAGTTTCCGGAATTAAAGATGCAAGAGAAGTAAAAGTAGGAGATACCATTACCTCATTTGAAAAACCTGCATCAGGACCTATAGAAGGGTTTGAAGAGGTGAAGCCGATGGTATTCGCCGGTATTTATCCAATCGATTCCGAAGATTTTGAAGAATTGAGATTCTCTCTTGAAAAATTAAGACTGAATGATGCTTCACTGGTCTTTGAACCGGAAAGTTCAGCAGCATTAGGATTCGGGTTCCGTTGCGGATTCCTGGGAATGCTTCATATGGAAATCGTTCAGGAACGTCTTGACAGAGAATTCAATATGAACGTGATCACTACGGTACCCAACGTATCTTATTTCGGATATTCCAAAAGAGATCCTGAAACTCCGATCCTGATTAACAACCCTTCAGAAATGATGGACCCTACGATTATGGACAGGGTGGAAGAACCTTTTATCAAAGCTTCTATCATTACAAAATCCGATTTTGTTGGAGCAGTAATGACTCTGTGTATCGAAAAGAGAGGAGAAATCGTTAACCAAAGTTATTTAACTTCAGAAAGAGTTGAGTTGGTTTTCAATATGCCATTGGCGGAAGTTGTTTTTGACTTCTATGACAGGCTAAAATCTATCTCTAAAGGATATGCATCATTCGATTACCATCCAATCGGATTCAGAGCTTCCAAGCTTGTAAAAATGGATATCCTGATCAACGGAGATATGGTGGATGCCCTTTCCTCACTGATTCACGACAGTAATGCCTATTACATCGGGAAAAAAATGTGTGAAAAACTTCGTGAACTGATCCCTAGACAGCAGTTTGATATTGCTGTTCAGGCTGCACTAGGAACGAAAGTTATTGCAAGGGAAACCATCAAAGCTTTGAGAAAAGACGTTACTGCAAAATGTTACGGAGGAGATATCTCCAGAAAACGTAAACTTCTTGAGAAGCAGAAAGAAGGTAAAAAGAAAATGAAGCAGATCGGAAGGGTAGAAGTACCGCAGTCTGCATTCATGGCAGTATTGAAACTAAACGATTAATATAAAAAGACCGGTAAATTTTACCGGTCTTTTATTTTCAGAAATTCCGTTGCTTCTCAGTCAGATTCGCCTGTATTGCCAGTGCTCCGAGACCGAGAATCACTTCAGCAATTCCCAATGTTCTTACAAGATTGATCCCGCATACGAGACATTCAGGTTCAGGGAAAGGTTTTTTCCCTACAACAATGATCAAAACTCCTCCTATGATAATAATGACCACGATAAAGGCTCTTAATAATGTTTTCATGATGGTATAATTTTATTTCTTGTACCAAAGTTGAGTATATCTGTCAGGAAATCAGCAGGGAAAAACACTGTTTCGTGATGGTGATTCCACTTGTTTTTATTTCTTTGTATTTGGGAAGGATTTGTTTCATTTATAAATTGTATTTTTGTGTATTCATAACGCAAACTAAATATGGGAGCTCCAAAAAAAATTCAGGATATAAAAGTAGCTGTTGATGCCGTTATTTTCGGGTATTTTGATAAAAAGGACCTTCAGATTCTATTAATCAAAAGAAAAATTGATCCATTCAAAGGAGGCTGGGCGCTTCCCGGCGGGCTGGTTCTGGACGATGAGAACCTGGATGATGCGGTGAAGCGGGAACTTTATGAAGAAGCAGGTATAAAGCCTGATTTTTTGGAACAACTCTATACTTTTGGCAACGTAGGCCGTGATCCGAGAAACAGGGTGGTTTCTGTGGCTTATCTGGGCCTTGTGAACCCTTCCTATCATGAACTTTTTGCAGATTCTGATGCAGAAGATGCCCAATGGTTCAGTGTAAATAAACTTCCGTCACTTGCTTTTGACCACCAATCAATAATCGATATTGCGTTAAAGAGACTGCGTACCAAGCTTCAGTATCAGCCCATCGGCTTTAACCTGCTGAATGAAGAATTCCCGTTTTCGGATCTCGAAAATCTTTACAGAACCATTATCGGCCGTGAAATAGACCGCAGAAACTTCCGTAAAAAGATCATGAGCTACGGCTTGCTCAATGAAACCAATAATGTGAAAAAAGAAGGCAGCGGCAGGCCCGGAAAACTCTTTACCTTCAATCAGGAAAAATATGAAGAGCTTGAAAAAGAAGGCTTTTATTTCGAAATTAAATAACTCTTCATTCAATACTTTACTTTCCGCATTAGTATTAAACTTGATTATAGTTTAATCGTTACTTTGTGTCATTTGTGTAAATTTTAATATGAAGACAATAAAATTTATATATTGATAATCAATATATTAAATAAATAGCGTAAAAATAACGCAAATAAATTTGGTTTATAAAATCATATTGTTTTACATTTGTGTAATAATAACGCAATCATGAAATATACTTTACAAAATATCATTGAAAGATTTCAAAAAAGAAACGAACCTGAATTTCTGTTTTTCTGGGGCATACCGTAAAGGATGAGATTACCAAGGCTTGTTTCAGTCAATGGTTTCCGATTCAGTTTGAAGAAAATGGAGTTATTTATAAAACGGCAGAACATTATATGATGGCCGGAAAAGCAAGGTTATTTAACGATGAAAAGGCTTTAGAGAAAATAATAAGATCTGAAACACCAAACCAGGCAAAGAGCTTAGGAAGAAAAGTTGAGGATTTTGATCCGGAAATTTGGGACGAAAATAAGTATGAGATAGTAAAACGAGCGAATTATCTTAAATTTTCACAAAACCCCAAATTTAAAGATTTTTTATTGTCTACTGTTGATCAAATACTTGTTGAAGCAAGTCCATACGATAAAATATGGGGAATAGGAATGCTGGAATCAGATTCCAGAGCGATGAATCCTGCTTTATGGGACGGAGAGAACTTGCTGGGTTTTGCTTTGATGGAAGTCAGAGATGAATTAAAAAATAAACCAGAATAACCAAACACAATATCAATTATGAAAAAGACAGAGCTACACCCGCAGATATTCCTGATTGAGGATTTTCTCTCTTCGAAAGCATGTGAAGATTATATAGCAATGGCGGGGGAAAAAGTATTTGAAGAAGCTAAAATTAACATGGATGGAAGGCAAATGATGAGTAAGGGAATCAGAAATAATGACAGATTGATGGTTTTTGATAATGATATGGCGGCAAGCCTTTTTGAAAAAGCAGCTGAGTTTCTTCCTCAGGAACATGAAAATTATAAGCTGTTGAATTTTAATGAAATGTTCAGGGTTTATAAATATTCTCCCGGACAACGGTTCAAAATGCACAGAGACGGGAGCTATATCAGAAACGAACATGAGAAGAGTTTTTACACGTTTATGATTTATCTGAATGATGATTTTGAAGGAGGAGAGACAGAATTCGAAAACCTGTTTACTGTAGCTCCAAAAAAGGGGTCAGCATTAGTATTCTACCATCCGTTAAGGCATGAAGGAAAAACCCTGATCAGCGGAATGAAATATGTTTTGAGAACCGATGTAATGTATTCCAATAAGTAAAATTCTTTGCAGGAATAGGCATTGCTATGTCAGCTTTATTTAGCGTAAAACACACACAAATATATAAATTTAAAAAGATGGAAGACGAGTTGAAACCAAGATTCATCGAGTCATTACAGAGAAATAATGACCAGATCAGAGAAGACCGTGCCCGTACCATCGGAGCAGATTCCGAATTGATTTACAGGCGAAGGATAGAAGACATCGGGCTTAAAATAAAAAGACTGGAAAGGGAACAGGAAGGGCTTATTGATATCAGTCCTTTAGACAGGAACAGTTTAACCTTTGCAGACTTTCAGCCGGAGGCATTTGTTCAGAAAGACATAGAATTATCATTAACAATCAGAAATTTAAATATTCAGCTGGAAGTCGCAATAAAGAGATTTGAATATTTATTCGGTAAAACATTTTAGTTATGGGAAGTACAAGATACGATATGGATGCTCGTTTTGACAGAGCAAGAAAAGCCGGTTACGGTTTTAAATCCGCAGGTGAAATTTTCACTCAGAATGCATTGGGAAGAGCTCATGAATCTATGAACCCAAAAGGTATTTCCTTCAGGGAATCCAGAGATTCTGAGGTACACCCGAACTCTGTTCCCATTATTTTGGGACTGGATGTAACGGGCAGTATGGGACATATCCCTCACGAACTTATAAAAGAAGGCCTTCCGAAATTAATGGGCGGAATTATCCAGGGCGGCGTTCCGGATCCTGCACTTTTATTTCTTGGAATCGGGGATCATGAATGTGACAGTTATCCTCTGCAGGTAGGTCAGTTTGAATCCGGTGATGAAGAGCTGGATATGTGGCTTACCCGAACGTATATTGAATCCGGTGGCGGTGGAAATGCTGGGGAAAGCTATCTTCTGGCGTGGTATTTTGCCGCTTTTCATACCAGAACCGATGCTTTTGAAAAACGAAATCAGAAAGGAATTTTATTTACAGTAGGAGATGAGCCTTGCCTAAAAACACTTCCTGCATCAGCGATCAGGGAGATTATGGGAACAGGACAGCACACTTATACCCATTATGAATTACTGGAAGAAGCGAGGAAAAGATATGAAGTATACCACATCAGCGTTCTGCATTCAGAACAGGCGGTGAGAGCAGATAGAGGCTGGAAAGAATTGTTAGGTCAGAATTGTCTTTCAATAGCTGATCACAGGGAAATTCCTGACGTTATTAAAGGAATTATTTGCAATACTTTTAAAAATGGAAGTTCAGGAACAGCAGGGAATACAGGATTTGATCATATTCAAATGTTTTAAGTCATGAAAAAGGCACAAATAGTAATAGGGCTAGGTTTTGGTGATGAAGGAAAGGGTATCACAACAGATTTTCTGGCACAGCAACACCCGGAATCTATAGTTATCAGGTTTTCAGGAGGACAGCAGGCGGCGCATACGGTAATGATCGATGATAAAAAACATGTTCACTCCAGCTTTGGAAGCGGGGCACTTCGGGGATTGCCGTCTTATTTTACGGAACATTGTACCATTCATCCTGTTTTTCTTCTAAATGAAAGAAAGGAATTAATGCAAAAAAATGGAAACGCAGAGCTGCATATTCATCCTTTAGCTAAAGTGACCACTCCGTTTGATGCCTGGCAAAACAGAACCAGTACCAAAAACCTGGAGCACGGAACCTGCGGAAAAGGCATTGGTGCCACTATGAAAAGACACGAAAGCCCTTATAAACTGTTTGCTGCCGATTTAATAGCACCAAGAGCAATGCTGATCGAGAAATTGAGGGGAATTGCTTATTACTATGGTTTCATGGATAAAGAACAGGTAGAAGAAGCTGTGAATGATTTTCTGCACGCAGTAGATAAAATTGACTGGAAAATAAGTGACTATAAGTATCTGAACAAATTCGAAAACCTCATTTTTGAAGGAAGCCAGGGTATTCTTCTGGATATGGACCATGGCGTATTTCCCAATGTGACCTATGCCAATACCACCTCTAAAAATGCATACGAAATCTGCAGGCTGCTGAAAATAGAAGACATTGAAATGTATTATGTGACCCGTATATACTCCACCCGTCACGGAAGCGGCTGGATGAGCAATGAGAAGGAATTGAAACTGAAAAATAATGAAGAGGAAACCTGTATTTTTAATGAGTATCAGAAAGACCTCAGGTTGGGTGATCTGGACTATGATTTACTGAATTATGCCCTTGTTTTGGACGGATCGTATGTAACCGCGACTAAAAAGAACCTGGTCATAACTTGCCTGGATCAGATTGATGAACAGTTTAAGCCAGAGAAAATAAAACAGGGATTTGATAAAATTTACGGTTCATATTCCCCATATTCAAAAGACTTTAAAGAAATTTTTAACCCATAATGGCTTATATTTGATAGAGCCGATACATTAAAAACCATGAACAAAAAACACTATATAGACCGGTAGGAGAAAAAGAAATGATTCTGATTGCAGAAAATGACTATAAAAAATTCCCTCCAAGACTGGAATGGCAGCCTATCTTTTATCCGGTTCTGGACGAAGGCTACGCTTCAGAAATTGCTGAAAAATGGAACACAAGGGATGAAGCCGGAAATTATCTGGGTTTTGTCACAAAGTTCAATGTAAACGAAGAAATAGTCAATCGGTACCCGGCACAGAATGTTGGGGCCAGAAATCATAATGAATTGTGGGTTCCGTCTGAAGAATTGGATGATTTTAATGATGCAATTGTGGGAGAAATTGAGGTGATCAGGGTGTTTGTGGGAAAAGATTTTAAAAGCTCCGAAAATATCGGAATTAATAACCTTATTTTGAAATTGCAGGAAAGATGAAAAAGATAACTTACTTGAAAGGAGATGCAACAAACCCCTCGACAAAAGGAACTAAAATTATTGCTCATATCTGCAACGATATTGGAGGCTGGGGAAAGGGCTTTGTTGTAACAATTTCTAAAAAATGGAAGCAGCCGGAGAAAGCGTATAGAGAGTGGTTTAAAAGTGGGAAAAATTTTAATCTTGGTGAAATGCAGCTCGTTGAGGTTGAACCGGATATCTGGGTTTGTAACATGATCGGGCAACACAAAACTGTTACACATTCAGGTGGAATTCCGCCAATAAGATATGATGCAGTAGAAAAATGTCTTGAAAAATTATCTCATGAAGCTTTAAAAATTAATGCTGAAGTACATATGCCGAGAATCGGTTGCGGATTGGCAGGAGGAAAGTGGGAAAAAATTGAAACAATTATTCAGAAAACATTACTTATAAATAATGTTCCGGTGCATGTTTATGATTTTGAATAAGAAACTCTCTATTTATTTGAAAAAAACACTATGAAACTTAAACTAGAAAAATATAAAGAACAACTTAAATTATGGCCTCAGGAAGGGCATCATATCATGGCTCAATATGATGATGATAAAATCATTGTATACCAGTCTTACAGAAAGGAGATCGGAGAATTTGCAGTCAAAAATCAATATTTAGGAGGAGCATTCAGTTTAGAAAGAATGACCTGGATAAAGCCCAATTTTCTTTGGATGATGTATCGGAATGGATGGGGAAGAAAAGAAGGACAGGAATATGTTTTAGCAATTCACTTAAAAATAAATGCATTCAGAAGGTATCTGGAAAATGCAGTGTATTCAACGTACTCCGATAAACTGGAAGTTTCCCGCGAAGACTGGCAAAATCAGGTGAAAGAATCTTCTGTCCGTTTACAATGGGATCCTGATCATGATCCATTTGGAAATAAACTGGAAAGAAGAGCGATACAGATTGGTTTGCGAAATGAATTTATACGTTCTTTTTCGCAGGAAGATATTCTTTTAATTGAAAATATATCAGATTTTGTAAAAGAACAGCATCAATTTGTATTGAATGATAATTTAGACAATTTGATAATTCCTTCTGAGAGAACGTTGTTATTTGATGATGAAAATTTGAATAAAAAGTTGAGATTAGATTATAATTAGTGCCATGAATATTGAATTAATAAAAGGCGATATCACAAAAATCCATGCAGATGCCATTGTTAATGCAGCTAATTCATCACTGCTTGGTGGAGGCGGAGTAGACGGAGCAATCCATCGGGCAGGAGGAAAACAGATTCTGGAAGAATGTATCCAGATAAGAAACCGCCAGGGAAAATGCAATACCGGAGAAGCTGTGGTAACATCGGCAGGGAATTTACCTGCAAAATATGTGATTCATACAGTAGGACCTGTTTGGAACGGAGAAGAAAATAAAAGCTCCAAGCTTTTGGAAGACTGCTACAAAAACTCCTTACAACTGGCAGAAAGTCTTAATCTTGAAACTATTGCTTTTCCCAATATCAGTACGGGAATCTATAGGTTTCCAAAAGAACTGGCTGGGAAAATTGCAGTGGAAACAGTAAAGAATTATCAGTCAGAAATCATTAAGACTGTTATTTTTGTATGCTTTGATGACGAAAATGAAATGATTTACAAAAAATTATTAGATTAAAACAATGAAAAAACTAACCATATTAAGCGGCGCTGGAATCAGTGCCGAAAGCGGAATAAAAACCTTCAGAGACGGGGATGGTCTCTGGGAAAACCATAATATAACAGACGTAGCCAGTCCGGAAGGATGGAGAAAAGACAGGGAGCTGGTACTCGAGTTCTATAATCAGAGAAGAAGACAGCTTCACGAGGTACAGCCTAATGAAGCCCACAAATTGTTAGCCGAACTGGAAAAACATTTTGATGTTCAGATCATTACTCAAAATATAGATGATCTTCATGAAAGAGCTGGATCCACCAATATCCTTCACATTCACGGCGAATTGTTCAAATCCTGCTCATGCAACAATAAAAACCTGATTTATGAGCAGAAAGGAGACATCCGGATTGGTGATAAAGCAGAGGATGGCGCTCAGTTAAGACCATTTATCGTATGGTTTGGAGAAGATGTTCCTTTGTACAAAATGGCACAGGAAAAGGTAAAGGAAGCGGATATTCTGGTCGTTATCGGAACCTCTCTGCAGGTCTATCCGGCAGCTGGATTGATCCATGAAATCAAAGACGACTGCCTGTTAGTGGTGATCAATCCCAACGAAACAGGATTTGGTTACGGGAAAAGAGCTGTAGTCATGAAAGAATCTGCAACCCGGGGAATGCAGCTGCTGTTTGATAAATTAATAGATCTGGCATAATGGAAAACGTGGTAAAAGCAGGAATTTTTGGAGTGTGTATCGGAGATGCACTGGGTGTCCCTGTGGAATTCAAGAGCAGAGAAACCTTGAAAAATTTTCCGGTTGTAAAAATGCAGGAGTTTGGTTCTTGGAATCAACCGAAAGGAACATGGAGTGATGACAGCTCATTAACGCTTTGTCTGGCGGAAGAATTAACGAAAGGCTATGATCTGGAGAAGATAGGAGAAAGTTTTGTCAAATGGAACAAATACGGACATTGGACGGCTCATGGAAGGCTTTTCGATATTGGCGGAACAACCCGTCATTCTATTGCGAGACTAATTAAAGGTGAAAGCGCAAGGTTTTCAGGAAATATTTTTGAAGAAGATAATGGGAATGGCTCTTTGATGAGAATTCTTCCTCTTGCCTTTTATCTTAAAAACGAAGAAAATATTGATACATTATATCAAATGGTAAAAGAAGTTTCTTCAATTACTCACGGACATTTTCGTTCTGTTTTTGCATGTTTTATCTATGTGATTTTTGCAATTGAATTAATGAAAGGAAAAGATAAATGGGAAGCCTATAAACATACTCAGGAATTAGTCTTGAAATTTGCAGATATTCAGGGTTTTAACCCAAATGAGATACGGCTTTTTGAAAGGATTTTAAAGAATGATATTTCAAAATATGATGAGGATACAATAAGTTCAGGAGGCTATGTTCTTCACAGTCTGGAAGCCTCATTATGGTGTTTCCTAAATTCAGAAAGCTATGCTGAGGCTGTTTTAAAAGCCGTTAATCTGGGAGAAGATACAGATACAACAGGAGCCATAACCGGAGGAATTGCAGGCATTTATTATGGATTTGAGAATATTCCGGAGGAATGGATGAATGAGTTGGTAAGAAAAAATGATATTGAAGCTTTATGTGAAAAGCTTCACAAGAAATTAATACAATGAAACACTTAGACAATGAATGAAGCGGAAAATAAAAAAATAAGCAAATTTCTAAGCCTTATTCTGAGACATCAGCCTGAAACCATTCAGCTGAAGCTTGATGAAAACGGATGGGCAGATGTCAATGAACTGATTGCAAAATCCGCAAAAGGCAGAATGCACTTCAGTTTTGAAGATCTTGAAGAAGTAGTAGAAACCAATAATAAAAAACGTTTTGCGTTTAATGAAGATAAAACAAAAATAAGAGCCAGCCAGGGGCATTCCATCGATATAGATCTGGCTTTAAAAGCAGCACAGCCACCTGACTTCCTGTATCATGGAACCGCGGACTCCAATATTTCTTCCATTCTTGAAAAAGGAATTGAAAAAAGAAACCGCCAGCATGTTCACCTGAGTGCAGATAAGGAAACGGCGACCAAAGTAGGAATGCGTCACGGAAAACCTGTTATTCTGACGATCAGAACAAAGGAAATGTATGATAATGGAATACATTTCTATCTTTCAGCAAACGGAGTCTGGCTGACGGATTTTGTGGATGCCAAATATATTTCAAAGTAAGATGAGCAGAACATTAGTAATAGGAGATATTCATGGAGGCTTCAAAGCTCTGAAACAGGTTTTTGAGAGAGCGCAAGTTAAAGATGATGACCATCTTATTTTTCTGGGAGATTATGTGGATGGCTGGAGCGAATCTGCTGAGGTCATCAGTTTTCTTATTGAACTGTCTGAAAAGCAGCAGTGTGTTTTTATTAAAGGAAACCATGATGCCTGGTGTGAAGACTGGCTCGTTTCTGGAAATCGACCGGATATATGGCTTTTCAATGGAGGCAAAAGCACTGTAGAAAGTTATAATGACTATTCAGTGGAAGACCTGCAGCTGCATCTTGAATTCTTTCAGAGGATGAAAAACTACCATATAGATCAGGAAAACCGATTGTTTATTCATGCCGGTTACTCCTCCATGCATGGTCCTGAAAAAGAAGTCTATTCAAGCAATTACCGGTGGGACAGGACCCTTTGGGAAACAGCTGTTGCCATGGACAAAAAGTTGAGGAAAGATTCAAGGCTTTATCCAAAAAGATTTCTTCTATATAATGAAATATTTATAGGCCACACACCGACATTGGATATAGGAATTAATCATCCGGTAAATAAAGCAAATATCTGGAATATGGATACAGGAGCTGCTTTTACAGGTTCCCTCTCCATAATGGATATCGATACCAGGGAATTCTGGCAGAGTGATCCGCTTCCATCCTTATATCCTGATGAAAAAGGCCGGAATACAGACATCTTAAATATCCCATAACTAAAAAACCAGCGTAATCTGCAAAATCAGAGAGAAAAAAATAAACCAAAATAATTTTTAAAAAACAGTCAACCTCCCGATTTATTTCAAAAAATTGTGTCTTTTTATTGTTAAAAATAAAAGCTTAAACAAAATCATTAAGTAATTTTGAAGATCAAAAAATTGCTTCAATGAAACTGAAATACCTCCTGATCTTCCTTAGCTCTTCCTGGCTCTTCGCCCAAAATTCATTACAAACCCCTTTTGAAAAAGGAAACGGAAACCAAACGGTAACCTATGAAGAAATGAATGCCTACTACCAGGAACTTTCTAAAAACTTTAATACAGTCCAGTACCTTAAAAAAGGAGAAGACGACAATGGAAAACCGATCTATGTGGTCATTTACAATCCCTTCCCGGAAAAAGACCTGGAAAAACTGAGAAAAGATAAAGCGATCCTCTTCGTCAACAACGGGATTCATCCGGGAGAGCCGGACGGAATAGACGCTACCATGATGCTCATCCGTGATCTGGCAACCGGGAAAGTAAAGAAGCCTAAGAACTTTATCGTTGCAGCAATTTCTGCTTACAATGTCAGTGGAATGCTGAACAGGGGTTCTCATTCAAGAGCCAATCAGAACGGGCCGGAACAATACGGCTTCAGGGGAAATGTAAGAAATTATGACCTGAACAGGGATTTTATTAAAGCAGATTCCAGAAACGCCAGAAGTTTTCAGGAAATATATCAGTGGCTGCAGCCGGATGTTTTTATAGACAATCATGTAAGCAACGGAGCTGATTATCAGTATACTTTCACCTATATTTCTACCTTTAAAGAACGTCTGGGAAACACCCTTGGAAATTATTTTTACAATGACTATCAGGCTAAAAACCTGGAGGATATGAAAAAGCAGGGCTACGAAAGTACCCCTTATGTCAATATTCACGGGGATGTACCGGATGAAGGATTTGCTACTTTTGAAGACTCTCCGAGATATTCCACAGGATATACAACGCTGTTTAACTCCCTGGGAACCGTTCCTGAAACGCACATGCTGAAACCTTATGATAAAAGAGTGGATGCAACCTATAAATATATGCTGGTGAACCTTCAGAATATAGAGAAAGATTATCAGAAGATAAAGCAGATTCGTATCGAGAATTTAAAACAGTACAAAGCCGGAATGAAGTATGGAATCCGCTGGAAAATCGACTCTTCAAAATTCTCTACCATGGATTTTAAAGGATACGAAGGAAAATACAAACCCAGTGATATTTCCGGGAAACCGAGATTGTATTACGACAGGAACAAACCCTTTACAAAAAAGATTAAGCTTTTTACCACAGCAGTTCCTACCGGATATATCACCATTCCGAAATATTATGTGGTTCCGCAGTCCCAGTACCGGGTGATTGAAGAGCTGAAAAGAAACAGGATCCAAATGATAATGCTCCATAAAGACAGTATGGCAACCGTTCAGTCTTATAGGATTAAAGATTTTAAAACCGTTAAAAACCCTTACGAAGGACACTATCTTCATTACGATACAAGTGTGGAAGCAGAGGAAAAAAGTCTCACTTTTTCAGCAGGAGATTATTTGATTCCGACTGGTCAGCCTGGTGTAAAATATATCATAGAAACACTTGAACCTGAGGCTTTAGACTCATTTTTTAACTGGAATTTTTTTGATGGGATTTTAGCACAGAAAGAATATTATTCCGCTTATATTTTTGAAGATACCGCTTCAGAATTACTAAAGACGGATCAAAAGCTGAAAGATGCATTTGAAGCAAAAAAATCATCGGATAAAAAGTTTGCGGACGATGGAACCGCGCAACTCGACTGGATCTACAGGAATTCCCCATACTTCGAGGAAAAAACGTTCAGGCAGTATCCGGTTTATAGAATTTTATAGATAGTATGAATTTAACTTAAATAATTGATAACCAGAATTTAATTTACAGGTTTTCGCCCTACGCAATTAGGGTGTTTTTCCTGTCTGTTATTCCTTTTGTTAAAACGAACTTTGCTTTATAAAACCAATAAAAACTATAGTTATGGCAACTAAAAAGCATTTTTTCGTTTCATTGGAAGGAGTAGACCTTTCAGACGAGCAGTTGAAAAATATTGACAGAGGAATTCAGAGTGTGGTTCTGTCCGAACTTTCAAAAATTGATAACACTCAGGCCTTTGGAGCTCACAGGGATTTCAAAGGACTCATAAGACCATTGAAAATAAAAGACTGGTTTCCTTGGGGAATCATTATTTTCAAGCCCGGAATCGATATTCAGAGTCAGGTGAAAGACATTCAGTCTCAAATAAAAAGTTATGGAGGCTAATTCCAATACTTCAAAGAAGTGTCCCAGCTATGTAGGAAAAGTTGGGGCACAGCTTTTTGGAGTGGTAAGCAAAGACGGGAAGGTACGTTTCATTACACCCCTCACCGTCACAGAAGATTTTATTGATCAGAATAGAGATAAGAAGAACCTTGAGCAGCGTTTCCGCTTTACCGGGAAATGTGTTGAAGGAGGCTGTGCACAGTGGGATAAAGAAGAGTCCAGATGTACTCTTTCCCGGAAAGTACAGAACCTGGATAACCATAAAGAAACCGAACTTTTCTTTTGCCCGATTCGGTCGCAATGCAGATGGTTCTCTCAGGATGGAAAAGAAGCCTGCTTCTCATGCAATGAAGTGACAAGGAATATGGAAGAGCTTCTGCTAAACGCACAATAATAAAAAAGACGCTTCAAATGAAACGTCTTTTTATATTTATTTTGGTAAACCTCTTTTCAAAGCAATTTCTGCTCTTTTAACGGCTACTTTTTCTTTCCAGTCCATATATTTTTTCTTAAAATTGGACTTCATGATATCGTCAAATTTACGCTGTACGGTAAGGTTCCATAAAGAATGAGCTTTTACAGCCCAGGATTTGTCCCATGCTCTCAGAGAGATCGAGAAACTTCCGTCCAGGTATTTCATCCAGTGCCACCATCCGGTAGGCATAAAAAGGGTATCCCCATGCTCAAGGAAACACTCAATTCCTTCTACACCGTTCAGGGCAGGATATTTTTCAAAATCAGGGTTCTCTATATCATAATCTTCCAGGGCATAAGTAGCATAGGGAAGCTGATAAAGCCTTTCTTTCCATTTATAATCAAACAGTTTTACATGTTTTCTTCCATTGAAATGGGTGTGAAAAATATGAGCCATGTCAATATCGTAGTGAAGGAAGGTTACAGAACCTTTCCCGCCAAAAAACATAGATGGGTATTTATCAAGAAAACCTCCCATCAGTTCTTTTGGAGAGATATAGTCTTCCAGTAATTTATTGGCATGCTTTATAGGGTCAAAAAAGAAAATTCTCAGATCGGTAGGCTCCTTTTGGATGAGATCTATATAATCTGCGAACTTCATTTTGGTAGTAGGCGTATTAATGGGTGCTGCAGGATCGGCTTTTTTAGAATCATAGAGAGGAACTTCCACATCACCTACTGCCTCCTTCACATAATCCATGGTCCATTTCTGATAAGCAGGCCATTTTTTTGCCATATTTTTAATGACAACGGGCCTTCTGGGCTTTAGATATTTTTCCGTAAACTCTTCCTGAGTAATATCATCTACAACATCTATAGGCTTTAAAATAATTCCCATTCTATAAATTTTATGTTACAAAATTATTAAATAAATATATATGAATCAGTGTTTAAGTTTTTTTTAATCTATGATTCAAATCATTTTTAACTATTTAGACTAAATTAAAAATTAAAAAAATAAATAGGGTCTGAAATTATTTGAACTTTCCCTTTATAATTCATCATTTTTATTTAATAAAAGAAAAATCATTAAATAGAAAGTAAATATTCAGAATTTAATTTTTGTAGGATAAATTTAAGGATTTTGCATACCAAACAAATTATTAAAGTAGAATTTACATATCATTTTATAAAAATAGCGGCCAAAACATTAGTAAATGAAAAATATAACTATATTTGTAGTGATACAAATTTAACCTTTATCTGTAAATCACATCTTTATAAAAGTGTAACAAAAAACACAAGCAGTAAACTAATTAGGCAAATAATAAATTATGAAAGGAAAGATTTCTTTATTTCTGATGCTTTTTTTCACCGTGCTCACTTTTGCACAGAAAACAGTGTCAGGGAAAATTACCGATGAAGACGGATCCGCTATTCCCAGCGCCAGTGTTACCATAGAAGAACCGGGTAAGGATGCCATTCTGGCCTACGGGATTACCAATTCCAAGGGGGAATATAAAGTGACCTTTACTTCTTCAGAGCCCAATGTAGACTTGAAGGTGAAGGCATTCAATCAAAAACCTCTGACCAAACAGATCAGCAACAGCGACCAGACCCTGACATTCAAAATGCAGTCTGAAGCGACAGAAATAAAAGAAGTTCAGCTAAAAACCAAGATGATTACCGCAAGAGGAGATACCATTGCGTATGACCTTAAGGCTTTTGACAGTAAAAATGACAGAACGCTTGCCGATGTGATGAGAAAAATTCCGGGGATAGAAGTCAATAAAGACGGAAGTATTCTTTACCAGGGAAATGCCATCAATAAATTTTATGTCAACGGAAAAGATCTTATGGAAGGAGGTTATGGAACCATCAACAACTCGCTTCCGAAAGACGCCGTACAGAAAGTGGAAGTCCTTGAAAATCACCAGCCGGTAAAAATCCTTCAGGATAAAGTGCCTTCTGATCAGGCTGCTATCAATATTAAGTTAAAAAATTCCGTTACCATGACCGGAAGAGGAGAAGTAGGAACCGGTTTTGGAGATCCGTGGCTATGGAACGTCAAGCTGACCCCTATGTTTTTCGGGCAGAAAAGCCAGTGGGTGGTCAACTATAAAACCAACAATATGGGTGAGCAGGTGGAAAATGAAGGAAATATCCTGGCATTCGGAAGTAGCTGGGAAGGCAGAAGAATCAATGCTGCTCAAAACGACTGGCTGAATGTAGAAAATGCCAGCACTCCCAATCTTCCTGTAAAAAGATATTTAATGAACAATGTACATTATCTGTCTGCCAATTATCTTACCAATATTGATAAAAAGAAAGAATGGGAACTTAAAGCCAATGCCAATTATACCAATAATGCGGTGGAAAGAGAAGATATTGTAGAAACCGTGTACAGCCCAAGAAATGATAAGCCGGGATCTACAATAATAACAAGCACTAAAAATAACTTTTATACAGACAAGGTAAAAGGCGAGCTTATCTTTACTAAAAACGCAAAGAAGGGCTTCTTTAAGAACACAACAAGTTTCAGCCAGTTCTGGAATGCAGACAGGGCGGTGGCCACAAGAGTGGGAAGAATTGGAAATGAAGCAGTAGAATCTCCAACATCTTCTTTCCAGAACTCATTAAGTACCATCATTCCGTGGAAGGAAAAGATGGTTAATTTTAAATCATATATCAGTTATCAGGACGACAAGCAGACCCTTGAGGTTTCACCTGCCAACTATCTTCAGATTTTATATAAAAATCCTGTGGTGGATTCTGCTACGGCAATCAATTTTGCTCCGGGAACATCTGTAATTCAGAATTTCAGGCTGAAGACTTTGGAAACATCTCATTCTGCGAACATCAGTTTTTCTAAGAAAGGATGGACCTTTACCCCTCAGGTAGGACTTGATTTTTCATCAAAAAACCTAGATACTCGTTTTAATGGAACTGCGATACCAAATCCGGCTATTGAGAATGATGTAGCTCCGAGTTTTGAAGGAACGGCCTATCAAAATGATCTGAGATTTACAGAATTTAATCCTAACGCATCTTTAGGAATGAATTATAAATCTGAAGCATGGAGTCTTTTTGCTAATGCTCCGGTAAACTTCAATAGCATCAAAGCTGAGGATGAATTAAGAAATGTTCATAAATCACTTAATAAAACAACGTTTACCCCAAATCTATTTGTTCAGTACTCTTTCGCCTCTTTCTGGAAAGCTAGTTTGAATGGAAATATCAGCAATAATTTCGGCGATGTACAATCCGCATATGCAGGATATATGTTACAAAGCCCGGGAGGATTTAGTGTGATGGATCCCAATAACCCTATTCCACAAACCAATTCAAAGAGCGCCGGATCAAGAATTGAGTACAGAAACCCTCTGAATAATTTATTTTTCAATGTGAACTACTCTTTAAGTGACAGTAAGAAAAACCTCTTAGCATCTCCAATCCTTGACATCAATACAGGATTTACATTAATTCAGTACAGAGAGCAGGAAAACCATGCAAAGAACAATAGATTGAGCATAGAAGTAGGTAAATATTTTCCGAAATTTAAAACGAATGCTTCTGTAAGCTATAGCAATACCTTGTCTAAATCGGATGCATTCCTGGATAATATTCAGTATTTAAGTAAAAATAATACTCAGTCTTATGGATTTAAACTGAATAATACTTATTTCAGCTGGATGAGCATAGATTATAATCTTAATTTTTCCAGAAACAAACAAGACAATATAGGATTGAATGATAAAGGAGGAAGATTGGGAATCAATACAGGCTTTAACCATAATTTAGGCGCATTTTTCTATCCTGTAGAAAATCATACAATAGGATTCAATTGGGATCAGGTGAATACAAGTGACGGTCAGAATAAATATAACAACGCTTTTTATGATCTGTCTTATCAGTTCACATGGTCTAAAAAGAAAATTGATTTTGAATTGAAGTGGATGAATATTGCCAATAGAAAAGTTTTTGAAACTTACAATATCAACCAGATCACAAACAGTGTTGCATATACGAGAGTACAGCTCCGCCCAAGCCAGGTCATGTTTACCGTAAAATTCAACTTTAAATAGAAAAGCTAATAATAGAAAACCAATCTCAGCGAGATTGGTTTTTTGTTTGAGATATATTCTGCCGTCTAAAAACTTTGATAATCCGCAGAAGGACCATAGCTTCCCGGAAGAGGAATATTATTCAGTCTGTAATAAACTCCCAGCTGAGCTCTGTGGTGAGTGATTTGGTTCAGGGCATGGCGAATCGCGCCATATTTGCTCCAGCTTGCCAGTGCGTGGCCGTCATTTTTAATGGTCCAGCTAGGATTAAGATCGGCTTCTGTACTATTTTCCAATGCCGTTTTTGCCGACTGATAATCGTCTTCCAGTTTTTTCATAAGATCATCTTTTGTAGAAAGAACAGTCGGTTTGTAATCGCCTTTACCAAAATCCAGTTCAGAAGTTTTCAAAATAGTGTTCGGCCATTCAAAAACTTCCACGAGATGGGTGGCAAGAGGCATCATTTTCATGCTTTTTTCGTGAGGAGCATAATCGTTTTTTCCTTCGGGGAATAGTTCAATAAATTTTTTTGTGGTTTGGAATTCTCCCTCCAGTTCGGATTTTAATTGAGATAAAGTGTCCATAATATTTTGTTTTTTTTAGATACTTAAAGATAAGGCTTTTGAGGATCAGAAAGTTTTAAAGAAATCATAATTTTATTTCTGACTTATTTTGGAAATAATGTAAATTTTTGATTTGCAATAGTTTATGTTTGTTCTGGTGAATTTTTGAAAAAAAACTGTAACATATTTCAACAATTGATAACTAATTATACAAACATTATTACAATGAAAAAACTATTTTCTGTATTCTTTATTGCCCTTTTTGCTTTTGCATCGGCACAGGATTCCAAAGAGTCCAAAGAAACAGCAAACAGGTTCTTTTACGAACTTACTTTTAAACCGAAGAAAGATTCCACCAAGATGGATAAAGTAGTGGCTATTCTGGACATTACAAGTAAAAAATCGATCTATCAGGATTATACAATTCCCGCCCAGGATTCCATTATTAAAGTAGCTGTGGAAGAAATGGAAAAGACAAAAAGCTGGAAAGATGTAACCAAGCTTATTAAAATGCCTAAATTTTCATATAAAGTCGTTAAAACTTATCCGGAAATGAAGGAGCAGTATATCGACAGAGTAAGTATGAATCTTTTTGGATACGATGACGACATTAAATTCAACTGGAACATTTTACCGGAAAAAGAAAAAGTAGGCGAATACAATACACAGAAAGCCACTACCGAATTTGGAGGAAGAAAATGGACAGCCTGGTTCAGTACGGATATTCCTTTTCAGGATGGGCCTTACAAATTTTACGGTCTTCCGGGCTTGATTGTTAAGATCGAAGATTCTGAGAAAAATTACTCATGGAAGCTAAGCGGTAATAAGAAAATCTCTAATTATGACGAAATGTCTTATTCCGACAAAATAAATGCAAAGTATGGAATTCCTCAAACGCTAACACCTACCACTAAGGAAAAATTTGAAAAAGCTTATGCAAGCTTTAAGCAGGATCCGATGGCAGAAGCACGTCAGAGAATAACACCAGAAATGATGAGTATGAAAATGCCTGGATCAGATATGACCGTTGGGGAAATGATGAAAAAGCAGGAAAAAGTAGCTAAAGATTTCTTCAGTGCCAATGATAATCCAATAGAAATTTCATCATCACAAAATCAGGAGAAGAAGAAAAAATAAGCATTCATATCAACTAAATTATATTATTAAATCAACCCAGATACAGCAATGTGTTTGGGTTGATTTCTTTCATCTCTTTTGTTATTTAGATTAAATTTAAATAGCGTATATTTGCCCTTACAAAAAATCTGGCTTTGGAAGAGATTAACTTACATAAATTAAGTGGATTCCCTAAAAACAAAATGGGGAAGATTTTGGGTTATGATAATGATCAGCTGAGAATGCCCAACAAAATTATAGAAATGGGCCTTCTGCCCGAGACTATTTTCAGGGTTTTGTACCAGGCACCGTTCAAGGGTCCCATGTATGTTGAGTTTGGAGAGGAAAAAAGCCGTATCGCTCTTCGTGAAGAAGAGGGAGAGTATATTATTGTTGAAGAATTGAATTAATGCAGGAAAATAAGAAAAAACAGGTCCTCTTGGTCGGGAATCCCAACGTAGGAAAATCCACCGTTTTCAATGCACTGTGCAATAAAAAACAAAAGACCGGGAATTATGCAGGAGTTACCGTTGCAAGCCATTCAGGAAATTACACCTATAAAAACGAAGAAGTTGAAGTAATTGATCTTCCGGGTTCATACAGTGTATATCCAAGTTCTGAAGATGAAGCTATTTTCTCCAAATTTCTTATTGATGAGCAGAAAAACTATGAAGGCGTCATCTATATCCTTGAAGCATTAAGTTTAAAAAGAGGCCTGCTGCTCTTTCAGCAGATACAGGACCTTGGCATACCAATGATTCTGATCGTTAACCAGATAGATCAGGCAGAAAGAAGAGGGATCAGCATTGATATCCAAAAGTTTTCTGACGCCTTAGGCATTAAAATTATCCAGACCAATGCTAAAGAGCAGATTGGAATAGACAAGATCAAAGAGGCGGTCCTGAACAACGGATTCCAAAAAGCCGACAAGATATCATTTGAAACCCCGAACGAGCATAAGGCTTTTATACAAAAAATAGCAGCCCATAAGGGCCTCGACAACGAGTATAAAGCCTGGATGAGCCTTTCATTAGGTTCCGATCTGGGAAAAATAGATTCAATAAAAGACTTGCTAAACGAGCCGGAAACGAAAAGTCTGGTTCCGAAACGGCTTCAGGTTCAGGAAACCGTAAGAAGATATCAGAACGTAGATAAAATACTGGCAGATGTAATCTCTAAAAAAGCACAGTTCAAAGAACTTCTGACAGAAAAATTGGACAAAGTGCTGGTTCACAAATTCTGGGGTTACGTAGTTTTTCTCGTGATCCTGTTAATTATTTTTCAAAGCGTTTTCTTCCTTGCAGAATATCCGATGAACTGGATCGACGACACCTTTTCATGGCTGGCTGCATTTACAGGGGAACATCTTCCGGAAGGGCCTATTAATTCACTGGTTTCAAGCGGAATTATCCCCGGAATCGGGGGGATTGTAGTATTTGCACCACAAATCGGTATTTTATTATATTTTTTATACTTACTGGAAGATTCAGGATATATGGCAAGGGTTGTATTCCTGATGGACAGGCTGCTGCGCCCTTTCGGACTGAACGGGAAAAGTATAGTTCCTCTCGTATCCGGAACCGCCTGTGCCATTCCTGCCGTCATCTCTACAAGAAATATTGAGAATGTAAAAGAAAGACTTTTAACCATCCTCGTTACTCCTTTCATGACCTGTTCTGCAAGGCTTCCGGTGTACAGTATTATTATCGGGCTTATTATTTCAGACGGATCATTCCTCGGAATTAAATATAAAGCGCTGGTATTGATGGGAATGTACCTTTTAGGATTCCTTGTGGCATTGTTTTCAGCATCTGTTCTTAAGAAATTTATCAAAAATAAAGAAAAGACTTATCTGGTAATGGATTTACCGACCTATAAAAAACCACTTTTCGGATACGACCTTAAAATGGTTCTGGGCAAAGTGTGGGAATTCGTTACAGGAGCAGGAAAGATCATTTTTATTGTAAGCATCATTGTATGGTTTTTAAGTTACTTCGGCCCAAAACAGAAGCCTGATCAGTTGGTGGCCACCAATGTAGAACTCGATCATTCCTATCTTGCTAAAATGGGCAAAGGAATTGAGCCGCTTATTGAACCTCTCGGTTACGACTGGAAGATGGGAGTGGGAATTCTGACCAGTTTTGTGGCAAGAGAAGTCTTCGTAGGAACAATGTCTACCCTGTACAGCCTGGAAGATGATGCGCCCGAAGTAAAAGTAATCGATAAAATGAGAAGAGACGTAAAACCGAATGGCGAGAAAGTGTTCAGCTTTGCCACAGGTATTTCCGTCCTTTTATTCTACGCATTTGCAATGCAGTGTGTTTCCACACTTGCAGTAGTCTACAGAGAAACCAAAAGCTGGAAATGGACCGGCTTTCAGGTGGCGATGATGACCGGTTTGGCATATTTTGTGTCGTTAATAGCCTATCAGATTTTAAAATAATGGATACCTCATTAATTTTTCAGTACATAATCATTATATTGATTGTTGCATTTGCCTGTTACTCTTTATTTAGAGTGCTCAGGAAAAATTTTGCACCTAAAAAATTCAGCTCCAAAAGAACCAGCTGCGACAAGGACTGCGGATGTTCCTGATTATATTTTTAAGTTTTTAATTGAAAAAATAGTAGTATTTTCATTTTTTGAAACTAAAACTATTTCAAATTGAAACTTAAATTATCAATTGCCTTATTATTTTTTCTTTTCACAGTTTTGGTAAAAGCCCAGGCAGATACCACCAAAATCAAATCTTATGCAGATCAGGTAATGGTCCGCGTTAACCTTGATACCAATATTGAGAATTATATTTTTACAGAAGGTCCCGAAGACAAGCCCCTCGAAACCATTTTTACAATCAATAATAAAATAAGGACCTCTTTTTCCATTGATTACAGAATTATAAGTGCCACCATTTCATTCACTCCGGGTTTTCTTCCGGGGAATAATGATGATCATCTTAAAGGGACCAGTTCTTACACAGATCTGAGATTCCGCTTTTTCCCGAAAAAATTTATCCAGACCGTTTATTACAAAAATGTAAAAGGATTTTATATGGAAAATATGAGCGATTTTTTCCCGGACTGGAAAGAAGGAAGAGATCCGTATCTTCAGTTTCCTGATCTGAGAGTGCAAAGCTTTGGTGGGTCTACGGCCTATGTCCTGAAAGATAATTTTTCCCTGAAAAGTATTTATACACAGGGGGAATGGCAGAAACAAAGTCGTGGAAGCTGGGTTCCCATTCTGGATTATGATCTTTCGGTATTCAGGGATATTTTAAACGGGCAGAAAAGTAAAGAAACCCAATACAGTTTCGGGGCCAGCATGGGCTACTTTTACAACTGGGTACCGGGAGCCCAAAAAAGGGTCAATATTGCACCCAATGTTTCTTTGGGACTTGGTGGGATGTTCTCCAGCAGCTGGGATATTCTTGAAAACGGGTCCAAGGCCAATAAAGTCAATACACAGTATTTAACCCTCCGGTTTGCGACAGGACTTCATATAGGATATAATACCGACAGGTTTCTGTTTGGAGGGAAATTCAATGTCACTGCATATACTTACAACGAAAAAGATAACCAGAATGTGCAGAATAATAATATATTCGGATTGCTTTACATAGGCTATCGTTTTCCTCCACCAAAAGTGGTAGAAAGAAATTATGACAAGCTTCAGAAAAAAATTCCCATCTTATAACTTATAAGGTCTTTTGAGTATCTTTGCCGGGAATACAACCAATTAAAATAATAATATCAGAATGTCATTAATTAAATCTATTTCAGGGATCAGAGGGACAATAGGAGGAAAAGTAAATGATAACTTGACCCCTTTGGATGTGGTGAAATTTGCTTCCGCATTCGGAACCTGGCTTCAGAATACACAAAATAAAAAGAATTTAACCCTGGTTATAGGAAGAGACGCCAGAATTTCAGGAGAAATGGTTTCTTCACTCGTTACAGCTACTTTACAGGGTCTGGGAATTAACGTAGTAGACCTTGGGCTTTCCACAACACCAACGGTGGAAATAATGGTTCCGGAGCTTAAGGCAGACGGAGGAATTATCCTGACAGCCTCTCACAACCCTAAACAATGGAATGCCCTTAAACTATTGAATGGTAAAGGTGAGTTCATCAGCGGGGAAAACGGTGCTGAGGTATTGGCTCTGGCAGAAAGCGAAGATTTCAATTATGCTGAAGTGGACGATCTTGGAAAGTACGAAACAAGAGAGGATGCATTTGATATTCATATCCAGCAGATCCTTGACTTACCGATGGTAGATGTTGAAGCCATTAAAGCTAAAAAATTCAAAATAGTTCTGGACGCCGTTAACTCTACAGGAGGAATAGCAATCCCAATGCTTCTGGATAAACTGGGCTGCGAAACAATAAAATTATACTGCGAACCCAACGGCCAGTTTCCACACAACCCTGAACCTTTGAAAGAACATTTAGGGGACATCTGTGAGCTTGTAAAAAAAGAAAATGCAGATTTAGGAATCGTTGTAGACCCGGATGTAGACAGGCTGGCATTAATTGATGAAAATGGAGAGATGTTCGGAGAAGAATACACCCTGGTTGCAGTAGCAGATTACTTATTAAAGCATAAAAAAGGAACGGCCATTTCCAATCTTTCTTCAAGCCGTGCCTTAAGGGATGTTGCAAGAAGCCATGATTCAGAATATTTTGCAAGTGCTGTGGGAGAAGTAAACGTTGTAAACCTGATGAAAGAGAAAAATGCAGTAATTGGTGGTGAAGGAAACGGAGGAATTATCTATCCTGATCTTCATTACGGAAGAGACTCTCTGGTAGGGGCTGCTTTGTTCTTAACCCATTTGGCCAAAGAAAACAAAACAGTATCCGAATTAAGAGCCGGATATCCGGAATATTTCATGGGTAAAAAGAAAATAGAATTAACGCCGGAGATCAATGTAGATGATATTTTGGCCAAAATGGAAAAAGAATACCAGAATGAAGAAGTTTCAACTGTAGATGGAGTGAAAATCGATTTCGAAAAGAACTGGGTTCACCTGAGAAAATCAAATACGGAACCGATCATCAGAATTTATACCGAGGCCCACTCACAGGAAGAAGCTGATAAACTGGGAGATGATATGATTGCTAAAATTAAAAGTTTAATCTAAAATAAAGCAGGAACGGAGCAGAAATGTTCCGTTCTTTTTCTTACAGATGTTTGAGCATATACAGAACAGGTTTCACTTCCCTAAAGGAAAATGGCGGAAATTTCTTAGCTGCTTTGAGCGCATGGAAGTTCCTGCCAGAACTTTGATTTTAAAGGAAAATGAAATTTCAGACAGTGCTTACTATATTGAAAAAGGAATTGCAAGGGCCTGGTACAACAATGACGGGAAAGATGTGACCTTTCAGTTCTTTATGGAAAATACCATGTTCTCATCCCTTGAGAGCTTCAGGAAAGGCTTCCCAAGCATGGTCTCCTTCGAAACCATAGAGCCCTGCATTTTATGGAAGATCAAAAAAGAAGATGCAGAAGCTATTTTAGCTGAGGTATATGAAGATCCCGAGCTGAGAACCCAATTCATGGATGCTCTTTTTGAAAGGATATTCGACTATATGAAGCATTTTTTCTCATTTATAAAGGATACCCCCAAACAGCGCTATCTCAGTCTTGCCAAAGAACGTCCGGAAATCATCAGAAGAATCCCGCAGCACTATATTGCTTCCTACCTGGGGATTACCACGGTACATCTTAGCCGTATCAAAAGCGCCATCTTAAAAGAGGATGCTTTAAAAAAATAACCAACAACTGATAACAAATGTTATTGCACTGCAGACTGTCCTCATCCTAATTTTGTATAAAAATTTAAATAATGAAAGCAGCAGTTGTATTTGAAAAAGGAAGTATTCCTCAATATGCAGATTTTCCGGATCCGGGAACACCTGGGGAAAATGAAGTGCAGGTATCAGTAAAAGCAGCATCGATCAAGAATCTTGACAGAGCTATTGCAGGCGGAAGCCATTATTCCGTCAGCAGCGAGAAACATCAGCCCAAAATTATAGGAACAGACGGAGCCGGGTACCTTGACAATGGGCAGAAAGTATATTTTTTCAGTAAGAAAGGAACCGCAGCCGGGAAGGTCAATGCTGAAAAAGGATTTATTATTCCCGTACCGGAAGAGCTGGACTTTATTACCGCCGCGGCATTGCCCAATGCAGTAATGGGATCGGCGATGGGGCTGAAGTTCAAAGCAGGGATGAAGCCTGGCGATACCGTTTTGATTAATGGAGCAACCGGGGTTACAGGAAAAATTGCAGTTCAGGTAGCCAAATTATATGGCGCCAAAAAAATTATTGCCACAGGCAGAAACGAAGAATCTTTACAGTTACTTCTTGCGTTGGGAGCAGATGAGGTAGTTTCTTTAAAACAATCCGATGAAGATTTTAAAGCAAAAATTAAAGAGATTCACAGCGAAACCCCTGTTGATATCATTTTGGACTACCTTTGGGGACATTCCGTAGAGATGATGCTGAATGCTTTGAAAGGAAACGGAACATTTTCTCACAAAACCAGATTGGTTTCTGTAGGAGGAATGAGCGCAGATATCATTCAGCTGTCTTCACAGATTCTGAGAGGAACAGATATTCAGATTTCAGGTTCCGGATTGGGAAGCTGGACAAAAGAAGAAACCCATCTGCTATTTACGGAAATCATCCCCGAAATGTTTCAGGCAGCAGTAGCCGGCAATATTAAAATAGATACACAAACAGCGGACATTAAAGACGTGGAAGCGCTCTGGAACACCGAAATTCCGGCTGGAAAAAGACTTGTTCTGACTATTTAACCACAATTTGAGTTTTTTATCCACAATCCTTTTATCTCTTTTCTTTTTTTACTATCTTTAATATAGAAATTTATGAAAAATTAATTCAAAAAAAAGTTGCAACTTTGCATAAACATTTGAATTTCAGTTTCAGAAGTTATTATTAATTAAAAAGTTTGCCGAGGTTTGTAATATATATATTCAGACATCTGGCCGACGAAGACGACACTATTGGAAGAGTATTTTGGAAATGAACTTGTAAAAAAGTTCGAGGAAATGATGGAAAACAATGATGAATTCTACTTCGATACCGAAGAGTTGGAAGATATCATTGTTTATTATTTGGAGCTGGGAGATTTTAACTACGCAGACAATGCTGTTAATTATGGCCTTAAGCTTCACCCGAATTCATTGGATATCAAGATCAAAAGACTTGAGATTCTTCTGGAATGGGAAGATTATAATACCGCAAAAGAACTTATAGACGAACTGAAAGGCTCATCTATGGAAAACACAGACTTTATGGTCTGCTACGCGAAGTATTATTCGAACCTGGGAAATCCCAGAAAAGCCATTGACATCTGCAAAAAAGCATTAGAACTGAAAGAAGAAGAGAACTTCCTTCACAACTTTATTGCAGACGAATATGTAAACTTGGGAGATCCTTTTAACGCTCTTAAGCATTACAGGAAAGCCCTAAAAGAAGATCCTACGGACGAGTATTCACTTGAAAACTGTATGATCTGCTTCAGCGACCTGAATAAGAGCGAGGAGGCTATTGCCTTTCTTAATGAATATTTAGATGAATTTGCCTATTCCGAGACCGCATGGTTTGAATACGGACAGTTTTACTTCAACAGAAAGAACTATGAGGAAGCCATCAAAGGATATGATTACCTGCTGGCGATCAATTCAAGTTCTGTAGGAGTATATGCCAATAAAGCGGCCTGTTATGAAGCTCTCGGGCAGTATCAGAAAGCCGTGGAAGTATATGAGGAGATGCTTGAGCTTGAATATACCAAAGCATTTACATTTTATAAGATAGGATTGTGCTACAAAGCACAGAAACAGTCCATAATGGCTCTTAATGCATTTCAGAAATCATTGAGAGAAGACCCTCAGTTTTATTTGTCCATGATGGAGCAGTCTTATCTTTATGAAGAAATGGGAGGTATGAAAGAAGCCCTTCATTTTGCAAAAGAAGCCACCCAGCTTAATGACAGCAACCTTGACTATCAGAAAAGACTGGCCTTCCTGTTCATCGATTCCGGAAAATTTGAAGAAAGCCTTAGCTGTCTTAAAAAGCTGGTAGATGCTGAACCTTCAAGATTTTATAACTGGTATGCCTATTCAGAAGTATTGATGCTTCTGGGAGAATATGAAGAGGCCGTGACTATTCTGGATAAAGCCATCAAGGTGCACGACAGGGCAGAACTTTATTACCAGCTCAGCAACTGCTATTTCAACTTGAGAAACCCGGAAAAAGGAGCAGAATCTCTTCAGAAAGCTTTAAACATTGATTCTTCGCTCGCCACGGATATGCAGAAAAAATATCCGTTCATTAAGGATGAGGTGAAAAAAGTCAAAGCGAAAGTGAAAAAGAAGAATTCTTAGGAATTTTTGAGGATGGAGATTACTTATAAAACAGATACCATACCTGATATCGAAGAAATCATAGACTTATATAATTTCTCCGGTTATTTTCCTATCAGTGATAAAGAAGATACTGAGAGAATACAAAAGATGCACAACAATGCAGATATTGTTGTTACAGCTTGGGATAGTGAACAATTAGTAGGGCTGGCAAGATCTCTTTCCGACTTTTGCTACTGCTGCTACCTTTCCGACCTTTGTGTAAGAAATGAATATAAAGGAAAAAGGATTGGAAAAGAATTGGTAAAAATTACAAAGAAAATAGCAGGTGATGAGTGTAAATTAATCCTACATTCATCACCGAATGCTATGGATTTCTATTCGCATATCGGGATGAAGCAAATAGATTCTGCTTTCATCATCCAAAGAGAAAAGTAATCCGACTGAAAAATACAGTTATTTTTTTATAACACCTGATTTTGATCTCAAAAAAATCAATCCACCGATAATAATCCCAGCCCCTATAAACTGTAAAAAACTCAGTTTTTCACCATCCAGAAAGCCCCAGATAATAGCAACAATTGGCATCAGCAATGTTACTGTTGAGGCAAACAATGGCGTAGATACTTTTAATAAACGGTAATTCAGCGTCATAGCCAGCCCTGTTCCAAAGATAGATAGTAAGCTTACAAACATCAGCCCCAGCATATTATCTTCATTAAAAGAGAAGGTTGAAAAGAACCCTGTGAATGTCAAAGCAATAAGGGAAGGGAAAAATAAAACAAATGAAAAAACAAATGCAGATAAAATGGTAGAGGAAACCTCCATCAGTTTAGATTTCACGGTTGTAGTACTCATCGCATAACATAAGGTGGCCAATAACAGCAGCAGTATAGGAATCAGTTTGAATTTTCCACCTTCTCCATCACCGCCAAAAGCCAGTAAACAGACTCCTGCAAAGCTTATTAATGTTCCTACAATCTGTTTCTTTGTTGTTTCGAACTTCCATACCAGTGCGCCCACAATAATGACAAAAATTGGCATCATAGAATTGATGATTCCCGCAATACTGCTGCTCACTTCCGTCTCTGCAATCGGGAACAGAAACATAGGAATAAAATTTCCTGTAAACGCAGCCAGAATAAGCCATTTCAAATGTTTTTTAGGAAACAGCTTATATTTCGAAATCGCAACAGGCATCAAAATAATACCGGCAATCAGCACCCTTAGCGCTCCCACCTGATAAGGACTGAAATGCTCAAGAGACTTTTTGATCAGAATAAAAGAAGATCCCCAGATCAGGGTTAATACAATCAGAAGGATCCATTTTTCTTTATTGGCGTTCATTGTTTTTGTGTAAGATTTTTAAAAATTCTTTTTTGGGAATCATTTTGGCGCCCAGACTTTCCAGGTGTTCGGTGTGGGATTGACAATCGATGAGATCTAAGTTGTTTTTGTTCCTTTCTACGAAGTGAATAAATCCGGCTTTAGAAGCATTGCTTACTTTGGCAAACATGCTTTCCCCACAGAAAACATTGCCAATCTGAAGACCGTAAAACCCGCCGACTAATTCTCCGTCCTGCCACACCTCAATGCTTTTGGCCAGGCCATATTCGTGAAGCTTGATAAAAGATTCCATCAGCTCATCCGAAAGCCATGTTCCCGTCTGTCCTTTTCTGCTGGCCTGCTGGCAATTCAGGATAACTTCCCTGAAACTTTTGTTTTCCGAAAAAGTAAAAATACCTCTGTTCAATATTTTCCGCATCGATTGGGATACTTTTATTTCATCAGGAAACAGGACAAACCTTGGGTCCGGACACCACCACAATATCTCTTCTCCCGGGTTATACCAGGGAAAAATTCCCAGCTGATAAGCAAACCAAATGCGTTCTATGGACAGATCGCCTCCAAAAGCAACCAAGCCCTCATGACCGTCATAAAGCTCAGGATCGGGGAATGAAATCTCGTTTTCGTCTAATCGGACCATTTTTTTGGAAAAAAAATCCCACTTGAGAAAGCAGGATTTATATTGGATCTTATTTTTTAATTAAAAAGGTAAATCGTCATCATCATCTCCAGCGAAAGGATTTTCATTGGATACCGGGGAAGCAGATTGAGACGGAGAAGCTTGTGTAGGTTCAGATCCGTTATCCATAACCTTTTCTACTCTCCATCCTGTAATAGAATTGAAATATTTAGTTTCACCCTGTGGAGAAACCCATTCTCTACCTCTGATGTTGATTCCCACCTTTACAGTCTCACCTTCTCTAAGGTTATCTAATAAACTGATCTTATCAGACAAAAATTCTATGTTTATCGGCTGTGGATACTGTTCCTGAGTCAAAATAACCATTTCTCTCTTTTGAAAGCCGCTTGCAAATGTCTGAGCATCAAAAAGTTTCTTTACCGTTCCTTGTAATTCCATATTGTAATTGTTAACGTTGTAAAAGTAAGAAAATGAAATGTAATAATAGAGGGGGCGGAAAAAAAATGTGTGAATTTTAATTTTTTTTTCTCAAAAGTTTGGAGAAAAAGGAAAAAGTCCTATATTTGCACTCACAAAAACGAAGCAAGCTCTTTAAAATAAACAAACCAGCGGATGTGGTGTAATTGGTAGCCACGCCAGACTTAGGATCTGGTGCCGTGAGGCGTGGGGGTTCGAGTCCCTTCATCCGCACTATGCGAAAATAGCTCAGCTGGTAGAGCACAACCTTGCCAAGGTTGGGGTCGCGGGTTCGAATCCCGTTTTTCGCTCCACACCATGCCCTGGTGGTGGAACTGGTAGACACGCAGGACTTAAAATCCTGTGTCCGTAAGGACGTACGGGTTCAAGTCCCGTCTGGGGTACTAAAACTCTCTGTTGATCTCAACGGAGAGTTTTTTAGTTTTAAAGGTTTGTAAATAGCTGTTTATTTATTCAGTTTTTGAACGTTTTTATATCTTTGGGTTCTTATTTAAAGCAAAATGTTTTATATTTGTAACCACAAAAAGAAGCAGGTTCTTATACAAAAGAAAAAACAACCAGCGGATGTGGTGTAATTGGTAGCCACGCCAGACTTAGGATCTGGTGCCGTGAGGCGTGGGGGTTCGAGTCCCTTCATCCGCACTATAAGAAAAACTCTCTATTGAATTTCAATGGAGAGTTTTTATTTTATAGAACTTCATACAAATCCTTCTCAGAATCAGATATGAAGCTCAAGAATAAGTAAAATTTCTCGAACACAATAATTTGCTAATTTAAAAGCTGAAATGAAATACTCGCTTAATCAGATCAATCGAAGATTGATTCCATCTTTGCATTCTTAAAGCTATCCGGCATTCCAATTTAAACTTTGCGTAAGAAAATGCAGCTTTGTTTAGACAGAAAACGATAAGATTAATATTTTTATTCAATCTGTACCCAAAATAATATTAACTTCTGTATCTGTATCCTTAAATGAATACCCCATAATTTTGTTATACTAAAACAGAATATTATGGAAACTATTATTCGTAACCATCAACAGCTTCAGTATGCCGAAGTTTATATTTCAGATATACCGTCTTTAAAAAATATTTTTCTGCAGGTACAGAATTCTTCTAAGCCCAGTAAGGAATTTGGTGTTCCTTTCCTTTTGGTGAAGAAGAATAGCCAGATATTAGGATTTGCAAGCCTTATTATTAATGGAAAAGGAGAGATTTCATTTACCATATATGGAAAAAATGAACTTTCAGATTCTGAAAAAAATAATTTCAATCTTCGTGCAGAACGATATTTTAAGCAGAATAATTCGGGGAATTTCAGGAATGCAGATCAGCTGAAAAGCAGTATCGAAAGAATGACAGGATGGCTGAACGTAGGATAAACCTGAAATGAATTTGTACATTTACTTAAAACTCAGGCTTTATGTCAAAAGATGTTCTCTATCTTAAAATAGCAAAATCGGTCACCGAACAGATCAAAAGTGATACGCTGCAGTTTGGGGACAGGCTGCCCTCACTCAGAAGTGCCCAGAAGCTTTATAATGTAAGTCTCAATACCGTCAAGCAGGCCTATATGGAGCTGGAAAGCCGTTCTTTAGTGGAATCCCGTCCCAAATATGGTTATTTTGTAAGCCAAACCTCCCAGAGAAAGCTGGCACTACCTTCTGTAGCCCCAATGAAAGAAGCAGAAAGGAAAAACTGTCCTGAAGATCTTATTGATAAGGTATTCGGAACCATCGACGGAACCGATGTTACCCAGTTTGCTTTAGGGATTCCGGGGAAAAGCTTCCTTCCTTTGGCGAAGCTGAAAAAATCTATGATTAATGTGATTAAAAGGAAGAATGATAGCGGGACAGATTATGAACCGGTACAGGGGAATGAGCATCTACGCAGGGAATCTGCCAAATGGGCTCTTGTTCTGGAAGGGAAAATCACAGAAGATGATTTGGTAATCACTTCAGGAGCGATGAATGCAGTATATACTTGTCTCATGGCAGTAACCAAGCCCGGAGATTCTGTTGCTGTGGAAAGTCCGGTTTATTTTGGAGTGCTCCAGGCCATCCAGCAGCTGGGACTGAAGGTGGTGGAAATTCCAACCCATCCTGTTTATGGAGTAGATCTGGATGCGTTGAAAAAAGTCTTACCTACGCTTTCCGCATGCTGCTTTGTGACGAATTTCAATAATCCGTTGGGCTTCCAGATGCCTGACGAGAACAAAAAAGAACTTGTAAGGCTTATCACGCAGTATAATGTTCCGCTGATTGAGGATGATATTTACGGAAATCTATATTTTGGAGCGGAAAGGCCAAAACCGTGTAAATTTTATGATGAAGCAGGACTTGTAATGTGGATAGGATCAGTTTCCAAAACCCTTGCTCCAGGTTACCGTGTTGGTTGGGTTGCTCCCGGTAAATTCAAAGAAAAAGTGATCCGCCAGAAACTGGTGCAGACTGTTTGCAGCCCTTCTATCTACCCGGATGTGATTGCAGATTTTCTTGAACATGGCCGTTATGACCATCACCTGAGAATGTTTAGAAAAAAGCTATATGCAAATTATCTTCAGATACAGAAATCAGTGGCAGAGTATTTTCCGGACAATACAAAGGTTTCGGAACCCAAAGGAGGCTTTATGCTATGGTTGGAGCTGGATAAGAGAATATGTACGGAAGACCTTTATGATGAAGCCATGAGCCAGAAAATAAACTTTGCCCCGGGAAGAATGTTTTCCCAATATAATCAATATCAAAACTGCATGCGCCTTAATTATGCCCTGGAATGGACAGACAGGGTGGAAAGCGACCTTGAAAAGCTGGCAAAAATGGTTAAAAAAAGAATTTAATTAAACCTTATAAAGATGAATGATATAAATAATGAAGTAAAAATTATAGCCTATGATCCTCAGTATAAAAATGCTTTCAAGACATTAAATGAAGAATGGATCAAAACCTTTTTCACAATGGAGGCAGGGGATTATAAACTTTTAGACAATCCTGAAGAGCATATTATTAACAAGGGTGGGCATATTGTTTTTGCTTTATTAAATAATAAACCGGTAGGTACCTGTGCGTTGGTAAAAATATCGGACCGTCCGCTTAGGTTTGAATTATCAAAGATGGCGGTAAGTCCTGAAGCACAGGGAAAGAAAATAGGCTACCTGGTGGGAAAGGCTTTAATAGAAAAAGCTAAAGAATTGGGAGCAGAAAGTATTTTCCTGGAAACCAACTCCATCCTGGTGCCCGCCATCAGGCTGTATGAGAAGCTTGGTTTTAAGCATATGCCTGTATCGGATTCTGCTTATGAGCGTTGCGATACCCAGATGCTTCTGGAATTCAACATTTAAATAAAAAAAGATATCGGAATGGAATAAAATGACCGCACCGGTATCTTTTTATTCATAATAGCAGTCCACCCCAGCCACCCTCATTCTTTTAGCCATTTCGCCTTTTTACCTTGCCCTTTAATTATTCTCCTTTTCTCCTATTCACTCTTTTTCCCTATTTTTGTGAAATTCCTTATTTCAATGAAAAAGATTATCCTCATCGAAGACGAAACCAGTGTTGTATCTTTTATAAAGAAAGGACTTCAGGAAAACGGCTACGAAGTTTCCGTTGCTTTTGACGGACGTACAGGTGTGCAACTGGTACAGGCAAACGATTTCGATATGGTCATTCTGGACATTATGCTTCCGGAAATGAACGGTCTGGACGTTTGCAAGGAAATCAGGAAAACCAACCAGCATGTTCCGATCCTGTTTTTAACAGCTTTGGGAACTTCCGAAAATATAGTGCTGGGTCTGGAAAGCGGAGGCGATGATTATCTTGTAAAACCATTCAAGTTCATTGAGCTGGTAGCCCGTGTAAAATCGCTGTTAAGAAGAAGCAATGGACTCAATTCTCAGGAAATTGCTGAACCTGAACCTGATAGCGAACATGTTTTCAGGTTTTCGGATCTGATCGTTAATGATTATACAAAGAAAGTGACCCGTGCCGGAGAAGAAATTTCTTTAACTTCTACAGAATATAAACTGCTGCTTTACTTCCTGAATAATCCCGAAAAAGTAATTTCAAGAGCTGAAATTCTAGATGCAGTCTGGGGGGTAAATTATGAACTGGGAACCAATGTGGTAGATGTTTATGTCAACTATTTAAGGAAGAAACTGGATAACCAGGATGATAATAAGCTGATCCACACTGTGATAGGAATGGGGTATGTGCTGAAAAAATCTTAATGAATGTCTAAGAAAGTTGTCACAAATCAGACCAAAACGATGGTACTCTTAATGTTGGTATTTACTGCCATCATTCTGTTGTTTAGTGGTTTGGTTTACTTTTCAATTGTCAACTTTTCGCACCAGAGATTTTACGAGCTGCTGAAAATCCGTACGGCAACCATTGTTCAGATCGAGAAAAGCAAAGATCACCTTGATCTTCCTGAAAATTATATCCTCAACAGCCTGAATGACGAAGAGCTTCCTATGGAAAGAGATTATGTTTTTGCAGTTCCCACGGATTCCAATTTCAGAAAAATTTCACAGGAAGTTCATATTCCCGATTATTTTTTCAAAAGTATCGTTAAAAAAGGGGAGGCCAATTATAATGATAAAGAGTTTTACTATATCGGGCAGACCTTCAGGTATGAGAACAAGGACTATATTGCCATTGCTTCTGCCAAAAACCATTATGTAATCTACTATCTTGGGTTTTTAAAAAGAACGCTGATCACCTGTATCGTCCTTTCGCTGTTTTTCAGCATGATCTTTTCTTTTTATTTGTCTAAAACCTTATTCAAACCTATCTTAAAGATTACCGGTAAAGTAAAAGAGATCAGTTCCGAAAACCTTCACCTCAGACTGGAGCCACAACCGGACAACAAAGAATTGAATGAGTTGGTAGATACCTTCAATGGAATGCTGAACCGTATAGAAACCTCATTTGAAACCCAAAACCACCTGATAGGAAACGTTTCCCATGAGCTTAGAACACCTCTTACCTCAATCATGGGCGAGGCAGATGTTGCCCTTTCTATCAGCAGAACCGCTGATGAATACAAGGAAACCTTAGAAATTATCCTTGACGAAGCAGAAAAACTGGATAAAAAGATCAAAGCATTATTAATGATTGCCCAGACCGGTTTCGATGGAAAGATCCAGAAAATGGACAAGGTAAGGATCGATCAGTTGCTTTGGGATGTAATCGAAACCCTTAGGAAAATTGATTCCAGAAACAATATCTATCTGGATATCAGCATGCTCCCTGATAATCCTAAAAAATTAAAAGTACAGGGAAATGAACAGCTGCTGCATCTTGCAGTTGCAAATATCATCAGTAACGGGTGTAAATATTCTAATTTCCAGCAGGTGAAGGTTTCGCTGGGCGCTACGGATACAGATGTTTATATCATTGTTAAAGATTTCGGGATCGGAATTCCGGAAGTTGAAATGAATAAAATCTATGACCCGTTCTTCAGAGCTTCCAATACCAAAAACTATGAAGGCTACGGAATAGGGCTTCCATTGGCCAGAAACATCGTAAGAATGCATCGGGGCGAGCTGGTCGTAAGTTCCCACGAAAACCAGGGAACCACTGTGCAGATGCGTTTTCCTAATTTTTATAGTACACGGCCGGAAGAAGTTTAAAAGATCTGCGAAATCTGCTTAATCAGCGAGAGTAAAATTATTCGGTTCTTTTGTTTGAATTAGCTGTACGGCTTTTTTAAATTACATGATTTATTCATATTAACTGCTGTTAACAATATTCTAATCTCATTCTAATCTCTTTAATCACATTTTAATTCCATTCCAAAAGGCTTCTAATCTTGCCGCTTTAGTTTTGTAACATCAAAATAAGATAACACAAACCTAAATCTAAAAGATATGACCAAAACCATTTTAATTGCCACGGATTACTCTCTTGAGTCACTGAACATATTAAAAAAAGTACTGAAAGAGAAAGAGGCATCGGAAGACCAGAATCAGTATAATATTCTTTTGGTTTCAGGATATGATCCGGGAGATTCTATCAGGGACCTTCTGTTCAATACAAAAAGCACCATTTTTAATAAAATCAGGCCGCAGGAATTCTGTGATGCCTATGGAATCATCAAAAACAAATATCCCCATCTGGTCAATAAGATCGTCTGCGATATTTTCACAGGAAGCTTTCAGAGAACATTCAACAATTATGTGAAAGCGGAAAATATTGAGGAAGCTTATTACTCCCCATCTATTAAGAGTAAAGGAAAAGGGAAATTTGATATTGCTCCTTATATCAGAAAATGCAAAGATATTAAGATTCAGGAAATTAAAGTTGAAATTCCTGAAAGACTCCCGGAAAGAGGAAAATTGGCTGAAATCTTTGTTGAGGCCTAAAAAAATAGATAAACACAATATTAAAAGAATAAAAAAATGTTAAGAAATTATAGTAACAGCCGAACGTTGGGAGACAATATCAGATTGGGGACGCTGACTGCATTTACTGCGGGTACTATAAATATTGCCTCTCTATTAATATTTCTCTCCTTCACGTCAAACGTAACGGGGCATTATGCCATCTTGGCTGCGGAAATTAGCAAAGGAAACTGGACGCAGGTAGCTGTGGTTGGAGCCTGGATCTTTCTGTTCTTCTTCGGAAGCTTTTTGTCCAACTTCATCGTCATCAACTTTAATAAGAAAAGTAAATATTTTGCCCATGCAATGCCGATCGTGTTGGAGATCATATGCTTACTTTTTGTGGGGATTTACGGCCAGTTTTATTACCAGAAAACACTGGAGGAAACAGAATATCTGGTTGCACTGATGCTTTTTGCAACAGGACTTCAGAACGGTCTTACGGCAAGTATCTCCAATTTCTCGGTGAAAACCACCCACCTTACAGGTACAACCACTGACCTTGGCATTCTGCTTTCTATGTTTACCCAGAAAAAGTACAGAAAAAATGGTGAGTTGATAGGAAGGGCGAAACTACTCATGAGTATTATGGTTGCCTATGTATTAGGAGCGGTATTCTCGGGACTTACCTATTATTATCTTGAATTCAGAGTCTTTTATGTGATCAGCCTTTGTCTTTTGATTGTCATCGGCTATGATGCCTATAAAATCCATATTAGACATTTCAATACCAAGTACCGTTACAGCAGGATTTATAAAAAACCCAATGTGCTTGCCTACTTATATGATAAAGTTCACGGGATCCCAAAAAGGAAAGAAAAAAGAACACTTGTCTTTGATGAATAAAATAAATAATATCAATATTATTTTTGTGTAAACTAGCTGTGAAGCACTCCTTTTCGATGGTAGAAAAGGGGTGTTTTTTTTCAGGAATTTCAGAGAAAGAGAATTTAAATTTTTCAACGCAAAGTTTTATTATTGAAACCGTTCATTTTAAGGCTGCAAAGAAGAGAATCAATCTTTGATTGATTCGATTAAGCGGATGCATTACCCCATAGCTTAATCAGTGGCGGAGCCACAGCCTTTGCTCTTCTCTAAATCATAAGTTCTCCAAATAAAACTTTGCGTTAAAAAATAAAGCCTTATTTACCCCATCATTTACCAACTTTTTTAAAACGATTGGAGCCATACGGGATAAGGAAATGTGATTAAAATGTTGATAATTAAATTTTAATTCACGGTTTTAATGTTTTAATTCCGGTTTCCATTGCCTATTTTTGTAAGTTGATTATACGTTTTATGTCAGATATTATTCAGCTTTTACCGGATCATGTAGCCAACCAAATTGCGGCAGGAGAAGTGGTGCAGAGGCCTGCATCCATTGTGAAGGAACTTTTGGAAAATGCGATTGATGCCGGTGCTTCCAAGATAGAATTGATTATCAGGGATGCCGGAAAAAACCTGATCCAGGTGGTGGATGACGGCAAAGGAATGTCTGAAACAGATGCCCGGATGGCATTTGAAAGACATGCTACGTCAAAGATCAAAGCAACAGAAGATATTTTCAAAATTGCCACAAAAGGATTTCGTGGTGAAGCCTTGGCTTCTATCGCTGCTGTTTCCCAGGTTGAACTGAGAACGAAGCAGAATGATGCCAAAATCGGAACCAATATCTACATTGAAGGCGGTGTATTTCAGTTTCAGGACCCGATACAGACTGCCGACGGATCCAATTTCCTGGTGAAAAATCTGTTTTACAATGTTCCGGCCAGAAGAAAATTCCTTAAAAATAATAATGTTGAATTCAGACATGTCATTGATGAATTTCAGCGTGTTGCGTTAGCTCATGAAAACCTGGAATTTTCCCTGTTTCATGATGATGAGGCTGTTTTCAGACTGAGAAAAGGGAGCCAGATGCAGCGTATTGTGGATGTTTTCGGACGTAAGTTACAGCCGCAGCTCATTCCTATTAAAGAAGATATCATCTGGTGTAAGCTTCACGGTTTCGTTGCAAAACCTGAAGGGGCCAAAAAATCCAGGGGAGAGCAGTTTCTTTTCGTAAACGGAAGGTATTTCAAAAGTCCGTATTTCAATAAAGCAGTGCAGGAAGCTTTCGAAGGATTGCTTCTGCCGGGTTATGTTCCTACATTTTTCCTTTATCTTGAATTAGATCCTGAAAAAATAGATGTGAATATCCACCCCCAGAAAACCGAAGTGAAATTTGAAGATGAGCACCTGATTTTCGCCCTTCTTCGTTCTACCATCAAAAGATCGCTTGGGATTTATAACGTTTCTCCAAGCCTTGATTTCGATAAAGATCCTGAAATGGATGCCATGATGAATAAACCTTTCCCAAGCAAAGGAAACGGCGGCGGGGGAGTCATCAGGATGCCGGAAATTATTGTTGATAAAGACTATAATCCATTTATTGAAGAAAGAAATGTACGTCCCGAAGAAATTCAGAATCTTACGGAAATGTATCATCAGAATATTAATATTACAGCAGAACCTTCCAAGATCAATTTATTTGAAGACGAAGATTTTGATGAGGACCTGATGAGGTTGCCCAATGGCTATTGGCTGTTCAATAAAGGCGACGTTACCCTGATGCTCGATCTTGGAAGAATGCACAGGCTTGTAGTTTCCGAAAATAATAAAACATCAAGGAAGCCCAATGTTAACCCAAACAGCCATACGTTGCTGTTTTCTTTAGAGTATCACATGAACGAAATAGAGAAAAATAAATACAATTCTTTCAAAAAATTTCTTCCTGAACTCGGGTTTGACATGAAAATTGCACATGAAAGCGTACTGAGAATAGATGCTCTTCCGGAAGGCTTGAAAGAAACCCAGGCGATGAAATTTCTGGAAAACCTTTTTGAGATCCTGGAGTATAAAACGGAAGAAGAATTTATGCAGTTCTATCTCAACCAGTGGAACAAAATGCAGTCTAAATCAAGATTTGATTTCATCTATAAAAAAGATGCGGAACAGATGATCAAAGATTTCACCGCTTTAGGCTTCCCGGAATTTTTACCGGATGGCAAAAGATGCTTTTATGAAGTTCCGTTTAATGACTTTAAAAACAAATTTTAAAAAATGTTCAACAATATACCGCCGATCACCAGAAACCTTATCATTATCAATGTAATAGTATTTGTTGCCTCTTATTTTTTAGGAAACAAGGCAATCGAATATCTTGCCGGGTTTTATCCTTTTTCGCCGTTTTTCCATTCATGGCAGGTCATTACACACATGTTTATGCATGGAAGTATTATGCATATTTTGTTTAATATGCTTACGTTATACAGTTTTGGGCCTATCCTGGAGCAGTCATTAGGTGAGAAAAAATACCTGATACTGTATTTCTTAAGTGGATTGGGTGCTTTTTTCCTTTTCAATTTATGGAATTTTATAGAAGTTCAGCAGTTTACCCATCAGTTACAACAGCTCGGGTTTAATGTTAATGCTTATTTATCTGGTGCCAATGTTGAGTTTACCGGAACAGCAGAATCTATTGCCACACAAAGAGGTTTGCTGGAGAACGTAAAGAATATTGTAACAACACCTATGGTTGGGGCTTCCGGAGCTATTTTTGGAGTTGTAGCTGCTTTTGCAACACTTTATCCGGATTCAAAGATCATGATGATGTTTATCCCTGTTCCTATGAAGGTAAAATATCTGATGCCTATCGTTATTTTGGTGTCTATATACCTGGGAGTTTCAGGAAACGGAGGAGGTATTGCCCATCTTGCCCACGTTGGAGGAGCATTAGTTGGCTGGATTCTTGCAAGGATCTGGAGAAAACATCTGTATAGATTCAATTAAAATTTTGTGAAAGTTTTCCGTCTTGTCGTATTAATTCTGCATGTAGGCCTCTTTTTCCTCTTGCTGGGCACTTTAATGAATGCATATGTTCCACCTAAAATATTTCCGTGGTTTAATCTGCTCTCCTTAGGGTTTCCCGTCTTTATTGTCATCTACATACTATTCACTGTTTTCTGGCTTTTCAGCTTGAAAAAGAGAACCTTTATATTTATGCTGGCCGGAATTATTTTTATGGTTCCTGTACAGAGATGGGTGAACTTTTCTTCCGGTGCAAAAGAAACAGCAGATCTGAAGATCGTTACTTTTAATGTTAAAGGCGGTTTAATGGGAGCTTCTGAAATCGAAAATTATCTTAAAAATGCCAATGCCGATGTGGTAATGCTCCAGGAAGCCGGCAAAAAAGTTTCCGTCCGGGGAATGGAAGAGGTTAATAAAAACGGAATTCTCAAAATCTTTTCAAAGTATAAAATTATAGATACGCAAGAACTCATTAAGAGTGATTATGATAGCAATAATGCATATGCTTCCCAGGCGGATATTGAAATCAGGGGAAAAGTATATCGTTTTATCAATATTTACCTGGAACCGTTCAAATTTGAAAAAGGAATGGTAAAAATGGACGGGGTAAAAGAAGAAGACGAGAAAAAGCTGAAAAATATTGTTAAAAGGCTTATTCCTGTTTTCAAAAAACATCAGGATCAGATACAAAGTATCAAAGAAGGAATTGAAAATTCACCTTATCCTGTTATTGTAACGGGAGACCTTAATTCCGTTCCCAATTCCTATGAATATTACCATCTGTCGGATGGGCTCCAGGATGCTTTTGTAAAAGCCGGGAAAGGGAGTGCAACAAGCTTCCACGATTATAAATTCCCCATCAGGATTGATTATATATTTACCTCAAAAACAATACAGCCGGTTAGCTATAAAGTGGACCGGAGCATAAAGCTTTCAGATCATTATCCTGTCATCGGCACGTTTTCAATAAGTAACTAATTATCATAAAATTAGTTAAAATATTTCTGCTTGGTAGGGTTTTTGATGAGTGGAATAGAAGTACCCTAGTCCGTATTCCATGAAGCTGAGTCAATTACTGCTATTTATACATATCGTTGTTGCCGTGCTGCTGCTATGCACGCTGGGTAATGCGTGGATACCACCTAATTTCTTAGGTGCCCTTAACCTGCTTTCTCTGGGCTTCCCATATCTTATTATCGTTTACGTTATACTCACTTTTGTCTGGGTAATCAAAAGAAAAAAAATAGCCATTGCTTTTGCACTTGGAGCACTTCTTTTTTATAATCCCGTAAGACGATGGGTTAATTTTTCTCCCAAAACAGAAAACTTAAAATCAATCAGAGATATTAAAGTTCTCACTTTTAATGTAAAATATGGTGATTTTGGCTGGGACAAAGTAAAAAAATACATTACAGACCAGAATGCAGATATCATTCTTGTTCAGGAAAAAGATACCAACCGCGCCATAAGAAAGGATATGATCAAATATCCGTCGGTGATTTTAAAAACCAAGCACAAAATTTTAAGACAGGAATCACTGATTGAAGATAAGGCAAGGGGGAATTCCTTCTATGCGGATATAGATATCAATGGAAAGATCATAAGAGTGGTCAATGTGTATCTGGAGCCATTCAGACTTCATAAATCGATGCTTCAATTTGACGGCTTTGCGAAAGAAGGAGGGAAAATTGCCACACTTCTTTCCCATATGACCCCTACTTTTAAGGCTCATGAAGATCAGATCAAAAAAATCAGAAAGGTGATCGATTTTTCACCTTATCCGGTAATCCTCGCAGGCGATTTTAATTCCGTACCTAATTCTTATGAATATTATAATCTTGGGAAAGACCTTCAAGATGCCTTCCTTACCGTAGGAAACGGAGCTTCCACCAGCTTTCATGATTATAAGGTTCCGTTGAGAATTGACTATATCTTTACCTCCAAATCCATTATTCCTTTAAGCTATAAAGTGGACCAATCTGTAAAATTATCGGATCATTATCCTGTAATTGCAGAATTTCTGCTAAATTAGTTCCATGAAAAATTTATTGTCTGTACTTTTTATGGTGTCCCTGTTATTGGCTGCCTGTTCAAAGAAAGAAACGCCCGGTTTCGCAAATGAACAGGAAATGAAGGTTCACTATGATACGGCAGCAATTGATTCATTTTCAGCAGGTGCTACATCAATAGATATTGTACGCCAGATCAGGATGTCTTCCCAGAAATACCAGGATTCCGTAAAAGAAGCTGTAAAACTTCAGAAAGAAGAACAGAAACTGAAAGAAGAGCTTGAAAAAGAAAACAAAAAGAAGCTGGAAGAGGAAAAGAAAAAATCAGAAGCAGAGAAAAAGCAGAAAAATTCTGATGCTGTGCCTGCTACCGGTGTAAAAACAGAATAAATTCAACAGAAAAACATTTTTAAAAAATATACAATATGAAAAAACAAATTTTCGCAGCAGCTGCCATAGCACTATTTGCTGTATCGTGCACAAAATCAACGACTAAAACAGAGCAAGTTGAAAATGCTGACGGATCATTAACAACTACTACCACTACAGTTTCGGAATCTCCAGCTGTATCTGTAGATACTGCTAAGATAGATAAAGCAAAAGAAGATGTAAAAGCAAAAGTTGACGCTGCAGGGAACAAAATAGATGATGCCGCACAGAAAACGAAAGAAGGTATTAATAAAGCAGGAAGCGATATTAAGGAAGGAGCCAATAAAGTAGGCAGTGATATTAAAAAAGGGGCTCAGGAGGTGAGCAAAGATGTTAAGGATGCTGCTGCAAAAGGAGCTTCAAAAGTAGAAGAAGGAGCCAAAAAACTGAAGGAAGATCTAAAGAAGTAATAAAATATTAAAATATAGAAAACGCAGCCGGAATTCCGGCTGCGTTTTTTTATGCGGTTCTTTGCTGGAAGCGGTTAATATGAAATTAGTTTTTTAGTCTCAAATACCTTCTATCTTCCAACTTCTGTCTCTCTTTCTGAGCCTGCCTTGTTAAGTTCAAGCAAAGGGTCTATATATTCCCGGTCATTGCTAAGTCTGGGAACTTTATTCTGGCCTCCGAGTTTACCTTTAGATTCCAGCCATTGATAAAATAAGCATGGTTTAGCAATATGTACGATAGGTCTTTTAAGGGTGAGGTTATTATACCTTTTAGCCTCATAATCAGAATTAATTGTTTTTAAATGATGGTCAAAGGCGTCGGTAAAACGTTCAAGGTCATCCGGGTACCGGCTGAATTCAAAAATCCATTCATGGGCTCCGCTTTCATTTTCTTTCATGAAAACAGGTGCTCCGGTAAAGTCAGTAATGCTGGCTCCTGTAACTTCACAAGCCTTGGAAAGGGCAGACTCTACGTTGGTAATCATAAGCTCTTCCCCAAATGCATTGATATAATGTTTGGTTCTTCCCGTAATTTTTATTCTGAAAGGATTGGTTGAGGTAAAGACAACGGTATCTCCGATCAGGTATCTCCATAATCCTCCGTTGGTGGTGATCACCATTGCATAGTTTTTTCCCACTTCAACATCTTCCAGGTTGACTACCTTCGGATTGGAAAAATGGAACTGATCCATCGGAATGAATTCATAAAAAATACCATAATCCAGCATCAGAAGCATTTCATCGCTATCCGAGCGGTCCTGTATTCCGAAAAAGCCTTCTGAAGCATTATAAATTTCGTAGTAATTGATCTTTTTTCCGATGATCTGCTTATATTGGTCCCTGTAGGGCTTAAAACTGATTCCACCGTGAAAAAAGACCTCTAAATTAGGCCAGAGCTCGGAAATACTTCCGCTTCCGGTTTCCTTTAGAACCCTTTGAAGAAGAACCATCATCCAGCTTGGTACTCCAAGGATACTTCCTACATCTTCATTCTTTACTTCCGAGGTGATGGCTTTAAGCTTGCTTTCCCATTCGGACATCAGGGAAACTTTTTTACTGGGGGTTGTGGTGATCTCTACCCAAAATGGAAGGTTGTCTATTAAAATCGCCGAAAGATCACCGAATTTGGTGTTAAAATCTGCGTGAAGTTCAGAGCTTCCCCCCAGACGCAGGTTTTTATTCGTGAATAGCTGATTATCCGGATGATTGTTGGCGTAAATGGAAACCATATCCTTTCCGGCCTTCATGTGGCAGTATTCAAGGCTTTCCGTAGATATCGGGATGAATTTGCTTTTCGCATTCGTGGTTCCCGATGATTTCGCAAAATGCTTGATGTAGCCGGGCCAGCTTATATCTTTGTGACCCTGTCTGGCTTTTTCAATAAAAGGTTCAAAATCTTCATAAGTAACGATCGGGACCTTGTTTTTAAAGTCCTGGTAACTGGAGATGGAATTAAAACCGTATGCCTTGCCGTATTCAGTATCTTCAGCATGAAAAAGCTGCGAAAAGAGTATACCTTTCTGGGTTTCAATGGGATGATCCATGAAATTCTGAATCTGATCTATCCTTTGACGGATAAACCAGTTGACGACAGTATTGAAAAGTGCCTTTGTTGCCATTCCAACAAATATAATAATATTTGGATTTTCAGAGAATTTTTATCGTGTTAAATAAAAAAACCGCTACAAATTATGTAACGGTTTTATATTTAGACTTATTGTTTCTTAACAATACTCATCAAAGGCAGCCTGAAGATTGGCTGCAATAGCTCCTGCAGGATTTCCTTCAATATGATGTCTTTCAAGCATGTGAACCAGTTCTCCGTCCTTAAAAAGAGCTACACAAGGTGAGCTTGGCGGGAATGGAGCCAGGTGTTTTCTTGCTTCTGCTACAGCTTCTGTATCGAATCCTGCAAAAACAGTTGTTAAATGATCAGGCTTCTTATCTCCTGTAAGAGAATATACAACTCCGGGTCTTGCTGCTCCTGCTGCACATCCGCATACAGAATTAATAACCAGCAGGGTAGTTCCTGGCTGCTTTAAAGCCTCTTCTACCTGTGCAGGAGTTGTTAAATCTTCGAAACCTTTATCTGTAAGTTCTGCCTTCATAGGCATTACCAAATCTGTTGGATACATATATTTTGTTTTTATCACTACAAAGTTAAACAATTCTTTGCGTTTCGTCAATATATAAAAACTATCAACGCTTTAGTCATAAAAAATTAATGCAATATTAATATTTCAATAATATCATAAAAAACATGAAATAAAACCATGAATAATGATAAATATTTATTAAATTTGAAATGATTCTAAAACAACTGACCATGAAAAAAACATTTACCGCTTTCCCTCGAGCATTCAAATTATTTAACACAACCTGATTTTCAGTAGTTAAAGCAGATGCTCTCATTCAGTTTTAAATAATGATAACTGAATTAATAATTATGAATATCCAAAAAATGAATCCGGGAACGCCAGCGTTCCCGGATTCTTTAATCAAATCGATATGCAAAGGTTGGATATCCTTGGTTGTTTTGAGATGCGTGTTACGAGATACAAATTTTAAAATAACCTGAAGCTCGAAACCCGGAACTCTAAGAAAGAAGCTTTTTAGCCATTTCGGAAATACTTTTCCCGTCTGACTTTCCTGCTAATGCTTTTGAAGCGGCTCCCATTACCTTTCCCAGGTCTTTGGCAGACTCAGCTCCGGTCTGAGAAATAATATTCCTGATTTCTGCTTCCAGTTCTTCCGGACTAAGCTGTTTTGGTAAGAATTTCTCAATCACTTTCATTTGAGCTTCCTCCACTTCGGCAAGGTCATTTCTTCCCTGTGCTGAAAACTGTTCGAAAGAATCTTTACGCTGTTTGATCATTCTCTGCAGAATGGCAATTTCCTGCTCAGGAGAAACTTCAGTGCCTCTTGCTTCAGTCTGTAGAAGTAAAATTTGCGCTTTTACAGCTCTCAGGGAGTCCAGAGCAACTCTGTCCTTCTCTCTCATCGCTGTTTTAATGGCTTCGCTTATAGTATTTTCTAAACTCATTTTTTCTTGCTTTAAGCTTTAGGCAATAAGCAGTATGCTTTAAACTGGCTTCGGCCTGTAGCTTACTGCTTATTGCTTATAGCAATTTAGTCAACGTCTTTATTTAAAAATCTGTTTTCTCTCACCTGCATAGACCCATTGTTGTCAGACAGATAGGTGTTGATGTTCTGATCTGATGCGTTGGTTCCGTCAATAGAGATATTCTTTCTTTTAAAAGCCGGTACGGACTCGAACTCACTTGTGCTGTCAAAGCTTTGATAGCGTGAATTGAACTCTTTTAATTTATTTCTTCTCTCCAGAATTCTTTCCTGATCCACTGCCTTATTCACAAACGTGAATTCAGATTCTGCAGGTTTTGGAGCTTCAGTCTCTGTTTTTTCTTCAAAAGCCGGTTTTGTTTCAGCTTTTGGCTCTTCCTGTCTTGTGTGGAAGATGGCTTCAGCTGCCTGAACCGGAATTTCAGTTACCGCCGCTGATGCTGTAAGCTCTGCCTTTGGCTGGCCGTAATCTGTTTTAGGCTCGTTGGATGATGGCTGATTATTCACAAAGAAACTGAATTCAACCGGCTTTTCGTCTGAAAAAGCACGGGTTGCCGGTGTAGACGGAGTTTCATCTTTTTTGGCATCAAAATCAAATTTAAAAGATTCGATTTCCAGATCATTAGGATCTTCTCCTTCGTCATCGTAAGAGAAAAGGCTGTAAGATTCTTCCTGCTGTTCTTCCTCATTTCTCCAGCTGTTGGCAGGATTGCTCTGTACATCCTCCTCTTTATCAAAGAATTTTATTTCTGTTTTGATTTCTTCTTCCTCAATAATCATTCTTTTTTCAGAAGACTTCAGCCCAAACTGAGGGATATCACTGTCTTCATCATCCAGCCTGAAGGTATGTTTTCCTCCGAAATCACGCGGTGTTTCAGAAGTGGTTTCCCTTTCTTCTCTGGTTTTAAAAGGCGACGCTTTTGGAGCTTCAAGACTATCGTTAAGACTGATTCTGATTTTTTCTGTAGGACCTGCAAATTTTTTGCTGTCATTTGAAAAACCAGTAGCAATCACAAGAACGCTTACAGAATCTCCCAATTCTTCATCAGCACCTACCCCGAAGATAATATCAGCCGTATTTCCAGCTTCTTTCTGGATATGGTCCATAATTACCCCGATCTCATCCATGGTCACTTCTTCAGCACCACTTCTGATCAATAGAAGAACGTTTTTAGCACCTGTGATCTTGTTGTCATTCAACAACGGAGAGTCAAGGGCTTTTTTAACGGCTTCTTCTGCTTTGTTTTCACCCGAAGCAATTCCGGTAGACATCAAGGCAGTCCCTGAATTCTGAAGTACGGATTTAGCATCTCTAAAGTCAATGTTTACATCAAAGTAACCTGTAATAACTTCTGCCATCCCTTTTGCGGCATTGGTTAAAACTTCATCGGCTTTCGAGAATCCCTGCTTGAATCCAAGGTTTCCGAACTGCTGTCTTAATTTATCATTATTGATCACAATAAGTGAATCAACATTATTTCTTAGTTTTTCAAGACCATTTTCTGCCTGCTCAAGTCTTCTTTTCCCTTCAAAGCTGAAAGGAACGGTAACGATACCTACAGTAAGGATGCCCATGTCTTTGGCTACTTTGGCAATAACAGGAGCTGCCCCGGTACCTGTACCACCACCCATTCCGGCAGTGATGAACACCATTTTAGTATTCTGGCCCATTGCTGCTTTGATCTCTTCGATACTTTCGATAGCCGATTTTTCTCCTACTTCAGGATCTGCTCCCGCACCAAGACCTTCTGTGATGGTTGTTCCCAGCTGTACTTTATTGGCAACAGGGTTGTTATCCAAGGTTTGGGCATCGGTATTACAGATTACGAAATCTACCCCGTAAATACCTTTCTCGTACATGTGTTTCAGAGCGTTGTTTCCACCGCCACCTACACCGATTACTTTTATAATGGATGAATTTCCTTTTGGCAAATCAAATGAAAATCCTTGTGTATCTATGTTTTCCATAACTATGCTTTTTATAATTGATAATTGATAAATAATAATTGATAAGGTAACATTATTTATCAATTATCATTCATCGTTTATGCTTTACTCTACTTCTTCAAAGAATTTTTTAACTTTTTCCATCAGCGATTGCCCGAAAGTCAGTTTAGCTCTTCTGTTTTCCTGTTGTTCGCTGGCAATGGTTTGCTCCTGAACCACAGCTGCCGGCTGAACGGACTGAACTGTTTCTGTCTGTGTTACAGTAGCTTCTGCTTTGGCCGGTTGCTCTTCAACAGCCTCTTCTGCCTCAGCTCCCTGCTTTTTGTCACGGATCTTTAAACTCTCCATCAGCAAGCCGATTGATGTAGCAAATTCCGGGCCTTTCAGGTACTGGTTTTTATCGTTGGCGATATATTCGTTGGCAAAACCGATTCTGCTGTCAAAACCTGTTGTATAATTGGCCAGCTGACGAAGATGCTTCAGGTTGGATCCGCCTCCTGTAAGGACAATCCCTGCGATCAGCTTTTTCTTTTGTTCGAATGCTCCGTAAGCTTTTAATTCTGTATTCACCATTTCCAGGATTTCCTCTACTCTGGCATTGATAATCTGTGCCAGGGTTTTAAGGGAAATTTCCTTGTCCGGTCTTCCGTGAAGTCCGGGAATGGTAACAAATGTACTGTCTTTTTCCAGTTCCGGAACTGCAGAACCGAATTTTACTTTCAGCTGTTCTGCATGCTTTTCAATAATTGAGCAGCCTTCTTTGATATCTTCCGTAATGATCCCGCCTCCGTAAGGAATGACGCAGGTATGACGGATGATATTGTCTTTGAAGATCGCAATATCTGTAGTACCGCCGCCTATGTCTACAATAGCAACGCCGGCTTCTTTTTCTTCTTTGGTTAAAACAGCTTCTGAAGATGCCAGAGGTTCCAGGGTAAGGGCTTCCATTTCTAGGCCGGCCTCTCTTACACATCTTGCGATGTTTCTGATGCTGCCCATTTGTCCTACCACCACATGGAAATTGGCCTCCAGACGTTTACCGTGCATTCCTACAGGCTCCTGAATTTCACCTTCGGAATCCACTTTATATTCCTGGGGAAGAACATGGATAATTTCTTCTCCCGGAAGCATGACCAGCTTTTTTACCTGATCTTTAAGTGCCTCGATGTCGTCGTCTGTAATAAATTTGTCCGGATGCTCACGCATGATATAGTCCGAGTGCTGAAGAGAACGGATATGTTTTCCTGCAATACCTACTGTAACTTTACGGATAGGAACTCCTGCGCTGGACTGTGCTTCAGAAACGGCAGCCTTGATGGAGTTGATGGTTTGTGAGATATTATTCACAATTCCTTTATGAACTCCAAGACTTTTGGCCTTTCCAACGCCGAGAACTTCTATCTTCCCGTGTGCATTCCTCCTTCCGACAATCGCAACAATCTTTGTTGTTCCGATGTCCAGACCTACTGAATACTCTTGATTTTCCATTTTATGTCGATTTGATTTTTTTCTACTTTTTCTTACACTTGGTTTTATCCAATTTTATACTTATTTGTCCATCCGGACTTTTTTCTATTCTATTTTTACTTTTGCTTTCGGCTTTGTTGCGGCCGGCTTTTTCTCTGCCTTTTTGGTTTCCTTTGGTTGTGTTGTCGTTTTGGGTTTTATTTTTTCCTTCGGTTTTACTGAAGTTGTTTTTGTTTTTTTAGCCTCGGCAGTTTTGGGCAGTACTTCCGGTTTTTTTACGGCTGCAAGAACCGGAGCATTAGCCAGCTCTTTGTTTCCTGCTTTCAGAATACTGTCGTTTTCTTTGAAATATGGATTTAAAGTGGTTACGATCTGGTTCTGATATTTTACAGACACCATACTGTACTTTTGCGGATCCTGGAATACAAGGTATTTTTCCACAAAGGTTTTTAAGCCTTTCACTTTAAACTCAATATTATCCAGATCTCCTATTTCTACTTTATAATTTCCATCGCTGGTCAGAAGATTATAATCGTCTTTGCTTTTTGAAATCCCGATAAAGAATTTTTTGCTGAACTCATCTTTATCAATCTTTTCAACCAGCTCAGCCAGCTTTTTGTACTCATCGGGCTTCACATTTCCGGTTACCAGCATACAAGGATGAGAATAGGTTTTTGAAATAGGAAACTCGATCCCTTTTTCATCTACATAAAAATCCCTTCCTTCTTTATTCAGCCTGAAAACAGGCACTCTCTGCTTGATATCCAGATACAGCTTCCCGTTCAGGTTTAAGTAGACATTGGCACTGTCTACTGCAGGAAGGGCATTGATCTTTTTTTCAAGCACCGGAATATTCAGGTCCCCGACTTTTCCTGAAGGGTTTTCTTTTTTTACAATTTCCCGGATATCTTTTTCATCAATGAAGTATACGGGTGTTTTTTCATTCATTTTTACAGAAATCTTGTTGTCCGTAATCTTCTGGCCGCTGAATCTCTTCAATGAGAAACTCAGCAGTAATCCAAGGATGATCACTGTGACAGCAATTTTTAATATTCTGTATTTATTTTTCATTCTTTATTGTATTCATGTATTGATGTACAATGTATTCATGATTTTTTGTGTTTGTCATGTCATGAATACTTAAATACATTACTACTTTTTACATTTTCTCAATCCATTCACAAATAGGGTCGTACAGGGTATCGATGTTTCCTGCGCCTACGGTGAGGAGGATGTCAAAATCTTTTTCTTTTATTTTTTCGAAAGCACCGGATAAATCCGATTTTTCTTTTTTATTTAAGTTCACTTTTTCCAATAACCAGCCAGAGGTTATTCCTTCAAAGTTTTCCTGAAGTTCTCTTGCAGGATATATATCGAGAAGAATCAGCTCGTCTGCTTTGCTCAAACTTTCAGCAAAACCATCAGCAAAATCTCTTGTTCTGCTGAAAAGATGGGGCTGGAAAACAACCAAAAGTTTTTTATCCGGGTAAAAGGTTTTGATGGAGCTTACTACCGCATTGATTTCTGTAGGGTGGTGGGCATAATCATCAATGTAAATTTTACCGTTCTGATAAATATGTTTGGTATATCTTCTTTTAATTCCTTTAAAGTTGGCAATAGCCTTTTTCAGGGTTTCAAAATCTACACCTAAATTGTGAAGGATAGCTAATGCTGCCGTGGCATTTTCCACGTTATGGATTCCCGGAATTTCCCACACAAAATCTTTTACGGTTTCTACCGGAGTATGGAAATCAAAATAAATTTTATCGTGATCCATACGCAGGTTATCCGAATAGTAATCTGCTACTTCGTTTACGGCATAGGTTTTATGGTCTCTGCCAATATCCAGACCTTTTCTTACAAATAACTGTTTGTCATCTGGAACCAGAGCAGCAAATTGTTTGAAGCCTTCTTCAATATGGCTTTTGTCACCATAAATATCCAGATGGTCCGCATCGGTAGAAGTTACTACTGCCCAATCAGGGGAAAGGTTTAGAAAGCTTCTGTCGTACTCATCTGCCTCCACAACGGAATATTTTGTCCCGTTATACAGGAAGTTGGATCTGAAATTCTCAGAAATACCACCTAAAAAGCATGAAAACGGAAGATTTGCCTCTTTACAAAGGTGTGAAACCAATGTGGAAGTGGTTGTCTTTCCGTGGGTTCCTGCTACGGCAATACAGTCTGTGTTTTCGGTGATTAAACCAAGAACTTTGGCCCGCTTTAAAATTTCAAACTGATTTTGATTAAAGTAATCCAGAATTCCTAAAGTTTTAATAGCGGGAGTATAGATTACCAGAGTGTCTTCTTTTTGAAGGCGGATTATTCTTTCATCAATGAGATCTTCGAAAACAATATCAATTCCTTCTTTCATCAACTGTTCTGTAAGCTTGGTATTGGTTTTATCATAACCCAGCACTTTTTTACCGGAAGCATTGAAATAGCGTGCCAAAGCACTCATCCCGATACCTCCGATGCCTACAAAGTAATAATTTTGATATGTTTCTAAAATCTTCATTCTTTTTGTATTAATGTATTTTGTAAAATGTATTCATGTATGCTTTACCATTAATACATTTTACATTGTACTTTTTACGGTTTTAAATATCTCATCCACAATCTCTTTTGCTGCATTGGGCTTGGCAAAATATTCCAGGTTTTGAGACATTTCTTTTCTTACACTTTCACTGCTGCAGATTTCTTCCAGCGTATTCCAGAATTTTTCCTGCATTTCAGAGTCTTTTACCATTCGGGCTGCATTTTTTTCAACCAGGTTCATGGCATTTTTAGTCTGATGATCTTCCGCTGCAAAGGGGAAAGGGACCAGAAGAACCGGCTTTCTAGCTACTGCCAGCTCTGAAATGGCAATGGCTCCGGCCCTTGAAACAATAATATCAGCTGCAGAATAGGCCAGTTCCATGTCTTTGATGAATTCCTTCAACTGGATTTGGGACCCGAGATCCGAGATCCGGGATTCATTGCTCAATTCTTTATAATCAAGCTTTCCTGTTTGCCAGATTAACTGATAGCCTTTTTCTTTTAGTTTTTCAAGATTATTTTTCCATCCGTTATTTAATGTTCTTGAACCTAAAGAACCACCAACTGAGAGGATGGTAAGTTTGTCTTTATCCAGTCCCATTTTTTCTTTTGCCTGAGCGGTCTCCTGCATTCCCGAAACGATATTTTCGCGAATAGGGTTACCCAGGAATTTTATTTTTTCGGAAGGGAAGCCTTCTACTTTCGGATAAGCCGTGAAAACGGCCTTCGCTTTTTTGCTCAGAATTTTATTGGTAACCCCTGCATGAGCGTTCTGCTCCTGAATGAAAATCGGAATTCCCAATTTACTTGCTTCATATAAAGCAGGGCCGCTTGCAAAACCTCCTGTTCCTACCGCAAAATCCGGAGCGAAATTTTTAATAATTCTTTTGGATTTGGATAAGCTTTTCAAAATTTTGAAAGGCAAACCTAAATTGGATAAAATATTTCCCCTATCAATTCCGGCGATATCAATGCCTTCAATTTTATAGCCGGCCTGTGGAACTTTTTCCATTTCCATTTTCCCGTTGGCTCCTATGAACAAAAATTCTGTATCCGGAAATCTTTTTCTGATCTCATCTGCAATGGCAATAGCCGGGAAGATGTGTCCTCCTGTTCCACCGCCGGATAATATTACTTTCAGTTTTTTGTTCATTTTTATTTTGTTACTGATGATACCTAAGCGATATCATTAATTTCTGCTACACTTTGTTTTTTGCCCATTCCTTCTTCATCATAGATCTGGATTCTTGAGCTTATATTTAAAATAATTCCAAGCTGGAGATAGGTAACCAGCATGGAGGTTCCTCCATAGCTTATCAGCGGCAATGGCTGTCCTGTTACCGGGATCAGATTGATGGCTACAGCAATATTCACAGCAAGCTGGACAAAAATCATCACCCCGAGGCTGAGCACGAGCAGGGAGCCGAAAAAGGCGGGCATTTTGCTTGCGATCATTACAATCCGGATCATCATGATGAGATAAAGACAGATAAGGAAGGCTGCCCCGATTAGTCCATATTCTTCTACGATTACGGCAAAAATAAAGTCGGAGGCGGACTGTGGAAGCATTTGCTTCAACGCGCTTTTCCCTGGTCCCATTCCTGTAATTCCGCCATGCACGATGGCTGCTTTGGCCTGCATGACCTGATAGTTTTTTGCTTTTACACTTTCATCATCCACATCAGCTGTTTTTGCTTTACTGGAGGTAAATGTTTCGATACGGCTCATCCAGGTATGCACACGGTTTCCGCCGATGAGGTTAGTGTTTAAAGCAATAATCAGAAATAGGATAATGGCTATAAAGGATGAAGAGATAAATCCTGCAATATATTTCCAGTGAAGCTGTCCGATAATCAGGACAATTACAGAAACCATCAGAATCATTAATGCTGTGGAACCATTATCTTTTGCAACGAGTACAAAAACCAACAGGATAGGTCCGAAAATATACATAATGTTTTCTATCGGAAGTCTTTCCCGTGTTATTTTTTTGGTCAGATACCTGCAGAGGTAAATGATCAGCATAAGGAAGGCGAATGATGAAGGCTGGAATGAAATGGGGGTTCCGGGAATTTTCAGCCATCTCGAAGCGCTGGCTCCATCAATGGTCTGGCCCGTAAACATGGTGACGATAAGCAAAACAATCATGAGCCCAAGCAGGATGCTGCTGAGCTTTCCGATATACTCATATTTTATCATTCCAACGACTCTCATGATCACCAGACCTAAGACTACAAAGAACATATGTTTGATCACGTGACCTGTTGTGGTCCCGTTATTAACAATGTATTCAAGATTTGAACTTGCAGAGTATACCGGGAAAATAGAGAAAATGGAGATCACAAGGATGACCATCCAAAGTACTTTATCGCCCTTTAGCAATTCAATTCTGTTTTCTGTGTTCTGTTCGTCCATATTTTTTTGTATTCAGGTATTGATGTAAAATGTATTCATGAGTTTAGAATCATTAATACATCAATACCTTCATACTTTTTACATTTACTTTAATACTTGTTCTTTAAACTGTTTTCCTCTGTCTTCATAGCTTTTGAAAAGGTCGAAACTTGCACAGCATGGTGAAAGCAAAACAGTATCACCGCTTTTTGCCAGTGATTTTGATATTTTTACGGCTTCTTCCATGCTTGACGTGTCATAAATAAATTCTTTTTTGTCCTTAAAGAAGTCTATAATCTTCGTATTGTCTATTCCTAAGCAGACAATTGCCTTTACTTTTCTTTTAACAAGGTCCTCAATTTCTGTATAATCGTTTCCTTTGTCCAGGCCTCCAACGATCCATATTGTTGGGGTTTTCATACTTTCCAGGGCGTAATAGGTGGCATTGACATTCGTTGCCTTACTGTCGTTGATGTATTTTACACCGTTGGTTTCCGTTACAAATTCCAGCCTGTGCTCTACCGCCTGGAAGGTCATCAGAGAGTTCCTGATGCTTTCATTGTTGATTTCCAATATTTTACCGGCTATTGAAGCGGCTAAGCTATTGGCTACATTATGATTTCCAAGAAGGGAAAGCTTGTCAATTTTCATTGAGAACTCGTCCTTCATTTTTACCACGATCTCATCATTATTGATAAAACCACCCTCAGGTAATTTCTCTTTTGTGGAAAAAGGGATCATTTTGGCCTTTATTTCCAGTTTTTCAAGGATGTTTTTGCTCATTTCATCATCTTTATTGTAGATGAAGAAATTATCATTTTCCTGGTTTTCCGCAATTCTGAATTTGGCTAAAGCATATTCTTCATAATTGTAGTTGTACTGGTCCAAATGGTCCTGCGACAGATTAAGCAGCAGGGAAATATAAGGCCTGAAGTTCTGAATATCATCCAGCTGGAAAGAGCTTACTTCCAGGACGTAATATTCATGGTTTTCATCAGCCACCTGTTTGGCAAAGCTGTATCCTATGTTTCCTCCTAATCCTACATTCAGTCCATCATTTTTCAGGATGTAGTAGATCAGGGAAGTTGTGGTTGTTTTTCCGTTGCTTCCGGTGATGGCGATGATCTTTGCATCGGTAAATTCTGATGCAAATTCAATTTCAGAGGAAAGTCGTATTCCTTTTTCATGAATTTTATGAACAATCTCTGCTTTTTTTGGTATCCCCGGGCTTTTTACAATCCAGTCGGCATTTAAAATTCTTTCTTCGTTGTGGTTTTCTTCTTCAAATTCAATTTCATTTTCGGTTAAAAACTGCTTATAGTTATCCTTAATAGCTCCTTTGTCTGAAATAAAAACTTCCAGACCTTGTTTTTTTGCTAAATAAGCAGCTCCGCATCCGCTCTCTCCACCTCCTAAAACAACTATTTTCATATTTATTCTTTTGTAAAATGTATAATGTAGCAGGTATTAATGTGATTTGGTTTTTGTTTAATACTCTACTTACACAAAAGTTTTTATCTCATTTTTAATGTGATCAGGCATACAATAGCCAGCATTACCCCGATGATGATCATTCTGTTCACGATCTTACTCTCATGGAAACCTCCTTTCTGATAGTGGTGGTGTAATGGTGACATTCTAAAAAATCTATTATTCTGAGCATATTCCAGCCCATATTTTCTTTTTCTGTATTTGAAAATAACAACCTGTAGCATAACAGATATGTTTTCAATCAGGAAGATTCCGCATAAAACAGGAATCAAAAGTTCTTTTCTTAAAATGATGGCTAAAACGGCAATCACCCCTCCAAGCATTAAACTTCCCGTATCTCCCATGAAAACCTGTGCCGGATAGGTATTGTACCAGAAGAAACCAATGACGGCACCCACCATAGCGACTGCAAAGATGGTCGTTTCCCCCATATTCGGCAGGAACATGATATTGAGGTAGTCTGCAAAGATGATGTTCCCAGAAAGGTAGGCAAACAAGGCAAGGGTAAGCAGTATGACTGCGCTGGTTCCTGCGGCAAGCCCATCAATTCCGTCTGTAATATTGGCTCCGTTTGATACGGCTGTTACGATGAAAATAACGATGGGTATAAAGACAATCCATGCCCATTCGTGGGCATCTTTATCATTCATCCAAAACAGAATTCCACTGTAGTCGAATTCATTGTTCTTTGCAAATGGTACGGTAGAAACGGTAATTTTTTCTGTAGGCATGAAATTCTGCTCCACATTGTTCCTGTTCACTACTTTTGCATCTGCATATTTTCTTTTAACAGTAATATCAGGGTGGAAATACATTGTAACTCCGACAATTAGCCCTAATCCGACCTGGCCAACAATTTTAAATTTTCCGCTCAGACCGTCTTTATTTTTTTTAATTTTCTTTAAATAATCATCCAGGAAACCGATGGCACCCATCCATAACATGGAAACCAGCAGCAATACAATGTATACGTTGGTGATCCGGGTAAACAGCAGTACAGGAATAATCGTCGCAATAATGATGATCAGTCCTCCCATGGTAGGGGTTCCTTCTTTCTGCTTCTGTCCGTCTAATCCAAGGTCGCGTACCAATTCGCCCATCTGTCTTGCCCGCAGATAGTTAATGATCCTCTTCCCATAGACAAGGGCAATGACAAGAGAAAACAGTACGGCAATACCTGCACGGAAAGAAATGTATTTCAGCATTCCCAATCCCGGTATATGGATTCCCTGACTGGTTAGATATTCGTATAGATAGTATAACATGTTTCCTTTTTTATTTAAAGATTAAGAGATTAAGGCATTTAGAAATTCGTGTTGTGTTTCTTTATCTCTGAATTTCTAAATCTTTAATCCAAATCATTTATTTGCTCATTAACTTCCAAAGCTCGTTGATCGTTTCTTTGTCGTCAAAATGATGTTTCACACCATTAATGTCCTGATAGTTTTCATGGCCTTTTCCGGCTACTAAGACTATATCTTTTGGTTCTGCGAATTTTATCGCCATTTTTATTGCTTCTTTTCTGTCGGGAATTGAAGTGTATTTGCTGAAGTTCTGAGGTTCAACGCCTGCTTCAATTTCCTTGATGATCTGGGCAGGATCTTCTGTTCTCGGATTATCTGAAGTGATGATTGCCAGTGTTGATTTTTTGGTGGCAATATTCCCCATTTCAGGTCTTTTCGAGTGATCTCTATCGCCTCCGCATCCGAAAACGGTGATCAGTCTTTCGTTTTTTGTTCTGATATCATTGATGCTGTCCAGAATATTTTCCAAAGCGTCCGGAGTATGGGCATAATCTACTATGAAGAAGATACCTCCGTCTGATTTGAAGGTTTCAAACCTTCCGGAAACTCTGTTTAACTTGCTGATCGCCTGCAGAATTTCATCCGGCTCAAAACCAAGCTCGGAAGCAATTCCGAAAACCAGCAGTAAATTATAAATATTGAATTTTCCTGTCAGTGTTGTCCAAAACTCTTTCCCATTGAAGTTCAGAAGCATCCCGTTGAAATCAATTTCTAAAGATTTTCCGTGGTAATCTGCCATGGTTTTCATAGCGTAAGACTTTTTCTTTGCCTTTGTATTCTGAAGCATCACCATTCCGTTTTTATCATCCACATTGGTGATGGCTATGGCTGTATCTTCCAGCTCATCGAAGAATCTTTTCTTTGTTTTCAGGTATTCATCGAAGGTTTTATGATAATCTAAGTGATCATGGGTAAGGTTGGTGAAACCCGCCACTTTAAAATGCAGCCCTTCAATTCTGTTTTGAGCAATTCCATGAGAACTTACTTCCATGAAAGCAAATTCGCAGCCTTCCTCAACAGCCTGTGCTAAAATTTTATTGATGGTAATAACATCGGGAGTAGTATGGGTGGCAGGAATAATCTTCTCGCTGATTCTGATCTCTACAGTAGAAAGCAGTGCCGAATCATAGCCTAAATTCTTGAACACATCAAAAAGAAGGGTAGATACTGAGGTTTTTCCATTGGTTCCGGTAACTCCGATTAATTTAAGCGTTTGAGACGGATTTCCGTAAAAATTGGAGGCTAAATGTCCCAATGCTTTGGATGAATCTTTAACCTTAATGTAGGTTACATTCTCATTCAATGTTTCAGGGAAATCTTCGCACACTACTGCTTTTGCACCTTTTTCAACAGATGATGCAATGTATGAATGTCCGTCGGCAACGGTTCCTCTCACTGCTATATAGAGTGAGTTTTCCGTAACTTTTCTGCTGTCGAAAACCAATTCTGAAATCTCACGGGTATCATCACCGTGAATTTCTAAAACTGGGATCCTTTTTAATAATTCTGTTATTATCATTTTATATCTGGCAGGAATTCCTGCTTTTTAAATTCTAATTCTGCAGAGACAAATAAATTCTCTGATTCTTGCTGATTACTGTGCCTTCCAGCGGGAATTGCTCCTTAATCCTTCCGACGCCTTTGTAATCAACTCTGTAACCTAAGTTTTCCAGCTGTGGGATAATATTTTTACCAATAAGCCCCACTACGCTTGGCATTTGTTTATTATTTACAGCTATTTTAACATTAGGTTCTACCATTTTATTGAGGTTCACCTTTCTGTCTACCAGCATTTCTTTTTCAATATTCTGAGGCGTTTTCAGGAATGTTTTTCCTGCAATTTCCTTAAACACCGGAGCTGAGACGGCTGCGCCATAAAACCCTTTTGCTGTATTTGGCTCACTGACCATTACATAACATGTATATTTCGGATGATCTGCAGGGTAGAATCCGGCAAATGATGCGCGGTATTTCATAGGACCTGGTAACCAGTATTCAAACCTTGCGGTCCCTGTTTTTCCTGCCATTTTCAGGTTGGGAGTAAAGATGCTTCGTCCGGTTCCTTTTTCTACAGCTTTGGTCAGGGCACTGGTCATCATTTTAATGGCTTTTTCAGAAGCCATTTTATTGACCATTACTTCAGGTTTTGCGTTGTAAACTACTTTTCCTTCTTTCACGATCTTTTCGATGAACAGAGGTTTAAGCATTTTACCGCCATTAGCAACTCCATTGTAGAAAGTTGCTAACTGTAACAGGTTGATGTTTGATGAATATCCGTATGAAATAGAAGCCAGTGTTGCAGCGTTCCATCTCTTATTTTCTGGCGTTACGATCTTCGGTTTTGTGATTCCCGGAAGCTCGATATCCATTTTATCGAATAATTTCCATCTTTTCAGGTGATCAAGGAAAATCTGCGGCTTATCTGCATAATATTTGGTGATCAGTTTTGCTGTTCCCACGTTACTTGATTTTGCCAAAACATCGCTTATGTCGTAAGTTCCTCCGCCATGGCCGTCTGAAATTCTTTGTTTAGCATAGGTCCAGACTCCGCCTCCTACGTTCACGGTGGTATTTTCATCGATGAAGCCATCGTCCATTGCTGCTAAAAGCGAAATGGTTTTGAAGGTAGACCCCGGCTCAATATTATCTTTTATAGCATAGTTGTAAGAATCTTCATATTCTCCATCTTCTGTTCTCCTTAGATTAACCATGGCTTTTACTTTCCCGGTTTCAGTTTCCATGACGATTACCGTTCCGTGTTTTGCTTCAAAATTGATCAGCTGCTTCTCTAAAGCGGAGTGGGCAATGTCCTGAATTCTAAGGTCTAAGGTGGTGTAAACATCTTCACCGTCTACCGGTTCCTTTACTTTCCAGTAATCGATCGGCTTCCATTGGGAAGAATTGATTCTCTGCTCTAATCTTTTACCATCGGTTCCGGTAAGGTATTTTGAGAAAGCACCTTCCAGTCCGGCTTTAACTTCACCGTTATCCATACCGATAGTTCCGGCTCCGATCTCTGAAGTGGCCAATTCTCTCTTATAATTCCTGTCTACAATGAAGCCTCCTTTATTTTTCCCTTTTTTGAAGATCGGAAAGTTTCTGATACGGTCATACTGGTCGAAATCAAGACCTTTTACCAGAGTATAGTATTGATTTTTCTTTCTCTTCTGTTCATCGAATTTCTGTCTGAATTCTCCCCTTGATTTTCCAAACATTTTGCTTAAGGAATCAGTCAGCGCACCAATATTGTTGCTGTAGATCGTATCTTTCATGGTTTTGAAATCAAGATAGATATCATAGCGCATTACGGTGGTGGCGAGAATGGAGCCGTCTGAGGCAAACAGGTTTCCGCGGGCAGCCTTCAAAGTGGCCTCACGGTAATTTTTATTAATGTAATCGTCTTTAATTTCTTGAACATTAGTGTTTTGCAGGATTACTATCCTGGCAAGAAACATCACAAATACGCACAGAACTCCCACTGCGAAGAGGTAGCCCCACCTTAACGTTTTTTTACGTTTGTTATCGTATTCATTTTGTTTTTGCATCTGTACTGTCTAGTTTTATAAGCAGTTTATGAGGATGGTTTTCCAAAGTCATCAGTGAGTCTTTGGCGACTTCCTTCCCCAGTTGCGATTCCATTTTTACTTTGATCAGCTTACTCTGGGCGTAAGCGTTTCTTGATTTATATTCTTCAGTTTCTTCTTTTAATGCGTTGACAATTTTGATTTTTTTGTTGACAAGGTGATTGCTGTAAATCATTGCCATCATCAGAACAAACAACAGTAAAAAATACTTGTAATGAGTTTTAATCTCATCACGGTTCAGAAAGTTTCCTTTTATGATATCTATAAAAGTGAGCTTCTTCTGAGGGCGGTTTGTTGTTCTTTTTGCCACGCTGTTTATAATTGATGATTGATAAATGATGAATTGATTTGGATCATTCATCAATCATATTTTATCATTTATACCTTGATTCCTGTTCTCATTTTTGCACTTCTTGCTCTTGAGTTTTCTTCGATTTCCTTATCATCGGGGATAATCGCTTTGCTTTTGAGCAATTCAAATACTTTTTTATAGTTTCCGTAGATATCTCTTTCCTGTTCGCCTTCAAACATTCCGTTTTTCAGGAATCTTTTTACCAGACGGTCTTCCAATGAATGGTAAGAAATGACTACAAGTCTTCCTCCGGGTTTTAAAATATTAAGTGCCTGAACCAGCATTTCTTTCAACGCTTCAAGCTCCTGGTTAACTTCTATCCTTATTGCCTGGAAAAGCTGTGCATAGAACTTATTTACTTTGTGAGGCGGAAGATAATTGAAAAGCTTTTTCAGGTCTTCAGTGGTGTTGATGGCTTTGGTCTTTCTGTGATGAACAATATCTCTTGCCAGTTTTCTCGCTTCTCTCAGCTCACCATAGTGATAAAAGATATCAGCAAGTTCGCTTTCTTCATATTCATTAATGACTCTTTTGGCATCAAGATTCTGCATCACATTCATTCTCATGTCCAGAGGAGCATTATTTCTTGTTGAAAAACCTCTTTCTGCTTCATCAAACTGATGGGATGATACGCCAAGATCTGCCAGTACTCCATCAATCTGGGAAAAGCCATACATCAGCATGGAATTTTCCAAAAACCTGAAATTCTGATTAACCAAAGTAAACCTTGGGTCATCAATTGTATTTTTGAGGGCATCCAGATCCTGGTCGAAACTGAAAAGTTTTCCTTTCTCTGAAAGTCTGCTCAGGATTTCTCTTGAATGGCCTCCTCCTCCAAAAGTGCAGTCCACGTATATTCCGTCAGGATTCGTCACCAAATCATCAACGCTCTGCTTCAATAAAACGGGGTTGTGGTACATACTTAATTGTGTTTTTTACCTGCTTTTACGGCAAGTGGGTTTATTCTTCATCAAAAGATCCCATTACATCTTCGGCCAGGCTCGCAAAATCAGCTTCATTGGTTGAGATTACCTTTTCGTAGGCTTCTTTATCCCAAATTTCAAAAAGCTCTCCTGCGCTGGTAATCACGGTATCTTTCTGAAGGTTTGCAAAATGAACCAGATCTTTTGAGATCTGAAGTCTTCCTGCATTGTCCAGCTCTACAGTTTTTACCCCTGCCGTAAACATTCGAATGAAATCAGCATTCTTTTTAATGAATCTGTTCAGTTTATTTATTTTGCCCATCAGTTTGTCCCAGGCATTCATGGGATACACTTCGAGGCAAGGTTGGAACACAGATCTCTTGACTACAAACGCCTTATCGTCGAAGTTTTCCATCTGTTTGATCAGGGAGGAGGGAACTTTTAAACGGCCTTTGTCGTCAATTTTACACTCATATGTTCCAATGAAACTTTTCATTTGGGACAAATTTATATAATAATTTCCAAAATTTCCCACTTTTTCCCACTTTTTGACTTAATGTTAATAAGTTTTATCAAGGATTGAATTTAAACAGGGTAAGTATTTGATATAATGCCTGTTGTAAAAACTGTTATTTGTCCCATAATAATAGGGTTTTGAAAAAAGTACAGAAAAAGGGTGATATTATATTATTTTTAGTTTAAATTAGGGTAATCAAAATTTTTTTGAGGTTTAATTTGTATTTTTGCAAAGCTTTATTAAGGCATTTTATGATATTTAGTACAAAAAAAGGAAAGAAATATACTTTTATAGAGGCGGGAGAAGGACATCCATTGGTGCTGTTGCACGGTTTAATGGGTGGTTTGAGTAATTTCGATAAGATGGTAGATTTTTTTTCGGAAAAGGGATTCAAGGTATACGTTCCCCAGTTGCCTATTTACGATCTGCCCGTACTTAATACTAATCTTACCACCCTTGCAAAATATATTATCAAGTTTATAGAAAGTCATATCTCCGGACCTGTTACCATTGTAGGAAACTCTATGGGCGGGCATGTAGGGCTTATCATGACTTTGGCAAGACCGGATCTGGTAAAGAATCTTGTATTAACCGGAAGTTCGGGACTGTATGAAAGAACTTTCGGGGACAGTTTCCCGAGGAAAAATGACCGTTCCTATATAAGGAAGAAAACAGAAGAGGTTTTTTACGATCCTGCTATTGCTACAGAAGATCTTGTAGACGAAGTTTTTTCTGTGGTGAATGACAGAATGAAAGGAATAAAGACGGTAATGCTGGCAAGAAGCGCCATCAAACACAATATGCTGAACGATCTTCCTAAGATTCTGACACCAACATGTTTAATTTGGGGAAGACAGGATAATGTAACCCCTCCTGAAGTGGCTGAGGATATGCATAAGTTTATCCCGAATTCGGATCTCTTCTGGATAGAACATTGCGGGCATGCTGCGATGATGGAAAAACCGGATGAGTTTAATGAAATTCTCTACAACTGGTTAAAAGATAAAATTTAAATAAATAATAATAAACCATTAAGAGCTTTCTTAATGGTTTGTTTTTCTAAAAAATATTCGAAAGATGGTTATTAAAACAGCAAGTTTTGTAAAGAGTAGCGGAAAATGGCAGGATTGCCCTGAACCTACGATGCCGGAATATGCTTTTATCGGAAGGTCTAATGTAGGAAAATCATCATTGATCAATGCGATGATGAATCATAAGGATTTGGCAAAAACTTCCGGAACTCCAGGGAAAACGCAGCTTATCAATCATTTTTTAGTGAATGAAGAATGGTACCTGACGGATTTACCGGGCTATGGATATGCTAAAGTCTCAAAATCTATCAGAAAGGATTTCGAAAAGCTGATCACGAATTATATTTTAAACAGAAGAAACCTTGTGAATCTTTTCGTTTTGGTAGATTCCCGACACACTCCGCAAAAAATAGATATGGAATTTATCCAGTGGTGCGGGGAAAGTGGAATTCCTTTTTCGATTGTTTTTACGAAAGCAGATAAACTGAAACCCAACATTGCTATTCAGAATGTAGAAAACTATAAGAATGAACTGCATAAAACCTGGGAAGATCTGCCTGAGATGTATGTAACCTCTGCGGAAAAGAAAACCGGAGGAGATGAAATTCTAAGTTTCATTGAGAAAACAAATGACTTTTTAAAAAATAACAGTGTAAGTTTTGATGAGTAATATAATCTGGAAGGTTAAAACCTTCAATGAGTTTACAGTTCCTGAGCTGTATGCGGTCTTAAAGGCCCGTATTGATGTTTTTGTCATTGAACAGAACTGTCCTTACCCTGATCTGGATAATTACGATCAGAAGGCTGTTCATATCTGGGCAGAAGAAGACGGAGAAATCTTAGCTTACTGCAGGGCTTTTGACAAAGGAATTAAATATGAAGAAACTTCTTTTGGAAGGGTACTTACCACGGAAAAGGCAAGAGGAAAGAATCTTGGAAAGCAGCTTATCAAATATGCTGTAGAAACCATTGAAAACCGTTTTCATACTTCTGAAATTAAGATCTCCGCGCAGGATTATTTATTAAGATTTTACTCCGGATTTGGATTTGTAGATACCGGTAAAAAATATCTGGAGGATGATATTCCACATACGGAAATGATCAGAAAATAGAAAAGCGAAGAGAGATCTTCGCTTTTTTTATGTTGAATGTTTTTAGTTTTTCTTGAGCTTTATTGCTTCAATAGACCTTGTCAGATATGAAGGGGACTGATTATCATAAGAACTAAGGTATTTGAAGCTTTTGGTGATTTTTTCTTTATAAATACTCCAGTGAAAATTTGAAATTAATTCTAATGCATGTTCAGGTGTAAGCTTCTCTTTATCTATGGAGTGATAAATATTCTCAAAATCCCAATTATTAATAATGTTTTTTGTAACAGGACATATATCTATTACATTCCCATTATAATATAAAACAGATAAGTAAATTATATTACCATCTTGAATTTCAGGATCGGAATTTTGAACAGAAATTAATTTTGATTTTTCAATTTTTTCTCCATTGTAAGCAGAAGTATAATTCAAATACTGATCATCTTGCATATTTTTATTACTAATAGAAATTTCGTTTTCATAAGAATTTGATGAATAAGAGTTTCCACTTAAGCTGGATTTATATGAGGAATAACCACTTCCTGAATTATAACTCCTAGTATGTGGCCTTACATAAGTTCCATCTTTTTTTGTATATCCTTTTACGCTTGTTGTCCTTCTTTGTGCCTCCATTTGTGTTAGTGAAGAAAGCAAAGAGATAATTATAAGTAAAAATCTAAGTTTCATATTATTTTGTTTTTAATATTAGTTACATCCGGAACAGTATGCTCTGTCTACATATTGTTTGCTGTTTCCTGAATAATAATAGCAGCCTCCACGGGAGCCGACATACAGCTTATTACCGTTGTAGGTACATCCTTTGTCTGATGAATAGTAATTTGATCTTCTAGAACTATAGCTGTTGCTAGTCTTGCTTTTGCTTCTTTTTGTCTTCGTTTTTTTCTTTTGTTTTTTAGATGATAATTCTGTTTTGGAAGCAGTGTTGTTTACTGTTGCTGTAAATTGTATGGGAAGGAGTAGAGCAGCAGTAAAAAGTGTTGTGAATAGTAATTTTTTCATGGTAATTGTTCTTGTATGTTAATAGTTTTCTAATGTTTTAAGAAGTTGTTCTCTAAAATTATATATTTCATCGAGGTTGCCCAGCAGCACTTTCTCACCGGCATCTTTTCCATTCTGGAAAGTTTCGATATACTTATTGGCTGTATTGAAATGGAATCTGCAAAGTGGTTTCCTGTTGTTGTCATCAAGCAAAACTCCAAAGTAAGATAAGGTGTCCCGATGAGCAATTCTGTTAGACGGGACTTTTTCTCTTAAAATAGCTTTTGCTATTTGGAATGCTTCAAGTTCTTCTTCTGTAGTTACAATTCCAGATTCATTGTTGTCGTCAATGGGAGACGTTTTTACAGTTTCTTCCTGCTTTTCAATCTGTTCATTAATGCTTAGGGCAGATTTTAACCTAAAGCTGATGGATTCATTGATTGAAATAGTGAGTGCTTTTTTGGTATACTCTTTAAAGGGAGCCATTCTACTTGCAGTTAGAGATTTTTCAAAAAACCTGCTTACCAAAAGTTTCACCATCTCATCGGAAGGATTTTCAATTTCCTTTTCGAATTCTTTTCTGATCGCTTTTATATATTTTAAGGCTTCTGCAGAATCGAGAATACTTTCTAAATTGTAGCCGTTTTTTGTAAAGCTTTCCAGTATTTTGATGGAACTGTCTTTCAGATCTTCAATATTAATGGTAAAGAAAGGTTTCTCGTCCATAATATTCGGTTTTTCGAGATCTGTATAGAAATTATAAACAATTCCGTTCGTCAAAATTCCAAATCTTGATTTTGAAACATGAAAGTAACGGTGTAGCTGGGAATTGTGGGCATCTGCACTTTCTTTCCAATGTTTACATTCAATAATAAGGATGGGATCATCATTTTTTCGGATCACATAATCTACCTTTTCTCCTTTTTTTGTTCCAATATCACAGATATGCTCAGGAATGACTTCCGTAGGATTGAAAATATCGTAGCCTAAAATCTGTATAAAAGGCATGACAAAGGCATTTTTTGTGGCTTCTTCAGTATTAATCTGGTCTTTTAATGCAGCGACTTTCTGATGCAGCTGTTCTAATTTTAATTTGAGATCCATAGGTTGGTTATGTTTAAATTTCTTTTTCAAAAGTATATCAGGAAAAAGAGTTTTCCTTACGGGATTCCGTAAAACAAAAAACCTTTCAAAAAGTTGAAAGGCCCATATATTCCGATAAAAACAGGTTTAGATAATTCCCAAATCTTTGCAGAAAGCCACAAGTTGTTCGTTGCTTGCTACGTTGAGGTTCTCTTTTAAGCTGTTCAGTCTTTTTTCTACGCTACTCAGGCTGTTGGGCCTAATGTTGTTGTTCTGCAGGTAAGTAGGAATGTTTTTTTGCAACACTCCCTGGGAAAGAAGAGAAACCAGGGTAATATCATACGATGTAAATTCGTAATTGTTCAATTTTTTTACTTCCTGCTTCAGGTCAAGAGACAGATAGTTTTCATTGATATGAACAGAAGCAATGGCTTTTTTCAGCTCTTTGGAATCATTTCTGGCTTTTCGGACAAAACCATTGATTTGATATTCATTAAAAAGAGAATCTATAATTCCTGATTTATGTTCTCCTGAAAAAACAATCACTTTCAGATCTGGGATCAGCTCCCGTATTTTGAGGATTAGTTCTTTTCCGTCTTTGATATCCTGTTTATGATGATCTTCCTCAAAAGAGAGATCTGTAATGAGTAAATCATAAAGGTTATTTTCCCGGATGGATTTTTTTACTTTGGCTAATGCATCATCACAGTAATATGCATAATCGGCATTGGATATGTTAAGGTCTTCGAGGGTTTTCTGAACAGAAATACTGCTGCTTTCGTGGTCTTCGGCTATTAAAATTTTTTTAAACATTCTTTTGAGGCTTTTAAGAAATAGGAAATGAAATGTTGACCTTCAATCCTTTTTCAGATTTATTGTCAAAAATAATTTCTCCGTGGATACCATCAATACGGGTTCCCGTATTTGTCAATCCGTTTTTATAAAGCATATCACCCGGAATTCCGATTCCATCATCTGTATACTGGATTTTGACTAAATTATTAATTCTTTCAAATTTAAAAATGACGCGGGAAGCCTGGCTATGCTTTTTCATATTAACAAGCAACTCACGGATAACCTGGTAGATGTCTTCAAAGGTGGATGTAGAAATGCCTGTCCAAATATTGGATTCATTTCCTACCGTATAGGTCTCTGTTTTTTCGTTTTTAAAAGAAGCAATAAGGGAAGAGATTTTCTCTTTCCAGTCCTTTAAATCATTTTCAGGATCGGTCTTTTCGTAAGAGATGTCCCTGGATTTCTCATATACAAACTCCAGCTCATCCAAGGCTTTTTCTTTATCAAAATTTTCCTGATTTTCTATTTTTGTCATGACCTGATAAATACCGTTGGCAACAACGTCATGGACTTTTTTTGATATCCGTAGCTGATCGTTTTTTAATTTAATTTCATTCTCTTGTTTAAGGCTGATTTGTCTTTTTCTATACCATAAAAGAGTGATAAAGGCTAAGACTAAAGCTATTAAAAGAATTAGGATATTATTCCCTTTTTTTGAATTGTCAGCTTTTAATTTTTGATTATCAGCATTTTTTTTCTCTACATCATATCTGATAGTGGCAAATTGGTTTTTTGCTTTGCTTCTTGAAATCTGTACGCTATCATTAAGTGCTTGAAACTCTTCAAAATATTTTAAATAATTCTCTGGATCTAAATTTATTATTTTCTGTAATGCTTGTAACTGATCTTCTGAACTAGAGTTTTTTTTAGCAGTATTCAGCATTTTATTTGCATAAAACAGAGCTTTACTTTTATCTATGTAGAAAAAATAATTAGACAAAGCTGCATAACTGGAATTTTCATCTTTTCCAAATCTTTCACGTATTTCCAAAGCTTTATAAAATTCGGGTAAAGGATCGTAGCTTTTATCTTCATAACTCTTTGCCCGTGCCATATTATTGATGAACATAGCATACTTTAAACTGTCTTTGGTTGATAATGACAATTGTATATTTTTCTGGGCTTCTGCATATTTCTCTAATGTTATTAATGCTGCGCCAAGATTATTGTAATACATGTATTTATTTTCTATATCATCTGAATATTGAATAGCTTTTTTATAATATTTAATAGTTTCATCAAAATTATACAGATAAGATGAGCAAATTGCCATGTTATTAAAGCTGGAGGCCAATATTCTACGGCTTAGGCTATCTTGTTTTTTTTCCAGACACCGATTAGCTTCAAGAGAAGTTTCTATACTTCCATAGTAATCGCCTTTACTTTCCTGAATAATCGCCATGTTTACTAATGACCTGGCTGCTTCTACAGAATCTTTAGCTTCAAAATATGAGTTTTTGGCCAGATTGAAATAATAAAAAGAAGAGCCTGTAGTATCTTTTCTTGCTTTATCAACATACGCTTTTGCGATAAAGCTTTTTTCGGAATTTTTCTTATTGCATGAAAAAAGGAGTATTGATAGAACGATAAGGAATATTTTTTTCATGAGTATTGTTTTTTCTTACAAAATAAAAAAAAAGAACAGATTATACAATCTGTTCCTTAAAAAATGAAATACACTATTATGGAGAAGGTGGTGTCTGACCAGTATTTCCTCCTGTGTTTCCTCCGTTTCCATGGCCGTTCCCATTTCCGCCTCCATCTCCCGGATCCAGACCTTCTCCCGGATCTGCCAGCTGAACTGTTGTTTGGGTCTGATTACTATTGCATGATGTTGTATTGGCGTTGTTATTTGAAAATGCTAATCCCAGTAGCATCAATATTAATTCTAACATTGGTTTAAAAATTTAAAAATTTGGCACTGGTGTTCTTCCCCACGAAACAGATCGTAAGCAGTGTTACACGGTTTAAAAAAAATTTGAAGCGCTTCTTAAATTTTTGGGAAGTAAACCTTCAAAAACGGAGGAGAAACATCTGCTTCCCAACCCGGAGTTTTCCTCCGTTTTATCTGGTAATTTTGAAATCAGTTTCGTACTTTTGTTTTTCTAATGTTTTGTTTGTCACTGATTTCTGAAGCAAAGATGCGGTAAATGATGAGGCAGGTGTTAGACAAAACATGGACATCGATAGACAGGAAATGGACAGGAATTTCATTATGGGAATCCGTAATGCGACATGGTCGAAAATCATCTATTTTGTAATTGTCTTTAAAAACTAATTATGTCCAAAATAAAACTACTAATTCATGAGGTGTTCAGACGGGCTCGGGAAGAGTCGCAGAGGGATACCAAAAACGGGCTTGCTTCCTATTTATGGTTATATTTCAAAGAAGATTTAGGATTTGAAATCACAGACAAAACCTTTGCAAGGTATTACGACGCTTATATATTAGAAAAAGGGGACGAAATTCAGATCCAGCCGGATAGACTAGATCAAATGAGCAGATATGCTGGATATGCAGATTTTGCAGATTTCTCCAGAACATTTATCAAAAAAGATGAAACTGCCAATAAAACAACGGTAAAGATTAATGTAGATGAAGACGAAGAACCGATGACGGATAAATTTTCTAAGCTGATCATCAATATTACCAATGAGCAGCATTTCAAAATGCCGGAGTTTGTAAAGCAGAATGGAATGGGAATCGTAGGAATTATTCTGATTGCAGGTGTCTTTTTTGCAAATAAAACTCAGGCCGATAAAAAGCAAAAACCGTTTATTCCGGCTTTTGGTCAGCTTTTAGGAGCAGAACCTGAACCTCTCAAACAAAAGAACTGTATGTATTGGGATAAGAGTGAGTATAGACTTGCTGATTGTGAGGATAAAAATCCTCGTCATGATTTAAAACCGTTGGATTCCGTACAGCTTAAACATTTCAAAAGAATTAATAGAAAAGATACCCTTACGGTTGACAATGCCTTAGGCGTGACCTGGTATTCGAAGTTTTATGGAAATGTGGAATTTTTTACAATGGACGGAGAGGATCCGGAAAATGGGCGAGAACTGCGGGCATCGACGGCTTACATTATTGAGAAATATGCAGGTAAATAATGATATAAAATAAGAAGCGAGGCCGATCATTTGATCGGCCTCGCTTCTTTTGTTTTGCTTAATTAAAAAGGTCAAATAGTTTAAGCTAATCAAGCCTCATTCAGCATTCCCAGTTCTCCAAAATGTTTTTTAAACTTCTGGATCTTAGGTCCTACTACGGCGCTGCAGTATGGCTGTGTCGGGTTTTCGTTATAATAGCCCTGATGATATTGTTCTGCAGGCCAAAATTTCTCGAATTGGGTAATTTCCGTTACATATGTTCCTAGCCATTTTCCGGATTCTTCAGATTTTTTAAGGGCTTCCTCAGCTTTAGCTTTTTCCGCGTCGTCTTTATAGTAAATCACGGAACGGTATTGGGTTCCGATGTCGTTGCCCTGTCTGTTAAGTTGGGTAGGATCATGGAGAAAGAAAAATACATCCATTAACTGTTCGTAGGAAATGATCTTCGGATCAAATGTAATCTGTACCACTTCAGCATGTCCTGTTTCTCCTGTGCATACCTCTTCATACGTAGGATTATCCTTGTGCCCCCCTGAATAGCCTGAAATGGCAGAATGAACACCTTTCAGCATATTGAAGCAGCTTTCCACGCACCAGAAGCATCCGCCTCCGAAAGTGACCTGCTCTAAATTATTATTATCCATTATTCTTTAATTATTTTATTTACCGGTTTTTCTCTTGAAATTGTATAAAATTGGATGAAAAACCAATCAAAAATATGAAAAACTTTTTCATTTTGTAAGGGAAATCTAATGATTTAAAGCATAATTGATATTACCTTTTTTTATTGCTGAGGATGTAATAATGGAATGGAAAGTGTTTTATTCCCACAGATCCCACAGATGTACACGGATCACTCTTTAAGAAATAAAGCTTTTATTTAAAACAAATCAGGTAAGAATACTTCTGCAACAGAATTAAAGTTATACACAAGACTCTGTGAAATCTGGGGGATCTGTGGGAAATTCATTCAAAACAAAAAAGCACCCAAAGGATGCTTCTGTTATTTAAAATAGGTTCAGTTATTTTTCCCAAACCAAGGCACTTGCTCCGAGAATGGCAGCATCTGCTTCGTCCAGCTCACTGAAAACCAATTTTACTTTATTTCTGAAAATAGGGAGAAGGTTTCTCTCCATATGCAGTTTGGCAGGCTTTAAAATAAAATCGCCCGCTTTGATTACGCCGCCAAATAAAAGAATGGCTTCCGGTGAAGAAAACATAACGAAATTCGCCAGGGCTTCACCCAGTTTCTGACCGGTGTATCTGAACACTTCAATAGAGATTGGATCCCCTTTCAGCGCACATTCATGGACTGTTTTTGAGTTGATGGATTCTTCAGGATACTGGCTCAGCATAGATTCAGGAAACTCAGCCCTCATCTTCTTCGCGGTAATTGCTATTCCTGTTGCGGAAGCATAGGCTTCAAGGCTTCCCTCGGATCCTGTGCTCCAGTGCTTTCTTCCGCCCGGCTTTACAATGGTATGGCCCAGCTCTCCGGCAAAACCATCATGCCCATAAATAAGGCTTCCGTTAGAAATAATTCCGCTGCCAACACCTGTTCCAAGGGTAATCATGATAAAATCTTTCATTCCGCGTGCTGCTCCGAAAAGCATTTCCCCCAGGGCTGCAGCATTGGCATCATTGGTAATGGTACAAGGCAGGTTGAATTTGGCTTTCATCAGTTGGCTGAAAGGGACCAAACCCTTCCACGGTAAATTCGGAGCCTGTTCTATGGTTCCTTTATAATAGTTGGCATTGGGAGCGCCTACACCGATTCCGTCAAAGTTTTTTTCGGCACCGTATTTTTCGATCAGGGGCTGAACCTTTTCGTGCAGGGCGTCGATAAAGTCTTCCACTTTCTCGTACTCATCGGTCTTCAGGCTTCCTTTTTCCAGAACTTCACCGCGGTGGTTTACCACTCCGAACTTTGTATTTGTTCCGCCGATATCAATTCCGAGAGCAACTTGTTTTGATAAATCTATTAATGACATTCTTATTGTAAATTCTAAAGGGTTAAAAATATAAAAAAGATTGTATTAATAGATTATTAACAAAACTTTTATTTAAAAAAGTTTTAAGCCGGTCTGGCAGTTTTCTTTTTTCTTCTTCCCCACCAGATCAGGAATCCTGTTACAGGAAGCGAAGCACATATAAGGCTGACAATGAATGCAATAATTTTTGTGGGGAGGCCCAAAATAGCTCCGACATGAATATCGTAGTTGGCAGATACTGTTTTCTCTCCAAAATTTTTGTCTTTCGGGTCATGGGTATGAAGAAGTTCTCCTGAGTTTTCATCAAAAATTAAGCTGCTGCTTTTATGATAAGAATAAGAAAGGTGTTTTACATATACCTCAAAATTAGGATGTTCGTGGTCATCCATATGTTCATGGCCAAGGTCGATAGCAAAACCGAAAGAATCCGGATATTTCTGATTAACGGTAGCAATGATCTTGTCCAGCGTACCCTCCGTTCTTATTTCTATCGGAGCTTTAGTTTTAATGTGGGAAAAATCCGGGTATTTTGTTTCTCCGCCGGAAAAGATCACATAAATCATTGCCTGCACTACGAAAAATGCATAAAACAAGCCGGTAATGGAGAAGATCAAGGCAAAAATAGAAGCATAAAATCCTAATACATTATGAAGATCGTAATTTTTTCTTTTCCAGCTTTTGATATTTTTCCATTTAAAAGAAAAACGCTGCTTTCTTGCTGCTTTATTTTTAGGCCACCAGAGAACGATGCCGGTAATAAGCATGATAACGAAAATAATAACAGGAATTCCCACCACATAAGTTCCCCAGTCCTGTTTTAATAAAAAGCTCCAGTGGATCATCTTCACAATGTTGAAGAAGCCGTTCTTTTCATCATAAGTTCTGAGAACTTTTCCTGTGTAAGGGTTTACATAGGCTGCTTTATAAATAGGGAATTCATCAAAATAATTCCAGGCACTAGTATCATGCTCATACCAATAAAAGATATAGGACATCTTTTTATCGATTGGAATATTTACCCAATGGATGGGATATTTTTCTTTTACCTGCTCTGCAACAGATTTTTCTATTACCCGGATAGGAAGAACATGTTTTTGTTCTATATTCTGTTCATTGTGGTAAATAACATCTTTTCTGGTAATGTTTTCTATTTCGTCCTTAAACACATAAAGTGCTCCTGTAATGGAAATGATAAAGATCAGAAAGCCAATACCTAAACCTAACCACAAATGTAGTTTGGCTGTCCATTTTTTAAAAAAACCGGGCTTTTTTTTATGATGATGTTTTTTCTTCATATTGAAGTTCAAAGTCTTGCAAAGATAGGTTTAACTTTTTATTTAGTTTAATTAAAATTTATACTCCAGCATCAAAGTCCCTCTTGCTCCTGGTGAATTCACGAATTCACTGTCACGGGCAGACCACCAGGCAATGGAAGGCTGGTACATATGGTTGAGTATATTCTCAACCCCCAGAGATACTTTCCAGTTTTTATTGATTTCATATCCGGATTTGAAATTGAAAACGGTGTATTTCGGAACATAGCCTTCTCCGTACACGAACATTCCTGTTTTTGCATTGGGCTGGAACCTATCCTGTTGAAATGCATGCAGCATGTCAAAACCTATGGATAAAGTAGGGATGGGCTTTACCTGAACATACGCCAGCAATTTTGGAGCAGAAATCCTGCTGTTGTTGATTTTTGCAGAATAATCTCCATCATCTTTAATGGAGGTAATTCCCTCCATCCAGCTATAACTTCCTCCGAAACTGATCCACCTTGCAGGGGTAAAATGCAGGAATCCCTCTACACCATAAACAATTTCCGGTGATCTCTGTATGGTTAAAGCCCTGTCTGCGCTTTGTACGAATGACGCCCCAAGCTTTGAAGTGCTCACATAAGAGGTAATCTCATAGTTAACCCATTTTGAGATCTGTCCGGTGGCTCCGAACTCATAATTGTTAACGATGATTGGTTTTGTTTCAAGATTTTGAATGGTTCCCTGGGTAGATGTTCTCAGAATTCTTCCCAGCTCGTTGATAGAGTAGGATTGTGAAAAGCTTCCGAACAGGTTAATGAAAGGCTCAATATTGTAACGGACTCCTAAATTGGCAACTAAAGCATTATATTTTAGTTTTCCACCGGTAACGAAAATGCTTGTTGTAAAAGTTCCGTCACTTTTAATAGAAGAAAGAGTATTGAAGTCTCCAACTTTAACGCTCATGTTTTCGTAACGGAGGCCTCCTTTGATGGTCAGTTTTTTCAGTAAATCAATTTTAACCAAAACAAAAGGCGCAAGGTTGGTCATATTCATGTCAGGAGTCCAGTAACGGCCGTCTTCAAGTTTTTGGACGGTCTGATCGTTAAGGATATCCATTCCATACATGACTTCACCCTGAGAATTGGTGGCATTCCAGAGTTTTGTATCAAAATTGAATCTCGCTCCGTATTTTTTGGAGATGACATTGGATTGTCCTCCACCCAAAAATGTATCACTATATCCGTAAACGGTTCTGAAATCCTGCATGTAGGCATTGAAATTCAGTGATGTGGTTCCCCCGAAAAGGTTCTGATTGTCGTAATTAATCCTGAAATTATGGTTTCTCGGTGTTCCCTGTGGTGTGGTTTCAAGGCTTTTTCCTTCTCCTTCACCAATCGTAGGTGTTATTCCGTATTTACCGGTTTTTAAACCTAAATTAAGATCTGATCTGGAAGAATACCCAATGTAAGAAGCTTCAATTCTCTGGTCATTATTGATATTATAACCTACTTTAAGCATTCCGTTGTAATTATCCATTTTTGCCGAACTGTAGGTTGGGGTAAGGTATACGCCGTCGGCATCTTTCATGTAGCCGGTTCTTTCATAGGCTAAAGACAATACATAATCGAATTTATTGATCTTTCCGGATAAAAGCTGACTGGCTCTTACTCCTAAAGTTCCACCATACGGCTGGCCTGTAAAACCTACCTGAGTAATGCCGGAAATTTTTTTATCGGTCTGGCTTCTTCTGGTGATATAGTTGATAATTCCTCCATCTGCACCGTTTCCGTAGATAGATGAGGCTCCTTTGATGACCTCAATCCTTTCAATCACGGAAGGATCAATACTTCTGATGTCTCTTGCTCCGTTTCTCAGCGGTGTAGATTGCGGAATTCCATCAATAAGGACAAGGACCTGTCTTCCTCTCAGGGTTTGGCCTGTATTAGAAGTCTGGCCGGAGTTGGTTCCTAAACTGGGAACTGTGTACTGAAGAATGCTTGTGATATCTGAATTGACGGTCAGCTGGGCCTGAATCTGTTTTTCAGCAACGATCGTTACCGAGCTTGGTATTTCCTTAATATTTTCTTTTTTTCTGGAAGCAGTCATTACAACTTCATCTACGTTATTGGTCTGCAAACTGTCCTTAACCTGTGCAAAAACAAATACAGAGCCTAAGCATGCGGCTGATAAAAGCGCTTTTTTCATTATATTTTCTTTCCTAGTTTTTTTTGTTTTCCCCACCATACCAAAAATCCGGTGACAGGAAGTGAAGTACAGATGAGCCCGGTAATGAACCATAAAATTTTTCCGAACAGCCCAAAATAGGATCCGGTATGGATATCATAGTTGGCGTTGGCATATTTTTCTGCATTGTTCAGTTTCTGATGAGGTTTCTCTGCCAGCAGTTTTCCCGAATATTTATCGAACACCAGTGTATTTCTTTCACTGAAACGTCCATCTTTTCCGTAGATGGTAACCGGGATATTTTTTAATTCTTTTCCTTTTTTGTTTTTCCCGTTCAATGGAATTCTGAAGCTGGAAGATGAGGAATAAAGTTTTTCAGTCTGTCCGGCTGCGATGTCAAAAACCGAACTGTTCTTTTGCATCAGGGAATCGGGAGACTTAATCTCTTTTTCTTTTGGCACTTCAAGTGAACCTGATAATGTAAAATTGAAGGCATTTTTCACATACGGATAGGCAAAATAGATTCCTGTGATGCTCATCAGCAGCGCTAAAAATGAAGCATAAAATCCTAATATATTATGAAGATCATAATTCTTGCGTTTCCAAGTCTTTACATTTTCCCAGCTGAACCAGAAACGTCCTTTCCTTGCTTTTTTGTTTTTTGGCCACCAGAGGATGATTCCGGTGATGAGCATGATGATGAACAGAACTGTGGGAATTCCCACTACATATTTTCCCCAATCCGATTTTAACAGTAAGCTCCAATGGATAGCTTTTAAAATGGGGAATAGATCGTATTTTTCATTATAAATTCCTGTAATTTCTCCTGTATACTGATTTACGTAAACCAACTTATTGATAAGAACTTCATCAAAATAATTCCATGCTTTTTTATCTTTTTCATAATAAAGAAATTCGTAGGACTTGTTTTTATCTAAAGGAATTTCAATGGAACTAAGAGGGTATTTTTCATTTATTTCCAGGGAAACCTTTTCTCTAAGGACTTCAATGGAAAGTGGATTTTGCTTGATGGTTCCCGGTTTTACATAAATGGCCTCTTTTCTGAGAATGTTTTGAATTTCGTCTTTGAAAACATACAATGTACCCGTGAAAGCAACGATGAAAATAATGACACCAACGGATAAACCAAACCACAGATGCAGTTTGGCAGACCATTTCTTTGTAAGAGAAGGTTTCTTTTTATGGTGATGCTTCTTTTTCATTAAAATAAACTATTCCTGAATTTCAGGAATAGTGAATGTGTTGATTAAAATTTATAAGCAATTGTTCCTAAGAAGTTGGCCAGTTTTTGAGGATTCGCTGTGGAATATCCTGTCCAGTAATGTTCATTCGTGAAATTATCAACTTTAACTCCGATTCTGAATTTCTTGGCATCGTAAAACGCATTGGCGTTCAAAACGAAATATTTTGGCAAAATGAAATCTCCTGTTACATTGTTATCACTGGCGTAATTTCCGCCAAATCCGAATCCCAGACCCTTTAACTTTCCATCAACAAACTGATAAGCAAGGTTGAAATTTGCATTCCAGAAAGAGCCTGCTGTGGTTGGTCTTAAATCTGTGCCTTCATCCACTGTATCGTTGTAAGCCAAACCTCCGACTAAAGAAAAACCTTTTACAAGGTATGCATTAACTTCCAGCTCGAACCCTTTGCTAAGTGTAGAAGCAGCTTGCTTTTGAACTGAAACAAAGTTGGGAGCATATTCTCCAGTGTAAAGCAATTGGTTTTTCACTTTGATGTTGTAGTAAGAAACCGTTGCATTGAATCTGTTTTTAAATAAACTCGCTTTAAAACCTCCTTCAAACTGATTTCCTCTTTCAGGGTCTGATAAAGTTGTGTTTCCGGCTACATCAGAAGTGTAATATCCGTTAGATTTGAATGAGTTCTGGTAATTTCCGAAAACTGAGAATTTGTCTTTCACGATTTCGTAAACAATTCCGGCCTTTGGCGAGAATGCAGATTGATTGAATGCTTTTTCTACATTGGTTCCAGACATTCCACCCAAATAATCGTTGTTTTCATAACGAAGCCCAGCCATAATGTGCAGATTTGCAATCGGGGTAAATAAGTTGGAAATATATCCTGAATAGGTATTCAGATCTCTTAAATAATCCCAGGTTGAAAAGTTTTTAGGATCTGCATAAAGAGCTGACAAAGTAGAGTCATTCATTCCTGAATAATCTGCTCCTGAAACTGCTACGGAATCAAAATTAGAGTTCAAATATTTGTAGCGTAATCTTTCTGTTGTTCTCATATAATCAAAACCAACAACCGTTCTGTTTTTCATTCCATTTGAAAAATCATAATTGAAGTTGAAGTTTTGTTGAATTTGGAACCATGATTTTTTACTGTCGTTGGTAGATTGGTCTGCTCTAGTCACCCAATATTGACCTTCTGTGTAAGAAATCGAAAAATATGGATTGTAACCGTCTGAATAAGAATCGGAATTATTGATGTAAGTATTTGAAGTGATATGATCATTGATCTTCCATTTTACGTTTCCGAAAATATTGGAATTTCTTGCCGTCATATACAAATCTTTTCCGGTGAAAGATTCTTTATAGTCCAGGCCGGCTGCTTTTTCCAGATCTTTCATATTATTAATGCCGTTAAGCGTTTTCGGCGAAAGGTAGAAGTAATAAGGATTTGCCGTTACCCGGTTCTGGAACAATTCATAATCTACATTCAGCTGAACTTTATCGGAAACATTCCAGGTCAGACTCGGAGCGAAGGTTGTATATTGATTTCCGGCATTGGTTTTCGTGAAATTTCCTTCATTTGTATAAGCTGTATTTACGCGGAAGAAAAGGTCTTTTGTAATCGGAGCGTTAATATCTGCAGTTGCTCTGTAAGTATTGTAACTTCCTGCAGACGCAGAGACTGCACCAAAGAAATTTTGCTGAGGTTTTTTGGTCACCCTGTTAATAAGACCACCGTAAGAAGCTACTGTACTTCCGTAAAGTGTTCCGACAGGACCTTTTAGAAATTCCAATGTTTCCACATTGATCGCATCAATTGTAGACGTAACGGGAGCGACTACACCATTTCTTGTAGAAGCCTGTGAAGGAAAACCTCTTAAAACGAAGAAGGAACCACCATCTCCGGCTCTTCCTGTAGGATTCCACATCTTCTGCAAACCGGTTACGTTTCTGTAGGCATCATCAACAGTAAAAATGTTTTCATTTTCCAAAATCCCTTTATCAATGGAAGAATAAACTTGTGGATTTTCTATGAATTTCACCGGCATTTTGTTGGAGGATTCGGTATCGAGCTTTTTCACCATTTTATTGATGATAACCTCTTCAATATTTTTGGAATTGGTAGAATCTTTTTTCTCTTGTGCAAACGTTAGCATAGAGCCCAACATTGAGGCGCAGATCAGTACATTTTTCATGAATAAGTCTAATTTTCTGCAAATATATTGTTTTTAATTGTTCTAAATAAATAATAAAATTGATTTTTATCATAATTTTATTAGGTGGTGAATAGTAAAACCCCGCTTCAGCATCGCTGAAGCGGGGTTTTTATAAGATTTTATTATTGATTTCTTAAGCCGGAATTTCTCCTTTGTATAAGAAAGAAATAATTTCTTTGTTCATTTTGTCAACCATTTCGCTGAATAAGTGGAATGATTCCTGCTTGTAAATTACCAATGGATCTTTCTGCTCGTAAACCGCACCTTGAGAAGATCTTCTCAGGTCATCCATTTCACGAAGGTGAAGTTTCCAGTTCTCATCGATGATGGATAAGGTGATATTCTTTTCAAAATCATTGATCAGGCTTTCACATTGAGTATCGTAAGCTTCTTTAAGATCAGCTACGATAGTCATTGTTTTATGGCCGTCTGTGAAAGGAACCTGGATCATTTTGAACATTGAACCCTGATTCTGATATACATTTTCAATGATAGGGAATGACTTCTCTTTCAGTAAATTCAGTTTCATCTTATAATCTTCCTGAGCAGCTTTGAATACAATGTCTGTCAGTTCCGGAATTTGCTTGTTCTTGAAATCATTTTCAGAAACAGGAGATTCCATAGTAAAGAATTTAATGATATCGAATTCGAAATCTTTATAATTTCCGGTAGCTTTCCCTTTAGTAACGATTGAGTTGGCAACATCGAAGATCATGTTTGTAATGTCATATTTCAGGTGATCCCCGAAAAGAGCATTCTTTCTTCTTTTATAGATCACATCACGCTGCTTGTTCATTACGTCATCATATTCAAGAAGTCTCTTTCTGATTCCGAAGTTGTTTTCCTCTACTTTCTTCTGAGCTCTTTCGATAGACTTGCTGATCATGGAGTGCTGAATTACTTCACCTTCCTTGTGACCCATTCTGTCCATCATTTTAGCAATTCTTTCAGAACCAAACAAACGCATCAGGTTATCTTCAAGAGATACATAGAACTGAGAGCTACCAGGGTCTCCCTGACGTCCCGCTCTACCTCTTAACTGTCTGTCAACACGTCTTGAATCGTGTCTTTCCGTACCGATAATGGCTAAACCTCCGGCTTCTTTTACTTCTTTGGAAAGCTTGATATCTGTACCACGACCCGCCATGTTCGTTGCAATAGTTACAACCCCTGGCTGTCCTGCTCCGGCAACAATCTCTGCTTCCTTTTTGTGAAGCTTCGCGTTCAGTACCTGGTGAGGAATTTTTCTTAATTGCAACGCTTTTGAAAGTAACTGAGAGATCTCAACAGAAGTAGTACCTACAAGTACAGGTCTTTGAGCTGCTGTTAAGTTTTCGATTTCTTCAATTACGGCATTGTATTTTTCACGGTTAGTTTTGAAAACCAAATCCTGTTTGTCATTTCTTAAAATAGGACGGTTCGTAGGAATTACCACCACATCAAGTTTGTAGATCTCCCAAAGCTCACCTGCTTCCGTCTCAGCAGTACCTGTCATTCCCGCAAGCTTGTTGTACATACGGAAATAGTTCTGAAGCGTTACGGTAGCAAAAGTTTGTGTAGCCGCTTCAATTTTTACATTTTCTTTAGCTTCGATCGCCTGGTGAAGACCGTCTGAATAACGTCTTCCTTCCATGATACGGCCTGTCTGTTCGTCAACGATCTTTACTTCACCGTCAATAACCACATACTCATCATCTTTTTCGAATAATGTATATGCTTTTAACAGCTGGCTCATCGTATGTACACGCTCAGATTTTTCAGCAAATTCAGAGAAAAGTTTTTCTTTAGCCTCAAATTCTTCTTCTTTGGATAAATTTTTAGCCTCAACTTCTGCGATTTCTGTACCGATGTCCGGAAGAACGAAGAAGTTAGCATCAGAATTCCCCTGAGACATATATTCAACACCTTTGTCCGTAAGATCAACCTGGTTGTTCTTTTCTTCAATAACGAAGTAAAGGTCTTTATCTACAATCGGCATATCACGGTTGTTGTCCTGCATATACTGCGCCTCAACTTTCTGAAGCAATGCACGGTTTCCGCTTTCCGATAAGAATTTAATTAATTGTCTGTTTTTAGGAAGACCTCTGTATGCCTGAAGCAATTTGAATCCTCCTTCTTTTGTATTTCCTGCAGCGATTAATTTTTTAGCTTCATTAAAGATCGCAGAAACTGTTTTCTTCTGAACTTCAACGATTCTGTCGATAGAAGGCTTAAGAACATCAAATTCCTGTCTGTCTCCCTGCGGAACCGGACCGGAAATAATTAACGGTGTTCTTGCATCATCTACCAATACGGAGTCAACCTCATCCACGATAGCAAAGTTCAGTTCTCTCTGTACTAATTCTGATGGTGAAGTGACCATGTTATCTCTCAGATAATCGAAACCGAATTCGTTATTCGTTCCGTAAGTAATATCAGAGTTGTATGCTTTTCTTCTTCCGTCTGAGTTTGGCTGGTGATTATCGATACAGTCGATAGACATTCCATGGAATTGATACAATGGACCCATCCACGCCGAGTCTCTCTTGGCAAGATAGTCATTCACGGTTACTACGTGAACCCCTCTTTCAGGAAGAGCATTTAAGTAAATAGGTAATGTTCCTACCAAAGTTTTACCTTCACCGGTTGCCATTTCGGCAATTTTACCGCTGTGAAGAATAACCCCTCCGATAAACTGAACATCATAGTGGACCATATCCCAAACTACAGGAGTTCCGGCAGCGTCCCATGAGTTTTTCCAGACTGCAGTATCTCCCTGGATCTCTACGAAATCTTTGCCCGCAGCAGCCAATTGTCTGTCCCAATCAGTTGCTTTGATGCGGATCTCACCATTCTGAGCCCATCTTCTAGCTGTTTCTTTTACCAAGGCAAAAGCTTCAGGAAGAATCTGAGCAAGAACTTTCTCTTCAATTTCGTATGATTCTTTCTTCAGAGACTCAATCTTTGAGAAAAGAGCTTCTTTTTCATCTACGTTAGCTGAATTTTTTATCTGCTCCTTTATCTGTTCTATCTGTGCTGTTATTTTGCTGGTTGAAGATTTTATATTCTCTTTAAATTCAGCAGTTTTCTCTCTCAGCCCATCATCAGTTAACTGCTGAATGGCTGGTTCTACAGCTTTGATTTTTGTTACAACTTTTTTTACTTCTTTTAGGTCCTGCGCTTTTTTGTCTCCCAAAAACCCTTTAAGAACTTTGTTTAAAAAACTCATAAATTTTTTGCTTTATGCTTAAAACAATATGCTTTAAGCGTTTTAATGACACGCTTAACGTGTGAATTGTGTATATAAAAAAGGGCAAATAAGCTCTAAGCTAATGCTCAAAGCTTATTGCTTTCATTAATATTCGTCTTCGTTCCAAAGGAAATCCTCGTCGGTAGGATAATCACTCCAAACCTCTTCGATAGATTCATAGATCTCTCCTTCGTCTTCAATTGCCTGAAGGTTTTCCACTACTTCCATTGGTGCACCAGTTCTGATTGCATAGTCAATAAGTTCTGCTTTTGTCATTGGCCAAGGTGCGTCACTTAGGTATGAGGCTAATTCTAATGTCCAGTACATAATTTTCTGATTTTTTTGCAAAAGTATAAAATTAGCTTATATTATACGCTTTTTTATACTTGATTTTCAATTCTTTTTGATTAATTTTTGTTCATTATCCGTCATAGACTGGATTACAGCCATGTCAGCAACTTACATGATGTCATTTTCTCAAAAACCATTCCACAAATTTTTTTATGCCATTTTGGAAGTCTGTGTCTGGTTTGTAGCCAATTAATGTCTTCGCTTTTGTGATATCTGCATTGGTTTTCCGGACATCTCCCGGCTGCATTGGCAGATTTTTTCTGATGGCAGAAATTCCCAGGGTGGTTTCTATTGTAGCCAACATTTCAGATAAAGTAATAACTTCACTTTCCCCAAGGTTAATAATTTCATAAACTCCGGAATGGGCTTCCAGATAGAGGATTGATTTCGTGATTCCATCAATAATATCGTCAATATAAGTGTAATCTCTGGCTGTATTTCCGTCACCATAAAATGGAATTTCCCGGTCTTCCGAGATCAGTTTTGTAAATTTATGAATGGCCAAATCCGGCCTCTGCCTCGGCCCATATACTGTAAAAAACCTAAGCTGGATAATGTCTATATGATATAGATTATGGTAAACATGGCCTAAAACTTCACAGCTTTTCTTGGTTGCCGCATAAGGCGATATCGGATTGTCTACATTATCCGTTTCTGCAAAAGGAATTTTTTCATTGTTTCCGTAAACGCTTGATGAAGAGGCGCATATGAATTTGCTAACCTTGAATTCCCTGCAAAGTTCCCACAGGTTCATCGTTCCGCGTACATTCACTTCTTCGTATTCCAGTGGTCTTTCAATAGAGGGACGTACTCCTGCAAGGGCTGCAAGATGAATGACAAGATCTATTTTGTGGTTTTTAAAAATAGCTTCAAGTCCCTTTTTATCACGGATATCCTGATAATATAACTGATATTTATCCGACTGTGAAAGGGTAACCAGATGTTGAATATCGGTTTCTTTGTCCGAAAATTCAAAATCCGGATTTTTGTCAATAGACTCTAATGTATTTTTAATTTTGATCTGATAATTATAGAAATCATCAAAATTGTCAACGTTTATGACAGAATGTCCATTTCCTAATAATCGTTCTATTAAATGAGAACCGATAAAGCCGCTTCCTCCAGTTACAAGATAAGTCATTTGTGGTTTTTTAATGGCACAAAAATATAAATTTACTTTTTGAAAATATAATCATTAAATTTACTTAAAAAAGTAATATAAACAGTATGCAGTTTCAAGGGCAAATTTTAAAGATGACAAGCTTCGATGATCAACCCATTCAGTATTATCTGAATCTTTCAGGAGATCTGATCCATATGAATGAATTGTTTGGAAGGGAATTAACGATAAAACATACAGGATTTCAATGTGTCAATTGTGGAGAAAATAAGCCAGTCTACAGAATGGGATTCTGCAAAAACTGTTTTTTTGAAAGCCCCTATGCAAGTGATACAATTATTCGTCCCGAACTCTCTACGGCCCATCTGGACATCGCTGAACGCGATCTGGAAGTGGAAAAACAAATCCAACTGCAGCCTCACACCGTATATTTGGCCTATACCGGAGATGTGAAAGTGGGGGTGACAAGAAATACACAAATTCCTACAAGATGGATCGATCAGGGGGCTACTTTTGCCCTGCCGATTGCCCGTACAGAGAACCGCTACGAAGCGGGAATGATAGAAGTTGCCCTGAAAGAACATCTTCCGGACAAAACCAATTGGAAGAAAATGCTTCAGGATGATTTTGAAGGGGAAATAGACCTTGCTGATTTCCAGCAGAAGATCAAGCAGTATTTTCCTGATGATTTCCAGAAGTTCTACAGCGAAGGAGAAAATTTATGGAAGTTCGATTATCCTTTCGATAAGCCCGAAAAAATAACTTCTTTCACTTTGGATAAAAAACCTGAATTTACCGGTACGCTTAGAGGGATTAAAGGACAATACCTTAGTTTTGAGGGAGGGAACTTTATGAATGTAAGAGGACACGAAGGTTATGTGATTGAGTTGGATATAAAAAATTAATCTTATATTTAAAATTACAAAAAATCACACACATATATGAAAAGATGGGTTAAAAAGTTATTGATAGGCCTGGGAATTCTTCTGCTTATTCTTCTTGCGGCAAATTTCGGGCTGAATGTATGGCTTAAAACCCAGCTTCCTGGATATATAAAGAAAAATACGGATTATAAAGTTTCCTATAAAACGTTAGATGTGGATCTTGGGTCCGGAAATATTTTTGCATCGGGAATAACGGTAAACAGTAAAAATCCACAGAATACCAATGTTATTGGCCTTCAGGGCACCATTGACACATTAAAAATCAGCCGGTTCGGGATTTATGATGCTGTCTTCAATAAAAGGATCAGCTCATCTGACCTCTTGCTGGCTAAGCCCAATTTGAACATTATTCTTGCCAGACCTATAGACCGTAAGACCGGGAAAAAAAGAAATCCAGTCCTGTTTGAAAATATCAGGATTAATAAAGGTACGATTAATATTTTCAAACATACCAAACAGAAATTTTTGTCTGTTCAGGAGCTCGATCTTTTTGTAGAAAACCTTCAGATGACTGAAGAGTCTGTAGAAGATAAACTTCCGGTGGTTTTTGATAAGTATGATATTAAAGGAAAGAATTTTTTCTTCCGCCCGGATAATGTATATGCTGTATCAATCAGCACGATCAGTACAGCAAATGGCCAGATGTCAGTTGGGAATTTCCGGTTGATTCCACTTTTAAATTTTGATCAGTTTAAAAGGTTTTATCCTAAAAAAACAAAACTGTTTGAATTTTCCATCCCTAAAATGGAGTTCAAAGACATCGTTTTGGCAAAAAATAAAATTACCCTGGCTAATGCTGATTTCCAAAATCCTGTTCTAACGGTTTACAATACCGGAATAAAACCTGCAAAAGCAGAAAAAAAGCTGAATTTTGAAGTTAATTTAGAAGATATAAAGCTCAATAATGCTGCAGTAATCGTTAACAAGCCCGACGGAACCAGACTGCTTTCCGCAAAAACACTGAATATAAAAGTTAATCAGCTGAAATTTGATAAGGTAACTGCAGAAGAGGTTATTCCTGTAGGATACAAAGACTTCCATTTTTCAGGAAAAGATATACAGTATTCCAACCATCAGAATTTTACAGTTGAAAGCTTTGCGTTAAACCCGAAAAGCGGTGAGATCAGGAATCTTGTACTGTCCCCGGGAGTCCCTGAAACCGGGAAAGGATCAATGGACCTGAAAACCGATCATATTGCGTTTAATATCAACAAGTTTGAATTTATTAAGAGAAGACTTAATCTGGATCTTAAAGATGTGCTTATTGAAAATGTAAATGGAACTGTGAAGGCTGGAGCAAATAAGCCAAAAGTGAATTCCGGTCCGGGAATCATTCAGTCAGTAATCGTGCGCAAGATGTCTGTGAAAAACTCTGATATAGTGTATGATAAAGAAATGCAGCCATTGGCATTTCATAATCTTAACGCAACGGTTAATGGCATTGAAATAGCACCAAAGCCCAATAATCAGGGACTTTCTTTTAAAGTTAAAGACTACTTCCTGACTACCCGGAATTTTGCCTATAAAACACAATTTTATAATCTGAATGCGGGACTTTTAAAATTAAATAAAAATAAGATTCAGGTTAATAATTTTGCCATGAAGCCTCTCGTTTCGAGAGCCCAGTTTATCAGAATGATACCGGTGGAGCGGGATCTTTACGATATTAAGGTATCCCAGATAACGGCAGACGGGACTTGGGACCTCTTCTCGGACAACAAATCGATTAATGCATCAAATGTAACGGTTCTTTCCGCTGATGCCAATATTTTCAGAAGTAAAATCCCTAAAGATGATCCTAAAATAAAGCCTTTATATTCTAAACTGCTCCGGTCTATAAAAATTCCAATGACGGTTAATCACCTTGACCTGAAGAATTCAGTTTTGGTATACGAAGAAGATACGCCTGAAAGTGCAGGACCTGGCAAGCTTACATTCAGTAACTTTAATATGAATGTTAAAAACCTGAATTCTGCCAAAACAAAAGGAAAGCCTACAAGAGTGGATATCAAGATCGACTGTTCATTCATGAATCTGGCCCCGCTTTCTGTCAACTGGAATTTCGATGTGGCAGATCAGAATGACAGATTTTCAATTTCAGGAAGAACAGCCAATCTTCCAGCGAATGGCATTAATCCGTTTATCAGACCTTATCTCCATGTGACGGCTACTTCCGGAACCATCCAGGAAATGCTTTTTAATTTTAAAGGAAACCCTTCCGGACTGAACGGAACATTCAACCTGAAGCATAAAGACCTTAAAATTGCTGTTTTAAATAAAGAAAACCATGAGAAAAAAGGAGTTCTGACGGCTGTTGCCAATCTTTTCATCCGTTCAGATTCCGGAAAGTTTCCGGAGGCAGTTGCTGTAGAAAATGTTGAAAGAGATCCTACAAAATCGTTTTTTAACCTTTTCTGGAAAGGAATTGAGCAAGGTCTGAAGAAAACTTTGATCGGAGTAAATGTTGATAAAACAGAGAAGACCGTAAAAAATGCTGTTTCATCTGTAAAAGAAGTAAAACAGACGGTAAAAGAACTGAAACAGGATATTAAAGCAAACAAAGAAGAGCCTAAGCCGCAGGAAGAGAAAAAGGAAAAGAAAGGCTTCCTTAAAGGAATTTTTAAGAAAAAAGAAAAACCCGGAACTGAATAATTCCGGGATATATCTTAAGGGGTAAAGCTGTTATTTTCAGATATAATCTTAAAGAAGTTAAAAATTAAATTCATCACTTTCCTGAATAGGGATATCTCTTAAGAATTTATCGAATTCCTCTCCCGGATAGTTGCTGTCTGCCCCGTAAGAGTCTATAATCATTCCCCGGTTTCCTGCATTGTCCTTTACCACATACAATACGGCGTTATCATCAGGATTGCTGTCCCCCTCAAAACGGTATGTTTTTAAAATGGTAAGTTCTGAAGGCTGATACACTTTTTCTGAATTCTCAAATTTCATTTCACAAGCTTCATTCATTCTGAATTCTCTCTGTATACCTCTTTCCGATAAAGTATTCATCACTTGGCTCAGGGTGGTCATCCGGTCTGTATTTTCTGAATTATCCATAATATTATTTTTTAACATGAGTACAATAATTAAACCATTGATAAGGTAAAATTAAATAAAAAAGACAATTGCATCTTTCATTAAAATAAAGCTTAATGTTAACAAAATTTATAATTGTAAAAAATAAAATAGGTATACTTTTTGCAATAGCTATGTTAATAAATCGGACAAAATATGAAAAAAGAAGTTGGCGTTTTACTGGCAGGAGGAGTTGGTCTTTTGGCAGTATTAGGTTTTATTGGATTAAAAAAAATATTGACTAAAAAAGATAAAGCATATAGTGATACCTATTCGGATTATCACAGACATTTTGATGGAAAAAACCACGACGATGAATATCACGGAGTGGAATTTTATGCACTGAAGTAGTAAAAGAATATATTTAATTATGTTTAAATCCGGTCCCTTTGAAGAGGCCGGATTTTTTTGTGGATAACTTAGTGTTAAAACTCATGATTTTATAAAAAATCCATTCTAATTTTACATCAGAATGCAGAACGAAAATTTCATAAAAGGACAGGGAGCCCAGCGAAACGTAATCAATCGTTTCGACAGGTATACCTATGAACCTGAAGATGAAGATTTCGAAACGGTAAAAACCTCCTTTACGGAAGTCTTTCCGAAAACCATTGTGAATCAGGTGAAAAGCGAGGATCTTCCCATGGAGTATTCCATGAATCCTTATCAGGGCTGTGAACACGGATGTTCCTACTGCTTTGCGAGACCTACTCATGAATATTGGGGCTACAGTGCCGGAATTGATTTTGAGAGAAGGATCATGGTGAAAAAAAATGCTCCGGAACTATTGGAGAAATTTTTTCAGAAAAGAGGCTATAAACCTGCGCCCATCCTTCTTTCCGGGAATACCGACTGCTATCAGCCGGCAGAAAGGCAGTTCGAGATCACCAGAAAAATGCTTCAGGTGTGTCTCGACTACAGACATCCCGTTAATATTCTGACAAAAAATGCGCTTGTTCTGAGAGATCTGGATATTTTAAAACCTATGGCAGAACAGAACCTTGTTTCCGTATCTCTGAGCATTCCTACAATTAATGAAGATCTCAGGCGAAAAATGGAGCCGAGAACGAGTTCAGCTCCGAATAAATTAAAAGCGGTAGAAATTCTCACAGAAAACAAGATTCCCGTACATGTCATGGTGGCGCCCATTATTCCCGGGCTGAACAGTGATGAGCCGCTTACGATTTTAAAGGCTATTTCAGACGCCGGAGCTTTGAGTTTCGGATATACATTGGTCAGGCTGAATGATACGGTGGAGCCTGTTTTCGTCAATTGGATCGAAACCCATTTCCCGGACAGGGCACAAAAGGTTTTAAATCTTATCCGCTCTATGCGTGGCGGAAAGCTGGGGGATAAAAGATATTTTGAAAGGCAAAGGGGAGAAGGGAATATCGCTGAAATGATCCATAATACGTTTAAGATCGGAAGAAAGAAATATTTTGACGGAAGAGAATTCCCCAAACTTTCTACGGTGAATTTTACCGGAGCAAAAGATCAGCAGCTGAGATTGTTTGATGAATAGGACTTTCTTGTAAAATTCAATAGGAATAGGCTTTAGCCCATTTGTAATAAAATAAATTCCAAGGGCTTCAGCCAAAATATAAAAAACAGAAAACCGCGCCTGAAGGCGCGGTTTTCTTATTCTTTGTGATGGTCAACCTTAGATTGTGTTATCCGGGCATTTGAAATCATCGCTGCAGGTAGCACAAACTACGGTGCCGTTGCAGTAATACATACAAAATTCAGGTTCCGGAAGTTTAATTCCTCCTGCTCCGGAGATGCTTTTTAATTGGCTGTTGTTTAGTTTTTTTAGATTTTTCATATTATTTTAATTAAAAATTTGATAGTAAGTAAAGATAATTAAAATATTTTTAACTAAAACAAAATGTGGTAGAATAGAGGTTAATTTTTTAATAAGTATTCATACATTAAAAATAAAAGTCAATAATTAATCCTGGGTGTTGCCTACAAAATAGATAGCAAGCAAACCATAAGCAGATCAATTATTGACTTTTTTATGTTACTTTTTGATCAATCCTAACTCTATCAGTCTTTCATGTAAAAATTCTCCTGCGGTAGTATCTTCATACAGTTTCGGATGGTTTTCATCAATACAGTTGTCAAGAGCATTCAGTGACATTTCACTCACCGGATGCATAAAGAAAGGAATGGAGTATCTTGAAGTTCCCCATAATTCTCTTGGTGGGTTAACCACCCTGTGAATGGTAGATTTCAATTTGTTGTTGGTATGTCTTGATAACATATCGCCTACATTGATCATCAATTCATCCGGTTCTGCAATCGCATCGATCCATTCTCCGTTGTGGTTCTGCACCTGAAGGCCTTTTCCCTGAGATCCCATCAAAAGAGTAATCAGATTGATGTCTCCGTGTGCTGCAGCTCTTACCGCATCATCAGGTTCCTGGGTAATTGGCGGATAGTGAATCGGTCTTAAAATAGAGTTTCCTTCAGCAATCTTATTGTCAAAATAAAACTCATCCAGACCAAGATACAGAGCCAGGGCTCTTAATACATACTGTCCTGTTTTTTCAAGCATCTGGTAGGCTTCTTTACCTACTTCGTTGAATTTTGGCAGCTCTTCAACGATTACGTTGTCAGGGTATTCGGATTTATATTTTGAATCATCAGACACGTACTGTCCGAAATGCCAAAATTCTTTTAAATCCCCTTTTTTGAAACCTTTTGCGGTTTCTTTACCGAATCCTACGTAACCTCTCTGGCCGCCGATTCCTGGAATTTCATACTTCTGCTTCGTTTCTACAGGCAGGTCAAAAAAGTTTTTAACCTCTCCGTAGAGTTCATCTACTAGTTTGTCATCAAGAAAATGGCCTTTTAAGGCAACAAAACCAATTTCTTCATAAGCTTTTCCGATTTCATTTACAAATTTCTGTTTGCGTTCCGGGTTGTCCGAAAGGAAATCACGCAGGTCTACACTAGGTATTTTATCCATTTTTAGAAATTTACGAATGACAAAATTACATTTTTTTTAAATGAAATAATTCTAAAATAAGTATTTATCAGTTAAATTTGCTGTATGAAAAAATATTCTTCTAAGAGAAGTATTCAGATACTTGCCCATCTTCTTCAGCAGTACGGAATTTCAGACATTATCATTTCCCCGGGGTCCAGAAATGCTCCCCTGGCCATTCATTTTTCTGAAACCGATGCCTTCAACTGTTACAGTATTGTAGATGAAAGAAGCGCTGCTTTTGTAGGAATGGGGATGGCTAAAAGTGAGAAGAAGCCTGTGGCAATAACCTGTACCAGCGGTTCTGCTGTGGCCAATTATTATCCGGCTGTTACTGAAGCTTTCTATCAGAATGTTCCGCTTTTGATCCTGACTGCCGACAGGCCTACAGATTTTGTAGATATCTTTGACGGGCAGACGATCAGGCAGAAAGATATTTTTCACCAGCATTCTTACGGTGACTTCCAGCTTTTGGAAGACAGTAAAGAAAATGCTGAAGATGTTAATTTTGACATTATTAAAAAAGCCATTGAGCTGTGTTTTGAAAAACAGGGTCCGGTGCACATCAATATCCCGCTGGAGGAACCATTGTATGAGCTGGTTTCAGAGCTTCCATCTTTCCCTACCGTTGAAAAAACGATCAGGCATAAAGAATACGAGATCCCGTCCAACCTGATTGCAGACTGGCATACCTCCCAAAGGATTATGATTCTGGTAGGAACAAAAGATTACAGCCCGGAACTGGAAAGCCAGCTAAGTCAGCTGGTGAAAAACCACTCTGTTGTTGTATTGAGCGAAGCCAATTCCAATCTCTATCATGAAAAATTTTTCAGGCATATTGACCGATATATCTTTAATTTCACTGAGGAAGATTATAAAACTTATGCTCCTGATCTTTTGATTACGGTGGGACAGAACGTGGTTTCCAAAAAAGTAAAACAATTCTTAAGGAGTGCACGTCCGAAGCAGCATTGGCATCTGGATGAAGTATGGCAGCCGGATACGTATTTCTCTCTTACAGAAAAAGTAGAGGTGAAGCCTGAGGTGTTCTTTTCCAAGCTTCTGAAATTTATCAACCTTGAACCAAGGCCTTATTTTAACCTTTGGGATGTTTTAAGGGATAAAAAAGATGCGAGACATGAACAGTTCCTGAACATGGTTGAATTTTCGGATTTTTATTTCTTTAATAAAGCTTCGCAGACCATTCCGGAGAACTATAATATCCATTTCAGTAATTCTTCGGCGATCAGATACGCCCAGCTGTTTGATTTTGGAAAAAGAAAAATGTACTGTAACAGAGGAACCAGTGGTATAGATGGTTCTACCTCTACAGCCATGGGCTTTGCTATTAAAAATGCGAATCCGACACTGCTTATTACAGGAGACCTGGGATTCTTCTATGATATCAACGGTCTTTGGAACCAGTATATTCCGCCATTTGTAAGAATCATTATTTTCAATAACGGTGAAGGGAATATCTTTAAAATTATTCCGGGACCGGGTAATGCAAATCCTAACACACTGGATGAATTTATTGCTACAAAACACCGCAAGCATGCAGAACATTTAGCCAAACATTTTGGTTTTGCCTATATCAAAGTGGAGGATGAGCCTACCCTTGACCGGGTGCTGGAAAATTTCTTCAAACCGGATTTACAGCCTAAAATACTTGAAGTGAATACGTATGGTAAGAACAGTGCAGATGTGCAGAAGGCTTACTTCGAATTCATGAAAGGTAATTAAAGATCAAGATACTCTTCATTCCCCGGCAGATTTGTAATTCTGTCGATGGGATAAATAAACATATCATCAAAATCATTCAGGGCATTAATCAGTTGAAAATGAGAAAACTGCTTAATGTTCTGAAGGGTGATTTCAGTTTCTTTAATCTTCTTGTGCTTCAGAAGGTTCTGTCTCTGTACTCCGTTCAGGAGATAAGTAGCCGGAGTAAACCAGTCCTTACCTTTAAGAAAAAGAATATTGGAAAACGAAGTATCGGTGATATGATTGTTTTTGACAATGATGATCTCTTCAGCCTTTGACTTCATTTTCATTTTATCGAGCTCCTTACGGTCTTCAAATTTGAAAGAGTAGTCGAAACTGTTGTTTTCTACCAGCTGGAAACTTTGTATTTCAGGAATGGCGTAGGGAATCATCATCGTGCGTACCCTTTTATCCAGATCATAGGAAAGCCTCAGTTTAAACAGACCATCTTCATCATGCTCAAGGTTTTTGAAGATTTTGGCCAGGTCTATAGAACCTTCCTTCCCGAAGTGGGCAAAAGTCTGGTTAACGCGTTTTTGATGTAGTTCCAAAAGAAAAATTTCCTGGTCTTCTACTTTTATGCTTTCAATGAATTGGGACATAGATTTTATTTTTCATTTCCTGATATTCGTCTTCTAACCTGCTCATGTGGGTGATACCGCCGCCGCTTTTAAAATAGAGTTTATCTCCTTGTTTTTCAATAAAGCGGATCATAACACAGCTGTCAACATTTTCACCGTCAAACCAGCCGCATACTCCGGTATAATATCCTCTGTCGTATCCTTCTGCATCCAAGATTATTTCCAGCGTTTTGGGCTTTGGGGCCCCGAGAATTGATCCGGCAGGAAGCAGTTTGTTCATGATGCTGCCTATCTTTCCTGCAAATTCAGGCTTTACTGTTCCTGAAATTTCAGAACTCATGGCATACAGATCTTTTTGCTGTGTCCTGATGAGGTCTATATGCTGGAACTGATCAACTTTCACGTTGTCTGCTACCATGCTGAGGTCATTACGCAGAAGATCTACAACCGTATAATGCTCTGCTTTCTCTTTTTTGTCGTTTTTCAAAACTTCAGCCGCATTTTCCAAAGAGGCATCAATAGTGCCTTTCATGGGATACGTCAAAATTTTGCCGTCTATAATCTTTACAAAAGTTTCAGGAGAAAAAAATACAAAAAAATCTTTATAAAACACTTTGTACTTCGCAATTGAGTGATAAAAAATTTCTTTAAGGTTTAAATTGGTCTGAACTTCAGTCTTTCGGGTATAATTCGTAAGATAAGAATTTCCAAGACGGATATTTTTCTGAACTTTATCAAACCCTGTTTTAAAGCTTTCCAATGTTTCCGGAAAAGATATCCATTCAATTTTTTTATTAAGTTCCGGCTTCTGTTTAGTGGTTGTAAAATTTTGAAAATCAATAATTAAACCTGATTTTTCAATTTCATTTTCTCTGTAGATCTCTACATTTTCTGCAAGAAAGTCGATCATGAAAAAGTAAGGAACCTTCTGAAGAGAAAGTTCGTCCATTTCCATAAATTTTTGATGATTCACTGAAAACATTCCGCAAAAGTACTTATTGATGATTACTTTTGCATAAAAATTTTTGATGCAGAACAAATATCCTCAGAAACCGGGAATAGATTTTATATTGAAGCAGGCATTTTTCTATTGGAATAAGACATTAGTTTTCCAGTTAATGTTCTCAATCATATTTTTTGCCGTGTTTTTCACTTCTATGTTTTTCTTCGCTGCCAAATATGGACTTTGGGAGCAGAATCAGGAACTGGCGGAAGCTTTAAAGCAAGGAACGACAGTATATCTGGAAAAATTGAAAGCTCTGGGCGAAACAGAGAATTATCAGATGTTTAGCTTTGCTGTTTTAGGAACCAGTGCCTTTCTGTATCCGTTAAATCTAGGATTATTTCAGGTTTTCAGGAAAATAGATCTTAATGAACCCATTGAGTTGGGAGATTTGTTTGCTGGCTATAGAGGACTTAATTTTATAAAATATTTAGGTTACTATATATTTTGGGTGATGGTGTACCGATTGACTATGCCTACGATATTTCTTGCCGTTGTTTGGGTGTGCGTAACGGTATTTGTTGCTCCGCTTATGTTTTTTACCGATAAGAGAATCTTTGATGCCATTTCATTGAACTTTCAAGCCTTAAGAAAATACTTTGTGGAAATACTGGTATGCGTGATTGTTGCGGTTATCTTTAAATATATTGGGTTTGCCCTGTTTTTTATAGGCGGTTTATTTACCTTTCCTTTTTGGAATGCAATGATTTACTCACTGTATAAAACGATTTTCTCCGAAAAAAGTTAAATTTTAAGTAGGTTTAATGTGTTTTTATGCCAAAAAAAGTTAATTTTGGTGAAACCATTAAAATATTAAACTATGTCAGAATTTAACGAATTTGATCAACAGGGTTCGGTTCCAAACAGGGACACAGGATCCATCATTTCCCATGCTTTTGAAATGTATAAAGGGGTTTTCCTTTATGGCGTTGTCGCTATGGTGATTTATATTATAGGCGGTTTCATCATCCAGACTGTCAGCGGATTCAATTCTGCATCCATGATGGAGGAAATGAGAGATGCGGGAGGAGATTACTCAAACTTCAGCTACTGGAATGCTCCTGGTTTTTCGCTTTATCTTTCGCTTTCAGGTCTTTTGGGAATCTTACTTGCCCCGTTATATGTAGGGTTAATCTACATTGTTAATAAATACAATACCAAAAGCCAGATTGATTTTGCAGACCTGTTTATCGGATACAAGCAGAATTTTGTGAATATCCTGATCTACAGTATTCTTTCAGGGATTATTTCAAGCGTTGCGATGATGCTTTGTTTCTTCCCGGTTATTTTTGTTTATCCTTTACTCCTATTGGGTTATCCTATTTTATTATTCGAAAATGCATCAGCTACTGAAGCTCTAGGAAAGTCTTTCAACATTGCCAAAGAAAATTACGGAACGTTTCTTGGTACAACGGTATTGGGAGCATTGATCTCTATTGCCGGAGTTATTTTGTGCGGAATCGGAGTTATTTTAACTGCACCTTTCATGATGGTCGTTATGTATTCTGCATACTGCGCTTTTTTAGGCAAGCCAAGACAAATTGCATTTAAGAAATAAAATAAGAAGACAGAAAAAGAATGAATAAAGATAAACAGATAAGCAATATTGCGATAAAACAAGTTGCCCTTCTCGCCATAATTCTGGTGCTGACCGGATTGATCTGTTTTAATCTTTCATTGTTTATACCATCGGTACTTGGGGCAATCACTATTTATGTGGTCTGCAGAAAATACAATTTTTACCTGCAGGAAGAAAAAAAGTGGAAGCCCTGGCTCTCATCGCTTGTGCTGATGCTGGCGAGTCTCATCATTCTTATTCTTCCGGTATATTTTATTGCTGATCTCCTAATAGAAAAACTTGGGAATGCTCAGGTTTATATGGCGAAATTTAATGTATTTCTGGATAAAATACATGCCTATATTTACTCAAAAACAGGCTTTGATATTCTCAGCAAAGAGAATATGGATAAAGTGAAGAGTTCTGCCGGGAAGTTTTCCACTTCTGCGGTGAGCGGGACATTTAATACCCTTACTGTGGTGATGTCCATGTATTTTATCCTTTATTTTATGCTGGAAAGGCCAAGGCTGTTTGAGAAGATCCTGAGCTCTTCCGCTCCATTGAAAAGAGCAAATATTTCCTTAATCGGCGATAAGCTGAGAAAGCTGATCATGGCCAATGCCATCGGAATCCCGGTTGTAGCTTTAGGGCAGGGGATTGTGGGCCTTGTAGGGTACTTTATTTTCGGTGCTCCGAGTCCGGTCCTTCTTTTTGCCTTAACAGCAGCGGCTTCCATGATTCCGGTTGTAGGGGCAGCTATTGTTTATATTCCGGTATGCGTATTTATGATCGCAGAAGGAAATACCGGTCAGGGGCTTGGTTTGGCAGCTTATTGTTTAGTTGTGGTAGGGCTTACGGATAACCTGCTTCGTTTTACTCTTCTAAAGAAACTTGAAAATATCCATCCGCTCAATACCGTATTCGGAATTATTATGGGGATGAATTTATTCGGTTTTATGGGCTTGATTTTCGGACCGATCCTTATTTCGTTTACCTTACTTCTGATTCAGGTTTACAGAAATGAATTTTCAGACGAAGATACACCTCCTGAACTCAAACTGCCTGATACAGACGATGATCAGGAAGGGAAAATTAATTTAATTGTATAAAGTGGAAGGTGTAAATTCGGAAATATTAAAAGAAATCTGTATCGTGAAGATGCCTTTCGGAAAGTATGAAGGGACTATTCTGGCCGATCTTCCGGTAAGCTATCTGGAATGGTTTAACAGAAAAGGAATGCCTAAAGGTAAATTGGGAATGCAGCTTTCGACCGTTTACGAAATTAAATTGAACGGGTTGATGGACCTTCTGATCCCGATCAGAGCTTCTGTAAAATAGAATCTGAATTTTCTGACAACTAGAAAATATAAATTCAGGGGGGGAGGCATCGAAGATGCCGCCCCCCCCTGAATTATTGTATGATTAGTTACTCTTTCAATGCCGCAATCTCATCTCTGAGTTTGGCAGCTTTTATAAAATCAAGGTTTTTGGCTGCCGCTTCCATTTCTTTCTGCTTCTGGCTGATAATTTTTTCAATATCCTTATCACCGTAGCTTGCTTTTGTTTCTGCAGCTTTTTGAAGAATCTCTTTCTGAGTGTATTTCGGATCCGGGAAGTCTTTGCTTCTTCCCACAAGATTTTCTGAAATCTTTTTATTTAAAGCCTGAGGTACGAGCCCGTTCGCCTCATTGTGCTGTATCTGTTTACTGCGGCGGTATTCCGTCTCGTCCAGGGTAGCCTGCATGGATTTGGTAATCTTATCCGCATACATGATCGCTTTACCATTGATATTCCTTGCAGCACGCCCTACAGTCTGTATCATGGACCTTCTGCTTCTGAGCATTCCTTCTTTATCGGCATCCAGAATGGCTACCAGAGATACTTCAGGAAGATCAAGCCCTTCTCTTAACAGGTTGACTCCAATTAGTACGTCAAAAAGCCCCAAACGAAGGTCCTGCATGATCTGGATACGCTCAAGGGTTTCTACATCCGAGTGGATATATCTCGTTCTGATCCCGAATTTTGTAAAGTATTTGGTAAGTTCCTCGGCCATTTTCTTCGTTAAGGTAGTTACCAGAACCCTTTCATCGGCATCCGCTCTTTTTTGGATTTCTTCCATTAAATCATCAATCTGGTTGATACTCGGTCTGACCTCGATTACCGGATCCAAAAGACCTGTCGGACGGATGATCTGCTCAATATAAGCCCCACCGGTTTTTTCAAGTTCATAATCTGCAGGTGTTGCAGAGACATAAATTACCTGATTCTGCATGGATTCAAACTCTTCAAATTTAAGAGGCCTGTTGTCCATCGCGGCAGGAAGCCTGAAACCGTATTCCACCAATGATTCTTTTCTGCTGCGGTCGCCCCCGTACATCGCATGAACTTGAGGAACGGTAACGTGGCTTTCGTCAATAACCATTAGGAAATCCTTAGGGAAATAATCGATCAGGCAGAAAGGTCTTGAACCGGGAAGTCTTCCGTCAAGATATCTTGAATAGTTCTCAATTCCTGAACAGTAACCTAGTTCCTTGATCATTTCAAGATCAAGCTCCGTTCTTTCCTGAAGTCGTTTAGCTTCAAGAGGCTTCTCGATGGAGTTGAAGAAATCCACCTGCTTTACCATATCATCCTGAATGTTTCTGATTGCTCCATTCAGAGTTTCTTTTGATGTTACAAAGAGATTGGCCGGGTAGATCTGGATCTGGTCAAAATTAGATTCAACATTCCCGCTTACAGGATCAAAACTCTGAATTTTTTCAATTTCATCCCCAAAAAACTGAATCCTTACTGCATTATCAGCATAAGCTGGGAAAACATCAATAACGTCTCCTTTTACCCGAAATGTACCTCTTTGGAAGTCTCCCAATGTTCTGGAATATAATGCGTTAACTAGTGAATGAAGTAAAGCCGTTCTGGTCACTTTTTCTCCGATGGCCAGTGAAATAAGCGACTTATGGAATTCTGAAGGGTTCCCGATACCGTAGATGCATGAAACGGAAGCTACGATTAGTACATCCCTTCTTCCTGAAAGCAGGCTGGCTGTTGCTGAAAGACGAAGTTTCTCCACTTCTTCATTGATGCTGAGATCTTTTTCGATATATGTTCCGGTTGTGGCAATATAAGCTTCCGGCTGATAGTAGTCGTAGTAGCTTACAAAATACTCAACGGCGTTATCAGGAAAAAATTCTTTAAATTCCATGAATAGCTGTGCTGCAAGGGTTTTGTTGTGAGCAAGAACCAAAGTAGGTTTCTGTACATTCTGTACAACATTTGCTATGGTAAATGTTTTTCCGGAACCTGTTACCCCGAGAAGAGTCTGGTATTTTTCGCCGATCTCAATACCTTCGGTAAGCTTTTCAATGGCTTGTGGCTGATCACCTGTAGGTTTATATTCTGATTGAAGATTAAATTTCATAGGAAATGATGTATACAACAAAAATACGAAAGAAATTTTTAGCCTTCATAAAGTATTTGAAAATGACTGTTTTGACGACAACTTTTTCATCACTCTTTTGTATACAAAATAAAAAACGCTACATAGGTAACATTTTTCATCATTTATAAATTTATACCCATAAATTTTTATGGCATTATTTTTCTATTTATCTTTTTACACCAAATCTTAATGCTATGAAATTCAATCAATTTTATGTACCGGCACTTAGTGTGTTCTTACTTTTATCTTCGTGTAAAAAGAATAACGCCAATGCGCAGCAGACAGGAAACGACGGTAGTGTAGAAACCGGAAAACCGAACACAAACTACCAACCGGCTTTTAAGGGACAAACCAGGATTAAAGCTGTAAAAACAACGACCTCCTATAAAGTGGAAGTTCTTAATAAAGACCTCGGCCGGCCTTGGGGAATTATTAACCTGCCGGACGGGAAGTTTCTTATTACCGATAAAAATGGTCATATGAACATCGTTTCCACTGATGGAAAACAGGTCTTAAAAATTGAAGGATTCCCAAAAGTAGATGCAAAAGGACAGGGAGGAATGCTGGACGTAGCTCTTGATCCGGATTTTAAAACCAATCAGATTATTTATTTCAGCTTCTCTGAACCGTTTGGAAAAGGAAACCTGACATCTGTAGCAAAAGGAAAACTTTCAGCAGATCTTAAAAATATATCGGAAGTTAAGGTTATTTTCCGTGCTGAACCTTCCTATGATGGCGACAAGCATTACGGAAGCAGGCTGGCATTTGACAAAGACGGAAACCTGTTTGTAAGTACCGGGGAAAGATCTGATAAGGAAACAAGGGTGTATGCCCAAAGAACAGATAATTATCTTGGGAAAATACTGAAGATTACAAAAGATGGTAAACCCGCCCCTGGAAACCCATTTATAGGAAAACAAGGATTTAAGCCTGAAATTTATGCTTATGGAGTAAGAAATCCACAGGGAATGGCAATAGATCCGAACGGAACACTCTGGGATGTTGAGATGGGCCCAAGAGGAGGAGATGAAATCAACCTGATACAACCCGGAAAAAATTACGGTTGGGGAGATGTAACCTATGGAATTGAATACTCAGGAGCTAAGGTAGGAAACGGAATTACCCAAAAAGAGGGTACGGAACAACCTGTTTATTACTGGGATCCTGTAATTTCTCCAAGCGGGGTTACTTTCTATACCGGAAACATTGAGGAATGGAAGGGAAACTTAATCATCGGATGTCTTAGCGGCGAACATATTAACAGGATTGTGATGAAAGATAATAAAGTAGTAGGCGAAGAGCGGCTGCTTGCTGACCAGAAAGAACGGTTCAGAGATGTTCTGGACGGGATGGATGGCAATCTGTATGCCGTGACAGACAGTGGAAAATTATATAAAATTTCTAAAAAATAAATAAAGATAAAGAGACTGTATTATGGATATTATCCTGGTACAGTCTCTTTCATAAAAAAATAATTATTTAAAACTTAAAATTAAGTCGTGCGAAAGCCTGTCTTCCGGCAAAGCCCATCTGGACAGGGTCAAAAATTCCTCCTGATTCCGTATTTCCTTCTACAGCAGCGGTTTGTAGTGTAGGATAACGGTTGAATAAGTTTTTGCTTCCAATAGTCAAGTTGAGGTTTTTAGAGAATTCATATCCAAAAGAAATGTCAGTAGTTACTTTTGCGCCATAAAGCTGGTAGTCATCTGCTCCACCATACCCGATTAGTTTCACTTTGTCAAACCTTACAAGCTGAAGGTTTGCATTGAACTTACTGATTTTATAATTTAAGTTCAGATTAACCTTAGTTTTAGGAGCCGAAGCTAAAATAAATGCCTTTTCCCTTGCACTCAAAAAGATATCTTCTTTGCCTTTTAGCTTTTCTGGAACATTTACTTTAGTAATCTCCATATCATTATAGTTTCCTGCTAAAGTGGCGGTAAGTTTTCCCGGGCCAACATTATCAGTGTAGCTTAAAATAACATCTACTCCTTTAGTTCTTGTATCTAGTGCATTAGAAAAGAATTGAGCTTGATCAATGTGATTGGCGACTAGAATATCACCGATGGAATCGTCATCTTGAGGAAAGTTTCCTGTTAAAACTATTCTGTCCTTGACCTTAATGTAATAACCATCTATTGTTGCTGTAAATTTTGCAGTATTAAACGTAAATCCGGCGCTTCCATTTAAAGATGTCTCTTGTTTTAATTGAGGAATTATAAGTTTTGCAAGTTCACTATCATTAGCAGCAAGCTGGATTGTTACAAGTTTGTTAGCCTGGAAATTCGTAAACTGAAGGCTATAATATTTCTGTGCTAAAGAAGGGGCTCTGAATCCTGTGGAAACAGATCCTCTGAAGGCAAACTGTGGTGTAAAGGCATATCTTGTCGCAAATTTACCATTCAATGTGCTTCCGAAATCATTATAATTTTCAAATCTTCCGGCAACGCTGACCATCCATTTTTTAGTAATATCCAGTTCTGTATCTACATAAGCAGCAAAGTTGTTCCTGTTTTTTTTGAATTCCTGAGAATATCCTGGAAACCCTTGTGAACCGCCTGGACGGACAGCTCCGGAAAGCGGATTAGTCACTAATAAAGTTTCGGGAGTGTCGGCTGTTACAACGTTTCCATTGATGTCATACATAGCATAAGACGCTTCTTCTCCTTTGATGAGCTCAAACTGTTCATACCTGAATTCAGATCCGAAAGCAACGTTTAAACCTTCCAGCACTTTGAACTGTTTTGAAGCATTAAATCCGGTTGTATTCTGTAAAAGAGCATGTCCGCCGGCATTAAAGCTTGTGGGAGATTTTACTCCCAGAGTAGCATTAATGGTATTGTCTATCTGATAAGTAAACCTGTTGCTTCCGAATGCATTGTAAAAATCAACATCCCAGTTGGCTACCTTGAATTTCAATCCGTTATCGAACGTGAAATCTGTAATGCTCGTATCCTCTATCGGGTTAAAACCATTAGGGTATATTTCAGGAATATTTCCATCGGCATCCGGTGTCCTTGTCCATGCATAAGCATTGGTTTTACGGTAAGAAAACCCCTGTCGGGAATAGAATTTTAAGCCGTCAGATAAAGGCAGCTCCACGTTTCCGAAGAAATAAACATTCTGGGATTTTGCATCACCAAATCTTTCTCTCGGGGATGTATATTTTTCAGGGTTTGCATTTCTTATAGTGCGGTCTTTATTAACGAATTCAACGGTGAAGTTACCGAATCCACCCTTATTTCCTATTTTCGTTCCTAAATTTCCGCTGAAATCAAAGGTGGTTCCATCTACTTTATGATCCGATACCACATCATTGTTTCCTGGACTTTTAAAAAGATTCATTCCGTAAAATGCATTGCCTTCAAAGCCATGGTTGCGATCATTAAGAATAACGTTGATAACCCCGGCAATTGCATCAGAACCATATTGTGCGGAAGCTCCGTCACGGAGCACTTCAATCCTTTTTATGGCTCCGATGGGAATGGTATTCATATCCGAACCTGTATTTCCCCTTCCTTTTGTTCCGAAGACATTGATCAGGGAAGACTGGTGGTATCTTTTTCCGTTCAGTAAGAGAAGGGTTTGGTCAGGTCCAAGTCCCCGCAATGTTGCCGGATCCGTGGCATCGGCTCCATCCGATCCGGACTGTTTATTGGAATTGAATGAAGGTGCACTGAACTGAAGAAGCTGGTTGACTTCTATCTGTCCCGTTGACTGGCTTACCTGCTTGATGTCAATGACGTCAACAGGAACCGGGGTATTGGTAACGGTTCTCTTTTTATTCCGGCTTCCGGTAATAGAAACTTCATCTATTTTTGATTCTTTGGAAATGGTGTCATTAGTATTTTGGGAATACAGCATTGATGCGGTTCCTAAAAAAAGAATGCTCGTATACTTCAATCTCATATTTCATATTTAGGTTGGTGATTGTATCAAAAATATTGAATTTTATTATCAAATCAACATGAAAATATGCTATTGTGTAAGAATTATTTAAATTAAGTTAAATTTTCATTAAATCAAGAAAAATATAAACTTAAAATACATAAATTAAGAAAATTTTTAACTTTAAAAACTTTTAATTATACGATCAAGCCCTTCTTCTAAAATTTCCCTTGACGTTGAAAAGCAGATTCTGATATGTCCTTCTGCTCCTTTTCCGAACCATCTTTCGGATCCGGGAACTACGGCTACCTTTCCATGCTGTAATACGTGCTGTGTAAATTCATCGCTGGTTAAATTATTTTGAATTTTCGGGAATAATACAAAAGTGGCTTCAGGTAAATTGGGCCTAAGTATTTCTGAACGGCTCAGGATATCAAAAGCAAGGTCTCTGTTGTGCTGAAGATGGTTCAGGAACTCTTTATACCATGGTTTTGCCCTTTCCAGAGCCACACTCCCTGCGATCTGTGAAAGTGTTGAAACTCCTTCTATTGTAGAATTAAAATTGGATTTTTCTGTAAAATCGTCAAGGATTTCCTGGTCATTGCATAAAACGGCGCCTATTCTCAGTCCTGCAATTCCAAATGATTTTGAAAATCCATATACCGTAAAGCTCTTTTTCTTCGCCTCTTCTGAAACCGAAGAATAGGTATGAAATTCTTTATTGTCATAAATAATATCGCTCCATATTTCATCACTCATTACCCAAAGGTCATGGGCGGACGCAATTTCTGATATTTTTTTCAAAACCTCCTTAGAATATACTTTTCCCAATGGATTGTGGGGATTGCATATGCTGATCAGTTTTGTTTTGGGATTGATGAGTTTTATAAGTTTTTCAAAATCGATAGCTCCTGATATATGATCTACCGGGCACAGTCTTACGGTTCCGCCGGCTGCCTCCACGGATCTTTTAAACAGGAAGTCTACAGGGTCTAAAATAATAGCCTCATCTCCTGGCTTTAAAACATAGGAAGCGATCAGGAACATTCCCTGCGCGGCACTGTTGACGGCAAGTACATTTTCCGGGGTAAAACTGCCGTGTTTTTCCGTGTTAAAATGTTTGGCAACGTTTTTCTTGAACTCCGGAAGCCCGGAGAATGGTCCGTAACTCAAATAGCCGTCTTTTATATACTCAATAATTCCCTGCTCTATTTCCGGAGCGGTTCTGAAGTCAGGGTCAGCAGCGGTAAGAGGAATAATACCTTCTTCTATAGTGGCCCATCTTCCGTTATAGGCTTTCCTTTTTAAAGCATCAAAATTAATATCGTTGTTGGTAAACATTTCTTTATTTATATGATATGGGTAAAATATTTTCTGTCTGCTCGTGAAGAGGTTTTAAAAACTGATTCAGCAGAATCCTTCCGTTCCTGATGTGGATTTCTATTTCAGGCTTTCTTTCCGCTTCGTACTTTCTGAATGCTTCAGCGGGATCCTTTTCTGAAATCAGGTGTTGGGTCAGTGTAAAAGAATCCTTTAATGCTGAGGTTACCCCCTGACTCGTGAAGGGAATAAGCGGATGAGCGGCATCTCCGATGAAAACAATATTGTCCTTATAAAAAGGATTGAGTTTTTCCAGCTCATAAACACTCCACAAATGAACATTTTTGTAATCGGATTCCTTAACGATAGAAGATACCATGGGTTCCCAATCGTCAAAAACTTCAAACATATAGTTTTTCAGGTTGTCTACAGAACAGTGCTCACTGATCTTATATTTTTCATTGTCAAACTGTGAATACCAAAGTACCGTATCTTCTGAAAGCTTAAGGATTCCAAAAGTCAGTCCGCCGTCTTCATGGTGATATTTCATAAAATTATTTTCAAGGCGGGCGGCAATATCCTTATGTTTGATGATATTGACAATTTCGCTTTCCTGTACGGGCCGCATAATTTCATCCTCAAATATTTGCCTCCTGATACGGCTTTTAGATCCATCAGAAACAATTGCCAGATCAGAGTCTATATAGGTTCCGTCCTGTTTTTTCAGTTTTCCTCTTTGGAGATGGCATGGGGTTATTGTTTCACCATAGGTAATTTTTTCGGCCGGAATATTCCTGGCAAGAATCTCGATCAGGGAGCTTCTGGAAATAACAAAGACATCCTGCAGCTCTTTTTCTGCAAGTATTTTTCCTGTATGGGAATATCGAATGTATTTTTTTAAAAAGTTACCTCGTTTAAAAAGTACAGACGGATCAATAATCTGTGAAAGATATTCTATTCCTTCTTTCGGAAGCAGAAAACCATGGCCGGTAAGATCATCTTTCTTTCTCCTTTCGTAAATGTGGTAATCTAGTTGGTGTTTTTCTAAGTAACTCGCTATGCTTAAGCCGGAGATGCCGGCGCCCACGACAGCAATTTTGTTCATCTCGGAATAGTGGATTTTTTCAGTTAGTGTTTCAGCTTACGTCCTGTAAACTATTTATTTGATAAGTGCAAATGTAAATTAAAAACATTCATTAATTGAAAAAAATAATTGAATATGGTTTAAAATTGATTGAATATAAAACGAAAAGCATAACATTTTGTTTGCTTTTATGAAAAAGTAGAGTTATTTCTTTCCTAAAGTTAATACATCAAAAAACCGGGAAATAAATCCCGGTTTCAGTTTTATGCCTCTTCAAGCTGAACTGTAAAGTGCCTTAACAGATCGGGCTCCCAGGTTATTTTATACCCTTTGGAAATGTCTTCACGTCTTTCATAAACGTTTTTGATTGCTGCTGCAATATAATCCATATGGTTATTCGTGTAGGTTCTTCTCGGAATGGCAAGACGCACCAGTTCCAGTTTCGGATAACGGTTTTCTCTGGTTTCAGGATCTCTGTCTGCCAGCAATGTACCGATCTCTACGGTTCTGATGCCTGCTTCCTTGTAAATTTCCAGCCCTAAGGTTTGTGCCGGATATTCCGCCCGGGATACTTTGGGAAGGAAATTCAGGGAATCGATAAAAACAGCGTGACCTCCAATCGGCTTCTGAACGGGGATTCCGTATTCAATCAGTTTGTTTCCAAGATATTCTACCTGTGAAATTCTGCTTTCAAGGTAAGCGAATTCAGTGGCTTCATCCAATCCTACGGCTAAAGCAGCCATATCTCTTCCGGCCATTCCTCCGTAAGTGATGAAACCTTCGTAAATAATGGTAAAATTGGAAGCTTTTCTGAAAACTTCTTCACTGTTTAAAGCTATAAATCCTCCGATATTGACCAGTCCGTCTTTTTTGGAGCTCATCGTCATTCCGTCCCCGTAAGAGAAGATCTCTTTACAGATTTCTTTAATGCTTCGGTTTTCCTGGCCCTGCTCTCTTTTTTTGATGAAATAGGCATTTTCTGCGAATCTTGCCGAATCAAAGAAAACAGGGATTCCATAACGGTCAGATAATTCTTTTACAGCTCTCATGTTTTCCAGAGAAACGGGCTGGCCTCCTGAAGAATTACACGTAATGGTAATCAAGCAGAAAGGAATATTTTCTTTCGGATGGCTTTTGTAAACCTCTTCCAGTTTTTCTAAATTGATGTTTCCTTTAAACGGGTGAAGATCATTGATGTCAAAAGCTTCATCAATAGTACAGTCGATAGCGTGTGCCTTTCTGAACTCGATGTGTCCTTTGGTAGTATCGAAATGGGAGTTTCCGGGCACCACGTCACCTTCTTTTACAAGAACGGAGAAAAGGACGTTTTCAGCGGCTCTTCCCTGGTGGGTAGGCAGTAAATATTTAAATCCGGTGATTTTTTCAACGGTATTCTGAAGCTGTTCAAAAGAACGTGATCCTGCATAGCTTTCATCTCCGGTCATCAGGGCACCCCATTGTCTGTCGGACATGGCTCCCGTCCCTGAATCAGTAAGGAGATCAATGAAAACCTGTGATGATTTAAGGTTAAAAAGATTATAATTCGCTTCTTTAAGCCACTGCTCTCTTTCTTCTCTTGTAGACTGGCGGATTTCCTCCACCATTTTAATACGGAATGGTTCCGCGTACGGTAATTTCATGCGTTAAAATATTTTATTAGATTGTTTGTAAAGAAAATTGGTTTGAAAATAAATTCAAATTCATCAATATATATTTAAAAAGGAGCGGAAGAATTACTCCGGTGCTTTAAATATATTGTCATCCGAATGGAATCCGGCTACACCGCCGCTTACCGCAAACTTCATGGCTGAGGCTGCAGTCATTCCCACTACGGGCTTGATGTTTTTTTCTTCAGTAACAATTACCCATCCTGAAATAGCATAGGAGTGGGGCAGATATACCGCAACGTAATTGTGCTTGTCGACGTCCGACATTTCTTTTTGGGTAAGAAAACCGATTCTCCAGATCTCCGGATTTTCATTGGTTTTTACCCAGACAGGATCGTTGAATTTTTTCTTATCACCCACAAACGATGACATGACGTCTTTTGTGGGGGTGTAAATATGTTTTACTCCCGGAGTTTTTTCAAGAAATCGGTCCATGGTGTCGAAAAAGAATTTTCCAACCACAAACTTATTTCCAAGATAGCCCAGAACAGCAGTCATCAGTATGGTTGAAATAAAAACCAGCCCGGGAATCTCTTTTGCGACGGAAGGAATAATATTGTCAATAGCACTCACAATATACCAGATCACAAAGATCGTAAGCCCGATAGGGCCAATAATAACCAGTCCCTGAAAGAAATTTTTCAGAAAAAAATTGGTAATATTTTCGAAGGTCGGTTTTTTCAACGTAGAATCTTTACTTTTTTATTTTATCCGTGGATGGTCTCTTTGTTTCCGTACGATTTTATGATATTAGCTTCATATTCAAGCCATTCTTCCCAACGCTGATTTACTTTTTCGGGATCTCCAAGCTGTCTTGCAAACCCGATAAATGTAGTATAATGGTTGGCTTCTGAAATCATCAAATCCCTATAGAAGGTTTTTAACTCTTCGTCTTTGATGTTTTCTGTTAACACTTTAAATCTTTCACAGCTTCTTGCTTCTATCATTGCGGCGAAAAGCATTTTGTCAACAATGAGATCATCTCTGTTGCCTCCTTTCTGAATGAAATTCACAAGCTCATTTACATAGTCATCTTTTCTGGTACGCCCAAAAGTATACCCGCGTTTTTTAATGATCTCATGAACCTGATTGAAATGATCCAGCTCTTCCTGCGCAATGGCTAGAAGTTCTGTAACAATCTCAGGATATTCAGGAAGCATGGTAATTAAGCCGATGGCATTAGTGGCGGCTTTCTGCTCGCACCATGCATGATCCGTTAAAATTTCCTCAATGTTTTCCTCTGCAATATTGGCCCACCTTGGATCGGTAGGTAGTTTCAACTTAAACATGTTTTGAATTTTCTGTAAAATTAAAATAAATTGCGAGAAGTAAGAAGTTTTATTAAAATTTTAAAAAAGGTTTAAATGTTTTTAATAAAAGTGAATAGAAATATTGGTATTTTTTTTGATATTCTATATTTATAATTAAAAATCTAAACAATGGAAATACTTACAACTTTAAAAAATAAGCTTAACAAAGGGTTAGCTTTTTTAGTTATGATCTTTATGTCTGCAATGTCATTTGCACAGAATAACGATACCGGTGCGGTAACAGCTGATAAAACGGTTAACTCAACAAGTACAAGCACAACCACCACGGAATGGTATACGAATCCGGTATATCTTATTGTAGGTGCTATTGTCCTTCTTATTATTATTGTTCTTTTAACACGAGGTTCAAAAAGGGAGAGGGATTAATCGGCGGCGGTTTTTTTTCGTAAAAGCTCAAGGATTTTCCAGCCGAGATCATCTACTTTTTTTAATCCCGCTGCAATGATGAATGCTAAAATGATGTTCACGATATAAATAAGTATCATTAAAATCCACCAAGGCATATTTTCTTTTAGCGGAACGACTAAAAAATAAACCAAAGAAGAGCTGATTCCTTGGGCAAAATAAAAGAAGATCGCATTCTTTCCGATATGGGTTACAAAGTTTTCTTTTGTAATTTTTAATCTGTTATAAAGGACGAACAATGTGGTTAATGAGAACAGTGACCAAATGATATAAGGAATCTTCGGAGGAAATTTATTTTTATTGATTTTATAAAAAATGTCGCTTCCGTAATACCAGAACATCCAGATTAAGGCTGCTGCCACTATTGCATATAGAACGGGAACAAATCTGTCTTGAATTTTTTTTCCGCGCATTCTATTGGCAATTAAGAATATGGCGAGATAAAAAGCAACATAACCTACTTGTCCTCCGGGGTAATATTCCGGAAAAATATTGAATAATAAAGTCAAAACCAGACACAGGCCAATAAACCAATTGATATGTTTTGGAAAAAATCTCAGGATCAGAACTCCAAAAACAGCTAGAATAAAATAGACTTTCAGATACCAGAAGCTTCCCATCACAACGGGAAATGTATCGGCATTGGTATATTGGTGAAGATACCAGTTACCGAGATTCTGCCATTGGGGAACATCTGAAACGCCGGTAGCTGCATATTTAGATCCAAACGTTGAATAAAAACTCTGGAGCCATTCCATAGAGAAAAACGTTAATCCAAAGACTTTGAAAAAATAGTCCAGGAAGAACAGGAAGGTTACAAAGATCATATAAGTGATCTGAAGTTTTAACAATCTGTAAAATGTTTTTTCAATATTCGATCCGGAAGTAATTCCGCTTAAGGCATAAAAGAGAGCCACATCAAAAACCAGGGAAAATACCCTTACTTCTGCGGGAATGTAAAACTGCCCGGACCAGAAAGCGGTATGGATAAATATGATGGAAAGCGTTGCCATTCCCTTGGCAAAATCAATGTAGAGGTCTCTGTTCATTATTATAGGATCTGGTTCAAAATTAAATAAACTTTGGGATATGTATCAAATAAACTAAAAAGAGACAGAACATTGCTGCCTGCCTCCTTTGTTAAATATGCTAAAAATGAATGTTTATTTAAGTTGCTTAAATTGTTCTTCAGAGATTTCTCCGGTCTGGATTTTTCTGAGTTCGTCCATGTATTTGCTCATATAGACATCGATTTCTGGGTTTACAGAATTTTTACCCATTTTATAAGTACCGTTCAATACTCCCTGGTAATAGTAAAAGAAGTTATAGTCAAAATTAGCGGCAGTAAGGTCATACTGTCCAAGAAGGAATCCTAAACGTACTGCAGATCTTCTTTGAGGAGGAGTTCCATGGTGGTTGGCGCTTGAAGTCTGGTAATCTCCGATGCTTTGTGCGAATTCATAGGCTGCGGCAATTTCTGAGAAATTGGTTTTGTTGTAGCCGTTTGGTCTTCTTAAATAGTATCCTGCAAAACCATCTGCTTCCAGTTCGTTGGGTCTTGCTGTATTTTCACTTACAGAAGGCAATCCAAAAATGTACTGCAGTTGGTGGCCGTACTCATGGGCAAGGATCATGGCATTTACAATATCGCCTCCTTTATTTTTGGCATCTGCATAAATGGCATAACCATAATAAATTTTTCCTGTGGAATAGGAAATTGCATTGTAGGTAGAACCAAAATTAGAAGGGTCATCTACAAATCGTAAAGTAGGGTTGCTTCTTCCCCAAAGACTGGCGATTTTGGTCATCTGGGAATTCATAAAATTGGTATCTGCCGCGTATTGAAGACCTGTTTTAAGAACGGCTGTTGAGCTCCAGTATTGGTCTACATAAGAACAGCTCTTTTCAAGATCTCCGGGCTGTTCGATCTTGGCGCTGGCAGATTGAGATTCCGGAAGAACAGATTCTTCCATTTTGTCATCACGGCACGCTGATAATGAAAAAGCGGCAATGGCTCCTGCTAATAAGCAGAATTTAAAGTTTCTTTTCATATAAAATATTTTTTGGTGATAACGAAGGTATAAAATTATCTGTTATAAATGAGCGCTTTATGTAAAAAATTATTCAAAATATAGTGAAATGATTTTTTATTATGATTTTTGTGAAAAAATATGGAACTGATTGTAAGCTATTTAGAAATTTATTTATATATTTGCACCTCGAAATAACTAAAAATTTTATAAACAATGTTTGCAATTGTAGAAATAGCAGGGCTTCAATATAAAGTTGAGCAAGACCAGAAGTTGTTTGTAAACCGTTTAAAAGGAGAAAAAGGAGACAAAGTTTCTTTTGACAAAATTCTTCTTACTGTAAACGGTTCAATCACTGTAGGCGCCCCAGCTGTAAGCGGAATCACTGTAGATGCAGAGATCCTAGACCACGTAAAAGCTGATAAAGTAATCGTTTTCAAAAAGAAAAGAAGAAAAGGTTATCAGGTTAAAAACGGTCACAGACAATCTTTAACTCAAATTAAAATCACTGGTATCACTGGTTTTGACGGAAGTACAAAGAAAGCTGCTAAAAAAGAAACTGTAAAAGCTGAAGTTCTTTCAGACAACGCTACGGTTAACTTTGGTGAAGATCATGAACTGAACTATCACTTGAAGAAAAACAACCTGTCTCAGTCTAAAGAAAACAGAGAAACTTTAATTACTTTAGGTAAAGCAGTTAAAGTTGAATTAGAAAAGACTGTTCTTACTCATGAAGAAGTAGATGCTGCTATCATTAAGAACATCGATCAATTTAAAGCACTTAACAAATAATCCAGTAATAAAATGGCACACAAGAAAGGAGTCGGTAGTTCCAAGAACGGTAGAGAGTCTCACTCTAAAAGATTAGGTGTGAAGATTTTCGGAGGACAAGATGCTATTGCCGGAAATATTATTATCAGACAGAGAGGTACGCAGCACCACCCGGGTGAAAACGTGGGAATTGGTAAAGACCATACTTTGTTTGCATTAGTAGACGGTAAAGTAGTTTTCAGAAAGAAAGCAAACAACAGATCTTTCGTATCTGTAGAGCCAAACGCATAATCATTTAAGCGTTTTATAAATTAAACCTCGGCATTCGCTGAGGTTTTTTTTGTTTTGTCTTGTTCCAAAAAGATAGATATATTGATATAGTAAAGAAGGCTTATACTTTCGATTTAAACCACCAGTTCCGGAATTATCTGATTTTATCCTCAATCTTATATACACTAAAATAAATACTAAACGTAATTCTGGAAAAGGAAGGTGAAAAAATTAAACAATAGTTTGAAATTTTTTCGACTGTATACCAGCTTCTTACGGTTTTACATGAACTAAAAATGAATTTTATGTTAAGTATATTTGTTTTGTGTTGCCTTAAGGATGTATCTTTGCCCCACTGAAAACGAGAGTATACGGTAGCGCAGAAGAGCTTTTGGATAAGCATAACTATTTAAGAAAGCTTAAAAAGATATAATGAAACGAGCTTAAAACTTTTTAG